>Ga0315339_1000005_pt1 | contig 793329 bp, 734 predicted proteins | sample ASW17metaG_FD_204514 | JGI IMG/M metagenome (GOLD analysis project Ga0315339, IMG submission 204514) | Ammonia-oxidizing marine archaeal communities from Pacific Ocean, United States - ASW #17 | ecosystem: Environmental > Aquatic > Marine > Oceanic | place: USA: California | collected 2016-12-05
GATGATATTAATGACGTGTTATGGCGCAGAAAAAGTAACGGAGCATTGATAGTACAATTAATGAATACCAGTGGACTTGTTGGGACAGAGCAATACGTCAGTTCCAAACCTGAGACGATTTGGGAAATAGTGGCCACTCGTGATTTCAATGGTGATGATATTAATGACGTGTTATGGCGCAGAAAAAGTAACGGAGCATTGATAGTACAATTAATGAATACCAGTGGACTTGTTGGGACAGAGCAATACGTCAGTTCCAAACCTGAGACGATTTGGGAAAAAATAGTTGATTAAACAATAGTTGGCATCTATCTGAACCTTAAGATAAGGTACAAAAAAGTAGCATAAATATCATTGCTACAAGTAACTATGATATAAAATAAAAAGTTTCATGTAATTAGTTAAAGTAATAATCAGAATATTTAAATATTATTCATACTCATATGAAAGGAATTATCCTCGCAGGAGGTTCTGGAACTCGCTTATACCCTCTCACTCTTTCCGTCAGTAAACAGCTAATGCCTGTTTATGACAAACCTATGATCTACTATCCTTTGTCTGTCCTTATGTTGTCTGGAATAAGGGATATACTTATTATTACAACTCCAAATGATCAAGCTGCGTTTAAAGCATTGTTAGGTGATGGAACTCAGTGGGGAATAGAATTGACTTATACGATACAGCCCAGTCCTGATGGATTAGCACAGGCATTCATTTTAGGTGAGTCGTTTATCGGGAATGATTCAGTGAGTCTTATATTAGGTGATAATATATTTTTTGGCCAAGGACTAGCCGAATTACTACAACAAGCTACAAAAAAAGAAAAGGGTGCCACCATCTTTGCTTATTACGTAAAAGATCCTGAGCGATATGGTGTTGTAATGTTTGACGATGATAATAAAGCAATTGATTTAGAAGAAAAACCAAAGCAAGCAAAAAGTAATTATGCCGTAACAGGTCTTTATTTCTACGATAACAACGTAATTGATATAGCAAAACTATTAAAACCTTCTCAACGCGGTGAATTAGAAATCACCGATCTAAATAAAGCTTATATGAAACAAAGTGAGCTTAGTGTAGAAATATTGGGACGTGGGTTTGCGTGGTTGGATACTGGCACACATGCTTCTCTATTATCCGCTTCGAACTTCATCCAGGTTGTAGAAGAACGTCAAAACTTAAAAATAGCCTGCCCTGAAGAGATTGCATACCGAATGAAATATATCAATGAAGAACAATTAGGGGATTTAGCTAAAACCCATAACATGAGTGATTATGGAAAGTACTTACTAGACGTTTTAAAACACGGGTATACAAGTTGAATTTTCTAGAAACACCGCTTGACGGTGTTGTCGTCATTGAACCAAATATTTTAAAAGATGAAAGAGGTTTTTTTCTCGAAACTTATCGACAAGATAAATTTAAACAAGCTGGTATAACAGAAGAGTTTAATCAACACAATCATTCTAGGTCTACAAAAGGTGTGCTAAGAGGTCTTCACTATCAATTGAGACATCCGCAAGGTAAATTAGTTCGAGTGACTAGCGGGAAAGTCTATGATGTTGTAGTTGACATTAGGAGAGGTTCTCCATCCTTTGGACAATGGTATGGTACTACGCTTGATGAAGAGAACATGAGAATGATGTACGTACCTGCAAACTTTGCTCATGGTTATCTTGTTCTTTCAGAGACAGCAGACTTTACTTATATGTGTACTGACTATTATCACCCACAATCAGAGCAAGGGATTTTATGGAATGACTCATCAATTGGTATCGAATGGCCCATGACAGATGTAATTCTTTCTAATAAAGATAAATGTAATCGAGCACTCGCTGTTCAAGAACTGAATAAATTGCCATCATATTGAAAGTAATGCCTAAAATATTGGTAACAGGTTCGGAAGGACAAGTCGGTACTGAAATAAAGAAATTAGCTGTACAGAAGCAAATAAATATCATTGCCACCACGAAAAAAGAATTAGATATTACCAAGTTAAATAATATAGAAGATGTCATAATTAAAAGCAGACCAGCCATCATTATTAATGCTGCTGCTTATACGGCAGTTGATAAAGCAGAAGAAGAAATTGACAAAACCTTTTTAATTAATAGTGATGGCACAGCCAATTTAGCTCAAGTTTGCAGAAATGCGGGTATCCCATTGCTGCACATTTCGACTGATTATGTGTTCGATGGAACAAAAAAAGAGTCTTATAAAGAGACGGATACACCAAGCCCAGAAAGTATTTACGGTAAAAGCAAACTTTATGGTGAAGAAGCAATTCGGTCAACATTGGATAAGCATATTATTTTACGGACAAGTTGGGTGTTTAGTTCAAGAGGACAAAATTTCCCAAAAACAATGTTGCGATTAGCTAATGAACGAAACATATTAAATATAGTAGATGATCAATTTGGTGCGCCGACATGGGCTGGTGATATTGCAAACGTAATGCTAGATATTGCAAACAACCACATAAAAAAACAAAAAACGAACTGGGGTGTATATCATTATACTGGGATGCCTAATACAAATTGGTTTGAATTTGCAAATAAAATTATAGAACAAGCGATCAAAACCGGCATACAAAAAAAAGCGCCAAACATTAATGCAATCTCAAGCAAAGAATATCCAACTGCAGCAAAGCGACCGATGAATTCGGTTATGGATTGTAAAAAGATTCAAGAGGAATTCGGCATTGCACAAGCTGACTGGAATATTGGGCTTAATAGAGTTTTAAATGATTGGAAAATACTGTGAGTCATACTCCAAAAAATCTATTAGTAACGGGAGGGGCTGGATTTATCGGCAGTAACTTTGTCCACTATTGGCTCAATAAATACCCTAATGAAAGAATAGTCGTACTAGATGCATTAACTTACGCAGGCAATAGAACGAACCTTATATCAGTCGAGAATAATCCTCAGTTCAAGTTTGTACATGGAGACATCCTGGATACGGAGCTAGTAGAAAAAATACTTCAAGAAGAACAAATAGATACACTTGTAAATTTTGCTGCCGAATCTCATGTCGACAGATCAATCCATGGGCCAGATGCTTTTCTCAAAACAAATATAGAAGGAACGCATTCATTATTGAAAGCAGCAAAGAGAAATTGGCTAGATATTAGTGAAGAAGACCATCGATTTCATCATGTCTCTACCGATGAAGTATATGGATCTTTAAAATCAGATGAGCCAGCTTTTACCGAACAAAATCAATATAAGCCGAATTCACCTTATGCAGCAAGCAAAGCATCATCCGATCATATCGTTCGAAGTTATCATCATACCTATGGCCTCAATACCACTATAAGTAATTGTTCAAATAATTATGGACCATATCAATTTCCTGAAAAGTTAATTCCTTTGATAATAGCTAACTGTATAGATGGAAAACCATTACCTATTTATGGTGATGGGAAACAGATTCGAGACTGGCTTTATGTTGATGACCATAATCGTGGAATCGACCTTATTATTAGAAATGGTGAAATTGACAATACATATAATATTGGTGGTGACAATGAGTGGACTAATTTCGACATTGTCACTTTAATTTGCGAATTAATGGACCAACAGAATTATGAAGGTGTTTCGCACAAACAACTCATTACACATACACAAGATCGTCTTGGTCATGATCGACGTTACGCTATTGATGCCAGTAAGATGGTCAATGAATTAAATTTCAAACCAATCGAAACATTTGATACAGGTATTCGGAAAACGATATTATGGTATTTAGAAAATGAGCAATGGTGGCGCAGGGTAATGAATGGTAGCTATAAGGAATGGTTAGTTAAGAACTACACGAAATAATTAACTTGAATAGTGCTATAAAAAAAATCATTAGTCGTTTAGATGTCCACTTGCAAAATATACTGGATGATTCTCATGTGCAGGAAGTATATCGCGGGACACTACTGGCCTTTGTGCTTAAGGTTTTCAGTGCTGGATTAGCCTTTTCATTCAATGTTGCTGTTGCAAGGCTTCTTGGAGCAGATGGAGCAGGGGTATATTTCTTAGCGTTAGCCGTAACAACTATTGCTTCAGTTATTGGTAGGGTCGGACTGGACAATACTCTTTTGCGCTTTGTAGCAGTTCATGCCTCCCATGAAGAGTGGGATAAAGTGAAAGGAGTTTATGTTATTGGCATGAGAATGGTAGTCATTGCGGCCAGTCTAATTTCAATTATTGTCTTTCTTGCATCTCCATGGATGGCAATATCGCTGTTTCATAAACCTGAACTATCTGATCCGTTACGTTGGATGAGTTTGTCCATTTTACCTTTCGCCTTGTTAAATCTTCATGCTGAAAGCTTAAAGGGTCTTAAGCAGATTAGAGATGCAATGCTGGTGCAAGGAATTGGCCTACCGTTATTCGGTCTTTTGCTTATTGTGCCTATGGCTCAGACAGCTGGGGTATTAGGCGTGTGTTTTTCTTACTTGGCAGCAGTATTTTTGATGGCTATTCTGGCAGTTTTGGTATGGCAAAAGCATGTTACTGTCTATATTGTGGAACCTAGTTCTTATTCGTTAAAAGAAATGTGGTCAAGTTGCTATCCACTCTTTAAGGTTTCTTTTGTGGGTGTTTTATTAACTTGGGCGCCATTATTTATGCTTGGGATTTGGGTATCTAGCGATCAGGTGGGTATATTTGGTGCAGCTTTACGTATATCTATTTTGGTAAGCTTTGTTCTACTGACCGTTAATAATGTAAGTGCTCCCAAGTTTGCTGAATTATATTCTGCAAGAAAACTTCAAGAATTGGAGAAAACTGCTCGACATACAGCAATGTTGACAACAATATTTGCAAGTCCATTATTGCTTATATTCATATTTGGTGGACATCAGGTAATGGCGTTATTTGGAGAAAGTTTTGTACACGGATATTTAGTCTTGGTAATTTTATCCGTTGGACAGTTTGTCAATGCTGTTACAGGCTCGAGTGGATTCATTCTTACTATGAGTGGACATGAGAATGAAGCATGGAAAGCAGTATTATATTCTGTTTGTTTGTTACTTTCTTTTTCCATACTGCTAATCCCAACATATGGAATTAATGGTGCTGCTTTTGCAGTAATGGTTAGTGAAATCACTAAGAACTCTTTGTTAGTATATTACTGCAATAATAAAGTGGAAATTAACCCACTTCCATTTAAGTTAATCAGATTGGGCAGTAATTAAACGGAGATTAAAATGACGGTTGATATGTGGGAAAACAAAGGTAATAAGCATTTAGATTTGTCTAATAAAGATGCTGTATTGCCTTACCATGAACTCATTGCAAGGTTAGCTTGTAAGTATTTACCTAAAAAAGGGAGAATGTTGGATATAGGTTGTGGTTTAGGGCAAATTGACGCAAAAATCGCAGAAACTAGACCTGATGTGAATATATTTATTGCTGATGCTTATGAATCTTGTATAAATAACGTTAAAGCTAAAGTACGAGTTAAAAAATCATTTTTACTAAATGAAAATAATATTGATTTAAGCTTAGTTGGAACGGAATACGACACAGTGGTGATGTCACATGTATTAGAGCATTTACTCAATCCAGCTGAAACAGTCTTGGCAGTATTGAGTATAATTAGACCCAATGGTTGTTTGATACTTGCTGTCCCAAATCCAGTTAGACCTCATGTGATAATTTCGAATTTGTTTAAGAAACATTATGTCAATCGAGGACATGTGTATTCATGGGACAGATCTCATTGGATCAATTTTATCGAGAACATCCTAGGGCTAAATGTATTGGAGTATGCTTCAGATTCGGTAAATATTTTTCCTAAAGTTCTTAAAAATATTTCCCCAATGTTTTTAATGAAAGTTGAGGTTGCGTTAGCTAAATTAATTCCTTGGTTTTCATTTTCACATGTGGTCGTTATTAGAAAAAATGAAAGTTTATAAAACTGATGATTTTAGTGTGTTATCTGCTTGATTATTTTGAAATAATCATTTTTTATCATCATGCTGTAGTAGTTCCTTTGATAAGGGGTTATAAATGTTTTTGATTATTGGGGGTGCGACCAAAAGTGGGACGACTTCTTTACACGAGTATCTTAAAGCACACCCAGACATTAGTGCTGGTCGCTTAAAAGAATTACGTTTTTTCTTAGACGACAACTATCCTCTTAGCAAAGAAAAATTTAAGCAAGAGAAAATAGCTTATAAGGCTTTGTTTGAAGGAAAAAATAGAATCATGCTCGATTCTACTCCAGATTATTTATATTCTAAAAACTGTGCAAAAAGAATAAAAGCAATATGTGGTGAAGATGTGCTGATTGTTTTTTTATTGAGAGAGCCTGTGTCGAGGTTTTTGTCATGGTTTTCTTATGCTAAGCAAATTGGAGAAATATCAAATTCCACTACTATTGAAGAGTTTATTGCTTTACAAAAAGATGATTATGAAGAATGTAATAGTCAGGTTTTTAATGTTTTAAGACAAGGCCTATACAGTCTCTATCTAAAAGAATTTTATCATGTTTTTGATAAAAATAATCTCAGCATATTTGAATTTGATGAACTTAAAAAAAACCCATTAAAAGTCGTCGCCACGATTTGTGAAAAACTACATGCTTCTCCAGACGTTTATTCTTCTTATGTTTTTGAAAGAAAAAATGTAACAGTCAAAGTGCGCTATCCATTCGTCAATAAATATTATTTTAAGTTGCAAAGAATCACTAGGGAGTTAATTCGCTTTAGTCCATTCTTAATTGGGGTTGGAAAAAAAATGAGAAAATATTTGGACAAAATTATGAACGTTGTAAATACTAAAGGTGACATTGATTCCCAAACCTCAAACAATGAAAATTCAATTAAATTCCTTCAATCTTATTACAAATCAGATTGGTCTTTGGTGAAGTCGAAATATATTTAGTAAATTATTATGTTAGTCATACAATTATTAACAGCAGCCGATGCATATAATCAAGCTCCTGAGAGTTTATTAAGCAATGCATGATGCCGTGGTTCTTTCAGTAGGGATGTTTATATTCCTTCTTTATTCTGCCGCAAAAATCAATTACAAAAGTCCTTTATTTTACGTAACTTTATTTTATTTTTCATTCATGATGATTGGTACAGTGATGTTTTCTGAAATACGCAATGCTCCTGAAAAAGAAGATATCGTAGGTATTGTAGTTAATGCTTATTTATTTATGTTGCTAGGCTACATTTTTATAAAAAGCATTTCATTCTACTTTTTGAGGTCAAGTGCGAGTCAGAAAGTTCATGGTGACATGATTATAAGAGATGGATTTTATCTTGTAGTTATAGTTGGAGTATTAACTTGGTTTTTGTTATTTATAATTCATGGTTCTATTCCATTGTTTTCCGCTGACATTGAGAAAGGAAGGTTTCTGTTTTGGAAGGGAACAAGTGTGTTTAGAATTCTTGCAATAAGTTTGCATATGGCTGCACTGTATTATATGTTTTTTGCATTAAAATTAAACAAGAAAAGATATCTTATAAGAGCATACATGCTTAGCAGTATAATATTCTCATTTCACCTAATGTCAGGATTTCGTGCCCCTGCAATCCTTTTCATTGTACAGATTATAATTTTAAAAGCATTTTTCCATGATAGAAATAATATAGAAATATTTAGTAATGTTGTGAAAATATTGACTGGTCTTTTTATCCTTAGTTTTTGGGTTTTTGCTTTTGGCGCTTTTCGTAGATATGGATACATATCTATTGAAAATACATTACAAGAAGCGAGTATAGTGCTAACTGCAAGGCCTGCAGCATTTGATATGGTTATGAAGTATGTGACTGAATATAGATATGGAGAAACTTATATTCAAAATCTGATGCAATTACTTCCGGGAACACAGGTAACAGCGAATATGCAATTAAAGGATGAGATGTTTGGAGGCTCAGAAAATATGCAGTATATGGCAGGTATCAACCCTAGCATACTGGGTGAATTTTATTGGAATTTCGGGCTTCCAGGTATTTACATTATGTCAGCGTTATATATGGCAATATTACAAACAGTATTTGAAGTTGCTTCACGACATCAGAATGTAAATACAATTGTGTTTTACTCTATTTTTATTAGTACAATGTCATTATCGATATTAGATGGGGTTGGTTCAAAAATAAATTTATTAATTACATATATGGTCGCTTATATGTTTGTTGTGATATCTAATAAGATACGACTTAAATGAGAATTTTATTAGCACATAAGTTTTTTAAGTTGACTGGAGGAGCTGAAGTATTCTTTTTTGAAACAGGTCGGGTTCTAAAAAAATATGGACATGATGTTGCTTATTTTTCAACATCTGATAAAGATAATATCGAATATGAATATTCAGAATATTTTGTTTCTCCTCCAAAGATAAATGATGGGAGTTTACTTAAAAGATCATTTGGAATTGGTAAAATGATTTATTCAAAAAATGCAAAAAATAAATTTTCTTCATTAATCGATAAGTTTAATCCTGATTTAATACATGTGTTTGCAATTCATGTTCATTTAAGTCCTTCAATTCTAGAAGCAGCAAAAGAAGCTGGCATACCAGTTGTGATGTCATGTAATGATTACAAACATATATGCCCAAATTATAAATTATATGATGGTAGTGCACTGTGTGAGAGCTGTAATGGTGGTAAGTTTTATAATGCTGTTCTCAAAAGGTGTTGTAAGGGCTCTTTAGTATATAGCGTTGCTTCTGCTGTTGAAGCATATGCGCACGAGTATTTAAAAGTTTATGATCGATTGGTTGCACGTTTTCTTTTTGCGAGTGAATTCATGCTTAATAAGACAAAAGAGTTTTGGCCTAACAAGCAGGTCAATTATGGCATATTAAAAAATCCTTTTGATACTACTCAATACGAACCGGAATACGATGGAGATTTTGCTTTTTATTTTGGTCGCATTATCGATGAAAAAGGAGTTAACCTGATCGTTGCAGCAGCGAAACAAGTGAATATCCCTATCAAGATAATAGGTGATGGGCCTGATATGGCTAAGCTACAAGCAGAAGTCATACAACATAAACTGAAACATGTTGAGTTCCTTGGTGAAATGTGGGGTAAAGAACTTAATGAGCTCCTTTATGCTGCACGTTTTGTGATTGTCCCTTCAATTTGGCATGAAAACTTTCCTTATGTCATTTTTCAAGCATTTGCTGCAGGCAAGCCTGTGTTAGGTTCTAATCGTGGAGGAATTCCTGAGTTAGTAGGACAGGATAGAGGCATATTATTCGAGCCAACTGATGTTGAAGAACTTGCATCTGCAATGATGAAGCTATGGAATGATGTTGAGAGATGTCAACAAATGGGGAAAGCTGCTCGCGAATATATTGTAAATGAATTTTCCGATGATACGTTCTATAAATCGCTTATAACAAATTATCAGGCGGTGATGTAGTGAATGTTTTGGTATTAGGTGGACATGGTTTTATCGGTTCACATACAGTGGAAGCCTTAGTCGGCTGTGGTCACGAGGTAAAAATATTTGCAAAGAATCCTATTGACTACAAGCTGGATGCGGAATGGTTTAAAGGTGATTTTTTAGATAAAAGAAAATTATCTGATGCATTGGATGGAGTGGATGTGGTAGTTCATTCCATTAGTAGTACCGTGCCAGTTACCAGTGCAAAAAATCCAATTTATGACATTGAAAGTAATTTGATAGGTACCATCGAGTTACTAAGGTTAATGAAGATTAATGGTGTTTCACGTCTGGTGTATTTTTCTTCGGGAGGTACAGTATATGGAAATCCTGTAACTACCCCGGTATCTGAAGATTTCCCATTGAATCCTATTTCAAGTCATGGGGCAGTAAAGGTTGCGATTGAAAAATTTATTGAGGTATCAAGGCACAGTTGTGGTCTTCAACCAGTTATTCTCCGTCCGTCAAATCCTTTTGGTGAGCGTCAAGGTCATTATGGGACACAAGGGCTTATATCAACGGTTTTATATAATGCTATGCACTCTTTACCTGTAGTGATTTATGGTGATGGGACAGTCATTCGTGATTATATCTACGTTAAGGATATTGCAGAATTGGTGTGCAAAGTTTTGGATACGGATCTCTGTGGTGTTTATAATGCAGGTTCCGGTCGAGGCTTAGATATAAATCATATCATTGAAGATATTGAGTCTGTTACAGGTTTAAAAATACAGAGAGAGTATAGAAAGAAACGTGACTTTGATGTTGAAAAGATTATTCTCGATAATAGCTTGACTGAAGAACACTTTCGCTGGAAGGCTAAGACATCTTTGAAAGAGGGCATTAAAAGACAGTTTGCCTCACTAAAAAAAGAATAATTAAATTTGTATGATTGCTCAAATTGATAGTAAATATTTCAGTCTTAGTATAAAGAAAACATTCACTCGGCTTTTGAGTTATGTTTTTTATGAAGGACGACCACTTACAACGAAAGGGCGCTTTATTAATTCTTTAATATTTTTATTGTTTAAAATTCAATCAAATCTTCCCTATTATCCTAAAATTGTATCGCCAGTATTTATTGTTGGAACAGGACGAAGTGGTTCAACTATTCTGGGGATAACGTTAGGAATGCATTCTGAAGTTGGCTTTCTAAATGAGCCAAAAGCATTTTGGAGCTATTTATATAACAAAGAAGATTTAATCGGCAGCTATCAGAAGGTACCTGGGGATTATAGACTAACATCGACTGATGTTACTTTAACTATGGTCAATAAAGCTCACCGGATACTTGGATGTTACTTGCTGCTTGGTTGTTCATCACGTGTTGTGGATAAATATCCTGAATTAATTTTTCGTGCTGATTTTGTTTCTAAAATATTTCCTGATGCTAAATTTCTTTTTCTTTATCGTAATGGACGAGACACTTGTCATTCTATCCAAAATTGGTCCAAGCGATTGACGGTTAAAGAACAAGGAGAGACACATGACTGGTGGGGAAGAAATGATCAAAAATGGCGACTTCTTTGTGATCAGGTAATATCTAAAGACCGTGAGATTGGAACCCGTGTTGAGCTTATTAGAAAATACTCTAACCATGAGCATAGAGCCGCTGTTGAATGGATTGTCTCCATGAAAGAGGGCATGGGTTTACTGGAACGTAAACCTGAGTGTGTAATGGGTGTTAAATACGAAGACTATGTATCTAAACTAGATACTCGTCAAAAGGTATTGGGGTTTTGTGAGTTAGCACATGATGGTAATTATGATAAGTACTGTGAAACAGTGCTTAAAAAAGAAAACCACAAGACTGATATGAATTTGCCACCAGAAATTCAAGAAGAATTTAATAGAGTTATGAATTTATTAGGCTATGAGTAAGCAATATATTTTTGATCTTGGTATTCAACGTGCGATAACTGTTTATGAAATAATTGGGTTTCTATTAAAAATATCTGATAGGAAATTAATAGAGTGAATTGGTCTAGTTTTATTATTCCAATCATGAGCTATTTCAGGGAAAAGAGATTGTCAGAATTTGTAAAGCTCTATCCAGACATTAACAACCTCAATGTTTTAGATGTTGGTGGTCGTCCAATGATGTGGGAAATGCTGGAACGTCAATTTGGACTATATCCAAAAAGCCTAGTTATTTTAAATACCGAATTGGAAACAGACTTAAGTGTAGGTTACGAAGTGGTCGTTGGTGATGGTTGCAATATTCATTTTGAAGATGATAGCTTTGATTTGGTTTTTTCTAATTCAGTTATAGAGCATGTTGGAAACATGGATGATATAAAAAAATTTGCGAAAGAAACATCTAGAGTTGGAAAAAAGGTCTACATTCAGACTCCTAATCGTTGGTTTTTTGTTGAACCTCATATTGTGGCAATATTTATTCATTGGCTTCCTAGAAAACTATATCGAGTGTTGGGGTTTCTATCAATTCGTCGGATTTCATTGTTGGGGAAAAGAAAAAAGTATTATCAAATATTTGATGGGATACGCCTGTTAAGTAAAAGTGAAGTTCGAGAGATATATCCCGATAAGCATGTAAGCTATGAAAAAGTAATGGGTATGGTTAAGTCCTTTATAGTTACTGATCAATAATAGATCTGTTATGAAAAGAACAAAAAAAAGGCAAATAACAATACTTGGAATTCGTGGCATTCCTGCTCAACATGGTGGCTTTGAGACTTTTGCAGAATATCTCAGTTACTATTTGGTAAACCGTGACTGGAAGGTGACTATCTATTGTCAAGAAGAGGGTTCTGGTTCTATTTATGTAACGGAATGGAAAGATGTCAAACGCATCCATATTCCAGTCAAAAATAATGGGCCACTAGGCACTATTATTTTTGATTTAAAATCGATCCTGCATTCTCTTCGATATTCAGGTGTGTTTCTAACACTAGGTTATAACACCGCCATCTTTAATTTGTTATTCCGCATATTCGCCAAGCGTAATATTATTAATATGGATGGTATTGAATGGAAACGACAGAAATGGGGATTGATAGCCAAGACATGGTTTTGGCTCAATGAACGTATTGGCTGTTGGTTCGGCAATCATCTTATTGCTGATCACCCTGAAATAAAATCACATCTTAGTACAAGAATATCTGAGAATAAAATAACTGTTATTCCTTACGGTTCTGATTTGATAAGAGAAGCCAATATTGAGCATATTAAAAAAATGGGACTGGACGAAAATGGCTATTGTTTAATAGTCGCGCGACCTGAACCTGAAAATTCCCTATTAGAAATTGTAAAAGCTTTTTCTTCTGAGAAGCGACATAAAAAATTAATTGTTTTAGGCGACATGGAACCAACTATAAAGGAGTACCATGAAATAGTTATGAATTCGGCTAGCGATGAAGTGATTTTTCCTGGTGCAATTTATGAAAAAGAAGTTGTTGAGGCATTACGATACTATTCATTAGTTTATATTCATGGCCATCAGGTTGGGGGGACAAACCCTTCACTGGTTGAGGCCTTGGGCGCGGGCTCACCGGTAATAGCTCATGATAATAAATTTAATCGTTGGGTTATTGGAGATGAAGGTAGTTTTTTTAAAAATGAGAATGAATTGTCTCAGAAATTTGATGAGTTATTAGACAATTCTAAGAAACTTTTTGAACTCGCAGAGTTGAGTAGTGATAGACATCAAACTATTTTTACTTGGCCGGACGTTCTTGGTCAATATGAACGCTTACTGGAACGTTGGTTGTAGTTTATAAAGGGGCACTACCCTTTAATATTCAGCTCTCGAACTACTTTTTTATCAATCTTAAACATATCAACACAATCAGCGCACCGATTATCCCCGCCAACGCATCTTTTTCACTGCCCACCCGGCCTGGTATGCCAAGTTGAACGAGTTCATCAGCGATAGTCAGTATTGATACTAGGATAAAAATCAGCCAGCTTTTATAAGCACTGCCATACCAGATCAGTAGCGCTAGAAAACCAAAGAAAGCGGCATGTAATAACAAATCATAAGGTGGCTTGGCCAAACCAATTGCCAGTTCAGTATGGCCCAACAAAAATAATGCCATAGTCAGGAAGACAGCCAAAAATAAACATGCCCTATATTTCGTCAACATTCTCCTGCTATCTAAGCACTTTGATTGTGTCTGCATAAAGGTATCGTATTCATTGATCTTAAAGAGTCGTTGTAAGGATATCGGTTGTATTGATTGAGGACTTAAGCCTAATACTCAGGAATAGATATTGTTAGATGCAATATTAAGGTCTGAAATTTCTCATCAAATGCTTGTTTCGCCTTGAATTTCTAGTTTTTTGCTTGATTTTCGACTATATTTCTTACTAATAGTCACCCATACCTGACGAGGCATAGTCAAATGTTAAAACGAATTCTTCTAGCGACATTCTTATTACTCAATTTCCAGTTTGTTATGGCAGGTGATACAAGTGCGGCTACTGATCCTGATCTAGCTGCAGCGCAACTGGCAGTGCAAAATATACTGGCAGAAAACCCAAATGCTGATGCGGCAACAATTGCAGCGGCAATCCAGGCTGCAGGCCTGAGCGCTGAGACAGCGGTAACTGCGATGGTGGCTGCTGGTATCGAACCCGCCAGTGCCATAGATGCGGTTTCGCCATTATTTGGTGTCTCTGCGGAAAGTTTGGTTGCTGCATCGATTAATGTACCGCTGCGCATTGAAACGGGCACAAACCCGGGAAACGAAGCAAGTGGGTCTAGTCCACCCGCGTCAAGTGGTACGCCTCTCCTCACCATACAGCTTATTACCATATTTGAGCAGTTGAATAGCCCGAGCTAGGGGTTACACATCGAGATATGAAATAAAATACGGCGATTTCGCCGTATTTTTTTGTCTGATGAATTTATTTGAAAGCGATATAAGCCACAGATTTTAAAGATAATCTCTCTCTTGAAATCAATCGACCTAAAATTGTGAAATAGGTCTATTTCTGAACCTTTTCTTGTTAGTTCATTACCATGTAATGCTGTAGACTCATTATGAAATGATCATTTCTTCTAATTTAGAAAATCAAATGTCATTTGATTTTAAGTCTGCTTTAAACACTATCTTTGTCTTATTCCTTGTCGTCGGTGTGCAACCTGCACAGGCCAATTCAGGTAAGGTATTTAGCATAAAAGGTGCTGCATCGATTAATGACACACCATTAACTTTGAAATCTGTCATTAAAGAAGGTGATGTCATCAAGACTGCCGAAAATAGTTCGGTCAAGCTTGTGATGGAAGATAAAAGCATACTGGCGTTACATGAGAAGACGAATTTCACTGTCAGAGAATATGTCTATGATAAGAAAACACCCGAAAACAGTAAGATTACATACAAGCTAGCACGAGGCGCATTACGCTTCCTGAGTGGCATAATCACCAAAAAAGCACCACAGAATGTAAAGATTGAAGCTTCTACAGCAACAATTGGCATCCGCGGAACATTTGGATTTATCTCATCGAGCCCGACTAAAACAATCGTCGCAAACAAAACCGGTGCAATGTCGGCGTCAAACGTAGATCCGAACGTCGCAGGCAGCCAGCTAGTGGGTGCCAATTCCGTCTCTACAATCCCTCAAGGCCAAGCGCCGTCGGTGCCGCAGACGATGTCTAACACTAACTTTAATAGTATATCGACAGTGGTATTAGGTCGAATTGGGACCAGTTTGCCATCGAGCATGTTTAAACAAGATAGTGGTACTACTCAGCAGTCAACATCACAATCTTCTGATTCAAGTGGAACAGGCACAGGTGATGGAACGGGCAGTGGCACAGGCGATGGAACGGGCAGTGGCACAGGCGATGGAACGGGCACAGGCGCAGGCGATGGAACGGGTACAGGCGCAGGCGATGGAACGGGCACAGGCGCAGGCGATGGAACGGGCACAGGCACAGGCGATGGAACGGGCACTACAGGTCTAACGCAGCAGCAGTTAAACGGAATTAGCGCCACAATGGGCGTAACGGAAGCGCTTGTAAAAGATCCAAACTTGGCAAATAGATTACCTCCAGCAGAGACAACCTTTTCTACAGGGGTAATAACAAGTGAAAAAAACGGGTTCGGTTTAACAGATCAACAGGTACAAAACACAGTGACAACGTTAGCGACTAATTCGGCTACTGTGGATCCTAATGTGGCTGCTTTTTGGGCTTGGTGGGGAGCCTGGTTAGATATGTTTTTCTTTAATGTATTTATGCAGTCGCTTATAAACGCTGCACCGGAACAGATCGTTGAGATAAACCAAGCCGCTGAAGATGGAGAAAACTTTGAAACGCCTCCTCCTCTGGGTACAGGCGGTCCACAATTCCCATTGAGACAGGGAATCCCCGGTGAAGGCGAAGGTGAGGGAACAGATGGTTCAGAGTCAACAACTTCGGGTGGTACACCGTTTACTACAGAGGAAAGCACAAACGTACTTGAAGCTATAAACAGCCCGAGTAGCTAAATTAGAGTACCTATCTAGGTATAAGATACGGCGATATCGCCGTATTTTTTTGTCCGACAAAAATAATAAACAATAACTCTATCTCATTGATATTAATAGTTAAATAGGCTTTTCAGGTTTGATGCAATCCGCTCGTTTCGAGGACATTAATTTTTACACCATTAAAAAATGCAAAATAGGTCCGGTTTTGAACCTTTTATTCACATTAATATTCCTTTTTATGTTATATAATTCGTCTCAATATCAAGACAAACATATAGGCACAGCATGAAGCTATCTACTCTTAAATCGCTATCCCACTCATTTCTAGTTCTTTTTATACTTTTCAGTGCGCAGACGGCGTTTGCAGACACCGGAAAGGCATTCAGTATTAAAGGTAAAGTTACGGTTAATGGTGAGCCCATGACTCTGGCAACGACGCTTAAGGCAGGGGATGTCATCAAGACGGCTAAAGACAGTAGCGTTAAGGTTGTTATGAAGGATGGGACGGCTATCGATATTTTAGAGAATACTGAATTCAAGATTTCAAAATATTCGTTCAAACAAGATGCGCCTGAAGAAAGTAGCAGTGCTTTTAATCTAATCGGCGGCGCATTTCGTTATGTCAGTGGCTTGATTGCAAAGAAAGACCCATCAAAAGTGAAATTGACTGCGGGTACTGCAACGATAGGTATACGAGGTACATTTGTTGATGTGTCATCTCCAACTAGTGCTGGAATATCAGGCGCGGGTGATGGAGGTGGAAATACCCTTGCTGTTAGAACTTCTATAGGTGCTGCGACAGTTACTTTTCCAGACGGTACTTCAATGAACGTAGCATCTGGACAGATTGGTACTAGAAATCTTTCTACAGGGGTTACGGCTACAAATACGAGCCCACCAGATGCTGTTGCTGCAGCAGCGATTGCCATGGCGGCAGATCCGGCTAATGCCGCAGCAGCATTAAGCACAATGAGCGCTGCTGATGCGGCATTAGCAATGGCTACATTAGTCAATAATGCCGCTTCATTAGGTGCAGATACAACAGCATTGACTCAAGCTTTATCTAGTGTAGTCACAGCAAACCCAAGCCTAGCGACAGGTTTAGCCTATGTAACTTCTGCTGTAAGTAGTGATCCAACGGTTTCGGCTGCGTTAACGACTGCTATTAAGACGGCGGCACCAGATCAAGCAGACGCAGTTGATGCAGCATCTAGCTCTGGTGATGCATTAGAACAGGCTCCTCCTCCTTCTACTTCAGAGTTTAACTTGCGAGTAGCAACCGATGGCTCTGTTGAAGTGCTTGATGAGGACGGCGAGGTAATTGGAACCATTGAGAATACAAATCCGAGTGGTAGCCCACTTACGACAGAGCAAATTCAAGAGGCTCTTGAAATAATAAATAGCGGATCATAGTACTTAAACAAGAGGGCATTCCTCAGTAAAAATACGGCGTTCGCGCCGTATTTTTTTGTGTAAAAATTACGATTCACGCTAAGATGATGCGATGAACGCGTCTCCAGATAAAAGATTGTTTTATGCCTTTTGTGCCTTACTGGTTTGGTTGCCATTACCCTTAGCCAGTAATCGCGCTTGGGCATGGTCAATCATGGAAATCTGGTCGGCCAGTTTGTTTGTTTTTTGGTGTTGGCTTTTCTTCCAAAATAAAGTTGTTATTTCTAAGAGTTGTTACGCCGCGCGATACGTTTTATTCTTTTTTAGTCTGTGGTTAGTATATATCGCACTGCAATTGAAGCCGCTTTCTGTACAAGTTCTAACGCAGCTTTCGCCTTTGTCCTTGGCGCATTGGACTGCGCTTGAGAGTAATTCAGTTGCTACCAGCATAAGTGTCGATCCAAAAATCACGCAGTTGTCATTGTTACTTGGCATTTCCTATTTCCTGGTCTTTTTTCTGACGCTGGTATTGGTGACGAATCGACGTCGTTTAAAAACATTAGCCCTTACGCTGGTTTGCAGTGGTTTGTTTCAAGCCGTGTATGGTGCAGTGATGACAATGTCCGGTTGGGAGTATGGTTTTTTTATAAAGAAGACGCTCTATCTTGGTGTGGCGACTGGTACGTTTGTGAATCGTAATCACCTAGCTGGTTACTTAGAGATGACCATGGCCATAGGCATCGGCTTGTTAATCGCTTCGCTGGCAACGGAGTCAACTACGACAACGATGAAGCGTAAACTGCTCAATTTATTTCGTTTATTACTCAGCGCAAAAGCAAGGCTTAGGCTAAGTTTGGTGATGATGGTCATTGCTTTGGTGTTAACGCATTCTCGCATGGGCAATACGGCTTTTTTCCTTAGTTTATTTATCACCGGTGTGATTGGACTGGTTTTTTCAAAGCACGCGACACGGTCGATGATTGTTTTATTGGTTAGCCTAGTGATTATTGATATTTTAATCGTCGGACAATGGTTTGGTTTTGAAAAAGTTCAGCAGCGCTTGGAGCAAACCAGTGAGATGTCCGAAAATAGAGATGAAGTGTATCGCTATGGCTTCGCACAATGGCAGGATTATCGATTAACCGGTAGTGGACTGGGCAGTTTTTACGCTGTGTTCCCTCAATATCGTGGTGTCGATGTTCACGGTTATAACAGAGAAGCGCATAACGATTATTTACAATTTGCGACGGAAACAGGTGTTATTGGGTTGATTTTACTCGCATTAATCACCTTGATATCACTTTTTGCAGCCATTTTGGCGCATTATCGGCGGCGCGATCCGCTTATGCGCGGTATCTCATTTGCGTCGATAATGGGGATATTGGCGATTCTGATTCATTCCTCGGTAGATTTTAATCTCCAGATCCCGGCCAATGCAGCGACATTTGTCGTAATTCTGGCTTTAGCATGGGTAAGTCTGAGTTTAAGGCATAAAGCTAAAAGCAATGCGTCAACCGAGTAAGCATTGATTTGTAAGAAAAAAGCGAATTATTACTGTAATTTTGGTGTGACAAAACGTTATAAAAATTAGTTACATAGGTTGATTTTACAGTCGATATGTCTGAGAATGCAGACTTTAGTCATATTGAATGTAATATTTAAAGGGAAATTAGGGAATTGAATATCAAATATACCGCGATCGGCGTGGCAACCACCTTGTGCTTACTCAGTCCCATAGCGAATGCAGAATTGCTTGATGGTGAGGGTTTCGATTTTGCTGGTGGTAAACTTTCTCCTAAATTCACAGTAAAAGAATTCTTTGATGATAACCTGACCAGTGCACAGACTAATGAAATTGATAGTTTTGGCACTTTGGTTGAACCTCAATTGACCTACGAATTAAAAAACAAAAAAAATCTTATTACTCTAGATTATCTTTTCTCTGCTGCGACACACTATAGCAGCCATAATGACGATTATGTTGATCAGACAGTGAGCGCGGATTATGAATTCACGCCGACCAGTAAAATTAAGTTAGGACTCGATACTGAGTATTATCGTGGACACGATCCACGTGGTACAGGTGGTGCAGAAGGTACCGGCGTCGTTCAGAATAGTTTTGATCGATACCACCATTATCAAGTAGATGCGAATGGCTCTTATGGTGCGGAGTCATCTAAGGCTCAGTTTGAAATCGATATGGGGCATATTGCAAAAACCTATGATAACAATGCGTCAGCAACGGCCGTGCGTGATCGTGAAGATACCTATGCGAGCAGTCGACTCTATTATCGCGTTATGCCTAAAACACAAATGGTCGTAGAAGGTCGCGTGGCTGAGTACCATTATGATATTGATGCTACTGGCACGGCGAGTCTAGATAGCACGACAACACGAGCACTTGTCGGTGTGAAGTGGGATACGACATATAAAACAACGGGTACCGCTCAAATTGGTTACATTCAAAAGAATTTTGATTCTACGGCACGCGTCGATGGACAGGATTTTACCTGGGAACTGGGTGTGGAATATAAACCCAGAAGCTACTCAACCTTTAATCTGGACACCTCACGTGATTTTTCAGAAACGTCTGGCGCAGGTAACTTTACTTCAACCGATACAGTATCTTTAAGTTGGAAACATGATTGGTCTGAAAAGATTAGTACTAATCTCAATATGAGTTATTCAGAAGACAGTTTTGATCAAGACACCACTGGCCGATCCGATGAAAAATTAAATGTTGGTGCCAGTGTTGATTACGAGATTCGTCGTTGGCTTAAGTTAGGTGCTGGTTATACCTATGACGAACGTGACTCTACGATTAATAGTTTTGACTACGAACGTAATCAAGTAGAAGCCTTTGCAACGGTAACCTTTTAGTATCTACGGTTAACAAATCTCCTTTCAGCGTTCGTTGAAAAACCCATTTTCGTGTTAGAATAGACAGCCTATTTACACTGAATTTAGAAGTATGCCTCGATTCAAAATTTCCGTTTACTCCCTTCACAAATTTCTGGTTTTCAGCTTTTTATTGATTGCGTATGTTCACAATGTAAATGCAGCTACAGGCAAAACAGGCTTACCAGATTATGTTCTAGGGACTGGCGATATGATTCGGATTCAAGTCTACGATGAAGAAGACCTATATCTCGAATCTCGAGTTAGTGATCGTGGGACGATTTCTTATCCGTTTCTTGGTGAATTAAAGGTAACAGGCTTAACGCCGAAGAAGTTATCAGAAACTATCACTTCAAAATTAAAAGGTGATTATTTGATAAACCCCAAAGTCTCCGTTGATATTATGGAATATCGGGAATTTTATGTGAATGGGGAAGTGGAAGATCCCGGCGGGTTTCCATTTCAACCCGGAGTAACGGTTCGCAAAGCCATCTCCATTGCTGGTGGTTTTAAGGAAAGGGCTTCTAAAGAAAAGATTAATGTAATTCATGAAGATGATCCTAATGGCAAACCGAAACCAGTAAAGCTAGATGCGTTTATCTTGCCGGGCGATATTATTACTGTTGAAGAAAGCTTTTTTTAACGATCGCCTATGAATGATTTTCCGCAATCAACAAATGCATATTCATCTCAGCATGACGAAGATGAAATCAACCTGAGTGAATACATTCGAATATTGTCCATTCATAAATGGTCAATAATAGGTTTTGCAATTGTCACAACGCTATTGGTAATTTTGGTTGTTTTTTCAATTGAGCCAGTTTATCAAGCGACGGCAACAATACTGATCGAATCCGAAGAAGAGAACGTCATCTCTATTGAAGAAGTGTATGGGATACCTGGTTCGAACGATGAATATTTTGAAACGCAGAATCAAATTTTACAATCTCGCGATCTCGCAGAAAAAGTAATAAGCACACTCGATATTCCTACACACCCTGAATTTGATCCTGATATGCAAGATCCAGAACCATTGCATACAGTATTAAGTTGGCTGCCAGCAGGCCTTTTAGATGACGATGAAATTGTTCCCGACTATGCCGTGCATAATAGTATTGTCGAACAATTCAGAGATAGTCTTAAGGTTGCGCCAATCCGTAATAGTCAGCTAATAAACATTACCTTCGAATCAACCGACCCACGTTTGACGGAAATTGTACCTAATACCCTGGCGAGTATTTATATTGGTAGTGATTTAGAAGGACGTCTTGCCATAACGCAAAAAGCAACGGGTTCGATTACGACAAAATTAGAGGATCTTAGTGTAAAGCTAAAAGAATCTGAAAAAGCGCTACAAACGTATCGCGATAAAGAACGGCTCATTGATATAAAAGGTGTTGATAGCATAGCTGCAAAAGAGCTTGATGAGCTTACCGTTGAGTTAGTACAGGCTCGCCGTAGCCGTAATGAAGCGCAGACGGCATACAATCAGGTTACCGCTTTAAAAGGGCAACCAATTGAGGCATTAGAATCGATCCCGGCAGTATTAAAAGACAAAGGTTTACAAAATGCTAAGGAAATAGAAGGAGAAGCAGAACGGAAGATATCTGAGCTTAAAAAACGCTATGGTCCCAAGCATCCAAAAATGATTGCGGCAGTTGATGAGCTTGAGTCAGCTAATAAAAATGTAAGGTCACAAATTCTGAATGTCGTTGAGTCGATTAAAAAAGAATATGAAATTGCGCGCAATAAAGAGAGTCATTTAAGTGGTGCGATGAATCGAACCAAACGTGATGTTACTGAGATTAATCGCAAAGAAAGTCGACTGCAATCACTGGAGCGTGATGTAGAAGCAAACCGTGATATCTATGAAACATTTCTAAACCGCTATAAAGAGACAAGCGCGGTAAGTGAAATGCAACCGGTCAATGCCCGTGTTGTTGACCCGGCAGTGATTCCTTCTGAACCATCAAAACCAAAGAAAGCATTGATCATATTAATCGCATTGGTCTTAAGTACGCTTGTTGCCACCATGATCGCTTTCTTGATCGAAGCGTTGGATAACACCATGGAAGACGGTCAGGATGTTGAAGAAAAATTACATCTGTCCTTGTTAGGCATATTACCCAAGCTCACGATCTGGTTAAATAAAGACGTCAAAGTATTGCGCTATTTTACGGATAACCTGCATACGCCGTTTGCCGAAAATATTAGGACGATTCGCTCGGGTATTCTAATGTCAGGTTTGGATGAAAAACAAAAGGTGGTGTTAGTAACATCATCTGTCCCGGGGGAAGGTAAAAGTATGACGGCCGTTAACCTAGCCTTATCGCTAGGCCAAATGGGTAATGTGTTGTTAATTGATTGTGATCTACGTCGCCCATCGGTTAGGGAGGTGTTTGATTTAGACGGAAAAGATGTCGGGCTTAGTCATTTTATGATGGGGACGCATACACTGGAGCAATCGATTCATGTCTTTAAAAAAGAACGACTCAGTGTCATGCCTGCGGGTGATATACCGCCTAATCCACTAGAGATGTTATCTTCCGAACGATTCAAAAAAGGTTTGGAAGCATTAAAAAAGAAATATGATCATATCGTGATTGATTCTGCACCGGCAGTGGCGGTGAGTGATGCGATTGTGATGAGTCAATTAGTTAATCAGGTTATCTATCTTGTGAAAGCCGATGTAACACCGTATCAACTTGCTCAGGAAGGCATTAAACGATTGCAGAAGGTCAATGCGCCCATCGTCGGAATCGTTCTCAATCAGGTCAGTCCGCCAAAGAAATCAAGCCGCCATGGTCATTACTATGGTTATTATGGATATGGCAAAACCTGATAATTCGTTGTAATGATTGATATACATTGCCATCTGTTACCGGGTATTGATGATGGTTCTAAATCATTAGAAGATTCTCTGGCAATGGCAAGGCACGCTGTAAATGACGGCATCACTAAAATTGTTGTGACCCCCCACATTACGCCTGGTCGTTACGATAATACATTGGCGACTATACAACCTGTATTTGAAAACCTTAAAGCCTCGATTAGTGCTGAGAAGATTCCTTTAGAAATAAGTTTTGCTGCAGAGATTCGTTTTGATCCCATTATTATGGCGTTGGTTAACAATGACGAGTTACCTATTCTCGGTGAATACGAAGGTGAGCGTTTAATCTTACTTGAGTTTCCGCATTCACACATTCCACCGGGTAGTGAGGAATTGATTCAATGGTTAGCAGAAAGAGGTGTGCGTGTTTTAATCGCACACCCTGAACGTAACCGAAGTGTATTAGGCGATATTGAAAAGATAACACCGCTAGTAAAAATGGGTTGTTTGTTACAGATTACGGGTGGGTCATTAACTGGCGTTTTCAACGATGCGCCAAGAGATTGTGCTATAGAATTACTTAAGCGTGGTTGGGTTAGTATCATTGCGAGTGACGCACATAACCTGCATGCACGTTGTCCTGAGTTGGCGCCAGCACAACGAGAAGCGGAAAAAATCGTCGGTGAAGAAGCATCTTTTGACATGGTCTTAGGACGACCGGAAAAGATCAGCCGTATTCATTTCCAAAACAATCAATAGCAAGGATAGTTTTTATAGATGGAAAACAAACTATTCACGCGGATGATAGCCTTAGTTGTGATTCCTGCTTTTTTGTACATGATTTATGTTGCAGGCAGTTGGGGACTAGCTGATATTCATTTCAGTTTAGCAAAGAAAGAGATTAACAACTGGCAATCAGGAAAAATTACTCTTGAAGAGAAAGACTGGGATAGATTACGTGCTACTTTATCAAAGGCAGTTAGATTAGATCCAAAAAATCCAGAAATTCACGAGATATTGGCCTATGCAATAGAAGGTCATTTTTTTACTGCAGTGTCTAAAGAACCTGAGGCACAGACAGTTCGATTACTTGCATTAGAACACTTTAGAAAAGCGGTTATTCTCAGACCGGTATGGCCTTATGGTTGGGCAAATCTGGCTTCAATTAAATATCGATTGGGACAGATTGATGATGAATTTTTTGAAGCATTACACAATACTGTAAAATTCGGACCATGGGAACCGGGCTTACAAAGGCTGGTAGTTGAATTATGGTTAAATGAATTGGCTGCTTTTCCTCAAGAAGAACATCGATTTGTTTTAGAGGTAGTCTCGCGTGCACTGGAGAAACAGCCGGATAGAATTTTAGAACTAATCAGGAAAAAAGGATATTTAGCATTAATTTGTCTCATAAAAAAAGACAATACATCGGTTGTTGATTATTGTGAAAAAAACAGAAAAGTAAAAGAGAAATAATATATTTTGAAAGATTCAAATAAAATTGCCATTGTCGGAATTGGAGGCGTTTTTCCTGGCGCTCTTAATCTTGATGAATTCTGGCAGAATATCTTGTCGGCAAAAGATACGGCTATTGATGTGGGTGCTGATCGCTGGCGCGTGGAACCTGATGATTTATATTCTCCTAACTTAAACGCCGATAAAGTTAATTCACGACGTGCTTGTGTGATTGAGGATTTTGAATTTAATCCTGAGGGATTAAATATTGATGCAGACTTGTTGACGCGACTAGACCCGATGTTTCAAATCCTGCTACATGCCGGACGTGATGCATGGGCTGATACAAAGACAGAAAAAATTAATAAAGAACGTGTCGGTATTATTATTGGTAATATTGTTTTACCCACGGAATCTTCATCGCAGTTTAGTGATGAAAAATTCAAGGCATTATTCGAATCACAATTAAACACAACATCAAATAATAGAAATAAAACAGAACCATTAAATCGTTATGTTGCTGGTCTACCGGGTGGTTTATTGGCAAAGGCATTGGGACTGGGTGCTGGTGCTTATACTTTAGATGCAGCTTGTGCCTCGTCACTCTACTCATTGAAGTATGCCGTAGATGAGTTATTGGCTGGCCGCACGGATGCGATGTTGGCTGGCGGTGTGTCGCGTCCTGATTGTCTCTATACACAGATGGGATTTTCACAACTCAATGCGATTTCTAAAACAGGTCGTTGTTCACCGTTTGATGGCAAAGCTGATGGTTTGGTTGTTGGTGAAGGCGCGGGTATTTTCATACTGAAACGATTAGAAGATGCGATTGCACATGATGATCACATCTATGCAACGATAGCAGGGATCGGTCTCTCGAATGATATCGAAGGTAATATCATGTCCCCTGATACTGAAGGGCAAAGTCGTGCCATGCAATCAGCTTATGCCAAGGCCGGATGGTCACCAAATCAGGTACAACATATCGAATGCCACGGGACCGGTACACCTGTCGGTGATGGGGTTGAGTTCAATTCGTTAAACAATCTTTGGCAACAGCATAATGTCGAAGGTGATTGTGTCATTGGCTCGGTTAAAAGCAATGTGGGGCACCTATTAACAGCGGCCGGTGCTGCTGCCTTAATGAAAACATTATTAGCAATGAAGCATGGTGTTTTACCACCGACGGCAAATTATGAGTCACCCTCAAGTAAAATTGATTTAGCCAATAGCCCATTTAAGGTATTAGCCGAAGCTGAATCTTGGGATGTTAAAAATAATATGCCACGTCGCGCTGCGATTAGTGGTTTTGGTTTCGGTGGTATCAACGCACATGTATTACTGGAACAGTATGAAAAAGGCACTTCTTCTGCGATTGCTTCGTCAGCTTCGTTCTCGAATCCTCATGTACTAAATGTACATTCCGGTTCTGCGAGCGATGCTTCCTCGCACTCACAAAAGAATCACTCTTTTTCATCACGATCTGATAAAAGTAATAATGATATTGCCATTGTGGGTATGGAGTCCCGTCTAGGTCCCTGGAACAATCAATCGGAATTTGACTCGGCTGTGTTGTTTGGTGCAAATAAGTCAACAATACGACCTAATAATTGGTGGGGTGCTGAAGTCAATGAATGCAAAGGACATTTAATTGAAGAGATTAAAGTACCACTAGGGCGTTATCGAATACCACCTGCTGAGTTAAAAGAAATGTTACCGCAACAGCTGTTAATGTTAGAAGTTGCAGCAAATGCATTGGAAGATGCCGGTCTTTCTGAACTCACAAACGAACAACAATGCCGAACAGGTGTATTCATTGGTATTGCACTCGATTTAAATACAACAAACTTTCATTTCCGTTGGATGCAAAAAAAGTATGCGCATGAATGGTTGCAAAGCTTAGGCATTAACCTGAATGAAGAACAACTAAATGAATGGATAGCAAATCTTCGCGACGCATGTGGGCCAGCCTTAAGCGCTAACCGAACTATGGGTGCTTTGGGTGGTATTGTTGCCAGTCGCATCGCTCGTGCATTTCGCATAGGTGGTCCGTCATTTACAGTTTCAGCAGAAGAAACTTCCGGCTTACGCGCCTTGGAATCAGGGCTGCGTGCCTTACAGCAAGATGAACTCGATCAAGTCATTGTTGGTTCGGTAGATTTGGCCAGTGATTTAAGAGCAGTTAAAGGCCATGTCGAATATCATGAACAAACGAATATCGCAGATGGTGCAACAGCATTTATCTTAAAGCGACATGATGATGCTGTGCGAGACGGAGATAAAGTCTATTCAGTTATTAAAGGCTTCGGTGCTGCTTCTGGAAATGCTTGTGATGAAATAGGAAACGACCCTGCTGTCCAAGTCCAATCTATTCAGCAGGCATGTTCCGATGCAGAGTGTCATTTAAATGAAATAGATCAGATTGTTTTTTCAACTCAAGACGAAGTCATTACAGACAGTCCAATTCTAAATAATACAAGTACCAGCACATTCCAATTGGGTCATTCAGGTGCTGCGACAGGTCTAATGAGCGTCGCTAGTGCGGTGAGTGGTTTGCATCACCGCTTACTACCCGCAGATGACGAATCAAAAGAACATTACTGGTTAAAAGATCGCGTTAAAGGGTTGAGAAAGAGTTTGGTCAATGTAAGCAGTATTGATGGAAACTCCATTAGTGTCGTATTAGAAGAGGGTGATGCAAAAGATAATACAATAAAATCCACACCAAATATTTTTCTTATCTCTGCAGAAAGTAGCCAGTCTCTGATTAATAAGATTAAAAACTTGTCATTTGATAATAATCCTCAGCAGGACAAGGCTAATGACAAATCACGAATAGCATTAATTGTTAATAATGCTAAAGAGTTTAAAACAGCGTGCGACGAGGCCATTGTTGCAATTGAAAAAAATGAATCGATTAATAATGGACGTTGCTTTTATTCTATTGAACCCTTAGCAGCACAAGGCAAGATTGCTTTTGTCTATCCCGGATCAGGTAATCACTTTTGGGGTATGGGCCAAGAGTTAGGCGTTGTTTTCCCTCAGGTATTAGAAAAACTAAATACAGAAAATGAGTCATTAGCATCACAGTTTGCAAAAGGACGGTTTTGGCAAAATCAGAATAGTAAAATAAATCGTGATAAAGAACTAAGCCATGAAGAGGTTATCTTTGGACAGGTATGGCTAGGTACTTTTGTCAGTGATGTTGTCTCAAGTTTCGCAATAAAACCGGATGCAGTAATTGGTTATAGTCTCGGCGAGACCGCAGGTTTTTTCTCAACACGTACCTGGACCGCGCGTGATGAAATGTTACAACGAATACAGAAAAGTACTTTGTTTACTGAAGAACTAGCCGGCCCTTGTACATCAGTACAAAAAGCATGGGGTACGGATGAACCTATTGATTGGGCCTTGGGTGTTATAAATACCAGTGAAGATATCGTTAACGAAGTATTAGAGAACTATGAGCGTGTGTATTTATTGATTGTCAATACTCCAAATGAGTGTGTGATTGGTGGTGACCGGACAGAATTAAATAAGGCAGTCAAAGAACTTGCTGTGCAATATCATCCGCTCACTGGTGTGACCACTGTCCATTGTGAAGTGGCGAAGCCAGTAGAAAAGTCTTATCGCGATCTACATATCTTTGAAACAACGCCGCCTAATGACGTTACTTTCTATAGTGGTATTCGTGGTGGTGCTTATAAAGTTACTCAGGACTCTGCGGCAGATTCGATTTTGGATCAGGCCTTGGCAGCTTTTGATTATACCAAGGTAATCAAAAGTGCCTATGATGATGGTGTGCGATTATTTATCGAGATGGGGCCGGGCGGTTCTTGCACAAGGATGATTGATCAAATACTTGTCGATAAACCACATTTTGCTAAAGCCATATGTGTTAAAGGTCAGGACAGTGTTGATAACGTGATGCAACTGCTGGCGAGACTCTTTACCGAAGGTTTGTCGGTAGATTTATCGCAGCTTGGTCGTCAGAAAGACACCAATAAAACAGAATATAAAAATCATATTAGCGTTAAGACGGGTGGAGAGATATTTAAAGTACCCTTGCCGCCAAATAAAGAAGTTGATGAGGCCGCCACGGCAGTCGTTGAGTTAAAACAGAAACAAGTAAGGGGTAAAGTTGAACAGCCTGATGAACAGCAACAACATATAAACTCTTTCCCTATGGCTGCGAACGGTGGGTTACAACCCATCATCGAACAGATGCAGCTTGCAGAGCAAGCGCGTGCAGGAGCACAAGAAACTTTCTTACGTGTCAGTCAGGGTATGACACAGACACTTGAGCAGGCCATTAATATGCAAATGCAATTGATGGATGGTAATGATGTTCAAATACCTTTGACTTCATTTAGTTCAGAATCTTCTACGACAAAACAAGAGATTGAATGTCAATTTAACAGAGAAGCATGTCTGGAGTTTGCCATTGGGTCTATCGGTAAAATGTTAGGCGACAGTTTTGCAGATATTGATCAACATCCATCACGCGTACGATTACCGGATGAGCCCTTAATGTTGGTTGATCGCATATTAAAAGTGAATGGCGAAGCAGATGCCTTAACACATGACTTAAGTGCTAGCGGTAGTGTCATAACCGAACATGATGTCTTGCCTAATGCCTGGTATCTGGACTTAGGTCGAATTCCAACCTGTATTGCTGTGGAAGCGGGGCAAGCCGATTTATTTCTATCAGGATATCTCGGTATCGATCATATTACCAAAGGCCTTGCGGTTTATCGCTTACTCGATGCACGTATAACCTTCCATGGGCCATTACCCACAGCAGGACAAACGATTCATTATGATATTCATATAGAACACTTCTTTAGTCAGGGTGATACGCGTTTATTCCGATTTAATTTTGAAGGTAGCGTCAATGGTCAACCATTGCTCACGATGACTCATGGTTGTGCTGGTTTCTTTAGCCAACAAGAGCTCGATGCTGGTCAAGGTATCGTACTGACTAGTATGGAGAAACAACAAGCGCAAGGTAAGTTCGCCGAGAACTGGCAACAGCTAGTTTCGCTGCAAGTAGAAAGTTATTCTGATGAGCAATTAAATGCCTTACGTGAAGGTGATCTTGTTGCCTGTTTTGGAAATGATTTTGCAAACACGGGATTAAACAATGCTGTTGGTTTACCGAGCGGTCGCATGACCTTGGTACATCGTATTTTAAAATTAGATCCAACAGGTGGACGATTTGGTATTGGTCAAATTACCGGTGAAGCGGATATTCGTCCCGACGATTGGTTCTTAACCTGTCACTTTGTTGATGATCGTGTGATGCCAGGTACCTTGATGTATGAATGTTGTTTACATACCTTACGTGTATACCTATTACGCATGGGTTGGATCGGTGAAACGGATGAGTTTGTTTACGAACCTATCATTGGCGAGGTCAGCCAGTTGAAATGCCGTGGCCAAGTCACTGAAGAGACCAAGGCCGTACAATATGAAATAACACTTAAAGAAATCGGCTATAAAGCAGATGGCACTCCGTATGTTTTAGCCGATGCATTAATGTACGGCGATCATCGCGCGATTGTCCAAATGAAAAATATGTCGGTTCAACTGAGCGGCTTGAAGCGTGACCGATTGGAGAATCTTTGGGCTAATAAAAGATCAACACAAACAAAACAGGTATTGTTTGATAATGAATCAATACTTGCCTTTGCTGTTGGAAAACCTTCAGAGGCATTTGGTGACCGTTATAAGGTCTTTGATAGTGAGCGCAAGATTGCGCGTCTACCCGGACCACCGTATAAGTTTTTAGATCGCATTACGTCAATCAAAGATTGTGAACAATGGGTATTGAAAGCAGGAGGTATTATTGAAGCCGAATATGATGTCCCGGCCGACGAATGGTATTTTACTGAAGACAATCAACCCTATATGCCGTTTGCCGTATTACTCGAAGTTGCCTTACAACCATGTGGTTGGTTGGCAGCATACTTGGGTTCAGCATTAACCAGTGAAACGGATATATCGTTTAGAAATCTGGGCGGAAAGGCGACTCAATTTATCAAGGTCTCACCTGAGATAGGGACTTTAATTACCAAAGTAAAGATTACCAATGTCTCGCAATCGGGCGGCATGATTATCCAGAATTTTGATTACGAAATGCAGTCAAATCAGGGCATGGTCTATAAGGGTAATACTTACTTTGGCTTCTTTTCGCATGAGGCTTTAGCGGAACAGGTCGGTATCAGAGATGCTGAGCCTTATAAGGCGAATGAAACAGAGCAGAAAAGAGGAAAATCCTTTACTTATCCTGTGAATGCGCCGATGCCAGCAGACATGATGCGTATGGTCGATGAAATAACCTTATATGATCCTGATGGCGGGCCTAATGGCTTGGGATTTATTGAAGGGATAGCGAGTGTGAAGCAAGAGGCCTGGTTCTTTAAGGCACATTTTTTTGAAGATCCGGTTTGGCCGGGTTCTTTGGGTCTCGAATCCTTCATGCAATTACTCAAGGTTTTTGCTTGGGAGCGCTGGGGGAATGACATAGAAATAGGGGCTTGTGCCTTTGAAAATATGGCTCTGAACCAGGTGCATGAATGGGTCTATCGTGGGCAGATATTGCCTGTGGATGAGAAGGTCACGGTTCAGGCAGTGATAAGCGAGATTGATGATCAGAGCAGAATGCTAAAAGCAGATGGTTTTTTAACCGTTGATGGCAGAATTATCTATCAGATGAAGGATTTTGCGCTCCGAATCACTTAGAATGTGTCTATGAAATATTCTAACGTCCATATGGAGTCAATCGGCTATGAATTGCCTCCTGTAGTCATCACATCTGAAGATCTTGAGCAGCGGTTAATGCCCATGTATGACGCGCTACATATAGCACCAGGCCAGTTAGAGGCTCTGACAGGCATACATGAACGTCGATGGTGGGAAGAAGGACATGTCTTGTCTGATGGTGCTGCTAATGCCGCTCGAAAGGCCTTAGAACAGTCAAATGTTGAGGCAAAAGACGTTGAAGCACTCGTTTACACAGGGGTGTGCCGAGAAAATTTTGAACCAGCAACGGCCTGTGCAGTAGCTGCGCAATTAGGTATCAGCGATGATGCCAATATCTACGATATCTCCAATGCTTGTTTGGGTGTCATGAACGGCATCATCGATATCGCCAATCGTATCGAATTAAAGCAGATTAGAGCCGGAATGGTCGTTTCCTGTGAGACTTCTCGTGAAATCGTTGAGATCATGATTGAGCGTATGCTGAATGATAGAACGATTGATATGTTTTCCAGCTCGCTGGCGACACTAACCGGTGGCTCGGGCGCTGCAGCTGTACTACTAACGGATGGATCATTTGATAATAAGGAAACTCACCGCTTGGTGGGTGGTGCAAATCAATCTGCACCGGAACATCACAACCTTTGTCGCTGGGGAGTTTCAATATCACCTGTAGCCATCGGTGAATTAGTCTTTTCACCAGATAAATTACTGGCAGCGATTGATCAAGTAATGGAACCTGAAGTTATTCCTTCAGTTGTGAAAGAAGTAATGTCGAGTGATAAATTACCGCCTGCTTTATCAAGCATGTTACCAAAAGAGAAACTACCTGCAGCCTTGTCTGAATTCATGTCGACCGATTCTGTTTCAGTTTTAAAACATGGCGCCATTTTAGGTGTAAAAACCTGGGGTTCATTCTTAACGAAAATGGGATGGGCTAGAGATCAGGTTGATAAAGTGATCTGTCATCAGGTTGGCGAAGGTCATCGCGATACAATATTGAGAGAGCTCGGTATATCGCCGGAAAAAGATTTTAGTACCTATAAATATTTAGGAAATATTGGGACTGTTTCTGTACCACTAACAGCAGCAATTGCTGATCAACGACAATTCTTAAAGAAGGGCGACCGTGTTAGTTTTCTTGGTATCGGCAGCGGATTGAATTGTTTGATGCTTGGTTGGGAATGGTAAGCATTAAAGTTTTTAAAGCATCTTCTTAAAATATAAATTTTGTATTCTTAACACTAAGTGAATACGGAAGAACCCGAAGAAAATCCAGTACAACGTAAAATCATCCATGTCGATATGGATGCTTTCTATGCTTCTGTAGAACAACGCGATAACCCTGATTACCGTGGTAAACCTGTCGTTGTAGGTGGTACCCCGGAACAAAGAGGTGTGGTCGCTGCGTGTAGTTATGAAGCACGGAAGTTTGGTATTCACTCTGCAATGCCTGCTTCTCAAGCACGGCAAAGATGTCCCAACGCTATTTTTTTAAAGCCACGTTTTTCTGTCTACCGTGAAGTCTCTGCAGTGATTCAGGCTGTGTTTCGACAATTTACAGAACTGGTCGAACCCTTATCTTTAGACGAAGCTTACCTGGATGTTACGCATAATCAGGATTATTCAGGTTCGGCAACTTTAATCGCGAAAGAGATAAAACGCTTAATCAAAGAGGAAACCGGCCTCAATGCCTCTGCTGGTGTGTCTTATAATAAATTTTTAGCGAAGATAGCATCGGATATGGATAAACCAGATGGTTTATATTTAATCACACCTGAGCAAGGTCCCGAATTCATCAAGTCATTACCAGTGCGACAATTTCACGGCATTGGTAAAGCAACTGAGAAACGAATGAAAGAATATGGGATTCATACGGGTGAAGATCTTTTACAGAAAGACCTTAATGAACTTGTCAAAAAATTTGGTAAGGCAGGGCATTTTTACTATTCGATTTCTCGTGGTATCGATCATCGATCGGTAAACAGTCATCGAGAGCGAAAATCTGTTGGTAAGGAAACAACATTCATTAAAGATAAAGGCGATATAAACGAAATGTTTTCTATTCTGGAAGAATTATCCAATAATGTTTCGCGAATATTATTTGATAAAAAGTTATTCGCACAGACCGTAACCTTAAAAGTGAAATACGCAGACTTTGAACAAATCACACGTAGCCGCACATTAGAAAAACCTACATTATCTGCGAGTAAAATTTTTGAAACAGCAAAAGATCTATTTGCAAATACAGAAGCAGGAATACGCAAAGTACGATTGTTAGGCGTCAGCACCTCTAAGCTTCAGGAAAAGGGCGCTGAACAAACGGATAAAACAGAGCAGATGGATTTACTTTAGACGCTTTTAATATATTCGTCGTATTAACTTGGTGTATAGGTCAATATTCAGTAAACTAAGCCGCTTTATAATTATATTTTTTACAGAAAAACCAATAGCTTATGTCATACCCCGATTATCCTTCAGAGTCTTCCTGTTATACCGCTGTAAATAACAAACAAATGCATTTTCTCGAAGGTGGGAAGGGAAATGCTGACACTATTGTTATGATTCATGGTAACCCGAGTTGGTCATTTTATTATCGCCATCTATTTGCCACACTCTGTGAGAAATACCATTGCATTGTTCCAGACCATATTGGTATGGGTTTATCGGATAAGCCGACTGATGGTGAATATGATTTTACATTACAGCAACGAGTTGATGATCTTGATACGCTTTTATCTTCGTTAGGGGTAGATAATAACCTAACACTAATTGTGCATGATTGGGGCGGCATGATTGGTTTGGCCTATGCCACACGCTACCCTAAAAAGATTAAACGTCTGGTGATATCAAATACGGCTGGTTTTCATATCCCATCCGGTAAACAAATTCCCTGGCAATTAAAACTGAGCCGCATTCCATTAATAGGTGCATTACTAATTCAAGGCTTTAATGCGTTTTGTCGTGGAGGTGTAATACAGTGTGTCACACGCAAACCGATGACAGCGGATATTAAAAATGCGTATTTGTCGCCATATGATAATTGGGCCAATCGACTTTCAGTATTACGCTTTGTAGAAGATATTCCGCTAGACAAAGATCATGTTTCATATGATGTAGTTGATAATGTAGATAAAAACCTAAACCAGTTTGCAAAGCTGCCAATATTTATTTGTTGGGGTATGAATGATTTCGTATTTGATGAACATTATCTTGATGAATGGAAGAGGCGACTGCCAAATGCAGAATATCATGAATATGATGCTGGTCATTATCTACTTGAAGATGCGGGCGAGGAAGTGATCCCTCTAATACAAACCTTTTTAGAAAAGACGAGTACTGCACAGACGTAAGTCTGATCTCAGCCTGTAATGATTACTGCAAACATTGCCTCCCATTTGCCAGTCATGGCAAAACAACAACCAGGCATACATGCTGTAGTTGTCCAATCAACAGGTGCTAGTGAAAAATCTGATTCGATTCTTTATAAAAACTCATACACCTATAAGGAACTCGATGAGATCAGTAATGTTATTGCCAATGGATTAAAAATTCATGGCATAAGCAAAGGGACGCGAACAGTATTAATGGTTAAACCTGGACTTGATTTCTTTGCTTTGGTATTTGCCTTGTTCAAGCTTGAGGCAGTTTTAGTCGCTGTCGATCCGGGAATGGGCGTTAAAAACCTGGGTAAATGTTTAGCAGAGGCTGAACCAGAAGCGTTTATTGGGATTAGTGCAGCACATATCGCACGATTAACATTAGGTTGGTCAAGTAAGACAATTACTAAAACAGTGCTGGTTGGCAATAATCCATTATTCTCTTGCTTTATAACAAGTCTTGAACAGATTAAAGCAAAGAGTAAAGAAAAACATTTTAATCTTAACAACACACCTGCCGAAGATATGGCGGCAATTTTATTTACGAGTGGTAGTACAGGTATTCCAAAAGGTGTTGTCTATACGCATGCTAATTTTACAGCACAACATGAAGCATTGAAAAAAATATACAACATACAACCGGGTGAAACAGATTTAGCAACCTTCCCATTATTTGCATTGTTTGCACCAGCAATGGGCATGACGTCAATAATTCCGAAGATGGACTTTACGCGACCGGGCCATGTAAAACCTCAAGTCATCATCAATGCTGTCAATGACTATAAGTGTACAACAATGTTTGGTTCTCCAGCCTTATTAAATCGGGTTGGTAAATGGGGTAAAGAGAATATTAAACGGTTACCAACATTAAAACGTGTATTGTCAGCAGGCGCACCTGTAAGCTCACCAGTACTGAAAAGATTTAAGTCCTTACTTGAAAATGATGTGCAAATCTATACTCCATATGGTGCCACCGAATCACTTCCTGTTAGCTCTATAGGTAGCGATGTAATATTGAATGAAACTGCCGAAGCGACGACTGTAGGAAAGGGTGTTTGTATAGGTGCTCCTGTAGATGGTTTGGATGTTTGTATTATAGCGATAACTGATAAACCTATTTTATCTTGGGATAAGAAGTTAATTTTGCCGATAAATGATATTGGTGAGATTTGTGTAAAAGGTCCACAAGTAACACGACATTATTTTAATAGGGATAGCGAAACAAGTCTGGCAAAAATTAAATCCGATGATAGTTTTTACCATCGTATGGGAGATATTGGTTATATCGATGAGCAAGGGCGACTCTGGTTTTGTGGACGTAAAAGTCAGCGTGTTATTACCGATAGTGTAACTTTATTCACAATTTGTTGTGAAGGTATCTTTAACCAGCACTCAGTTGTCTTTCGCACAGCATTAGTCGGTGTAAAACGTGATAATAAAATGATTCCTGTCATTTGCGTAGAAATAGAACCGGAACATAAGCGCGTTGATAAAAATATCCTTAAGGAAGAATTATTGATGTTAGGGAATAGTCACCCGGTAACACATGAAATCAAACATATTTTATTTCATCCTGGTTTCCCCGTTGATATTAGACACAATGCCAAGATTGGTCGTGAAAAGTTAACGGTATGGGCTGAAGGAAAATTAACATGAAGGCCTTAGTGACAGGTGGTGGAGGATTTCTCGGTGGTGCAATTGTTCGAGCCTTATTAAAAAATGGGGATACTGTTAGGTCAATTCAACGTGGACACTATCCCGAATTGATGGAACTAGGTGTAGATGCGATACAAGGTGATTTATGTAAGGCTGATGATATAGATGCTGCAGTGAGTGGTTGCGATATTGTTTATCACGTTGCAGCGATGGCAGGCGTTTGGGGTGATTATGAAAAGTATTATCAAGCGAATGTGGTCGCAACACAAAATGTCATTACGGCATGTAAAGAACATAATATTCATTATCTCGTTTATACCAGCACTCCAAGTGTAGTTTTTGATGGTGCCAGTGAAGAGGGGATTGATGAGTCAACACCCTATTCAGTAAATTATTTTAATGCTTATCAAGAAACCAAAGCAGAAGCAGAGCAGCTGGTATTAAAGACTAATGACTCAAAGCTTAAGACTGTCGCCTTAAGGCCTCATCTAATCTGGGGGCCCGGTGATCGGCATCTTGCGCCGCGTGTTATTAGTCGTGCTCAGGCAGGTCGACTTAGGCTGGTAGGAAGTAAAGATCATCTGGTTGATTCCTGTTATATCGATAATGCAGTTGCAGCGCATCTCTTAGCCGCGGATGATTTACAGAATGATGCAAACTGTGCAGGTAAAGCCTATTTCATTAGTAATGATGAGCCCATTTCAATGTCGGAATTGATTAATAAAATTTTAGCGGCTGCTAACTTATCGCCAATTCAGAAAAGAATTAATGAGCACTTGGCTTACTATATTGGGGCCGTGTTTGAACGTGTCTATTCCATATTCCGGATAGAGCAAGAACCCATTATGACCCGGTTTGTTGCAAAACAATTATCAACATCACATTGGTTTGATCTATCAGCGGCTAAACAAGATCTATCATATGAACCTAAAATCAATATAGATGAAGGCATGGCACGTCTAAAAGCGTCATTTGAAACTGAAACAAAACAATGATTAATCTTGAGAAGATATTACAAGAAAGATTAGATTTGTCAGTTAATAATATTCACGTTTATTTAATTAAATTAAATTTATTTGATAGTAAAACGTGTATTCAGTATTTGTCAGAAGACGAACGAATTCGATCAGAAAAATTAAAGATAGAAGAAAAGAAAAAGCAGTTTATTATATCGAGAAGTGTGTTACGACTCCTGTTATCTAGTGCTGTTGGTAAGCCTTATCAAGATATCGAGTTCTTTTATGGCGGACATGGAAAGCCGAGTATAAATGAATCAATAAATACTAAATTAATAGAGTTTAATATTTCTCATTCAGGAAATTATGCGCTGATAGCTATCACTTTGAGTAATAAAATAGGTGTTGATATAGAAGAAATAAATATTGATTTAGATCATCAATCATTATCAAAGCGATTTTTTAGTAAACAAGAATATGATGAACTACAGAGGATTGATGAAAGCCAACAATGTGATGCCTTTTATAGTATATGGTCGAAGAAGGAATCATTCATCAAAGCAACAGGCAAAGGTGTTGCATTTGGACTTGATCAATTTTCAGTTTCATTAGATGAAGGGCATGAGGCAGGGGTGGATGTAAAAACACCTGTTCAATTAGAAGACGCCTGGTTTACTTACGAATTGCAGAAGATTGATGGTTATAAATTAGCGTTAACAACTTCCACCAAAGACACCGAGATAATCTTCCATAAATAGATTATTCGTGAAAGTTATCTTTTCCCAGTTAACAATTCAGCGAGTCGTTTTGTCGTTTGTCTCAGTCGTGCGGTTAAGATCCTGGCAAGTTTCCATAATAACTTATTACCAAGCTCTATATGTTGTTTGACGATATCTTCAAAGTCTTCACGTGTAATTAATAAAACAATCGAATCTTCAGATGCGATTGCAGAAGCTGAAAATGGTTCGCCATCGATAATACCCATTTCACCAATTGATTCACCTGAGGCTACCTCTGCTATCTTTAAATGTTCATCTGGTAACTTTTTAAAGATATTTATTTCGCCTTTGATGATGATGCAAAGGCAATTACTTTTATCACCTTCATTTAATACTACACAGCCAGTATCTGCAGAATAGGCTCTGGTCCAGCGGGCGAGCACATCTATTTCATCTTCGTTAAAATCTGCAAAGAAATCAGATTCTTTTATATGTCGATAAGCGGATTTCCTGAATGAATCTCCATCATCAAGTAATTGAAGCTCTTTCAAAGCTAAGACCTCTTCATTAATAATATTAGTATTCTATAGTATTATTTTATACCTTAAAGGACATTTCAATTTTAAAAGTCAAAATAATGAGTAGATTTGAGACTTAATGTAGCAATGAATTGGTATAACTTACCTATATATTATGATGTTTCTTTCTCTCATGAGATGAGAGAGGAATTGCTGTTCCTACAGAATGCCTTCAATAGGTATTGCAAATCTGATAATCCAAAGATAATTGAGCCTGCTTGTGGTACTGGACGTTTGATTATTCCCCTTGCTCGGAGTGGCTATGATTGTTCTGGGTTTGATTTAAATGAACATGCATTGTCGTATTTAAAAGACAAGTTAATTCGCAATAAATTAAGGGCAGATATATTCCGTGGAGACATGACTGATTTTGAAATTAAAAGGAAGAAGTATGATGCGGCATATTGCACCGTTGATACCTTCAGGCATCTTTTAACAGAGAGACAAGCAGTTCAACATCTATTAAATGTCTCAAAGACATTAAGGAAAAATGGAATATATATTCTTGGTCTGCATCTAATTCCTGAGCAAGGGATATCAGATAAAATTACACGTTGGACAGCTAAGAGAGGTCGGTTGACAGTCAAAACAACAATGGAAATGTTAAAGCTTGATAATGTGAATAGAACAGAAACCTTAAAAGTTATACTAAATCCAAAGACGAAATATATAAATGAAAAATATGAATCTATTTATAAATTACGTACATATACCCTTAGACAATTCCATAAACTTATTTCAACGACGGATGTATTTGAAATTAATAGTTGTTATGACCATTTCTATGATTTATCTAAACCAATTGGCCTCAATGCAAGATCAGACTATGGTGTTTTTATACTGAGGAAGAAAAATTGAAAGTTAGTCTGAATCGGTGAAGACCTCACCGATTCAGACAGGGGAATATCAAGATGACGATAACTACTTGGTAAATTCAATCAGGCTTGAATGGGTGAACATATAATCATTATCAGGCATCGGTAAATGGCAACTCGCACACTCTAGTTTATTCTCTTTAACGGAGCCATCCGTTTTGTAAATAGCAAAACCCCAATCTCCAGCACGGTCTTTTGCATCAAAACTGGCATCCCAGTTTGCTCTTTTTTCCATTACTGCGACTGCTGCAAATTTACCTTTCTTAAAAAGCCCGTCTTCACCAACGGTTGGTTTACCATCTTCTCCGGGTACAGTTTTATAAACTTCCATTATGATCTTTGCGCCATCACCCAGCTTGCCATTGGCAGCGGTATCAGTAGCAATTTTATTCGCATAGAGTACGGCCACTTGTTTGCCATTAGCTCGATTGCGCGTATTGTATTTTGTGAAATCAGATTGATAACCTTCTGGAAACTTAACATGGTCTGGATTCCCGCCCGCATAGACGATGAAGCTGAGGGATAGTGAAACTAGGACTAACACGATTTTTTTCATTATATATCTCCACTTAAGCGAAATTAGTAGTAAAATAGTTAGTGTACGAAGTAATATGTTTGTGAGTATAGTTAAGATGATTTATTATCGCAAGTACTTAGTGCACGAAATAAATAAATGAATCAGTATAGAGAAAATGAACGGTCCAAAATTAAATGAACAGGTTTGCTACGCCTTATATTCCACTTCAAGGGCAATAACACAGGCCTATAAGGGTTTGCTGGAACCATTGAATTTAACCTATCCACAATACGTGGTAATGATGGCATTGTGGGAAAAAGAAGCAATAAAAATCAGTGAAGTCGCTGATATCACAGGCATTACTAACGCTACGCTAAGCCCACTCTTAAAACGACTGGAGAACAATGGATATATAGAACGCCGGTTAACTGATTCAGATGAACGACAGAAGCAGTTAGTTTTGACAAAAGAAGGAAAGGCGCTTGGTAAAAAAGCCAAGAAAGCTAGTGAGCTGGCTCTATGTGCGACTGGATTGAGTGAAAAAGATGCTAGAAGATTAATGTCACTTTGTGAATCTATAAAAAAACAACTGCAGTAAAGTGTTATAAACCTTATTCAGCCAATCCAAAGCCAATCAATGCATCCCCACTTGGTGTCTTTAATAAACCATGCCCGCCTGCTGCAACAGCAATGTATTGCTGGTTACCAACCTTGTAACTCATGGGAGGTGCATTTACACCTGCGCCACAGTTGAATTCCCATAAACGTTTTCCACTCTGGCTATCAAATGCGGCAAACATGCCACTTCCTTCTCCCATGAATACCAGGTTCCCTGCAGTTGCTAATACGCCACCAATTAAAGGTAGTTTGGTTTTTACTTGCCACTGAATACGGCCATGCTTGCGTGTATCGATTGCTGTTAAGGTGCCCCAGCTGGGTTCCGATTCTGCAATTTCGGTTAAAATATATGGCACCTCTTTTCCTTCGAATGTAGCGTACTCAGTACGATAGAGTGTGGGTTTGTGAATTCCTGCAATATATACAGTCCCACTCGATGGATCATATGAAGTGGGTGACCATGAGGCGCCACCCCATGAGCCAGGTGAGCTAATAACACCTTCATCGCTTGGTGCTTTGAATAGATTATTTTGCGGGACAAATGCTTCAGAGCGGTAAATTAATTTACCTGTCTCTCTGTTATGGACATAGAACCAGCCGGTTTTACCTGCAATGCCAATCGCCGGAATGATTTTATCATCGACTGGTAAATCAAATAATACTGATGTGCTCGCTAGATCATAGCCCCATAAATCGTGAGGTACTTGCTGGTAATGCCAACGAGTTTCGCCGGTGTAAGCATCGATGGCAACCAGTGAGTTAGCATATAGATTGTCTCCAGGTCGTGCACTAGAGACATCATTAGGCGAAGCGTTTCCTGTGCCGACGAATATCAGACCCTGTTTTGGATCAAATGACGGTGTCATCCATGTTGAGGTTCCACCAATACGCCAGCGATCTTTTAATTTAGGAGCTAATTTCTTTTCAAGGGGAATATCACGTGGTAAGACTTCACCCTCTGGCGTGGTGGACGCAAATTCACCTTCCCAGTCACCACTTTTAGTAGTGTGCCAGCGCCAAACTTCTTCGCCTGAATTTACATTAAAAGCAGCAACATAACCACGTAGACCTAGAAAACGATCTGCTGGTGGTATTTTATCGGGGGAGATACCTTTTAAAGCAAATCGCGAGAAAATATTATAAAACATACCATATCCGGCAGCAGTGACTCCGACAACGACTAAGTCGCGATACACAACTGGAGCCATCTTAGCGGGTAAGGAATTACTATTCTCTATTAAAAAATCTTTTTGCGTTTGGGTTAGGCCTTCAAGCTCGGCATCAGTGGGGCGGGAGATAATCTTGTCCCAAACGATTTCACCAGTCGTTTGATCCAGCGCAATCAGTCGACCATCATTTGTGGCCTCAAATACTTTGCCATAACCCAACGCAGCTCCGCGATTTGCTGGACCGGCTTTATTTTTATCTTTTCTATTTTTGTGCTTATAGCGCCAAAGAACAGTACCGCTTTCGGCATTAAGTGCTACTACATCGTTGCCCGGAATTGTGGCATACATGACACCGTCTGCAACTAAGGGTTGTGTTTGAAACGATCCCTTTTTACCAGTTTGAAATATCCATTTTGGAACGAGTCTTTTTACTGAGGTAGCGTTGATTTGTTTAAGTGGGGAAAAATTCTGATTTGAGTAGTCTCGTCCAAATGAGAGCCAATTGTCAGTTTCATTTGATGCTGCTAATAAACGCTTAGTATCGATATCTGTATTTGGGCTGTCAGCAATGACAGTTTGAGATAAAACTAATAATAATAAGCCTGTAGAAATTCTTTTGGCGAACATAAGTTTTTACATCCCATGATAGTTATCTGCTTGGGATTGTAATAAAAATATAATAAAAGAACAGCCTCTGATAATGTTATTTTATCAAAAGGGTTATACGCTTTTATTCTTAGGGAGCCGATACCAGGTAATTAATGCAAATATGGGGGCGCCTACGGATGCACCAACAAGAAATGGAAAGTGCAAGTTCAACCAAACTACTGGGGCAAATAAATAAAGTACATCATCAAAATCAAAACCGGCAAAACCAGCATAGGCTTTTTCACCGGTGTCTTTTTGTGCCTGATCGATAATTTCAGCCAGAATCTCCGCAGCAACAACTCCGGCTGATGCGCTTATTCCCATAACGATAGTCCAAAGCCCTAGAGAACTTTCTCTTAAGCCAATACCAATACCGAGAAAAAATAGTGCTGTTACCGTAACGTCACAAAAATAATCAAACTTATGACCCCATTCACTGGTTTTGCCAGAGACTCTTGCTAGTTCACCATCAGCACGATCGAGGAAGGCTGATATTATCCATAACACGCCACCCCAGAGGTTACCTTCGGAAGATCCAATCGCAAGCAAGCCACAAGCTGCAAGACCGGTAATTAAACGGAGGACTGTTAGATGGTTTGGCGTAACAGGTGTATTAACTAAAGGGAGTATACAAACACGTGCGATTTTATGCGTCCAGGAATCACCGACCATAAGAAGTAGCCGTTTTTAGGAATTGAACCCGGAGAGTTCGATATTGAATTTCTCAACAGTTCGTTTTGTTCGTGCATGGATTAAGGCTTTGTATTCAGCTTCAAATTCGTAGTCATTTGCAGCCGGATCAATATCATCCCATCGTTCTGTTGCCGGGTGACTATAGATTTCTGTAACACCATCATCTATATGGGGAATGATACGTATCAATGTATCTATAGACATATGCCCGCTATCATTTAAGCCATAGATTATTTCGTTGTGTTTAATATTATTTGTTTCACATAGTTTTTTCATGCGTGATACAAATGGCTTTAAAAAGAGAAAACGAAATTTACGTAGTAGCTTGTCTTTTGCATCACCAGTGATTGAGTCTAATGGTGGTTCATTCGGTATGCGAATCGCCGTTATCCCGAATTCTTTGCCTATCTTTATAATAAGATCGAATACTGTCGGATGCAGATGCATATGTTTATGTGCATTGACGTGATCTAACTTTAATCCAGTTGCTTTGAATGCTTCAAATTGTGCACGGATTTCTTTTTCTAATTGTTTCTTTGTTTTTGGGTCAAAGAACATCATGACGCCAGAGCGAAACAGATTGTTATCAAGCTGGCCATTGGCATGTGCTAAAGCAGGAATCTCTGTTGCAGGAGATGTTGCCTTGCCGTTACTTAAGACAAGGTGTAAACCAACATTCAGATCAGGAAGGTTCTTGGCACATGCGACTGCATCTTCAGCAGCGGGTGCCGATACCATTAAACTAGTAGTCGTCAGGATACCTTTCTCGTGAGCCTTTACTATCGCTTCATTAACCGGAGTGGAAAGACCAAAATCATCACCGGTAACAATCAATTTTTTCAGGCTGTGCTCTCCCGACCAAACAGGAATTTAAAGAACTCGACGCCTTCACGTGCACGTCGTTTCATTACTTCCCAGTCGCGACACATTTCGAAAAATAATATGGCCATTTTCCACGGACGGAAATAGAAGCGCTTATAAAAATTATCAACGGCTTCGAAGATATCTTCGCTAGGTAAATGAGGGTAATTTAATACAGAATGTTGCACACCATCATCACCAACCAAATCTTCATCAACGATCAACCAACCATTTTCTGTTGCTTGCTTATACAAGAAGGTACCAGGATAGGCAGCAGGTAAAGATACTTGAATGGTTTGTGGATTCAGTTCCTGTGCATACTTAATTGATTCTTCGATGGTATCTTTTGTTTCACCAGGGAGACCAACGATAAAGGTGCCGTGTATAACGATTCCTAGTTTGTGACAGTCTTTGGTAAATTGACGTGCAATGTCGGTACGAATACCTTTCTTAATATTGACCAAAATCTGTTGATTACCAGACTCATAACCCACCAATAATAAACGCAGACCATTGTCTTTCATGATCTTCAATGTTTCATAAGGTACATTCGCTTTTGCATTACATGACCAGGTGATACCCAGTTTACCAATTTCTTTAGCTAGCTCTTCAACATAAGGAATGTTGTCAGTCAAAGTGTCATCATCAAAAAAGAATTCTTTTATCTCAGGAAAATTGTCACGCGCATAAGTTAATTCGTTGATAACGTTTTCAACAGATTTATGCCGATAGTTATGTCCGGATATCGTTTGTGGCCACAAACAAAATGTACAATGTGATTTACAACCACGACCGGTATAGAACGACATGTATGGATGCAGCATATAACCGTTGTAATAATCCGTCGTGACCAGGTTTTCTTTGTAAATAGGTGTGACCCAAGGCAAGGAGTCCATGTCTTCGATCAAAGCACGTGGCTTATTATGAACAGGTTTTCCGTCTTTTTTGTAAACAATCCCGTCAACTTCTTCCAATGCTTTACCTTCAGCAATTTCTTTAATGGTAAAATCAAACTCATTACCTGCTACGAAGTCGATTGCATCTGATGCTATTACGGTTTGGTCAGGGTTGACAGCAACATGTGCACCACAAAAACCGATAATCAGCTTTGGATTTTTTTCTTTGAAGGCTTCTGCAATCTTTACGTCATTTGCAAAGGATGGTGTGCTGGTATAAAGCACTAAAAACTCGTATTCAGCTGCCAATGGTAAAACTTCACCAAGCGATATTCCTCTAGCAGGCGCATCTATTAAACGGCTACCTTCGACTAATGCGGCTAACTGAGCCAACCAAGTTGGGTACCAGAATGATTTTACTTCACGGGTACATTGATAACGCGAGCCTGCAGCGCCATCAAAACCGTTGAACGAGGGTGGGTTGAGAAATAAAGATTTCAACATTGCTAACTAGTACTCCGAATTAATAATCTTGTGATGTTGCCAAGTCAGGGATTTTTTCTACAGAATCCAATTCTATTAACAATTCTTCTTCAGTATGTATCAGTCCAGACTGATCAACATTGAAAGCATTGTTCCGCCATTGGATTGAGGTGCCAGTGAAACTAATCACTCTAATGCTAAAAGACAATATATCTCTCAGCGGAATTAACCAGATTGAACCAGCGCTACTCGATCCAGTAATCTGTTTTGTACGACTATGTAAAACGATACGACCCAAAAATACGAGTAGTATTGGCAATAATGACAATCCTGCATTTTGTGTTGTCATAAATAACGTAACAGCGGCAATACTACTAATAACAAGTGTGTCGGTCAGAAAAGTACAAAGGTACCCAAGCGGTTCAACTCTTCTTAACGTTCTTGCCCAGCGCAATTCGTGCAGCATGAGATCCTTAAATGATGCTTCTTCAACGATGTTCTCAACAATGAAGTCTGAGAGATGAATGTTATAACCAAGTTCGGAGATTAATTTACCGAGCATATAATCATCAGCCAGATAATTGGATAATGTTTTAAATCCACCTATTTTTTTCAATAGGTCGCGACGAACAATCATCGTGGCACCGAGACAAAACTTGATGGGTTGTAGAATTCGAGAGATTAAAACAGAGGGTAGAAACCATTCATTGATAAACATTGCATTTAGTGAAGATGCAAGCTTACCTCTTGCTGAACCCGAGTAAAGAGAAGTCACTGCACCAACTGATGAATCGGCAAAGGGTGACATTAATTCAGAAAGATAATTGGGTGGCACACGCATATCACTGTCAGCAACAAGCAAGTAGTCGTGCTTTGCTGTTGGAAACATATTGATTAAATTTGATACTTTATGATTACAACCGTAGATACGCGAATCTACAACGTAACTGACGTCAATGTTTTTAAATTCTTTTAAAATTTTCTTGACGATAGGAAGAGCAAGATCTTTGTCGTTATGTATGCCAAATATGATCTGATATTCAGGGTAATCCTGTTGGCAAAAACTTCGTAGGTTTTTTAATAATTCAGCATCCAGGCCGTAGATGGGTTTTAAAATTGTTACCGGAGGTTGAAAATCGTTTACCGGGTTTGATTTGTTACGTTTATAGTTGAAGCGCTCAACGGCAAATAAGGCAAACGCCAAATAGCCTACTGAACACAAAGAAATTAGTGTGACAGATAGGGTAAAAAAATTGAAAAATTCAATCTGCATGGGTCAACCGTAATAATGTAATCAAATTCCTAAATGCCTCTGCAGACATAAAATAAATAAACCTATTAATTAACAGTAACTTATAATGTTTTATTATAATTCCTTTAAAGATAATAAGACAAGATAAAAAAACTGCAAATTTGTAGTAATACTAACCGCGCAGCATATTGATTTTGACGACTTAAAGCAAATATATTACATATTGCTCATTTTCATATTTCACTATTGCTACAAAGGGTTTTAGCCGTTTTATCCGGGTTTTTTGAGCAAATATTTAGCTTCAACATGCTGCCAATAGAGCAAACCGGGCAGATCGACGATTAGTTCGCGTATTCGCGTTGCTAGAGATATGGCCAGAGAGAACTCAGGAGTCAGGCCGATTAAAGCGCCTAACATCACATATCCACCTTCTTGAACGCCATAGCCATTGGGAATCACAAAGGCGATATCGGTGATAATTGAGGTCAAACTTTTCAGCATCAATGCTTCAACAATGCCTATTGGATGCCCTAATAGATAGCAGGCAAGCCAAACTTCAGAAGTTTGTAGTATTAATCCAGCTGTCCGCCAGAAGATAGATATGAAGAAACGTTGCTTATCACTATATATTTCCTTTACCAGTGCATCGACATCATGGGCATTATTAGTGATTTTGCCCCAACCATCAGAGGTATTGAATTTGCCAATAATTCGGGCAATAAATCCAAACATGCCTGCTCGTTGTACCAGTACAAACCCCACAATGCCTAGTCCAAGTAGAAATGTCCCGAGCATGATGAGTTTGGCTAATTCATTATCAATTGCGAGATAGACCAATAAGCTGGTGCCGATGATCGCCCAGGGGACGAGTGCTAGCGCCTGTACTGTCTTGTCGACAAGCACCGATGCGCTAGCATCAACACCAGGATGTCCCCAGAGTATTAATAAGCGTGCTTTAGCGATTTCGCCACCAATTGAGGCAACTGGAAGCAAGGTATTGATGGCTCTGCCCATCCAAAGAGACAAAAAGAGCTGTTTGAAAACGGGTATGCGTTTTATTGGGAATAGATAATGCCAGGAGATGACCGCCGCAATTAAACTTGGAAACCAGACAATGGGCAAGAGTAATAAGGAAAAACCAGATTGGCTTAATAATTCAAATATCTCATCGATGCCTTGCCAGACAACTAACCAGATCAAGACGAGAAGGCCAACCAGCAAGCCAATATATGATGCGATTCTGATCATGAGATATCTAAGGTGTTAAAAGGGAGATGTATTAGTAATGCGTTTCATTTTTTCGTATGCATATTAGAATACCAAGCGAATCCATATCATACTAGGCAATTCATGACCCAAAAACTTAAGACAAGATTATGACGACAGAATCTAGCGCAGCGCCAACACAGATATTTCCTTTAGTGAGGCATATGTCTTACCGGCTAACGCCACTTCTACTGAAGACCCCCATTACTCCAAATCAAATTACGGCTATTTCATTATCGCTCGGATTGTTGTGTGCAATTTGTTTTATGACAGGTAACCACATTGCTGGTGTTATAGGCGCATTATTAATGACTGCAAGTTATACCTTTGATAATTGTGATGGTGAAGTGGCACGTACTAAAAACATGTCATCCGAATTTGGCGCAAAGTTTGACGATATGTCGGACTGGATGGTCGATGCCAGTTTTTTTGCTGCACTGGGTTATGGCACGAGTCAGATTATGGAACAACCCTTTTGGTTTTGGCTAGGTTGTGCTGCAGCTGCTGGTGCATTTATAGATTATGTTGTTGATTTATTTTACCACGCCAAGAATGAAGAGAAAGAAGACTCTATGAGTAGAGAAGAAGTGGCTGCAGAAGGAAAGAAACCGGAAGATACTTTGGATTGGATTATTTATATCTTTCATAAACTAAGTCGAGCCGACTTCTGTATTATTGTTTTGATCCTTGCCGTTTTTAATGTGACCTGGATATTGTTGCCTTTCGCTGCAATTGGAGCACAGGTTTATTGGATCACTGATCTCTTTGAGCGAGCGAGGGGTTATCACACCTAGATATTTATTTTATGTCTGTTGGTCTAGCAGTCTTTTCATGATTTCTATGTTCCTATACACATCGTACAACCATGGATTTAAAACTAACGCCTTTTCAAAGGCATTTAAAGCAGATTGAAATTTTTGTAATTCGAAATAACATTGACCTTGACCAGAGAGAGCTCCGAAATGGCGGGGTTCTAGTTTGAGAGTTTCTTCAATATCAGCAAGTGAAGCATGATAATTACCCATTAAGAAGTAAACGGTGGCACGTTTATTCCACCCTTCAGCAAAGTTAGGCGCGAGTTCTATTATCTTATTAAATGCAGCTAGTGCGATTTCATATTCTTTTTTATACATGGCATTTTCACCATCGTGAAAAAGATCATTTATTTCTTTTTTATTATGTTCTGACCATATGCGCCAAATTTTACTAGTCAATTGTTGTGATAGTGCTAAATCGGTATTTACCTTTAGATTGAAAAATAATTTATCTAGGCGTGGGTCACTTTGATCTGCCATAGCCAAGGTCGGCACTGAAGCGATAGTTATTAATATTATATAGATATGACATATTTTCATTATTACTAAATATGGCGCATGAATATTTCTTTCTCAAGTATTATATATAAAATATTCCACCTGCCTAATAAGAAAATATTTATAAATGAGGGTAAGTTTTTTTACTAATAGATTTGTTTTTTTCATGTATTCGTGAGTGACAAACAGGTCTTAAATTAATTATTAAAATAAACCAGACTCATATCAACTTCATTAGCTTGTGCTGCCTGTACATCTATTTTTCTGAATAAAATTGATAATTATTGCGACCTAATTCTTTAGCTCGATACATTGCTGTGTCAGCATGCTGAATTATTTTTTCAGCGCCTTCACCGTCAGTAGGGTATATCGATACTCCAATACTGCATGATGCATACAGTTCCGTTTCGTTTATTTTTATAATTTCGTCGAGACTATGTAATACTTTTTTTGTTGTCGCTTCTATGCTCGAAGTGTTTTCAATATCACGTAATAAAATAACGAATTCATCTCCGCCAAGCCTAGCAATAGTGTCGCTACTTCTCAGACATTTTTTTAAGCGAGAACTTATTTTTATCAAGTACTCATCGCCAACAGCATGACCTAAAGTGTCATTTATATTTTTGAAATTATCTAAATCTATAAATAGTACTGCAAATACAGTGCTTTGCCTTTTACTGTGAGATATTTCCTGATTGAGGCGATCAAGAAATAATGTTCTATTAGGTAGGCCTGTGAGATGGTCAGTTGTTGCTTGTCTTATTATTAATGCTTCATCTTCTTTTCTATTGGTAATATCATCTTTAACAGCTACAAAATTAATTATTTCTCCATCTTCATTTGTGATTGGGCATATGGAAATATGTGCCCAATATAAATCACCATTCTTCTTTCTATTATATAACTCGCCAACCCAGATATCTCCAGCATTTATTGTTTCCCATAATTTTTTATACTGACTCTCTGAGGTATGATCTGTTTTAAATATGCGAGTGTTTTTCCCAATTAATTCGTCTTTTGAATAACCAGTGACTTCATGATATTTTGGATTTATATATTCAATATTTCCTTTTATATCTGTGATCAACATGGATACAGGGCTTTGTTCCATAGCTGTCGTAAGCTTTTTTAATTCAAGCTCAGTATTTAAACGTTCTGCTATTTCTGATTTAAGTCTCCTGTTCCACTTGGCATAAAAATATAGAATTAATAACAAACCCAATAATATTGGAGATGCCCACAGTAGAATTGTCTCTAGATTTAAACCTAGATCAACATATATAGAAATCCATTCATTCAAGATTGCTGAGCGTTGACCAGCAGGAATTGTCCTAAGCGCTTTATTTAATATAGATACAAGTTCTGGCCAATCTTTTCGTACGCCCATATGCAAATCAAAACGATATTTTGTTGGTGCAGCTACCTTAACGTTTTCGATCTGTAGTTTAGTGATGCCATAGCTAATAGCAGCAAGGTTATCAACGAATGCATCGATCTTTGAATCTGATAATGCATTTAACCCAACATCAAGGTTCTTATGAGGGACTAGGGTGAGCTCAGGATAATCGCGATTTAAATTTTCATGTGTGACATAACTTTTTACGACACCGACTTTTAATCCAGCAAGATCATCCAGACTGCCAACATAAGGAGCATCTTTAGTAGTGGCGATGACTGTAGGAAATGAAATATAGGCTTCGGTAAAATTCAAATATTCACGTCGTTCAGGCGTTATTGCAACTGCAGGCAGGACATCGATTTTTTTTGTTTTCGCTTTGTCTACAACATCAGACCATGAATCTATGTATAAAGGCTCAAGCTCAACATCAATAAGATCTTGGATTATTTTAATATAACCTGATGCAACACCACTGTATTTTTTATTTTGATCGAAATATTCAAAGGGCGCCCATGCATGGTCAACACCCAAACGTATCGTTTTATGATTTTGTAGCCATTGTCTTTCTTTGTCGGTTAATCCTGAGATATAAAAATCTTTACTATGTATCTTTTTCGATAGTTCTTGGGATGGTGTATTTTCTGTAGCAGAGTACACATTTTGAGAATTTATAAATACGGGCGATACAATAAGCATGATTAATATTCGTGAGAATATTAATCCATATAAAAGCTTATTGTTTCTTTTACAATACATTCAAGATCGAGTTATTTTTATTATCTGAAAAAGGGAAGAACTTATTCTCTCAATTGGCCATAAAGTCATTGCCAAACACCCTAATCAAATTATTGTTATATCTATGTTGATATATTTATTTTACTTATCTAATAGAGAGCAATTATTAAGCCATCAGTTCCGAATAAGCTTATTTGTACGCTGTGCTTAGTTTTCATGAGACGTGAGAGAATATGTATTGACCGAAACTGAGCCACACAAAAGGCAAAGTGTCATATTTAGGCGACACTATTGATTTTGAGTCTGAGGGTGTCGATTAAAAGGATGTAATCGGTTGAAAATGGAAGGAGCATGTTTTCAAGAGAGGATTTGAACCTCCGACCTCTGCTTTTCGAAGACAGCGCTATCGGTCGCTGTTTCCCACGGGACTCTAACTCCTGCATCCATGCAGTCCTACCAGGCTGAGCTACACCTCGTCGTTATCAGATAAAAACTAGTATTGACGTTCTACGGAAAACTTAGCCAAAGCGTATAAAGCATGAAGGTATTCAGATTGAGGTAAATCCTTGATGGCATCAATTGCTAGCTCTGCTTCTTCGTGAGCTATTCTTGCAGTATATGAAATTGCCCCGGTAGCATTAATAGCGGCTTTAATTCGGTCAATATGTTCAAGGCCTCCATTTTCTATGGCATCACGAATGATATGAGTATCTTCTTCATTGCTATGCCACATGGCGTACAGTAGAGGTAATGTGGGTTTACCTTCGGCAAGGTCATCGCCAATGTTTTTACCAAGCTCGTCTGGGGTCGAGTTGTAATCAAATACATCATCAATCAATTGGAATGCGGTTCCAAGATGCCGGCCATAAGCCGCCATTGCTTGTTCTTCTTCATCTGATCTGTTTGAAATAACCGCGCCCAAATGTGCTGCGGCTTCGAATAACTTGGCAGTTTTATTTCGAATAACTTTTAAGTAATTCTCTTTACTGGTTTCCGGGTCATGACGGTTAATGAGCTGCTGTACTTCGCCTTCGGCTATTGTGTTCGTCGCTTCGGAGAGGATTTTCATGACGCGCATGGAATCAATATTGACCATCATCTGAAAGGCACGAGAATAAACAAAATCACCAACCAAGACGCTTGCTTCATTCCCCCATCGTTGATTGGCCGTTGCATGGCCTCGTCTTAATAATGAAGCATCGACCACATCATCATGCAACAAAGTGGCAGTATGAATAAACTCGATAATTGCAGCTAAATTAATGTTTTGCTCACCTTGATATGAGAAAACCCGTGAACTTAGCAATACAACTGCTGGACGTAGACGTTTTCCTCCACTATTAATTATGTAATGACCCAATTGGTCAATAAGACCAACCTCTGAGTAGAGGCTCTTTTCTATTAAGTTGTTTACCTGATCCATATCAGCAGAGATAAGCTCTCGAATATGCTCAATATTCATTATTTCGCGCTTTTCAGCGGTTGCTTCGTTTAGTTTCACGTTCTTAATATATGTATTTAATTACTGAAATCTCATAATCCGGGAGGAAATTACTGTCCAAAGACGGTTATTTCAAGGATATTATCAAATTTTAACATTCTTACCTTGTCACCACCTGTTGAATTTCTTAGAATCTGCCCCCTTTGTTGAATGTGCACAATCGTGCAAGGTATGGAGAATCAAGATGTACGCGGTAATCAAGTCCGGTGGCAAGCAGTATAAGGTAGAAAAGGGCGATAAGCTCAAAGTCGAGAAGATTGACGCTGAAGCAGGTAAAGACATCAAAATTGATGATGTGTTGATGCTTGTTGATGGCGAGAACGTCACTGTCGGAACGCCGCTGGTCAAAGGTGCCAAGGTAAGTGCCACAGTCGAAAGTCATGGTCGCGGCCCTAAGATAAAGATCGTAAAGTTTCGTCGTCGTAAACACCATCGCAAGCAGATGGGGCACCGTCAGGCCTATACCGAAATCTCTATAACCGAAATAGCAGCAAGCTAAGAATTGGAGTGTAACAATGGCTCATAAGAAAGCAGGTGGTAGTACTCGAAACGGACGTGATTCACAATCCAAGCGTCTAGGTGTTAAAAAATTTGGTGGTGAACAGGTTGATGCCGGAAATATCATTCTCCGTCAGCGTGGCACTAAATATCACCCAGGAGTAAATGTGGGTCTGGGACATGACCATACAATATTCGCTACCTCTGAGGGTAAAGTTGAATTCAACCAGCGTGGTCCTAAAAATCGCACATTTGTAGACGTAGTCGCGGGCTAAGTCTAATCAGGTTTGTTACCAAAAACCCCGCCACTGGCGGGGTTTTTTATTTGTGGAAAGAAAAGCTTTCCCAGTTATTGAGTCAAGGCAATAATTTAGATTATGAAATTTGTTGATGAAGCAACGATACGAGTCGAAGCAGGCAAGGGTGGTAATGGTTGCCTGAGCTTTCGTCGTGAAAAATTTATCCCTAAAGGGGGTCCTGACGGTGGTGACGGCGGTGATGGTGGTAGCATCTTCTTGTTCGTCGATGAAGGATTGAATACCTTAGTAGACTTTCGACATAGTCGATTATATCGCGCAAAAAATGGGACACCTGGGGCCGGGCGTGAACGTATTGGTAAAAAATCGGATGATTTATATATTAAAGTGCCTTCAGGAACCTTGGTTTATGACGATGACACCGACGAACTAATCGGTGATCTGGTTAATAATGGTGAAGAGCTGTTAGTAGCACAAGGCGGTTTTCATGGTTTAGGAAATGCACGATTTAAAAGCAGTACTAATCGTTCGCCCAGACAAACAACTGAGGGATCAGCAGGCGAATCCCGGAATTTGCGCTTTGAATTACAAGTATTGGCAGATGTTGGTTTGCTTGGAATACCCAATGCAGGTAAATCGAGTTTTATACGCGCGGTATCTTCTGCAACACCAAAGGTTGCAGATTATCCTTTTACAACGATGTATCCGAATCTAGGCGTTGTCAGAGTTGATACTGAAAAGAGTTTTGTTATTGCAGATATACCCGGTTTGATTGAGGGTGCAGCCGACGGAACCGGACTAGGAATCGAGTTTTTAAAACACTTGAGTCGTACAAATTTATTGCTGCATATTGTCGATGCTAGTAATGATCCAGAGCAGGTGTTTAAAGATATCAAAACAATAGAAGTCGAATTGAAACGTTATGATGAAGCGCTATCGCAAAAAGAGCGTTGGTTAATCTTAAATAAGTCAGATGTTTTACCGGCTGAATTGTTTGACGAGTTGATAGAAGAGTTACAAACTAAATTAAAATATGAAAATAAGATCTTCGTTATATCTGCTGTCACAAAAGATGGCTGCAAGAAGTTAATTTATGCCATACACGATTGGATAGAAAGGCAGGAAAAAATACGTGAGTGAAGGGCGAATAAAATTAAAAGACACAAGACGTTGGGTTGTAAAAATTGGTAGTGCCTTACTAACGGATAATGGTTGTGGTCTAAAACACGAGTTACTCGATAATTGGGTAAAGCAAATTGTTGCGCTCAACGATCGTGGCATTGATATAGTTATAGTTTCATCAGGCGCTGTAGCTGAAGGTGTTGCACGATTAGGTTGGGAATCAAGACCTAATGTTATCCATGAATTACAAGCTGCTGCCGCGGTAGGACAGATGGGATTAATTCAGGCTTATGAAGTCTGTTTTCAAAAATACGACAAACACACGGCACAAATTTTATTAACACATGATGATATTGCTAATCGAGCTCGTTACCTAAATGCACGAACGAGTTTAAATACCTTATTAGGTTTAGGTGTCGCACCGATTGTTAATGAAAATGATTCAGTAGCGACAGACGAAATTCGATTAGGAGATAACGATACCTTAGCTGCGTTGGTAGCAAATTTGGTTGATGCAGAACTACTTGTTTTGTTAACGGATCAAGAAGGTCTATTCACTGCTAATCCAAGATTAGACAATACGGCTACATTAATTGAAGAAGCAAAAGCGGGTGATAAATCCTTAGAAAATTTTGCCGGTGATGGGGGAAGCTTAGGTAGAGGCGGTATGCGTACTAAGTTGAAAGCAGCAGTTATCGCGACTAGATCAGGAACGCAAACTATTATTGCGACGGGTAATAATGAAAGCACTTTAATCAGTATCGCAGATGGCGAAAACATTGGAACATTACTGACGACAAATAAAGAACCTATAACTGCACGAAAGCAATGGTTGGCAAATCAATCTCACTTATCAGGGACGGTCGCATTAGACGATGGTGCTATTGTCGCATTGACAAAAAATGGAAAAAGTTTGTTGCCTGTCGGTATTAGTGCTGTATCGGGCGATTTTAAACGTGGTGAAATAATCTCTTGTGTTGATAAAACAGGAAGTGAGATAGCACGTGGATTAACCAATTATGATTCGATACAGACCAAATTAATCATGGGCAAGTCTAATAAAGAGATTGAAAAATTATTAGGTCAGCTTGATGAAGATGAGCTGATACATCGGGATAATTTAATTCTGACATAAAAAAACCGGCATTAAGCCGGTTTTAATATAATACTGTGATTGAATCTTAAAGCGCTTTCACGTGACTATTTAAGCGTGATTTATGTCTAGCAGCTTTGTTTTTATGAATGATTCCTTTTGAGACCATTGCATCGATGACAGGAACAGCAGCCTGATAAGCAGTTTGAGCTGCTTCTTTATCTTTTGATTCGATAGCGCTGATGACTTTCTTAATTTGGGTCCGTAACATAGAACGTTGACTCGCGTTGTGTAGACGTAGTTTCTCGCCCTGACGCGCACGCTTTTTTGCAGATGCAATATTGGCCACTCTTAAAACTCCTGATTCATTCTCTAAAGGCGCGACATCATGCGGATATTGGGGCAATTTGTCAATGCTTCCGCCAGACTATGATATCCTTCCGAGAATTGTCTTAATTGGAAGAAAAAACAACTAGATAGGCTAGGTTGTTAACGGTTGATATCGATTATGGAAATGTAGAATGAGTAGCAAATTATTGAAGTCCACCTTCACAGTGGGTGGAATGACCACAGTTTCACGTATTTTTGGTTTAATACGGGATGTAGTGATCGCGCGTCTGTTTGGCGCCGGTGCCGGTGTGGATGTCTTTATTGTTGCTTTTCGTATCCCTAATTTTTTACGGCGTTTATTTGCGGAAGGTGGATTTTCACAAGCATTTATTCCTGTTTTGGCAGAATACAAAGAGCAGCGCGATGAGGCTTCCGTGAAGGCCTTGGTCGATCAAACATCCGCGACTCTGGGTCTGATTTTATTTTTGGTGACTGTAATTGGTGTTTTTGCTGCACCTTTACTCATTATGTTGTTTGCCCCGGGTTTTGAAGGTGCTAAACATGTCATCGCCACAGATATGCTGAGAGTCACGTTCCCCTATATTCTATTTATTTCTTTAACGGCCTTTGCGGCCAGTATTCTGAATACTTACAAACAATTTGCGATCCCCGCATTTACACCTGTCTTACTAAATCTCTCCTTGATCAGTTGTGCTATTTGGTTAGCACCAAAAATGGATGTGCCGATAACGGCACTGGCATGGGGTGTATTGATTGCGGGCATTGCTCAGTTGCTATTTCAATTTCCTTTTTTAATGCGGCTTAAATTATTTCCTAGGCCTGGATTAAACAGGGATAAGGAAGGTGTAAACCGAATCTTAAAGCTGATGTTACCGACCCTATTTGCCGTTTCAATTGTGCAAATTAACTTATTGGTAGATACCATATTTGCTTCTAATTTGGTCGATGGCAGTATTTCCTGGCTGTATTTCTCTGATCGTATGGTTGAATTTCCACTCGGTGTTTTTGGTATAGCACTAGCGACCGTCTTATTACCCAATTTATCTAGCGAACACGCAAAAAATGAGACAGGCAGATTTTCTAGTATGATGGATTGGGCATTACGCTGGGTGTTTATGATCGCAGTACCTGCGGCTATTGGTCTCGCTGTACTTGCTGTTCCTGTACTAGCAACCTTATTCCAGTATGGAGAATTTAGCTCCTATGCAACTATTATGTCTGGAAAAAGTTTACTCGCCTACTCGTTGGGCCTACCGGCGTTTATTCTGATCAAGGTTTTTGCGACAGGTTTCTTTTCCAGACAGGATACGAAAACACCGGTAAAGATTGGTGCTTTTGCTATGTTTGCAAACATTGGATTTAACTTCTTATTAGTTGGTCCACTGGCACATGTTGGTCTGGCACTGGCAACCTCATTATCAGCTATCTTGCAGGCCTTCTTATTATTTTGGCTATTACGAAAAGAGGGTGTTTATCGACCAGAACCGGGTTGGTTTAAATTTGGTATCCAAATTATTGTTGCGGTCACTACAATGGCATTTTTGATTCATTATTTTATTGCCATGCCTGAGCAATGGTTTGCATGGAATATGATGCAACGTATAGGGCAATTGGCCTTATGGATTTTCGCTGGAGGAGTTTGTTATTTTGCCGTGCTTTGGATTACGGGCATTCGTTTGCAGAAGATGACAGCGCAGCACTGATCGGTATAATTCACGGGTTTTTAATAATATATGGAATTTATTCGCGGACTGCATAACCTTCAGCGACAACGAAAAGTTTGTGCTGCTACGATTGGAAATTTTGATGGTGTTCATTTGGGCCACCAAAAAGTTCTGGAGCAATTAAAGAGAACCGCGAAAGAGACCGGCTTAATATCAACAGTGGTCATATTTGAACCACAGCCTATAGAGTTTTTTGCGCCAGAAAAAGCGCCGTCACGATTGACGCGCTTACGCGAAAAACTCCAGCAGTTTTCTCGCCATGATATTGATAGGGTGGTTTGCCTTAGGTTTAATGAGAAGATTGCTAATTTATCTGCAGCAGAATTTGTCGATAATATTTTGTTAAATGCATTGGCGGTTAAAGAGCTAATTATAGGTGATGATTTTCACTTCGGTAAAAACCGACAAGGTAATTATCATTATTTGGTTGATGTGGCAAAAGAAAAGGGTTTTGAAGTAGAGAAGACAAATACTTTGAATTGCCAAAATGAACGAGTGAGCAGTACATTAATTCGTCATTTGTTAGCTAATGGCGAGATGAGTAAAGCAAGTGATTTACTCGGACGACCTTATAGAATAAGTGGTCGCGTTGTACATGGTGATAAGCGTGGTAGAAAGCTTGGTTTTGCTACAGCAAATATCGAATTACATCGTTACTTGTCGCCAGTAGTCGGTATATTCTCTGGTCGAGTTTATGGAATTGAGAATAAACCATTAGACGCTGTTATATATGTTGGTTCAAGACCCGTATATAAAGGGGAATATGTTATTTTGGAAGTCCATATTCTGGATTTCGATGAGGATTTATATGGCCGACATGTTCAGGTTGAGTTGTTGGAAAAATTGCGTGGTGAAGGTGAATTTAAAACACAGGAAGAGTTGGTTTTACAAATAGCTAAGGACATTGAGAGCACAAAAAGTAGTTTAAAGAAATATAACAAACGAATTAATAATATAAATACGAGCAGTAATGACGAATTATAAAGACACATTAAATCTACCTAAGACCGCATTTCCAATGAAAGCGAATCTTGCCCAGCGTGAGCCAGAAATGTTGAAGAAGTGGCAGGAAGAAGATCTATATGGACAAATACGTAAAAGCAAAGAAGGCGCCAAGAAATTTATTTTGCATGATGGTCCTCCTTACGCCAATGGTGATATTCATATTGGCCATGCCGTTAATAAGATCCTGAAAGATATCATTGTTAAATCTCAAAGTTTGAATGGTTTGGATGCTCCTTACGTTCCGGGCTGGGATTGTCATGGTTTACCTATAGAGCTTCAGGTAGAAAAAAAAATCGGTAAGGCAGGTGTAAAAGTAGAGCCCGATAAATTTCGAAATGCTTGTCGCGAATACGCACAGAAACAAGTTGATAAACAACGTACAGACTTTATTCGTTTAGGTGTTCTTGGTGATTGGCAGAAGCCTTATCTCACAATGGACTTCAAAACCGAAGCAAACATTGTTCGTTCACTCGGAAAAATAATCGATGCCGGACATCTTCATAAAGGTGTAAAGCCTGTGCACTGGTGCACCGATTGTGGATCTGCGTTGGCTGAGGCGGAAGTTGAATACGAAGATAAACAATCCCCTGCGATTAATGTGCGTTTTGCAGTAATCGATAAGATCGCTTTATTAAAAAGTTTTAATATTGAAGCAGACATTGAATCTATATCTACAGTTATTTGGACGACGACACCATGGACCTTACCTGCAAATCAGGCGGTGGCTTTAAACCCCGGCTTTGAATATGTATTAGTAAAATGTGGCAATGAAGCACTGGTTTTGGCCGAAGGTCTATATCAAGATCTCATGTCAGTATGTGGTATAGAAGATTATTCGGTGCTTGGAACCTGCCTTGGTTCTGAGCTGGAAGGTTTGAAATTACAACATCCATTTTATCAGCGAGAGGTACCAATAATCTTAGGTGATCATGTCACGCTTGAGGCAGGTACTGGTGCAGTGCACACCGCACCAGGCCATGGTCAAGATGATTATGCTGTTGGTTTACGTTATGGCTTAGAGGTTGATAATCCTGTTGGTGATAATGGATGCTTCTTGCCCAATACAGAACTCTTTGCTGGCGAACATGTGTTTAAAGCCAATGCTTCTGTGTTGAATGTGCTAGAAGAGAAGGGCGCTTTATTGCACCAGGAAACATTGCTGCATAGTTACCCGCATTGCTGGCGGCATAAGACACCGATCATTTTTCGTGCCACACCTCAGTGGTTTATTAGCATGGATGGTAATGGTTTACGACAACAAGCACTAGATGCCGTTAAAGGTGTTCGGTGGTTACCTAGCTGGGGTGAAGAACGGATCTACGGCATGATAGAAAGCAGGCCTGATTGGTGTATTTCACGACAACGAACATGGGGCGTACCTATTGCCGTTTTTATTCATCGTGAAACACAAGAATTGTATCCAGACACACCCGCATTGATTGAAAAAGTCGCAGCTCTTATTGATGAAAAAGGTATTGATGCCTGGTTTGAGTTAGATGTAATAGATTTGTTGGGCGACGAAGCTGAAGAATATGCAAAGGTGACTGATACCTTGGATGTTTGGTTCGACTCAGGTGTTACGCATTACAGCGTTCTGAATGATAATGAAGAATTACATTTTCCGGCTGATTTATATCTTGAAGGCTCTGATCAACATCGAGGCTGGTTTCAATCGTCACTGCTAACATCGGTTGCGATGAACGCTGGTGAAAAACCGTATCACAATGTTGTGACGCACGGTTTTACAGTAGACGCAAAAGGCATGAAGATGTCGAAGTCGAAAGGTAATGTCGTTGCGCCGCAGAAAGTGATGAATGCACTTGGTGCAGATATTTTACGCCTGTGGGTAGCTTCTGCAGATTACCGAACAGAGATGAACGTCTCTGATGAGATTCTTAAAAGGATGGCAGATGCCTATAGGCGTATTCGTAATACCGGACGATACCTGCTTTCTAATCTGAATGATTTTGATCCAGAGATAAATAGTGTTGCCTATTCAAATATGTTGGATATGGATAAATGGGCTGTTGAACATTGTATGCGTCTACAACAAGAAATTATCGAAGCATATAACAATTATGAATTTCATTTGATCTATCAATTACTACATCAATTCTGTGTGGTTGAAATGGGTGGTTTCTACCTTGATATAACAAAAGATCGTCAGTACACCATGCAAGAAGATAGCTTGGGTAGGCGGTCAGCACAGACAGCTGCTTATCATATAGTTCAAATGTTCGCTCGTTGGTTAGCGCCTATATTAAGTTTTACCGCAGATGAGATTTGGAAGCATCTCCCCGGAAAAAACTCTGATTCTGTTTTTCTTGAAGATTGGTATCAGTTTGAAGTTGAAAAAACGGGTTCAATTACTCGACAATCAAAGTGGGAAATGATTATCAGCATTCGTGATGAGATCAATAAACAACTTGAGACATTACGCGTTGATGGTGCGATTGGGTCATCTTTGGATGCAGAGATTGATCTTTATTGTGATGAAAATTTAGCTCAGCAGTTGGGTGATATCGAAGGTGAATTACGCTTTGTATTAATCACTTCATATGCGCGTTTACATACTCAAACTGATCGAGATGAGGCAGCGATTGATTCAGAAATACCAGGACTTTCTATTGTGGTTAATCCGTCTACGCATAATAAATGCGTTCGGTGTTGGCATCATCGCGAGGATGTTGGTACAGATAAAATACATCCCGAGTTATGTCAGCGATGTATTGAAAATGTTGATGGTGAAGGCGAGAGAAGATTACATGCCTAACGTCGTGGTGCTATATGATTAAATGGCTGACATTGTCGGTGGTCATAATCATTCTTGATCAAATAACCAAATATTATGCGGTTCAGGAACTTGTTCTTTATCAAGCCAACCCTGTTTTTCCCGGATTCAATCTGACATTAATGCACAACACCGGTGCTGCTTTCAGCTTTTTAAGTCAGGCGGGAGGCTGGCAACGTTGGCTTTTTGCCGGGTTAGCATCGGTTATTTCTATAGGGATTATTGTTTGGATGTATGGTCTTCCATCATCTAAGCGCTGGCTGTTAGCTGCACTGGCTTTTGTTCTTGGTGGGGCAATAGGGAATTTATGGGATCGCATAAGTTTAGGCTATGTGGTTGATTTTATAGAAGTATATTTATCATTTATGCCTTGGCGACTTTTTAATCCTTGGCCGGCGTTTAATATTGCTGATTCAGCCATTTTCATTGGCGCATTTATGCTCATAATAGATGCGTTTTGGTTTAATGAGTCCGAGAATGATTCTTGAGATTTGATATACTTGCCCACAGATTTTTATGAATTCTTAATAAGGTAAAACTAAATGCAAATATTACTCGCTAATCCACGTGGCTTTTGTGCCGGTGTTGACCGCGCTATTGAGATTGTTGAACGTGCGTTGACACTATTTGGTGCGCCAGTTTATGTGCGCCATGAGGTGGTACACAATAAATATGTTGTACATTCTTTACGTGATAAAGGTGCAGTATTTGTCGAAGAGTTAGATGAAGTGCCCGATGATTCAACGGTTATATTTAGTGCACATGGGGTTTCAAAGGCAGTACGTGAAGTTGCTGCACACAGAAGCTTGAGAGTATTTGATGCGATTTGTCCTTTGGTTACAAAAGTACATATGGAAGTGGGTAAATATCAAGATGAAGAACGAGAGTGTATTCTTATTGGTCACGAAGGACATCCTGAAGTTGAGGGGACAATTGGGCAATACCGACCAAAAAATGGCAATGGTGGCATGTATCTCGTAGAGTCAGTCGAAGATGTGCTAAAACTTAAAGTTAAAAACCCTGAGTTCCTTGCATTTGTAACACAAACAACTTTATCTATGGATGATACTGCTGAAGTGATCAATGCATTAAGAGAACGTTTCCCAAAGATAGATGGGCCAAAGAAAGAAGATATCTGCTATGCAACTCAAAACCGTCAAGATGCAGTTAAAAAACTTGTATCAAAATGCGACTTGATTCTGGTTGTTGGCTCTCCAAACAGTTCAAACTCCACACGTTTGATGGAGTTATCACAAAAGGCGGGTGTTCCTGCGTACTTGATAGATGATGCATCTGAAATTAAAAAAGAATGGGTTAATGAAAAAGAAAATATTGGATTAACCGCAGGCGCATCTGCTCCAGAAATACTAGTTGAAGAAGTTATCGCTCAACTCAAAGAATGGGGTGCGTCAATGGTTGAAGAAAATCCTGGGATAACTGAGAGAGTAGTTTTCTCTTTGCCGAAAGAATTGATTGAGGATAAGGCATCAGCTTAACGCCTTACCGTTATTAGCTGAATTTAATTATTCAGTCTTCTCAACATAGCCAGCTGCTTTCAAGGTACTTTGAAATTCACCACGGTTATACCCTGTGAGTATTTCTTTTCCAATAACAGTGGTCGGTACTTTTAGGCCACCACTTAAATCTATTAGTTCTTTCTGTAACGTTACATCTTCGCTCACATTTATCTCATTAAATTGAATGCCCCTGGTTGAGAGGAATTCCTTGACTTCGTTACAGGTATCACAGACAGGAATTGAGTATAGAGTTGCACTTATATTGGCAGGTGTATTTAATGGTTTATTTTTAGTAGTGCCAGCACCAGTTGTAAACTTCTTTTCCCCAACGACATTAAATCCTGGAGGGCATGTTTTTTGAAAACTACGGTTACCTTTCTCGTCTTCGCATTCGACAATTTTTACAGCGGCAAATGAATTCAATGCTGGAATTAAAAACAAGAAGGCAAATAAAATTGATATGTTCTTTTTCATGATTTAGCTCCTCATAACGGATTTTGATTACATTCCACTGTTGAATTGAGTACTGTCTTTATGGCTTACTATTTTTATGTCTAATCAACAGGTTACAAAGTATTATTTGAGTTATATAATTAGATTATACACTTAAATGCATATAAGGTTTCAATAATGATGTCTAAATTTAATTATAAAATCAGAGGCTTAATTATACTGTGTTGCATTATCTTCGCGAATTCATCTATTGCTGCAATGTACAAATGGGTAGATGAAAAGGGGAACACTCACTATACACAGAAGCCGCCTAGCACAAATGTCGAAGTTGAAATTATCAAACCTCCAAGAGCAGTCGATACTGAAGGCGCTAATAAATCGCTTGATGAACAAAAAAAGAAAGCTGGAGCGTTGCGAGATGATCGTTTATCCAAAGCGGATGAAAAGCGAAAAGCTGAGGAAAAGGCAGCTATTATTGATAAACATTGCAAACAAGCACAAGCAAGTAAAGCAAGTTACCTACGACCACGCGTAACGAACGAGAATGAAGATGGTTCATTGAGGGTATTGACAGAAGAAGAGAGACAAGAAGGAATAAGCAAGGCGCAAAAACAGATAGATGAATATTGTGGGTGATGAAATTTATAATTAATCTATGATTAACTATTCGGAGGTGTTAAAGAAGGTTCAACCTTGTATACTTTTTTCAATAAAGTTTTAATTAAATCTCCTTTTTCAGTATCTCTATACTCTTTCCATAATTCAGCCATGGCATCTCTAGCCTGAGTGCTATTCATCAATGATAAAGCAGATATTGCACTTTGAGCGACATAGTGATTATCTCCATTGACCATTGACTTTATGTAATCGATATCTTGTGTTTCTCCGTTAAAACCCAATGCAATGACAACTTGTGCACGGTGAAATTCATGTTCATCCTGTTGGTATGAGCGGATATATTCAATATATTTATCTGTGTTTATGATTTTTATTCGATTTATGGTGCTTGCAAGTGCTATTCGAACAGGTGGTTTTTGCAGTAAATCCCAGGCGAAATCAGGATGTTTATCAATTTTATTTGCCCACAAATCATTTATTACATGATAGACACCTCGATGCCAACGCATGTTGTATAGTGCATGGACAGTGTTGGTTAACGAACCTGCATTATCCTGAGTTAAAGCATCATAGACTTCTGCCAACGTTGCTCTACCGTAGATAATGTTTTTTTGTAATAAATCATAATTGAGTATTTTTTTATCAGGTGTTGTTACCTTTTCATCGTTAGTCGTGCTAGATGATGATTCAGATAAAGCGCCTACTGCTTGTGTCGATGTATTCTTGCTGTCTATTTTTTTCTGGATTTTTGCAGAGTCTTCTGAGCATGCTGTGATAAAAAGACAGCATGTTATACCAATTACGAATGGATACAGCGATTTGAGAAAGAAATGTCTTTGGTGCTTTTGCATCGTGACAACAAAAGAGCAATATAAAAATAATAGAATTAATTACGAAAGAAAAATTATTTTCCCCAACAAAAGGCTAGGTCTCTAGAACCAGAGTTTGTTTTTGATCCGGTTTGGTCAATAGTCAAAACATTACAATCAGCATCTGTCCATCCGGAAGGTGTAGCTGTTACTGTAAATGCTTGGTTTGATGCAGTGGCAGCCGTGGTAAGGGTATATTTGCAAGTTTCAGTTTGCGTTCCTCCGGCGCTACATGTCGCTGGGTCTGAAATATTTAATCCACCGGTTCCTATGGTACTCGTATATTGTCTATTATCAGAGTAACTACGTTCTTGTCGCGCCGCAGCATCAAGTAATGCTGTTCTTGCCTCGGAACGCTTTCCGCGTTCTACATATTTAGAATAGGCAGGTAACGCAATTGCTCCAATTATGCCCATAATTGCAACTACGATCATTAATTCGATTAGTGTAAATCCAAAGGACTTGTGCATAGTGTTCATTTTTATTCCTTATTTAAGAATATATCGCATGATTTAAAGTAATAAGCATATCTTATTTTGATTTCCTCTACATTCAAGTATTACTCTGAACAAGCATTTAATTTGCTTGTTCAGAGTAAATTATAGCTAACAAATTGTGCCATTAAATGACTTAAATAATGATAATACTATTCATTATACCAATACGTTTCTACGGCGAGATTTTTACCTGCCTCATCAATTAGCTGAGGACCAGCAAGAATTTGAACGCCATCTTTGGTATACACAGGGACGACTTCGGGTGGAATGCCTCCTGCGCCCAAGGTTTGAACAGTATCTGCCTTGGTGTATGTGCTACCACCAGAGCCATCCCAATCTAACGCGGCATTAGAGGTCAGGATATTGAAATTGAAGATACGACCAGTTCCTTCATTTGCGCTACAGACATCTGCAATGGCATCATCTGCTGCCGGCACATAAGTTGTCAGGAAGATCGTGCCAAAAAATACACGCGTCGCTGAAAGTCCTTTTTCCCCATCGGTTCGATCTGCAACTGCACCGACCGTATCAAAATCAATATACCAACCCAAAGCATTTTTCTCAGCGGTAGTGCCTGTAAGTGCAGTAGTAGTTGCATTGACCAAATCGCTGCCGTTATCAAGTATCGGTGAGCCTTGGGCTGTGGTTACACCAGCCGTTACAGCAACCGTTTGAGGGTAATTCGTCGCCAAACCAACAGAACCAGACATCGGTAAAATTTGCGTATCTCGTAAGACATATAGTCGGTTAGAAACGTCTAGATCTAATGGATGTGCGCGATTCCCTGTTGAAACAGTGATGGCATCGTATTCACCTTCAGGTGCATTAGAAAAAGCTGTATCTCTGACTTGAGATACTGAAGGACGATAAAATATACGCCTTTCATTGGTTGGTGTAGCTGTACCAACAGCAGCTGTTGACAGACTAGCCAGTTGGCCAACCAGAGTACTGCCTTCGGGAGAGGTGGCACCAACTTCGATATCAGAAGCTAAATCAACGCGCCAGATATTCCCAGCCGTATCGCCGACATAGAGTCTATCGTCAAAACCATCACCATCAGAATCAAACACGGTTATATTTGATGGTATAGCATAGAACATCCCGGGTACTTTAATATCGGCGGTACTTGCAGAAATACCAAGCCCAGCATTTGCTGCATTACTAATTGAGAAGATGAGTGCGCCAGTATCGGCATCGACTATGTAAATTGCGTTGCCTTGATTTAGACCACCATTGCCCGAGTCACCACCTTCGAGACCGAAATTACGGTGTACTCCACCAGAATCGAGATCATCAAGGCCATTTTCATATCCACCACCAAAAATAAGTACAGTTCTTGATGTGTTTGCTGAACCAGTCTTGGTTCTAATTGTTGCAACTGTTGGATCAGACCAAGTGTCGCCGAGTCTTTCAAAACCTGTATTGCCGCCATCGATACGCCACAATAATTTTGGCGTGATGCTGTTTAGAGCAGTATCGCTAGTTAATGCGGCACTGACGGAAAGGTCTAGGCCAAACATACTGTTGCCACCGCGTCTTTGCGATGTATACACATGTAGCTTTTCACCACTTTCGATAGTGCCATCTAAATCATTATCCTCAACTCGTAGGACAGGCGTGCCATCCATTCCATAAATATGGTTGCTAGATGTGTTAGTACGCAAAGTTGGCACATTATCGAACGAATTAAATGGGATAAATGCCCACTCTTCTTTGCCAGAGGTACCATTCACAAAATGTAATGCGCCATCATTTGTGCCAAAGATCAACTTGTCTATAAAATCACCATCGGCATCTTGACCATAAGTAATCACATTTGGGCTAGAGTGTAGTACATCGTTCAACCACCAACGGGTAGTAGTCGATGCATCGTTGTCTTCATTATCAACATCTTTGCCAAACATCCACAGTAGCTCATTTATACAATCAGTATCTGGAGGTGTAGAAGTTGTCGAACAAACTTCAGCTCGGACATGAGCAAGATCGGCGCTTGTAAGAATATCAGCGCTGTTCATTTTGAAACCGGCACCATTTAATAACGTAGCTACACTTGGTAAGCCGGTAGAAGATTGATCTGTATAAATAATACGATCTGCGAAGCTAGAAATAGCCGCGCCTGCACCGCCTAAATCAATCTCGCGGCCATCGGGGACATCGGCGCCTGTGGTCCAAACGCTGGTGCTTGTAGATTCGAATAGCCCGAAATCATCAGCTCCTGTATCTGTGACGACAGCACGTGCGTCATTGTCGTCCAGTACTTCACCCAAAGTACAATCATCACTGTTACTAGCTATACCATCAGGGCCGTTTGCATCAATACAGACGTTATACTTCTTCACATTACCGCGCCATCGGGTTTCTTCTTCTGGCTTAAACAAACCAAAATAGATTTCATCACGACTAAATAAACGGTTGAAGGTATTTACCGCAATCGATGGTGCTGCAAATGATGTGCTACGTGACACGATTTGCCCGGTAATAGTTGTGAACGCAGCGACTAACTCTTCCGCGGTGTTTGCATTAAAGTATTCACCACCACCGACATCTGCCTGTGCTTTGAGTACTTTAATCTTATCAGGATCAGTGATTGGGGCTGAACATACGCCTGTGCTGAGATGTTGAGCGTTATTTGCTGCACAACAGACTTGTTCATCGCTTGAATCGACAGATGTTACATTACCGCCACCACAAAGGTTAAAACCAATGGTATAGACATTTACTGTTTGGGTACCATCAATAGGTACTGTTACAGAACTGTCTTGTAATGTTTGACCTGAGTTAAAAATCTGATCATTGTCATGCAGAAATTTCGCAAGTTTAACCGTACATTCGTTATGTGCACTACCACTATAAGATGTGATGCCATCAGATAAGAGCGTGTTTGTATTACAATTGGTTAATGAAACAGCATTGCCATCCACATCTTTAGCAGTATAGGAATTAATGATTGGCTGTTCATCAACACTGACGCCTTGTGAGTTAGTTTTACCACTACCAGTGTAGTAACCACCACCATCAGTTAGATTAATCAAAAAGTTTTCCTGACATTCGGCAACAATTGGGCTCTTATATTTCGGTGTTCCTCCGAATATTTCCTGATCCTCACAATCTGAACCACCAAGGTTAGCGGCAGTACAAGCACCAGGAAAGGTGACTGTGGCACCATTGGCTTCATATGAAGCGGCATGGCTAAGGCGGGTAACTTTATCGCTGGAAGATTGGGTCCCACGTTCCATACCAAATCTGACAGCCTCACCACGGAAATAATTAGCAGCTTCGATCATACTACCGGCAATCGGAGTGCCTCCACGTTGGGTTAATTCATCAACGATTTCCTTGAGACGATCACGAACGGTGGTTTTGGTTTCGGTTGGACTGCCTTGATATTCAATAGTTAATACAGGGGCCCTAGCAGAATCACCATTAAATGATTCTGCTCTTCGCTTACCGGTACCTGATACGAAGAGAGCCAAATCATTTCCTGCTTCCCAATCGGCATGACCGACAATCTCTCCGATAATTGTTTTTAAATCAGGTGTTTCGTAGGTTATATCATCTGTCCAGGCCGTAAGCGCTGGTGTAGATGATGTGGTCCAAGGCACAGATGCGCTCGTTCTGGGTCTGTTGGCAGTACCGGTAATATCATTTGCCGCAGAACTAAATGCACTTGCATCACCTGTGTTTTGCCCCTTGAGTGTCAGTGAAGTTGCACCGCTAAAACCACCATCAGCAGTAAAGGTTATCTTAGCACTGGTGATGGTTGAATCCTTTACGATTGGTATATTTTTAAACCGTAGACCAATTGTTTGGGTATTGCCATCGTCTGTCATTTCAAGATCTGAGCTACTTGTATCCATACTACCATCGGCATGTTCTTCGGCATCGTCCGCACCGGAGCTAATTGTGGCAACAGCAGTCGAGACATTACAACTGTCTGGACTACCCGAAGCTGCACCGGCATCACGTGCGGTTAAATCGTAGTTAATAATTAACTGTGGTGCCTTGACAGAATCATTCTCACGAGAATAGGAACTGCGTTTTACAGCGTCGCCGCCTAAACGTTCAATCCTGAACAATAAATCATTACCACCACACCAGCCAGCACGATTAACAACGGTTTGGACCAGTGTTTTCAAATCGGGTGTTGGGTATTCTGTGTCGACGACCCATGGGTTGGTCACAGCCGGTGTTGTTGCGCCGGTCCATGTGACAGGGCCCGTATAGGTACGGCCAGCTAAATTGCCAGCCGTCGCAGTCATCGCGGCGGCATCATCAGTATTTTCCAAATGAATGTTATAAGTTGGGTTGCTTGCATCGGCTGCAGCAGCGGTTAATACAATACTGGCAGCATTGATCACAGCACCTTGAGGTATTTTTACGTTTTGGAAGCGCAGTCCGGAACGCGCAGAGAGTATAGCGGCACCGCCAGTACAGCTCTGGTAGGTAATTGATAATTTAGGTGTAGTACCTTCAGAAGTTGATTCTTCAACCGTGCGAAAATTATCTTCTGAATTATTCGTAGCATCATCTTCGATCAAAAAGACCATATTTTTTGTGGTCGTTGGCCATCCGTTTGCTGTTTTAACAATCTCTGTAACTAGAGAAGCGATGTTGTCTGTAGTTATAAAGTCTTTAGCACTAGGATTGTCAGATGCAGTCCATTCTACAGCCGGACCAACAAGATTTACATAGAGTGCACTCGGATTAGTTGTTCCATCTGTAGTTCCAAAATTAGCCGCACTGTTGACACTGGCATTGGATGGGGCAACTGCGCGAATATCAACATCAATCTCGCCTGACTCCTGTTCATCTATTTCAAATTCAATGCTTGCACTCGATATCACTGCATCAGCTGGAATATTGACATTTCGAAACCAGAGGCCATTTAATTGTTGTGTCCCGCCATCGCGTGGTATTTCCATATCTGAACTACCCGAAATGCTGCCATTACCACCGGAATGTGTGGCAGGGTTCCAGTTACGCTCTTCTGCTGCGTCATTATCAGCAACAGTAGAAACAGAGACGGTCGTATCTGTACAGACGGCGCCTGCAGCACGTGGTCCAATATCAAGCGTGGAGCTGGAAAGGTCCATGGTTCCGGCATCGGCTTCAGTGGCATCATCATTATCATCGCTTAATAATTTGGTTATTGTTGATGTTCCGGTAGGTGCGGTGCTTGTTGTACAGTTGCCCTCAATCACACAGGCTTCTGTTGCAAGATTTGCGATAGGAAAAAGAATCGGTCCACCGTAGTAGTGGTAGCGCATGATGCCTGCATTAAGTGCAGGCATGGTATCCAACAGCGTATTCATCGCTTCTTTTAATACATCAATACGCGAACGTTCTCCTGCTTCGCCAGTAATACCATCGTTATCTTCGTCAACGATACTACCCATACTACCTGAGGTATCCAGATTAAACAGAATATTGGATTGGCCTGTTGATGAAGATGAATTTAGATAGATTTCAGTATCGTCTGCCAGTACTGGTGTACTGATTCCGGTCATGAATGTCATCGCTGTGATGCATATCAAATGGATAATTCGTTGGGGCTGATTAAACATGTGTTGATCTCCGTAAAACTATAATGTTCTGAATAAAGTTAAATGTCTGGTCCTTCTTTATATGCGCCTGAATGCAATACAGATACGACTCCCCCAGCCGTTGCTGTACTTGTAAAGTCAAAATGATGATATGCATTTCCAGTATCTGATGGAGTAGAACCACGTGATGTTTTTGTTGATTGTTGGTACGTTGTTGAGTAAACAATTGAAACATCATTGTTTTTTCCGAACGTGTTATCTGTTGTGGATGTTGTCACGCCCGACGTAATATCGTAGGCAGTTGGATCATTTTTCATTAATGCTAATCCTGCTTCCGCTGCTTGAAACGAGCGATTCATTTCTGTTGAGTTACTTGCCATCCGTTCCTCAAGTGTATTTGTCCCCATTGATGTGACAGCAAGCATGGTTAGTATGATTAAAAACATTAAGGCGGTGATCAATGCCGCACCCTGTTGTTTAGGGATCGTGATTTTAATAGATGATGTCATTGAATAATCCTCATTCATTAACTGCGGCTTAGGCTGCGATTACGGACTTGAACAGTTGTTGTCACGCTTCGTGTAGGTATCGTTTCATTTAGGACATCGTAAAAGCCCTGGTCGAGAATCCTAAATGTGAGTGTTATACGTACGCTAACAACGTTTGCCCACTCATTAGCTGAATCCAGATTCGCAACACCGGCATTATAATAAGTATTTGGGGTGCCATCACCGCTACTATCGACGCCATACATGATTTGCATATCGTCAACACCTTCAATTAATTCAACACTATCCCCGTCAAGTGCTGAGAAAAATAATGAATTTCCCTTGGTACCGTTGCCAATGAAATAGCGTCGAGTTTTTAATCTATTTATTGTTGTGTTTTCTGAATTGAACGCTTTACTCAAATTACTACTGACATTTCCTCCAGATGTAGCATGCGCAAGTTCTCTTGTGTCATCATCTGTAGTACCGGCATCGCCGTCTGTGTTTTGATCAGAATCAGTAATAGCAGATACTTTGAATATATCTGATCTTTGACAATCAGATATTGTAATGACATCACCAACAATAAAGTTGCCAAGCGGTAGCGCAACAAAAATATTGTCTGCTTCACTATTCATAAATGGTGTTTGAATTGTGGCTCCGGTATTTTGGAGTGAGCGAACAGTAAACGCATCCGTTCCGGCTACTATATTTGCAACAAGATCTGTTCCACCACTTGGAGACCAGTTTGCTGCACTCTCTGAGCCTTCAATACCGATAAAGCTACCTGTTAATTGAGTTGTGTCACCACTTGTTTTGAGGTCACCTACATCACCTAATGAGTTATCGACGACACCCGATACTATATTTCTAACTTCAAACTCATCATTTGAACAACCTACATAGGCGGCAAGACGGAGATCATCAAATAATTTTTCTACAGCAAACCGAGTGTTTTCTTGCATGCGGCCCATTTCGTTTTGGGTTTTATAAATGCGTTTGTTATTGACGAGTAGGGACACGGCACCAACAAGTAACAAAGCACTTATTGTTATAGCTATCAATAATTCTATTAAAGACAGACCTTGTAATTTATTTTTGAAATTTATCATGGCTATATATTCGTAAAAGAGTAATCAATTGTTCGGGCTACGTTATCTCGTCCTGACCATGAAAATTCAACATAATATTCATTTCCAATATTTGTTATACCGGCCGAACTTCCAGGGGCAAATTTCTCAAATACTTGAGAACGCCAGCAGACGAGATCGTTCGCGGCGGTTACTGCTGTGGTAGAACATGCTGCTGGGTCGCAAGCAGCGTTGCCTGTACAGCTGACTGGCACTACCCAAGCGGCGACATTAGTATAATCATCTATATTATCTGAGTTGAGCCGCATTCTATCCAAGATATCGTAAGCAAGAACATTCAAATCACTTCGCATAAATGCATCATCGCTATATTGCATACCCTTGAATTGCAAAGCGGCAATGGCAAGCAACCCAACGGCCATTATGACCATAGTAATAAGAACCTCAATTAGCGAGAACCCTGAGTTTGTATTTCTATAATTTTTTTTCATAATCGTTAAGAGCAGCCATTATATTGTGTTGTGGTAGTTGGTCGACCAAGGCTATTTATTTGTATTTGTTTCCCTGTTTCTCCAGTTCGGTCATCACAGATATCAAATACAGCAGTATCATTAGTAAACCCAGATGAATCGTAAGTGAAAGAACCTTTTCCTCCTGATGTTTCATCAAAGGTTGTGGTAGCGCAATTCAATTGAACGACTCTAATAGTTGTATTGACTCCGCCTACATCGGTGCTAACAATCCAGCCAGGACCCCATTCGTTTGTTGCATAATCGGCATCACCCGAACTTTTACTTGTTGAAATAGTGACGTCTTGTTTTCTCAGTACAGCTTCACTTCTAGCATGCTGAAGACTTGTTATTAGTGAATTTGTTTTGGTTGTCATGCAATTATTTTTGACCATAGCTGTATAGCTTGGGCCAGCAAGTGCTGCAAGTACTCCTGCAATTGCGATGGCAATCATCATCTCTATAATGGTGAAACCTTTGAATGTATAAAATTTAACTCTCATGATTCAGTCCGCGCGTTTAAAAATCCCATAATCATTTATACTGCTAGTTATAGCAAATATTAAAAATTACGGAAGCTTGATTGGATAAACGGTGGTGTTTGACAGATGAATGGTAAGACTTTTCAAGTAACTGTGAACCTGTTCACACTCTAGAATATGACTAAATACGATTTTATTATTATTGGTGGCGGTATCATCGGCATGACGACAGCTCGGGAATTGGCCGTTCGCGGTGCTAGTGTTGCCCTTATTGAGAAGTGTGAGTTGGGTCAAGAAGCCAGTTGGGCTGCAGGCGGTATATTATCGTCTATGCGACCGTGGTCAGAAAACCCCGCATCAGCTGAGCTGTCTGAGCATGGCAAAATGCACTATCCGCAATATATAAACTCGCTGAGGGCTGAAACAGGGATAGATCCTGAATATGTGAAATCGGGGTTAATTATCATTGAGGCAGAACATATTGCCAATATAAAGCGCTGGGCAAGTAGTAAGTGTATAAATGTAAATGAAAAAATAGGAAACCGAAGCGCCGAGCTACAGCTTGAGGAGGAAGCTGTTTTACTTCCCGATATAGCGCAGCTAAGACCGCCCAGGCTTATAAAGGCATTACGAAAGCGTTTAAAACAGTTGTCGGTTTCAGTTTTTGAAAACACGGGTATAACTAAGTTAGTGACAGGTTCCGGCCGTTGTGAACAGGTTGAATCTAATCGTGGAATATTTTCAGCTGAATCGGTGATTGTTACTGCTGGTGCTTGGAGCAAATCAGTGTTGGGTGACATGGGTTTTGGCATGAATATCAAGCCAATTCATGGGCAGATGATGTGTGTTAAGGCCACTGAATCGAAATTACAGTCAATTATCTTGGACGGTGGGCATTATTTGATTCCTAGACTAGATGGGCATGTTTTGATTGGAAGCACGATGGAAGATATTGGTTTTAATAAAGAAACGACTATGTCGGCACAACTAGAATTACGAGATTGGGCCGTTTCTGTCTGTCCCAGCTTGGAAAATGCAAGTTTGGTTAAACATTGGTCGGGTTTACGGCCATCAACTGATACTGAAAAGCCATATATAGGATTAGCCCCGAATTTCAAAAACCTCTATATAAGTACGGGACATTTTCGAAAAGGAATATTACAAGCACCTTCATCGGCGATATTATTGGCTGATATGATTTCTGGGTATTCTTCCTTTATGGATATTGAAAAGTTTTCTATTAACAGCCAGACAAATTTATCTGCAATTGTGTGATAAATGATAATTCCGTGCGTGCGAACTCCACTTTATTCCTGGCTTCTATTATAATGTGTCTATGAATGGAAAAATTGAAGAACAAAATGGTAAGAACGATATCCAAGATACCATCAAGACGAAATTACTCGAATGCGATATCAATCCTACGTTCCAGAGAAAGGAAATAGCCAGAGTCATGCTAAGTAGGCCTCAACATTTGTCAGCAGATCAAGTGCTCACACTTGTCAATGCAAATGATGGACATGTTTCAAAAGCAACCGTATATAACACGTTGAATCTGTTTGTTGAGAAAGGATTGATTAGAGAAGTCGCAATCGACCCAACGAAAATTTTCTATGATTCCAATACATCGCATCATCACCATTATTATAATGTAGACACGGGCGAACTATATGATTTTGAAACCGATGAAATGAATTTGAATGCAAAATCCTCATTGCCTGAAAATACAGTGCAATCTGGTGTCGATGTCGTTGTTCGAGTAAAAAATTCGATATAATTATTTTTAAACTATATTCTCACAATACGCCGGAATAGCTCAGTTGGTAGAGCAACTGTTTCGTAAATAGTAGGTCGGAGGTTCGAATCCTCTTTCCGGCACCAAAATAAACTATAATAGATAAAAATTTTTACAAGAGGGATAAATTCAATCGACAATTAACTTTGGAATAATTTTTCAAATACCGCATGTCATCGAAAAAGAAAAAAGTAAAAGTAATGAGTAAAAAGGTTTCCAAAAAACCTATACTCAAGAAGAAGCCTGTTATTAAAAAGAAAACTACCAAGAAATCATTACCCAATAAAAAATCCGTTTCAAAAAAGAAAACTACCAAGAAAGCGATACCCAATAAGAAATCCGCTTCAAAAAAGAAAACTACCAAAAAAGCGATACCCATTAAGAAATCTGTACCTAAAAAGAAAACAACAAAGAAGGCGGTACTCAAAAAAAAATCCGTATCTAAAAAGAAAACGACGAAGAAGGCAATATCTCAAAAGAAACCCGTTTCTAAAAAAGCAGCATCCAAGAAGACGATATCCAAAAAGAAATCTACTAAGAAAAGTATAAGTAAAAAGAAGTTCTCCGAGCAGAAAGTAATGAAAAAGAAAATTTCAGATAAAGAGCTTGCTACAAGAGATGGTTCAAAACGCAGGTTTGGAGTGCAGATAATTGGCGGTGCTATCCGGATCAAACTTCGGTAACGAAAGCAGATAAATTTATGTTAATAATTCTGAATGTAAGGAGCCATATATGAATGATGATTATGAAGATATTCTGGCGTATTTTAATGGGTTTGATACTAAAAAAAATGGTGTGTTAGATTTTTCTGAGTTTTGTGAATTGATTAAAGGTCTTGGTTTTAATATTGACCATGAAAGATTGAAAGAGGGCTTTGATAAAGTTGATACAGATAATAATAATTTGATCGATTTTGAAGAATTTATCAGTTGGTGGGGCGAAAATAAATAGACTTATACATTAGTAGAAGATTAAAAGTATTACTTGACCGCTATTGTCTTTCCAAGTTTAAGTAAATCCGAATCCGATATGTCTTCGGGAACATTCATGCCTTTTGCAAAAGCTTTACGCGCATCAAGGTTTTTCAGCCAACGTTTTATATTTTCATAGTTATCTATATTTATACCTGCCCAGTCTGCCAACTTTATCCAGGGGTAATGCGCGATATCAGCAATACTCAGATCGCCCGCTAGATAATCATGATCAGCTAGTTGTTTATTTAATAGTCCATATAGTCGATTAGTTTCATTTTGATAACGACTTGTGGCTTCCGGAATAGCGTTATCCATATATCTGTAAAATACGTTAGCTTGTCCTTGCATTGGACCAACACCACCTACTTGTAAAAACAGCCATTGCATAACGTTAAAACGACTATCAGTATCTAAAGGGAGAAGACGTCCAGTCTTCTCTGCTAGATAGATAAGAATTGCCCCCGATTCAAAGATCGCAATATTATTATTATCGTGATCAATGATTGCTGGTATTTTTCCGTTTGGATTGATCTCTAAGTACCAATCTTCTTTTTGTACGTTTTCCGTCAAGTTTATATCTATAACTTCGTATTCAAGAGCAAGCTCTTCTAATGCGACTGATATCTTTCTTCCATTCGGTGTTGCGGAGGTATAGAGCGTTATCATGCAAAGTCCTTAATAAATTTATTTTATCTTTAAGTGTAATGAGAGTGCTCTTGCCTATACTTGCGTGCCAGGGCGCGAAGCGACTTTTTCATACCATTTCAATGTGTTTGTGTTTTCACTAGGGATATCAAATTCGGCGAACTTTGCAAAATCAATTACCACTAGTCCAGTTATATCGGCCATGCTGTAGAAATTCCCAGCAACATATTCTGATTTAGATAACTGTTGTTCAAGGCGTCCAAAGAAAATTTTGATGCCGTTGCGCCCGCGTTCAATTAGCTCAGGAATTATCTTGTCGCCTTCGCGGCCACCGACGCCACGTAGCGCAAAGTCCTCATAACCATTACGAAAAGCATAAATTACAGACTGCATACCGCTGTGCTCCATATGCCTTTCACAAGAAATGACCTGCGCTCGTTCGAGTGGAGTAGTTCCAAAAAGTGGTGGTTCAGGATGCATATCATTTATATAACTGCAAATGGCAGGGGCCTCACTTATAACCGTCCCATCATCTAACTCCAGTGCAGGACATAAGCCCCAAATGGTTTTAGATAGGTAGCCTTCTTTCAGGTTCTCTCCGCCAAAAAGATCGACTTCTACAGTTGGGATATCGAGACCTTTCTCTTTTATAAAAATTCGTGTGCGTCGAGGGTTTGGTGCCATTGAACAATCGTAAAATTTCACTTCATTCTCCTATTATTTGTGTGTGTAATACCCGTTGAAAACTCATTGCATCTTGAAAATAAGGACTGATGAGTCCACAATAGTCTACATAATGAACCTAGGAAGACCAAGAGAATTTAATACAGAGGATGCATTAGAAACTGCCATGCAACAGTTTTGGCTCGTTGGTTACGAGGCAACTTCACTTCAGGATTTGCTTGATGTGATGAATTTGTCAAAAAGCAGCTTGTATCAAACATATGGTAGTAAGCATGAGTTATTTTTGCGCAGTATAGATTTATATCAAAAAACCTCTGTATCTGAACTTCAACAGTGTCTCAACAATAGCTTAACTAGTAAGACGTTTATAAAGACTCTACTAGAAGATGTTATTGCCGAAGCTTCATCCAAAAAGAAAAAAGGCTGCCTGCTGGTTAATACCGTCAACGAATTATCAAACAGAGATAAAGCGGTGTTTAAAGTAGTCTCAAATGGAATTGATAATGTAGCAAGCGTTATAAAACAAGCCGTAATACGCGGAAAAAAAGAAGGTACAATTAAATCAACAGTGAGTACAGATACATTGGTTAACTATATTGTATCTAACGTAAGTGGATTGAGAACAATGGTAAAGAACGGGGCTAATAAGAGTCAATTAGTACCGCTGGTGAACATGATTGTAAAAACTGTTTACTAATTAACCTTGCACAGCTATTTAGCTGCACCAGTTTTATACATTACGCCACAGCAGCATCCAAAATATTATTAAATGTTTCACTGGGCCGCATTACGGTGCTTACTTTTTCAATCACAGGCTTGAAGTATCCGCCAATATCAACGGGTTTTCCCTGTGCAGCATTAAGTTCTTCGACAATTGCTTGTTCATTTTCTGCCAGCGATTTTGCCAATGTAGAAAATTGGGCTTGTAGTTCTGTATCTTCAGTTTGATCTCTGAGTGCCTGCGCCCAGTACATGGCGAGATAAAAGTGACTGCCTCGGTTATCCAGTTCACCCGTTCTTCGAGAAGGGCCTTTGTTATTATCCAGCAATTTTCCGGTTGCTTCGTCTAATGTTTTAGCCAGTATCTTGGCTTTGTTGTTGTCGGTCTTAATGTTGATATCTTCCAACGATACAGCCAATGCCAAAAATTCACCTAGTGAATCCCAACGCAAATGATTTTCTTCTATTAATTGTTTCACGTGTTTAGGGGCAGATCCACCTGCTCCGGTTTCAAATAAACCCCCGCCTGCCATCAAGGGTACGATGGACAGCATCTTTGCACTGGTACCCAATTCCATAATCGGAAATAGATCGGTTAGGTAATCACGTAAGATGTTACCAGTAACAGAGATAGTGTCCTTCCCGCGAATAATTCTTTCTAGGGTATAACGCATGGCACGGGTCTGAGACATAATCTGAATATCAAGTCCGGTTAAATCATGATCTTGAAGGTAGCATTTTACCTTTTTGATCAATTCCATTTCGTGTGGACGATACTCATCCAACCAAAATACGGCGGGCATGCCTGATTGACGCGCGCGGTTAACCGCCAGCTTAACCCAGTCGCGAATTGGTGCATCTTTGGTTTGACACATTCGCCATATATCGCCTTCATTCACATTTTGTTCGATTAAGACATTACCATTATCGTCAACAATTCGTGCGATACCATCAGTCTGGATCTCGAAGGTCTTATCATGCGATCCATATTCTTCTGCCTTTTGTGCCATCAATCCAACATTAGGCACACTGCCCATAGTGACAGGATCGAATGCGCCATGCGTTTTACAAAAGTTGATCATTTCTTGATAAATGCGTGCAAATGTACTTTCAGGAATAACAGCCTTGGTATCTTTTAGTTTGCCATCAGGTCCCCACATTTGTCCGCCAGAGCGAATCATCGCTGGCATAGAGGCATCAACAATCACGTCATTGGGAGCATGCAGATTAGAAATCCCTTTTGCTGAATCAACCATCGCCAGTTCAGGACGGTGTTGGTAACAGGCGTGGATATCGTGTTCTATCTCTTCGCGAAATGAGCTTGGTAGTGTTTGAATCTTGTCGTATACGCTGCTAATCCCGTTATTAGGGTTGACGCCTAATTTATCAAACAGATCTCCATATTTAGTGAATAGCTCTTTATAAAAAACTTTGACCGCATGACCGAATACGATGGGGTGGGAAATTTTCATCATGGTTGCTTTGACATGTAACGAAAACATGACACCTGTTTCTCGTGCATCTTCCATTTGTTCTTCATAGAAATCACAAAGTGCTTTTTTGCACATATACATACCATCAATGATTTCGCCTTCTAATAGAGATGTTTTTTCTTTCAGAATGATGACTTCACCCGATGTTGTTTCTAGTTCCATCCGCACATCGCATGCTTTTTCGATAGTTATACTAATTTCGCTACTATAGAAATCACCACCATGCATATGCGAAACGTGTGTGCGAGATGCAGGGCTCCACTTTTCCATTGAATGTGGGTTTTTACGAGCACTTCGTTTAACTGCATCTGGTGCACGCCGATCTGAATTCCCTTCACGCAGTACTGGATTGACAGCACTGCCTAGTGCTTTTGAGTAGCGTTCTTTAATGAGCTTCTCTTCGTCTGATTTTGGTTCTTCAGGAAAGTCAGGGATCTTATAACCGTGTGCTTGCAATTCAACAATGGTGGCTATTAACTGAGGGATTGATGCACTGATATTAGGGAGCTTAATAATATTTGTGCCTGGCATCTGGGTTAATCGACCAAGCTCTGCCAAGTTATCTTCGACTTTTTGTTCGTCTGTTAGGTGTTCAGGAAATGCGGCAAGGACTCTTGCTGCCACTGAGATGTCACTTTCCTCAACGTCTATACCTGCCGCGGAGGTAAATGTTCTGATGACAGGTAGCAAAGAATACGTTGCTAACAATGGGGCTTCATCAGTCAGTGTATATATAATTTTTGAATTTCCCGTAGTAATCTTCATTTCTCCTCAATCTTACTTATGTGATTTCTTCTTCTTTCGTTCTGTGACAGCAACCATTATGCCAGATCCCCTATGGCTGCTTTTTTATGTCTATATGATTGTAATATATGGTGTTAACAGGAATAGACACTTTGACTGTATCTAGATAAAGCGCTCGAAAATGAATCGGATGTTTAATATCAGTATGATTTTACGACTGTAGTTGATTTGTACATGACGATGATAAATAGAGTTTTGCTTTGCTGTAAAATAACTATGCCTATTTAAATTAATTGTCGACAAAAAGAGTATTGAAAAACTAATTTAAGCTAATTAAGCTGTAACTTATTAACTTTATTGTCAACAATCATAAGAGGATAGCCGATGAAACTTGAACCATTTTTGACTTATTACGCAAACCTTTCAGCTGTTTTAGATGTTGGGAATGGGCCATTTGGTAAACGAATGATTTTTGAAGTACATGGTGGTGAGTTCAAAAGCGATAAGTTAAATGGGAAAATTCGTGATGCCAGTTGTGCGGATTGGATGACGATAAGCGAAGATGGCTATGGTCATTTGGATGTTCGAGCGACATTTGAAACAGACGATAATGCAATTATCTACGCGCAGTACTCAGGCGTTATTGAACTTACGGAAGGGATAATGGGAGCTGTTGCAGGAGAGTGTGAAACCAACTTTGGTGAACAAAATTTCTTTACTAATCCACGTATGCAAACGGGTGATGAGCGATATAGTTGGGTAAATAATATCTTCTGTGTTGCACGGGGTCGTTTGTTACCGGGCAAGGTGGAATATGAAGTTTTTCAGTTGGTAAATGACTAATAGATAGAATTGTTTAACTGCGTCTATTGTATGCAGCGTTTAGTAATAATTATTGTCGACAATATGAAGTTGAGTTAAGCGAATATGCAGTTTAAACTGTTGCAAATTGCTACAATTGTCAACAATTATAAGTCGGTAAAATCAAGGGAAATCATTAAATGACTGAAGTAAACCACGTTTGGCGATTACGTAAACGTCCTGTTGGCGATATACGTGATGGTGATTTGAGTTTTGAAGAAGAACCCATTCCTGAACCTGCAGATGGAGAATGTCTATTTCGGCTTAACTATCTCTCTCTAGATGCCACTAATCGAATGTGGATGAGTGATATTGAGCAATATATGCCTCCAGTTGCTATTGACGACCCGATGCGTGGTGTTGTTTGTGGCACGGTTATAAAAAGTAAGAACACAGACTTTAAAGAGGGCGATATTGTCAGTGGTCTTGGTGCTTGGGCAGATTATCAAATTGGTAGTTCTGAGACCGTCAGTGTATTAGGTGAAACCGGCCCAGTACCCGTTATTGATGCTTTTGGTACATTTGCTATCGCTGCGCCGACGGCTTATTTCGGACTGCTAGAGATTACGGAGCCCAAAGCTGGAGAGACCGTTGTTATTTCAACGGCTGCTGGTTCTGTAGGATCTATCGTCGGACAGATTGCCAAGATCAAAGGCTGCCATGTTGTCGGGATAACCGGTTCTGACGAAAAATGTAAATGGATAACTGAAGATCTTGGTTTTGATGAGGCCATTAATTATAAAACAGAAAATTTATCAGAGGCTCTAGATCGCACTTGTCCTAATGGCATAGATGTATATTTTGAAAATGTAGGTGGCGAGATCTTCGATACTTGTCTTGCACATATGAACATGTACGGTCGCATATCTGTGTGTGGGCTAATCGCACATTATAATTCCAGTGAAGAAGTCCCTGGACCAAAGAATTATCCGATGATTCTTATGAATCGCCTAAAAATACAGGGATTCATTATATTGGATTATATGGATCGCTATCCAGAAGCAATAGCAGCAATCACACAATGGATGTCAGAAGGCAAAATTAAAGTACAACAGGATGTTGTCGATGGTCTTGAGAATGCTGTTGAGACTGTTAAAAAACTCTATACTGGCGCTAATACAGGTAAGTTAATGGTTCGTGTAAAAGATGTATGACTCACGACTAAAATAATAAAGATAATAAAGTAGTCATAATTTAGAACGGATTAGTCCCAAACGTTCGATATTAGAACTCTTTCAAAATGACATGTAAATATATTGCCATTCGAAAGTATCAAGTAAAACAAGCAGATAGAGTTAAAATGACAATAAATATAATTTTGGCATAGTGAATGCAATATACGTATGCCTAGACAAATATTGTCGACAATAAGTAGTAAAGATACCAAAAAAGCGGCAGAAAACTAAAAAAAAAAGAGTAATTGTCAACAATTTAAAGAATTTATATAAACTCAATAATGCAAAACCAAGGAAAATTATTATGGGAATGCTAGTTAATATCGACAACGGTGGTACGTTGACTGATATATGTGTACTGAAAGATAAGAACGTTTTTAAGACCAAGACGCTGACAACACCGTATGACTTAAGTAAGTGTTTTTTTGATGGTCTAAAATCAATTTCAAATGTGATTTATGGCGAAGAAGATATCGCGAGACTTCTAATGGAAGTTGAGCATATTCGTTATTCAACCACACAGGGGACTAACGCTATTGTAGAGCGTAAGGGACCAAAACTAGGGTTGATACTCAATAAAGGCAATGCCGATTTAGCCAAACGCATGCGTGAACAAGACGAAGACTTGTTCGATTTCTTAGTCGGTGATCGCGTCGCTGAAGTTGACCTTGCTGATTTAGGCGATGAATCTAAAGCAGCCGACACCGCAACCGTCATTACTGGGCTTACCTCAATGGGTGCGAATCGCCTTGTAGTTTGTTTCGATGCGGATGGCGCCACTCAGTCTGAGACTCAATTCAAAAAGCTCGCTTTTGATGTTTATCCACGTCACTTATTAGGTGCGGTACCTATGCTATTTGCCAGTGAGTTAGTTGATGACGTATCAACTGAACGACGTGGCTGGACGGCATTGACCAATTCATTCTTGCATCCAGCAATGGAAAGCTTCTTATACAATGCAGAAAATAGATTGCGTGAGTATCGTACTAAGAATCCACTGCTTATTTTTCGTAATGATGGCAATGCTTCACGTGTTGCCAAAACAATCGCGCTGAAGACCTATAGTTCTGGCCCTCGTGGTGGAATGGAAGGCGTAAAGACATTTAGTAAGCAGTACAACCTCTCAGATGTAATGACCATGGATGTCGGTGGTACAACGACTGATATTGGCCATCTGGTTGATCTTAATTTAAACGAAGAACGACGCGGGAAAGTTGAAGGTGTGCCTATCTCTTTTGGTTTGTGTGAAATTCACAGCGAAGGCGTCGGTGGTAGTTCTATTCTGTCTGTTAAAGATGGCGCGGTTCAGGTAGGTCCTGAAAGTGTCGGCGCCGTCCCTGGACCTGCTTGCTTTGGTCGAGGTGGTAAGAGTTCTACTACAACCGATGTAAATTTACTTTTAGGTTTACTTGACCCATCTACTTACTTTGGTGGTGGATTAAAGCTTGATAGTGATCGTGCCCGTGCAGCTATCGATGAAAATATTGCATCGCCATTAGGCATTTCTGTTGATGAAGCACTACATAAACTGCTTGATGCTTATGAGCAAAAGATTGCTGGCGGCATGAAAGACTTTGGTGATGTTTCTAAGGATACTGTGCTGCTAGCATTCGGTGGTGCAGGACCGATGAATGCCTGTGGTATTGCAGAGATTGCGGGTATCAATACGGTCTATGTGCCAAAAACGGCGGCTATTTTTAGTGCCTATGGTATTGGCTCATGTGACATAGGGCAAAGCTACGCTGTTGTCTTGTCTGCCAATAATCAAGCTTCACTTAATGCAGCACATGCTGATCTTATTGATCGCGCCGAACGCGATATGTTTGCTGAAGGCTATGCGAAAGGTGATTTTGATATCAATGCACAATTAGTGAGCGAGTCAGGTTCTAAAGAAGCGACCCATCAATTGAATGGTAAGGTTGCATTGCCAAAGGCACTAGAAAAAGCAGACTCAGTGACGCTTGAAGTGATCGCGACTAAGCGTTTGAAGACTGAAGATGATAAGCAAATCAAAACTAAGAAAGGCAAGGCTGCTACAGCATCAGGTACACGAACAATAATAGGAAGCGATTTAAAGAGCCAAGACGTTTCAGTCTACAGTGTTAATGATATGAAGCCGGGGGCACATGCATCTGGACCAGCAGTAATTGAAGAAGATTACTTTACGTGCCTTGTACGTGAAGGATGGGATTTTGTTGTGACAGAGGCAGGTGATATCTGTCTGACTAAGGAGGCTAAATAATGAAAGTATTAATGACCGAATATCTTCGTATCGATTTGGATACAGAAAATTGGGAGTGTCGTGTTTGTGATCATGTAATCAATTCGGCACGTGGAAATTACAAAGAAGGTTTGTTGGTTTATAACCGCGATCCTGCAGATATCCATCCTCATATTATCGATCCAGAAAGATATAAATTTACATTTTGTCCTGATAAGGACTGGGTCAATATTCTTGAATTTTATTGCCCAAGTTGTGGTACTCAGATTGAAGTTGAAAACACTATGCCGAACCATGAGCCGCTCTATGATATGGAAGTGGATGTGGATGCACTCAAAGAACAGTGGAGTCATCGTGAAGAAATTACAGAGGCGACGAAAGGGCCAGATGTCTTAGGTGAGGTCGAGCGTACAAGACACCGGCACTAGTTTAGAAAATTACTATAAACAATAAATCAAACTACTACATAGTTATAGGAAAGTAGATTATGAAACGAATATCAGTAGATATCGGCGGTACTTTTACCGATTGCTTCTTGGTTTGGGATAATAAGTACATCGAAACCAAAGCATTAACAACACACCAAAATTTGGCGCTAGGTTTTAACGAGGCAGTCGAAAAAGCTTATCAGGAATTGAATATTACGATGGAAGACATATTGTCTGAAGTCGATTCGGTTCGCTACGCAACAACTTTAGGTACGAATGCCTTGATCGAACATAATGGTCCGCGCATGGGTATGTTAGTTACCGCAGGATTTGAATCAACGGTGCCACTCAGTCGTGCTCGTGGTTATGGTGAAGGTTTGGACAAGTTAGGCAAGGCAAACCTGCCTGACGCTAGACGTCCAGAACCACTAGTATTACCGAATATGATTGAAGGCGTGCGTGAACGATTAGATTTTGAAGGCAAGGTTGTTATGCCGCTTGACGAAGAGAACGTTCGGCTCAAGATCAGGACCTTATTTGATAAAGGCGCTCAAGTCATCGTCATCTGTTTTGTTAATTCAGTGGTTAACCCAATGAATGAAAAACGTGTTGAGCAGATTATTCTTGAGGAATATCCTTCGCATCTATTAGGCGCTATCCCAGTTATTCTTTCTCATCGTGTTGCGGGTCGAAAAGGTGAATATGTTCGCGCCTCTTCAGCAGTCGTTGATGGATATTTGCATTCAACTATGTATCACGCGATGACACAGTTGGAACAAAACCTGCGCGCACATTCTTATGAGAAACCAATGTTGGTGATTCATAACTCGGGTGGTATGGCGCAGTTAAACTCAACTGATGCATTACAAACTATTCACTCTGGTCCTGTCTCAGGGATCAGTGCTTCTGAACATTTAGCTAAAGAAGCTGATCTGGGTAGCGTTGTTGCAACTGATATGGGTGGTACCAGTTATGATATTGGTATTGTCGTTGAGGGTGGTATTAAGCATTATGATTTCAATCCCGTTATTGACCGCTGGATGGTTTCAGTACCGATGGTACATTTGGTAACACTAGGCGCAGGCGGTGGTTCAATCGCATCTTTCGACCGTATGTATAACACAGTTGCAGTCGGACCCAAGAGTGCGGGTTCAGATCCAGGTCCAGCCTGTTATGACCGTGGTGGTATGAGCCCAACGGTAACCGATGCGGATTTGGTTCTGGGTTATCTCGATGCAGAAAATTATGCTGGTGGTGATATACCTTTGAATCCTAAACGTTCAAACTTTGCCATTGAAGAGACATTATGTGATGACCTCGATGTCGAAGTAGTTGATGCGGCTCTGATGATTAAGGAAAAAGTCGATGCCAATATGGCGAACGGTGTGAACACAGAGTTACGTGCCAGAGGCTATGATCCAGAAGAATTTACCATGCTGGCCTATGGCGGTAATGGACCTTTACATTGTTGTGGTATCGCGAGTCGTTTGAACATTACTAAAATTTTAGCAACACCGATGAGTTCTGTGTTTTCAGCGGTCGGAGCGGGGAATATGCATCAGATGCATATCCATGAAGCCTCATTGTTTATGGTGCTTTATGATTCTAACAGCCGTAAGGTATTTGATAATTACCCTCGATTTAATGACATTGTTGCTGAGCTCAGTGAAAAGGGTAAAGCTGACTTATCAAGACAAGGTGCAAACGAAGGCGATATCCTGCATTCGCTTGAGCTTGATATGCGTTACGGCAACCAACTTGTACAAACAACAGTGGTTATACCAAAGCATTCGGTCGAGTCTGCACTAGATGTATTGAACATACTCGATTTGTTTTCTACAGATTATGGTAAGCGTTTTGGTGAAGGTAGTCAGGCACCTGAAGCTGGTATTCGTATTAATACTATTCGTGTCGCTTCTTATGTAGAGCATGACACGGTCCACTTCAAACATATCAAGCCTGTCGCCGAAGATAAGCGTAAGGCGCCACCTAAACCATCATCAACACGCAAGTGTCATTTTGTTGGTGAGAGTAAAGCGATTGATACACCGGTTTGGAATAAAGAAGAAATTCCTGCTGGAACTCAAATTGAAGGGCCGGGTATTGTGGCATCTGATGTAACGACCTACCTAATCGAAAAAGGCTGGAATTATGTGTCTGCTGAACAGGGTGCCGTTTGGTTCCTGCGCGACGAAGCAAAGAAATAACGGGGTGAAACTATGAACGATAAACTTAGTGCAGAAGCAGTTCTTGAAGATCAGGAATTAATTCAAAAATTTCTAAAGGAAACGACTTTATTCCTCGGGCCAGATCAGGAAATTATGCAGTCGCATGACATCATGCCGATTACCGATCGCGAATCAGAGTGTGTAAAGAAATATGATGATCCACACCAGATGTCCTCGATACGTGATCGTATGCAATCGGCATGTGACGAAAGTTATGAGATGCTTGAACAGATGGGCGCAGCTCCAGGAGCAAAATGGGGTGACGTTATCACCGGTATTTATTCAGCCTCGGGTGATTTAACCATCGGTAGTGCTGGTGGTGTACTTATCTTTAATGTCGTCGTCCACCATCCAATTAAATTTATTATTAAGAATTGGATCAATGAACATACTGTTGGTTTGAAACAGGGTGACGGTTTTATCCACAATGATTCGCGTTATGGAAATGTACATAACACCGACCAAAGTATGATTATGCCTATCTTTCATGAAGGTGAACTTGTTGCTTGGGTTGCATCTACTGTACACGAAGGTGAAAACGGTGCTATCGAGCCTGGTGGTATGCCATCAATGGCAGAATCACCGTTTGATGAAGGCCTGAAAATGTCTCCCTTCAGAGTTGTAGAAAACTATGAAATCAAAAGAGATCTATTAACCTTTTTACAGAACTCAGTCCGTGAACCAAAACTGCAGTATGAAGATATGAAGGTAAAACTCTTTGCCTGTATGCGTCTTGAAAAACGTCTTAGAGAAATTTTGGCAATAGATGGTCCTGATGCATTAATTTCTTGTCTACGTAGTACTAATGATGATGTTATGACTGAGGTACGTCGTCGTATTAAAGAATGGCCAGACATGACCGTACGTACCTATTGCACAATGGATAGTACCTTACGTGAAAATGCATTAATCAAATTGAATTGTACTCTGACAAAAAAAGGTGACCGTTTAATATTTGATCTCAGAGGTTCCAGTCCTGAGATTACTAATCGCGCTATCAATACTGCTGTGCCGGGTTGTAAAGGCATGATGTCACAGGCATTTTTGAATCACATTTGGCCAGATTTACCGCGTGGACAAGCCGGTTTCGCACCGATTGAAGTCATTACTCCACCGTATTCTATCGTTAATGCCAGTGTGAATGCGCCAAACTCTCAAAGTTTGATGTCTATCTTTTTATCTTTCACGGTTGCACAACAAGCGACAGCTAAGTTTCTATACAGTGTTCCAGTTAAGTATACGCGTGTCTTGGCACCCTGGTTCAATATGATCTGTACGTATATTTGGGGTGGCGTAAGTCAACATGGCGAGATGCTTGGTAACCTTTGTGCGGATTTAAATGGTATGGGTGGTGGTGCGCGTATGGATATGGATGGTGAGCATGCCTTAGCACCGATATTTGCATCAATGGCGGATATTGGTGAGCAAGAAATGAATGAAGAAGACGTACCTTTCTTGCAGTTAGTCTCGAAAAAGATGACTACGAATACGCAAGCCCCAGGTAAATATCGTGGTGGCATGGGTTATACACAAATGGTTGCGACCAAAGACAGTGATCAATGGGGTTTTATGACCACTTGTGTCGGATCTAAAGTGCCATCACTATCAGGAATGTTTGGTGGGTACGCTCCTGGTGCATATCCATTATGTAAAGTTTCAGATGTCGATGTTTATGACGTCATGCTGAAAGATCCAAGTAAATTTAAACATTCAATTGAAGAGACGATGAATGAAGAACCTTATGAAGGTGCAAGTTATACCTCGCATCACATGGGTATGGGTTTCTCGATCTCAAAACGCGGTGAGTTGTACATGATCTCTCAAGGTTCTGGTGGTGGTTATGGCGATCCATTAGAACGTGATCCTGCTTTGGTTATTAAAGATATCGAAGAGCGATTGACTACACCAGAATGGGCGAAGAAGCTTTATAAAGTAGAATTTGATGAAGAGACTTTGGTCGTTGATGAAGAAGGAACTAAAAAACTGCGCGATGCTTACAGAGAACAACGTAAGAAGCAAGGTGTGCCTTATGCCGAGTTTGTTAAGAAACACGTTAGTGATTTACCTCCAAAAGACATTCCATTTTATGGTTCATGGAATAGTGATCTGAGTACAGTTTATGCAGGTAGCATTGATGACAAGCGTGATCCTAACAACCCAGGTGCGGTTTACTTCGAACATCCTAAAGATGTTGAGAATAGAAAGCTTCAAGAAGAGCTTGATGAGGTTAGAAAGATTGCCGGAGTAGAACCAAAGGATAAACGTACATAAGTATGGCGATAGATTTAGTTAATTATGTTTCTGCAGGAGAAGGACCTCCAAAACTCTGGATCGATTTTAATGCCTATACCAAGAAATTGTTATTGGCAGAGGGAGAAAATCCATGGGCAAACCCAGCGTCTTATATGTCCTTTTATGGACAGGCACATGGCTTAGTAAATGCCGATGTAGTCGTCATAGATATATGGGATCTGTTTCATCATTGGATGCTCGAAGATGACGAAGCTATTCCATCTATGGCAGGTAAAAAGCGTATAACTGTTGCGGCGAAGGCGATGCTGGAAGCGTATGGACCACGTGAGTTACTAGCAGAAGTACTGACGGCAATTAGTAATAATTATGGCGGTTCAGTTCCTATAGTTTTAGTGATGCCCTCACCACGTTCTATACTCATCAGAGCTAATAAAGCAGCTAACGGTGTTGATGTTGAACCTGAAGAGGCACACATTGATACGGCATCAATGTATGTTGCTGACTATCTTAGATACTTTAGTGAAGTAGAACTATCCGGTATTTTGTTACGAGAAGATTCAGACTCAATGCCAGACAGTGAAGAAGAGTTGTCTTGGTATCAACCCATTTATAATGTCGCGAAACATTATCGTTGGTCAGTTGGTATGCATCTGCCATTTTCAAATGATGGTTTTAATGCCCCGGATGATGTTAATTTTTCTATTGTTCCAGCTGATTGTTCAGCGGCTGATAGTTCTGATGGCAAAGATATTACTAAATCATTATGGGAAGAGCAGGGCACTGTTTCACCTGCAGGCAATGGTTTTTATTATTTAACGATCCCTGAAGATACAACACCTGAGTTAGTTCTAGATACACTGTCAGGCCTAAGAGCTTAATACCGAATCAAGTTTTGTTCGGGAGTTATAATGCGCATTATCGATTTTCTCGAACGTAGCCCCGCTTTTATCAATGGCGATGCAAAATTTATCGATATAGATAATGACCTTTCGCTGAGCTATCAAGAAGTATTTAATATTGCACAACATATCGCTGTGCTATTAAAAGAGAAGGGTGTTAAAGAGCAGGATGTAATTGCGACCTATGCGCCGAATTCTGTTGCAGCCTATTGCTGTATCTTTGCCATTTCTCAATTAGGCGCAATATGGTTACCACTTAATGTTCGAAATACTCTTGAAGCAAATCTAAAGTTACTCAAAAAATCTGATGCAAGATTACTTTTTGTTGATTCAAATATTCTTGCTTCTAACTCTGAACTTGGGAATCATTATAAAGATGATTGTTGCTTGTCATTTACAGGCAAAGAAATAGAAAAAGAAAATATATTGTCGTACACCGACAAAGTTGATCAAGCACAAGAAAAGAAGCTAGCGAAGGAAGATGACCCTGAGTTAATTAGTTTATTTTCTACGGGGGGCACAACAGGCGATTCCAAACTAGCAGAGTGGGGTTATTTAACCTGGCAGTCTATGGTGTCCATTCAAATGGAACTAATGCCAGAACCCGAAATTCCTTCTTCTTATCTCGTTAGTGCTCCGATGACACATGCAGCTGGTGTAGCATCATTTGCACCTATAATACAAGGCTCAAATATCATAGTCATGGAAGGTATGGTGCCTGACGTTTTATTATCCGTAATTGAAAAATATAAAATTACACACTTGTTTTTACCCCCAACGGCAATCTATATGCTGTTAGCTCATGAGGGTGTTAAAAATTATGATTATTCCAGCTTACGATACTTTTGGTATGCCGCTGCACCAATGTCGGTAGAAAAACTTAAAGAGGCTATTGATGTTTTTGGTCCCGTTATGGTTCAAACATATGGACAGGCAGAGTCACCAATGGTTTGTACCTTTCTATCTGCTCAAGATCATGCTACTGCAGTTGATACAGGTGATTTTTCCAAGATCCGTTCCTGTGGTAAAATTGCTCCACAGATTGAACTCGCAATTTTAGATGATGATGCGAACATTCTTCCTGCAGGGGAAGAAGGTGAAATTGCTGTTAAAGGTGATTTGCTAATGCGTTGTTACTTCGACAACCCAGATGCAACAAATGAAATTCGTGTGGGTGGCTGGCAAAAAACTGGCGATGTTGGTGTCTTCGATGATGATGGGTATCTATCTATTGTTGATCGCAAACGCGACATGATTATATCAGGTGGCTTTAATGTCTATCCTGGCGAGATTGAACAACTCATTTGGGGTCACTCAGCAATAAAAGACTGCGCCGTCATTGGTATTCCAGATGAAAAATGGGGTGAGCAAGTCACTGCTGTAGTTGAGTTAAAGGATCCTGAAATTAAACTTAATACAGAAGAAATTATTGCGCTTTGTAAAAAGAAATTAGGCAGTGTTAAGTCACCAAAAGAAATATTAATTTGGGATGAATTACCACGTAGCCCAGTAGGCAAAGTGCTGAAAAAAGAAATCCGTAAATATTTTTGGGGCAAGGTTGGTCGCAAAATTTAAATTCAAATTTTTGTTACATCTTTATTTTTCACAATTTTAATCCACAATTTTTAGTGGAGAGGATAGCTCGATGGATATTAGTATAGTTGGTGCGCACAATACACAGTTTGGTGCGTTTGTTAAGCGTGATAGAGAGACAGGTGAAGTAGAAGATTTAAAGTCATTTTATGAACTGATTGTAGAAGCGGGCGCAGGTGCGATTGCTGATGCCGGTTTAGAAGCAAAAGATATTGATGCTATTTGGTTAGGCTCATGTTCACCATCGTTGTTTGTTAATCAGGAACATGTTGGGCCTTTAGCGTTAGAAATAGATCCTCAGGGACTACTTTACAAACCAACTACAAGAACAGAAGCGGCATGCGCAACTTCTTCAGTAGCTATTTATAACGCGGCCTATGCAGTCGCTAGTGGACGATTTAAAAATGTCCTTGCCTTGGGTGTAGAAAAAATGAGTTTGCTCGATACGAAAGGTGTAACACATGCATTAGCGTGTAGTTCATACTGGCCCGATGAGGGTTCAATGGGTGTTACTTTTCCTGGGTTGTTTGGTGAATTAGCAAATGCATATCAAGCAAAACATGGCATGAGTGACGAAGAACTTCGTACCATGTTCGCTCATGTCGCTGCACAGAATTATCGCAATGGTATTCAAAATCCGATGGCTCATTTTGGTCCTGGCAGTTTGCCGGATAAAAAACAATTAGTAACTGCAGAGGCAATTCTTGATTTACCTGATTCAGGTAAAGGCAGTAACCCGCTGATTGCTCCACCGTTAAGGTTACATGATTGCTCATTAATATCTGATGGTGCAGCAGCAGTTGTACTGACCTCAACTGATAATGCTAAAGCGAATTTCAAAAATGCTGTTGAACTCTCTGGTATTGGCCATGTGACACAACGCATGATGATGAGTGAACGTAAAGAGACTCTTCATGAGCTGCAAGCGGCTAAGCATGCTGTACAACAAGCATGTACCGAGGCAGGGGTTAAGGTGACAGATATGAATCTTGCTGAAGTTCACGATTGTTTCACCATCAATCAAATGCTGTGTGCAGAAGCGATGGGTTTATCAGAGCAAGGTCGTGCGGGTTACGATTTTATTGATGGAAAATATGATGTTGATAGCAGTTGTCCAATAAACTTATCTGGTGGACTAAAATCTAAAGGACACCCTGTTGGTGCAACAGGAGCATCGATGCATGCACTCATGTATAAACAATTAACCGGTTCACCAATTGGTGTAGCAGCGAAAGGGCAGCCGGAATTGGCAATGACTGTAAATATAGGCGGTTCAGGCGTTACGAACTGTGTTTCTGTATTGCGCCGTGTTAAATAAGAATGATTAATTAAATATAGAGGTTTGTGATGAAAGCAGCACAATATAATAAGATGGGTTCGGCGAATGATGTATTAGAAATTGTCGATATTGATATGCCGACTCCAAAGCACGGTGAGGTCTTAGTTCGGTTACATTGTTCTGCTGTTCACCCATCAGATGTTAAAAAACGAGCGGGTGCTTTTCCAGATCTATTAAAAGATGGCTTTATCATTCCACATAGTGATGGTGCTGGTGTGATTGAAGCAGTTGGTCGTGGTGTCCCACATTCAAGAATTGGTGAGCGAGTGTGGGTATACCAAGCACAATATGGTAGACGCTTTGGTACGGCTGCTGAATATGTTTCTGTTGATTCCAATACAGCAGTGTTACTTCCTGACAATACTGATTTTGCTATTGGCGCGAGTATGGGTATACCTGCAATGACTGCACACCGATGTGTCTTTGCAGATGGCCCAGTTGAAGACCAGACGATATTAGTAACTGGTGGTGCAGGTAGAGTAGGCCACTATACTATTCAATGGGCAAAATATGCTGGTGCAAATGTCATTGCAACAGCAAGTAATCCGGAAGCAGAATCGCATTGTTATGCTGCAGGTGCTGATGCCGTTTGCCCTCATCAAGGTGAAGAACTGTTAAGCACAGTTGCTGATATGACGGATGGGCAGGGGGTAGAACGTATTGTGGATGGCGAGTTTGGTGGAAACCTCCCAGCACTTTTAGATGTAGCTCGTCTGGGAGCAACCATTGCGACTTATGCATCAATGCAGGTACCAGAACCAGTAATACCATTTAGGAGAATGATGTTTATGGATTTAACGGTTCGCATGGTACTGGTATATGCCATGCCCGAATCGGCTAAGTTAGATGCTAGCTCTGATGTTACAGACTTTTTGGAGCGAAATTTATTACAACACAGAATTGCACATCGAGTGACACTCGATAACGTTGCTGATTCTCATGAGTTAATTGAGCAAGCGGGTTTTTATGGAATGGTGTTGGTTGATATTGTTTGATAAATTAAGGATAGAGTTACAAGTTGCAGTTGCTTTTAGATTTTTAACGAGGGTTCTCTAGCTTATACTTTTTCATTTTACGATATAGAGTTCCTTTCGCTATACCCAGATTTTTTGCAGCTTGGGTAATATTCCCACCAAATTCATTAATGGCATTTTCAATCGCTTGTTGTTCAGCAATATCCAAATTCGATAGTGACTGAGAAGATTGGGTTTGTTCAGTTGGAATTCCACTAACTAGAGATTCACCGGGTTGATAGCCAGCAGGTAAGTCCTCTGTGGTTAGCGTTTCATTTGAAGACATATAACACATACATTCTATTACGTTTACTAACTCTCTAATATTACCCGGCCATTCCCTGTTTTTTAGGGCTGTGATCAATGAAGCAGATATTCGTTTCGGTACAATTTCTTGAGAATTTTGTATTTCTGTTAAAACTATATGCGCAATTTCTTCAATGTCTTCTTTTCGCCTTGAGAGTGGGTCAAGGGCAATTGCAACTGTCGATAAACGAAAGAATAAATCTTTTCTAAATCTAGATTCAGAGACTTCTCGTTTGAGATAGCTATTTGTTGCTGCAATGAGCCTGAAATTAACTGGAATCGGGGCGATTGCACCAACACGATGTATTTTCCTTTCTTGTAATACTCTTAGAAAAACAGGTTGAATCTCAAGTGGCATTTCGCCAATTTCATCCAGAAACAATGTTCCACCATTTGCAGCTTCAATTTTGCCCATCATGCCGCCTCTTTTCGCACCTGTGAATGCGCCTTCGACATGACCAAATAATTCACTGCTTAAAATATCTTTGGTAAAGGCACCACAGTTTAGATCGATGAAGGGTCCATTAGAGAAATTACTTGCTTCATGAATGGCTCGAGCAAACATTTCTTTTCCGACACCCGTATCGCCTAATATCAGGACAGGGAGCGGCGTGGTAGCTGCTTTTTTTGCCTTTTGAATACTGGCAGTTATAGAGGGACTTTGACCAGAAATCTTTTCAAAAGGATCCTCTTGTGAATTATCTTTAATTGTTGCCACATTAGAGGGTGTATTGGTTCGTTGTGAAGAACGCTTGCTTGCAGGGAGTTCTATCTTAAAACCTACAATATCATTTTTGTCTTTGACAGGCTCAATCCAGTCGCCTGACAACCAGTGGCCTGTGTCATGAGGGTATACAATTTCATCCCCACCAAAACTCTCAAGCGACAAGCGAGGTTTCATAGAAAGATCATACTCAACACCAAGTGAGTTGAGTATCGAGCAGGCATTTTGAGAGTGATCTATTAGTCTCCCTTGTGTATCAAATAACATCTTACCGGCATTTCTGTGACTATTTTTAAAATCACACTGGCTATTTTCTCTGATAATGTTCCACTGTTCGGATGTGTTTTTGGCAAGCGATAGTTGAATCTGATTTGCCCAAGATACAACCAATGGCACGTGGAATTTATCAAATGTGTCTGATAAGCCTGAGACATCTATCACACCGATTAGCTGATTATCGTATGGATCGCTAATGATTCCAGCGGTACATGTCCAAGGTTTAAAACCTTGAATAAAATGCTCTTCTCCGTGGACTTGAGTAGGCATGCCAGTTTCCATAGCCGTTCCTACTGCATTTGAGCCGGAAACAGTTTCTTTCCAACCACTTCCTGGAACCATCCCAATACCGATAGCATTTTCTACGCATTTAGGATCTCCAACAACATCAAGGTTGACCCCATTGTAATCAGTCAGAATTAATATTGTCTCGAGGTCGCGTAAAAAAACTTTGGCCTGAGCTAAAACTGGCCGGGCACATTTCATGAGGTCAGTATTTTTTTGGCGAAGGATATGCAGTGTGCCTTCGGTGGCCAATAGCGGAGCTGCAGTTTGTTCAGGGTTAACACCTTGGGATAGACAACGTTCCCATGAACTGGCTATCAGATCTCGTACGGGCAAGTTCTTCGATTCTCCTCCAGAGCAGAGAAAATTATCCCACGCTTTATCAATATCCTTTTGTGAATAAAAGTGAGTATTGGCGTCGGTTTCTTTAAGCGGATGACTCATGTTGGAGATTAATTATTTATTTTTTATAGAATGCAAAAAAATGTTGTACATAGAGCCTTTTGAAGACATGAATATACGTCTTTGACCCCTTAAAATTAGCTAAATACTAACATTATTCATAAACTTCCACAAAAATGATTGTTTTGTTAGTTAAATACTTCAATTCATGGGGTATTTTTTAGAAATATGCAGTTAATTTTTTCGTAAACCGAACAATATTTACAGATGTTGAATAAAACCGTTCCAACATAGCACACAATCGTCCACATATAGCCCGGTTTCACCATATTTATAGTTAAATGCATATAAAATTAGTCTTTATTTATCAATATGTTATATTGATTCGAGGTGGGGTTTGTTTCATTGGCATAAAACTTGTTCCCCATCTACAGATTATCGTTGTGAAAAGCGTTAGTTTTTTCAATACAAAGAACAATTTTAATGACGATTTTAGTTTTTTAAAACTCTTTAAGGGGGAGGAATGAAAAAATATAACAGCAATATTTTGAAAACCGCAGGTTTTCTATTGTGTTTTGGGGGAACCGTTGCGACTGGTTCTGTAATGGCCGCAGATGAACCTGCTTGCGACACATGTGCAGGTGGTTTCGGCGAAGACTGGAGTTTTGCAGTGAGTGGTTACGCCCGTACTTATTTTGGGGTAAACCTAGAGGATCACGCAGAAACAAACGAAGATGATCAGTTCGATTTTAATATGGCTAGAGCCACATTGCTCCTCGATACTGATATTTATACGGGTCCAATATCTTGGAAGATAGTTAGTCGTTTCGATAGAGAGCTACAAACAGATTATCTTGATTCTCTTGCGAGACAGACCAGCTTGAACCCTTCTGGTGGTGGTGTGGGAGTTGTTGGTAGTTCAACTCGTGGTCAATATCTTGATCAATATAACACTGATCATTTGCAAGAATTCTTCCGAGAATACTACGCGGATTTTGCCTTATTTGATGGCAAATTGAATATGCGCGTTGGTAAGCAACAATTGGTCTGGGGAGAGAGTGATTTCTTCCAAGCCATGGATTTGGTTCACGGCTTTGATTATCGCTGGCGATTATTCTTCGAAAATAACGAAGATTGGCGTAAACCATTGTTCCTAGTGAACTTTGACCTTGATCTATATGACGAATTGGGCGGTTCTTTGAACTTCTTCGTACGTCCGGGTCTGGATCGCGACGATGATGTGGGTAGTAATTTCAATATTGAAGGTGGTCGTTGGATTCCGCACCCTTATCGTGGTGTCGATTTTACCGCGTTTACGCAATATAACGCTGATCATGGTGACGGTTCACAAGATGACCCAACATTCGGATTTCGATGGAACAGTGATATTGGTTCAATTGGTTACTCGGTTGCATACCTTAGAACCTTTAACCCTGCACCAATCATGAATCCAACAGCGGGTGATCCATCTACATTCCTTGGCGCTTTCGGAGTAGGCACACACCATAGTTACGGTGAGGCTGCACAAAATCAGGTTTTGGGTGACTGGATCTATCCACATATCAATGTATTTGGTGTCAGTGCTAATGGTTATGCACCGTTTATCGATTCTACTTTGAGTGCGGAAGTCGCTTTTATACCCAATAAGCCATATAACTATGGTGCTCTAAGATCTAGCCTGCCAGGTTGGGAAGGTGTTAGAGAAAAAGATACCTTGGTAACCATGTTTCGTATTGATAAAGAGTTCAAGTGGGGCAAGTACTTAGGTACCAACCGTCCTTCATTATCGAGTGTGCAGTTATTTGATACTTGGATCTTGGATCATAAAGACAGCGATGAAATCGTTGAGTTTGCGTCGTTTGGTGCTCAAAAGAGAGAACATACCGCTTATTTGACTATCTTTTCTTTATTGAACTTCAAGCGTGACACAATCAACCCTGTTTTCGTTGTTGGTACTGACTTAAGTAACGGTGGTGGTTTTGGTATCGCGGCGGTTGAGTTTGTCTTTGGTGATGACTGGCGCATTAAGCTTGAAGCTGACCTTTGGTGGTCTGATGGTGATGAGAAAAAGACAGCAGGAAACGGAACAGGATTTACTGGTCCATGCTCTACCTGTGTGAATCCATTAGGAACAGCCGAAAACGATGCATCATTGTTTGATTGGTTCGCTGATGATAACCAGTTGGTCTTGAAGGTCACCAGACAGTTCTAGATGTTAGATGTATAGAAGTATTAGTTACTCATTATGTCCTGCAGCAATGCAGGACGATTGTTAAAACGTAGGAGTATTTATAAATGTATAAGAAAATTTTAGCTACATCAGTCGTTTCTTTGGGGTTGCTTGTCGGCGCACCATTGAGCGCTGTCGCTGAGGAGATGCCAGAAGGCACCATCATTAATGCAGCGAACCTCGATGAAGTTATCGATATGACATTCGAAGGCAAACGTGTCGGTGACATGCTGCCAGGTAAATACGAATGGATGATCCGTAACCATCACTTAGCAATACCTGTTCGACATTCCGAGCCCATACCTATGGATGAAAAATACATGGATTGGACTCAGAAAAGTAAGGAAACGGTAAAGTTTAATCCTTCTGATCGTACGGCAACTGGTTGGACTGCGGGCATGTTCTTTGATCCACAAGACATCAAAATGGATGACCCACATGCAGGTGATAAGCTTATTTGGAACCTGCGTGGACCAACTTATGGTGCGACCATGGATCTACGTCACATCTCTTGGGTATTCTTGGATGCCACAAAGGGTATGGAACGTATCCAACGTTGGTGGGCACAGCGTTATTATATGGAAGGGCGTCTAGATGGCGGACCTATTTCTGAAGGTGACGGCACTATTATGCAGAAGACTGTATTAGTGGCTACCTATCCTCAGGATATTAAAGGTCTAGGTATCTTCCAGATTCGTTATAACGACCCAACTGCAGGAACGCCAGATGACACTTGGGCTTATTTGAAGTCTGTTCGTCGTGCACGTCGATTGACTGGTAATGCGTGGATGGACCCCATTGGTGGTACCGTACAGTTGTATGATGACTGGGATATTTGGGATGCTGTACCAACTAAATATCAGTCTACTAAGTTGTTAGGTCGTCAATGGATCTTTGCGGTTGCACATGCGCCACTAATGACTGTTGATTTAACCTACAAAAACACCATTAAAGAGTTTCCTGCTGTAGGCATGGATATTCCTCCTCATTTCTTCCCAGCACCACAAGTACAGTGGGAGCCACGTGAAGTTTGGGTTATTGAAGGTATTCCACCAGAAGAACATCCATACAGTAAGAAAACGGTTTGGATGGAAGTTGATTACCCACGTCCTTACTACGGTGAATCACTTGACCAAAACGGCAAGTTCTGGAAATCATTTATTTTCCAAAACCGTCGTGACGTTGGTGATGATGGATATTTATCTACAATGCCAGTTGTTGGTCATATCATCGATTGGAAGGCTGAGTTCTCTACGACCTGGTCATCTAACATGAAGGCTAATCCAGCTGGTGTTGAAGCGGATGATGTAACTCTTAAGAAGTTAATCAGTATCGCAAAATAAGTACAACTACAATAACAATAACTTAGTTTTAATATTGTTCTCCCCTCAATGGTAGCTGCTAGATAATCCTCATCTAGCAGCTACCCGCTTTATTTTGGGGTGTAATCAAATACGAATGACACGTTAACCATTCATAGGATTACTAATGTTTATTTAGATCCTCTCTGGTTAAGAAACATTATATGAAGAAGGGTTGTTATGAACATGTCAGAAAATAATACTGCAGTAGAACAAATGTCTGGAACTTCTAAAACTGCTGATTCAATTGGGCAGAAATTTGCAAAGCTTATTCTTTCTATAATGCCTTGGGCTATTGTAGGAACGTTGTTATGGGCGGGTATCTTCGTCAAACCAACCGCAGTAATCGAAGAAGTTGTCCCACCGGTAATTAATGTACGTGATAATATTTTTGGTTTGAGTAAAGTCAGCTCTGATGTCTATATGGCGGCTGGTAACTATGGCAAATTACTTATCTCAAAAGACAAAGGTCGGACTTGGGAAAACCAAACGGCACCAGTTGAATCACACCTTCAAGATATCACCTCATGGGATGAGAATAATTCAGTTGCTGTAGGCAACGAGGGTGTAACCCTTATGACTGAAGATGGTGGTAAAACATGGGTTGAAGTTGAGTCGCCTAAATCAGAAACCGCTAATAAGTTGCTTCGTGTTCATTCATATCCAAATGGAGAAGCTTGGGCAGTGGGTGAAATGGGTATGATACTTAATAGCAATGATTATGGTAAAACATGGACACAGATGCGTGAAGAAGAAGATGTCTTCATGAACGATATAGTCCGCGTTGATGACACTACATTATATATCGCCGGTGAATTTGGATTGATATTTAAAAGTATCGATAACGGCAAGACATGGAAAGATACTCAAACAGATAGTCCAAACAGTTTCACTGCTGTTGCGTTTCGTTCGCCTCAAGAAGGTGTTGTTGTTGGGCTAGGTGGAGCAATCGTTTCTACACAAGATGCCGGTGAAACTTGGACATATATTGATCCTAAAGTATCTGGTATGACTGAGCATTTAATGGATATTGATTGGTCTGATGAGACAAATGAATGGGTAGCCGTTGGTAATAAGGGCAAGTGGATAAAATTTTCAGCAGATATGACCCAATTTGATTCAAGAAATATGTCAAGCACAGATTTAACCTCACACACAGAATTAGAGATTGATGGCGGCAGTTTCTTGTCAGTTGGGCAAACTGTAGGTTCAATGGACATAGCAACAGATACATGGACATTGTTGGCTGATTAGTTTTTTAATTTAAATAATAAAATAATAATAAATAATTAGGGGTAGCCGATGCATAAGTTTTCGGCTCGCTGGAGAAAGAAATGTTAGAGAATTTTGCGTTATTTTGCATGAGACACAGAAAAGTTGTGCTAGGAATGGTTGTTATAGTGACAGCAGTTCTGGCAAATTTTGCCTATCGGATAGATGTTAAAACGGTTTTCGAAGATTTACAGCCAGGTTCACATCCCTACATTGCAGTTCACGAGCAGTTTAAAGATACCTTTGGCGGCACAAGTATTATCACTTTTATGATTCAATCAACTGAAGGTGATATCTTTCAAATGCCGGTATTGAAAAAAATACGAGACCTCACCCAAGGCTTGTATAAAATCGATGCCATCAATGAATTTCAAATTTTTTCTATAGCAGGTAAGAAACTTAAAGAGACTAGAGCGTCCACAGTAGGTATTGAAAGTTTTCCATATATGTGGCCAAACTTACCTGAGACGCAAGCAGATATTGATTATATGAAAGAGGCTATTTTGCGTAGCCCCTTAGTCTATGGTCCATTTGTATCTAAAGATTTAACTGCGACTCTAATTACGGTTGATTTCTTTGATAATTTATTAGATTTCAATCTTGCATACGAACAAGCTTATGATTTGGTCGATCAACTCGACGATGATATCGTTGATATAAGTTTGGTGGGCAACCCAATTTTATATGGCTGGGTTGATCATTATCTTCCAGAAACAATGAAGCTTATTGGTATTGCTGCAGCAATTTTCCTTGTCTTGCTATTCGTTATAAATAGGACATGGCGCGGGACTATCTTACCTATGTTATCAGGAGCTATTAGCGCTATCTGGGCATTAGGAGTAGCGCAACTGTGTGGTATTCATTTTGATCCACTTGTTGTAGTTGTTGCTATGCTTATTACTGCTCGAGCGGTTTCTCACTCCGTGCAGATGATGACGCGTTTCCATGAAGAAATAGACAAAGTTGAAGGGCATGAGGAAGACCTTGATTCACTGTCTGCTGCTACAGCGACAATGAAGGATCTACTTAGACCCGGATTATTAGGTATTGCTACTGATGCAGGTTGTGTAACAGTAGTTGCTATTAGTCCTATACCACTACTTCAAAAACTAGTTGTTTTAGCTGTTGTTTGGGTAGGTACCGTTGCTATTAGTTCAATCATAGTGACACCCGTTTTGTTGTCATGGGTTAAAAATCCAAAGTCTTATGCGCATCCGCTTAACCTGGATTTATTAGTCATCAGACCGTTCTTAAATCTTTGCGTCAATGTGGTTGCGACTAAAGCAAGATATGTTGTTGTCTGTCTTGCAACGTTACTTTTTATTGTCAGTGGTATCTTTGCAATTGATTTGACTGTGGGTGATGCAAATCCTGGCTCTCCAATACTATGGCCTGATGGTAAATATAATGTTGACTCAAAAGCTATCAATAAACAGTTTCCTGGTGCGGATAGAATGTTTGTCGTCGTAGGTGGTGTTGAAGAAGGTGCTAAGAATGAGTTTGGTGGTAAGGTTGTTGGTAAGATCAAGAACGTTGAGATTCTCGACGGCATGTTGCGATTTCAACAATACATGGAACAGCAAGATGAAATTGGCGCAACAATCTCTGTAGCAGACGTACTCCCGTCAGTTAATCAAACCTTGCGTGAAGGTAACTTCAGATACTCTGAATTGGGTACTAATACTGACCAAAATGGTGAGTTATTGTTTATGTTTGAGCGTGCTGCTGAGCCAGGTGATTTACTACGCTTTACTGACGTTGATATAAATTATGCCTCTGTACTGATGTACTTTTCAGATAGAAAAGGTGTGACGATTCAAACGGCTATTGCTCGTGTTAAACAGTTCATAAAAGATAACCCTGAGCTTCAAGAACTTGCAAACTTTAGATTAGCGGGTGGGATCATTGGTGTAATTGCATCTGTGAATGAAGTCATTCTGTCTGGCCAGATACAATCTATAGCACTGGCATTATTCATCTTGGTAATGATGTGTATTATTGTTTATCGATCCAGTATTGCTGGTATGTTTTTTATGGTACCAGTTGTACTTGCTAACCTTGTTACCTTTGCCTTTATGTCTTGGCAAAATATCGGTATGAATATTAATACTGTCCCAGTTGCTGCTTTAGGTATTGGATTAGGTGTAGATTACACTTTGTACATCTGTGACCGTATCAAGGGTGAGTACAATTTAGGAAAATCACATCTTGAAGCGATATCAATATCATTACATTGTGCAGGTCGAGGTGTTCTAGTTACCGCGTTAGTTTTAATTGTCAGTGTTGGTGTCTGGCTATTTTCATCATTACGCTTCCAGGCTGAAATGGGAATGTTAATTGGTATGTGGTTGACTGTATCTGCGTTATCAGCATTGTTTTTGATGCCAGCTATGGCATATATCTTTAAACCAAAATTTATTTTTGATGAAGAGCGAGATCAAACTAGTGATGCGAACGATGCTGCCTTAACAGGAAATGCACCGGCATAAGATCATTAGTTAACAGGAATAAAAACAGATTGTTTCTGAATTCTCTTCCATGGCATCGGCCATGGAAGAGAGTGTTTTATAAAACAATATCAATTTTAAAGACAGATTGATTCTCGTACAGCTCTCTCATTAGTGATATATATTGTTAACTTCGAAGTTTATCATTAACCAATTGGCTTTAAGAAAACTAGTGTTTGTTTCTTAAACTTTTTTCGGCAATATATATAACGAACTGATACATAGTAAATTGTATTATTTTATTTGATGCATTAATGGAAAGTAGTTTTGATTATATGCATGTGAATAACTTGTGATTTTGAATGATGGCATATAATGTTTTGTACTTTAGGATTAAAATTTAGTACTTATTTTGAATAATAAAAATCCTTAGCTTGCCTACATTCAGTTTATACTGGACATTAGATATATAGTTGAAATTATAAAGGTAACTGTAATGAAAAAATTAAAAAATAGTGCGTCCGAAGCTTTGGAAGGGGTTCTGTTTGATGGTATGACTATCATGGCAGGCGGCTTCGGTCTTTGTGGAATTCCAGAATATTTGATAACTGCATTACGTGACTCAGGAGTGAAAGATATTACTGTTATTTCAAATAATTGCGGAATAGATGACTTTGGTTTAGGAATATTATTACAAACGAGACAAATCAAAAAAATGATTTCATCATATGTCGGTGAGAACAAAACATTTGAAAAACAATACATGAGTGGTGAGTTAGAACTGGAATTTAATCCTCAAGGGACATTAGCTGAGCGTTGTAGAGCTGGTGGTGCTGGGATTCCTGGTTTTTATACTAAGACTGGAGTTGGTACTGTAATTGCTGAAGGCAAAGAACATAAGGAATTTAATGGCGCTACCTATATTCTGGAGACTGGATTGGTCGCTGATCTTTCACTGGTTAAGGCATGGAGGGCTGATGATGAAGGTAATTTGGTTTATCGAAAAACAGCTAGAAACTTTAACCCTGTGATGGCAACAGCTGGAAAAGTAACCATTGCTGAAGTTGAAGAGCATGTACCTTCGGGAGATTTTGACCCTGATCATATTCATACACCGGGTATTTATGTGAATGGTTTCATTGTTGGTACAAACCACGAAAAACCTATTGAAATAATGACAACACGTGAATACGTTGCTTAGCAGAGGAATATAATTATGCCATGGTCTAGAGAAGAAATAGCACAACGTGCTGCGCAAGAGTTAAAAGATGGATTTTACGTCAATTTGGGGATAGGGATACCTACATTAGTTGCTAATTATATTCCCGAAAATGTACAAGTAATATTAGAAAGTGAAAATGGCATGCTTGGTATGGGGCCGTTCCCGTATCCAGATCAAGTTGATCCTGATTTAATTAATGCTGGTAAACAAACAATTTCTGAACTTCCACAGACTAGTTATTTTTCCAGTGCAGATAGTTTCGGCATGATACGTGGTGGTCATATTAATCTGGCGATTTTAGGCGCTATGCAAGTCGCCCAAAACGGTGATTTAGCAAATTGGATGATACCTGGCAAGATGATTAAAGGCATGGGTGGAGCTATGGACCTAGTTGCTGGTGTAAATAAAGTCGTCGTTATTATGGATCATACTGCCAAAGATGGGAGTCCGAAATTTCTTAAGGCTTGTGACCTACCTTTAACGGGTTCTGATGTGACTGACCTGCTGATAACAAATTTAGCTGTGTTTGATTTTCATGGGGATAAACCTACGTTGATTGAACTGGCTCCAGGTGTCGACCTTGATGAAATCAAAGAAAAGACAGAAGCTGAATTCATTGTTAGTCCCGATTTAAAAACAAATTGATTGAATGGCGGAATCGTTAACAGGGGCATGTGCTTGTAAAGCAATACAGTACGAATGTACTGCTGAACCTGCGTTCTCTTGGAAATGTCACTGTCGAGACTGTCAACGTGCCAGTGGGAGTATGTTGTGTCCTGTAATGTATGTGCCTAAAACAGCACTCACCATATCAGGGGAAGCAAAATTTTATGAGGTTAAGGCAGAGAGTGGCAATGGCGTACGTCGTGGTTTCTGCTCAAATTGTGGGTGTCCTGTATTTATAGATGCAGACCTCGTTCCTGACCTCATGGGTTTATGGGCTGCGAGCTTGAATGACCCCAATCAGTTTTCTGCACAAGTTGAGGTCTGGACTAGCAGCGCTCAAAATTGGACATGCCTTGAGCCTGAGCTTGAAAAGTTTAGTCACGCCCCAACGTCCGACCAGATGACCAAAATATTAACTTAAGCTCCTATTAACCCTAGAACAAGGATACTACTAATGAAAATAGCAAAAATAATGTTTATTACGCTGTTACTTCTTTTTTCTGTAATTAGGGTAGGTTGGTGTGGGGGCGATGATGAAGCTAGCGCAACCATAGCCGCATTACAGCAAACCTATTTCAAAGCGGTACAGTCAAAAGATTTTGCCACGGCTTATGACATGGTTACAGAGAATATGAGAGACGGAAGGACTAAAGAAAAGTACGTTTCAGATTGGGAAGATGTCATGAAATCAGCTCAAGTTGATATTGTTGATGGTGGCGTGACGGGGATTGATGTTAACGGTGACAAGGCACAAGTGCATGCATGGACCAAAGCCAGCGATGTGTTTAATGTTATTCCTATAGTTGAAAAAGAGATTGATCATTGGGTTCTAATGGATGGCGTGTGGAAGCTTGATTTAACCGAAGTATTAATGGAAGAGGTTAGTGAGATCCCAACAGAATAGTCTTGAATAAATTTTTCAAAGAACATATTACGATGTTCTAGTTTTTGTCATATGTAACTTAGCCAAGAATGGAAATGATGTCGGAGGATACCAATGAAATTATATGATTGCCACGTAGCACCGAATCCGCGTCGAGCTCGTATGTTTTTAGCAGAAAAAGGGATTGAGTTGGAAAAAATAGAAGTTGATATTCTTGGTGGTGAAAATCTTCAAGATGGTTTTCTTGCTGTAAACCCACGTGGTTTATTACCAGTCCTTGAACTTGATGATGGCACACGCATTGATGAAGCAATGGCAATATGTCGTTATTTTGAAGAAGTCCAACCGGAGCCTGCTTTACTTGGACGAGATCTAAAAGAGAAGGCGATTGTAACCATGCGACAACGCAAGATGGAATTTGATGGTATGGTATCTTCATCTGAAGTTTTCAGAAATCAACATGAACAGTTTTCAAAACGAAGCATTCCTGGTGGTGGTAAAGATGACATACCAGCGATTCCCGCTTTGATTGAACGTGGCACTCAGACGCTAGATCGTTTCTTTTGGTGGTTAGAAAAATATCTAGAAGAAGGGCCGTACCTTGCTGGTGAGCAATTTACTATGGTTGATATAACGGCTATTTGTTCTATCGGTTTTGCCGCGTGGTCCGACATTCATATACCAGATGAGAATAAGAGAACAAAAATATGGTATGAAGAGGTTTCGGCACGGCCGAGTGCAGAAGCTTAAGCTTCCCTGTTAGCATACTGTAACTCTGACAACTTCTATTGAAGAGAGTATAGCTCTGTTCATTCTAATTGGACTACTGTAGCAATATATGTCTTCATATGGTTATATATTCGTTCTATATAATTCATTCCCAACTATTTTAAGGGGCATTCCTTGATTCAATCATTGGCAAATTTCTTTACGCGTATCATGCAACGTTGGTTACCGGATGCATTTTTATTCGCGGTCATTCTTACATTTGTTGTATTAATCAGCGGTGTTGTTGCAGAAGACAAATCGGTCAACCAAATGATTAATTTTTGGGGTGATGGGATCTGGAATTTATTAACCTTTTCTATGCAAGCACTGCTAACGTTGGTGACAGGATATGTGCTGGCAAAAACACCATTTGTAAAAAGTATTTTACGTTTGATCAGCGGGGTTGCCAGAACACCAGGTCAAGCAATAGTATTAATGACAGTTATAGCGTTGCTCTGTGGTTGGGTTAATTGGGGTTTTGGTTTAATTGCCAGTGGTCTTTTTGCAAGAGAAATTGCTCAGCGAGTAAACGGTGTACATTATCCATTATTGGTTGCAGCAGCTTATTCAGGCATGTTGATTTGGCATGCTGGTCTCTCTGGCAGCATTCCATTAAAGGTTGCTGTTGCTGATGGTGATAGTCTGGGTGAACTCTTAGGTGGTCGATCGATTCCTGTAGGAGAGACTATTTTTAGTTCAGAAGTATTAACGATCTGTGCATTATTAATATTGACTGTTCCAATAGTTTATCGCTTGATGATGCCGCCTGCAGATCAAGTAACAGAAATACCTGCAGACTTGAGAGATGAAGAAGTAGAAGCTCCGAAATCAGCGAGTGAAATGACACCGGCTGAAAAATTGGAAAATAGTATGCTGATTTCTTTACTACTGAGTGGTATGGGACTGTATTACATAGTGGGCTATTTCATGGATGGCGGTAAACTTGGACTCAATAGCCTTAATATGATCTTCCTGATGGTAGGGTTATTATTACAAAGAACACCTGCCAATTATTTACGTGCTTTGAATGAAGCGATCAGGAGTACGACTGGTATTGTGTTGCAGTTTCCTCTCTATGCCGGAATCATGGGTATGATGGTGAGTTCAGGACTAGCTGTTTCAATTAGTGAGTGGTTTATTAGCATCTCGACAGCAGATACGTTTACTTTATTTACTTTTCTTAGTGCGGGTATAGTTAATTTCTTTGTTCCTTCAGGCGGTGGTCAATGGGCAGTTCAAGCACCAATCGTCATTCCTGCTGCTCAAACATTAGGCGTTCCCCTGAATCAAGCGGCTATGGCCGTTGCTTTTGGAGATGCCTGGACCAATATGGTTCAACCATTTTGGGCACTACCGTTATTGGGGATCGCGGGATTGGGCATCAAGGATATTATGGGTTATTGCACTGTAATATTACTTTGGTCTGGTTTTGTAATGGGCCTCGCAATGATAATTTTATTTTAAAAATATCAATCATACTCACCACTATATTGTCGACAATTATGATATGAAATGATAAAATAATCAGTCAAAATTACTTTTTATAGATATATTGTCAACAATATGGGGCTAAATATACGTGTCTAAGCCGCTTGAAAATGAACCAGTCATTGCTTCAACTATAGCAGATACAGTCTGTAGTAAATTACAAAATGCAATTGTCGAAGGGATTATACCAGCTGGATCAAAAATTAGTGAGCCAGCTTTGGCAAATGAATTTGGTATCAGTCGAGGGCCATTGCGTGAAGCTTTAAGTCGTCTTGAAGCGTGTAACTTAATCGAGCGAAAACCTAATGTAGGAGCCCGTGTTGTAACTTTAACACGACAACATCTGGTTGAGATTTACCTCATTCGAGAGTCATTAGAAGGTTTAGCAGCAAAACAGGCAGCTGAGAATATGAGTGATAAGGATATTAACGAACTCGATGCTCTGCTCGAGAAACACCAGCAACAAATCAAACAAGATCAAAGTTACTATCAAAAAGAAGGTGATATGGACTTTCATTTTCGAATAATTAAAGGCAGTAAAAACTCTCACTTGATCGATATGTTTTCCAACGATCTTTATCACTTAATCCGTCTTTATCGATATCAATTCGGAATGGTAAGTAAGCGTGTTCCACGAGCATTCGTTGAACATGGACAAATTGTTGATGCTATTCGTCAGCATGATGGAGAGTTGGCGCAATTTCTAATGTCGAGACATATAAGCAGTTCACGCATTAATGTTGAAAAAATGCTAGATGAACACTTAGCCATCACAGATTAAAAAAACAGGGAATCACTTCAATGAGTAATAAATTGGTATCACCAGGGGCGCGGTTTCGACTTGCTGTTGAAGAAGAAAAGCCATTACAGGTTGTCGGTGCTATAAATGCTTACCATGCACGCTTAGCTGACGCTACTGGTTATCGAGCATTATATATTTCCGGTGGGGGTGTTGCAGCAGGGTCGTGTGGCATACCTGATTTGGGTATTACAAGTTTGGAAGATGTTTTAATTGATCTTCGTCGAATTACAGATGTGACCGAACTGCCGGTATTAGTTGATATAGATACTGGTTGGGGTGGGGCATTTAATATTGCAAGAACAATACGTTCAATGATAAAAGCTGGTGCTGGAGCAGTTCATATTGAGGATCAAGTTCAACAAAAACGTTGTGGTCATCGACCTAATAAAGCGATAGTCACACAAGCAGAAATGGTAGATAGGATTAAGGCTGCTGTAGATGCCAAGACAGATCCTGACTTTGTTATCATGGCAAGAACGGATGCATTGTCAGTGGAAGGATTGGATGCAGCAATTGATCGTGCTTGTGCCTGTGTTGAAGCGGGAGCAGATATGATCTTTCCAGAAGCAATGACAGAGCTCAGCATGTATCAAAAGTTTGTCGATGCTGTTGGTGTTCCAGTACTCGCCAATATTACCGAATTTGGATCAACACCCCTATTTACAACCGAAGAACTGGCCTCAGTGAATGTCAGTCTTGCGCTGTATCCTTTGTCTGCGTTTCGTGCAATGAATGCTGCAGCATTAAAAGTTTATTCGAGCTTGCGTGACGAAGGCACTCAAAAAAATGTAGTCGATCTGATGCAGAGTCGAGCAGAACTCTATGAGTATCTGGCCTATCACGATTATGAACAAAAACTGGATGAATTATTTTCAGGAGACAATCCATGACCAAGAAAACAATACAGAAACCCAAGCCTAAAAAGTCCGTTGCTTTGAGTGGGACAGCTGCGGGAAATACAGCGTTATGTACCGTTGGATTAACAGGTAATGATCTACATTATCGTGGCTATGACATTCTAGATATTGCTGATACCTGCGATTTTGAAGAAATTGCCTATCTCCTGGTACATGGCAAATTGCCAACGACAGCTGAACTCAGTGCCTATAAAACTAAATTACAATCATTGCGTGGTTTACCAATGGCTGTTAAGAATTCTCTAGAGCAATTATCCCCTTCGGCTCATCCAATGGATGTGTTACGAACGGGTTGTTCTGTATTAGGTGCAGTCATGCCTGAAAAAGAAGACCATAATTCGGCTGGGGCAAGAGATATTGCCGATAAACTGATGGCAAGCTTTGGTTCTATGTTGCTCTATTGGTACCACTATGCGGTTAACGGAACACGTATTGAAGTTGAGACAGATGATGATTCTATTGGTGGCCACTTCTTGCACCTATTACATGGTAAGAAACCTTCTGCTTCATGGGTGCGTGCAATGCATACCTCATTAAACCTCTACGCTGAACATGAATATAATGCTTCAACATTTACTGGTCGTGTGATAGCGGGAACAGGTTCAGATATGTTTTCAAGTATAACTGGTGCGATTGGCGCATTACGTGGACCGAAGCATGGTGGTGCGAATGAAGTTGCATTTGACATACAGTCACGCTATGCAACGCCGGCTGAAGCGGAAGCAGATATAAAAGAGCGTATGGCGCGTAAAGAGATTGTTATTGGCTTTGGACATCCAGTTTATACTACGGGTGATCCACGAAATAAAATGATCAGAGACGTTGCAAAGAAACTGGGTACACAAGCTAAAAACCTGAAGATGTATAGAGTTGCTGAACGTCTCGAAAAAGTAATGTGGGCAGAGAAGAAAATGTTTCCTAATCTTGATTGGTATTCAGCGGTATCTTATTCATTAATGAATGTTCCTACAGCAATGTTCACGCCGTTGTTTGTAATCTCACGCACATCTGGTTGGGCAGCACATGTTATTGAACAACGTGAAGACGGTAAGATAATTCGCCCCAGTGCTAATTATGTTGGTCCACATAATAAAAAGTTTGTGCCAATTAGTAAACGCAAATAGTGCAATTGACTACCATTGGGTAGCACGTGATTAATTTTGTTAGATAAAGAATATGAGCCATCAGAGACTTTAATATCCTGGTGGCTTTTTACTTAATAAATTAGGTCATTTGTTATAACGTTAAATGGATAATAAGCAAAATAAACGTTCTGTTTTTTATGTTTCTGATCGCACAGGAAAAACAGCTGAGTCACTTGGTCAAAGTTTACTCTCACAGTTTGATGATGTTGAATTTTCAGATAGAACCTTCGCATTTGTTATTACCGAAATGGAAGCGCATTTTGTAGCAGGTGAAATACAAAGAGAATATGAAGCGAGCGGTGTTCAACCAATTGTATTCAGCACATTAGTAAATGATGAGATTCAACAGTTCATATCTGCAACTGATGCATGTGTTATCAGCTTATTTAATTCTTTTATCGAACCTCTAGAGAAAAGTTTACAAATAAAATCATCACATACAATTGGTAAGCCGCATGAAGAATTCGGTGACGAAGATTATAAAAAACAAATGGATGCGATCGATTTCACGCTTAAAAATGATGATGGAATCAGGACAAATTTATTTGATAAGGCGGATGTAATTTTGGTGGGCGTATCACGTTCAGCAAAGACACCAACTTGTTTGTATCTAGCAATGCATTTTTCAATTAAAGCAGCTAATTATCCTTTAACTGACGACGACCTTGATAATGATGAGTTGCCGGGATTTTTATTGCCATATATGGATAAGATAGTTGGGCTGACTATTAGAGCCGATCAACTCAGTGCTATTCGCCAACAACGTCGACCTAATACTGCTTATGCAACATTGAAAAAATGTCAGCATGAAGTTAAACATGCGGGAATAATGATGGAAAAATCGGGCATTTTTGTTCTTGATTCAACGGCTATGTCAATTGAGGAAATTGCAGTAAATGTAGTAAAGGAAAAAGAGTTATTAAAGAATAACTAAACATATTTAATCTTAAGAATTTATTGAGAAAGAAAAGCTATGACAAAACTGATTTCTAATGAATACATTATGCCACTACAAGAGTTAGGTATTGAAGATGTAGGACTTGTTGGTGGCAAAAATGCTTCGCTAGGTGAAATGATCAGCAATCTGTCCGGTGCCGGTGTTAGTGTGCCGGGTGGCTATGCGACTACTGCTAAGGCATTTTGGGATTTCCTTGACCATAATCAATTACGGGAGCGGATAGAACATAGGCTTAAAGATTTAAATGTTGATGATGTAAAACAGCTCACATCAGCGGGTAAAGAAATCCGGCAATGGATTATCGAAGCGCCTTTTCAAGAACTGCTGCTACGGTCTATGAAAGATGCTTATCAAGAGATGAGTGGCAGAGATAAAGAAAGCTCTATTGCTGTTAGATCTTCTGCTACTGCTGAAGATTTGCCTGATGCCTCATTCGCTGGTCAACAAGAGACATTTCTGAATGTACGTGGAATTGATGATGTATTACTAAAAGTTAAAGAAGTCTTTTCATCTTTATATAACGACCGTGCCATTGCTTATCGTGTACATCAAAACTTTGCTCATGAAGAAGTTGCTTTATCAGCGGGTCTACAACGTATGGTGCGTAGCGATCTTGGAGTAAGCGGAGTTATGTTTACCCTGGATACAGAGTCTGGTTTTAATGATGCTGTATTTATTACGGGTAGTTATGGGTTAGGCGAAACTGTAGTTCAAGGTGCAGTAAATCCAGATGAATATTACGTTTACAAAAAATCATTAGCACAGGGTAAACCATCAGTATTAAGTCGTAGTGCAGGTAGCAAGGCGATCAAAATGATATACAACGATGATCCAAATAACGATGAACTGGTAAAAACAATTAGTGTTTCAGATAAAGAGTCTTCAATATTTTGTCTTAATGATGAGCAGCTAGAAGAACTTGCTCGGCAGGCTGTGATTATTGAACAGCATTACGATAGACCTATGGATATTGAATGGGCTTTAGATGGCGAGGATATGAAAGTCTATATCGTTCAGGCGCGGCCAGAGACAGTACAAAGTCGTGAAAAGACAAATGTAATTGAGCGTTACCAGTTAAATGAAAAAGGGAAGCTGCTTATTAGTGGTGCTGCAATAGGTCAAAAGATAGGTGCTGGAAAAGCTAAAGTTATCGAAAAGTTAGAAGATATGGACGATCTACAAGATGGTGATGTATTAGTTACTGAAATGACTGATCCAGATTGGGAGCCAATAATGAAGCGAGCATCTGCGATAGTGACTAATCGAGGTGGACGTACCTGTCATGCCGCCATTATTGCGCGTGAACTGGGTGTGCCTGCAGTCGTTGGTTGTGGTGATGCAACAAAGAAGATTAATTATGATGACGCTATTACCGTGGTCTGCTCAGAAGGAGAGAGTGGACATGTTTATGAAGGCATATTGGACTTTCAGGTTAACAGGGCAGAGTTAGATAACATGCCGCCTGCACCTTTAAAAATAATGATGAATGTAGGTAATCCGGGAAAAGCGATGTCATTTGCATCTATACCTAATGCCGGTGTTGGGCTTGCACGCCTAGAATTTATTATAAATAACAAAATAGGCATCCATCCTCGTGCACTTCTAGAATACGATGATCAAGAAGCAGCGATTAAAAAGACTATAGATAAACGCATCAGTGCCTATGCAAGTCCAGTCGATTTTTATGTGCAAAACCTAGCTGAAGGTATTTCTACATTGGGTGCTGCATTCGCGCCTAACCCGGTTATCGTACGATTATCAGATTTTAAATCTAATGAGTACGCCAATTTACTTGGTGGCGATCGATATGAGCCTAAAGAAGAAAATCCGATGATTGGTTACCGGGGTACGTCACGTTATTTGTCAGACGAATTTGAAGCGTGTTTTGAATTAGAATGTCGTGCTCTACGTTATGTGCGAGAAGAGATGGGATTAGCTAATGTGTGGGTCATGGTTCCCTTTGTACGTACCGTAGGACAGGCGAAACAAGTCGTTGAGTTATTAGCAAAGTATGGTCTGGAAAGAGGTAAAGAGGGTTTGAAGCTGATTATGATGTGTGAAGTACCAAGCAATGCTATCTTGGCAGATAAATTCCTTGAATATTTTGATGGCTTCTCGATTGGTTCTAATGATATGACGCAACTAACGTTAGCACTAGACCGTGACTCTGGATTGGTTTCAGATTTATTCGATGAACGTGATGAAGCCGTAAAATTTATGCTCAGTCGTGCGATCAATGCATGCAAAAAAGCCGGGAAATACATCGGGATTTGTGGGCAAGGACCTTCTGATCACCCTGATCTTGCAAAATGGCTATTAGATGAGGGTATTGAAAGTATATCGCTTAACCCTGACACGGTTATTGATACATGGTTGTATATTGCCGGTGTTGAGACCTAAGCGCATCTGAGCGTATTGATTTGGCTTTGAGGTTTACAAAAGCACTCGCTTAAATCTTTCACAAAATTATATTTCTAGTAAGTTACTCTATACTTTGTCAGTAAACAGATCTTGATGTATTTCACGTAGAGTGTTTTTTTGAACCTTACCCATTACATTTAGTGGTAACTCACTAGTTTCAATAATTCTTTTTGGTACTTTATAGGCGGCTAAGCTTTTTTTGGAAAGGCTTATTAAGTTTGTTTCATCGATTTTCATGTTGTTTTCAAAAACAACTACAGCAACAACTGCTTCGCCAAAATCTGAATGAGGTACACCAATAACTGCAGACTCATGAACACCAGTAACAGCATTCAGTATGTTTTCGATTTCCTTTGGATAGACATTATAACCTCCAGAAATAATCAGGTCTTTTGAGCGACCTACTATTGTTAAATAGCCGTTGCTATCTAGGAAACCCACATCACCAGTTTTAAAAAAGCCATCTTTAGTAAATTCATCTTGTGTCTTTTCAGTATTTCGCCAATATCCTTTAAAGACATTGGGTCCAGACACTTGAATATTACCAGTTACTCCCTCATCTAGAACCTTGTCATCATCTGTAGTAATTCTTACTGTAATATTAGGTAATGATTGTCCAACAGTCCCAGGTAGCCGTGCTTCATTTAATGGATTAGACGTGATCATGACTGTTTCAGTCATACCATAACGTTCTAATATTCGATGCCCCGTTTTGGTGAAAAAGTTGTCAGACACTTCTTTAAGTAAAGGAGCAGATCCTGAAATAAACAGGCGCATATTTTCTAAAGCTAATTTATTAAATTCAGGATGAGATAGTAAACGCGTATAAAATGTAGGCACCCCCATTAATACAGTGACTCTAGGTAAAAGTTTAATAATGTCATTTATATTAAATTCAGGTAAGAAAATCATTGGTGCACCACTGAGTAGCACACAGTTAAGGGCTACAAAAAGTCCATGTACATGAAATATGGGTAGGGCATGTAATAAGATATCATCACCACTAAACCCCCAGCTTTGTTGTAATGATAAAGCGTTTGAGGAAAGATTGCCGTGTGTGATCATCGCTCCTTTGGGTTTTCCTGTGGTGCCACTAGTGTAGAGAATGCAAGCGACATCATTCGGATGAGTATCGGCAATTAATTCATACTCATTGTCTGATGATAATTGCTCAATTAACGAGCCGTTTCCAAATGCATCAAGTGTTAATAAGGGAGTTACGCCAGAATTAGACAATAGTTCTTCCTTTATAATCGGCGATGATGGATCGCAAATAACCAAGCTAGGCTCTATATCATCTATAAAATAGGTTAGCTCTGATGCTGTATAAGAGGTATTTAGCGGTACAGCTATGATGCCAAGCTTTAGGCAAGCTAGATACAAGAAAACTGCCTCGGGTGATTTCTTAACTTGTAGGATTATTCTGTCGCCTTTGCTTAGCTTATAACTGTGCAGCGCATATGCTATTTGTGATGTAGCTATTTTTAGAAATTCATAGCTATAAGTTTTTTGATCTTTAGTAATTATAAAATCATGTGTTAAATCCTCAGGGAAACCTTCTTGAAACAGTGCGTATAAATTACTCATATTACTTCTTAAGTTAAACCCGAATGTGTTTATATTAACTATGCTTAATTTTTTTTATTTTACATTAAAAAAGGCGAATCCTATAAATAGAATTCGCCTTAAGAGGGGCGTAGTAAATCTAGTGTTAAATTAAAACAATGCTAAAAGCTTGCTGTTACACCGACAAATCCGCTAATAGGTGCTCCAGCACCTAAGAAAGTAGCATCAGAAAATTCCTGGGTTGCGCCAGAACCATCAAAGACTTCATCTCCTTCTCCAAGTAGGCCAAAGGTTTCATAATCTGTATCAAAGAGGTTGTTAACCCGAGCAAAGACAGCAAAAGTTTTATTGATTTGATATGTGCTGTTTAAATTCACAACAGCATATCCATCTACAGAGCCTAACTCATTGCTTTCATCGCCTCTCAATACCTGTGTAGAGTTATAGATAATATTTGCGCCCACTGAAAACTTTTCTGTGAAAGAATACAAACCACCTAGTTTTATAGAATGCTCAGGAATACCCGGGATTCTGTCACCAGAATTAACCTGAATTTCATCCGCATCACCATCACCATTAATATCTGTTGCATTTGGGTGGTTTGCGCTAATACCAACAAAGGCATCCTGGAATGTCGCATCAACAAAACTATAGTTTAGATACCAATTAAGTTTTTTATTGAAAATGCCAGATAAGCCAAGTTCAGTACCCACACGTTCTGTATCACCTACATTTCTGAAGAATCCCTGGCTCGAGGTGGTGCCACCGGTAGAACCAAAAATGATATCGTCGTTGTTGGTGCTATGGAACCCACTTATGCTGTAATTAATTCCATAGCTAAGTGTGCCTCTAAAACCCCCTTCAAAACTCTTGGTAACGACTTGTTCCAGTGGCGGATCTGCAAGAAATGCATTTGGCAAGTTACAAGGAGCATCTTCTCTTGCACAAAGTAATTCAATTGGTGTTGGCGCCCTAGATGATTCGCTATAGCTACCATAAACACCGTTTGCATCATCAAAATTATAGGTTATGCCAAATGCTGGGTTGATACGATCAAAATCATGTTCACCATTCAATGCATTTGGGTCATCAGGATCAGCGTAATCAAAAGAGCTAGATCGATCACCAACAACGATATGCGAGTTGTTGTATCGAACAGATGCTGTTAAAGCAAGCTTGTCTGTCACAGACAAAGTATCTGTAGCGTATAATGACCAAACACGATTATGTGCTTTTATATTATTGCCTTCTTCAGGAACAAATATGGCTGTTCCCGTTGTCCCTCGATCGGCACTGGCAAGAGTACAATCATTACCACTTATTTCACAATTAAGTGAGGCTATCTCAACAGCCGAGGAAAAATCTATATTACCCTGCTGATAACCGGCACCAAATATAAATTGGTTTTTATGGCCAAACAGATCATTTAACAATGTCGTTTGCAAGGTTGCTCCGAAGCCTTCTTGATCGCGATTACTTAAATTGTTGATTGCATTTCGTTCAGAGCCGTCACCATTAGTATCGGCAACAAAGTTACCATTTTGATCTTCTATATTTACGCCATCTTCTTGTAGAAAACCACCTGCACCTTCATATTCTGAACCATCACCGTTAAAACTTTCCGTTCGATTTCGTCTATAAAAGCCATTTCCGCTTACTTGAATTGTATCATTGACCCAATGTGTGCCTTCAAGGTTAATCATTGTCAGTTCATTCTTGGTTTGATCAGGAGATGTAAATACAGCAGCCCTGTCAAGTTCAAGTAATTCAGCAGGAGATGAACCATTACCAATTAAATCGGTATGGCCTTTATTCAAGCTGAGGTCGAGTGTTGTTTCGGTACTACGATAACCAACTGATGCAAATAGATTTAGAGCATCGGAAGGAGAAGCATCACGCCAGCCTTCTTCATCAAGAAAATTTCCTGTGAAAAAATAGCCCCATGTGCCATTGTTTCCACCTGATTCAATTGTAGATACAATACGGTCGAATGAACCGCCATAGGTTTCTACACTATGGCCGGGATGTGTAAATCCATTTTTTGTTGTTATAGAAAGCGATCCTCCCAAAGTATTTAATCCAAATACCGGGTTTGCTCCACCAATTAAATTAATACTGCCAATTGATGATTCAGGCACTAAATCCCAGTTCATCGAATCGCCAAAGGGTTCATTAATACGAACACCATTTTGAAATACGGCAAGGCCTTGTGGTAAACCAAGCAGAGGTGAAAGGGAATATCCACGATATTGGACGTCTGCTTGTAGGGGGTTGTTCTGAGCATCATTAATTGTGACGCTGCCCAAGCTGTAGTTCATGAAGTCTGTTAAGCCTAAGGTTTGGCTTCGTTCAATATCATCACTATTGGATGATTGTACGTTATAAGGAATAAGTTCCTCCGGGAGACCAACACCATGTGTTGGTGTAATGCCGATGACTTCAATACTTTGTTTTTCTTCAATATTTTCTTCAGCTGATATGATTTGTGATGCTGACAGCACAATTAGTGATAGTGCAGCGGCTGCGATATTAGGACTAGCAGACATGATTAATTTACCCTCTAATTTAATGTTTTTACTGATATTTATTTTGGGAGGGCAAGAATATCGCTCAAATCACTTTAATAAAAGAGAGTTAGTAATGAAAAACACAGGAAAAATTCCTGAATTTCGTTTGGAAGATGCTTTTAGATGTATTCTTCGAGTATTTCGCGTTCTTCTTCGCTGGTTTTTGCATTTTGAAGGCGATTTTTGATCATATCATTGTTTATATGCCCACCTTCAATCAAATCTCTTCTTTCTTCTGGAGAGAGCGAATCCATAAAGAATAAATTACTAGGTGGGTGATAACCAGCCTCAATAATCACATTTGCTTCATTTGCCATTAGCCGATATTTTCCAATATCTTTTTTGAGACGATCATCAGCGAATGTCTTGTCTGCAATTCCAGAGGTATATATAGAATGTATCTCCATTTTGTAGCTTATGATGTGACCGGGATCGCCAGTTTTCTCAATCTCACTTTCTATATGCGCAAGTCTTGGTCGTAATAATTCCCGTAAGGTATTCAGGACTTCCTGATCTTCAAGTCTTTCAGAATAAATATCGAGAATATTATCAATCGGCAATTGTGTATAAGTGTCTGTGGTAAACAGCTCGTTTTGCCTATAGGTAAGTAGTTTATAGGAACGAAACCCAAGCTGTTCCTGTATATCAGTTAACTCACGAATGTGTTTATTAAAGCCCAGGGCGCATACTAGTTGCGAATGATTCAGTTCGAGCTGTGCGGCGACAAGATTGATACGCTTGATGAAATCTTTTTCTTCACCAGTACTGGTCTTATAAAATATTCGGACGAGTTCATCATCTGAAGCGGTTAACAATTCTGTAAAACTGATCATAGTCGTTTAATTAACTCTCACGGTTTAGTTTCATGTAATCATAAAGGATCTTTTTCTCGACATCCGAAATATTTGGGTCTTCGAGACGTGTCTCGATTAAAGATCTTGGAATTAGCCCTTTATTGAGCAGTTTTCTTTTCTCCTGTGGCAAGATAGAGTCGCGAAAAAATAGTTCACCAACAGGAATAATCTTATTTTCAACGATTAATGTGACTTCATTTAATAAAGCACGAAATCCACTATCTGAGAGTTCCAGACGATTTTCTACAAAATCAATACCAACAACACCATCGGAATAAATAGCCCGCATTTCTTCCTTATATTTATCTATTATCAGTGAATTCACAGTTTCATCGATTCGTTTTTCTATGCACTTAAGCCTGTTTGATAACAAATATTCAATAATCTGTTTATTTGCAACGTCATTTTTTACGACCGAATAGATAGAAAGAATGTTATCAAGGCTAACTAACTTATAGATGTCAGTTGTAAAATATTCATTCCGGGAATTTAATAAAGCATCATAACTATCAAAACCAAGGATTGGGGGTATTTCAGGTAGATTTCTGGTGGATTCATTGAAGCCAATGGCACAAATTAATTGGGCCTCGCGTAATTTTAGCTTCATCCCGATAGCTTCTGCTTTTTCATCACTACTTTCAGTTGAAACATTGAATTTATATAGAAGCTGAAGAAGTTCTTCTTCATTTGAATTTAGAATTTCTTTAAACGAGGCCATAATTGTCTATCCTCGTGATACAACTACTGCAATAGACCTTGCAGTATGCCCGTGTTTCTAACCCATGGTTTAGATTTTTGAATAGCCAGGGGAAGTTCACTAACGGCAGTTTCTGCATTTTTATAGGTATCATAAAGACCATATATTGCAGTATACCGAGTTATACCATTTACATTAACAACGATATAGCCCGCACTTGAATCCAGGCCAGATTGCTTTATATAGTTAACAATGTCATTTTCATTAATAACACTGCCCAGTTGCAGTGTGTAATTGTCGGACGCTTGCTGCCTTAGCCAATTACTTAAGTTCAATTCGTTATCAGTCGTTGAAGGCTGTTCTATTTTTTCTGGAATTGAAGCAGGAATCGTTGTTTTTTCTGGATTAGATTCCTCTTTATTATGGCTATCAACATTTGATGACTTTGTCTCTACCGTTGCTTTGCTGCTACTGAGTGCTTGCAGTTTTTGCTTTGCTTCTTCTAAGCCTTGAGCAGCAGCAAGTTGGTACCATTCCCTTGCTTTAATAGTATCTTTTTCGACACCATATCCATTTTCATGGAACACACCGAGATTAAATTGTGCCTGGGCAACATTCTGATCTGCAGATTTATTAAACCATTTTAATGCTGTGGCATAGTCTTTAGTTTTACTTTGGCCAAAGGCATACATGACGGCAAGGCTGTATTGCGCATTTCCATGACCCTGTTCGGCGGCGGCCTCGAATAGTTTTGCTGCTTTTACATAATCCTTTGGAATGCCGATGCCACGATAATGCATTAAGCCAAGATTGAATTGAGAATCAGCAATGCCCGAATTAGCCGATTGCTCCCACCATTTGGCGGCTTCAAGGTAGTTTTGTTCTACACCCTGTCCTTGGAAGTATTTTACGCCAATATCATGCTGCACCAGAGGAACACCTTGCTCTGCGGCCATGAGGTACCATTTTATAGATTCAGCAGGATTTTTATCTACGCCATGACCGTAGTCGTGCATAAGGCCCATAGTGATTTGAGCCTGTGAATCGCCTTGTTCAGCTAAAGGTTTGAGTATCTCTAGTGCCAGCGCATAGTCCTTTTTAAGGTAAGCTCGTTTGCCTGCTTCATAATCCGCTGCAAAAGCTGTAGTAGAACAGAGGAAAAATAAGAAAAAGAATGTAACGCGCTTATTCATCCATGAACCTATGTCTTTATGGTGGTATTTCAAGTTGTTGCTCATTTATACGTTATTATTATCACGCTTAACTAGAGATTGAATATTAAGCTATGCCATTGTTTTAGCAAGGCTAAAAATTTCTTCTGCATCAAACACTTGTCTATTATCTTCGAATAGTTTCTCAATGCATGCCCGGTGTAATGCTAATTTTAACGTACCAAATCCTATTGCGCCCCAAATTATTTTTCCATGACGATCCTGACCTCTGTCCATCATATCCGTACCGCCAATACCTATGGGTGGTGTAGCGTTCGCATCAGCCATTAATTCGATAACACTATTATTTTCCCAATGCTCGGCCTTGAGTAATTCAATGCCCGCCGCTCCAGTTGCAAAGACAATTTGCGCATCTTCAATCAACTTTCCTCTTGAGTCACAATCTGACGCTTCTGCGGCTGTAACATCGACATCGAAACTGCTTTTCATATCAGCGCATGCTTTTTCAGCACGGCTTAATTCACGAGAACTGACGATTACCTCACTAGCACCTTCTTTCGCAAGCATAATAGCCGCGCGTTGTCCTACAGGTCCTGTTCCAGCTAATACTACCGCTTTTTTACCTTCTATAACGCCACTGCTTAATAATTTTGCAACACCGGCTGCTGCGGTCGTATTGCTGCCATTGCTATCTAGCATGACTGAAACCCGGAAATCTGCAAAAAAGTTTCTCTGCACGGCTTTAAATAGCTTTTCACCGGCTGCCATATCGCTGCCACCAACGAATAAAGCAGTATTTTTCTTCTCTTTTGGTGCCCGGGTAAAAATAGCACCTTCGACTAGGGGTGTGACATTGTCAGGAGTGACGTTGCTGTGCCCGATAACATGGTCGGCACCGCCGTCATAAGCAACTACCGTATCAAAAACGGCAGGGTGGGCATCGGTATCAAGTTGAAAAAGCAATTTTTTCATTATGGTTTATTCCTCTGATTATTGTTCTAAATGAAGTAATACCTATGTAATCAAATACATACACAGATAGTGGACTCATTCCCCTCCGAACGGCCCGAATAAAAAGCGCATAAGGTAACCGATGCAGGATCATGCGACAACTAAGTTATTGGTTCAGCAGTCACGAAAATAACTAAAATTATGAATTTTCAATTAAATCAAAGGCTTACTAAAATTTACCGATTTTTATGCATCTAGCATATAATCGCCGTCTTTTTTTAAAAATTCCGGGGGGGATTATGATTAAAGACATGACGATTCAGGCATTCTTGGATGGCCTGGCGAGCAAGACTTCAACGCCAGGTGGTGGTGGTGCGGCGGCTGTTTCAGGTGCAATGGGCGCTGCGCTTATTAGTATGGTGGCAAATTTTACAATCGGTAAAAAAGGCCATGAAGATGTTGAAGAAGAGTGTAAAGACATGCTCACCAAGTCTGAGGAATTAAGAGCAAAATTAACTGACGCTATCAAAGACGATGTTGATGTCTTCGACCGAGTTATGGCCTCTTATGGCATGCCTAAAGAAACCGATGAAGAAAAATCCGCTCGGTCGACAGAAATTCAAGCGGCGCTAAAAGCTGCAACTGATGTACCTTTAGAATGCGCTCGACTTTGCCGTGAAGTTGTTAATCTAAGTCAACCAATCGCAGATAAAGGAAATAATAATGTGATAAGTGATGCGGGTGTTGCTGTATTAGCAGGTTACGCCGGTCTTAGAAGTGCTGCATTGAATGTCTATATCAATATTGGTGGGATTAAGGACAAAGAATTTGCAGATGATCGTCGTCAGAAATTGGAAATATTACTAACTGATATGGATGTCTTGAAGGAAGAGATCTACGAATTGGTTAAGAGCAAACTTTAGTACAGGAAGTACTGTATGCCGCGAGAGGACAGGAGTCCGTAGCGGCCCTTCATTCGTAATCGCATGAAAGTAGTTGCGATACAATTATTATTTCCATGTGCATTAATCTAAAGGTTGATGCGCATGGAAAAATCAATTGCTCGAATGTGTTTGGTCAATGCGCCAATAGAAATGTAGTCCACACCGGTCTTTGCAATTGCGTATAGGTCATCTTTAGTTATATTCCCTGAGGCTTCCAGCTTGGCGCGACCTTGATTAATATTTACCGCCTTTTCCAGTAATTCCAAATCAAAATTATCCAATAAAATTTGATCCGCTTCTGCTGTTAATGCTTCTTCAAGTTCAGCTAAAGATTCAACTTCTACTTCCACAGGCAAGTTCTTGGCTTTAGCCTGTTCAACCGCTTGCGTAATACTTCCTGCCGCCATTATATGATTTTCTTTTATAAGTATCGCATCATAGAGCCCAACACGGTGATTAGTGCCACCGCCACACTCAACAGCATATTTTTGAGCAAGTCGTAAACCAGGAATAGTTTTCCGTGTATCTAATATTTTAGTTTCAGTGTCTTTTATGACATCAACAAAACTTGCAACTGTTGTTGCTGTAGCAGAAAGCGTTTGTAAAAAATTAATAGCAGTGCGTTCGCCTGTTAAAAGAGAACGTGCTGAACCATCAATAGTGCATAGAGTTTGCTCTGCTGTGACAACGTCGCCGTCAGCAACATGCCAATTAATTTTGGTGTTATGTGGTAATTGATTAAATACTTCGTTAAACCACTGACATCCAGCGACGACAGCATGTTCACGAGTGATTAACATTGCAGAAGCTAAGGTATCCTTAGGAATTAACTCTGCAGTAACATCTCCGCTACCGACATCCTCAGCTAATGCCGATTCAACATTTGCGCTTATATCTATCGGGTTGACGACCATTTTGAATTTTTATTGTTAAAGTATTGACGCGTTTTGCTAAAGACAATAGGGCTAAGCAGTAGCAAAGCGACAAGGTTGGGTAAAGCCATCAACCCATTAAGCACATCAGCAAATGTCCAGACAATTTCCAGCTTGATAACCGCACCAATGAAGATCGCGATAACCCATACTATTCGATAGTAAATGATAAACGTTGTACCAAACAAATAACTCGCGCATCGTTCACCGTAATAACTCCAACCAAGTATGGTTGTGAAGGCAAATAAGATCAGGCCAAAACTGACGACATAATTACCATAACCATATAGACCACTCGAAAATGCCAGTGATGTCATTGGTGCGCCTTGCAATCCACTTTCCCACGCGCCGGTAATAATAATGACGAATGCAGTAAGACTACATAGTATAAGTGTGTCAATAAAGGTGCCCAACATAGCCACCATGCCTTGTTTTACCGGATCAGTAGTTTGTGCTGCAGCATGAGCAATTGGTGCGCTACCTAGTCCAGATTCATTTGAGAAAATGCCTCTGGCAAAACCCCAACGTATAGCCATCCAGATTGATGCACCTAGAAAACCACCACTTGCGGCGGAGCCTGTAAATGCACTTTCAACAATGAGTAAAAAAGCAGCAGGTAATTTTTCAATATTTAACAGAATGATTGTTAATGCGGCAATGATATAAATTGCCGCCATGAAGGGAACTAGTTTTGAGGCTACCTGCGCGATACGTTTTACACCGCCGATAATTACGCAGGAGGCTAGTGCTGCCATAATAATGCCAGTAACCCAAGTAGGAATACTAAAGCTTGAACTAATTTCATCAGCTACAGAATTGGATTGCACCATATTACCAATCCCAAACGCCGCTATCATGGCAAAAAAAGCAAATGCTGCTGCCATCCATCGCCAATTATCACCTAATCCATTACGGATATAGTACATTGGTCCGCCAACGTAATTGCCAAGTGCATCGGTTTCTCTATAACTGACAGCAAGAACGGCTTCGGCATATTTTGTAGCCATTCCAAAAATTGCAATAACCCACATCCAAAATATTGCGCCAGGACCTCCAAAATAAATTGCTGTGGCAACACCTGCAATATTGCCTGTACCTACAGTCGCCGAAAGGGCTGTCATTAATGCTTGAAATGGACTGATGTCACCTTTGTTTTGAGCTGTATCCTTTCGTCCTTGCCATAGGGTTTGAAATGCTAGGGGTAGCTTTCGCCAAGGCATGGCGCGAAGCCCAATCGTCAGATAGATGCCTACTATCGCTAATAGAGGGATGAGCATGTACTCCCCCCAAATAATGCCGCTTAATGTATTTAGTTTTTCTAGTAACCAGTGCATATTGCTGTCATCGTTTCCATTCGATTGCTTAAGACTTTGATTGAAAAGAGGATAGTTTAATCGTTATCACTCAATATTGTCGAATGAGCAGTTGTTCACCTTGTTGTGAGAAATCGAGATGCCTTAAAAAACTCATTCCCAAAAGCACCTCTTCACCTTGCATGTAAGGATTAATATTGGCGCTAATATTATGTAATACTATTTCACCGAGACTGACACGATCTAATGTCGTTGCATAAACATCGATCTGTCCATTGGCTGTATGCACGGGTATTTTTATTCCGGGTTTTAATCTTAGTTTTTGAGCGATTTTTTCTGGAATACTGATGTCAGTAGCACCAGTATCAATTATGAATACAACCTTCGCTTTATTAATCATGCCGCTAGCAACATAGTGGCCGTAACGATTCCTCTGTAACGGTACCTGTTTGTAATCGTTTGTTTGAGAAGTGGATACGGTTTGATTTGGATTATTTTGTTGGTCGAGATATCGGGAAAAATAGACTGAAAAAATAACGAGAACGACAATCCAACCTAATACCGTCATACCTCTTCCAAGGCGTTTTTGAAAATTGTCTTCATTCATACTACAGATTCTGTCATATATGCCGCTATAAGCACTATAGAAACAATATTATTAGAGCGATGACTTATTGATATGCATAGATTGACACAACATTTCTTGATGACTGTATTGTCATGCCTCTTAGTGACGGGGGCATATGCTGCGGAAGAACCTACTGAAGATAAAGCTAAAGAATTAAAATTCTATACAGCGGCTAAAGAAGGACGTTTAAATCAGGTCAAAGCGATGTTATCGAGTGGGTATAATGTAAACGCTAAAAATAATTCAGGACGAACCGCGCTAATGAGTGCGGCCTATAATGGCAATAGAAGCATTGTTCAGGAACTTGTCGTTGAAGGCGTTGATGTGAACTTGGCTGATGAACAGGGTAAAACTGCATTGATGCTGGCAGTCGCGACTAAGAGAGTTGATATTGTGGAAGTTTTATTAAATGCTGGTGCCGATGCGACTCTTGCAGATAAAAAAGAAAAGACAGCGATTACCATGGCAGAAAAAACTAAAAATAAGAAACTTGTAAAATTACTCGAATCCGCATCTGAATAGTATGTCCATGGACCTCGGTACCCCCTTGAGGGGTGTGGACTGTCATGGTTTATGTTCCAGACAAACCAAAAGTGCCTACGTCCATGTAGGCAATGTCGCGAGATGACACGACTGCATGGATGCAGGAGGTAGGACGAATCAGGAGACAGAGTCGAGGAGTCCGAAACGATCAGTAGAAGAATGCATCAGTCATAAACCAATCGACATCCCGCAAAAATATGACGCTTGTCAGCTTGATAATAATTACGAAAACTTGCTCGTTTAATATGCTCTTTCGTATACCGACTCCCACCCTTTAATACATAATGTTGACCATCAAAGTAGGGCGCTGAGTAGCCTTCGTAAGGGTAGGCTGAAAAACCATCATAGGGATGAAAATCATTAGCACACCATTCCCAGATAAATCCAACATGTTCAATTTGAGCATTGTTAACCGCCGCTTCCCATTCGTATTCATGTGGTAACCTTCCTCCGGACCATCTTGCATATGCCTCAGCTTCAAACTGACTTAAACCGTACACGGCTTCTTGTTCATCAAGCGAAAATGCGCCTTGGTGGTTAATGCCATACCAATTTCCATTATTATGTCTTTGCCAGTGATAAGGATGAGCTTGCTTACTAATATTAAACCACTCCCAGCCTTCATTAGACCAAAGCTCTTTTGTTGAATAATCTGTTGAATTCATAAAATTCAAGTACTCACCATTTGAAACAGGCAAGTTTGCTATTTTAAAGCTATCCAATTCCACACGGTGAATTGGGTGTTCGTTATCATAAGGCAAATGATTTTCTTCAAGACCTATAGTGTAGATACTCGATTCAACGTTTATTAAATCTAATTGTTGATTATTAGAGCTTAAGGTCTTGGAAGGAGTGAACTCAGCGTGATCGTGTTGGATCTGAATTGCAGTGAGAACCATCATCATGGTTTCAATATGTTGCGAGTAGTGTTGTATTAAAAAATGGATTAAATAATTATTCAGTAATAGTTTATGTGAATTGAGCTGAGTAACGGCAGATTCGAGTAAGGAAAAATTTTCTGCTTGTGTGTCTCTAGCCCATGTAAGCAGATTGCTTTTTTCTGGTAATGCTGCGCCACGTGATTTTTTAGCGCTTAATTCAGGAACATAAAGTGACTTTAATGAATCATCGACAACTTTTTTTTCTAGTAATTGTTCTTTTATCCAATAGCTCTCTGTAAAAATGCAATGACCAAGGTGCCAGCCAATTGGACTTAAATCATGGTGAAACTGATTATGATAATGTTCTTCAGCGACGGCACTGACAATATCAATAGCTTCGTTTTGTAATAAGCGAAACGTCGCAATCAATTTACTCATAAATTGTGTTCTTCAACCACTCCAGAACGGTTAAAACGAATAACACTATGCTCGGGTAATGTCATCCAAACATCGTTTGGAGAGAGTGGTTCTGATGCTATCCAAACATTATCTTCTTTACTGAGATAATAAAGACTTGGGCAATTACCATTCAAAGCATGTCGACAAGCATATAATGAATCGCCGTCACTGATGACGATATTTAAAAGCGCTGATACCGAATCACTACATAAAGACTTCAATTCATTCATCGTTGTGATTATGGCGTTGTATATTGAATCTTGGTTTTGTAAGTGATGTTGTATTAAAGCAAATAAATACCATGAATCTGAATCGCCGGATATTCCAGCACTGATAGTATTGGGTAATAAATCTAAAAAACGAGCCTTAGTAATATTATTAAATGGCTTCAGACTACCGTTATGAGTAAAAATCAAATTGTCTTTTATAAAGGGTTGAGTATTAGATTCGCTGATTCCTTGACCCGGAGTAGCGCCACGAACATTTGCTAGCCACAACTGACTGCTGATCGAGCGGCCTAAGCTATCTAGATTTGTATCAGACCATATGGGCAGCACATTTTTATAGTTACTGGGAACTTTATTATTTGCTAGCCATGCAACACCATAGCCATCAGCATTTAATGTCCCGTCTTGCATTTCGTTAGGAGCCCAAGATTGCTGAATAAGACTATGCTCATGCTCCTGCAAAAATACTGACAGAGATATCTCAGAACCAAGATAAGCGGCTAATCGACACATTAAAATTCTCTCTTTAGATTAGATATTGTTATAGTATTTTATCTCATAAGCTTAACAGTCCAATACAGGTATTGAAATTGAAGAGAGTGAATTATCAGATTGATGAAGACGGTGCATGGTTAGTTGATGCACGTATTATTCAGTCGCCCAATTGCGACGAGCGCCCCGATCAATCAGATATCGACCTCTTGGTGATTCACGGTATAAGCCTGCCTCCTAAAGAGTATGGCGGTGATTATATTGATCAGTTATTTACTAATTCATTAATTCCCGAGGCACACCCCTATTTTTCTGAAATACACGAATTGCGTGTGTCATCCCATTTACTGATCGATCGTAATGGCGAGGTAACACAATACGTTCCTTTCACTAAACGTGCATGGCATGCAGGTGAATCATCCTTTAATGGGCGACAGCAGTGCAATGATTTTGCTATTGGTATCGAGCTTGAAGGTTGTGATGAAGAAGCTTATTGCGATATTCAATACTATACTCTAGCAATGATAACGGACCTGATTTGTGAACGCTGGAACAAGATCACAAAAGATCGTATTGTTGGTCATAGTGATATCGCTCCGGGACGTAAAACTGACCCTGGGCCGGCATTTGACAAGAACTACTACTTATCCTTACTGACACTATGACTTTAATCATTATTCTTATCGCGCTAAGTCTGGATTTTTTTCTGGGTGGATTGGAACGCTTTCGTAATTTTAAATGGAGTATCTCCTTATATTACGGTTTAGAGAAAAGGTTGGCGCAATATAAATTTTGGGACGGCACATTCGGTTTATTGCTTCTATTATCAATTGCTCTATCTGGTCTTATTATCGTGATGCATTTTGCATGTTCATTACCATGGTTCGTAGAAATAGTTGTCTCTCTTTTAGTATTAATTTATTGCTTGGCACCAGAAGATCTAGATAACCGGCTTGATAAATATATCTCTGCAGTAGACGAGGATAATGTTGGTGCGGTTACGGAGTTAGCAGAAGGCTTGATTGATGAAACAATTATCAACGAAGATGATGCAAATGAAATCGCCATAATTAAATCCAGCTTAGTCGAATCACACAAGCGTACCTTTGCTGTTATTTTCTGGTTTTTAATCCTTGGTCCTGTTGGTGCATTACTTTATCGATTGGTTAATGAAATAAATGATGAATTTAGCGAGATCAGAAGTGGTTTTTCTGATAGCAACGCTATATTAATAAACATACTAGAATGGCCGTCATCAAGACTGATGGTGTTTGGACTTGCCCTTGGTGGACATTTAGTTGATGCCATGCCGGGTTGGAGCAAATCAGAACATCTTTCATTTGAAGTAAATAATGATGTTTTAACCGATGCTGGATTAGGGGCCTTACAATACCGAACAGACATTGAAGTGCCTGACAGAGAAAAATCTTACTGGATAGATGAACTTAAAGGCTTACTCAATAGAACCTTGATTATATGGCTTGCCATATTAGGCCTTATGACCCTGTCAGGTACGCTGGGTTAATTCGCATTCCTTGATATAGTCATCCACGCGTTCAAACCTGAAAGTTGTTTTATCGTGGACTAACACACAGTCTTGTTCAAACCACTCACCCAGAACAAATCTTGCCGCTAGTGTATTGTTAAATTTTATTTCATGCTTTGCTTGGCGGTGCGTGTGACCATGGATCAATGTTTCAACGCTGAAGTTTTTCAGCGTATCTAATACAGCATCTTCAGTCACATCGATTATTTCAGGTGCCTTTTTTTGCACTGCTTCGGCAGCATAACCGCGTACGTTACGTGAAATACGTGTTCTTAATGACAACGGCATAATGAAATAGATCCATTTAATAAACGGATTGGTAATAAACCGACGCCATTTTTGATACTTCACATCATCGGTGCACAAGGTGTCGCCATGCATTAACAAAACCTTTTCATCATTAAGCATAATTTCAGTTGGATCTTCGATCAACGTACAGCCTGTAGTATCTGCAAATTCTTTATTGAGATGAAAGTCGCGATTACCACGCATGATGAATAACTGTGTAGAACTGTTGGCTGAGTAACCGCGTAAAATAGAAATGACTTCCTGATTGGGTGGATGGTCATCATCACAACCAATCCAGAAGTCATCAAATAAATCACCGAGTATATAAACTGCTTCAGCCTTCAATGCTGGGCCAGACATTAATCTTTTGAATAGAGCAATTTTTTCGGGTCGCTGGCTACTAAGGTGCAGATCAGAAACAAAGAGTGTTGTCATTTTTAATCAGTTAAATAGCGATATAAAACTGAGCTTATTCCTCGTCTAATAAAACTGCTTTTTCAATTTCAACAACATCTTCTGGTACATCTTGATGACCATTGCGTGATGTGGTTGGTTTTTCTTCAATACTGGTTACGACTTCAATGCCTTCAACAACTTTACCAAACACGCAATAACCCCAACCGTCTTGTGTTTCAGATTGAAAATTCAAGAAAGAATTGTCGTTCGTGTTTATGAAAAATTGAGCAGATGCGGAGTGCGGGGCTGATGTGCGAGCCATAGATATTGTGCCATAGTCATTGGGCAGTCCATTATTGGCTTCATTTTCTATCTCGTCCTTAGTGGGTTTAGAGTTCATGTCTTTATCCATACCGCCACATTGAATCATGAAGTCTTTGATGACCCGGTGGAAAATAGTACCGTCATAATGACCACTCTCAACATAAGCTAAAAAATTCTCGACTGTTTTAGGGGCCTTCTCTGGATCGAGTTCCAGTGTTATTGGGCCGAGTGTCGTTGTCATCTGAACCTTCATGTTTAATCTCCAGTATTAATGTTTTTTAAGAGTAGAATGTGATTTTGTGATTATGCCTTGATTGCTATGAATCACAAATTCCTTTTGTCGCATAAGAGCCTTTCGGATATGATGCGCCACCGAGGTTATCTGCATGGATGCAGTGTATGTCGCGAGAGGACAGGAGTCCGAAGCGACCATTTATTAAAATATTTTAAAATAAAAGCGTGTTAAAAATTCACAACAGTTTAAGCGGGCAGAAGGAAGTTTTTTCGCCGATCGAGCCAGGCAAAGTGAGCATGTATGTCTGTGGAATGACAGTCTATGATTTTTGTCATATTGGTCATGCTCGTGTCATGGTGGTCTTCGATATGATTGCGCGTTACCTCCGCCATAGTGGCCTCAATGTGTCGTATGTTCGCAACATTACCGATATCGACGATAAAATTATTGCGCGTGCAAATGAAAATGATGAAACGATTTCTGAATTAACAGAGCGTTTTATTGTTGCCATGAATGAAGATTCGGATGCGCTAGGTGTCTTATCACCAGACAATGAGCCCAAAGCGACTCTCCATATGCCACAGATAATCGAAATGATTTCGACATTAATTAATAAAAAGCATGCTTATTTGGGCAACAATAATGATGTTTATTTTGATGTGAGCTCGTTTGAAAATTATGGCTGCTTGTCTGGTAAAAATACCGAAGAGTTGCGTGCAGGTGAGCGCGTAGAGATTCAGCAAGAAAAAGATGACCCGCTGGATTTTGTCTTATGGAAAGCAGCCAAACCAGATGAGCCAAGTTGGTCATCGCCTTGGGGTGAGGGGCGCCCTGGTTGGCATATTGAGTGTTCTGCCATGTCAACACATTGCTTGGGTAATCATTTTGATATTCATGGTGGTGGACAGGATTTACAGTTTCCGCATCATGAGAATGAGATCGCGCAATCGGTGTGCTCTACAGGCGAGGAATTTGCCAATGTCTGGATGCACAATGGCTTTGTCAGGGTTGATGAAGAAAAAATGTCAAAATCATTGGGCAACTTCTTTACTGTCAGAGAAGTGTTGCAAAAATTCCAGCCAGAAGTCATTCGCTTCTTTATTCTTTCTAGTCATTATCGTAGTCCGTTGAATTATTCTCTTGATAATCTGGAAGAAGCGAAGTCTGCTCTGAATGGTTTGTATACCGCTTTAAGAGATGTTCCCAGTGATGCGGGTGGCCAACCGCTTAAAAAATATAGTGATGAATTTAATGCCTGTATGGATGATGATTTCAATACGCCGAAGGCCATTTCCTTATTGCACGAACTGGCACGTGATTTAAATAGAAATTCCGATAAATCCTCAAAAGAGGCAACTGAACTGACCGAAACACTAAGATATTTTGGAAGTGTTCTAGGTTTGTTGCAGGATGAGCCACAACAATTTCTGCAAGCGAAATCAGATGCTAGTTCTGATGGTTTAGATGAAGACGCGATACAAAAATTGATCGATGAGCGTGTTGCCGCAAAATCAGATAAAAACTATGAAAAAGCAGATCAAATTAGGGATCATCTCGCAAGCCAAGGAATTAGTCTGGAGGATACACCGCAAGGGACAATTTGGCGACGTAACTAGTTGATTATTTTAGTATAGTTTATTTTAAGTTTGGGAATTGACGCGATACATTGGACTGCGTATCATCCCACGTCCTGTTGAGGCAGGAGAGTTAATCAATCGGGGCATAGCGCAGCCTGGTAGCGCATCTGCTTTGGGAGCAGAGGGTCGGGGGTTCGAATCCCTCTGCCCCGACCATTTAACTAATAGAATTCTAGCTAAAGACACGAATGCGCCTGTAGCTCAACCGGATAGAGCACCGGCCTTCTAAGCCGGGGGTTAGAGGTTCGAGTCCTCTCAGGCGCGCCAATCAATGAAAACCAAATCATTGTTTGGCCTCAGTCTTTTTCTGATAATAGTTTAATTATGGTGAGCGTAGCTCAGTTGGTAGAGCCCCGGATTGTGATTCCGGTCGTCGTGGGTTCGAGTCCCATCGTTCACCCCATTTCTTTATATGGGCCGTTAGCTCAGTTGGTAGAGCAGTGGACTCTTAATCCATTTGTCGTAGGTTCGACCCCTACACGGCCCACCAATTTCACATCCAAATGTTATGAATAGATCCTAAATTATTACATTAAGGGCATTTCTATTTATTTGCTGCTAATATAACGTTTATATTAAAGATTCTTAGGTAAGAGTCATTAAAAAAACAATAAATATAATATGCATATGGAGGCGGCATAAAATATATTAGGTGATTTAAAATCGATGTCTAAGCAGACAGTATTACTTGCTGATGATGATCAAACGACACGTATGGTCTTATCAGCAATCCTTGAAAGTCAGGGGTATCTCGTTGATACAGCAGAACGAGGCGAAAAGTGCCTATTTCTAGCCCTTGAAAATACCTACGATGCAGTATTAGTGGATATTAATATGCCAGGAATCGGTGGTATTGATTTGTGTAAGCGACTCCGCGAACTCTCCCGCTATAAGATGGCACCAATAATTTTTATTACGTCTATGGATGAGGAGTCAAGCCTGACAGAGGCTTTCTCCGTAGGAGCTAGTGATTTTATTAGCAAACCAGTCAACCCTGTAGTATTGGCTGCCAGGTTAAAAAACCATTTAGATAAGAAACAATATTATGATGAGCTTGAGGGTGTTCGAAATTATTTAAATCGTTATATATCACTCAGGACACAACGCATGGTCGAAGCGTATTCCTTAACTGGCTTATTGCCTACTCCTGAATTGCATAATGTTTGTGTCATGTTTACTGATATTCGTGGATCGACCGAAATGAGTCGGACAATAGACCTGGAAGTACTTTTTGCCCGCATTAGCCAAACATTGGGGCGACAAGTAGACATAGTTTATAAGTTTAATGGTTATATTGATAAATTTGGCGGTGATGGCTTAATGGCTATTTTTGATGGCGGACAGTCTGTTATAAATGCCAGCCGGTGCGCGCAGATGATCCTTAAGGCCGAAAATGGAGAGACCGATGAACCCCTGCCAATCGGTATAGGCTTACACTACGGTCCTGTTTTAATTGGTAACATTGGATCTGATGAACACCTTGATTATTCAGCACTGGGTGAAACAGTTAATCTTGCTTCTCGGATTTGTGAACACGCGAAATCTATGCATATCGATATGAGTCAGCAAGTGGTTGATAAACTTCAAGGTATCTCTGGTTTTGCATTTGGTGAGATTGACGCTGTAATGTTTCGAGGCTTTGATGAAGCCACATTGGTGCATACTTTATTATCAAATTCAGATAATGTTGCTTATTCAAACGATTAACTTGGATTAGTAATATTTATTATTTTGCTCTAGGGTAATTAGCTAAGGAACATACGAGAAAATAACTGTCTAAAAATTCTATGAAACATCATAGCTATATTAAATGTTTACAAACGATGCTAATAACAATGGTTCTATTAGTATCAGCGCCTGCCTTTTCTGAAGAAAGTGAGGATGTGAGTATTAAACCACTGGATGGTGAATTGCTGTTACCTGACGATTATAATAAAGCAGCGGATAAAAAGTGTATGACGGTCTGTGATCAATGGGGTGAAGACTGTATAATCAATCCAAGAACGGGTAGTAGAAAGTGTCGACGAGTTTGTAAATCATTTACCGAAGAATGTTTTTAAAATACAGTCATATATATTAACCCACCTGTAATATTCAGATTTCACAAAATCTAGTTGTAAAACATTTGAATAAATGTGCCTTTAAAAGCACTACAGGAATAAATTGTGCTTAATTTTTGTTCTAAACCATGATTTTGTTATGGTGAGGCTAAGCCAAAAATTATAAAATAGGTCAGTACCTTATAAATATTAGTAAGTTATCTTAAGTTATTAAGAAATGAGGTGTTAGACTAAATATCATGCGAGAGTGGCGGAATTGGTAGACGCGCTGGTTTTAGGTACCAGTATCGTAAGATGTGAGAGTTCGAGTCTCTCCTTTCGCACCAATACATAATGTTCAATGCGCTTTTCACTATAAAGTCTATAGTGGAAAAGGCATTAACACTTTGATTTGTCTTAATATTTGAGGTTTTTACAGGATGCAAGTTTCAGTTGAAAACACCGGCACCCTCGGACGCAAAGTTCGTGTTGAGGTGCCAGAAGATAGGATTAGTTCTGAAGTCAGTGATCGTCTGCAAAAAATGACGAAAACGACAAAGGTTCAGGGATTTCGTCCTGGTAAAGTGCCGCTAAAAATTGTGCAGGGCAGATATGGCCTGCAAGTCAGAAAAGAAGTCATCGGTGAAATAGTCCAATCAAGCCTTTATGAAGCAATTACGCAAGAGGACCTGAAACCCGCCGGACAACCACAGATTGATGAGCTCACAGATGAATCGGGAGAAGACTTAGCCTATACAGCAACATTCGAAGTCTATCCTGAAGTAGAGCTTAAGGATGTTAGTGACTTAGAATTTGAAAAACCTACCTGTGATGTGTCTGATGATGATATTACCAACATGATCGACATGTTACGTAAGCAAAGACGCGAATTAAAGATTACAGAAAGAGCGGCACAAAATGGCGATGTCCTTAATATCGATTTCGAAGGATTCGTTGATGGAGAAGCTTTCGAAGGTGGTAAAGCAGAAAATTACGAACTTGAATTAGGGAGTAACAGTTTTATTGCCGGGTTTGAAGATGGTCTCGTCGGTACATCTGAAGGTGATGATGTTGTTGTTAACGTGAAGTTTCCTGAGGAATACGGCAATGAAGCCTTGAAAGGTAAAGATGCTGAATTCAAGGTCAAAGTGAATTTGGTTAATGAGACTGTATTGCCCGTTCTAGATGAGGCTTTTATGCTGGAATTTAACGTAAAAGATGGCAAGGAAGAGACTCTACGTGTTGAAATAAAACGAAATATGGAACGTGAGGTTGATTTAACTCTAAAACGCCAGGTCAAAGATACAGTCCTTGACGCATTGCATGAGGCAAATGAAATAGAACTTCCACAGGCGCTTGTAGAGAATGAAGCACAACGCGCTAAACTTGATTTTGAAAATAACCTCAAACGTCAGGGCCATAATGCAGGTGCGATTGGTTCTTTGGATGCTTCAGTCTTCGCTGAACAGGCAAAAAAACGAGTTTCATTGCAATTAATTCTGGGAGAGATAATCAAACAGAACGAATTAAAAGCAGATCCAGCAAAAGTAAAAGAAATGATAGAGCAAGTAGCTTCAGGTTATGAAGACCCAACAGCGGTTCTTAACTGGTACTATTCAGATCAGAAGAATCTGGCAGAGGTTGAATCATTGTCTCTTGAAGACGATGTCGTAGATTGGGTTTTGGGGCATGCGAAGGTTACTGACAAAGCGTGTGCATTTGACGAAATAATGAATAAAGGGCAGACTGCTGGCTAAAGTAATTGCAGTTTTTGTCCGATAACGGATGACTATGAATAACACTGAAATTCAGGCACTAAACTTGGTGCCGATGGTAGTCGAGCAAACATCAAGAGGCGAACGAGCCTATGATATTTATTCTCGACTCTTAAAAGAACGGGTTCTCTTTCTTGTTGGGCCTGTTGAAGACAACGTCGCAAATGTGATTGTTGCCCAGCTACTTTACCTCGAATCTGAAAATCCTGATAAGGATATTCATTTCTATATTAATTCCCCTGGGGGATCTGTCACCGCAGGCATGGCGATATATGACACCATGCAATTCATAAAACCGAACGTCAGCACGATGTGTATCGGGCAAGCGGCGAGCATGGGTGCTTTATTGCTTACCGGCGGTGAAAAAGGCAAACGTTTTTGTCTGCCCCATTCACGAGTCATGATTCATCAACCGTTGGGTGGTTTTCAGGGGCAAGCGACAGACATAGATATCCATGCAAAAGAAATCCTGTATGTTCGTGAACGTTTGAATAATATACTTTCAAGTCACACAGGACAGTCTATCGAGACGATTCAAAAAGACACAGAACGTGATAATTTCATGAGTGCAGAAGCGGCAAAAGACTATGGTTTGATAGATGATGTGCTGCAAGACAGAGGTGTTTTACCAGAATCGACTCAAAAAGAAGCTGGACAAGAATCTGAATAATAATGTTTGATAGTAAAAAAGCCTGGGGTAATAACCTATGACTGACAGAAAACAGGGTAAAAATGGTGATGGTGATCGGTTACTGTATTGTTCATTTTGCGGTAAGAGCCAGCATGAAGTCCGAAAGTTAATTGCAGGTCCATCTGTTTTCATCTGTGATGAATGTGTCGAATTGTGCAACGACATTATTCGAGAGGAGATTCAGGAAAAATCAGTCGCTGGTGTTGGTACTGCACTTCCAACGCCACATGAGATAAACAAGATACTCGACGAATATGTTATAGGTCAGGAGAACGCAAAGAAGATCCTGTCTGTTGCCGTATACAATCATTATAAGCGTCTTGAACAAGGCATCAAAAAATCTGATATAGAGCTGTCTAAAAGTAATGTGCTTTTGGTTGGTCCGACGGGTAGTGGTAAAACACTTTTGGCGGAAACTATGGCGCGTCTATTGAATGTACCATTTACGATTGCAGACGCGACAACTTTAACAGAAGCCGGATATGTCGGTGAGGATGTTGAAAATATCATCCAGAAGTTGCTGCAAAAGTGTGACTATGACGTCGATAAAGCGCAAACAGGCATTGTGTACATAGATGAAATTGACAAAATTTCACGCAAATCTGATAACCCATCCATCACTCGGGACGTGTCGGGTGAGGGCGTGCAGCAAGCGTTATTAAAACTTATCGAGGGTACTGTAGCCTCAGTTCCGCCTCAAGGTGGACGTAAACATCCTCAACAAGAATTCTTACAGGTAAATACTGCTAACATATTGTTTATATGTGGTGGTGCATTTGCCGGTTTAGATCGTATTATTCGTGAACGTTCTGAGAAAGGCGGTATTGGTTTCTCAGCTGAAGTTAAGAGTAAAGATGATAGAAAAAGTATCAGCGAAGTACTTCAAACTGTTGAACCTGAAGACCTTATTAAATACGGGTTGATTCCTGAATTTGTAGGGCGACTTCCGGTTGCTGCGACATTAGGAGAACTCGATGAAGATCAGCTAGTGCAAATACTTCTTGAACCAAAGAACGCGATTACAAAGCAATATACCCGTTTATTTGAAATGGAAGGCTGTGAATTAGAGTTCCGTGAAGATGCATTACGTGCTGTTGCCAAGAAATCTATGGAACGCAAAACGGGTGCTCGGGGTCTACGTTCGATAATGGAGAATGTATTATTGGATACCATGTATGATTTACCTTCAATCGATGATGTTACCAAGGTTGTCATTGATGAAGGCGTTATTAACGGTGAGACAGAACCGCTGATGATCTATGAGGGTACTGAGATGTCAAAGGTGGCATCTGAATAAGAGGCGGACTATTAGCTTCTTCCTGCCTTAATGCGTTGGATAGATCATTAATTTCAACATGATCCTATTGAAAAGAGATTGCTGAGTCACAATATTTAAATGACGCTAAACTAAACTCTTAAAGTATTAATTAAATTAAAGGTTTCCCATGACGCAAGAAACAGAATCACTACCAGTATTACCGCTACGAGATGTGGTGGTCTATCCTCACATGGTCATTCCATTATTTGTTGGTCGTGAAAAATCAATAAAGGCACTCGATAGAGCAATGGAAGGTAGCAAGCAGATAATTCTTGTTGCCCAGAAAAGTGCTGCAGATGATGATCCTGGTCAGGATGAAACCTATGACGTTGGTACCATGGCGAATATTCTCCAATTGCTAAAATTACCCGATGGCACCATCAAGGTACTTGTCGAAGGTACAGCAAGAGCAGGTATTAAAGAATACAGAGAAGCTGAGGGGATGTTTGTAGCAGATGTTGAGCTACTTGAGCCAAAGATAATTGATGAACAAGAGATGGATGTTCATGCACGCTCAGCCATGAATCAATTCGAGCAGTATGTGAAGCTGAATAAGAAAGTTCCTCCTGAAATTATCTCATCTTTAGCGAGCATTGATGACGCAAGTCGTCTTGCCGATACGATTGCGGCTCATATGTCGATAAAAATTGAAGAAAAACAGCAAGTGTTGGAAATTATCGATATTAAAGATCGACTGGAACATCTTATCCATTTGATGGATGCCGAGATAGACTTATTACAAGTTGAAAAACGAATTCGCGGCCGTGTTAAATCTCAAATGGAAAAAAGCCAGCGTGAGTATTATCTGAATGAACAGATGAAGGCGATTCAAAAAGAGTTAGGTGAGATGGAAGATGTGCCTAACGAAATTGAAGAGCTTGCGGGTAAGATTGAAAAAGCCGGTATGCATAAAGATGCCAAAGAAAAGGCAGAAGCAGAGTTAAACAAATTAAGAATGATGTCCCCGATGTCAGCAGAGGCAACGGTTGTCCGCAACTATGTTGATTGGTTGGTAGGCGTACCATGGAAAAAGCGCAGTAAAGTCTCTCAAGATATCGTTAAAGCAGAGGCTATTCTGGAAGAAGATCATTATGGGCTTGAGAAAGTAAAAGAGCGTATTCTCGAATATCTCGCGGTGCAACTACGCGTTAAAAAAATGAAAGGTCCTATTTTATGTCTTGTTGGTCCTCCGGGCGTAGGTAAGACATCATTAGGCCGTTCTATAGCTAGAGCAACTAATCGAAAATTTGTCCGTATGTCACTGGGTGGTGTACGTGATGAGGCAGAAATACGCGGTCATCGCCGAACCTATATTGGATCTATGCCAGGAAAAATTGTTCAAGGCATGTCAAAAGTGGGCAAGAAGAATCCTCTTTTCTTATTGGATGAAATAGACAAAATGGCGATGGATTTCCGTGGTGATCCAGCTTCGGCATTACTTGAAGTATTAGATCCAGAGCAAAACAATACATTTAATGATCACTATCTTGAAGTCGATTATGACTTATCAGAAGTGATGTTTGTTACTACAGCAAATAGTTTAAATATTCCGGCCCCATTACTGGATCGCATGGAAGTAATTCGATTATCAGGTTATACCGAAGACGAAAAAGTTAATATTGCCAAGCGTTATCTTATTCCAAAACAATTCGAGCGAAATGGGTTGAAAGAAAACGAAGTCTCAATAAGAGACAGTGTTGTAAAGGATATTATTCGTTATTACACACGAGAGGCTGGAGTGCGTAGTCTGGATCGAGAGATTGCAAACATATGTCGAAAAATTGTCAAACAGATACTGCTCAAACCCACTGAAAAAAGCATTATTGTTACCCCGAAAAAACTGGAATCTTTATTGGGTGTTAAGCGGTTCAGGTATGGGAAAGCAGAAGATGAAAATCGGATTGGACAGGTTACCGGTTTAGCATGGACTGAAGTTGGTGGAGAGCTTTTGACAATTGAAGCAGCAATAGTTGATGGTAAAGGAAAAATAACACGCACCGGTAAGTTAGGTGAAGTCATGCAAGAGTCTATTGAAGCAGCTATGACTGTTGTCCGTAGTCGTAGTGATGTGCTGGGAATAGAACACGAATTTTATAAAGAGCATGATTTTCATATCCATGTTCCAGAAGGTGCGACACCAAAAGATGGGCCGAGCGCTGGGGTAGGAATGTGTACAGCAATGGTCTCTGCTTTATGCGGGATACCTGTTAAATCCAATGTGGCTATGACTGGTGAAATCACACTCCGAGGAGAAGTATTACCAATTGGTGGATTGAAAGAAAAACTACTCGCAGCTCTACGAGGCGGTATAGATACTGTATTGATACCCTATGAAAATGAACGAGAATTAGCTGAAATACCGAAGAATATTCAACAGCATATTGATGTTCGTCCAGTTCGGTGGATTGATGAAGTGCTTGAAGTTGCTTTGGAACATATGCCAAAACCGATCGCTAAATTAAAATCGGAATCTGACATAGTTAAGAAAGATGAAGTAAAGGGAAATGATAAAAACGATCTAATCAGACCACATTAATAAATAGACCTGATAATTATTTCAAATATTGCGAAAGCATTGCTTGACGCGTATTTCAGCACTTGGTATAAATTCATCGCTAAGAATTACGTGGGCCACACAAATCAATTTAACCTCGTCAGTATCACTACAACTGTACTTGAGGAATATTTTAAACAAGGGGAAATATCACTATGAATAAAGCTGAACTTATCGATGCTGTTGCAGATTCTGCTGATCTATCAAAAGCTGCTGCCGGTAGAGCATTAGATGCTGCGATTGAAGCGGTAACCAAAGCTCTCAAAAAGGGAGATACTGTAACATTAGTCGGATTCGGCACATTCTCAGTCCGTAAACGAGCTGCACGTACAGGTCGTAACCCAAGAACGGGCGAAGCCATAAAAATTAAGGCTTCTAAAGTTCCTGGTTTTAAGGCTGGAAAAGCGCTTAAGGATGCCATAAACTAGCGCGCCTTCATTGGGGTGCTTAGCTCAGTTGGGAGAGCGACGCCCTTACAAGGCGTAGGTCGGGGGTTCGAACCCCTCAGCACCCACCAGATCTCTTGCCTGAAGTGGTAGTTCTGGTGTATGAAAAGATAAAGCAAAGAGCTAAAAACTTCTCTGTTTTAATAATTACACTTCAAGTTTGTCGGAATACTCAAATGTAATTTTTATCCGAGAAATTGGTTTTGACTTGTCGGAATACAAGTGGAATATATTGGAGTGGTAGTTCAGTTGGTTAGAATACCGGCCTGTCACGCCGGGGGTCGCGGGTTCGAGTCCCGTCCACTCCGCCAACATTAAAAATTTGCGGGCGTATCTTGTAAGATGATACGCCCGTATTTAATTTCAGAATTAGAAAAGTCGAGTACATCATCATGTTAGGAATAATAAGAGATAGAGCATCAGGTTGGATAGCCGGCATTATTGTTGGTGCGTTGGTTCTTTCCTTTGCTTTTTGGGGAGTTAGTTCTTACTTTGGTCAGGGTGGCAATGTTAATGTCGCTACTGTTAATGATATCAATATAAACCTCAAAACATTTCAACAATCTTTTTATACACTCAGAAAACAGATGCAGTCTGTGTTGCAGGATGATGCTCTTACTTTAGAAGAAGAAGCATTCGTTAAAGAAGAAACTCTAAAAAGGCTGATAGAAACTGAAGTAGTTAATCAGCTTATAAAAGACAATGGGCTACGCATATCAAATTCAAAGGTAGTTGAAACTATAAGAGAATTGGACTATTTCAAGGATGATGAAGGTTTCGATCGTGACAAATACGAGAGAAGCGTTATTAGTATGGGCATGGAACCTGTTTATTTTGAGGCTCAACTACGGATGGATTTGTTATCTGAGCAGCTACAAGCGGGACTGTCTGAGAGTCTTTTCGTATTAGAGTCTGAGTTAAGTGATGTCGTTCGATTAAAGTCACAAACACGCGATTTAACATATAGCATACTAAATCTATCTTCATTCAGCGACGAAGGTGATGTCGATGATTCGGAAATAGAAGCCTTCTATAAAGCAAACCCACAACGTTTTGTAGAACCTGAAAAAGTTAAAATAGAATACCTTGAGCTGGATGTGAATGAATTAGCCAAGAATATTAATTCTGATGAAGAAAAACTAAAAAATTATTATAACAATAATAAAGATAAATATGATGTTGTTGAACAACGCTCAATTACAAAGCTGTTTGTGAAAACGGGTGAAATATCAGCGGATGACAAAATAGAAGAATTTAATGAAGAAGAAAAAGCAAAAGCAAAGGCTGTCATTGAATCAGCATTAGCGATGGTTAAAGAAGGTAAAACCTTTGAAGAAGTAATTGAGACATTTTCTGAAGAAGGTAAAGGCGCACTGGAATTTAGCGAGCATGCCTTTATGACTAGAGGTATTACGGATAAGGCAGTTGAAGAATTTCTATTTAGTTCTGACGAAGGTGAAGTCAGTGATGTGATTAAATCCAAAACAGGGTTAAATATTGTCAAAGTAGGTGAAGTTAAAGGTGGGCCTAAAAATATTTATGAAACTGTTGCAGAGCAAGTAGATCAAGATTATAAAAAGTCAGAAGCGGAATTACAGTTTTTTGAATTATCTGATCAGCTAACAAATTTAACATATGAGCATTCAGACACACTTGAAGTTGCTGCCGAATCTGTTAGCCGAGAAGTAATTGAAAGTGATTACTTTAATCGAGACAGTGCTCCAGAAGGTATTCTTAGTAATTCTAAAGTTATTTCGACAAGTTTTAACCCAGAGCTTATTAGTAATGGTCAAAACAGCGAAGCTATAGAATTAGCTGATAACCATATTATTGTATTGAGAGTGATAGATCATAAAGTCGCTACTACAAAAGCCCTTGATGATGTTAGAGAAGATGTTATTACAAGCATTAGAATGGAGCGTGCTGCAGGAAAGATAAAAGAAGCTCAGGAAACTATTACAAAACAACTGAAAGATGGAACCGGACCAGAATCCTTAACAAGCAATACTGAAGTTGAATGGACAACGGTTGAGAAAGTCACGCGTGATGATGTCAACGTTAATAGAGCAGTATTACGATATGCATTCCAATCGGGCAAACCAGATGCAGATAAACCAATTATATTAAGTAATCGTCTAGGTAGTGGTGATTATGCCATTATTATGGTGACGGCAGCGTACGATGGTGAAGTTACAGAAGATGATGAGACAAATGAGAAGTATGACTTGGAATTAAAACGTAACCGCGGCACTGTCGAATGGCAAGAGTTCATACAGAATGCTAGAAATAATGCAGATGTAAGAGTATATAAAGATAATATTTAATAATTCGCTCAGTATTCGATACTGGTTTTTAATCTTTACTGTTTTTTAAAAATTTTCTTTTGGTAGAAAACGTTCTATTACCGCTGCACCAACACTGTCTCCCCAGACATTAACCGTTGTTCTAAATCGGTCTAGAAACCAATCAACGGCAAGTATCATACCTATACCTTCGATCGGTAAATTAACGGCATTGAGTACAATAATTAGCGTTACTAATCCAGCTTGAGGAATTCCAGCAGCGCCGATTGCAGCTAAAGTTGCCGTAATAAATATAATGGCTTGGTCTGTTATGTCCATCGGGAAACCGTAAGCCTGCGCGATATACATTGCTGCGACTGATTCATAGAGTGCAGTTCCATCCATATTCACTGTTGCACCTATGGGTAACACAAACTTTACGGACCGTTTATCAACGCCTGCTTCAACAGCACACTCCATCGTCAGCGGTAGTGTTGCTGATGAACTGGCCGTGCCAAATGCAGTAAACAATGCGCGTAATAATTTTAGTAAGTATTCTTTTCCCCGTTTGCTGAATAAAATTAAGATGATAAATAACAAAATAAAATGCAACGATAGTCCGAGAATAACGGTAAAACAGTAGCTACCCACTGCCAGCAATTCATTCTTTATAGCCATCCCACCACCAGCCTTACCAATTTGACCTGCAATGAGAGCAAAGATACCAATAGGGGCAAATGCCATGACCCAGATCACCAATTTCATCATGACTTCATTCAAGCCATCAAAAAAACGAATTATGGTGACGTTCTTTTCGCCTATGGTTGTTAATGCTGCTGCGAATAATAGGCAAAAGACAATGACGGGGAGAAGCTGGGTGTTTGCCGCAGCTGAAATGATATTAGGTGAGATTAAGGACTGAATAATATCAACAAAACCAGTTTCACCCTTATCTGCAACTCGATCTGGAACGACCTCACTAAGTTGTTGTATACCATCGCCAGGTTGGATTAAATTGACAACAAATAATCCGATTAAAACCGCGCATGCAGTAGTGGTGGCGTAATAAAGCAGGGTTGCACCACCCACTTTACCTAATTTACGAATATCGCCTAATGAAGTGACCCCACTGATGACTGCGGCAACAATCAAAGGGATGATCATCATCTTCAAGGTATCGAGAAATAGATCTCCTATCCAAGCTACAGAGATCATGGCTGGTCCAAATAACCAGCCACAAATAATTCCAGCGATAGCGCCAATCAGTATAGCAATGATTAGTTTATTTTCGCTGAAAGACACCTTTTCTATTTAGCCCATACCAATCGAATTGAAGCCGCCATCTACATATGTGATTTCTCCCGTAATAGCCGAGGCATATTCGGAACATAGAAATGCGGCGACATTTCCCACTTCATCAATATTTACGTTTCGTCTTAAAGGAGATACTTTTTCAACATGATTTAGAAAGTCACGCATTCCTTTGATACCAGAAGAGGCTAAAGTGCGGATAGGACCTGCTGAGATTGCATTTACTCGTATTCCTTCCGGACCGAGGCTTGATGCCATATAACGGACATTTGCCTCAAGACTGGCTTTTGCCAGACCCATAATATTGTAGTTTGGCATAGCTCGTACAGCACCGATATAGCTGAGGGTTAACATGGCGCCATTTCTGCCCTTCATCATTTCTCTAGCAGCATCGCCAAGTGCTGAAAAACTGTAAGAGCTAATTTCGTGGGCCATTAAGAAACCTTCTCGGGTGACGTTTTCGAGGTAATCGCCATCCAGCTGTTCTTTGGGCGCATAAGCGACAGAATGTATTAATATGTCCAATCCGTCCCAATAATCATCCAAATGCTCGAATACTGATTGCACCTGTTTGTCATCTGACACATCGCAGGGTACGATGATCTCAGAATTGACTTCGGCAGCAAATTTTTCGACTCTGCCACGTAATTTTTCATTTTGATAGGTAAATGCCAGTTCAGCACCTTCTCGGTGCATGGCTTGGGCAATTCCCCAAGCAATAGAGCGATTGCTGGCAACGCCAACGATTAGAGCGCGTTTGTTATCAAGTAGTCCCATCTGTATTTCCTTTTAAATTGTTATTTGAATCTTTTTGTTCATTTAATATCAAAGTGTACAGAAAAACGCTCATGTTTATAATGCACTAGTGATGACAAAATATATAAAAATAATAAAACAAAGCATCTCAGAATACAGCGCTATTCCTCAATTGCTCCTTTGTTTACTGCTACTTTGTACAGGATGTGACAATTCTCCCTGGAATAATCCCTATCCAAATCAGGATTCGGCAAAAAATATCTATTATGACTCATTCTCAGAGCGCCCCAAACATCTCGACCCTGTTAGCTCATATAGCTCAAATGAATATGTCTTTTTGGGGCAAATCTATGAGCCACCTCTGCAGTATCATTTTTTGAATCGTCCCTATGAATTAGTCCCACTCACAGCGACAGAATTGCCTGAGCCTGAGTATTTTGATGAAGAAGGAATGCTTTTAGAAGGAGATTTAAACTCGGAAGCTATTGATAAGGTCAAATACAAGATATCTATTAAGCCTGACATTTTATATCAACCACACCCGGCATTCGCAAAAAACGCAAGTGGTAAATATCTCTATCATGATCTCAATACTAAAAAGTTGAGTAATATTCACGCATTGTCAGATTTTGATACGGTTGGTACACGTAAGCTACTCGCTAAGGATTATGTGTATCAAATTAAGCGGATGGCTCATCCCCGAGTTCACTCGCCAATCTCTGGATTAATGGGTAAATATATTTTAGGACTTAATGATTTTGCCAAAGAACTTTCAGACATTGAAAAAAATAATTCTGCGACAAGCTTTATTGATCTAAATAAATACGACTTGCCGGGAGCAAGGGTGATCGATGATACAACTTTTGAGATCACACTTAGTCAAAAGTATCCTCAATTTCTTTATTGGTTATCAATGTCTTTCTTTGCACCTATGCCTTGGGAAGCAGATTATTTTTATTCTCAAGAGGGGATGACTGAAAAAAATATAACACTAGATTGGTATCCTGTAGGTACCGGGCCATTTATGCTTTCTGAAAATAATCCTAACCTGCGTATGGTACTCGACCGTAACCCAAACTTTCGGGGTGAGGCATTCCCTTCAGAAGGTGAAAGTGGCGATCAGGAATCAGGATTACTTGATGATGCAGGTAAAAAAATGCCATTTATTGATAAGGCAATTTATAGCCTGGAAAAAGAATCAATCCCGGCATGGAATAAATTTCTTCAAGGCTACTATGATACATCAGGTATCGTGTCCGATAGCTTTGACCAAGCTGTACAGTTTAATTTGCAAGGCGATGCAGAATTGACAGATGAGATGCGCGAGAAAGGCGTGGAATTATCTACGGCTGTGACAACATCCACTTATTATATGGGTTTCAATATGGCAGATGATGTCATTGGTGGAGATAGTGAACGTGCACGATTACTCAGACGTGCAATATCAATCACTGTCGATTACGAAGAGTATATTTCTATTTTTGCTAATGGACGTGGTAAACCAGCACAGGGTCCCATACCTCCAGGTATTTTTGGTAATGTTCAAGGAGCACCTGGTATAAACCCTTATGTATATCAATGGCAGGGGGGCAAGCCGGTTCGACATTCTATTGAACATGCTAAAGAATTGTTAGCTAAAGCAGGCTATCCCGATGGACGAGATAAAATAAATGGTAAACAGTTAGTTTTAAATTTGGATTCTCCAGCAGCAGGGCCAGGGAGCAAGGCTAGCTTTGACTGGATGCGTAAACAGTTTGCGAAGCTTGGTATCAACCTTGTTATTCGAGCAACCGATTACAATCGTTTTCAGGAAAAGATGAGAAAAGGTACAGCACAAATTTTTCAATGGGGATGGAATGCAGATTACCCTGATCCGGAAAACTTTTTCTTTCTACTTTATGGCCCTAACGCAAAGATTGATCATAATGGTGAGAACGCAGCAAATTATAAAAATGCAGAGTTTGATGAATTGTTTAATCAAATGAAAAGCATGTCAAACAGTACAGAGAGACAAGTAGTAATTGATAAAATGGTAGAAATTGTCAGGAGAGATGCTCCCTGGTTATGGGGGTTTCACCCCGTTGGCTTTTCACTACACCATCAATGGTACAAAAATGCCAAGCCAAACTTGATGGCAAATAACAAACTTAAATATAAACGAATTGAACCGAGGCTACGCACAAAAAGTCGTACTTCGTGGAACCAACCAGTTTGGTGGCCTATTGCAGCGTTAATTATATTAACGATTATTTTATTATTACCTGCAGTTCTTTCTTATCGTCGAAAGGAAACTGAATCAGTCTTATGATTAGTTATATCCTACGACGAATAGCCTATGCTTTTCCGATTTTGGTCGGAGTGAATGTTATTACCTTTGTTCTGTTTTTTGTTGTTAATACACCTGACGATATGGCACGTATGCAACTTGGAATGAAACGGGTAAATGATGCGGCAATAACCAAGTGGAAAGAAGAAAGAGGTTATGACAAACCAATACTATGGAACACTAAGGCCGAATCATTAGAGAAGATTACAGATACAATCTTTTTTCAAAATTCAGTGAAATTATTTGTATTCGATTTTGGTCGTTCTGACAGTGGCCGTGATATTGGCCATGACATCAGTCAACGAATGTGGCCAAGTCTTGCGATTACTCTCCCCAGCCTAATATTGGGTTTATTATCATTTATTACGTTTGCTCTAATATTGGCATTTTTTCGGGGAAGTTATGTCGACGTAACTGGCGTCATACTTTGTGTCGTTATGATGTCGATTTCGGGCTTGTTTTATATCATTGGTGGACAGTACCTTATTGGAAAATTTCTCCATTTGGTTCCCATATCAGGATATGACACTGGTTTTAATGCAATAAAATTTACCATATTACCAATACTTGTTGGGCTGATAGGCGGAATTGGTGCGAGCACACGTTGGTACAGAACTATCTTCCTGGAAGAGATGGGGAAAGATTATGTTCGAACTGCAAAGGCAAAAGGCTTATCTGAGTCACGGGTATTATATCAACACGTCCTCATGAATGGCTTAATCCCGATTTTGACGGGTGTGGTAGTTATCTTGCCAAGCTTGTTTATGGGCAGCTTGATCGTAGAATCATTTTTTGCGATTCCAGGTCTTGGAAGTTATACCATCGATGCAATCAGCAGACAGGATTTTGCCATTGTCCGTTCTATGGTGTTTCTAGGATCCGTATTATACATCATTGGTTTAATACTCACTGATATCTCCTATACATTAGTCGATCCTAGAGTTAGGTTGAATTGATGATGCCAGTAATATTCATAACTGACGCTTTAATCTTTCTGCTCATGTTTATGGTTGCAGCTTATGTAATTTATGCCAGACAACATGAGCATCTATCTGCGCCTTGGCGTAATGTTGCCTGTCGACCATTAGCTATGTCCTCTGCAATTATACTTTCTATATATATTGTTATTGGGTTAATGGATTCAATGCATTTTCACCCAAAACTGGAAACAGAAAAATCGGCTGAGACGATATATTCAACAGAAGTAAATAGTTTATTAGATATTGTACTTGGAGATTTACATCAGAATACTGAAAGAACCTATTCAGCACCTTTGGCAAGTTATTCCTTTTCAAAAGAGATGATTGATCTTCCGGGCGGAAAGCAAATCAGAGATTATGCTAGATTAAAATTTGGAGGAGCGCACTTAGACGATCCAGAGTCTGAAAGAGCGGCTGATATCACAAAACATATATTTATTGGTTTAGCATTTGGCTTAGTAATCAGCTTGGTGCTAACGAGTCTGATAATCTTTGTTATAAGTAAGCTTCATAGGATTTCGTTTAAACAAACTTGGTGTAAAATTTATAAAAATAATTTTCATGTTGCATGGACTGCGATGATAATTACAACCAGTCTTGTAATAATAGTTTTATCTATCGTGTATAGCCTTACACAGTATTATCATGTTTTTGGTACTGACAAAGTCGGTCAAGATGTGCTTTATCAAGCTATCAAGAGTATTCGAACTGGACTTGTTATCGGAACTTTGACAACTCTTGTTATGTTGCCTTTCGCCATTATGATGGGCTTGATGGCAGGGTATTTTCGTGGTTGGATAGATGATGTCATTCAATATCTTTACACTACCTTAAATTCTATTCCTGGCGTTTTACTAATTGCAGCCTCAATCTTATTATTACAGGTATACATAGGTAATCATGCAGATGATTTCAATAGTATTGAAGAGAGAGCAGATCTAAGACTTTTATTTCTATGCATTATTCTGGGAATTACTAGTTGGACTGGTTTATGCCGATTATTAAGAGCAGAGACGTTAAAGCTGCGTGAAATAGATTATGTACAAGCGGCACAGGCTTTTGGTGTTAGTAATCTCAGCATTATGTTGCGACATCTATTACCCAATGTAATGCATATTGTCATGATATCTATTGTGATTGATTTTAGTGGGCTAGTATTAGCTGAAGCTGTACTGTCATATATTAACATTGGTGTTGATCCGAGTATGAATAGTTGGGGTAATATGATTAATGGTGCAAGATTGGAGATGGCGCGTGAGCCTATAGTCTGGTGGTCACTTGCTGCAGCTTTTGTCTTTATGTTTGTCCTGGTGCTCGCCGCCAACCTATTCTCTGATGCGGTACGTGATGCATTTGATCCTAGATTGCGACATTAAACCTGGTAGCAATTTAAATAAATGGGGAAATAAATAATATGGCTCATACAAACGCAACATTACCCATTGATAAACAGCCAGCAATAAAAATTGCTGCCATGCCAAAGGATGCTAATGCAGGTGGCAGTATCTTTGGCGGCTGGATTATGTCTCAGATTGATATAGCAGGATCAGTGCCGGCATTAGAACGAGCAAAGGGCAGGATAGTGACTGTTGCGGTAAACTCGATTGAATTCCATGAACCAGTTTATGTAGGTGATTTAATTAGCTGTTATGCAGAAGTAATTAAGACTGGCCATACTTCAATTACTGTAAAGGTAGAGGTATATGCCGAACGCCGCCCATCTAACAAGCAAACTGTTAAAGTAACTGAGGCTGAATTGACATATGTGGCATTGGATGAAGATCGTAAGCCACGGAAATTACCTGACTTGGATGCAGATTAATTATGACTGAACCACTACTCAAGGTTAATCAACTTATAACCTCTATCGGAGCTGGTAGCGATAAGGTTAATGTTGTTGATAACGTAAGCTTTACAATTAATAAAGGTGAGACCTTTGTATTATTAGGCGAGTCGGGTAGTGGTAAATCAATTACAGCGCTATCTATTATGCGCTTATTACCTCCAGCGGCAGACATAGGCAGTGGTGAAGTAATATTAAACGGTAAGAATCTATTCGAATTACCAGAGAGTGAGATGCGAGATGTTCGTGGTGCGAAAATTGGAATGATTTTCCAGGAACCACAATCATCATTAAATCCTGTATTAACAGCAGGACAACAAATTAGCGAAACACTGTTTCGACATCAAAAGCTTTCAAAGCTGGAGTGTATTAAACGAAGCATTGAATTATTGGATGCTGTAGGTATTCCTGAGCCTGATAGACGGATCAATGAATACCCTCACCAATTTTCTGGTGGCATGAAGCAGCGTATCATGATTGCAATGGCGTTGGCGGGGGAACCCGACCTATTAATCGCTGATGAGCCGACAACGGCGTTAGACGTCACCATTCAAGCACAAGTGTTGGAGCTCTTGCGCAAATTACAGAAAGACACAGGAATGGCGATATTATTTATTACGCATGATTTGGGTGTGACTTCCCAGATGGCAGATCATGTTGCCGTAATGCGCACTGGTAAAATTGTTGAAGCAAAAGATAAGGCTAGTTTATTTTCTAAACCGGAACATCCCTATACCTTACAATTATTTGATGCCATACCCAGTTGGGAAAAGCGTCAATCCGAATCTGATACGAGTAAGTTTGAAGGAACGGATGAAAAATGCTTATTGAAAGTAAATGAACTTAAAGTCCATTACCCGATAAAGAAAGGTATCTTTAAGCGTGTAGTTGGACATGTACGCGCTGTGGATGGTGTTACATTAAAGTTACATGCGGGTGAAACACTAGCGGTGGTTGGAGAGTCTGGATCAGGTAAGACTACAATGGGGAAAGGTATCTTACGCTTATTAGAGACAACCGCAGGCGAAGTCATGTATCAAGATACAGACTTAAGTAGTTTGGATGCTACTGCGTTGAGACAGAAACGATCAGAGATACAGATCGTTTTTCAGGATCCTTATTCATCGATGAATCCAAGAATGATGATTAAAGATATCATTCAGGAAGGGATGGTTGCGCAGGGGGTAGGCGAATCACGACAGGAACGTGATCAGATGACTGCAGAACTTTTGGAACAAGTGGGGTTATTACCCGAGCATCAATTGCGCTACCCACATGAATTTTCTGGTGGCCAACGACAACGTATTTGTATTGCGCGTGCCCTAGCTGTTAAACCAAAACTTATTATTTGTGATGAACCAACAAGTGCTCTTGATGTATCTGTTCAAGCGCAGATATTGGCATTATTGAGAAAACTACAAAAAGAATATCAACTTGGTTATTTGTTTATCACTCATAATATTAGTGTCGTTGAGTATATAGCCCATACTGTTGCAGTTATGTATCAGGGTAAGATTGTAGAGCAAGGTGATGTTGAACAGGTTTTAATGCGGCCGCAAAATGAATACACAAAAGAATTATTATCTGCTGTGCCGAGAATTAAAAAGACTGGTACTGACTAACCAGACGTGAGGAGATGAAAATGGATGTCTCAAAAAATAATATATTTATTTTAACACGTCTTTTATCAGTAATTTCATTACTAATTTTATCTTTTTCAACAGTTGCAGATCAGCAGTGGCAATCACTTGGTTATGAGAATGGTAAGGGTGCAATTGATAATCGCTCAATGAGTCAACCAGGCAGGAACACCATTTATTCATGCGAGTTCAGCGCAATGGGTAAGGCATTAAACCGCCCATGGATTGATAGCAAAGGAATAATCTATTTTAAAAAGAAACCATTTGTAAAAGGTAATAAAAAATGGAACTCAAACATCAAATTTGATGATAGCAATCCGAACATTGCAGTAACGGGTAATGGTCTACCTGACCATGAGACCGGAGACTTTCCCATAAACTCTGGGTCGACAGCATACCAATACGACCGTAACCCCAATTCAATAAGTTCACAGCGTATCAGCTATGCGATTCCATCATCCCCGAAGATTGCTTCCCAACCAACATGTTTGCCAATGGGTACAATAGGTATTGCATTGAGTGGTGGTGTTTTTTTTAACGCACTTGATGCGGATAAACGTGATGCCGTTGTTAATGAAGTCTTCGATGCTTGCGAAGGCCATCCACAACAGCAGGGGCAATATCATTATCATCATAACTCACCCTGTTTTAACCATGGTAATGAGAATGAACACTCTCCGTTATTAGGTTACGCGCTAGATGGCTTTGGTATTTATGGCTCGCGTGGCGAAGGGGGAAAAATCATGACTAATAATGAATTAGATGAGTGTCACGGACATACGAGTACAGCCTTAGACAGGCTGGGCAAGACTATTCGTGAATACCATTATCATATAAATAATGAATTTCCCTATACACTGGGCTGTTTTAAAGGCGAAGTAGATACTTCAATGTTGGAACGCCGTCCTGCGCCTGAGGGTGATATGCGCGGCGGTCAAAGAGACAGAAGTAATGATAGAGAAAATAGACGTGGCGGCCCGCCAGATCTTTCTATTGCTGCAAAAAAACTCGGTGTTAGTGAACGTGAATTACAACGAGCGCTTGGTCCTCCGCCACCAAATTTCAGAAATGCTGCAAAGAAACTGGGTGTTAGTGAACGAAAGCTGCACGAAGCGATGCGGTCAGCAGGAGCGCCATAAATATATTTCTTTTAATGAGGCTAGTGTTAAATATGAATTGCTCACAAAAAACACTTACGATTAAAGTGATATTTTTAATACATGCTTTATTAATTAGCACATCAGCTATAGCAAATAAATCAGGTAGTTCAATGCTTGGAAAAGTTTATAGATTAGATGCTGTAAAGAGTTCAGGGATATGCCCTAGTGAATTAAAAAGAGTTTTTCATGCAACTAAGGAAGACTTTGGTTGTGATAGGGTAAGGATAGAATTTGGTTATCGATCAAAAGAACTAGTGCAATGTAAATTAAGGAAGGACTTAGCTAATAAAATTATACAAGAATACAATGCATTTATTGAGCAATGTAAAATTGAAAATCAATAATCTTTATTAATCACGAAACCTAATCCGTTTTCAAAAAATAATTTACATGTTTTTAAAATTCATATTATTTTTATCGCTGATGCTTTGTTCATCACTTTCATTTTCTGACGAAATGTCAGATGCTAAGGATGCCTATGAACGTAATGATGAAGTAACTGCATTTTTAATCTATGAAAAGTTAGCAGAACAAGGAAATGTGATTGCTCAGAATAATATCGCTTATATGCATTATAATGGAATCGGCACGCCCCAGGATTATCAAAAAGCATTCGCCTTATATGAAGTCTTAGCTGAACAAGGATTAGTTGCCGCTCAAAATACGATTGCTGCAATGTATGTACAAGGACATAGCGTGCCACAAGACTATAAGAAGGCATTTAGTTGGTATAAAAAGTCAGCAGAGCAGGGTGATGTAGAGGCTCAATTTAATCTTGGGTTTATGTATAAAAAAGAACGTGGTGTACCACAAGATTATCAGCAAGCTGCCTATTGGTATGAAAAAGCAGCAGAACAAGGTGATTCAGATGCGCAGGTTAATATTGCTTATATGTATCTTACTGGACAGGGTGTAACGCAAAATCATGGACAAGCATTCTATTGGTATAAGGTGTCAGCAGAGCAGGGTAATGCAAAGGCGCAGTTCAATGTTGGCGTTATGCATTACAAAGGTGAAGGAGTAGTAAAAGATGTTATTGAGTCGCATAAATGGTTTAACATTTCATCAAAAAATGGATTTAGTCGATCTGATACACAAAGAGATAAAGTTGAGAAGAAGATGACAGGTGAAGAAATAGAACGTGCACAAAAAAAAGCAGACGAATGGATTGAAAGTTTTACTGAAAATAAATTGTCGAGAGAGTAGTAAGTTGATTATTATCTTCTAAACTATGTTGATCTGAACTATTTTTGGATACAAACAGGAGCTTATTATGAAGCTTTACGAATGGGATTTTGCACCAAATTGTCGTCGAGTGAGGATGTATCTTTTCGAAAAAGGTCTTGATGTTGAACGTGAGGAATGCATAACGTCTGATATTATTCTAAAAGATGATTTTCGTAATCAGTATGCACATCAAATGGTACCTATGTTGGAACTCGATGATGGTACGCAGATTGGTGAGGGCTTGGCAATTTGGCATTACTTCGAAACACTATATCCCGAGCCTCCTCTGATGGGTACGACTGCTTTGGAAAAGGCTATGATCAGCGCGTGGGAACGCCGTGCATACGATGGCGGGATGGTGGCGCATGCAGAAATTTTACGTAACTCGCATCCTGCAATGGTTGATAGAGGGCTACCTGGTTATAAAGAATCAATACCTCAAATATCTGATTTAATTGAACGTGGAAAAAAACGTGTCGCTAGTTTTCATAAAAAGTTTAATGATCAACTGGCGGACAATAAATTTGTTGCCGGTGATTTTTTTTCAGTCGCTGATATTACGACAATATGTGTTGTAGATATGGGGCATGCAATGGAAATGCAGATTCCTGATAGCGCGCCTCATGTAAAGCGTTGGTATGATGAACTACAGGAAAGAGAAAGTGTACAAAAAAGTAAAGCGACGCATATGCCAGATGGTTCAGTAATTGGGTAAGCAGGAATTCAAAGAGAAAAAAATGGAACAAGAGTTAGATGGCCTACCGAAGAGTAAATCACAAGTTAAACGTGAGTTGCAGGAATTACAGGTACTTGGAAAGCAACTTCTAGATTTGCCCGATAAGCAACTTCTTAATGTGCCTATCTCAGATAAGCTCAAGGATGCAATTGCTGCAGCAAAGGCGATGAAGCATGGTGCGTTAAGCCGTCAAATTAAGTATATAGGTAATTTAATGCCGAACGAAGATGAAGTATCAATTCGAAAGGCATTGGAAAAATTACAAAAAAATCATAAAGATGAAATCATTGCCTTTCATGTAAATGAACAATGGAGAAATAGACTGTTGGAAAACGATCAAGCATTGTTAGATGAGTTAGCATTAAAATTTGATGGATTTGAGCGTCAATATGTTGGTCAACTAATTCGAAATGCAAAAAAAGAACAAAAGCATAATAAACCACCTAAATCATCTAGATTGCTATTTAAATATTTATGCGAGTTACAAAAGAGTAGTGAGCCTGTATAAATAGTACGTTTATGACACAATACTTTCAAAATCTGGACTTAGCCCAAAATCGTAGAATGCGATACATTCTTATGGCATATTTATTTTCAATATTAGTTGGCGTAATCATTTGTCTTTATTTCAGTAATTTACCAGGAATGATGAGTGCGTTGCTTGTTTCTTTTTTATTGAGTAAAAAACTGACAGGATTTGTCTATAAAAAAATAAAAGCACCTTGCCCTCTCTGTGATGCACAAGAATTGTCTGAAAAATTTACGCTCCAGTGCAGATCTGAAAAATATCAATGCGAAGATTGCAATAGCATCTATATGAAAGGCGTTTTAATTGAAAAATAAAGATCATGATAATCTCAAGGTAAGAGGTTTAATATGTTTGGCGAAATATTTTATTCTATAGCATCAATCGTTGTACCTATTATTGCTGCCATTATTTATGCTGTCGGATATTTAAAGTTGAAATGGGATTTTCTATGGCTAGGGTTCATTGGAGCATGCCTTAGTAGTATATCTGGGGTGAGTACAGTGTATGAGTCTATCAATTATGAAAACCCGGAGATGATCGACTATCTACTCGAGAGTATGTGGATCGTCGGTTGGAGTCTCGAGGTTTTATGTCTCTATTTTATAATTAAAAAAGTTATTGATTCTCAAGTACAGATTTAAAAGTCATCTCTTCTATTAGATAGGTTCTCGCATAGTAACGAATTCTTCAGCTGCAGTTGGGTGTATACCTATCGTCGAATCAAAATCTTGTTTGCTTGCGCCAGCTTTCATTGCAATACCAATGCCTTGAATAATCTCTCCGGCATCTGGACCAAGCATATGTACGCCAACAACTCGATTTGTTTCTTTATCTACAATCATTTTCATCACAGTTTTTTCATCGTTATCTGACAGAGAGTATTTCATAGGTGTGAACTTTGATTTGTAGATATCAATATCACTATATTTATCTCTTGCTTGTTCCTCGGTTAAACCAACCGTTCCGAGGTTTGGTTGACTAAAAACGCACGTAGGGATATCTGAATAATCAACAGACTTATGTTCATTGGCAAAGAATCGTTTGGCTAATACCATTCCTTCAGCTAATGCGACAGGTGTTAAATTAACACGATCAGTAACATCGCCAATGGCATATATAGAGGGTACATTTGTTTGATAATCATCGTTGACTTTAATGGCATTTTTTTCATTCAATTCGATGCCAGCATTCTCGAGCCCAATATTATCAGTCATTGGTTTACGTCCTGTCGCATACATGATCTGTCCAGCTTCAAGTTGTGTATTATCTTCAAGAGAGGCGATTAGGATGTCATTTTCTTTTTCGATCTTATTTATATTCGAGTTGAATTTAATATTAATGCCTTTCTTTTGCATTTCTTCAGCGAGCGTTGTGCGTAAGTCTTGGTCAAAACCGCGTAAGAATAATGGTCCGCGATAAACTAGCGTGGTATCCACACCCAAGCCATTAAAAATACCAGCGAATTCTACAGCGATATACCCGCCACCAACAATAATGATTTTTTCAGGGAGTGACTTAAGGAAAAATGCTTCGTTTGATGAAATGATATAATCACTACCGGGAATTTCAGGCACACTTGGCCAACCACCAGTAGCAACTAATAACTTCTCTGCTGAGTACTGGGTTCCTTCTACCTCAACTGTATGAGCGTCTACAATAGTAGCTCTCCCGTTTATAGTTTCGACACCTGTACTATCAAGTAGGTTTTTATAGACACCATTTAATCGTTGTATTTCAATATTTTTATTTTCTATCAACGTTGACCAATCAAATGAGCTGTGATTAATATCCCATCCGAATCCTTTGGCATTATGTATTTCTTCTGAAACATGAGAGGCATAAACGAAGAGTTTTTTAGGTACACAACCTACATTGACGCAGGTTCCGCCAAGATAGCGATCTTCTGCGATACCAACTCTTGCACCATAGGATGCTGACATTCGAGCCGCACGAACACCACCGGATCCAGCTCCGATGACAAATAAGTCGTAGTCGTAATTACTCATGATATTGTATTCTCTTTATTTTTCAGGAAGACTAACGCAATTACGCCAACTTCTGTAGTTGAATATTTTAATAAGGACAATAGGGAATTATGATTGAACTCTTTACAGCCGCCACTCCAAATGGCCATAAAGCGACCATTGCACTGGAAGAAATGGCATTGGAATATACCGCACACCGTATCGATTTAGGCGCCAGAGAACAGAAAGAAGACTGGTATCTTAAATTAAATCCAAATGGACGTATCCCTACCATCGTCGATCGTGATTGTGACGATTTTGTTGTATTTGAGTCGGGAGCAATATTAGTTTATCTCGCTGAAAAGACAGGGCTATTCATGCCTCAAGATACAAAAGGTCGATCTTTAGTAATGCAGTGGTTGATGTTTCAAATGGGTGGTGTAGGACCCATGCAGGGGCAGGCGAATGTATTTCATCGATATGCACCTGAGAAGATTCCCTATGCGATTGATCGCTATCAAAAGGAATGCACCCGGTTGTACGAAGTATTAAATAATCGACTTGCTGACAACGAATATCTCGCTGGTGATTATTCAATTGCTGATATGGCTACCTGGCCCTGGATTAGTGGGCACAAATGGTCTGGTCTATCTATTGAAGAATTGCCACACTTAACGCGGTGGTTTGAGCAGATAGCAAAACGTGAGGCCGTTATTGTTGGGAAAGATATACCAGACGAGATGGAGGCCGGAACCGGCAAGTCAAAAGTTGATGTAATTCGTGATTTTGTAATTTAAAGATTAACTGCGCATCCAGCGGTGGTATTTTTCAACTAGCTTTAATAATGTCTGTGGTGCATTGGCTTTTTTCCAGACACCGGCTGCAAATTTATTTGCTTCTGATAGTGTTGGATAGATATGAATCGTACCCAGTATCTTGTTCATTCCGAAACCATGTTTCATGGCACTAATATATTCTGTAATCAATTCACCAGCATGATCGCCAATAATAGTTACACCTAATATTTTATCTTTACCTGGAACAGTGAGTACTTTAACGAGACCATGATCCTCACCTTCGGCAATGGCGCGATCTAAATCATCAATACCATAGGACGTTACATCATATGGAATACCTTTTTCTTTCGCATCTTGTTCATTCAAACCAACGCGTGCGACTTCAGGATCAGTAAATGTTGCCCAAGGGATTACAGAATAATCAACTTTGAACGATTTAAATTTTCCAAAAAGCGCATTGACGGTTGCATACCAGGCTTGATGTGAGGCCGTGTGAGTAAACTGATAGGGACCAGCAACATCACCACAAGCATATATATTTGGTATAGATGTTTGTAACTTTTCATTAACACGAATTGTTTTGTTCGGGTTTAATTCAACACCAAGTTCTTCCAAACCAAATCCACTCGTATTAGCAGCACGGCCGACAGCAACAAGGATTTCATCAAATTCTATCTCGACAGTATTATTTTCGTGCTCACAGACAAGAAAATTTTGGTTGTTTTTTACTACCACTTCTTTGGCGACATGCTCTGTACGAATATCAACACCTTCATTATTAAACCTTTTTGTTACCATGGCAGCAATTTCATCGTCTTCCCGGATCATTATCCTTGGTAACATTTCGATTTGCGTTACTTGACTGCCTAAACGTGTGAAAGCCTGAGTCAGTTCGCAACCGATAGGACCACCTCCCAATACGACCAAACGCTTTGGTAATTCGCGAATATCCCAAAGATTATCTGAAGTCAGGTAATCCACTTGCTCAATACCTTTAATGGGTGAAACAAAAGGGCGCGCACCTGTCGCAACGATAATGCTACGAGTGCTTAGTGTTTTTCCGTTTATCTCTACAGTCCAGGGGGATGTTATTTTTGCTTCTCCCTCAATACATTCCACACCTAGACTTTCAAATCGTTCTGCTGAGTCATGCGGTTCTATTTTAGAGATGACCGATTGGACACGTTCCATGACAGCAGCAAAATCGACATTAGATTCAGGTACATTAATGCCAAATTCATTAGAGCGTTTTATGAGCGATGCAACTTTGGCAGATTTGATTAATGCTTTAGAAGGAACGCAGCCAGTATTTAAACAATCCCCGCCCATTTTGTGTTTTTCTATCAATGTGACTTTTGCATTAACAGCAGCTGCAATTAAGGCAGAAACAAGTCCGGCAGAACCGCCACCGATAACAATTAAATTGCGATCAAATTGTTTGGGTTTATTAACCATCATTTTCTGTTTCTAGTAGATCATCTTCGACATTTTGTTTCTTTTTTATATATGTCAGTGTTTTCTTTGCTATGAATGGAAAAAGTCCTAACAGAACGAAAGAAAAAATTAACTCAGGGGATAAAACATCTCCGGGTGATTCAATACGTGCTAATTGTGTGCCTGCATTCACAAAGATAATTGTCGGTAGTAACATTCCTATTTGGCTCACAAGTGCAAAATTGATCGTTTTGATAGGCGTTAAGGCCATTAGTGTATTAACAATAAAGAATGGAAAAATAGGAACAATTCTTATAGTAAATAAATATAAGTCGCCTTCTTTTTTGATGCCACGGTTTATCGGCTTTAGATATTTACCAAAATGTTCTTGAACATAGTCATGGAAAAGATAGCGGGCAATCAGAAATGCGATAGTTGCACCAAAGACCGAACCAAAGGAAACAAGTATAGTTCCCCAGACAACGCCAAAAATAGCGCCGCCAGCCAATGTCATGATGCCTGCCCCGGGAAGTGATACACCGGTAATTAGTATATAGCTGATAAAGAAGATTAAACCAGTCTTTACCGGATTCAGGACATAGAAATCATTGATGACTTGTTGCTGAGATTTAATATAAGCTAGATTGAGGTATTGACCGAGGTCAAATACAAAGAATACTGCAACAGCAGTGATAAAGAGTACGACAAGCGCTATTTTCTTCTTATTCATATCAAGGCTTAGAGGAAATTATTTGAGTTAGTTCATTTTACGTTAATTACTTAATTTTAAGAACGAAAAAAGGCCGTAGAGTTAAAGTTCTACAGCCTTTATATGTTAAATAGTTGTATCTAAATTGATGCGAAAAGCATCCCGCCTACGGTGCTCGGTTTTTTTACAGAGAAAAAAATCGATTTAAGAAGATGTAGAGGGTTGTACTTAATCTTTTGAAACTGTCGTTCGATTTTCATTTCATATTGTTTGGCAATTGGGTTATCAAACACCAATTCGTTTAATGAAAGCTGTTTATGAATACGGCTATGTCCTTGTCCTAATTCTGGGACAAATATCCATTTTGAGTTGAAGTTGCGGCAGCAATAACCATTCAGGCCAAGATACCAGCATTGATAAACATTCATAATCGAAGATCCCTAAATTATTTTTAATTATTTTTATAGTGCAACTCACATACCGAAATTAGAGCATAAGGCATATTCTGATAAGGTTCTGTGAATTACATCACATTATATAAACACAAATACAAATAAAATCAATAACATAGCGTATCTGTTTAATACTAACGAGAGGCTAAAAAAGCTGATGTTGTGGTAAAGGATGAGCAAATACACATAATATTGTGTCGTAGGATGATGACATTAGCTTGGATTCCAATCCGTTAAAAAGGTACGATATGAATATCAACAAGGAATGCAGTAATACACAAAAAATGATAAAAAAATACACACTTTATTTTCTCCTCAGCCTATTTTCAGCAGCAGTAACTGCAGATCAGTTCAAAACACCGACAGCAAGAGTTAAAGACTCTGTTGATAAGGTCATAACAGTATTGAAAGATAAAGATATTGGTAAAGAAGAAAGGTGGACAAGGATTGGTCTGGTTATCAATGACAGCTTTGATTTTCGTAGTATGTCGCAAAGTGTATTAGCGACGAACTGGAAGAAAGCAACACCAGAAGAACGCCAGCAATTTGTGGTCTTTTTTTCTCAATATCTTGAAGATACCTATAGAACTAAAATTGAAGCCTACACGAATCAGAAGGTGGAATACGTAGGCGAAACAATTAGAGGCAAACGTGCCGTAGTAGAAACGTTGATATTAACGGATAGCACAGAAATTCCAGTGAACTATAAGCTTAAGAACAATGACGGTAATTGGTTTGCCTATGATGTGGTAATTGAAGGCGTAAGTCTCGTCAGTAATTATCGAAGTACCTTTGCCGCGATTGTAAAAAATGATGGTATGGATGGGTTATTGACTGATATACAATCCAGAATCAACAAGTATAAGGCCTCTCAAAAGGCACAGCCGACAAATATGGATGTTAATGAAGATAGTTAACAACTAATTATCTGATTCAAAGATATATTTACTGATTAATTCTTCCAGGTTTATTGACGGTTCTGTCTCGATAATTTCCATTCCAGCATCAAGGTAGATATCGCTGCCACCTGCCGATATCTTTACGAACTTATCCCCAATAATTCCTGACGTCCGTATAGAGGCAATTGAATCTTCCGGTACATTGATATTACTCTGTAAACTGATATCGACATCTGCCAAATAAGTATCAGGATTGAAGACAATCTGTTTAACTTTGCCTACTGTAACACCGGCGACTTCTACATATGCCCCTTCTTTTAAACCTGAAGCAGATGTAAATCGGGCTTTAATAATATACTCATCATTATCAAACAAGCCGACATCGCCCATACGTAATGCAAGAAAGGTAATTGCTATAATGCCAGCAAGTAAAAAGATGCCAACCAGAAATTCTGTATGTTGTTTTTTATTCATAAGGACAGTTTACAGTATCAATGCACTGAGTAAATAATCACTAAAAAGTACAGCAATTGATGATAAAACAACAGCTTCAGTAGTGATGCGGCTAACGCCTTCCGAGCCATAGGCGCCATGTTTATCTAGATGTAGATTAAATCCCTTGTCGCAAGCTATCCATACGATTAGTAATCCAAATACAAGAGATTTAGAAAACCCCATAAAGAGGTCTCGATTTAATACAGTATCAGACATGCCTTGAAAATAAGAACCTGGACTGACGCCGAATAAGACGACGCCGACAAAATACCCACCAAATATTCCAACTAATATGAATATTGCCGTTAATATAGGAACACAAATAATGCCAGCGAGAATTCGCGGTGCAAAAAGATACCGATAAGGGTCAATAGCCATACATTCTAGTGCATCGATCTGATTATCTACCCGCATAATTCCTATTTCAGCACACATTGCAGAGCCCGATCTTCCAATAACCATCAATGCCGTCAACACTGGACCTAGCTCGCGAATTAAACTCAAGCCTACCGCTGAGCCGAGTAAGCTTACAGAGCCAAAGCGAACTAATGTATCGTAAAATTGCAGGGCAATGACCATGCCGACAAATAATCCGGCAATAACAATAACTAATAATGAGCGAGCACCTATAAAAGCAATTTGTTTTATTAAAGGCCTGAGAGAATAGGGTGGTAATAGGATAGTTAAGGTTGTTTCAAATAAAAATATTCCAGCAATACCAAGTCGTATCAATATAGATTCAATCGAAGATACTGCTTGCAGTTTATTTGCGCTCATTGCTCATCAGTTTCGAGTTAATTTATTCAGGTAATCATCGGCGTCAATATCATCATTCATTGCTCTGCGTTCGAGCATATTAACGATTCTTGGGTCAGTGGATTTCTTAATTGTTTCTTTGTCGCCGGTGATGATTTGCTGGCCATTATCGATAACAGTAATACGATCGGCTATCTTAAATGCACTTTCTAATTCATGTGTAACTACGATAATGGTCATATTTAATGCATCTCTTAGTTGTAAAATCAATTCATCCAATTCAGCAGAAGTTACTGGGTCGAGTCCAGCGGAAGGTTCATCAAAGAAAAGGATTTCCGGATCCATAATTACTGCTCTGGCCAAACCAGCACGTTTTAACATGCCACCTGATAACTCTGCTGGCATTAAATCTTCATTATCACTTAAGTTCATCAACTCAAGCTTAAGACGCGACATGATACGAATTGTATTATGATCAAGTTTGGTATGTTCATGAAGCGGTAGTTCGACATTCTCTTGTAAAGTCATCGAGCTAAACAATGCGCCATTTTGAAAGGCAACGCCAATGTGCTTTCGTAATTCGTACAATTCATTACGTTTCAAGCTGGTTATTTCCTTACCCAATAATTTTATCGAACCAGATGCCGGATTATTAAGGCCTATCATATGGCGTAGCAGAGTGCTTTTACCTGATCCGCTATGCCCCATAATGACCATAACTTCCTTGCGTTCAACATGTAGTGAAATATTAGATAACACTTGGGTTTTACCGTACCAAGTATCCAATCCCTCAATTTCAATAATATTTTTAATGTTTGGATCAATCATAGTGCTAACAGATCAGCGATATAATGGTCAATAATGCCAGAAAAAAGAGGCGATGAAACTAAATAAAACGAGACTGGGAAAATTATAGAGAAGTGTTACTGCTCAGGCGGCTAGTAATTTGATTTGATATTTCTTGAGATTTAGTTAATTCATTTTCCGAAAGTTCTTTTTCCAGCATGTCGCGACGACGAATATCCATCGCGTTACCTTGACTAGCGACAACGTTGTACCATGCTAATGCATGCACTTTGTCTTGCTGAATACCATTTCCATCCAGGTACATCATCGCTAAATTTCTTTGAGCAATGGTATAACCTTGCTCGGCTGCTTTCTGATACCACTCAGCAGCCTGTCTATTATCCTGACGCACACCTTCACCATAAGCATAACAAACACCTACTTTATATTGTGCCAAAACATAGCCCTTAACAGCCGCTGAAAAGAATAAATTGAATGCATTGCGATCATTCTGAGGTACGCCGTCACCAAATGCATAGGCTAGTCCATCTTCATAATCAGACTTACCGGTATCATTTGTCTCTATATCACTAGAATCTTCTTCTTTAGCTTCTGTGATTTCTATCGGTTCATCATCAACTGTGTTTGTTTCGATCTCTAATCGTTCAGTTGCTGGCATCGTCTTTTGTAAGTTAGCAAGGTTATGACTTGCTGATGTGTGTCCTTGATCTGCAGCTAAAGCATACCAATGAGCTGCTTGTTGGTCATCTTGCTCAATCCCTTCACCCATTAAATACATGTTCCCCAGACTATATTGAGCATCCACATTACCTTGTTGTGCTGCACGTCTATACCATAAAGCAGACTGGGAGAAATCTTGTTTAACGCCATCACCAGAATAATAAAGTGTGCCTAACTTATATTGCGCTTCCTGATCGCCTTGAGTTGCTAGCGGACGTAATTGAACCACTTCTGCTTTAGGCTCAATATCATCAATAGCTTCATCAGTAATTTCTTCAATGATATTTATATCATCTTTGTTATCAATAGGTTCCTCAATTTCAGGATCTAGCATTGCTAAATCTTCAGGGGTTTCTGCTTCGCTAATGCTTTCATCATTAATTTCTTTTTCCTCATCTGAAGAAAATATATTACCTATAAAACCAAATAGGCCTCCAGACTCTTCTGATTCTTCCGCGATATTTGTTTCTTCAGTTACAGTAGTGACTGTTTCATCTGATTCACTCTCTGTTTGAGTCTCAACAATATCTGTTTCCACAACAGAGTCAGAGTTATCAAGATTAATATTGTCATCCGCTTTTAATGCAGTTGATTCCGTTTCGCTTTTACCAAATAAACTTTCAAAAAATGCAGATTGCTCGGATGGCTCCGTCTCTAGAGTTGTATCTGCAATATCTGTTTGCACTGTTTCTTCGCCTTCAATTGCAGGAGCTTCCGTAGATACTTCTACGCTAGAATTATTTTCAATTTGAGTAATTACTTCTGAAGACTCAGAATCCGGATAGGACTGTAATGATTCAGTAGAAGGAGCATCATCTGCGGCATAACTTTTTACGGTTACAGACTCATTTGAAATATCTTCATTAATGTCCTGTTGTTCCGCCACAGCTTGTTGTTCTAATTTGTTCTCACGGTTTAAAGCATCAAGTTTTTGAATATTATTAAGGTTGTCAGTCGCTGCAACATGACCTTGTTCACTTGCCAATGCATACCATTTCGTCGCTTCTTCATTATTTTGATCTACTCCCTCACCGAGCAGATACATGTTGCCAATACTGTATTGGGCATCCACATTACCCTGGTCTGCGGCTTTTTTGTACCACAAGAAAGAGTCATCGATACTTTGCTCAACGCCCTTGCCGACATAGTAGAGTGAACCAAGGTGAGACTGTGCCTCGCTGTTACCAGCTTCTGCTAATGGCCTGAATTGTTTGACTGCATCATCAAAGTCTCCATTTACTAATGCGCGTCGACCTGCACCGACACTGTATTGTGATAAATCATTCTCAGCATCTTGGGTAAGTTCAACCTCTTCAATGACTGGCTCTGAATCATCAACCATAGCAATAACAGGCTCTGCTTCTTTCGGGGATTCTTCCGCGGATATTTCAGTTTCAGATTGTTCCTCCTCACCGGAAAAGAAGTTGCCGATTGCAGAAAAGAAGCCGCCAGAAGATTCGGTGTCTTCTTCAACTTCTTTGGCATTACTCGGTTCTGTCGTCAGTAGTGTTGGATCAGCTTCAGCGACGTATTTATCTATAACGGGTTCAGCATCTGTCACTTCATCTTGAATTGTTGTGTCGGTAGATAACACAATTTGCTCATCGATTGTTTCATCGACCCTGTTTTCGGTTGCTATAGATTCAGTTTCTTCAACTAATGCTTCAGCCTCAATAGCTTCTTCAGCTACTTCAATTTCAACAGGTGTTTCAGAAATTTCTTCGCTTGCTAATGCATCAAGTTTTTGCAGGTTTTTAAGATTGCTTGTAGCAGCAACATGGCCTTGATCACTTGCTGAGGTATACCACTTGGCTGCTTCTTCATTATCTTGTTCGATGCCTTCACCAAGCAGGTACATGTTGCCAATACTATATTGTGCATCCACATTACCTTGGTCTGCTGCTTTTTTATACCATAAGAAAGCACTGATAAAATTTTGCTCAACACCATTGCCGACATAGTAAAGTGAGCCAAGAAGAGATTGTGCTTCATTATCACCTGCTTCTGCTAATGGCCTGAATTGCTTTTCTGCTTCTTCGTAATCGTTATATGACAATGCGCGACGACCTGCATCGACACTGTATTGTGATAAATCTTCTTCTACATCTTGAGCAAGCGGAATCTCTTCAATTACAGGTGCTGGTTCGTCAAGCTTTGCAATAACGACCTCTTCTTCTATCTGGGTTTCTTCTTCAATTATTTCAGGTTCAGCCTGCTTTTCTTCGCCAGAGAAGAAATTACCAATCGCAGAAAAGAAACCGCCAGAGGTTTCAGGTTCTTCTACATCATGTTCGGTATCAGTAGATTCAGTTAAAAGCGTAGGATCTTCTGCAGCGACATATTCATCAGCGGCAGCCTCTTCGGTATCAACGATTGATTCAGTTAAAAGCGTTGGGTCTTCTGCAGCTATATATTCATCAGCGGCAGCCTCTTCGGTATCAACGATTGATTCGGTTAGAAGTGTAGGGTCTTCTGCAGCTATATATTCATCAGCGGCAGCCTCTTCGGTATCAACGTTCGGTTCGGTTAGAAGCGTAGGGTCTTCCGCAGCGACATATTCATCAGCGGCAGTTTCTGTCTCAATAAGCTCTTCGATATTAACAGGTTCGTTTTTTAGAAGTGTTGGATCTTCAGCAGCGACATATTCATCAGCGCTAGTCTCTACCTCAGTAGCCTCTCCGGTATCAACGTTCGGTTCGGTTAGAAGCGTAGGGTCTTCCGCAGCGATATATGTTCCTGTGTCAGGCTCTTCTGAAATTGTTTCAGTAGTAGTTTCATCATCTTCAAGAGACGCAATAGATTCTGATGTTTCTTCGCTCTCCTCAATTTCTTCATCCTTGGCATCGTCATCACTGGAAAATAAACTCCCAATCGCGCTAAATAAATTTTCAGAAGGTTCGCTTTCTTCTTTTTCTTGCGCTGATTTAGGTTGAGGTAGCCCCATGGCATCATGCATCACAGATACTTCAGGTTTATCAGTGACGGTTTCTTCAACCTCAACAGATACACCCTCTGTTGGGTCGACTTCAGCAATTTCTGTAACGGCTGGAGTTTCAACTTCTGTTACGACTTCCTCTATGATGTCGGGAGCAGCTGCAGTTACTGTCTCTGTCTCTGTCTCTGTAACCTGTTCAGGAATATCAAGTTGTGTGCTATCGAGTGTTAACAGGTCTTTTTTATCTACACTAAAAAGAGGTTTTTTAGCAGGTTCAGCCGTACTTGATGTTTCACTTGTCTGTTCTGATTCAGGTGTAGATGGCGTTGACTCATTTGATACAAGCTTTTCTTCCTGAATAGGCTCAATATCTGCGACTGGTTCAGGTACTGCCGTCTCGGGAAGTTCTTCTTTAGCGATCGGCTCGATCGATTCAGTTGGATAAATTTCAGGTTTTGTTTGAATTGTTCGCGTTGCAACATTTGCACCTGCAGAACGCTCAAGACTTGCTAATTCATTTTGTGCAGCGGCATAACCTTGGTCTGCTGATTGCCTGAACCAACGTTTTGCCTGTGCATAGTTTTGTTCAACGCCTTTGCCCGAACGGTACATGGTGCCAAGATTATATTGTGCTGTAGCATCACCGCGATCTGCTGCCATGCGATACCAACGAACTGCTTCAGCATAATCCTGAGTTACACCTTCGCCAGTATGATGCATGCTACCCAACTGGACTTGAGCACGGGCATAACCTTGTTCCGCAGCTTTTGTAAACCATCGAGCTGCTTCTGTTTGATCTTGTGGGACACCTTCACCGTAAGCATAGGAAATACCGAGGCTATATTGAGAGACAACATGTCCTTGTTCACCTGCGCGGCGATACCAGATTGCGGCTTCGGTAAGGTCTTGTGCTACTCCTTCACCAAAAGCATAAGAAACAGCAAGATTATATTGAGCGTCTCTATTACCTTGTACGCCGGCTTTTCGGTACCAATAAACAGCTTTCTCATAATCTTGAGGGACACCTTCTCCGGCATAGTACATATAACCCAGATTTGCCTGAGCTTTGTCATCGCCTTTTTCGGCTAATTTTGTAAACTCAGCGACAGCAGTTTCATAATCGCCACGGGAGAGGGCATTGCTGGCGCTATAAAGGTCAGCGTTTGCGCTGCTGATGTATAAAATAGAGAGTAGGGCGACTGGCAGGATTCGAGACATTATTTCGGACCCTTATTATTTCGCGAGATGATTTTCGTAAGTATCTGTTGCAATTGTATTTTCGCGGAATAACCGTTGTGATTTCGTAATTCCACCAATTGTAGTGGAAAATTCAGCTAAAAACACTATATATCGTGGATTTGTAAGAAATTATTCACCTAATTCAGGCGCTTTACCAGCGCACCAGAATGGGTCTTTAATACTTATGTTCTTAACTAGTGCTTATTGCTAGCTCCAATGAGATGCTAATGCCTATTCAGTGCCGGAATGTGTAACCATGTCGCCGAAAGCTACTGCATACGTATTTAATCTAACTCACATGATTGATCAGGCAAGTAGACCACCAATCAATGCACCAATAATTAATGGGGGAATGTAAAGTACGTAGAGTAATAATCCTAAACCAGCTAGCGTAGCGCCAATAACGGGTAAGGTTGTTAGCATCGTACCTGCAAAGAACAAGGCAATTGCGACAAGAAGACCTGGTAACAATGCGGCCATTAACCCGGCCAGAACACCACCAGCTTGTTTGCCCCCGACAATACCTGCGATCAATGAGCCTAAACCTGGTAACCAAAATAAAAGAAGGGAGATGATGAACATCCAAATCATGCCCATCAGTACACTGCCATTACTACCTTCTGCCATATTTACTCTCCAAATTTATTGAATAAAAATAATGATGATTAAACCCGGGTATCACTGTAGTACAATTTTGTCTGGTACATATAGCACTAATCCTACATTAAATTTATTGGGAGAGCAGATCAATGTCAGTAATAACAGACCCAGCAGCCCAAATGCGTAATTTGATAGAAAAACCGGGAGTAATAAGTACGCTAGGTGCCCATGATGTTTTAACGGCAGTTATGGTAGAACAATGTGGATTTGACTCAGTTTTTATAGGTGGGTTTGGTACGAGTGCCAGTCTCTATGGATTACCTGATTTAAATTTTCTTGGCATGTCGGAAATGGTGGATGCAACTCGCCGTATGACTCATCGCGTTTCAATTCCTGTAATTGCTGATGCTGATACTGGTCATGGCGACTTACATAATGTAATGCGTTGTGTAAATGAATTCGAAGGGTCAGGCGCAGCAGGTATCATTCTGGAAGATCAGGTCTTCCCAAAACGTTGTGGGCATTTCGGTGGTAAAGAGGTAATACCCGCAGATGAAATGCTAATGAAATTCAAGGCAGCAGTCGCAGCGCGACAAAATCCCGACTTTATTTTTATAGCGCGTACCGATTCCAGAGAAACAGACGGACTTGACGACGCCATTGACCGTATAAATCGATATTGCGATGCTGGTGCCGATGTTGCATTTATAGAAGCACCATTGTCGATTGATGAATTAGAAGAAATTTGTAAGCGTGTTGAATATCCAAAACTTGTTAATATGTTGGCACTAGGCAAGACGCCTATTTTAAGTACAGACGAACTTGAGCAGATGGGTTTTAAAATAGTTGTTGCACCGATAGATTCTGTTTTAATGACAGCACATTGTATGCGCGAGATGGCCGAGGTTTTTAAACGAGAAGGGCATACAAAAAGCCTGAAAGATAAGATGGTCGGTTTTGATGAGGTCAAAGATATTCTTGGTTTACCTGAATACCTCAATCTAAAAGAAAAATTAAAATAACAAATCTTTTTTAATTATTATGAAACGACCATACTGGATTTGTGCTGTCTATTTCATGTTGATAGTTATTGGAATCCCTTGGTACTGGCCAGAAGAATCTACACCATTCGTGTTGGGATTACCTCTTTGGGTTGTTATAGCAATTGCCGTATCAATTTGTATCTCAGTATTTACCGCATTTTTATTATTATGCTATCCATGGAACACGGAAGTGAATTCAGATGAGTAACGGGGTCTTTGACCAGACAGCCTGGATATTTATCAGTACTTACCTTTGTTCATTAATAATAGTTGGTTTTATCGGATACCGTGCTAGAAAAGAAAATACCTTAAAAGATTTCTACCTTGCAGGAAATGGCTTTGGTCTAGTCGTCATTTTTCTCACCTTATACGCGACACAATATAGTGGTAATACTTTGTTTGGTTATTCCGGCAAGGCCTATCGCATTGGTTTCTCATGGATAATGTGCATTCATTTTATGACAGCAATAGTCGCCTGTTTTTTAATCTATGCACCAAGACTTTATGCCTATGCAAAAAAATATGATTTCATAACGCCGACCGATTATCTTCAACATCGTTTTAATTCAAATTGGATCAATGTGATCGCAACGCTAATTCTTGTTGTTGTATTGAGTAATTATCTTTTAGCACAACTAATGGCCATGGGTCGTGCCATGCAAGGCTTAACAACAGTTGACCCTGATGTAGCCTATCGACAAGGCGTCATCTTATTAACATTAATAATGGTTGTTTATGGCACGCTGGGTGGTATTCGCGCTGTTGCCTGGACCGATGTGATTCAAGGGTTGGTGTTGATGGTTGGCTTTAGCCTTTTATTATTTATGCTGTACAAACAATTTGGGCCGATATCACTCGCTACTAATATAATTCAACAGTCGCCCGAAGTTGCGAAGGTCAATGTGCCGGATGCAAACCGACTTCGGGAGTGGCTCAGTTATATTATAATTATTGGACTCGGCTCGACACTTTATCCGCAAGCCATTCAACGCATCTATGCAGCACGGTCCGAAAGAGTATTAAGGCAAGGCCTTGCACTTATGGCCTTCGCACCATTATTTACATCTTTGATTGCTGTCATTACTGGAATTTATGCCATTGCCTATGTTCCTGGGCTTTTAGGCACTGATACCGATCGAGTCCTCGGTATTATTATGTCGATGATTCAGCAAAATTCAGTATTGGGTTATTGGCTTGTTGTCATTCTATATGCCGCAATTCTCGCAGCAATGATGTCTACCGCTGATTCTGCCTTATTATCTATCTCGTCCATGTTAAGTAAAGATATCTATGGGCGCTTTATTGATTCAAATGCAAGTGAAGCACGGTTAACTTTTATGGGGAAAATATTTTCCTGGTGCTTGATAATCTTTTTGGTGTGGTTAGCCATCTATCTAAGTGATAAAGCTTCGCTAATAAAATTATTGGATAGGAAGTTTGATATCCTGATTCAGCTCGTACCTGCATTTATGTTGAGTATTCATTGGCGTGGCATGCAGGCGTTACCCACGTTTATCGGGATCGTTTTTGGCGTGACATTATCTCTGTATTTAGCCTTCGGTGGTTTTGATTTTGTGCAGAATGGAAAAGTCTATGGATTTCACCCCGGTTTAATTGGTTTGCTATTTAATTTAGCCATTGCTGTATTAGGAAGCCTTTGGATAAATAAAACGAACAATAAACCATTGATAGTTTAATTCGGTTTACGTGTTCTTAATCCACTTACGATTCATTTCAAAATAGGTAAACGAAGCTGTCCAAGCAATAAGCACTAGCCCCATTACACCTTCGACAACTGCCATGATACGACCATGACCTGTTAAGACGATATCACCATAACCAACAGTGGTATAAGTTGTGCCAGAAAAATAGACAATGTCCAGGAATGTAGGCGATTCAATCGAGAATGTTATGAGGTCCATGGTGTACATGGCTTGCCAAGCGATAGCGAAGATAAATATTTCTGAAAGGTGTGCTAGTACTGCTAGAAACAAGGCGAGTACGATACTTGCTGGGTGTGTGCCGTGAAAATGACTTAGTAATCTTGTTGTACTGACCAGAGCGGAATAATGCAGACCTATTGCCAAGGCGACAGCTAGTGTTGTAATTATGAAAATGTAGAACATGCTATTTTAAATTGTTTAGTCATCCCTAATGGCATACTTTTCCAGTACTTCTAACGGTACGTGCTCTAATACGGAAGAATCCGTAGAGCGTAAGAGAATTTTGGGAGCCACGCCTTCTTCCAATGCCTCGATCCAGCGCGGAAGACAGATACACCATCTATCGCCAGCCTTTAGACCAGGAAAATCATATGCTTCTACTGGTGTGGAGAGGTCATTGCCACTTTTCTTGGAAAATTCCAGGAAACGATCAGACATTTCAGCACAGACGGTATGCATTCCGACATCATTGTCGCAAGTCTCACACTTACCATTACGAAAATAACCGGTATCCAGTTCATCGCAGCAAGATTCAAGCATTGTACCCAAGACGTTTTTTATCATAGATTTAGTTATATCATTTACACTTCAATTATACTATTACGCTATGTGTGGACGATTTTATTTAAAAAGCAATAAGAAGAAAATAGCCAAACAATTTGGTGTAGATAGTTCTATCGAAACCGAGACTAGCTATAACATAACCCCTTCCGCTAATTGCACGGTTGTCCGATTAAATAATAATACCAAAGAATTCGCATCCCTTAATTGGGGGCTGGTACCACCGTGGGCAAAGTCAGATATTAAAATAAAGCCCATCAATGCCAAAGCCGAAACGCTCAGAGAAAAACCATTCTTTCGAACGGCATTCAAGAAACAGCGTTGCATTATTCCGGTGACTGGTTTTTATGAATGGCAGGGAAGCAAAGGCAACAAACAACCCTATGCTATTTATCCTCTAAACGATGACTATTTCGGTTTTGCCGGCTTATGGGAAAAACGAGATGAACTGGAAACATTTACCATCATAACAACAGAAGCGAATTCAATGATGAAAACAATTCATCACCGCATGCCTGTTATATTAGATCACAATGATTATGATTGTTGGTTGGAAGACGGCACATATGATTTATTAAGACCTTGTCCGAGTGAAGAGATAGGGCAGCACCCGGTTTCATCAGCAGTAAACAAACCGAGTAATAATAATGCTGAATTAATTAAGCGAATATAAATTGTTTTTAAAAGGATTTGTTCTATTCAAAAAATATCTTTTTGAAGCTCAAATAGAATAATAAATAGCGACTTCAATTGAGGAGCACGAACTCGAGCTGCTGGTAGCCTAGGGGATCTTAATTACTACCTGGTAAATATCCATCCTTCTCCAGTACATGATTCACAATTAGGATCTGTGGCATGACAAGCCCCACATTCTTCCCAATCTTTATCTTGTAATGCACTCTGCCATGCGCCCTTGCATCTTTTACCATTAATTGTTATTCCACAAATATAGTTGATCATGCTCGCGTTTCTTGTATACGTACGACATACGGTACAGACAGCTGATGGTCTTGGAAGTTTTGCGCTCAAAATTGTTTGCTCCATTAATAAAAATTTTCTTGATTTTACTATTATGCATTGCATAAAGCATAAAATATTACTATACAAAATATCACCGTTTTATTGAATCTCTTTACAAGTATTTTTTGTAAGCGAGTCTCCGAATTTTGTATTTCCTGCTAATTACTCAGAACATATTAAACTGCGTGAGTAACTATTTAGGCTAGTAACGACCAAGGATTATATCGCATTGAGTAATGACCGCAATGCATAGCATTTGAACGAATAGTTCAACCTTCAATTGTTAATTATTAGCGGGTGCCGCCATTATTAGTTGAGATGGCTTTCTGTTTTAAATTATTCGCTAGATTCTTTTTCCTCCAGATTTGCATCTTGTATGGTTTGTCTGTGGCCATAGGGTTTCCACGCAGGGGCGATGACATTTGGCATGTCTGAACGATTTAATAGATTAGCTGGCGCTAATGTAAATTCGCCATAGCGTTCATTGATATTATCTAACGTCTTATTTAATTGATGGTTTTTTATGTCATCATCTTCAAATAGATCAATCTGCCCTTTTTCTGCACGCGGGTCTAAAGCGGTTAACTGCACCTGATGTACGCCTTCGCCATGCCAGTATCGATACATGACAATTTTGCATAGATCGATAATAGGCTTGCTATCGTTACTCGGGAATTCTATTTTGAATTTATTACCCAGCCAGCCGTGTCTGGTTCTTAAGCCGATATAAAAGCGTTGTGCAGTTAGGGCATGTTTCCGTAAGCGTTGTGCGACTTTTTCAGCCATGTGGATTAGATACATATAAATAGTATCTTTCGCTGTTGTGTTTGGTGGCATCACTTTGCCATGGCCAATAGACTTTGGTGGTTTAATATTATTTTGCACTTTGTCCGGGTCTTTGCCTTGGCACATATACCATATGCGTTTGCCTGGGTTCCCAAAGCGTTGACCTAATACGCTAATTGGTAATCGAGCAACATCTCCACAAGTAAAGGCACCACGCTTTGCCAGGAAAGCACCGATACCTTTATTAACACCACAGAGTTCTGTTACAGGGACACCTCTCAGTTTTGTCGCTGCTTCCCATGGTGGGATAATGGTGAGTCCATCAGGTTTCATCAGTTTAGCTGCATATTTCGCAGTTGATTTATCGCCGCTAATGCCTACAGAACACTTCACTTTCGACACACTGAACACTTTTCGTTTAATCATCATGCCTATCACTTCCGGCGTGGTGTCCCACACTTTTTTACAACGAGTGAGATCAATAAAGGCCTCATCGACAGAAAAAATTTCTATATCAGGTGAGATATCTTGTAGCGAATCCATAATCCGTGTTGAGACTTTGGCATAGAGCACCGGGTTAGCGGGTATCTGTATAAAGTCGGGACAAAGTCGTTTTGCATCTTTGACACGCATGCCGGTGCATACACCAAAGGCACGTGCTTCATACGAAGAGGTAATAATACAGGTGCCGGTTAAACCATTTGTTATTCCTATAGGTTTGCCCATTAAGTCCGGGTTGTGCACTTGCTCGACCGATGCAAAGAAGGCGTTCATGTCGGCCAAAGCGATGACCCGCGGCCAGGTTTTTATTGTCATTATTATTCTCCGCACAGAGGTGGGTTGTTGAGCAAGCCTCATCCTTAAGGCTTGTTCAACGAAAGCGTCGAATGTGTAATTTTCTTAGCTAAATCTGCCTGAGGCAGACGCCAGTACGTCCTGTACTAGAAGTGACTGGGGAGTCATGTCTTGAAAACAAAGTGTTATTTTCAGGGACAGCCCATTATAAGAGAACTTTTAGAGAACTTTCAAGTGGAAATAATAAATGACCGATTAGGTCAACGGCGTAATGTATCTATCTATTTGTTTCTTATAGGAAAATTAGAAATTATAGAATAGCAATATCTCAGCATAGTCATTCCTGCTGACGGCAACTATCGGCTATAAGGCTTAATAAGGCAGGTACAGCTAATTACGAGGCACTTTCCTTTTTAGAAATAGGTATCTCTAAATAAGGTAAATTTTTAAGTTTACGTCGGAATTCATCCGTTATTTTTTTCGCATCTACGTCATTACGCACAACACGAGGTGTTAGTAGGACAACTAGCTCCGTTCGTCTTTTTTCGACGCTTGTGTTGCCAAATAATTTTCCGATAAAAGGAATTTTATAGAGGCCTGGGATGCCGCCTTCATTTTCCGTTTCTGAATTACGTATTAACCCACCTAATACAATCGTTTGTCCTGTATTGATCGCGACAGTGCTTTCTATTTGTCGTTGTTGAATAGTAGGGGCATCAATATTGGATGACGTTGTTGCTACGGCATTACTGACCTCTTGACGAATATCCATAGTAACAAGACCACTATTATTCACGCGTGGTGTCACTTCAAGCGTGACACCTGTGTTTCTGAATTGGATTTCATTAACCGTTGGTGCATTGGGGTCAACATTACTGCTTGATTGCCGGGTAGGGACAGGTATTTCATCACCGACATTAATCACCGCTGTTTGATTATCCAAAACCATTAATGAGGGAGCGGAGAGGACATTAACTTCTGATTCGGTTTCTAATGCATTCAATGCAACTTTAATATTTGATGCGCTATTCACAATGGAATAAGAAAACCCCGGAGCCAGTGCAGATATGCCTGCCGTGCCTAAATCGAGTTGTCCTTGTCCGGTTCGACTTCGACCAACCTGATTGTTAAAAAACCACTCGACGCCATAACTTAAATCACCATTTAAAGTCACTTCTAAAATGCTTGCTTCAATAAGTACTTGTAGCGGGATTACATCCAGTTTTCTGATTGCGGCAGCAACCATTTTATAATCACGTGAAGAGGCCAGTATGACTAATGCATTGCGTGTGTCGTCTGCTATGATTTCTACTGAGCTATTAGAGTTTATAGAAAGTCCCGAATCGCCAACGCTCAACGGTGCTATAGGTGTCGATGCTGTATTTTCGTTAGCATTTGCATTTTCGTTTGCGGCTATTTCAACAGGTGTCGTGCCTGGTGCCAATTGAGGTGTTGTCGATGAAGATGTTGACGTGTCAGCATCAAAAATATTACCCAGGATTTCAGCAATTTCGATTGCTTTGGCATTTTGTACATTATAGACATAAAGGTTTTGACCGACTTGTTCACCTTGTCTATCGAGTCGGTAGAGCCAGATTTCTGCTTCACGCAGAGCAGTTTGTGTTGAGCTGATTAATAATATTGAATTTAATCGTTCTAGCGCAACAGTACGGACTAAACCATCCAGTAATTCATTAGATGATGAGCCTTCAACGCCCCCTAAGATTTCATCTAGCTCTGTTTTTAATGTTTCTGGATCCACATAATCAAGTGGGTAAAGCCCTACAGACATACCACGCAACCAATCGACATCAAAGATATTAATGGTTTCCTGAAGCTGTTGTAGTTCATCAGGTGTTCCGCCAATAATGAGCATGTTTCTTTGCTTATCTACTCTGAGTTCACCACCATCACTAATAAATGGCTCAAGTATTTTTTGCATTTCCTGAGCGGCAATGAATTCTAAGGGAACAATTCTGACACTGTATCCACTTTGAACTGATACATCGGGAGTAGTAGGAGAGAGGTTTCCTTTTACAACTTTGGATTTTGGTAAGATTTTATATATACCATTCGATTCAATAATTGCAGCATTATTAATCGATAAGATTTCTTCTAGCAGTGGGAATAATTGTTCTTTCTTTAAAGGATTAGCTGTTTCTATTGTTACTGAACCACTGACTTGAGGATCGATGACAAAATTTAAATTCAAGACATCACTAAGAATAACTTTGACGAACTCATTTATGTCCGTGCCTTGGAAATTAAGTGTTATGTCGCCTGCATCAGCTTGCGTAGTTGTGATGGCTTTAGGTGTCGATTCTCCAACATATTTGCCATCACCAATCTCAATTATTTGTTGGCGTTTATCAGTGACAGGTTCCGAATTTCCGACTAAAACTTCATCCTGGACGGCAGCTTTAAATTGTTCTGGTTGGGTAGGACTGGCTGAAACTGACTCATCCTTAACAACAGTTGGCGCTAGCGTATAGCCGAACATATTGCAGCCAGTTACTAGAACAAGAATAGCGCTATATAGGCCAATTAAATTTAATAGCCTCTTCTTCATGAAGATGAAACTCCTTTTAGATTACCGTTTTATAATATTATTATTGTTTTATTCTATGCTTTCTCTGCTGAATTTAAAGCATTATCTACAATATATTCAATGTATTACTAGATCTATGTGTCTGGCGGTATAGGTTTTTTTATGGGGATTGGCGCTATTTTTTGGGCTTTTTGGCTTATTTCTTCTTTAGGAGTCGTTTTGTTCGTTTTCGCGGCTGATTTCTTCTGAGGACTGCTGGCCTTGATTTCGAGTTCAAGGTTTTTAGTTTCATTTCCCTTTTTTAGTAATACTGACCGAGATTCGATAGTTTCCAACGTCCATCCTTCTATTTCTTCGCCCAAAGAAAGTCGTTGCAATGTTTTGCTTCGACCAGATTGAATGATCGCGAGTTGTCTTTCTGGCGTGATGATTACAGCATTTAATGAATATTGTTCAGCTTTTTTAGGTACTGTTTTTTTCTTTTGATTTGACGGTTTGGTCGGCTTTACAGGTGCAACATAAACGTAAGGTTTTCTATCTGCAAAAAACAATGGCCGATTGATTACTTCATCAAATTCTGAAATGTCAGGTATTACATTCTGGATCTCTTCAGGTGCCTGAGTGGTGGCAACAATAGCGTTGTTATTAACATTTACACTATCCGGTAGCGCTACAGGTTTATTTAAATTAGCCCAGAGCAGGAATCCCAACATGCAACAAGTAAATAACAATATTATTTTGAAAAAGATTAATCTATTTTGGGCTGATTTATTCATGCTGCAACTCGATTTAAATATCCGGTAACATCAAAACGAACTTCTAGCAGACCAGTATTTTTATTTTGCCGCTTAGATGAAACATGTCGACGTTGAATCAAAAGATTATCTGTAAATAACAGGGGTTTATTGTTCGTCAGTTTGTATAACACCGACTGTAGTGCTTTCATATCGACTTGCATGTGTACTTTTATTGTTACTTTGGGATAAACACCATCATCTTTACCTGTAATTGCATGCGTGCTAACCAGGTTTCCACCGCTAGCTTCAACGATAGTTTTTAGCTTTTTTTGTAGTTCAGCTGCGATAATGGCGGGCACATCACCTGTTAGAAAATCCGCTTTATTCGCATTATTGTTGTTAAGTGCTTTAATTTCGTTTTCCAATACTTTTATGTTTCCAGCAGCGCCTGAAAACTTGCTCAATTGAAATGAGAGATCCTCAATGCGGTCAACATTCGCTTTTCTTGTTGCAAGGGCAGGTTGGATGAGAACAAAATAAAGTGCAATGACAGAGGCTAATAAAATTCCTGCGGAAAATAGACCGTGTTGCCAATGGGAGAGTTTTGTTTTCATATTCTCTCCTGTTTAAATTTCGCAGATAAATGAAATTTATCTTTGCCGGTTGATCTATTTTGTGTGACAGGTGATCTAAATTGTACTTTGGTAAAATAAGCAGAAGAATCCAGTGTTTGAATAAGTGATGAAGCGTTACTTGATTCACCCTGTAATTGCAATTCACCGGCTTTCATAACAAAACGTGTTAACCAGGTATCGTCGGGGATAATTTGTGTCACTTCGTCAATGAGTTTGAGACTGCTTATTTCATTTGCACGTTTATTTTTCAGGAATTGCAATTGTCCCAGTATCTTTTCTTTGTCTTGTCGGAGCGCTTGTAAGCGCATCGCCGTTTTTCTCTGTTGGACTATTTCCGTTTCAAGTAAGGTCAGACCCTTTTGTTGTTTAATAATGGGAGCAAACAAAAGAGCTACTAAAAGTAAACAGGTTGTAGCCACTAAAATAAGCAAGGCATTATCAGAATGGGCATTGTCCTGATGTCTTTTTTCTGGAGAGAGTAGGTTAAGTCGGGAGTTATCATATTGGCTTACAGATCGAATTGAGTTTAGTTCAACTCCCCATGTATTTAGTTCACTGAGTACAGAGTCAACTCGATCACGTGGCACTAAAAATAATTCAAGATGAACTTTATCTAAATCTTCATTTTTCTCATTTAAAAGATAATCAAAATAGGTTTGTTCTGGAGTAAATGGCGTTTTTCGACTCATCTCAAAAGAAAGCACTTCTCTTAAATTTGAACTTGCTGCTTTGGGGAAGGCCATTTTTTTTGCTAAGAAATGTTCATCAGGGATGATCAAAGATACGATACAATTATTTTGTGAATATTCCTGTAACCAATTAAGAACGACAGCGCGTTCTATATCATCAGTTTTAATAAATTGCCGTATTTCAAAGGCTTCTTTTGAATTCTCAGTATATCGTTTGAAAATAACCTGCTGATCCTTGAATTCTATCGTAATCAATTCGGGAACTGGATTAAATGCCCTGCGTACTGAAGCAGGACACAGGTAGCCTAGACCTTCTGTCCACCATTTAATTGCATCATTAAATTTTAAAATATCAAACATCAATTAACTCTCTGATTCTTCAAGTGATGATTCACTTTCTTTTTTACTACTTTCTGCTGATTCTTGCCATGATAAAATGGAAAAAGGTTTGTTTATATTTTGCTTCATCAGCACAATAACTTCGAGTTTTGCGTGTGTATCGTGAATAATGCCTTCACTGGAAATTGAAAATATTTGACCGTTAGATTTAGACAAGTACTTTGAGTCTATACCAATCAACGGAGCGGGGGTTTGAGTATCGGTAATATTCAATCTTGACTCTATAAAATCATCAACCTGCTCCACATTGATGCTAGGTATCGCTAATAATGCTTCTCTTGGAGCAGAATTTGGATTTATTCCGGCTTGATGCGAGTGAATTGTCAACGCAGGCTTTAATCTATTGTAGATAGTAGTAGTCATACCTAATACTAATTGCAATTCATCCAATGAATTGAATAAACCATCTTTCGCACCATAACCATAGTCAAGACGCTGATAATCATCATCTTCAGCACCATTGGTGCGTACTAAGTTATCCTTATCTCGCCAGTCGAGAATTGCTTGTAGTAGTTGCAATCGATCTTCTTCGTTTGATTCAGATGTATCGCTTGATTGAATTAACCCATACAGTAGTTCTGAGTGAGCTGTATTTATATCAATTTTACCCGATTCATCAATTATATTTAGATTGATGTTGCCTTGCTTAAATTCAATTGAATAATTTGTCCCGTCTGACTTCCATATTCGATCAAACCTCGGTTTTAATAGTTCAGACACAGCCTGCCATATGCCAGCTTCTGCAATAGCTTTTGCCTGACTTGAGTGAACCAGGTTTGCAGTTAAGCCGGTTTCAATTCTAACCATTCGGCTATAACCAGTAGCCAGTATAATAAGTAAGGACAGCATCCAGAGTACAATTACAAGAGCGATACCTGATTGACTTTGTTTTGAGTTAAAACTTTTGCGTTTCATTCTATTAAATTGGAGATTGTGAGGTTTTACGGAGTACAAACTGCGGTTGTCCTCCAACAAAGTGTGAGTGAAATGGAATCTTCAGTTCAGGCCAATCCTGATTTTTTTCTGTGCCTTGTATTTTTATACTTATAAGTAGAGGTAAAAACTGATCGTTTTGCCATTCATCTTGCCATTGCGGTGTTTGATCTGCTTTTTCACGACCAAAGTAGGCGAATTCAATATCTTCTATATCTTCCAACAGCGTTACTTGCTCAAAATTATCATTTTCAATTGGAAAAACATCACCACTAGCATGACTGTAATACAAATCCAGGTGGTTCATGTCATCAGTGTTATTTATCTTTAGTGTAACGAGTTGTACACCACCACCACCACGGTGCGCAGGTAAAGTAGTTGTAAAACTAATTTCATTATTTTTACCTGAAAATATTAGCTTTCGTTTTTTATTGTCAAACCATAGCAAAGGTGTCATTTGTGTGACTTGTCGTTGAATAAATTGAGCCACTATTCTTGTTTCATCATTGTGTGCAATTTTACGTTCGGTTGACTGCCAACTTTTGTTTGCTGTGAATATAGTGCTGAAGAGTAAGACTAGAATTAAACTGAGCAATGTCATTGCGATGATTACTTCAATCAAGGTGAAACCAGTATGTTTTTTCAAATCAATTATGGTTTTCATGAGACAGGAATTATTTTTAAAGTGTTCAACTTAATTGCACGGGTTTTCCCATTGCTGTCCCAGCTTACTTCAACTTCGACTTCACGTTTGACAATCCGAAACCTGGTTTCAAGTGAACCGTCATCGTCATCAGGAGTGCTAATGGTGGTATTCCAATGGTATTTATTATTTTCAACACCTGATGACTCGCCACTATCAGATAAGTCTTCTATACCAATGCCAGCCAATCTAGATTGAGCCACAATAACAGCACGGGAATATTCATCACTTAAAACGGTAGAACGGGTCCCTTTGCTGTAGATTTGAAAAATAACACCAAGACTTAAGGTAAATATGGAGAAGGCGACGAGTACTTCTAGTAATGAAAACCCTTGATGTTTTTTAATCATGTTTTCGGAAGGATCTTAACTTTGCCTGTTAACCAATTCACATCGATTAAATATTCTTTTTTTTCATAAGCTAATTTAATTTGACCACCAGTTGAACTGCCATCAGGGAAAAATCGTATACGACCTTCCTTTTCCGAAAGCTGTTCTGAACGTGCTGTAATTATCGATAGCGAGGACGAATCAGGAATAGTTAATGCTTTTTCTTTCTCATCAGCAGTGAATGTTTTGCTTTCTATATTTAAGCTGAGTGTTGTTTCATGTTGACGGGATATCGCAAGGCTACGAGTTTTCTTTAGATTAGAGGCTAGCTCACGCGTTGCAGTTTTAGTTTGGCTGCTGGCAATAACATTCGGTAAGAAGGGTGGCACAATAGTCAATACCAAGGCGAGTATGACAAAAACAACCAGAAGTTCGAATAGTGTGAAGCCAGTATTGGTGTGTTTCATTCTCATAAGCTATTACACATCATTGGATGTTTATTCCCAGTTATTGATGTCCTTATCATCTTTTTCCCCGCCAGCGACATTATCAGCACCTAAGGTATAGAGATCATAGGGTCCATTTTGACCTGGCATAGCATAATGATATGGATTCCCCCAGGGATCGCTGGGTACCTGCTTTTTCTTTAAATAGGGACCATTCCAACTTTCAAACCCTGCAGGCTGAGTGGACAATGCCTGTAAGCCTTCATCAGAATTTGGGTAACGACTATTGTCGAGATAAAAGAGATCGAGTGCAGCGCCTATATCTTCAATCTGTAGTCTGGCAGTATCAGATTTTGCCCCACCAATGTATTTCATGACCTGAGGTCCAACTAAACCAGCTAGCAAGCCAAGAATGACAAGCACAACAAGTAATTCAATTAAGGTAAAGCCACTCTGTTTTTTTGTATTCATAATTATAGTTATATGATTGTTTATATGAGTTAGACAACAAGTTCGTTTAGACCAAGGATTGCAACAAGTATAGATAATATAATGACGGCAATCATACCGCCAAGTCCGAGTATAAGAACGGGCTCTACTAACGTCAGCATGCGTTTAATCAATGAATTCGTTTCCTGATCATAAATATCGGCAATTTTTAATAACATGCTTTCTAATTGCCCGGTTTCTTCGCCCACCTGTATTAATTGTATCGCGAGTTGTGGAAAGCGTTGTTCTTTTCTCAATGCTTCTGCAAGACGACCACCTTGTTCAAGGCTATGTGTGACCGTGTCCATCACTTCAGCAATTATTCGGTTATTAATAACCTCGCGCACAATAGATACACCCATTAATAATGGGACACCATTACTGAGTAATGTGCCTAAAGTTCGTGAAAACCGAGACACTTCAATTTTTGAAATTAATTCACCATAAAGCGGTATTGATAGAAGGTAATTGTCTAACCGCCAGCGTTTTTCTGGATCTTCAAGTTGTCGTTGAAATAACCAATAGCCACCTACCGCCAGAATAGGGAAAGCCCACCAAAAGCGCTGAAAGATTTCTGCTGTACCAAATACAAGCTGCGTTGATAAGGGAAGCGCTTGACCGACATCCTCAAATAAAGGCACAAATTGTGGTACTACAAACACCATTAAAGCGATGACAGAGATAATGGCAATAAAAAATAAAATTAACGGATAAATTAATGCAGAAATAATGGTTGAACGCATTTCAGCACTGCGTTCAAGGTAATCTGATAAACGCTGTAATACTGTTTCGAGTGCGCCACCTGCTTCACCAGCACGGATCATATTGAGATAAAGACGGCTAAAACTTTTCCCTTGTGCTTCCATCGCATCTGACAGAGACGCGCCGCCTTGAACACGGGTGTAAATATTATTCACTAAAGATGCAACAACGGGATTTGAACTCACACTTTCCAACGTTTGTAATGCTTGATCAAGAGGCAGGCCCGCATGCAAGAGTGTAGCGAGTTCTCGTGTCATGATAGTAATATGATTGGCATTTAATTGACCGTTATTAAAACGCGGTAATTTGAATGTGCGATTTGTATTTCTATTTACTTTAGAGGCTTCTACTGCGCTGATGGGGATATGACCAGAGTTCTGTAATTTTTCAATCGCAACAGATTGTGATGGGGCTTCCATCTCGCCTTCCAATGTTTTACCGCTACTTGTTACAGCTTTATAGAAATAGGTTGGCATTGTTACTCACGCGTAACGCGCATGACATCGTCTATTGTTGTTATGCCTTTGAGGGCTTTTTTAATACCATCGATTTGCATAGTATCCATGCCTTCATTAATTGCTTCACTTTGTAAGGTCGTGCCATCAGCATGAGATAAGATAAGTCGACGTATGGATTCAGAAATTAACAAAAATTCGTTGATAACACTGCGGCCTAGATAACCATTATCCATACAGCCGACACATCCCACCGGCTCATATAATGTTAGCTCAGAGCTTGTTGCGTGCTGATCAAGTTTTAACTCGTCAATTAATTCTGGTAGTGGCTGAAAAGATTTTCGGCAGGCCCCGCACAATACTCTCACCAAGCGTTGTGCAAGAATGCCATTTAACGTGGATGTTAAGAGATAATCTTCAACGCCCATATCGAGTAAGCGAGTAATCGAACTACCAGCATCGTTCGTGTGCAATGTAGAAAACACAAGGTGGCCGGTCAATGCTGATTGCACAGCAATACTAGCTGTTTCAAGATCACGCATCTCACCAATCATTATTACGTCAGGATCTTGTCTGACAATGGAACGCAATGCGTCACCAAAGTTAAGACCAATCTGTGGTTTTACCTGGATTTGGTTTACCCCTTCGAGCTGATATTCCACCGGATCTTCTACCGTAAGAATTTTTTTGTCAGGGGTATTGAGTTGATCCAGTGCGGTGTATAGCGTGGTCGTTTTACCACTTCCTGTTGGACCCGTGACTAATATAATGCCATGCGGGAGTTTTAAAATTTCCTGAACCTTTTCTTTGTTCTCTTTTGAAAAGCCCAGTGAATCAAAACTAAGACTGACATGTTCTTTATCAAGGATACGCATCACCAGGCTTTCACCATGCATGGTAGGTACAGTTGAGACACGCAAATCAATTAATTTACCTTGTGCTCTAATTTGAATGCGCCCGTCCTGCGGTAAGCGACGTTCAGCGATATTCATCTTCGCCATAATTTTAACTCTAGAGATTACAGCGGCTGTTGAGCGAGCAGGGGGAGCTTCAGCTTCCTGCAAAACACCATCAATGCGATAACGTATCTTTAAACGATTTTCAAAGGGCTCAATATGAATATCTGAGGCACGTGACTCAATAGCATTATTTATGACCAAGCTTACGAGCCGTATCACAGGGGCTTCAGCAGCCAGATCTTTTAATCGTTCAATCGAATCATCATCAGAGCCGTTCTGGTCTATATCAATCTCTTCAACAATGTCGGCGAGTTTAGTTTGGCCATCACCGTAAAAACGTTCCAATGTATTTTCAATTTGAGAAATTGATGCAACCTTTGGAATGATTTCTTTATTCGTTGCCAATTTAATTGCCTGCAATGAATATGAATCGGTAGGGTCTGCCATTGCAACAACAAGCGATTCATCCTGTTGTTCAATTGGGATAACAAAATATTCTTTTAAAAATTTTGATGGAAGGGCGTCTTCGAATATTGGGGTGGCCGGAATATCATCCTCTTTTAAAACAGGATTATCTGTTAGCTGGCTAAATACAGAGACCATGTCTTTATCTGATATTAGGCCTAATTGTACTAAAAGTATTCCTAATGCTGTGCCATTTTCATGTTGTAATTCTAAAGCTCGATCTAGCTCTTCTTGCTTAAGTTTATTCTGAGATAAGAGCAAGTCACAAAATGTATTGCCCGCTATTGTCCCAGACGTAGGGATACTTGGAGCATTAGAATTTGCGGCTGAATTTTGTGTCTTATCCATAATTAAGAACTTGTCATAATTACTTGAAATATACAATATTTATAGATGAAAAATTTAAAACTTAAAGTAATTTCTAGGGAAAACTGGCACTAATTTTAGAGAGTATCTATAGCCCAAAATGGGTTAGGCGCAATGTAATTAAATATCACTATAAAAGGAAATTTTCTATTATTAAGTCACCATTAAATGGGTGGTACTAAACTAGAAGTTGTAAGTTAAAAATAATTCGCTGTAATCATCTCTGCTAACGAAAAATGCCGGATCACTACGCTTTTGATTGAAAAAGAAGCGGCCTTGAAGTTCTAGTAACCAGTTATTGCCAATCCGTCTGCTGGCTTCGATGTTGAAGAATTTTCCGCCATTGTCTCTATCCCATACAAGTCCAATCAGAGCTTCAGTTGACTGTACATCATTAAAAGCGAGACGCGCTCCGATAGCGATATCATCCTGAAAAATATTGATGGATAATTCATCGCGGTCATCATAGTGATACTCACTCAGTACACCTAGATCGATCGCAGTATCCATGATACCAACAAAGGTGTATTCAAAACCGCCAGCAACGGCATTATAGGTAGTGCCTTGGCCACTACGATGTAAGGCTTCAAACTTCCATAGCATATTGCCCTTGGTAGTTTGAATATCGGTAGAAGTTTGGTTGATGATGTCATAGAACGGAATCAAAAAAGGATTGCCGCCACTATCCGTGTCCAATAACAAGCGTGGCTCTCTGCTAGTACCATAAAAATGTGAGAAACCAATATCCCAATCACCGATGTAGTGTGAGTAGCGCGCAGCGAAATCAATGTGTTTTTCTTTTGCGGCAGATTCAAACTGTGAACGATCTTGTCGGGTTTCTGGAATACTTCTTAACCTGCCACTGGTTCCTGGGAAATATCTTTCACGGAAATAGGGCATGACAAAAAGATCTACTGTGCCCCAATCATTTATCAGAGCAAGGTTGATCATTGGTTGGCCCAATTTATCTTCGGTATCGAGATTTTCAACCAGATCTGTTTGATTGATGATATCAATCAAATGTTGAAACTCAGTGACGCCCCAAAATACTTTTCGTATACCGAGGCGTAATTCCCAATTCTCGGCAACTTTTAAATAAGTTAATTCACGGATATCGAAATGTGTACGTTCGTTATCGTTTTCATCAACACGAACATAAGGTACAAAGGCAATACTTTGGTCACCACCATCCCATTCATGGTAATACTCAGGTTCAAATACAAATGAGAAGTTGGTGTCGTGGTCTTGTCTTGAATCTTGTGCTGTTTGGTTAAAGCCTCTGAATTCTATCCCAGCGAAGCCACTCCATTCACCCGCATGTGACATCGAGCTTACTGATGTAATTATAAATAGAAATAAATATTGTATAAATGTTCTCATTCTATTTCCGTTTACTTATCTCCCTGTTTGTAACAATTTCCTATCTAGCGCGTTTGAGTGTGTTTTTATCAAAGTCTCTATCGCTTAAACCATTTTTAAACTTGTAATCAGTCCAACTAAGCGTCGTACTCTTACCCGTTTGATGGTTTGTCATTTGCATACTACCCGGGCGCCAATATTGATCAAGATATTGTTTGTAATCAAGAAACTGTAATGTTTTTAATTGTGAATTTTTTCTATCGAAGAATTCAAGTTGTAGTGGTTGATACATTTCTTTATCCAACCAAACAATTTGGCGTGTATAGCCCGAGTGTTCATATTCTGGAAAACGCTCAATGACAAAACTATCGCGACCGTTGAGGGTCTCATCACGTAACCATTTGTATTTATACTTTTCTACTTCTTGCGAAGAGAGATCTTCATAGGCGTATTCACTACCAACAAAGGGACCTGACTTATTAGATGAAGAGATTCGTTTTACGCGCTTTAAAGCAGGTAAGTATAACCACTGGTCATCTGGTGTTAATGAATGTGTATGGCTAAGAAAGGCAGTGCCTTTGATATCTTTAGGGGCATCAAATGTGATTAAACTTTTATCACCATCTCCGGGCACTTCAAATGTTGTAATGCGCATGACACGCGTGCTTGAGTCGCCTTGTTTATTTTTGAGCTCCATACTCATATCGGCTACTTGATCTGTCCAACCTGTATCACGCTTATCTGCTTCTTCTGCAATCGCTAAGCCTTTTTCTTCCGGAGTTTCAGCATAAGCTGTACTAAGCAGTAGTGTTAACAGTATCGGTAGTATCAATATTGTTTTCATCAGTTTTACCCTCAATTTTCATTAATATGGCTGGCAGGAATAGGAAATCAGCAAATATTGCAAAGGCAATAACGATAGCTGTTAACAGACCCATACCTGAATTTAGTTCGAAACTGGATGTTGATAGAATTAAGAATCCGGCAACAAGAATTATCGATGTGACTAGTAATGCACGACCGACTGTTTTAAATGCGTAACGTACCGCGTCTTCAGAGTTTAGTCCTTTCTCACGACGGGCACGTAAATATTTACTCAGGAAATGCACGGTATCATCTACAACGATACCGAGACTCATACTGGTAACAACGGATAGTGATAAGCCGATTTCGCCAACGGTTAACCCCCAAAGACCAAAACCCATTGCTGCAGGCACAAGGTTCGGAACTAAACTGACTAGACCAATTTTAAAAGAGCGCAGTGCAAATATTAAAACGATTGAAATTAATATTAATGCAACTGTTGTCCCAATTAGCATGCTGACAATATTCCGCTTCCCGATATTGGCGAACATGATGGATGTTCCACTACCGTCTGCTTGAGCGATATGATTTGTATTTTCGCTCAACCATTTTTGAGCGCGTTCTTCAATGGCGATTAAATTATTTGACGATATAGTCTTTAGTGTCGCTGTCATGCGTGTTGCAGATTTGTCGACATTAATTTGATTGTTAAGATCTAGCCCATAGGGCAGTGACATTTCATAGAGTAATAAATATTGTGCAGCTAAATTTCGTTCGTCAGGGATTTTATAAAACGAGTCATCATCCGCGTGCATATTTTTATTAAGTCGTTTTGCGATATCGGTATAAATATTAACGTGTAGTGTTTCTGGTTGTTCGCGATACCAATTTGCAAACGCTTCTATCTCGTTTAGAAAAGCAGGTTCACTGATACCGCCTGTTTCAGATGCAGTAAGTGAATATTCAATATTATAAAGACCGGTAAGATTTTCCGTTGTGAAGTCGGAATCAGTTCTAAATGATACAGACTCATCAAAATAATGAACGAAGATATCGTTAAGCTCATTGCGCGGTAAAGCAGCTACTAATAATAAAATTAATCCGAACATTCCCCAGAATATTGGATTTTTCTTTGCTACCACAAATTCAGAAAATTTTGCCATGAGACGATTGTCGTCTTCTTTCTCTTCCTTAATTCTTACCGGGAGTAGTGAAATTAGAGCCGGAAGTAAAGAGACTGATAAAACGAATGAGACCAATACGCCGAGTGCAACGAAATTACCAAGATGTCTAAAAGGGGGCACATCAGAAAAGTTCATGGTGATGAATCCCAAGGCTGTTGTAACACTCGCCAGAAAAACAGGCTGAAGGTTTAAACGCAGACTTTCAAGCAAGGCATCATTTTTCAATAAGCCATGTTTCATACTATGAATAAAAGTAACAAGAATATGGACACAGTTTGCAATGGCAACAGTGAGGATAATCGTTGGTGCACTTGCAGAAGGAGGAGACAGCGGCATTCCAAAATACGCGCCAAGTCCCATTGCTGACAAGATTGAAAACATAATTACTAACAGTGTTGCAAATGTGCCGGTAAATCCGCCAACCAGCAATGCAAGTAACAGAAGCATAACGCCAAAACTGATAGGGACTAATGATGCCATGTCATTTTTTGAAGATTCAGAAAAAGAATTATTCATCATTATCATGCCGGTGAGATAAACGTTTACATTCGGATGCGCTTCACGAATATCATCGGCCATGTTTCTAACGTAGGTGACGACTTCTGGTGTTTCGACCATTTCATTTATTCGGGGTAACTGCACAGTTACATTGACTCCAGTCACATGACCGCTATCAGAAATGAGTCGATGTATAAGTAGCGGTTCAGCTAGGGCGATATCTCTAATCTTGTCTAATTCTTGATCAGATAAATCCTGTGCATTTGTAACTAAATCACGGACTATCAAGTCATCTTCTTCTGCTTCCGTATGCTGAAAATTAGTAATTGAATCAACACGATTGGAGTAGGGTATTTGCCAGGCTTTTTCTGTTGTCTCTTCAACAAGGTTCAGAAGCTCTCGGCTAAATGCATTGCCATCAGTTGGTTCGAATACAATCAAGACATTGTCATTCCTGACATAGGTGTTTTCGAGTGCTTCGAAGGCTAAGAGCTGAGGATTATCTTCACTGAAAAATACTCGGTAACTAGTGGTGAAGTTGATCAAGCGCCCGCCGCTAGCAGCAAGGGTGACAAAGACCAGGCTGAAAAAAATGATATACCAGCGGTGTTGCAATACCCATTTTGGGTAAGATGTTTCAATCCAGTTCATATTGTCCCTCAGTTTAATCCATTAATATTAAATATTTTGTAAAATATTCACTTTAAATATGACTTTTAATTAACGCTTTTTAAGCCCAGTTAGTAAGAGTTTTACTACCGATAATGCCTTTTTCTCAAATTCTTCTTTTGTAAAAAGGTGCATAAACATAGGCACATCAAACAGCACTAACATTGAGTGGATTGCTGCTGCCGTATCGATGACGTCATCAACATCAAATTCACCCGTTTGATTTCCGTAGGCGATTATCTCCGTTATAAGTGCATTCTCGTTGTTTATTTTGTTATGAACCAAATCAGACCGGTTCTTTGTGATTTCCATTACAACTTCGTCTATCTTTTTGTTTTCTATAAGCATTTCTTGTGAAGCTTGAAGCGTTCCCAACACGTATTTTTCCAGCTTTTCTCCAGCAGTCAGGGTGTTGTCCCGAATAACTGACTTAAGGATATCAAGTCGTTCGCACATACAGCCTTTAGCGCACGCGGCAGCAATTTCTTCTTTATTCTTGTAATAGCGATAGATATTTGCCGCAGACATGTCTGCGTCTTTAGCAATTTCGGCCATTGTCGTCTTGTTATAGCCATATTCACTAAAGCGATTTACCGCAGCTTCGAGGATGATATCGGCAGGATCAACTTTATCTCTTTGTAGGGCAGCATCTTTCATAAGTGTGAATGATAGATCGTAAATTATGAATATTCAATTAAATATTCACTATTCAGAGAAAATGGCTCTGAGTTCTAAACGACCTCAGATTCAGCGTTGTTCAAAACAGCGTTTTTCAGCCATGCGCAAGCGAACATGTTCAATTTCGCTAATTGCTTTTTGAGAGCGAGTTTGATCCAGATGGTTTTGATATGGGGTATATCCAAAAAAGTAGAGTGCTGGTGAAACTACTGCTAGTGCGTAACTGGCAACGCGTTTGTCGCTATAGTAATTCGTTTTGTATTGGAACGTCTTTTGTTCGAGAGCGGAGGCTTGCATGTATAGATCGTTACAGGATCTATTGTCGTAGAGCCCTTCGGTAAAAGGTTGCTCTGCGCCAACCAGATTTAATGAATTGGCTTGGTTGCACAATAATAATAGAGAAATCAATGATATAGTTTTTAAATTCGACATGTCTGCTGACCATAATATTTAGTGTACTGAAGACTATATCGGCAGGCCGAAAAAAAAATTTATCATTTATACTGCTCTAAATACTCCCTACTCAATAGTTCAGCGTGTGTTCGTTCGGCTGGGCCCATTTGTTCTATGAGGCTTTCCGAGATGTTCTTTGCGAGAAAAACGCCATTTTCTGCGGCAACTGCATACCATGCATACGCTTCTACGCGATCAGCATCAACACCACGGCCATTTAGATACATATAAGCGAGTGTGTCTTGTGCAGGGGCATGGCCTAGCTTTGCTGCTTGTTCAAACCAAAACAAGGCTTGACGGTCATTTTGATTGACGCCTTCACCGCCGTAATACATGAATGCAAGATTATATTGGGCTTCTGGAACATCACTGCTAGCCAGAAAGGTAAATTGTTCATGTGCGGTTTGATAGTCGCCAGATTCATAGGCTTCCATTGCGGTAATCATGTCAAACGCAGTCGCAGGGAAACTAAGCACGATGGATAACAATAATAATGACTTACGATTTATCACGACATTAAATTATTTGTCTAAAATTCAATTGTAGACTATCTGCATCAATGCAGGCTAATACAACTACTTGTTTCTATTAATTTATTTATCTGACTTGAATATTTAAAGAACAATCCCAATGTAAAGGTAAATTTAGATAAAAAACTTTATGAATACATTAAAAGAAAAAATCAAACCTGTTCTAGCAGCTCTTGGCGTAATTATCTTGATGATGTTGTTTTTAATGTTTTATTGGGATACGGAGTCTGATGTATTTGATGTACAGAAACAAAGTCAGTATCGAAATCAAGGTAGTACAGATTATGTAACGGGTTTTGTAACGACTGCAACGATGATCGAAGTTGCTGAAACATTGTTGAATAAACGCGGTGGTTACCTTAGTAATGACATTATGCCTCCCAGTGTGTTTATGGATAATATTCCTGCTTGGGAGTTTGGTGTCTTAACTCAGATTCGTGATTTGGCAAGATCAATGCGCAATGACTTTAGTCGATCACAAACACAATCTGTAGAAGACAATGATCTTATGACGGCTGATCCACAATTTCATTTCGATTCAGAGTCCTGGATATTGCCAGCAACAGAACGTGAATATCAAAAAGGTATTGATGCACTTGAAAATTATCTAAATCGATTATCTGATCCAAACGAACAAGACGCACAGTTTTTTGCGCGAGCAGATAACCTGCGTGACTGGTTAGCAATCATTGAAAAACGACTAGGAAGTTTATCGCAACGCTTAAGTGCAAGCGTTGGTCAGGCACGTGTTAATACCGATTTAGAAGGTGATTCTGAAGCAACACATTCAACAGTTAAGCCCGACTTAATGGAAGTTAAAACACCGTGGTTGGAAATCGATGATGTTTTTTATGAGGCGCGAGGAACTTGTTGGGCTTTAATTCATTTTATGCATGCCATTGAATATGATCTACATGATGTATTACAAAAGAAAAATGCGCTAGTGAGTCTGCGGCAAATCATTCGCGAGTTAGAAGGGACACAGGATATGGTTTGGAGTCCGATGATTATGAATGGAACCGGGTTTGGTTTTATGGCAAATCACTCATTGGTGATGGCCTCTTATATATCACGCGCTAACTCAGCTGTGATTGACCTCAGGAATTTACTAGAGCAAGGCTAATTTATATTCAGAAAATTTTGATGAGCATCCGATAAAAGATTATTGGTTTTCGTAATACTTGTCTATTTGTTCTTTCAGTTCATTAAGGTTATTGACTGTTAACGTCGGCTCTATTTCCCATGGGTCAAAAACCTTATTTTCAAAACGATTAACCCACACAGCTTTCATGCCAGCAGAAATAGCACCAATGACATCAAAAGGGTTACTCGAAACAAGCCATGCCTTGTCAGTAGCAGCTTCGGAAGAGCTTAAAAAATATTCATATACAGCCGGGTCTGGCTTGTACGATTTAATATCATCGACACTAACAATACCGCGGAAATATTCTCTAATGTTGGCTGTAGTTAATAAACTTTCAACCATCTCCTCGCTGCCATTTGAGAAGGCATATAACCGATAATCAACGTCATTAATTTGTTTTAAGCAATTGGTGACATCATTAAATGCAGGTAGCACTTTATAAGCATCAAGCAATTCTTGTTTTTCTTCTTTAGTAAGGTCTACTTTGTAATACATACAAGTGTAATCTAGTGCTTCACTGACACAGACTGAGAAAACCACATACTTATTCATGAGTGCTCTGCGAAAAGTGTATTCCAATTGCTTGTCACGCCAAGTGTGAGAAAAAGCGAGGCTTTTATCGCCAACAAGCGTTTTTAATTTTTCATTAGCACCATAGATATCTAGCAAAGTTCCATAGACATCGAAGGCGAGTGTGATAGACATTTAGTCCTCCACCAGATGAAATAGTAGTGTTAAAAAAATCATGCTGCTTACTTATTCTTTCCAATGTGGAGGATATGTATTTTCATAACCAGGAATGGATTCAATTCGTTTGCACCAAGTTCCAATGGAGGGATAGTTTTCATCAATCGCTCTCAATTTTCCGCTTACTTCTTCGGTATTTTCTTTTAACGCTGCTCTGGATAAAAAGGGGACTACTGGATATAGAACTATGTCAGCAGCTGATAGCTTATCTGAAGCAAGATAGTCTTTGTTTTTTAAGCTTGCATCGAGATTAGTTAATTCATTTTCAATAGCTTCACGAGCTGTAATAGCGATTTGCTTTTTATCCGCTAATTCACCATAAAATATAGTCCTGGCATAGTCTAAAATATTCGGCTCGATATAATTCATGATTTCCATAATTGAACACCATATTTTACTGCGCTCTGCCGGATCGTTGCCGAATAAGGCAGGTTCTGGTTTCAAGTCTTCCAGGTAACGGATTATTGCAATCGATTCATGCACTGTTACTGAGCCATCTCGAATTGCGGGGACTTTCCCTCGGGGACTAATGGTTAAATATTCATCTGATTTAAGGTCTTCATCAGTGAAACTCAAACGATTACTCTCATAGTCGATTTGTTTGACTTCAAGCGCTAATAAGACGCGCCAAGCATAAGGACTGCCACTACCCCAATAAACTTCTAATGCCATTCGTCACTCTCCAATATTTTATTTTAACGGATTGCAAATTAAAGAAATTAAAATTAACGCTCAATAATAAATTGGCCATAGGCTCTCGAACCCTCGCCAGTTTCAATCGTTTCTATAACCTCTAAGGAATTTGTATCTATAACTGAGACGGTACCATCAAACCAGTTGGCAACATAGAGGCTTTGGCCATCAGGATGGATATTGATCCCTTCTGGCATTTCGCCAACATAGATTTTTTTTATTTCTTCGTAGCTTGTTCTATCAATTACTGATACTGAACTGTCTCTTTTATTCGTCACGAATAAATGATTACGTGCTTTATCAATTGAAACAATATAAGGGAAAGTATCAACAGGAAAAGAGTTGATCACTTTTGCATTCTTAATATCTACGACAGTGACATCTTCAGATTGCACATTAACAACATAAAGTAGTTGTTTATCGTAATCGGCCGTAATACCAAAAGGCGCGGTGCCGACTTTTATTTCAGATTGAATTTCTCCAGTACCAATATCAATGAACATCACAGTATTGTCTTTTTTATTAGCGACAAATAAGGTTTTATCGTTATTAGATATTGCTATACCGGATGGTGCATCACCTACTTGAATTTTATTTTTAATTTCAAAACTTTGAGTATTGATATAAAAAACTGTATCCATATACCAATCTGCAACGAATAGTGTTTGATTATCGTGACTAATGGTTATAGCAAGAGGTGCTTGGCCGACTTTTTTTGTCTTAATAACTTCAAGTGAATCAGTATCTATGACACTGATTTCCTGATTTCCAGGGTTTGATACATAAATATATTTATTATCAAAGCTGGCCACAACGCCAGCAGGTTTAATGCCGACATCAATTGTTTTGATAACCGATTTATCAGCAGTATCAATAACCGATACTGTGTTTTCGAGTTGGTTTGTTATAAAAGCGAGATTTTGGGCCAAAGCAGAATTAGCTAAGGCCCAAAATGAAAAGATATATAAAAAGACTTTAAACCTAACTTCTAAAGTGTACGTTTTACTTACTTTCAAAATACTTTTTCATGCCATCTAACGTTTTTGTATGTAATGCTTCAACAGCTGCTTTACATGCGGCATCAGTTCGATCAGGTGGTGGCGATTTTCCTTCAAATGAGCTGTATGCCGTACCACGAATTTTTACCTTCGAACCAGAACCACTTTCAGCAACGGATAAGAAAGAACCCATAGAACGGATTGGAATGCCTTTTATAACTCTACCTTCTTCTACCTTCAAAGTAGTCAATATCCTTTTTCGATCCTCCTGAACTTTGGTAACTTCTTCTTTTAACACTTCTCCATTATCTAATGTGAGTTCTCTAAAAGCGCCTAAACCTTCACCAGTAGTTGAGCACTCTGTGATGGACTCATTCCATTCTTTTACTGAACAAAGCTTATTCACCATAGACCAGACTTCATCTGGATTGGCACTCACTTCAACTTCTAAATCGAATTTTAGAGGCGTTGGACCATGCGCCATTGCCAATGCCGGGATAAGTAATATGCTCAAGAGGCTGAGCTTAAGGTAATTCATTATGATTAATCTCCGTTGAACTATTTATTTCGAATTATTTTATTGTTTATCTTTATATATTGATGACTTCACTCGGGTGAAGTTCAAGGAGGCATAGTGTAATAGCTCCGTATCAATAAGGCTATGTTCTGCTAGATGGTTAAAATATAAGGGTTTTCAGTGGTTTTGATAATATTGTAAGGATTTATAGCATCATTTACGCTAGAAACTATAGTGTTTGTAAATAATGGCGATAAATAAGAATATTAATAAAATGAAAAGGTCATCAAGAATAGTACAGTCATTTTTCTTTTTTATTTTATTTTGTCCGATTGTTTTGGTCTATTTGTGTGTGTACATGCCTGGAGAAACAATCTCAACAGATTTATCGCCATTAACAGAAGCACAAAGAGAATTGTCTTCTCGATTAGAGAATCATGTCTTGAAGTTGGCGGGTGAAATTGGTGAGCGCAATTACGGTGTTCCTGAAGCGTATAATAACGCCGCAGATTTTATCGCAGAAATATTCCAGGAATCTGGGCTTGTGCCTTACGAAGAAGATTTGGGTGATAAATTACAATACAGAAATATTATTGCTGAGCATTATGGAACAACTCATCCTAAGGAAGTAATCGTAGTTGGTGCGCATTACGATACTGTTAGGCTTTCATCTGGTGCTGATGATAATGCTTCGGGTGTTGCAGTAATGCTTGAAATAGCTCGATATTTAAAGAAGAAACAATTTGATCGAACAATTCGTTTTGTAGCTTTTGCTAATGAAGAATATCCTCATTTTCTGACGGATGATATGGGTAGTTTATTTCACGCCAAGCGGTCCCATGAGCGAGAGGATAAGATAATTGCGATGTTGTCTTTGGAAATGCTAGGTTATTTTTCAGATGAAGCTGATAGTCAATCATATCCATCGCCGTTAAATTGGTTTTATCCTGACAAGGCTAATTTTATTGCTTTTGTAAGTGACTTCTCATCACGTGATTTGCTCAAAAAGAGCATAGGTTTATTTCGAGACGCTATGATATTTCCATCAGAAGGTCTTACTGCTCCCGTGGCATTAATCCCTGATGTGAGACGATCGGATCAAGCCGCATTTTGGCGGTATAACTACCCTGCCTTTATGGTCACAGATACGGCGGCCTATAGATATAATGCATATCATAACGCCAAAGATGTGCCAGATAGGCTCGATTATGACTCTATGGCTCGAATCACGACTGGCTTATTATCTGTTCTAGAGGGGTTGGCGAGAAAGGATAGTTGAAAAGATTTTTTAATATCACGTAAATACCTTAAACTATCAGGTATAAAGCGTTAACTCAGGTCAAATCACCTCGTATACACGCACAATAATTACTATTTTCTTTTTATATCAATCAATTACTCTTTTATATTGCTGCCGTGGGGGGACGCTTTTATGAAAATTATTCTTGCACCAGATTCCTTTAAAGGGAACTTAACTTCCTTACAAGTTGCTGCGGCTTTAGAAAAAGGTGTGAAAAGGGTCTTGCCTAAAGCAAGCTGCATCAAGGTTCCTATGGCAGATGGAGGCGAAGGAACAGTGCAATCATTGGTAGATGCCACTGGTGGGAAATTTATTCGTAAGCGTGTTACTGGACCAGCAGGGAAACCAGTTTCTGCTCGATATGGCATGTTAGCTGATGGAGAAACGGCAGTGATAGAAATGGCAGAAGCTTCCGGTTTACCACTTGTTAGCGGTAAACAAATGAACCCACTTAAGACAACAACTTTTGGTACCGGAGAATTAATTCTGGATGCGGCAAAACGCGGTGCCAAAAAGATCATTTTGGGTATTGGTGGTTCTGCAACGAATGATGGTGGTGTTGGAATGGCACAAGCCCTGGGGGTTAGTTTCCTGAATAAACACGGTAGAGAAATTGAGGACATGGGCGCCGGTGGTATGCTTGCAAAGATTGCCATGATAAATAAGAAAGGAATCGACCCTTTAATCAGAAAAACAAAAATTATTGTTGCGTCTGATGTGAATAATCCTCTCTGTGGTAAAAAAGGCGCATCAAATGTGTTTGGGCCACAAAAAGGCGCGACCCCTGCAATGGTTAAAACTCTAGATGAAAACCTTAAACATCTTGGCAAAGTCATAAAGAATGATTTGAAAAAAGATGTTGTAAACCTTAAAGGTGCTGGGGCAGCGGGTGGCTTAGGCGCGGGATTAGTTGCTTTTACTAATGCGAAGATGAAAAGCGGTATTGATATTGTTCTTGAAGCGACTAATTTTGCTCAACATCTAAAAGGTGCTGATCTTGTTATCACTGGTGAAGGACGCGTTGATTTTCAAACCGCGTTTGGTAAGACTCCATCAGGCGTTGCCAAAGCTGCTAGAAAACAAGGTGTTTCAACTATTGCTATAGGCGGTGGCCTTAGTGATGATGCAAATGGTGTGTTTAAGCATGGTATTGCCGGCTTAGAAAGTGCTTATGCACGAGAAATGCCGTTGAATGAGGCCATGGCAAATTCAAAAACATACATCGCTAATGCTGCAGAAAGAGTAATGAGGTTGGTTTTGATTGGTAAAAAAATAGCGATAAAAAAATCAAAACGACGTAAATGACATTAACTAATATTGTTAGACATGAAGTTTTCTAAATTTGCGTCACGCTTTAGTAGCCAGTCAGGGATCGTTCAACTGATGGACGATCTGGGTAACGCTATGTCCGGTAATTCTGATGCGTTGATGCTGGGAGGAGGTAATCCAAGTCATATTCCAGGGGTGCAACAATACCTTAGAGATTCACTACATAGATTGATAGATAACCCAGCCTTATTTTCACATGCTGTGGGAAATTACGAATTACCACAGGGTAATCAACAATTCATCAACGCTATAGTTGAGTTGATGAACAAACAATATCAATGGGGCATTAAAGCTGAAAATGTTGCTCTAACGATTGGTAGTCAGTCAGCATTTTTCTTTTTGTTTAATATGCTGGGAGGTGAAGATGAATCAGGTGTTCATAAACAAATTCTATTACCTATAACACCAGAATATATTGGCTATTCTGATGTTGGTTTAAGCGACAATTTATTTTATTCCTATAGGCCATTGATTGAGAAACAGGATAATCATTTTTTCAAGTATCACGTTAATTTTGATGAAATGGACATACGTGAAAATACTGCAGCAATGTGTGTATCAAGACCTACAAATCCGACTGGTAATGTCCTAGCAGATAATGAGGTGTCAAGGCTCTTGTCACTCGCTGAGACGCACGATATTCCATTAATTATAGATAATGCTTATGGGGAGCCTTTTCCAAATATAATTTTTACCGAAACTAATCCTATATGGAATGAGAATATTATTTATTGTATGAGTCTATCCAAAGTAGGTTTGCCGGGTACTCGCACTGGTATAGTTATAGCTGACGAACAAATTATAAATGTGATCAGAAATATGAATGCAGTAATCAATCTTGCTACGGCTAATTTTGGTGCAATGATAACAAAGGATTTGGTTAGTAGTGGTGAGATACTGCGATTATCACAACTTCAAATAAAGCCCTATTACCAGGCCAAAGTTGAGCATGCTGTTGAGATTATACACAGAGAGCTTGAAGGACTTAATTATTATATTCATAAACCAGAAGGCGCTATATTCTTATGGCTATGGTTGCCAGATTTGCCGATAAGCTCAGATGAGTTATATGAGCGTTTGAAAGAAAAAGGTGTCATTGTTATTTCAGGCTCACATTTTTTTCCTGGCTTGGAAGAAGATTGGGAACATAAGCATCAATGCATTCGCATTACTTATTCGATGGAAGAAAATGTTGTCGAACAAGGGATTAAAATAATAGCAGAAGAACTAAAAAGAATTTTTTAGAGTAGGGCGCTGTTTAACGCCCATCAATTGCATCTATTATATTAGCGCCAAATGAGATTAGTTTTTCTGTCACTGGTTTTTTACGTTCATACTTAATTTCAAATATGTCTGCATCACTTGCTGCGCTGGACAGGTAATCATCGCTAGTTATTAATTCATCGACTAAATTGAGTTCAAGTGCTCTCTTTCCGTACCAATGTTCACCAGTTGCAATTTTTTGTATATCTACTTGTTCTCTATTATCTTTGACGAATTCTTTGAAAAGGTGATGTGTGTCTTCCAGTTCCTCTTTAAATTTCTCTCTGTCTTCCTCTGTGTTTTCACCAAACATTGTCAGGGTTCTTTTATAGTCACCGGCAGTTATTTGTTCAAAATCAATATCCATTTTTTTTAATAATTTATGAAAATTGGGGATCTGGGCTAGAACGCCGATTGAACCGATTATTGCAAAGGGTGCTGCAATAATTTTATCGGCAACACACGCCATCATATAACCGCCACTAGCTGCTACTTTATCAACTGCAACGGTGAGCATGATCTCTTTATCTCGGATACGTTTTAGTTGTGATGCACCTAAACCATAACCATGAACTGTTCCGCCTCCACTTTCTAGGATAACAACGATTTCATCTTTTTTATCAGCAACAGTTAATATTGCAGTTATTTCCTCTCTAAGAGATGAGACTGTGCTAGCTTTGATGTCTCCTTTGAAATCCAGCACATAAATCTTTTTCCTTTCATCAGAAACTGCTTTATCTTTTTCCTTGTGATCTTGTTTCTGTTTTTTTAGATGTTTTTTAAATTCCTTTTTACTTAGCACTTGTGAATTGAGCATAAAGCTCATGGTTTCATATTTTTCGTTGATATTCTTGATATTAAGGTGCTCTCCATCGCTTTTAGCGCGTATGACAATAAAAATTATTGCACCTATAGCGAATAATATAATCAATGCTACTGTAAGGAATTTGGCCAGAAACATGCCATATTCAATTAGAAATTCCACTGAGTCTTACTCCTAGTCTGTGATTTTATTAAATAGTGTAATTGTTCGCATTATAACTATTTTTATTGCAAAGCAGCGTATTTTTATACTGGCGGAATTGCCATTTAATACCTTTCATGATGTATTATCGACTTAATTCAATATTGTGGTTGAATATCAATTATGAAATTTATTTTCGGCATTATTGGTGGATATATTGGAGCGCTAATCGACTCCTTTTCCGGATTCTTTTTCGGGGCTGCAATAGGTTTTTTGTTTGGCTATGTAATAGAGCTAAAAAAAGTTCTTCTAATCCTTGAAGAAAAAATATCTATAATACAGTCAAATCTGATTGACAGTAACGTCATGGCAGATGAGACGACTTCTGAGCGAATTCAGGTAGACAATGTCGATATTGAAGAAATATCAATTGCAGAAGAAGCTGTCGACCCTGAAGAAGTCACTCAAATAAATTCAGCTTATAAAGTTAGTGATGACGCCGAGCCCCAACCTGAAATAGATATAACGACTGAGTTGCCCCCATCAGAAACTATTTCTGCAGTTGAGCCTGGTACACAAAACCTATTTGAAAGGATAATTTCTTTTATTCGACAATTTTTCACTACTGGTAATGTTGTTGTAAAAGTAGGCGTCATAATTTTATTTTTCGGTGTTGCATTTTTGCTTAAGTATGCCGCACAACGTAATGCATTCCCGATTGAACTTAGACTTATTGCTGTTTCAATTGGTGCGATAGGCATGTTGATCTTTGGTTGGCGATTACGCAACACAAAAGCTCAATATGCTCTAGTGCTACAAGGTGGTGCAGTGGGTGTGCTTTACCTAACTGTGTTTTCTGCGGCAAAGCTTTATACCGTATTGCCATTAGGTTTAACTTTCGCTGTCATGCTTGCTCTGGTTGTATTTTCCTGTTTATTAGCAGTATTGCAAAATTCACGCTCACTTGCCTGCCTAGCGACAATTGGTGGGTTTCTTGCCCCTGTATTAACGTCTAGTGGCGGTGGTAGTCATATTGCCTTATTTTCATATTATGCCGTTCTTAATGCAGGTATTTTTGGAATTGCCTGGTTTAAGGCTTGGCGCATTCTAAATTGGCTAGGTTTTGTCTTTACCTTTGTCATTGCATCTTTATGGGGACATGATTCATATGGTCCAGAATATTTTAATACAACAGAACCTTTCCTAATTCTCTTCTTCTTGTTTTATGTGGTTATAGCAATTCTATTTGCACATAAACAACCACCTCATCTAAAAGGCCTGGTCGATGGTTCATTGGTCTTTGGTGTGCCTTTGGTAGGCTTCACATTGCAAGGTTTATTAGTTCAGGATTATGAGTTTGGTCAGGCTTTTTCTGCGCTAGGCATCAGTGCACTTTATATAATCTTGGCAAGGTGGTTATGGAATAAACAAATCGAAGGTATGCGTTTATTAACGGAATCATTTTTGGCACTTGGTGTTATCTTCGGCAGCATAGCTATTCCATTTGCACTTGATGGGAATTGGACTGCAGCAGCATGGGCGCTTGAAGGTGCGGGCATTAGTTGGGTCGGTATACGGCAAAAACGATTATTGCCTCGAATTTTTGGTGTCTTATTACAATTCGGTGGCGGATTTATTTTTCTTGTGTCTAATACGGCAGAGTATGATTCATTGCCCATAGTCAATAGCACTTATATGGGAGCGTTTTTGTTAAGTTTAGGCGGGTTATTTAGTGCCTTCTTGTTTTATAAATACAGAGAACAATTAAAACAAGGCGAACAGTTTGTTCATTGGATGTTGTTAATATGGGCATTGTTATGGTGGTTTTGTTCAGGTGTTAGTGAAATTGATAGTCATGTGTCGTCACGATATGAGATCAATGCAATATTGTTTTTTATCACAATTAGCATGCTCACACTTTCTTTAGTAGCACGCACTGTTCATTGGAAAGTCGCAGAATTACCGCCAGTTTTACTTCTGCCCACAATGTACCTTGTTGCCTTTATTCAATTTGTTGATGCGCCTTCAAGAAATCCTTTAAGCCATTATGGATTTGTTAGCTGGATTGGAGCGTTTACTATCCAAATGCTCATTTTGTACCGCAGTGAATGGGTGTGGAATAAAAAAGTACTCGCATTGTGGCATTCATTCTCTATGTACCTTTATGTATTCATTTGTACCTGGATTATTGCTGACTTCGTTAATTATTTATTACCGGGATATAGGTTATGGGAAGAAATTATCTGGGGACTGATTCCTGCCTTCGGTATTATGAAGATGATGTATTTGCGAGACCGCGTATCTTGGCCGGTTATGGATTACCCACAGAGTTATGTTGGTAAGGGACTATTACCTATCATTATTTATCTTGGCGTCTGGGTCATCTTTGCTTGTCATAACCCTGGCGATCCAAAGCCATTACCGTATTTGCCCATCGTAAATCCTCTTGAGTTAGTACAACTGTTTAGCATAATAATTACTTTGAATTGGTTGTTTTTAATAAAACAGGAAGAAATACCAAAAATAAATATCTTAAATTTAGCCTTTGCCTTTAACCTGGTCGCGCTGTTTGCGTTTGTGTATATAACATCAGTAGTTGCTCATGCAGTACATTTTTACGCAGGTGTACGTTTTGATGAAAATGCTATGTTTAGATCTGAGGTTTTTCAGGCAGCTATATCTATCGTCTGGACGCTAATGGCTTTTATGGTTATGTGCTTAGGAACAAGGAAACATATTAGAAAAACGTGGTTTGTTGGAGCTAGCCTATTGGGTATTGTCGTTATAAAATTATTTTTAATTGATTTGGCAGATAGTGGTGGTATTGCACGCATTGTTTCATTTTTGACAGTAGGAGTGTTAGTTCTAGTAATAGGCTATTTCTCACCAATACCACCAAAAAAAAATGCAGCCACATAATATGAAAAATGTATTAATAATTCTATTCATCTGCTCTACACATGTGTTTGCTGTTGATGATGAATCTTTGATGTATGAATATGCAAGAGGATTTGAACTCATTACAGAGCAACAGTCTGCTATCTATAAAATTGTTCTGCCAGAATCTGTTTACAATACAGTTAGTAGAAAAGACTTTAGCGATATCAGGATCTTTAATTCAAATAATGAACCTGTGCCTCATGTCATCCGACAATCAAAAATAAAAACAGAAACAAAAACCGAATCGATTGAATTACCTTATTTTCCTATACCTACAGAGGATATAAACCTGACGAGCAGTGCTTTAGATATTACAGTCACAAGTGAAGGGAAGGTGGTTCGTATTCAGACTGAAGGAGGAACCAGAGGATTAAATCAAGACACCGTTAAACATTATTTAATTGATGTCAGTCACATCAATACGTCAATTGATTCTCTTGACTTTAAACTTAATGGCCTTGAATCTGGTTACGCAAAGGTATTTAGACTTGATTACAGTAATGATTTGAATCAATGGCTATCACTTGTTGGCCAAGCAACTTTAACTGAGCTTAAGTATGGTCAGTATGCTTTAAAGAATACACGCGTTAAATTGCCACATAAAAACATCAAATATATTCGTTTTACCTGGTTGAGTGAGGTGGATACATTAGCAATTACATCTGTGAAGGCTAATTTCAAAGATGAATATCAGTCAGAGAATCAATATTGGTCGACATCTAGATTGATAGATAAGAACATTAATGAGGCTTCCTATGAATTCGATACAGGCGGAATCTTTAATATTGAACAAATTGATATTGACTTACCTGAAGACAATACATTGGTTGATGTCATTATTGAGTCGCGTGCAGTTGACAATTCACCGTGGAAAAAACGATATAGTGGTGTTTTTTACAAACTATATTTTGAGGAACTAGAACTTACTGGAAAGCCAGTTACAGTTAGCTCAACTAAGGATCGCTATTGGAGGATTAAGCTGCAATCAACAGATGGTATTGGCAATATTGAGCCAGTTTTTAAGTATGCATGGCGGCCAAATCATCTATATTTTTTAGCTAGAGGTAATGCGCCCTATATTTTGGCATTCGGCAATGCTAATTCAAATATAAACAATCATGCTACTTCCAGGTTAATGAATGTTCTTAATCAAGGTGTAAGCAATGAAATGGTTGGTCTAGCTAAAATTGGCAAGGAATTAATTTTGAAGGGGGAGCCTGCATTAATTATAAAAAAGACATTGCCATGGCAAAGAATTGCACTATGGACAATATTGATAATAGGTGTAATTGTTATTGCAACTATGGTTATTCGTCTATCCAGAAATATGGGAAAAACTGACAGCACATAATCGTTTAAGCTGATTTCTACACTTGATTTATGCAACACTAAACATGCTTCTCGCATATACAATGCGAGAAATTGAAGCAAAATCCTTTAAAATACTGCTGCGATATCAGCGGATATCACAGCTAAATATTGTGTACTTTATACGGGTGTAACGTTCTCAGCTTGAGGGCCTTTTTGACCGGCAGTAACAGTGAACTGTACTTGTTGTCCTTCAGCAAGTGTTTTGAAGCCAGAACCATTAATTGCGCTAAAATGTACAAATACATCAGGACCTTGTTCTTGTTCAATAAAACCAAATCCTTTTGAGTCATTAAAAAACTTTACTTTACCGGTTACTAAATCAGACATAACTATTACCTATTAAAAATTAAAAAGTGCCATACAAAGGCGGATTTGCCGAGAGACAGCTACTGCTTCCGAAATGTATGACGAGATAAAATAGAACGTCTTCACGGTAAACATTAACAAAATCACATCTTGGCCGATTTCGATTATACCCAGAGAAGTGATTCAGTCAACGCAGTTTTAGGAATTTTGTTAGGTTACAGTGCTGTTTTATAAGTATTTAATGTAATTACTAATGCTTGTTTAGGATTACATGTTTTAGTAACAATCAGTAATATAGAGTATCTGGTAGAAATAAATTCTCAATATTGGATGTTAATCTCCCATTTTTAAACCGAACGCTTTGATATTTCTTTCTAGATTTAGAAATTTTAATTACTTTTTGCTTTGTTTTCTCAATGTCTTCCTCAGACATTTCTTTTTTTAGTTTATGGAGGTGTTGTGTTATTTCATCAAGGATGCGTTCATTTTCTTGCTGCTGTTCAAATAACAATCGATACTTAACTTTTTCAAAGCTCTCATTAGTCGTGTCATTAACTTGAGATGTTTTATATATGAAATAGTGGCTAGCGATAACAAGCCAGGCATAGGCATTTACTGGATTGAACTTTACCCCTGTACCGTTTGAATACATCATGCCGAAACGGTATTGTCCATATGGATATCCAGATTTAGCTGATTTTTGATATAAACGTACTGCTTTTTTTATATTTTTATCGACTCCCTCGCCGAGTTCATACATTAGGCCTAGTTTATACATAGCATCGTATCGGCCATTTTGAACGGCTTCTGAAAAAAGCTTGAATGATTTATTTAGATTTTTTTCAACGCCTAGCCCTGCGGAATACATGGTGCCAAGGGCGTACATTGCTCGATGATCTCCTCGTTTTGCTAAAGATATAAATTCAGTTGCAGCATTTTCATAATCACCGCGTAAAAAAGCTTGTCCGCCTTCTTCGAAATCTGCATAAACTACTGTAGATATTATCAGTAACGAGAATGAGATTGGGTAGAGTATTTTCATTAATTTAAGTCAAATCAAATGTTTCGACTGTACCTGGTTCTACCAGACTGTTTTGAGTTTCTCCTACAAAGTCTCCTATAGCATAGTCAGTTCCATTAGTGATCGCATCAGTTAGTAATGTGGCATCTTCAATACCTGTAGTAATGATGTGTATTCCTTTGGTTTTTAAAAACTGAAGTAAATTTTGTTTATCTTGATTTTCTTCTTCGTCATTTTCCGTGAGTGCAACATCAGGGCCAAGCATTGTTGTTAACTGTTGCAACTTATCAATATCCAGTATCAATATTTTAGATGAAGTTAATTGACAATCAGATGAGATAGTATCAAGTGATTCTATGTTTGATATAGCAATGCGAAAATTATATGACTTGCTTAATGTATTTATTAAAGGTTTAGCACGTTTTTGATGTTTATTAAAAATATCGATAGGTATGTTTAAAATTATTGATTTCCCAGGAGCGTATTTTTTGGTTTGGGATAATATTTTTTGCAGCCAATTAAAGAGTGTGATATCAGAAAACCAGGCTTCAGTTACACTGACTAGAAAGTGATTCTTACTTTCAGTTTTACCCGTCTCAGTGATTCGTAAAAATATTTGTCGTAAAACCCATTCGTTTATTATTTGTTGCAGAGATATAGAAAATATTGATATATCAGCAAGCATTTCATTTAATTCGTTTTCTTCCTCAATAATCGCTTGAAGTCCTGTTATGTATAGTTCTATGCTTGAATCACTTTCATCATCAAACAGCGCCATTACTGGTTGATAAGTTTGGACTATACGTTTTTCATTAATTAATTTTTTTATCTGTTCTTCGGCTTCATCAATTGATGTGTTGGAAGAAGCAGTGGCTTCTTTTTCATTTTCTTTTTTATCATCAGCCTGTTCATTATTGGTTGTGGGCTCAGTGCTGATTTGTGAAGGCTTATTTTCATTAGAGATTACTTTTAGCTCTGCCTCTAATTTTTCTTTTGCTTCTTTTGCTGCCTTCATTTCAGCTTCTGCTTTTTCTTTAGCTTCAGTAATAGCTTTTAGCTCTGCCTCCACTTTTTCTTTAGCTTCTATAGCGAGCTTTGCTTCTCTTTCAGCTTTTTCTTTGGCTTCGGCCTCGGTTTTTTCCTTTGCTTCTCTTTCAGCCTGTTCTTTGGCTTCGGCCTCGGCTTTTTCCTTTGCTTCTCTTTCAGCCTGTTCTTTGGCTTCGGCCTCGGCTTTTTCCTTTGCTTCTCTTTCAGCTTTTTCTTTGGCTTCGGCCTCGGCTTTTTCCTTTGCTTCTCTTTCAGCTTTTTCTTTGGCTTCGGCCTCGGCTTTTTCCTTTGCTTCTCTTTCAGCCTGTTCTCTGACTTCGGCCTCAGCTTTTAACTTTGCTTCCAGTTCAGCGCGTTCTTTCGCTTCCGCCTCAGCCCTTTCCTTTGCTTCTCTTTCAGCTTTTTCTTTGGCTTCGGCCTCGGCTTTTTCCTTTGCTTCTCTTTCAGCCTGTTCTTTGACTTCGGCCTCGGCTTTTAACTTTGCTTCCAGTTCAGCGCGTTCTCTGGCTTCCGCCTCGGCCCTTTCTTTCGCTTCCAGTTCAGCTTGTTCTTTCGCTTCCGCCTCAGCTTTTAACTTTACTTCCAGTTCAGCGCGCTCTCTGGCTTCCGCCTCGGCCCTTTCTTTCGCTTCCAGTTCAGCGCGTTCTCTGGCTTCCGCCTCGGCCCTTTCTTTCGCTTCCAGCTCAGCGCGTTCTTTGGCTTCTGCCTCAGACTTTAACTTTGCTTCCAGCTCAGCGCGTTCTTTGGCTTCTGCCTCAGTTCTTTCCTTTGCTTCTCTTTCAGCCTGTTCTTTGGCTTCCGCCTCTGCTTTTTCCCTTGCTTCTCTCTCAGCCTGTTCTTTGGCTTCCGCCTCTGCTTTTTCCCTTGCTTCTCTCTCAGCCTGTTCTTTGGCTTCCGCCTCTGCTTTTTCCCTTGCTTCTCTCTCAGCCTGTTCTTTGGCTTCCGTCTCTGCTTTTTCCCTTGCTTCTCTCTCAGCCTGTTCTTTGGCTTCCGCCTCTGCTTTTTCCCTTGCTTCTCTCTCAGCCTGTTCTTTGGCTTCCGTCTCTGCTTTTTCCTTTGCTTCTCTTTCGGCCTGTTCTTTTAGTTCAGCCTCCGCCTCTGCTTTTTCCTTAGCTTCTGTAGCAGCATTTAATGCTTCTTCGGCTCTTGCGTTAGCTTCTTCTGCAGCTTTTAATTCTGCTTCCAATTTATTTTTTGCTTCTTCTACTGCCTTTAATTCTTGTTGCAGACTTTCTTTTTCTGCATTGATCTGTTTTTCTGATTCACTTACTGATGCTTCATTATCATTTATTTGATAATTAGAATTACTGAAATCGGGTAAGGCGTCAGTTTCAGCCCAAATGTAATAAGAATTTCCTTCAATTTCACTTGCCTTTATGGATGCGGCAGTAGCAATTTGGATTAATTGTTCTGCCGTAGTATTTATTAAGCCAAGCTTCAGCAGACCTATACTCACCGTAAATTTATATTTTTCATCAGAAAATTTGAATGTGCATTTTGCAAGGTGCTTACACAATCCCTGCATGTTGAACTCAAGTGTTTCTTGATTAATGGGGTAGTCAATTTGTACAGCTATTGCTGTGTCACTTGTTCTAGTAATGTTTGGATTGCAAGCACCTAGTTTAAAAACTTCAAAGCTATTTTTTCCAATATGGTTGACCAGACTATCCCTACCTATTATTCCGATTAACTGTTCCAACTCTTCAATGTTATCCGGCTTAATTATGACAAGCGCACGTTCTATGTCTTGGCGTACTAATGCACTTTCCAGGTTTTCATAAAATACTTCTTTACTGAATGATTTATTATGTTGTGTAATTTCTTGCTGCTTTTTACGTTGAGATTTTTTGTCTTCCCATGCATGTATGATTGATTGTTTTAATTTATCTTTAGTTAGTGATTGTTTGGGCTGATATTCATAGATGCCAGTTTTAAGTGCACGCACGGCTACTTCTTCTGTGCCAGCGCCAGTAAGCATAATAGTAGCTGGAAAAGAAGATTTTTTGTGGTGTTTATGAAGTATATCTAGGCCAGTCGTGCCAACGATTGATAAATGATAGTCGAGCAATAGGACATCTATTTCTGACCAATTAAAGTCATCATCAGGCGTGCCATCAAATACAGGATCGTATTCGATGGTTTCCACAGAAGGCAATAATTTACTTATGAAAGTTTTAATTAACTTACGATAGTCAGAATTATCATCAATTATCAGGATTTTTTCTAAACTGGTATCAGACATTACTTAATTAATATGAATTTGATATTTTTTTTATAGGTACTATTTCTATTAAAGATGTTTTTAAAAATGAATACTTACAATTTAGTGTTAAATAAATTGGTATCAATTTTCAGCATCGTTTATTCGTTTATTTGTTTCTGCTTGTCGACGGCTAATTACATCCATGAATGCATGAGCGACATGAGGAACATGTTCAAAATAATGTGTGAGATTTTTATATGCAGCTGATAATAACTCGGTAGGTACGACAGATCTGACAGAAGCTGTTCTAATACCTCCCTGGAAATATCCCATTTCACCAATCGGTTCTACTGGGTTAACAAAAGCGATATGAATCTCATTGCCATCATTGTCTTTCGTAAAGACTTCCAGTTTTCCCTCAACAAGTATGTATAACGATGGCTCGTTTTCACCTTCGAATATAAATTGTTGATCTGAAGCTAAACTAACTTCAGAAAAATGATTGCTTATCCCGGTTAATTCTGTTCGGTTCAGTGACTCAAATACGGGGCATAAACCCAATCTGTCTGCACGTTGTTGTCTCAATGCATTTCGCAAGTCTTCTTCCGAAGCCATATCGAGGTCAACTAATATTTCACCGATACGTTTTTGTTCGTCACCACGAACCTTTGCATCTCGTTTTTTTTGCATGGCTATTCTTATTGAGCCGCGAGAACAGGAGAAATATTCACCCAATAAGCGAGGACGTGGTTTTTCTTGAGTATCATTTTCTACAGACATAATCTTCTTTAAGTTCCTAATAGTAGGTAGAAATCTTAGGAGATACAGCAACTAATGGCAAAGATTATTCATTGCAAATTTAAGCGCTAAGTCCCATTTTACATAAATATCTATAATACCCGTTTATTTTCAAGCTGGATCTAACTATATAGTCACAAGATAACTCTAAATATACTCATAATTATTGTTTATTAAGCATTTCTTAAGCCAAATTCCAATTTTTTGATATTTCGTAAATGTGACCGCAGAAAACACAGCTTGTTGTCATTGTGAGCAGTTATTTTTATAGTAAGTTGATAATGTGATTTTACAATATAGCAGCTGATTTTAATTTTACTAAAATAAAGGTTTAAGTAGGTATGAATAGAATTTTGGTGGTTTTTTTTACAATATGTATTTCTTGTCAATCGTTTGCACAGGATTTACCTGGACATCATGTCTTAAAGCAGAACGAATCTGGTGAATATTACGTGATCAACCGTGAGAATATTACGATGATAGAAGCTTCAATATTAAAGATGGGGTTTAGCGCGAAATGGATTCTTGCTTGTATCAAACATAAGTCTATTGATAGCGATCTAAAACGATGGGTGTTTGTGGATGTTAAAAATGGAGGTACTGTTGATTCCTTGCATCAGGAAAACTGGGCCTATTTTCGCGATGAGGCATATCCAGATTTAAAACAAATAAAATTAACTGATTATAACGATGAAGCATGTCCTTAATACGATTGGCTGAATTAACGAAATAATGGAACAAGATATTGATATTCATTTTTTCAGGGAACGACTAGCTGAAAGGCTAGTGGAATTAAATGACCTTGCAGAAACAGTCGATGCGGCTGCTAAACCAGTTGAATTAGATCAAACTCGGGTTGGTCGGCTATCCAGAATGGATGCTATGCAAGCACAAGCCATGTCGATAGAAACGAAACGCAGGAGGGAGGGTGAGGTGTTAAGAATTAATGCCGCATTAGAAAGAATTAATAATGGACTCTTTGGAAATTGTCTGGAATGTGATGAACCAATATCAACTGCAAGATTGAAATTTGACCCGTCTACCTTGCTATGTATCAATTGTGCTGAGAATAGAGAATAGCCCTACTCAAACAAGTAGGGCTATTTTAAATTACTTTTAAGGAGATGGATGCCAGCCTGCATCAGCCCATAAGGAACCACTTACCGCAGAGTTATTGATCATAAAGCAAATAGCGTCAGCGATTTCAGTAGGTCTTATTAAGCGGCCTAACTGAGTTTCCGGTAGTACATATTTATCAATATATTCTTCGCCCATCGCCCTTACCATAGGTGTATCAGTGAATCCCGGGTGGATAACACCACAACGAACACCATGGAAGATAGCTTCCTTGGTCAAGGTCGCTGATGCGCCTTCTATTCCTGCTTTAGTCGAGGCATAAGATATTTGCCCCTTATTACCTTGTGACGAGATTGAGCCGATGAAAACGACTGTACCTTGGACGCCTTCATCAGGGTTCCATTTTTTCTGACCACGTTGTGCTCTATCTTCCGCAATCTTGGCGATCATTTCCATTCCCCAATAAATTGGTGCGATAAGGTTGATATCGACCACTTTTTTGAAGTTTTCAATGGGGTAGATGCTTGCTTTCTTTGTTTCCTTATCGACTCTTACAGCAAGTGAATCACGCGTAATTCCTGCAGCAGGGACACAAATACTGACCATGCCATGGTCTTTTTGCATTGTGGTAAATACTTCTTCACGGAATTTTTCATCAGTGACATCGCCTTGAAATGGGATAGCAACGCTGGCGTCGACTTCGCTATTAACTTGTTCAGCGGCAATTTTAACATCAGGTGTTATATCAACCATTGCGATTGCTTTAACGCCACGTTTTGCCAATTCAAATGAAACAGCCCGACCAATACCACTCGCGCCACCAGTAACTAATGCAACTCTACCTTTGATTTCCATGTTTACCTCTTAAATGCAATGGAAAATGAATTAATCACTCATTGTAGACTATATTTTGTGCACTGCAATAAATAAATTAACAATATATTAATATTCATATTATTTTCAATGGTTTAAATAGAAAATAGGTTTTGCTTATAAGGGCGTCACATCGCTTTATAGAGCATAGCAATACCGCTAATAAACATTAAAACAAGGGTATATTGCTTGAATCGTTGGGTATCAACCCTATTAAGCTGTTTCCTAGCCAAAAACACACCTACTAAGGCGCCGAGGCCTAGAGCAACACCAAAACCTGCAATTTGTACGCTTAGCGCGCCAAACGCACCATAACTGATCAGCTTAGTGAATTGCATCACCAGTGAATTGATAGACTTTGTAGCAACAAGATGTTCTTTCTCTAAGCCATAACTCAACATAAAAGGGTTATGTACTGGTCCAGTAGCGCCGATCAGGCCAGATAGAAAGGAAACAACCAAGCCTAAGGGAAAAAACCAAGGCAGCTTCATTTTAATCTCTAACTTCGCTTTACTAAACTTGTCCTGTAAGACATATGAGATAAGGAACAAGCCAAGCAAAATCTGGATAATCTGGACATTGCTCTGAGACAAAGACCAGGACCCAGCTATTGCTCCAATAATGCTGCCGGGTAGTAAAAAGCGTACTACTCGCCAATCAATACTTTTCCTAAATATTACCGCACGTGATGGGTTTGCGATCAATGCTGCGATTGAGACGATAGGAGCGACCATTTGCGCGCCTAATAAGAATGAGATGATTGGAATAAGTAAAGTAGCAGCACCTCCGGCCGCGACGGTACTAAAAAACCAGCCAATAAGTCCAAAAATAAATAGGAGTAGGAAAATCATGGGGTAAACTTAACAGAATATAATTAACAAATGCGATATCCTGAGCCAACCATATTAAGTGTTAATAGGTGATTAAGAAATTCTATAGATAAAACGAGGAGGGGTGTTATGAGCTTGTATATACAATCTACGAGTTTTGGTAGGGGGTATGCCTGGATTGCAGAAGCATGGCCCTATTTTGCACGCAACCCTCTAGGCTGGATTGCTGCGATGGTTGTGTTTTTTTTAATCTCTATGGTCGTCGGCATTATTCCATTGGGAGGTATTTTATTAAATATTTTTTACCCTGTTGTTGTTGGTGGTTTTATGCTCGGGTGTTTTGCTCATAAAGAGGGAGGTTCTTTCGAGTTTCAGCATATGTTTGCCGGTTTTAAAGAACCCTATTTTAAACGATTGGCGATGCTGGGTGTGTTTTATACCATCATTACTTTTGCAGCTATCATCCTGGTAGGTGTCCTTGCTTTTGTGATGTTAGGCGGAATCGAATTTTTCCAAGAAATTGAACAAGCTCAAGTTGAAGACCTTTCTGCTTATGCAACAGACATTATGTTGCTTTCATTAATAGCAGTTACTTTATTCACTCCTTGTGTAATGGCAATTTGGTTTGCTCCCACTATTATCATATCCAGTGATGAGACGGCAATTTCAGCAATGCTATTGAGTTTCAATGCTTGCCTAAAAAATATATTGCCATTTCTCTTGTATGGCATAGTTGTTTTTATATTGGCAATTATTGCTTCTATTCCACTCATGCTCGGCTATTTGGTATTGATACCTGTACTCAGCGCTAGTGTGTATGTTACTTACCTGGATTGCTTTAAAAGTGATATAAGTGATGATCCAACGCAATTATTACCGCGTTAGACTATTGAACTCCTGGCTTAAACTTTAATCAGAGCAAAGAATAATGTTTGGGTTAAATAAAAAATCACAATTCCCCAGTATTGAGACTGCATTACCTGGACGAAAGACTCCAATGGTCGTTGATAATAGCCATTTCGTTAATGGCAATCCGATCAAACCTCCATTTCCTAAAGATATAGAGCAAGCCTTGTTTGGTCTCGGGTGTTTTTGGGGGGCTGAAAGAAAATTCTGGGAATTAGCGGGGGTCTATTCAACCGCTGTTGGCTACGCTGGTGGGCTGACACCAAACCCAAGTTATGATGAAGTATGTACTGGAATGACCGGGCATAATGAAGTAGTACTTGTGAACTATATTCCCGGGGAAATCAGCTTTAAACAGCTATTAAGTGTTTTTTGGGAGTCCCACAATCCAACACAGGGTATGCAGCAGGGAAATGATGCTGGCACACAATACCGCTCAGGGATATATGTTTTTAATGAACAGCAAAAAGAAGTAGCACAATCTTTGAGAGATGATTATCAAGTTAAACTTGATAGGGCAGGTTTTTCTAACATTACGACAGAGATAATTGATGCGCCAGAGTTTTATTATGCAGAGACATACCATCAACAGTATTTAGCAAAAAATCCAGCAGGCTATTGCGGCTTAGGTGGCACAGGCGTTAGCTGTTCTAATCAATAATATTTTTCACTTATTGCGGATGAATAAGAACGCCTTATTTTATATAGGATGTTGAACCTTTTTTTAGTTTTTTACTTGGTTTAGTCGCTACTTTTTGCTTATTAACAGCAATACTGGTAGTAGATTTAATATTAATTGCCATCATTGATCCTGATGACGTCCTTACATAGTTCATAACATGTCTCCTGCTATCTCATAATTAATTTATTGGAAAGCTGCTGGCATAGCGGCTAATCCATTCTTCTGTTAACTTTTCTTTACTTATAAACGGGCCTTCTTTATAGCGTTTATCATTTAAATAGAGTTCGATATGGCATATTTGTTCAACGATTCTTAATTTTGGACTGTCATCAACATCTAATAGCCATATCCCTATCTCAAAATTATTATCTGTTTCCTTGACCATGACCGTCTTACCCAAAAAACGATGTGTTTCTTTACGCGTAGGTATAGTCACTTCAATAATGCTGCCGGGTTTTTGATACTCCTTTGCTGAGAAGGTCAAACCAATATTTGAAGTTTGCGAATCTTCTACTTTTGATCGTTCCCAAAAACGTAAGCGTCTAAATTGAAGAGGAAAACGATCAGGGTGTTTAATAAACCCGACTAGTAATTCATTCTCAAAATTTACCGACTGACCGGGTGACATGGGCGGGGAAACAGACCCAACTCCGGGGTGATAAGAAGTACGACTTAGACTTACATCAGCTAACATGATGATCTCCCAATTAATCAAGTACTTATAGAATGTAGTTTTATGTCATTATTAGAGATAAATCAAGTAAAAATTTAAAAATATCAAGTATTTATACCTATTATCTAGTAATAACATTAAAACTTAAGTTCATTAAAGCTATATAACCAATTGAAATATATATAATTAATGCTTTATAAAGTAATTAATGCTAATGGTAAAAAAAGTTAGTTTTTAACCTAATTCACTGTCTGAATTGTCGCCGATTGATATCATTTCTACAGTTGGTTCATCAGGTACTGTAATTTTATTCCATGTATGGACAATCAAATACATTGTTCCTGATACTATAAGTAGCAAAACGATATCGCCGAATAGACGTTTTTTAATATATATAGATAGCTCCATATCAAGATCCTCACTGTTATTTAATCTGAACTTACAACAACTAACGCGCAATATATGAAGTCGTTGACAAAAACATGAACTGTTCACGATTTTTCACAAGAGATTGTGAACTGTGTCAAAATAGTGCAATTAAAATAATGAGGAACTGTACATGAAGGCGATGGTAGGTTTGGTGATTGCCATACTAATAATTTTTATAGCGAATTTGTTTTGGCCCACAAACCAAGATAGTGATCACAAGTTGTCATCAAAACATGACAGTATTGAACAAGGTGAAAGTAATGATGAAGCGACAAAAAGTGATGTGATTTTATCCTTAAATCTTAATGAGCCGAGCGATGATGAAAAAATAAAGTTGATGACAGCGGAATATGAAATTCTTGAAAAGGAACGAAAAAAATTAAAACGTCGACTCTCTCGATTAAAACATGATATGTGGGGGCAAAAATTTGCTCCAGAAACGGCAAAGAAAATGAGTGAGATTATGATGAATTCTCATAAACTGATCAAAAACCCTGATATGTTGGGAGCTTTTTCGAGTGTTAAAGGAATCCAAGATGAGATATTAAAAGTTAAATTTGCTGAGAGTGAAATTGAACAAGTAAGCGAATTGATTGAAGCAAATAAAAAGAGCAGTGAAGTAACTAATTAATTTTGATTTATACAAGCTCAGCTATACAACGACTTGCATCTGAAGCTACGCCAGTAATCTTAACCTTTGAAATATTATTTTCTAATTCTAAATCATTAGCAGATTTTGATTCAACACGAATAAAATTATCTGTATAACCAGTCCATGCGTTATTTTCATTACGTGCTTCCCAAAGAACAGAATGTGAAGTATTGATCTGTTGATGCATGCACACCTGACGCATAGAATTTGCCAAGCTATGGAGTTGTCGACTCCGTTCTTTCTTTATCTCAACACTGACTTGATTTGCTAATGATGCGGCCTTTGTGCCTTCACGTTTTGAATATGTGAATATATGAATGTGTGAAAACAAAGATTCTTCTATAAATTTAATAGAGTCTTGCCACTCGTCATCTGTTTCTCCCGGAAAGCCAACAATAATATCTGTCGTCAAATTAAAATTTGGGATCTCATTTCTTGCGCGTAAAATTAAATCTTTAAAATCATCTGTTTTACAACGTCTTGCCATTCTTTTTAAAACGCTATTACTCCCACTTTGCAATGGTAGATGTAAATGAGGCATCAAGCGTTTATTTAAAAATAATAAAAAGAAATTTTCAGGTAAGTCCCAGGGCTCGACCGAGCCAAGACGGATGCGAGGAATTTCCGTTTCTGAAAGAATCGATTTAATTAACTCATAAAGATTGGAATTAATATCACTTCCATAACCTCCTATATGTACGCCCGTGAGGATAATCTCTTGTATGCCTTGTTGATGATATTGATTTATGTCATGAATAATATCTTTTATTGAACGGCTACGTTCATCACCTCTAGCGACAGTAACGATACAAAACGTGCAGCGATAACGGCAACCATCTTGAATTTTGATAAAGGCTCTGTTTCTGCCGCGTTTAAATATACTTGCTTCGCCAGGCTCAGTGGACAAAGAAGGCATAGTTATACTATTTAATTCTTTTAATGCAATATCGACTAACTGATCTTTTTGTTGATTCTCAATTAGAAGATCAATTCCCGGAATATCGTTATGAATTTTTTCATCTAGGCTTGCATAACAACCGCTGACGATAAGTTTAGCCTGTGGATTATTACGGTGTGTTCTCCTTATAATTTGTCGAGATTTTTTTACTGCCTCTTGTGTCACGGCACAAGTATTTACTATCAGGACATCTGCTTCGTCAGCATTTAGAGTCACACCATGCCCCTTTTCCTGAAAGCCTTCGGCCCAGGATTCAGTTTCTGCCTCATTTAGACGGCAGCCTAGTGTTTTTAGGTGGATTTGCATGGCGCGTACTATATCAGATACGACAATTGTGTTTAAACAGACTTGTGGAACGTCTTTACTTAGGCTTGGCAAGTTCCAAAATGAGCTTTGGCATATCTTTGTGTTTACCAATGAATGTCGATACTTTAAATCGAATATCTGGGTATCGAGCGGCAGCTGTTTCAATAATGGCTGGAATATCACGCGTAACATGATTCCCCGAATTTAAAAAGTACGGAAAAACGGTAATGCTGGCGGCGCCATCGTGAATAATATTGTCTATACACTTAAGAAGCCCAGGTTTTGCTAACTCCAAATAAGCATATTCAATAATGTCGAATTCATCACTAGAATAAACTTTTACTTCTCTCGTAAGAGCTATGATTTCCTCATTAGATTCTTGTCGTCGGCTTCCATGAGCCAAAATAATAAGAGCGTTCACCTTATTTAGGCTCCATTAATTTTTCTTTTAATGACTGTTCAAATTGTGCGTCAGTATTGCCACCAAGGTTTTTTGATGTTTCTAACATTTTCTGTGAATTTGAAAAGTCATTTTGTAAAAAATAAGACTTTGCCCATAAGTGATATGCATAAGCTTGTAATGCTTTAATGGGTGAATGGCTAGACTGCTCATGCAAGTCATTTGCATCATTAAATAACTCCTTTTGTAGTTGGGTCTCTTTAGATAAAGCACAGTTTGTTGTTGTATAGGCATAATCTGATATAAAGCCACTTTCCTCTAAACCTTTTTTATGTGCTTGCATGAACATTGTCACAGCCATACAGGGTTTTTTTTCATTGTTATAGAGTAGCCCATACCCTAGGTAGATATATGCATTATCTGGGTTTAACAGCCATGCCTGATTGAAACGTTGCATGGCTTTATCAAAATTATTCTGGCTATACATTTCGAATCCTCGCTCTACATAACCTTCAGCTGCGTGCTCGCGACTACTGTATGACCGCGTGGATTTCACAATAAACTCATTGTCTTTTTTCAAAATTTCGACATTGTTTTTTCTATCTTCTCCACCATACATTGGTAGTAAACTGCTGTCAGCGTTTGCAAAAGAGGAATTTGTGAAAAATAATAATAGACTTACTTTTATAATTAGTTGGTTGGCCATAATATTGTGAATAAAAATTATTTATTATTAATACTGTAAAAGTGTTTCAAGATGCTTCCCAATACATAATGGTAGTGCTTGCAAATTATAACCACCTTCGAGTAAAGAAATAATACGATTCTCACAATGATGGTTGGCTTTTTCCATGAGACGTTCTGTCATCCAGTTAAATGAGTCTGTAGACAAGTTTATATTTGCTAGAGGATCTGCATGGTGAGCATCAAAACCAGCTGAAATAAGTATAAATTCAGGTTTGAATTCATCTAGTTTAGGTAATATCTGTTGCATAAAAGCTATTTCGTACTCCACGTCATTAGCGCCAAGTTGCATAGGACAATTTAATGTTGTACCTGCGCCTTTACCTATTCCCGTCTCTGAATAATTGCCAGTGCCTGGATAGAATGGATATTGATGTGTGCTGATATATAAAACCGAAGGATCTTCTTCAAATAAATGTTGTGTGCCATTTCCATGGTGCACATCCCAATCGATTATGGCAATTTTATCCAAACCATGTGTGTCTTGAAGATAACGAGCCAGTACGGCAATGTTATTGAAAAGACAAAAGCCCATTGCCATGGACATTTCTGCATGGTGCCCAGGTGGTCTGACCAGGGCAAATGCATTATCAACAGTTTTATTAATTACCTTATCTGCAAGTTGAATGGAGCTACCTGCTGCAAGCAAAGCTATATCAAACGACTCAGTACACACACTGACATCCATAGAATCCAGGTAACTGTTGCCAGAACGACAGGTTTCTTCAGCGCGTTTTACATAATCACTATCATGAACACTTAATATCTGATCTAGTTCTGTTGAGCTCGCCTTAATCTGAGTTAAGGTTTTGTACCACTCCTTACTTTCAAGGTATTTTAATGCGACAGATAAACGCGCACTACACTCGGGGTGGCCATCCCCTGTATCGTGGTCCAGAAATCGTGCGTCTTGTATAAAGCCTGTTTTCATTTAAATAAAGTTTTGGTGTCAGTTATTAAGCGTTTCGTTATTATACGTCTTTTATAACAAGATAAAGACGTAATCTATCTATGTATAAACCCAAAAAACCCGTGTTCACAAAGCAAAAGAGAGCTTTTGGTTCTTGGGAGTCAACGATCACAACTGACTTGATGCTTAATAGCAGTGTTGGCTTGGGTGAAATCAGTATCTTTGGTGATGATATTTACTGGGTGGAGATGCGAGCCAATGAAGGTGGTCGTTATGTTGTTGTTAAACGAACCAAAAATGGTCAGCAGAAAGATGTTATTCCTAATGATTTTAATGCACGTACACGCGTACATGAATATGGTGGCGGCTCGTACCTTATAACAGAACGTGGACTGGTATTTACTAATTTTAGCGATCAATGTTTGTATCTGGTTGACGCGGATAATAAATGTAAGAAACTTACCAATCTAGAAAATTGTCGCTATGCAGATATGATCTATGATAATCATAGAGAACAATTAATTTGTGTGCGAGAAGACCACTCGGAAAAAAATCGAGAAGCAATTAATACTTTAGTCGCTGTACCGCTGTCAGACAATGAAACTGAAACAGTTCTCCAAAGTGGAGCTGACTTTTATTCTAATCCCAGACTGAGTCACGATGGACAGAAGTTGTGCTGGATTAGTTGGTTGCATCCTAATATGCCGTGGGATAATACAAGCCTATTTGTTGCTGAACTTAATAATGCAGGTGAACCAGAAAAAGTAAAACTTATAGCTGGGGGCGATGATAACGAGGCGATATGCCAACCATTATGGAGTCCTGATGACACACTCTATTTTGTTTCAGATAAAAACAATTGGTGGAATTTATATCGCTTGAATGAGAATGGTATTGAATGCGTTCTAGAATATGATGCAGAGTTCGCCGTGCCTCAATGGTCATTTCGCGAATGTAATTATGATTTTATCGACGATAATTCAATCATGGCGATCTATAGACAACAGGGTTTGGCATATCTTTCGGTGATCAACACAAATAAAAAGAAACTAGAGACGCTATCACTACCCTATACAGATATTGAATCAATAGTATGTAATCAGCATACTGCTAGTTTTTTGGCAGCATCTCCGAGTGAATTTGCCTCGATCATAGAATATGATATTGAACGACAAAATTTTAATGTTATTCAAAAATCAAATAGCATTCGTCTGGATCAAAAGTATATATCTGTTGGAAAAAGCATTTGTTTCCCAGTTAGTGAAGATAAAAATGCACATGCTATTTTTTATAAACCACAGAATAGATATTTCACCGGGCTTGATGATGAAAAACCGCCATTGATTGTGATGAGCCATGGCGGCCCAACGGGTGAGTCGCACAACGGTCTTAAAATGGTAGCGCAATTTTTTAGCAGTCGTGGATTTGCCGTACTTGATGTGAACTATGGAGGTAGTAGTGGTTATGGACGGGAGTATAGACAGCGTTTAAATGGTAATTGGGGTATTGTCGATGTCAATGATTGCAGTAAGGCAGCCTTGTATGTTGCTGAACAAGGTTGGGTCGATAAAGATCGATTGGCGATTCGCGGCGGCAGTGCAGGGGGGTTCACCACACTAGCTGCATTAGCCTTTACTGAGGTCTTTAAAGCTGGTGCCAGTCATTATGGTGTCAGTGATCTGGAAGCCTTAGCAAAAGAAACTCATAAGTTTGAATCACGTTACCTGGACACACTTATTGGAGCATATCCCGAACAACAAGAAATTTACAAAGAACGATCACCAGTTAATGCGGTAGAAAAATTATCATGCCCAGTCATTTTTTTTCAGGGCTTAGAAGACAAGATTGTATTACCCAATCAAGCAGAGTTGATGGTAGATGCATTAAAAGAAAAAGGGATTCCTGTTGTCTATATTGCCTATGAGGGTGAACAACATGGTTTTCGACAAGCCAAGAATATTAAAAAGACATTAGAGTCAGAATTATATTTCTATTCAACAATATTTAAATTTGAATGTGCCGACAAAATTGAACCAGTAATGTTTCTTTGATTATGAACGTTCAATACATGGCGTGACAATTACATTTTCTATTCTGGTCTGTCTACTTAATTTAAATTATCAATTACCGCTTTCGTATATTGTTTTGTATTTGCTGACCCTTGGAGATCTCCTGTACGTGTTTTTGGATCACTTAGGGCTGCTTTAATGGCATCACGCAAGCGATCACCTAAAACTTTTTCTTCAATGTGATCTAGCATCATTGCTGCGGCAAGGAGCAGGGCCGTTGGATTAGCAATACCTTGCCCAGCAATATCGGGTGCTGTGCCGTGTACGGCTTCAAATATTGCCGCGTCTTCACCAATATTTCCGCCTGGCGCAAGTCCGAGACCACCTATCAAACCGGCAATTTCATCAGATAATATGTCACCAAACATATTAGTAGTTAAGATCATGTCGAATTGAGCTGGGTTAGTAACCAACTGCATAGCGGTGTTATCAACAATACGATCTTCAATCTCTAGACCTGAGTATTTCTTTTCATTACCTACTTCTCTTGCAGTTTCAAGGAATAGTCCGGTCAGTTTTTTTAGGATGTTTGCTTTATGCACAATCGTGATTTTTTTACGATTGTTTTTAATAGCATAATCAAAAGTATATTTTGCTATCTTGCGACAGCCTGAGCGAGTAATTATGCCGGATGCTTCAGCAACGGCTTTAGGGTCATCGTCAATCGGGATGTAATGTTCAACACCTACATAGAAGCCTTGTGTGTTTTCACGAATTAAAACAATGTCTATATTGTCATAACGTCGACGGTCATGAAGGTAGGAGACTGCGGGACGGACGTTGGCATAGAGTTTAAACTCTTCACGTAAACGTACGTTTGCAGAGCGAAAGCCATCTCCTATTGGGGTTCCCAAAGGTGCTTTCAGTGCAAGTCTTGTTTCACGGATGTTATCCATCATTGCTTGTGGTAATGGATCACCAAATTCTTCAAAGGCAGATAGACCGGCTTTAAACCGGTGCCATTCAAACTTTGCACCGAGTGCGTCTAGAATTTCTATTGTGGCATCAAGGATTTCAGGCCCAATGCCGTCGCCCTCGATTAATGTTGCTGGTGTAGTTTTAATGACAACTCTCCCTAAATACTATTTTGAAGTGAAACAAATATGTTTCAGTAAAGATTATACTAGATGATTATTATAGATTGGTATTTGCTGCAGCTGGTTTTTTAACATTCACTGTTCTTGTATCGACTGTTTTTTGTTTTGGTGGTGAAATCAAGTCATTTAATATCTCTGCAGTTTCATTTAGTAAGATATCGATTGGGTCATCTTCTTCGCTCTCTTCATCAGATGCTTCCAATTCTTCTTCTAAATCATCCAGCGGAGGTAATCCTTTTTCAACACGCATGGCATTTTGAATGTCTTTTTTTGCAATTAATAACTCTTCACGTTCTGTTTTGCGTTTGCTTTCCAGTAGTGAGATCTCTTTTTTATCACTAGCTTCACGTTTAACATTCAAATCGTCCATTAACAATTGAAATAATTTATTCTTTTTAATTCTTTTCTCGTGTTCTACTTTAGCAATTTCAAATCTATCGATTGGTGCACTAGTTGGATAGTATCGAGCTGGTTTAACCTGATCCCATGGTAATGCATTTTCATAAGCACGTTCTCCCTGATCCGAAGAATCCTCTGCTGTTGGAAAGATTATATCCGGCACCACGCCTTTATGTTGATTACTCCCACCGCTTACGCGGAAGAATTGCGCAATTGTTGTTTTTAATCGTCCGTGGTCTTCATTGCTCTCTTTAATAAATCGGTTCAGGTCAATGACATTTTGCACAGTGCCTTTGCCAAATGTGGGTTCGCCAATGATGATGCCCCTACGGTAATCCTGAATAGCACCTGCAAAAATTTCAGAGGCCGATGCGCTATTTCGATCTACTAATACAGCTAATGGGCCGGGATAGCTTATACCAGGCTCTGGATCGTAATTTATATCAACTCTGCCAGAGGCATCTTTTGTTTGAACAACAGGTCCTCTATCGATAAAAAGACCTGTTAATTCCAGAGCTTCTGATAATGAACCACCGCCATTGCTGCGTAAGTCGATAATCAATCCAGAAATATTATCTTTCACCATAGATTTAATTAATTTGCGGACATCACGTGAAGTGCTTTTGTAGTCTTTTTTTCCTTCTGCTTGTGCAGCAAAGTCTATATAGAATGTAGGAAGGTTAATGACTCCTATACGTGTGTCTGTGTCAGGAACATCGATAATACTGGAACTGGCATCTTGTTCTTCAAGCTTTATTTTATCGCGTGTCAACGTCACTATTTTAGATGTGCCTTCAGCGCCGATATCTTTAGGTAAAACCTCAATTCTTAATATACTGTCTTTAGGACCTCGAATAAGATCAACCACATCATCCAAACGCCAGCCAATCACATCGACTATCTCTCCATCCTTGTTTTGCCCAACACCGACGATCCTGTCATCTGCTTTGATCTCATTACTTAAATCAGCGGGCCCACCTGTAATGATTTTTACAACTTGTGTGTAATCATTGTCACCACGTAATACGGCTCCAATGCCTTCAAGAGATAGGCGCATACTTATATCGAAGTTTTCTGATGTGCGCGGTGAAAAATAGGCAGTGTGTGGTTCTATTGCTGTGGTGTAAGCATTAATAAAGGATTGAAATACATCGTTTGAGTTTAGTTGTAGCGTGCTACTGAGTATACGATTGTAACGAGCTGTTAAGGTTTTTTTTATTTCGTCAGGTTCTTTTTTGGTGAGCTTTAAATTCAACACATCGTTTTTGACTCGTTTATGCCAAAGCTCGTCTAGCTCAGCTTTATTTGCGAACCAATCATCTTCACGACGATCAAAGCGATAGGTTTCATCAATAGCAAAATTAAAGTCAGAATTAATTGTGTTTAGCGCAAACTTTATACGCTCATCAACACGTGTGCGATAGCGTTTGAATATTTCAAAGGCAGGGTCCAAGTCTGACCTGATGATGGCGTTATCAATTTCGTATTTATACTGGTCAAACTCAACTATATCTGTTTTCAGAAAATAGGCCTTATTTTGATCAAGGTTTTCCAGATAGTGCTTGTAAATTAATGCAGAAAGATTGTCGTCAAGTTCGGTTTTTTTATAATGGTAGGTTGTTAAGATATGGGTAATTAATTCACTTGCCCGAATATGTTTGCTTTCTGGTTCTAGTGCTGAGGCAGGTACTGTTTTTATATCCGCGCAGACATTGGAAAATACTAAAAGTAGTGTGCCGGCGAAAAAGAAACATTTTTTAATATTTTTCAAGATTAGTAATACTCGGTTTGTCTATTAAAGAAGATAGTTATTTATCTACTAAATGACCATTAATATAAGTATAAGTGCAATCCAATAAATTTATTTACTTATAAACAGTATGAACTTTCAATAATTGATATCTCATGTCCTTAAGGACATGCAATATTCATTCAACTTTGGCCAAATCTTCGCTAGAGTTGATTTTATTTATTAAACCTTCAATTTCATTGGCTTTTTTCGTGTTGCCACCCAAAAAGCCTGGTGCTTCCCGGTAGTAATCCATTAGATCGTCAAGGATATCAATATTTTGGCTATCTAGGTCAGCTGCGATTTCAAGATGAACTAAAGTTTTCTTCGCGTAACCGATGGCTTTGTACCAATTGGTTCTCTCAGCTTCGCGGCCGTAGCTTTTGGCTAAAATATGATGATATTCAGCAACTTGTGGCTCTAGTTCGACAGCAATCTTTAGTTTTTCTATTGCTTCAATGTACTTTTTGTCTTCAAAATGAGCCAAGCCGATAATAAATAGATTTTCTGATTCTGCGTTGGCAATAGCTATCCCGCTGAAAGCGAAAGCGCATAACAGAACTGTAATCAGCTTGCATAAGCTGGCTTTTATGTGCATTTTCATATGGATGTAGAGTATAACGCTATTAATTTGTTCTTATAAAGTTAAAAATAACATATAAAATCGTTCATAAACATAGAATATTCATCATTTTTTATAATGTCCATAACACCAAATCCGTGCACCTCAATACGGATCAAGCTTATCCTTTTTATTGTTATACCTATCATATTATTTTTTATTTTGGGCGTATTTTTTACGATTTCAAAAATATCGACGTCTACAGAAGAACAATTATCTGAGAATGTAATTATTCAAGCCAAGAATTATGCGGCAATTTTAGGTTCTGAATTTAATGCAATAGCTAACCTAGCAAAAGTTAATGCAAGCATATTAGAAAATAATTCTACCTTGAGTGACGTTCTACTCTCATCGATTTTAAAGAACACACTACTGAGTAAAATACAAATCTATGGTGTTGGTATCATCTTTGAAAAAGATAGCGATGAAAAATTATCAATTTATTTTTATAAAAATCACGAGGGTGAAGTTAGTCCTCTTACGATTAATGAATCGAGAAAATTACAAAAAGAAGACTGGTATTACGAAACTAAAGCTGCTGATAAATCTAATTGGTCTGAGCCGTACATAGATGAATCATTAGGAAAAAACATAAAAGCGACTATTGCAGTCCCATTCTACCGTGAAGATAAGTTTGCGGGTGTCAGTTTTATTGATATCGATGTGACCCAGCTACAAAAGCATTCTGGACTGGAAACTTTAACGGACAATGCTTTTGTTATCACAAGCAAGAGAGGACGGTTTATTACGCATCCTAATCCAGAATTAATAATGACTAGAACTTTGCAAGATGTTTCAGAAGAAGGCAATGACCCTGGGTTAGTCATTTTGAATAAAGAGTTACGTGAAGGCAAAAGCGGGCAGGTGAGAGTTGAAAAATTATCTACCGATATTGAAGAACCTTATTGGGTTTTTTATTCGCCAATCACATCAACCGGATGGGGCTTTGCAACAGCACTACCTGAACGAGAAGTATTTGCTTTCACAAGAATGCAAACTCAACGTGCAGTATTTGGAATCAGTATCATTTTAGTTCTCGCAATAATTTGTGTGCTGGTAGTTTCAAGTAGTTTAACTAAGCCGCTTAAATTGCTAACTGAGGGGGTTAAGCAGTTAGCCGATGGTGACCTGTCTACAAGTATCACAGGAATAACAACAAAAGACGAAATAGGACAATTGAGTCGAGCATTTAATAATATGACTCTGCAACTAAGACAACATGTCGATGAATTAAAGAAGCAGTATGCTGCACGTGATGCAGTTGAAAATGAATTAACCATTGCTCGAAGTATTCAATCAACCTTGATTCCAAGTAAATTCCCCGCATTCCCTGACTATAATGAATTTGATTTACATGCCATCAATCATGCTGCAAGTCATGTCGCTGGTGATTTTTTTGATTTCTTTTTGTTGGATTCTTGTCGTTTATTTATTGTTATAGCGGATGTGTCGGGGAAAGGCGTAGGACCAGCACTATTGATGGCTGTAAGTAGGACGCATATTAGAAATTTGGCGGCAAAGGGACATAGCCCGGCTCAAATCCTGACTGAGTTAAATCAACTATTGATACAAGACCGCGATCAGCCGATGTTCGTCACGGTATTTGTTGCAGAATACAATATAAGTAGCGGAGATCTGTGCTACGCCAATGGTGGGCATGTTGTACCATATTTAATTACTAAAGATGCCCTAGTAGCGCAATTTGGAGAACCAACTGGAACCATAGTTGGTATGTTAGAAGATGCAGAGTTTGGTGAAGAAACCATTCAACTTAAGAAAGATGAAACAATTGTTTTATATACCGATGGGATTTTAGAAGCACGGCTTCCAGAAGGTGAGTTTTTTGGTGAGCGCCACTTTGAAACATTATTGTCTGCCAATGCAGAAATGAGTCTTATAGAACTCTGTGATTCTGCATTGGCAACAGTAAAAGCATATCAGGCCAATAAATTAAGTGACGACGTTACTGTATTAGCGCTGAGAAAGCTAAACTAAATTATTTTTTAATCTCAATCAGCTCGATATCAAACAGCAAGGTAGAATTAGGACCAATAGCTCCGCCAGCGCCACGTTGACCGTACGCTAAATCTGAAGGTACAACGATTTGCCATTTTGAACCTGCAGCCATTAACGGTAGTGTTTCTTGCCAGCCTTTTATCACCTGATTAACGCCGAGTTCGACAGGCTCGCCACGTGCGTAGGAACTGTCAAATTCAGTACCATCAATGAGTGTGCCACGATAATGAACAAGCACCTTACTGCTGCTAGAAGGTTTCTCTCCAGTGCCTGCTGTAATAACTTTGTATTGCAGTCCACTCGCAGTTTCTGTAAAGCCTTCTTTTGATTTGTTTTCAGCTAAATACTTTTCACCATTGGCTTTGTTTGTAGTTGCCTGGTTGCTTTGTCTACTTTGTTCCGCTTTCTGAAATTCTTGCATGATAACTTGCATATCATCTTTGCTTATTTTTAATTCAGAGCTTGATAGAACATCATCGATTGCTTGTAAAAAGGCGGGTCGATCCAATTCTAATCCTTGGCGGTTGATGTTTTCCCCAAAGACTACACCTAATGTATAACTAATTTTTTCTAAGTCGGTTTCCACTTTTGCAGCATATGCATTTAGAAAAGTAAAACTTAAAATTAAAACAAAAGCAGATTTTAATATTTTCATAAGAACCTCAAAGTAGATTAAATGTTTTGTAGTGGCGGGAAGCGGCAACATGTTCCCACAAATCTATGAGTCAGCCAACCTGATATTAGTTCTATATTACTTTTCAAGAAGGCATTTTGGAGACGATTGGATGACTTTGTCGAGAAATTGAATAGCATTTATATCTTTGGGGATGGTATCAGAAAGCATTCTACGATACTGGCGTGCGCCTGGCTGACCTTGATAAAGGCCGATAATATGACGGGTCAGGCTTTTAATATTAAACCCATGATCGCTTTGTTCAACAGCGTAATCTTTGAATTTTCCCAGTATTTCTTCTCGAGTTTGTAATGGTGAGTTTTCTTCATAAAGTAGCTTGTCTGCTTGAGCCAACATAAAGGGGTTTTGGTAAGCGGCTCTTCCAACCATAACGCCATCTACAAGATCTAATTGTGATTTAATTTGAGCCAATTCAGTAAAACCACCATTAATTGTTATATTTAAAGATGGAAACTGCTGTTTTATTTTATGTACGCGCTCATAGTTTAACGGCGGAATTTCTCTGTTTTGTTTAGGACTTAATCCACTTAAGATGGCTTTTCTAGCATGTATAATAAACGTTTTACAACCAGCTTCGCTTACAGTATTGACGAAATTTTCTAGAAACTCATATGAGTCTTGTTCATCTATTCCAATCCTTGTTTTTACAGTGACGGGAATTTTTACTGTAGATTGAATCTTATTTACACAATCACTGACGAGATCTGTGTTTGACATCAAACAAGCACCAAATTGACCATTTTGTACACGGTCACTAGGGCAACCAATATTAAGGTTAACTTCATCATAGCCTTCGCTTTCTGCAATATGCGCGCATTCAGCAAGATCAGCTGGATTATTCCCACCTAATTGTATAGCTAAGGGATGTTCAATCTGATTGAAATCAAGAAATCGATTACGGTCTCCATGAATTAATGCACCGGTAGTGATCATTTCTGTATAGAGTACGGCATGTTTTGACAACAGACGCATAAAATACCGAAAATGTTTGTCGGTATGATCCATCATCGGGGCTATGCTCAATCGTCTATCTATTTGGTTTGTGGACATATCAATATAGCTAGTGACTATTTTTAGAAATAATTGAATGGGTGAAAGATGAGCGTAAATAAAAACCACGTGGTAGGGTCAATTTGTTCGCTCCGGATTGATTCTTATCACTAGTCAAACTTTTGGAATTAGCACCTTTAGGTCTAATTTGTAAATACTTTCCCATGGAGGAACTAATCTTATCAATATCACCCAGTACGATCATGTCACTAAGCTCTTGCCAATCATCTTTCAATTGTTTTTCTTGTAACCTATTTGGTTGCCATAATATAGCTGAGCCTATTCGTCTCAAAGGAACAGGTGTGTTCTTGTTTGCTTCAAAGGGTATCCACAATACTTCCGTCAACTTACATTTTACCAATGATTTCTCCCAAGAAGACAAGGAACTTGGGTTAAGTTGAGTAACACATATGTAAGTTGATTCTTTAGGTTTACCATTTTCATCAATAGGAATTGATTTTAATTCAATCCCTAAATTCACAAAATCAGGTTCTGGAGCACTAGCGGCATTTGCGCCGAGTGAGAGTTCTAATAAATTACCAAACCAACCTTTTGCATGAGTCGTTGATTCTGGAATACAGACCTCCATTTTATTTGCGAGTTGCTGAATCGTAAGTCCGGCTATATTTTTTGCTCGGTCTAGCAATTCAGACTTGCTTTTTGGCGGTGATATACTCACGAAATGGCTTTAAATATTGAAGTAGTCAGGAAAGCGCATCAATAATTGAATTCTTCAGGCATTCGAACTTCATCGGATCTTCTATCATTTTATTTTCGTCATTTTGTAAATAAAAGATATCTTCAGCACGTTCACCATAGGTTGCAATTTTTGCATTCTGTAATTTTGCTCCACACATATCCATTGCCATTCCAATTCGTGAAAGTATACCAGGTCGATCAATAGTACTGACTTCCATTATGGTTCGATTATTTTTTTCATCTGATTCAAAGGTTATATGTGTCGGTAGATTAAAGCTTTTCAATTGTCTTTTTTCGAGCCAATTACCTTGTTCTACAAATTTTGATGTGGACTCTAACTCTTTTAATATACGACTTTTTACTTCATTGCTTCGATCATTATTTTTTATCAGTGTGCCATCATTTTCTAAAACGACAAACGTATCTAAAGTGAAATCTTTTCGATTTGTAATGATTTTTGCATCTACAACAGTAAGTCCTAATTTTTCAATTGCCCTGGTTGTTGTAGCGAATATATTCTTTCTGTCTTGCATGTAGACGAATATAAGGCTTCCACCGCGGCTAGACTTTTTCATTACTAGAACTAAAGGATCTGATTTGTTTTTATGTTTGAGAATTCCTTCTGTGTGCCAGGCAACTTCATCTGAGTTATGACGAAGGAAATAATCATCATCAACAGTTTTCCAGAGTTCAAGGATGCTTTGCTCCGGTATATTTTTATCTGTAATTAAAGCCAGAGATTCTTGTTTAGTATCTATTATACGTTCTTTTTTCAATATCGGTTTTTCATTGCCGCGCCTTAATTCATATAAGGTACGTTGATAAAGGTTTGTTAATTGTGATGATTTCCAACTATTCCAAAGCTCAGGGTTGGTGCCACATATGTCTGCTACAGTGAGTATGTGAAGATAATCTAAATGATTCTGATCACGGACTTCGTTGGCAAATTTTTTTATAACATCGGGATCATCTATGTCTTCACGTTGAGCCGTTTTGCTTATTAGCAAATGTTTCTCGACCAGCCATGCTACGAGCTTTGAATCATAATCACCGAGGCGATGTAACTTGCAAAAATCGAGAGCGTCTTTTATGCCTAATTTGGAATGGTCTCCACCTCTCCCTTTTGCAATATCATGAAATAGACCTGCAAGATAGAGTAATTCCAGTTTTGGTAGTTTCTTGGTTATGCCATTACAGATGGGAAATTTTTCTTTGTATGCATCTGTTCCAAACAGCCTAAGGTTTTGAATGACGGTAAGGATGTGTTCGTCGACCGTAAAAATATGAAATAGATCAAATTGCATTTGGCCTTCAATCGCTGCAAAGGTAGGCATGTAAGCACCTAAAACTCCATAGCGATGCATCATTCTAAGTTTGTGTCCGACCAGATTTGGTTGTTTTATTATTTCTATAAACAAGCTTTGGTTACGTATATCATTTCTAAAGTCATCATCTATTAAATATAAGTTATTCCTAATAAGTCTAATGGTGCTTGCACGAACACCTTTAATTGTTGGGTCTTGTTGGCTAAGTAAAAAAATTTCAAACAGTGCAAATGGGTAGCGTTTAAAAATGTTTTTATTAACGACTTCGATGAAATTATTTCTTTTTTGGAAACGTGGATTTATTGAAACAATTTTTTCTTTACGTTTTTTGTATATTATTTCTTCTTTAAAATGATGAAGCAGCATTTCATTAAGTCGGCTTATTTCTCGTATCGATTTGAAATACATTTTCATGAATTCTTCGATACCTTTATTGTCTTTGCTGATAAAGCCCATTAACTCAGCTACTGGTTTTTGATATTCAAATAACAACCGATCTTCACGACGATTTGTTGTCATATGTAAGCCAAAGCGAACCCGCCAAAGTAGATTTCGACCTGACTCAAGCAGGCTATATTCATCTTTGGTGAGGAACTTATGTTTTACGAGGCTATTTAAGTCGATGTTGTCAAAATGACGCTTGGCAACCCAACTGATCATCTGGATATCTCTTAAACCACCTGGAGACTCTTTTATATTAGGTTCGAGTTTACTTTCAGAGTCGTTATATTTTTCATGGCGTGTTTTTTGTTCTATTAATTTTGATTCGAAATATTTTCGTGCTGGCCAGATTTTTTTAGGGCTTGTAGCTTTACGCATTTTTTCATAAATTTTTTCATTACCACAAAGTAATCTGGATTCCATGATGTTAGTCATGATAGTGATGTCACTCTTAGCTTCATGCTGGCATTCCTTCACGGTTCTAACGCTATGACCAACTTCAAGCCCGAAGTCCCATAGAAAAGTAATGAATGATGACACGTGTTGTTTGTTATTATTATTTGCCCAGCGTTTTTCAAGGATCATCAGGTCGATGTCTGATGCTAGTAAAAGCTCAGAACGACCATAACCACCTACTGCAACTAAGCTAAAATCTTCAGAATCAATAAATTGTAGCCAGGCAAAATAAAGTAGGCGATCTATGAACCAACTTTGTTTTTTGACAATGACTTCAATATTTTCACCAGATTTGAATTCTTCAATCAGGTAATCGTATCCATCTTTTAGTGTTTTTTTGAATGTGGCTAAAGGATGGTCTCGTTGTTTAAGTTCTTGTTGAAAAAGGACTTCATCAAAGAGGAAATTATCAGCAATAATATTACCCATTATGAATTAATATTCTTCATCGGGACGTGCAGTTAATACCTCATAACCGTCGGTAGTAACGAGAATGGTATGTTCCCATTGCGCAGATAAACTTCGATCTCGAGTCACCACTGTCCAGTCATCTGACAGTAATTTAACGTCACGTTTGCCTAAATTTATCATTGGTTCGATGGTAATAGTCATGCCTGCCTCTAGCTTGAAACCGGTATTGGGTTTCCCATAATGAACAATTTGTGGGGCTTCATGAAACTCTTTGCCAATGCCATGGCCACAATATTCGCGCACCACCGAACAGTTATTCTGTTCAGCGATGGTTTGTATTGCATGGCCTATGTCACCGAGGCATACACCGCCGCGGACTAGTTGGATACCTTTTTTCATACATTCATAAGTCACATCAACCAGTCTCTTTGCGCGGATGGAAGGCTCGCCGACGTAAAACATTTTACTGGTATCACCATGGTATCCATCTTTTATGACAGTAATATCTATATTGATGATATCGCCATTCTTGAGCCTTTTGTCGCCCGGAATCCCATGACAAACGACATGATTGACTGAGGTACATATCGATTTAGGGAATCCATGATAATTTAGTGGGGCTGGGATAGCCTGCTGTTCATTGACAATATAATCATGGCAAATCTGGTCAAGCTCTCCAGTGGTCACACCACTTTGTACTTTAGGGCCGATCATCTCGAGGACTTCGGCTGCGAGTCGCCCAGCAACTCGCATTTTTTCAACTTCGTCGGCAGTTTTAATAGTTGCAGTCATTGATTTAGTAGTCCATTTATGGGCTTAGGTAATTGTTGTTGAATATGTTCTATGGTATAAAGCGTCCGCGATTTTCGCAAATACATTAAATAACCGTCACACGCATGCTTCAACCATATATAGGGTGCCTGTCAGGAAAACATTTTGGCAGGTTGGTATATGGGGAATGCGGAGGCTTAACCCTAAATAGGAGAATTTAACATGTCTAACGTCACCATGCGTGAAATGCTGGAGGCTGGTGTTCATTTTGGTCACCAAACCCGATACTGGAACCCCAGTATGGCACCATATCTATTTGGTCAGCGCAATAAAATCCATATTATCAACCTGGAAAAAACACTCCCTCTATACGAAGAAGCTGTTAATTATGTCAGCAAAATGGCCTCAAAGAAGGGCACGATACTATTTGTTGGAACTAAACGCTCTGCACAGGGAATTGTGGCTGAAGAAGCCAAACGCTGCGGGATGCCATTCGTCAACCGACGGTGGTTGGGTGGATTATTAACTAATTTTAAGACCGTGCGAGGCTCTATAAATCGCCTAAAAGAAATAGAAGCGATGCAAACGGATGGTCGTCTAGAACGCATAAACAAAAAAGAACAACTCATGCTAAAACGTGAGTTGGAAAAGCTGGAAGCCAATCTATCTGGTATTAAAGATATGAAAGGTATACCTGATGCAATATTTATTATTGATGTGGGCTACGAAAATATTGCCGTCAGCGAAGCTGTAAAGCTTGGAATACCTGTAGTTGGTGTTGTTGATAGTAACAATAGTCTAAAAGGTGTGGACTATGTGATCCCAGGGAATGATGACGCTATACGTTCTATCTCGCTTTATGCAAAAGGCATAGCAGACGCCATTTTAGATAGTCGTCAATCTGTTGCGCATTTAGGTGGAGCTGAAAATAGTGATGAATTAATCGAAATTGACGAATCTGGCGCTCCTGTAGATGCTGGTGAAGAAACCAGTGCTAAACCAAAAGTTGCTAAAAAAGCAACAAAGAAGAAAGCAGCAAAGAAGGCTGAAAGCGATGACGAGAATACCGATGCAGATAAAGCTGCTGATGCGACAAAAAAGAAGGTAACTAAAAAGAAAACCGCTGCTAAGAAAAAGGTTGCCAAAAAAGCAGCAAAGAAAGTCAGTAAAAAAACTGCTGCAAAGACAGAAGCTGAAGAGTAGCGATTAAATTTATAAATCATTAGTTAAAGAATTTTAGAGGAATATCTGATGCAAATTACTGCCTCATTAGTCAAAGAACTCCGCGAACGTACTGGTGCGGGGATGATGGATTGCAAAAAAGCTTTAAATGAAGCTGATGGTGATATTGAAGTCGCGATTGAAGAAATGCGTAAATCAGGCGCGGCAAATGCTGCTAAAAAAGCGGGTCGAATTGCTGCTGAAGGCATTATTTCAGTTAAACAGAAAGATAATAGTGCCATCATTCTAGAAATTAATTGTGAAACTGATTTCGTAGCAAAAGATGAGAATTTTCTTAATTTTGCGGACAGTGTTATTGACGCTATCGATACTCAAAATCCTGCTGATGTTGAAACATTGATGGGATTGAGTGCTGGAGAACAGTCCATTGAGGAAGCAAATCAGCAATTAATTTCCAAGATAGGTGAAAAAATCACTGTTAGACGTTTTGAGAAAATAACTTCGGAAGGTCAAATTGCAAATTATTTGCACGGTACCCGAATAGGTGTGGTTGTTGAAATTGAAGGTGGTGATGAAGCCTTGGCAAAGGACTTGGCGATGCACATTGCAGCTAGTAAGCCAGTTTGCGTCAGTGAAGATCAAGTCTCTCAAGATATTTTAGATAAAGAAAAGGAAATATTTTCAGCACAAGCTGAAGAGAGCGGTAAACCAGCCGAAATCATTGAAAAAATGGTTACTGGTCGTATCAAGAAATTTCTAAAAGAAATCACCTTGCTTGGACAACCTTATGTCAAAGATCCAGATCAAACGGTAGAAAAGCTTCTAAAATCTGCGAATGCTTCAGTATTATCATTCCGACGCTATGAAGTTGGAGAAGGTATTGAGAAGAAAGTTGATAACTTTGCAGAAGAAGTCATGTCTCAGGCGAAAGGAGCTTAAATAAATGTCCTCCCCGTCCAATACATTAAAATATAGACGGGTTTTGCTAAAGCTTAGCGGCGAGGCATTGATGGGGGATGAGGCCTATGGCATTGACCCCAATGTAATTGACCGTATTGCTGGAGAGATCTCTGATCTATGTCAGCAAGGCGCAGAGATTGCTATTGTTATTGGTGGTGGAAACATTTTCAGAGGGACAGGGTTGGCTGCGGCAGGTATCGATCGTGTAACTGGTGATCATATGGGGATGTTAGCCACAATCATGAATTCGCTTGCCATGCAAGATGCTCTGGAACGCGTTGAACTACACGCTAGAGTCATGTCAGCTTTAAAAATCAATCAGGTCTGCGAAGATTACATTCGTCGGCGTGCTGTGCGTCACCTTGAAAAAGGGCGTGTTGTTATTCTTGCAGCCGGAACCGGGAATCCTTTTTTTACGACAGACTCAGCTGCCAGCTTACGAGCGATTGAAATTGGTGCTGAACTGTTAATCAAGGCGACTAAAGTGGATGGTGTTTATTCTTCAGATCCAGTTAAAGATAAAGATGCCGTTCGTTATGATTCGCTGAATTATGATGAAGTGATTGAACGTAAGCTCGGTGTTATGGATACTACGGCCGTTGTTCTTTGCAGGGATAATCAAATGCCGTTAAGGGTTTTAGATATGACTAAGTCCGGTTCACTATTGAATGCTGCCAGAGGCGAAGATGAGGGAACTCTGGTTAGTAATAACTAGTATTAGGAGCGAGTAGCATGGTTGAAGATATTATCAGTGATGCAAAAACCAGAATGCTTAAGAGCATCGAATCACTAAAAGTGGAAATGTCCAAGATAAGAACAGGTCGCGCTCATCCGAGTCTGCTAGAGCAAGTAAAAGTCAGTTATTACGGCTCAGATACACCTTTAAATCAAGTGGCTAGTGTCAATGTCGTTGATGCAAGAACTCTAGGGATAAATGCCTATGAAAAGTCGAGTATCCCTGATATTGAAAAAGCCATTATGAATGCCAACCTGGGTTTGAACCCAGTGACAGCTGGCGAAGTTATTCGTGTTCCTTTGCCACCATTAACAGAGGAACGTCGCAAGGATTTAATCAAGGTCGTTCGAGGCGAAGCAGAGCAGGCACGCGTTGCAATTCGTAATATTAGACGTGATGCTAATTCTTCATGCAAAGAGCTGGTCAAAGAAAAAATGATCACAGAAGATGATGATCGAAAAGCGGAAAGCCGCATCCAAAAATTAACGGATGAACAAATTGCGACGATTGATAAAAATTTGGAAAAAAAAGAAGCAGAAATGCTTGAAATCTAGATCTTTCAATAGTTAAGTGACCCCTTATTTTTTAATACTCAACGATTACTTCTTGCTATTTTAGATAGCTCATTATCAAATGAATGCTACATCCACAGCTACTAATCCTGAGCATGTTGCAATTGTCATGGATGGTAACGGTAGGTGGGCAAAGTCAAAAGGCTTGCCACGTGTTGCTGGTCATCGTGCTGGTGTAAAGACTCTTCGAAAACTGATTGAGCATTCGGTCAAAATAAATCTTAAAGCGATTACTGTTTATGCCTTTAGTCGTGAAAATTGGCAAAGACCTGAAAGTGAAGTCGACTTATTAATGGATTTATTTATCTCGGCGTTGAATTCTGAAGTTAAAGACTTACACAAAAATAACGTTAAGTTAACGTTTATTGGTGACCGCTCAGCATTTAGCAGTAATTTGCAAAATTCAATTAATGAATCTGAAATATTAACGTCCTCCAATAATGGTTTGTACCTGAATATCGCGGCTAACTATAGTGGCCGTTGGGATATTGTTCAGGCTTATCAATCAATCGCAAAAGAAATTGAGTCAAAAAAAATATCACTTGAAGATGTTAATGAAACGCTAGTCAGTAATAATCTAGCATTAGCAGATCACAAAGATCCGGATCTCTTTATTCGCACTGGTGGAGAACAGCGAATTAGTAATTATCTGTTATGGCAATCAGCGTACTCCGAACTTTATTTTACTGAAACGCTATGGCCGGATTTTGATACAGATCAGTTTGATGTAGCAATAGATTGGTTTTCAAAGCGACAAAGACGGTTCGGTAAAACATCTGAACAAGTTGAACAGACATAACACTTATATATATTAAGAATGCTTAAACAAAGAATCATTACGGCAGCAATACTGATACCCATTGTAATAGCGGTAATATTTTTACTCGATAGGGTATGGTTTTCTACATTATTTGCTGTGTTTGTTGCAATTGGCGCTTGGGAGTGGGCTGGGCTTTGTAAAATAACAATAAAATATCGATATCTATACAGTTTGATTACTGTGCTGATATTAGTGGGTTTGTATGCGGCGGCTAATAGTGGCGTATATAACAGCCTCATTATGAGTGGTGTATTCTTTTGGGTAATTGCTGTTGCTTTGGTATTTTCATATCAAATGCAGCGCAACTTTTTACCTAAATCGACACTCGTTTTACTCGTAATAGGACAATTGTTGCTAATTCCTATGTGGGTCAGTTTGACCGTTTTAAAATCATTCTCTGTGAATGGGTCAACATTAATTATGCTGCTTATGTTGCTTATCTGGGGAGCCGATACAGCGGCTTATTTTGTGGGTAAAAAATGGGGTAAACGAAGACTTGCAAGTCGAGTTAGCCCTGGTAAATCATGGGAAGGTAGTATTGGCGGTGTTGTTGCGGGCATTGCTATAGCATTAGCATATGTTATTGTTTCGGATGAAATGTCCCATCATGGTATAGCATTGCTGGGTCTATCTTTTTTGACAGTTTCAATATCTATAATTGGTGACTTAATGGAAAGTATATTGAAACGTGAAGCAGATATTAAAGATAGTGGGTCTATTTTACCTGGGCACGGAGGTGTGATGGATAGAATAGATAGTTTAACGGCTGCAGCTCCTGTATTCGTTTTTGGTGTTGTTCATTTAGGTATTGGAATATGAAGGGTGTCACGGTTCTAGGTTCAACGGGTAGCATTGGTGTTAATACATTAGATGTTATTTCACGTCACTCTGATAAATATAAAGTTAAGGCATTAACGGCAAATACAAATGTCGATGTATTACGCGAGCAGTGTATAAAACATAGTCCTGAATTTGCAGTAATGGTTGATGAAGATTCTGCGTTGCAACTGGAACAAGAATTAAAAAATATGGCGCCAGATGTGACGGTCTTAAGCGGTGCTGATGGGTTGCAAAAAGTGGTGACACTTTTTGATGTGGATTTTGTCATGGCTGCGATTGTTGGGGCGGCTGGGTTGTTGCCCACACTCGAGGCAGCAAAAAAGGGAAAAAGAGTGTTGCTTGCTAATAAAGAAGCATTGGTTATGTCCGGTAAGTTATTTATGGACACAGTTCGTGAGAATGACGCTGAACTATTACCCATTGATAGTGAGCACAATGCTATTTTTCAATGTATGCCAGATGACTTTAGTAATGGGTTGGAAAAGCTGGGTGTTAAGAAGATATTACTTACCGCGTCAGGCGGACCTTTTCGAACTACGCCGTTAGAACAACTAGTTTCGATGACGCCAGATCAAGCCTGCGCACATCCCAATTGGGAAATGGGAAGAAAGATATCTGTCGATTCAGCAACTATGATGAACAAAGGATTGGAAGTGATAGAAGCATGCTGGTTATTTCATACTCAGACTAAATGTATTCAAGTCGTTATTCACCCTCAGAGCGTTATACATTCATTGGTCGAATATAATGACGGCTCAGTATTAGCGCAATTAGGTAATCCGGATATGCGTACACCCATCGCATATGGCTTAGCTTGGCCAGAAAGAATTGATGCTGGAGTAGATCGCCTTGATTTATTTGACATAGCACAACTAGATTTTGTAAAGCCGGACGAACATCGTTTCCCTTGTTTAAGACTAGCACGCGAAGCTATGGAGCAAGGCGGGACTAGTAGTGCAATATTGAACGCAGCAAATGAAGTTGCCGTAAATGAATTCTTGAATAAACGACTTCGCTTTACGGATATTGCCCGTGTGATTGAAACAGTATTGGAAAATGTAACGCATAATGAAGCGACTTCTCTAGATGTCATCCTTAAAGATGATCAAGCAGCAAGAGAATCTGCGTTGATGACGAGCAGTGATCTTGCAGCATGATTGACATACTACAATCAATTGCAGCATTTATTGTTGCTCTAGGTGTATTAATTACATTTCATGAGTTTGGACATTATTGGGTAGCAAGATGTTTTGATGTAAAAATATTACGTTTTTCAATAGGGTTTGGCCGAGCGATTTATAAAAAGCATTATGGCCAGGATAATACTGAATTTGTTATCGCAGCATTGCCCTTGGGTGGTTATGTGAAAATGTTGGATGAACGGGAGGGTGAAGTAAAGAAAGATGAAATACCACGGTCATTTAATTACAAACCCTTGTGGCAGCGATTTGCTATTGTTTCAGCAGGCCCTGTTTTTAATTTTATCTTTGCAGTGTTTGCTTACTGGGTAATATTTGTTGTTGGTGTAAATGGTTTAAAGCCTATCATTGGAGAAATTGAGCCAAGGTCTATCAGCGACAATGCCGGTTTAAAGCCTGGGCAGGAAATACTCTCGATTAACGGCGCTCAAACAATAACTTGGTCAATGGTTATAGATAGACTAGTTAGCCATACTGTCAATCGCGATAATATAAAATTAGTCGTAATAGGTGATAGTGGTGTCGAGCAAGAAGTGCAAATTGATCTCTCACGAATCACAATAGATGAGATGGCAGAGGGTAAGTTGCTAGAGACTCTAGGCTTGAATGTTATTGAATTAAAACTTTCTGCAATCATCGGAAAAATAGTACCAGGTGGTGCGGCTGAAAGAAGTGGCTTGCTCCAACGTGATGAGATAATCAGTGTTAATGGTGAGCCTACTCAATCATGGAGACAGTGGGTTGAATTTATTCGTGATAATCCAGAACAAATTCTCAGTGTCGATGTGCTACGTAGTGGTAACACGATTAATATTGAAGTGATTCCAGATAGCATTCAATCAGAAGGGGTGACTATAGGACGTATTGGTGCAGCGGCATTCGTTGACGATGGAATGTTTGACTCTTATTTTGTGAAAGAGTCTTACACAATGCATTATGCAATTTTGAAAGCAATAAAAAAGACTTGGGAAATGTCAGTGCTAACTCTTCGTGTACTTGGTAGAATGTTGATTGGTGATGCATCAGTGAAAAACTTGAGTGGCCCGATTAGTATTGCTCAATATGCAGGGCAATCTGCTGGAATAGGGCTACTTGCATTTTTCAGTTTTATGGCCATAGTAAGCGTCAGTCTGGGAGTGCTCAATTTATTACCTGTCCCATTACTGGATGGCGGGCACTTAATGTATTACCTTATAGAGGCGATAATCGGGAAACCGGTTTCAGAGGCGATGCAAATGCTCGGACAACAGGTAGGGATAGTCTTGTTATTAGGGTTAATGAGCATTGCTTTTTATAACGATATTATCCGTTTATTGGGATAAATAAACTAAAAATAATAAATAACAGTCACATGCGATTCATAGTTAATAAATTACTTTATATTTTAGCTCTATCATTATTGCTAATTGCGCAACCACATGCTGCGCAAGAGTTTGTGATTCAAGATATTCGTGTTGAAGGCTTGGAACGAATAACGCCAGGAACAGTGTTTAATTATCTGCCAATGAAGGTTGGTGATACATTTGATGATTCTCGCTCATCAGAAGCAGTCAAAGCTCTATTTAAAACTGGATTTTTCGAGGATGTTAAGCTTGAAAGAGATGGGAATAACCTGATCCTTATTTTTAAAGAACGACCCTCTATTGGCTCCATTACGATGAAAGGTAATGAGGATATTGAAACTGATGAATTATTGGAAAACCTTAAGCAATTTGGGTTTTCGGAAGGAAGAGTCTTTGTACAGTCCACATTAGATCAGGTTAAACAGGAATTACAGCGCCAATATTATTCAAATGGTAAATATGCAGTAAAAATTAGTTCTACGGTTACTGAACTAGAAAATAATCGTGTTGGGGTATTAATAGATGTTTCAGAGGGTCTTGCAGCTAAGATTAAGAAAATTAATATTGTTGGAAACTCTGTATATACAGAAAAGAGGTTGTTGAAAGAGTTTAAATTAAGCACTCCGAACTTATTGTCTTTTTACACTAATAATGATCAATATTCGAAACAAAAGTTATCAGGTGATCTGGAAGCGTTACGCTCATACTATTTGGATGGTGGTTATCTGAATTTTAATGTTGATTCTACACAAGTATCGATTACGCCAGATAAAAGAGATATTTATATTACGATCAATGTGACCGAAGGTGAGCTATATACAGTTACGGAAGTAAAGCTTGCCGGTGATTATATATTACCACAGGAAAGTCTTTTTGAATTGATTTCCATACAGTCAGGCAATCTGTTTTCGCGTAAAAAAATAACAAATAGTAGTAAGTTGCTGACAGAGCGATTGGGGCAGGAGGGATATTCTTTTGCCAATGTAAATTCTATACCCGAGATAAATAAAGAAGATAAAACGGTATCGATAACTTTTTTTGTTGATCCTGGTAAACGTGTCTATGTTAGAAGAATTAACTTTACAGGAAATTCAAAAACTAAAGACGTTGTTTTGAGGAGAGAAATGCGACAGCAGGAAGGCGCATGGATTTCTACCACACAAGTCGAAAGAGGTAAGCAGCGATTACAGAGAACGGGTTATTTTGAAGACGTTAATGTTGAAACACCCGCTGTTGCTGGAACTGCCGATCAGGTAGATGTAAATTATACGGTTGAGGAGCGTTCAGGGGGTCAACTAGGTGCTGGTATAGGTTTCTCTCAGACACAAGGACTTATTTTTAATACAACCATTTCCCAAACAAATATTTTCGGCACTGGAAATAGACTGAATTTTCAATTTAATAATAGTGATGTTAATACACGCTATGGATTAGGTTATTCAAACCCCTATTTTACAGATGATGGCATCGGTAGTGCGTATGATATTTTTTATCGAGAAACTAACGCAGAAGATGCCAATCTAGCAATTTTTGAAACGAAAGAATTCGGTGCATCATTTGGTCTCTCTATTCCTGTTACCGAGCATAATACGATAGGGACATCTTTTGGTTATACAAATACAGAAATTAGTGCTCCACTTGGGCAATCATTTCAGATTACTAATTTTATAAATAACAACGGCAGCCAATATGATATTTTGAAATTCGGGGTAAATTTCGCATATGATACTCGGAACAAAGCAGTGTTGCCGGATAAAGGTGCATTACAACGTATAAGTGCAGTTATATCAGTTCCCAGCTTTGGAGACTCTCTTGAATATTATAAGATCAACTACGAGGCCAAGTGGTTTAAGGATTTATATAATGAAGACTTTGTCTTGGTACTAGGGGGTAAGTTTGGTTACGGTGATAGCTATGGCGATACGTCAGAATTACCCTTCTTTGAAAATTTCTACGCAGGTGGACCACGCACTCTCAGAGGCTATGAAGAAAATACACTAGGCCCAAGAGATTCAAGCAACAGAGCGCTCGGTGGTGATACTAGAATTCTTGCAAATGCAGAAGTAATTTTGCCTGTTCCTTTTCTAACGAGTTATAAAAAGTCTATCAGACTGACTACATTTATAGATGCTGGTAATGTATTTGGCAGCAATGAAGATGTGTCATTAGATGAAATGCGTTATTCAGGCGGATTGAGTGCTATATGGATTTCACCATTTGGTGCTGTTAGTGCTAGCATAGCAATGCCTTTTAATGATCAAAGCGATGATGAGATACAAAATTTTCAATTTAATTTTGGTACAGCATTTTAGTAATCTTAGTAATTTTTGGAGTTTAAAGTTAATGAATATCTTGTTTAAATCTATTATTTCGAGTGTAGCAATATTGCTATTTACGTCATCTTTTGTATATGCGGAAGAGACTTATAAAATAGGTGCTGTAAATGCAAACCGAATTTTGCAAGAGTCGCCTCAAGCTGAAGCAGCGGTAAAAATGCTGGAAAAAGAATTTTCACCTCGTGATAAAGGATTGCTAGCTGCCCAGAAAAAGATTAAAGCACTTGAAGATAAGTTCAATAAAGATCGCGCTATAATGAGTGAACAAGAGCGTTCAAAATTAGAAAGAGATCTTGTTGCTCAAAAACGAGATCTTAAACGTAATCAGGATGAGTTCAGAGAAGACCTGAATTTTCGGCGTAATGAAGAATTTGGGAAAATTCAAAAACGAGTTGTTGTTGCGATACAAAAAATCGCAAAAGAGAATAACTATGATGTTATTTTAGGAGAAGGTGTCATCTTTGCTAGTGGTAAAGTTGATATAAGTGGTTTAGTAATCGATTATCTCAAAAAGGAAGGTAACGCTGTCTCTGAATAAGACTAAATAGTGAGTAATGTTGTATGTCAGCCACTCTTGCAGAATTGTCAAAAGTAAGCGGTGCTAGGTTAGCTGGGAATCCCGAGTGTGTTATTAACGCCATCAATACATTGGAATTGGCGCGAACTGATGAAATCACATTTTTATCAAATCGGCATTACGCATATCTACTAGAAGATACAAAGGCCTCAGCCGTTATTCTATCTGAGGATGATTTAAAAAAATGCCCAACAAATGCATTGGTTAGTAATGTTCCCTATCTAGTGTATGCAAAGGTTGTGAATTATTTATACCCTGCTAAACGGCATTCTGGTGTTATTAATGAGTATGCGGTAATCGGCCAGAATTCTATAATTGATGAGACTTCAACTATATCAGCAAATGTAGTTATTGGTAATAATGTTGTGATTAATGCCGGGACATATATTGGGTCAGGCTGTGTCATCGAAGATAATGTCTGTATTGGCGAAAATACGATACTGCACGCAAATATAACTATTTGCCATGATGTCAAAATTGGTAAGAACGTTATCCTTCATCCAGGTGTTGTTATAGGTGCTGATGGATTCGGTCTAGCACAAGAGAATGGACAATGGTTAAAGATTCCCCAGGTTGGTTCTGTTAGTCTTGGGAACAATGTTGAAGTCGGTGCTAATTCAACGATAGATAGAGGTGCAATAGGCGATACTATTATTAGTGACGGCGCAAAAATAGATAATCAAGTTCAAATAGGACATAACGCATTTGTAGGGGAGGATACAGCAATTGCTGGATGTGTGGCATTAGCAGGAAGTGCCAGAATTGGCAAAAGGTGCCAAATTGGTGGTGCGAGTAGCATTAATGGGCATATAGAAATTGTGGACGATGTTATAATCACAGGAATGTCCGGGGTAGCAAATTCTATTAAGTCACCAGGTATTTATTCTTCAGCTATTCCAGTTACAGACAATAAAACCTGGAAAAGAAATATAATACGATTTAAGAAGTTGGATGAGATTATAAAAAAAATAATGTTTAAATTAGAGTGAATACGGAATAAATATATGCAAGATGCTGCAACCATGGTTGATATAGAAAAAATAAAGACTTTATTGCCTCACCGGTATCCATTCCTGTTGATTGATCGTGTGCTTGAAGTAGAAAAGGGACAATATATAAAGGCGTTAAAAAATATATCGGTTAATGAGCCTTTCTTTCAAGGACATTTCCCAAGTAAATCGGTAATGCCAGGCGTGTTGATTATTGAGGCATTAGCACAAGCTGCAGGTTTGCTTGGGGCATTAGGATTTGAAGAAGGAGACATATCTGAGGATAGTTTATTTTACTTGGTTGGCATCGATAAAGTTCGATTTAGAAAACCTGCTGGACCGGGCGACCAATTAATCTTAGACGTTAAGTTTCTTGCATTAAAAAGGAATATTTGGAAATTTCATGCTTCTGCGTATGTAGATTCACAATTAGTAACATCGGCAGAGATCCTTACAACAGTCATGGAATGATTCCATGATTGATTCAACAGCGATTATTCATTCAGACGCGTTTATAGAATCTGATGTCAGTATAGGTCCTTATTCAATAATTGGAGCGAATGTCTCTATTGGCTCAGGTTCTGTTATAGGCTCTCATGTCGTTATCAATGGTCCAACAAAGATTGGACCAAACAACAAAATCTTTCACTTTTGTTCAATTGGCGAAGATCCCCAAGACAAGAAATATATAAAAGAAAAAAATTCGACGTTAGAAATAGGTGCTGGGAATACTATCCGTGAATATGTTTCAATAAACCGAGGCACGAATGATGGTGGTGGTAAAACAATAATTGGTGATAACAATTGGATCATGGCATACGTGCATGTTGCACATGATTGTGTTGTTGGCAATGATACTGTCTTTGCGAATAATGTAACTTTAGCTGGTCATGTAATTATTGATGACTTTGTCATTCTTGGTGGTTTTACTGGAGTACATCAATTTTGTCATGTTGGTAGTTATAGTTTTTCAGCCATTTCATCGGTAATAGTCAAAGATGTACCTCCCTATGTGCTAGTTTCCGGTAACTCAGCAAAGCCATCGGGGTTAAACAGAGAAGGCTTGAAAAGACATGGCTTCGATTCCGATACAATCAATATTCTTCGCAAGGCCTATAAAGCAATTTATCGAGATGGGTTAATTCTGAAAGATGCTCTAAAAGTTCTGGCAGACTTGGCTTCTGAATCTGACAAAGTAGAAATTATGCGTGCATTTATTGCCTCTTCTCAACGTGGAATTGTTAGATGAAGCTGTTTTCTTTATCAGTCGTATTAAGATAGCTAAATGGTTCGTATAGGAATTGTCGCGGGTGAAGCATCAGGCGACATGCTTGGAGCAGGTTTAATTGGAGAACTAGGAAAAAAAATTGATGATTTATCAATAGAGGGAATAGGCGGAAAAAAACTTGTTACGACAGGAATGAATGTTTTATATCCTATGGAACGATTGTCCGTAATGGGTATTACTGAAGTAGCTGGACGATTTTTTGAATTAAAAAATATTAGAGATAACCTACTAGAATATTTTATTCAACATCCACCAGATATTTTTATAGGTATAGATGCTCCTGATTTTAATCTTTGGCTTGAAAAAGAGTTACGTAAGGCAGGTATAAAGACAGTTCATTATGTCAGTCCATCCGTATGGGCTTGGCGTGAATATAGAGTAAAAAAAATACGTATGGCTGCTGATCTAGTATTAAATTTATTTCCTTTTGAAACTGCTATCTATAATAAATACGGTGTGCCCAATCGATATGTAGGCCATCCGCTAGCAGATACTATAACAAGCACACCAAATATATCGGCAGCCAGGTCAGGTTTAAATATTCCACCAGATAAAACAGTTGTAGCACTTTTACCCGGCAGTCGGTTGTCCGAGATAAAAAGAATTGCCAAGCCACTATTAGAAGCAGCTGTCTTATCTCGGATAACAAAGCCTAACTTATATTTTATAAGTAGCTTAATAGATGAAAAATCACGAAATTATTTTTCTGAAATAAAAAATAAAGTTGCACCAGATTTGGAAATTAGTCTAAGCGTAGGAAACACGCATCAAATTATGGAAGCCGCGGATTTCATTATGCTTGCATCCGGGACCGCAACGCTCGAAGCAATGTTATATAAAAAACCGATGGTTGTTGCTTATAAACTTTCATTTTTAACGCATTTAATTGTTAAGTTACTTGCAAAGATTCCCTATGCATCTTTGCCAAATATTCTCGCAGGAAAAATGCTGGTGCCGGAATGTTTGCAATCAAGGTGCTCGCCAGAAATATTATCTTCCGAGTTAAATAAATTATTGGGATCTTCTGAATTGGCTAATCAAATGAGAATGGAACTTGCTGAATTATCTGGTCAGCTTAGAAAAAATGCTGATTCACAAGCGGCTGACGCCATAATCGATTTACTCGAAGGTGATAAAGTTGACTGATTACTCCTATATTAAAAACCTTGACTTGGTCGCTGGCGTTGATGAAGTTGGCAGAGGACCACTGGCAGGGCCCGTAGTCGCAGCTGCAGTTATCCTGGATCCGAAGAATATAATTAGTGGTTTGAATGACTCTAAAAAACTTAGTCATAAAAAAAGAATGCTCTTGTCCGGTGAAATTAAAACTAAATCATTAGCATGGTCATTGGGGCGAGCTGAAGTTGAAGAGATAGATGAAATAAATATATTGCAGGCTAGTTTGCTAGCTATGAAACGTGCCGTTGAAGCCCTAGAAAAAAAACCAGAAATGGTAGTTGTAGATGGTAATTTCAAGCCTAATGTTAATTATGAAACTATAGCTATTGTTAAAGGGGATAGCTTGATTCCAGCAATTAGTGCCGCATCAATTATCGCAAAAGTGGCAAGGGATAATGAAATGGTAGGCTTAGATGAAGAATATCCAGATTACGGTTTTTCATCACATAAAGGATACCCAACGAAACAGCATATTGAAGCTTTAGCAAGGTTAGGCATTACTAAAATACACCGACGTAGTTTTTCTCCAGTAGCTAAGTATATTTCGTAGTTTATAGAAATGAGTTTTGTTCACTTACATCTACACACTGAGTTCTCGTTAATCGATGGGATGATAAAAGTGAATCAATTGGCTGCAAAAGCTGCGGAATTGTCCATGCCTGCAATGGCAGTGACAGAACAAAGCCAAACCTTTTCAGCAGTAAAATTTTATCGTGCAATGCAAAACTATGGCATAAAGCCGATAATTGGTTCTGAATTAAGAGTTATAGATAACAAATCTAATGAAGATTATAACCTTGTATTGCTTTGTCAGCATTTCGAGGGATATCAAAATTTATCGAGGTTAATTTCAAAAAGTTATATAGAAGGACAGCGACGTGGGATTCCATATGTTCACTATGATTGGCTGACTAACAACTGTGACGGACTTATTGCAATCGATTGCGCTGATAATGGATTTTTTTCAAAGTCAATCTTACTACAGGATGAAAGCAAGATAGAAAGATCATGTGAAAGCTTATCTTCGCTTTTTCCAAATCGATTTTATTTTGAAATACAGAAAATTGGTTTGAAGGGAGAAAGTAATCATATCAGTAATGTAGTTAAATACGCTGATAAATTTAATATTCCAGTTGTTGCTTCTAATAATGCCCGATTTCTTAATGAAGATGACTTTGAAGCTCATGAAGCACGAGTCTGTATCTATCAGGGCTATACTTTGAATGATACAAGACGACCCAAACAATATACTGCGCAACAGTATGTTCGCCGACCAGAAGAAATGCAGGTATTGTTTTCAGACATTCCTGAAGCATTAGAAAATACAATGAAAATTGCACAGCGATGCAATATAGAGTTTTGCTTAGGTGAGAATTTTTTACCCCATTTTCCAGTGAATGAAAATGAGACTGAGGATGAAAGGTTAATTTATGATGCAAAAAAGGGCTTGGCAAAAATCATTGAAGACGATACTCGAATAACAGAAGAAAATAGCGCTGAGTATTACAAAAGATTAGACATTGAAATTGATGTTGTCACTAAAATGGGTTTTTCAGGTTACTTTCTTATTGTTGCGGATTTTATTCGATGGGCAAAAGAAAATGGTGTGCCCGTTGGTCCCGGCCGTGGTTCTGGTGCAGGTTCATTGGTCGCGTATGCACTAGATATAACGGAGTTAGACCCAATTGAATATGATTTGTTATTCGAACGTTTTTTAAATCCTGAACGTGTTTCATTACCTGACTTTGATATTGATTTTTGTATGGATCGTCGCGATGAGGTAATTGAATACGTTGCAATTAAATATGGACGTGATCACGTTTCCCAAATCATTACGTACGGCACCATGGCAGCAAAGGCTGTGATCAGGGATGTCGGAAGAGTATTGGGATTTCCATATGGCTTTGTCGATCAAATAGCAAAGCTTATTCCATTCGATTTGAATATGACGCTAGAAAGAGCGATGGAAGAAGAGAAGGAGCTTAGGCGGCGTTATAAAGCAGAGGAAGATGTTAAGTCCTTATTTGACCTAGCTAAAAAGCTTGAAGGGCTATCACGAAATGCTGGTCGGCATGCTGGCGGGCTTGTTATTGCACCTAAACCATTATCTGATTATATGCCTCTTTATTGTGAAGAAGGATCACAAGCGACAGTGACCCAATTTGATATGGGTGATGTTGAGTCTATTGGTTTGGTTAAGTTTGACTTTCTTGGGTTAAGGACATTAACCATTATTAATTGGGCATTACGAGATGTTAACCGCATAAAAAGACAGAATGATGAAGACGAGATCAATATAAGAAAAATACCTTTAGATGATTCTGCAACTTATGCACTGATTCAACGCATGGATACAACAGCCGTGTTTCAGTTGGAATCAGATGGCATGAAAAAATTGGTTAGTCGACTTAAACCGGATGTATTTGATGATCTTATTGCGCTTGTAGCATTATTCAGACCTGGTCCATTGCAATCAGGCATGGTAGATGATTTTGTTGATCGCAAACATGGTAGGGCGCGTGTGCAGTATATGCACGATGATTTAGAGTTTGCACTTAAACCGACCTATGGCGTTATTTTATATCAAGAACAAGTGATGCAAATTGCTCAAGTGTTATCTGGTTATTCTTTAGGAGGGGCAGATTTATTGCGCCGCGCTATGGGTAAGAAAAAACCGGAAGAAATGGCAAAGCAAAGACAGATATTTACCGAAGGAGCAGTTAATCGAGGTGTTGATGAAAGACAGGCAACGATGATCTTCGATTTAATGGAAAAATTTGCCGGTTATGGTTTTAATAAATCGCACTCTGCTGCCTATGCACTTGTAGCTTACCAAACTGCATGGTTAAAAGCGCATCATCCTGCTGCTTTCATGGCTGCTGTGCTTTCTTCTGATATGGATAATACGGATAAGGTAGTAATGTTATTTGAAGAAACAAGGCGGATGCAAATAGAGGTTGTTCCTCCTTCTGTGAATGCCAGTTTCTATAGCTTTACTGTAATTGATGATAAAACGATTCAATATGGTTTAGGTGCAATAAAAGGGGTTGGAGCTGCAGCAATAGATAACCTTATCAATGAAAGAGAAGAAAATGGCTCTTTTGAAAATTTATTTGACCTTTGCAAACGAATTGATCTTAGAAAAGCGAATAAGCGAGTACTCGATGCATTGATCAAATCGGGCGCAATGGATTCACTTGGTGCGGGAAGAAGTACATTAAATGAAAATCTTGAGAAGGCAACGTCTTTAGCAGAACAACATAACAAAGATATCGATAGTGGACAGAATGATATGTTTGGACTCGAAGCACCGACAAGTTCAAGCGAGATCATTGAAACATCAACTGTCTACGATGTAGTTAAGGACTGGGATGATAAACAGCGCGTAATGTATGAAAAAGAGACCCTGGGTTTTTATTTGTCAGGACATCCTATTAACCGATATAAGCAAGAACTATCAAAAATCACGCGCAAACTTTATGGAGTGAAAGCAGGTGAAGTAAAGGTTGCTGGTTATATAATGAGTATCCGAAAATCAGGGATGAGAGAAGAATATGATGTAAAAATTGATGATAATACTTCTCGAAAAGTTGTTGTAGTTAAAGCAGATGATTATGAAAAATATCGTAATTATTTAATAAAAGACCATTTAATTATAGTGAAGGGCCGTGCTAAAAATGATGAGTACTATGAAGGTGGCATTAAAATATTGGCGGAAAATATTTTTACTATAGAAGACTTTCGTAAGTCAGATAACCCTTTTAATCTTTCCAGCTCATTAAAGTTAACTTTATATGAATCACAAATGAGTAATGGAATAATCAATGATATAAAGTCTGTATTGCATAAATATAATCACGATGTATCAAATGTCATCGTAAAATATGTAAAGTCAGATGCGGCCGGTCTTGTCCCATTTGGGAAAGAGTGGAATGTCCGAATTAGTGATGATTTGATAGATGAATTAACTAATATACTTGATATTAATCAGGTCGAAATCGAGTATAATCCCAGAGTTAAAAACAATAACAGTTTGATTTAAGTATGAATTTTCTAGATTTTGAACAACCCATTGCAGAACTCGAAGCTAAAATCGAGGAATTGCGTTATGTTGGCAATGATAAGGAAATTAATATCAATGAAGAGATCTCAAGGCTCAAAAAACGCAGCGATGAGCTTACAGAATCCATCTTTTCTTCATTGACACCATGGCAAGTATCACAAGTTGCTCGTCATCCACAACGCCCTTATACACAGGATTATATTGATCTTATTTTTACCGATTTTGAAGAATTACATGGTGAAAGAACAGTTGCCGATGATCCGGCAATTATTGCGGGTATAGCAAGATTAGAAGGGGAACCCGTTGCAGTTATAGGACATCAAAAAGGACGTGATACGAAAGACAGGATTGTGAGAAATTATGGTATGCCTAAACCAGAAGGCTACCGTAAGGCACTGCGCATCATGCAGTTGGCGGAACGGTTTAGTTTACCGGTACTGACCTTAATAGATACACCTGGAGCATATCCTGGTATCGGTGCTGAGGAACGGGGTCAGAGCGAGGCAATTGCCAGAAACTTGATGGTAATGTCCGAATTGAAAACACCCATTATTGCAACAGTTATTGGAGAAGGTGGTTCAGGAGGTGCGCTCGCTATTGGTGTTGGTGATCGTTTGTTGATGCTGCAATATAGTACGTATTCAGTTATATCGCCTGAAGGTTGTGCATCAATTCTTTGGAAAAGCGCAGATAATGCTAAAGAAGCTGCTGAAGCAATGGGTATAACGGCGCAAAGGTTGAGTGAACTTAATTTAGTTGATCGTGTAATAGATGAACCATTAGGTGGTGCGCATCGTGACTTTAGTAGCATTGCTGGTAGCCTGAAACTTGCTTTAATTGAGGAATTAGAACAGCTGAGATCTCTGTCAACAAATGATGTTGTTATTCAAAGACAAAATAAGATAAGACAGATTGGTGAATTTAAGCAAAATTAAATTTTCATTATTGGTGCTTTAATTTATGTTTGGCAGATGAACAATTCTGTGACTACAAATTCACTCTCACAATATAGTTTTGATTTAATACTCAATACATACCCGCAGGCAAAAAAAATATGGATAGCTTGTAGTGGTGGAATGGATTCCAGTGTATTACTACATTTAATATTCTCAAATAAGAGCAAGATAAGCACACCACTTGAAGTTGTTTATGTTAATCATGGACTACAAGAAAAAAGCTCTGAATGGGGTGATTTTTGTAAAACACAATGTGATGGTTATGACATACCTTTTACCCAGTTAATTATCAATGAAGCTGTACCGAAAGGAGTAAGCGTTGAAGCTTGGGCGAGGGAAAAACGTTACGCACTAATCGCGCAAGTCATGGCCAAGGACGATTTACTTTTTACTGCACATCATCAAGATGACCAGGTGGAGACTTTCTTTTTGCAAGCTCTGCGCGGTGCTGGTCCACGTGGGTTATCATCAATGCCGCTATTTAAAGATTTTGCAAATGCTGTACATGTACGTCCACTATTAAATTATTGTCGAAATGAATTACTCTCTTATGCAAACGAGAATAAACTTTCCTGGCAAGAGGATGAGAGTAATGCTAATACGAAGTTTGATAGAAATTATTTAAGAAATAAAATCATCCCGGCATTTGAGCATCGGTGGCCTGCTTATCGAGAAACAATTAGTCGTTTACTGAGTCATCAGCAAGATTGTACAGCCTTAATGTATGAAGTTGGCCTTGAAGATCTAAAACTAGTATCGCATGAAAATAAGCTGAGCCTGATTGCTTTAAGAAGTTTAAGCATTACTAGGCAAAAAAATATAATTTTTATTTGGCTCCAAGAGCAGAAATTTGAATCACCCGGTTCAAAGCATATCAATAAAATCATTTCAGACTTGATTAATACGACGAATGATAATGCAACCTGTGTAAATTGGAAGAACGTTGAAATAAGGAAATATAGAAAATATTTATACGCATCTAAAAAGATGCATAAAGATATTGGTGTTTTAAATTGTCAGTGGGATCTAGCTAGTCCCTTAAAAATTATGGACGAGACATTAATTGCAAAATCTAAAATTGGAAGCGGACTCTCAAAGAAAAAAATAGATAATGCGAGTATTAGTGTTCAATACAGACAAGGTGGTGAAAAGATACAGCCGAATAATAATGATCATTCAAAAACGGTGAAGCAATTATTTCAAGAGCGAGGTGTTCTACCATGGGAGCGAGACAGATTTCCCTTGATTTATGTCAATGACACTTTAGCTGCTATACCTGGAGTGTGTGTCGATAAAAACTACTCTGCTGTAAATGATGAACCTTCATGGCAGGTCATTTGGTCTGGATATGACAAAGCGATTCAATCTTGATGGATAATATATTTTTCCTTGCTTATCAGTGTTTATACGAAAGTAGATTAAATGAAAAACTCACCTTATCTGAATTGGCTGCAAAAAAAATATTGTCTGGTGCTACTGAAGTTTGTCCATTTGATGAAGGTATTAAAACTATAGAATGTGGCAGACCGAATAAACCATTGCTTGTCGACCCAAGAGAATTGCCTAGACGCAATATGCTGAATGATGAAGGGAGAGCAGCAATGGTTCATTCCTTTGCGCATATAGAGTTTAATGCAATTAACCTTGCATGGGATCTAATATATCGATTTCAGGATATGCCGGAGGAATTCTACATTGATTGGACGAAAGTCGCGGCGGAAGAAACCAATCATTTTAAATTGCTGCAGAGTCGATTAAATACGCTAGGTTATGAATATGGTGATTTCCCTGCACATAATGGTCTTTGGGATATAGCAGAGCAAACTGCACATGATTTAATATTAAGACTTGCAGTAGTACCTCGCATACTGGAAGCACGAGGGCTGGATGTAACTCCAGGTTTAATTTCACGTTTTCGTCAAATTAAAGATGAGGCGACAAGCGCAATCCTGGAATTAATATTGGAAGAAGAAATCGGACATGTTAAGACAGGATCAAAGTGGTACCGTTATCAATGTGAAAAATTAAACTTCGAACCAGAAGAAAAATTCAGACAGATATCGAAAGAATATATGCCTTCAAATAATAAAAAGAAAATAAACCATGAAGCGAGAATAATGGCGGGCTTTAGTCAATCAGAACTGGATTTCCTTGTTGCACATTAATGAACATAACGTTATGAATATTTTAAATAAAATAAAAAAATCTATTATCGGAGATAACAAGGAAGAATCAATCTCGAAGGCTCATATAGAAATGACGATGAGTGAACGAGAAAGAGCTACCTATGATGAAGACCACTTAAAGTTACAAAAATTATATGAAAGATGGATATGCAAGGATAAATGGTTGTTGCAGCAAGAAGGTATCCCATTATTACTTGGTATAAATCCAGAAACTAATATTTCTGGAAATGAAGCTTCTGTAAAAATTGATGAATTATGGGCGCATGCACAAGAGTGTGTTCACAAAAAGCTATTATCAGTTGTGAATCTCGATATTTCAGATGATAACTGGGAAGTGTTACCTGTTGATTTATATCGATGGGCTATGGTTAGTCGCATTCCAGTTCCTGATGAATTTAGCACATTGATAGCCTTTGTTATTCAGACAGTTAAACCTGAGCAGGTGAGACATGCTCAAACAGTAGTAGAAAAAGATGCGATATTACAAAAACATAAAGAAATTGTAATGGGCGCGGCCACTTCATTGTTAGTTAATGCCTCCGGGCAATGTTTAGATGATAAAGGAAAGGTTTCTGCAATAAGAATATCGAGATTAATATTTGAGAATAAAAAAGAGTGGTTTGGTCAGGATGATCCATTGTTAACTAAGTCAGCCATGACAGAGTTGATAAGTGATTATATTAAGTTAACAAATCCCACTATCTGACAAACTAATAAATCAGTGTGTGATAGGTACTTTTGTCTTCTGCATGACAGTTGATTCTTCAAGAGAATAATCAGAAGCTAATTGTGTGAAATGCAAAAAGATATCGCCGATCTCAACAACGTCGCCCTCATGCAATTCCGCCTTACCTATCTTTTCATTGTTGATATATACACCGTTCATTGAATTCATATCAATAATATCGAATGTACCATTGCTGTTTCTGTGGATTTCAGCATGTCGCCTGGATAGCGAGGTGTCATTCAAAGTTAATTCATTATCTTTGCTTCGGCCTATTCGCCAAATTGTACGTGTTATTGGGTATCGAGTCTCATTACCATCATCTGAGATTAAGTAAGCATAAGGTTTATAATTACTATCCGAGATAATTTTTGTTTCTGGACGTCGATTCCATAATAGAAATAAAGTAATTAAAATAAATATAATAATAATGATAAATGCGGCAGGGAGACCATACCAGAGCCATAAGTTAATTGTTTGATTGTCTGCTTTTTTTGTGACAATTTGAATTGGCAGATTACTTTCAATAGTTTTATTGTTGGGGACTTCAACTCTAGGGGTAATGGTTTTAGGCTGTAGCTCAACAGGCTTTTCTAAAACTTTTATTCGCACAGGGACGCTTATATTTTCTGTCCCAGTAGCATCCTTGAAGGATAGCGTTATTTTTTTGGGAGCAGGAGAGGTCTGAGCTAGAGAATCTAACTCAACAGAGAATGCGCCACCATTATCTAAATTACGTACTTGATGTTTTAACTTGTCAGATGGGAGTTCATAGCTCATATCAGTTTCAATGTAACTGCCGCCTGTTTCTTCGCTTAAACGTCTAATTGTTTGTAATGAAACGGATAATGAAACTGATCTTGGATATCCTATTGAGTATATGATTACCCCTGCTTTTCGAGCTGATTTAATGACATCAGAATGAAAGTAAGCTTTATCTTCTGCTTGACCATCAGACATCAATATAATTATTTTTCTATCTGCATCAAATGATTTTAGATGATCAATTGCTTTAATGAGATTGCGATATAACTCCGTTGTCTTTCCGGTTGCGTTTAATGAGCTAATAGATTTCGATAGTAAAAACCGTGATGTCCCTACTGGAGACAAAAATTGTATAGCTTTATCAAATGATGCCAGTCCAACTTTATTATGTGGTTTTAGAGCAGATAAGAACTCATTTATGTGAGACCTGTTCTTTTCAATTACGTTTTGTCTTTTTGGGTCACTAGTATCAACCAGAAATAATACCGCGCTTGTTTCGCTATCTTCGGGAAATTTACTTTTATTGATTACTTCTAGATTAGTACCTTTTGATTGAGCAATGATCTCAGGTGTTGTTTCGGTAGTTAGCGGACGGTATGTGCAGTTGAGAACTACTTCTGATTGTTGGCAATTGACATCTAGTTTATCGGTTAAAGTATTCCAGGCAGATGCGTGTCCGAAATATACCGATAAATATAATAATAATAATAGAGAGGTAATCTTTCTATTCAATTATTTTATACCTCCTACTTATCCGGAAAGAGTGGATCTGGTAAATCGTAAAATTCAATATGAACTGATTTTACACCACGTCGTTGTTCTTGCACTTGATCCATTGTCTCATCAGGGTCTTTAAATTCACCCAGCTGAGCTATATCTTTATCCAATTTAGCTTTAACATTAATTATTTTTTCGTGTAATTCGTTTGAATAAGCTAATTCATATGCTCTCGGTTCTGATGTGCTCGACATGTTTTCTATTTCGGATAACCATAAATAAATAGACCCTTCTTTACCTGTTTCTTTGTTTGGCTGCTCAACATGAGCAGATATCAAACGAAACTGTGGCGGTAAATTTTCTGATGTTGGCCAACCGAGCAATGGTGGAAAGGAGAAGTATGTTACAACATAAAATATAGATGTAATTATGATACTAGCGGCCTTAACTTTCCATGACCATCTAGAATATAGATTAATGCTAAGTAGAAGTAAGCCTATTAATATATAAGCTGAAATTATGCCGGTTATGCCCAATATCACAGTTTTTTCTCCAGTATTTTTATTATTTAACCAAGCTCAACAAGATTTTTTGGCAAAAAGTTTAAGCCGTATACATCACCGTCTCCACCAATCTTAAATCTTACGGCAGTTTTTTCATCGCCTCTTTTTTCGAGATTAACTGTGCCATAGTATACAACTTCTAATTTGGGATTTACTTTGACTAACCTCACATTTACGTCAACTGGGGTGCCTGTTTCAGAAGCGTAATAATGTAAATTGACGATATATTCACCTTTCACGACCCCGCGGAGTGTCACAACTTCCTGATTTAGTGGGTTTTGGACTTCTTCCCCCCCTATGGTAATTGTGTCATTGACTAAGCCACGATCATCACGATCAAGGTGTAGCAAACCAGCTTCGGGTGTTCTAAACCACAATATCTGACCTTCAGGATCTTCAACCCAAATATCGACATCATCAGGACTATTGTCTTCCCAGGTTATCGTGATGATGTATTCTGCTTTGGGGTCTATGATGCCCGATTTAGCCTCAGGGTTCATAAACATGATTGCAACCAAAAACAAAAAGGTAAACCCAAGGAGAGCATTGAATAGTAAGTCAGTGAATGGGTCCGAACGAAGTCGATCTTTTACACTCATTGCTTAATTAATTCCCATTAATCTTTGGTATGACATGGACTTGTGTCAGATGACGAGTCAGCTCAATAAGTTCATCAGCGTGTCTGTCTAACATGTGATATTGCGTTGCAGATAAAATACTACAGGTCAATCCAGCAAGCGTTGTGTACAGAGCTGTACCCATGCCATTACTCATGTGTTTGAGAATTTTCTGCATACCACTGACATCAAAGTCAGCAATATTGGCAACGGAACCCAACATAAAAATAAAACCAATGATAGTGCCGAGCAGACCTAGTTTTAACATCATGTCAGAAACAAACCAGCCAATTTCCTGTGGCCCTTTTAAGCGTGATTCATAAACATCAATTAAATCAGATGAAGAGTTAGTATCTTCTGAATTATTCTTGTTGTTATAACGGTAGTGAAGGTCTCTGATATATTCAGTCATGAAGCAATCAGGCAATTTAGTTTTGGAGTTGATGGTAACTTCTTCATCATTTATCGTTAGCTCAAGTTTTTCCTCATTCTTGATAATCTCATCGACTTGTATGGATAAATTTGTTTGTAATGAAAGGTTATATATTCTTCTTGCACAGTGTAACGTGACGAGAAGATAGGCTAGGGCGATGACCCAACAAATTTTGCTTTGATCGACGTTGAATAAGGCAGAAATGATATCTTCATTCCATGCGACAATGAGCGCAAAGGCAATCAGGCCAGTTAATATCAGCCAGCGCAGTAAGAGGTTATGTTCAGGTTGTTCTTTCATTTGTAATCGCGCCCTTCAATTGTCATCAAGTATAAATGGGTCTTCTGATGCTGCATATTCTACCATCGAGTTTAAAATTGTATTTATGTATTTAGAGATATTGTCCATCTCTGGATTATCTGTTAGGGGCGGTAAAAGGCGTGTGCCTATTGTAACGGTCCCGTCTGACTCTGTGACAGTTATCTTGTATGGACAATAATTAATATAACGAGGTTCAATTTTCAGCATGTCTTCTGCTATTTCTAGGTTACAGAATAGAATAATCTCATTTTGTGGAAAATCGGTATTACCGCGCTCCTTTATTGCTTTGCCGATATGAAGACGGTTGGTGATGCGAAAGTTATTTTCTGTTATAGCAAATTCTGCATCCTGTAAGACATCTTGAAATGACTTTTGAGTAGTCTTCTCATAGATTTGATCAGCATCATTTGTACAGCCCAATAGGAATGCAAGTGAGCAAATACTAATAGTTTGTAATGACAGTTTACCAATTTTTAATCTGGTAATAATTTTGTGTATTGCTAGCAGATTAGCGAATATAAATGATAGTTTTTTGTTCGGCACCGGCTGATTATTCTCTAATGATGACTTGTGTGCCAATAGCTACAAATTTTTTCAGATCATTTATTTCTTCATTAGTTAATGCAATGCATCCCTCTGTCCAGTTGAATGATTCATGAATGTTTAATTTTTCCTCATTAGTAGTACCTAAGCCGTGTATGCCAATGAAGCCCCCTAATTCAGTATCTTGTGGAGGCGCTTGGCGCTTTTTGTATGCAGTCGCTATACGTTTAAAATTATTTGCATCGATAATTTTATTTTTATAGCCGTACCAAGCATCTATCAAATTTGGGTAATCTAACTGAATGAAGAAATGAAAGCGGCTGCTTTCTTTAACACTAGCTACTCGATATTTCCCTAAGGGAGTTTTGCTGTCACCTCGTGAGCGTTTGGTTCCTTTACCGCCTTTGCCACTGGCAATATGATATTTTTTTACTACCTGCCCAGATTTTTCAACAATAAGCTCATTATTTTTCTTTGAAACCAATAATTGATACTCATTAGCATATGCTGAAGTCAACAAAGAAAGACTAAGTATGAATGAGAAAGTAAGGATAAGAAAATGGCGCATTATTATTTTTGTTACCTATTTTTTAAACCCAATAGGATGTTATTTGTTATTTAAAAACCTATTTTTGGCTGGCATTTATCCAACATGTTATATTGAGATAGTATTATCCTGATATTAATGGCCAAATGCCAGATAGTTCACGGAATCACTGCTTTAAACACTTACATATGGGGTATACGAGACATCATGGAAATTCAGCGCTACAGTACAACGGCTATAATAATCCATTGGCTTATGGCTATTATGATCATTGCCATGATTTGTATGGGCGTCTATATGGCGGATCTGCCCAAAGGCTCAGAAGAACGCACATGGTTTTTTACACTGCATAAATCAGTTGGCCTGACACTGGCACTATTAGCGATTATCAGACTGGTTTGGAAGCTTATTTCTGCATCACCACCGTTGCCAGATATTGTTTCAGCGACACATCAAAAAATGGCTACAACAACTCACCATTTATTATATTTGATGATGTTTATTCAGCCTGTATCAGGCTATATCTCATCTTCATTTACCAAATACAGTACGAAATTTTGGGGCATACCTCTCCCAAAGTGGGCAGATAAAAATCCGGAAATGAATGAATTGTTTACTCAGATCCACGAAATTAGTGCTATTTGTCTAGTCGTGCTCCTTGTTATGCATATAGCGGGAGTGGTGTATCACATGAAAAGGAAGGAAACTGAAATGTTTAAGAGGATGTGGTTTACATAAAGTAGTTGAGTGGGTTGGCTTGTCGCTTCGGACTCCTGTCCTCTCGCGACATACTGTCCATCCATGGACATAAAAAAAGGGTCTTACGACCCTTTTTACTTCAGCTTCGTCAACAATTACTTGTTGTTGATGTACATCGTTACTTCAAAGCCAAAACGAATGTCGCTGTATTCTGGAGTATCCCATTTCATAGTAACTCTCCTCAATGTTTTAATGTTAAAAGAACCCAGCTAACTGGGACACAAAGTTTGTGTGCATGAAATGTAATCCATCATTCGTGCCAACTTGAGTACAAATATAAATATCTATTAAAAACAATAAGGTAGATAGTTTCTATCATTGGGTTAATATAGCTTATCGATGGTTTCTGGTTAATATTATCCAATTATCTGGTTCAAAAGAACCATTATAAGTTATACTGCAGCCATGGCATTCGGAAGACCTAAGTCTCTAAAAAATCTATTATTTCTACACGAAGTAGCGATTTTATTTCTGGTTGCGGTGACCGGTTTATTAGGTGGTCTTTCAGCCTATTTCTGGCACGAAAATTCCGCAGAATCTGTACGTATCAATTCCATGTTCTATCTAACAGAACAGATCAGGGGTGAACTTTATGCCCAAATTCAGGAGATGATACGTGCTCGAGTATTAGAAGATTCTCGTGCATTTGAAGCTTATCCCGAATATTCAAGGAGCATTTCTGAGCGTTTTAATGAATTGAGGCAAAACTCAAGATCCAGAGAAACTGACATCGCCATTCAAGAATTAAACCTCTCATACCGCGAAATACAGCGTGATATGAACAATATGTTTACAAACCCATATGTCGCTGATCAGTTTGCGCGGATACAAATTCTGAATCCAGCCTTTGCTCAGCAAATGGTTGGTAAATTTGAAAATAGATACAACACCTTTAAAGAAATATTAACAGAGAAACATAAAAATCTGGGCGAGACACTAGCGGTATGGACTAAATTCGCGCCGTTTATCATACCGATACCCTTAATCATCGCTTTTATTATTGTTATTTATACCAGACAAGTGATGCGTAAAGGATTTATAAAGCCCATAGCCAATGTAATGAATGGCGCCGGTGAAATCAGTCATGGGAATTTGGAATATCACCTAGAAGAAGAGGGCGTAGAAGAAGTTTCTGATTTAGCAGCGGCCATTAATAAAATGGCGATAGAATTGTCGGAAAATAGAAATGCATTAGTTGAAAATGAAAGGCAAGCAGCCTTAGGGGCATTGGTTCCTGTTGTTGCGCACAATATTCGAAACCCACTCGCTAGCATTAGAGCCACAGCTCAATTATTAGAGCACTCGGAAAACCAAGAAGAAATAAATGAGTCTAAAGATGCAATTATTGAAACAATAGACAGATTAGGTCGTTGGGTTAGTTCATTAGTCTCTTACCTACATCCATTGAAACCAAACTTAGTTGAAGCAACGGCATCAGAGCTTGTTGATGCAGCATTAGGACTGCTTATAAATAAAATTCTTGAAAAGAAAATTGAGGTTACAAAAACAGGCTGGGAAATATCGCAACTCTTAAATGTAGACCCGGATTTAATGGAGCAAGCTTTATATACATTGTTAGCAAATGCCGTCGATGCCTCACCTGTATCCGGCACCATAGATATAAATATATTACCTGCAGAAGACTATATCGAGATCCATATTTTGGATAGTGGGCCTGGATTACCCTTCGAACCCAAACCAAGTAATTTTGAACCGGGCCCATCAACAAAACGCTTTGGTACCGGTTTAGGAATACCGATTGCGTTCAAAATATGCCAAAAACATGGCTGGAACTTAAGATTTAATGTCATAGAAGAACGAGGAACCGAAGTGATAATTGCTGCACCAATACATAGTTTAAGTGAGGTAGGCGCTAGTGAGTGAACCACTAATTACATCTGCTGAAGTCCCTGTATTAGAAAAAAAGATCTTGTTGGTAGAAGACGAAGCTGTCTTTGCCAAAGCTGTAAAAAAACATTTGGAACGTGCTGGTTATATCGTCTATTGGGCTGGTGATCTGGCAACGGCGAGAAATGATTACAAAGAAAATGAACCGGATTTAGTTTTATTAGATATGCGTTTACCGGATGGCTCTGGACTTGACTTGCTCTCTGAAGTTAAGTCATCGAATACTAATATTGCCGTTTTAGTAATGTCAGCATATGGTGAATTGGAAGACGCTGTCTCAGCAATGAAATTGGGTGCTTCCGATTATTTAAAAAAACCAATCGATCTGGAAGAGCTGCTGCTTAATGTAGAAAAAGTCTTTGATAAAAATGAATTAACACAAAAACTAACTTACTCGGTTAAACGCGAACAACACGCTACTGAAACAGTTGAGTTTTTAGGTGAGTGTAAAAAAATTAATGATGTACGCGGGCAGGTTGATCGAATCTCAAAACTGTCTCAATCAGGTTCGATAATTCCACCAACAGTACTGATATTAGGTGAGACTGGTGCTGGTAAAGATGTTGTCGCACGTTTATTACATGCGAGTAGCGCTCGATATGATAAACCATTCGTGCACGTTGATTGTGCCTCATTACCAAAAGATCTGATTGAGTCAGAATTGTTTGGTCATGAAAAGGGTGCGTTCACTAATGCACATGTCGCTCGAACGGGCTTAATTGAGGCTGCAGAAGATGGTGTGCTATTCCTTGATGAAGTTGGTGAGTTACCTCTTGATTTACAATCCAAGTTATTAGCCGTTCTTGAACGCCGTACCTTACGTAAAGTAGGAACGACGCAGGAACGTCCCGTTGCTGCATGGTTTATTGCAGCAACAAACCGTGACATTGAAACGTTAGCAGAGAAGGGCGAGTTTCGACAGGACTTATACTATCGATTGAATGTCATCTCTCTTTCCATGCCAGCCTTGAGAGAACGTGATGATGATATCTTATTATTGGCCAATCACTTTGCTGTACAAACATCAAGACGCTATGGCTTAGAGTTTGAAGGGTTTACTGATGAAGCCAGTGATGTGATTCAAGACTACGCTTGGCCGGGTAACGTAAGAGAGATGAAGCATTTAATCGAACGCGCTGTTTTGTTAAATGGTAGCGGCATACTCGACGCCGACATTCTCGGTCTTGATAAAAAAGAAACTACCAAAGCCAGTGATAATGAAATGAACGAAGATCTAACCTTAGGTGAGGCAGAGTTACATTTGATCAAGCAAGCGTTAGAAAGAACGAATCGAAATGTTTCTAAAGCATCACGAGAACTCGGCATTACTCGAATGGCATTACGTTACCGCATCAAAAAATATGATTTGTAGTTAAATAAAGATATTAATTAATGAATATCAGTATTAAGACAGTTGTAGTCGTATCGACGTTATGCCTAGTTTCGACCCAAAGCGGTCATAATTTAATTTTGAGGTGATCTGTGAAAAACAAAATATTATTTATGATTATAGCAATGTCATTAAGTTTTTCTGGCGTAGCTTTTGCAAAAAATGATAAAGAAAAATCATTGCCGCCAGGCCTTCAAAAAAAAGAAAATAAAGGAAAGCCTCTTCCACCAGGATGGCAAAAAAAACTTGCGGTTGGTGAAATACTTGAGCAAGAAGTTTACAAAAAAGGAAATGTTGTTGTTAAAGATATAGGTGATGGGCTAATAACAATTAAAGTGGAAGGTAAGATAATTAAACTTATCGAAAACACACGTGAAATTGTTGAGATTCTTGACGGCCTATAGAAAGACCCTTTTCTAGAAAATAAATTAATGATCAATTAATGATCACTTAATGTCCGCTTATGACCGAATGGAGAATTATTATGATGTGTAGACAAGAGTCGTCCTAAAGCGGATCTAAAGTGTAAATGGCGGAATCTTCCAAACAACCAATTCGTATCGACATCGTTTCAGATATCGTTTGTCCATGGTGTATTATCGGATACAAACAACTAGAAAAGGCACTTATTGCGACTGGCGTGTCTGCGGATATCATCTGGCATCCGTTTGAACTTAATCCGCAGATGGCCGCTCAAGGTGAGAACCTTCGTGAACATACCGCAGCTAAATATGGAACAACTCCTGAAGGGAGTGTGGAGGCTCGTGCAAACATTACAGCGATGGGCGAAGAACTTGGTTTCGAATTCAATTATGCCGATGACATGCGTATGTATAACACGTTTCTTGCACATCAATTATTACATTGGGCAGGCATCAAAGGATTACAACACAAACTTAAAATGGCGTTGTTTAGTTCTTTTTTCACTCGACGACTAGATATCAGCACTTTAGATACCCTTGTAACAGCAGCAGAAAACATTGGCCTAGATCCGACGAAAGCTTCAGAAATATTAACAGACGGTCGCTTTGCAAAAGACGTTAGACAAGAAGAAAACTTTTGGATTGAGAGAGGGGTTACCGGTGTTCCTGCCATGGTGATCAATCAGCGACATCTTGTGACCGGCGCACAAGGTGTTGAAAACTATATTTCAGTAATCGAGAAAATTAATGAAAATGCCTGATGGAATTAGCTCTGACCTCTAGCGTGATAATTCGTTGCTTCAGGTTAGACGCAGAAAATAATCGATCTAATGCAACTTCATCCTCGGTTTAGTCTTCTGTGTTAAGAAGTTTGCCATCGTTGTTAGGGTGACACGTATGACACCTTGGATAACAACCTGATGCATTTTATATAGCGACCAATAAACAAATCGGGCTAATACGCCTTCAATCATGACGCTACCCGCTTTTTTACCCAGTAGGTTCCCCATCATGTTACCAACTGTTGAATAGCGATTTAAATTAATCAATGAACCGTAATCAACATAGGTATATTCAGGCAATGATTTATTATTCATACGATTTATTATTGATTTAACGAGCATCGTTGCTTGCTGGTTTGCAGCCTGAGCCCGTGGTGGTACATTTTGGTCAGTTCCTTTCATAGGACAAGCGGCGCAATCACCCATTGCAAAAATATTTTCATCGCGCGTAGTTTCTAATGTCTCTTTTACAACGAGCTGGTTAATTCTATTGGTCTCAAGACCCTCTATATCAGCTAAAAAATCAGGTGCTTTAATGCCTGCAGCCCATACTTTAATTTCAGAGGGGATGAGTCCACCTTTGTCAGTAACATACCCTAACTCTGTGGCTTCTGAGATACGATGATTTGTTAATACTTCAATATCTATTTTAGAGAGTGCATTTGTGGTTTTTTCAGATAAATCTGGTGGCAGGGCAGGCAAGATTCTTTCTGCTGCTTCAATTATTGTAATTTTTACTTTTTCTTTAGGGATACCATCAAGGCCGAATTCAACCAGTTGATTAATGGCTTCATGTAATTCAGCAGATAATTCAACACCCGTTGCGCCTGCACCAGCGATGGCAATCTTCAATTGGCCTTCACGCATATCAGTGGTTTGTGCATGGGCTGTATACGCATTTCTGAAAAAATGTTGGTGGAATAAGTCTGCTTCTACTCGCGTATCTAGGAACATGCAGTTTTCTTTGATGCCTTTAATACCAAAGTCATTGGTTTGGCTGCCAACAGCAAACACCAAGGTGTCATATTTGAATGTGCGTCTTGGAATATATTCAACACCATTATTATCGAGCGTTGGGGTCAGGCTAATCTCTTGTTTTTCTCTATCCAGCTTATCCATTCGGCCAAGTCTGAATTTGAAATGGTTTTTATGGCCTAAGGCGAGATAACTCAATTCGTCTTCGTAGGAATTTAAGGTGCCTGCGGCGACTTCATGAAGCAATGGTTTCCATAAATGAGTCAACGTGGCATCGACAAGTGTGACTTCGGCTTTTTTCTTTTTTCCTAACTTCTTACCGAGTCTTGCTGCTAATTCAAGGCCACCAGCACCGCCGCCGACGATAACAATTTTATGAAGTGCTTTGTCATTCTCCGCCATACTTGACCCGATCTATATAATAGTTGAATTAAACGCTATCATAACTGATGTTGCATCGCACATAAATCAAAAACATGAGGGTTAGGTAAAGTGGACGAACAGACAAAACTTGAACTTGAAGCTGCGGCATTTCGTCGTTTAGTAGCACATCTTAGAGAGAACACGGATGTACAAAATATAGATCTTATGAATTTAGCCAATTTTTGCAGAAATTGTTTATCAAAATGGTACCTGGCTGCAGCTGAAGAGAAAGATGTTGAAATGGATTATGATAAAGCTCGAGAGATTGTTTATGGCATGCCATATTCAGAATGGAAAGAACGCTATCAAAGTGAAGCGAGTGCAGAACAAAAAGGTAAGTTCAAAGAAGTGACGGGAGATGAAGCTTAATAGATTCGGGTGATTGTATACGATTTATTACGTAGCTCATTTAACAGGCCTTTTTCATCAGCCAGGTGCGAAGCACCAACAGCAACAAAGACATTTCCTTTTGCGAATGCCTTTTCTATTCTTTCAAGCATTATTAAATTGCGACCGTATAGCACGCTTTGCATGAAACGGTCGAAAACTGCTTCGTCATAATGTGGCTGTTTATTGAATGCAACCATTCCAGCAAGATCACGATTAACATAGAGGTCGACTAACGTTTTTGTCTCTCTAATTATTGCATCGTGATTACAGATGGTGTCTCTGAGAATGATTAATTGGTCTTCCATTAGCAGCTCATCTAGCGCTGTAAGTATTTCTTGCATCGATTCCAGTGATTCTATTTTTAACATATGCTGCTTAGCAAAGCTTAATAGGTTGCTTTCCAAAGTAGGCGCTCTAACGGGTTTGGGTCTACCGGTCAGGCTAAATGCAGCCCAAGGCTTTAAGTGCTTCAAGTTTTCTGGTTCAACACCATAGTCTTTGATCACATTTTTTAATTCATCAAAAAAAACTGTCTCAAGTATGTTGTCCAATTGCTGCCCATCTTTGAAATACATCATATTTATGAAGGTTTGATTCGCCTTTTCATTTGGAATGGTTTCCAGAATCAATGTTTTGCTTTTAACCAGCGCAAGCCTTACTTCGGGGGGGAATTTACTTACAGCATAATCCTGTGAGTGCATGGTACCGAATAAGTAATTAAGTTTTCCTTTTGGATTCTCTATCTTCCAAAGTAAGCCTTTCTTGAATGGAGTATCTTGAATTGTCGTTACATTCTTATCTGTATTCTCTGAGAATGACCTGAAATCTTTACATTCATCAGACAAAACAGGCTCTGCAATAGAATAAGCGGGAATAATCAACAGACAAAGCAGGGAAATAACTATACTATTCATGCACATAAGATAATTTTTCTGATAACAATAATTTTACAGTAAGTTTTTAAGTGTAGATTAATAATAATAAATACGCGCCACACGATCTTTTTTTTTAAAATGTCACTAAAATTCAGTTTAATTGATGTAATTATGACTCGACTCATGCGGTTTCGTTTTATTATATTTATAATTTGTCTGGGTCTACAGGGCTGTGTGAAACATATCTATGAGGCTGAGCCAGTTAATTACACAGATGTATTTAGTGAGATTAATTCATGGACAATTGAAAATGCAAAGTTAAACCAATTCCTTAATGAAAATGGATTGGGCACAGAACTATTAAGCAGTAATCAGTTTTCAATTAAGCGTTTGTATTTGACTAGTCTATTTTATGACCCTGAAATGCGCGTGGCCTATAAAAAATGGAAACAAGCTAAGATTGTACTAGGGAATAGTAACTATAGAATTAATCCCAAGATATCACTGCCGCTTGAACATCACAGCGATAATACAGACACATCAAACCTATGGTCGATTGGCGCTGTCTTAAGCTTTATTTACGAACGAAAAGGCAAACGTGAGGCAAGGCAAGCAAAAGCAGAGGTAAACCTGCTTAATGCTACTCTAAAAATTAAACAACTGGCTCTACATCAATATGGTATATTTGAAGAGCGCTATCATGCCTATGTTATCAAACAGGCCAAAATCGTTGAGATACGAAATGAAATAAATGTGCTAAAAGAGTTGTTAGCCTTATTACAAAAACAGCATGAACTGGGAGGCGTGAGTCAATTTGAATTAGACAGTACAAGCTTAGCGTTACAACAAGGTTTGTTTCAATTAAGTCTTGAGGAAAATAAGCTGCAGGAATTAATGGATCAACTCTTGGCAATGACCCATTTAACTTATGCAGAATTAGATGACATTGAAATTATTAGTAAGTCACCCATATTGTTTGCCAATTCCGAATACCAAGACTCAGAATACTTCAGTATTAGTTTTTTCGATTTGCAAAGATTAATGCTGGAAAGCCATATCGATATGGCTATTAAATTGAATCGTTATGCCTTGTCTGAAGCTGACCTTAGATTAAAAATCGAACAGCAGTATCCTGATATTGTTTTATCTCCGGGTTATATCTTTGAACAATCCGACAATATATGGGCTTTGGGAACCTCGTGGGTTTTACCACTCTTTGAAAAAACAAAGCAAAACCTTAATATTTTAACTGCGCTTGAAGAACGCAGGATAAAACAACAGGAAATTACTGTTTTGCAAAAAACACTATTGAACTCCTTATATCAAAGATATCGTTCAATCTCGCGCCATAAAGAATCGATTAAAGTTAGCGATGAAATAATTGAATCAATAGAGCAGCGTTCAAATGAAATTAAAATACAAATAAAGGCGGGTGGTATCGGCAGTGCCGCTTTATTGAGAAATAGAAAAGAATTTTATAAAGCAAAACAAGAGCAATTAACAATTTATAGTGAAGCTATTACCGCATTACTTGAAATGGAACATCTTTTACAAAATTCACATTCTGATATCAATGCTAATAATATCGTTACCGCGTGGTTAAAATATATTGAAGAGAATAGCAATAATGAATCTACTAATTAAAATATTTCTAATTCTGGTCGTGCTGAGCTTGACTGTCTTTTTGCTAGTGCAAACGGTCGTTGAAGATAATGCTTTGGTTAGCAGTTTGATTGATGCTGATAAGGCGGATGAAGATGATGATGAGTTAAATGAAGAACGCTTAACTATAATAGATGGATATAAAGCGATACAGCTTGATGGGGAAGTTGTTGAAAATGCCGGTCTTGAGTTTTCAACACCACAAAGAATTTCATTTTCTCCTGAATTTATTGCATATGCTGATGTGGTTGATGTTGCGCCGCTAGTATTGTTGCGGGCTGAATATCTTGGTTTACTTGCAGATAAGCAAGTTTTAGAAAGCGACTTATATAATCGCAATAAAAATCTCAAGCGTGCAACAGCTTTACACGAGGCAAAGAGTCTTTCTACCAGAGATCTGGAAAAGAGTCGTGCAGAATTTGATTTAAAGTCATCTGAATTACGCGCCATTAAAATCAGAGTGAATAGTTTTAAATACAAACTGGAGTCATTGTGGGGAGATGAACTTTCGTATTTAGCCTTACAAGATGAAGAAGAGTTTAATCTGCTGGCTACGAATAAAAAATCCATCATATTATTATCAATTCCAAAAGATAGATTGTTGAAGAATAAAGAACAGAATGTTTTTATGAATTATTCAAACAACAGAGAGACTGCGCAACAGTTGAAATACCTTGATCAAGCGAAAGAAGTAAAGAATCCACTATACGGACAAAGTTATTATTATTTGGTTGAGTCAGAGAAAGTAAGGGTTGGTATGCGCTTGTTTGCCTGGGTAGAAGAGAATAGTGAAGCAACTGCCGGTTACTTGATAGAGGATAGCGCAGTTATATGGTATGCGAATGAGCCTTGGATCTATGTTGACCAAGGCGAAGATATATATATTAGAAAACCTTTAAGTGATGCAAGAAAAATAAGCCAAGGTTGGTTTTTAAATGACAATGCATTGTTTGGTGATGGCGAAGTGGTAAGTAAAGGAGGACAGACATTATTGTCAGAAGAATTTAAATGGGCTATCCCTGATGAGAATGATGACTAGAAAATAATTATGCTTGCTGCTCTCGTTAGGTTTTCAATAAATTTCCGTGGTGTCGTAATTGCGATTGCGACATTGCTTATGTTTTATAGTGTCTATCGTCTTTCACGAGCAGGTCTTGATATTTTTCCTGAGTTTTCTCCAAATTTAATCGTTGTGCAAACGGAAGCGCCGGGCTATTCAACTGAGCAGGTTGAGATTTTAGTGACACGACCAATAGAAACAACCTTGTCAGGCTTGATCGGTATTGATCATGTTCGTTCTGAATCTATTCAAGGTTTGTCTATCGTTAATATTTATTTTGAAGAAGACACTGATATTTATCGCAATAGACAATTAGTTTCAGAAAGACTGGCCGGTTTAATAAATTTATTACCCGATGGCGTTGGTCCTGCTGTCCCTGTCCCGATGGCATCCTCATCTGCGACCATTTTAACCATGGGTGTAACATCACCGACTAAGGACTTGATGAGTTTACGCAGTTTAGTTGACTGGAATCTAGTGCCGACGGTTTTAAGTGTACCGGGCGTTGCGGATGTGAATGTCTTTGGTGGTGATATTAAGCAGTTACAAATACAACTCAATGCAGAAAAATTACGTGAGTACGATTTGGGTATTAATGAAGTTGCTGCAGCAGCAAAACAAGCTACAGGAATATTTGGCGCAGGCTTTATCGAGAACAGTAATCAACGATTAACGCTTACAGTAACAGGATTGCCTGCACATAAAGAGGAACTTGCAAATGTAGTAGTTAAACAAATTAAAGGTATAAGTATTACCTTAGGTGATGTTGCTACTATTGACTATGGTGCTGAACCTGCTTTTGGTGCGGGCTCGATTAAAGGCGAAGAAGGAATAGTCTTGATGGTCATCGGTCAATACGGCGCAAATACTCTAAATGTTTCGAATGCTGTTGAAAAAGCGATAAGTGGTCTGGATAAGATATTTGCTGAGAATGATATTGTCCTACATCCCACATTATTCCGCCCGGCCAATTATATTGAACGTTCAGTCAGTAGTATTACAGGACATTTACTTGTTGGCGGCTTATTTGTTATTGGTGTTCTCGTAATCTTTTTGTTCAATTTTAGAACAGCTTTTATTTCAGTCATGGCTATTCCGCTATCTCTACTTACGGCAATTCTCGTGCTTTTAGAGTTAGGGGTGAATTTAAATATTATGGTAATCGGAGGCTTGGCGATTGCACTTGGTGAAGTTGTTGATGATGCGATTATTGATACGGAAAATATTTTTCGACGACTTCGACAAAATAAACTTTTAAGTACTCCATTACCAATGAAAGAAGTTGTTTATAATGCTTCTATGGAAGTGCGTGGTTCTGTTGTGTATGCCAGTTTTATAGTAGCACTCGTTTTTGTACCACTATTGCATCTTAGCGGCATAACAGGTCGTTTGTTCGCACCTTTAGGTATGGCTTATATTTTATCGATTATGATGTCATTGCTGGTTGCACTAACGGTCACGCCCGCGCTATGTTATTTGCTACTAGCGAAAGATAAGTTAAAAAATATTGAACCGCCCTTGATCAATCTTCTTCAACCCTATTATGCAAAATCATTAACACTCATATCGCGTTCACCCTATTTAGTTATAACGTCAACCCTGTTGTTTTGTCTAGCTGGCTTATCAGTATTGCCTGGCGTCGGCGGGCAATTTATTCCTAACCTCAGAGAAGGACATTATATTGTTCATACTTCAAGTATTTCCGGAACTTCACTGCAAGAATCGATTCGTGTTGGTAATCAAGTATCGAAATTATTTATGGATATACCGGGTGTTGTATCCGTGTCTGTTTGGTCGGGTAGGGCAGAGCGTGGTGCAGATACCTTTGGTAGTCACTATAGCGAATTCGAAGTTGATTTAGATATAAATTTAAGTGGTGCAGAACAACAAGGCGTTCTAGATACAATTAGAGATACATTGAACGAATTTCCCGGATTACGGTATGAGGCACATAACTTTTTATCTGAACGTATACACGAAACGATCTCAGGATATACGACACCTATAGTTGTCAATATTTATGGTAATGATCTGGATGCGCTAGATAAGAAAGCAACAGAAGTGGCTGCTGTAATGAAAACAGTTGACGGTGCCAGCAGTGTACAGGTGCAATCATCAAGTTCGACGCCACAATTACAAATAGCATTAAGGCTCGATAAGTTAAATGAACATGGTTTAGCTCCATTAGAAGTTGTGAATAGCATCAAGATATCATTTGAAGGGCTAAGCGTTGCGAAGTATCAGGAAGACAACCGTATCTTCGATGTAGTTGTTACTTTGCCAGAGAATAAACGAAAGACGACTGATGATGTACGGCAATTACCCATCAGGACAGCGAGTGGTATCTTATTGCCACTAGAAGAGTTTGCAGACATCCGTCAACAAAGTGGCCGTTATAACATCCTGCACCAGGACGGGCAACGCCTACAAAGCATAACGAGTAGTGTTGTAAATCGAGACATTGTTAGTTTTATGGACGATCTCGAAAAGACAGTGTTTGAAAAAGTCGAATTCAACGCTGAGTTGTATCCTGAATTTACAGGCGCAGCAATAGAGCAAGCAAAAGCTAAAGAAGAACTGATAATACTATCAAGTTTAATCTTCGCAGTTGTTATGATGCTCATCTATATAGCTATTCAAAATTTCAGAAATGTATTGCTAATGCTGATTAATCTACCGTTTGCACTCGTTGGTGGTGTAATTGCTGTTTTAATAACCGGTGGTGGACTCTCGGTTGGTTCGCTTGTGGGCTTTGTCACTTTATTTGGCATCACAATCCGTAATTCGATAATGTTGGTCTCTCACTATCAATACCTTGTACAAGAAGAAGGATTGCCCTGGAATCTTGAAGTGGCAATTCAAGGCGCAAAAGAAAGATTACCCTCAATCTTGATGACGGCACTGGTGACCGCATTAGCAATGTTACCTATAGCCATTAATAGTGATAATCCAGGTCGAGAAATTATGGGACCGATGGCGGCTATCATTATTGGAGGATTGGCGTCATCAACTGTACTTAACCTGCTCATCATGCCGGCAGTTATGTTGAAATTTGGTAGTTTTAATAAGTAAAAAGTCTGGATATCTGATTTAAATCAAAGAATTATCGAGAAATGTCGCTAATATTTACTATAGCAAGCAGAACGCTTTTTAAATAAAGGAATACCAAATAATTTCTCAAAATAAGGGTTTTAGCCTTCCTCTTGTAATAAACAACATGACTAAAATACGATAATTGATTGAATTAAAACTAATTTTTCAATAAAATAATTTTTTGTCGTAAATGGCACAACAATAGATATTCATATGAAAATTTTAATTATCGATGATTCGAGCGATTTCAGAGCCTTGCTGAGGCTGTATCTGAACAAGGAGCTCAAGGATGTAGAAATCATCGAATATGACTTTGATAATCTAGGCAAACCGCCAGACAATTACGATTGGTCGCAATATGACGTTTTATTTCTGGATTATAAACTCGGACCTGTTGAAGATGGGTTAAAGTGGTTAAAAGAATTTAAAACGCTCCCGGGATTTCCACCGACAATAGTACTCACTGCTGAAGGTGACGAATATGTGGCTGTAAAAGCAATCAAGTTAGGTGCAGCGGATTATATCAATAAGGTCGATATCAAACCTAAACGCATTGCTGAAATGGTTGATGAAGCCACTGAATTTTCGAAACGTTCAAATACTGATCAAGAAAATGAAATACATGACGCGACCCAGATAATCAGAAAGACGCATAAAAAAGATGCTGTGCCGGATACCAGCTTAGATATCGGCTATAAATTTGTGCGGATGATTGGTGAAGGGGCCATGTCAAAAGTATATTTGGCAGAACGCGTGACAGATAAAATGACGGTTGTTTTAAAAGTGCTTGATTTGACGCGAGTACATGAACCTAAGTTAGTGAAACGTTTTATCCAGGAAGCTAATTTAATCGCCAGCTTAAGTTCACCATTTGTTGTTAAGATTTTTGAGCATGGAATAACCGAAGATTACGGATATATCGCAATGGAATTCTTTTCTCGAGGTGATTTAAAACAACGTGCCGAGATGGGTTTAAATCATGAGATAGCTGTAATATACGCAACTCATATTGCCTATGGTCTTGAACAAATACATGCCATCAATGTTGTCCATAGAGATCTTAAACCTGCCAATATTATGTTTCGTGGCGATGACAGTCTTGCGCTGGCTGATTTTGGTATATCAAAAAAAATCGATGAGGTGAGTGACATTACGACAATGGGGCAGATATTAGGAACGCCTCATTATATGAGTCCTGAACAAGGTGAGGGTGATGATGTTGATACACGCTCAGATATGTATAGTGTTGGCGTGATATTGTATGAACTACTTACGGGAGATAAACCTTTTACTGCAGCAACGGCAGCCTCGCTAATCTACCAACACATTCATGCCCCTATCCCAAAGCTACCTAGCAAGTTGAAACAATATCAGGACGTTATAGATTCGCTATTAGCAAAGAAACCGGATGATAGAATACAAACGGCCAACGAATTAATTAAGATATTGGAAGCGTTCCAATAAGATACTGTCAGCTGTCTTGTGTTTTTGTTGTTTCATCCTTTAAATGCTCCAACCACCAACTAGCTTGTTCTGCTGTTGATTTGTCAGATAATGCATGGGTAAAAGCTCGAGTTGCTTTATCCATATTTTTAGAATGGTATTGTGCAATTCCAAGAAGAAGGTTTACTTTAGACAATAAAACCTTACTTTCAGACTTGAGTTCAACATCAAGTACGTCAACCACCTTACTCCATTCTTCAGCTTCAATGTAGAGTTGACCTAATCGAAGACGAGTATGGTCATCATTAAATTTTTTAATAATTTCTTTAAAGACAGGTTCAGCTTTTTGATTCTCCTGAGCAAGCAGCCAACTGTCTGCGAGTAGCGTTAGTGATCTAAAATCTGGAATAATGCCACCAATTGCCATTTCTTTTTCAAGGATCATTGCTGCCTTGTAAGGCATTTCCAAATAGAGGTAATTACTGATTAACCGATTTATATCATCTTTTTGTAGTAATCCTTTTGTATAGGCCAATTCATACACAGCTAATGCTTTTTTATCCTGTTTTAGACGCTGATAAATCTCTGCTAATTGTAACCAGTAATTCGTTTTTTTTGGGTGCTTGTTGATAATTGTCTCAAGTAGCGTGACAGATTTTTTATATTCTTTTATTTCATAATATCCAGCTAAAAGAAGTTCATACCAACTCAGTGGTGGCTTGCTAGATAGAGCAAGCGCTTTTTCAACATGAATAATAAGCTGTTTATAATCCTTAAGATGATAATAAGCTGTTGCTGCTAAAATATGCGCATCTCCTGTTGCTTTCGGTTCTTTAGCAAACCATTTAGATAAATATTTTAAACCCTCTTTTGTTTTGTCTATATGTATTAATATCTGTGCGGCAGTATAATTTAAACCATGAGTAACATCTTCTGGTAGCGCGTCAAGAGATAGTGCCTTGATAAAATGTTTTGCAGCATCATTGAACTCACCTATATTGGTTTTGGCAAAGCCCATTGTTTGATAAGCAACGGCGGAATCATAGGCTTTGAGATTGTTCGAAGAAATTAATTTCTTTAGTTTTTTTATGGCTTCGCCATTTTGACCTTCATCGATTTGTTTATGGATTCCAATCAACTCAGCATGAATACCAGGATCTAATTGATAAGACTTCTTCTTTTCTTCGGCAAGAAGAGAATTGCAGAAAAGCAGAAGCAGAGTGACTAAAATGCTTTTTGAAAATGCTCCTTGTATAATTATTTTCATCGTTTTAATTTAAACTTTACGTCTTGTCGTGCACGTTTCTCAGTGGGTTTTCCATCAATAATGTCCGGATTATATTTCCATTTTGAGATTGCTTTTAAAACAGCACTGTCAAATATTTTAGGTGGTTTAGACTTCACAACGACAGCATTTTTAACGGAGCCATCAATCGCAATTGTAAATTCAACAGTTACAACGCCTTGAATACCACTTCGCAAAGCACGTAAAGGATAGATAGGTGGGACTCTTAATGTCGGCACTACATTAGTATCAATTTTAGGTCTTGATGGCTTGCTGCGAGGTTTAGCTTTTATTGAGTTTTTTGCAAAATCGCCTAGGTAAGGTGTCCCATTCAGTGACAAAGGCATACTTATGTCAGGTGGAGATAAGTCTGCTTGCATGGGTTGAGGTTTATCTACTTGTGGCTCAACCATTTCTGGAGGAGGGGGTTCTTCTTCCAAAGGAGGCGGTTCAATTTCTTCAATTTCTTTTTTTGGTTTGGGAGGTTCTGGTTTTCTTTCTAATTTTATAAATTCAACTAGATTGATATCAGATAAGTTTAAGTCTATCGAATGTTCATTGCTTACTAATTGCTGAATCAAGATAAATATCGCAATGTTTAAAGCAATTGCAATAATTATCGCAGACGGGATTTTTGCGGTGTCCAGAAAATTCAGTTTTGGGAATTGCATAGATCACAAAATGGAAATAATTAATTACTCATTTGATGCTGCGATTGAAACATTGCTCACACCAGCTAGACGAACCTGGTCAAGTACTTCTACAGTTGTTCCAGTCCGAGCACTTTGATCAGCAAGGATGATGACAGTGCCTTCTGGATTTTGAGCATGTAGGTGTTCTACATGCGCACGAACAGCACGCATATCAATCTTTTGGCTGTCGATCCAAATTTCTCCCTCTTTACTGACACCAATTATCATGCTGCCTTGTTCTTCTCTGACTGCAGTCTGGGCAGTTGGACGATCAACATCAATTCCTGATTCTTTAGTAAAGGAAGCGGTAACAAGAAAAAAGATTAACAAGATAAATACCATATCGATAAGCGGTGTTAAATTGACGCTTTCGGCAGCTGATTCTTGCTTGGAGTGTGTATGTCTCATAATTAGTTGTGCGTCAGTAGGTCTTTAGCCAATAGTTCTTTAGTTTTAGTTCGCTTATAGAGATCTGCGCTGAAGTATATGCCAATAATAGACGTTACCAAGCCTGCAGTAGTTGGCAATAATGCTCTAGATATACCATCTGCCATACCTCGAGCATTGCCGTTACCAAAGACGTTTAATACCTCAAATATCGCAATCATTCCTGTCACAGTACCAAGCAAACCAAGCAGGGGTAAAATGCCTGTTAAAGCCTGGATGGGGATCAGGTTGTGTTTTAATTCAATTGAGATTTCGCTTAATAGACCATCTCTGATTTTTAGTGCAAACCATGAAGACCTTTCTCTTCGCTTTTGCCATTGCTGAACAATCGCTTCTAGACGTACTGGATAAACCTTATATAAAAAATAATAACGCTCAATAATTAACGCCCAAAGGAATATTGATAAAACAAAAACGCCAGTAAAGACGGGGCCGCCTTTAGCGAAGAAGTCTCGCATGATGTCTATTTGATCAAGCATTGTTTTTGAGACGGTTTATCTCTGCGAGTAGCGCAACAAATGCTGTACTCTTCTCATCTAATATTTGAATTAAGGCATTACTTTTAGAAGAAAGAAAACTATGAGAGAGTAATAAAGGAATAGCAACCAGCAAACCCATAACGGTTGTTACTAATGCTTGCGAAATACCACCAGACATAACGCGTGGATCGCCAGTTCCATAAAGTGTTATAGATTGAAATGTTTCTATAATTCCTGTTACCGTTCCAAGCAAGCCTAGCAGCGGTGACACGGCTGCAAGTAAAGCAAGTGCGCCTAATCCACGCTGGATCTTGGGCATTTCCTTCAAAATAGCTTCGTCTAGTTTTAGTCCCAGAGTTTCGGTATCAATATCCGGGTTCTTTTCATAGACCTGCATAATCCGGCCTAGGGGATTATCACCTGGTTTTTTACTTTTAAGTTGTTTCTTAACTTTACGACTAGTGTTCACTAGCAGTATTAAACGTTCTAACGAAATTAGAATTCCTATAAGACCGATAAAAATAATAACGTAGCCAACGAGACCACCTTGTTCAATACGATTTTTAAGATCTGGTACTTGAACCAGTAGAGCTAACATTGCACCTCGTGTTGGATCGATAGGAAATGCATGCGTCCCAGAACTTGCCGTTTCAATATTCTGAGCCATATCTAAAAAGCGTTGACCCGGTTGTCTACCCGGCTCTATGAGTTTTCCAGTCTCAGGCAAATTCCTTAAAAATCGACCCGCAGATACGGCATTAAAAACGCCAATGCGAGTCACATTTTGTTCAATCTCATTACCTGCTGCTGTGACAATTTTTCCTGGGAAGGTCACTATTTTTCCAGACTCGACCATTTCATCCATAGCCAAAATCCAGAGTTCTTCCAATTCTTCTAGAGATGGTAATTCTTTGCGATTTGCTAAGACATCCAGAATTTCATCGCGATTGGGTTTTTGAGCAGAGACCAAAGATGTGTCAATTATGACGTCTAGATCCCCAGCTATTTGTTTAACAATACCGTCAAGTTCGCCGAGGGCGCCCATTCTTTCTTTTAAAACGGCATTTTGTCTAGCTATTTCGAGGTCATAAGTATCATAGTTTTTTCTTAGTGACGTGCTGCGAGCTTCTTCTTTCTCTAATTTTTTAAGTGCAATATCTAATAACCCTTTTTGTTTACTATGAGCACTTTTAAATTTCGCCTCCCGCTTAGCAAGGACTTCTTTTTCCTGAGAACGTTCTTTTTTAACCTGTTCTAACAATGATTGTAGATCATTGGGTTCTTCTGCAGAAACTGGCGTCAGGAAGATAAATAAGCTTAGAAATATTAATCTGTTCATTATTTTTTCCCAGCCAAATTGATAGGGAGTTTAACCAATTCAGGGGGTGCCTGTTTTTTTGCGATTTGTATGCCTTGCTTAATTGATCTGTCATATTCAGAGGAAACTTTTTCCCAAGATTTAGACTCCTTATTCCAGATACCACTCATCTTTCCATCAAGAGTTTGGAAGCTAATCAATAAACGACCGATACGTAATACATCAACAGTATATTCCTGACTGTCAATTTTCACCGTATCAGAATAAGCTTCTATGGTTCTGCCATATTCCATTTCTATTTGATACGCTTCCATAATGCGGCGGTATTTATCAGGTAGCGATACATCAGGACGATCCATAGTGCTTTTTAAGTCGGCTACGCGTTGCTGGCGTTCTTGAGTTAAGAAGGGAAGGTCGAGCTCTACGAACTTTTCTAATGTATCAATCATCTTTATCATCAAAGGGACAATGTTGCGTTGTGTTTCTTCAACATTGTCTAGCTGACGTTTTATAGCATTCAAGGATACTTTTTGTTGCTTAACTAATTTAGTTAACTGGCCGTTATATGTGCCGAGGCTGTCAGTCTTTCTAATGGCATCGCGGTACTCTTGAACCAAGTCTTTGGTCTGATTTACGAGAGCGTCCACTTTGTCTTGTGATTTTACGACATCTTTTTGAGCTTGCAGCTTGGTCTCTACTGCTGCGTCCAGCGTTGTCGTTTCCGCGCTAGAAGTACTTAAAAGCGCAAGACCTAAAATTGGGGGTAAAATTAATAGTTTGATGTGCTTTTCCATCAGGAATTTTTCCTAATTCATTAAATAGTTACTGAATAATTATTATCTGTATTGTAAATTCACAATTTACCCTAAGAATATAACTATTAATATAGTTAGTTCAAATAGAATATAGTTTACTATCAGTTAGATCGGCTTAATTCCTAAATTCTTTAATAAAGAGGTTAAATTACCAATGAGCCTTAGAATCAGGCTTAATCTTCTGATAACACTGCTATTTATTAGCCTATTCATTTGTAGTAGTTTTTATATTATTACAAATGCGCGTAATGCCGTTCAGCAAGAAGTTGAATCGACTGCAAATCTTGCTCTGCAATTGATTCAGGTTGCTTTTACATCAACTTCATTGGAGTCGGATGAACAAAAACAAATACAAGTTTTACGCAAACTTTCAGAGCTTGACCTAACACGTCATCTTCATATCGATATCCAGAGTTCAAATGATGTCCTGACACCGGTTGAAGAATTTTCTGACTTGAATGATGTTAAAGCACCAGACTGGTTCATTAAACTTGTAGAACCGCCTCCGACTGAAATTCGCCATTGGCTATACAATCCGGTTGAACCTCCCAAAGGGATCATTATCCGTGCTGACCCTTCCGATGAGATTGATGAAAACTGGACTGAAGTTCGGAGTATTTTAATATTTTTACTAGCGTTTATAATTTTGGCAAATATTTTGTTATATCTGGCTATTGGAAAATACTTAGCACCGATAGATACAATTTTGACAGGCTTGTCAGACATAGAAAAAGGAAATTATAAATTAGAACTACCACGTTTTCGGTTGCCTGAATTAGATAGAATTTCACAACAATTCAACCACATGGCCAAGGTTTTATTGGAGAGTAAGGCGAAAAACCAGTTATTGACTCAGCGCTCACTTGAAATTCAGGAAGAAGAACGTCGACATCTCGCACAAGAACTACACGATGAATTGGGACAAACAATAGCGGCTATTAAAGCTGTTGCTGCTGCAGTCATGAACGACAAAAATCCAGAAAAGGGCCGTATCAATTCAAGTGTTAAAACAATAATTGAATATTCAGATCATATTTATCAAGTTGCAAAAAACATGATGCATCGATTACGGCCATCGGTTTTAGATGAGTTTGGCTTGGTAAAGGCTTTGCAGTCGATGATTGATGACTGGAATAGCAGACAAGATGATATTTTTTGTCATTTTTCGTTTTCAGATATTCCATCTGATTTACCAGAGTTATTTAATATTAGTCTCTTTAGAATTATTCAAGAGAGTTTGACGAATGCATTAAAACATTCGTCTGCTAGCAAAATTTTAATAACAATGGATAAAGCGGTTTCTTCTGGCTCCGGATATATAAACCTTACAATAAAGGATGATGGTGTCGGTTTAAACAAAGATAAACTATTGACAGGTTTAGGCCTGCCTGGAATGAGAGAACGAGTTGAAATGAATCATGGGACATTCGATCTTTTTAGTGAACCGAATGAGGGCTTAACGATCAAAATAAGTATTCCAATAAAATCATAAGAGATATTTTTATGAGTATTACAATAAATGTAATGTTAGTTGATGATCATGCTGTGGTCCGTGCTGGCTATAATATGTTGTTGAAAAACGCACCAGAAATTACAGTTGTAGCAGAAGCAAACAACGGTGAAGAGGCTTATCAACTATATAGTGCGCATAAGCCGGATGTAGTAGTTATGGATTTATCTCTACCAGGGATTGGTGGTATAGAGGCAATAAAACGTATTTGTTCCCGCGATAATAAGGCTACAATTCTTGTGTTTAGCATGCATGAAGAAGTTATTTTTGTTGAGCAAGCTTTACAAGCAGGAGCTAGTGGATACATCACAAAAAGTACCGACCCACAATTACTTGTTGAAGCAATAATACGTCTTGCAAAAGGTGAAAAGTACATAGATGCCGAACTTGCACAAAGGTTAGCTTATGAGAAATCTCGAGGACAAGATTCATTATTATCAGATTTATCTACGCGTGAATTTGAGATTTTCTGTATGTTGGCAGAAGGCTCAAATACCAGTGAAATTGCGAAACGATTATGTCTAAGCTATAAGACAGTTGCTAACTATAGTACTCAAATTAAAAGTAAGCTCAACGTTTCAACCATTGCTGATATCGCACGGCTTGCAATAAGACATAACATCATACAAGCGTGAAATTTGGGGCATCTATAAGACTGCCCCATTGAACTTTTTAATCGTTGATCACGACACCCCACGGGAATTTGCCTACTTCAACTGTTTTAATGACTTCATTTTTACTGGTATTTATGACCGAAACAGTTCCGCTTACACCATCAGTCGAAAATACCTGTTCGCCATTCTTACTAATAGCCAGACCCCAAACGCGCTTTCCAACTGGAATGCCGGTAATTATTTCTAGGGTATTGGCATCCATGACAATGACTTTATTGGCTCTTCCTCCAGCGACATAGATGACGGATTCATCTTTGCTCAGGACAACATCTTTAGGTTTTGATTTACTATCACCGGTACTCCCTTTTTTCAGGATCTCTCCCGTATTCATGTCGACTTTAACAACTTCACCGCTAATTTCGGCTGTTGCAAAGGCAATGTCACCAGATTTAGTGAAAGTAGCTGCTCGTGGGCGTGAACCAACAAGAATATTATTTTCAATTGTATTGTCAGATGCTTTTATGACATGCAGCATATTCGTCGATTCGCTGGTAACAATTACGCGTTTACCATCAGGTGAAATAGCAACACCTTCTGGTTCTAGACCAACATGAATTTCTGCTATTTGTTCTCCTGTTTTGGGGTCAAATACAGTTGCTTTTGCATCATCTTCATTTGAAATATAGATATTGCCATTCGGGTGAACGGCGAAGGTTTCTGGATCAGAGCCAGCTTCAAATTCTCTTAGAATTTTAAGTGAAGCAGGGTCAATGACTTTTATTTTATTTTCTTCACTTACTGCAACATACAGTTCACTTCCATCTGGAGAGAGACCGATCCCTCTAGGGCGTTCACCTACATCAATAGTTGCTTCGACTGCTAAGGAAGTGCCATTAATAACAGATACAGAGTCTCCGCGCTCATTTGTAACAAAGATACGCCCAGTCGGTGCAGCGCTAACTAAATTACATAGAAAGGCGAAAAATATTATTGGTGCCAAATAAAATTTCATTTAAAAACTCCTGATAGTGTTAATTTATATAGATAGACTACTTTTCACAGCTTAATATCCCTAAGCTGTCTAATGTCGGTGGTTTGGCTATACCTCGAACCGGTGCTTCCGCAACTATTTTATTGTCTTCAACTAATAAAATAGGCTGTCGCAATTGCCCAGTTTCTCTAAAATTCATTACACTTCCTTTTTGGCCATCAAAAGCAAGTTCTGTTTTAAGATAATGTAGCATTTTTGCTGGGTCGTTTATTTTTGTTCTTGCAACAGCATCAGAAGTCATCTTAACTGCGGCCCAACCCGCCCATGAATTATCATCCATTAATTTTTTTTGATTCTTTTTAAAACGTTTGTTTAGATCGCGTGCAGCAAATTTAACGAAGTCAGGATGCCAGGCTTGAGCCTTTGTATTTGAATCTGGCTTCTTTTGTTGCCATTGATCTTTTGCATCTGCATACATCGCGTTGCTTGGTATTATATGTAATGCATTATTTATACAAGCTGTTCTTAGAACATCATCCTTAATTGATAAGTTAAAGACTGCGGTATTGGGTAGGCGTTCAACAAGCATTGTGTAGGCATCAGTATCAACGGTTGTTAGGACGGCAACGTATTTGGAAAAGTCGTGCGAGTTTGCTTTCTCTGCAGACAATATCTCCAGTTCGTACTTTTGATTGAGAAACTGTCCTTGTAGGTTAGCTTCACTAAGACCCTGCTGAGCACCAAGCAGAGCGGGGTGTTCTTTTGATCCTATGTAAGCAAACTTCACTTCGACGATTTCTGCGAAAGCAAAATTTGAAGTTAATAGCATTACAATAAAAGCTGTCTCAATTTTCACGATGTAATTCTTCAACATGGGGTGTTACCTATAATGGTAGGTTTGTAATTATATTTTGCCATATGTGCTTTGCTGAAGTAACTGAATACTTCGACAGTACAATATAGGATAAATTCCATTAAAAATGGATAGGAAAATTGCCTGATATTTAAAGATGGTTATATATGTATCTTTGTTTGAATGAATGTGTCATTGCCAGTTTTTACGTCGGCGATAGATTGTTGCGCGGTCTATATTAAGAATTCTGGCAGCTTTGCTAATATTGCCATTTGTTTGAATCAGTGTTTTTCTAATTAATTCATCCTCATTTGATCGTAGACTGGTTAAATCATGTTGTATCACTCCCCCACCTAAAATCATGATAAAGCAGCCTAGTCGTTCACCACGATCTATAATCGGTGTTAATTGAAAACGTGCACTATTCATCAACGTTTTATCTAATTCAATATCACATTCCAGTTCAATGCCATTATTTATACAAACATTGATATGGTGTGTAAGGCTGGGTAGATATAAATCGATAGACTGATTTAAAATACACGATGGCGTGTTCAGTAAAGTATCTGCATGTGAATTCATGTCTATGACAAAACCATATTCATCAACAGCAATACCTGCATCATTTGGCCATTTAATTTGTAGTTGCCGGTAGGCTTGGCGTAATTTGTCACGTTTGGTAAGTTGTAAAACAGATAAGTCGGACTCGATAGAATGAGCAATCGAGATAGCTAATGCCATTGCTTCGACACAAATTTTGTTAGCAGGACCAGTGATATCAACTACACCTAGCACTGAATGATCGCTTGGGTTATGAATCGGTGCACCATAGCAGACCCAAGGCTTCCAGCCCTGGCAGTAATGCTCCGTCCCCATTACGACTTCTGGCTTGCCAACCGATAATGTTGTGCCTATGCCATTTGGTCCTACTGCATCTGTATGCCATTCTCCACCGGGTCTAAAATTAACTCTTTCCAGATGATCCTGTATATGTTTATGAAAGACTGAATATAAAATGCACCCTGTATGGTCAGCTAGAATAAGTGCATGTCCGGTGTCATGGACAGTATTAGACATTTTATCGAGCACACCCATTCCAGAAAGCCCGAGGTTTTCTGTATGGAGTTTTGCTTCGATCTCTTCTTTGGAAATCACAGAACGTGCACGATTACTGAGTGGGTCAATACCTAACTCACGACAACGGAGCCAACTATCTGCAATAACAGGGCGAAGTCGTTTATGATTTAGCTCACCGGTGCCAACGAACCTCTCCCAAGCAGTCGAAACGGCATATTGTGTTGCACTAGCATTTAGTGGGATTGATGCCTTATTTGTTTCTAATTGCGGCATTGGATTTATTTATAGTTATTTGCTTCATTCTATATTCAGCATTATGACCTAAATTATAGCGTAAATTCACCATGTCTATTGTTGTGTATTTTGAAGTAGTTGCGTGCAAAAATATATTTCAAGCCCATAATTCTTGTAAATTAGTAGAAATTAATCTGATGTTGCAATTTGCAACACTTTAATTTGTATAGAAAATTAACTCAATATCACACTTTATTTTTGGGTGGTATCGATAGAAATAGTGTTTATAATTCACCTGTATTATCAGTTTTGATGGTTATTAAATAAATCACTTAAGTTAACTAGATATTGGGTCATGCAAGAATCCAAATCGAGGATTAACACCAACGAGGGGTATACACAATGCTCAGATCTTTACAGATCGAACCAGAAAAATGTACTGGTTGTCTACAATGCGAAATGGCTTGTTCCTATCAAGCAGAAGGAGTTTTTAATCCTTCAAAATCACGTATTAAAATATTTACTTTTCATGATGAAGGGCGCTTCGTACCCTATACATGCACGCAATGCACAGAAGCATGGTGCCTACACGCCTGTCCTGTTGAGGCGATTGTTATAAATGAAGCTACTGGGGCAAAAGAAGTTATTGATGATATCTGCGTTGGCTGCAAGGTCTGCACCATAGCCTGCCCATTCGGTACAGTTAATTACAATCAAGAGACGGCTGTCGTTCAAAAATGTGATTTATGTGGTGGTGACCCTGAATGTGCAAAGGCTTGTCCTACACAGGCAATAACCTATGTAGATTCCGATCATAGTGGTTTGGAGAGAATGCGTGCTCATGCAGCGCAAAATCTTCCACAAGATAACGCATAGGCGTAGGAGAAAACGAAATGGCTTGGACTAGAAATGTACTACGTGTGAATTTAACAAAAGGTTCTGTTACGACTGAATCCCTTAATATGCAATGGGCTAATGATTATTTAGGCCAGCGTGGCTTGGCAACAAAATATCTTGTAGAAGAGACTGATCCATCTGTTGATGCTTTGAGTCCTGAAAATAAGATGATCATGACCACAGGCCCATTGACTGGGACTATGGCGTCTACTGCAGGACGATATTCAGTTGTAACAAAAAGTCCTTTAACAGGGGCTATTGCCTGTTCTAACTCGGGCGGCTATTTCGGTAACGAGATGAAAAATGCAGGTTGGGATATGGTTATATTAGAAGGGAAATCCCCAAAGCCTGTTTATTTATATATAGAAAATGATAAAGCTGAGTTAATTTCTGCAGAAGATCTGTGGGGCAAATCAGCTTGGGAAACAGATGAACTGATTCATGCTAAACATCAGGATCCACTAGTGCGTGTCGCCGTTGTTGGACGCGCTGCTGAAAAAGGGTGCTTGTATTCAGCCATCGTCAACGATCTACATCGAGCTGCAGGACGATCTGGTGTGGGTACTGTTATGGCATCTAAGAACCTCAAGGCTGTTGCAATTCGCGGCACACTTGGTGTCGGTGGTATAAGCAACGCAAAAGAATTTTTTAAAGCTACCCAGGATGGAAAGAAAGTACTTGCTGAAAATGCGGTTACTGGCGAAGGTTTGCCTGCTCTCGGAACTCAAGTGCTGATGAATGTCATAAACGAAGTCGGAGCACTACCAACTCGCAATCATCAAGAAGTGCAGTTTGAGGGAGCGAGCAAAATTTCTGGTGAGGCCATGTTGGAAGTTCGAGAAAGTGATGGTAAAGCTAATTTGACGACTAATGGGGCATGTTTTGGTTGCACCATTGCCTGTCAGCGTATCTCTACCGTAGATAAGGATCACTTTTCAGTAAAGGATAAACCGGAATATCACGGCAATTCTGGAGGACTTGAGTTTGAAAATGCATGGTCTCTTGGAACTGATTGTGGCGTTGACGATCTTGATGCCGTTACTGCAGCTAATTTTTTATGTAATGAGGATGCCGTAGACCCAATATCACTTGGTGCGACAATCGCTGCAGCTATGGAATTATTCGAGGAAGGAGCGATTACAGTAAAAGATACCGGCGGTATGGAACTGAAGTTTGGTTCTGCTGAAGCGCTAATCTGGGCAACAGAGGTTACTGTAAGAGGCGAGGGGTTTGGTAAAGATCTTGGTATGGGCTCAAAAAGATTGTGTGAAAAATATGGTCGCCCTGAGCTGTCAATGACTGTTAAAGGTCAGGAGTTCCCTGCTTATGACCCAAGAGGTATTCAAGGTATTGGTTTGGCTTACGCCACTTCAAACCGTGGCGCGTGTCATCTTCGCGGATACACAGTTGCTTCCGAAATATTAGGTATACCTGAGAAAACAGATCCACTAGAAACTGATGGTAAGGCAGGATTGGTCAAAGCCTTTCAAGACGCAACAGCAGTAGTAGACTCAGCGGGAATCTGTGTATTCACAACATTTGCCTGGTCACTCGAAGATATTGCGCCACAGATTGATGCCGCTTGCGAAGGTGATTGGAGTGCTGAGCGATGCTTGGTCGTTGGTGAACGTATCTGGACGATGGAACGTGATTATAATTTAGCTGCTGGAATAACGGCAAAGGACGACACATTACCTAAACGACTTCTGAAAGATGCTGCTAAAACAGGTCCCGCTGAAGGCAGAGCTAATGACCTACATAAGATGCTCCCTGAATACTATGAGGTACGAGGTTGGACACCCGATGGTGTGCCGACAGATGAAACCCGTTCTCGCCTAGGTCTGTAGTTACGGGTCTTAAGTCGGTTAAATCATTAGAGGGGTAAAGACATGAAGCATGTGATTGTAGGCGCAGGTCCATCAGGTGTAATAGCAGCAGAAACATTACGTAAAGTTGATCCAACATCAAGCATAATTATGATTGGTGATGAGCCTGAACCACCATATTCTCGTATGGCATTGCCATACTATTTAACCGATAAGATAAAAGAAGGTGGTACTTATCTTAGAAAGGGTTCTTCTCATTTCAGTAGTCAAGAGATTGATGTTATTAGAGATAGGGTCAGCACTGTTGATCCAAAAACTAAAACACTGAATCTTGAACATCATGATGCAATCGATTATGACAAACTTTTAATTGCAACAGGATCACATCCCATTACTCCTCCTATTGAAGGTATGGACTTACCTGGCATACATTCTTGCTGGACGCTTGAGGACGGTAGAAATATCGTCAAAAAAGCCAAACCTGGATCTAATGTTGTTTTAATGGGAGCAGGCTTTATTGGTTGTATTATTTTGGAATCTCTTGCATTAAGAAAAGTTAATTTAACCGTCATAGAAATGGGAGACAGAATGGTTCCCAGAATGATGGATCAAACTGCTGGCAATATGATTAAAAGTTGGTGTCAGGAAAAAGGTGTCTCTGTCCATACATCAACTCGCGTTGATGCGATTGAAAAAGGTAGTGGCGATTCACTGAAGGTTAAGCTTGATAGTGGAGAAGTTCTAGATGCTGATTTGGTTATTTCAGCAACGGGTGTTGCTGCTAATATTCAATTCCTGGATGGGAGCGGACTGAAAACAGATTCAGGGGTGTTAGTTAATGATCGTTTACAATCAAATATTCCTGATATCTATGCTGCAGGTGATGTTTGCCAAGGTAAAGATTTTTCTACTGGTGAGTATAGTGTCCAAGCTATACAACCTACGGCCGCTGACCATGGACGCATTGCTGCCATGAATATGGCTGGTAAAGACACCGTCCATCAGGGATGTGTCAATATGAATGTACTGGATACGATGGGATTGATATCGAGTTCTTATGGCTTATGGATGGGCATAGATGGCGGTGAATCTGCAAAACTATCTGATAACGATCGATATCGCTATTTGAGTCTTTCTTTTGAAGACGATGTTATGGTTGGAGCACAAGCAGTTGGTTTAACTCAGCACGTAGGCGTTCTAAGAGGACTGATACAAACCAAACTGAATCTAGGAAAGTGGAAGGACCATTTAATAAAAGATCCGACAAGAATAATGGAAGCTTATCTGGCAAATACTCAAGCAATAGGACATAACGCTGGCGTCATTTAACTCGTTAATGGAAATTACATTAAAGTTATATGCGGGACTAAGTCAGTATTTGCCTGAAAACGCAGAAAAACATGCTACAAAACTAGATATACTTGCTTCAGAAACGGCTTGTACTATTCTTGAGAAATTTAATGTTCCCAAGGAGTCAGCTCATCTAGTATTACTCAATGGTGTTTATCTAGACTCTAATCAGAGAGAAAACTCGACCTTTAGTGAAGGTGATACGCTCGCTGTATGGCCCCCTGTAGCAGGCGGATAAAATCAATCTTAATTGTTTCTCGTTTTATCAATCTAGGTAAGAAATTCCTTAAACCATAATGTTAAGCGTAATAATGTCATGACGAATGTGATTGAATTGAAACGAGATATGGCGGTAACTCATGATGAGTTTTATCGGCTTATAGCTACGACTATTAATGACAGTGAGCTTTTAATTTTCGATAAAGTTAATTCGTCAGCCAGTTTTCCGTTCTTAAAAGGTGAAATAATAATCTCCTTAGAAGAACAAAAAACTAGAAAGATAGCTTCAATGAGAATTGATCATACGCCAATGAACTTCAAGTTCATAAACTTAAGCAATGATGAAATTCAAACGTATTTACAAAAGTTTGATATTAGCTTCCAAAAGGGTGGCGGTTGAGTCCTTTATGTTCTGCCCTTCAAAAGTAAGGGAGAAAAAATACAGTCTTTATTTTGTGAATGATTTAAGTTCTAGAACCGTGTTTCCACCTATAAAAATAGGTGTATTAAAGATATCAATCATATCTCCATCAAGTTCATAGCGAATCTGCTTTATCAGCCCAACGCCTGGTGCATACCATTCTACAACACCTAAGGGTATTTCTTTTTCTCCGGTCACTGAATCAGTATAGGTTTTAAAAGACCCTTCAGCGACAACTTTAATGCAGTTTTCAAACGTACCTGCAGGAACAGTGACAGTTTCAGACATTGATTCAATCCGGTAAATCATAGGTACCTGAGCATCTTTGCCTACGCGGACACGGTAAGGATAAACGCGCAACAACAGTAATGGGCGACTTATTTCACGCCACTCGGTGCCTATCTCTAAAGGTAGTTTTAATACGTAGCGTTTATCTCTGTCCATACGTGGTTTTGTTTCAACCAATGTACGTAAAGCTTCACGATAAAGACCTGTCTCATCAAAGTTATGATAGTAATCAATATCAGAACTTGTTCTCCGGACAAAAAATGATTTTTTGCCTGATTTCTTGACGCCCAAATTAGTAATAGTTAATTCTTTACTGATCGATTCTATTTCATCGTCATAATCTGTAAATGACTTGTATGTCCAACTCCAACCTTTATTTAATGGAAAATATTCATTGCCGACTGGTTTGTCAGAACAACTGGCCAGCGAAATGACAAGTAGCAATGTTAGTAGTATGCAATTAAATTTTTTCATAATTGTAAGGTCTTGTATTGTTATGATTTTACTTTTCTGGGACTTCTGGATCAGGTAGATCAAAGAACTCAACTTGCTCACGCACCTCACCATATTTTGATAAATCTTTGGCGATGTCGTCTGTTGTTTCGGCTTCTATTTTTTTGCCCAATTGTATATTGCCACGACGTTGTTCTTTTAATGCTGCTTCTAACGCAGCGTGCATATCAAGATCGTAGGGTAGCTCATAGGCACGTGGTTCAGCAGCTGGTGCATTGTCGACAAATGCCGTTGCCCAAATATGGATACGACCAGCCGTACCTTCTTCTTCATCTGGTTCTGTGATTGATGAAGCCATCAATTGGAATTGATCGGGTAGTTCTTGCTGTGTAGGCCAACCTAATAATCCTTGCAGGCTATAAAAGGTCAGATAATAAAAACTACTGATGGTCAATACAAAGGCAAATTTAATCCAAACAGGTAAACGAGTAAGTAAAAAAATTGCTAGCACTAAAGCTGCTAGTGCAACATACGTTAGTGTTAGCCCTAAAACTGCCTGATTCATAATTTGTTAACCTCAACAATGGATTTAAATAATGTATTAACATTGGTTACGTTTCCATCTGCATCAATGGTGAAACGTACTGCTGTTTTTTCATCGCCTTTATTTTCTAATATAAGTGTGCCGTAATAAACAACTTGTAACTGTGGATTGACCTTAACTGCGCGCACTTCAACATTAGCCTGTCTCAATGACTTGCTATTGTAGTAATGGACATTGAATATGTATTCTCCAGGGACATTGCCGCGGATGGTAACCACTTCCTGGTTTAGAGGGTTAATTATTTCAACGCCATTTACCAGAATGCTATCTTTAGCAATACCGCGGTCATCACGATCGAGATGGATTAAGCCAACCTCAGAATTTCGAAACCATACAACGCCACCTTTCGGGCCTTTAACCCAAGTGTCCACATCATCAGGGCTACTATCATCCCATTTGATTGTAACAATAAACTCTGCCTTGGGATCAATAATGCCTTTCTTAGCCGGTGGATTTAAAAATAAAATTGTAATCAAAAAAAGCAAGGTGAATGCTAATAATGAATTAAACAATAGATCCGTAAAGGGATCTTGCTCGAATTGTCGAGATGAGCGTCTTATACCCATTAATTAAACCTTTTTGTGTTGCTCGGGTATTAGTTCAGTCTCCATGTAGTGCACAGTTCTAGCGACAACTTCGTCAGCACCTCGATCTAATAGTAAGTATTGAAAGCTGAGTAACATACTTCCCAACAACCCAACTAGTGTTGTGTTAAGGGCAACTCCCATACCCGCCGTCATTGAGGTGAGAATGCCTTGGACATCAGCAATATCAAATGACTTCAAAGTAGACAGGGGGCCTAGCATAAGTACAAAACCGATCACCGTTCCTAAAAGACCTAGCTTCACCAGTAAGCTGGTAAAAAACCAACCTATTTCGTGCTGAGCGTGAGCTTGATCGGCAAATACTTCTGCGAGTAATGCATTATCAGCAGACTGTTCGCCATTCAATGTTTGCCCTTCAAGACTTTTAGTAATGGTTTTCAAAAATTGTGAAGGCAAAGAATCATCTCTTTCCCAAGAAACTAGTTTATCTTCTATATCAGCAATAGCATTGAGTTGCTTAGACAGGTAGTTTGCACGAATCCCACAATGAATGGTTCCGCCAATAAAGAATAATGCGATCAGAAATGTGATTTTTGTCGGGTCATTGACAAATATTTGAATCAGGAGGTGAAGCTGCCAGCTAAACCAAAGCAGGAATATCATAACGCCAGTGTAGATAGACCATTGTAATATCAATCGTGATTTATAGGTTTTTGTGAGCATGGCTGATTCAGGTGACCTTGGTTGTTGTAGTGATGACTCGTGCTTTTATAATTATTATTGAATAGTTATTCAAGATAACAATAAAGACTAGATAATATTATTTCAACGCATTTTTGGTATCAATCTATAGACTTTGATTTGAATCATTGCATCGTAGCTTCTTTTTGAATGATGAATACTAGATTTATCATCTATTTCAACTCAAAAAAATAGCGTAGATTAGTCTATCGAAAGTTATACGAAATCAAGCCCAGAATAATTAATGTTATTTAGACTAATATTTGACCGTTGTTCGACCGAACGGACGAAAATCATACGCTTTTTTCCCTCGTTAAAACAAGCCGGCGGTTTAAATATTTTCATTAAATACAATCACATAGCGGGCAGTGATGATGGTTTTTAATTTAGGCACAACTCTTGCTCATATAAGCGCGGAAACATAATAAATAATCTGGTTCGTTTGCCATGATGGCTTACAAACCAATGTCTAGGAGGAAGAAATTTTGAGTTCAGATAATCCTATAGAAGTACTGGGAATTGATGCCGGCGGCACAATGACAGATACTTTTTTCGTCGCGGCCGATGGCCAATTCATTGTAGGCAAGGCACAGAGTAGTATCGATGAAGCTACTGCCGTTGTTGATTCAAGTAAGGATGCCCTTGAGGGGTCAGGCCGTGATCTTGAAGAAGTCTACGGACAAATGACCACATGCGTCTATTCTGGTACAGCTATGCTGAATCGGGTTGTTTCACGCACTGGTATCCGTACTGCATTGATTTGTAGTAAAGGTTTTGAAGATAACCATCGTATGGGCCGTGCTCTACAATGTTATCTAGGGTATGCATTTGAAGATCGTCTTCACTTGAACTCTCATCGATATGATGATCCCTTGGTTGCTATTCAAGATACCCGTGGTGTTACCGAGCGTATCGATTGCCAAGGTACCGTAGTAATTCCAGTACGCGTAGAAGAAGCCGTTGTAGCAGCAAAAGAATTACTAGAAACAGATATTAAAGCTATTGTAATCAGTTTCTTAAATTCACATGCTAATCATTCACATGAAGAAGCTGTTAGAGATGCTGTAATTGATGTCGTTAAGGCTTCAGGTAAAGATATCCCTGTATTTGCGTCTTGTGACTATTATCCAAGTCGTAAAGAAAGCCATCGTACCAACACCACAATCCTCGAAGCTTATGCTGCTGAGCCTTCACGCATTACCTTGAAGAACTTAAGCGACAAGATGAAAGGCTTAGGTGGTAAATTTGATGTCCGCGTAATGGCGAGTCATGGTGGTACCATCAGCTGGAAAGCAAAAGAATTAGCACGAACGCTAGTTTCTGGCCCAATCGGTGGTGTAATCGGTTCTGCTTATCTTGGTAAACAGCTAGGTTACGAAAATATCGCTTGTTCAGATATCGGTGGAACAAGTTTTGATATGGCCTTGATTGTAAAGGGTGCCTTTGCAATTGGTCGAGATAAAGATATGGCTCGATTGGTATTGTCATTGCCGCTAGTAGGCATGGATACTGTTGGTGCAGGCGCAGGTAGTTACGTCCGTATTGACCCATATTCTGATGCTATTAAGCTTGGTCCTGATAGTGCTGGTTACCGAGTAGGTACCTGTTGGGAAGAGGGTGGTGTTGACACCGTTTCTGTGACTGATTGTCACCTTATGTTGGGTTATTTGAATCCTGACAACTTCTTAGGCGGCGCATTAGAACTTAATGTTGACCGTGCGCGTCAGTGCATTAAAGATCAAATCTCAGATAAATTAGGTATGTCAGTTGAAGATGCCTCTGCTGGTGTTATCGAGCTGCTTGATGCCTCTCTAAAACAACATCTTGGAGATATGATCTCAAGTAAAGGTTATACCCCTACGGACTTTGTTTGTTTCTCATACGGTGGTGCTGGTCCAGTCCACGCTTATGGTTATACACAAGGCCTAGGCTTTCAGGAAACAATCGTGCCTGCATGGGCAGCTGGTTTCTCAGCGTTTGGTTGTGCTGCTGCAGAGTTTGAATATCGCTATGATATGAGTGTCGATATTGCAATGCCACCAGACAGTGAAGACGCTGCAAAAGATGAAGCTTGTAAAACATTACAAGCAGCTTGGGACGAACTTAAAGTCAAAGTACTTGAAGAATTCAAGATTAATGGTTTTGGTCCAGATGATGTAACACTTGATCCTGGTTTCAGTATGCAATACATGGGTCAGCTGAACGACCTTGAGATTGTATCACCTAAGAAAACTGTCAGCGGCGCTAAAGATTGGCCTGCATTAACCGATGCCTTTGAAGAGACTTTTGGCCGAGTGTACGCAACAGCGGCACAATCTCCTGAGTTAGGCTACGGTGTTACCACGGCAATCATGCATGGTACGGTTGAAGTCAAGAAGCCGGCTATCCCTTCACAGCCAGATGCAGGTCCTAAACCTTCTGCTGAAGCTAATTTGGGTACGCGTAAATTTTACTTCAATAAGGCATGGCATGAAGCAGAATTATTTCTAATGGAAGCAATTATGCCTGGAAATAAAATGCCTGGACCATGTGTAATCGAGTCCGATGCTACGACCTTTGTTGTACCGCCTGGTTTCGAAACGTTTATGGATGAGCACAGACTTTTCCATCTGATCGAAGTATAGGTTCAAGTTTTAATACTTAATTGAATTTAAGAAAGAGGAATAAAATATGAATAAACCAGAATCAATATCAGGCGGTTCTTCAACTAGGAAGTCTATCCTAGCGAACGGCAAGACACTTGCTCAGAATCGTGCTGATATGTACAACATCTCTAAAGAATCCGGGCATTATGACGGTTTGAAAGAGCTTAAACTGAAGACATCTGACCCGATTACTTATGAGAAGATCTTTTCTAAACTACGTGCAGGTGTTGTAAATGCGCGTGAAACAGCTAAAAAAATTGCTGCATCTCCTATTGTTGAGCAAGAGGGCGAACTTTGTTTCACTCTATACAACACGGCAGGTGATTGTATCTGTACTTCTACAGGTATCATCATTCACGTGGGCACGATGGGAATGTGCATCAAGTACATGATTGAAAATAACTGGGAAGAAGATCCTACAGTTAACCCTGGTGATATGTTCACCAACAACGATTGCCAAATCGGTAACGTACATCCTTGTGATATTGCGACTATCGTTCCTATTTTCCACGAAGGTAACTTAGTGGCATGGGTTGGTGGTGTGACTCACGTAATCGATACTGGTGCTGCTGGACCTGGCTCTATGTCAAACGGTCAAGTACAACGTTTTGGTGACGGTGTTCAAATCACCTGTCGTAAAACGGGTATTAATGATAAGCCTATGCGTGACTGGCAGCATGAAGTACAACGAAACGTTCGTACGCCAAAATACTGGATTCTTGATGAAAGAACCCGTATTGCTGGTGACCATATGATTCGTGATATCGTTGAAGAAGTGATTGCTGATGTGGGTGTTGAAACCTTCATTCAGTTTTCATCTGAAATCATCGAAGACGGTCGTCGTGGTCTAGTGAAACGTATCAACGATATTCTTATCCCTGGTAAGTACAATACGGTTGCTTTTGTTGATGTACCTTACATGCATGAAGATGTACATGTGCCATCTCCATTTGCAAAGGTCGATACCATCATGCACGCACCTTGTACCATCACCGTTAAGCCTGAAGCGACATGGCGTCTTGATTTTGAAGGCTGTAGTCGTTGGGGTTGGCATACGTATAACGCAAACCCAACCGCATTTACCAGTGGTATTTGGGTAATGATGACGCAGACTGTTGTACCAACAGAACGTATTAATGATGGTTCTCTGTTTGCTTCTGAATTCCGTCTACCTAAAGGTACCTGGACTAATCCAAATGATCGTAGAACAGCTCATGCTGATGCTTGGCATTTCTTAGTCTCTTCTTGGAGCTCTTTATGGAGAGCAGTTAGCCGTGGTTACTTCTCACGTGGTTACCTAGAAGAAGTGAACGCAGGTAACTCTAATCCATGTAACTGGATGCAGGGTGGTGGTTTCAACCAAGAAGAAGAAATTCACGCTGTGAATAGCTTCGAAACGGCAGCTTGTGGTACCGGCGCTTGTGCAATGAAAGATGGTCTTAACCATGCGGCAGCTATCTGGAATCCAGAAGGCGACATGGGTGACTGTGAGATTTGGGAATTAGCTGAACCATTACTGTATATGGGTCGTGCAATCAAATCTAACACGGGTGGCTATGGTAAGTATCGTGGCGGTATGGGTTTTGAAACCCTGCGTATGGTACATAACTCTGCTGACTGGTGTATGTTCTTCATGGGTAACGGCTACATGAACAGTGACTGGGGTCTGCACGGTGGTTATCCATCAGCAGTTGGTTACCGTTTTGAAGCACACGAAACAGGCTTACACAAGCGTATTGCTGAAGGTAAATCATTACCAATGGGTCATGACTGGAATCCTGATGAACCAGACTTTGAAAATCATCTAGAGCCTGGTGCAAAAGTTAAACGTGATAACCAGTGTATTACGACAGAAGAAATCTTCGAAAATGGTGATCTTTACTTGAACTACCTCCGTGGTGGACCAGGTTTTGGTGACCCATTAGACCGAACCATAGAAAACATCGAGAAAGATTTGAATGATGTTGTTCTCTTAGAAGAATATGCAGTAAAAATCTATGGTGCAGTTTTCACGAAAGATAAGGAAGGTTATTACACTGTTGATGCCGATGCGACTCGAGCTCGCCAAAAAGAGATGCGCAAAGAGCGTCTATCTCGTGCGACTCCAGTAAAAGAATGGATGAAAGGCGAGCGCGAACTTATCCTTGATAAGAAAGCATCTCCACAAGTTCAACAAATGTATGCGTCATCTTTTGAGATTTCACAACCTTTTCTGGATAAGTTCAGAGCATTCTGGGATCTACCAAGCGATTGGCTAGTAACAGAGAAAGAATTAGGTGTTCCTGCATTTGGTGCTAAGCATCATATGGACTTAAGTCAAATGCCTGACGTTAAGACAGTAGTCTTGGTCGAGGAATAATACATTCTATGTTTGTGGGCGTTTTTTACGCCCACATGCTTGAACAATAATTAAATTGAGGTTTTAAAATGTCTACAGAATATACAAAAAAACAGGTAGCCGACTTAATTGATGGTGACCTTGATTGGGAAACAGTCCGACGCATGCTGTTTATGCCGAAGGATCCAAAGCGATTTGAAATGTACATCGACGTACTTCAGGACAGAGCACAATGGGATGATAAAATTGTCCTACCGTTAGCACCACATTTGTACATCGTCGAAGATAAAAATGGCGATATTGTTAATAAATGTGGCTGTGGTTATGTCTTCGGTCCTTATACTGAAAACTGGAAGTTAAATGCTGTAATCTATGTTCGTGATAGTAAAGAGAAGTTTAATCAAGTTTATCCAAACTTGATGTCTCCAGATCCTTCATGGCAGGTTTATCGTGAATACTATTGCCCAGAGTGTGCGACTCAACATGATGTTGAAGCGCCAACTCCATGGTATCCAGTAATTCATGACTTTGAGCCTGATATAGCAGCGTTTTATAAGTGGGTTGGATTAGAAGTACCTAAGAAAATAGCAGCTTGATCCTCCTCTGCTAACAAAAGCAGTTTAGCTACAATACTAAGGCCACTTGATTAAATTCAAGTGGCCTTTTTTATTTTATGACCAACTAAAATTAATCCGCTATTCAAAAACTTTTCAAATCTTATGAAGCCATTGTGATATTTATTTAAATATTACTGTTATCAACATGTTGCATTTTGCAACATGTTGATTTTAATAGATATATAGTATATTTTTATAACATGGTCTATATGATTAGATTTAAAGTTAAGTGCTAATTTTAATACAGCTCGGTAGTGCTAAAATAAAACGTTCGATTATAATAATGCGTTGTAAAATCGAACGGTCATTATTTCTAATAAGATTTATCAGATAAGTAACATAAGCAACTGTATTCGTTACTAAATATAGTTGCTAAGTGTATTGTTACCATGATGGCTCACGTATTGCATATGACCTACTTGGTTTTTAATCTAAATTTAGAAGAGTACGAACTTTAGATTATTACTATACTTAAAACGTTTTAATGATTTACCCATGACTGCGGATAACAGTCAGTTCATAACAACACAAAGAGGGGTGTACATATGAAATATTTATCAGGTGCCTGCGAGTCGGGCTTTCTTAAATCTATAACAATAGCAGGCGCATTAATCGCGTTACCAATGACTAGCTCTGCTGCTGGCGTCACCATGGAAGATATTGACAATGATGCCACAACTACAGGTGATGTTGTTACTAGTGGTATCGGTAATCAGGGTCAACGGTATAGTCCACTTGCTAAAATTAATGAAAAGACCATTAGCACATTAGCGCCCAAATTTACCTTCTCCTTTGGTGGAGAAAAAATGCGTGGTCAAGAGGCACAACCACTCGTCCATAATGGTGTTATTTACACTACAGCTTCTTACAATCGCGTGTACGCAGTCAATGCTGAAACAGGCATGCAAATCTGGAGCTATGAGCATCGTTTGCCAGAAGGCATTCTACCTTGCTGTGACGTGATCAATCGTGGTGGCGCTTTATATGACAATCTCTTTCTCTTTACTACTCTGGATGCCTTAATCGTTGCTCTGGATACATCAAACGGTAAAGTCGTCTGGAAACAATCACTGGGTGATTTTAAAGCGGGTCATTCTGCTACTCAAGCACCAATTATTGTTAACGGTATGGCTATCACCGGTGTTAGTGGTGGTGAGTTCGGTATTATTGGTATGATCCGAGCATTTGATGCCAAGACCGGTAAGTTGATTTGGGAACGTCCTACCATTGAAGGACACATTGGTACTTTAAACGGCAAGCCTAACGGCATGACGGGTAAATTGAATGCAACATGGTCTGGAGACCTTTGGAAAGTAGGCGGTGGAGCTCCATGGAATGGTGGTACCTATGATAAAGAAACCGATACCCTTATGTTTGGTATCGGTAATCCAGCACCATGGAACTCGCATATGCGTCCTGGTGACAATCTGTATGCTGTTTCAAACCTTGCGCTTGACCCATCTAACGGTAAGATCAAATGGCATTACCAATGGACGCCAAACGAAGCCTGGGATTATGATGGCACCAACTTCACGATCGCCTTCAATAATGGTGGTAAAAAACTCGCTGCACATGCTGACAGAAACGGTTTCTTCTATGTACTAGATAGAACTAACGGTAAGCTAGTTAATGCGTTTCCATTTGTTGAAGGACATAGCTGGGCTACTTCTATTGATCTGAAAACCGGTCGTCCTATTGAAGCGGGCAAACGCCCAGGCAATCCAGCCGACAGTGCAGATGGTAAAAAAGGTAAAGTTATTACTGTTTCACCATCTTTCCTAGGCGGTACTAACTTCTTTGGTATGACTTACAGCCCACAAACGGGTCTGTTCTATGTGGCTTCAAACGAAATGGGTATGGATCTCTGGAATGAGCCTGTCACTTATAAGAAAGGTGCTGCGTATATGGGTGCTGGTTTCAACATTAAGCCATTGTTTGATGACTACATCGGTGCAATGCGTGCCTTTGATCCTATGACCGGCAAGAAGGTCTGGGAAGTTAAGAACAAAGCGCCTCTTTGGGCTGGTGCAATGTCAACTGGTGGTGGTCTGGTGTTCTACGGTACTCCAGAAGGCTACTTCAAAGCTGTTAGTGCTAAAACAGGTAAAGAAGTCTGGCAGTACAACACCGGTTCAGGCATCGTCGGCTCTCCAATTACCTGGGAACAAGGTGGTGAACAGCTCATCGCAGTTCCATCTGGTTGGGGTGCGGCTGTACCTCTATGGGGTGGTGAAGTTGCTAAGCAAATCGAAGGTATTAATCAGGGCGCAAGCTTAGTTGTCTTTAAGCTCTATTAAGCCATTTGTTTAGTATTTATTAGGTATTTATTGCCTGATATAAGTAATGTAATGAGGCCAACGTAAAGTTGGCCTCATTTATTTGTAATGATTAATAAATGAAATTTGATCCGTAAATTCTTAAACCTCCAATTTGAATACTACTCATCACCTTTTTGCGTAGTGAACTCAAGATAGTGAGTACGGTCAAAAGTGTATACCATATAAAATTAAGAGAATCGCAACTTATGAAACCTATCAAAAACACTTCTTTTTCTATTGCCCTTTTTTGCCTTTTTGCCATCTCATCATCTAATGTTTTTGCACACGGTGATATCGCACCACAACCGATTAACATTGATGGACTAGAAAAACTTGGTGACGAGTGGGTGGAAAGAAACCCTTATGTTGGTAACGAGAAAGCTATAAAAATAGGGGAATCTGCCTATGGACAGAATTGCGCGCGTTGCCATGGCCTTCAAGGGATTTCCGGTGGCATAAACCCAGATCTAAGAAAAATGAAGCATGATGCTGAAGATGACGCCTGGTTTGTCATGCGGGTTCGTAAAGGTGCTGTGAGAAATGGTATTACTTATATGCCAATATTCGCAGCAACAGATGGCGGACCATTTAGTCAGGAAGCATTATGGGCAATTTGGGCGTGGATTGAGACCATAGCTATAGAGGACTAAACAGATATGTTCAATCTATATATTAAACGTTTACTATCAATAACAGTTTTCGGATTATATTGTTTTTCAATTCAAGCTTTTGCAGAAACGGATGCAATAATGGCGAGTGGCATTCTTAAGGTTGCTGCCTACGATAATTTTCCTCCATATTCATATCAAGCTGAGACTGGTAAAGCTGAAGGTATAGATGTCGATATTGCCAGAGCGTTAGCAAAAGAGTTAGGGCTCAAAGCTAATATTCGTCTGGTTTTTGCAGATGAATCATTAGAAGATGATTTAAGAGTCTATGTTTGGAAAGGACACCATGTTACAGGGCCACCATCGGATGTTATGTTGCATGTACCTTATGATGAACGTCTGATTAAAAAAGAAGATAAAGTTAATTTCATTGCACCTTACTCTGAAGATCAAGTAGTGGTGGCGGCTGATCCCAGCCAACTTGGTTCTAATCCACAAATAACTGCCTTTTTCACCAATAAGATTGGTGTTGAACGCGTCACTATGGCCGATGGTTATTTATTGGGTGCATTTCAAGGGAAGATGCGAAATAGCGTTGTTCATTTTTACTCAATAGGCGAAGCGATTCAGGCCATGCTCAATAAAGAATTGACCGCTGTCATGGGCACACGAACAGAAATTGAAGCGGCGCTAGGAGAAGCTAAAAAGGACTATCAGATTGGTCTTATGGCTATGCCGGGTATCGCAAAAGCTTCGTGGGATTTGGGTTTAGCTGTTAAAGCGACCAATGAAGGTTTAGCAAATTCACTTAAGACAGCGATGGATAAATTGATCCTGGATGGGACAATAAAGAAGATTTTTAACAAGCACGGTACTAGCTACCATATTCCAGCAGCAATAATTAACTATCCGCAGGAGTAGTATTGCTAGACGGAGTATGAGCTTTAGTAACTGTTTGATAAAGTTACTAAAACTGTCCAATACTTATGATATTTGTGTGCCGATATCTGGCACATAAAAATCCCATATTGGACATAGCCAGAGCAAACAGCCTTCTACGTACTAGATATAGTCAATCATAGTGCTCATCCAAATAAGCCTAGCTATTATTCTATTTACCTTATTTAAAACTCATTGCATTTCGTGATCTGCTTGATTAAGGTAGTTTCGAGGTGTACGATAATCGTACGTTTTGAAATATTGTAGAACAGACAAAGATCTGCACGGATACACACAAGCAGTATTTCAGAAACCTGAATTTCTCGGCATACACTATGTTTGATATAAAAGACACACAATAAGCTGGTATATTTTAAGGCGAATCATAAATGAAGAATTTTAATAAACATGCGCCATATAACATTAACCCTAGTAAAGTAGACTTGGCATGGGATAGGTATGTTAATTGTGGCGAACTCCCAAAAAATTCGATTCGCAAAATAGTAAGTGATTCCTGGGCAAGATGCCTGGAAGATGGTGTAGACCCTTCAAGCAGTAAAACGCGTTTAAGCGTTAATGACAAAACCTATAAAACACTTCTTAAAGATAATGCTCAATTGGTGGAAGCGGCTAAACCTGTGATGGAGCATGCGCGTAATCTGCTCGCGGGTTCCGGTTCTATGATGATTCTGGCTGATAAAAATGGCATTTGCCTACATGTCGAGGGTGATCGTAAGACCGTTGAAGATGGCCATGATATTCAACTGGCAGTCAGGGCAAACTGGAGTGAACGTGCAGCTGGTACTAATGCTATTGGCACAGTCCTTTCAGTTGGTATGCCAATACAAATTAATACTACTGAGCATTTTTGCGAAGGAATAAAGTCCTGGACTTGTACTGCAATGGTGATTAGAGACCCTGGTAGTCAAGAGACAATAGGTGCATTAGATCTGTCGGGATTAACCAGTGATTTTAATTATCATACTCAAGCATTGGTTGTTGAAGCCGCAGGTAGAATAGAAAGTAGACTTGTGGGTATTAAGTTAGAGGAAAAAAATCGTTTATTAAATGCTGCAGTCTCGATTTTCTCTTCACCGACAAATGATGCGTTGATGTTACTGGATAATTATGGCTGTCTGATAAAAGCAAATGAAAATGTCGCTTCTAACTTGGCAATGCGAGGAATCGATTTAAAGAATAACGGGAAGAATTTTATTCACGACATTAATAGTCGCGAATCCAAAATGCTCGAAGCAGAATGGTTGCGTAATGAATGGATCGAACCTGTTATGGAAGGGCAGGACCAATTAGGCAGTATGCTAATAATCCCCTCACCACATAGCGTATATGTAGGGACATCAAAAAATACTATCAGTAGTCGTTCTCCATTAAATGAAGATGGGAAATATTTTGAGGATATAGTTGGTTCAAGCGAGACTCTCAAAAAAACAATCAGCAAAGCACAACGTCTAGCAGCTCTTCCAGTGCCAATACTAATACAGGGAGAAACAGGTGTTGGTAAAGAGATGTTTGCCAAAGCTATCCATGCAGCAGGACCAAACAGCAAAGGACCACTTATTACATTAAACTGTGGTGGATTGTCACGAGATTTAATTACCAGTGAATTATTCGGTTATGTCGAAGGTGCTTTTACTGGCGCTGTTCGTGGCGGGAAGATGGGAAAGATAGAAGCAGCAGATGGTGGCACTCTTTTTCTAGATGAAATTGGTGAGCTGCCTTTAGATATACAAGCTAATTTTTTGCGCGTTCTACAAGAAGGTGAAATATGTCGTCTGGGCGATCATCAGCAGCGTAAAGTGAACTTTAGAGTGCTTGTTGCGACAAATCGTGATTTAAATCTTGATGTGAAAGAAGGTCTTTTTCGAATGGATTTGTTTTATCGTATTTCAGTAATAACGCTTACTATTCCTAGCCTACGTGATCGTGAAAATGATATTGAAATGTTAATGCATTACTTTGCTGAGGAGATAGCAAAGCGAGATAGTTCTGAACAAAAACAGTTTGCCCCTGACTTCATCAACACAATGAAAAGCTATGAATGGCCAGGTAATATCAGAGAATTACGAAATATTGTAGAGTGCTCAGTTTTAATGTGCCAAACAGATATTGTGACGCTTGAAGATTTACCAGGTGAATTTCACAATCAACCTAAAGGGAATAGCTCAGAAGCCTCGCTTAGTGATATTCTTTCAAATGACAGTAATATTTCACTTGATGATGCAGAGAGGCTGATCATTATTTCTGCAATTAAGTCTAATAATGGAAATCTAACAAAGACTGCTAGTCACCTAGGAATGGCAAAAAGTACTTTGTATTTAAAGCTAAAAAAACATGGGTTAGATAGAAATTCATAAATGATTCAAAGTTAGACAATCATTTTAAAACACACATTTTTTGTTAAAGCTTAATTATTTAATTTCATGAGCAGTTTAAATTTTCGGATTTCGATGATTTAAGGAGACATTTAAAATTAAACATTCAAGAACACAGTTATTATTTAGTTTCGTTGTAATATTCTTGCTCCAATTTACATCTTCTGTATTTGCCGCTGAGTCAGCAGAAGATCGATCAGAACTAGCCTGGGAAAATAATTTAAGAAAACAGAATTTTCAAAGTCGCGAGATTATAGAAGGAACCGATCAAAAAATACTGTCATTAAAAGCACCAGTTATTGCTGAAGATGCCTCCGTTGTCCCTATTTCGATTCATACCAAAATACCACAAACCAAAGATCGCTATATCAAAAAGATGCATATCTTCGTTGATAAGAATCCCTTGCCCCTAGTTGGTATTTTTGAATTCACGCCTGATAGTGGTAAAGCTGATTTAGCAATGCGCATTCGTATAAATGAATATAGCTATATACGTGCAATTGCTGAATTAAATACGGGCGAATTATATATGAGCAAGAGTTTTGTTAAGGCGAAAGGTGCTTGTTCTGCGCCACCGCCAGCGAGTATGGGAGACTCAATAAAATTACTAGGCAAAATGAAAATGAAGGTTGTAGGTCTTGTGAAATTGGGGAAGCCTAATTTAATGCAAGTAAGGGTTCGTCACCCAAACATTACTGGTTTGGCACCTGACAAACCAGGCTCCAATGTGATTCCCCCTGCTTTTTTCATGGATACGCTAGAAGTTGAATATAACAATAAACCAATAGTGAAAGCCTTCTTAACTTTCTCTATCAGCATGGATCCGACATTACGTTTCTACTTTTTTCCGCAAAAAGAAGGTGTAATAACTGTGACAGGAACGGATACCAAGAAAGATAAGTTCAGTTCAACACATGCAGTTAACGTATGGAAGCCTAAGCATTCTTGAGAAATTTATACCAAATAAGAGACGTATAAATACGAAAGCTTATGGGTTTGACCATGGCCCCTTAAAAAGATAGTCAGTGGGATTTTTAAGCCAAAAAGTGTAGACAACCTCTACGCCTTCATTGTCAAAAACCCATGCTTCGATAAAATATTGATCCCAATGGCCCCCGGGTTCAAGCGCTCTTATTTCTTTAAGCGTGACATTCTTTGATCGTTGAACACTACTCTCTTTAGCTTTGACTCTCGCTATGATTGCTTCTGGTTTATGTACTTTCATAGTAGAGCCAGGAATTACATCTCCTGTTAGCTCTTTCTTATCTACAGTAACCCATCGATAAGGGCTGTTTTCTTCTTCAGCTTTTGCATTGAGAGAGTCGACAGACTCTGTTGCAAGGACATTGTTGGATATAAGCAAAGTAATCAACAGGGCGTTTAATAGCGTAACGAGTTTCATTATATTTATACCTTAGTTAAATATTGAATTCTTCAATCTATTGTTTTTATTTAACGGGCTCTAGTCCGTACTTATCTAGGAGTTTTGCTAAGTCACCCCGTGCTTTAATTTTATATAAAATTTTATTCGCTTCAATAATGGTGTCTTTATCAGCTTTGCGAAAGCCAATGCCTAATTGATAAGCATTTACTGAATTAATAAATTTTGTTGATTGTGAATGGAAATTAGCCGTCGTGTCAGAATTGTTTTTCTTATACCAACCCCAGCCAGAATTCGCCACTATACCAACATCGACATCGCCATTGATGAGGGCATCAAGTATCTTTTTGTCAGTTAAATGGCTGACGAAGATCTCAGTGTCTTGCTTGAGAAGAGCCATATGGATTAAAGAACCCGAAGTGGTCGCTACGCGCAGACCATTAAAATCATCAAGGGTCTTCAGCTGTCTTTTTGAGTTGGTTATGGCAAGTATTTCTATCTGAGCGTAGGGGTTTGTTTTCTTAACGAACCCTTCGCCTTCTCCCTCACCAGGCAAAATGGCGGCACCCATGTAAGCATCACATTTCACAAACTTCGCATAGCGCGGTAAATTTATCCAAGACGTCTTTAGCGAAACCCTTAATTCGTCAGCTATCAACTGAGCTAAATCAATGTGCATGCCAGTAGCCTCTTCTTCATTAGAAAAAGGAAGCGCATTTTTATGGGCACAAATATTAAATTCACCATTTTTTTTGATAGTGGAAATACTTTCAGCACTGACTGCCATTGCTTGTAATATAGAAAATAGAAATATAATAAATAGGGTTATATTTTTCATGGCATTTCCCCTTAATAGTGTATTGCACAGGGCATTGAGATTAAGCATGCTTATCAATAAGCTTATTTCTTTTTACAGTGCGGTAATGTTTTAAGTGACATTACGTATGCGGTTAGCATCAACCTTTTATCCTTATCGAAGCTCTTACTCCAGGAAGGCATAATATTAGCGCCGACTCTTCTGCCTTCAGATATAGTTTTAAAAACATATTCATTGTTTAAGAACTTAAGACACTGCATCTTTCTTGATTTTCCGCCAGTACCTTTGTTGCCATGGCAATAGGTGCAGTTTTGGTTAAAGAGAGTTTCACTCGCCGTCATTTGCTCTGGAGAAGATTGAATTTCAGCGATAACTTCAGCTATAGGGCGGTCTGCTTCAACTGCATCAGTATCCTCATCGCCACCAGCGAAGGATTGTTGGTTAACAATCGTAAGCATCATGAAGGCAGTGAGGACAGACAACCATTTACCTATTTTAAAATTCGAGAGATGTATTGAAGAAGATAGGTGAGGATATTGATTATTATTGAGCTTCATTAATATTATTCCTATAAACGTCTGCGGCAAAACGAAAAGATGGAAGGGTAAAAATTAATTTACCCTTCCATTATAGATCAACTTAACTAATTTTAGTTCAGTCTAGAGCAAACACAATTAGTGCAGCACCGCCTGGGTTGCCAACGAATTTAGGAAATACGCCGCCACCAAAAGCCGCTGCCAAGCCGCCCCAGCCTGATGGAACAGCAATATACTGCTTGCCACCCGCTAAATAGCTGATCGGACCTGAACGAAGGCCAGAACCGGTGTTGAATTTCCATAATTCCTTGCCGGTGTCAGCATCATAAGCCATGTAGTCACCAGTAGTATTACCGTTAAAGACAAGTCCGCCGCCAGTTGTCAACACTGAAACCATGCCAGGATCATCACCATAATCGACAGTCCACTTGAGTTCGCCGGTGAATGGGTCTCGTGCATCTAAACGAGAAGTCGCTGCTTTTGTACCTGGAACGGGAACGATTTCGAATTTTGCAACACCCAAAAGAAGGGCAGCAAAGGCAATCGTTTCTGGATCTTGTGGACCAGATTTAACTGTATTACAGAACTCCCAGCCATTTGAATACCAAAGACCTGAATTGGGGTTGTAAGCCGCATGTTGCCAACTACGAGCACCAAGTAATGATGGACAGAAAGTCGTATCTGTTTCTGCATTAGGAAGAACAGGGTCAATTAACGCGCCTGTTTTAGGATTGATACCTTTGACCCAGTTGACGTTTTTAGCGAATTTCCAAACGTTAGTTGGTTTCATCGTTGCTTTATCAAGAACAGTAACAAAGCCGCCTTTATTTAAGTGTATAAGATGATCTTTTCCACCTTTCTTAATGGTCATGATTTCGTATGCTGAATCATAATCCCAGCTGTCTTTAGGGACTTCCTGATGATGTGCTGTTATCTTGCCTGTCTTAGCATCCATAGCAATGAGTGACGCAGTATAAAGGTTGTCACCATCACGAGCAGCACTATTAAAATCAGGCGCAGCATTACTGGTGCCCATGTAGATAGTATCTGTCTTGGCATCATATACACCGGGCTGCCAGGAACCACCACCACCAATTTTACCAGAGTCTCCAGGCCAGCTCTTAGGGTCATCTTTTATCGTATTAGTTTCCCAGACTTTTGCGCCTGTTTTAGCATTGACACCAAAAATCTTACCTTGCTGAGGCTGATCACCACCGGTATGTCCGCTATAAATGATATCGCCGGCCAATTGTGGAGGGAAAGAAAAGTTACAACCTTGGCAGTTTTCAAAATCGGTCAATTGTACTTCCCACTTTAATTCACCGGATTTCTGATCTAGAGCGATAAAACGGCCGTCTAGCGTGCCTAGATAAACCATTCCATGACCTACAGCTAAACCGCGCTGTTGTGCAGCCCAGAAAGTTTCTGCCGTTAATGGATGAAGCTCAGGTTTGTAGTGCCATATCGCTTTACCGGTTGCACCATCGACAGCAAAAATATTGTTGTTTGCAGCAACATAATAGAGGATGCCATCAACAGCTACTGGAGTAGCTTGTAATCCCATTTGTATATCACCCGGTTGGTGTATCCACGCGACTTTGAGATCCTTTACGTTATCTTTGTTTATCTGCGACAGTGGACTGTAGCGCCAAGCATTACCATCACGGTGGTAATCGACCCAGTCACCATCTGGACCCGCGCTGGCAGAAAAAGAAGAGCCAAAGAGCATGGTCAATGCTCCTGCCATAAGTGCTGCTTTCGAACTTTTAGAATTAAATATTTTCACAATCTCCTCCTATATGAAGATAATTATAATATTAACGTACGTTTTTTTATTACCATCGCTATCTAAACGAGCATCCATTCGAACTTACACGACATTATTTAGTTAGATTGTCGACAATATATATTGACTTCTCAATCTTAAACCTCACCAAGTAGTATATCAATATTATATTGTCGACAATCTAATGAGATTTTTAAAACGCTATTTTTAAATCTTCACTTTTGCAATAACACAAAGAATTGACAGGTATAATTTATAACTTCAGCTAAATAGTTAAATTATACATATACCTGTTTGTTTACTTTAGTAATATCATGTGTAAATTGATTATTAATAAGTTAGTTAGCATGAGTATAATTTTGAATCGGATTATGTACTTCAGCAGAATCCTTGAGATGGGAAATAAGAGAGTTTTATAGGGGTCGAGACGGAGTAGAAAATATTAGTAGAGAAAAAAGAAAGTAATTGACCAACGATTTGATATGTATCAATTATTCTGCGGATACATATATGATGGAGTGCACCAATTATCTATAATACAATTCTTGGCAGCCATGAAACTATCACTAAGATAACCTGACTAAATAATAAATGACTAACTCACACTTATTAAAGAATATTACAGTGACCAAACATAAAAGTTTATTGAATTCTGGATTCAAAATTATTATTAATCTTTGGATCATAACAAGTATCAATATTGTCTACAGTCAACCAATAGTTGATCCACTTGATTCTCCCAATTGGAATTTTGTGCATAAACTTATTTTATCTAATGAAACCGTCGTGTTTGATGACAGGGTCAAGGTTGTTGTGCCTGATATGGCCGAAGACCCGATGAATGTTCCGGTTTCTGTTAATGTAGATGGTATTGGAGAAATAGAAGAGATTAGACTGTTTGCGGATCTAAACCCTATCAAAGAGATCTTGAACTTTTACCCTGGAAAAATAGAACCTTTTATAGCTTTTCGTTTTAAAGTCCAACAATCAACACCAGTGCGAGCAGCGGCTCGAACAAAAGATGGAATATGGCATGTCGGCAGTAGTTGGTTAGATGCTACAGGAGGAGGTTGTACCGCACCAAGTGTTGGTCGTACTTTAGATAATTGGGTAGATACCTTAGGAGATGTTAAGTCGCGTCTTTGGTCTAGAGCAGATCGGCCTGACAGGCTACGTTTTCGAATTATGCATCCTATGGATACTGGACTTGCTCCGGGTATTCCGGAATTTTATATCGAAAGATTGGAGTTAAAAGACAAGCATGGCGAATTGTTAGCACATATTGAATCATACCAACCAGTCAGTGAGAATCCCTTTTTCAGCGTAGATCTTGAAAGCAAGCTTTTCCAAGGGATTGTTTTATCTGGCCGCGATAATAACGGCAATCTGATAAACAAAGTACTACAATAATTTTTCAGTTTGTTAAGCATTTGTACGCAGAACTTTTCGAGTTAATTTCAACATGAATCTTTCAAATAATTTCTCATCGTTCAGACAAATGTATGCTTTTCAATTAAGACGTCTATTTAAAATAAGTGTACTAGTAATGAGTACGTTTAATTTACAGTTAACCAATGCAAACGACCTAGATTATAACTTGGTGTCTGAGCCAGTAGGGAAGGGTACTTATGTCTTTATCGGTTCTACCAAGTACTTTTCAAAAAAGAATGGTGGGAATATAGCGAATGCTGCTTACATCGTTACTAATAGTGGCGTAATTGTTATTGATACTGGTTCATCATATCAATACGGCAAACAAATGCGTCAATACATCGAATCAACGACAGGGTTATCGATTATTAAAGTATTTAATACACACCATCACCCCGATCACTTTCTGGGCAATCAAGCGTATAAAGATATACCGATTGCCAGCTTGCAAGGAATAGTCAATGCGATAGATACACAAGGCGAGGCGCTTAATAACAATCTATACACTTTAGTTGGCGACTGGATGAAAGAAACCGAGGCTTATTCTCCAACTGAAGTGGTAGCTCCTGGAAAGGTCACGATTGGCGGACATGAAATTGAAATAATTGCACTGGAAGGGCACACTGATTCTGATATGGCAATTTATGACCATACCACTGGCGTTTTGTTCGCGGGGGATTTGATTTTTCATGATAGAACCCCAGCAGTTGCTAATGCCAATATTCAAAATTGGCTAAACAGTATTAGCCAATTACAAAAACTGAACTATAAATATTTAATAGCGGGCCATGGTCCGGTTACTACTGATCAACGTGCGATGCTGCAAACGCATGATTATCTTTCATGGTTACATGAGACATTACAGACTGCATTGGACAAGGGCTTAGATATTAGTGAGGCATTACAATTAGAGTTGCCTAATAGATTCGAAGATTTGGACATTCTGCATGAAGAATACAAACGCGGTGTTCTTCAACTCTACCCAAGCATGGAACAGGCTTACTTTGAATGAGTGGAAATAATCTAGAATTATAATATGTGTATGCCCCATAGTACTTCAATATTAGTATATAGAAGTGCTTATTAAGCAATCTGTCATTCTTTTTCAATTACAAAAATCTCAAAACAGTTAGCTAATGTCTTCAAGTATATAACTGCTCTCAGTTTAATATCATAGTATAAGCTATTGATATATATATATATTATCAGAATGTTGTAATTATGCAACAGGTGTTTGTCTAAAATATAACTTTATAGTTAATATAAAAATAAGCATTCTTGAGGATAGCCATTAAGCATAAGGGATAAACAGAGTTTGTTGTTTAATAACAACGTATTTTTTGAAATATGGCTTTTGTTGTTTTAAAATCAATAAATGTTTGCAACACATGGAATTCTGTAGTATTTTTACATTCGTCTTATTAATGGCTTTTAAAGCTATATGTAGGATTTAGCTTCAAAAGACTTGTTGAATCTAGATTTAGGGGAAACGAGGCTGGGGAGGCCAATTTTTATCTCTAGAGATGTAAATTATATAAATAATTGTATTTTCTTAAGGAGGAATACAACGTGAATAAAACAATTAAAGGAGCTTGTCTTGTCGCTGCGACAGCAATGCTACCATTATCACAAGCAGCAACAGCCGGAGAAGTGAATATCTCAGGTTGGATCAACGAAGCCATGTTTTACTATGACGATAGTAACAACAGCGACATCGTAGCAACTCAGGATAACGGTACTACACTTGCTAGTCGTATCGCATTCACAGGTACACAAGAATTACCTAACAGTGGTTTGACTGCTGGTTTTGAATTGACCTTTGAGCCAACTAACGGTCTTGGTAATGGTGCAACACCTCTTTTATCAAACCAAAGTGGCGCTACAGGTATTGATAGCAGTAACAGTTTTGGTACTGATATTGGTTTACTGGCCAGTAACCTTCATGTCTCTGGTGGTTTTGGTAAATTAACCTTAGGTACACAAACAATGCCTACTGATAACATCGGTGTATTGTCTGATCCTTCACTGACCTTATGGTCAGGCGTAAGCCCAGTGTTCCGTGGTGGTGGTTTTACCATTCAAGGACTAGGTGCAGGCGCAGTTGATACAACTTGGGGTAGCAATCTACAGTGTCAAACTACCGGTCTAGGTATTGGTTTTGACTGTAACGGTGTTTATCGTACTGGTATCCGTTATGACCTACCTGCTGTTATGGGTGTCAAGATCGCTGTTGGTTATGCAAATGACGATATCTATGATATCTCTTTGAATCACTCAGGCTCAATTGCAGGTTTGAACACTGTTATTGGTATGGGTTATGCGATTAACCAAGGTGGTGGTAATACTCATATTGATGAATCTGAAGTCTTTCAGGTGCAAGCAGGTCTTATGGATCCAGGCACAGGAATCTTTGGTTCAATTGCTTACATGATAGACGAAGGTGATCTAACCGCCGCTGCTCTAGCTACGAATGCAGCTACAGCTGCTACCGGTATTATGGTTGGAGACGAAACGGAATCATACTTTATCAAAGTTGGTGTTAAACGTGCGTTTAATAGCTTGGGTGATACCGCTATTTCGTTTAAATATGGCAGCTATGAAGATGGTTTCGGCACTGGTGGTGTCGGTGTAACAGGTGTCGAAGTAGAACGTATTGGTTTTGAATTAGTACAATACTTTGGTGCAGGTTTTCAAATCTATGGTACTTGGGAACAACTTGACCTTGACGTAGATTGCGCTAATTCGGCTGGACTTGCTACTGCAGCAGCTACTTGTGAAACTGCTTATGGTGGTGCTGAAGAGCTAGATATGTTTGCTCTAGGTGCAACCTACTTCTTCTAAGACTATATTTTTATAGTTAGAAGTATATAAACAGTAGTACTAAAAAGGCCTCTTCGGAGGCCTTTTTTTATGGGGTAATGTTTTTCCTTTATTTAAGTATTTGATGTAAACTTCCCGCCTGCTATCAACTCTAATTCTTTCAAGAGACTAAAATATTACTATTTTATGAAAACGACTAAAAATAATTTGATACCCTTTTTAATCACTTTAATCCTCTTTTTTTCTAATTCTGTGCTCGCTGTTAGTTGGTTTGGTGATGATGAAGAGATTATTTGGGAAGGACCTGTAAACAATTATTTCAAGTTAACTGATCAGGATGATTCAAAATTTGGCAAAAACGATCATCCGATCAAACTCGAGCAAAAGGATCTTATCAATGCGCTTTCCGCACTAGAGTATACAGACACCAGTATTCTAGGCGCAGAAACAATCGTTTCCGTTTTTTCTTATTCTCAAATTCGTATTCTTGCAGAATATATATCAAAAGGATTGAGTGATGCAAAGTCAGACCAAGACATAATTTATGCCATTGGCGGATCAAGTAAAAAATTCATTGTTTTAACAAAGAAGTCATATACATCCGGTCGTGTATTTTACAAAGATGGCAAACTCAATATTCTTATTGGAGAATACAATTTTACGCGAAGTGAAGCGATGGAAAAAGAACTTGACCCTTCAGGCAGGGGAGATGTTAATTATAATTTTAATCATGGGCATCGCACAAAAAGTGCTAATAAATTTGAAAGTCCTATAATTGGTATTCCTGGTGTTGTACAACGAGCACCAAAGGGAAAAAAACGGTCAGACTGGATTCAGATCGATATAAAGCTTGCAGCAGACGCATTTATTGCAGCAAAAAAACAAAAAGAAAACCCACAAATACAAGGAAGCCAAGCTTTGAAGGTAGAAGCAGCTAAACTTGCTAAACAGAGGCGGGAAATGCGTGCTGAAATGGCGAGACTACGAAAGGATATGAGTAAGCAAAACAATTCTTCTACAACAAAGAGTATAGAAGAACGTATTAAGACTCTGGATGAGTTGCTGACAAAAGATTTAATATCTAAAGAAGAGTACGCTGTAAAAAGAAAAGAAATTCTTAATGATATATAAGCGTTTAATTATTAATTCTAATTGAATTGAAAACACTTTATCCAGAAACTGAGCCATTTGAATCAGGCTATCTAAAATCAAATTCATCACAGCAAGTTTATTATGAGCAGGTTGGCAACCCGTGTGCGCCAGCCATAATTTTTCTACATGGTGGTCCAGGTTCGGGATGTAACGAGAATCATCGACGGTATTTTAACCCAGATAAATATAGAATAATTTTATTCGACCAACGTGGTTGTAACAGGTCAACGCCAAATGGTTGTATTGAAAATAATACTACACAAGATATCCTCAATGATATTGAATCCATTCGAAAAGAGTTAGGTATTGATAAATGGATTCTGTTCGGTGGTTCATGGGGCGCTACACTGGCATTACTATATGCGGAAGATTACCCGCAGTATGTCAATGGAATAATATTGCGAGGCACCTTTTTGGCAAGGCAGTGTGATTTTAACTGGTTTGCACAAGCGGGTGTAAATAAAATTTTCCCAGATCATTGGCATGAATTTATCTCACTCTTTGATGAAATAGAAAAGAAAAATTTATTAGATGCTTTATATCATCGTATTTATTCAGACAATGAAGAAATTCAATTAGAGGCTGCTAAAGCTTGGGCTCTATGGGCTGGAAGGGTAGTTACCCATAGTTTTGTTGAAGACTACGTGCTTGATGTTGAAGATTTAAATAAGTTAATCAACGAAGCGAAGATAGAAATGCATTATGCTAAAAACAAGTATTTCATTAGGGAAAATGAAATCATAGAAAATATTTCACAGGTTCCCGACGTTCCAATAACGATTATTCATGGACGCAAGGATTTAACCTGTCTTCCAGAGTCATCATGGCTATTGCATCAAGCGTTAAAAGGTTCAAAACTAGTTATTGTTCCCGACGCGGGTCATCTAGCAGGTGAATCAGCAATGATAGATGCGTTAATATTAGCAACAGATAAAATGATTGGTGATATTGAATGAGTATTCTGCAACGAACTGGGCCTTTAATCATGGGCATTCTTAATGCAACTCCAGATAGTTTTTCAGATGGAGGGCAGTTTAATAATATTGATGCAGCAATTAATCATGGTAAAAGGATGATTGATGAAGGTGCAGATATTATAGATATAGGTGGTGAATCAACAAGACCTGGATCTGAGCGAGTTAGTGTAAAAGATCAGCTAGATCGAGTAGTACCTATTATAAATGCTATTAGCGAGACATTGCCTGAGCATGTAGAAATTAGTATCGATACTACGCGAGCTAAAGTAGCTGAAGCAGCACTTAGTTCAGGCGCTACTATCGTTAACGATGTTTCAGGTGGTAATGATGACCCTGAAATTATTGAGCTTTGTGCAGATAAGGAATGCCCTTACATTATTATGCATATGTTAGGGTCGCCTGAAACCATGCAATCTGATCCAGTTTATGACGATGTTGCTAAGGATATAAGAATATTCTTAGAAAGAAGAATAAAAGACTGTATAAAAGCAGGCGTTGATAAAAATAATATTGTCATCGACCCAGGCATTGGTTTTGGTAAGACACGTGAACATAACTTAACATTATTAAATAATTTAAAATCGTTTGTAGATACTGAGCATTTAGTTTTACTGGGCACGAGTAGAAAACGATTTATGGGTAGCATTTGCCCTGTCAATACAGCCGATGAGTTGATAGGCGCGACAGCTGCAACAACCGCATTAGGTGTTAATGCCGGTGTTAAAATATTTCGTGTTCATGATGTAAAACCGAACAGGCAAGCAGCAGATGTTGCATGGTCTATTTTAAATAGTTGAAATAAACTAAGGTGTTGTCTCAGTTTCTTCCGCTCCAAATTTCTTAGAGTTTTTCATGTTTCTAAATACAAGTGGTTTTGCTTCGTTTGTTTTCAACGACTCTTCTTTCGCAAGTTTACCTATCCGTTCAACATCATCGAGTAGCTCCTGATGATTTGGCGATTTGTCACAAACGGGATCAGTGTTTGATGCATCACCGGTCATCATGAATGCCTGACATCGACATCCTCCAAAATCTTTTTCTTTTTCATCGCAAGAACGACAGGGTTCTTTCATCCATTCAAAACCACGGAAATGATTAAAGCCAGGTGAATCTTTCCAGGCTTCTTCGACACTGACATTTTTCACATTGGGAAAATCTATTGGTAATTGCCCAGCCTCATGACATGGCAGTGCGGTACCATCAGGTGCTATAGTTAAAAAGATAGCCCCCCACCCATTCATACAAGGTTTAGGACGGCTTTCAAAATAATCAGGAATGACATAGATGATTCTAGACTTACCTTTCATTCGTTCCTGATATTCTTTAGCGACGATCTCAGCTTTAGCTAATTGCTCTCTTGTGGGTAGAAGTTGATCGACATTTATACGTGACCAACCGTAGTACTGTGTACTGGCTAGTTCAACGTAATCTGCATCTAACTCAACAGTCATTTCAAGAATATCTCGAATCTGATCGATATTTTTGCGGTGAATAACAATATTCAGAACCATAGGGTACTCATATGCTTTGACTATGCGTGCCATTTCCTTTTTGTGCTGAAAGGTCTTGGTTCCACCGAGGAAGTTATTCAACTCTTCATTACTTGCCTGGAAACTGATTTGAATGTGGTCCAGTCCCGCATCTTTTAGACGCTTAACACGCGCTTCATCCATGCCTACACCAGAAGTAATTAGGTTGGTATAAAAGCCCAAGTGTCTTGCTTCCTGAACAAGTTCTTCAAGATCTGGACGTACTAACGGTTCTCCACCAGAAAAGCCTATTTGAGCTGCTCCCATCTTACGGGCTTGCTGCATTACCCGAACCCAATCTTCGGTAGATAGTTCGTTTTGGTACTTTGCTATCTCAAGCGGGTTTGAACAATATGGGCATTGTAGAGGGCACCGATAGGTTAACTCTGCGAGCAACCATAAAGGTGGTTTCACATCACTTTTTGTTTCTAATCCAGCCGGTGTCATAGGCGACCTCCAGAAATTTTATGACATCATCTTCCAGGTTGTTTTCTGAAAATGTGGTTTCTAAATCTTTAATTATGGTATCAATGGATTGTTCACCATCTATGCGTTTCATGATCTCTCCGGCACTTCCACTAAGCTTAACCATGCCTTCTGGGTAGAGGACAACATAACAGTCCTGTACTTCTTCCCATTGAAAACGGAATGTTGGTGCGACTTCTGGTGTATCAGCTCTATCTATAGTCATATCAATAGTCTTAACAATTATGAAAAGGTGGTTTTTTTTCTATGTATGCCATCCACATGCAGTCGAGCATGGTCCATAAAATATCCAGCTTTAATTGTAAAATGTCTAAAGCACGTTCTTGGTCTTCTCGAGTCTTAAAATAATCGAGAGTAATTTGCAGACCATGTTCAACATCACGGCGTGCTTCACTAAGTCGTTTTCTAAAATAAATATAACCTTTTTCATCAATCCAAGGATAAATCTCTGGCCAGTTATCCAGTCTTTTCTGGTGAATCTTAGGTGCGAATAATTCGGTTAGTGAAGAACAAGCAGCTTCTTGCCATGTAGCACGTCGTGCAAAATTTAAGTAGGCATCAATAGCAAAGCGAACACCGGGTAACACATGCTGGTAAGAAGTTGTTTCTTTACGACTTAAACCGACCGCTTCTGCTAGTTGTAACCAGGCCTCAATGCCTCCTTCTTCTCCGTCGACACCATCATGATCAATAATTCTCTGTACCCATTGGCGACGCACATCTCGTTCTGGGCAGTTAGCCATGATGGCAGCATCTTTTATAGGGATTGTTGTTTGATAATAAAAACGATTAGCAACCCATCCCTGAACGGCTTCTTTATCAAGACCTCCTTCATTCATCAAATGATGAAATTCGTGATTTATATGATAAAACTTTTCCTTTGCACGAAGCTTTGCCTCAAATTCTTCACGTGACCAAGGTGTTTCTTCTTTTGTCATTAATTAATTCTCCAGACCTTTATATATGAATATCCATTCCATCGAATGAAACTTCTATACCTGCTTCATCCAGCTGTTTTCGCTCAGGTGAATCTTCATCTAATATTGGATTAGTATTATTGATATGGATCAATATCTTGCGAGGTTTCTGTAGGCTACTTAATGTATCTTTAATGCCGCCTTTGCTCGATTGATCCAGATGACCCATCTCACTCGCTAATTTATTGCTAATCCCATGTCGTGACATTTCGTCATTAGTCCAGACTGTTCCATCAACAAGAACAACATCTGCATTTTGCATATATTCATAGACATGATCTTCTATTTCACCCAGACCTGGCGCATAAAAAAGGTTCTTTCCTGTCGATGTGTCTTCAACCTTATAACCTACGTTATCACCTGGAACAGTATTGTGTCTGTGAGGAGAATAGGGTGGCGCTTCACTTTTAAGAGGAACCGCAGTGAAAATAAGATTGTCTGCTTTTGGAATAGTGAACGGGGTTTGTTCGGTACTAACTTCATGCCAATTAACGCCACGAAAGTGTCCCAGAATATTAAATATTGGGTAGCCTGTGGTCATATCTTCATAAACACTTTCTGTACAGTAAACATCCCAGGGTTTGTCATGTTCACGCAGAATGATTAAACCAGTTGAGTGATCAATTTGACCATCACAGAGTATTATTGAACAAATCCCTGTGTCACGAATTTTTCGTGCCGGTTGTAACGGAGGAAAAGATTCAATCTGAGCTCGTATATCTGGAGAGGCATTAAATAACACCCAATCTTCTCCATTTCCACTAACAGTAATGGAAGATTGTGTTCGAGCCGAACTTTTAATGGTGCCTGATCGTAAACGCTTACAATTGTCACAATTACAATTCCATTGAGGGAAGCCGCCACCAGCCCCAGTGCCTAATAAATGTATATGCATAGTCTTTAAATAATTTTTATAGTTTTAAAAGTATCGGGATGATAAACGGGATAGTTGATTATCGCGAGCATTGAAGCAATACAAATTGAGCAAAATAAAAGTATATCGGTTTGCCAATATCTTTGAGTACTTAATATAACGATTTCCCAGAAATTATTTTGTGACTAGGTTTATTTATTATTTATATACATTGTAACTTCGAAGCCAATGCGAATGTCATTATATTCTGGTGTAGACCATTTCATAGTAGTTCTCCTAATAGGTAAAATTTTTAATATCTTAAGTAGAGCTATATTCGTGCCACTCTAGAACAAGCATTAAAAAGAAATAAAATTATCATATAAAACAATAATATATTGTCATAAATTAAAGTTAATAATAGAAACATTTTGTTTCTATTTTAGGCATGAGTGGATGATATTATTCGATTATTATGGTTCATATTAGCCATATTTTTAAATAAAAATAGTACTCTCAAATCAAGGCTTAGCTGCTTATAATGCTTCGCAATGCATGACTCAAATCAAGAACACATTCTGTTTCTCACTGGAAAACTCGCACAAAAGCGCTTACAACGCATTCTCGAGGAAATGGCGCCTACTGAATTCACTTACGAGATTAGAAATATAGGAGTAAGCGTTGCCGCATTGATGACGGCACAAATGCTCACTCGGCGTCTTACCGATTTGAAAAGTATAAACCGCATTATTGTTCCTGGACTATGTCGTGGCGATTTGTCAGTTACTTCAGATGCACTAGGAATGGAGTGTGTGCGAGGACCAATAGATTTAAAAGACCTTCCGGTCTTTTTTGGGCGTGATTGCAAGCCGATTGATCTCAGCCAGTATGATGTTGATATATTTGCTGAGATTGTTGACGCTCCGATGGTTTCAATAGAGAACATTTTGGAACGAGCTGAAAAATATCGCCGAGATGGCGCAAACGTAATTGATGTAGGTTGTTTACCGGATACACCTTTTCCGCATTTGGAAGAAACAGTTCAAAAATTACATGATGCAGGCTTTAAAGTGAGCGTCGATTCACTTGAAGAGGATGATTTATTGCGAGGTGGCCAAGCAGGCGCAGACTATTTGCTAAGCCTAAAAGAAAGCACGCTTTGGATAGCTGATGAGGTAGAGTCAATTCCTATATTAATTCCTGAAACACACGGGGACATGCCGTCCTTATACCGAGCTATTGAGCAATATGCTAAAAAAAATAAACCGTTTTATGCAGATGCGATTTTAGACCCTGTACATTTTGGTTTCACTGAATCTATCATCCGTTATTATGAACTACGTCAAAATTGTCCTGATATTAAAATCATGATGGGGGTTGGCAATCTAACAGAATTAACTGAAGCAGATACTACAGGCATAAATGCGATGCTGTTTGGACTTATTTCTGAAATGCAGCTAGATGCTGTATTAGCAACGGAGGTTAGTCCTCATTGCCGATCCGCTGTTCGAGAGGCAGATATGGCTCGTCGTATGATGTACGCTGCAAGGCAAGATAGTAGCCTGCCTAAAGGTTTAGATAGTTCCTTGTTAGGTATGCATGCGCGTAAGCCCTTTCCATATAGCGAGGAGGAAATTACTGAGGTTTCCCAAGATATTAAAGACCCGAGCTACCGAATTCAAGTGAGTGAAACAGGTATACATGTATATAATCGCGATGGTATTAATACAGATGTAAATCCGTTTGAATTATTTCCTAAATTAGATCTATTGCAGGATGATGCCCCACATGCATTTTATATGGGAGTAGAGTTAGGAAAAGCTCAAGTCGCCTGGCAATTGGGAAAAAATTACATGCAGGATGAAGAACTTGATTGGGGTGCTTCAGTTAATAAGAAAACAGAAAAACAAAAAGATGATGACTCACGTGCAGCACATTCTATGAAAGAGTTACGTAAAGAAGCAATAGAATATAAAAAAGCAGGCAGCACATTAAAAGCCAGCCGCAAAAAAAGAAAAAATTAAAATGATTCAGGAAATTATAGTTACAACTACTAATGAAGATGGCTCTACCCATATAGCGCCGATGGGTATCAGAGAAGAATCTGGTCTGATTGTAATAGCGCCATTTAAACCTTCAGCAACCTTGGAGAATATACAACGTAACAAAGTAGTTGTAATAAATCGGATTGATGATGTGCGTATTTTCGCAGGATGTTTAACCGGCCGAAAAGATTGGCCGTTAGTTCCCGCTGAGAAAATAAAGGAGCGACGCTTAGAGGCAGCGTTGAGCCATATAGAGTTGCATCTAGAGAGGTTTGAAGATGATGAATTAAGACCCCGGTTTTATTGTAAACAGATCGTTGAAGTGAATCACAAGCCATTTAAAGGGTTTAATCGTGCTCAGTCAGCGGTCTTGGAGGCTGCAATTTTAGTTAGTCGCTTACATATGTTAACGAAAGAAAAAATAGAACAGGAAATAGAATACTTAATGATCGCTATCGAAAAGACTGCTGGAGAAAATGAGAAGATTGCATGGGGTTGGTTAATGGAAAGAGTCGAGTCATATAGACAAAAATCTACTAAGGAGAAAATAGCATGACCGGAATGCTTGCAAGTGTGACTTCAATACAGGAAGCACAACTTGTTCTTAATGATGGTGTCGATATTATTGATTTGAAAAATCCTGAGCTAGGAGCCTTAGGCGCACTAAATACTAATGTCGTATCAGGTATAGTTGAATCGATATCAGGAGCAAGACTTACTAGCGCAACAATTGGCGATATTGAACCCAATAGCCCGTCTTTATATGAACTGATAGTAAGTATGGCAAATACCGGTGTTGATTATGTCAAGGTAGGTTTATTTGATGATATTGCAAATGAACTATTTGTTCATACTTTAAATAAAGCGTCAAAGCAGAATATAAAAATAATAGTTGTACTGTTTGCCGAAAATTATACTAGCTTAACTTCTATGGATACTTTAATGAGGAGCGGTATTAGTGGTGTTATGTTGGACACAAAAAATAAATTAAATAAAAACTTACTCTCATTGCTAAGTCGCAAGGAGTTAGATGAGTTTGTACAGTTTGCAAAGTCTCATGGTTTAGTGACAGGGCTTGCGGGTTCGTTACGTTATGAAGACATAAACTCACTTTTAGAAATTAATGCAGATTATTTAGGTTTTCGTGGTGCACTCTGTTCTGAAAACGACAGAGTTAAATCAATAGAGACAAAAAATATTTCCAAGATAAGAAAAGCAATTACACAAAAAAATACCATCAATTTTGGTGAAGTAGAATATAGAGATGAGGTGTTAAGCAATGGCTCAATGGCGTAAAGCAGGAAAAGACGAAACATACTCTGAAGAAGAAATAGAAGCACGTTTAAAAGACGAGCTGCCTGCATGGCATTTTGAAGGTGGTTGGATACGACGAAAATATAAGACAAGTGGCTGGAAGGCAACATTGATGGTTGTCAACACGGTCGGCCATTTAGCAGAGGCCGCCTGGCACCATCCGGACTTAACGGTCTCTTATGCCTTTGTTATGGTAAAGCTAATGAATCATGCTGCAAAAGGTGTGACTGACAAAGATTTTGAATTAGCTTTGAAGATTGAAGAGGTCATCCAATGGCAACCTGGGAAAGAAGAGAGCAGTTCACTTGATGGAACACCGGAGGACCCGAGGTTCAAATATATTAAATATGATTGATGCCCATTTTACTGGGCATCAATGGTAATAATTTAACGATTTATATTACGCAACTTCTCCGCGTACGAAATTGTATTCAGTAATACTCCCTACATTATTGATCATAAATGTACAGTGACTATTAAATGAAATTGCTGATTTTGTGAAACGAATTGCTTTTGCACCACCGGTTAAATCTACTTCTTCTTCTGGTACACCGAAATGTTGTACGGCTTTTTCTATATGCCTACCGACGAAATGATCCAAAATATTAATAAATTCGACTTCAGTTCGCGGGTATTTAAGAATACCGTGGCTTCTATTAGTTTGCGAATCGGTTTTATACGTACCCATTATTCAAATACTCCATACATAATTTCTAACATAAAAAAATGCCAGGTATTAATTCCTAGCTAGTAATTGTGCGTGATTATACTCAAGGTGCGGGGTATTGTCCTGCATTAGAAAAAGTCATTATATATCAACGTGTTATTGTCTGTAAAAATTAATGAATTTTTGATTGATAGTAAATGATACGATTTTATCGTTTCCAATGACCTGATTTTCCTCCTGATTTTTCGGACAATTGTACGTTTGAAATAGTCATACCGCGGTCAACTGCTTTACACATATCATAAATTGTCAGTAAAGTTACTTGAACGGCGGTCAAGGCTTCCATTTCTACGCCCGTTTTTCCTTCAGTTTCAGCACGGCATTCACAATTAATTGAAGAATCTCTTTCATCCAGGGTTAGATCAATATTGATGTGTGTAAGTGACAATGGGTGGCATAGGGGAATGAGCTCGGAAGTCTTTTTTGCTCCCATAATTCCTGCTGTTCTTGCTATACCGAGGACATCACCTTTTTTGTGACCACCTTCTTTGATTAATGCTAATGTTTCATTTTCCATAGAAATACGGCCAGTAGCAATTGCAATGCGGTGTGTTACTGATTTTTCTCCGATATCAACCATGTGAGCTGCACCATGATCATTAAAATGCGTTAATTTTGACATATCACTATTATCTCTTTGATATAATCCTTTAATACTACTCAAATAAAGACTTTAATCAATCATATGCAAGTAACTGTTAAATATTTTGCCAGCCTTCGTGAAGTTATAGGCGAAGCCAATTCTGTCATTGATATTCAAGAAGGCACATCTGTTAGCTCGTTATGGCAGTCGATAATTGAAGCAAAGAATATAGAGTTTGATAACGTCATGATGGCCGTCAATATGGAATATGTGAAGTCAGAATATCAGCTTAAGATAGGGGATGAGGTGGCTTTTTTTCCACCGGTTACAGGGGGTTGATCTATGTTGATCGAGATTCGAAAAAAGCCGTTTAATGCCTATGCGGAAATGCAATATTATCTGGATAGTCTGAACATTACAGGGCAGTACGGTGCGACGGCAATTTTTGTTGGTTCAATGCGTGATTTTAATGATGATAAAAAAGTAACTCATATGACACTAGAACATTATCCGGGAATGACAGAAAAACATCTCGAAACTATTGCAAAAGAATCAATTGAAAAATGGAAGCTGCTAGATGTATTAATATTACACCGCGTAGGAAAAGTAACTGTAGGTGAAGATATTGTTTTAGTTGCGACATGGTCGGCTCATCGCAAAGATGCTTTTGAGAGCTGTCGCGCAATAATGGAACAATTAAAATCTGGTGCGCCATTTTGGAAAAAAGAAGAAACAAACTCAGGTGCAAAATGGGTTGAAAAAAATACTCCCGGTTATTAATTCAATTCAAAATTAATTAAACAACCCCGTGGAATAGTTGGACGTCAACCAAATCATCTGGGCTAACACCATTGTTTTCTAATGATAATACAATGAAACAATTTGCATCGGCCATTGATCGGAGTATGCCAGAACCTTGAGCGCCTGTTTTACGGACGATCATGCGTCCGTTTTCGTCATGTTCGAGTATCCCACGTTGATATTCAACTCTGCCAGGACGTTTCTTTAATTTAGAAATGCATGGCACCTTTAACATGACTGGCATGGTTGTTCTTTCCCCCATCATTTTTTTCAATGCGGGTTGTACAAATTGGTAGAACGTGACCATGACTGAAACCGGGTTTCCGGGCAAGCCAAAAAAATAAGTGGAATCTAATTTTCCAAAAGTGAGTGGACGGCCTGGTTTCATTGCTACCTTCCAGAAATCCACTTCACCATGCTTTAATAGTGTCTCTTTAACGTAGTCAGCTTCGCCAACGGAAACACCACCAGATGTAATTAATATGTCAGATTTTCCGGTTGCTTCCAAGAATGCTTTATCCATTAAATCAGGGTCGTCCTTAATCACTCCCATGTCGATTATGTTCACACCTAAACGAGTTAGCATTCCATAAAGAGTGTAACGATTACTGTCATAGATTGCGCCATTGTCCAATTCCTCACCAACTGAACGTAGTTCATCTCCAGTTGAAAAGAATGCGACCTGAAGTTTTCGAAAAACATTCACTTCAGCAAGGCCTAAAGAGGCTAATAGCCCTATATCTGCAGGTGATAATCTCATTCCTTTTTCAAGAACAAGATCCCCAATAGCAAGGTCTTCTCCTGCTTCACGAACGTTATTTCCAGGTTTTGTCTCCATACTAATAGTTACTTGGTCTCCAGATACCTCAGCTATTTCTTGCATGACAACAGTATCAGAGCCATCAGGCATAATTGCTCCTGTCATTATGCGTACACATTCCCCTGTATTAAGTTTTATATCTGTGGGTTTGCCGGCGAAGCTTGAGCCTATGAGTTTTAAAGTGCTTTTTCCTTCTGTGGGGAGGTCTGTGGCATTAATAGCATAACCATCCATCGCGGAATTACGCCCTGATGGTACGTTGATCTCAGAAGTGATGTTTGTAGCAAGAACACGACCCAACGTTTCTCGAATGGGAATAGCTTCTGTTTCAGTTATAGTAGAGATGGTGTCGAATATTCTTCTCAGTGCTTCATCAGGCAAGATTGAGTTTGGATCATAATCGTCCATACAACTGTAATCTCTATTGATGTCATTTTCAGCCATGGTAAATCCTGTTAGTTATTAATTGCAGTATCATGCTTTGAACAATAGGTTTCAATTATGTATTGCGTAATAGCGGCATGATTATTTAGATCAAGAACAGTTATATTTAATTCCTCAGTAATTTCAACATCAGTCGCAATAGCCACGATACTCTCATCTGATTTGCAGATTAAAGGGTTGTTAAGGCTTTGACGGTATAATTCTATCTTTGGAATTGACTCTGGCTTGAAGCCCTCAACTAAAATCAGGTCAAGCTTAGTGTGATCTAAATGTGAAACATATTCTTGTAATCGCAATGTCTGTTCGGTTTCTTTTTGCTCTACCATTAATGCCCAGCGCTCCTTGGATCCGATTAACACCTGGCTTGCTCCGGCTTTTCTTATTTTGTAACTGTCTTTGCCAGATTGATCGATTTCAAAGGTATGGTGAGCATGTTTAATGACACCGACTTCTAAACCATGTTGTTTTAATAAGGGTATAAGGTTTACTAATAAAGTTGTTTTGCCTGTTCCACTGTATGCTGCAAATCCTAAAATAGGGGTGTCTGATTTTATTTGCATACTTAACGGCCCCTTAATTTTAATAATGCGTTCTCAACATCTTCTTGTGTGTTGATATTGTCAAATGTTTCAGGTTTGTCAGAAAAGTCTGCGATGGCAAAATCATGATGTTTAAACCAGCGATCAATTTTTCTTTCACCAGCAGCTAAATAATCTGTTAGTGATTGCAAGAGTGTCTTTTTGAGCATGCAGAAAACTGGTTGAATACGCTTGCCATCATGGGCGACACTAATTTCAGTTGATTCGTTATCTAGCGCATCTGCTAATCGCTGTACCAAGTCAATAGGTATAAAAGGGGAGTCGCAAGGTGCAGTAACCATGTAGTTAGTGTCTATTTTTTTTAGCGCGCTTGCCATTCCTGCTAGTGGTCCACAATAACCTGATAATTCGTCTGTAACTAATTCAAGACCGTATACAGAATATCGTTCAAGACTTCTATTTGCATTAATAAGCAGTGTGGTAGTTTGTGGTTTAAAAACTTCGATTATAATCTCAATCATAGGTTTTCCATCAAGCATCACAAGACCTTTGTCTTGTCCCCCCATCCGTCGTGCTTGCCCACCGGCGAGAATAACACCTGTTACGTCTGATTTAATATTCATTATTCTTGCTTAATAATAATGTCTGATAGTAGAGATGCGCGAACTTAAAATGCCTTACTTATTTAACAATATTAGCGACTTCTCGTTTAGGAGGAAGTTCGACATCAAACTCTATGTTTTCCACTCCATTATAAACTAGAAAATGTTTGTTTTTGGCTCTGGATAGTAATGTGATACTCATATCCCGAGCGAGGTTTAACCCCATCTTCGTGATGCCAGAACGAGACAATAATGCAGGGATTTCCATTTGCGCTACTTTAATAACCATTTCTGAGGTTAATCTGCCAGTGGTATAAAAGATTTTATCGTTACCCGGAATACCTTCTAACCACATCTTGCCAGCTATAGCGTCAACGGCATTGTGACGGCCAACATCTTCTATGAATATTAGTGGTTCAGTATCATGACAAAGTGCGCATCCGTGTACGGCGCCTGCATTCTTATAGACATCATTATAGACATTAAGATTTTTTAATAGGGTATAAAGTCGGGATTGTTTGATTTTGATGCCCCGAATTTCAAGTCCATCTAAATGTTCCATGATATCGCCGAAAACAGTGCCCTGACCACAACCTGTGGTGACGATCCTAGGGCCTAGTTTCTCTTTCCAATCGTCACGATTTTCGAATGTCGTAATGGCAACGGCATTTACATCCCAATCAACTTGTATAGATTTAATTTCAGATAGTTTCTTTATTAATCCCTGATTTTTTACGTAACCGAGTGACAACATTTCTGGCTGTGTACCTAATGTCATTAAAGTTACAATTTCATAACTGTCAATATAGATCGTTAGCGCACGTTCTTCAGCAACATGCAGTTCGCGGGTATTTTGGTATTCATCTATAGCAAGAACTGCTTGAGTAGGGGAGAGTCCGGCTTCAGTTATCACCGGACGATAATTACTGGACATAATTATCCTCCAGTAACATTCATATGTCGGAATATGATTGGTTTTTCTGTTAAATTGAAATCGTGGCCTTTAGGCTTAATTAGCATGGCATCTTTAATTGCTTGTTTTAGTATCTCCATCTCTCCAGGGTAGGCACGTAATGTTTTTCGTAAATCAACGGAATGTTCCTGACCAAGACACAATAGCAAGCGCCCTTCACAAGTTAATCTTACTCGGTTACATAGCTCACAAAAGTTATGGCTATGTGGAGAAATAAACCCAACTCGAGTGCCCGTCTCCTTTAATTTATAGTACTTTGAAGGCCCACCTGTAGTTTCAGTTGTTGGTACTAGTGAGAAAACTTCTTCTAAATCTTTTCTAATGTCATCACTGGAATAAAAAACTTCAGCTCTATCATGATCGCCTATCACACCTAATGGCATTTCTTCAATAAAACTAATGTCCATGTTTCGATCGCTTGCGTAGTGTACAAGATCAATAATCTCATCATGATTACGATTTTTTAAAATAACGGTATTTAATTTTACTTTCTCAAAACCAACAGCAATTGCAGCATCGATCCCGGCAATGACGTTATCTAATTCACCGACACGTGTGATGCGTTTGAATTTATCTGCATCTAGCGAGTCCAGACTTATGTTTATACGTTTAACACCGGCATCTTTCAAAGGCTGGGCCAATTTTGTTAGTTGAGAGCCATTGGTTGTTAGAACTAATTCATCTAGATTGGGTAATTGACCGATGTCTTCAAAAAGCTGGATGACGTTGCGGCGAATGAGTGGCTCACCACCAGTGATTCGAATTTTTTTGACGCCAAGTTCGGTAAATGCTTGTGCTATTTTTGATATTTCTTCTAATGTTAAAAGCTGTGCGCGAGGTACAAATTGCATTTCATCATCCATGCAATAAACGCAACGAAAATCACAACGATCAGTCACTGAGATACGTACATAATCGACAACACGATCGAATTTATCGATTAATACTTCTTGTTGGTTATTATTTTTTGCGCTCATTTCTATAGCTTTTGTAATTATTTTGTCTTAACGATTTGCTTCATGACTTTAAAACAAGGGCAATTATAGCCTACTCGTATGTTGAAACACATATTAATTAATAGGGATTTATTTTGTCAGAACAGTATAGGTCAAGATAATGTTGAAATATGCAACATAGTGTCGATTACCAGCTTTTATAGGGGTGGGTGACAAGGTAAATATTGTAATAGCGAGGGTCTTCTGTGACCTCTTCACCTAACCAGCTCGGGAGGACGAATGTCTCTTTAACTGTGGATAATTCTATTTCCGCGACTACCAATCCTTCGTTTTCTCCGGCAAATACGTCAACTTCCCATAAGTGCCCTTGGTATTTAACATGATATCGCGTTTTGTCGATATAGGGACGATCACATAAGGTTGTGAGCATCTCATCTGCGTCTTCCAGAGGTATAACATATTCGTATTCACTGCGCTTGGCACCAATGGTTTTACCCTTGATATTGATGTTGGCAGACTCTCCATTGACTCGGATGCGAACCGAACTTTTTTCGTTACCGCCCATATATCCCTGAGTTATCTGAATACCATCATCGGCGTCATGACGCCACTCATCATTAGCTATAAGAAATTTACGTTCTATTTCAATTGCCATAATTAAAACTGTATTACTCGAATTTTAAATGTTTGTCAGCAAGATAAATAATCCCTAGTACAGGTAGGCCAAGTAAAGAGGCAAACAAGAAGAAGTTTGTATAACCTATGTTTTCTACTATCGAACCTGAGTACCCACCAATAATTTTTGGAAATAGGGTCATGAGTGAACTAAATATTGCGTATTGCATAGCGGTAAAAGAAATATTTGTCAGTTTGGAAAGAAAAGCGACAAAAGCTGCGCTGGCAATTCCAGCTGATAAATTGTCTGCGGAAATGACAAGATAAAGTAGTTGAATGTCGTATCCTTTAACTGCGAGAAGCATAAATAATAAGTTTGTTAGAACCGTTAGTAGTGCACCTAGAAACAAGACCCTCATTACACCAAAACGGATAGATAAAATACCGCCTAAAAAACCACCTGCAATAGTCATAAATAACCCAAAAGTTTTAACTACAGATGCAATTTCTTTTTTACTATAGCCAAGGTCTTGAAAGAAGATATTAGAAATTACTCCGAGAACAATGTCAGATATTCGATACAGGCCAATTAAAACTAGCAATAAAATGGCGAGTTTAATACCGTAACGCTGAAAAAAATCTAGAACAGGTGCAACATAACTTTCAATTACTATCTTCTTTTCAACAAAATTAGATTTTATGAGCGCAATTACAATGGATAAAAATATCAGCACCCCCAAAATGAGCCTGAAAAATTCCACACAAAAATTAGAGAATGTCTTATTATGTAATAGATCTGACAGGCTATTCTTCCACGATGCAGCAAACTCGGAACTAAGGTGAAATGATATTACAAATCCGACTACTGCTAGAATAAATACCAAAAAAAACTTAATGTATGTGGCATTAGAATATTTATATTCAGTTTTTCTGTTTCTTTCGGGTTCTTTTATACAGAATGTCGTGATAATACCTATTAGCATTGCTGCAGCCATGCAGCTATATGTGACTTGCCATGCTTGATAATCATATGAGCCCATTTCCGAACCTAAGGAACTGGCAATATATAAACTCCCTGCGCCGGAGATCAGCATGCCTATTCGATAACCTGCAATATAGGTTGCTGACATTAAGGCTTGTAATTCAGATGAAGCAGATTCAATTCTATAGGCATCAATAACAATGTCTTGTGTTGCAGCAGAAAAACCAAGCATGACACAGGCGAGAGCCATTATTTTTAAATGTGAGGCACTATTAGATGGATCAACAAATGCCATTAATAATATAGAAACAATGATTGCGATTTGAGATATCAACATCCAGGCCCTTCTTCTTCCTAGACTATTTGTCAGAATAGGAATTGGGAGCTTGTCAGCTATGGGAGCCCAAACAAACTTGAAGGAATAGCCTAATGCCGCCCAGCTGAAGAAGGTAACCGCTGATCGTTCAATCCCAGCCTCTCTTAACCAAAGACCTAAAGAAGAAAATATCAGCAATAATGGAATTCCAGCAGAAAAACCAAAGAACAGCATGGTGATCACTCTTGGATGCAAGAATGCCTGAAAACTATTTTTCCAATTCCCCATGATAGATTAAGCGTTTTAATGATAATCAGATGAACTGGATTATATCATTGTTATTGTGCTTAAAATTGAAATTTGACTATACGTTTATTAGATTATTAAAGTATAAGTTGGTGATGAGTTCAATTTGAACTAAATCATTTACCTAGTCTAAAATTATAACTTCTATTTCTATTATTCCTTTTAGATTTGCGTCCATCATTAAAACCTTGTGTATAGGCATCTTGATAGCGTCGTTTATTGTTATAACGAGAGTTAGAGTGCTTGTTTTGATATTTATTACGATAGTATTCAGCACGATCATAAGCATGCTTATTACCGTGACGACGGTATAGATCGGAAAGATTGTTGTATCGATGGTTTGAATAGGAGTTATTGTATTTATTATAACGACTATTGTATCGCTGATAGTTTTTCTGTGGATAGTAATTATGCTTATAGTGATTATAACCAGGAGCGCCAAAATATATTTTTATCTCAGCTTGTGAGCTTATTGGCAATAATAATAGAATTGTAGAATAAAATATTGTTCGAAAAGATAATGACATTTCGGCCTCCAACTACAGGTATTTAAACGATTAGAGGGACTTAAATAGAAATGGTTGCAAAAATAAACTCTCCTAGAGTAGAAATTCACTATTGCACACAATGTCGCTTTGTTCTTAGGGCAAATTGGATAGCTCAGGAGCTGTTAATGACATTTGGTGAGAAATTAGGTGAGCTTGCATTAGTACCTTCAACAGGTGGTGTTTTTGTTGTTCTATTGGATGGAGACGAGATATTCTCAAGAAAAAAGGAAGCAAGATTCCCTGAATCTAAAGAGTTAAAACAGTTAATTCGTGACAAAATAGAACCTGATATGTCTCTGGGACACAGCGGCGACTAATACGAAAACATCAGGACAATTGAGCGTTAAGGTATTTCTCTGACAACACGCAAGCCGATATGGTCATAGGCTTTATCAGATTTGAATTTATCTCGTTTTGCATTACGTATTGATTGAGGTGGTGTGCTGTATGCTCCGCCTCTAACGACTCGGTAAGAACAATCTCCACCTTCCCATACATCGGCATATTCTGGGGCGCCTTTGTAATTCTCATGCCAGCAGTCATGAACCCATTCGGCCACATTGCCGGCTGTGTCATAAAGTCCAAATGCATTAGCTCCGAAGCTACCAATTTTTGTTGGTTTTCGCGGGTCAAGATTAGTGCCGCAGCCGAAGCAATGCGCCCGGTTTGGTTCTTCGTCATAACCCCACCAAAAGGTAGATTTTTTGCCAGTAGAAGCTAGATATTCCCATTCTGCTTCTGTTGCTAATCGATATTTTTGTCCCGTTTCTTCAGTGAGCCATTTTGTGTAGTAATAGGCGTCATCCCATGAAATAAAAATAACAGGATGCGTCTCTCTGTCTAGGTAGAGCGAATCAGGTATCTTTTTGCCTTTTGCTTTGGCAAAGAGGTCATATTGCGAAAATGTAATTTCATACTGACTGGCAGCAATTTTATTGACAGAAACATCATGTCGTGGTCGCTCATTTGAATTTTTTGCGCTAGTGCTTCCCATAGCGAATTTACCAGCAGGAATGACGACCATAACCGGACCTTTACCTCCGGATTTTAAGCTGTCCTGAATCGTTTTGTTATCTGCAGTGGGCGTTTTTTCCGGAGCTGGTTCGACAACAGGTGTAGCAGGTTCTTCAGAGACAGTCTCTTGAACTACGACGACCTCAGATGCTTCTTCATCCTCTTCATCAACTGCGGGCTCATCGCTGATTAGTTCGTCATCGGCTTCGGATTCTGCTTCTGCTTCAGTTTCCATTTCTAGCTCTGCGACAATGGGTTCAGATTGTTGAGCTGGTTTTTTGCCCATCATGGTGAAGGCAACGCCACCAATGATTAGAATAACAGCTGCTGCAATGCCAATCATCAAGCCTGTTTTACTTTTAGGCTCACTCTCTCTGGGTAGAGTTTCCTCTTCTGAAAATGCAGGTTGCCCTACTTGTGGTTCTGGTTCTGTCTCTACTTCTTCTGTTGATACATCGGCAACAGACATTTCCGCAGTCGCTTCACCTACATCTTCAGTTGTCGCTTCTACTGCTGCCGGTGCTTCTACTGCTGTGTCTATAACATTGACAACAACGGCAGTGGTGTTGTCCTGGCGCGGCATATTGGCTTCTTCAACTGCCGTCATTAAAGCATCAGCACATTCTTTGGTAGCATCAGACCATTCAGAATATTGAATAATCTTACCAGCACTCAGTGTATCGAGTCCGTCACTACATAAGATAATTCGATCACCAGCTTGGAGTTCGAAAGGATTAGTTGGAACATCTATTTCATTGATTTCTTCGCCAGTAATGGCACTCATCAGCATATTCCGTGATAAACCAGGTTCTGCTTCTACTGGCGTACCCTCGGCTTCCATTCTGTCCAGGAAACCGCCATAGCTGTGATCAGCATTCTTTTTTGTTAATTCTCTGTCTCGTACAAGATAACAGTGGCTGTCGCCGACACTGGCCCACCACATTTTTCCATCTTCTAGAATGGCAGCTACCATGGTACAACCCATGCCTGACAAGGCTGGTGTCTCTGCTACAGTTTCCTTGATGGAATTATTGGCCTTAACGACAGATTGTTCGAGAATTTCAGAAGGATTTTCAGAAGGGTAGTTTGCTGAAACATGTTTATTGAAGGCTTGGACTGCCATATTACTGGCAACGTTACCTGCTGCGTGACCACCCATGCCATCTGCAATAACAACGAGTGCACTGGGTTTGCCATTTGCATCGGTTAAGTGAGTGATGAGGAATGCATCTTCTTGATAGTCTCTTGCGCCATCAATTTGTGAACCGGCTAATTCAAATTCAAGTGCCATACGCTAGGAATACCCCATTCGTGAAACGTAATTTTTTGTTTATTATATGTTGTACTTAACGCAGAAAATACTGTCTGGATTAGGTTATTATTTTATGTTTGATTATCCTACCAGTCCATCAATAAATTACAAATAAATACTTGATTCGAGTCAATAAATTAGGGTTAACACTATATTGCTGCATGGTTTTAATGCTGCTGTAAAAGACAAGAATAGGAAAGGCATGACATCTTCGGAATTAAAAAATATCTATGACCGTTTAACAAAGGGGCGCTCATCAGACCGATCTCGTTTAAAACGTAAATACGATCGTTTAAAGAAACTTAATCGTGATAAGAATCCTGAATGGGATGCTCTTTTACGCGACATAGAAATATCAGTTCAGAATAAGCTAGATAGAGAAAATCGACTTCCGAAATGTGATTTCGATGATAATTTACCTATAAATCAGCATGTTGATGAAATAAGCGCCGCTATAAGAAACCATCCAGTTACTATAATTTGTGGTGAAACCGGTTCAGGTAAAACAACACAATTACCAAAACTCTGTCTTACATTAGGACGTGGGGTCGACGGTATTATTGGCCATACACAACCGAGGCGACTCGCTGCTAGAACAGTCGCAAAAAGAATTGCCGAAGAATTACAATCTGAATTAGGTAGTGATGTTGGCTTTAAAATTAGGCATCAGGATGTGACTAATAAGCATTCCTATATCAAGTTGATGACCGATGGAATTTTGCTTGCTGAGTTACAACAAGATCGTTATTTAAATCAATATGATACCTTGATTATCGATGAGGCTCACGAGCGCAGTTTGAACATCGATTTCATTCTTGGTTATATAAAACAACTTTTACCAAAAAGACCTGATCTCAAGGTAATCATTACTTCTGCAACGATAGACGTCACACGTTTTTCAGAACATTTTAACAATGCGCCGATAATTGAAGTCTCTGGTAGAACCTGGCCTGTCGATGTTTTATATCGTCCCATTGAAGAACCTGATGAGGATGTAGAACCTGTCAGTCGAGAAGAGATTGTCTTACACGCGATCCGAGAACTTACCTCATATGATATGGGCGATATCCTTATATTTATGGAAGGTGAAGGTGAAATCCATGAAACCGATAAGTTTCTCCGTAAGCAAAACTTAAGAGATACGGATATTTTACCGTTATACGCACGTTTAAGTTCTTCGAGACAAAATAAGATCTTTGCTCCTCATAAACGACGTCATATTGTGCTGGCGACGAATATTGCAGAGACATCACTAACTATTCCAGGGATACGATATGTAATCGATACCGGGATGGCACGCATTAGTCGTTATAGTTACCGGAGTAAAGTACAACGTCTGCCAATAGAAAGAGTATCTATGGCGGCAGCGAATCAACGCAAAGGACGCTGTGGTAGGACTAGCGAAGGAATCTGTATCCGTTTATATAGTGAAGAAGACTTTTCATCACGCGCAGAATATACAGAGCCAGAGATACTGCGTACTAATTTGGCTTCAGTGATTCTGCAGATGAAGGCATTAAAGATTGGCGATATAGCGCAATATCCTTTTATAAATCCCCCTGATAAGAAGTTCATCAATGATGGGATGCGCTTATTACGAGAGATCAATGCCTTGGATAAGGACGAAAGGTTAACCCCAATTGGTAGGAAACTGGTGAGGTTTCCGTTAGACCCTCGTCATGCAAGGATCTTGTTAGCAGCGCATGATTTTAATTGTTTACATGAGATTTTAATTATCGTCAGTGCATTAGGTATCCAAGATCCCAGAGAAAGACCTGTTGATAAACAACAAAAGGCCGACGAATCCCATAAACAATTTGCCGATGATGATTCAGATTTTTTATGGTTTTTGAATCTATGGAATTTTTACCAAAAACAAATTAAACAACTCTCACAAAATAAGCTTAGAAAACTTTGTCAGACGAACTTCTTGTCATTTATGAAGATGCGAGAATGGATTGATATACATAGACAATTACGTCACGTATGTACAGATATGGGACTTTTGTTAAATACTGAACCCGCCAGCTATCAAAATATACATTGTGCAATATTGAGCGGTATGTCGAGTCACGTTGCTTTCTTATCTGACAAGCACGAATATACTGGTGCTCGTGATATAAAGTTAAATTTGTTTCCAGCATCGGGGCAGTTTCATAAAAAACCTAAATGGGTTGTTGCAGCTGAGTTGGTTGAGACTTCTCGATTATTTGCTCGAAACGTTGCACGAATCGATTCAGCATGGTTGATTAATGTCGCAACGCATCTATTGAAACATAGCTATTCGGATGCACATTGGGACAGCAAGAGCTCACGCGTCGTTGCCTTAGAGAAAATTAGTTTATATGGAATGACCTTAGTAGCGGGTAAAAAAATTAATTACGGTGCCATTAATCCCATTGAATCAAAAGCCTTGTTTATCAGGAATGCATTAATAGAAGGTGATTTAGAATCAAGCACAAGATTCTTCAAACAAAACAATGAAGTAATAAAAGAAGTGAGACATCTGGAGGTTAAATCAAGACGCCCGGATATTTTGAATGAAGAAGCCATCTATGAGTTTTATAATAAATCATTGCCCGAGTATGTTTATGATGGACAATCATTTGCTGCATGGTCGAAAAAACTTAATAACAATCAAAAGCAAAGACTGTGTCTGACTAAAGAATCGATAATAAATCGCGAAACAGATGATATTACGGAATTTACATATCCGGATAACATTGACTTCAATGGCATGCAGCTACCATTGGAATATAAATTTCTTCCAGGCACGAAAGAAGATGGACTCAGTGTTGATGTGCCGCTAGAAGTGTTAAATCAATTTGATCAAAATCAGATGGACTATCTAGTGCCGGGATTGATTGAAGAAAAAATAACCTTATTATTAAAATCGTTACCAAAATCGATACGCAAAGCATTAGTGCCGATACCGGAAACCGCAACTGAATGTGTTAACAATATTAAAAACCACTCGATTTCATTAAAACAAAACCTAATTTCGTATTTATTCAAGACGCGAAACGTTGATATCGCAATCAATGATTTTGTAGAAGGCGATCTTCCTGAGCACCTCAGGACTAACTTTCGAATTGTAGATGCTGAGAATAAATTGATAGCCGAAGGAAATGATATTGTCGAGCTGAAGAATAAATTGGCGACACAAATTGAACATGCATTTACTGATTTGTATCAAGACGCCTTTGGCGAAGAAGAAATAAGTTCTTGGAATTTTGGTGATTTAGCGATAGAAGAAAAAGTAACGTCTAAAGAAAACGTCATAACTAGCTACCCCTCCCTGTTAGAAGAGGATGGCAAAGTATATCGATATGCATTTGACAACTTGCGCACGGCTGAATATTACCTAAAGTTCGGTTTAAGAGGGTTGTTGAAAAAGTCATTGATAAAAGAGATTAAGTTTTTGCGCAAAAATTTGAGAGGCATAGATAAAATAGCGTTGTTATACACGCGATACGGTAAAAAAGAAGATTTAGTTGACTCAATTATTAACCTTGTACTAGATGAAACATTTTTATTTGAAAAAAAATTGATTCGTAAACAAGATCATTTTTTAGCAAATCTGGAGCAGGGTAGATCAGAACTAATAGGCAATGCAGACAGAATTTGTGTGATTTTGCAAAAAATACTGGAATTGAATTTAAAAGTTCAAACATTACTTTCCGATGCAAGCATGTTGAAATATAGTCATGCAGTCAAAGATATTGAAGAGCAACTGGAATACATGATGTTTCATGGTTTTATAGAAGATATTGATACGGAATATTTAAAACAGTACCCGCGCTACTTAGAAGCCATAATTAAACGCATGGAAAAACTAGAGTACGGTATTGATAGAGACCTTCAATCGACAAAACAAATACAGACACATTGGGACAGGATAAAGAAATTAGTAGATCATGCGTATGAAACAGATGGGAATACAACAGGGTTTGACGAATATCGCTGGATGTGTGAAGAATTACGCATATCGTTATATGCTCAAGGATTAAAAACAAAAATCCCAGTATCATTGAAACGAATGGACAAGGCGTGGGAAAGATGTCAGAAAGAAAATTAAATAATGGATTACATTAAATGACTGAACAATCGATTCAATTTTCAATATTCTTAATCTTTACCGGAGCTGCAATATTTGCAACATTTGCTCTATATGCAAGACAAGCAATGATTGTTGCCTATATAGCACTTGGTTTAATCCTTGGACCTTATGGCTTGGGTTTTATTAGTGATGCTGAATTAATTAGCGATATCTCAAATATCGGCATAATCTTCCTCTTGTATTTATTGGGACTGGATTTACTGCCACAACAATTATGGCAAATGCTACGCGAGGCCATGGTTGTGACATTATTGAGTTCCACCGCATTTTGTCTTATTGGATTTATAATCGGCTTTTTGTTTGGCTATGAATTATTGCAAGCAATGTTGATTGGTGCCGTCATGATGTTCTCTAGCACGATCATTGGACTAAAATTATTACCAACAACAACACTGCATCATCGGCATACTGGTCAGATTATTATTAGTATTTTATTGATACAAGATTTAATCGCAATTGTAATTCTATTGTTATTGCAAGGTTACGGCAAAGGTGGAAACCTAGTTGTAGATATTGCGATGCAATTAATCTATCTGCCAGGATTAATAGGTGCCGTTTATTTGCTAGCGCGTTTTGTCTTATTTAAATTAATAATGCGCTTTGATGAAATTCATGAGTATATTTTTCTGTTAGCTATCGCTTGGTGTTTAGGTATCGCCGAATTAGCTCACTATATTGGTTTGTCCCATGAAATCGGTGCGTTTGTTGCCGGTGTAACACTAGCCTCTAGTCCAATTGCCTTGTTTATTACTGAACGATTAAAACCGTTGCGTGACTTCTTCCTAATAATATTTTTCTTTTCATTAGGAGCTGGGTTTAATTTATCAGTGATTAATGAAATATATATCCCCGGTACTATTCTGGCAGTGTTAGTGCTCGTATGTAAGCCACTTGTCTTTGGCTGGTTGTTACGTCGCGAAGGTGAAAAAAAGTATGTCTCATTTGAAACTGGTTTTAGGTTGGGGCAGATCAGCGAATTCTCATTATTAATCGCCGTGCTTGCTGTTAATTCAGGTTTTATTGACGAAAAGACATCTTACTTAATCCAGTTTGCTACATTACTCACGTTTATCGTATCGTCATATATCATTGTTATGAGATATCCAACACCAATATCCGTAAGGGATCGATTGCGACGAGATTAATTGTGAAATAATAAAATGGATAAGAAAAAAATAAAAATATTTGCAACGATCATTATGTCTGCTCTCACCATCGCAGGTGCATTCGTCACAGCAGATTATTTTGAACTGTTTGGATCAAAAATAGAGAATAAGCTTAATTTTGCTGAAATACGATTTCGTACTTTAGATAAAGAAACCCGCGCTATAGTTTCCGATGTCGGTGTACGTTGTTTCCAAAAACAGAATATGAATGCTTGTACTAGAAAAGAAAGCCGTCAGCTTGGTGTCGTGTCAGTAAATATACCGATACAACGCGCAGTAAAAAAAACACTCTTATTTAAAAAAGCAGAAGAAATATATAAATCGATTGATCCAAAAATAAATATTATGTTGTTGCATCAGAATTATCATAACCCAACAGTAACGTTAATGATGGAAGATATATATTCAAATAACTTAGGCGAGCAAACAGTAGAAATGCCACCAAGAGAGTGGGCAGAACCAACAGAAGAAGAATCAGATGAGTGATGCACTAAATTATTTATTAAAAGTACGCAAAGATGCCGTTGAGCCTTACTTTAAATCTTTAAAAGAAGGCGGCAAGCACCTTGATATTAAAACCCGATCGTTATTGTCAGTTATCACTAAGGTTGATGCCCAAACTGAAGCAGGACTAAAACAATACCTCGTTCGAGCATTAAGAGAAGGCAACAGTGCAGATGAGATATTAGATGCTATGTTGGTGTGTTTACCAACATTAGGTATGAGTAAGATTATTTGGGCGGTCGATATTATATTGCAAATGGATATTCCTGATTTTAATCCGGAATTAATTGGTCAAGAAAAAAAATGGCATAAATTAATAAGCGTTAGTGATATAGAAGAGGGCGTATCTCGACACGACTATGATGGTCGCGCGTGTTTTATAAATAAAATAGTTGATGAATACCAAGTCTTTGATAGTCGTTGTCCACATCAGGCTGCAGATATATCCTTATCAAGTATTGAGGGCACAATATTGACTTGCTCACGACATCAATGGAAATTCAATGTGGAAAATGGTGAATGTATCGAAAATGGAAGTCGTCCGCTAAATAAGGTTGAGCACAAAGTTGAAGCAGGGTTTTTCTATATATTTTCATAGCTATTCACTAAACAGAAAGCATTACAAACTTTAAATTCTATATGCATACCTTCTAACAATATATTAAGAACTATTAGCACAAGAAGGGGTGTAGAATATGAAGCAACTCTCATGTCAAAGAATCTAAACTGTTTCTTAATTGTTTTTTTTCTTTTTGTTTATCCCCAGTAGGGTTGAATCGATAAGTATTGTGCAGGGTAATTAAATCGTAATATTTTTCAGCTTTTCTATCGGGAAAAATTCGTTTTATCCATGTCAGTAATGTTTCTCCGGGTTGTCTATGGTCGGATTCTTGTTCAAGTTGCTTTATAAGTGGATAGAGCGGAGAGTCTGTGCCAAAGCGTTCAACTTCTGGATGAATATTATTACGATTTTTATTTTGTTCGATGCGTTGCTTTGTATAGAAACGCCATGCAAGATACGCAGCTAATGGAACTAGCAACCACAACATCCAATCAGTATTAGACTTTGCATCTGACTCTATATCACTGCTTGTTGCTTTGTAACGCAACCATGAGAAAAGATCTATTAGTGGTTCTAATATTGTGCGGTCTTCTGCCTCCATGGGTGCCCATACAGATGGTGTCGTGTCCATGTTGTGCCATTCGCCATCGATGTAATACTTCAACCATGCATGAGCATGTCTAGCGCGCACAAGGTAACTACCTTGCCAGTCGCTGTATTCTTGTACTGAGAAACCGATTGTATATCGTGTTGGTATCCCTGCTTCACGCAACAATAAGGCTGTTGCTGTCGCAAAATATTCGCAGTGGCCTTTTTTATCTTTGAAAAGAAATTTTGTCAGGTATTGTCCTTTAGCATAACGTTGATTTTGACTAATGGAATAATAAAAATTATCTTTGAAATAAGCTTGTACCGTGTTTATGACTTCTTTTGGTGTCTTAGTATAGAGATCTAATTCTGTTGCAATCTGTTCAAAGTCATTTTTATAGTTAAGAGATATGTTTATATCTCTAGCTGATGGTGCCGCTTCGACAAAATCATGTTCGGAAATACCGAGCCGATAGTTTACCCAACCTTCTCGTGCTTCAATTCGAGTTGACCCGTAGATGCTGGTTTCTACCTGAATTAAATCCTTACCTGCCAGTGTATTGATATTGTCAGGGACGGGTATTATTGCAGATTGATTCTGAAGATAGATTGACACGTCCATTGTACTTTGATCGGGAATATCTTTATTGAGAGACCATTCGTTATTGCCGGGTGTTTTACCGATAACATCAAAATCAACTTTTGGATTACGCCAAGTACCATATTCAAAAGTACTGTATGAGGTCTCTCGGAAATACAAGGGTGTTAGAGATTGTTGCTCGGCCTTAACGCGGAACATTATGCGATCTGATAGTTTTAGTCGCCCTAATGAGCCAATAGATGTAGCGGTGCGTTCTGGGTCCGTGCTTCTCCAGCCATAGTGTTCAAATAACTTAAGAAAAAATGCCTCCGATTGATTTTGTAAGTGCTGCAGACCGTTCTGTGCTAGATAGGAAAAGAAACACACAAATACAATGGAGCAAAGCCAGGTTATTTTAGAAAAATGTTTGGTTCTTTGAGTTAATAATAACCATGCAATTAGCAGTGCACATGCTATAAAAAAATAATCGCTATATTTGTTACCAGAGCTCGCTGATATTAAACAGATAAAGACGAAGGGCATGCCAATATTAGTTGAGTAAAGAATATCTGAGCTAGCATTTTCTCCCAGTCGTCGAATGCTGATAAATAGTGCCGATGTTTTTATGCCATTCTGAATGCCGTAGTTTTGCACTAGCATAAGTAGTAATAGTGCAAACGGAAGTAGTTCAAGGATTTTGTATATCCCCTGAAACGAATAGTTTACAAAGACATATACAGTAATAATAAAAAATAAAACGCCACTTAGATCTGCAAGTTGGTTAACGTCCTGATCTGTAAAATCAATACGCCACTTTATAATTAAGGGCAGTTCAAGTATTAGGCCCATAATGATGGCATAGATCATATATTCTGTTTGCCAACCCCAAACCAGTAAACTAGATAGTATCAGCCCAGGTGGCGCTGGGCTTAGTTTAGTGCTGGGAGATATGTGGCTTATGTTTTCCAAAGCGCATCAAGGTCCTGTTGTATGTTGTCATGATTAATCAGTTGGATATCATTTTCTTTAACTGCTTCAATATTTTCTGCGTCACTTAAATCTCGTATTAATAAGAATTTAGCGGGAATATTTAATTCGGACAAAACATTGATTAATTTTAGTCGGGATTCATCTATATCCAAAAGAATACAAATAAAGGCACTGCATTCGCGGCTGTATTGTCGAATCATATTTTCAACTTGATTGATATTGGATTCAACTACTGGCTCCACGCAGGCTAGAACTTCTAAAATATTTTCTGCTCCTGCAAGACCACGACCAGAAGTGAAACGATAGGGTGTATTACCGACAAACATCAAATCAAGCAAAGCATCTTGTTCTTTTTGTGCAGTCATAAATGATGCTGCAACAGACACAGCGTCTTCAAATAGTGTTTCTGCTTTATGTTCGAGAAAGGTATCGAGGATTAAACCGTAGCGAGTGAAGTATTCGTCTTGATATTCTTTAACGATAGGTTTGTTAAGTTTTGCAAAACTACGCCAGTGTATTGACCTAATTGGGTCTCCAGGGTGATAGTCACGCAAAGAGATAAATTCCTGTGAATCACCGACAGTCGATGCATTACTAACACCACCATGTTGATAGGTGCGTTTGCTTTCTAGATTCAACGGGGGTGTTTTATAAAGCCTTGGTAATATCAGTAATCTGTCGTTATTACTAAGTGTCTTTTGCGCCTGAAATAATCCAAGCGGTTCAGCCTGAGCCAATCTTGTTTTATCAAAATACAAATAGCCTCTGCGTAGGGGTGTTAATTCGATTATCGTTTCCATGTCACTATTTTCAGCAATATATTCAACAGCAACCGCTTTGATTGAACCGCCACGTATTTTTTGCATAACGTTAACAAGTCGAGGGTAGCCGATGAAACGATCAACACGGTTTCTTTTTTTATCTAACGGATCTTTTGACTTAGCGAAACTATGGAGACTGGGGAACTGGTTTTTCAATTCATCAATAAGGACAAGTCCTCTTTTCGCAGTATTATTTTCATTCCGTATGACACAGTAATAATTGAGCGGAGTTCCAACGCTACCATATTCAGGTAATTTTCTGGAAATAGAAAATTTTCCTCTAATAAATAAAGAAAAAAACATAGCGGTAATTAGCAATACCGATGTGATTGAAAATATTTGAAAAGAAAGCGTGTTACGTGTGTCAAAACCAAACACCCCAGCGATAGGCATGATTAATAAAATCAGTGTGCCGGTAGAAGTGAAGCGTAGGCGCATCCATTGACTGAAGCGGTAAACCAGCTTGAAATTAGCAAACATAAGTTTACGCAACATATGCAATGGCTTTATTTAGTGTTAAACCGGAACAGGTGTTTTTGACAAGATGTCTTCAATAATCTGATCACTGCTATTACCTGAGAAGCGACTTTGGGAGTTCATCATTATACGGTGTGAAATAACAGGTATGGCGATTTCCTGCACATGATCTGGGCTGACATAATCCATGCCGTCGAACAAAGCTAAAGCTTGTGCAGCTTTCATCATAGCTAATGATGCACGTGGGCTGGCACCATTTATTATGCCTTCAGTATTTCGGGTCTCTCTAATTAGAGTGACCATATAATTCTTTATTTCAACACTGACATTAATTTGAGTCACTTGTTGTTTAACCTTAATGATATCTTCTTTGTTAATGCAGGGGTCAAGCGAGTCAAGAGGGTGTTTATTATTTTGCTTTTCAAGAATTGAGACTTCTTCATCTTGAGAAACGTAACCAAGACTAAAACGCATTGCAAAACGGTCCATTTGTGCCTCAGGCAAAGGATAGGTGCCGTGGTATTCCACTGGGTTTTGCGTCGCGATAACAAAAAACAGATCATCTAATTGGTAGTTATGACGTTCAATACTGACTTGGCGTTCGCCCATAGCTTCTAGCAGGGCAGATTGAGTGCGCGGAGATGCGCGGTTAATTTCATCGGCTAATAAAATGTTGCTGAATATGGGGCCTGGATGGAATTCAAAGTCTTGATCGCGCTGATTGAATATTGAGACGCCAAGAATATCAGTGGGTAATAGATCAGGTGTAAACTGAATACGCTGAAAATCAATATTTATGGATTTTGCCAGAGCCTTAGCTAAGGTTGTTTTGCCCGTGCCGGGTACGTCTTCTAGTAAAACATGGCCGTCACTGAAAAATGCAGCAAGTAACTTGCGTATTGCAGATGATTGCCCTTGTATTACTTTTTCAATATTGCTTGAGAGTTTTTGATATATTTCAATGTCTGACATTATGCTTCAGTGAGTCTATTAAAAATTGATAATAGAAGACTATCAAAATAGGAGTGGTGTAACACATGTTTAACAAGAAAATTGAGACAAAAGTAGCAATTCATGAGCTTATTGCGTCCCGTTGGAGCGGGCGAGCTTATGATTCTGAAAAATTGGTCTCGCGCAAAGAAATAATTGCCTTGATAGAAGCAGCACGATGGGCGCCATCTTGCTTTGGTGATCAACCTTGGCGTTTTATTGTCTTTGACAAGGCGACCAATGAATCAGCTTGGGATAAAGCGCTCGCTTGTCTTGCAGAAGGTAATCAGAGTTGGGCAAAAGATGCTCCTCTGCTATTACTTGCATGTGCAGATACCGTGTTGTCTCAAAATGGGAAACCGAATCGTTGGGGTCAATATGATACTGGTGCCGCATCAGAGAACCTGAGTCTACAAGCCGCTGCATTAGGTTTAATGGTGCATCAAATGGGGGGGTTTGATGCAGACAAAACGCGAATAGAGTTTGATATTCCTGAACAATTTACACCTATGGCAATGATGACCGTTGGTTATCAACTAGCAGAAGACACGATACCTGATGAAATCAAGGAGCGTGAATATAATGCACGCGCCCGTAATACTTTGGATGAGAATTTCTTTGAAGGTCATTGGACTATACCAATAACTGAAGATCTATAAGTCGTATCAAGTCAAAATACCACAATCTAAAACCTGAAATTACTCCCTATGTTCAAGAATAATCAGCATCGCGCCTTTTGGTTGCTCGCTGGACCGATGATTATTGGGAATATCAGTATGGCCTTATTAGGTCTGGTCGATACTGCAGTCATTGGCCATTTAGATAGCGCTGTTTATTTAGGTGGCGTAGCAGTTGGTTCGGTTATTTTCGACTTTCTCTACTGGGGCATGGGCTTTCTGCGCATGGGCACGACAGGGATTGTTGCACAAGCGCATGGCAAAGATGACGCCACAGAGATTAGAACACTGTTAATACAATCCATTCTTGTTGGTTTAGCGATTGCAGCTTTCTTTCTACTCTTTCAAAACCCCATCATCAATTTTGGTTTAACCTTGCTCGAAGGAAGTACAGATGTAAAACACTATGCCGAAGTATATTGCCGCTGGATGATCTGGGGCGCACCGGCCTTGATGATTTTGTTTTCAGTTAACGGCTGGTTATTAGGTATGCAAAATGCGATGGCGAGCTTAAGACTGGGTATAACAGTTAATGTTATTAATATTATTTTAGATGTCGTCTTTGTTGTATACATGGATATGGATGTGCGCGGCGTTGCTTTAGCCACCGTCATCGCACAATACGTCGGCGTTATTTATTCCTTCTTTATTGTAAGAAAACAATTAACAGGACAAGACGGCAAATGGTTTCTCGCAGAAATCTTACATCTTGAAAAGATGAAAATTTTTATGCGTTTGAATAATGATATTTTCATCCGAACCATTTGCTTAATACTGGTCTTTGCCTTTTTTACACGTGAAGGAGCAACATATGGTGACTTAACCCTCGCGGCAAACTCCATATTAATGAAATTCTATTTATTGATGGCCTTAGCCTTAGATGGCTTTAATCACGCGGCAGAAGCCTTGGTCGGCAAGGCTATCGGTGCGAAGAGTCGGGCCTTGTTTAAAAACGCGGTAGCACTTGCATTAAAATGGTCTTTGGCATTCGGTTTTGCCTTCACAATATTTTATTGGTTAGTCGGTGAGCCATTAATCAATTTATTAACAGATATAACATCAGTACGCGAAATCGCATTAATCTATTTACCATGGATGATAATCCTACCGTTAATCTCAGTATGGTGCTTTCTACTTGATGGTATTTTCATCGGTGCAACCCGCGGCCCGGAGATGCGCAATGCCATGTTGATTTGCACCTTCATATTCTTTTTGCCCATTTGGTATGTGTTTCAATTCATGGGTAATCATGGACTCTGGTTGGCGTTCACTGTATTCATAGCAGTGCGTGGAGTGGTGTTGGGTGTTTATTATTATCAGATAGAGCGTAAGGAAGGGTTTATATAAACGTTTTATATTCATTGATGCTAAAATCATTGGCATCACCAAGTAGGCGTATTATTATTTGCTAATGTTAATAACCAATTATTGTAAGCTATATGCCACATCTACAATTTGAAATTAACAAAAAAATAACGGATAGAGAAAAACGCGACTTTTCGGAACAAGTACGTCAGCTTTTTTCAGAAGTGATGGACACGGGCACCGATCATATTAGCATCTCGATCCGTGAGTTTGATACTTATAATTTATCCGTTGGCCGTGTTAGTGAACCTGAGAAAGGAGTTGCTTTAGTGAATGCGGATATCCGAAACGGACGTTCTATTGATCAACGTAGAACATTGACTTTGGGTTTTATCGACTTGCTCAACAAAGCGATGAATATCCCTGAACAACATATCTACGTCACTCTGACGGAACATAAAGGCGAAGATTTTCATTTGTTTGAAAAATATTTAACAACCTGGCATGAAGGGGATGACCCGCTTTAGCTGAATTGGTTTATTTTGAATGAATTTTGCTTTATAGGGCAAATCGATAAATTTCAAATAGTCTTAATATCTTCCAATAAAATAACTTCACAAGAATGATTGCCTGTATCTTCGCGTGTCATTGAACTCGTCCAGGTCCAACCATCTTTGCCATCAATGTGTACCAAATACCCCATCAATTTTACGGTATCACCAGACTCTATCGATTTCAGTTTTGTTTCAACCTCACTATTGCCTGGAATGAAATGCATGTTTGCGCTGTTTGTTTCAATGTCTCGTCTGGGTATAGGAAATTTATCAGTGCGCCAGTGATACCAGCGATTGGATTGTGTAATAGTCAATTTATCTAGCGTATCTCGATTTGCCATTGGCCCCCAGCCTAGTGCTAAATCAACGGGTGAGAGAGCTGATTCGCGATCAGTTCGATAGCGTTCTGCGCCAAGAACGCGTCCAACAAGTTGAAAATTGGCAAGTGGTGTTATTTTATACTCATCAACCTGAAATGATTGTTTATCACTGTTGATGTTTTTTTGTAGTGGTGATTTATCAATAGATAAAGAAGAAGCATATTGAATGGGAAATGTATCCGAGATGTTTGAATCAATTGCTACGGGACTAGTGCTATGCCAATTGTAGACAAACACCACTGCAACAATGATTAGAACTATTTTCCACATAATGGGTGATTCTAGTAATTAAACTTTAAACATGCCAGTGTGAAAAATGTCGTTATATAAAGCAATTATGACTTGTCAGTAATGGCTGTTCCTGAACGAGGGTCAACAGCCGGACCTAATGGAGTAAAGTTTGCTTCTGTTGGTTGGTTCCACGCTAGAAAATATCCATCCTTAAAGGCTTGCACATCTAATGTCTCACCGAAGGCAGGAATTTTACCAAGACGCGCCATATAGCCTGCTATGTTTGTATAGTCTCGTATGAATTTTTTGTTTAAACGATACAGTGAATGATAAGCCGCATCAAAACGTGATAAATGCGGATAGGCATGTACATCTGCGAGTGTGAGACTATCACCGGTGATATATGCACCTGTCTCTCCGAGACGTTTATCAAGTTTCGTTAAACAGGCAAATACCTTTTCAAAATAGGATTGGTAGGTTTTTTGATCCTTTGCGAAACCCGCACGATAGATAGGGGTGATTAATTCATCAGCTAATTCGGTGATAAGGGTATCTATCAATGACTGGGCATTCTTTGGATAGAGTGTTGTGTGTTCTGGTTGTTGTGATGCGACCTGATCGAATTGGCGAATTATTTCTGATGACTCATTATTAACAATAGTATTTGTCTTTGTATCAAATAACACTGGCACTGAGGCACGACCAATATAATTTGGTGCTGCCAGCTCATAAATACCTGGGAGTCTATTGATGCCATTAATTGGACTGGCTGCGCTATCTACACTTTCATAACGTCCGACAAGATCCCATCCGTGCTCTGTCTGAATTGCACCAGCGATAGTAAGTCCGACATGATTTGTTAATCCAGACAAGGCACGCATGATTTCTGTACGATGCGCAAAAGGACACACTTTCGAGGTGTATAACCAATAACGATCTTTTTCAAATGGATAGTCTTTACTACCTAATTTGTTATGAAATGTGGTTGTTTCCACATGACATATTTCATTCACGCTCACTTATGTACCTCCAATTTAGTTGCTTACTTCTTATATACCTTGATGTGACTATTCCTCTTTAGGTATTCGTGTGAATCGAATAATCTCTCTTCGATCCCGTTTTGTTGGCCTACCAATCGTTCTTGGAAAAGAAGCCGCGTCCGCTTTTATTTGTTTTGAGAGGCTTTCGCGTGTCGTGATACTGTCTGCATCTTCTTCATATAACGAAGCGGCTTGAGTCGCTGAAACTCGATTGCTGATTAATTTCTCGACAGTAATCGTCCATTGAAAGGGTGTTTTGCGTATTTCTAATTTATCACCGACTTTTATGGTCTTTGCTGCTTTGATGGGCTGTCTATTCACATTCACTTTATGCCCTTTAACCGCTGCTGCTGCGAGGGCGCGTGTCTTATAAAAACGAGCGCACCAGAGCCACTTGTCTAAGCGTATTGATGTGAGCGGTTCGTTTTGCCTAGCCACAGTATGTTACCTGCATTATGATTACGAGATTAAAATATATAGTGAATATTATGACTGAAAAGAAAACTGAAAGAGAGTTTATTCCATTAAATATAGCCGTGCTGACTATTTCTGATTCAAGAACGGAAGAGACTGATACATCAGGCCAACGACTCATCGATTTGCTTGAACGTCAGGGACACGAACTTCATGAGAAAATGATTGTGCCAGATGATAAGTATGCTATTCGTGCAGAAGTGTCACGCTGGATTGCAGATGAAGATGTTCAAGTTGTCTTAACCACAGGTGGAACCGGTGTGACAGGTCGGGATGGCACTCCAGAAGCAGTGAGTGTGTTATTTGATAAGACGCTTGATGGTTTTGGAGAGACATTCCGTGCGATTTCATTTGAGCAAATCAAAACATCAACTATTCAGTCGCGTGCGGTAGCCGGGGTTGCGAACGGCACGTATATTTTTTCTATGCCCGGTTCAATGGGCGCTTGTGCTACGGCATGGGATGAGTTGATTCGGATGCAACTGGATTATAGGACACGACCTTGCAATCTGGTTGAATTGATGCCGAGACTCAGAGAAAAATAATAGACGACACTAAGTCGTAAAGACAATAGTAGCGTATGCGTTTGTATCCAGTGTTATTCAGATTTTATCTCTAAACCTGGGATTTCAAAATAAACCAATAATGTTTTTTGTAGCGGACTATCGTTGTCATCGCTGATAATAAAAAAACGATTAGCCTTATGCCAACTGATGCCTTCAAAATTATCATTAAAGTAACTTGCGGAAGGGTTTAGTTTTGATACTTTTTGTATTTGCAGATCATCAGGACTGAGGGTAATCAGATGTATGGCATTACTGACGCCAGCGAATATATTGAAGTAAATACGCTCTAATGCAATCAAACGACCGTCAGGTAATGTTGTCAGGCCGACTAATGATCCATGATTTTCATTTTCAGGACTAAATTGCCAAGTATCACTTTTTAATGAATGCAACGATAGTAAATTGCTTTTGCTGTTCTTCAAGGGACGTTCAGGCCCAGTGATGATTTTATAATCCTTATGCAGAGTGATTGCTTCTAATGCTTTGTTAGCACCGGAATAATTTTGTATGTCATCCAGTTTGTTATTAAGAGTATGTCTTGAAATATATTCGCCGGAACTTGTGTATTGGATAATACGTGGATTACGTTCAAAACTGACTATTAGCTCGGTATCACCTTTAATATTATTATTTGAGTTTAGTAAGGCGAGGCCTTCACTGTCTGCAAATGCATGCACAAGTTTCTTCCCATTTTTGGTTTTTAAAAAATGGTAAGACAAAAGTTTTAAGTCTAGTAATCGATCACCATCAAAAATGGGTTTGGTGTGAATCAGGAAGCCTCGATCTGAAAGAATTATTAAGGTTTCTTGATCATGATCCCAAGCTAATCCGGAGAATTCCATAAGTGGATAATCTTGCCCTGCTGTTTGATCGAGTTTAACAAGCCCTAAAAGCTTAAAATTATCTAGCTCAAGTTGTTCTAATTGAGCAGGGGGTAATTCTATGTGATTACCAATATCTCGCTCAGCAGCGACACTGTGATTACAGACAAGGAAGATAAATAATAAAATTATCCTGCCACAAAGGTTAAATAACATCATATAATGTTGTGAATTATCAGTTATATATTTGAAATAAATCATTTTTATGGGCCCTAAGCAACATATGATAAATAAATTAAGTTACTTTTTCTTATTTCAAATTTCCATTTTGTCATCTTTGGCCTATGCCGCCGGTGGTGCGCCAGCTGCAATTGTACAGGTTGAAGATGCCGTTAATATTGAAATAGCACCGTTTATTTGGGTAGCAGGAACAGTCATTGGGCGTTTTGATTCAAAGATTGCAGCTGAGGTTGAAGGCACAATTGATACCGTCCTTGATGTTGGTGATCGTGTTAATACTAATGATGTAGTGGCCAAGATTGATGACAAAACATATCGTTTGGCTTTACATGAAATCGAGTCTGAGGTCAGACCAATTGAAACAATGGTTGAATTTCATAAAAGAGAGGCCAAGAGACTAGAAAAACTGGCCAAACAAAATAATGCTGCGAGAAATCAACTTGATGAAACCGAAGCGAATAGGGATGAAGCGATTGCAAAAATTCGAGTAGTTAAAGCCAGATTGGCTATGGCGCATGACAATCTCAAGAGAACGAAAGTTCGCGCCCCTTTTACGGGCGTTGTGGTTGAACGATTAAAATCACCGGGTGAACGTGTTGATGCGGGTGATCAAATTGTTCGTCTAATTGATACTAGTCGTGTTGAAGTCCAGGCCCGAATTCAGCAAATATCATACGCACATGTGAAAGGTGGCGATAAAGTAAAAATTAAAGGGCCGTTAGGAGAGATTGAAGGAATAGTCAGGACGGTAATACCAGTGGGAGATGATATTTCCAGATTGTATGAAATTAGAGTTGGCTTTGACCATCAAAGCTGGCCAGTTGGCACAGCTGTAGAAATTGCAGCCCCGATCAATGAGAAGCAAAATGTGATTGCAGTACCACGTGATGCGCTCGTCATTCGACAGGCGGGGGTTGTCATCTACAAAGTAAATGGTGATAACCTGGCAGAAATAATCCCGGTTAAAACAGGCATTTCAAATACAACGCATATACAAGTAATCGGCAATGTCAGCGAAAAAGATAAAATAGTAATTCGTGGTAATGAGCGATTACGTCCGGGTCAAATAGTAACGATCTATGGTGGACCGAACAGCTAGTGAACATAACACGTTCTTGCCTAGATAATCCTGTCGCGTTATTAGTAGCTATTATCCTTATATTAATTTTCGGGACAATTAGCCTTTCACGTTTACCTATACAGCTCACACCTGAGATAGAAGAACCTGAGATTACAATCACAACAACATGGCGAGCATCTGCGCCCACCGAAGTTGAAGCAGAAATCATTGAGCCACAAGAAGATGTCTTACGGGGATTGCCGGGGCTGACAGAAATTCGTGCGACTGCTCATGAGGGTAGAGGTGAAATTAATCTGAAGTTTGCAGTCGATATGGATATGCGTCGGGCTCTAGTTGAAGTCATGAACCGTTTGAATCAGGTGTCTGATTATCCAGATGATGCTGATGAACCATCGATAAGCACAGTGGGTCAGAATGCACGCGCGATCGCCTGGTTTATTATAAAAACAGCTGAAGATAATCAAAGACCTATTGAAACATATAATGACTTTGTCGAAGAAGTTGTGCAATCACGCTTTGAACGTATACCTGGTGTCGCCCGTTCAGATATATATGGCGGTAGAGGAAGGGAATTACGGATAACATTTGATCCCTATAAAGTTGCTAGTTTGGGCGTTGAGATAGACAAGGTTATGAAACTTGCTGGGACGAGCAAAGATGTTTCGGCAGGCTTCGTTGATGTTGGCAAGCGCGAATACAGTATTCGTTTTACTGGTAAATATGAAGCGACCGATCTAGGCGACATGGTCTTAGATTGGCGTGAGGGAAGGCCCATATATTTACGTGATGTTGCAATAGTGGAAGAGCGCCTTGCTGATAAAAATAGTTTTGTTATTACAAACGGTTCTTTATCTATCGCAATAAATGCGCAACGTCAAAATGGCGTCAACGTTCTTAGGGTTATGTCTGGGTTAAAAGAAGCGGTTAAGGAATTGAATGATGGGCCTTTAAAACGTGCCGGCCTAAACATTAAGCAGGTGTCTGATGAAACTATTTATATTCATCGTTCAATTGAACTCTTACGTAATAATCTGAGTATTGGTATTGGTCTCGCAGTTATTATACTGTTTTTGTTTTTACTGAAATTTCCAGCAACCTTGATTGTTACCGCATCGATTCCGATCTGTTTGATCGCAAGCTTTAGTATGATGGATCTTACTGGACGAACCTTAAATATTGTATCACTTGCCGGGCTCGCTTTTGCTGTAGGAATGGTGCTAGATGCATCAATAATAATTCTCGAAAATGTTGTGCGTTTACGCGAACGTGGTCTCTCAGCAGTTGAAGCTTCAACTAAAGGCACGAGTCAAGTCTGGGGCGCATTACTGGCTTCTACAGCCACAACGATCGCGATATTTTTACCTGTTGTTTTTCTTGGAGAAGAAGTCGGTAAATTATTTTCTGATCTTGCTGTTACGATCACTGCTGCTATAACGTTGTCATTTTTTACGGCTATCACAGTTGTGCCAACAGCAGCTAAAATATTTCTTGGGCAGAAGAGTTTTATTGACCCGTATCAGAAGTTGTGGAAAGTCTTGTGTAAGGTAATTATGGTACTTACTAACACGTCTTTACGTCGCGCATTCTGGATACTCTTGTTAATTTCATTGCCTGTGCTAATTATGCAACAGTTAACGCCAAAAGCAGATTATTTACCTGATGGTAAGCGTAACCTAGCCTTCGCATTTATCTTGCCTCCACCGGGTACAAATATTGGCACAATTGAAAATGAAATGGGAAGTATTGTTGCGAATAGAGTGAAACCACACATTGAAGGTTTAAAAGAGCCATTTATTAAATATTATTTCTTTGTTGCTTTTTCAAGGGGCGTGTTTATGGGAGTACGTGCTAAACACGACGATGATATCGATAAACTAGTTCCATTAGTTGATTCTGTTGTTCAAGGTTTTCCTGACACAATCGCTTTTGCCAAACAATCTGCACTTTTTCGTGGTTTTGGTGCAGGTCGTACTATAGACATAAATATACAATCAAAAGACTTACCTGCATTAATGGATACTGCATTACAGACATTTATATCGGTTAGTGCTTTGTATCCGAAAATACGTCCACGTCCCGGGCTTCAACTAGCGCAGCCCGAATTGCAGTTAATTCCGAATGAACGGCGAATTTCCGAAGCGGGTTGGGATCGTTCAATTGTGGCAGCATTAACGCAGACATTAGGTGATGGTAGATTTGTAGGTGATTATTTTAATGGAGAAGAAACCCTGGATATTATTTTACGATCCAAGCCGTGGAGTACTCCCGAAGAACTTGGAAGTATCCCTATTAAAACGTCAAACGCCGGAGTTTTGCCTCTGAATGAGTTGGTTGATGTTGTTCGTACAGCAGGACCTGAAGAGATAAGGCGTATAAATCGAAGAAGGACAGTAACGCTAGAAGTTTCTCCTCCTTCAAATGTTCCGCTCGAAGAAGCAAAAGAGATTATCCGTAGAGATATAGAACCGCAAATACTAGCGCAATTACCCGAAGATGGTGATATCCATTATGGTGGTACAGCGGATAAATTGGATACTGCATTAGAAAGTATGAAAGGTAGTTTTTTATTGGCGATAACGATCCTTTATTTGCTAATGAGCGCGATGTTTAGATCGTTCAAAGATAGTGTATTGGTGCTTCTTTCGATTCCATTGGCCACTTTCGGTGGTGTGTTGGCTTTGTATGTTATTAATTTGGTTAGTTTTCAGGCAATGGACTTACTAACTATGATCGGATTTATTATTTTACTAGGATTAGTCGTTAATAATGCGATTTTGTTAGTGTATCAAACACGCTCTGCGGAACGTGCAGGACATTCCAGAAAAGATGCAGTAGAGGAAGCTATCTTGCTCAGATTACGACCTATTATGATGAGTACTTTGACTAGCATATTTGGCATGTTGCCGTTGTTGTTAATACCGGGTGCTGGGGCAGAATTATATCGCGGATTAGCCGCTGTCATTGTTGGCGGCATGATGGTAAGTACGTTTTTTACATTAATATTATTGCCAAGTTTGTTGCGTATTGGTGAATCTAAACGTGTTGTAACGAGCTAATAAGACTATTATTACTATTATGATAACTTTGAAAATGCATGCGAAAACGACGCAATTCGACAAGATTGTTGTTTTGATCGGGTTGTTCATAGGCTCATTACCTAATGCGCATGCTACGAGATACACTCTGAGTGATTCGGGTGATACTCTGGTAGGAGAAATAATTAAAGTTAAAGCAGATCAGAGTGAAACATTATTAGACATTGCTCGTCGTAATGGCTTTGGATATCAGGACATGAAACTAGTCAATCCAAAAGTGGATACCTGGTTACCTGACCATGGAGAAGAGGTCACGCTGCCAGCACAATTTATTTTACCGGTAGCACCGATGGAAGGCATTGTCTTGAATGTTCCTGAAATGCGATTGTATTACTACCCACCTAAGTTAAAGGATAAACCACAAGAGGTCATTACCTACCCCTTAGGCGTTGGCAGGGAAGGTTGGAATACGCCTTACATGAAAACAAAAATTATAGAAAAAAAAGCGAGCCCAAACTGGTATCCACCTGAATCAATTAGACAGGAGCATGAAGCGGCTGGTGATCCATTACCCAAAATTGTTAAGGCTGGACCTGATAATCCATTAGGGGCATTTGCTATGCGTTTAGGGGATCCTGATTATCTGATTCATGGCACAAATAAACCATATGGTATAGGCATGAGAGTCAGCCATGGTTGTATTCGTTTATATCCGGAAGATATAGAAGCGTTATTCTCGGAAGTAACCCTTAAAACACCGGTTAATATAATTAATCAACCATATAAAATTGGTATTAAAGACAACACGATTTTCCTTGAAGCGCATCCTTTTCTCGATGAAGACACTGAAAAGTACGAAAATAATCTTACAAGTGTAGTTGCCTTAATTATTGATGTATCAAATGATGAAGATTATGAGCTTGATTGGTCTGCAGCGTATGATGCAATAAATAATCCTACTGGATTACCTATTGCTATAGGACAACTGCTGCCAAAACTTATGCAGGCAAAAGTTGAAGAAAAATTAACAAAAACGCTGACGCAGGCAGAAAAAGTTAATTTGCGTTTGCAGTTAGATTCTCAAATTGTTATTTCTGATTAGAGAATAGCGTCGTTTTTATGCGACGAATTATGTAAACACTCCGATCATAATTCAAGGCAATAAAAAAGCCCTGATTGAATTCAATCAGGGCTTTTAAAATATAAATTAAATATCTAATTTATTATTTCATCATCGCTTTTTCAAACATACGATCAATCTTGTCTGAATTAGCTTTACAACATGCCAGAGCTTCATCAGCTGTCGCTTGGGCATTTGCAGCTGCAGATGCTGCATCAGATGCAGTACTTTGGCTTTTTGAAGCTAGATTATAAGCCTCTGTTGCTTTTGACATTGCAGCGCTAGCTGCTGCATTAGCTGAATCGATACTAGCTTGCATTTCTTTCATGTTGCCACAACCGCCAAGCATTGCGAGTGAAAGGGCAAGTACGCCAACTTTGATTATTTTTCTTTGCATTGTCCGTCTCCAATTAAACAATTGCTGAGGTTATCCTCAGATAAATAGATACCGTCCTATAATAATGAACCATTTCAGTGTGTTAATCAATTTCTAAAAGCAAAAAGTGAGACCAAATTTACTTATTAATATTTACTTATTAAATCAAGAAAATATTAGCGGCCAGCACCAGAACCTGATGATTTCATACGCTTATCATAGTGGTCAAAGGTAAAGCTCACTAGAGCGTTTTCCAAGCCTGACATTGGGTTGTCTTCGCAATATTCGGTAAGCCATCCGAGGACTTCCTCTTCTTTCATTCTGCCAGTAATGCTATAAGTTTTTTCTGTAAATATATTATAGGCCGTTAAGAAACCCTTTATGTAATGTTTGTATTTTTCATGCCCGTCTTCTGACATAGCTTTGTTATAACCAAAACAGGATTTTTTACCAATGCCCCATACGGCATAATTTCCGCTGCTATCAACGGCCAATGTAAAAGTGGGCGCCAATAAAAGGCTAATTAAAATTATTAAAGATTTCATGTGTACTTCCTCATTATTATTTTCGTTCGTTAACTATTTCTTCTGCATTTGATTATTTAATTAATTCTTTGAGACCTGCTAGTAAGCGTTTAATTCCTGTCTCTGATGATTCCTTGTCCAGGGCGCCGTATGCGATACGGCAATAACATCCCTCACTCATCCCAAAGGTCTCACCTGGAATGACAGCTACTTTGTGTTCTTTAATTAACCGTTCTACTACTTCCATACCTGTGAGTGAGGTGTTGAGTTTCAACAGAAAATAAAAAGCACCCTTGGAATCAGGTGTTGAACAGAGATCGTTAATGCTTTGCAGTGCTGTAAATAAGGTGCTGCGAACACGATCAAGCTGTTCTAAATGTGACTGAGTATATGCTCGGCCTACTTGCATGGCCGCTATCGCTGCGTCTTGAGCAATACGGGTAGGGCAAATAAGGTATGTATCTTGTGCTTTTTTCACCGACATCAACAGATGTTCCGGGCATATCATATAGCCAATGCGCCAACTTGCAAAACCAAATGCCTTAGACAAGGAATAAAGTGAAATAGTGTATTGCTCTGAGCCAGAGATGCTGGCCACTGAAAAATGCTGAATACCATCATATGTAAAGTATTCATAGGCTTCATCAGAGATGTGATATAGACCATTTTCCTGACATAGCTTATTTATCGCGCGTAATGTCGACTCTGAATAAACTACACCTGTTGGGTTGTTCGGAGATACTGTAACCACTGCTTTTGTTCTACTTGTGATAGCAGCGGATATATTATCTAGAGAAGGTTGGAAATCGGCATTTGTTTCGATGGGTACTGGTGAACAAGAGACCATCTTGATGGCCATTTCATGATTAAAATAATAAGGGCGTAAGATAATTACTTCATCACCTGGGTCAGTAATCGCCATCAGTGCATTCATGAAAGCCATATTTGCGCCTGCTGTAACGACTATACTTTGTGAATTATTTAGCTGGATATTATTTTCTAGTTTTAATTTGTTTGAAATACAGGATAGTAATTCGGGGGTGCCTTCGACTCCAGAATACCAGTTAAAATCAATAGAAGGTTTTAGAGAAGCAACTGTCTCAATAACGCTTTGTGGAGGTGGGTAATAAACAACGCCTTGCCCCAATGAGATTGTACCTGGAGTTTGTTTTATTAAATCTGAAACGATAGGGATAACCGGTGGTTGTATATCTAGCATCCGATTACTGGCAGAGAATGTATTGCTTGGCATTGGTTTAAAGAACTAAATTCGAAAGATTGTCGGAGATTAAACTTATTCTCCTAAGAGGAGAAATTAATTATTGTGGAAAAGCATTTTTCGCCCTGAAAACTGACTTTTCAGAAATTCCATCTGATCCGCAAGAATTTTTCTATTTGATAAAGCAAGATACTCAGCCCAATTCGGTATGTAGGGTATAGCGAGTAAAGGCATGTTAGCGAGTTCTGGAGTTCGATCACCTTTGCGTGTATTGCAATGACGACATGCGGTTACAACATTTGACCAACGGTCTCTCCCGCCTTTGGATATGGGAATAATATGATCGCGTGTTAATGACGCATCGTTAAATTTGTGCCCACAGTACATACATAAAGAGGCATCGCGTAAGAACAGTTCTCGGTTGGTTAATGGCGGTATAACACGTTTATTTATTTTAGCAGGCTTGGAACGTTTGACTGCGATAATTGAATTGATTTCAACGACTGAGCGCTGCCCGGTTAATCGGCTAGTTCCTCCACGAAAAGTAAATATGCTATCACCAGCGGTCCAAGCAATCATTTTACGACTATAAAGATTGACCGCATCTTGCCACGGGATCCACCTGACGGGAGAACCAGCTATATCAAGTCTTAATATTAATGGTGTCATTTCGCTTTTGTTATTGGATATACTTTTGTAAAGTCATCCACCATAACATCCTTTTGAGATGAAATTATAGTTTGATTGTTTTATGCGAAACACTAACTAAGGTCAAGCCCTCATATAAAAAAACTGATGAAAGAATTGGAAAGATTACTCGTAATCATGAAATCACTGCGTGATCCAGAGAAGGGATGTCCGTGGGATAAAGAACAAACGATTGGTTCCATAAAATCATATACCCTTGAAGAAGTCTATGAAGTGGTCGATGCTATTGAGAATAATGATATGGAAGGCTTACGAGATGAACTGGGTGATTTATTGTTTCATATTATTTTTTATTCAGAAATGGCCGATGAGGACAAGCATTTTAATTTTCAAGACGTGGTAAATCAGGTCAATCAAAAACTTGAACGTAGACATCCACACGTATTTTCAGATTTCAAGGTGGATAATGTAGAGCAAGTTAAAGCGCTTTGGGAACAAATAAAACAGCAAGAACGCAAAGACGCAGGTAAAGATAGTGATAATAGAGCAGCCAAGCTACTGGATGATATTAGTAAGAATATGCCGGCTGTTATGAGGGCTGAGAAATTACAAAAACGTGCGGCGACGGTTGGTTTTGATTGGACTGATAGCAAGGATATCTTGAATAAGATCGATGAAGAGTTAAGCGAGCTTCGTCATGCGACTCTAGAATCGAACAATATCGAGAATATTTCTGAAGAGTTGGGTGATTTGATGTTTTGCTGCGTTAATCTTGCCCGGCACTATAAAATTGATTCCGAAGTTTCACTTCGAGATACTAATGAAAAGTTTGTTTGTCGCTTTAATTACATTGAAGAAACCTTGAAAAAACAAAATAAATTGCTTAGTGATGCGACTTTGGAAGAAATGGATGAGCTTTGGAATGAGGCCAAACAGGCAACTAAAAAATAATCATTTATATACGCGGTTTCTGTCTAGATTTATTATTCTGCCATTTGAATCAAACTCTATCTCTGTAATCCATTTTTCAGAACTCTTCGCTGGTATGAAGAACCAGGTTTTGCGTAGTATGTTGTGATGGTAATCACTTTTTACAGTTTCGTGATCTGGTGAGCCTAATCTATAGAGAACCTCTGCTTCAGACATCCCTTTTCTAAGCTTGATGTAATCTCGCATATTAATCGCATCAGCAGAGGCCAAAGAACCATAAAGTAGCACTAAAAAGAGGAGGAGGAGTTTCTTCATGGTATATCTATATATTGCTTTATACTTAGTAGAGTATGTTTGACGCGAGAGGTTCACTAAATACGTGAACAAAAAAAAGGGTGCGGTTCAGAGCGCACCCAGTAGTCAAAGGGGGAGGAGATATACTACTATCTAATTTATTGCATTAGTTATGCCATATGGATTCAAAAACTATATAAAACAATAATATAGAAACTATTTATAAAGTAAAATATTATGGTTTGCCTGGCAAATTATTGGCAATAGATGCAAAAACGCCGTTTTTTGACTACAACAAACGGCGTTTTATTATGTTACGTTATGAAAATTCAGGGCTGCTTTTTGTTGTCATTATCCTTATCACAAGAAAGCATGGCGTAAGCAGAGTGATTATGAATTGATTCAAAATTTTCTGACTCTACTGTGTAACCCAAAATTCTGTCATCTTCATTAAATTTCACTGCAACATCACGGACAATATCTTCAACGAATTTTGGATTATCATACGCTCGTTCAGTGACATACTTTTCGTCGGGTCTTTTCAAAAGGCCATATAGTTCACATGAAGCAACTTTTTCAATGACGTCAATTAGTTCTTCAATCCATATAAAATCAGTCATTCTGACGCAAGCAGTTATATGAGAGCGCTGATTGTGAGCACCATAATCAGATATGCTCTTTGAGCAAGGGCATAAGGAAGTCACTGGAACCAATACTTTCACTAAGACTTCTGATTTAGCATCCCTAATCTGACCGATAAACGACACTTCATAGTCCATCAGGCTTTTTACGCCAGATACTGGAGCGGCTTTATTCACAAAATATGGGAAGGTCATTTCTATATCGCCCGATTGGGCATTAAGTCGTTCTGTCATCTCTTCAATCATGCGTTTGAAAGACTGCACAGTGATCTCATATTCATGATGGTTCAGTATTTCAACAAAGCGTGACATGTGTGTGCCTTTATATTCTTCAGGCAGATTCACATACATGTTGAAATTGGCAACAGTATGTTGCTCGCGGCCAGAACGATCACTTACCACAATAGGGTGTTTGATATCTTTAATTCCAACCTTATCGATGGCTATGTGCCGGGTATCGAGACTGTTCTGGGTATCTGGTATTTCTGTGGTTGCGGGCACTGGTTTATTCATTTGCTTAAATTCCAATAACTTAGGTTAAGAAGATAAAAATAATAGTAAGAAAAATTCACTAAGTTGAACGATTCTACTCTAATTAAGTGTCATATCCATCCTACTAGGATGCAGAGTGTGGTGATAATGTTCCGATTATTTATTGCGTTTAACGATGTAATCAGCAATAGCCCTCAACATATCGGCTTTATTGTCGAAGGCGTCAAGGCATTCTAGTGCTTCATTGTATAAGTCGTTAGCTGCTTTTTTCGCGCCATCCATCCCAAGAAGGTTAGGGTAGGTCGGTTTGTTCATAGCGATATCGGATCCTTGAGGTTTACCCAACGTTTCTGTGTCACTCTCGATATCAAGAATGTCATCTTTGATTTGAAAGGCCAGTCCAATACATTTTGCATACTGTGAGATACGAGAGAGTAATTCCCGGTCAACATTATCAACGGATAATGCCCCTAATTCAGCACTTGATCTGATTAAGGCTCCTGTTTTATGAATGTGCATATTTTCAAGTTCGGCAATTGTTAGTGATATGCCTACTGAAGCTAAATCAATAGCTTGACCACCAGCCATACCTCTCGAACCACTCGCAATAGCGAGCGTTTCAATCATAGACAAGCGTTGTTGATCATTCACCAGTATGTCTGGATCATGCGCTAATATGTGAAACGATAATGCTTGCAGGGCATCACCAGCTAATATTGCAGTCGCATCATCATAGGCTTTGTGACAGGTTGGACGACCTCGACGTAGATCATCATCATCCATTGCTGGTAAATCATCGTGAATCAGGGAATAAGCATGAATGATTTCAACAGCACACGCGGGGCCGTCTAAGGCAGTTAAATCTATACCAAAAGCCTCCCCCGTAGCATATAAAATGACCGGTCGAATACGTTTGCCATTACCCAGGACGGAATAACGCATTGCTTCATGTAATTTTTCGGGCTGAACTGAAGGTTCGGGCAGCCAACGATTAAGGGCAGATTCCACAGATTTTTGATAAACCTGCATGCGTTCTAAAAAATCAGTCATTTATTCTTGGTTATCGTCTGGATTGAAAGGCTCAAGTTTAGCATTCTCATCTTTGCCTATTAAGATGCTGACCTTTTGCTCGGCTTCACTTAAGGCTTGTTGACATGATTTGGTTAACACGATGCCTCGTTCAAAATGTTTAAGTGACTCTTCCAGAGACAGGTCACCTTTTTCCATGGTTTGCACAAGCTGTTCTAGCTCAGCTAATGTTTTTTCGAAGTTAATTGAAGTCGTTTTCTTTGGCACAAGAAATCTCTATAGCAATATGAGTTAAAGTACGGATGTCTCTAAAAAAGGCGCATATATTATCATCACTTGGCCTCATTACCAGTATGGCAGATATGAAAAGATTATTTTGCTCACTTGTTTGACAGTAATTTGAGGCTAGGCTAAAGTTTCTCAAGCTTAGACTCAGTCTAATTTATGGTATTTGTCATTTATCGTATAAAAATATCCGGAGGAGAAGTATGGAACTTAAAGGCTCTAAAACTGAAGAAAATTTAAAAGCTGCATTTGCTGGCGAATCACAAGCAAATCGCCGCTATCTTTATTTCGCACAAAAAGCAGACGTCGAAGGCTTTAATGATGTTTCTGCTGTTTTTAGATCAACTGCTGAAGGTGAGACTGGTCACGCGCATGGGCATTTGGAGTACCTTGAGGCTGTAGGTGACCCAGCGACTGGAGAGCCAATTGGAAGCACAGATCTTAACCTCAAAGCTGCTATTGCTGGTGAAACGCACGAGTATACTGATATGTATCCAGGCATGGCTAAATCAGCACGCGAAGAAGGTTTTGATGAGATTGCTGATTGGTTCGAAACTTTGGCAAAGGCAGAACGTTCTCATGCAAATCGTTTTACCAAAGCATTAGATAATCTCGGTTCATAATTATCAGGTTTGTTTTTACCTTTCATTGAGCCGGCTATTGTCGGCTCAATTATTCATTCAGCAACAACTTGAATTTTAGTTTATGAACGAAGGACGTGAAGGCAGTCTTGAAGCGCCAACCAGACATCCTATAGATTGGAAATCTGGTGAATTTTACAATGAAGCTACATTGTTTGATGAGCTAGAGCGTGTTTACGATATTTGTCATGGTTGTCGACGCTGTGTCAGTCTTTGTAATTCATTCCCAACATTGTTTGATCTGGTTGATGATTCAGACACGTTTGAAGTTGATGGTGTAAAGAAAGAAGATTATTGGGACGTAGTTGATCACTGCTATTTATGTGATCTTTGTTATTTAACGAAATGCCCATATGTTCCACCACATGAATGGAATGTTGATTTCCCGCATTTAATGTTACGTGCAAAGGCGCAAAAATTTAAGAAAGGGGAAGTTAAACTACGTGATAAAATCCTTACCTCGACGGATACAGTTGGTTCCCTAGCTGGCATACCTGTCATTGCTCAGACAGTAAATACGGCAAATTCAATAAAACCAGTTCGTAAAATATTGGAAAAGACTGTAGGTATTCATGCTGATGCAGTTTTACCTGACTTTCATAGTAATTCATTGCGCAATCGATATAACAAACTCGAAACGTCAAATATTGATGTAGAAGCGACTGGGCTTACTAAAGGAAAGGTTGCCATTTTTGTTACCTGCTATGGTAATCGCAATGAGCCAGACGTTGTAGAAGACCTCATCGCAATCCTCCGACACAACAAACTAGAAGTCAGATTGGTAGAACAGGAAAAGTGTTGTGGTATGCCTAAAATGGAATTGGGAGATCTGGAGAGCGTTGAAAAATTAAAGGACTTCAATATTCCACAGTTAGTGAAAGTGATAGAAGAAGGATTCGATATCATCGCGCCAATTCCTTCTTGTGTATTAATGTTTAAACAAGAATTACCGTTATTATTTCCTGATGACGAGAATGTGCAGGCAGTTCAAAAGGCGTTTTATGATCCATTTGAATACCTGATGCTGCGCAAAAAAGATAATAAATTAAATACAGAGTTTAAAAATAAGTTGGGCAAGGTGGCTTATCATGTCCCTTGTCATCAGCGTGTTCAGAAGATCGGGCCAAAGACCAAAGAAGTCTTAGAACTTGTGCCAGATACAGAGATTACATTGATAGAACGTTGCTCAGGACATGATGGAACCTATGCAGTTAAAACTGAATATCATGAAGTTTCAATGAAGATATGTAAGCCTGTAACAAATAAAATAAAGAATACTGAACTAGACCATTATATAAGTGATTGTCCGATGGCGGGTCACCAAATAGACAATGGCATGGATGAGGATTCAGAGATGAGAGCAGAAAGTCCCTTCTCATTATTAAGACAGTCATATGGGATATAACATGCAAAAATTATCACGTGATGATCTCTATTCATTAGAAAAATATGCAGAAGTGCGTCCAGCATTCCGTGCTGAGGTAATGGCACATAAAAAGAATCGCCAATTAGCAATTGGACCAAATGTGACGCTTTACTTCGAAGACCGAATTGTAATGCATTATCAAATTCAGGAAATTCTACGTGCTGAGCGTGTTTTCGAAGCTGAAGGAATAGAGGAAGAATTAGAAACGTATAATTCAATGATTCCTGACGGTTCAAACTGGAAGGCAACTTTTATGATTGAATTTACCGAGGAAGCTGAACGCCGTGAAGCATTGTCTAATATGATAGGTATAGAAGCTCAGGTTTGGGTTAAAGTTGATGGTTTTGATGAAGTTATTCCTGTGTCGGATGAAGATCTCGAACGAGATAATGAAAACAAAACGTCTTCTGTGCACTTTATGCGGTTTGAATTTAGTTCTGAAATGATTGCTGCATTAAAGCAGGGCAACCGCTTGTCAGCCGGCATTCACCATCCAGCTTATGAATACACCATAGACCCAGTACCGCAGCATATCCGAGATTCGTTAGTTTCCGATCTAGATTAAACATTAAGCTTCCTTATACTCATTTCAAAAGAGTATAATCGACCAACTAATATCGATGCGAATTCGATATTCCCCAGCACCAATAATTAACAGCGAGATAACTACTTTTGTCATCTAAATATGATGCCTCTGATATTGAGGTATTAACCGGCCTTGAGCCGGTTCGCAAACGCCCCGGCATGTACACGGACACAAGTCGTCCGAATCACCTTGTTCAAGAAGTTCTGGATAATAGCGTCGATGAAGCTATTTCTGGATATGCGTCAAAGATTGATGTCGTCTTGCATAAAGATGGTTCAGTAACTGTTTCAGATGATGGTCGAGGTATGCCGGTAGATAAGCATCCTGGAGAGAAATTGCCTGGTGTAGAGGTTATTTTTACTCGACTACATTCGGGTGGAAAATTTTCAAATAAAAATTATAAGTTTTCTGGAGGATTACACGGCGTCGGTGTGTCTGTAGTAAATGCGCTATCAAAAAGCCTTGAGGTTTGGGTTAGGCGAGAAGGTAAAGAATACAATATGTCATTTAAGGGAGGGGAAAAGTACTCCAAACTTGAAGTGGTAGGTGATGTTGGTAAAAAGAATACCGGTACGACTATACGGTTTTGGCCAGACGCAAAGTACTTTGATACCACAAAATATGCAGTGGCAAAATTAAAGCACTTAATGCGCGCCAAGGCTGTTTTATGTCCTGGTGTTACCATCCGATTAAATGATGAAGCAGCAAAAGCAAAAGAAGAATGGTGTTATGAAGATGGTATAAAGACCTATCTGGCTGAGGAATTAGTCGGCATAGAGTTATTACCTCCGGAACCTTTTCTTGGTTCTCTGCAAGGTGAACATGAGGCAGTTGATTGGGCGTTGCACTGGTTGCCAGAACCCGCTGAGATGATTACAGAAAGTTATGTCAACCTCGTGCCTACCCCTCAGGGTGGCACGCATGTCAATGGCATGAGACAGGGATTGCTTGATGCTATTCGTGATTTCTGTGAATCCAGAACGCTATTACCACGCGGTGTTAAATTAAGTGCCGACGATGTTTGGGATAACTGTTGCTATATATTATCTGTAAAAATGGATGATCCACAGTTTGCCGGCCAAACCAAAGAACGTCTGTCATCACGAGAATGCACCACATTTGTTTCTGGTGTTGTCAAAGATACGCTGAGTCAATGGTTACACAAGCATGTTGAGATGGGCGAGCGTATTGCTGAAGTTGTTATTGCTGCGGCTCAGAAACGGCTCAAATCGAGCAAAAAAATTGTCCGAAAAAAGATTAGTGGTGGACCAGCATTACCGGGAAAGCTGGCAGACTGCTCTATGCAGGACATCAGTGTATCTGAGTTATTTTTGGTGGAAGGTGATTCAGCCGGCGGTTCTGCCAAGCAGGCACGAGATCGTGAATTTCAGGCGGTTATGCCATTAAGAGGTAAGATATTAAATACTTGGGAAGTCGATTCAGCAGAAGTGCTGTCATCAAAAGAAGTTCATGATATTGCTGTTGCCGTTGGTGTTGACCCAGGCTCGGATGATCTGTCTGGTTTACGTTACGGCAAGATTTGCATTCTTGCCGATGCAGATTCTGATGGCGCCCACATTGCCACTTTGATATGTGCTTTATTCCTTAAACACTTTAAGCCTTTGGTTGAAAATGGACATATTTATGTTGCCATGCCACCACTTTATCGAATCGATGTGGCAAAGGATGTTTATTACGCGCTAGATGATGCAGAGCGACAAGGCGTGTTAGACAAGATCACAGCTGAAAAGAAACGTGGAAATGTGTCCGTACAGCGATTTAAGGGCTTGGGTGAGATGAACCCAATCCAGTTGCGTGAAACAACTATGGCAACTGCGACACGTAGACTAGTGCAACTGACACTACCAAACGAAAAACAAGCCGAAAAAGTGATGGATATGTTGCTCGCTAAGAAACGAGCTGCAGATCGAAAGAAATGGCTTGAGACGAGTGGTGATAAAGCTATCGTTATTTAGAATAATTATCACTTATCTCAATAAAAAGCATATAAAACAAATATATATAGAGTATATCTAATGTTAATTAGAGGAATTTGCAATGCCTGATTCAATGAGTTTTGACTTTGAGCAAAACGAGCAGCGGCCATTACAGGAGTACACCGAGAAGGCCTACCTGGATTATTCCATGTACGTCATACTCGACCGTGCCTTACCTCATATAGGCGATGGTTTGAAACCCGTACAGCGCCGAATTATCTATGCCATGTCAGAATTGGGTTTGAAGTCATCTGCAAAATATAAGAAATCAGCTCGAACGATTGGTGATGTGCTCGGTAAATTCCATCCACACGGTGATTCAGCTTGTTATGAGGCCATGGTCTTAATGGCGCAGGATTTTTCCTATCGCTATCCACTAATTGATGGACAAGGGAATTGGGGGTCGATGGATGACCCAAAATCCTTTGCTGCGATGCGCTATACCGAATCAAAGTTGGCAGCATACTCAGATGTTTTATTGAGTGAAGTTTCACAAGGAACCGTTGAATGGGGGCCTAATTTTGATGGCACACTAGAAGAACCAAAAATATTACCAGCGCGTTTACCGAACATACTACTTAATGGAACGACTGGTATAGCTGTTGGAATGGCGACAGACATTCCGCCACATAATATTAAAGAGGTCGCTAGTGCTTGTATTAGGTTACTCGAATCACCAAAGAGCACGGTAAAGGATTTATGCAAACATATTAAAGGCCCTGATTATCCGACACGAGCTGAAATTATTACCCCAAAAACTGATATTCAAGAGATCTACGAAACGGGTAATGGCTCAATTAAAATGCGTGCCGTGTGGGAAAAGGAAGAAGGCAATGTTGTTATTACTGCTCTACCACATCAGAGTTCTGGCAGTAAGATTCTCGAACAAATTGCTGCACAGATGCAGGCCAAGAAATTACCTATGCTCGAAGACTTACGTGATGAATCTGATCATGAAAATCCGGTCAGACTAATATTGATACCGCGTTCCAACAGAATCAATCTTGATGAATTGATGTTGCATCTCTATGCAACAACCGATCTTGAGCGCAGTTACCGCGTGAACCTCAATATTATCGGACTCAATGGTCGTCCTCAGGTGAAAGACCTGCGCGTCATATTGAAGGAATGGCTGGAATTTAGAATTGAAACTGTTCGTAAAAGATTACAGTTTCGATTGGATAAAGTGCTTGCCCAAATTCATATCCTTGAAGGGTTGATGATTGCTTATTTGAATATTGATGAAGTGATCAAGATCATCAGAGAAGAAGATAAGCCTAAAGCAGTTTTGATGAAACGGTTTAAATTGAGTGATATTCAAGCAGATGCAGTACTTGATTTGAAGTTACGTAAATTAGCCAAGTTAGAAGAGATTAAGATTAAAGGTGAGTTGGAAGAACTGAATGCCGAACGTAAACAACTTGATACGACGCTAGGTTCAAACCAACGATTAAAAACATTAGTTCGAAATGAGATCAAAGCCGATGCTGAAGAATATGGTGATGAACGAAAATCACCGCTAAAAGAAGGTGTAGAAGCAAAGGCAATTGATGAAACCAGTCTGGTGCCAACAGAACCAGTCACCATTATTCTTTCAGATAAGGGTTGGGTAAGAGCAGCAAAGGGTCACGAAGTCGATCCAGAATCTTTGAATTACAAAAGTGGGGATAGCTACAAACAAGCAAGCCTCGGTAGAAGCAATCAGTCAGCAGTATTTCTTGACTCAAGTGGGCGTTGTTATTCATTACCCGCACACTCATTACCTTCAGCACGTAGTTTAGGTGAACCTATCTCAGCACGTCTGACGCCACCGGATGGGGTGACTTTTGAAGGTGTCATGGCAGGAGCACCAGAATCTATTTACCTTGTTGCTTCAGAAGCAGGTTATGGTTTTATGCTAAAGCTTGAAGATGTCTATACAAAGAATAGAAATGGTAAAGCGGTTATTTCGGTGCCAAAGGGAGCAAATGTTTTAGCACCAAGTAAAGTGAATGATTTAGAAAATGATTGGGTAGCCGCAGTTAGTTCGATAGGGCGACTGTTGATGTTCCCTCTCAGTGAGTTGACCTTATTGTCCAAAGGTAAAGGCCTAAAGATTATTCAAATACCACCCGCAAAATTAAAAACACGTGAAGAATATGTTGTTGCCATAACAACAATGGGAGAGACCGATAACCTGGTTATCTACTCAGGCAAAAAACATATGAACATGAAAACATCTGATCAGGAATATTATATTGGCGAGCGTGGGAGACGCGGAAATATGTTGCCGCGTGGATACAGGAATGTAATCAGAATAGAAGCACAGTCGAAGAGTAAATGATAAAAAACGATAAATTATGAAGTAATGGAGTGAAGTCATGAATTCTTTTCAAGCCCTGTGGGTAGATGAAAAAGACGATAAAACAACAGCAACTGTAAAAGACACCGAAATGTCGCAACTTCCTAATGAGGATGTGCTAGTGGAAATTGACTATTCAGGTGTTAACTATAAAGATGCCTTGGCTATTACAGGAAAAGGTAAAATTTTACGTAAATTTCCCTTCATTCCAGGTATTGATTTTTCTGGTCGGATTGTCGAATCAAATGATGAACGTTGGAATAAGGACGATGAAGTTATTCTTACTGGATGGGGTGTGGGTGAGCGTCATTTTGGTGGTTACTCTCAATACGCAAAAGTAAAACCAGAATGGTTAGTTGCCAGGCCAGAAGGCTTAAGTAACGAACAAACTATGATAGTGGGTACAGCAGGATTAACGGCATCTTTATGTGTACAGGATCTGCTCGATTCAGGATTAAAACCAGCTGATGGTGCTGTGGTTGTCAGTGGTGCCAGTGGAGGCGTCGGCAGTTTCGCAATAGCGCTGCTTTCCTCATTAGGCTTTCAAGTAACAGCAGTGAGTTCAAAACAGAACAATGATTATTTAATTGGACTGGGTGCGAACAACATTCTTACTCTGGAAGAGATGAGTACGCCTCCGCACCCATTAGAAAAGCAGCGCTTTGTCGGTGCGGTAGATTGCGTTGGTAATTTAGTTTTAGCACGAATGCTAGCGGAAATGTCATACGGCGGCACAGTTACTTGCTGCGGGCTTGCCAGTGGCGCACAACTACCAGCAACTGTGATGCCTTTCATTCTGCGTGGAGTGCGCTTGCACGGAATTGACTCGGTTATGTGTCCAACGGAGCGACGACAGCAAGCATGGGAACTAATTGCTAAACATATCAAGCCTGAGATGATTGAGAGCATTCAAACAGATACGATCAGTCTCAGCGATCTTCCTGATGTTGCCGAGTCAATCATAGAAAGTAAGCACCGTGGACGTTACACCGTAAAACTTTAATCAAATGTTAGAGATAGCGAATGTGCGATTTTGAAGGGTTAACGAAATCATGAATGATAAATATGAAGAAATATATAAGCGCTCTATAAAAGATCCTAATGGTTTTTGGGGCGATGCGGCCGAAGATATAATTTGGGAAAAGCGTTGGGATAGTGTCCTCAATACTGAAAACCCACCTTTTTATCGTTGGTTTAAAGGCGGCATGTTAAACACTTGCTATAACGCAGTCGATAGACATGTTGATGATGGTTTTGGTGAACAAGATGCAATTATTTATGATAGTCCTGCAACAGGCGGTAGCAAACAAAAAATAACATACAGCGAATTACAGGATCAAGTTGCACGATTGGCAGGTGCAATCAGTAAGCTCGGAGTCAACAAAGGTGACACTGTGATCATCTACATGCCTATGATCCCTGAGGCGATAGTGGCGATGCTAGCCTGTGCAAGGATTGGCGCAATCCACGCTGTTGTATTCGGAGGCTTCGCGCCAAAAGAACTGTCTGAGCGTATCGATGATTGTAAACCCAAATTGGTATTAACAGCATCGTGTGGTGTCGAACCAAATCGTACTATTGATTACAAAGCAATGCTTGATGGTGCTTTGGGTATTGCCTCACACAAAGTTCCAAACTGTGTGATTTTGCAGCGCAAGCAACAAATCAGTGCCTTGGTCTCAACTACAGATCACGATTGGGCTGAAATAACTAAATCAGCAAAAGCGATCTCTTGTGTGATGGTCGAATCAGACCACCCTCTCTATATTTTGTATACGTCAGGAACCACGGGTCAACCGAAAGGAATTGTCCGAGACCATGGCGGACATACAGTAGCGTTACGCTGGACGATGGATAATTTTTATGATGTTAAACCAGGAGAAGTTTACTGGGCAGCTTCTGACATCGGCTGGATTGTCGGTCATTCTTATATAGTCTATGCACCTTTACTTAATCGTAATACGACTGTTGTATTTGAAGGTAAGCCTGTCGGTATGCCTGATGCGGGCACCTTCTGGCGTGTTATCAACGAGTACAATGTAAAAACACTCTTTACAGCCCCCACTGCATTGAGAGCTATTAAGAAAGAGGACCCGAACGGAGAGCTTGCTAAAAAATATGATATGACTTGTCTAGAAGCGCTATTTCTTGCAGGAGAGCGCTGTGATCCAGATACCATCCACTGGGCTAGTGAGCACCTAAACTGCGAAGTCGTAGATCATTGGTGGCAAACAGAGACTGGTTGGGTAATAGCCGGTAATCCTTTGGGCATACAAAAATTTCCGATTAAATTCGGATCATCAACTAAACCGATACCTGGTTATGATATCCAAGTACTTAGTGATGATGGCAAACATTTAAAACAGAATGAACTTGGGAACATAGTCATAAAGTTACCGCTACCACCTGGAACAATGCTGACATTGTGGGGAAGTGACTCACGCTTTAAACAAGTTTATATGGATCGTTACCCAGAATACTATCTTTCAGGTGATTCAGGCATGATCGATGAAGATGGTTATGTTCATATTATGAGTCGTATAGATGATGTGATAAATGTAGCGGGCCATAGATTATCAACTGGTGCCATGGAAGAGGTATTAATCGGGCACAAGGATGTAGCTGAAGCAGCAATATTTGGTGTCGCAGATCCACTTAAAGGTGAAGTGCCATTAGGTTTAGTAGTATTAAATTCCGGAGTTGATACCGATAGAGATGAATTATGTGCTGAACTGATTCAGCGAGTTCGTAATATTATTGGACCTGTTGCAGCTTTCAAGTTGGTCATTCCAGTTTCTCGTCTACCCAAAACCCGTTCCGGGAAAATATTACGCAACACGATGCGAAAAATTGCTAACGGAGAAAAGTGGGAGATGCCTGCTACAATTGATGACCCAGCAATTATTCCTGAAATTTCTGTGGCCTTATCTCATTTAGGCTATCCAGCTCAATGATCAAGCATGAGAAATATTAACCGTATTAAAGTTGTAGGAATAAACTAAAACGACTAATTTATTGCGTTTAATTGAATGAAAATTTAATAATTGTTAGTGTAGGAATTAAATGAAAAGAAAACCTAATCTTTCATAACCATGAGTTATATGCCCACTATGAGATACCGTCACATTAATCAGTTTTTAAAAATTATTATTTGTTTTATTTCTGTATTAACACTTTCAGCCTGTTCTGATGAAAATGAAGCAAATACTTCAAATACCAGCAATACAGCGGCAAGCAATCAATCGGATGTTGATTCGGTTGATTGGTCAAAGTATGGCAATAATTATGCAAATCATCGTTTTAGTGAGTTAAACCAGATCACTACCAAGAATGTTGATCAATTAGAACTAGCCTGGACTTACCAAACAGGAATCAAGAAAACTTTTCAAACAAGCCCTATTGTTGTTGATGGTGCCATGTTCATCACGACCCCATTAAATGATGTTATTTCAATGGATGCACTAACCGGTAAAGAAATTTGGCGTTATAAACATGATTTAAAAGGCGACAAGTTTTGCTGTGGCCCATCAAATCGTGGGCCAGCTGTCTCAGATGGAAAAGTATTTACAGTAACGATAGATGCCCGGTTGATTGCATTAGATCAAAAAACAGGTGAAAAACTTTGGGATGTTCCCATCTCAGATACTAATTTAGGTATCGATGAAGAAATGAATCCGATTACGAATATGGAAGAATTGAAAGGTGCGGTGATGACTGGTGCTTCCGGGCATAGTGCGAGTCTTGCTCCACAAGTCTACGATGGCAAGGTTTTTGTTGGCATCACCGGCGCTGGTTACGGATTGCATATGGAAGTTGAACAGGATGGTAAACCAACACTCGCTGTTGGTGGTTTTGCAGGTGGTGGACACGGCTTACGTGGGTTCATGATGGCTTATGATGTTAATACTGGCAAAGAAGTTTGGCGTTGGTATAGCGCTTCAGAAGAAGATTGGGCCGGTGATTGGGTTGAAGCATCATCGGGTGGTGAGAGTTTTAATCGTGATATTGAAAGTGAAAAAGCTAACTACGAGAAATATAAAGATTCTTGGAAGTTAGGTGGTGGATCTATTTGGACAACCCCCGCTTTAGATATAGAGCTAGGCTTACTATATTTTGGTACGGGTAATCCATCACCACAGATGGAAGATTCGACCCGTCCAGGTGATAGTCGCAATACAGTTAGTTTGGTCGCTGTTGACGTCAATACCGGCAAACTTAAATGGGCCTATCAGCAAGTTCCTCATGATCGATGGGGTTATGATGTTGCGAGTCCACCAGTGCTGATCGACTTTGTAAAAGATGGCAAAACAATCAAGGCAGTATCTCAAGCGAGTAAGATGGGTTGGTTGTTCGTTCATGACAGAGCAACAGGTGAATTACTTATGCGTTCTGACGCTTTTGTACCTCAAGAAAATTTATTCGCCAGACCAACTGAAGAGGGTGTGCGTATTGCACCGAGTACCTTTGGTGCAACGACTTGGTCGCCAGCTGCATATTACCCGGAATTAAACTCTATGTTCATTGCCGGTATTTATACAGCAGCAAAATTTTATTCTAAAAAATTAACGCCAGAGCCAGGCAAGCCATGGTCAAGTTTTACTTTTTTCAAACCAACGACAGATCCAACCTGGGGTAATATAACTTCGGTTGATCTAACTACAGGTAAAATAAAGTGGGAAGTCAAAACCGATCAACCTATGGTTGGCGGCGTTATGGCAACTGCAGGTGGGCTTCTATTTGCCGGTGAGGGCAGTGGTAACTTTAATGCTTATGAGGCTAAGTCAGGCAAACTGCTCTGGCAATATAAGAGTCAATACGGTGTTAATGCTCCACCAATAACGTACAAACTCAATGGCACGCAATATATCGCTGTTGCTTCTGGGGGCAGCGGCTTATTCAAGTATGCGATGGGTGATGAAATATTGGTCTTCAAATTAAAGCAGTAAAGTCATAAAAGACTACGACATAAAAACAGGTGCCAAGGGCGCCTGTTTTTATATGTTTGGGGTTTCTTGTATTTTTTTCAGCATCTTTTCCATTCTTTCTTGTGCTTCTTTGCGACGGCCAGCATCAGCAAGTTCTCTGCCCGGACGTGATGGAGCAGCAATTGCTTTTTTATATGATGCTTCTGCAGCACTATATCGTTTAATTTTTTTTTGGAAATCAGCATAAAAAAAGTTTGCGTCAATATCATCAGGGGTAAGTGCAATCGCTTTATCAAGGTATTCTTTTGCAAGCTCCAGATCGCCAAATGCTATTGGCCATTCTGGGACTAGAAAATAGAGTGTGCCAAGATAAGTATTTGCAGAGCCATTAGATGAGTTCGGATCGATCTCTAATGATTTTTCCAAGGCTTCCTTCGATTGTGTCACTGCTTTTAGTGCCCTCAATGTGCCAATGGCGCCAGCATAAGTAGATAAGATAATGCCTTCCCATAGATATGCATCAGCATTCTCGGGTTGGGCTTTGATTATTGCAGCAGCCTTGAGTGATAACTTTTCTAAAGCGGCTTCTTGTTTTTTTTCGTCAAGATTGTACTTAACTTCCGCCCATTCATCCTGAAGCTGTTTTATGTCATCATTTATTTCAGCTAAAGCAGAAGTGTAAATAAAAAACATGCTGCTTAACATTATTGTTGTGCGAAGAAGAATGCTCATAATATTACCTAATTATTATTTTTCGATAAATCTTGTTCCAAGTAACACATCTGGAAGCTATTTTGACTCATATCATATTAGAAATTAATGAAGAAGCGAATATAATGTTCTTAGCCAAGCTTACTAGGAGTCTCAAATGACGCAAATGTTCACAGATAAAGAATTGAAACAATTTAAATCTGCGCAAAATGAAGCATTTTCTTCTCCTGTCCCCACACAAATAATTTCAAATGGTGAATTTACGCCGTCATCGCAGACAACACAGCAATCTCAAGTAGAAGCACGAATTAAACAATTTGCTGATGAACATGGAAAGAAACAAGGGCTTACTCGGCGAGAATTTCTAGGAAGTGCTTCGGGTATGGCTGCTGCATTTCTGGCAATGAATGAAGTATTTGGGCCACATTTTATGGTTAATAAAGCTGAAGCTGCAGAACCTGAACGTGCAATAGCGCGCGCTGATAGATTAAGTGGTCAATTTATTTTCGACGATCAAACGCATTTTGTTCATGACGAGTTCAAACATGACGGTTTATTAAATATACCTCGTTTTGCAGCAGACAACTGGGAAGCAGGATTGACCAAAGAACAACTAACATTGGGGGACTTGAAATTTCAGAATTATATCCGACAAGTATTTTTGAATAGTGATACTAAAATTGCATTATTGAGTGGCGCACCGTTTGATGACCCTAGCTGGTGGTTTTTAGCGAATGACCAGATTCGTAGTGCCGTTGATTCTATTAATAAGCTTGCAGGTACTCGGCGCATGTATGGTCATTTTGTTATCACGCCAAAACAAAATGGCTGGATGGATGAAGTCGATAAAGTTCTTGAAACAGGCCTCGTCGATTCATGGAAATCCTATACCATTGGTGATCCTTTAACGTCGACTACAAAATATCCATGGCGACTAGATGATGAAGAATTAATGTATCCCTTTTATGAAAAGGCCATAAAGGCTGGGGTTACTAACCTGGCCATACATAAGGGGTTGATGCCGGCTGATTATGAAAAAAGCTGGCCTGAAGTCTGGAAACATGCTTCAGCATGGGATATTGGTAAAGCGGCAAAAGATTGGCCGGATATGAATTTCATCATTTATCATGCTTGTCTGCGCCCAGCTTTTGAGTTGCCTGATGAAGCATTAGCTGAATTTGAAGCAACGGGTGAAATAAAGTGGGCAAGCGATTTAGCTCGAATACCAGAAGAGTATGGCGTCGATAATGTCTATGCCGATTTAGGAACTTGCTTTGCAAATTCAGCAACAGCTAACCCTCGATTTGCAGCTGCACTATTAGGGACTTTGATAAAAGGTCTCGGTGATGACCATGTTGTGTGGGGAACAGATTCAGTCTGGTATGGATCGCCGCAGTGGCAAATCGAAGCTCTGCGTCGACTAGAGATCCCGGAAGATATGCAAAAAAAGCATGGTTTTGCACCACTAGGACCAGCGGATGGCGTTGTGAAAAACAAGATATTTGGTTTGAATACGGCCAAACTTTATAAACTTGATCCAAAGGTTGCCATGCAATCAGTAAAAAGTGATGTCATTACCGGACTAAAGCAAGAATTTACAAATACTACCGACCTGCGAGATAATGACCGTTACGGATATATAATTTAACAACAAACAAATTACGACCAATCATCTGGATGTGAAGTTATAAAATAAGATTAACGATTTTTTGTACAAATTTGAGCATGGATACCTTTAAAAAACTTTTCGATTTAATTGCCTTTATTTTTCGTAGAGGCATCTTCTGGTTCGGCTTCTATATTCGCCCACCTATACACTGGTTTATCGGGTTGTTTTCAAAGGTAGGCAACCCACCTGTCTTTAATAATGATGTCTTTCCCTGGGCAAAAACACTGGAAAGCCATTATGACGCTATACGTGCTGAAGCGATGAACATGATGCGCGAGCGCGATAAAATTCCACCATTAAGAGATGTCTCTCCTGATCACGATCGTATCGCTGTTGATGACAAATGGAAGTCATTGTTTATTTGGGGATACAGTTATAAGTTTCAACGTAATGCTGAGTTATGTCCGGTAACGACGCGCGAAGTGGAAAAAATCCCCGGATTGATCTCTGCTTTTTATTCGATACATGCCCCAGGCACTCATTTACCGCGCCATTATGGTCCCACAAATGGCACTATCACTTGTCACCTAGGATTAACGATACCTAAAGAGAAGGGTTGTCGTATATCAGTAGATGACAAGGAATATGAATGGCATGAAGGCAAGTGCTTTGTGTTTGACGATACTTATTATCATGAAGTTTGGAATGATACTGAAGAGGATCGGATTATATTGCTTGTACAGTTTGAACGACCATTACGCCAACCGGGCAAAGCGCTAGCGGATAGTTTTATGTGGATGATAAGACGAAGTCCTTTTATTCAGACAACATTGGCTCGAGTCAAACAGTGGGAAGATTTAATTACTGATGGACACAGTGATATTCGAGACAAAGTAGACGTTTAAGTCTTCCCGCACATGACATTATGTTGTTGTGTTATGTGTTCCTTTCATGTGCATTTAAACGCATTTCACTTGTCATCTAAGTTGACCTGAACAGATCGCAGCTTTTTTTCTTCAGCATGTGGCTGTAACATTTACTGTATAAGTTAGTAAACTCTTTATGTGGTGTCAGGAGAATGATGAGTATGTTCTTACCAGAGATGCACGATTATGATGAGGTCAAGAGTCAATTTAAACTTGAGATCCCAGAGTTTTATAATTTTGGCTTCGATGTTATTGAGAAAATGGCAAAAGAACATGACAAGACTGCCTTTATTGCTGTTGATAATAAAGGAGAGGATATTCGACACTACGCCTTTAGCGATCTAGATCTTGCTTCTAATCAATTCGCTAATGCCTTGTTAACAACAGGTGCTGTAAAAGGTGATTTTGCCTTTGTCATGTTACCGCGCATACCCGAGTGGTATTTCACCATGATCGGCTGTTGTAAATCGGGAGTTGTTGCCATGCCCGGAACTGCTTTGTTGACTGCAAAAGATATTGAATATCGTATCAATAGGTCAAAAGCAAAACTTATTATTGTCACTTCTGAAGATGCTATAAAAGTTGATGAGGTTCGTCATTTATGTCCGACATTAAAAACCTTCATTGTAATAGGTGAATCAAGAGAAGGTTGGCTCACTTATTCGGATATAACTTCAAGGGCCTTTGCAACGCTAGACAAATCTAAATTAGAAGCAACTAAGTCTTCTGACTTGATGATCATGTACTTCACCTCCGGAACAACAGCGATGCCAAAGATGGTTCCGCGTGATCACTCTTATGCATTAGCGCATGCTATTACGGGTCGATATTGGATGGACTTAAAAGAAGATGATATCCATTGGACACTTTCCGATACAGGATGGGCAAAAGCAGCATGGGGTATGTTGTATTCCCCATGGCAAATGGGCGTGACAGTCATACTTTTTAATGGAGAAGGCTTTGATGCTGAATTACATCTGAAGTTAATTGAGAAATTAGGCGTAACGACATTCTGTGCACCACCCACAATTTACCGGGTTTTTGCGCAGATGGATCTGTCGCAATACAATTTAACTTCAATTCGACATGCCATTGGTGCGGGTGAACCACTTAACCCTGAAGTGATAAAGGTTTGGCATGAGGCAACTGGATCAGATATCTATGATGGTTATGGACAAACAGAGACTATCAACATAGTCGCCAATTACCCTGCAATTCCCGTTAAACCAGGATCTATGGGTAAACCTGTTCCTGGTGTTGATGTCCATATCGTCGATGATGAAGGTAAGTTATGTGACGTTAATTCAGTAGGACACATTGCCATACGTATTACAGAACCGTTACCTCCAGGCATGTTCGTTGGTTATTGGCAGGATGATGAGGAGACTGCATTGTCATTTAGAAATGGCTGGTACCAAACAGGTGATACAGGAACGATTGATGATGATGGATATATATGGTTTGTTGGCCGTTCAGATGACGTCATCAGTTCATCGGGATATAGAATTAGTCCATTTGAAGTTGAAAGTTACTTACTAGAGCATCCTGCTGTTCTCGAATCTGCAGCGGTAGGAAAGCCGGATGATATTCGTGGCGAAATTGTTAAGGCATTTGTCGTGCTCGCTCCAAATTTTAAACCTAGTGATGCATTAACAAAAGAACTTCAAGACTTCATGAAAAAGACCACTGCGCCTTATAAATATCCTCGCGAAATTGAATATCGAGAGTCACTACCGAAAACGGTTTCCGGAAAAATACGCAGAGTTGAATTACGAGAAGAAGGGATAAACTGATGTGGAAAAAAATTAGAAATATGCTTTCTATGTAAAAGACTCTGGAAATAGACTTGAAAGAAGCTTATAAAGGCTACAAATCAGAGGTATTTAATGGCAACACCAGCAAAAATGGTCAATAGAAACTTAACATCTGGGAAATACAAAGCTCAGAATCATGTTCGTTTCATTACAGCAGCCAGTCTTTTTGATGGACATGATGCGGCCATTAATATTATGCGGCGTATTTTGCAGTCAACGGGTGTTGAAGTTATTCATCTAGGACATAATCGCTCAGTTGGCGAAATCATCAATGCTGCTATTCAAGAAGATGTTCAAGGGATTGCCATCAGTTCCTATCAAGGTGGTCATGTTGAATATTTTAAGTATATGGTAGATCTACTTAAAGAACGTGGCGCATCACATATCAAGGTGTTTGGTGGCGGCGGTGGCGTGATTGTCCCGGAGGAAATTGCTGAACTTGAAAAATATGGTGTGACTCGTATCTACTCTCCAGAAGACGGACAGAGAATGCAGTTGCAAGGCATCATCAACGAAATGGTTGAGTGTGCTGATTTTGATTTATCCGATAAGGATATCCCCGAAACTAATAACAATCTTCTGCATGCTGGTTACGGTCAAATTGCTCGCTTGATCACAGCAATTGATGAAGGCGTTATTACTGAAAGTCGCCTCAATACACTTACAGAAAAAGCTAAGAGTTTTAGTAAAACTCCTGTGCTTGGAATAACAGGCACAGGTGGATCGGGTAAATCGTCGTTGACTGATGAATTAATACGTCGATTTAATCTTGAGCTTGATGAACTTAAGATTGCAATTATCGCAATCGACCCAACCAAACGAAAAACAGGAGGTGCATTACTCGGCGATCGTATTCGTATGAATGCACTTGATGTTCCTAATATTTACTTTCGATCAATAGCAACACGAGGAACAACTGGAGAGGTGCCTGTTTCACTAACGCATATAATAGACCTATGTAAAGTGGCTGAATTTGATCTAATCATCGTGGAGACGCCAGGAATAGGTCAAGGCGATGCGGGTATCGTGCCGTTTGTTAATACATCGATGTATGTCATGACACCAGAGTTCGGAGCGGCGAGTCAGCTTGAAAAAATTGATATGCTCGATTTTGCCGACGTGGTTGTGATCAATAAATATGATCGCAAAGGTGGTGAGGATGCTTTACGCGATGTTCGCAAGCAATATCAACGCAACAATGAATTGTTCTCAACCGCAGTAGAAGAATTACCAATATACGGCACCATCGCATCAAAATTCAATGACGATGGTGTGACTTCTTTATACCACGGCATACTTAATATTTTTAAAGATAAAAAATTAAACAGTTGGCGTGGGGATTTTTTTGCGCCACAAGTTTCAAAATGCTCTGCTAGTAGAACAGTAATCGTTGCCGCTGAACGTCAACGTTATCTTGCAGAAATTGCAGAGACTGTTCGCGATTATCATAAGACTTCAGCTGAACAGGTGAAGATTGCTCGTGAACGACAACAATTAATAGAATCAAAAAAAATGCTCGATTTATCTGGGAACAAGAGTATTGATTTAGATGCCTTGATAGAAAAGCGTGAAGATAAGCTTGACCCACGTTGCCGTAAATTACTTGATATGTGGCCAGAGCTTAAAAAAGATTACGCAGCTGATGAATATGCCGTGGATGTGCGTGGTAAAGAATTGCGTACAAAAATAACAAGTCAGACACTTTCTAATACTCGCATACCAAAAGTTTCGTTACCACGTTTTGAGGATGAAGGAGAAATCCTGCGTTTTCTACTAGAAGAAAATGTCCCTGGAAAATTTCCTTACACAGCAGGTGTGTTTGCCTTTAAACGAGAAGGTGAGGATCCAACACGTATGTTTGCAGGAGAAGGTGATCCATTTCGTACCAATCGACGTTTTAAATACTTGTCTAAAAATTCTGATGCAACACGCCTTTCGACTGCATTTGATTCAGTCACACTCTACGGGAATGACCCGGGTGAACGGCCGGATATTTACGGAAAGGTTGGAAATTCAGGCGTATCGATTGCGACACTAGATGATATGAAAGCACTCTATGATGGGATTGACTTATGTTTACCTACGACGTCAGTTTCTCTCACCATCAATGGACCAGCGCCAACTATTTTGGCTTTATTTCTGGTTACAGCAATACATCAACAATATGAAAAGTTTGAAAAAGATAATGGTAGACAAGCCAACACTGATGAAAAATTAAAACTCAAAGATTGGGCTTTGGAAAATGTTCGTGGTACCGTTCAAGCCGATATTCTTAAAGAAGATCAGGGACAAAACACTTGTATTTTTTCAACAGAGTTTAGCCTTAAGCTAATGGGTGATATCCAACAGTATTTCGTCGATAAGAAGGTAAGAAATTTCTATTCAGTCTCTATTTCCGGATATCACATCGCAGAAGCAGGTGCGAACCCAATTTCACAGCTGGCTTTTACCTTGGCTAATGGTTTTACTTATGTTGAATCATATTTGTCACGAGGTATGGATATCGATGACTTTGCAGGTAATCTTTCGTTCTTTTTCTCTAATGGAATGGATCCTGAATACACGGTAATTGGACGCGTTGCTCGTCGAATATGGTCTACTGCGATGCGTTTTAAATATGGCGCAAATGAACGCAGTCAGAAATTGAAATATCATATTCAAACATCAGGTCGATCGTTGCATGCGCAAGAAATAGACTTCAATGATATTAGAACGACATTACAAGCACTAATAGCGGTTAATGATAATTGTAATAGTTTGCACACGAATGCTTATGATGAAGCTATAACGACACCAACAAAAGAGTCAGTGCGTCGAGCGATGGCAATTCAGTTGATCATTAATCAAGAATACGGCCTTTCCAAAAATGAGAACTCGCTACAGGGTTCATTTATTGTAGAAGAGTTAACAAACCTTGTTGAAGAAGCCGTTCTTCAAGAGTTCGATCGGATGTCAGAACGTGGTGGCGTGCTCGGTTCAATGGAAACGGGTTATCAGCGTGGCAAGATTCAAGATGAATCGATGCATTATGAAATGCTGAAACATAATGGAGAACTCCCCATTGTTGGCGTGAATACTTTCGTAAACCCAAATGCTGAAGAAGAGGCTGGGGATCTTGAGTTGGCGCGATCGACTGAAGCAGAAAAACAAAGTCAATTAAGCCGGCTCAAAGAATTTCATTCGCAACATAAAGATCAAAGTGAAATTCAAATTCAGAAACTAAAAAGAGCAGCACAAAATAATGAAAATGTCTTTGAAGCTTTAATGGATGCTGTTGAGCACTGTTCGCTCGGTCAAATAACGAATGCATTCTTTGAAGTCGGCGGTCAATATCGCAGGAATATGTAGACCTTAGTTTTATATGCGTATTGTCTCAACTACCTGTTCCAATACAGAGATTGTTTGTGCCCTCGGTTGCGAACAGTATTTAGTCGGTGTTGATAATCACTCTGATTACCCGAAAGCAGTCGTCGCCGACTTACCAAGAGTTGGGCCCGATCTTCAAGTTGATGCAGAGGTAATTTCTCAACTTAAACCTAATCTGGTTTTGGCTTCATTAACTGTCCCAGGTCATGAGAAGGTTATCGATTCTTTAAAAACTGCAGGATTACACTATTGGGCATCTTCACCAGAATCATTAGCAGCGGTTTACCAAGATATTGATGACATTGCACAACAGCTAGGTGTTACAGATCGTGGAACAAAATTGATTGAAGCTATGCGGCAACAAATTAAACCAGTAGATACGTCAGGTAAACAACGTCCTTTAATTGCAGTTCAATGGTGGCCAAAGCCAGTTATAGCTGCGGCAAAAAAAAGCTGGGTTCATGACTTGATTGAATTAGCAGGGGGTCGTAACGCATTAGAAGACATCGAAGAGATTAGTGCGCCGCTTGAGTTTGAAAATTTTTCTGAATTAAATCCCGACATCATTGCGATCTCATGGTGTGGCGTAAAAGAAGATAAGTACCGCCCATCAGTAATAAGCGACAACCCATTGCTAAGTTCGGTATCAGCTGTTCGAAATCAACGACTAATTTCAATCCCTGAAGCATTTTTGGGTAGACCTTCAGTGCGACTCGTTGAAGGGTACAAACTACTAAAGCACGCAGTGGATAAGTTTAATAAAGAAATAAGTTAGTAAATTAATAGTTATGTTTTTCTGGGCCAGATAATTATTCGATAGTGGCTATAATATCGCCTTCTTTTAATACCACTTCACATTCTTTCTTAATCGTCAGTTTCCCAGAGCAGGGTGCCGGAAATTCAAGCGATGCTTTTTCAATCATAATGTCAGCTAATACCGCATCTTTTTCGACATCATCACCATCTTCAAAATACCAGGCGACAATCACGGCTTCAGCATCATCTTCCAATATGTCGCTTGTGATTTTTATATCCATGTTATTAATCCTTCATCATTTCTTTGACGGTATTAAAAATCTTATCTTTGTTTGGTAAAGCGAATTGTTCCATCACCCGGGTAAAAGGTATTGGAATGTCAGGAAAAGCAATTCGTTGGGGTGAAGACTTGAATACGCTACTGTCTTGCTCTGCAACAGAAGAAATTATTTCGCCTGACACACCATAGCTAATGTAGTCATCATCTATGACCAATAGACGGCCAGTCTTGGAAACTGAATTAAAGATGGTGTCGCGATCAAGAGGTACTAAAGTGCGCAGATCAACGACTTCAGCCTCAACACCTTCTTTAGCTAAGTCTTCTGCTGCATCAAGCGCCATGTGCACAGTGACACCCAAAGCAACAAGGGTTATGTCTTTACCTTCGCGAACGATGGCTGCTTCACCAAAGGGAACGCCATAGGTTTCTTTTGGCACATCAACGATTGAATTTTTAACAGTGCCTAGCCAGCCCATACCTTGTAAGTTTTTATGCAACATAAAAATCACCGGGTTGTCATCAGCGACAGCGGTATGCATTAGACCTTTTGCATCATAGGCATTTGATGGAACAACGACTTTCATTCCGGGCAGATGTGCAAAGGTTGCATACAGACATTGACTATGTTGACCTGCGTCGCCATAGCCACCACCGACTGAGGTCATTAGCACCATAGGAATAGGTTGGTTGCCGCCTGAAAAATAGCAATTTTTTGCAGCAAGATTGTAGATAGCATCCATACATACGCCAAAAAAATCGACAAACATGAGTTCTACGATCGGGCGCATGCCTGTTGCAGCGGCACCTACAGCAGCGCCGATAAAGGCAGTTTCTGATATAGGTGTGTCGCGGACGCGATCAGGACCAAACTTATCTAATAAACCAGTGGTAGTGCCAAAGACACCGCCGAGTTTGGCGACATCTTCGCCCATGACAAAAACATTATTATCAGCTTCCATTTCTTGAGAAATAGCTTCACTGATTGCCTTTGCAGTGGTTAATTTACGTTTTGGTGTTGCCATGATTCTCTCCTATGCAAAGACTTTTTCTAGTGCTTCAGCAGCTTCGGGTTCTGCTTCATTTCGGGCAAACTCAAATGCCGCATCAACCTCAGCATGCATAGCATCTTCAATTTTTTTCAAAGCAGCTTCATCTACGCTACCACTTTCTAATAAATGATTTCGAAATGCTGGAATTGGGTCTTTCGAGAAAAGACCATCTTTTTCACCCTCTGGGCGATAGGCTTCAGCATCACCCATAAAGTGGCCCGCCAAACGATAAGTTTCTATCTCTATAAGGCTCGGACCTTCGCCGGCACGCGCTCTGTTAATGGCGCGTTCTGCAGCATCATAAATAGCCAGAGGATCATTACCTTCAACATATTCTCCGGGGATGCCATAGGCAGCCGCACGAACATCATTTCTTGGAACAGCTGTTGCATCTGTTTTTGCGACAGAAATACCCCAAGCATTGTCTTCAATAATACAAACAAAAGGGAGTTTCCAGACAGCGGCAAGATTCATGGCTTCGTGAAAGCCACCTTGATTAGCAGCACCTTCGCCAATAAAGGCGACAGCAACACCTGGTTCATTACGTAGTTTACGTGCAAGCGCTACACCGGCCGCAGGGCCCATGCCTTCCGCAATGATGCCACTACAGGCAAAATTTACATTGGTATCAAACAAATGCATATGACCACCCCGACCGCCGGATAGGCCGGCCTTTTTACCAAATATCTCAGCAGTCATTGCCTTTAAATCAACGCCTTTGGCAATGGCTATATGGTGAGGTCGATGCGTTGCAAAAACGGCATCGTCTGCATTGAGGTGCGCACAAACACCAACAGCGCAGGGTTCCTGGCCATTAGACAGGTGCATTTCGCCAGGAACAGGGCCATTGGCCATATTAAATACGGGTTGCTTTCCTTCTAGATAAGCAGCCTCCATGCATTCTTCGTAATAACGACTTTTGAACATATTTTCATACATCCAACTCTGCTGATTAGCATCGGCTTGCATCGAAAGAATCTCCTGATTAATTTGATCAAAATTAAACTGTTTCGGTTACTACATCATATAAACCTCTGGTCTCATTTACAAACCTTGCGTTATTAATGGGGATTAATATTAGTAAAGCAAAATCGATTGTAAAAAATAATCTACAATGTACAGTCTTCCTTCAACATTTTACCGATTCAAGAATCAGTGTTGTATTAACAAAATCGACTGAATAGAACTTATCAGGGAGACTTCAGTGCTTAAAGTAAATTCATCAGCAAATATCGAGTCCGGAAACGGGTTTAAGCGAATGTTTGTTGAAAACAAATTATCGCTAGGGATTTTTTTTCCACTTGAATCATACGAAAGCGATGTCCCTTCAATGGAAGATCAAGAGCGTCTTGCAAAATTAGCCGAGGAATTGGGTTATGCAGCGCTTTGGTTTAGAGATGTGCCTTTACGTGATCCGAGTTTTGGTGATGTTGGTCAAATCTTTGATGTTTGGGTTTATCTCAGTTGGATAGCTGCTCACACAAACAATATTGCGCTTGCAACAGGTTCAGTCATTTTGCCGATTCGACATCCATTGCACTTCGCGAAAGCCGCAGCATCTGTTGACCAACTATCAAAGGGTCGGTTGGTGTTAGGCGTGGCTTCTGGAGATAGACCTGTAGAATTTCCCGCATTTAATGTTGATATTGAAACAAGGGGCGAACGATTTAGAGATCATTTCGAAGCAATTAAACAAGCATTGGAAGAAAATTTTCCGCATATTCAAAGTCAATCATCAGTATTGAAAGGAATGGCTGACACCATCCCAAAGGCGGTTGGTAAATTACCATTTCTTGTTACTGGCAATAGTCAACAGAATTTGGGCTGGATAGCAGCTAATGCTGATGGCTGGATTACTTATCCACGGCCAATCGATAGTCAAGCAAAGATAATTCAACAATGGCGCGAAGAATTGAAAATGAATGCAAATGAGCAATTTAAGCCATTTGCCCAATCGTTCTATATTGATTTAAGCGAAAATCCCAATGAAGCACCTACACCAATTCACCTTGGGTTTAGGGGTGGCGCTAATGTAATGATTGAATTTCTTGAACAATGTCAGCTTATCGGTGTAAACCATGTGGCCTTAAACCTTAAAATAGGCAAACGTCCTGCAGAGGAAGTTATCGCAGAAATTGGTGAAACGGTTCTGCCAAACTTTATTAATGAATAATTAAACAGATATAAATTACAGAGAACCAAGATGATCAATAAAATTTATGCTATGGATTTCGCTTTTTACAACACTCAAGGTGTTTATGACTTTGATGCACAGTGCGAAATGGTTAAAGAGATTGGCTATGATGGAATTCATCGTTCTATTTGGGACGGCACTCGTTGGCAAACCGCAGACGTTCTGGCAACAGTAAAAGAAAAGCATGATCTTGAGGCAACAGGCATTTATATTGTGCTTGATTTAGATTTCCCGACAGATCATCCACATAACAGTGGGATTCTCACGCTACTTGAAAATATTGAAGGTTGTACGCAAATTGACCTTTCTATTCGTAGTGCTGGTCGGGGAATTACGCCTTCTTCCGAACAAGGAGATGAGCCAGTCACAGAATGGTTAAAGCAAGCATTAGAAATATGTGAGCGTCGCGGAATCGATATACTCTTATATACACATATAAAATTTTGGTTAGAGCGACATAGTGATGCGGTTCGTCTATGTAGGGCAATCAACCATCCGAACCTTGGTATCGTCTTCACAAGTTTCCATTGGTATGCATTAGAAGGCGGCAGCCCGAGCCGTGTTCTTAACGAGGTATATCCTTATCTTCGTAAGGTGCATTTGTCTGGCAGTCGTCAAAGTCCGCTGGGATTTGCAGGTGTTGCAACAGTAGAACCACTGGATGTGGGTGAATTAGATAACTTTGCCATTATTGGCGCTCTAAAAAACAAAGGCTATGGAGGAATGTTTGGTTATCTTGGTTGGGAAGAAGGGGGAGACCCTTATGTGAAGTTGAAACGATCTCATGATGTACTGCGAGATATGATAAAGCGCGCTGATGAACACCCTAATTGGACAAGTCATGTGCCCGTTTAGTAGGAATAGATCGTAGTAAAACCTTTAAAAATGGCTTTCTAAAGCCATCTTAGGAAAGAAAGTACTTTGAGGCGGGTTCAATAAAATATTTCAGTTTATGAATATCAAATTGCATTGATAATGCAGGCCTAGATTGCGACATTAAATACCTTCGATTATTAGCTGATTATCACATACTATTAGGCATTGGCCTGTTTTGTTGAATGGCTCTCAATGATGATGAATGTAGTAGTAGATCATTGGAATCATAAATGCATGGTCTCCACAATCACAATATGAGGAGAAACTAGATGTCAGATCGAATTTTGAAAATACTCGTCATTGTATTATTTTCTATTAGTTCTTTTTCAGTTCTCGCTGATCCTACCGAACCTGAACAAGCAAAGACATGCTCCATGGATAACAATCGACTAGAAGAGATAATTCGTCGGTTAGATAAATCTCCTGAGGGCAGCAATGGAATGTGGCAATTAAAAGTAGGCAATCATGCTGTCACTGTTATTACCGATGAAGAAGCTGATCGCATGCGCATTGTCATTCCCATCACAGAAACATCCGAACTTACAGAGAAACACCTGTATAGAATCATGCAAGCAAACTTTGATAGCGCATTAGACGCACGCTATGCCATTGCCAAGGAGATATTATGGAGTGCTTTTATTCATCCCTTGTCAACGTTGAGCGATGAAGACTTTTTAAGTGGGCTCGGACAAACAGTCAATTTAGTTGATACCTTTGGGGGTAGTTTTTCTTCTGGCTCAAGCACTTTTATAGGTGGTGATAGTCAAGGGCTCAAAGAAAAAGAATTAATAAAAGAATTATTGAAAAAGGGTAAAGCGATTTAACACCACAATAAATTTTAAATTTAAAGAACTATGAATAAAAAAACACAAACAACGATTGGTGCGGCCAATGGAAAACTTATAAGCCAACTAGCTAAGCTTAGTAATCGGCACGGCATGATTGCAGGTGCGACAGGCACAGGTAAAACGGTAACCTTACAAATTTTAGCAGAAGGCTTTTCTCAGTTAGGTGTGCCGGTATTTGTTGCAGACATCAAAGGTGATTTGTCAGGTCTTGCAAAAGAAGGTGCGCCTCACCCCAAGATTGATGAACGGCTCGCAGAGATCCCAATAAAAGATTTTGTATTTAACGCGAACCCAGTTGTATTTTGGGATATGTTCGGTAAAAAAGGCCATCCGATTCGAACAACTATCTCGGAAATGGGACCATTGTTGTTATCGAATTTACTAGAATTAAATGATACTCAGAGTGGCATCCTCTACGCTTGTTTCAGTATTGCAGATGATGAAGGTTTATTGTTACTAGATCTTAAAGACTTGAGATCGATGCTCAGTTGGATGGCTGAAAATGCTAGTGAGTTAAGCTCAAATTACGGCAATATATCAAAAGCCAGTGTCGCTGCGATTCAGCGAAGGTTATTAGTTCTTGAACAACAAGGCGCAAAGAATTTTTTTGGCGAGCCAGCATTAGGTTTGCGTGATTTAATGCAAAGAGATGAAGATGGTCGCGGCATTATCAATATACTTGAAGCGACAAAATTATCTTCGCAATCACCGAAGCTCTATGCTTCATTCTTATTATGGTTACTGTCAGAATTATTTGAACAATTACCCGAGGTAGGCGACGCTAAAAAACCAAAATTAGTATTCTTCTTTGATGAAGCACATTTATTGTTTGATCGGGCACCACGTTCTTTAGTCGATAAAATTGAACAAGTTGTACGTTTGATTCGATCCAAAGGTGTCGGTATCTACTTTATAAGTCAAAATCCTACTGATATTCCTGAAGATATATTAGGCCAACTCGGCTTACGTATTCAGCATGCCTTACGTGCCTTCACGCCAAAAGACAAAAAAGTAGTTAAGACAGTTGCTGAAACATTTCGTCCAAACCCAAACTTTGATTGCAAACAAATCATTACTGAGTTGGGTACAGGTGAAGCATTGGTTTCTGTTCTTGACGAGAAGGGTAGCCCAACACCAGTAGAGCGTACTTTGATTAGGCCACCACAATCACGTATCGGACCATTAAAAGCAGCAGAGCGCACAGCAGTAATTGAAAATTCTATTATTGGTGAAAGTTACAATGAACCTATGGATAGAAATTCAGCGCATGAGATATTACAAAAACGTGCAAAGAAAACAGTGCAAAAAGTAGAAAAGACTCAAGCAAGACAAACAACGAAAGCAAAACAGCCCGCTAAACGACGTAGCAACCGACAGGGCATTGGCGAAGCGATGATGAAAAGTGTAGCGCGTAGCATGGGAAGTGCCTTAGGCCGGAAAATCATCCGTGGAATCTTAGGATCAATGTTTGGGAAATAAAATAAACACAATAATTAAAGTAACATCAATTATTTCAAAATATCAAATTATCTCTCTGTTTCTAACACACATCTTCAATTTATTTTGTAAATGTCACGAGTAAAAGAAATAAAAGATGATTACGGATTTTTTGGAATTGGGATTCTGAATAACAGTGATCAAATAAATATAGGGACGCTTTGGCGCTCAGCTTATTTATTAGGTGCAAGCTTTATATTTACTGTGGATAAAAAATACAAACAACAGGGAAGCGATGTAACAAAATCATGGACTAGAATACCGCTGTATCATTTTAAGACTTTTGACGATTTAAAAGATAATTTACCGTACTCTACAAGATTGGTTGCGGTAGAAATGGGTGATGCTGCAATACCCTTAAATGAATATGAGCACCCGGATAGAGCCGTATATCTATTAGGAAATGAAATCAGTGGGTTACCGCAGAAGGTTTTAGAACAATGCCAATCTTTAGTGAAACTCCCAGGAGAGTACTCATTAAATGTGGCAGTAACAGGCAGCATTGTTATGTATGACCGAATGACCAAGGGTGGAGGAAAGTCATGAATTGCCAACTCAGGCATAGTATTAATGCCGATATACAAGGCTGATCAGTTATCAAATCACTCGAAACTGTACTGAATACACAAGTACCGTTAGAATCGCGCTGAAAATATTAATAATTTTGAGGTTTTAAAGCCAGCATGACCATATTGACGACCTTTTCAGAGGCAGAGTTTGAGAAAGTAGCCGGAACACAAATTAAGGGAGAAGAAGAAGCGCAAGTATCGATGTTCATTGATTTTGTACAAGAGGCAATACAGTTTTGTATGGTGCAAGCAGATATTGAAGAGACAGGATGCTCATTGCACTATTTATCTATTGATGTCCATCCGTTCAAGGATATGGGCGACCTATATGAACTTGCCTATATCGATTTCCATACAATACTCGACCTTCCCGAAAAGGCAGAAGATACACTTAAGATTGAATTGCCGATTATAGAAGAGGGTGTTGGACGAATAAGTGAAGTCGCAAAAATACTCGGTATACCTTCGGATGAGCCTGGAGATGCAATTTTAGCTTTTTTTCGGATACGCTTAGCACATAAAATGTTAGAAAATACATTGGACTTTGAAAGCATCAAATCTGTAATACGCGGCACCAAAGATTCGTTGGCTATTTTGAAAACGAAAGGAATGCACCCTACGAATATGGGCGGTATTTTAGACACATCAGATACAGTAAGAATGAGCGAAGTCTGGGGGCTAGAAGATGATGCTCCGGAAGAAATGCCACAGTTTTTTGTGTTTGAGTAAACTATAATAGTTATAAGGTTCAAATGAACTTAATTGTTCAGTGAAACAATTATTCAGGGATTGGATGGTAACTATCTATGCTCTATACATTAATTTATAAAAGCTCTGCTATTATGGATTTTGATCGTTATGAACTTCATAAACTATTGTCACAATCGAGAAATAAAAATCAGCGGCTAGAGATTACTGGAATGCTTTTATATGCGAATAAAAAATTTATTCAAGCATTAGAAGGGGAAAAGAATCAAGTTTTAGAACTTTATAATGTCATAATGGATGATTCTCGACACTTCAACGTAACAACACTCATGGAAAATGAAATCGATGCGAGGGAGTTTCCTCATTGGACTATGGGTTATAAAAACATCAATTCAGATGTATATAAAAACATACCTGGTATTACATTATTTCTTGATGATGAAGCAGAAAGTCCATATGACTTGCTGCTAAACTTTAAAAACGATGCTAGCTGTTTTGAAGTTCTATAATAAATCTTATGCGATTACTTTTCGTGATCTGTAAGTGTATTAGTATTCAACTAACTACCCAAAGCAGACTTGAAAATATCAATTTAAATTGAATGTCTCTTATGTTTGGAGGTTTTTATTGAATGAGATTATTGAGATAATCGGACTAATATTTGCTTTGTGCGTTATATTAAGCATAATTTTCCCTAGTTTATTTGAAGATAAACGCTGTCCTAAGTGCCGAACTAATAGTTCGTTAAATAAAACTGGGAAAACTGATCCTGCCGATCCATATTTACTTGAATCATATAAAATAGAACTGAAATGTAAAAATTGTGGGTTCTCTAAATGGGTTGATAGAACAGCAAAAGCTACTATGGGCGGAGAATAATTAGGCTTAATATTCAACTAATGACTGCTTATGGCCGAAAGTTGAATTTTTGTAACTAATTTAAAATAACGCATTCCTGTAAATCGTCTCTTCGGACTCCTGTCCTCTCGAGACATACGGTCCATCCATGGACGTCGCCGCTCCTGCGCGTCCATGCGCCCGCGACATAAAGTACATCCTGTACATAAAAAAGCCGGGTCATAAGCCCGGCTGAAATTTATGAACGGATTAGTTGGGGAAAGGAGGGAAAACCCGTTCTTATCTGGTTTATCGACCGAATTAAATTCAACTTTAGGCTAAATTACTTATCAAGGTCTTGCTTGAAGCACCGACTTCTTCCTTCACCAACTTAGGAACTAGGTAACCCGATACACGGGATTGCATTTCATTTAACAACTTTTGCGCCTCATCTTGCGAAACATCATAATGTGCTGCGCCAGCTACCGGATCTAACAGATGCAGGTAGTAAGGTATGACATTATTTTCAACAAGTCGTTCTGATAAGTCTATCAACTGCGTAACAGAATCATTAATACCATTTAGTAGCACTGATTGATTTAAAATTAATACGCCAAATTCTTGTAGCCGATTAATAGCATTTGAAACTGTATTGTCTAATTCGTTAGCATGATTAGTATGTATGACGAAAATAATTGATTTATCGTTATCTGTAATTTGTTTTAGTAATGTATTCGTTATGCGAGCAGGGAGGACGATAGGCAGTCGTGTATGAAAGCGTATGCGTTTTATGTGTTTGATTGTTGCTAACGATGAACAAATATCTTGTAGACGTCTATCTGATAAAGTTAGTGGATCACCGCCACTAAGTATCACTTCTTCAATGCTATTGTCATTTTTGATGAGATCTAATGATGTTTGCCAGTGTTTGCTTGAAGCGGAAGATTCCTGATAAGGGTAATGGCGTCTAAAACAATAACGACAATGTACGGCACAGGCACCTGTTGTTATTGCCAAGACACGGCTGTTATATTTTTGTAATAGTCCTTGAACGGGTTGAACATTTAGCTCGGCAAGAGGGTCATTAATGAATCCATGTGCTTCATCTTCTTCAGCTTTATATGGGAATACCTGTCGCAAGATGGGGTCATTTGGATCATTCTTCTTGATTCGATTGGCGAAAGCATAGGGCACTCTCACAGGAAATTGGGTTATAGCCTGTTGGCTATAACCGATTGCTCCGGCCTTTAAACCGACGAAATCAAGTAAATCAGCGGGCTGACGAATGGCTTGTGCCAATTGTTCTTGCCAGGATAAAGACTGCATTATTTGCTCAGTTCCATGTATTATTGCGCTTTTTTGTAATCTCAAGCTTTAAACAGATTTATCATATTGGAAAGAGGACATCATGGCGACTTATAGCACCAACGAATTCAAATCAGGTCTTAAAATAATGATTGAGAATGATCCATGCTCAATTATTGAGAATGAGTTTGTTAAACCGGGCAAAGGACAAGCCTTTAACCGGGTTAAGATGCGTAACCTTAAGACAGGCAGAGTACTTGAAAAGACCTATAAGTCTGGTGAATCTGTTGAGGGTGCTGATGTGATCGATCTAGATCTGCAATATCTCTATAACGATGGAGAGATGTGGCATTTCATGAATAAAGATAGTTATGAACAGTGTGAAGCCGATGCAAATGCTGTTGGCGACGCTAAACAGTGGATTAAAGGTGAAGAAATGTGTCTTGTTACTTTATGGAATGATGTGCCATTGTCAGTTGCAGCACCAAACTTTGTAGTATTACAGGTGACAGATACAGATCCAGGATTAAAGGGCGATACTGCACAGGGTGGTTCAAAACCAGCAACACTTGAGACCGGCGCAATCGTTAAAGTCCCATTATTCGTTAATAATGAAGATTTGTTAAAAATTGATACTAGGACCGGTGAATACGTCGGTCGCTCGAAAGAGTAAATAAAGTAGCTACAAGTGCTAATTTCTATATTGTAGGCACATGTAATGACGGAGAAATCATGGCAACCCAGCGCTAGTTTAGAAGTAATAAAAAAACGCGCAAGATTGCTTCAGCAGATCCGAGATTTCATGATGGCACGTGAGATCATTGAGGTCGATACCCCCATTCTTAGTCACTTTGGTATCAGTGACCCTTATATTCAGAGCATTACGACATCATGCGCTTCTGAGAGTGATGCAAAGCTCTATTTACAGACTTCTCCTGAATTTTGTATGAAGCGATTGCTTGCAGCGGGTTCGGGATCAATCTATCAAATTGCACATGTATTCCGTAAAGAAGAAACAGGAAAACGACATAACACAGAGTTTTCCATGCTTGAGTGGTATCGAACCAATTTTGATTATTATCAACTCATGGATGAAGTAGCTGAGCTATTGAAGGATATTGGACTTGGTGCACCAGCAAGGATGAGCTATGCAGATGCATTTAAGCAAACGATGCAAATTGATCCCCACGCCGTAGTTACTGGTGAACTGCAAAGTCTTTGCAAAAAGAAAGGCTGGGAAGATGCTTGTGATGATAGACATGCAATGCTCGATTTTTTGTTTTCAGAGGTTGTTATTAAGAAGCTAAATCAGAGTAATCCCCTTTTTATTTATGACTATCCTGAATGCATGTCGGCTTTGGCAACGCTTAAAAAAAGCGAACCAATAGTTAGTGAACGTTTTGAACTATTCATAGCAGGAATGGAAATTGCCAATGGCTTTAATGAACTCATCAATGCAGATGAACAAGTTCATAGATTTGAACAAGAATTATTGACTAGAAAAAACAAAGGATTGGCAGAACCGCCAATCGATAAAGAATTTATTGCGGCACTTAAGTCAGGATTACCTGATTGTGCTGGTGTGGCAATTGGAATAGATCGTTTATTGATGGTTTTATCTGAAAAAGATGATATAAATGAAGTCAGTACGTTCACTTTGAGGTCTAATTAGTTTATGGGTATTTATTCAGTTAATAAGTTGATTGCTGAGACCCGTCGCATCGCTAAAGAATATCGCCTGGCTACCGGTAAAACGTTACCCGTCACCCCCGAAATTGCAATTAATGATGCAATTTCTATCCTTGAGCTATCACCAAATGATGAAAACATCCCTGGCTATGATGCAATCTATGAACTTGCTGGCGAATCACTAAAAGTACAAATAAAAGGTCGTGCTATCTTTAATGAAAAACGACAAGGGCATCGCATCGGACAGATAAAGACTGAACAAGAGTGGGATGCGATTGTGTTAGTGATAATGAATGCTGATTTTATGCCGGAAGAAATCTATATGGCAAAAAGAAACGAGATTATGGATGTACTAGAAGAAAAAAGAAAAAACAATAAGAAAGGCGCTATGACTATTGCGCAATTTAAGTTGATATCAGAATTACTCTGGACTGAGCAAAATGGTTTAGAGCAAAACTCTATTTAATAATAGAATATTTTAATTAGATATTGTTATTTACGATAATTATATATCTCACCCTTAATTCTCTTTGGTTTTACTAATATTTAATCTCAAAGCATTTTATGAAAACAATCAAAGAGGTCTTTTCTGATGGCGGTTCGTTAACAAATTTAATTGATGATTATAGTCATCGGCCAGAACAGGAAGATATGGCACATAAGATATTTGCAGCTATTTCTGAAGGTCAGGATTTAGTGTGCGAAGCAGGTACTGGCACTGGTAAAACAGTTGCTTATCTGGTGCCAGCCTTATTATCTAAACAAAAGGTAATCATATCGACGGGTACTCGTCATTTACAAGATCAACTTTATCAAAAAGATTTGCCTCTAGTACTTGAAGCACTTGCGACACCGGCAACAACAATGGTTCTTAAAGGACGTTCAAATTATTTATGTCTGCAGCATATGGATATTGCAATTCACGATAGTAAAGATTTGAGTTACCAAAACATGTCCGATCTGCAAGAAGTTGTGCAATGGTCTTCTGCAACCAAGACGGGGGATATAAATGAGTTAGGTATGATTGAAGAGAACTCAGTTATTCGATCAAGAATAACCTCAACAACAGAAAACTGTCTTGGCCAATCGTGTCCAAGCTTTGATGATTGCTTTGTTTTCAAAAACAGAAAAACTGCATTGGAATCAGATTTGGTGATCACTAACCATCATTTATTGTTATCTGATATGAGTTTGCGAGAAAAAGGTTTTGGAGAAGTATTACCTTTAGCTGATGTAATTGTTTTTGATGAGGCGCATCAATTACCCGAATTAGCATCGACATATTTCAGCCAAACCATGAGTACTCGTCAATTACTAGAATTAATTACTGATATTAAATCGGCTGATCATGAAGAAGCTGGTGATATAGAAGAACTAGCAGGGACATTAGCAAAATTCGAAAAAATGATACGGGATGTGCGTTTAGTGTTCGGACGAGAAGATCAACGTCTAAACTGGTTAGAGGTATGGGAGAAATCATTACTATCAACTGAACTACCAAAGATGTTGGCCGCCTTTCAAGATGTTATCGATATACTTGAAACTGCTTGTGGCCGTGGAAAGTTATTAGATAATTGCTGGCAGCGCGCAAAGGCGCATTACAATTTCATAGATGCCTATATTGAAACGAAAAACGAAGAATCAATTCGTTGGGTAGAAATACGTGGTCATCATCTATATTTAAACCAAACACCTGTTAATATCTCTGAAACCTTCCAGCAACGATTGAGTGAATATAACGCAACAAGCGTATTTACCTCAGCAAGCTTGGCCATAAATGATGATTTTAATTATTACAGTCGTCAGCTCGGCCTTGAAGATTGCCAAACACAAGTTTGGAATAGTCCGTTCGATTATCAAACCCAAACCTGTCTGTATGTGCCTCTTGATATGCCAGAACCTAATCAATTTGAGTTTTTTGATGCATTCATAGAAAGAACAATCAAGTTGTTATCATACAGTGAAGGTCATGCCTTTGTTTTGTTCACCAGTCATCAAGCATTGAAAAAAACGGCAGAGAAGTTATCGAAAGAAATTGATTACCCCATTTTTATTCAAGGGCAGGCACCTCGGTCAGAATTATTAAATCAGTTTCGAAACACAAAGAATGCGGTGCTGCTTGGTACTAGCAGTTTTTGGGAAGGCGTTGATGTAAAAGGCGAGGCCTTATCTTTAGTTATTATTGATAAGTTACCGTTTGCCAGTCCTGATGACCCTGTGCTGCAAGCGCGACTAAATTACTTTAGTAAACAAGGTAGTAATCCTTTTATGGAACATCAAGTTCCTCAAGCTGCGATAAGTTTAAAGCAGGGAGTGGGGCGATTAATTCGCGATGTAACTGACAGAGGCGTTTGTGTTATATGTGATAAACGAGTGATCAGAAAAGCGTATGGTAAGCGTATAATTAAAGCTTTGCCACCTATGCCGATCACGCATGAGTTGGATGATGTTAAAGACTTTTATAGTTAGCTTTTCATTGCCAATGTGATGCCGTCAGCTACGGGTAACATGCTGATCATAACGCGATCATCATTTTTTACATGCTCATTAAATTTTCGGATAGCAATCGTATCTTCATCTTGTTTGGCTTTGTCTGCAACGTTGCCAGACCATAAAACGTTATCTACGAGAATAATGCCACCAGGTCTAATGAGCTGTAATGTTTTTTCGTAATAATCGATGTATTCCGGTTTGTGTGCATCAATAAAGGCAAAGTCGTAGGTGTTCTTATTGCTTTCTTCTAATAATCGATCCAAAGTCTTTATTGCTGGCCCGATATGTAAATTGATTTTGTCTGTTACTTTCGCTTTGTCCCAGTATTTTTGTGCTATCGCGGTTACATCAGAATCAGTGTCGCAAGCATCTAGATGTCCACCCTCTGGTAGTGACATTGCTATTGAAAGACTGCTATATCCAGTAAAAACTCCAATCTCGAGTGCTTTTTTGACGTGTAATAATTTTACTAGAAATGAAATGAATTGGCCTTGTTCAGGTGCAATTTGCATCCTGGCCATAGGATGATTTGCTGTTTCTGCTCTACATTCTTGAAGTATTTCTGGTTCTCGTAATGAAACTGACAAGAGATAATTATAAACTTGTTCATCGAGCTGCATGCTTTTTCTGGACATAGGATACGAACCTAATAATTTTAATTAAAGAATATCATGATTGAGTCAATTGAAACGAGAACTAAGATAAATTCTAAAGACCCTGAAAGTATAAATATTATACAGATTACGGACACACATATTCTCGATGATGGCGCACCATCATTTAATGATTACGATACCTCTGCTAGTTTGGAGAGTGTAATAAATAAAATTATAGAGTCTGAGTCTGATGCGGATTTAATCTTATTAACAGGTGATTTGGTTCATGAACCCACTAAGACATCTTATCAAAAGTTGGCTGATCATTTGTCTGTCTTGACAACCCCCATTCTTAGTTTGCCAGGTAATCATGATATACCTGAATTAATGAGGTATGTAATGGGTGCTAATGGTCACGATACGGGAAACCTTATTAAATTCGATGATTGGACAATCATATTGTTAGATACCTGTGTAAGGAACGAGCACAGCGGAGAATTATCTACTGGTGAACTAAATTTCTTGCGGACAACGCTTGAAACTAATTTCGATTCTCACTTTTTAATAGCACTTCATCATCCTCCGGTATTAATAAATAGTAGTTGGATGGATGCTATGTCTTTAGTCAATGCAACAGACCTTTTAAAAATTGTTAATGATTTTCAACAAGTGCGAGGTATTGTTTGGGGACATATTCACCAGGAATTTGAACATGAAATTGCTAATGTGAAATTACTTGGTACACCATCAACCTGTTTGCAATTTAAGCCCGGTAGTAATGAATTTTCTGTTGATGACAAAGCGCCTGCTTATAGGAAGTTGACACTTAAAAAGAATGGTTCGATCAGTTCAAATGTTGTTTATATGAATAATTGAAGTCAGGGCTGTTTGCTAACAACTTTATTTCTTAAATATACTGGCGTGGCTTCTTCAACGGGAATTGCGTTCCCTTCGAGGTAGGCTGGCTTTGCTAATGCAACAATGTCCTTTGCTGATGGGAACACATCACCATTGAACCCGCTCAACTTGTGATCAAAGTGTGTTTGAAGTTCTTCACTGTATGTATTCCACCCGGTTCCAGCACCGAACCATTCACCTCTTGATGGTTTGGAAATGTCAGAAGGGGAGCAAACTTTTTCTTCAGTAATTTGTTGCATCAACCCTAAATCATTCTTCTTGAAAAGACCCCAGTAAATTTCTTGCATACGCGCATCAATTGCTGATGCAACTTGCGAGTGCTCGTGAGCAAAATGCTGAGCCAGTGCATTCAACGATGAAATTGGTATGACAGGTGTATCATGTGCAAACGCAAGGCCTTGTATAACGCCAACAGCGACACGAACACCTGTAAATGCGCCAGGTCCTTGGCCAAATGCAATTGCGTCAAGATCTCTGGTTTGTATATCAGCTTCACGTAGGAGCTCATCGATCATTGGTAGAATTAACTCTGTGTGCCGTCTTGGGGAAACTTGAAAACGATGAATGCAACTATCATCTATATCAAGCGCCGCAGAACACGCTTCCGTGGCTGTTTCAATTGCTAATATTTTCATTATTTATTTCTGCTGAATTCCTTTAAATAGCCATGTATTGTTTTTTTAAAATACAGCGAGAATTGGCTAGGATCAATATACAAGTTATTAATATAAATGCTGGCCAAATTTCGCTTATTGAACCGATATTAATCTCTTAAATTTATGAATGTTCAATAATTTTACATTCGCAAAATGTGCATCTAAAGCATTTCATTTAAAACAGGTTCTCATATTTGTAAATTCATTCGTCAATGTTGTCGTTTTAAGTAGACAAAACCAAATATCTCTAAATCAGGATTACTATAAAACAATGACTTACACCATCATTGTTAAAGGACAGCCGGTTTGAGTCGATAACATATATTACATTTAGGTATTTTTACGATTATCTACATTAACAAACAACATATTTGAACAGATTTATGTATGGATTTATAAAACGCGATGGAAAGTCAAACTCAAGAGACATCAGTAAGCGATGACGAGCCTTCTGCAAATGGATGGTTCCAGATTGCTACGCCTGAAGATGGTCTAATTGTAAGTGTTAAAAAGATAGTCAGACATACGGGTAATGGAAAACCCGTTAAAGCTGTTGATATTCTGAAAAAACTAAAACAGGAGAAGGTCGTCTATGGCATTGATCGGGACGCAATAGACAAATTAATTGTCTCGGTTGACGAAAATAATATTCCAGAGGAACCTGTCGTGATTGCCAAGTCAGATGTTGAGAACGGCACAAACGGAACTATTGAATGGTGTATAGATGGAATTACAGATGAGGGCGCAACGTATCTGGTAGTGCCAGGAGTAAAAGTTGCTGTAAAGACATTATCGTCGCAGGGCAAAAAAGGAAAAAATGTTTTCGGCAAAGATAAAAATCCGCGACCTGGTTTTGATCAGCAAATAAATAATGAAGAGGGTGTTATATATACGCAGGAAACTGATGGAGTAGTTGTCTATGAATGTAACCATACAGGGTTACTTCATTATAAATCTGGCACACTCAATGTTGAATCTGCTCTTGATATAACTGAAGATAAATTACAAGTCTGCATGGATATTCATGGTGGGAAAGTAATCGGTTTAAATAGAGAAGTTTCAAAAGGGGATATACTTAAAACACTTGAATCAGTAGGTATTGTAAATGGTATAGATCTCTATCAAATTGAATCTGCATTGAAACAAGCTCAATCATCAAGCGAAGCCATTAAGAGTGTGGTCGTTGCGAAAGGTGATGCTGCGGTTAATGGCGAAGATGAAACAATTGAGTGGTTGATGGATATCCAGTCAGAAGAAATCAATAAGCGTGCTGCATTACCAGGACAAACTGTCGCACGTATAAAATCAAACTTGAATTACAAAGCTGGCCTCGATGTGTTCGGTGAAATTATTTCCGGAGATGACGGTGCTGAATTAACTCTTAATTGCGGTCATGGCATAGAAGAAATAAAGACTTCTGGGCTTCGTGAATATAAGGCATTGACATTAGGCGTTGCCCAACTTGAACATGAAACTAATGTGCTAAGTATTAACTCGGGAATTCATGTGTCTGAGGATAAATTAAAAGTTACGATGAGTTTATTACGTTCGGGTGTTGCGGCTGAAGAAGGAAATATTTTGTTGCAGCATGTTGTATCAACATTAAACGAGCATGATGTTGTTTACGGTATAAAGACAGATGCTATTAAGTTAATTTTAGAAAATATTAATAGTGATAAAAAATCCAAGGTTGATTTGCTAGTAGCGGAAGGTCTTCCCGCGAAAGATGGAATTGATGCTCGGGTGGAATTTGATAAAGAACTCGCCATTGGTGGGAGAATTTTACCAAATGGTGAGATTGATTATCATGAAAAATCATACCCATGGAATGTAAAGGTAGATGATGTGGTTGGCAAACTTATACCGCCAAAACGTTCAGAAGATGGACGGAATGTAATCGGTGAAGAGTTACTTGCAAAACAAGTTAAGGATTCTGAACCAGTACTTGAAGGCGTCGTGAAAGAAGCCGACGGCACTTTGCGTATTACAGAAGATGGTATTTTACTGGTTAATGGTATCAATTTTAAAGTTTCTGATAATCTGGAGCTTGATGGTGATGTATGTCAAAAGACTGGCAATATTAATTCAGATAAGACAGTCAATGTTAAAGGCTATGTTGGTGCTGGATTTGTTCTAGAGTCAAAAGGTGATGCCATCATTCAAGAGAATGTTGAGAATGCGACTGTTAAGGCTGGTGGTAATGTTGTTATTAAATCAGGTATCAGGGGTACGCAAAGTAAAATTATCGCCGGACAAAATATTGCAGCTTCATTTGCTGAGCATGCAGATCTAAATGCTATGGGTGATATTTTAATTGAGAACAGTCTTATTAATTGCAATACAAATTCTCAGGGTATAGTTCAGGTTGGAAATAGTAAATCGAAAAAAAGCATATTAGTCGGTGATGTGACACAGGCTATAAAAGGTGTCGAAGTTGCTATTCTAGGGTCAGATAGTTTTAACAAAACGATCGTTGAAGTTGGTGCTGGTAATGATGCACAGATTAAATTGAGAGAACTGGTGGACGAAGTTCTTAGCACTAAAAAAGCAATTACTGATGTAAAAAAGCTACATGAACATTGTTGCAAGAATCCTAAGGCACAAAAAGAACAGAATGCATTATTACTAAAACTATCAGGTACGTTAGAACAGAAAAATATTCAATTTGAAGAGTTACTCGAAGAAAAGGAGGCCTTAACTGCTTTAATGGCCGATTCAAAAGATGCCCGGGTTGTCATACGCAATAGGGTTTATCCAGGTGTGGTAATTCGCATTATGAATAAAGTCTACGAAGTAAAAGAAGAAAGAAACGCAGGGGTTTTTCTTCTAAAAGGCGAAGAAATAGTATTTGCCCCTGCCTAGCATCGAATTGTTTAGTATATATGGCTTAAAAAAGCCATTTTGAAAGATATTCTTAATTTAGTTTCAAGCTTCGGCGAAGCACTCTATAATCCACATCCATGTTGAAATCATTTGAAGCACTGATTGGTTTACGTTATGTCCGTGCACGTCGTCGTAACCATTTTATCTCCTTTATATCCTTAACCTCTATGCTAGGTGTAGGTCTAGGAGTAATGGCGTTGATTACGGTTTTATCTGTTATGAATGGCTTCGAAAAAGAACTTAAAGAACGTATTTTAGGTATGGCGTCACATGCCACTGTTATTGAAGACGGGAATGTCTTGAATGACTGGCAACCAATAGCAGAAGAGGTGTTGCATCATCCTGATATTCTTGGTGTTGCGCCTTATTTCCATGCTGAAGGTATGTTAGTCAAAGATAAAAGCGTCAATGGCACGATTATTAGAGGTATCTTGCCTACCGAAGAACCTAAAGTCTCAACAGTCACTGAAACCATGATCCTTGGTGATTTTAATGAACTTAGAGCCGGTGATTTTAATATTGTATTGGGAAAAGAACTCGCACGAAAATTACGTGTGTCAATTGGCGATAAAGTAACGTTGGTTGCGCCACAGGCAAATGTCACACCGGCAGGTATTTTGCCAAGACTTAAACGATTTACTTTGGTAGGTATATTCGAAGTCGGCATGCATGAATTTGACAGTGCCTTGGCTCTAATCCATATGGAAGATGCCTTCCGTTTATTTCGAAAAACAGGACCTACGGGACTCCGCTTGAAAACGAACAATATCCTAAAAGCACCAATAATTAGTCGTGAGATAGTTGCGCAATTACCCGGCAGATATTGGGTGGTTGACTGGACGCAACGACATGCTAATTTCTTTCGCGCATTAAAAACTGAAAAAACAGTAATGTTTGTCATATTGCTACTGATAGTTGCAGTTGCAGCATTTAATATAATTTCAACATTAGTAATGATGGTTTCTGACAAACAAGCCGACATCGCTGTTTTACGTACACTAGGTGCTAGTCCAGGAAGTATATTAAAGATATTTATGATTCAAGGGACAATCATTGGTGTCGTCGGTATAGCTATGGGAGTTATCGGTGGAATCTGGTTAGCAACTAATGTAGAAACAATAGTGCCAGCGATAGAGTCAATGATTGGTCAAAAATTCTTGTCAGCAGATGTTTATTACATCAGCGATCTTCCTTCAGACATGCATTGGAATGATGTAATTACTATAAGCATTGTTGCGTTTGTACTCTGTTTATTAGCGACGATCTATCCTGCACTACGAGCAGCAAAGACACAGCCTGCGGAGGCATTACGTTATGAGTGATGCTCTAATCGAAACAAGAGAACTCACTAAATGTTTTAACGATGGTGAACTTCGTGTTGAAGTTTTAAAAGGTGTTGATTTCAGTATTAAGTCAAATCAGAGTGTTGCAATCATAGGCACTTCAGGTTCCGGTAAAAGTACCTTGCTACATTTGCTGGGCGGTCTTGATATTCCTGACAAAGGTGAGGTTCTTGTGAACGATAAGGATATGGGAAAACTAAACGATGAACAACGAGGTGATCTACGAAACAAGCATCTTGGTTTTGTTTATCAATTTCATCATCTCTTGTCAGAGTTTACTGCACTGGAAAACGTTGCCATGCCATTATTAATAAGACGTGGAAATAGAAAAGAAGCGATGGATAAAGCTGCAGACTTGTTGAATAAGGTTGGCCTATCGGAACGCGTGCAACACAAACCAGGTGAATTATCCGGTGGAGAACGACAACGTGCAGCAATTGCCAGAGCATTAGTCACAGAACCTGCTTGTATATTAGCGGATGAGCCAACGGGTAATCTGGATGAAAAGACAGCTGATCAGGTTTTTGATTTGATTCTAGAGTTAAATCAAAGTTTAGGTACAAGCTTGATAATGGTTACACACAATATGGAACTGTCACGCCGTGTGGATCGTGTTTTAGAATTAAAAGAAGGAGTCCTGCAAAACTAGGGGTTTACTCTTTAGTTCGTCGTCTGCTTTCCCACTTGTTAACTGCACTTATTCTCCATACTAAACGAATAATGAAGTAAGTTAATATTGAGCTGATTGTTCCTAATATAAAACACCCAAGCACTAGTGGTTCCCAGATAGGTATGAGTGTTGTGCTAATCCATTCCCATGAAAAAGAAAAATCTACATTTTTTTCTTCTAAGCCTAATAACATGGCGCCTAATTGATATGCGAAGAAAAATAGTGGTGGGATAGTGACCGGATTACTAAATAACGAAAAAACAACTGCCATAGGCAGATTGACTCTAAATAGGATTGCAAACGCAGCTGAAACTATTGTTTGAACTGGTAAAGGAATAAAGGCGCAAAACATACCGATAGCTGCACCACCAGCCGATGAACGACGATGTAAATGCCAGATATTGGGATCATGCAGGTAGTCTGAAAAAAGATGCATCCCCCCATGTTTGTGGATGTGTTCCTTTTGTGGCAGATAGCGTTTAAAAAAATTCCGTAAGCTCATTTGATCTTAATGTTTTGTATTGCCCAAAAAAAGCGCGCTATTATAGCCCAATAATTATTACAGGGAGTTAATATTTATGCTTGCATGGACGCTGGCATTTGCCGCAGGTATTTATTGCCTGTTGCAGTTCTCAATTATGCCCAGTTTATGGGTTATTCTTATTTTACCCTTATTATTTCTCCTGAATCGATATTTTTCAGTTTTTAGATTGATATTGTTGTTTTGCCTTGGTTTTAGCTGGGCTTTATTTCGTTTAGGAAGTGATGTCAGCCATCCACTCAACCCTGAGCTAGAGAGCAAGGTCGTACTGTTAACTGGTAACGTGGTTTCATTACCAGTAACTTATGATGACCATGTGCAATTTTTATTTGATGTTGGTGATATCGTCGACAATCAAAAACAACATTATGCCTCGCCTGGAATAATCCGTTTAAATTGGTATAAAACCAATGTGATTCCCGAGCCAGGTGAAACATGGTTATTAAGCGCTAAATTAAAACGCCCTTATAGTTTTATGAATCCAGGCGGTTTCGATTATGAAACATGGCTGATGAGACAGGGAATAAAAGCAACAGGCTATGTAAAGAATAGCAAAGCGAATCAAATGCTGAGTGACAGTAATGGATACTACATTCAAAGGTTACGTTACAAGCTATCTCAAGAAATCAAAAACAAGATAGACACACCGTTGCTTGGCTTGGTGTTGGCATTGAGCCTGGGTGATCGTAGTCAACTCGACAAAAGTCAATGGAGGGTGTTGACGCAAACAGGCACAAACCATTTGATTGCTATATCTGGTTTGCATCTAGGGTTAATTGCCGGCTTAATTTACTTTTTATCGCAAACGATCTGGCGTCAGTTTTATTTTGCTACACAAATCATTCCTGCACCGATAGTTGCTTCAATACTTGCCTTCGTAGGCGCATTCTTTTATGCAGCATTAGCAGGATTCTCACTGCCTACACAACGTGCATTGATTATGATTTCAGTCTTTTTGCTAGGACTTTTGTTTTCAAGACGGTTGTTAGTATCAAATGTTATTTGTATTGCAGTTATCTTGATTATGATGGTAGACCCATTTTCGATACTAGCAGCTGATTTTTGGCTTTCATTCACAGCAGTTACTTTGATACTGTATATCACACGTTTTAGACATAGCAAGCAGAGTAGAGTGTGTCGTTGGCTACAATTACAATGTTTGTTAAGTTTGGCCTTATCTCCGTTTTTGATATTCTGGTTTAAACAGTTCCCGCTATATAGTGTGTTTGCTAATTTAATCGCTATCCCCACCATTGGTTTTATAATCGTTCCATTGGTGTTGCTTGCAATGATTCTGTTATTGCCATTTCCTCGTAGCGCAGAATTTATATATGGATTTGTCGAAAAGATAAGCCAACTCCATTGGTCGTATCTTGATATGTTATCGCAGCAAAATAGTGCGACCATTCCTGTAGCCGTTCCAAATATGATTTCACTAATAATATCAATCTTAGGAATTGGAATCTTGTTGATGCCTAAAGGCCTCCCAGGCAGATGGCTTGGACTATTATTTTTGTTGCCATTACTATTTCCAATAACAATTAGTTTTAAACCGGGGGAATTTAAATTTAGTCTGCTTGATGTAGGGCAGGGGTTATCTGCTGTTATACAAACTAGACATAACACACTCGTTTATGATGCTGGCGCCAGGTATTCAGAGCGATTCAATATTGGTGATGCAGTTATAAAGCCGTATCTACGACATAATGGAATCACAGAATTATCTATGTTAATGATTAGCCACGGTGACAATGATCATATCGGAGGGGCATACGCGATAATTGAGCAATTCAAAATCAATAGATTACTAAGTAGTGTTCCAGAAAAAATATCTAATAGTCGCGCTGAACGTTGTTATGCGGGTCAAAAATGGTTATGGGACGGTGTTAAATTTGAAGTCCTACATCCCACATTAGAGAGTAATTTTTCAGGTAATAATGCTTCATGCGTTCTAAAAGTATCATCACAGCATGGATCAGCGCTTTTAACTGGTGATATCGAGCAACGGGCTGAGAAAAGACTTATAAATAACATGCCTGAACATATTAAAGTTGATATATTGTTGGCGCCTCATCATGGTAGTAAAACCTCGTCGAGCAATAAATTCATAGCAACGACAGCGCCTGAATATGCGGTAATTTCGGCAGGATATAGAAATCGATTTGGTTTCCCAAAACAGGATATAATATCTCGCTATGATGCCTATGGGGTTGAAACGTTAGTAACTTATATGACTGGCGAGATTTCTATGAAATTTAGTGCGACGGGATTAAAAATAGAACAATTTAGGCCAAAAAGTCGGCGTTTCTGGCATCATTGAGGTGAAACCATGCAGATTCTTCTATACGAGTTCGCAATTAATAATAAAAATTTGGAGTGAGATAACGTGCTTGAATTAATCAAGGCCGGTGGTTTACTTATGTGGCCGATTATATTGTGTTCAATCATAGCAATGGCCATTATTGGAGAGCGATTTTGGTCCCTTAGAGAAGTAAAAATTGTTCCGAAAAACCTGGTTGCCAAGGTTTGGCAGTGGCAAAAGGTCGGGCATCTTGATAAAAAACGGATCCAGGATCTACGAGATAGTTCTCCTTTAGGCATGGTCTTGGCAGCGGGATTGATTAATCGTAATCACTCGCGCGAAATCATGAAGGAAAGTATTGAAGAAACAGGTCGTCATGTTGCTCACGATCTGGAACGATTTTTAAATACACTGGGGACAATTGCCTCAATAAGCCCGTTATTGGGATTATTAGGAACGGTAATTGGGATGATTAAAGTATTTACCGTAATCACTTCACTAGGAGTTGGTGACCCAAGCATTCTATCTGAAGGTATTTCTGAAGCCTTGATAACCACAGCAGCAGGCTTGTCTGTGGCTATACCAAGCTTGATGTTTCATCGGTTTTTTCGAGGAAAAATCGACGGTTTAATTATTACCATGGAACAAGAGGCTTTAAAAATGGTTGAAGTTATGCATGGAATTCGTGAAAGCGAAACTGAAGCAGGATCAAAATAATGAATTTTCGATCTGAAAGGCGCGATGAAGTAGATCTGGATATAACGCCATTGATCGATGTGGTATTTTTATTATTAATATTTTTTATGGTCTCCACTACGTTTGAACATAACTCTGAAATTAATATCACTTTACCGAGCTCATCGAAAGAGGTAACAGATGCAAAGCCTGATGCCGTGAATGTTGGCTTGGATGCACAAGGGAATGTATATATCAATGATAAATCACTGGTAAATGCTCAGCTTGAGACGATAAAGGCGGCATTGTCCGATGCTTTGGTCGGATTAAATGAGCCCCCTGTTATTATCAGTGCAGATTCTAATGCTACTCACCAATCAGTTGTCAGAGTTATGGATGCCGCTCGTCAATTAGGTTTGGTGAAGATAACGTTTGCAACGCAAGAATTACAGGATGAATGAACGGTCTTTTAAGAAATGTGGTTTAGTTTAAATCAATTTTGACAACGTCAAATTAAAATGTTGACGAAAGAATCGATAGAAAATATTTGGTATACCAAACATCCGCTTGGCATTGTCCTCTTACCCTTAAGTTGGCTATACAGCCTGATTATTTTCTTGCGACGGCTGTGCTATCAATCAGGACTGATTGCCGTCAATCAAATTGATGTGCCTGTTATTATTGTTGGTAATATCTCAGTTGGAGGCACAGGAAAGACACCACTAGTTATTTGGCTTGCTGATTATTTTAAGCAAAAAGGATTTAATCCCGGGATTATTAGTCGAGGCTATGGCGGTAAGCTTTCTATCAAGAGCCAACAAGTGAGACCAGATAGTAACCCAGGAATGGTCGGTGATGAGCCAGTATTGATTGCTAAAAGAACAAATTGTCCCGTTGCTATTGCAGTACAAAGGAGGCGGGCTGCAGAGGAATTGATTGAATATTGTGATTGCGATCTAATCATCTGTGATGACGGCATGCAACACTATTCACTTGGTAGGGATGTTGAAATTGCGGTCATTGATGGACAACGACGCTTTGGCAATGGGCGATGTCTGCCTGCAGGACCTCTACGCGAACCAATAAGCCGGTTAAACAGTGTTGATTTAGTCGTCAGTAAATACATAGCTGGTCGTCATGAATACAAAATGGAATACACTTATGGAGATCTAGTATCGTTATTAGATCCTGAACAAACTATCGCTGTTTCCAGTTTGAATGGACAGAGTGTGCATGCAATATCGGGAATTGGAAATCCAGATCGATACTTTTCATATTTGCGCAATAATAAATTACATATTATCAATCACGAATTTCCTGATCATTACCCTTTCACAAAGAATGATGTTAATTTTGATGATGGATTGCCAGTGGTTATGACCGAAAAAGATGCTGTAAAATGTAGTGGTTTCGCTACAAAAAATCATTGGTATTTGCCGATCTCGGCGATGTTACCGGATTCATTTACTTATCGGCTTGAAGCCCTAATGAAGGATATTATTGATGGACAAAAAACTACTTGAGATTCTTGTTTGCCCGGTTACAAAAGGGCCATTACATTATGATAAAGAAAATCAAGAATTGATCTCTATATCTGCACGACTTGCTTATCCAATTCGTGATGGGATACCGGTCATGCTAGAAGATGAAGCAAGGTCGATTAGCGACGAAGAAGTGGAAAAATTGAGGTAGTGCAAAGGTCGATGTCTATGTCAGGGACAGCGTCTTACAGCATTATCATCCCCGCGCGATATGCTTCGACAAGATTGCCAGGTAAACCGTTATTAGAAATTAAAGGTAAGCCATTGCTTCAGCATGTCTTTGAAACAGCGACAATGACTCAAGCAACAAGTATTGCTATTGCAACAGATGATCAAAGGATAGTGGATTGTGCTGAATCATTTGGCGCGTCAGTGGTTATGACATCAAATCAACATGAATCTGGTACGGATAGATTAGCTGAAGCGGTAAAAAAACTTGGCTTAGGTGACGGTGAGGTAATCGTCAATCTTCAGGGAGATGAATATGGTTTACCGGTTACATTAATTAATCAGGTTGCGTCTAACTTATATAATAATCCCGATAATCAAATGGCAACATTATGTGAGCGCATTAATTGTGAGGATGAATTTACTGATGAGAATGTGGTTAAGGTTATCTTTGATAAAAACAATACAGCAATTTATTTCAGCCGCTCACCAATACCTCTAAATAGAACTGGTGGCTTACCTGAGCAAGCATATAAACATATTGGTCTTTATGCTTATAGAGCAGGATACCTTCAGGAATTTACTAAATTGGCACCCTGTGCAATAGAACAAGTCGAAGCGCTTGAGCAATTACGTGTTCTTTATAACGGTGGAAAAATCCATGTCGATATTGCAGTAGATAAAACAGGGATTGGGGTTGATTCTGCTGCAGACCTGGAATTAGCCAGGTCGAAAAAATAAGGTTGGATTATCTGGCTCTGTAGGTTATTCGACCTTTGGTCAAGTCATATGGTGTCATTTCAACGGTAACTTTATCGCCAGTTAGGATACGAATGTAATGTTTACGCATTTTCCCTGAGATGTGTGCGGTAATTAAGTGTCCATTTTCCAGTTCTACTCGGAACATGGTGTTAGGTAGCGTTTCAACGACAGTACCTTCCATCTCAATCTGGTCTTCTTTTGCCATATAGCCCTCGTTAATTAAAAAGGGCGAATTCTGCACTAATTTTTGGCTACTGCAAAGTCATTAAGCGATAAACTGTTGAATTTCTTCCATTCTTCGTCAAAAAGGCATTCTATAGGCTGATAATCGATCTTGTACTTCATTTTGTCACAAGACGAAATCCAGTAACCGAGATAAAGAGCTGAAAAACCATCTAGTTTTGACTGCTCTATAAGAGTCAGAATAGCGAATTTACCCAGACTACGTTGATGTAAATCGGTATCAAAAAAAGTATATATAGCGGAATAGGCGTCTTCTAATTCATCGACTACAGAAACAGCGACGAGCTTATCTTCAAGGCGGAATTCATACAGATAACTATCAGACCAGGTTGCCAAGAGGAATTCTATATAATCATCTCTGCTTGAATTATCCATGCCACCATTGGGATGACGCTCAGATTGATATTTTTGATAAAGCAGGAAGTGATCTTCTCTAAATGTGGCTTTAGATTTCTCTACAGTCAAATCCTGATTTATTTTCCAGGTTCTCTTCTGGTTGCGACGCATTTTGAATTCATTGACAGGTATACGAACAGGAACACATTCTGAACATTTCATACAATGAGGTTTGTATAGGTGTTCACCACTACGTCTAAAACCGTTAGAAACAAGTCTTGAATAGAGTGCTTTGTCTTTTGGGAAATAAGGATCGGCAAAAACACTAGTTGCTTCACGGTCATCCAGATAATTACAGGAATGTGGTGAAGTTATAAAGAATCTGAGTTTGTGTGATTGATCATCCACGAGAATCAAATATTGGGTTGCCAGTGTTCTATTTTTTCATGACTGCAATAATTGTCAAGAATCTTGGTAAATAGAGCCCTCTGTATAGGTTTTGCACCTAGCGTCTGTAGGTGGCCTGAATGTACCTGACAGTCAATTATTCTAAAATTCATACTTTCTAGATTATGCACTAAGTGTACCAAAGAAACCTTAGATGCATCTGATTCTAGGCTAAACATGGACTCACCAAAGAAAACCTTACCCATAGCAATACCATACAAACCACCCACGAGTTTCTCATTGTGCCAACATTCTACTGAATGCGCGTAGCCCATTTTATATAGATTTAGATAAGCTAGCTTGATCTCATTTGTTATCCAGGTGTCACTCACGCCACTTCGGGCGGCAGCACACCCTTCAAGCACGTCGACGAATGCTGTGTTGAAGGTGACTTTGTAGTGATCTTTGCGTAGGGTCTTTGCCAAACTACGAGAAATTTTTAATTCACTAAGTTCTAAAATACATCTCGGATCGGGTGACCACCATAAAATGGGCTGGCCTTCATTGAACCAGGGGAAAATACCCCGGGGATAGGCGTCAAGTAAGCGTTTTTCAGATAGATCGCCACCGATAGCAATCAAACCATCAGGGTCACGAAGAGCCTCTTCAACATCAGGAAAATCTATTGCTAACAGGTTCTGTTTGACCCAATAAAGTTTGTTTGAAGCTTCTTGGTAATTAGTTACTGTCATACAGTTATTCCAACTTAAACGGTAGATGCGATTTCAACATTTCAATGTGTTCTTGCATCATGGTCGTCTCTCTATCGAGATAGCTAGCTATAGCATTACGAAAGTCTTCTTCCCTAATCCAATGAGCAGAGGGCATAGCAATCGGATGGAATCCACGAGCTAATTTATGCTCTCCCTGTACGCCAGCATCAAGACGCTCCAATTGTCTTTCTATCGTATATTCTATTGTCTGATAATAGCATAGTTCAAAGTGCAAATAGGGCTCGTACTGGCTACAACCCCAGTGGCGACCATAGAGTGTATTTTGATCAGACATGGCAAATGCCCCAGCAATATAATCAACTCCCTTCTTAGCCATTACAAGCAATGTTTGTTCAGGTAATGCTTTGCCAAGTGACTTGAAAAACTCCAGCGTTAGACGTGGCTCTCCCCATTTACTGTAAAATGTCCGGCAGTAAAATTGATAAAAAACATTCCATTGTTCATCATTAATCTCGTCACCGTTCAAACGTTTAATTTCAATTCCGGAGTTTTTAATGTGGCGCCGTTCTTTATTGATTTTTTTGCGTTTTTTTGAGGTTAAAGAATCAGTGAAGTCCTGAAAATCACGGTAGTCTTTATTAAGCCAGTGATACTGGATAGTAATCCGATTCAATCCTGAGCTAGCAGATAATTCATCCAGTTCAGCTTTCTCGGGGAAGAGTATATGCAGTGATGAATAAAATTTTTCACCCATCAAAGATAATGCTGCAGTCAATAGAGCTCGTTTAAGAGTTTCACTGTCATGTGATTTATTGACTAATAATCTTGTGCCACCAACAGGTGTAAACGGAATTGCAGATACGAGTTTAGGGTAGTAATTCCTGCCAGCCTGTTGGTAAGCATCGGCCCATGCCCAATCAAAGACAAATTCACCATATGAATCTTGCTTAACATATAAAGGCATAAAACCCAGCAGTACATTGTTTTCTTCAATGACGATATGACAGGGATGCCAGTTTTGATGCGTTAGACAACCAAATTTTTCAAGTCCTGCAAGATAGGGATATGAGAGGAATGGATTATTCTGTGTATCAAGAGCTTGCCATTGGGCTGGAGTAATAGTGCCAAGGTCATCGACGACACGCCATTTGAACATCTCTCGGAATGACTCAGGGTGTAATTGTAATGTTATTACCGAGAACGCTGAGTGTTGCTCTTTTAGAGCCGGCTAGGGAAAACTGTGTTTCCATGTAACTACCATTTTCGAGCATAAAGCGGAAAGTAACAGTGCTGCCATTCATAAGGGCATTAAGCTTTGCTGAGGTGACGTTGAAATTAGTGACATAACCTAAAACAAATTCGCTCCAAGCCATGTCAGTCAAACAAGGCGCATCATTAATTGAACGATTATCAATCAACCTAGTATCTATTTGATATGTCGGACAGGTACGTTTTGCAAACATGTCTAACGCAGTATTTAAGCTAAAGCGTGTGCGAATTGCCCCCACACTATCTTTGTATATTTCGAGGCTATAGCCGTCTTTATTCTCAGAAAAAGCAACTTGCGTTTGAGTCTCACTATTTGTGTCTGTATGCGTAATTACTTTCCACTCTGCTGACACTGAAAAAGGAGATAGCAGCAAAATAATCACGAGTATGAGCGCCAGAGTAGTGTTCTGGAGAGAGTTCATCACTGGTTTCACGCTTAAATTATCACTCATAAAAGACAAAGAAATCGTTTATATTAAGGCACTGTATACAGACTATGACCTAAATTAACAATATTTCTAGGAAAAATGAACCGTAGAGCTTTCATTTCGAGTGTTTTATCAACATTTTTGTTGTCATATCAATCGCGATTGCTTGCAATTGATACATCAAAAACTCTTAATAAAACAGGATATATCAGCGAGCCGCTGTTTTTAGACCACCATATTTCACCAGATCACCCAGAAAGACCGGATAGATTAAAATATATCCAAAAAGCGATGCAGGATTCAGGCTTACTCGAGAAAATTACAAAGGTAAGCCTAAAAGATGATGTTGGAGATTGGATTAAAACCTTACACACAGATGCTCATATCGCATCAATAATGAAAAATACACCCGCCGCCCATCTTGTAGCCGAAGCCTGCGTACGCGCCTGTTTAGCAGCGGTCGACAAAGTCGCAAAGGATGAATTAAATAATGTTTTTTGTGCGACGCGTCCACCCGGACACCATGCACTTAATACTGGAAAGGAAGAAGGTTTTTGTTATTACAATCATGTCGCTATCGCCGCACGTTATGCACAGAAACAATACGGGCTGAAAAAAATATTGATAGTAGACTGGGATTATCACCATGGTAATGCTACAGAAACCATGTTCTATGATGATCCAAGTGTTCTATATTTCTCAACACATGATCTGTATGCTTACCCAGGCACTGGAGATCCAAGAAAAAAAGGTAGTGGGGACGGTTTAGGTTATAACATCAACGTCGCTTTACCTTGTGGCACCAATGATAAAATGATTGTCGACGTGTTCCAAAATGTCTTATTACCAGCAGCAGAAAAGTTTGAACCGGATTTAGTTTTGGTTTCCGCAGGCTTTGATAGCCGTGAACACGATTTACTAGGTTGTTTTGATATTACAGATATTGCTTATAGAGCGATGACTAAAATAGTGATGCAAATAGCGGATAACTCAGCCAATGGACGATTAATATCTGTACTTGAAGGCGGTTACAATTTGAATGGGATTTCAGATGCTGTAGTGTCTCATGTCTCGACAATGTTGGGAACAAACTAGGGTTATTTCAAATCCCCATCACCACCGGTTTTGGTATAAACCGGAAATGGCATGACATTTCCATCTTTTGAAGAACCTTCGGTAATCTTTGCAGTGCCTTGTTTTTTTACTTCATCGATACGAATGATTGAGTGCATCGGGACAAAGCTTCTTTCAACGCCTTCAAATTCATTTTTTAGGTTTTCTTCTGTTGGATCAACAACAACGGTCGTCTTTTCGCCAAAGACAAACTCTTCAATCTCAATAAAGCCAAACATAGCATCGTGATGTACGCTTTTAGCATAGACCTCATAGATCTTGCCCTGATTATGAAAGATAACTTTGTATATATTATTTTCTGACATTTCTTGTATATAAGCCTATTTTAAGTGGACGCCTGATTTAAAAGCGGGCGCATCATAGCATAAATCATAATTTTCACTAGGGTTTATAGAACAGTTCTCCCCCAGGACCTAATGGTAAGCCTGTATTGACCCATACAATCAGCATTATTAGCCATACGATTAAAAATGCGATGGTATAGGGCAACATCATCGCAACTACCGTACCGAGTCCGGAACCCCGGACATATTTTCGCACCTCTATAATGATGATAATCATATAGGGATTCATTGGTGTAATGACATTGCTGACAGAATCTCCTACACGGTAGGCCGCTTGTGTGAGTTCAGGGCTGATACCAATCTGCATTAGCATCGGTACAAATACCGGTGCGAAGAAGGCGTATTTCGCGGAAGCAGAGCCAATGACAAGGTTTATCATAACAACCATCAGCACAAAACAGCTTAGTAATAGTGCATCTTCAACCATTAATTGTCGTAGGAATTGACCTCCAGAGATGGCCAGCATTTGGCCAAGCCCAGATTGATTAAAGGCAGCAATGAATTGAGCGGCAAAGAATGCCAGTACAATATAGGGACCTAATCGTGCCATAACTTCGCCGAGCATAATGGCAACATCACGATCATTTTTAATGCTGCCTGCCAATACGCCATAGATTAAACCCGGCACAAAGAAAAGAATAAATAACAATGGGACGGTTGCTTCTATCCAACGATCAAAACGTTTCCCTTCTCCAAAAAGCGGACCATTAGTTAGAGCTATGGCAAAAAATAAAACAATTAATAATATGAGAACTGACAGTATTGAATAGAATAGGGCACGTCTTTCTCTAGTTTTGAGCTCACTGTAATTATCATCGAGGTTTTGATCAGCAACGCCTTCTATGGAAGGTTCTACAAAGCGCTCTGTCACGAACCAGCCGATGAATGTCAGAATGATGGTTGAGACAATCATGAACCACCAATTCCCAGTGACAGCAACTTGATAATCTGCGTCAATAATTTGTGCCCCAGCTTGTGTAAAGCCTGCCAGTAATGGATCTAGTGCTGTTATAAAAAGATTCGCACTGAAACCTGCCGAAACGCCTGCAAATGAAACAGCGATCCCCGTTAACGGAGAACGACCTGCTGCTATGTAAAGAGCAGCGGCGATTGGAATTAGTACAACGTAACCTGCGTCTAAGGCTATCGATGAGATAATGCCTAGGAATAGGGTTGCTGGCGTTAATAACCGTTGATGAACATGTGTAATTGAAAAATGTAGCAACGCAGGGAGAAAACCTGTTTTTTCCGCAAGGCCAATTCCCAACATACCTACTAGTACGATGCCGAGTGGAGGAAAACTAATAAAGTTTTTTACCATTGTTGATAACAACCACCAAGCACCATCAGATGAGATGAGATCAAAGGCGATAATCGTATTGCCTTTAGGGTCAACAACGCTCCAACCTAGGTTGGCAACCATCGCTGAGAGAATAAAAATAGTTAATGTGCCGACGACAAAAAGAGTTGCTGGGTCGGGAAGTTTATTCCCTGTTTTCTCAATGAAGGATAGAAATTTCATTGCTGAACAATATCAGTTATGAATCTATCTAGGCCATCGATATATTGCTTACCGCTGAGTAAGAAGCCATCATTATGACCACCGATGGTGTCCAGAAATGATTTTGCTGTCGTCGTTTCGTTTAAAGCTTCTGTAAATAAATTTCTGCCAAGTTTATAGGGGACGATTTCATCGTGCTTACTATGAACGAACAGCGTTGGGGATTTTATATTCGCTATCCTGTCTATAGAGGAATATTTAATACGAGCCAATATACTGGTTGGCAGATAGGGGTAGTAATGTTTTCCCATTTCTCCAATTGAAGTGAAACTTGATTCAATAATTAAGCCAGATGGCGTGTGTTTTTCTGCTAGCCATGTGGCCACTGCGCCACCTAGTGAACGGCCAAAGATAAATATATTGCCGCTTTCAACACGGTTCTCATTGATTAAATAATTAAAGGCTGTCTCAGCGTCGATATATGTGCCTAGTTCTGATGGTTTACCGGTACTCTTTCCATAGCCACGGTAATCGATTATGAAAACTGATAATCCTAAATGGTGAAAAATATTAATGCTATCAAGTCGATGCGAAATATTCCCGGCATTGCCATGTAGGAAAAGTAACGTTCCTCTTGCCTCAGGGTGTGGTATCCACCATGCACTTATCACTTCACCATCAGGTGTTGTTAAGGATACCTCTTTGTATTGCAATGAAAGTAAAGCTGGCGTTGCTTCAATCTCACTATGCGGAAAAAATATTAACTTAGGTTGAAAAATATATATTAAGAGCGCCAATAAAACCCAAACAGAAATAATAATAAAAATAAATGAGTGGAATATGCGTTTAAATATTGAGCTCATTATAATCAGATGGTTCGAATTCAATATGTTTATATCGGCCACAGATGGCTGAGCAGACATGAATTAAATGCAGGTTCAATTGTTGACAACGGCTGCTCTTATTCCACTTTGGCGTAGACTTTTATGGTTTTAATTTCATCTAAGGGAACTGCAAACGTTAAACCTCCAGTTTTACGCGATTTGCTTAACGTTGCTATATCATCAGCTAAATCAAGTAAGAAGCCTTTGCGAATAGTATCCCGTGTAGTTTCTATCTCTACAAGTTTATTAATTAACTGAGTTAGTTCAGACGGATCAGCTTTACGCCATTCATACTTTACAGGAACAGTTTTTTTCTTTACTTCATTTTCTGGTTTACTTTCCTTTTCGTCTTCAATGTTTTTTTGTGAAGTAGTAACTGAAGGTGACTGTATAACTCCCTGTTCAGTTTTATGAGTAGGTTTTTTCTTCTTTTTCTTTTTTTCAATATATGGTTTTGGTTCAAACGTACATTGAAATGCTCGAACTGTATATTCATTAACCTTCTTGTTATCATCTGCGGAAAGCTTTTCTACATCAAATTCATCCGCCATCTCACCCAAAAGGCTCATTCTTACTCCTAAACATGCAGTATCTGTTCCGCACCGACAGACACTTTCTGCTGCCTCTTCAAATGCTTCAATAGTAACTACCCCGTCATATTTATTTTCACCCGCATAAAACAAGCTGCCTACACCAAATATTGCGCTCAAAACAAGTGAAAGGGCATACCCAAGCAGCCAAGAAAGTATCATCCCTACCAAAGTTATACCAACACCCCTAAAGAATGACGTCCCCAATATCTTGGCATAAGAAGCACCAATGGCCATGAGAATTAAAATCCAACCAGCTGACAGACCTGTGAGGACAACAAACAATGCAGCACCAATAGCTAATACAAATGCAACAATTTGTGCAAAGAACACATGCTTATAAGTAGCATTTTCAGCACCAAACCATACTGCAGCTTTTTTCACAGGCCAAAGTGAAAATGCAAATGTAATAATAGCTACAAGGATGATTACAAATACCTTTCCTAAAGCGCCAAATAAAAAGAGCAATATGATAAGGAAAATGCTGGCTAGTATGGTAAGCACCTTATTCGCAGGGCTCAATGATTGAAATTTTGCTTTTAGAGACAAATCATTCTCTATAGTTATATGAGGCGTTACATCAGATGATGGATTATTTGCCTCTGCTTTGAATTTGGTGATGACAATGCCGCAAGAGATACATATTTCTGCTTTTTCTTGAAATTTACCACATTTGGGACACATCATGTTTGCCATTAAATGTCACTCCTCTTACTATTTTTTGACTATATTAGATAGCGTGGTTTTCTAGATTTTCTTCGAGTAATTTTAAATTACGCTTAGCATCTAACATCCACGGATGGACATCAAGTGCGGCTTTAAATTCGATTAAGGCTGATTGCCAACGACGCTGTTTTAGATAACATAAACCACGCCCAGAAATTGAGCCAAAGTGTCTTGGTTCTAGGTTAAGTGTTTTTTCGATATTTTCTAAAGAGGTTTCAATTTCACCCATCATGTAATTAACTGTAGCAAGTTTATTCCAGCCCTCTGCAAAATTTGGTGAACGCTCGGTGACTTCTTTGAAGATGTCACGGCCACTTTTTAAGTTTCCATTCCCAATCTCATTCATCCCTTGAGTCATCAGATCATCAATAGACTGATCTTCTGACTCCATCCATATTGACCATATTTGTTGGGCAATTGGTTGGGCGACTTCAGCGTTTTGAGCGCTTTTTAGATCGTGGAATAAATTGTCCAATTTATTGCTTGTTTGATCAGCAAAAGAGTGGGGTGTTGCTGTTAGGGTAAAAATTAAAACAAATATCGATAAGAGAGTATTCATTACATAGTCCATCCATAAATACTGAATAGACATTGTTAAATATTAGCCGTTCCATCACAAGCTAAAATAGATCAGGCAGCTCTGATGTTGTCAGAGCTGCCTGTACCAATGTATTTATTATTCCAAACCGTCTAGATAGGCCTCAGCATCTAATGCAGCCATGCATCCACTACCAGCAGAAGTAATAGCTTGACGATAAACATGATCAGCGACATCGCCTGCGGCGAAAACACCGGGAATAGTTGTTGAGGTAGCCTGACCTTCAATACCACTTTTAATTTTGATGTAACCATTATTCATATCCAGTTGGCCATCAAATATCTGTGTATTGGGTTTATGTCCGATAGCGATAAACACACCTTTTAGATCTAAATCTTTCGTGTCGTTACCTTCTGTACTTTTAATACGCATTCCCGTTACGCCACTTTCATCACCCAAGACCTCTTCCAGTGTGTGATTCCATTCAATTTTAATATTGCCGTTCTTTTCTTTCTCTATGAGCCTGTCGGACAGAATCTTTTCTGAACGAAATTTATCACGACGGTGAACGACAGTGACACTATTAGCAATATTAGATAAATAGAGCGCTTCTTCGACAGCTGTGTTTCCGCCACCAATGACAGCAACATCGGCGCCTCGATAGAAAAAACCATCGCAAGTAGCACAGGCAGAAACGCCTTTGCCTTGAAAGGCCTCTTCAGAAGGTAGGCCTAAGTATTGTGCTGAAGCACCGGTAGCGATAATAAGCGCGTCGCATGTGTAGGTGCCACTATCTCCGGTTAACTTAAAAGGACGTTCTGTTAGTTCTGCTGTATGAATATGGTCGAATATTAATTCTGTATCAAACCGTTCAACATGCTTTAACATACGATCCATTAAATCCGGACCCTGCAATCCTTCGACATCGCCTGGCCAGTTGTCTACATCTGTCGTTGTCGTTAATTGACCACCTTGTTCTATACCTGTGATCAATACAGGAGAAAGATTGGCTCGTGCTGCGTATAATGCTGCTGTATATCCTGCAGGACCAGAACCAAGGATTAATAATTTTGAGTGTCGCGTATCGCTCATGTATAACTGCTCCAACCTAGTTTAGTGCTGTTTAAAAGTGCGCTATGGTACGTTAAAGAAGTATGATCAGCAAAAATAATCAAATAGCATAAAAACCTATTTACCTCAATTTTATAGTTTAAATAGTTCCTTTATAAACATATAATTACAGATATTATTTATTAAAAAGGTTTAATGTGTCACAGGCATCACGTAAACAAAAAGAGAGTAAACCAATCGCTGACCATGTAATTACCAATGTCAGGGAAGTGCTGGTATTTGCTTCATTAATTATTGCGATTTTTCTATTTCTTGCATTGTTCACCTATCACCCAGAGGATCCAGGCTGGTCGCATTCGGTGACGGCAGAAGAAGTCCATAATAGTGCAGGCGCTGTAGGAGCCTGGATAGCGGATATTATGCTTTATGTATTTGGTTATTTTGGTTATCTGTTTCCGGTAATGATATTGACTAGCGGTTGGCGATTATTTCAATCCCGACGCAAAAAAGAACCATTAAACCACTTATTACTTTCTATTCGTTCTATTGGGATAGTATTTGGCCTAATTGGAGGCTGTGGCATAGCTTGGATGCATTTTCATGCTGGAGACGCACTACCTTACGAAGTTAGAGGTGCTGGCGGCATATTAGGTGACGCGATTGGATCTGTTTTATTAAATACAACTGGCGAGATAGGCAGTACATTGCTGATGTTGGCAATGTTCATAATCGGATTGACTTTATATACAGGACTGTCCTGGGTTCTGATTATGGATTCAACGGGACGATTTACTTTAACTTCGATAGCAACAATACGAGCAAGATTCGCCTCTTTTAAAGATGAGGTAGAGGGACGACGGGTCAAAAAGGATCGGGAACATCTCTTTAAGCAAGAACAAGAGATAGTTGAACAAAGAATTCCACCGAAAATAGAACCTGCCAGAAATGAGATTCAACCTGGTATAAGGGCGGTTAAGGAAAAACAAGAAAACTTATTTGAACCGCCTGCTGAAACGGCATTACCACCACTAAGTTTGCTTGATGAGCCACCACCTAAGAAAACCCAATATTCAAAAGAAGCATTAGAAGCAATCTCGAGACAAGTCGAATTGAAATTGAAGGACTTTGGTGTGACAGTTGAGGTTGTTGCTGTACATCCAGGACCTGTCATAACTCGGTTTGAATTAGACCCAGCACCTGGCGTAAAAGGGAGTCAGATAATTAATCTTTCAAAGGATTTAGCGCGATCTTTAGCCGTTATCAGTGTTCGAGTTGTCGATGTTATACCCGGAAAACCCTATATTGGACTTGAGATTCCGAATGAAAACCGTGAGTTGGTTACTTTAGGTGAGATCTTAAATACAAAAGAATATGAGTCAGTAAAATCGCCGATGGTGCTGGCGCTTGGTAAAGATATCAGTGGTAAACCAATCGTTACAGATTTGGGAAAGATGCCACATCTATTAGTAGCTGGTACAACAGGCTCAGGAAAGTCAGTTGCCTTGAATGCTATGATCTTGAGTTTGCTCTATAAAGCAACGGCAATAGAAGTGCGCTTGATAATGATCGATCCCAAGATGCTTGAATTGTCTGTATACGAAGGTATCCCCAATCTATTAGCGCCTGTCGTGACCGATATGAAAGAAGCGGCGAATGCTTTGCGTTGGTGTGTTGCTGAAATGGAACGACGTTACAAGCTAATGTCAGCCCTTGGCGTTAGGAATATCACTGGATATAACAAAAAAGTCAGTGATGCGATTGCCAGTGGCAATCCGATTCCAGATCCAACCTACAAACCAATCAGCGAAGATGATGAAATTCGCTATCTAGAAAAGTTGCCTTTCATTATTGTCATCATTGATGAATTAGCAGACATGATGATGACGGTGGGTAAGAAGGTTGAAGAACTCATTGCCAGACTCGCTCAGAAGGCTAGGGCAGCAGGTGTTCATTTAATCTTAGCGACACAAAGGCCTTCAGTGGATGTAATCACTGGTTTAATTAAAGCGAATGTTCCTACACGAATAGCTTTTCAGGTTTCTTCAAAGATTGATTCGAGAACGATCCTTGACCAAATGGGTGCCGAACAACTATTAGGTCACGGTGATATGTTGTATTTGCCTCCTGGCACAAGTTTGCCTGAACGAGTTCATGGTGCGTTTGTCTCAGATGAAGAGGTTCATAAAGTTGTTGATGATCTCAAATCTAGAGGAGAACCCGAATATATTGATGAAGTATTGCGAGGACCTACAGAGGGCGGCGCTGATGCCATACCAGGGCTTGATGCACCAAGAGACGATATGGACCCACTATATGATGAAGCTGTTCGTATAGTTACTGAGACGCGTAAGGCATCAATTTCGTATATTCAAAGGAGATTAAAAGTTGGATATAACCGTGCTGCTAGGATTGTAGAAGAGATGGAAAATAGTGGGCTCGTAGGTCCATTGGAATCGAACGGTAGTCGAGAAATATTGGCTGCTCCACCGCCACCAATTGATTAAGTACTAAACTATGAACAATTTAAAAATTCTTTTCGTTGCTATTATTTATCTTTCAAGTAGCTCGTTGGTGACAGCTGCTGAACGCGTTGATCCATTAAAAGTATTTCTTAAGGAATTTGAGACATTACAAGCTGACTTTACCCAAACATTATTAAATGAGGATGGAGAACAACTTGAAAAAACAACAGGAACTTTGTATTTGCAGCAACCTGGTAAATTTAATTGGTATTATAAAGAGCCCTACATTCAAAAAATTATAACCAATGGCGAAGATCTATGGATTTATGATGAAGATCTGGAGCAACTTACTATTAGAAAATTTGAAAGCGACATGATTGATAGAACACCAGCTGCAATAATTTTAGGTGACTCAAGATTGGAACAACATTTTATTCAGGTCGATTTAGGGGACATTGAAGGTTTTAAATGGGTAGAACTAACGCCGCGTGATCTGGATGCACAATATAAGAATATACGTATTGGTTTTGATGCCAAGCGACTTGGTATGATGATAATTGCAGACAACCTTGGGCAAACCACGCGCATTGATTTTAATGATGTAAATAAAAATACAAAATTAGCTGCAGACCTATTCAATTTCGAAATTCCAGAGAACGTAGATGTGATAGACGAAAGGCCGGCTGCTATGGCTACTGAACAATGATCTATATAAATTAAATTTTTTGTGATTGTTGATGTGTGCTTATTCAATACAATGTAATTTATAGACAATGACTAATTTAAACACAGAAGACCAAATAGAAATAAGCGAGCAGATATATGCCGAGCAAATTAGATTATTGTATTCTAAGGCTGTAAAACGTCCCGCTCTACATCTCATTTCATTGTCAGTATTAATTGTAGTATGTTTTAAAAACGTAAACCCTGTGTACCTTTGCACATGGGCATTGTTATTAATTGGAATAAATGCTTATCGACTCATTGACATCAATACGACACAAAAGGTTATAGATGACATAACCGACTATCATGGTATTCATAGACGTTTTGCGTATTGTGCAGGGATTCTCGGTTCAATATACGGTTTTGGCATTGTTTACTTTTTCAATTACTTACCCATTTTAAATCAAGTATACCTATTATTGTTGATAGCAGTTATGACGCCTGCCGGTCTTGTGTCTTTTTCTTCGGATAAGCTTTCATTTGATATGTATCTGTATCCGCTGGTTATGCCGCCAATAGTTTGGCTGTTTGTGCAAGGTCAATTCGAATATTTTAATATTGGTGTTTACAGCATTATTTATTTGTTTGTAGTAAAGAAATTATTTAAATGGAATTACGAAACTTTGACTGATGCGATTAGATTGAAAATTGAAAATGAAAAGTTGTTAATAACATTGCAAGTTGTTAACTCCAGGCTAACTGAGCTGTCAGTCATTGATGAATTAACGCAAGTTGCAAATAGACGAAGTTTAGATGAGGCTCTTGAAAAAGAATGGTTAAGGGCGAAACGATTGAAAGCACCAGTTTCTTTATTAATGATCGATATAGACCATTTTAAAGAATATAACGATGAATTTGGGCATATCAAAGGGGATGAATGCCTAACGTATATTGCAAACTTTATGAAAAATAATTTAAACCGACCAACTGATTTTATAGCCCGTTATGGCGGTGAAGAATTTTGCATAATAATGCCTGATACAAATCTGAATGGGGCAATTAATTTAGCAGAAAGAGTTCATTCTGGTGTTAGAGATTTAAAGATACTCAATCCAGGTTCAAAAGTAAGTAAATTTCTCACTGTTTGTGTTGGTATTGCATCGGCGATACCTGCGACAGATGATACATATTTAGATCTTGTTTATTCTAGTGATAAAGCCTTATATGAGGCTAAAAAAAGTGGTAGGAATATTATACGTACAACAGAAGCCTTAGAGAAAAAACCAAAAGCACAACTCGTTGTCTAGATGATATACTTTGGTTATTACAAACCAAAAACGAAATTTCTAATCAATTATACAAGACTCCCACTGGGTCATGACGAAAGATACTGATTATCGGCCACTTGCTGATCGTATGCGTCCGGCAGCGATCGATTCCTATATTGGGCAAGAACACATATTAGGAAGTAACAAACCACTAAGGTTAGCGATAGAACAAGGACGCTTGCATTCAATGGTTTTTTGGGGACCACCAGGCACCGGTAAAACAACGCTTGCCAGGTTGATTACAATATCTTGTGACGCTCAATTCCTGTCTGTCTCTGCTGTATTGAGTGGCGTAAAAGATATTCGTGCTGCAATCGAGCAGGCAAAACAATATAGAGATGTTTATGGTAAAGAAACCGTGTTGTTTGTTGATGAAGTACACCGATTCAACAAATCACAACAAGACGCCTTTTTACCCTATGTTGAAGACGGTACCGTTACGTTTATAGGCGCGACTACCGAAAACCCTTCGTTTGAATTAAATAACGCATTGCTATCGCGAGTTCGTGTTTATGTTTTAAAATCACTGGCATCGGAGAATATAAAAAATATATTAAAGCTAGCACTCGAGAATGATGAAATCGGTCTTGGTGAATTAAATTTATCACTTGATGAAGGCGCAATAAATAAACTGGCAGAAGTTGCCGATGGTGACGCCAGAAGAGCATTAAACCTGCTTGAAATAGCCTCTGATTTGGCAGAAGAGGGTGTGGTCACTGAGTCCTTATTAAATGAAGTGTTGGTTGATGGTTCTTTACGTCGATTTGATAAAGGAGGCGAAGCATTTTATGACCAAATCTCTGCCTTGCATAAGTCAGTGCGTGGCTCGAACCCAGATGCTGCACTCTATTGGTTTGTCAGAATGATTGATGGGGGTTGTGACCCGTTTTATGTTGCTCGACGAGTTGTTAGAATGGCATCAGAAGATATCGGCAATGCCGACCCCAGAGGCTTGCGGCTGGCTTTAGACGCATGGGAAACACAAGAGCGCCTCGGCTCGCCGGAAGGCGAATTAGCAATAGCCCAAGCCATTATTTATCTTGCCTGTGCGGCAAAGAGTAATGCAGTATATGCTGCATTTAATACCGCTATGCAGGACGCCAAACAATCTGGCTCGAAAGAAGTCCCGCTACACTTACGTAATGCACCAACGAAATTAATGAAGTCACTTGATTATGGAAAGGACTATCGATATGCGCATAATGAAACAGATGCTTATGCCGCTGGTGAAAATTATTTCCCTGAGGATATGGATGAAAAAACGTATTATCATCCGGTTAATCGAGGCTTAGAAATAAAGATTTCTGAAAAATTAGCGATGTTGAGAGAACAAGATAAGACGGCAAGAAAATAGATTATGATGCATTTAATATCAATCGCAGCGGGTGGTGCTCTAGGTGCCTTACTGCGTTATGGTGTTTCAAATGGCGCAGAATATTTTTTCGGCAAAGGATTTCCTTATGGGACTTTGCTTATCAATGCAGTTGGCTCCTTCATGATTGGTATTATTTTTGTCTTTATGGTTGAACGAGGGGAGTTATCAGAAGAGTGGCGTGCATTTCTAGTTATTGGATTGATAGGTGCGTTTACTACTTTCTCAACGTTTTCATTTGAAACCATAAATTTAATAGAGACAGGTGAAGTAGTTAAAGCAGGATTAAACATCATTGTCTCAGTACTCTTATGTCTATGTGTTTGTTGGGCTGGAATGTTGCTTGCCAGACAAACAAGTCTTTGAATATCAGTTTCAGGAAAAAATATTAATTATGTTAGACCCTCAGTTATTACGTAACGATCTTGATAATGTTGCTGTTGCATTAGCAAAACGCAATATGACACTGGATATCAAGGTAATAAAGGATCTTGAAGACAAACGTAAGTCTATGCAGGTTAAAACCGAAGAGCTTCAAGCGTTACGAAATTCTCGTTCAAAAGAGATCGGCAAATTAAAATCTAAAGGTGAAGATGCTCAATCAGTAATGGATGAAGTCGCCAGTATCAAACAACAACTCGATGAAAGCGCTGTTGAATTTGATTCGATTCAATCAAGCCTAAATGAAATTCTTTCAGGAATTCCAAATATTCCACACGAATCAGTACCTAATGGAACAACAGAAGATGACAATGAAGAAGTCAGACAGTGGGGAACACCAAAGTCATTTGATTTTGAACCTAAAGACCATGTTGATTTAGGTGAAGCACTAGGACTGATTGATTTTGAAACGGCGACTAAGATTACTAGCTCTCGTTTTGTCGTAATGCATCGCGGCATAGCGAAATTACACCGTGCGATTATTCAATTGATGTTAGATACACACAGTGATGAACATGGCTATGATGAAGTTAATGTGCCTTATCTGGTCAACGCAGATAGTTGTAGAGGGACAGGTCAGTTACCAAAATTCGAAGAAGACTTGTTTCATATCAAAGAGCATGGGTTTTATCTTGTCCCGACAGCAGAAGTTCCCGTTACGAATATTGCGCGTGATGAAATAATTAATGCTGATGAATTACCCAAACAATATGTTTGTCATTCCCCCTGTTTTAGAAGCGAAGCGGGTTCCTATGGTAAAGATACACGCGGCATGATTCGGCAGCATCAGTTTGAAAAAGTCGAAATGGTACAAATGGTGAAACCAGAGACCTCATATGAAGTATTGGAAGAACTAACAGGGCATGCAGAAAATATTTTACAAAAATTAGATCTACCTTATCGCGTTGTCACATTATGCGGTGGTGATTTAGGCTTCTCTGCAGCTAAAACCTATGACATCGAAGTCTGGTTACCAGGCCAAAATAAATACAGAGAGATATCCTCTTGCAGTAATTTCGAAGCCTTTCAAGCACGCCGGATGAAAGCACGCTGGCGCAATCCAGAAACTAATAAACCAGAATTGTTGCATACCCTAAATGGCTCTGGTTTGGCAGTAGGACGCACCTTGATTGCTATAATGGAAAACTATCAGGATAAAGATGGGAATATCACTATCCCTGAAGTGTTACGTCCTTATATGAATAATGAGGCTGTTATTCGATAAGTAGCTGTGACTTAGACTTGGTGTACAACAAGAGTTACCCACATTGCAAGCACGCATACAAACGCAAACCAGAACATAAGCATACGATGTATTACATTGTTATAGGTTAAATGTATATATGCTTGAGCGTATCGAAACCCAACGAAACACCACGCAAATATAAGCGCAAGCGAGCTTTCCACCTTGAGACTGATAAATAGTGTCGATGCCACAAAGAATAGAACGGGTACCTCGAACATATTATTAAAACAGCGAGTTGTTTTAGTAATGATCTCTGGAACATCATCACCTTGCATAAGCCTGTAGTATTTAAATCTTACAGGTTTATCTTTAACGCTCTTAAACCGACAGGTCAAAGCAATCACGCCTATCAAAGTGATGAGGAGAACCATGGCAAACATTGGGTAAAGAAGCGGCTTCATATCTGTCATTTCATGAGATTATTGATGTTGGACATTATTTTATCTCGTAACTAGAAAAAATCCCTTTTTAAATAAAAAAACGCCCGATTAGGGCGTTCTTAAATTCGTATAAGAAAAGTAAAACTTATTCTATATTAGCACCAACAACCGCTGCCATTTGCATCATGTCGATTGTTTCGCCTTCTTTCATGTTTGTCAGGTCTGTTAGTTTGCCTGATTTACTGGTTGATTTTGTATTCTTGAATACTGGAAGTAAATTTGAGTCAGCCACGATGAACTTGCCAGCATTCTCTGGCTTGCCATTCTCACTCTTTGTCTGAAGCTTGTTTGCTTTAATATAATCCCACAACTTTTTTGTGATTTCTGTTCTCGGAAGTTCAGTTTCGCCTAGCAAGCCTGCAAGATCGCTTTTTAACTTCACTGGTTTACTTAAACCCTTTGCTTCTGCCATATTTTTCTCCTTTAATTTTAATCCAACTTAAAAGCGCCCAATTAAAGGGCGCCTTGGTTTTAATTATTATAAAAGCAAAAGAACAGCACTTGGCTACTCTGATGTGATCGCTTTTAAAACGGCATCCAGGCTTTCTTTTGCATCACCAAAATACATACGTGTATTTTCCTTGAAGAAAAGAGGGTTCTGAACGCCAGCATAACCTGTCGCCATACCGCGTTTTAAGACAATAGTCGTTCCACCTTGCCAACATTCCATCACTGGCATTCCTGCGATAGGACTGTTTGGATCGTCCAAAGCAGATGGATTCACGATATCGTTTGCCCCGATAATGACAGAAACATCAATATCCGGGAAGTCATCGTTTATTTCATCCATCTCAAAAACGATGTCATATGGGACTTTTGCTTCTGCAAGTAGGACGTTCATATGCCCAGGCATACGACCTGCAACCGGGTGAATGCCAAAACGGACATTGATTTTTTTATCAAGCAGCGCTTTGGTGATTTCATTCACTGTATGTTGAGCTTGTGCTACCGCCATGCCATAGCCAGGAATAATCATGACTTCTTTAGCATCTAGCAGTAGGCCAGCTACTTCATCAGTTTCTATTGCGATGACTTCACCTTGATCTTCAGCTGCACCAGATGATGCTGCTCCTGAAGTTGTACCAAAGCCACCCGCGATAACTGAAATAAAGTTTCGGTTCATAGCGCGACACATGATGTAACTCAATATGGCGCCACTACTACCGACTAACGCACCGACAACGATTAATAGATCGTTCGATAACATAAAACCGGTTGCTGATGCGGCCCAACCTGAATAGCTGTTTAACATGGAAACAACCACTGGCATATCCGCACCACCGATAGCCATAACCATGTGCACGCCAAAGGCGAGGGCGATTAAGGTCATAATCAATAGTGGAAGTGTTCCACCACCTGTTTCTGCCTGATGGACAAACATCGTGCATAACCAAATCGTGACAATCAATAAGCCAAGATTTAACAAATGACGTGCGGGTAATAATAGTGGGTTACCACCGATTTTACCGCTGAGTTTACCAAAGGCGATGATTGAGCCTGAGAACGTGATAGCACCGATTAAGATGCCAATATATATCTCGACTTCATGAATGACCTTTTCAGCATGCGTTGCAAAGGTAATGGTTTCATCCATAAAGTTGACATAACCGACGAGTACAGCAGCCAAGCCAACAAGACTGTGCAGGATGGCAACCAATTCTGGCATCTGTGTCATTTCGACCTTTCTGGCAAGCGTGAAGCCTACTGCACCACCAACACCCATCATAACGGCAATGAGGATGTAACTCATTGTGCCGTTTACTTCCGGGCCAAAAACGGTGGCAACTATCGCCAATGTCATGCCGATAATGCCGTAGATGTTGCCTCGACGTGCTGTTTCCTGATTACTCAATCCACCCAGAGTTAGGATGAATAAGATAGTTGCGCCTATATAAGATGCTGTTACTAAACCTTCTGACATGATAATCCCCTTATTTTCTGAACATCTGTAACATACGATGAGTAACGGCAAAGCCACCCACGATGTTGATGCTGGTTATGAGGATGCCAAAGGCAGCGAGTCCGACTAACAGTATTCCTGATGAGGATACTTGTATCAGTGCGCCGATAACAATAATACTACTGACTGCGTTGGTCACACTCATCAGTGGCGTATGTAGTGAAGCGGATACATTCCAGATCACCATATAACCCACAAAACAGGCTAATACAAAGACTGTAAAGTGCGCCATAAAAGAGGCTGGGGCTACTGAGCCAAGACCGTATAAAACTAGTGCACCGATAATAACGGGCAACATTTGCTTGATAGGACCTGCCTTCTTTGGTTCTGGTTTCTCAACTACCGCTGGTGCTTCAGCAGGTTTTGCTGGTGCAGCAGATAGTTTTGGTGCAGGTGGTGGCCAGGTAATTTCACCGGCGTTGATAACCGTTGCACCGCGAACCGCTTCATCTTCCATATCAATGACCATCTGACCGTCTTTTTCTGGGGTCATATCGGTTAATAAATGGCGGAGATTAGTTGCGTAGAGTTGGCTTGATTGATTTGGTAGTCGGCTGGGCAAATCACTGTAGCCGATAATAGTCACACCGTTATCAGTGACTGATAGCTCATGTGGGACCGTTAATTCGCAGTTACCACCCTGTTCAGCAGCTAAATCGACAATGACACTACCATTTTTCATGGAATTAACCATTTCCGTCGTGATTAACTTCGGTGCTGGTTTCCCCGGAATCAAAGCTGTCGTTACGATGATATCGACTTCTTTAGCCTGTTCGGCAAAAAGTGCCATTTCTGCGGCGATGAATTCATCACTCATGGTTTTTGCATAACCACCTTCGCCACTGCCATCTTCTTCAAATTCAAGTAATAAGAAGTCAGCGCCCATACTTTCGACTTGTTCCTTAACTTCAGGACGGGTGTCAAATGAGCGGACAATAGCGCCTAAGCTATTTGCGGCACCAATCGCGGCAAGTCCTGCTACACCAGCGCCGATAACCAATACTTTAGCGGGCGGTACTTTACCTGCTGCCGTAATTTGACCGGTAAAAAAACGTCCAAAATTATGAGATGCCTCAACAATGGCGCGGTAACCGGCGATGTTGGCCATGGAACTAAGCGCATCCATTTTTTGAGCTCTCGAAATACGTGGCACGCTATCCATCGCAAGAATATTGACATTCTTGGCTGAAAGCTTTTGCATTAAAGCCTCATTTTGAGCTGGCCAGATGAAACTGATTAAGGTCTGTCCATCATGCAGGAGTTCGACTTCAGAATCATCCGGAGCTCGAACTTTGAATATGATATCTGAGGAGTCCCAAAGTGCTTTGGTATCTGCTGCTATCTCAGCGCCAGCCGCGCTATAAGCGTCATCAGAAAAATTTGCTTCTGCACCTGCGCCAGCCTCTACGCTAACGCTGTACCCCAATTTTTGTAACCAACTTATGACTTCAGGTGTTGTAGCAACACGCTTTTCACCTGCATAAGTTTCCTTAGGCACCCCGATCTTCATCGTTTGACCACCTCTCGTTTGGATTTATATAGATTAAATAGTGATTTATTATTATAAAAAAGCGCTTGATGCTATCACGATTATTAATTTAAGTCATAGCTTGGCGTTCACTACAAAAAAAACCGGCATTTAGCCGGTTTTTTTCATGTTATAAAAGCTTAACCTTAGTTCTTAATCATCTCCACCGAATGCTCCGAGGAGATGCAAAAGATTCATAAAGATGATGTATATATCAATGAATAAGGTGACTGTAGCCATGACATAATTTGTTTCGCCACCATGAATAATTTTGCTGGTGTCATACAAAATATAACCAGAAAACAGCAAGATAGACATTGCTGATAACGCCAGCTGAACAGCCGCAACCTGGAAAAAGAGATTTGCTAGCGAAGCTAGAATCATAACGATCAAGCCTATAAATAGAAAACCACCCATAAAGCTGAAATCTTTTCGCGTTGTCAGCACATAACCAGACAAGCCAAGGAAAATGACACCTGTTCCGCCTGCTGCAGTCATCACTAACTCTGCACCATTTGCGAATGCGCTGAGGTATAAGTTGACTGTTGGACCAGCAGTTAGTCCCATAAAGCCTGTGAATGCAAATACACAGACCAATCCAAGGGCACTGTTTTTAAAGACATTTGTCAGCATTAATAAGCCAAACATGCCTCCGATTTGGATTAACCAGTGCATGGGAGGGAAGTTCATGTAGATAGATAACCCTGCCATGGCGGCACTAAATATTAATGTCATCGACAGTAGTAAGTATGTGTTCTTTAATACTTTATTTGTTGCAAGTATCGATTCTACTGGCCTTGTAACGGTAAATTGGCTTTCGTTCATTTATTTCCACCTAAGTTATTAAAACGATATCTATTATGTAATGCTTTGACAGATAAATATCAAGCTTTGTTTCATTAAAATTTGTTTAAATTCAATTATCTTATACGGCTTTTCCCATTGCGAATGATCATGTATCCTCTCGCACCTTGATCGCACGACACTGGAGAGGTGGCAGAGTGGTCGAATGCACTGGTCTTGAAAACCAGCGGTCCTTTATCGGTCCCGTGGGTTCGAATCCCACCCTCTCCGCCATACATTGTTATCTAACCTTCTATCCAATTTCCAGCTTGTTTTGCGCAGTCAGTTATATTCTCAGCTCGCTCTATTGGGTCACCATGTATTTTCAAGTTTGGGTCTCTGTTTTCGTCAAGTAAAAGCCCAACTGCCGCTTTGATTTCATTAGGTTTACCATATTTTGCGACATAACAGTCAGCTTGTTTTTCAGTTATGGAAGGATAGAATTTTGGTGGTAATAGCGTGTGGTTTAAGACGTAATGGGCATAGGCATGTCCTCGAAAAAAAGCACAAGCATCACCAATTTGATCGCAGGTTTCTGAATTATAGACAACGGTATATGAACCCCAGGGGAGGAGTCTAATTGAGGCTATTTCTTCATGGTTTGGATCTGAGAGCTCTTTGTATGGTGACGTATAGTTTGTTGTGCAAGCCGAGATTGCTACCAGCATTGTAATAAACAAAATGAATGTCATTGATAAAGTCTTCAATGGTATTATCTCTTATAGCTTCAGCTTCCTGTCCAATTTCCAGCTTGTTTTGCGCAATCAGTAATATTTTTAGCCCGAGCAGTAGGGTTGCCATATATCTTTAGTGCTGGGTCACGGTTTGCATCTAGGAAAAGCTCAACTGCAGCCTCAATCTCATTTGGTCTTCCGTATTTTGCAGCGTAACAATCAGCTTGTTTTTCAGACAATTCAGTGTAATACCTAGGCCTCATCAAAGGGTGGCGCAGTTGGTAATGAGCAAAGGCATGTGTCCGAAAAAATCCACAGGCATCACCTATCATTTTGCAGGTGTCAGGATTATACATAACCATATAGGTGTTGGCGGTATGTAATCTTATTGATGCAATATATGGGTGATTTGGATCGGCTATTTCTCCAAGTGGAGTGATGTAATTCGTCGTGCACGATGGCAATGTTGTTAGCATAACAAATAACAACAATAATCTAATGAATATGGTTTTCATTCTATTTCCTCTTCCATCTGACTACTATAACTCGATTACTAATGCCTTGATTATTAGGGGATTATAGGGTTTTATCGACGAATAGATACAGTAAATGAGTGACTATAATGTCAATTCTGAACTTTAGTTTAATATAGACTCTATAAAATACATTTGCTTGGAAAGCGCATCAATGATTAAAAGTCTATTGTTAGGTTGTTTTAAGATCGCTTGTAATCGATACACTGCGATATCAATAGTGACTGCGCTTGTGGTCTCACTTTATTTTATTTCTGGCGGCTTTGAACCTAAGCCTAATTTAAAACGATTGTTTGTCGAGAGTAAAATGGTCTCTGACCAACCTCCGGTTATTTTTATTCATGGTGTGCTTGGTAGCAAATTACGACATAAAGAAACGGGAGAAGAGGGGTGGTTTAGTTCTCCCTGGAATTTGTTGTTTGATGAGTTTAGGCATTTAACGCTTGATTTTGACCCTGAATCATTGGAAGTCACTTCCAATATATATGAACCCTACGAATTAGCCGGGGATATTATCGGAAAAGATTTTTACGGGAATATCATTAATACTCTGGTTGATTACGGTGGATATAAACATGCTGTTGTTGGACAACAAATAAACCCGGGCCAAAAAAACCTTTATACATTTATATATGATTGGCGACTGGATAATGTTATCAGCGCGCGACAACTTGCTGACATGGTTGATCAGATACGTGAAGATTATGATGATCCAGTATTAAAAGTTGATATTGTTGCTCACAGTATGGGTGGCCTAATTGCTCGCTACTACATGCGCTATGGTCGGCTTGATGTAACAAACGACAATGATTTCCCTGTAAATATGTATGGTGGCGACAGAGTACGACGGGTGATACTCCTTGGTACGCCTAATTTAGGTTCTCTAGAAATGCTCAATACATTCATCGAAGGACTTTCATTAGGCTTAAAAAAGATTAATCCCGAAACCTTAGTGACTATGCCGAGTCTTTTTCAATTATTGCCGCATCCATTAAATAATTGGATAGTAACAGCGGAGGGTAAACCGCTTGATAGGGATTTATTCGACATTAATACATGGCGTAGTTTCCAATGGGCAATTTTTGATCCTAAAGTGAGGAAACGTATCGCAAGTGAATTTACATCGCAAACAGAAGCGGATAAATATTTAGCGTCATTAGAAAAATTTTTTGATAAAACGATTGAGCGCGCAAGACGCTTTGTTTGGTCGTTAACCGTGCCGTTACCCGAAAACCACCCTGCATTGATTGTATTCGGTGGTGATTGTCATTTAACGCCGGCACGAATTATTGTTGAAGAGGTGAAAGGTGAATCCTTAGTGCGAATGCATCCGGAGCAAATAACACAACCGCTTGAAAATGTAGATTATGAAGCCATATTACTTGAACCAGGTGATGTGACGGTGACAAAGGCATCGTTATTGGGACGGAATGTTCTAGACCCGAGCGTGCCAAGACATAAGTATTCTTTTTTTCCATTGGATCATGCTGTTTTATTATGTGAAGAACATAATAGCCTTACTGGAAATATTAGCTTTCAAGATAACCTTTTAAATGCATTGTTGATCAGAGATTAAATAAGAGTAATGAAATACATTAACCATTTTATAATTTTTATTTTTGTGAGTTTAGTTCATGTTTCTGTATGGGCGTCTGAAGTGCAAGACAAACAATCCATGGAGATAGATGAATTAGTTTATCTTGAACAAAACTGGACCGATGCTGATCGAGATTGGTTTTACACTATAGATCAAGGTTCTCGTTTGATTCCATATCGAATATTTAAAAACATAGAACAAGCTAACAGTGAAAAATTGCTGAGTGACTCATTTAACTTATTGCGGTTTGGGTTTTTGCCAGAAAAGAAAAGTAAAAGCAATCCCGATGGCCTGCCTGTGGGGGTTACGGTTGCGGATGACTATATTGGTTTAAATTGTGCGGCATGTCATACGCAGCAATTAAAATATGAAGGCAAGTTTATTCGTATTGATGGCGGACAAAGCATGATGGATTTATCGATGTTCTTAACCGCTATAGAGTCATCAATGCAAACAACGCTTGATGATGATAATAAATACATACGGTTCGAAAAACGGGTGCTTGGTGAAAAATATTCCAACAAAGAAAGTTTGGCATTAAAGGAAGAGTTTCAAAATTATTTAACGATTAGAAAAAATATTAACCATAGAAATAAAACTGATGTGGCCTATGGTTATTCACGCCTGGATGCGTTTGGCGCGATTTTAAATAAAGGGTTATTGTTAACTGGGGTAAAGGATAATTTTAACTCTCCAGATGCCCCGACGAGTTACCCTTATATTTGGGATACCCCGCAACATGACTATGTTGAGTGGGACGGCTCACAATCGAATGCTGACATAGGCGCATTGGCGAGAAATGTTGGTGAGGTAATCGGTGTTTTTGGAGTTGTTGAACCGATTACAAAAAAGTGGTTATTTTTTATTGATGGAGGTTATCCTTCCTCTATTCAAGCAAAAAATTTGCGCGATATGGAGAAAAAAGTTGCAACACTACATTCGCCACTGTGGCCAGAATTATTCCCCAAGATAGATCAAGCAAAGGCTAAAACCGGCAGGGTCTTATATGAAAATCATTGCTTGAGTTGCCATCAAGATATTAATCGTACAGATCCAAATCGAAAGATTAAAACGCGCATGAGTACGTTAGATGTTATTCAAACTGATCCGTGGATGGCAAAAAATGCAATTTTTCAGCGTGGTAAAACCGGTATCTTTGCAGGTAAACCGCGCTTTTATTCTGTGGGCGATGCCATGGGAGAGGAAGAACCTGCACTCTACATTGTCAATAACTTAATGGGCGGGGTGTTAACAAACAACCCAATACAAAGTCTTTTAGCGATTAGAGATTCTGAACAGATGGGACATCCTGAGGAAATTCACCCCCCTAAATATGTTGATGGAGAGATTATTGAAAGAGGACAAGAAGTCTCAGAAAAAGCATTACTTGCTTATAAAGCACGGCCGCTAAATGGCATATGGACAGGCGGACCTTATTTGCATAATGGTTCGGTACCAAATTTATACGAGTTGTTATTGCCAGCAGCTAAAAGAACTAAGTCATTTTATATTGGCTCATGGGAGTTTGACGCTATTAAAGTAGGTTATGTTGCAGAGGAACGCGCAGGTTCTTTTTTCTTTGACACTAGTTTAAAAGGGAATAGTAATGGCGGGCATGAATACGGCACTGGTAAATATGGAACTGATCCTTTTACAGAGGAAGAAATCTGGGCGTTAATAGAATATATGAAGACATTATAATCATGCCAAGACCTACGTTGCTTTGTGAACTTCATGACTATATCGAAATAGCCTGTACTTTTCGAATACCAATTGCGCTTTCAATGGCGTCTGGCAAAGAACTAACAGGAATTGCTGTTGATACAATGGTAAAGCCAGACAAGACAGAACATTTGATATTCATTAAAGAGGGCACTGATGAACCAATTTCACTTATAATGAATGACCTCATTCAAATGAGAGCGCTTATTGAGAATGTCCATTTTGAAATTGTAGATTTCAAATAAAACATTATCTGTATGAGCATATTAAAAATAGCCACAGTCATAACACTCTTTTTTGTTCTTTTCTTTATATATCACTTTTCGAGTGATGCGCCTGTTACAGAGGGTGAAATCTATCGTGATGATGAAGAAGTTCAAGTCAAGCGATCGATAAAACAATTTATAAAAGATCAGGATATCGATAGAACTACCTATGTTGCCCGCGGCGCACATTCCAAAGCGCATGCTTGTGTTAAAGCTTTTTTTAAAATTAATGAGAACATAAAGCCAGAGTTTCAACATGGTCTTTTCTCCCTGCCAGGTAAAACGTATAAAGGATGGATACGTTTTTCAAACGGGAAGGGTGGTATGAAAGGAAATTACGATACAAACAAAGATGCGCATGGAATGGCGGTGAAGCTTTTTGATATTTACGATCATGGACTAGTGAGAAACGAAGGGAGTTCTAGTACCCAAGAATTTTTAATGCATGACAGTCCGGTTTTTTTTGTTGCAAATATAAATGACTATAATCGGTTTCTTGAAAGTGAAGATAAGATTTTATATTTTGTTAAAGACATCAATCCTTTTAAATGGAAATTAAGAGAATTAATGCATGCCTTAGAAACTTTAAAGTCTCCGCCTTTAAGCCCTTTGAAAACACAGTATTTTAGTAATACAGCATATAAGCTTGGTCCACATAACATAAAATTTTCAGCTAGAAGGTGCACCCTACATGAACAAGCATCTTCTGATGAAATGTCTGATCCAGACTTCTTGCAAAAAGAAATGGCAAGTGACTTAAAGGAAGGGGAGGCTTGTTTTGATTTTATGGTGCAATTACAAAACACGAATAAATACATGCCTATTGAAGATCCAAGTATTGAATGGCGTGAATCTGACTCTCCTTTTATACCAACAGCAAAAATTATAGTACCTAGTCAGGCATTTAATAACCTGGAACAACGTGAGTTCTGTGAAAACCTTTCCTTTTCTCCCTGGAATAGTCTGGAAGCCCATAGGCCTATTGGAGAATTAAATAGAATTAGAAAAGAAGTCTATCAAGCAAGCTCAGAGTATAGGCATGAGCAAAATAAAACTGATGTTCCAAATGTTTTAGATTGGTAGAATAATTTGCAATACTTATTACATTAGTACGTAGTCTTTTGATGAGTTTATCAAGGGTGAATGCGGATAAAAACGGTCCATAATTTGCTTAATTTCAGAAGCAAATTCTGCAGCGGACTGGAATCTATCTTCATCACTTTTTGCCATTGCCTTATCAATAATAGATGAGACTTCACGAGGGACCTCCGATTGTAATTCATATACAGGGATTGCTTGCTCATTCATAATTTGTGAAGCCGTATCTTCCTTGCTAAAAGGATATTTTTTAGTGAGCATTTTGTACATGGTTGATCCTAGTGCAAATAGATCTGTAAGGGTGGTAATCCTTCTGCTTTCATCAAAATGTTCAGGGGCCATGTAGCCTATGGAGCCAGCATTTTGAATAGGTTGCTCTTCAATTTTTTGAGAAATACTAAAGTCAGTTATTTTGGCGATGCCGTTTACCGGGTGGTACATAATATTTCCCGGCTTTATATCTCGATGGATTACACCATGATAGTGTATGTACGCTAGTCCGATACAACACTTATAAATGACTGAAAGAGTTTCCTCTACATCCATCACACCAATCGTTGTCATATAATCTAGTATTGAACAACCAGGGACATATTCCATCACGATATAATCTAACCCTCCTTCTTTTATAACATCATAAATCGCAACAATGTTTTCATGTGTGTATTTTCCAGCAATTTTAGCTTCATGATGGAATTCGCTAATGGCTTGCTTGATTTCTTCTTCGTTCATTGTTCCAGCTTTTATAGCTTTTATAGCAACTGTACGATCCATTATTGGATCATAGGCGCGATAGACAACTCCAGAGGTTCCTTCACCAAGCTTGTTTTCCAGCTTGTAACGACCGATATAATTCATATTAACTATTCTTTTTATTATTATTAAGGGACTAAATTACATGCTCAAAAAGCATGATATGTTTTTTTATTATGCTTCTTCTATGTCAACTATTTCTGTGACTGGAAGCATCGCAATATCATTAAACTTATAATTACGACCTTCAGTTAAATCGACGATGCTTGATATTCTTGAATAAATATCTTTAACCAAAATTTCTTCACCATTTTCAGTAATTCGTCTAATTCCATACCGCAGCTGTTTGCGTTCTTGAGAGCTTAAGCTTCCCAGCATGTTTTTTGTTGCCCAAATAGAACCTTCTCTAGCCAAATCGCTAATCCTCGCTGCATGATTAATTGTATCTCCCAGAACTGTAAACTCTAGGTTAGTACCGCTGTGATAGGTGCCAAACCATTCTTGACCTTCATGTAGTCCTATATTGAGATGGAGGGCATGGAGCCAATTTTTTCGCAATTGCCATTCACGACTTATTTCACTCATCATGCATTTGAGATCATGTGCGCAATGAATCGAGTTCAAGATATAATTGCTATCGGGTTGAGGGAAAAAATAATAAACCATTCCGTCACCTACATGTTTACCATGGGTGCCGTAATATTTTCTAAATATAGGCTCTGCTGCCTGCCAAATGTGGTTAATGAGTTCGAAATACTCATCTGGCGGTAATTCAGCACAAATTTGAACTGAATTTTGTAGATCTGCCACCATTACTGATAAAGGAGTCAAAAATGGTTTTCGTTTTTTAAGTAAATTACGAATTACATGGTCACGCCTGGATAAAAGCTCTAGAAGAGGGGAGCAATCCACTGCTGATTTTGCATACGCAAATAAAATGCCCTCACGAAAAAAACAGGCATATAAATTATAAGCTTCGATATCTTCAGACGAAGCATTTAAATTGACAGGGTAATGAATCATCGGGACTTCATTTATCAGCTCCGCTGACTCATAGAGTTCATCCAAAATTCTAGAATCATCAGGACTAAGCGAACTATAAATAGAAGACATATTCTTATGCGACAAACGTTTTTTTGCAGTTTCAAGATGATTAGAAATAATGTCATGCCATTCAACCATTTTACGGGTTTTAGGCGACTCCATTAGTAGACGAAATATATTTCGTTCCTCAATATCTCCTTGCATGCAGTCTTCTTGTCCAAATAGTTGTTCAACTGCATCGTCATTCCACCAAACAACCTCAAAGTTGTTATTCACCATATAGGCAGGGCCGGGAATATCTTCTATACCTAACTCAAGTGTCAGCAATCTTTTAGAGTCTTTTTCTTGACTAAAGTTATGTTGTTGTTCAGGAAAAGGGGTAACTGAATCTTCTTTATTATTGCTTTTTAAATGTTCAGTGATAGCTGACATGGAAAGACCTTCCTTTTTTAATTTTTTTATTTTTTTTATCTGATTAAGTGTTTCTTCAGGAAAGTAACCCATTCGCGGTGCTCTCCCATCATCAATCTTGGTGGGTTGCACTGATGGTTTTTGGATAAGACCTAAAGCAATATAATTATTTAATGTTGCTCGAGATATTCCTGTGAGTTCTAATATTTGCTTACTTGTTAGCATATAATTCAAAATAGACAGTGTAATTAGACAGTATAAATATAATAATTATTATTCGTTGTCAATACTTAAATTATTATATTATATTATTTCAGTATCTTATTGTTATTTAGATTATTATTAGTTTAATTATTATTTAAGGTAGACTGTCTACCTTTGATGATATAGACAGCTTAAATATGAATCTATTCAGCACTTTTTAGCATAATTATTAGTAAAGCCTTGTTATTTATGACTATTTTTATGATTTCTTGTAGAGTGATGAATGAATTAGAGCGTTTACTAAATTAATTCTGAAATGCGATAACTAGTTAGACTATATATAAATTAAACATTAATATAGATATAATAAACAATATCTTATGTATTATAATTAATGTTAAATATAGGAAATAAACTTGCCAAATAATAATACTGTTTTCGATGTCGAATGCCGTTTGTGTCCACGATTAAGCAGCTTTCTTAGCGATACACGAGAAAAATTTCCAGACTATCATGCACGGCCTGTGCCCCCATTTGGAGTCAAAAGCCCAAAGCTTTTAATTGTAGGTCTGGCGCCAGGAATGCATGGTGCAAATGCTAGCGGAAGACCATTTACGGGAGATCATGCGGGGATTATTCTTTATGAGATGCTTTATGAGCATGGATTCAGTAATAAAGCTATATCGACTAATTTGAATGATGGTCTGACTCTGAAGTATTGTCGAATTACGAATGCTGTTAAATGCCTTCCACCAGGTAATAAACCTATTGGTGATGAGATAAATACTTGCAATCGTTATTTAGTAGAAGAATTAAAGACTATCGATAAAAAAGCCATGATTCTCAGCTTAGGACTGGTCTCTCATAAAGCTGTCATCAAGGCATTGGGTTTAAAACAATCAGAATATCCATTTATACATGGCAAAATTCATCAGCTTGATGATGGGCGGGCTATTATTGACTCATACCATTGCAGTAGGTACAACACAAATACAAAAAGGCTGACAGAAGAGATGTTCAACGAAATTTTTACCCAGATTAAGGCTCAACTAAAAACCTAGTTTCTATGTCATTCGATTCAAAGTCTTACCTCAAGACATTGACCAGTCTGCCTGGTGTTTATTGTATGCATAATGGACAAGGTAAGGTGATCTATGTCGGGAAAGCAAAAAACCTGAAGAAACGGGTTTCAAGCTACTTTAACCGTAGTCAGCCTGATTCGCCCAAAACCCAGGTCATGATCAAGCAAGTTGATAATATAGAGGTAACTGTTACGCATACTGAAAATGAGGCGTTGATTCTAGAGAATAATCTAATAAAGAGTTATAAGCCTCGCTACAATATTTTATTTCGAGATGACAAGAGTTACCCATATCTATATTTATCAAGTGACCATGAATATCCGCACTTCCGATATCATCGAGGCGCATTAAAAGGAAAAGGGAAATATTTTGGGCCTTATCCGGGCGCTGGCTCTGTCAGGCGTACACTAAGTTTATTGCAAAAGTTATTCATGATTAGATCTTGTGAAGACAGTGTTTTTGCAAATCGTTCTCGGCCTTGTTTGCAATATCAAATTAAACGCTGCTCAGCACCCTGTGTAGGCGTAATCTCCAATGAAGATTATCAACGTGATATCAATCATGCGACATTGTTTCTTGAAGGGAAAAATGATGAAGTCATAAAATCTTTAAATGAACCAATGCAAAGAGCATCTGATGCGTTGGAATTTGAAGTAGCAGCAAGATTACGTGATCAAATACGCTCGTTACGTGATGTTCAAGAAAAACAGCATATTAGTACGGATGGCGGTGACCTTGATATTGTTGCTTGTGCCATAAGCGCTAACCATGCCTGTATTCAGCTAGTAATTATCCGTTCCGGTTTGAATCTAGGCAGCCGGAGTTATTATCCGCAAAATATTACTGAGCAATCAGAAGCAGATTTAGTTAAGGCATTTTTGAGTCAATTTTATCTAAACCCAAATACTCAGCAAAAAATACCCTCTGAAATATTACTTAGTCACGCTATTGAGGGAGATGATTTGATAGAAGATGTTATTTCAGAAAAAGCAGGAAGAAAAATTAAACTTAAATCAAAGGTTAGAGGTGAGCGTGCAAAATGGCTCACCATGGCCCAAGAAAACGCAGCTTTGACGCTAAAACATAAATTGGCAAGTAATAAGAGTCAACATAAACGCTTTGATGCCTTACAGGAATTGCTCACATTTAAAGAGCCAATTGAGCGGATGGAGTGTTTCGATATCAGTCATACACAAGGTGAAGCAACAGTTGGATCATGCGTTGTGTTTGGACCAGATGGACCTATGAACTCACAATACCGTCAATTTAATATAAAAAACATTACCAAAGGTGATGATTATGCGGCGATGAGCCAAGTAATAAGAAGACGTTATACGCGGCTCGTAAAAGAAGATGCAAAATTACCAGATCTCATTTTAATAGATGGTGGTATAGGTCAAATTGGCGTGGCAAAAAAAGAACTCGATGAGTTGCAAATAAGGCATATACCAATATTAGGAGTGGCAAAAGGGCCTTCAAGAAAACCTGGGCTGGAAAACTTAATTCTAGCACTTGAAAATAAAACAATAGACTGTGATAGTTCATCACCAGCACTACACCTAATACAGCATATTCGAGATGAAGCGCATCGTTTTGCTATTACAGCGCATCGGCAACGAAGAAAAAAGACTCGAAACCGTTCATCGCTTGAAGACATAGAAGGGATAGGGAATAAACGCCGACAAAGCCTGATAAAACATTTTGGTGGCTTGCAGGGCATTGCCAAGGCTGGAGTAGACGATCTGGCAAATGTGCCGGGGATTAATAAAAGTCTCGCTTTGAAGATATATGAGACATTCCATAATAATTTATGAATATACCTAACCAATTAACTTTACTCCGCATCCTACTAATACCCGTTTTTGTCCTGGTATTTTATTTGCCATTAAGTTGGAACAATTATTTTGCGTGTATTGTTTTTGCAATAGCTGCTGTAACTGATGTGTTAGATGGCTATTTGGCAAGGAAATTGAACCAAACTTCAACATTAGGGGCTTTTTTAGACCCGGTCGCAGATAAACTAATGGTTGCAGTGGCACTAGTTTTACTAGTACAGCAAAACCCTGTGGTTTATTTGACATTACCGGCAGCAATCATTATTGGTCGAGAAATAACTGTTTCGGCATTACGTGAGTGGATGGCTGAAATTGGCGCACGTAATATGGTTGCAGTTTCTGTATTAGGAAAAATAAAAACATTAGCGCAAATGCTAGCGCTAGGCTTTCTTATCTTTAGAACCCCTGTATTGGGACTACCTGTTTATACAATTGGTCTAGTTTTACTCTATATTGCTGCATTTTTAACACTGATATCCATGATTCAATATTTATTAGCAGCTTGGCCACAATTAAAAGAATAATTAGGTAATTTGATTGACACCTTAAAAGCCGAAGCTACAATATGCGTCCTTTGCGGGAATAGCTCAGTGGTAGAGCACCTCGTTGCCAACGAGGATGTCGCGAGTTCGAATCTCGTTTCCCGCTCCAAATTATGGAAACCCCGGTATTTCCGGGGTTTTGTATTTTGCAGGCGAAGAAATTCGTAAAATAGTAACTCTGGCTGAGTGGCAGAGTGGTTATGCAGCGGTTTGCAAAACCGTGTACCTCGGTTCAATTCCGGGCTCAGCCTCCAATTACTATCTCAAGTGTCTAGCCCGGGTGGCGGAATTGGTAGACGCAAGGGACTTAAAATCCCTCGTCCTTACGGACGTGCCGGTTCGATTCCGGCCCCGGGCACCATTATTTTGATGAAATTAACCTATTCTTAACCTAGGTCATATACTTCTTTATAAATCCTTGCTAATAATAAAATTGCATATAAAACGAAATTTGAAATAATTATTCCTTGCTCAATACTTAGACGCTAGTAAATCACACTATTAAAATAGCAATTACGGGAAAAAATTAGATAGAAAAATTGATTAATGCGTTACAATACACATCCGTATTAAATCCAAAACTTAACTTACAATATTAAAGGGAGCGCTCATGGCCACGAATAAACTATCATCTGTCAAAGATAGAATGACGAAAGCACAAATCATTGCTGAAATAGCAGATGCTACAGAAGTATCGAAAAAAGATGTAAAGGCAGTTTTAGCGTCTTTGTCAGAACAAGCTCAGCGCCATCTAAAAGCACGTGGCTGTGGTGAATTTATGGTGCCTGAATTAGGTGTAAAACTAAAACGAGTAAAAAAACCTGCGACAAAAGCACGTAAAGGCATCAATCCGTTTACTGGTGAGCCAATGATGTTTAAAGCAAAAAAAGCATCAACCAGCGTGCGCGCTGTTGCATTGAAAGCTTGTAAAGATATGGCAAGTAGTTAATTAGGATAATAAAAGAAGTATTCTTATCTCGTTATGGAATGCTTCTTTTATTGAATTCTAGCAAAGGGAACTTGCTTGTTTCTAATATCGATTTCTTCTGTTAATAAGCATGACATTTGAGAAGAATATTACTGTTAAATTATCTGATGATGCTCACTGCCGAATAGACGAGGCTTCAGATGAAAAATTTTATAAAATTCCTCGATTTGTAACACACATAGATGCGGGCGCTATTGAAGCGGTCACTGAGGTTTATAGAAAGCATATTACTGTTAGTGCAACTGTTCTAGATTTAATGAGTAGTTGGATAAGCCATTATCCAGAAGAGGTGAGTTATCAACGTGTCGTCGGCTTAGGTATGAATGCAAGGGAGCTTGCTAGAAACAAACAGCTTGATGAGTGGCTTGTGCATGATTTAAATATGCAGCCAGAATTACCTTTCATAACAAATGAATTTGATGCATGCACCATCTGTGTGTCTTTTGATTATTTAATTCAGCCTATAACTGTACTTAAAGAAATAAGTCGGATCTTAAAGCAGAATGGAATACTTATCATTACCTATTCAAACCGAGTTTTTGAAACAAAGGCAACAACAGCCTGGCTTTCTATATCAGAACAGGATCGAAAATATTTAATAAGAACTTATTTGCAAGAGTCTGGATCTTTTTCCGAAATTGATTTTATGGATTGTAGCCCTAAATCTGGTGACCCACTTTATGCAATTATAGCTAAGGCAAGTTAAGTTAAGTTTCTATGTAATGCATTAGTGATATATATTTTTTGGTATACTTAATTATTAATAATTATACCGTTTGAAAATCACACTTTAATGCTTACTACCACCGATCACAGTCGCGACAAGGCAGGCCTGACATATGTTTATCCCGTTCTTTCCCGTCGTGCTGGCGGCTTATCAATTGGCATTAACCTGAATATTAATAATGCTTGCAATTGGCGCTGTATCTATTGTCAGGTTCCAGACTTAATTCGAGGGAGTGCACCTGCAGTAAATTTAGAAAAATTAGGCCATGAACTACGTAATTTTCTTGCTGATGTAGTTCATGGAGATTTTTATGCCAGGGAAGAGGTGCCAGACGAGTATAGAGTTATTAAAGACATAGCGATATCTGGGAACGGCGAGCCGACAACAGCTAATGAGTTTGATCAGGTTGTGAGTCTGATTGATCTAATACTAAAAGAGTATGGCTTATTAAATTCTATTAAATGCGTACTTATCACTAATGGCAGCATGGTTAATAGGGTGCAAGTTAAGAAAGGGTTGAGGAAGTTTGCCAAAATGAATGGTGAAGTTTGGTTCAAGATTGATAGTGCTACGCCAACAGGTATTGCAACCATAAATCAAACAAAAGGTTCGAATGTATCTACACTCAAACGACTGAAAGCATCAGCTGAACTTTGCCCAACCTGGATACAGACATGTGTGTTTATGTATAAGAACAAACCGCCCAGAAAATCAGAAACAGATGCCTATATTAATTTGTTGAAGGCAACAGTTAGTCGAAACATCCCTGTTGAAGGCGTGTTGCTTTATGGTATTGAAAGACCATCGTTGCAGCCTGAAGTCAAAGTAATTAAAAAACTCCCAGAATCTTGGCTGAAAGGTTTTGCATTACGCATAAACGAGCTATCAATTGATGTTGCGATTACGCCATAGGTTTAAAATAAGTTCTTAAGCTTATCGCCAACTGCACTTGCAGCATCTTTCACTGTATCAGTTGTTTTTTCCACAGTGTTCTTTTCTGATGATGGTTTTTTAGCTGTTTTCTTTGGTGCTTTTCCTAGAGCAATATCACAAGGGTTTCCAGCATCATCACCAGAACCGCCATCCAATAATCCTTCTGCGAGTAAAGATAATCCACCGGTAGCGACTGCAGCACCTGCAGCCAAACCTTTCTTTAATGCTGCTTCGGTATCGGCTTTTGGAGTAGGGTTAGCGAGGCTACCTCCAAGTCGAACCAATGCAGCAAGCTGCGCAACGTTCAAGCCAACGCCTTCTTTTGCCTTTGGTGCTATACCAATATCCAAGGCTTCAGTTTTTAAATTAATATTGCCGCCACCAAGGATATTCATCTGGTTAGTGGACATTGCAATACCATTTTCTGCTGTAGCAATACCATCTTTAATATCAAAATTGACTACTGCACATTCAAGTAAGCTGCCATCGCTACCTTCTGCCATAGGGTTAATCATAGAGAGTGTACTCATTAGTGCGTCTGCACTTGCTAACTCCATAGCTTTGCTTGATATTTTACCGGTGCCTACGTTTACTAGCAGTTTTCCATTTAAGCCTGCCATAATTGCACTCACACTCGAGCCTGAACCATTTGCTTTAATTGTTATGTCTGTTTTGCCGCCAGTAAGAACATCTTTCTCTTTAATAGCAGGCAGTTGACCAAGCTCAATTTGTTTTAACTCAATATTGTTACTTAGCGAAGCTGATTTGCCATTGCTACCATCTAGGTTTATGTTTGCTGAAATTACGCCACCTGCTGCTTTTGCATTTTGTGTAATTTGCAACTTGCCATTGTTCAATGCCAAAGTCAGGTTAACATCGTCAAAAGTTATGTCTTTTGTAATTAGTTTTTTTGCTTTGAATTTTAGATCAACATCCGCCGCTTTGAGACCATCCAAAGGAAGTGGTTCAGATGGAAATAATTTTTCTTTTTTAACAGGCTCTTCTTCCGCTGCACCTTGAAAAGGGCTTACATCCAGACTATCTGTCGACAGATTTGCAGTTAATTTAGGTCGCGCTCCACCAAGACCGATTTCTACATCACCATTGACTTTATATTCCATTACTTGCGCCGTCATTGATTTAACAGAGTAACCGGACTTTGTGTCGGATAATTTTCCGCTAAAGATAATCGGTCCAACTTCTGGCAGTTCTGATCCAGCTAGCTTGTTGAGACTGCTCAATTCATTTATGTTCAATGAAGCGAGTAAATCAATACCTTTAGCGTCCATAGGTTGCCCTAGTTTTCCTTCAATAGTAATTTCAGCGCCAGATATATCTCCTGTTATATTTACAGGATAATCTTTATTGTCTAACAGGTTGTTTATTGAGCCTAAACTGCCTTTTAATTCCAGAGGTGATTCGTTTACATCGGCTTTTATGAACAGATTCATTGGGTCGGAAAAACTATCGGAATTAAGCGTCACTTCGTCTATATGTAATTCTGTTGTCTCACCCGTTTTTCCATCTTTGTAATTAATGTTTGCATTTTTAATGTGTACTTCATTCACCGCTAGGCCAGGTAAAGATGCTGGTGCTGTATCTGCTGCGGGAGTTTTTTCTTTAGGGGCAGGGGTGGCTAATACCCAATTGCCTTCTCCTTTATCATTCGTTTCAAGATTTATATTTGGCTCAATTAATATAAATTTAATTACTTGTATGTTTTTCTTCAGCAAAGGCATTAATGCTATCTGGGCTTCGAATTTTGACACGCTCAGCATATTCTTCTCTTTTGCCCAGCTAGCATTGCCTAGTGAAACACCTTCTACAGCAACTGTAGGGATCAACGACGGAGCCAACTTAAGATCGCCACTTATTTCAAAATCTCTTCCTGTATTGTCTTTGACCACTTGAACAATCTGATCTTTATATTGATTGATATCTGTAGTGAATATGATGCCTGCTAAAGCAACGACAACAACCAATCCCAGAACGACTAGAATTTTGATGATTTTTCCCATGACGCGATCCTTATTGATTATATTATTATGGAATTAAGCTTATTACATATGTAACCAAAATACATTAGTGATTTACTGTGATATTTATCACGTTTATTAAGATATATGTTGTCTTCTATTCTTTGATTCTCCAGATTCGCCACATACTGGTACGTGATGTCCAATTATTGATATTTATTTTTAATATCCAGTTAGGCAATGCTTGACATGCAAGCTCATATGAAAGATTGATATCTTCCAATTGCTTACTCCGATTGCGTTTGCGTGATCCATACAGAATTTGCTTATTCGGATGTTGTTCTATTATTTCTTTAATGCCATTTTCATCCTTGACTGACTTTATCGGAAGATGGGTTGTATTGTAAAAATCCATGTTCAATTCTGCCGGGTCAGAATAAGAGCCGTCCTGATCCAGGACTAACAAAACAGAAGCTTTTTCTAATGCCATCGGGGTCAAACAATTTTGCCACAGAGCAACTTCCTTACTAGCGGGTAAAGATAAGGTAAGAATAACAAGTATGAAATTTACGAATAAAGATACCCCTAATATTGAATACCAAAAATACTTAATGAATTTAAAATTCATCAAGCTAAATCGTTGGTTTAAATGAATGCATAGCAATGCGAACATTACCGGCGCAAAAGGCAAGAGTGGAAATAAATAACGCATTTCCTTATGGCCAAAATAAGTGTGAAAAAAAACAAATGGGATTGTTAGCCAGGTGATTGAGTGAAAAGGAAAAAATAACCAAAAGCCGATAACTACAATTGGTAATAATAAAGTTATAGGCGGGATTAGTTGAAGGGCAGAGTACTGGATATAAAACCACCATGGCTCATAAACAGCAGTGCTAATACCCCCCGATGACGATGTTAGTCCATCATAATGCCATTTAAAATATTGCCATGAACTAATTATAGGTTCGTCATATAACCACCAATCAAATCCTGCGCCGAGTAACAACGTAAATAAACCGGCAATAAGAATATAGAATAAACTAATATAATGAATTCGATGGATGCACAGCATCCATAAACCAAGACCAAACAACATAAATCCTACTTGATATCTTGCCAAGAATGCCAATCCTAAAAAGAAACCAATCATTAAATATCTTTGGATGCTGGCAGGGCTTGGCAGTAGAAACAAACCCAACCCAAGGATGAAGAATGAAGTTGCCCAACCTTCGGATGAAAAACGAACATTTAAAAATAATAGAATCCAGGAAAATAATAGAAAAAATACTGTCCATTTGAATGCATTATTTGAGTTTATGTCTTTTGCGATTGCCTTAATGAGCACTACAGTCGCAGCAAGAGAAATAATGGCGCTTATAAGTCGATAAATAAAAGCGAGGATAAAGGGTGAGTCAATACCAATCAGAGCAGTTGCTTTTGATAACACAAAAGCAATAAAGGGCTGAAAGCCACTACGAACACCTGCCTCAAATTCCCACATGAGTTCACTTTGCATATCCATGCCAATCTTTGATGTCGCAAAGTTAAGAATTTGTGCGTACTCATCGTCGTGGTAATGTCCAACACTAAACCAAGCTACTAATAGATGTATTAAAATGGCTGCAATAAGCCAGTGTTTTGGTAATGAATTCATATAAGCAATAAAGTATAAATATTTATAATGTGTTTGATTGTTTATTAATTTTGAAACAAGCGAGCAGGCGACATCATATCTAATTCAGGACATTATTCAGTTAATAGATTATGTGGGCACGCTTATCTATCAAAAGATTCCCGTCTGGATGATTCTGAAAGTGATATGAGGTAACGCTCGGGATCAGGTAAAATCTTTTCTCGCGCCGCTGACAATGATTCTTCTCCTGCATAGCTTACGGATGATTGTAAATGACCACGAATCCTGTGCAATATATCTATCACACTTCCTTTATACGGCATTTGTATTTCCTGACCTTCCGCTGGGGTATCGAGTGCTGCATCTACATCATCATTATTCTCATGATCATACAATGACTCTAATACAGCTTGAGGTGAGGTCATTCCCCTATATATTTTCTTTTTAGTGTTTGTTACGGGATCTTCAATGATCTGACCAGGTGCTTCATCAGTGCCTGACAAGGCACTACCTAGCATAACTGTTGAAGCGCCGCATAAAAGTGCTAAAAAAATATCCTTATCTGTTTTAACACCACCATCAGCTATGATTGGGGTCGAATCACCAATTGCCTCATAAGCTTCCCGTATCGCTTGTAACTGGGGTACACCTGCGGCAGTCTCTAGTCTAGTTCTACAACCCCTGCCAGGACCAACGCCAACTTTTACAGCGTCAGCACCAATATCTTTCATAAATTGTGCTCCTTCACCGGTTGCAACATTCCCACATACCAGAGGTACATCATTAAATTGTTTGCGAATATTACTAACAGCTGCCTCCATAACTATAGAATGCCCATGTGCAATATCGATAAAAAGAGAATCTGCACCAGCGTCGAGGAGGGCGGCTGCACGTTCCAAATAATCACCATGTGCGCCGATAGCAGCCCCCACTAGTAAATGACCTTTTTCGTCTTTGCTCGCATCGGGTCGTTGACGAAGTGAAAAGATGTCTTTACGAGTTATAAGGCCATGAATATGACCCTCGTCGTCAATTAAAGGTAAACGCTCAAGACGTTTGTCAAAAAGAATTGCTGCTGCTTCATCAGTACTGATTCCAGGCTTTTCAGTAATTAATTTGTCTACAGGCGTCATGAATTGACTTACTAGACTGTCATTTACATTATCATTCCAGGGAATGTCTCTACCTGAGAGTAGGCCGGCCAAAATTCCACTTCCTGATTCTGTTTCGATAAGAATTCCAGTTATATGGTGTTTATTCGCAAAGTTTTTTGCCTGTCGAATAGTTGCATCAATTGGCAGACATAGCGGATTTTCAATGACAGCACTCTGACTCCGTTTAACTTCTGCAATTTTTCTGGCTTGTCGCTCTATACTCATGGCACGATGGACAACTCCAAGTCCGCCATCCAATGCCATTGCACGTGCCATATCAGCTCCGGTTACGCTGTCCATATTAGATGAAACGATAGGCAGCTCTATTGAAATTGATTTTGTTAACTTTGAGACAAGATTAATACTACTTCTTGATTCGATGACACCTTTTTGTGGTCTAAATAGAAAGTCATCAAATGTCTTACCTGACCAGAAATCTTTTACATTCATTTCATGTGTGTTTTTCGGTAGAGAGTTGGGTTGATTTAAATACCAATATATAATTTAACATAATATACATTATGCGCAGTATGCTATGGTGTGCGTATCGAATTAGGTGATTGCCTATTCGTTGAGCTAGCGTCTTCTAAGGCTTCTCTGCCTTCTCTTAAAAATCTCGTCACAGGGTCATTTCGTCTAGCCGTAGTTTCCAGTAACTCTTCTGCAGCGACGTCACTATCAAACATATCCTTGTGTGGGATCATTAATTCCAAGTTGCCAATTGAGAAAGTATTCTTGTCTTTACCCAGATTAGATTTAATTCTGTTGTATCCATTTGAAAGGTTTGAATAATCTTGTTTGAGTAGATAGTCGAAGCGATCTGAATTTTGCATGCAGTTTGAATCTAAACTTTCAGCGGGTAGATTCGTATAATGTCGTTGCCCATTAGCATCGACACATTGATAGAATTCTATAGCGTATACTTTTATGGGTAGAATTGATAAAAGAGTAATCAATATTATTTTCATATGCTTAGCTTTCAAATCTATAACGATTATCATAAATAATACACTATAAAACACCGGTGATAACCCAATCATGCCCTTTGAAGAATTAATAAGTAAAGAATTTCCACTAGATGAAAGTATTTGTTATCTGAACCATGCTGCAGTATCTCCTTGGCCTAAGCGGACTGCTGAAGCTGTACAAAACTTTGCAAATGAAAATATAACGCTTGGGGCTACAGGTTATCTAGTATGGCTAGAAAAAGAAGCTGAGTTGCGTAGACAGCTTAAGCGTTTAATAAATGCACCTTCTGAAGACGATATTTCACTGCTTAAAAACACTTCTGAAGCCTTATCTGTCGTGGCGGAAGGTATAGATTGGCGTTATGGGGATAACATTGTTAGTTCAAATCAAGAATTCCCATCAAATAGACTTCCTTGGCTTGCGCAAGAAGAGCATGGTGTAGAGTTTAGGGAGGTTAGACTTACGGATTCGCATTCTCCTGAAAAAGCGTTAATCAACGCTTGTGACGCAAAAACACGTTTATTAACAATAAGTTCTGTGGAATACGGGACGGGACAATGTCTTAATTTAACAGTCCTTGGAGAGTACTGTCACACTAACAATATTTTATTTTGTGTTGATGCTATTCAAAGTTTAGGTGCCCTGCCATTTGACTGCCAATTGATAAAAGCTGATTTTGTTATGGCTGATGCGCACAAATGGATGCTAGGGCCTGAAGGAATAGCACTATTTTACTGTAAGGACGAGATCAGAGATTCTCTTAGATTGCATCAATTTGGCTGGCATATGGTTAAGGATGCTGGAAATTATGATTCCAAAGACTCGAAATATGCTGAAACAGGACGCCGTTTTGAATGTGGGAGTCCTAATATGTTAGGAATTCACGCTTTTTCAGCTAGTCTTTCTTTGATAGAAGATATAGGGATAGAAAATATTTCAAGTAATGTGATTGATAATGTTACTTATCTCATTGATTTATTGACTAATATACCTGATGTAAGGTTTATTTCTCCGGTAACTAAACCGCACTATGCTGGGATTGTAACCTTTACTATTGATGGAATTAATATGTCTAAACTTTATACTAAGTTAATGAAAAATAAACTAATTTGTGCAAATCGAGCTGGTGGAATCAGGTTTTCACCACATTTTTATACAAGTCGCAAAATTATAGATAAATCACTTGAGATATTAACAGCAAATTATTGAATTAATTGAATAATTTATAATAATTATTCGTTGTAGCATTTGCCAGCTCTTCAAATCGGATATCCTTTAATAGTGAAATAAATTCTGCAACATGACGTACATAAGCGGGTTGATTAGTTTTTCCTCTATACGGAACGGGCGCCAGATATGGCGAATCCGTTTCAACTAACATTTGCTCCAGTGGGACTTGTTTTGCAACTTCATGAAGGTCTTTAGCGTTTTTAAAAGTAACTATGCCAGAAAAAGAGATCAGAAAATTTAGGTCCATGGCTGCCTGGGCTGTTTCCCAATCTTCTACAAAACAGTGCATTACGCCACCTACTTGCTCAGCACCCTCTTCCTTTAATATACGAATTACATCATTTTTGGCCTCTCGAGTATGAATAATCAAAGGTTTATCCAGCTCTTTAGCGGCATTTATGTGTGTTCGAAACCTGTCACGTTGCCACTCTAGATCGCCTTCACTTCTAAAATAATCAAGACCAGTTTCTCCTATCGCGACGACTTCGTCTTTATTCGCCAATTCAAGAATGTCTTCTATGGACGCTTCATTATCCAGCTCAGTATTAGGATGAATACCGACTGAAGCGGAGATCATCTCAAATTGATTAGCTAAATTGATAATATCGGGGGAGCCTTCTAGATCTATAGCAACGCAGAGCATATGTTCAATATCGTTCTGTTTTGCATTATTCAGAATATCTTCTACAGATATATCTTCACTTAATAGAGGAATGTGACAGTGGGAATCTATCAGAGTAGTCACGGCGGCAGGCAGTAATTCTTATTAAAACTAGTTACTTAGAAGCGATTACATGGTGTGTGTTGGCCGGTCTGACTTTAATGCCCCGGCTAATTGGTTTTCTATCTTGCTCTTGGTCGCACCTTTGTCTAATTCGCTGAACTGTACGCCTATGCCTGCAGTTTTATTGCCCTGAGCACCTTTTGGTGTAATCCAGGCAACTTTACCCGCAACAGGTAATTTATCTTTACTGTCGGTTAAGGTTAATAACATGAAAACTTCATCGCCTAATTTATAGGTTTTAGCAGTTGGAATGAATAGACCACCATTCTTCACGAATGGCATATAAGAAGCATAAAGCGCGCTTTTATCTCGAATGGTTAGGGATAAGATACCTTGTCGTGGATCGCGGCCTGCAGCCATTTACCTATACTCCTGTTACTTTGCTATTTCAGGGTTGTTCCAATGCAACACTATCTCTTCCAGCATGCTCAATGGATTGAAATTCATCGGGCCAGTCGATTGTTGGTATTTCAGTAATACAAAATCGTAGTTCCTGACCAATGCGACCAAGTCTAATGAATTTACAAGGTCTTGCAAGTCTTCTTTCAAGTCAAGATTCATTAGGGTTGCTCTATCACTAAGCAATTTAAGACGAATCAGATCCAGTATTATCTTCAATAACCAGCTAAGAATATTTTCCAACCCTATAGTTTGCCAATTGGCAGCTATTTGAATAGGGTCGCAATTCTTTTTACACATTAATTTCAAGTCTTTGAGCAAGACGTGTCGAAATTCTAATTGCTCATCTTCAATCAGTGATAACGCTTTTAATGGACCTCCTCCGGATAAACGAAGTAATGCTTCCGCAGATAGTATTGAATCATCCAACTGATTTTTAAGCCAATCAATACCTGTTTGATTAAAAGCAGCCTTAAAATCTATCCTTTGGCATCGGCTTCTGATGGTTATTGGTAATTTTGAAGGTTTATGGCTTAATAGGAATAACATCGACTGAGATGGAGGTTCTTCCAGCGTCTTTAATAGTGCATTTGCTGTTGCACGGTTCATTGCATCGGCAGGCACAATGATCGCAATCTTCTGTTTTCCTGAAAAACTTTTTAAGGTTACATATTCAATTAGCTCTCGCACCTGTGCGATTTTTAATTGCTTACCAGTTTCTTCTGGTTCAATGATACTTAAATCAGGATGATTTCCGGCATTATACAATTGACAACTTTGACAAATGCCACAGGCTTGATTGGTTTCAGGCTGCTTAGATAAACATAACAATTGCATTGCTGCATATTGTGCGAATTGCTTTAGACCTATACCTTCCGGGCCACAAAATAGTATTGCGTGTGGCAAGCGATCTTGCTGCTGCATCTCCACCAAACGTTGCAATTGCTCATTTTGCCAAGGATAGATATTTGTCATAGATATACTTGTAATACGTTTTGTATTTGCTGTTTTACATTTTCCAGAGATTCACCTGAATGGATGATTTGAAAACGTTTGGGTTCTTTATTTGCTCGTTCAAGATAACAGGAACGAATACGTTCAAAAAACAGTATGTCTTCTTGTTCAAATCGATCGGCTTGACTTCTTTTGCCGGCACGACGCAATCCAACCTCAACATCGAGATCAAATAATAAAGTAAGATCAGGTTTTAAACCTTGCTGTACCCAACCTTCAAGAGCTTGTATTCGCGACTCTTCGATTCCGCGACCGCCACCTTGATATGCATAACTAGCATCAGTGAAACGATCGCAAATGACAATCTGAGCTGATGCCAAAGCAGGCTTAATGACTTCTTCTAAATGCTGCATTCTTGCAGCAAACATTAATAAAAGTTCAGTATTACTGTCTAAGCCAATATTATTGCTGTCTAAGAGGATCTCTCTAATTTGCTCGCCAGTTTTAGTGCCGCCCGGCTCGCGTGTTTGTATCGCTTGGTGACCAGCAGTAGTAAACAATTCTGATATAAAGTCCATCAAACTGCTTTTGCCTGCGCCTTCTACACCTTCTAATGTTATAAATAAAGCTTCTTGCATTTTTATTTACTTTTATTCAATTGATATTTTGCAACAGCACGATTGTGTTCTTTTAATGTCTCTGAAAAATAATGTGAACCATCCCCTTTTGCAACAAAATAAAGTGCTTTGCCCTTTTCTGGATGTAGCGCCGCATGAATTGCTTCTCGTCCTACTAATGCAATGGGGCTAGGCGGCAAACCTTTATACCTATATGTATTATAGGGTGAATCTATATTAAGATCTTTTTTACGTATATTCCCGTTAAACTGATTCCCCATGGCATAGATCACAGTAGGGTCAGTTTGTAGCTTCATATTCTTATTCAAGCGGCGCACAAAGACGCCGGCAATGGTGCTACGCTCACTGGCAAGACCAGTTTCTTTTTCTATGATAGAAGCCATGATTAAGGCTTCGTATGGTGTTTTGTAAGGTAAATTTTCAGCGCGTGTTATCCACTCTTCATCGAGAATATGATGCAAACGTTTATAGGCTCTTTGCAGAAAAGATTTGTCAGTAGTGCCTTTCGGGAAATTATACGTGTCCGGAAAAAATAACCCTTCTGCAACTTCGTCGGCATGTCCTAATTCAGGCATTAAGTTTTCCAATTCACCAGCTTGTAATGTGTGTTGCAATAAATCTGTTGCATTAACGGCTTGCATCATCTCCCTAGCTTGCCAACCTTCAAGGAGTGTAAAGGAATATTGAATCGTCTTACCTGAGACCAGAAGGTTTAAGAGTTCGAACGGAGTCAGTCCTGTAGGCATTAAGTATTCGCCAGATTTTATTTTATTTGCTTTTCTGGTTTGGCGAGCAAGAAACTTAAAGTATCTAGTGTCTTTCATTAAACCTAGATTCTTTAGTTTGTTTGTGACATCGGTGAAGGTCATGCCCTGTTCTATTTCGAGAATAGTTTCCTTTTCAATACTTAATGGAGTGGAAAGGAAGGACTGATACTCTTTATAGATCAATGCAACAGTGACTATCAAAAAAAACAAACCTAGTGTTATGAGTCCAAGGAGACGTTTAATCATAACGTTGAAATGAAATTATGTTTTTGCAATGCCTTTTTAATTTGAATGGTTTTATCGCCAACTACCATAGGTTTTTCGCCGAGCGTTTTTATTGGCCATACCCCAATAATGCTATTGCACAAAAAGGCTTCATCAGCATCCATTAAAGATATAAGTGAAATTTTATTAATGAATACCTCGAGTTGCAATTCCGTTGATAAGGAAATAATTTTTTGCCTGATAATACCATCAACACCACAGTCAGATAATTCAGGTGTAAATAAAGCATTACCTTTAATATAAAAAATATTACTCATTGTTCCTTCGATAACATTTTTTTCATGATCCAGCACTATGCCCTCTGCTATTGAGCTATCCGTCCATTCTGACCTTGCGAGCACTTGCTCAAGTCTATTAAGGTGCTTGATGCCAGCAAGCACAGAATTATGAGCATAGCGATAATTGCATACGTGAACATTGATACCGTCATCTGAATTTCCAAACGAATAATCAGGCCAAGGATAGAGAGAAATTATACGAGTTGGTTCTACATTATTAGGCAAAGCGTAGCCGCGGCCACCCTGCCCTCGTGTAATAACTATTTTGATAATGCCACGATCAACAGAGCTTGCTAAACGTTGAGACTCCTCGTTTAACTTATCTTGCTTGGGCATGGGGAGATTTAGTCTGCTACATCCTGTTTGCAATCTTTCGATGTGTTTATCCATACACAGCAAAGTTTCATCTTCTACTGCAATTGTTTCAAATACACCGTCACCGTATTGCAAACCTCTATCAAACAATGAGATTGTCTCACTCGACTTTCCATTAATGAGAGATTTGATTGCCATTATTTTGTTATGGCTTATTGAGCCTAACTCAGCTTCTTAAAGATAAGAGAGCCATTTGTACCACCAAACCCAAAAGAATTAGATAAAGCGGCATCGATCTTCATTTCACGAGCAGTATGTGGGACATAATCTAAATCACAATCAGGATCGGGCTCATCAAGATTTATCGTTGGTGGTGCTACTTGATCTCGAATCGCTAATATTGAAAAAATGGCTTCAACGCCACCCGCAGCACCTAATAAATGTCCAATCATCGACTTTGTTGAGCTTACAGCTAAGGATTTTGATTCTTCCTTAAATACTCGTTTTACGGCATTTGTTTCTGCAACATCTCCTGCCGGTGTTGAGGTACCATGTGCATTAATATAATCAACTTCATTAATATTGATGCCACTGTTTCTTAAGGCATTAATCATACAATTTGCGGCACCTTCACCATTTTCTGAAGGTGCGGTCATATGGTAGGCATCACCGCTCATGCCATAACCAGCAACTTCCGCAATGATGTTTGCGCCACGTTTATTAGCATGTTCGTATTCTTCCAGTACAACAACCCCTGCCCCATCACTCAAAACAAAACCATCTCTGCCCTTGTCCCAGGGACGGCTAGCACGCTCGGGCTCATCGTTCCTAGTCGAGAGAGCACGAGCAGATGCAAATCCAGCCAAACCATTTTCGGAAGTTGCCATTTCTGCACCTCCAGCAATCATGACATCAGCATCACCGTATTCTATTAATCTTGCAGCATCGCCAATATTATGAGTGCCTGTGGTACATGCTGTAGTGATGGCAAAGTTCGGGCCTTTTAAGCCGTACATGATGGATAGATGCCCTGAGATCATATTTATAATGTTACTCGGGATGAAAAAAGGAGATACTTTTCTTGGTCCGCCATTGATGAATTGTCGAGTGCTTTTTTCAATGCCGGGTAATCCACCAATACCTGAACCAATGGCTACGCCAATGCGTGAAGCATTCTCTTCAGTAACTTCTATGCCTGAATCTTGAATCGCCTGTATACCTGCGGTAAGACCGAAATGAATGAATGGATCCATTTTCTTTTGATCTTTCTTAGGAATGTAATTATCTAAATTAAGGTTTCGTATAGAACCTCCCATACGAACGCTAAATTCAGATGTATCGAAATGGTCTATGAGTCCAATGCCGCTTTTACCTGCGAGTATGTTTCCCCAGGTTTCATCAACACTATTACCTACAGGCGTTACCATTCCTAGACCAGTTATAACTACACGACGTTTACTCACTTCAGAAAATACCTTTTTGTTCATGAAAACTATTTGAATAGTCATTCATGAATATAATTAAAAAATAATAGATGAGACATTCCTTGTGAGTCTTCGCTTCGGACTCCTCGGCTCTAGCTTCCTGCTTCACTCTAATTCCTGCATCCATGCAGCCCTGATCTCTTGCGACATACAGTACATCCTGTAAATAAAAAAGGCCGCGTAAGAGTGTTTTCATAACGCGGCCTTGGGTGTCCTTTTGCTTTTGGGTTATTCTAGGTGTGCATTGATATATTTAACCGCTTCATTAACCGTAGTAATATTCTCAGCTTCTTCATCTGGTATTTCGGTTTTAAATTCTTCTTCTAATGCCATGACCAACTCAACAGTATCTAAAGAATCTGCACCCAAGTCATCAACGAATGATGCTTCATTAGTGACCTCTTCTTCCTTAACGCCTAGTTGTTCTACAACGATTTTTTTTACGCGTTCTTCAACACTACTCATGATTAATAAATCCTCCCTTAGCGGCTCGGTGGCCGTTTTTAGTGTGCTAAGTTTAGTGAAATGAAATCTTCTTGCAACTTAGATTATGCCTTGATATTAATTAATATTAATATCAATTGTTTACATGATTAATTTAAAGTAAATAATAGATTTATCCCATATACATTCCACCATTTACGCTTATAGTTTGTCCGGTAATATAAGCCGTCTCATCTGAAGCCAGAAAGTCAACTACATTCGCTATTTCATCTGGGCGACCTAACCGTCCCAGAGCGATCTGATTTAAAATTGAATCACGAACATCAGAGCTCAACTCATCTGTCATATCAGTCTCTATGAAACCTGGTGCTATCGCATTTACTGTGATGCCTCTAGACCCCACTTCTTTTGCTAAAGATCGTGTAAAACCTAGCATACCCGCTTTAGTCGCAGAATAATTTGATTGGCCTGGGTTTCCAGATAATCCTACAACCGAACTGATATTAATGATTCGTCCATAGCGTTGTTTCATCATGGCTCGCATGCATAACTTTGTTACACGGAACATGCCTGTCAAGTTCGTATTAATTACATCTTCCCATTCATCATCTTTCATGCGCATCAATAAATTATCACGAGTGATTCCTGCATTGTTGACAAGAATATTTGGCGCACTTACTTCTTTAAGTTTGTCCCCAAACTCTTCAACTGAATCTTTATCGGCGATATTTAATACCAGACCTATTCCAGAGTAATTGTCCGTGGTTAATGTTTTTGAGATTTGATCAGCAGAGACCTCTGTAGTTGCTGTGCCGATTACAAATGCGCCTTGTTTAGCAAAATTAATCGCAATTTCTTTCCCGATGCCTCGGCTTGCGCCAGTGACTAGCACAACCTTATCTTTATATTTTTCAATCATCAAAATAACCTGCTATTAATTTAGTGCTTTTTCTAATGAAGCTTTGTCTTGTACAGAATGTATTTCAAGTGAACGGTCTATGCGTTTGATCAATCCAGAAAGTACTTTCCCTGGTCCACATTCAATTATTTTGCTGACACTCATGCTTTGCATGCTATTGATACTATCTACCCACCTTACTGGCATGTAAAGCTGTTCAAGAAGAGCGCTTTTAATTTCATCTGATTTGGTTTTTATTTCAGCACTAACATTCTGTATCACAGGAATCTCAGCATCATTAAATTCAATTTTATCCAGTGATTGTGCAAATTCAGTGGCCGCTGCTTCCATAAGCATGCAATGAGATGGAACGCTAACGGGCAGCAATAGCGCTCGTTTTGCTCCTACATTCTTTGCAGCAATTATTGCTCTTTCAACAGCGGATTTATTACCAGCGATAACGACTTGGCCCGGTGAATTGAAATTAGCAGCTGACACGATTTCACTTTCTGCAGAATCAGCACAAATCTCCATTATTTGTTCGTCTTCTAAACCCAGAATTGCTGCCATTGCACCGGTGCCTGCAGGCACTGCTTTTTGCATGCATCTCCCTCTTTCAGCAACTAAAGCGATAGCATCTTCAAATCTAATTACACCAGCACAAACTAATGCCGTATATTCGCCAAGGCTATGTCCTGCGAAGACAATGGGCGAGGCTTGAAATGTTTCTTTGCACATTAACCATGTGGCATAAGCGGAGGCAAGCAGTGCTGGCTGTGTGATTTCAGTTTGGTTTAACTTATCTTCCGGACCAGAGCTAATGATATCTATAAGATCATAACCCAAAACATCAGAGGCAGAGTCAAATACTGCTGTAAGGTTTGATTCTGTTTCGAGAAGCGCATTCATCATACCAACAGATTGTGAGCCTTGACCTGGAAAAACGATGGCTACATTTGATTGTGTGTTCACTTAATACTCATTTCCAAAAAATATTAATAACGTAGTAAAACAGAGCCCCAGGTAAAACCGCCACCAAATGCCTCTAATAAAACTGTGTCACCTGCTTTTATACGCCCATCTCTAACTGCTACATCAAGCGCTAAAGGCACTGATGCCGCTGAAGTATTGCCATGCTGATCAACTGTAACAATGACGCGCTCCATAGACATATCCAGTTTTTTTGCAGTGGCCGATATAATACGCATATTTGCCTGGTGTGGTACTAGCCAATCGATGTCTTCTTTTTTTATAGAATTTGCTGCTAATGTTTCATCTACAATTCTACCTAGTGTGTTAACGGCGACTTTGAAAACCTCATTGCCTTGCATGGTGACAAAAGCTTTGTCCGCCTTAACCATATCGTACTCAGAAGAAATTCCTGCAGGAACATTCAATAAATCTGCATACTGACCATCTGCATGTATATGACTTGATAAAACACCTTGTGTTTCGCTTGCCTGGAGAATAACAGCGCCAGCACCATCACCAAAAATGACTGACGTATTTCTATCTTTCCAGTCAATGATGCGTGAGACTGTTTCAGCACCAATAACCAATGCACACTTTGAGCTGCCTGTGCTGATGAATTTTTCAGCGATACTCATTGCATAGATAAAACCCGTGCAAACTGCCTGCACATCAAAAGCAGGACACCCACGAATACCTAATCTTTGCTGTAATAAACAGGCAGTGCTAGGAAAAATAAGATCAGGTGTAGTTGTGCCAATGATAATCAAGTCTATATCTGTCGTTTCTATTCCAGCTGCTTCTATGGCTGACATCGCTGCTTTTTCAGCCAAATCACAAGTAGTTTCATCATCGGCTGCGATATGCCTTTTTTCAATTCCTGTGCGCGAGCGAATCCATTCATCAGACGTATCGACCATTAATTCAAGATCAGCATTGGTCAAGATGCGTTCAGGTAAATAAGAACCGGTGCCAGTTATTTTCGAATACATTAAAGACTTTGCCTGTCGATTAGTAATTGTTCCAATTTCTCATTTATTTTTTCAGGGACATTATTCTCAACTTCAATAATGGCTTCATCAATTGCTGTGGCAAAAGATATTCGATCTGCACTACCGTGACTTTTGATTACTATGCCACGAAGGCCAAGTAATGACGCGCCATTATATTGTTTCGGATCAATTTTTTGTTTTAATGCTTTTAAAACAGGCATTGCCACCATCGCTGCAAATTTTGCATACAGACTGCTCTTAAATTGAACAGTTGCATGGTGTCGAAGGAATTCAGCCAAGCCTTCACTAGCTTTTAATGCGATATTACCAACGAAGCCGTCACAAACTATAACGTCTACATCACCAGTGTAAATATCAGTGCCTTCCACAAACCCTGTATAATTTAAATGACTCTCTGCAAGTAATGTTGCGGCTTGTTTAACGCGGTCATTACCCTTTATCTCTTCTTCTCCGACATTTAACAGAGCAATTGTTGGGTTCTCGGTTCCCTCAACGGCACTGGCGAGCTCAGCTCCCATTATGGCAAATTGAAACAATTGTTCTGAACTTGAATCAACATTGGCTCCTAAATCAAGGACGTGAGTATGACCGTTTTTTCCAGGCAAAGTGGTGCATATGGCCGGACGGTCCATACCTGGCAACATTTTTAAAACAAATCGAGAGGTTGCCATTAAAGCACCTGTATTACCGGCACTTACACAAGCTGCGGCTTGACCATCACGAACTAGTTCAATGGCAATTCGCATTGAAGACTGTTTTTTATTACGCAAGGCCTGTGAAGGAGACTCATGCATTTCAACTATTTCAGGTGCATGGACTATTTTGATTCGCTCGTGCTCGCTTGGTGTCTGTTTCTTTAACTCTTCTCGGACAAGATCTTCTTTACCAACCAATATTAGATTGAGCGTATTGTGTTTTTCTAGAGCAAAGAGTGCGGCTGGGACAATTTCGGATGGACCAAAATCGCCACCCATTGCGTCAAGTGCAATTGTTGACTTTAAAGACATAATTTAACCAGAGTAGTATTTGAACTCCGGAAAGATTTCTTGATTTGAAACCAGGTAATTATTCCTGATCGCCCTTAACCTCTAATACCTTATTGCCTCGATAATAACCGTCTGAGCAGATATTGTGGCGAAGATGCACTTTACCTGAGGTAGGTTCTATTGATGTTGTAGCGGAAGTCAAAGCATCATGTGAACGACGCATATTCCGTCTTGAGGTTGATTTCTTCGATTTTTGAACAGCCATGACTACTTGTCTCCTAAGAATTACTTAATATATTGATTAATTTTTATCTTTTATTAATGCATCTAAACCTGCAAAAGGTTGTCGTTTTGCCTCTGCATTAATTCTATCTAAATCATTTGTTCCTTCACAATCATCTACTGGATGAAGTGCTGAAAGTGGAATTGATAATAACAATTCCTCTTCTATCAGTTCCTCGACCGAGGTAACACCATCGTTATCTAATTGTAATGGTTCATATTCCTTTGCTAATGCATCGAATTCGTCACCTTCATTAACAACACCCAGTAACGAGTTTTTTCGAATATTAACCTCAACCGGTTTAAAGCACCTTTGACACTCAAGGTTTAGTTGAGTCTCAATATTACATTCAACAACGCAAACTCCTGCAGCATCAATTTCAAAGGCAAGGCTATATTTAAGCTCTCCTCTATAGTCTTGCAAAATTCCTTTTAGACGGGCCAATGAGGTAAGTTGTAATTCTCCAACAATCCGTTCTCTGGCTTTTGCTAGACGCAATGGATTGATAGATTGCGACAGGTCAGATGGCATCAGGCGGCGAATTTTATCGATAGACCCTTAAACTGTCAAAATAATATCGATATATATTTGTTAAATAGCTGACTTATTTGATATTTATATATATTTGCCCAAAATAAAGCGCAAATTGTATGTTAGGAGAGACTATATCAGCCCAATTAGAATAATACTTGCTTCATCTTCACCCTATCGAAGGATGTTACTTGAGCGGCTTCAGCTCGAATTCTCGACGGAATCTCCGGATATTGATGAACAATATAATGAGGGAGAATCGATTGAGCAATATGTTGAACGTCTGGCGACGTCAAAGGCAGAACATGTTGCCTTAGCACATTCAAAGTCCATAGTGATCGGTTCAGATCAGGCGCTTGAGTGTGATGGCAAGATATTAGGAAAACCTGGTAATCATGAAAATGCCAAGCAGCAATTATTGGCGATGAGCAATAAGACCTTATCATTTTATACCGGGCTTAGTGTGATCAATACGAGCACGGAAAAAAGTGAAAAAGACGTCATCATTTATCGAGTCTCCTTCAGAAAATTGGGAGAGCAAGAGATCGAAGACTATCTGCTAAAAGAACAACCCTATAATTGTGCAGGGAGCTTCATGTCTGAAAAGATGGGCGTCAGCTTAATGTCTAAGATGGAAGGAGATGATCCAACCGCGTTGATTGGATTACCCTTGATTCGTCTTTGCGAAATGTTAAGAAATCAGGGGCTTAAGCTTCCCTGATTCTTATTGCAACCTTATGGAGTCCGTTATACTTTGCAACATGGCTGAGCCCATTTGTTTTGCAAATTGGTCTATAAAATTCTCTCGTTTTGTATAATCGACTATATCTTCAGCGCCGATAACATCACGCGCTACTTGACTGGCGCTGGCTAATTCATCAACTAATCCAAGCTTAATAGACTCGTGCCCAGACCATATGAGCCCGGAAAATAGCTTTTCGTCATCTATTAATCGTTCACCCCTGCCATTTTTAACTACATCAATAAACTGTTGGTGTATTTCATTTAGCAAACCTTGCACATGTGAAGATTCTTCAGGTCTGAGTGGTTGAAATGGATCCATAAATCCTTTGTTTTCTCCAGCATGCAATAACCGGCGTTCTATTCCTAACTTCTCGATGGAATCAACAAAACCAAATCCGGCCATAATAACCCCTATAGAACCGACAATGCTGGCCTTGTTCGCATAGATTTTGTCTGCTGCTGCCGCAATGTAATATCCACCTGAGGCGCACATATCACTGATGACAGCATATACGGGTATTTCTGGGTGCTTTTCTTTCAATCGATTAATCTCATCATTGATATAGCCAGCCTGAACAGGACTGCCCCCTGGACTATTGATGCGTAAAATCACGCCCTGTGTATTTTCATCTTTGAAGGCTTTTCTTAGTCCTGTGACAATATAATCTGCTCTCGCTTCGGTATTAGATGCAATAACACCATTAATCTCTATTAGTGCAGTGTGTTTGTCATTACTGAAACTACCGGTTTCTGTATTTTTAACCGCGTAAACAATTAAAAATGAAGACAAATACAAAACCAACAATATTTTAAAAAATATACCCCATCTACGATTCCGACGTTGCTCTGTTAATACTTCCTTTGCAAGTCCATTAATGAGCGATTGTTCGAACTCAGAAGAATCATTATTATTATTTAAATCAGTCATTTATTTAATATTTTTAATGTTAATTATAATTTAATTAGTTGAAGAGCTATTATTTAATTATAGGCGTTGAATTTGTCAAATAGTATGACTTATTAGGTTTCTTTTCTCTGACCACAGGTTTTAGTAACTGTTCAATACTTAGCGTTGTGGTTATTTAGAAATCAGGTAATTGCTCCAAAAAATTAGACAAATCAGGTTCAAGTGGAGCATCAATAGAGAAAGTTTTTTGGGTTACTGGTGATACAAATTTTAGATGTTTAGCATGCAGAAACATGCGTTTTAAGCCACGCTTTTTATACTCACGGTTAGTTTGCCGATCACCGTATTTTGCATCACCAATGACAGGGTGCTCAATCGAAGCACTATGCACACGGATTTGATGAGTACGTCCGGTAATCAATTTAATATTTACAAGTGTAGCTGACTGAAACACTCGTTCTCGATAGAGCACGGTTTTTGCGGATTTTCCATTTTCATCGATAGTAACAATACGTTCGCCTGAACTGACAGAGTTTTTGCTCAGTGGGCTATCAATTGTGAGTCTCTTTTTAGCAACTCGACCAGATAAGAGCGCTGAATAGGTTTTCGTTATTTCATCATTATTCATCGCTTTATGTAATTGCCTTAATATCGGGATGTTTTTGGCCAATATCAGGCACCCAGATGTCTCTTTGTCCAAGCGATGCACTAATTCTAGCTTTTTATAGCTATCGCCCATGGCTCTAAAGGCTTCAATTACCCCATGTGATTGACCGCTGCCACTGTGTACAACAATCCCTGCAGGTTTGTTAATGATAATTAATCCTTCATCTTCAAAAATAATAGAATCAGCTATTTTCTGTTGTAATGAATGTGACGGAATGGTTTGGACCTGTTCATCAAGATAAACGGGTGGAACACGCAAAATATCACCTTCTATTAATTTATAGGTCTGTTTAATCCTGCCTTTGTTGATTCGAACCTCTCCTTTTCTCAGCATCTGGTAAACACGAGATTTAGGGATTTTTCCAAAATATCGGATCAGAAAGTTATCAATTCGTTGCCCCGCATTATCCGCAGATATAACTATTTGTTTTGAATTGATTTTTTTTGCATGGATTTGGTTCATTTTTTGCTCATTTTATTGCTGTAGAGCGGCAAGGTTGCTATATTAACCCGCTCAAACTGGCATTCAGATTAAGACCGATCACAGTCTGTGTATAAATATAAATGCACAAAACTGGTGCAATTTAATAATATGGTTTGATCATGAGATGGTTAGGATGATAAAAATAAAAGTATCATTCAAATGAATATATTAACAGATACATAGATCTGTCTTGATTAATTTTAAGGATATATCGCGAACCAAATTATGTCATAGGTGATGTTTGGTGATCTAATCAAAAAAGGTATTCGAATAAGTACGAATACATGGTAATCACAAACACAGGGTTGTAATCATGCTCAACCCAAACAAAATGAGCAAAAATTTGTGTCCGCGCTCCCAGCGCATGGAAAAAGCATTAGATTAGACAATCTTATGTCCCATGCAGCAATGGTAGAGCGAGGCTTAAGGAATAACAATAATGAAACGTATGCTGATAAACGCAACTCAGCCAGAAGAGGTGCGTGTTGCGATAGTAGATGGACAACGATTATACGATCTCGATATAGAATCTGCAGATCGCGAACAAAAAAAATCCAATATTTATAAAGGCAGAGTCGTTCGAATTGAACCGAGTCTTGAAGCAGCATTTGTTGATTACGGTGCTGAGCGTCACGGTTTTCTGCCATTCAAAGAAATAGCCCGCGTCTTATTCAAACCCGAAGAAACCGACAAACCTCGAACGGGCCGTATTAGCATCAATGATGCTATTGAAGAAGGTCAGGAATTCATCGTTCAGATCGAAAAAGAAGAACGTGGTAACAAAGGGGCTGCGCTGACGACCTTTGTCAGTCTTGCTGGTCGCTATCTGGTTTTAATGCCAAATAACCCTCGTGCAGGAGGAGTTTCAAGACAAATCGAAGGAAGTGACCGTGCAGAAGCACGAGATGCCATGAGTGGTCTTGTTGTCCCTGATGGTATGGGCCTCATCTTAAGAACTGCAGGCGTTGGTAAAGCATCGGAAGAACTCCAATGGGATTTAAATTATCTAAACCAACTTTGGGCTGCTATAAGTACTGCAGCTAATGAGCGCCCTGCTTCATTTCTTATCTATCAGGAAAGTGAAGTCATTATACGAGCTATACGTGATTACTTACGAAAGGATATCAATGAAATTTGGATTGATGATCCAGATGTTCATAAGCGATGCCATGATTTTATGACTCAAGTGATGCCGCATAACCTTGAAAAATTGAAACTTTACAAGGACAGCGATCCCCTTTTTACTCGTTATCAAATTGAATACCAGATTGAGAGCGCATTCTCTAGAGAGGTTCGATTACCTTCCGGGGGCGCAGTAATTATAGATCATACTGAAGCATTAATATCGATAGATATAAACTCTGCAAGAGCGACGAAAGGTAGCGACATAGAAGAAACAGCTTTCAACACAAATAAAGAAGCCGCTGAAGAGATAGGACGACAACTTAGATTGCGAGATATTGGTGGTCTGATCGTCATAGATTTCATTGATATGTTAAATACGCGCAATCAACGTGAAGTTGAAAATGCAATGCGAGACAGTTTGCGTATGGACCGCGCCAGAGTTCAAGTGGGCAGAATTTCTCGCTTCGGCCTTTTGGAGATGTCTCGGCAGCGATTAAGACCGTCATTAGGAGAGTCTAGTCATACCCCTTGTCCGCGATGCGATGGGCAAGGCACTATTCGTGATGTGGAATCATTATCACTCTCGGTATTACGCATTATCGAAGAAGAAGCGATGAAGGATATGACTGCAAAAGTCATTGTAAGAGTGCCAGTAGATGCAGCAACGTTCTTATTAAATGAAAAACGACAGCCTATTAGTGAAGTGCAACATCGTCTTGATGTTGAAGTTTTAGTAATTCCTGAACCCTCCATGGTTACTCCTCAATACTCTGTTCAGCGTGTTCGATTGAGTGAGGCAAAGCAGAATGAAAATCAACAAGCGAGTTACAAAATTCAAGCCGATGAAAAAAACAATCTAAATAATGACCTTGTAAGTACTCATAAAAAGCCTCGAATTGAACAGCCCGCGGTAAAACAGTTTGTGCCGTCAGCACCCGCTCCTGCTATGAAATCGAAAGATAAGGGAAAGGGTTTGATAGCCAGGTTGTTTGGAAATTTGTTTGGTGTACCTGAAGAAAAAGAGGCGCCAAAGTCAAAATCAAACAATAATCGACGACAAAATAATCGTTCACGAAACAACCGTAATAATGATTCTAATCGGGATCGACAAAGACGTAATAAATCAAATAATCAGCAAAGGCGTAACTCAAACTCGGGCTCAACTAATCAACAGAGACGCAATTCGAACTCGAATTCAGATTCAAACCCAAATAATCAGCAGCGCAATAGAAATCAGCGAAATAATAATGATAAAAATTCGGAGACTGAAGTTGCTAATGCTGATTCAGCTAAAAGAAATTCAAATTCCGGTTCTAGACGAGGACGCCGTGGTGGTCGTAGGCGCAAGCAAGAAAATGCAAACAATGATGTCAATAATCAAACAAATATAAGTACGGCTGAGACTGAGAACAACAATCAGGCTGATAAAGCAGTAGATAACACAGCACCTCAGCAATCAAACAAAAGCGATGAGAACCGACAGAGTAATCTGTCTCAGCAGAATAATAATGATTCACAAACAAAACCTACAACAATTGAATCATCTAAATCTGTTGAAAGCACACCCGTTATTAATCAGGAAAATAGCGCGCCAATGAGCGCTAGTGAGCCTGAAAAAGATAATGAGATTACGCAAATAAATCCTAACACTGCTTCAGTTAGGCCTATGCAAGATAGCGCTAACGATGATGACAGAACTGATCTCAATCGTAATTTCCAAAATCAGGATTCAAGCAAGCAAAGTGAGGAACAAACGGTGGCTATAGTTGAGGAGAGTGAAAAGACTTAGTCTTTAGTGCTCTCTCGTTGCATGGAAAGTGATATCTGGCCAGCGCTCTATTGTTAGGTTTAGATTAACCATTGATGGCGCTAAATAGGTTATGTGTTCGCCGCCATCAAGAGCAATGTTGTCACTAGCTTTTTTGCAAAACTCATCAAGTATTTTATTGTCTGGACATTCAATCCAACGCGCGGCGACTACCGGAATATTATCGTATGAGCATTCAACGTTATATTCTTCTTTAAGACGCCAGGCAACAACATCAAATTGTAGTATCCCAACAGCACCAAGAATCAAATCATTTCTATTCTTAGGCCTAAATACTTGAGTTGCGCCCTCTTCGCCTAATTGGATTAAACCTTTTTGTAATGCCTTTAATTTTAATGGATCTTGTAATTGAACCCGTCTGAATAATTCAGGTGCAAAATGCGGTATACCTGTGAAGTTTAACTTCTCTCCTTGTGTAAATGTGTCACCAACTTGAATAGTTCCATGGTTATGCAAACCTATTACGTCACCAGACCATGCTTCTTCTGCTTGTTCACGGCTACCAGCCATAAATGTTAATGCGTTAGACACTTGGACGTCTCGTCCCAATCTGACGTGATGCATTTTCATGCCACGCTGGTAACTTCCAGAACATAAACGTAGAAATGCAATTCGATCTCGATGTGAGGGATCCATGTTAGCTTGTATTTTGAAAACAAAACCAGTTAGCTTGTCTTCATTAGGGTCTATTTCTCTTTCTTCAGCAACGCGAACCTGAGGTTCAGGTGCATGTTCCAGCAAACAGTCCAAAAATTCTGAAATCCCAAAATTATGTAATGCAGTGCCAAAAAAGACAGGTGTTATCTGTCCAGATAAAAAGTCTGATGTGTTAAATTTATCGTATACACCTTGTATTAATTCAATTTCCTCATCAATTTCTTTAATTTTATCCCCAAGTATTTTTTTTGCTTCGTCACTATGAAGCCCATTAATTAATCTTCCATGGGTTACATCATCTTTTTTGTCATACAAGCGTAAAGTATCATCTATTAAATTATATATTCCGGTTAATCGGGAGCCCATCCCGATCGGCCAGGTAAACGGCACACATTTAATACCTAAGTCTGTTTCAATTTCATCTAACAGGTCTATTGGCTCTTTCCCTTCTCGGTCCAATTTATTGATGAAAGTGATAATCGGTGTGTCTCGTAAACGACAAACCTCCATTAATTTTAGAGTCCGATCTTCAACTCCTTTTGCAACATCAATCACCATTAATGCTGAATCAACTGCTGTTAATGTTCGGTAAGTATCTTCTGAAAAGTCAGCATGCCCGGGCGTGTCTAATAAATTTACAATTTTATTCTTATACTCAAATTGCATTACAGAGCTGGTGACGGAAATACCTCGTTCTTTTTCCATCTGCATCCAGTCGGATGTTGCATGACGATCAGATTTCCTAGATTTTACTGTGCCAGCCATTTGAATAGCTCCGCCATACAATAATAATTGTTCTGTCACAGTGGTTTTACCAGCATCAGGATGTGAAATTATGGCAAAGGTACGTCTTTTTTCTGTTTGAACGCGTTGATCTGACATCTGATATGTAATTTAAATTAGGGGGATATAATGTTGATTAATGTTTTGGTAATACTGATGAAATTATCAATCTTTTCATTTCTCTAACCGCTTCTGGCAATCCAGAAAATACGGCGCGGGAGATGATACTATGGCCAATATTTAATTCCAGTATTTCAGGAATAGCAGCAATTTCCATAACATTGGTATAACTTAAGCCGTGGCCTGCATGCACCTTTAAACCTGCACCCTTGGCATATTCAACAGATTTTATTATGTTGTTCAATTCCAATATCTTTTTATTTTCATCAATTGCATCTGCATAGTGACCCGTATGAATTTCTATACAAGGTGCTGAAGATTCCGCTGCAGCATTAATTTGTTTCTCGTCAGCATCAATAAATAAAGAAACCCTAATGCCAGCCTCTTTTAGACGAGCACAGCTCTCTGTTATCTTGTGCAATTGGGAATGTACATCTAACCCTCCTTCTGTTGTCAGTTCTTCGCGTTTTTCTGGTACTAAACAACAATATTCCGGTCTAATTGATTCCGCGATTAACATCATTTCTTCTGTCAATGCCATTTCAAGATTCATTGGTGTTACGAGTGTCTCACTCAATAGGCGTACATCTCTTTCTTGGATATGACGCCTATCTTCACGTAAATGTATAGTAATTGAATCTGCACCTGCTTGTTCTACAATATGTGCAGCAGCTACTGGGTCAGGATATCTTGTGCCTCGTGCCTGTCGGAGCGTTGCAATATGATCGATGTTTACACCAAGTAACATAGAGATGATTTTAAATAGGATGAAAGATGATATTGTAGCGATAATTTGTTTATAGGTATATCAAACTGATCGTTTGCTTTTTATATACTCTTGGTAGAGCTTTCTACTCTCTAAAGGTTTTTCACCTAAATATTGTTTTAGTAATTTTCTAAGAAGCAACTTTGCTTCATTTTTATTTTTAGTATCTAGCAAGGTTTCGTTATTCAAATCAATTAATGTTTTACCCGAGACAGGAATATTCTCCACATTATCTTTACTATTAGAGATTGGCCCAAAATCCAATTTATAGTAATAACTTCCTTCTGTAGTAATAGCATTGCCCGTACTTAGGTCATGTTCAAAAGCAACCCCATATCCTAGTGACTGCAACAATGTTTTCTCAAAATAACGAATTAATACTTGATCAGTATTATTGTTAGATAATTTTTTTATAGTCGAACTGTAAGAGTCAAAAAGTTCTGGGTGCTGTTCATGTTTATGTAGTAGCCTAAGAATAATTTCATTCATATAAAAGCCCGTCATTATTTGCTCTGGACACATTGAGGTCGTTATTTTTTCTGGCTCAATGTCGATTAAGGTCCCTAATTCCGACTTGCTAACCCATGATATTAAATATTCTTGATAAAGATTATAACTTATGCCTTGTTGTTTTTTATTATTGCGCTTTGCGCCTTTTGCAATGAGACTGACGCGACCGTATTCTCTTGAAAAGATTTCAACTATGAGGCTGCTTTCACGATAATCTCTTCGATGCAATATATAGCATGGCGTAAGTTCGACCTTCATTTGAACAAAATTAAAACCTAGTCATAATAACCAAATTGTTTCAAAGCTTGTTCTGAATCAGCCCACTTGGATTTAACCTTTACCCATGTTTTTAAATTCACCTTTTTATCATACAAGCTTTCAAGTTCGAGCCTTGCTGCCTTGCCTACAAGCTTTAGAACTTTCCCTTCTTTTCCAATAACGATCGATTTCTGTCCTTTTGTTTCAACCCAAATAGACGCATGAATATGAATTATTTTTTCATTATCTTTGAATTCATCTATCGTGATAGATAAACGATATGGTAGTTCGTCACTTAATCTCAAGATTAATTGTTCTCGTATAAATTCTGCTGCAAAGAAACGTTCATTCCTGTCAGTAACCTGATCATCAGGATAAAGTGGCGGCGCAAACGGCAATCCTTTTATTATCAGCGTTTCTAAATCATCAAGCCCCTCTCCTTTTATTGCAGACACAGGAACTATCTCTTTGAATTCAATATAATTTGAAACCGTACCGATAAATGATAAGAGCTGGTTTTTATCTTGAATTTTATCTACCTTATTAAGTATCAGAAATAACTTTTCTTTTGGTACGTTTTTTAATAAGTCAATTACGTTTTCATCAAGTTCGCTCCACTTTAATGCTTCAACAACAAATAAAACAATATCAATATAATCGAGTGAATGAGTAACAGATCTATTCATATGTCGATTCAATGCTGATTTGGGCTGTTTTTGCAGGCCGGGAGTATCAATGAAAATAATCTGTGCACTCTCTGTCGTTTTAATGCCTTGTAAATTCCAACGTGTCGTTTGAGGCTTTCTAGAGACAATGCTTAATTTCTGTTCAATCATGTAGTTCAGTAATGTTGATTTGCCAACATTTGGTCTACCTATAATACTTACGTATCCTGTCTTGAAATTATTCATTTACGTTAAATAAATTAATTATCTTGAGTTTCCAGCATTGCGATTACTTTCCTTGCGACAGCTTGTTCGGCTTTTCGTTTACTTTTCCCTGATGCAATAACAGCTTCATCAAATTGATCGATTTTACAGGATACTGTGAATTCTGGTTCATGAGATGAACCCGTTTCTGAGATCACTTGATATTCAGGAACGTTTTGTTTTCTGGATTGGAGGTGTTCTTGTAACTGCGTTTTCGAGTCTTTCCTGATGTCAGTTGGGTCGACCTTTTCAAGATGTGAACTATAGAGTTTTAATATTAGATTTCGGCAAACGTCGATATCTGAATCAAGGTATACCGCTCCTATTAATGCTTCAAGAGTATTAGCAAGAATAGAGTCTCTTCGCCATCCACCGCTTTTTAATTCTCCCGTGCCAAGTTTAATAAACTCTTGCAATTGAATCTCTCTTCCGATTTCTGCAAGCTTTTCCCCTTTTACAAGTGAGGCTCTTAGTCGAGTTAATTCACCTTCTGATGCGGCCGGAAATTTTTGGTAGATTATATCAGCAATTATAAAACCTAATATCGCATCTCCTAAATATTCAAGTCGTTCATTATTATTATGCCCAACGCTTCTATGAGAGAGTGCTTGTTCTAACAGCGCTTGATTATTAAATCGGTGGTCAATAATCTTGATTATTTTTCTTTCCCTCCGGAGAGCACCATGGTTTCATCGGTCTTAACCGTGATATATACATTTTTAAAAAGATTGTTTGATCTCGTGTATGTTACATGCAAGTACTTTGTCTTGCCGTCTTTTGATTTTTTCATATTTACATGCTCTTTTACATTTTTATCATTAAAATCATATAAGCTGTTCAAATTAGCACTCTTCAAAAAAAGTCTTCTAATATCTTTTATTGTTTTTCTCTTTGCAGGAGGCTGATTTATTATTGACTGCATCGAACTTTTTATACCTAAATACTCATTATATGGTGAGAATAAGGTAAGGCCGAAACCAACAAAACAGGCTAAAACGATAAGCATTAAAAAAATACCCAGAGCTGTCATGCCCCCTTGTCTTTGAGATATATGTTTCATAAGTTTCCCCTATTCGTTTCTTAAAGTTATTTGATTATTGTACCAATTCGATGAAAATCTACACCACCATTTTTACTGTCCCAGTTCATCCAAATCATGAAAGCACGCCCTACGAGGTTTTCGTCCGGTACAAAGCCCCAAAAGCGGCTGTCTTTACTATTATCCCTATTATCTCCTAATACGAAATATTGACCGTCAGGAACGACAACTTCAAGTTCTTGAGAGGGCCGATTGTGAGATATTAATATCTCATGCTCAATGTTGTCTAAGCTCTCAACTCTCAAGGAGACCCCATCCATCATAAAACCTGATCCATATGCATTATAGCGTCCATTTAATGTCTGCGTTATTGATATATCATTAATATATAGTGTTTTATTGTGGTACGAAATCTTGTCTCCTGGTAACCCTACTATTCGCTTAATAAATGGAATGCTGGGGTCTTCAGGGTAACGAAATACAACTATATCACCCCGTACAGGTGTATTGTTATCTACAATTTTATTGTTGATAACTGGCAACCGAATGCCATAGTCAAATTTATTGACCAATATAAAGTCACCAATTAACAAGGTTGGCATCATCGAGCCTGATGGGATTTTAAAAGGTTCAAAGACAAAAGACCTTAGTATTAAAACGATTAAGAAGATCGGAAAAAATGATTTTGCATATTCGACAATTAAAGGTAATTGTAATGGTTCTGTATTGTTAGCATCTTTTTCGTCCGAAGCATTTTTTTCTCTACGCGGAGCGAACACAAGGTTATCGATTAACCAAATAATTCCACTGGCAAAGGTTAAAAACACCAATAAAGCTGAAAAATCAAAATTCATTTATCTTTTCCTACATGAAGAATTGCCATAAAGGCTGATTGTGGTATCTCGACAGAACCAAATTGTTTCATTCGTTTTTTGCCTGCTTTTTGCTTTTCTAGCAATTTACGTTTACGAGAGATATCTCCACCATAGCATTTTGCTGTTACATTTTTTCTCATTGCTTTAACTGTTTGCCGCGCCAATATTTTTGATCCTATTGCGGCTTGAATCGCTACCTCATACATTTGGCGAGGTATAAATTCCTTCATTTTCTCAGTCAGATCACGTCCTCTACTAATTGATTGATCCTGATGCACAATACAAGAAAGCGCATCTACGCGTTCATTATTTATCAGAATGTCTAATTTGACCAATTTTGCAGCTTCAAATCGATTAAAACTATAGTCAAAAGAAGCAAACCCTCGGCTAACAGACTTAAGTCGGTCAAAGAAATCCAGGACGACTTCGCTCATAGGGATTTCAAATGACAAAGATATCTGTTTGCCTAAATATTGTAACTTTTTTTGTACGCCACGCTTTTCTATACATAAGGTAATAACATTTCCTAAATACTCTTGTGGGACAAGAATATCAGCCGTGATAATTGGTTCACGAATTTCAAGGATTTTATTTGGTGGAGGGAGTTTTGCCGGGTTATCTATGCTGATAATTTCATTATTAGTAGTAAGAACCTCATATATCACTGTAGGAGCGGATATTATTAAGCCAAGGTTATATTCCCTTTCCAGACGTTCTTGAACAATCTCCATATGCAGCATACCAAGGAATCCACAACGAAAGCCAAATCCCAAAGCTTGCGATGTTTCCGGTTCATAATGAAGTGCCGCATCATTCAGTCTAAGCTTTGCGAGTGCCTCTCGAAAGGATTCATAGTCAGATGAATCTATAGGAAATAATCCTGAAAATACGCGTGGTTTAATCGTTTGAAACCCGGGCAGTGCTTCTAATGATGGAGATTCTGTAAGTGTTAAAGTGTCCCCGACCGGAGCACCATCTATTTCTTTGATACCTGCAACGACATAACCTACTTCACCTGTATAAAGTACCTTTTTAGGATTGCGTTTTGGTGTGAATGTTCCTACTTGGTCGACAAGAAAGTCTCTTCCTGTGGACATTATTCTAATCTTCTTACCAATATCCAATTGACCATCAATAATACGCACTAATGAGACAACGCCGAGGTAGTTATCAAACCATGAATCAATAATCAATGCCTTGAGAGGTCCTTCAGTGTCGCCTTCAGGAGCAGGAATTTTTGTTACTAATTCCTCTAATAGATCTGTAACGCCCTCTCCCGATTTCGCGCTAACTCGTAAGGCATCCTGTGCGTCGATACCGATTATCTCTTCGATTTCATTTATTACTCGCTCAGGTTCTGCCGATGGCAGGTCAATTTTGTTCAATACTGGTAAAACTTCAAGGTCATTATTAATGGCAGTTAGGCAATTAGCGACGCTTTGAGCTTCAACACCCTGAGCGGCATCAACGACAAGTAATGCTCCTTCACATGCAGCCAATGAACGAGATACTTCGTAACTAAAATCAACATGTCCTGGTGTATCAATAATATTAAACTGATATTGCTCACCGTCATTTGCCTCATAATACAATGTAACGCTTTGCGCTTTTATTGTAATGCCACGTTCTCGTTCAATATCCATCGAATCTAGTACTTGTGCGGACATCTCTCTTTCCGTTAAAGCACCGCACATCTGAATAAACCTATCTGCCAAAGTTGATTTACCATGGTCAATATGGGCAATGATTGAGAAATTCCGTATGTGCTGCATGTGTGTGTCACTTATGTATGTTGAGTGAGTGTTTGTTTACAAAACGCGCGATTCTATACGATCTTATTCAGACCATAAAACATTTATGGAAATATATATGAGTTTTACAGACTAATCTGCATCTTTAAAATGGTTTAAGAGCATCTGCTCATCAAGGTGATATTCACAGATCTCTTTGTCTCCCTCAGCTAGTAATGGAATTCGAGCAGCAAATTTTTCCGTTAAAATTGAGTCATGCGCTATATCAATTATTTCAACCTTAAATTTGTAGTGATTTTGCCATGGTTCTAATGCATCCCGCATTTCATGACATAAACAGCAATCTTTTCTTGAATAGATTATCAGAGTCCGTTCAGCAGCAGCATTATTCATCAAGCTTAAGTGCAAGGAAAATTGGCCCACCTCGACGTTGGATAAGTACAGGAATTGAGCGTCCCTTAGGTAATTCTTTAACAATATCGTAAAAGTGCGATGAATCCTTTATTTTAATATTATTCAAAAGTAGGATGATGTCTCCTTGGCGTATCCCAGCTTTTTGTGCGGGTCCTGCACCTAATTTTTCTACTAAGACGCCATTTTCTTCTAGATCGAGCTCTTTTACCTGTTCATCAGTCAAATCTTTAGCAATAACATTTAAGGCGTTTTTATCAGGTTCTGATGAGGGGGCTGACGTATTGGCTATGACTTCATCATCAGTGGGTAACTCAGATATTTTAACTTGAATAGTTTTATGTTTAGAACGACGTATTATATCAACAGAAACTGTCGTATCGACCAAGGTCGAACCAACTAATGGAGGTAAGTCCGAAGAGAAACTGACCTTCCCACCATTGAATTTAACCACAATATCGCCTACTTCTATACCGGCTTTCTCTGCTGGCCCACCCGGTAAAACCTTTGCTATTAATGCGCCATGAGGATGATCCATGTCAAATGATTCAGCTAATTCGCGCGTTACATCTTGTATCAGCACACCAAGCCAACCTCTACTTACACGACCTTTATTTTTTAATTGCTTATATACATTTTCAACTACATTAACTGGGACAGCAAAGGACAGCCCCATAAAACCACCTGTTCGGCTGTAAATCTGTGAATTCACGCCTATGACTTCACCATCAAGATTAAATAAAGGGCCTCCAGAATTTCCCGGATTTATAGCAACATCTGTTTGAATAAATGGCACATAGTTTTCATTTGGCAGACTGCGGCCAATGGCACTAATTATACCAGCCGTTACTGATGCGTCGAAACCGAATGGAGAGCCAATGGCCAAGACCCATTCTCCTACATTGAGGTTTGACGAATCTCCAAGTTTCAATATGGGTAAGCTATTCGCTTCGATTTTTAATACCGCAATATCACTTCTTTCATCGCTGCCAATTAATTCAGCAACGAATTCACGCCTATCATTTAAGCGGACAATAATTTCTTCTGCATCCATTACTACATGGTGGTTCGTTATGACATATCCATCTTGTGAAATGATAAAACCAGAGCCTAAAGATGAGCGTTCCTGTGATGGACCTTGGCCTTCAGGTATTTCACCAAAGTATTTTTTAAAGAAATCATGGAAAGGACTATCTTCAGGTATATCAGGCAAGTTGTACCCTGGAGGTAATCCTCGTTTTGCTGCACTGTCACTTTTTGCGCTGGTACTGATATTAACTACAGCAGCAGAATTTTCATTAACTAGACTAGTGAAATCAGGTAGTGACCGCGCAATTACCAGATTAGTATGTAATAGAAAGAAAAAACTTATGATAGATAGATATAATTTTTGCTGCATTATTAATATTCCGTGAAGGTCGTTATCCGATTACTGTTTGTCGTTAGTATTCACTGATACTAAGTCTAGAACATAGTGTAAAGATGATAATAATTAGAAAGAATTAATGATAGGACTTTACTGAATCTGCCATTAATTTAACAGTGCTTTTAGGTACTTCGCCGACTGCTGTTATTTGATATCCACCTGTGAAGATAGCGTATGTATTTACTCCACCAAAATTTGATGCACCAGCAGCAATATCGGGCAGTTGATTTAATTTTTCAACATAAATAGAAACCATGGCTAAGCCATCACTATATATCAGGTGTTCTACAGGCATTCTACTTGTCAACATAGGTTCTTTAGATTGTTCGCTCATAGAAAACCCTGCAGGCATCCAAGTTACTTTCCATTGTTTGTCACTTTCATTTGATTCTAAAGCTTCATCAGGCGTGTTTTTATACCAGGTAAATCCTTCTGCAGCAGTTGATGGTTCTAATAGCGAATCATCAATGTCATCTAATATATTCAATTGAGCAAACATAATCTGTTCGAGTGTTACGCCTAGCTGGTTTTTGAGTTCTGACTTAAGTAGCAACTTGGATTTTTTGTCGACCCAGAGTTGGTATCCATAACGGTACTTGTCAATAGGCCTAATATTAATAATCCATGCATCCAGACCCGCAATGCGATCTTCGCCGGCTATTTCAAAAATATAGAAATCAGAAATTGATTTGATAGGCTGTGGTAAGTACGTTGAAATAAGTTTTCCTAGTCGGCTTTTTTCAACAACAACAGCTTTATTCTCAGGGAAATAGCATCTGACTTGGTCTTTATCTCGTATAACCTCTCTTGCATGACCTGTCAGTGAGATTAAACGTTCGTATGATTCGCCATTGCCAGATTTATGGATAATTCTCATTGTGTCTATTTGTTTGCCTAAAGTGTAGACAAAGACACCATCATAATTTAATGATCGACTTGCAGTTGTCATTTCATCGATCAAAACCTGTGGATTGGGAAGGTTTTCAGCTGAATAAACAGTGTGTGCACTCCCGACAAGAAGCGCAACAAAGAGAAATAATGTTTGATACTTCAAGAAGTGCTATTCCTGTGATTCTATGGTGACTAGCCTTACATAAGGCAAAATTCCATTCATACTGCCATTACTTCGGTACTCATTATGATTCATTAAATAGTTATTAAGACGTTGATTGGCGACTTCTTCTGGAGTGTCCGATTTTCTAACAGAGGCAGGTAACACCTGAGCATTTGGGAAGCTAAAGGTTTGAGATTGAGGCGCTGTAGCATTTGTTGCAACAGCCGGCGAAGTTGAAACAGAATTAACCTCATTGCTATTTTGAACTGTAAACACAGCGGCCATCGCCACTGATGCGGCTATAGCAAATCCAGCAAGAGGTTTAAAATTAAATCGTTTAGTGTTTTTAGGTGCAAGAACAGTAGGTTCATTGAGGAGTGTATTGCTAACGGCGGTAGATACGTGGCTAGAGATTTGCTCTGGTAGTTGCTCACGCAGACAATCACCAATCAGGTGATAGCGTGACCAGGTTTCTCTCATCTCTTGGTGGCGAATCAGGTCGTCAAAAACCTTATCACTATTACCTTCGTATTCGCCATCAACTAATGCCGATAGTTCTTCATTATTATGTTCGCTCATATTTTTAGCCTATAAATATCAATTTTGCAGTAAAGGACTCATTTTTTCATCAATTGCTTCACGAGCGCGAAATATTCTAGAACGAACAGTACCTATTGGACAGTCCATAACACTCGCGATTTCTTCATAACTTAAGCCTTCTACTTCTCTTAGCATGATTGCTGTTTTCAAATCTTCAGGTAAATCCTCTATTGCCTTCAAAACAGTTGCCTGTAATTCATCTTTAAGCAATAAGTTTTCAGGTGTTGCCTGTTCTTTTAGAGCACTACTGCCCTCAATTTGTTCAATTTCAGATACATCATAATCGCTTGATCTTGGCCGACGTGATTGTACAGCTAGGTGGTTCTTTGCTGTATTAACCGCAATTCTATAAAGCCAAGTATAAAATGCACTATCACCACGAAAATTAGGCAAAGCGCGATAAGCTTTTATAAATGCTTCTTGTGTGACATCCAAAGCATCACTATGGTTCCTGACAAATCGTGAAACTAAGTTAACTATTCGCTGCTGGTATTTGATCACGAGCAGATCATAGGCAGCCTTTTCGCCATTTTTAACCTTTTCGATGAGTTCTTTGTCTGTAACGTTATTGGCCATCTGGCCTATCCTCTTGTGCTATTATTTTGCATGTTGAAATGTAAAATTGGCTGTTTGATTTTGTGCACTTGCTTTGCAAATTATATTAGTATTCAACAATCAAAGGCTTAGATAAAAAAATGGCAATACTACCTTAAGTAAGATGCATGACCAACAACAACATGATGTATTAATTATTGGCAGCGGTGCTTCAGGACTCAGTCTCGCCCTAAAACTGGCTGATGATGCCAATGTTGCTGTTTTATCAAAAGAAGCATTAAACGAAGGCGCTACGCTGTATGCACAAGGCGGAGTTTCCGCAGTCCTAGATGAGCAAGACTCAATTGAATCCCATGTTCAAGACACGTTGATTACCGGGGCTGGGCTAAGTGATCCTGATATAGTGCGCTTTGTCGTCGAACGTGCTTACAAAAGTATCGATTGGCTAGTAGAACAAGGTGTCGATTTTACCCGAGCAGATATTAACTCGGGTAGTAATTCTCCATTTCACTTGCACCAAGAAGGTGGTCATAGCCATAGACGAATTATTCATGCCGCTGATGCTACGGGAAAAGCCATTGAAACAACACTAGAATCACGTGTTCGACAGCATCCTAATATCCACTTATACGAGCACCATATCGCTGTTGATTTAATCACTTCAAATAAATTATCAAATTCTGGAAACCGTTGTCTTGGTGCATATGTGCTTGATATTGATGATAAAAAGGTAATGGTGTTTAGTGCTAAGAACGTTGTTCTAGCAAGCGGTGGTGCAGGTAAGGCCTATCTTTACACAAGCAATCCTGATGGCTGTACTGGTGATGGTATTGCAATGGCATGGCGTGCGGGTTGCCGAATCGCAAACATGGAATTCATCCAGTTTCATCCAACTTGCCTCTATCACCCAATGGCAAAATCGTTTCTTATTTCAGAAGCATTACGCGGAGAAGGCGCAAAGTTAGTATTGAAAAGTGGTGAAGCGTTTATGCATCGCTACGATCAACGTGGAGAATTAGCACCGAGAGACGTTGTTGCACGTGCTATTGATTATGAAATGAAGCGTTTGGGTCATGACTGTGTATATCTTGATATCACCCATAAATCTTCCAAATTTATAGAAGAACATTTCCCAACGATCAATAAACGCTGTCATGATCTTGGTATAGAAATGTCTCGAGAGCCTATCCCCGTTGTTCCTGCCGCTCATTACACTTGTGGAGGCGTTATGATTAATCAAAAGGGACAAACCGATATAACCGGTCTTTATGCTATTGGCGAAACTAGTTGCTCTGGTTTGCATGGTGCAAACCGCATGGCCAGTAACTCTCTTTTGGAGTGCGTTGTCTTTGCTCATGCCGCTTCAGAAGCTATCCGGCAATCATTGACCGCAATGGATATGCCTGGAAACCTACCAGAATGGGATGAAAGTCGAGTAACTGATTCTGATGAAGAAGTCGTTGTTAGCCATAACTGGGATGAAATACGCCGATTTATGTGGGATTACGTCGGTATTGTCAGGACGACTAAACGGCTTCAGCGTGCGCAGCATAGAATTAAGTTGTTACAGTCGGAAATCACTGATTATTATGGGAATTTCAGAATAAGCAAAGACTTAGTGGAGTTGCGCAATTTGGCGGTCGTTGCCGAACTAATCATTGAATCTGCCCTCGAAAGAAGAGAAAGTAGAGGTCTTCATTTCTCAACTGATTATCCAATCGCAGAGATTTCCGATGAAGGTGAAAACACAGTCATAAAAGCAAAATCAGCTGAAAATGGTCACATTGCTGCCTAAATATAATCTATACTATTCAGTCAGTTACATTATTTTAAGTGATACAATTATTAAGTATTTAATTACATTATCTTATAGATAGTTTGTGCAAGCCATTAATGCTCTTGGCATTTCTTTTGCATTCATCGCTACATGTAAACTATTAATATAATGATATGACAACTTCAATAGAACATATGGCCGACATTACAGACATTAGCGAGTCACCAGGAATTCAAAGTTCTAACCTCATGATCTCTTACCCGGAGAACATGACTGATGTGACTAGTATGTCTATTCATGTGATGGGTGTTTTGCAAAGCACACTTGAACTAGAGAAGTTAGTAGAACTTTTTGATGAAGAACTCGCTGCAATAGTCCCCCATGACCATTTCAGTTATGTAAATGTAAATGAAAATATCAAATATGATATCGGCAAAGTTGCACTACATAGCTCCAATTATCGATTGGTACTATTTGGAAAAAGTCTTGGACAAATAACTATTTCCAGAAATACCAAGTTTGTTGAAGTTGAAATCCAGAAGATTGAAAGTTTAATCTCGGCCCTGATTTATCCATTAAGAAATGCACTTCTATATAAACAAGCAGTAGAAAAAGCCTATATTGACCCATTGACAGGAGTTAACAATCGGGCCGCTTTTGATAAGTCTATTGAACAAGAAATGGAGTTCTCAGCACGTCATAAGCATGATTTAACTTTAATGATGCTAGATTTGGATAAATTCAAAGATATTAATGACAACTATGGACATACTGTTGGCGATGCTATCTTGAGGAGTTTTGCTGATAGCATAATGAAATGTTTACGACGAAGTGACATACTTTTTCGTTATGGTGGTGAAGAATTTTCTGTCCTACTTAGAAACACAGGCACTGAAGGTGCAGCTTTACTTGCCGAACGCATGAGAAAAAGTGTTGAGGACATGGAGTTTGAATACAATAAGATTAAAGTTAAAACCACAGTCTCAATTGGATTGGCTCAAATGCAAGAAGGTGACAATATTATTGAATTGATTGAGCGTGCCGATGAATTACTTTATGCCGCAAAAGAAAATGGTCGAAATCGGGTAGCTTCTTAAACACAAATAAAATATTTCAGTTTTACTTCTATTGGTTAATCATATTTATAAATGATTCCTCGTTTAATGTTGTAATTTCTAATTCGACTGCTTTTTCGTACTTGCTGCCAGGGTTCTCTCCATAGACAACATAGTTTGTTTTTTTCGATACACTTCCTGTTACTTTAGCCCCCAATGATAATAGTTTTCTTTTAGCCTCATCACGTGACATAACTTGCAAACTGCCTGTAAGCACAAAAGTCATTCCACTAAAAATAAGGTTTATTTCTTCCTCATTGTTTTCCCAATGGATGCCAGCTAATAATAAACGTTGAATTATTTCTAAATTATGTATTTGTTGGAAAAAACTATATATGTTTAGAGCAACAACTGGGCCTATATCAGATATGGTTTCCAGCTCATCAATAGTCGCTTGTTCTATTAATTCTAATGCCTTATATCTTGTTGCGAGTGTACGTGCGGTTGTTTCACCAACCTCGCGTATACCCAATGCATATATAAAACGATCCAATGTTGTTTTTTTACTCTTTTCAAGAGCGGCTATTAAATTTTCAGCCGATTTTGGCCCCATTCTTTCAAGCTCAGCTAATTGCACTTGTGATATTGAATATAAATCAGCAGCAGTACTAATCAAGCCTGACTCAGTTAATTGAATAACTAGCTTGTCTCCGAGCCCATCTATATTCATTGCCTTGCGTGATGCAAAGTGAATAATAGATTGTATATTTTGAGCAGAACATGAGAGACCACCTATGCAACGATAAACAGCCTCTCCTTCTTGCCTAACAACATCAGATCCACAAACAGGACAAACATCAGGCATTTTGAAGTCGGAAACATTCTCACGTCTCTCTTTTATAACAGAAACTACTTCCGGGATAACATCTCCTGCACGACGAACATATACCCAATCACCAATCTTAATGTCTTTGCGTTTAATTTCATCTAAATTGTGTAAAGTTGCATTTGTTACCGTGACACCAGCAACATTGACCGGTGATAATCGTGCAACTGGTGTTAATGCGCCTGTGCGACCAACTTGAATTTCAATATCCAGTAATTGAGTTATTTCTTCTAAAGGGGGATATTTATAAGCTATTGCCCACCGTGGTGCTCGTGACACAAAACCTAGTTCACGTTGTTGTGAGACCTCATCAACTTTAAAAACCACACCGTCTATGTCATGCGCTAATTCAGAACGTACAGCACCAATTTTTGCGTAATAACTTAGGCATTCATCGATATTATTCAGGCTCTTTGTTTCTATGGAGACAGGCAAGCCCCAATCCTTTAATTGTCGCAGAATACCCGTATGACTCGCTAAATCTGTATTACCATTATAGTCGCCGATGCCATAAGCAAAAAATGCTAGTGGTCGTTGTGCTGTCACTTTTGAATCTAATTGTCGTAAAGATCCTGCCGCTGCATTACGTGGATTTGCAAAAACCTTCTCGCCTTTCTCGCGTTGCCTATCGTTTAATGTCGCAAATCCCTTATGCGTCATAACCACCTCACCTCTTACTTCTAACAATTGAGGGATGTTTTCCCCGATAAGTCTTAGCGGGATTTGTGGGATGGTTCGTACATTGTGCGTAACATCTTCTCCTATAGAACCATCACCACGCGTAGCGGCGGTGATCAACAAACCATTTTCATAGAGGATATTGACTGCAAGACCGTCGAATTTAGTCTCACCGGAATAGACTAATGTATTAACGGTTAATTTTTCTTTTAGTCTCTTATCGAAAGCCCGCATCTCATCTTCATTGAATGCATTTCCTAGTGACAGCATTGGCACACGATGTTTAACTTCTTTCAATTCTGAAACTGGCGAGGCACCGACTCTTTGGGTAGGAGAGTCTTTAGTAATTAAATCAACAAAACTCGTTTCTATATCGATTAGTTCTCGCATCAACATGTCATATTCATGATCAGTTATTGACGGATCGTCCAATACATAATACTGATAATTATATCTATTGATTAATTTACGTAGAGCCTCTGCCCTATGTCTAGCTTGCTCTAATTGCATTTTGGTGTTAATTATCTGAAAAGGATGCCGCTTTATCGCGCAGTGTATTTATAGATGCGGTGTTTAACAGTTCGTTATCAGATGTTCGTATATCTCCACCTAATAACTCAGCCATTCGTTGCGTGGTATTTAAATACAATTCAAATACTACGCTAGCATCAATTGAAGCTGGTGAGTACATGAATGCCACTACACCTTTCGTTTTTAAGTCTGCCATGCGTCCAAGATCAAACGATCCCGGTTCGTGCATATTTGCAAGACTGAATAATGGTTGTCCTGAATGCAACTTGCCAGGACCAAAGTGATGAAAAATATTCATATGTCCATAGACCATTCCGATTTCATCGGCCACTTTACTTATGGATAGTCCATTAAATAATGTGTGTGCGGGACTTGTGACATACAGCACCAGCAGATCGTCACTATCCTGATTTGCTTTTGGTGTGTCTGCTTCCTGTCCAGTTTCTTCGGGAGTTAGTTCATCCTCTTGTTCTTGAATGTCTTCTTCTATCGCAGCAAACACATCAAAATCATTACTATCAGAGCGTTCTGACTCATAGTCACTGACACTCATTTCAAGTGGTAAAGAAGGTTCTTCGTCTATGACTTCATGATTGTTCACGAGATCTGGAGAAAGTGGTGCTTCGGTCAGTTTTTTTTCAACTACATCTTGATCCCGCGACTGAGTTAACAAACTGCCTAGATCAGCCATTGCGGCTGAATAACCTTCTCTTTCGTTTTCTAATGGTGTTAATGGAATCTCAGGGATTTCGTCAACGGCATCAAGGATATCCGTTTTCTTTTTTGGACTTGCCTTATAAAATATTTCCCACAGATAAATGCCTAGAACTATAAAGCATCCAACTATTAATAATGTTAGGCGCAACTTATCCATAGGCGCTTAAGGCTCACGGTGTTTATAAATTGAATTAGAATAACAGTAGTAACACAGACACTCAAAGTTAATAACAAATCTGTGAAATAAATTAGGCTGTTGCGGCCATCTCAACTGCTTCATCCATATCCACTGATACGAGACGTGATACACCTGCTTCATGCATTGTGACCCCCAAAAGTTGGTTCGCTATTTCCATGGTTATTTTGTTATGTGTTATGAAAATAAACTGAACGTCATCGGACATTGATTTGACCAACTCACTAAATCGACCTACGTTAGTATCATCAAGGGGTGCATCAACTTCGTCTAAAATACAAAAAGGTGCTGGATTAAGTTTGAAGATGCCAAACACCAGCGCAACTGCAGTGAGCGCTTTTTCACCACCTGATAATAAATGAATATTGCTATTCTTCTTGCCTGGAGGCCGAGCCATTATTGCAACGCCAGTTTGCAATAAATCATCACCAGTTAGTTCGAGGTATGCATGTCCACCACCAAATAATTTCGGGAACATTTCTTTAATATTTGTATTAAGCTCATCAAAAGTTTCTTTGAACCGAGTTCTTGTTTCTTTATCTATCTTGCTAATAGCATTTTCGAGTGTGGTCAAAGCACCAATTAAATCTTTATGTTGGCTATCAAGGTATGTCTTACGCTCGGAATTTTGTGTGAACTCATCAATGGCTGCAAGATTTATTGGGCCCAGTCGTTGAATTTTGCGATCCAGTGACTCTAATTGATTACTCCAATCTTCCTGATTAGCGCCCTCTTCCATGCTTTCTAATAACTCTTTTGCATTTTGCTCTTCAACAGATAGTTGTTCTTCTACTGTCTCAAGCCTAACCTGACAGCTATTAACAGCTAATCTTGCTTTTTCAAGATCTGTTCGAAGTGACTCCAAACCTTGTTCGTAATTATGCCGGTTTTGCTCTGTCTCTCTCATATTCCCTTCGATGGACTGCACATTTGTTCTTGCATCGCTTAGGTTTTTTTCAGCATGTACTTTTTCTTTTAGGCAAATTTCTATTTTTTCTTGTATCTCGTTAATTGGCGACTTATTTTCCGACAAGTTTTTTTCTAATTCAGTAATTCTTGCTGTTAGCTGCGAGACTTGTATGTCGTTTCGTTTAATTGCCTGCTCATATGATGCTCGTCGGGAACTGTATGATTCAAGTTGCAATGCAATTCCATGGCTCTCGTTATGCGTTTCTTGCCACCGCGCCCTTGCGGTGTTTAACGACTCACGATGCTGTTCTTTTACATTAGATAGTTCAGTTCGCTGTTCTTGAAGCTGAACCTTATCCTTATCTAGTTGTTCTAGACGTTGTTTTATAGAATCTATTTCCGCTTTATCTGTCTTGTTTTGCTCTTGATTTAAATCATGTTCTTCTACAAATTGTTGGTAGCGAATTGTTTGTTGTTCTGATTCAGTTTCAGAAGAAGCGAGATTCGCGCGTACATTAGATATTTCTTGCTGCTGATTACTCAATGACGCTTGTTGTTTATCCAGTGTCAATTCAGCCTCTTCAAGAACTGTTTCATTTGTGTGTAATTCAGCTTCTATATCTTTTATTTCAGTTTCATTATCTGCGAGTTGTTGCTTTAGTTTTAAAATTTCAGCCTCTCGATTTAGAACACCATCACTGGCATCACTGGCATTGTTAACAACAACCCATTCATGGCTCATCCAAACGCCTTTTTGTGTCACTACGCTTTGTCCAACAGTCAAACTGGTCAGTATTCTGCTAGCTTCTTCTGAAGAGTTCGCAAGAAAAACATTTTCTAGAACCGATGGAACTCGAATGTCAGTTGTAATTTGGTCTATTAGTCGAGGATATTGAGCCGAGTCATTTGAAGCATTACTGCTAACTGAATTAATAAGTCCTATTTTTCCCGGTGCGAGTTCTAATTTCTCTAAAAAGACACTAATATCATCCACACAGATATCATGTAGGTGACTACCTATTACTGTTTCTAATGCATGAGCCCATTTTGGTTCAATTTTTATAGATTGCGATAGACGTTGTTGTTGGTCTAGATTATGTTCTTGCAACCAGGCACTTAGTTCTTGGTTATCATCAATAACAGACTGTTGTAATGTTTCCAATGACGCTAAACGGCCTTTTAAGTGCTGATATTTTTGGCGCGCAGCATCAAGATTTGCTGACAATGTTCTGACTTTTTCTCGATATTCTTTAACTATATTCTGTTTGTCAGAATGCAACTTTAATAGTGCAGATTGTTTGTCTTCTTCTTCTTTTAATGTGCTGGTTAATTTCTGAATGCTATTATTTAGATCAGACTTTTCAAACGTTGATATTTCTTGGTCTAACATAATCCTGCGCTCAGCAAGTTCATCAAGACCGAATTCAAGATGCTCTAATCGTGTTTTATCCACTTGTTCTTGACGAGCAAACTCAGAAAATGATTCATTAAAAGTATCCCATTCAGCTTGCCACCCTTGCATCGCCTCTTCTGCAGTATTAAGAATTTCGTAGGCTTTATTACTATCGTCTCTAGAACCCGTTAGTTTTGGTTCGAGATTAGCTAGTTCAGAATGAAGCTTTTCATGCTCCGCCTTATCTTGCTCATGTTGTCTGATAGTGTCTGTGTGAACTTCTCTGGCAGTTTCGAGTTCTGCTTCTATAGAAGTAATCTTTTCCCGAGTATGCTGAAGTTTTTGTTCGTACTGAGAAATATCACTGCCTACTTTGTAATATTCAGACTGCATATTGTTAAAGTGCTGATTAGCTTCGCTCAAACTATCGCGTTGTTTCTCTAACTCTGCTTCTGTTTCACGGACCTTTGCAATAGAAGCCTCTACTGCATTTTCTCGCTTGGAAGATTCTTCTTTCAGTGATTCCATTTCCTTATTTAGGTCGCGCCAATTTAATGCCAGTAATTCTGCACTCAATTTGCGTTGATCTTGCTTCAGGTTTTTATAACGTTCTGCCGCCTTCGCCTGGCGTTGCAAATGATTTAACTGTTTTTCTAGTTCTTCGCGTATATCCGTGAGTCGCTCAATATTTTCTTTGGTATGTTTAATACGGTTTTCAGTTTCTCGACGACGTTCACGATATTTAGATATTCCGGCAGCTTCCTCAATAAATACTCTTAATTCTTCTGGTTTCGCTTCAATCAATCTTGAAATCATGCCCTGTTCAATAATGGCATAACTACGAGGGCCTAAACCTGTCCCAAGAAAAATTGCAGTGATATCTCTTCGACGGCAACGCGAACCATTTAAGTAATAGGTTGAAACAGCATCCCGATTAATCTGACGTTTGATAGAAATTTCATTGTAGCTGGCATATTGCCCTCCCAATTTATTCTCTGAATTATCAAAAATAAGCTCTACAGAGGCCTGACTAACGGGTTGTCTAGCGCTTGAACCGCTGAATATTACGTCCGTTAACGACTCACCACGAAGATGTTTTGCAGAGCTTTCCCCCATCACCCAAGTGACAGCGTCAATGATGTTTGATTTGCCACAACCGTTTGGCCCAACAACACCAACAAGACTGCCGGGAATGATAAGATTGGTTGGATCTACAAAGGATTTAAAGCCTGAAAGTTTTATATTGCACAAACGCATGGGGCGATACAATACTAGAGAATCAAGTCGCTGTCCAAGCGAAAATATATACTATAATTAACATTATAAAAACAATATATGTATTTGTTATTAATAGAAATTATATATATTCAAAGAATAAGTTATAAGTCCTGTAATAACATTACAAATGAACTATGATATCGTTCATTTTGTTGTAATTAAAGAGAGTTTTTACCGTATGTCTAGCCAAGCTACTGATACACTTGAAACATTTCCAAATCCGAAAACTGAACGTGATTTTACTATCAGGATCGATGTGCCTGAATTTACATGTTTATGTCCAAAAACAGGTCAGCCTGACTTCGCAACTCTTGAGATTGAGTATATTCCAGACGAATTATGTGTGGAGCTCAAGGCATTAAAGCTGTATGTCTGGTCATATCGTGACCAAGGCGCTTTTCATGAAGCCGTTACTAACAAAATACTGGACGATTTAGTTGCAGCGACATCCCCGAGATACATGAGACTGACAGCAATCTTTAATGTTCGTGGTGGCATATATACCACTGTTGTTGTCGATCATATTAAGGATGGATGGACACCTAATACACCAGTTTCTCTGCCTTAAACGACGGTTATCGATATGAAACAATTCCGATTGGGCGTTAATTTCTTGCTCTCTGGGTTCAAATTGATCCTGAAACCAGGCGTTCGCATCTATGTTCTTATTCCATTGCTTATTAATAGTCTTTTATTTACAAGTGCAATCTTATATGGCGCCAATTCGCTGAATGAGTTGATTGATACACTTTTAGTGCAATGGCAATGGTTAGAGTGGTTAACTTGGTTGCTTTGGCCTATTTTTGTGATTATTGCATTAGCAATAGTTTTCTTTTGTTTTTCTATTATTGCCAATTTGATTGGCGCCCCATTTAATGGATTTTTATCTGCCGCTGTAGAACGTTCGCTAACTGGAATTGAAGCGAAATCAGAAAATGAGCAAGCTCTTAGTAAAGTAGTAGTATTGGCTTTAAAGTCTGAGATTCAAAAAATATTATATTTTATTATCCGGGCGATACCGCTTTTGATATTATTCATATTACCAATAGTTAATGTTGCAGCACCTTTTGTATGGTTTCTGTTTACAGCATGGATGTTGACTATAGAGTATGGAGATTATCCGATGGGCAATCATGATATTGACTTTAAGCAACAAAGAGAAAAACTCAGAATTAATCGCCAACTTGCATTTGGTTTTGGTTCTGGTGTTATGCTGTTGACTATGATTCCTGTTATCAATTTTTTGGCTATGCCAGTAGCTGTCGCCGGGGCTACACGTATGTATATTGAATCCCCGGAACTGAATTCATGAATGATAATTACCATTCAGAATTGATTCGACACTGCCTTTCTGGTATAGATGCACGCTGATTTTTATTGGCTGGAGACTTGGAATGGCTACCAAGAAGAAAACGAGTAAAAAAACTGCTAAAAAGAAAGTGGCTAAAAAGAAGGTTCCTTTGAAAAAGAAGGTGGCCAAAAAGAAAGTCGCCAAGAAAAAAGTAACCAAGAAAAAGGTGCCTGCAAAAAAGAAGGTTGCCAAGAAAAAAGTGCCTGCTAAAAAGAAAGTTGCCAAGAAAAAAACAACTACCAAAAAGAAAGCTACCAAGAAAAAAGCTGTCGCAAAAAAACAATCCGTTAAACCTACCAAGAAGAAAAATGAAGGAATGGCAAAAGTAACCAAAATCAACACCAAAAATGAAAAGCTAAGTAAATCAAACAAAAAAACTAAAGTTGCGCCCTATACAGAAAAGAAAGGTGAGGATTATATGGGGACGGAACAGACAGAACATTTCCGCAAGATACTGAACGCTTGGAAACACGACCTAATGGAAGAAGTTGATCGGACTGTTCATCACATGCAAGACGAAGCATCAAATTTTCCTGACCCAAGTGATAGAGCATCACAAGAAGAAGAATTTGCTTTGGAACTACGTACCCGAGATCGTGAAAGAAAATTAATTCGTAAAATCGATGAAGCAATTCTGACTTTAGATAGTGGTGATTACGGTTATTGTGATGTATGCGGCATAGAGATCGGTGTGCGCAGACTAGAGGCAAGACCAACCGCAACACAATGTATTGACTGTAAGACACTAGACGAAATCAAAGAACGCCAATTAGGTTGATTTGTTTTAATTTCTGATTCGAAGAAAAAGCCTGAATACCGTGGTCGCTTTGCTCCAACGCCAAGCGGCCCTCTTCATTTCGGTTCTGTCGTTGCTGCATTAGGAAGTTATCTACAAGCTAGACAACATAATGGACAGTGGCTGATTAGAATCGAAGACGTTGATCTTCCACGCACAATTTCTGGTTCAGATAAGATTATTCTCAAACAACTAGAGTCTCTAGGCTTAACCTGGGATGGCGATGTTGTATATCAAAGCAAACGAACGTCAGCTTATGAGTCAGCTCTTGAAACCTTAATGTCACTTGGATGCACGTTTCCTTGCGCATGTACTCGTAAAGAAATTGCAAACAAGCCTTATCCAGGTACATGCCGAAATGGTGTGACTGATGGACACATCGGGCGTTCAATTCGCGTCAAAACAAATAAGCAGGAAATTTGTGTAAGCGATCTACTTCAAGGAAAATACACTCAATCGTTAGAATTGGATGTTGGAGATTTTATAATCAAGCGTACGGATGGATTGTTTGCCTATCACCTCGCTGTTACTGTTGATGATGAAGAACAAGAGATAACTGAAATCGTCCGGGGTGCTGACTTACTTGATTCAACACCAAGGCAAATATATTTACAAAAATTACTCCGCTTTTCTACGCCAAGCTATCTTCATTTACCTGTCGCAATAAATAAAGATGGTAGTAAAGTAAGTAAGCAGTCCCATGCTCCAGCAATTGATCTCAACAATCCATCTAAAATAATTTTCGAAGCGCTCCGCTTTCTAGGACAGACCCCTCCTCTCGAAGCCATTGATTCAGATCTAAATTCTTTGTTGGATTGGGCAATTAAAAACTGGAATATAAAAGTTATTCCAAATCAAAAAGAAATTACAATTTAATTATTTATTGTGTTTATCACGGCAATCCTTTCGTGCCAAAAAAGCATTTCTAGCAATTTGCAGATCTTCAACAAACCATTCCAACTCATCCATTTTTAATGCTTGAGGCCCATCAACCAAAGCTTTTGTAGAATCCGGATGAAAATCAGCGAGCACCATATTTGCTCCAGCAATGACCCCCTGTGCAGCAGCGTGCATGACATCTGAAATCCCTTCTGGCCCGGTTTCCCGCGAACCGACTGAATGTGATGGGTCAATGCAAACCGGCATATGTGTATAGCGCTTAACCACCGGGACATGGGCAAAATCAACCAGGTTTCTATGCGGGTCTCCCATGTTAGTTTTCATGCCTCGTAAACAGAAAACAACATTATGATTTCCTTCGCTTGCCAAATATTCTGCCGCATTTAGTGACTCTTCAAGTGTTATACCAAATCCTCGTTTTATTAAGACCGGGAATTCTCGCTGGCGACCGACTGCTTTTAATAATTCAAAGTTTTGAGTGTTCCGGGTGCCAATCTGCAACATAACTCCGGTTGGATTTCCAGCTTGTTCGAGAGAACGACTAATTTCTTCAATATGGATATCATGAGTGATCTCCATCGCGATCACCTTAATATTATATTTGCCAGCCAACTCAAACACATAAGGTAGACAGTCTTTGCCGTATCCCTGAAATGAATAAGGATTTGTTCGTGGTTTATACGCGCCCATCCGTGTGCAATTTAGCCCAAGGTGATTAAGAGCCTGCATCATAATTTCAACATGTTCACGTGTATCAACAGCGCAAAGCCCAGCAAACACATGAAATTCATCTTGGCCAAACCTGACGCCGTTATAGTCAAAATAACTAACTCGGACGTCTTCATTATGCCGACCCAAGACCTTATATTCTCGTGATACGCGAACCACTTTCTCTACAAGGGGGAAAGTCCTTATATGTGCATCATCAAGAGGCATTGTGTCACCAACGAGATAAAATTCCGTTAAACGTTGCTGCTCACCCTTCTCTTCATGCATGCGAACCGTAATATTAGGAAGATCATCAAGATAGGACACCAAATTGGAATATTCAGTGCTGGTCTTATCTGAATCAGGCTTTAGAATAATGATCATGTGATTTATAGAGCTTATATAAGATTAGTTGCCCAAATCATTACATTTAATAATTAAAAAATAAATAACAAATTTACCCGACTATTTAATCATTAATTCATGATCTGCTTTACAAAAAAAAACTCTACCATCATATCTTTTTCCTTGGCCTTGCTTATAAGTAATCCTGCTGTCGCAATAGAAAAAATAGTTGTAAATGGTCTATTTAAAAATAAAGCGATTGTAACCATTGATGGAAAGCAACGCGTTTTAAAAAAGAATAGACCAAGCCCTGAAGGCGTTCTATTAATTGATGCAAACAGTAAAGAAGCCATTATTGAGGTAGATGGTAAACAAGACGTCTATACACTAGGGACACATATCGGTAGTACTTTTAAGAAATCGACGAGCGGTAAAAAATTAATTCTCACTCCTGATTCAGGCGGAATGTTTAACGTCACAGGTACTATTAACGGCTCTAACGTCAGATTCGTTGTTGATACAGGTGCAACACTTGTTTCAATGAATGGTAACGTCGCGAAAAGGCTTGGCATTGACTACAAGTTAATAGGCAAAGAAAGTCAGTCGTATACAGCATCAGGAAAAAGCAAAATCTATATAGTCAATCTAAAGAAAGTAAAAGTTGGTGATATTGAATTAGAAAATGTTAGAGGTGCTGTCCATGATGGAGGTTTTCCAGTAATTACTTTATTAGGCATGTCCTTTCTTGGAAAGTTGAACATGAAGCGAGAAGGTCGCATCATGGAGTTGGAAAAAAAGTATTAATACTTAAACCGAACGCTTTAATCTTTCGCTATCCCAAAATATTTCTTTACCACCTTTCTCCTGGTTTAGCGCTCTGGCCAACACAAAAAATAAATCCGATAGACGATTAATGTAACGCAACGATTCTGGATTAATGTATTCGTCTCTACTCATAGCAACTAAATTTCGCTCTACCCGTCGACATACACTTCTTGCTAGATGACAAACTGAAGCTGAAAGAGATCCTCCGGGCAAAATAAATTCTTTTAACGCAGGTAAATCTTCATTGTAATTATCGATAAGTTCTTCAAGCCTATCAACACTACCAGGGTCAATGGCCGCATTGCCGGGGATTGCCAGTTCGCCACCAATATCAAACAACCGATGTTGTATATTGAGTAAATAACCAGAGACATCATCGGGAATACCGCTCGCACCAAGTACGCCGCATAAGCTATTTAACTCATCGACATCACCCATGACATCAACACGAATATTTGATTTATCAATTCGATCACCATTACCCAATGCCGTAGTGCCATCGTCGCCGGTTTTTGTATAAATTGAGCTTAATCTGTTACCCATAATTAATTCCCCATATAATTTAATGCAGGCAATAAACCTTTTGGCAAATCATGCATATCAGGATGTATTGCATGGGCCATAATCTCCAAGCCATCAACCAAACGTGGCCCAGGTCGACTGAAATACGCATTACCATCAGTGACATATATTTTATTTTGCTTAACTGATTTCATATCAGGCCAGGCTTCTTTGTTTTTAATAATTGGCATGTCCTGCAATGTTCTATTTAAATCGTAACCACAACAAGCAATAAACAAGACGTCAGGATCGGCATCAACCACGTTTTCCCATGTTATTGTCGTAGAAGGTTTATGTTTGTTACTTAATAAACTAATAGCACCGGCATACTCAATCAATTCTGGCGTCCAATGCCCGGCATTAAATGTTGGATCAAGCCATTCCAGAAAAACCATATCAGGTCTTGAATTAATTGGGATATTACTCTCTGTAATCTCTATGACCTTATCAACACGCTCTCTTAATTGATTTACAGCATCAACGGCCTTTTTCTTATGGTTAGTCTCTTCTCCTACTAATAATAACGTATCAAACACATCTTGTAGCGTCATAGGTTCAAGGTTAATAATTTTAGCATCATTAGGTAATTCACAAACCGCATCTAAAACTTCATCTTCTGCCACTGCACAAACTTCGCACAGTGATTGTGTGATGATAAAATCTGGCTTCAACTCCTTGAGCACATCCATATCAAGGTGGTAGATAGCCTTTTCTGTATTCAGTTGTTTGCGTACAGCAATGTCTACTTCTACACTACTAGCATCTTTTGGTATTAAGCTTTCAGTCACATTTGGAAGATCTTTTGCAAAACTTGGATAATCACACTCATGACTTACACCAACTAGATGCTCCCCCAGCCCAACCTGACAAATGATTTCTGTTGCACTCGGTAATAGAGAAACGATTCGCATAATTAATTAACCAACATCATATCAGTAAAGATAAAATCATCTTTTTTTACAGTTTCACCAATAGTTATTGGAATATCCGAATTAAACATCGGCCCTGAATTAACAAAGGTATGAAATTCACCATTTTCACCACAGGGATCTACATCACTATTAATCTTAGACAAAAAATCCTTGTCGAATTTATGTCCAGCAAAGCTTTCGGAGATTTTTTTTGGATCAACACATGTCAGATAAGCAGACAACCCACTTTCGATCATTTTTATTGATAATTCTTTAGTAGACAATCCCCAAATTGGAAATAAAGGATCTATCTCTGATTGCTTCATTTTTTCAACACGATAACTTCGTACATCTTCTAAAAACAGATCTCCAAAAGCGATATGTGTTACACCTAACTCAGCTTTGAACTTTGTTAACGTGGATTTCATTATCGTTTCGTAATCAGCATTAGAGCATGGCCAAGGTAAAGGAACTTTGAACAATGGAAGATCTGCAGCATTAGCTTGTGCATCGAGCAGTTCTTCTCTGACAGCATGCATCGCGACACGATTAAATTCTGAATTAAGTGTTGTAAGTAACCCAATAATCTCAACATCTTCAGATTGCTGTAATTGATATAGAGTCCAGGCAGAATCCTTGCCTGAACTCCAGGAAAGCACGACTCGCTTCATGCGATAGTGGGACTAGCCTCTTTATCAAGCCATTGTTTTATGCATTCATAGGCGCCAAATAAAACAGCGGAATAAATTAAATCACCCATTAATGAATTACCATAGAAAGGAATAGCTCTAACAAAACATAAGGTTAACCCTTCTATCGTTAGAGGATAATACAAACCCGTTGCCCACAAGGTGAAGTTGGATAAAACAAACAATATTGTTGCAGAACCTAAAGCCGAACCACCTATTCTAAGAACGCTTCGTTTTTTTGATAAAGCATATCGCCCAAGTACTGCACTAAGAGCAAAGCTGACATAAACAGACAACATGATTATAGGATTATAAAAACCAATAAATATGTCACTAATGAACAATACAGCAATAGGAATTAACCATGCGCGCCGATTCATCACATAGGCGCCAGCAAACAAACCTAAAGCACCAACAGGAGTAAAGCCCATAGGATGAGGCAATAAGCGCGTCACTACGACCATGATTATCAACAAATAAAACAAGCCATGTTTTTCAGTTAAAAATTTATTCATAGATGTGCTCCAATTTTCATACTGCAATTAATATAAATATTATTACGGATTCAAGCTCAAATTGATACCAGCATAAGCCGCAATTCCACTTGAGAAAAAGCCAATGGGTGATTGATAGACCTGATTAGTCAGGTTATCTATTTTGATATATAGATTGGCGTATTTTGTGGCATCGAAGGATGCCGCCAGGTTAATCAATGTATAATTTTTGATTAATTTACTACCTGTATCTCGATCATCGCCATTATGAAAAACATCAATGTTAAAATTGGCTCGATCATCATAAAACCTGTGATTCAAATTAAAACTGCTTATGTGTGGCGGCCGTCTTACTTCCCGCGTAAAGGTGCCGGTGCCTTTTTGATCCTGAGTAGAATCCGTATAGGTATGGGAAGCGGTGAAATCAGTGTTGTCTGTTAGATTGGCAGACAGAGATAGTTCATAGCCTCTGCGTTTGCTAATGCCTGCCAAGTTAACGGTTTCAGCTGTAGTAAAGGTAGGCGCTAAAAAGTTTGTAGAAATCTCATCTTCAAGTCTTTCTTGAAAGTATGTGGCATCAAAGGTAACCCGTTCGTTAAAAAAGGATTGTTCGATGCCTGCATCCCAACTTCTAGATGTTTCTGGAATCAGATTTGCATTACCTAAAAATGTCGTCCCAAAGACACTGCTTGTATCACCAATTGTCGGGTTTTTAAAACCGGTGCCAAAACTACCATGTAATCGCGAACTGGTTTCAGGAATTACAAAAGCTGCTGTTGTTCGATAAGTAGTAAATTCATCATGCAGACTTTGGTCGTCATGACGACCACTAGCAGAAAGGTGCAATCGATCGAGAAATGAAATTCGATACTCTGCTACAAAACTGTTAACAGTGTTGTTTTGCTCCACTCCTGCCGTTGTGCCAAACGTTCCAAAATTAATTGAACTGGTATCAGTTGATTCGAATTCAAATGCAAGTGTGAAAGCATGGTTTGAATCTAGAAATTCAGAAGTCTTAACGAATGCTGAGCTTTGCAATGCTAAATTATATTCTTTTGATGATTGTCCTCCTGACTGTGTATTGTTGGCAAAATTATCATGATCAATAAGTTTGAATGTTGTTTTCAAACTATTTTGCCAACGATAATCAAAAGAGTTATGTGTAATTTTTAGTGCACCATACGTAAAATCATTTTCTGACTCACAAACATCCGTGCTGGTATTAATAAGCGTACAGTTATCGAACTCAATTTCTGAGCTGGTATGATTGAGAGATGAAGTAATCTCAATATTGTCATTAGGTCTATAACTACCGCTAAATGCTAATCGATTGTTATCATAGCCATCCTTGTCGCTGGCCATATCGATATCAGTGCCTCTGGTATTAAATTTACTTGCACTTAGTTTGTAATCATAAAGCTCCGTGCCAGCAGATACACTACCGCCAACTCTTTTACTATTAAACGAACCAGCTTCAAGGTTTGCCGTTACAGCTGTTTTGCCAGAACCTTTTTTAGTAATAATATTAATTACGCCGGAGAGAGCTTCACTACCCCAGACTACACTTTGTGGTCCACGTATGACTTCAATGCGTTCAATATCTATTGTCAACAGATCTGCAAAATTATAAAGACTACCTTGTGATTCATCATTTACAACAACACCATCGATAATGACTAGTGTGTGGTTGCTTTCTCCACCGCGCATTCGTACTACTGTTTGCGTTCCAATTGGGCCGCTCCTATCAACCTCAATGCCAGGGACTGTTCGTAATAAATCCGATACCGTTAGTGCCTGTCTGTTTTCAATATCTTCAGCGGTAATAATTGTGTATGCACTACCAATCGCATTTAGCTGTGTTGGTGTCCTGAATGCCGTTACAACCAGATCATCATAACGATTAATATCTTCTGCTGAAGACAGAAGTGAAAATGAAATTAGTATAGAAAAACAACTTAATAAAATAGTAAAACGTAACATTAGATAAAATTCCCCATGGTGCCCGCCGCACCGACTGATTTATATAAACTGGGGATTCAAAAAAGGAACAATAAGAGACTCAGAAAGAATATTCTGCATCTTTAAATTTCCCTTCACAGCCTCCCGCAGCGTGGTTTAATAAATATCAGGCCGGTCTCCGGGCTTGCGAGCAATGCATTGCATTTATTTATTCGCCTTCCCACATCGTTTTATACTTCTACGACACAGTGGCTTTATGAATAAACTTTGACTCGTTTACCGTTGCGGGGGCAGCGTCGGAATTGTAAAAATACGCACCGACTTCCCGTTTAACACAACTGTTTTGACACAGTTGGCACCTAATACTTTCAATCGCGCAGGATACTGACTATCCTGTGTTAGTCAAATGAAAATTTTTTAATGTTTCACAAAACATGGCACAAAAATAAATTAAAATAAAAGTCTGCCACTATCTGTTGACAATAAATGTTATTAATTAAATACATATGAATTCTGACGGGGAGTTATTACTACATGCTTGATATTTTGTCTAAACAACACATCGTAGCCAAAGAAGGCTTTAACCGTTGGTTAATCGCCCCTGCTGCCTTGGGAATTCATCTTTGTATCGGCTCCGTGTATGCATGGAGTCTCTTTAACCCTTCTCTTATTAAACGCCTTGGTGTTGTCACCAGTGCTGCGGACGATTGGTCACTTAAAAGCGTTGTTTGGGTTTTTACTGTCGCAATTGTCTTTCTAGGTTTATCCGCCGCAGTCGCAGGTAAGTGGCTAGAAAAAGTAGGCCCGCGCATGGTCGGTACCGTAGCCGCATGTTGCTGGGGTGGCGGGTTTATGATCGGCGGTGTGGGTATATTAACGGGACATCTCTGGTTACTTTATCTCGGCTATGGCGTTATTGGCGGCTGTGGCTTAGGACTAGGTTATGTTTCTCCAGTGAGTACATTGATTCGTTGGTTCCCTGATAGACGAGGTATGGCGACAGGTATTGCCATCATGGGTTTTGGTGGTGGTGCGATGATCGCAAAATTCATGATCGAGCCTTTTATTAAAATATTTTATAAAGCACCTGATTATCTAGGAACAGTTGAAAGCGTCACTTTAACAACCGATGAATCAGGACGTCGATTGGCTGAAATCGCCGGCAACCTGCAAGAAGTCGTTATTGTTGGCGCGAATGATATTGCCAACATGCTGGTACCCGGAGATGCCGGTGTTTATGTGGTTGGAACCGGTACCGTTGGTGTTGCAGAAGCCTTTTTTACCTTAGGCGCTATCTACTTCGTCATTATGATGTGTGCGGCATTTGGTTATCGTGTACCCCGTGAAGGCTGGAAACCAGCGGGTTGGGAACCACCTCCGGAAGATGAACAACATGCAATGGTTTCACAACACAGTGTTCATATTGATGAAGCGCTAAAGACGCCTCAGTTTTACCAACTCTGGGTCGTACTCTGTTTTAACGTAACAGCGGGTATTGGTGTGCTAGCTGTTGCCAAGACCATGATTAATGAAATCTTTGGTAGTAGCCTTCCCGATATAGTCGATTTTGGCTTCGCATCAACCTACGTGCTTATGATCAGTGTCTTTAATATGTGTGGTCGCATTGCATGGGCGAGCGCCTCTGATTATTTAGGTAGACGTAATACCTATTGGATATTTTTTACGCTCGGCATTATTTTATATTGCTCTATTCCATACACTGCGCAACAAGCCAGTATTGACCCTTCAATTGTTTGGCTGGTTTATTTCTACGCAGCGACGATGATTATTTTCACGATGTATGGTGGCGGCTTTGCCACAATTCCTGCGTATCTCGCTGATATTTTTGGTACCAAGTTTGTTGGCGGAATTCATGGTCGCTTATTAACCGCATGGGCAAGTGCAGGTGTTTTTGGTCCTTTGGCTATTACATCTCTGCGTGAAATATCAGTAAAGAATGCCATTAATGATCTGGTAGAAAAAATTGACCCGGCAGCGTTTCAAGCCAAGTTTGGTGCAGGAATTGATCAATTAGAACAGTTGGTGGCAGCAAAGACAGTGACAATTAGTAAATTGATGGAAATTGCACCGGCAGGTACGATTGACCCAACGTCTAGTCTATACAATACAACCATGTATTTAATGGCGGCCATCTTATTTGTTGCACTAATAGCTAATGCGACGATGCGACCAGTTAACCCGAAACACCACATGAAAGATTAATCAGGAGAGATAAAGTGTCATTTTCATTTAGTAACGCAACAGAAGTATTTATCTTTATCATCCTCTGCTCTGTTTATGTGTGTAGCATACTTTGGATATATGGGGATTCCGCCACGCGAGATATGGGGTTAAAAGGCGCAATACTGCCGTTAATCTTTGTTATCGCAGCTGCATTGGCTCTAACAAAAGGAATGACTTGGGCTCTAATAGCTTGGCCTATTGGCTATGTCGCCTGGTTTGTTTTACGCCCGAAAACAGCACATACCATTACAGAATAATATATTGCTGTTGCAAAGCAGCAGATATTGGAATAATCCGAGCCTTAGTCTATAATTCGCGCCTCAAAATACGTTCTGAGGAGCGCTGCGACGACAGATGTTACTGTTGCCAGGCTCAGACGTAGTTATAACAAACCGCGCTCGCTTAATGTTTTAAAACTAAGCGAGTTGGCGGCACTTCAAGAAATCGTCAATCGCTATAACTATTGAGTAGAATTAATAAGCGAAATGACGGACAAAACAGAACAAATTAAACAACTCATGGCAGAACGCATCCTCGTGTTGGATGGTGCTATGGGGACGATGATCCAGTCTTATAAGTTGGAAGAAGAGGATTATCGTGGAGAACGATTCAGCGACCACCCTTGTGATGTAAAGGGAAATAATGATCTCCTGTCACTGACTCGCCCAGACATCATAAAAGCGATTCATGGCGCCTATTTTGATGCGGGTGCCGATATTGTTGAAACAAATACCTTTAATTCGACCTCGATAGCGATGGCCGATTACCAGATGGAAGATCTGGTCTACGAGCTTAATAAAGAAAGTGCTGCCCTCGCCCGTTCTGTTGCCGATGAATTTGAAGTTAAAACCGGCGGATTAAAGTTTGTTGCAGGGGTACTTGGCCCAACAAACCGCACCTGTTCAATATCGCCTGATGTAAACAACCCTGGTTTTCGAAATGTCACCTATGAAGAGCTGGTCGAATCCTATACCGAGGCATTACGCGGGCTGATTGATGGTGGTTCTGACCTGATCCTGGTCGAGACAATCTTCGATACTCTGAATGCCAAAGCAGCATTATTTGCTATCGATCAATTTTACGAAGATCACGACATTAATCGCCCAATTATGATCTCAGGGACGATTACGGATGCCTCAGGTCGTACTCTGACTGGTCAAACCACAGAAGCATTCTGGAATTCAGTCAGACATTCGAACCCACTTACAGTTGGTTTAAATTGTGCCTTAGGTCCCAATGACTTACGTCAATATATTGAAGAACTTTCTAGCTTTTCGCAGTGCTATATTAGCGCTCATCCGAATGCCGGATTACCCAATGAATTCGGTGAATATGATCTCGATGCCGATCCGATGTCAGATCATATAAAGGAATGGGCTGAATCAGGTTTATTGAACATAGTCGGTGGATGCTGTGGTACTTCTCCTGGCCATATCAAGGCCATGGCTAATGCGGTAAATGGCATTACTCCAAGACAATTACCTGATTTACCTATATATCAGAGATTAAGTGGTCTAGAACCCTTCAATATCACCCCAGAGGTGAATTTCGTGAATGTGGGTGAACGTACCAACGTTGCAGGCTCGCCTAGATTCCTGAAATTGATCAAAGAAGATGAAGATCTGGATGCGGCGCTTGAAGTAGCACGCCAACAGGTCGAGAACGGTGCACAGATAATCGATATCTGTATGGATGAAGGCATGCTCGAATCCGAGTTGCTAATGGCTGAATTTCTAAAATTGATCGCATCTGAACCGGATATCTGTCGCGTACCGATAATGATCGATTCCTCCAAATGGTCTGTTATTGAGTCAGGGTTGCGTTGCGTCCAGGGAAAATGCGTTGTTAATTCGATCAGCCTGAAAGAAGGCGAAGAAAAATTTATAGAGCACGCAAAACTAGTCAGACGTTACGGTGCGGCTGTTGTTGTCATGGCTTTTGATGAGTCAGGACAAGCTGATACAACTGAACGCCGTTTTGATCTTTGCAAACGTTCTTATGACATTTTGGTCGACAAAGTTGGTTTTGCTCCAGAAGACATCATCTTCGATCCAAACATCCTGACTGTCGCGACAGGGATGGAAGAACACAATAATTACGCGGTCTCTTTCTTTGAAGCTACACGTTTAATCAAAGAGCACCTGCCCCATGCCTTAGTTAGTGGTGGACTAAGTAATGTGTCATTTTCATTCCGAGGCAATAACCCGGTGCGTGAAGCAATGCATGCTTCTTTTCTCTATCACGGTATTCAGTCGGGTATGGATATGGCGATTGTTAATGCCGGACAACTTGGTATCTATGATGAGATCCCAAAAGATTTATTAGTCTACATAGAAGATGTTTTATTAAACCGACGAGATGATGCTACTGATCGCCTAGTTGAATTTTCTGAAACAGTAAAAGGCGGAGCAGCCAAAGAAAAGAAAGTTGATCTCGAATGGCGCAAAGGCACTGTCGGAGAACGACTCGAACATGCATTAGTTAAAGGTATTGCTGATTACGTCGAAGAAGACACCGAAGAAGCAAGACAACAAGCAGAAAAACCAATACATGTCATAGAAGGTCCATTAATGGATGGCATGAATGTCGTTGGTGATTTGTTTGGTGCGGGGAAAATGTTTTTGCCGCAAGTTGTGAAGAGCGCACGCGTCATGAAAAAAGCAGTCGCCTATTTAATACCTTATATAGAGGAAGAAAAAGGTGACGGCGAAATACAAAGTAACGGCAAGATAATTATGGCAACTGTTAAAGGTGATGTGCACGACATTGGAAAAAATATTGTTGGTGTTGTATTGCAATGTAATAACTTTGAAGTATTCGATTTGGGCGTCATGGTCTCCGCACAAAAGATATTAGATGCGGCAAAGGAACATAATGCAGACATTATTGGCTTGAGCGGATTGATTACACCATCGCTAGATGAAATGGTGCACGTTGCTAAAGAAATGCAACGCCAAGAATTTAATTTGCCCTTAATGATTGGCGGCGCAACAACATCGCGCGCACATACTGCAGTGAAGATTGATTTAGGTTACGACCACCCTGTCGTGCATGTAAAAGATGCATCACGTGCGGTCGGTGTCTCGACTAAATTAATCAGCGCCGACATGAAAGCTGAATTTGTTAAAGAGATCAGCACAGAGTACGACACGGTTCGTGAACGCCATGCGGGCAAACAACAAAAGATTAAATGGCTAAGCATTGAAGATGCACGCGAAAATCGCACGCCTATTGATTGGAATAACTATACACCAACAAAACCGAAACAACTCGGCATTACAGTCTTTAATGATTATCCCTTAGAGGAGTTAGCCGCAGGCATTGATTGGACGCCCTTCTTTATTGCATGGGAATTGGCAGGAAAGTATCCAAGAATATTAAGTGATGAGGTTGTCGGTGAAGAAGCAACCCGATTATTTGAAGACGCGAAAGCAATGCTTGAAAAGATCGTCAATGAAAAATGGTTTTCAGCAAAAGGCGTATTCGGAATCTTCCCAGCGAATTCAATAGGACATGATGATATCGATGTCTATGTCGATGATGAACGTGAAGGTCTATTAACAACCGTTCATTCATTACGACAACAAACACAAAAGCCGCCAGGCCAACCCAACTTTGCACTGGCCGATTTTATTGCGCCTAAAGAAACTGGCGTTGAAGATTACTTCGGTGCATTCGCTGTTGCGACTGGATTTGGCATGGAAGATAAAATCAAAGCCTTTGAAGCCGATCATGATGACTACAGTGCAATCATGTTAAAAGCACTGGCCGATCGTCTCGCCGAAGCCTTTGCGGAACGACTACATGAACGCGTCAGAAAAGAGTTTTGGGGTTATGCTTCGGATGAAGTGCTTAGTAATGAAGATCTAATCAGCGAATCCTACCAAGGCATACGCCCTGCTCCCGGTTATCCCGCCTGTCCGGATCATACTGAGAAAGGATTGCTTTGGGATTTGCTCAAGGTTGAAGAGAAAACGGGAATTGAAATAACAGAGTCCTATGCCATGTATCCTACAGCCGCAGTATCCGGTTGGTACTTTTCACATCCCAACTCAAGATACTTTGGTTTGGGTAAGGTTAACAAGGATCAAATTATTGATTACGCTCACCGTAAGAGTATGGATCTGAAACAAATTGAAAGATGGCTTGCACCTAACCTAGGTTATGATCCAGACACTTGAGTGTGCGTAATTATTGATTCACATTTTTAGACGATGGATAGGAAGTCCAAGTGTCACGTTGATAGGATATCAAGGGGCGATTGAACCTGAGACATAAAAAATAAGTTAGACTTTCGTAATATTTCTTATATTTATTAGTAGATTACTATTTCACTTGTCCTATAAAACGCGGTATTTACTTATACTTAAATGTCTGTTTTGTTAATTACAGCATTATGCAATAGGATAGTAACAATATAATATTAAACAAGACTTGCACAGATTGTATTTAAGGATGGTTCATGGTCAAGATTAACCCGTTTCAACCAAATAACCCGGTGCCAGCTGCCATGTTTGCTGGTCGTATGAACGAAATTGAATCATTAGAAAAAGGACTTCACCAAACACTAAATGGTTATAACTCAAACTTCCTGCTCACAGGTGAAAGAGGAATCGGCAAGTCGTCTTTATTAAGTTATATAAAATATATCGCAGAAGGCTCTATTACATCTCCCGATTACTCAAAATTTAATTTTATCCCAGTTAATGTAACGATAACTGAACGGACAGACCTAGCAGCGTTCATAAATTTAATCCAAATTAATTTACAACGGGAAATAGGTAAAACAGAAGTTATAAGAAATTTTTTAAAGACCACATGGGAATTTGCAAAACGAATTAAAGTAATGGATTCAGGCATTGATAATGAAACTGTAATCACTGATATAGATATAATTATTAATCAATTTTCATATTCTTTAGCAGAAACTTGTAAGAGAGTTACGTCTCCTGATGATAATGATGATGTAGCTCCGAAAGATGGAATTGTTTTCTTTATTGATGAAGCTGATAATGCATCGTCCGATTTACATATAGGCATTTTTTTTAAAGTCGTCACCGAATTACTTCAGCAACATGGCTGTAATAATATAATGTTTATTGCAGCTGGCCTTCCTGAAGTGTTAGAAAAGTTATCAAGTTCACACGAATCATCTATTCGTATTTTTACTCAATTAAAAATAGAAGTATTAAATCCCGTGGACAGGAAGTATGTGATTTCAAAAGGAATCGAACGTGGCAATGAAATTAATAATGAAAAAACAACAATATCTGATGAAGCGATAGAACAAGTCGCCAAACTTTCCGAAGGCTACCCTCATTTTATTCAGCAGTTCGGATATTCCGCATTTGAAGCTAACAAGGATGGAGAAATATCTATTGAAGATGTTCTAGATGGAGCATTTGATCAAGGTGGTGCAATAGATGCAATTGGCTCTCGTTACTATGCTGCTGCATACCATGAAAAAATAAAATCAGACGATTATAGAGAAGTATTAAGAATTATGGCTGGCAATATGAATGCGTGGATAAAGAAAAAAGAAATTCGAGAAAAATTTAGTGGGAATGATCAGACAGTAACTGATGCATTAGCGGCTTTGACAGCAAGAAAAATCATTCTGAAAAATACTTCAAAACAAGGAGAATACAGGTTGCAACATAGAGGCTTTGCTCTTTGGATAAAGCTCTTTGCTGAAAGGAAAGAATAGTTCATATCATACAATTAAAGGGTCAGTTTCTATGGTATAGAACTAAATAATCGTGGTCTGGTCTATCCCCTATTAAATTACAGATTAGTAATCTTTTTACATCAGCGGCAAGTTAAATGGCCCCACTCTGACTTCACCTTCATTATTAAAAAGTGCATCAGGATTTTTCTTATATACATATTCTTCTATCTCTTCTGGACTTATCTCCCCATTGTTTTCATCTATATATTTTTCGAACTCGTTTAGTTCATAATTCATGTCTAAATTATCATAAGATTCTTGTTTAATCTTAAGAAGGCCCTCACTAGACAGTCTAAATGTTTCAATTTTATTTATACAAAAATCCCCGCAATCATTTCCCGGTACAAGCGAAATCCATTTTGGTCCGCCTAATAACACCGCAAAATACATGATTTTTGATTTTTTCTCGGGTACTCCTAACTCTAATAATGCATCAAAAAATACTCGGTGTGTTTGTTGCCAAGCCCTTACATGCTTATCACAATAATGGTCATGTATAACTGCTGCCTTAAGGTAAGAAATATCATAAGGTTCTCCTATATACTTTTGTGCCCACCAAGGAATAGATGCGCCATCTGTTTTAATGCCTGCTTTCGCTTCCCAAACGAACCCATTTGGATCTGTGTACCTTAATTTTTCTTTAAGAATACAAGATCTTATCGCTTCACATCCATCTGGTAACAGAACCAATTTCCCCTCGAATTTTGCCACAGCATTGCTATTAGACGTTATAAATAGAAGCATTAAATAAATAATTCTTATAAACATGATTTACGTTCCTTTTTGATAGTTTATATTCATTATCCTATGATAAAGATCATTCCCCTTTGTAGTATTTTCAGATTGTACTGAAATCAATGATAGTGAAGTTAGCGCATCTGAGTAATCATTTTTATATCGTTGTTATAATCCCCGTATCGTATAACCATGCAATCAACATATCACCGATTTCATCTCCTGGGGCTAGAGATATTTCTACATTATTTCCACTGTTAATCTTCTCAATAAGTTTTTTAATTTCCACAATAGAAGATTTCATATTTTTACAATAGCCACAGGCATATATCTCAAGTTCATTATCTGAAATATTGTGACTTATTATAGAATACGGGTTGCAACGGATAAGTTTTCTTCCAACTATACATGAGATAGGGCTCGGAGTTTTGTATGTTTTTGTTCTGAAGAATAAATTACTCAAGTTCCTGTATTTATTTTGTCTCAATATCTCAAGAAGATCTATTTGCATGAGCGGTTTAATGCCACAGAGATTATCTTTAAGGTTTGATAAATCATCGAACTGCAACAATTCATTATAATTATCTTGAGCCCAGCTTGAGAATGCTAAATTTAATGTGGATGGAAAATCATTTTTTCGAATTCCAATAGTTAGATCGGTAGAAAACTGATCAGCAATGCCTAAATGGTAATACTTATCAGTAGGTAGTAAGAATATATCTCCAGGAGAAAGCTCGAACACACTTCCTTTTTCTATGAGGTGAGCAGGATTATAGTAGTTAAGTTCTTTAGATCGTGATATTTCATTGAACACTTCTGGTTCCCATAACACCATTTTTTTATTATATGGTCCAAGATGAAAGTGTAAGGCTTTTAAATTATCGTGTTTATCTATATGCGCTCCAAATGGAGTATAGCCGTAGTTACCTGTAAAAATGTTTATTGTGAACGACGTCGATTCATCATTTGTTTGCTGATGATATTCACTAGTCAATGAAGCAACTAATTTTGTTAATTTTTCTGACCATTGTTCTAGTCCTTCATAGATTATTCCAATGTTTTTATTAGGGAAACATCTTGTTGCCCAGTCATTAATCTTTTCTTTTCTTTTTGGCTTGCTAATTGAACATAGGTATTCCTTTGCATTCCTCTGTGTCTTATCGATATAGAGTCTTATTTCAGCATTTTCTCGTACATAAGGATCTACTATGTACCTTTTAATTTCTTCTAGGAAAAGATATTCAAGATTTTCATCAGATTCAAAATAACTTTTATAATGAACTGGCTCCTTTAATTCATTTGAATCATTTAATAAGTCTTTCCAAAACCTTGGTCTTTCTGAAAATAAATCTAGCATTTATTAAGTAATATAAGAACATATAGTAGCGTTATTATAAAATCCATTTATTGGTTTAACTGTGTTTTCTAAAATATTTAACCCGCCATTTACAGGCTGAGGGTCGTTAATAAGTAGAAATTTCTCAGAATGTGATATTCTTCCATCGCGACCAATAAAATTATATTCTTTCCACCCCCTTATTATCCTCGCATGCCTTGGAATGCCTGATTTGATTGGTATGAGGTTAAAGTTGTTTTTAATATCTATAAATGTTGGTTTTTGTATTGTACTGACACTTATAGTGTTATTAGCAAGACCTTTCAAATTATTATCTAGTGCATCTGGCCTTGTCCCGCTTACAGTTGTATTTAGTCTTTGTGCTATCTCTTCTTGTGTTACATCAGTTATCCCAATGTAATTTAATATCATTTCAGCACATGTTGGAACACAATAACTTCCTTCTGTCTGTGCTATTAATCTTACAGGTAACACCTTGCCTTCAGCACTAATTCTTTGAGGAAAGTTTTCTATATCGTCGTGTAAAATATTATTACTTAATATTCTGTTTTTTTGTAAGAATTTACCAATAGGAATATTAGGTTCTGAAAAAGGATAATCAATATTACTATGTGATGCTGCAACTTCTGTAGTCCCAAGTATTGTTTCTACTAATAATGACGACCATTGATTATTGACGTTCAGGATTTCATCATTTCCTGCTTCATTTAAGTGGTTTATTATCGAGTAGAATGGTTCTCCTTCGTCACTATTATCAGAGTACGAGCTGTCAATGTCCGATAGATCACTGGTCGCAGCCCAACGACTTTTAAGTAACTTTTGATATGGATTATAAAGCAAATAACTCTTACTGTTGTTGGATTCAACAGTAAATCTCACACCAATATATGGATAGCCATAACACACGAACTGAGGATCTTCTGGTACATACTCAGGAAAATCTCTATTAAATGCTTCGAAACTTCTTTGAATCAGTAGATCTTTATTCGATACAACTGAATTTCCAAGAATTATGGAATCAATGACTGGCAAATCTCGGCTATTCGATGTAGTCCTGATCGCTCCAATTATATTAGAACTATTATCTTCTACTGCTATTTCATCGAATAAGTCTTCCCCATTGAGATCTAAAATTGTTATTCTAATATTAGAGAGTATTAAATCTCCGACCTGATTAGACATAAGTCCACCAAGGTCTGCTGAAAAGCTGGTTAGAAAATATGATAATATTTCTTGTCGCGTGTTTTCTTGATCAATTTCATTGAAAGGCATGATGGCTTAATGATAATAATTAATATATTGTGAATATTATTCAATCCATTTCTCTGTGTAAGATTATTTTGTAATTTTTCACGTTAAAGTTTCTTTTACTTTAGATAGAGGTATTTTAAATTCATTGCTGTTTTCTTGACAATTTGAGCTATAGAGCTTATCAGCAGTTGAAGAGAGATGTTTTGAATTTAATTCGTGTTTAATTCTGTACTTTATGCTTGCACATATCATTTCCATTGGGCGTCCATCTCTATGCCTTTGTGGACATGAACCAAAACATTTAGGCAAAACTTCACATTCTTTACATGGGCTAATATTTGTAGGATCGAATGAAAGCCATTGAGATGCCGATGGATTACTATAATTTATTGGCTCATTTATATGACCAATTCGTGTAGATTGTTTTCCTACTTCTGTCCAACATTTTTGCAAGCTTCCATCTGGCTCAATAATAACAGTATGTGAGGAAACAGCTTGGCATGAACGGCACGAGGTTTTGTCTGCTCCTTGTGGAACTTTAAATCCAAGCCGAATTGCATTATCAACTAAATTTGTTTCAATTTTGCTAAACTCCTTATTGTCAAGAATATCTACTTCTGGCTTTGACTCTATATCTCGACAACCATCTCCATACGGATGAACAGGAGAAAAAGATACCCTGATTTTATTAGGGTCAATTTCTGATGATAGTTTTTCTAATAGATTTACTGTATGCCTCCAGTTTAGTTTATCGACATTTACTCTTAAGACTATCGGCAAATAATCACTAGCGGCAATTAAATTATTGTAAATACGATCAAATGTTTGTTTTCCATTTCTTAGTGGTCGTTTCATATCGTGATCTACGGGAGAGCCATCAATTGTAATTTGCACGCTTCTCCATGAACATATTTTGCTTAACTCTTCTGAAACATGTTTATCTAATCCATAACCATTAGTTACCATGTTTGCTGTAAGTTTAACCTCATTATTTTTACAAATATCAGAAATAGCCTGCGTTAAATAAAAGATAGTAGACTTACACATCAACGGCTCACCACCATACCATGTAAGACTCATTACTTTTTTGTTAGGAATATTACGTAACACATATGAAACAATCTGTTCTTCTACTTCTTTTGTCATCCGGCCTGGTTTTTTATCCTCATAACAATAAACACATGCAAAATTACAATCGATCGTTGGCGCAATTGTTAAGCCTAATTTCTTTGCTGAAAAACGTGATTCATTATGTTCGTTCCTCATGTAGTCTAATTCATCAAAATCATCAGGTATTAACATTTTAAATTTAATTAAATCATTATTAGAGATTGTTATATTATTACTCCATGAATGCCACATTGCGGCCTCCATCTTATTTAACTTTAATTCAGTATCATAAAGAATGTTTACTAATAAAGTTTCACCTGAATCAAGCTTCAACTCTTGTATATAACCCGAACGCTTATATTTCATAATTTTTCCTATGACAATAGTTTTATGCGCAACTTATTTTTCGTCAACAAATATAACTAAAACCAATTATTAATTAGCCAAATTTTTAAATAATAGAAAAACCCGTATTTCTAATGGTGAGTCACGGGTTTTCTATTATTAATAACGAATCAATTAAATTGCACTCCACAATCAGCTTCATTACCGAGTGAGCCACCGACCTTGATTTGAAGAGCAATTATTTCTAATAACTCAGGTGGAACTGCACTTCCTGGTGTTACCTTCATATGATCTGGCAGAATTATTTTAATAGAACTCTCATTGATAACTTCTATGCTTGCAATTCTTGGCATTGCTTTACCTCCCCTTTCCTGTGTAAAATATTTTTCATGGATAGCTTATAATTAGATCACCAACAAACACTACCTAAAACTTATTGCTAGTAATTAACCAAAATAAAATATAAAAAAACCCGTATCTCTGATGGTGAGATACGGGTTTTTATTATTAATAACGAATCAATTAAACTGCACTCCACAACCAGCTTCATTACCGAGTGAGCCACCGACCTTAAGTTGAAGTGCAATTATTTCTAATAACTCAGGTGGAACTGCACTTCCTGGTGTCACTTTCATGTGATCTGGTAGAATTATTTTAATAGAACTCTCATCGATAACTTCTATACTTGCAATTCTTGGCATAACCTAACTCCCATATAGTTTATAAAAGAACATACGCAAGAGGATATTTAATTTAAAATATTTATAATTATTTTTTAATTTTATCCTTGCATTCAGTAATAAATACGCTTCATATCACAGCTCGAGTATTATTTAAATAAACATTTAGTCAAGCTTATTCTTAATGACAATATGGTTTAATAAATGCCATTTATTTTATATTTTTGTAAGAATTACAACTGCCTAAGATATATTGAGTTTCAACAACATATGAAAGATGATTGCATATGCTCAGACTGTCATACTCAATATAAGGTATATTTAATCTGCATAAATATACCTTATATAAGGTATAAAAAAACAGAGCTGGCATGCTTAGAAGTTGAGCAGTAGTTATTTTAGATTAATAGTTGGGTCGTTCTTTAATACATATCTAGATATTGTTTCTGTAACTGGTCAAATAGAAAAGAATATTTTCAACAATTTGGAGACAGACAACGATTACTTTATAGAAAGATAAAAAGGATAATAAAAGGTGCCGGCGTGATTTAATTCTAACCAGTATGTCACTAAATGCAGTAGTTAGTTAAACTAGCAGTATATCAATCTAGCAAAAGGAGTTTGCTTACATGCCACGACGACCACGGATGTATCTACCGAAATACGAAATAACTGGGGTCAGACCACGTTTTAAGACTATAAATAGCAAGTAAAAAATAGGGCTATCTAATTTAAATTAATTTTATCCCTGTTAGATAAGGATGAACCATTAATAAAATCACATACATAACACAACCACCTATTACAGTAATAACGTCATTCTTTACTGAAACTGATTCTGGCTTTATCCATTCACCTTCACGTCGACTGATCAGAATCATTTCTACAATTGCCCAAATACCAAGCCAAGTGAATAATATCAACGAACGGTTATCTCCATTAGCTAATAGATGACCAATACTCCATAGCACTAAACCAGTTAATTGAGGATGACGTAGAAATCGTTTTATGTTTGTTGCTCTACGTGCAGCAACAAATAATATGAAGGTTAATAAGATAAAAAGAAACGTAACATGCCTGCCCCAACTTTGTGGCATATAAACATCAACAGGTTCTATACTGCGCCAACCAAACACGATTAGAACTACTGATAAGACAATCAATATCGCGAATAAGCCTTTGTATGGATCGGCTCCAATTTTACTTATGATTAATCCTCTTGTGCATTTAGCTAACGAAGGGAAAAAGTGGATAATCGTCCACATCAAAAGACCAAGAATTAGTAAGTGCATAATGCTCTCTCTCCTTTTAACTTTAAATTATATCTACTAACGAACTAAAATAATTATCGCTCAATTTCATAACGCTTTATTCTTGTCCTTTAAACCTTTTGCTATCTTCTTCAAATGCATTTCCTAGGAAATCATAGACCGTTCTTATTCTTGCGCTGCTGTTAATTTCTGCATGAGTAACCAGCCAAATCTCCCGGGCATGCTCAAGTTTGTTATTTAACACACGATGAAGGTTTGGATGTTGATCGGCTATGAAACAACATAGTGCACCACAGCCTAAACCGGCGTTGGTTGCTTCTACAATTTCCATATGGCTATTCGAGCGGTGGCGTATGTGATTTTCATGAAATAATGATTCTAGTTTTTTAATTTCCGACACTGGCCCCGTTTCCATTTCAAAACCGACATGGTAATGATTTTTTAGATCTTGAGGTCTCTCTGGCACGCCATACTTATCCAAATAGGATTGGCTTGCATAAAGACCAAAGCTTAACTCCCCTGCTTTACGACAGATTAAATCAGGCTGATCTGGGCGTGCTAGTCTAACGGCAATGTCTGCTTCTCTACGCAGTAGATTAACGTTGTCGTTATCGATATTTATTTCTATTACTAATTGCGGAAACTCATCATGAAAGTCACCAAGCTTTTTGGGCAGCCAATAAATACCAAGGTCTTCAATTAAAGAGATACGTACATTTCCCTGAAGTTCTTGATTCGCACCTGTCGCAGCCCGTTCTATCGCAAGGGCTTCTTCTTCCATGCCTTTTGCATGATTTAGGATGCTTTCACCGACTTTTGTTAGTGAGAGTCCTTGAGCCGTTCTGTTGAACAATACCGCCCCCAGGCGATCCTCCAACTGCTCTATTCTTCGTCCTACAGTCGGCTGACTCACGTTCAGACGTCGTGCAGCAGCAGAAAGGCTTCCCGTCTCTGCTACCGCTACCACATCTTGTAAAGCTCGCCAATCCATACTCAATTAATCCACCTATTCAATTATGTATATCAGTTAAACGTTATTAGCTGAAGACTATTTATATATGTATAGCATAATTACGCCATAAATTCACTCAGTAGCGGAGAACGGCATGAAACAGATAATAAGACGATTCGGCTTGGTTATACTCCTTGCATTGATGGCCTCAAACATCGCCATGGCAGATCAGCGGATTGAACAACGAGATATTGGGTGGTTTTCTTCCACAACGTCACATCTCCTCAACAGGAGCAGCCTATCCTTGGCAACACATCATGTGATTAGAGGCATTCGATATGCGCATCAGTCATTGGCGAGTAATTTAAATCCAATGGATGAACTTATCGCTAACCATAATTTATGCATGGGCTACTTAGCATTAGATAAAATAGAACTCTCTGCACAATATTGCATACGCACATTTAAGCTTGCACAAGGGCCCTATAGTATTGAAAAGATTCGAGGTGCTTACCGATTGCAACGAAGCAGTGTTGTTGGCGATTTGAAAACAACATTAACTCCCATGTTGATGGTGGCAAAGAATATATTGCAACAAAATTCTCAGACACGTCTGACAGTGTTGATTGATGATCATGAAAATAAACAACGTTTTAACTAAAATCGATGTCCCACTGAACGAGAATCGTATTCTCATTAATATATCGATATACTGATGACCTATGCAAAATGAAACGATCACAGTCTCAAATACAGAAAGCGGACAAACGATGGACGTACTTGTATTTGATAAGCGCGCCAATCAAATTACTGTGGTTATCGGCGAAGGTGTTCATAGTATGAAATGCGAACTCACTCCGACTAAGAACGAGCAAGCTTATGTTGGGAGTGTGTTAGGTAGAGAGATTATTTATCATTGTAGCCGCGAACAAGTACAGTCTGAATTAGATGAGATTAATCCAGCACTAAAGAAGTCTAGATCTTTTAAAAAATAAATATTATTTACTTCGTCATCACAAACAATTCGGTTTTATTGTATTCCTGTCATTCGTTTTCAAAGGTTTAAACTTTTTCCTATAAAAGACATAATCGCATCATGCAATTACTTGGTGATATAACTCCTTCAGACTTTTTAAAACAGTATTGGCAAAAAAAGCCGCTGTTAATCCGGCAGGCATTCCCTGACATTACTTCACCTATCTCGCCAGAAGAACTTGCTGGCTTAGCTTGTGAGGAAGGCATTGAGTCTCGAATCGTTCAAGAACAAGGCGAAGAAGCGCCATGGGATGTGCGGTACGGTCCATTTGAGGAAGAAGATTTTACTTCACTGCCACAGACTCACTGGTCTTTGCTTGTTCAAGCACTTGATCATCATCTACCTGAGGTGAGCCATCTCCTGGATGAGTTCAACTTTATCCCTAATTGGCGTGTTGATGATGTGATGATCAGTTTTGCACCTGAAGGTGGAAGTGTTGGCCCGCACCTGGATAATTACGATGTCTTTTTATTGCAAGTACAGGGACGTCGTCATTGGCATATTAATGAAGACGATTATTCTGAAGACGATTTTATTGAAGGCCTTGACCTAAAGATCCTCAGTGAGTTTGAAGCACAAGAGGATTGGATTTTAGAATCAGGTGATATGCTCTATTTGCCACCTGGTGTTGCACACCATGGTATAGCGCTTGATAACTGTCTCACTTACTCTATTGGTTTTCGGGCGCCTTCTCAGAAAGAATTACTTAGTGCCTATACGGTTAGTTTCAATGAACACGCAAAAGATACCTTTTACGCTGATCCTGAAATAAAACTACAAGATGCTTCAGGCGAGATTAAGTCTGAAGATATTCAGTCTCTACAAAACATGCTGCTGTCTGCAATTTCTAATAAAACTGAGTTTGCTAATTGGTTTGGTCATTTTATAACCAACAACCTTAATGATTTTGAGCCAGAAGATGATCTATTAGACGAAGCTACTTTTATCGATACACTGAAGCAAACTAGTCATTTAAACCGCTACGGCAATATTCGTTTCTCTTATATCAAGAATAATGACACGATAACTTTATTCTATTCAGGTGAATCAATTTTATTGTCTAATTCGCAGCTTGGCTTAATAGAATACTTATGCAGCTCACATCGTCTTGATTGTTCTGAATTACACGGATTTAAAGATAATGACTTCACATTAGATATTCTCTATACATTATATAGTGCTGGTTGCTTCTATTTCGATGAGTGATGTAGAAGTACTACAAGTATCATGGCAAGAAATGGAGCCACACTTAAGGGCAATACGCACTATTGTATTTATTGAAGAGCAGAACGTCCCCATAGAATTAGAATGGGATGAAGAAGACGCTGACTGCGTACACCTATTGGTTAAGAAAGATAATAACTATATCGCGACAGCACGTTTACTAAAAACAGGTCAAATAGGTCGCATGGCTGTACTTAAACCCTTTAGACGCTGTGGTGTTGGCAGCGTAATGCTGAATACGATCTTAGCAATTGCTCGTGCTATGGAGATGAAGACTGTGAGTTTAAATGCTCAAGTCGATGCTATTAGTTTTTATAAAAAATTTGATTTCTTGAAATATGGAGAGCCCTTTGACGATGCTGGCATTCCTCACGTCAGAATGGAAAAGGCTTTATGAGAGAAGTTGAATTAAGATTTAATTAATACGGTAGGTATCACTGCTTATTTTTCGATATTCTTTTGGTAAAAACATTAAAGCATCTGCTTCAATCTTGATGTCCCGACACCGCAATGGATAGTCACCTAACTCAAGAGGATCTTCAGCCACCCACTCTTCCTGGAATTTTTCAGCCTGACCCGCATCATAACCTCTTAAATAGTCACCTCGTCCAAACACGATCCACTTATTGTGTTTTGCTTTTTGGTAACCATGTCTATACCCCTCCTGATATCCGGTTTGATAATCACTGCAACCCGTCGCTAATAAGCAGAACATTAAGCCTATTTTAATTTTTGAAGTCATTAGCTATTTAATTCTACTTTATGGGTTGTCATGATTTTTTCCATTTCAGCAAACCAGTACGTATAGTGACACAATTATTTTTACTATTTTAATTGCAACTTAAACTTGAGTGAGCAATGCATCAGCGCTACTAGCATCACACGCAAGAATACTCTCTTCTACATTCACTGTAGTTGCAACACCATCATCGACTATCATTGAATAACGCTCTGATCGAACACCAAGTCCAAAGTCAGCCAGATCCAAATTAAGGCCAACTGCATTAGTAAAAGCTGCTGTTGGGTCACATAGCATTTGAATATTGTCACCAACGCCTTGTGCCTTAGCCCAGGCATCCATTACAAATGGATCATTGATTGAAATACAAACAACTGCATCTACACCTTTTTCAAGTAAAGCGTCAGCCACTTTTACAAATCCAGGCAAATGATCTGCAGAACAGACTGGCGTATATGCACCAGGCAATCCAAATACGGCCACTTTTTTGCCTTTAAAGATTTCATCGCTCGTACTCGTACGCACATCAATCTCAGAATCTGAGCCCATCCACATAAATGAACTCGCCGGGATACTGTCTCCTGCTTTAATCGCCATAATCAGTTCCTCTATATCACTATTATCGGACTGTCAGAATAGGAGTCGTGCCACTAAAAGTCTATTAATTTTGACTCAGTCTAAATAAGCTCGTATTTATTAACATATTCAGTGGCTTAGAGGCTATGATATTGGTATTAACAGACTATGATTTGAGATTATTCGTATGAAGTCCCGAAACTAATTCATTACTGATTTTCAAACGCTATAATACCCCTCTCTCAATTTTGACTAATTTGCTGTCACCACAGGAAAGACATATGAAATACGACAATATTCTACAAACCATAGGTAACACACCCCACATATCCATTAACAATCTATTTCGAGACGATATTGAAGTCTGGATGAAAACGGAGAGCTTTAATCCTTGTAGCAGTATTAAAGATCGTATTGCAAAGGCGATGATTGAGGACGCAGAAACAAAAGGGTTAATTAATAAAGACACCATTATTATCGAACCAACTTCCGGCAATACCGGTATTGGCCTGGCTCTCGTTGCAGCTGTCAAAGGGTATCGCCTAATACTAACCATGCCTGAGTCGATGTCTATTGAACGCCGCAAATACATGCAAGCACTCGGTGCAGAACTCGTCTTGACGCCTAAAGAATTAGGCATGGGTGGCACTATCGCTAAAGCAAAAGAACTTCTTGCTGAAACCCCAAATGGATGGATGCCGCAACAATTTGAAAACCCGGCTAACTCGCAAGCACATAGAGAAACGACTGCTTTGGAAATTTTGGCTGATTTTCCCGATGGTATTGATTATTTGATTACCGGTGTAGGCACTGGTGGTCATATCACGGGTTGTGCAGAAATATTAAAAGAGAAATTTCCAGACTTAAAAGTACTAGCTGTTGAACCTGAAAAATCTCCCGTCATTAGTGGTGGAGAAAAAGGACTGCACCGTCTCCAAGGAATAGGCGCAGGTTTTATACCTGGCGTATTAAATGTAGAAATACTTGATGGGACAATACAAGTCTCTGAAGAAGACTCTTTCGATATGGCGCGTCGATGTACAAAAGAAGAAGGTATCTTTATCGGCATCTCTTCTGGTGCAACATTAGCGGCGGTAAAACAAAAAGAGACTGAGATGGCAACAGGCAGCCGTGTTCTGGTTTTTAGTTACGACTCTGGAGAACGTTATCTTTCCATTGAAGATTTATTCAAATAAATTCACATAAATAATAAATGTGAATACTGCATCACAGGTCGAATTTCAGATCAAAGATTTATATAAATCTTTTTCTGGAAATACTGTTTTAAAAGGAATTGATTTAGAGCTCTATAGCGGAGAAATAATTGCTATCGTAGGTGGCTCCGGTTGCGGCAAAACAGTGTTGTTAAATTCTATACTGGGTCAATATGCGATCGATGAAGGCAGCATCGAAATATTAGATAGAACGCATGACGTATGGAAATTAAAAAACATCAATGATTTTAGCGCGCTTGATATTGATGATATTCATAAACATTGGGGTGTCGTTTTTCAACGTAACGCCCTCTTCTCTGGCTCAGTTTATTTTAATATCGCGTTGTGGCTAAAAGAAATTAAAGGATTGGATGATGATGTCATTAAGCCAATTGCAGAACACGCATTAGCATCAGTGGATCTACCTAATGACAAACATTTTTTGGATAAGAGCAGTAATGCATTGTCAGGAGGAATGGCGAAGCGACTTGCAATAGCCCGTGCCATATCAATGGATCCCTATGTATTATTTTATGATGAACCAACTACGGGACTTGATCCGGCCAGCTCTACCAATATTCATGATCTAATTTTTAATATTCACAATAGCAAGATGAAAGATGGATCGAAACGGACATCAATCATTATTACTCACGACAAAGATTTGCTTAGTCGCTTGCGACCAAGGACGATCATGCTACATCACGGCAAAGTTCATTTTGATGGTTCTTTTGACCAATTCGAAATATCACAGTCTGAAGTCATACGTCCTTACTTTGAAATGATGCCAGGACTACATGGAAAACTAAAAGATGAAACGGAGATTGAAGTTGACCTAAATAAACGAAAGGGTTTTTATTGTTAAGCTATCATGGTCAAATCAGTAAAAATAAAAAACCACAGAAGTTTTGTTTTAATCTATCTTTTAATAATTTTTTAATACACTAAATAAGTTAATCTCTATAAAACTGGTAACAAAGCATTAAAATACTTGATTGTTTCGGTTTGTATTGATAAATATAAGCTCTGTTATTAAAAGGGCTGGGGATCTGATATGGAAAACCTTATTCAACTACAAGATGATATGTCAAACAAAAAAAGCGTATTAGATTATGCCTCTGATATGGAATTTTTTTCTGGGCTTAGTAAAGAAGAATTACATTTAGTAACGAAATGGATAAAAGCTTATAAAGCAGAGCTTGGAGCGACAATTTTTGAAGAAGGCACAAAGTCACCACAACTATGCTTGATAGCAGAAGGCGAGATATCTATCTTTAAGGAGATTTCTAAATCAGAACATTTAAAAGTGGCAGACATCAAGACTGGGGGCTCAATTGGAGAGATGGGAATACTTGATGACGAACCAGTATCCGCATCAGCTATTGCTTCAATAAACTCCGTTGTGTTTTTAATTTCAGGAGATGATTTTAAAAAGATGATAGCTGAAAATGAAGCCCTTGGAATTAAGCTCTTATGGAAGATTGGAAAAATCATCAGCATCCGGCTCAGAAAAACAACCGGCTTACTTGCTGAAATTTCCATCTCAAAATCAGAAAGTTAATATTATCTTTCTCAGCTAGTTTTATTGCACTTCCTTGTGCAACATAAGCAACTAAAAGAATTCCTTGCTTGTTCTTAAAGAACTGATTAAAGGTTCATCTACAGGCGCCATTTCCTTTTTTGGTTTTAGACACAAGCCCATTGCCAAGCTATATGCTAGCGTAGGATTCTTTAACTGATTTTTCCACACTAATTGAACTGCCTGAAAAGCACGATGTTTCATACTGTCTGCAATTGAAACATCATTAATTGACTCCAAAAGATCCTGGAGCACAACACCGCGCTTAAAGGTATTCGCTGCATGATACGCATCATTTGCGAACAACTCACAAGACTGTGTTGTGTAACTTCTCATGGTGTAATCAATCCCTTGCCCTTGTGCTGGCGAAGGAATGAATATTAACCAAACTAATAAACTGGCAATTCTATTTATGTGTTTCATTTTACTATCTCATTATTTATGAGCCTCCTGTTGATTTACGGTTAAATTAAATTATTACTTTAATGATGTCATTTCGACATATTCACTTTTTCCACGGCAAAAGTTTTCCATGACCACAAAAAAAGGCCGTAGGTTTGTCACCTGCGGCCTTCTTAAGAGTTACTCAAACCTAAACTATTAGATCAAATTAATACCCCACAGACACACAGGTTCACACGGCTGTCGCACATGACCGTGCGATGCCAAGTAAAATACTGTTTTTTCAGAGTTTGTGTTTTCATGGGGTCGCGATGTTCTGCCTAATTTTAATAGTTGTCAAGCTTAGTCATAAATAAAACTATATAAGTTCAAAATTTTTTCATTATTTATGCATTAGTTTGCTGTTTATCTTCATTGTGAGACACGCCATATTTCTCCCATAGTTCTTTAGCAAGGGTGTGCCCTTCTTTTCGCTCGTCAACAGTCATATATGCTTCTATCTTATCTCGTAACTTTTCTGCCTGTTTAAATCCACCTGCGGCGACTATGCCTACCCAAGCGTATGCTTGAACAAAATCTTGGTCCACATCAATACCTTCAAAATACATTGCCCCTAGAAAAAACTGTGCCATTATATTTTTTTTATGGGCTGCCTCAATAAACCATGTCAAAGCTTCAGTTTTACTTTGCGGGACACCCAATCCTTCTTGGTACATATTAAGTAGGTTTTTTTGAGAATTAAAAATGCCTTGAGCTGCAGCTTTTCGGTACCATTCTATTGCTGCCGTGTAATCTTGATCTATCCCAAGACCATTTTCATACATAACACCTAAATCGTGCTGGGCACTGGCTGTCCCTTTGACTGCAGCCTTGCGATACCATTTAGCCGCTTCTTTATAATCTTGCTTAACACCTATTCCATCATGGAACATATATCCCAAATTTGCTTCAGCCTCTGCATTGCCTTGGACAGCAGCATTACGCGCCCACTTCAATGCGAGCCAATAATCTCGCTTAACACCAAGACCAATAATATAGAGTTGAGCTAGCCTTATCTGTGACTCAGCCTCACCGCCCTTTGCTGCCTTCTGATACCACTTAGCTGCTTGAGTATAGTCACGTTCAACACCAAGACCTCGTTCGTAGATCAAGCCAATATAATTTTGAGCCATGTTATTTCCTGATTCAGCAAGTGGTGTCAATTTTTTAAGTGCAATTTCATATTCATTTGCATGAAATGCTTCTGAAGCGATATCAAACTCTGATTGCCCACAAGCAGACAATATTAAAACTATCGATATTAAAAAATAATTTTTCATATGATAAATATAACGGCGATAAGCCCGGCAATTAAAAGATAATACAAAGTTGGGATTATAGTTTTACGTATAAGGTTACCTTCTTGACCAGAGAGCCCACATGTTGCTGAAGCAGCAACAATATTATGAATACAAATCATATTTCCAGCTGCACCACCAACAGCTTGTAAAGCCACAATCAGTATTGGAGACAAACCTGTTTTAATTCCTACGCCAAATTGAAACAATGAAAAAGTAAGATTGCTTATAGTATTGCTACCAGCGATAAACGCACCTAATGCACCTATCGGTGCGGAAAATATTGGCCATACCTGACCTGAAAAGGATGCAATCGTTTGAGCTAGTTCAATAGGCATACTGGCTAGATCAGAAGAATTAATATCAGATTGAATAAATATGCGCACCATAGGTACAGCAAACACTAATACTATAGCTGCATTTTTGAATGCTCTTGCTGTGCTTTTTACAGCAGCAAAAACTTCAAGCTTTGTCATTCCGTACAAGGGAAGACAAATAAGCGCTGCTAGTATAAAAATACTTCCTGGTAGATATAGAAAATTAATTGAAGCGTTAATTTCAGTATTCAATATTTCTGGTATTGATAGCTTAAACCCCGCTAAAAATGACTTGAACGGCAGTTCTGGCAAGCGTGTAATAACTAACAAAAATCCAATAAGCACATAAGGCAAGCATGCTTTCCAAATGGGAATTATTTTATTATTTTCAGCTGCCTCATGAACCGGCTCTGATGCTTTCCAATCAGCCAACCAATCAGTTCTCTCAGGAAACTGCCATATTTTTTTAGGTTGAAATATTCCTCGTTTAGCTGCAATTGTTGTTGCGGCTAAGGCAAAAAGGCCGCCAATTAATGAAGGAAATTCTGGACCAAGTACATTTGCAAACACAGCGTAAGGTATTACAAATGATAAACCTGCGAATAAAGCAAACTTCCAAACCTCAAGCCCCTCTCGCCAACTTCGATTTACGCCAAAAAAACGGGTTAAGAGAGTGACAACAAATAAAGGTATAACAAAACCAATTCCTGCATGGATTAAGGCTACTTTGCCACCGACAACAAAAACAAGTTCATCTATTGAAGCAATATGACTTTGTGTTGCAATATAAGCATCGACAATTGCTTGCCCAGCCAAGCCATCATGTACACCAATTAATATTGGTGTGCCTGCTGCTCCAAATGATACCGGTGTACTTTGAATAATTAATGCACACATTACTGCTGCTAGTGGAGGAAAACCCATTACAACTAATAAAGGTCCAGCAACTGCAGCTGGCGTACCAAAACCGGAGGCCCCCTCGATAAAGGCACCAAAAGCCCATGCAATGATTATTACTTGTATTCTTGGGTCTGGAGATATTTGTGTAAAAACATTACGAATTGTTGTTACAGCACCTGAGTGCACAAGTACAAACAATAGCAATAAAGCTCCAAAAACAATATAAAGTACCTTTCCAGCTATGATTAGCCCTTCAATGCTAGCAGCTGCTATTGTTACTGGTTCGACTTGCCAATAAAACAGGGCAATTAAAACTGTAACCGTGAGACCAATAGGCATGGTTCGTCTCGCTGACCATTGCCAAATAACTAGCAACAAAAAGACAATGGCAAGCGGTGTGATTGCTATTAATGCAGACATCGGAGAATTGTACAATTAAACAGATTATTTTTCCGATCTTATCAAAAAGGCACAATTATTTACTAAACAGTTATATTCACATGGTTAAGCAATCACAAAATAGATAACTTGCACGAGTACGACAATAAAAATCACTATCTTTATAATTGTGTATGGGGACTTCTTTTTTGCTGCTGCTTTTATAGGTTTTGAAACCTGATTATCAGTATTTTTATTGATTACTGTTGGCGCTTCATCATTATCCAACTCTTCTTCTGACTCTATCTCTTTATCTTCAAGTTCATCAGCTAGTTCATGTTCTATGTTTTCAGAATATAATCTGCAACACATCTCACCAATCAGTTTATCTCCGTTAGCGCCCCAATAAACTTCAACAATTTCCGGTAGATTATTTTTATCGACATGCAAAGATGAGTTGAATGTAGCCTTCAGACTATTTTCAACAATACCATATCCATATATATAGAGTAATTCATCCGTACCGGGGATTTTGATATGCAATTCATCAAGCAAGAGGTTTTGAGGTAACGGTGGATTTGTAGTAATGATGGCATCAATATTACCAGTTGCGTCACCTTCGCCGTGAATCAAACAATCTTTAAACTCAAAGATGACAGACTCGCCATCAATCGCAACAGAATATTCTTTGTCCATTGAACTACCCCAGCCACACTGAACTTCAAAACTATCATATTCTGTATAAATATTTAAAGTGCTTTAAGGAATTTCTCACTATTCAGCTAATTTTATTTGTTCCTTCATTTGCAATGCAGCAATTGCATATCCACCATCAGCTGCATCTACAAAATGAAAATGCTCGCCTTTCCTGTCATCAATCATGCAGGTCATTAATGCGGAATTTGATACATGTATTCCGTAGACACATTCTTTATTTGTATATTTTTCTTCTAAATAAGCTGCTAATTCTTCCCGCTGTTTTTCAGTGCCCGAGATAACTTGCCGTAAGACGCCATCAAATTTTTTAAAATCAGTATTGCTGATCAATTCGGATTTATATGCTCCCCAATGAATTCCCGCCACATTCATTTTAAACGTCATAAATATCCAACCTAATATATTTTGAATATATAAATTTATCCAATATGATAATACTGAAAATGTGTTTTCTTTATGTGTTCTGACACTGACTTCATTTTTTAATTTGCTTATATTACTAGTTAAATTTAAACCACCTTCATAAACAGGCTGACATTCATCATCCGTCCCGTATATATGTTGTATCTTTGCAATAATATCGTTGTAAACTTTTGATTCTTCATCTATCGAAGGCGCTATAACCTTTACTATCAAGGCAATCGTTTCACCATGTTTGCTGGGTATATTATCCCAGCGACATTCCAGTCCTGAATAATCAGTGTTAGTCTCCTCAGAAGTATTCTCAAAACGAAATTGCTGTCCTTCTTTATCATCTTTGATTAGATTCTCTGCATACTCTATACCACCACCAGAAAATGCGGCTTGATTATAATATTCTGACATTTTGTAACGTGAAACCAAAACCTCATAACCTGCATTTCTAACAATGTTAATAGGAACGATACCAACTCTTAAGTTGAGACCGAATTGCTTTTTAGCCATGTATTTTGTTGCTATTAATGCCTTCTTTGCTTTTTCTGCAAGACTGCCGGGGATACATAATGATGCGCCATCACCCCCAAACATAGAAGGCAATAGGGTCTGTGGGACAATATTCCTAATGGCAGTAATGATTGAAACTCCTACAATATTGACGGCCTTATATTTACCTGCCTTTATTGCCCCTGTTGAGTTTTGAATGTCTGCTGAAACAATGCACCAGTCATCAGGTAGTTTTGAATATTTTGATAGATCAGAGACAACTGAAAAATCAGACTGTATCTGAAGTTTTGAATAAAAATCATCTGAAGACATAGTTGGTTTTAATCAGGGCATAAAACAATAGTTATACCATAAACCAAACAGGCGTTCCCCGAAGAACGCTGCCTTATCATCAAAACCTAGAAAAGTTAAATTCTATGGCATCGAAAAATAACACCCGCATGAGGGTCATTTAAAGGTGTACCACCAAAGTAGATGGTGCCATGATCAGCAAGCAATTCTTCTTCTCTATGAAGTCTTATATTACGTCCATTCGCAAAATAAATAGCCGTCCCATTGGTGCTATTGTCCTGGAGGTGAAAAAGGCCATGACGGAAAATAATCTCTGCATGTGACTTAGACGTGAATTTTCCATCTACACAAAGATCATTCTTGTCTCCACGACCGACTCGACAATGGGTATGTTCTGAATCGAGACGAATCTGTTTTCCGCCGTAATCCAATAGTAGCGCTTTATGTGTTGCATCATCTTCAGTACTAGTTGCTTTACCAATTCTAGTTACTTCCTCATCTTCCTCCCATGGAAGGCCATAAACTTTTAACTCTCCATCCCAAGCATCGGCTTCTACAGAATTGATAAATCGCGCATCATATTTAAGTTCTTCTGGTATTGCATCAATACTCTGACTACTAGTAAGAATTTCATCCATTTTGGCAAGATTTATAATCTGCTGAGCAATCATGGGGGCTTCACCGATGATTTCCTTGCCTCTATATCGTACAGAACCATAGTGCCAACCTATTTTCACATGTACCTCGCCGATACTAAACTTCCCTTGTTCACTGGCAAGCTGTAGTGCTTCGTGCATAGCAGTTGCTGCCATAGCTGCATTGACTGGATTTTGGAATTGACACATAGCTTCATCGCCAATTGTTTTGACGACGTTTCCATCTAGGCTCTCCGCCACGTCAGATAATATAGAGATACACGTTTCTATATTTTTACGTGCAATTACATCACCATATTTCTCATAAATATGCGTACTACCAGAAACATCTGCATATAATATTGCTAGCTTTTGAATTGTGTCATCCGACATAGCAACGCCTTCGCATTAATTATCATAATTAAAGGTTAGCAAACGCCGGATTCAAATTTATTGATTCATATCAAGACAGTCATGATTAATCAAACGCTAAGTTTTATAATTGCAATTCGCTTAATTTTTTTGCTTCTGGTGTATCGGGATATTGATTTCGCAACAATAAAGCATAGCTGGACAGATCATCTTTAAAATTGAGTTCTTTACAGATTTGTATACCTATCCATAAACTTTTAGCAGTGTGTCTAGCATTTTCCTGATATCGTTTAAAGTATTGATGCGCAAGGTCGTATTCATTTCTATTATAAGAAATATCAGCCATTTTGATTAAGGCATGTGAAAAACGGGGATTCTTGTTTAGTGCTTGTTTAAAATAGCCTTCACCAATTTGCGGTTTATTATGAAATACGCATAGTCCTGCATTAGTTAATGCGATTTCTGGTGAATCGTATAATGGATTGCTCACAGCATTTAAAAACTGCGTCTCTGCTTCATCAAGTCGTCCACTACTACATAACAACAAGCCATAATTATTATGTGCTGATGAATTGGTCGAATCCAATGACAAGGATTTTTTAAAATTATTCTCCGATTCAATAGGATCACCCAATCGTTGATAAAGCAAACCCAGAATATTATAAGTAGGCGCATAATCAGACTTGGCTAAAAGAGAACGTTTCAGTCTTGTTAGTGCGTTTTCATAAGCGCCTTGTTGCATGTATTCAATACCAAGATTCATATTAGCAATAGCCACTTCAAGCGCTTGTTCGTCACGAGATTTTTTTGGATTGTTTAAATCTCTTTCTGCAGAATTGTACGCTGCGTTATTGACTGTTTGTCCAACAGCACCAACAAGAGCCATAGGTCCGCAGCCAGACAGAAGTATCGTAATTAAAAAAAGGCCGAGAACACTCAAATATTTCATGTTTTATATTATAAAACTGATTAGTATTAAATTAACAAACATATCCTAAGTCTATTACTAAACAATAGAAACACCACCGCTAAAGCAATATGACTAAATTTGTAATAAAAACCCTCATTATTTCAATCATATTAATCGGCATTGGTTTTTATGTTTACTACCTTAAAACTGGCAATATGACTAATTCAGTCATACAAGAGCCCAACATCAGTGATCTAAACCTTTCAAAAATAACCTCGTCGGCAACAAACCTGCTAAATTTAAAAAGAAATGAATCGTCTGATACAAAGTACTTATATAAATGGAGAAACTCAAAAGGAATCATTCACTATACAAGTGAAAAGCCTGCTGCGGATATTGCCGTCGAAACCATTGAACTGAGCAGTGATACAAATATTGTTCCGGCTGTTACTGAAGCAAATATCAATCAAACTGACCCGCAAAGTCAGTTACCACAAAATGAAAATACCGCTGAATCTAATGCCAATCTTTACTTGCCTCAGGGACTTGAACAGCTTTTTGATCAAGCAGATAGCGTTAAAAACCTGATAAATGAGCATTACAGCGAAGATAGTACACAAGAAAATCAGAAATAAACTCCGATTTTAAAACATTCCAAACCTTAAAATGTATTTAAATACATATACTTATGTTTATAGTTTACTAAATACCCTAAATATTCGTCTATTTATGCCGATAAAAGTCCATATTCTTAATATATAAAGAGTGATTCATGGAACAAGTAGCAGAACGCCGAAACAAGCCTCGACTAGCGATAGTAGAAGATGTTTATGAGCAAAAATCTGGTCGGTTACTTGGACATACCGCAGATTTGAATGCATACGGGATGATGTTGATTGGGAAAAGTGATTTTCCGATTGGAGAAAAAATACGCATCAGTCTCGAAATACCTAATGGATTGAACAGAAAAATAAGAACATCTTTAACTGCACAATGCAGGTGGTGCGAGCCACATTTAGATACCCCCTTTTATAACTCTGGTTTTCGGTTTATTTACAGTACAGAATTCGATATAGAATACATCGAGACATTATTTTTCACCCTCCCTAACTAATAATTACTCAGAACTTAATAAACAAATAAATTTGATGCATCGCATTATTTTTATAATGTTTTTAAATATTTATATTTTTTCCAAGCTTTGATCCAGATCAAAGTATTTTAAATAATTTCGCTTTATCGTATCTCCACCCTGAATTCATCTGGCTTAAGCATTGAAACAAACCATTACCTTCAACAAAGAACTCATTAATCGATACAACCAGTTAGGACCTAGATACACATCCTACCCAGCTGCAACTCAATTTAGCGAAGAGTTTGGTATCAAGGATTATTGTCAGGTTATTAAAGATTCTAATGAAGACTTATTACCTAAGCCCTTGTCTATCTATATACACCTACCCTTTTGTAATACGGTCTGTTTTTATTGTGCTTGCAATAAAATAATAACTGCTAACCGCAAACGTAGCATTCCCTACTTGGAGGATCTACATAAAGAGATCAATCAACAAGGCCCACTTTTCGATAATGATCGTAAAGTAACTCAGCTTCATTGGGGCGGTGGAACACCTACCTTTATTTCACATGAACAAATGTCTGAATTAATGAGCGTGATAAAAAAGAATTTTACTTTACTTGATGATGACAGTGGTGAGTATTCAATTGAAATCGACCCAAGAGAGGTTAAAGCAGAAACAATACACCTATTAAGAAACCTTGGTTTCAATAGAATGAGTATTGGCGTACAAGATTTTGATGCTCAGGTGCAAAATGCTGTTAATCGAAACCAGTCATATGAGCAAACAAAGAATGTGTTTAATGAAGCTCGAAAGCATGGTTTTCACTCAATCAACATAGACTTGATATACGGGCTTCCAAAACAAACACCACGCACTTTCTGCAATACGATAAGCAAGATTATTGAAATGAGTCCTGACCGAATTGCGGTATATAATTATGCTCACCTCCCTCATTTATTCAAAACACAGCGCCAGATAAAAGATGAGGACTTACCAAGCCCCAGTGAAAAACTCGAAATTCTAGGCGAAACGATTCAATCATTACAGGACGCTGGTTATGTTTATATCGGCATGGATCATTTTGCAAAACCTGATGATGAACTAGCTGTTGCTCAACGCAAAGGAAATTTATATCGAAATTTTCAAGGGTACTCGACTAATGCTAATTGTGATGTCATCGGGTTTGGTATTACTGCTATCAGTAAAATAAGCAACTCATATTCTCAAAACATACGTACCTTAGATGAATATCACAGCGCTTTAGTAAGAAACAAAGCTCCTTTGCTACGAGGGTATAAATTGAGCAACGATGACGAACTAAGAAGAGAAGTGATTTCAAAATTAATTTGTCATTTTCAAATTGAATTCCGTGAGATTGAGGATTTATTTAAAATAAATTTTTCTGATTACTTTACTAAGGAATTAAATTTACTAGCTGATATGCAACAAGATGAGTTATTGATGATTAACAAAGACGCAATTGAAATACTTCCAGCAGGCAGATTTTTGATAAGAAACATCTGTTCTGTTTTCGATATCTATCTTGATAAAGAAAAAAGCAACAACAATTTTTCTAAAATGATCTAAACCAATAACCGAAACATTATATCATATGCTAACTATTCCAAATATTAACAATGAGCAAATTAAACAATTCAAAAAAGATGGGTTCCTAATAGTTAAAGGCGGCTTTAATAAAAAAGAAACCGACATAATTGAAACGTGGGCAACAGAACTTGCCAGCATGCCTGAAAAATCTGGCACGCATTGGGTATACCATGAAAAGAGTAAAATTAAACCGGACACAGAACTCATCAATCGTATAGAAAACATATCACCATTTCATGATGGGTTTGCTAAATTAAGCGACGTGCTTAAATATCCTATGGCACAATTATTTAATGAAGAGGCTGCTCTGTTTAAAGAAAAAATTAATTTCAAGATGCCTGGCGGGGATGGCTTTAAACCACATCAGGATTCACAAGCTGGCTGGCAAGATTACGCAGATTATTTCATTAGTGTATTAGTTTGCATTGATGAAGCAACAATAGAAAACGGTTGTTTGCAGATGGTTTCCGGATTTCAGAATCAAGGACTATTTCGAGAATGGGAGCCACTTACTGAGCAAGATATGGCGGACATGGACTTTGTGCACTATCCAACTAAACCTGGAGACATTGTTTTCTTTGATTGCTATACGCCTCACGCATCTGAACCAAACTTAACAATGACAACACGACGTCTTTATTTTGCAACATATAATAAATTGTCTGAAGGGGAACATTTGAAGAAATATTATGATGATAAATATAAAAATTTCCCGCCCGATATCGATCGAGAAGTTGGCAAAGAATATATCTTTCGAGTTTAATTACTATACAGATTACAATCAGCTAAAATAGCATGGCAAATACCGTGCTGTATAACTCTTTCTAAGGAACATAATTAAATACTTAGAAACTCAAAGGTTAGGAGATAAGCTGATAAAACTTATAATCAATAGTGAAAAGCGGTTTTTATCATGTTTATTTCCAAATAAACCCAGAGACTTACCCTTCCGTTTAAGTATTCGCGTCATAAGTCGGGCATTACACATTCTCACTGCCGGCGTATTACTTGGCGGTCATATATTCAACCAAACCGAAACCGTCTTAGAACCCTGGTTATGGGCTACTGTAATTACAGGGCTCATCATATTTATTACTGATCTACATTCAAGTCTGGCAATTTTGTTTGAAGTGAGAGGTATTATCATAATTATTAAAATAGCTTTATTACTATTAATCCCTCTGTTTTGGGAAGAACGAATTGCTCTTTTAATTTGCGTATTGTTTATTGGAGCCATTGGTAGTCATTTACCAAAACGACACCGACATAAATCATTTATAGTTATTGAGCATAAACACTCTGAAAAATAGCTCCGATTAACATACTCTTCCTTATGTAACCGCACCAATTAGCAGTCATCTATTCAATAAATCATAAGAGAATTAAAAATCTATGCTTGTAGAAATAATACACAACCAGCATCTGGACTTACGAGAACTCTTCGCTCAGCATCAAGAGGCCCTTTTGCAAGGTAACTTAGATAATGCTATGTCACTTTTAGTCAATTACAACTTGTGTCATGTGTCACATGCAAAACTTGAAGAAAGATATCTCTTTCCTTTATTTTCAAAAATCGAACATGACACCAAATGGGATGTAAGTCTTTATATAAAGGAACACAAAAAAATAGAACAGCTATTCACAAATATCAGCGAAGCTCTAGGTTGGCTAAGAGAACAAAATTTATCTGAATCACAATTGCGAAGAAATATCATTGCTTTGTTAGACAAAGAAAAAACATTCAAAGGATTAACAGAGCATCACGAAGAACGTGAAGAAGATGCGATGCTAAAAGAGTTAGATGAGAAGCTGAAGCCACAAACAATAAAAGAACTTGAGTCAGACTTAAAATTTACCTGGCTCGAGGTTGTCGCATCCATAAAACCCACAAACTATTAAATATGCTGCTCATCTAAAAAAGGGGCTGACATGTATCAGCCCCTTTTTACTTTTATGGTAGCTACCTAACAGAAGCTTACCAATATCCTTTTAAAACAGAATCAAAGATCAAAGCGATCAAGTTCCATTACCTTGGTCCATGCAGTAACAAAGTCGTTAACAAACAACTTCTTTCCATCGTTAGCAGCATAAGTCTCTGCCAATGCCCGTAACTCTGAGTTTGAGCCAAAGATGAGATCAACTGTTGTCGCTGTCCATTTGAGCTTGCCCGATGCGCGGTCAACGCCATTATAAACGCCTGAAGTTTTATCTGACTTCTTCCATTGTGTCGACATATCTAGCAAGTTAACAAAGAAACCATTGTTCAAGGTGCCCGGTTTATTAGTAAGTACACCGTGTTTACTTTGTCCTTTATTTGCATTCATGGAACGCATGCCGCCGACTAGAACAGTCATCTCTGGCGCCGTCAATGTTAACAAGTCAGCTTTTTCTACTAACATTTCAGCTGGATTACCGTAACTTCTGTCAGTGTAGTAATTACGGAAAGCATCTGCTGTTGGTTCTAACCAAGCAAATGACTTCACATCGGTTTGTTTCTGTGATGCGTCAGTACGACCCGGTTTAAAAGAAATCTCAACATTGTGACCTGCTTTTTTGGCCGCTTCTTCAACAGCTGCATTTCCACCGATCACAATTGTGTCCGCCAGTGATACTGTCTTGCCACCCTCGAGTGTCTTATTGAAGTCCTTACGAACAACCTCAAGTGCTTTTAAGACTTTATCAAGTTCCTTTGGGTTATTTGCTTCCCAATCTTTTTGGGGAGCAAGTGCAATACGTGCTCCATTAGCCCCACCTCGCATATCGGAACCTCTGAAGCTAGAGGCAGATGCCCAGGCCGTTCTGACTAATTCTGGTATGGTTAAACCCGATTTAAGAATCATGCTTTCAAGTACTTCAGCATCGCTATTACTGATTAACTTGTCACCTGCTGCAGGAACCGGGTCTTGCCAGATAAATTCTTCTTCTGGAATATCAGATCCGACATAACGAGACCGAGGTCCAAGGTCACGATGCGTTAATTTGAACCATGCCTTAGCGAAAGCCATATCAAATTCTTTTGGACTTTTCAGAAAACGCTCGGTTATCTTGCGAAAATCAGGATCAGCCTTTAGTGCTATATCAGTTGTAAACATGATTGGCGCATGTCTTTTACCTGCGATATGGGCATCAGGCACCATGTTTACTGCAGTTTCATCCGTAGGAATCCATTGGTGAGCACCTGCTGGGCTTTGTGTTTGTTTCCATTCAAATCGCATCAGGTTGTCAAGATAAAGAACAGACCAGGCAGTTGGTGTTGAAGTCCAGGCACCTTCAAGTCCACTAGTCATTGTGTCTTCAGCATTACCCTTGCCGCATTTGTTTTTCCAACCGAATCCTTGCTCTTCGACAGGGGCTGCTGCAGGTTCTACACCGACACAATCACCTTTCTTAGCGCCATGTGCTTTACCGAGTGTGTGGCCGCCTGCAACTAATGCGACAATTTCTTCATCGTTCATTGCCATACGACCAAAAGATAAACGCATGTGTTTTGCAGCATCGAGTGGGTCATGATTAGCACCGGGACCTTCTGGATTGACATAGATTAAACCCATCTGTACTGCAGCAAGTGGATTTTCCAATTTTCCATCTTTACTAAAGCGTTTATCAGCTTCTAACCACTTCTTTTCTGATCCCCAATAAACCAGATCTGCTTCCCAATCATCTGCTCGACCACCTGCAAAACCAAGCGTTTCAAAACCCATTGATTCTAGTGATACGTTACCTGCCAAGATAATCAAATCACCCCAGGAAACATTGCGACCATATTTTTGCTTAATCGGCCATAGTAATCGGCGTGCTTTATCTAAATTAGCATTATCAGGCCAACTGTTTTGTGGTTCAAAACGAGTCTGACCACCATCAGAACCGCCACGTCCGTCCATCGTCCGGTAGGTGCCAGCAGCGTGCCATGCTCCACGAATCATTAAACCACCATAATGGCCCCAATCTGCAGGCCACCAGTCTTGAGATGTGGTCAATGTTTTCTCAATATCATCCTTCAGTGCCTTAATTTCTACACTATTGAATGCCTTGGCATAATCAAAATCTTCACCATAAGGGTTAGATGCAGGATCATGAGCACGTAGCTGTTCAAGATTGAGTTTTTCAGGCCACCAATCATTATTAGTCATCCCGCTTTCTTGTGCCATTGCGAGGTTTATAGAAAAAACCGTTGACAATCCAATAGTTAGCAATGCTATTCCTATCATAGTAATTAAATTTATTGTATTTTTGAGCATATATACCTCCTCATAATTAATTTGTATTCTTGTGAGAACAGAAAATATGCTTTTGATTAGAATGAGTCTAATTCTTAATAACTATAACCTTGATAGGTATTTTTCATCGTGATTTTATAAAGATTGAATTTGTATATATGGAATTAATAATTCTCAAGTCATACTGACTTTTCGTTATAGAAAACTGTGAATTGAGCAACTCATTAGTCATTTTTAGACAAGAAGAAGCCTTTGTTGATCTCACTAACGGGTACTGTATTCTACGGAGCCATTCTTTGATAAGTTCATATAAGCTCTGAAAACACATTTTATGACCTCCATTACACCCAGTGACAACGTTGAATTTCGTGCTGACAATCTAAGTTATGAGATTAATGATAAGTTAATCATTAATGACATGAGTTTTTCAGTTAAATCTGGCGAAATGTTATTTATTGAAGGTAGTAATGGCAGTGGAAAAACAACCTTGTTACGGCTTCTTTCAGGATTGATGCAAGCGGATGAAGGTCAAATTACATGGAACGGCAAAAGTATAGAAGGAGATCGAATTGAGTTTAATCAACAGCTCACCTATCTCGGACATAGTACTGGAGTAAAGGCAGAGCTGAGTACCTTAGAAAATATTAACTTCTTTTCTTCACTTTCCGGTTTGCCTCAAAAAGAGAATTCTCATACTGCTGTAGAATGGGTTGGCTTAAAGGGATATGAAGATAGTCCAGGTAGACATTTATCTTACGGCCAACAACGACGTATTGCTTTAACACGTTTATTGATGGAGCCATCAAAACTCTGGATTCTTGATGAGCCCTTCGCTGGGTTAGATAGAAAAATGATTAGCGCTTTAGAAACACGGTTTAAAGATCATGTATACAACGGTGGCTTACTGGTACTAACAAGTCACCAGCATATTGAGTTAGATCAAATAAACACTTCGCGCCTTCAGTTAGGATAGCTACTCAATGAATTATAGTAATCCTTTTGTCGCCATGCTGTTTCGTGATCTTCGAATTGCCTTCAGGCAACGTGCAGAAATTATGTTGCCCGTTATATTTTTTGTCGTTGTCGTCAGTTTATTTCCGCTTGCGATTAGCCCTGAACCAGCCGTCCTGAAAAGTATTGGCCCAGGTGTAATTTGGATTGCAGCTTTATTATCAATTTTGCTCTCATTACAAAGTTTGTTTCGCTCTGATTTTAACGATGGATCCATGGAGCAAATTTTGTTGAGTCCATTCCCAGGGTCATTATTAATGCTGGCACGTATAGTCGCACAATGGTGTGTGACCGGTTTACCATTGATCATTATTTCACCATTGTTAGGTCTACTATTACACCTCGACACTCATGTTATCTTTGTTCTATTTATTTCATTATTATTGGGCGTACCTTATTTGAATATGGTTGGTGCTATTGGTGTAGCATTAACAATAGGCTTAAGACAAGCAGGAGCATTGCTCTCGTTACTGGTATTACCTCTATACGTACCCGTATTAATTTTTGGTAGCAATGCCGTTATCTCTGCGGCAAACGATTTACCCTATAATGGTCAATTATTATGGTTAGCTGCATTATTAGTTTTAGCAACAACATTGAGTCCATTTGTTATTAGCTCAGCCCTTAGGGTATCCTGCAGTTATAGATAGAAGTTAGATGCAACAATAAAGCTGGAGTAACAAATAGTACATGTCGGTAAAAGATAAAGTTTGGTTGTGGTTTCATCGCATGGCATCTCCAGCGTATTTTTATAATCTAGCAGGACGTCTTTTGCCTTGGGCAATTGTTGCTACAATAATTTTAATGTTGATTGGATTAGTCGGCGGACTCGTGTTTGCTCCAGCTGACTATCAACAAGGTGATGGATTCAGAATAATTTATGTACATGTACCATCAGCATGGATGTCCATGTTTGTATATATGGTCATGGCAGTGAACAGTGCTATTTTTTTAATCTGGCACATTAAACTATCAGACATCGTTGCTCGTTCAAGTGCGGTTATCGGAGCTTCGTTTACATTCCTGGCACTGGTTACCGGATCTATATGGGGCAAACCCATGTGGGGAACGTGGTGGGTATGGGACGCGCGATTAACATCTGAATTATTATTATTATTTTTATATCTGGGTTATATCGGTTTACGCTCAGCCATTGATGATCGTCGCGTTGCAGGAAAAGCGAGTTCCATACTAGCTTTAGTCGGCGCGATAAATATTCCAATAATTCATTATTCAGTTGTCTGGTGGAATACTTTGCATCAATCAGCAAGCGTTTCTAAGTTTGACAATCCTTCAATCGAACTAAGAATGTTAATCCCCTTGTTGTGTATGGCGCTTGCTTTTAAATTATTTTATCTCTGCATACTATTAATTAATTCTCGTTCTGAATTACTTGAACAAGAAAAACGCAGTCAATGGGTGAAAGAATTGGTGACGTCATCATGATCGAGTTTTTAAAAATGGGCGGTTATGCTGCTTATGTCTGGTCATCCTATGGTATTGTTGCAGTCGTTTTGCTCCTGAATTCAATTTCTTCATGGCGACGCTATCGCGGTTTACTGCATCGGCTTAAACGATTACATGGTGAAAACAATAATGACACCTAAACAAAAACAACGTTTTATTCTAGTCGGCCTGTTAGTAGTTGGTCTCAGCACAGGAATCGGTCTGGTGCTTATGGCATTGAATGAAAATATTAATTTATTTTTCACGCCTTCGCAGGTAGTTGCTGGTGAAGTACCACCAAACCAACGTTTTCGTATTGGTGGTATGGTAACACTGAACAGCGTAGAAAAAATTGATGGTGAACTTACGGTTCTCTTTAAACTCAATGATTCTGCTAAAGAGGTACAGCTTAAATATGACGGGATCTTGCCTGATTTATTTCGTGAAGGACAAGGTATTGTCGCGGAAGGTAAATTAGATGATGAAGGTATCTTCGTAGCAGACCAAGTATTAGCCAAACATGACGAAAACTATATGCCGCCGGAAGTAGAACATGCGTTAAAAACAAGTGGTGGTGACTACTATAATAATGAGGCAAAAGAATGATCCCTGAACTAGGACACTTTGCATTAATCTTGGCACTTGCTGTGGCATTAGTACAAGCGGTTATCCCTGGCATGGGATTGTTACGTCGTCGCGTAGATTGGATGGCCGTGGCTAAACCTGCAGCTCTGATACAGTTTACCCTTGTACTATTGTCCTACAGCGTACTGACCTATTCCTTCATAGTGCATGATTTTTCGGTACTCTACGTAGCGAACACATCTAATTCCGAGCTACCTTTAATTTATCGAATATCAGGTGTTTGGGGTGCTCATGAAGGTTCTTTATTACTATGGGTACTCATACTCAGTACCTGGACTGCGATATTGGCAATGTATAGTAAGCGTTATCCTGTAGATATGGGAGCCGGTGTTATTTCAGTATTAGGCTTTATCAGTATTGGTTTTTTATTATTTACGCTATTTACATCTAACCCTTTCTTACGCCATTTCCCTGCCCCACTAGACGGTGGCGATCTCAATCCATTATTACAAGATCCGGTAATGGCGATACATCCACCTATGCTTTATATGGGCTATGTTGGTTTAGCTGTTCCATTTGCTTTTGCAATTGTGGCATTAGTACAAGGCAGACTTGATACGGCTTGGGCACGTTGGGTACGACCTTGGGCGTTAACTGCATGGGTCTGTTTAACCGGTGGCATCACACTTGGAAGTTGGTGGGCCTATTATGAATTGGGTTGGGGCGGTTGGTGGTTTTGGGATCCCGTTGAGAATGCATCGTTCATGCCTTGGTTAACAGGTACCGCATTGATTCATTCTCTCGCGGTAACAGAAAAACGCCACGCTTTGCGCAACTGGACAATTTTGTTAGCTATCATCAGCTTTTCATTAAGCTTACTAGGTACATTTCTAGTACGCTCTGGAGTATTAACATCAGTACATGCCTTTGCATCTGATCCTACTCGTGGTGTTTATGTATTAGCCTTTCTTGGCTTGGTTGTTGGAATCTCATTAAGTTTATTTGCATATCGTGCATGGCAATTGCGTACGCTTACACCTTTTACACTAATCTCTCGTGAGATGGCGTTACTCACTAACAGTGTGCTTTTGCTAGTAACAATGTTAACGGTGTTATTAGGTACGCTTTATCCCTTAATTCTTGAAGCACTTGGAGGAGGCAAAATATCTGTCGGACCGCCCTACTTCAGCCGTGTTTTTATTCCTTTAATGATCCCTGTTGTTTTTCTGGTAGCAGTCGGTTCCTTAATACGGTGGCGTGAAGATAATATCTCTACTCTGATTAAGACATTACGTACGCCTGCTGTTCTTGCCATAGTTTTTGCAAGCGTTTTATCACTTCTACTTCCTGGAAAAGCCAGCATAACAGCCTGGTTTGCGCTGCTGCTTGCCTTTTGGGTGGCCAATAGTTGCTTTGTTCAACTACAACAGCGATTACGAAATGCTCAAAGTTTGGTACAAGGTTTAAGAAGAACACCTCGAGGATGGTACGGCATGATTTTAGCTCATATAGGTTTGGGCTTTACTGTTGTCGGAATAGCGCTTTCCAGTGTTTATAGCCAGGAACAAGATGTACACATGGTCAAAGGTGATGACAGGACGCTAGGCGAATATCGTTTTGAGTTAGTTGATGTTGAAAGGATAAAAGGACCAAACTATCAAGCAGACATGGGTACAATTCGTATATATAAAAATGATAAAGAGTTAATGATATTGCAGCCTGAAAAACGTATTTACAATGTTCGCAAGAACATCATGACAGAAGCAGCTATTCATTCTAATTTATTAAGAGATTTATATGTCTCTCTCGGAGAGCAGCGAAACGCCAATACTGGCGCATGGTCAGTTCGACTGTACTACAAACCCTTTATCTTGTGGATTTGGTTGGGTGGGCTTTTCATGGTCTTGGGTGGGCTGCTCGCAGTAACTGATAAACGTTATCGCAATGAAGTAAAGCAAGAAAAAATAAAACTGGATGCGAGTCATGTCACAGCCAGCTGAAGAACAAGCAATAACATCACAAGAGAAAAGACCTAAACATTGGGTTTATCTTTTACCTCTTGGATTGTTTACCGTTCTCATGGTGTTTTTCTTTTTTGGTCTTGGTCTCAACCCTCGTTTAATACCTTCACCATTAATAGGGCAACCAACCCCTGCGTTTTCATTACCTAAGCTAAGCAATCCTAGTGAGTTAATTCAACATACAGATTTGAAAGGTGAAGTTAGCTTGTTAAATATATGGGCTACCTGGTGTACATCATGTCGGCAAGAACATCCGATATTGATGAAGATAGCAGAAAGCAAAGAAGTGCCTATTTATGGCTTATATTATAAGGACATCCCTGAACAAGGCGTCGTTTGGTTACAAAACTATGGCGACCCATACCGTGAAAATGCTGTGGATGAGAATGGGAAAGTCGGTATCGAGTGGGGTGCTTATGGTACGCCTGAAACTTTCCTCATCGATCAAGAAGGTATTATTCGTTACAAACATGTTGGCCCTATTAGCTGGCACGATTGGGAAACAACGCTATTGCCCATGATCAATTCTTTAAGGAACAATAATGGTGTATAGAATTGCTTGTTTGTGTTTTTTATTAACTTTGACTTCAACAAGCTCTGCCGAAATCGCTGGCTTTCCATTTGAAAGTGAAGCACAGGAACAACGTTTTCGTGATCTATCATCCGAACTTCGTTGTCTAGTTTGTCAAAACCAGTCTTTGGCAGATTCCAATGCGGGTTTAGCTCAAGATCTTCGTTCAGAATTATATGAACAAGTTCTAACTGGAAATTCAAGTAATCAAATAATCAGTTTTATGACCGAACGCTATGGTGATTTCATTTTATACAAACCAAGGTTCGCAACGAAAACATTATTTCTCTGGTTAACACCGATTTTATTATTCATTGTCGGTATTTTTTGTTTAATTAGATTTAGCAAGTTCAGAAACCAAGAACAACAAACACAAATTAGTGAAGCAGAGTTGCAAAAAATACGCGCGTTACTGCAAGCAGAGGAAGAGAAACAATGACGTTTATAATACTAACTCTGGCAATAGCAGTGATTGCTGTCTTGCTTATTTTGCGACCTTTACTTTCAAAAGAAGGTCAGCTATCCAAAGTAGAGAGAGATGCAGTCAATATTCAAGCTGCGGCAACCAGACTATCTGAATTGAAACTTGAATTAGAAAATGGACTAATTAGCCAGGAAAGATTCGATAAATACAAACTTGAATTGGAAGCAGCTGCACTTGATGATTTAAGCAATTCCACGTCAACTGATACTCATGATCATAAAGGTAATAAACCATTAGCAGTCGTGGTTGCACTACTAGTGCCGTTATTCTCAATCACGATATATCAACAGATTGGCAATGAAGCCGCTTTTAATGTTGAGCTACAAACTGATGAATCCGCTATTGCGACACAAGAAATTGAAAAGATGCTTGTCGCAGTTGAAAAGTCTGTAAAAGAAAACCCGAATGACATAGAAGGTAGGATCGCCTTAGCGCAAGTATATGTTGAGCTAGAAAGATACAGTGACGCAGCAACTGTTTACCTAGAACTCAAAAAATTGCGTCCTGACGATCCTGACATCTTGGTTAACTATGCTGAAGCACTGGCACGTTCTCATGGAAACCGTTTAACCGGAAAACCTACTGAATTATTAAACGCAGCTCTACAGATAGAACCCAAACATGGCCGCGCATTATGGCTGGCTGGGTTTGCCGAACAACAGGCCGACAACAAAGAAGGGGCATTAGCGCATTGGCGTCATCTGCTAGTTGGTATGGAAGAAGATTCAGAGATTTTTCAGCATCTTGAAAACTTGATTTCTGAACTGGAAAACGGAACACCAACTGCAGAAGTTGTCACTTCTAACCAATCAGCTACTGTTCAACAGTCTATTCAGGTGAAAGTAGCCTTGTCATCTGAATTTCTGGCCAAAGTAGATCCCAATACAACTCTGTTTATCTATGCACGCGCATCAGAAGGACCACCTATGCCGCTTGCTGTTCATAAAGGATTAGCTAAAGACCTTCCGATCACCGTAACCCTTGATGACAGTATGGCGATGATGCCGCAAATGACGCTTTCTAGTTTCCCGAAAGTAATTGTCGGCGCTCGCCTTTCAAGCAACGGTCAGCCTCAAGGACAATCAGGCGACTATGAAGGTTATTCAGATGCCATTGAGGTTTCAACTAGCCCAGTGGTCGATATCCTAATTAATTCGGTAAAACCTTGATCACAAAGCTTTTATTTGCTGCAGTGCGATAGGCTCATTCAAAACAATGGTACCAAATATTAACAATATATTGGTACTACTCTAGTACCTCTGCAAAGACTATTATGCCCTTCTAGGGTATCGCTGAATTTTATGTTCAGTGTTGATTTGGTATAGCACCATAATCATTTAGGGGATAACTAATGAGAATAATAAGCTTAATCAGTACATTGCTGTATTTATTGACTTTTTCAGTCTTTTCAAATGCAGATACATATGATTATGAATCACTAAAGACGAAATATTATGCCGATCATCCCGGCAAAGGTAAGTACGCCGACCTCTGGGAACCTATCCCTATCCAGCAATACTGGAATCCGATCACTTTTTACAAACCACCACAAACATTAAAAGCCGAGGTCAAAGCTGGCGATTGTGTCACCTGTCACCAAGCCACAACCCCGGGCTGGGTTCACGCATGGGAAGACAGCACACATGCCAATCTTGATGAACTCCGTACCCTACCTGCAGATAACTCCCGTTTTTACAAAAAAGCAAAACTTGAAGAAGTAGAAGCAGGTCTTCAAAAACGCGGTGTTCTTAAAAAAGGGCAAAAGCTTGCTGAAGTCGGTTGTATTGACTGTCATGCAGGTGTTGGTAAGAAAACTATGCAGCATGACGTAGAATTGCGTATGCCTGACCGTGCAGCTTGTGGTGAATGTCACGTTCAGGAATTCGGCGAAGCCGAAGCTGAAAAAGCTCAAAAATGGCCGCAAGATCAATGGGGCGAAGGACACCCTTCTCACGCAATGGATTGGAAAGCCAATGTTGAGACTGGTATCTGGGCTGGTATGTCACAACGAGAAGTCGCACAAGGTTGTGATATGTGTCATTACCAACAAAACAAATGTGATGGCTGTCATACACGACATACATTCTCTGCCGCTGAAGCACGTAAACCTGAAGCTTGTGCGACCTGCCATAACGGTGTCGACCACAATGAATTTGAAGGTTATATGTACTCCAAACATGGCGTGCTATACGAAACCACAGGTAAAGCAGAGTGGGATTTTGAAGTACAACTTAAAGATGCAATTGCAAAAGGCGGTTATACCGCACCTACTTGTGCATGGTGTCACTTTGAATTCGAAGGTGAGTTCTCACATAACCTGGTTCGCAAGGTACGCTGGGCATTTAATCCAACGCCAGCGATTGCTGACAATCTCGATCATCCTTGGTTCGAAAAACGTAAAGAGGCATGGATAGGCACTTGTTCTAACTGTCACTCACCACGTTTTTCTAAAGCATGGTTGGATACCGCTGACAAAGGCACTATTCAAGGTCTAGCAGTCGAACAAGAAGCTAAACAGGTTGTGCAAAAATTGTACGATGATGGCTTGATGGTCGGTCAACAGACCAACCGCCCTGCACCACCAAAACCTGAAAAGGATGGCCCAGGAGCTTTCTTCGGATTGTTCTTTGCAAAAGGAAATAATCCATCGTTTGTAGATCGTACCTACGCTGAGATGTGGGAACATGATTTGATCAAACATTACAAAGGTCTTTTCCATGTTAATCCAGGAGGTTTCACCTACTCTGAAGGCTGGGCAAGACTGATGCGTCGCTATGCAGAAATTCAGGATGCAAATACACAAATCAGAGAAATGGATGCCTTAAAGAAAAAAGTAGAAGCTCTTAGTAATAAGTAATCTGTTCTTAACTTAAACCCATACAACAGGTAACAAGGATGTTACCCTGTGTGTGGGATCACTCAGTTTTAGTATCCTTCTAAAACTTTACACATCACATATTCTTATAAAAATGCTATCTATTAATAAACAACTCGCTTTCATTCGACCAACCATACTGATAGTCATTATCCTAGCGATAGCTATTTCCGGTTTGGTCTACATTATTAACTCAAACAATCCAGAACAAGCTAATGTAACTGATAATGATACTACGGGTTCTGAAAGTGCGTTATTCACCATAACATCATCAGATATTGAAAATTCATCTACTTTAAACTCCTTTTTTCAAATTAATTCTATTGAAACATATCATATCTCCCTTGAAGAGAACGCCTCACACGATATATCTGTTGCTAAATACACTGATGAACAAAACGTAAATAAGAAAGCTATCATCTATCTACCTGATGCTGATGTCACTGATGCTGAGTCGACTGTCGACAAAGCGAAAAAAGCTTTTAAATCTGCAGACAAATCATCACATTTTCGTTATGAAAAATGGCTAGGCACTTCTGAAGCTATTAAAAAATACACAGATGAACAATCTTTATTTGTTACTTATTGGGATAACGCACAAAGAATACATTTATTCACCGGCCGAGAAACATGGATCATCGGTCCTGATAAAAATGCTTACAGTTCAGCAGCTGAACAAGCGTTATGGGAGTCAGTAGCTGGCGGCTTTGATAAGGAAGGAAAACTTTCTAAATACAGTCAATACTTATTGCAAGATATGGACGCAGCAATTACTGAATTAAAAAAAGAACTTCCCGAAGATAGAACGAATTATATATTAGTAAGCAATGACGATCTTGCGCATGTACAAGAAATGGCAGCGCTTACTGGACAAGGCTTGCCATTAGAAACCAAGCTATTCCCTGCCGCTGCAGAATTGCATAATAGTATTTCTAAGGTTAAAGAATGGGCTAAAGAAGGCGATGGCACAGGAAGTTATTTAGTCCAACCGTTGTCAGAAAAATTTAACCGTGTTTGGCGTATCACTGATAAATCCTTTGAAGATTCCTTATTGGTTCGGTTGCTACCTTTTTCATCCTCATTAGACAAACCATTTGGTAATACAAAATTGGTGTACCAATCAGATTGGGGTGCTTATATTAGTATCTACCAACTGATTAATTAATATTTTCAACAACTTCTGAATTGGTACCATTAACAAAACCCGTTATGGTACTATCAATTATTAATTTAGACCTGATATATTAGAACCAATATAATTACTGCCATGCATGCGATGTAGGGGAGCATTTGTGCAAATTTCAATAAAACTGGATCCTAATAGCAAACAATCGCTACAAAATCAGGTATTTGAATCGATTCGCGAACAGATTTTAAGCGGTCATTTAAAATCAGGCATGCTAATGCCCTCAACCCGCATATTGAATGAACAAATTGGTGTTTCTCGAAATACCGTCATCCTCGCCTACGACAGATTAATCGCAGAAGGCTATTTATATTCCAAAAAAACTGTCGGCACATTCGTTAACCCGAACCTGCCGGAAGATTCATTGATGTTGATGGATGAAAATTCCAAAAACACTAAAAAACGTGTTCACGATAAAGAAAAATCTACACCCAAAAGGCACCCTGTCGCATTTAAAGGCCGTGTCCAGGCATTGTTCAATCCTTATAGAGATAAATTAGACGTTGATTTTTGGGTCGGCAGACCTGACCCACAATCATTTCCGATCAACATCTGGCGTCAACTCACGTTAAAGAATTTATCTCACTCAGGTTCAAGCATGACTGAATATCATGATCCTGCTGGTATTTACGAATTACGAAAAGCAATCGCAGAACATTTACGACCGGCTAGGGGTATCGATTGCAACCCAGAACAAATCATCATAGTTAATGGTATACAAGAAGCCCTCAATGTCGTTTCTCGTGTTTTGATTAAACAAGGTACTCCTGCAGTTATGGAATGTCCCTGCTATCAAGGCGCTGCTTATGTATTAGAAAGTTACGGCGCAAAATTACACCCTGTACCTGTGGATAATGAAGGTTTAAATGTAAGCAAATTACCAGACAAAGAAACTGCCTTAGCGTATGTAACGCCATCACATCAATATCCACTGGGCGCTACTTTACCCCTGGAACGACGAGTTCGTTTACTGGATTGGGCCAGAGATACAGGTGCCTATATTGTCGAAGATGATTACGATAGTGATTTTCGTCATCAAGGTTCTCCTTTAACAGCCGTCGCAGGTCAGGACAAATACGGCTATGTTATTTACATGGGCACCTTCTCAAAATCTATTGGTGCGGCCTTGCGGCTAGGTTATGTGGTTATGCCAGAAGAATTGATTGAACCTGCGCGGACAGCCAAGGCACTAATGGACAATGGTCATGCATGGTTGGATCAGGCAGTAATGATGGAATTTATTACGAGTGGCGCGTATTTAAAACACCTGCGCTGCATCAGGCGTACGTATCTGAGTAGAAGAGATAGCTTAATACGAGAACTTCATAATAATTTTGGTGATGTAAAATTATCAGGGCTTGAAGGCGGTATGCATTTAGTCTGGCACTTGCCAGAAAATTTACCTGAAGCTCAAGAAGTACAACAAATTGCTCAAGATGCTGGTGTCGGCATTTATTCATTACCTGCGGCCGCTGCTCATGATTTCGGCAAAAAAGGTTACCGTGAACGTGCCCTGCTCTTTGGTTACTCATCAACTAATGAAGAACAAATCCGTGATGGTATTGCAAGAATATCTGACGCATTAAAATAGCAGTATCAGTAGATTAATTAATATCTCTTCTGAAAATCTATCTCGATCCTTTCTCGAGTGAATCGACTTGGGCTATACTTCGCATCCAGTTTGATATGGAGCCATCTAGCTCCAGAATCAGAATAAATTTATTGGCTTTATTATCATCCAAGCTCAAATTATATGTTTAAAGAAAAATCAAAAATACAAAAGATAGCAATAACCTTTTCAATATTGCTGTTATCTATATTTGCTATAGGACTATATCAGTACTTAACTGAACCTGAGTTTGTCGAACAAGTATCACTTTTAGAAGAATTAAACTCAGCTTCTACCGATGAAGAGAAATCTGCTTCTGTAGAAAAAATGTTAAGTCATCTTGAGCAAAAATTACTCAATAATCCAGATGATGCAGAAAGCTGGCTAGTTCTGGTCAATGCTTATACCACGCTTGAGCGCTACGATGATGCATTAAGAGCTATCGAAAACTTATATAGAGTAAAAGGGAAAGACCCATCAGTTATGTTCCGTTATGCAGACATCATGTCAATGGTTAACAATGGTTATTTTAAAGGTAAACCAACTGAGTTAATTGATGAAGCACTTCGCATTGACCCAACAAACAAAAATGGTCTTTGGTTAGCGGGTCTTGCAGCGGTACAAAATGCTGATGTCAAAAAGGCATTAAAACATTGGCAACAACTTCACGGTCTGTTTGATGAAGGCTCAGAGTCGCAAATGAAGATAAAACACTATATAGACTTGGCGCGTGAACAGTTAATTGACACAGACTCAGATCCCATCAGTGATGTCGCTCTTCATGTCGATATTAGTTTGTCAGCGAATTTGTCAAATGAAGTCGACGACAATGACGATGTGTTTATTTATGCTAACGCCATTGATGAATCGCTTATGCCGCTAGCAGTAATGCGTAAAAAAGTGAGCGACCTTCCTCTACAAGTCATACTTAAAGATTCGATGGCACTTATATCATCCAACAAAATATCTGATCATAAGCAAGTCCATCTTATAGCTAGAATATCAAAAAGTGGTCGCGCCAAAACAACACCAGGGGATCTAATTGGTAATCTCGATTTAGTGCCAACTAATATTTATTTACCCGTCAAGTTGATAATCGATGATATAGCTCGTTAAGAGGCAATAATTATAGTTTTAAACTTATCTCTCAATGATTCAGGCGCCTGAGATTTTGCATCCCATAGCACAATAGCCATAGATCTATTATCGGTTATACTCGTGTTTTACGATTTTACCGGAACAATCATTTGTTACTATGGACTTTAAAATAAGTCCAATATCATAAAGGCCTCATGTATGAAAGATGTTGAATTATCAAAAGAACCAGTTGAGCTCTATAAGATTCTAAAATTTGAAGGGATGGTTGCTAGCGGCGGAGAAGCAAAACATGTCATTACTGAAGGCCAAGTCACTGTTAATGGGATGGTAGAAACACAGAAACGAAAAAAAATTGTATCAGGTGACATTATAGAGTTTGGCGAAGAAATAATTCGTCTTCAACTAAAACAATAATAGTGTACTGCAACGAAAAACCAATGATCGCACTTATAATCTATTTTAGAATACATATAAATATTATTTTGTTTAAAAGACGCCTTTAAAATAAACCAGGAATTATTAATGAATAACAATGATGTATTACGTCGAATCCGTTTTGTTTTCGACTTTAACGATTCCAAAATGATTAGTATCTTCAAAAATGCTGAACATGATGTAACACGCGCTCAAATTAGTAACTGGTTAAAAAAAGACGACGACCCTACCTACCAAGAATGCACTGACACATTCTTAGCAATATTTTTGAATGGATTAATTAATGACAAACGCGGTAAAAAAGATGGTCCACAGGCTATTCCAGAAAAAATATTAACGAATAATATAGTCTTCAATAAGCTGAAAATTGCATTAAACCTCAAGGCAGAGGATGTTTTATCCATCCTTGAATTAGCAGAGTTTCGTATTAGTAAGCATGAGTTAAGTGCCTTTTTTCGTAAAGCCGGACATAAACATTATAGGGAATGTAAAGATCAAATATTAAGAAACTTTTTAAACGGCTTGCAACAAAAATATCGTGACCCCTCTGATTCCACACCTGCGTTTGAATGGAAACAAGATTCTAATAAAGAGTAAAAGGATTATGCCCAATAACATTTTAGAAGAAACGCTTACTCCAGGGTTTTATGAAACAGATGCTTTAGGTCACATTAATAATACCGTCGTCCCAATGTGGTTTGAAAAAGCACGGACACCTCTGTTCAAAATTTTTACACCAGACCTTGATCCAAAAAAATGGGAGCTAATTCTTGCAAAAATTGAAGTGGTGTATGTTCGTGAAATTGATTATCGGAGAATAGTATCTATCAAAACAGGCATACAACATATCGGAAATAGTTCTTTTTTGATTCGACAGGAATTATACCAGGATGAAGAATTGGCAGCGCATGGGCTTACCACTTTAGTGCGATTTGATCATGTCAAGAAAAAGTCTCACGCACTCACAACTGATTTAAGAAGTGAGTTAGAGAAATATTATTGGCCCATCGATAAACAAACTTGATAACATTTATATAACATTAATAATATTGGTTAATTAATTCATAATAATGATAACCTTTAATTTTATTCTCACTTAAACGAGCAGGTAGTTCATAATCTAATGGCACAATACGTATATACCATGAATGGTGTTGGTAAGATCGTTCCACCCAAACGCCAAATACTCAAAGACATCTATCTTTCATTTTTTCCTGGCGCCAAGATAGGCGTACTAGGATTAAATGGCGCGGGTAAATCAACGCTCTTAAAAATAATGGCAGGTATTGACACTGAAATTATTGGCGAGGCCCGTCCTATGCCAGATATAAACGTCGGTTATTTGCCTCAAGAACCACAGCTTGATTCTGAAAAAGATGTTCGCGGCAATGTGGAAGAAGGTCTACGAGAACCACTGGATGCTTTGGCTGGATTAACTGAAGTCTATGCCGCCTATGCTGATGCAGATGCTGATTTTGATGCCCTGGCTAAAAAACAAGAACAGTTAGAAAGTATTGTTGCCGCATGGGATGCAGAAAATCTTGAAAATACTCTCGAAATTGCAGCTGATGCTTTACGTCTCCCACCTTGGGATGCAACGATTGACACTCTCTCAGGCGGTGAAAAACGCCGTGTAGCACTTTGTCGACTCTTGCTATCTCGTCCAGATATGTTGTTGTTAGATGAACCCACTAATCATCTCGATGCTGAATCGGTTTATTGGCTAGAAAGATTCCTTGCAGACTTCAACGGAACAGTAGTTGCTGTAACTCATGATCGTTACTTCCTTGATAATGTAGCCGGATGGATATTGGAACTCGATCGTGGTGAGGGCATACCCTTTGAAGGAAATTATTCACAATGGCTGGAAAATAAAGAAGTCCGACTTGAACAAGAAGAACGTGCTGAATCAGCAAGACAAAAAGCAATAAAACAAGAACTTGAATGGGTGCGTACTGCACCTAAGGGTCGTCATGCGAAAAGTAAAGCTCGCCTTGCCCGGTTTGAAGAAATGAACTCACAAGATTTCCAAAAACGCAGTGAAACTAATGAGATTTATATACCACCTGGTGAGCGTTTAGGCGATGTTGTTATTGAGCTCGACAGTGTTAGCAAAAAATTTGACGACCATGTCTTGTATGAAAATTTAAACCTCAACATACCTAAGGGATCTGTTGTAGGCATCATCGGTGGAAATGGCGTCGGCAAATCTACCCTCTTTCGTATGATAGCAGGAACAGAGCAACCAGATAGTGGCGAGATTAAATTGGGCGATACCGTAAAGGTTGCCTATGTCGAGCAAAGTCGTGAAAATCTCGAAGACAGTAAAACAGTTTGGGAAGCAGTGTCAGATGGTCTCGACAATATAACGATTGGCAATTATGAGATAAATTCACGTGCCTATGTTGGTCGTTTTAATTTTAAAGGAACAGATCAACAAAAACATGTAGGTGATCTCTCAGGTGGCGAACGTGGTCGTTTACATTTAGCACATACATTAAAACAAGGCGCTAATGTATTACTCCTTGATGAACCATCAAATGATCTGGATATTGAGACCTTACGTGCATTGGAAGAAGCTATTCTAGCATTCCCCGGTTGTGTTCTCGTGATTTCACATGACCGCTGGTTCCTTGATCGAATTGCCAGTCATATCCTTGCATTTGAAGATGATGGTGAAGTTGTGTTTCTGGAAGGTGACTTTACCGAATATCATCAAGACTTTCTAAATCGTAAGGGAAATGACTCTCAGCCAAAACGGATGAAGTATAAACGCTTAAAGACTTAGAGTAATTTATAAGTGGCGGTTAATTATGCCGCTATATAGCAAGCATGTAATGGGATACAATGTAATCATGGATGACAAAATCAATATTATTACAAGATTCAACGCTTTGGATAGTGAGCCTCTCGATGCATCTACGAGCCATGGTAAGATAATCTGCTATTCGAATCGATCACCAAAGAAAGATACAGCAAACGAAGATGCCTTAGCCGTTATTCCTGTCGATGATGATTCAACAATATTAGTCGTTGCTGATGGTCTTGGTGGCATGCCTGCTGGTGAACAAGCTTCTCAAATTGTTGTTGAATGTTTAATCGCATCTGTAAGCAGCACTCAATCATCATTACGTGAAGCTATATTAAATGGCATTGATGAAGCTAATAAGACGATTTTAGATATGAAAACAGGAGCAGGCAGTACTGTTTCTGTAGCTGAATTAACCGGAAACAAATTGAGAACATATCATGCAGGTGATTCACTTATATTGCTAACTACAAATCATGGGAATGTTAAATATCAGACATTATCTCATTCTCCAATTGGCTATGCACAAATGTGCGGCGCGCTTGATCAAGAACAAGCAATGAGACATCCAGAACGAAATTTAATATCTAATTATGTCGGTTGTAATGATATGCATATCAATATTGGCCCCATCATTGAACTTGCAGCAGATGATACAATAATACTTTCTAGCGATGCCTTATCAGACAACCTCTATGAAGAAGAGATCTGTGACTTTATAAGAAAAGAACCATTGCTCGACGGCATTAAAGAATTGATTGTACAGTGCAATCTGAATATGGAAGAACCTCTTTCCGATAGACGTTGTCATCCTGATGATTTCACGTTAATAAGCTTTAGAAAAAATACCTGAAAATCTGTACTCCATTATAAATGCATATAAATTTCATGAGTATTTTGGAATTAAAATAATGACGTGATAACCCCCCGTGACAATTTCACGCGGGGGGTTGTGTCACTGATAGTGACATGACAGGAGTGATGACACCCTTAACTAAAAGTATAGAACAAATTTAAATTTTATCAGAAATATATTTGTATCAAACGCCTTGATTATCAAGTCATCTGTAAAGTTATGTATTAAGCTCTTGAAATAATTAGTCTCTTAAATAGGCAAATTAAATTGACTACTATTCCATTATTATAAATTTCAATTTAATCCTGTCTTTTTATTTTTATGTTACATAATGACCGGCGGATTGCGTTGCATATAAGTCGTAAATTTGGAATATACAATTTGATAATGGTTAAGTAAGCAAGGTGAATTCCCTGATAGACTTCACTCAGTATCGAACCAAATTAAAAAAACTGATATTTTTTTCATATATAACAATGACTTATATGATTTTAACTAATCGCTACAATGCATGATTTTAGCTAATTATGTCATTCCCCAATTTTCCCCTATAATCGCGCGATGCATTTTTTCCGCAAATTACTCGATCACAAAAAACTAACAAGCTTACTGCTGTTTGGTTTATTGATGCGCTCGTTAATTGCGTCTGGTTTCATGGTCGACGCTAATCCAAGTGACGGTGGTCTCTTTTCAATTATCATTTGCGATGGACCTGCCGGTGTTAATGCTATAGCGGATAATTCAAAAAATTCTCAACAACATGAACACCATCACGAACATGAAAGTGATGAACATAATCATGAAGCACAAGACCATGGTTTCTCTGCATGTAGTTTTTGGTCCTCAAGCAGCCAAACATTATTAGCCAATGTACTATTCCTGGATCTTGCCGATGCACGATTATCAGATGAAATAATCGTTTATCAGTCACAGTTCATACACAATTATACAAATAACGCTCGTCTAGCCCGCGCTCCACCTACTCTTAGCTGATTCAAATTTTAATTTTATCTGGTTCTGATCATCAGAACAGTACGCCTTGCGCGTGCATGTGCATATACATTTAAATAAAACAGTTTAGAGAGTAATTATAATGAGTAAATTAAAGACTATTATTGTCTGCAGCATATGTTCCACTTTTTTAAATACATCGGCAGTGTTAGCCGATCATCCTGAAATCTTGCCCGAATTGACCGTGCCCGGTAAGGTTCATAATGGTTTTAATCAAACCCATATTAATATTAATGACCTACAATCCGGCGTAATCGGTACTACGGAATTAATGCGTAAAGTGCCTGGTGGTAGTTTTAATGATAATGGTTCGATCAGTGGTCAAACTCAATATAGAGGAATGTTTGGCACTCGCATGAATGTCAGAGTTGATGGCACATATATAAACTCTGGAGGCCCAAATTGGATGGATCCACCGCTACATTATGTTCCAAAAATGCTTTTGGAATCTTTTGAAGTAGAACGTGGTATCGCGCCGGTTAGTTCAGGCACTGGCATTGCTGGTTATGTCAAAGCAAAAACAAAATCAAGTGAGTTCACGAATAGTGATGAATTTGAATTTCATGGTGATATCGGCATAGGCGGACATAGTGTTGATGACGGCTATAATCTGGGTGGACTATTATCTTATTCAAACAATAAGCATCGTTTTCATGTTCTTGGAAGCCGCGATGATGGTGGCGATCTTGAATTTGGTGATGGTGAAATAAAAGGTAGCGGTCATGAGAGAGATAACTATGGCATAGGTTATGGTTTGCAATCAGGCAACCATGAATTGGCACTAAATTTTCGCCATCAGGATACAGGAAGATCCGGAACCCCTGCTCTTCCGCTTGATATAGGTTTTTTGAACACAGAAATATTTAACGCTAAATTCAATACGAAATGGAATAATGTTGCTATTGAAACACACATTAACTATACCGATGTGGGTCATCAAATGGATAATTTCACATTACGACCAGCTCCGGATTTTTTCACTCCCGGAGGAACTACAGATCGTAGATTGGTTAATGCAGAAAGTGATAGCATCGTTTATTCATTAAAAGGCACGATACCTTTAATCAAAGGTAATTTAACCATTGGTTTCGATACTCACATGAATGACCACGATTCCACCGTCTTCGACCCTGATCAGGCGTCTTTTTTCGTCACTAATTTCAATAACGTGGAAAATGATCAATACAGCATTTTTATCGAAACCCAACAACAACTAAACCAACGTTTTGGTCTGGAATTAGGTGTTCGCTATACACGCGTTGAGATGGATGCAGATGATGTAAGTGCAATTGTGACGCCTGCAGGAACAGCTGGTCCTACTGCGGCATTAAGTACGGCATTCAATAACTCAGATCGTAGTCAAGGAGATAATAATGTTGATTGGGTTGCAGAACTAGATATTAAAATGACAGAACATATATCGATGGAGCTAGGGGTCGCCCGTAAAACACGATCACCTTACTATCTGGAGCGTTATCTATGGATTCCCTTAGAAGTCAATGCCGGACTGGGAGATGGCAATAGCTATGTTGGTGACGTCAATCTCGATCCAGAAGTATCCCATCAAGTTGAGCTAGGTTTTAATTTACATCATCATCATTATTATTTCTCTCCACGTATCTTTTACCGGTCGGTAGATGACTATATTCAAGGAACAGCAGCCACTAATGCGGCTGTGCTGACTGTAGCAGGCTTAAATAGTGAGACTTCTCCATTAATATTTTCAAATGTTGATGCCGAGTTATATGGTGCTGACGTAGCATGGGGATATGAGTTTAATACACAATGGCGCCTGGATAGTGTAATAAGCTATGTCAGAGGAAAACGTAGAGATATCGATGATGACCTATATCGAATTTCACCATTAAATAGCAATCTATCTTTAACACATGAGCGTGCAACATGGTCAGCAACGATAGAAGGTGTCTTTGTAGCTAAGCAGAATGATATTTCCGATACGATAGTTACTAGTGAAACAAGAACAAATAATTCTGCGACCCCGGGATATGCATTGATGAATATCTCAGGTCAATGGAAGCCAACATCTTCACTAAGATTCAATGTAGGTGTAGAAAATATACTGGATAAAAATTACACCAATCATCTCAGTGGATTCAATCGTAATAGCGGCAGTGATGTGGCAGTGGGATCGAGACTACCCGGCTTAGGTCGTAATTTATTTGCCGCAATTTCATACTCTTGGTAATTTCAATATTACTAAAAATATAGCTGCCAAAAGGATTTGGCAGCTACAATCTCATGCAGATGTCCTTAGGCTAAGTATTTATAATAACTTTCGAGGCAAAAAGTAGACTCGTTGTCTACTTTAGACTATGTATAAATCGCAAGACACTTTGCTTTAAACGCTTGTTTGAACTAATAAAATAGTAAACAAATACAGATCTAAATATTCTTTTCTTTTCACTGAACTCAAGAACCTATCCGAGGTCTAGCATAGTACACATTTTATGGGGCTTTAGATTCATTTCTTCTTGCCAGGCTTATAAGATACTTTTAATAACCGATAATTAAACTACGGTGTTTTAGATATGAATGAAGATTATCCGCGTGATGCATTGAAGCCCGGGCATCTACTGTTATGGTATAAAATTGACAGAGTATTAGGTGAAGGTGGTTTTGGGATAACCTATTTAGCTCACGATGTGAACCTGGATAAAAAGGTAGCTATTAAAGAATACCTACCTACTGATATGTGTCAACGTAAAGATGACCACACTATCGCACCAAACACAAATACAATGGATGATTTTGAAAGTGGTCTAAACCGCTTCATCCGCGAAGCAAGAACACTCGCAAAGTTTGAACATCCAAATGTAGTCAAAGTCTCTAATGTATTTGAAGAAAACGGCACAGCCTATATGGCTATGGCCTACGAAAAAGGGAAAGATCTTAAGACTTTATTATCACCAAGAAAAACCATTACAGAAGATCATATCCTTTCTATCATTCTACCTATTCTTGATGGATTAGAGTATGTGCATGACTCAGGTTTCATTCACCGTGATATCAAGCCCGGCAATATAATGATTAGAGAAGATGGCAGCCCTGTATTGATTGATTTTGGTTCAGTTCATGACACTAAAAAAGCTAAAGAAAATGTAACCACACTCGTGTCTCCTGGTTTCACACCTCACGAGCAGTATGTTGGAAAACCTGAACTTCAGGGTCCTTGGACAGATATCTATAGCCTCGGTGCGACTTTATATCGCTGCGTATATGGTATTAATCCTATTGATGCTATCACTCGTGGCAGTGCTTTGATAAAGAGAGAAAGTGACCCATTACAAGCTGCATCAAAATTAGGCCAAAGTAAATACAGCACTTGTTTACTAGAAGCAATTGACCATGCAATGGCATTTGATGAAAAAGAACGCCCTCAAGATGTTCTAGAGTGGCGTGATGAACTTGTTGGTGAATGCGAAGATAAATTAAATGATACCCTCAATGAGGGAAATAATTTATTACGTTCAATGACGCGTAGTCATAGTAAAAATAAAACTATAAAACCTGACAGAACGGTAGATTTAAAAACAACAACCGTTATTAATCCTGAAAAAAAATCACCTTTGTTTAAAGTCGCAAGTATTGCAGCCGTTGCACTCTTGAGCACTATCGTCTTCATAACCAACAATAAAGAGGAGTCTAAAGAATTTGTAAAGGATATGCCGATTAAAAATACTTCCTCGACTCAAGTATCGGCAATCAATTCTATAACGTCTACTGTGAATAGTGAGGAAGATATAAAAACAGAAGGTTTATTACCTATAACAGATATCTTGGAGGGAGAAATAAAAGATAAGCTGAAAGATGGTAGTGCAGCCCCAACATTAGTCATTATCCCATCAGGCAGTAACATCATTGGCAGTGATGAGAATGAAGAAGGTCACCGGAATGATGAAATGCCAAAAACATTGATTACAATTAAAAAATCTATCGCTATTGGTAAAACAGAAGTAACGGTTGGTGAATTTCGAAAATTCATTGATGCAACAGGATATGTAACTTCAGCCGAGGCTGATGTAAAAAGAGGTTGCCGTACTAATCAGCAAGGTAGTTGGGACTGGACTGTTGGCACATCCTGGGCTCAGCCAGGTTACGAACAACAGGATAGCCATCCGGTGGTTTGCGTCAGCTGGATGGATGCAATGGCTTATGTAAACTGGCTATCAACTGAAACGGGCAAACGTTATCAGCTCCCTTCAGAATCAACATGGGAATATGCAACGCGTGCCGGCACTACAACAAGTCGTTTCTGGGGCGAAGAAGGCGCTTGTGAATACTCAAATGTTTCCGATTTTTCTCGAGCGGCGATGCATGGGCTAGACATTTCATCTCAAAATATTTTTCCATGTGAAGACGGAAATACTTATAGTTCAACAGTTGCTTCATTCAAACCTAACCAATTTGGTCTTTATGACACTATAGGTAATGTATGGGAATGGACTGTTGATTGTTGGAATAAAGACTACTCATCATCTAATAATGATGGTGCTCCCAGATTAGATGGCAATTGTAATAATCGTGTATATCGCGGTGGCTCTTGGGGTAACTTACCGACATTGGTTAGAGCTGCAAAACGGTTAACTGATCCAACACACTACCGTTATTACAATTTGGGCTTCAGGATTAGCCGAACTATAGACAGCTAATTAATTATAGTATTGTTAACTTGGATTTTAAAACGATTAACTAATCGAAGGTTTTATGTATAAACAATATGTCCCGCTTGATAGACTTTTAATTTTAACTAACTATACATCCACATTTATTTTTATATGCCACGGTTCGTAACGAACTCCTAATCGATTATCCTCTGGGTATCTCAACTGCAAATACCCAAGCTCTGAGAGTCTTTTATAAACTTCAGTTTCCGTAAAAGTACCTGTGAAATTTAACTTACCGTAGCCTGCTTGGCCAACATCAAAGTCACCATTGCCATGAAACGAATAGCCTGGAGGCGCAAGTGAACGAGAAGCCAATGACAGATTTCCATCACTACTGTGCACTTTGTTCAGAAACAATAAAAATTGTTTCATAACGCTACGAATCCCTGATGTCAGGACGACCTGATCTCCTAGTTCTTTTTTGATATTTTCAAATATCTCTATCGACCTTTCCTTATAGAGATAATTTCCACTATAAGGAATTTTAATAACGTCTTTCTTTTTTACTTGGTCAGTTATTTCTTTAAGCGGCTTTTGTCCCATAAAACCGTATCGTTGACCATCTTCATAAAAAATAACCTCTAAGAATTTGAGTTCTTCTTTAGTAAACTTACCAACCTTAGAGTAATTCTTGGCAAGCGACATACCGTCTGTAAAATTCAGGATATTAAAATTTCCATGACCAACTAACTTTTGTAAACGTCTCATTCTCATCACAGTTGATTCAAATGTTTCGTGTAAATTTCGGTCTATTTGTACGTCATTATCATGAGTCTTATTGAAGTTCTTAATTTTCTGAAGATAGTCTCTTAGGCCATCATCTTCTATGTGATTTACACCTGCGAAATACCCATGAAGTGACTTTGCTAATATGTCTGGAGCTATACCTAGGCTGACACACCCAACACCAAGTGATTTCAATATACTTCTTCTCTTCATACTCATAATCTTTGAGATCTGTTTTTCTTATTAATACATAGCAGCATAACAGTTTTTTTCTTTTTTTAAACGAAGAAAAAATGTTTGAATTTCAATTATTCTATTAAATATCAACAGAGTATACCAACTAAAAAATGCGTTTCAGATAATCACATATACTAATGTACTGTCCCCTTCATATCGTGTGATTCTTCACCTATCGAGGACTCCATGCCGTGCGATTCTTCACCTATCGAGGACTCCATGCCGTGTGATTCTTCACCTATCGAGGACTCCATGCCGTGTGATTCTTCACCTATCGAGGACTCCATGCCGTGCGATTCTTCACCTATCGAGGACTCCATGCCGTGTGATTCTTCACCTATCGAGGACTCCATGCCGTGCGATTCTTCACCTATCGAGGACTCCATGCCGTGTGATTCTTCGCCTATCGAGGACTCCATGCCGTGCGATTCTTCACCTATCGAGGACTCCATGCCGTGTGATTCTTCACCTATCGAGGACTCCATGCCGTGTGATTCTTCACCTATCGAGGACTCCATGCCGTGTGATTCTTCACCTATCGAGGACTCCATGCCGTGCGATTCTTCGCCTATCGAGGACTCCATGCCGTGCGATTCTTCACCTATTGAGGACTCCATGCCGTGCGATTCTTCACCTATCGTTATATCAACTGCTTGATTCAACCTGTCATTTCTATTTTCAATCAGATTTGAATTAAATGATCTAACACGATTATCTAGCTGGTATCCGACAGGGTCAAAAAGCATGGTGTATTCTCTCGAAAGACGCTCATCATCTGTGCCAATATCCACAATTAATTCAAGAAATAATTCATTAATTGGTTCGACCGATGTCAAAGAAATAACGTAATCTCCTAGCTTGTTCATGGTCAAAGCAAGATTTAATGAATCTAATGCGGATTGCCTGAAAATTCGTGCATTTAGATAGGCATAGTCTTCAGCGAGTTCGGCTTTAATTGTGCCTGAGTCATCCACGTCAGTGTTTAATACATTTATATGAGCTTTTAATGGCTCTCCAAATCTCGAAGATACCTTAATATCGCCTAAAGTTAATGCATATGTTGAGCTGCAAAATAGTATATTTACGACAATAAATGATAGTGTTCTAAAGTTCATGCTTGATCTTCCAATTAATTAGTTAGTGAAATAAATTATCAATGTTTTCAATTTCTTATGAATGTTTTTATGACTTTGATAATTGGTGAAAGTTCGGTATAAAATACACATGACAGGTACAGATGTTAGTTTTTATTGTGCACCGCACAAATTTGTTTATACTGCGTGCTGAAATTTAAAGGAAAGGTGTAATTATGTTTTCTGGCGAGACAGTAGAACTACTTAAAAAAATATCAGATTCTCATCTTGAGCTGACGAATAAATTCCTCAATGCGAGTTTGGAGAACTTAAACAAGACAAATTCTGCTCTATTCAAACCTGAACTTATCGATGAATTAAAAGATAAAATTAATAAATCAACATCAATAAGCCAAGACAATATTCAACTGTTTAATGATCACCTTAAGCTCTTTCAATATGCAATTTCTAAATCAATGGGAATGGAAGCTGATAAGGTGATTTCTCCTGACAAGTCAGACAGACGTTTTTCGGACGAATCCTGGAATGAAAATATTGCATTTGATTATATAAAACAATTTTATTTACTAAGCTCCAAGTACATACTTAATACAGGTCTTGAAAATAAACAGATCGATAAAAAATATGCACAAGAAATCGATTTCTATACACAACAAAGTATAGATGCCTTATCACCAAGTAATTTTGCTGTAACAAACCCCATAGTCTTAAAAGAGACCATTGATAGTAAGGGTGAAAATCTCATTAAGGGAGTGAAAGCACTTTTCGAAGATTTAGTGCGTGGCAAGGGACAAAGACTAATGACTAAAATGACGGATACTTCGTCATTTGAAATTGGTAAAAACATAGCGACAACACCAGGCAAGGTTGTATTTCAGAATGACCTGATCCAACTTATTCAATATACACCAACAACCAAAACTGTATTTGAGACACCGCTCCTAATTGTTCCACCCTGGATAAACAAGTTTTACATTCTTGATTTAAGAGAAGAAAACAGCTTTATTAAATGGGCCGTTGATCAGGGTCACACCGTCTTTATTATTTCATGGAAGAATCCTGATGCTAGCTATGCTGACACCAAATTTGAAGACTACATGTTAAACGGTGTTCTAACAGCTATAGATCAAATCAAACAAGAAACAGGGATTAATAATGTTAACGCAGTTGGTTATTGCATAGGCGGGACTTTACTTGCCGCAACCAACGCCTATCTTGCAAGTAAGCGACGAAAACCAATCAAGTCAGCCACCTATTTCACTACTTTAGTCGATTTTGAAGAGCCCGGCGATTTAGGTGTATTTATATCAGAAGATAAACTTGATTCACTTGATGCTGATATGGAAAAAGATGGTTTTCTTGATGGCTCATCAATGGCAACTGTCTTCAACATGTTGCGCGCAAATGATCTAATATGGCCTTTCTTTATTAATAACTATTTATTAGGTAAAGAACCTACAGCATTTGATTTACTTTACTGGAATTCAGATTCAACACGTATGCCAGCAAAAGCACATAGTTACTACCTTCGAAATTGCTATCTAAATAATTTATTGCGCGAACCTGGCGGCATTGAATTAAATGGCACTTCCATAGATCTTCGAAAAATAAAGATCCCGACATATTTCGTATCAACACGAGAAGATCATATTGCGCCGTGGAAATCAACTTACGAAGGTGCACGATTGATGTCTGGACCTACTCGATTCGTTTTAGGTGGCTCTGGGCATATTGCAGGAATCATCAACCCTCCTGCAAAAAACAAATACAATTATTGGACTAATAATGAAATTGAGGTCGATCCTGACAATTGGTTCGATAACGCTAAGAGTAATGAAGGCTCATGGTGGGTTGATTGGCAAAAATGGATCAAAACAAAGTCAGGTAAAAAAATACCTGCTCGCAAGCCTGGAGAGAATCTTAAGGTAATTGAAAACGCGCCTGGAAGCTATGTGAAAGAGTAAAGCTATAAGGAACCTTGACGTTTATATTTAGAAATATCGCTTAAATTTTTATGAGAGGAAATTAATAATGGCAAAAGCAAGTGCACGACATATACTGGTTGACAGTGAAGACCAATGCGCAACACTTAAGCAACAAATTGAAGATGGTGCTGATTTTGCAGAAGTCGCAAAAGAACATTCGAGCTGTCCTTCTGGTCGTAGTGGTGGAGATTTGGGTGAATTTGGTCCAGGGCAAATGGTCAAAGAGTTTGATGAAGTCGTATTTAGTGGAGAACTAAGTACAGTTCATGGCCCTGTCAAAACTCAGTTTGGTTATCATTTGTTGGAAATAACAAGTCGAGAAGATTAATAGTTAATATTATTTATTAACATTAATTTAAAAGGTCTCAGGTTAAACTTGAGACCTTTTGCCATAATAATTATTGCTTCACTGGTTTAATCCGATACAACTTTCCTCTTGTGTCATCAGTTATAAAATAAATTAAACCATCTATCCCTTGATGAACTTCCCTGATACGTCCAAAGTCTCCATCAAGTAGTCTTTCTTCCTTGATAACTTTGTTATTCTTTATTTCTAATCTGGCTAACTGACCAAACACTAATGAACTGACGAAAGCGTTATTTTTCCATTCTGGAAACTTGTCACCCGAATAAAACATTAGACTAGAAGTTGCAATAGAAGGCACCCAATAATGAATTGGTTGAGTCATCCCTTCTTTTTCAGTGCCCTCACCTATCTTTGTTCCGATAACATAATTAACACCATAGGTAATAATAGGCCAACCATAGTTCACACCTGATTTCATTAAATTCAATTCATCGCCACCTTGTGGGCCATGCTCAATGGTCCATACCTCACCTGTCTCAGGGTGAGCTGCAATACCTTGCATATTACGATTTCCATAGGTATAAATTTCCGGTTTAGCCGCTGTATTTTTGATTAAAGGATTATCATTTGGGATTGACCCATCCTTGTTTATTCGAATAAGAGAACCTGCATGGTCATTAATTTCCTGTGCGCGTTCCTTAGTGCCTCTATCACCAAGTGTTATAAATAGATTACCGTCATTACTTATTAATAATCGTGAACCGAAATGATGACCTCCTCTGGATTTTGGTAATGCCTTAAAAAGTATTTTGACATCAATTAATTCATTGCCTATTAATTTCGCGCTGGCAACTTCAGTTCCAATACCTGTCTTATCGACACCAGAAAAAGAAATATAGATTGTTTGATTATTAGTAAAGTCAGGATCAAGTGCTATATCAAGCAGCCCGCCCTGCCCTTTGGCTTTTATCTTAGGTAAGCCTTTAATAGGCTCTGATAATTTACCATTATCTATAATCCGTAATCGACCTGGTCGTTCCGTTACTAATATTCGCCCATTAGGTAAAAAGTCGATTGACCATGGATTTTCCAAACCTTTAACGATTGTTTCTACTGTAAAAGTATGTTTTTCAGAAGAATAGATTTCATTTGCACTAATAGGAGAAATAAAACATAGAACCAAGAATAAACTTACAATTATATTTTTCATAATGCGCACTTCCAGTGGTTAATTAAGTATTAACTTAAGGTTTGTCTGCTAAAAGAATAGCACGGGTTGGAGCAGGGTATCCTTCAACAGTATTACTCTTGTCTTCTTTGTCCAAAAAATCGTTTAAAGATTCAAATTTCATCCATTCTGTTTGACGCTGTTCATCGCTCGTTGTTTTTGTTATATCTATTATACGTGCATTTTCAAAACCTGCCTGCTCTACCCAATGAATCATAGTTTTCGGATTTGGGATAGACCAAACATTTTTCATCTTTGCATACCTGTCATCTGGAACCAGCACATCGATATTCTCATCATCAATTATCAATGATTCCAAAACCAATTCACCGCCCGGTTTCAAACAATTCAAGCATTGTTTTACATGTTCTATAGGATCGCGACGATGATATATAACGCCCATTGAAAACACAGTATCAAAGTTTAATTCAAACTCAGGCAGCTTTTGTATGCCAAACGGCAATAGATCTATGTTGGCATCAGGGATATATTTTTTGACCGCGGAAAACTGCATATAAAATAATAAGGTGGGGTCTATACCAATAATATGTCGAGCATTATTTCCCAGCATACGCCAGCCATAGTAGCCATTGCCGCAACCGATATCTAAAACAACACGATCATCCAAAGGTTTGATATGTTTTTCTACACGAGACCATTTCAGGTTTGATCGCCATTCCGTATCAATCGTGCATCCAAACAGGTTGAACGGACCTTTTCTCCACGGCATCAATTCTTTTAATTGTTGTATTAACTCTTCAGCAATATCATCAGAACAGTCGCGTGCATCACCTATTTGAACGATTTCTGAATCAAGTAAAATTTGAGATGGTTCAATATCAGGAAGACTATCAATTGCCGCCTTCCACCGAGAGTAGTCACCATGTTTCAAGTGACTGAAATAATCTGTTAGCTGCACTTCTAATATTTCTGCCCACCCTGCCATAGAGCATGCATTAAGGACACCAAATAGCCTTTTAGAATACATCGTAAAACACTATTTTTTTGCTATAAAAGAAACGAAATTAAAGCATTTCAACCATATAAATGACTGTTCAAACCCTGCATTACTCAAACGCTGCTGATGTTCTTCTATAGACTCTGGTATTAATACTTTATCCAATGCATCGCGTTTGTTTGCAATCTCAAGTTCTTCATAACCATTCAACTGCTTCATGTGGTGGTGAAGTTGATTAAGAACATTGTTTTCTTGACTGTCTTCAAAAACTACCTTTTCAGACAAAACCAATACCCCTTCTGGCAATAACCCTTGATAAACTTTGTCTATCAGTGATAGTCGCTGCGCCAAGGGAATGAATTGCAATGTAAAGTTCATCACTACAACAGATGCATTTTCAATCTCTGTTTGCAGCACATCACCTAACTCGAAACTTATCTTGTTGCTCTGAGCATCCTGATTTATATTTTTATTACATAAATCGATCATTGCTTGCGAGTTATCAATAGCAATTATCTGACAGGTTTTATTTTTCAAACCTTGTTGAATGGCAACACTTGCTGCACCAAGTGAACATCCAAGATCATAAACACTTGAATTATTTTGTGCATATTCATCAGCAATAACGTTTAACATTGCAATAGTTAATGGATAGCCTGGAACAGATCGCTCGATCATGTCTGGGAATACTTCGGCAACACTTTTATTAAACTCAAATGGTTTAACCGGACTATTATCAGAACGGTATAAAATATCTTTATTACTCATATTACAATTATCCTATAACGGAAAGTACACAGGATTATTCTCTGGCGACCATTGTGCGTACTTATTCATGCTGGCTTTGAATAAATCACTTTGTTCTATTTTGTTATACCAAGAATAAAGAAACTTATAAGAGCTCGACTTAAACCAATTTACATCCACATTCGCAAACTGTCTTATAAAAGGAAATATAGACACATCTGTAAACGACAGGTGATTAGAAATCAATGCGACTCCCTGGTTATTTGCCAAACTACTTTCAAGCAGATCTAAGTACTCTCTGGTCTTGTCACGATAATATTCTTGTGAATATTCAGGATAACCAACGTGGTATTTATATCGATCCAGATAGTATTTGAATTCTTTGTCATTGTGTTCAAGCAAAGGTTGTCCTTGTGAAGTATCTTCATTCAGCCAGTCATCTGGATCATTCTGATGCAATGCCCAAAGCATGACCTCAAGACTTTCATCGATCACTGCATTTTCCGGTGTTAATAATACCGGCACAGTACCTTTTCTAGACAAAGACATCATAGACTCAGGCTTGTCTTTTAATAAGACTTCTCGATGTTCACATTTAATATTTGCCTGATAAATTGCCATTCTTGCACGCATAGCATATGGACATCGTCTAAAGGAATATAGTATTGGGTACTTGCCCATCATAGAGTTATAGATATTAGACGTAGAAACGCTGATTACATCTTTGCGCCAATATGTTTTTCGTTACGTTGCTTTGCCAAAGTCACTTGTCGTTGTCGCTCATTAAAACCTGAGCGTTGTTCCTCAGTCGTCTCATTAACACACTGTGGACATGAGACACCTTCTTCATAATCCTTTGACTTCATATCTTCATCAGTTATAGGCCGTCTGCAAGCGAAACATTGTGCATAATTGCCTTCGGCAAGCTGATGATCTACAGAAACCCTATTATCGAAGACAAAACATTCACCTTCCCAAAGACTTTCCTCTTGCTTAACTTCTTCAAGATATTTAAGTATGCCACCATTGAGTTGATAAACCTCTTCAAAGCCTTGTTCAAGCATGTAGGCGCTGGCCTTTTCACAACGAATCCCACCTGTGCAAAACATGGCTACTTTTTTAGTTGTCGCAGGGTTTAGCTGGCTAGTTACATAATCAGGAAATTCACGAAAATTTGTAGTGTCTGGTGAGACGGCATCTTTGAATGTTCCAATCTGATACTCGTACTCATTACGGGTATCAATCAATAACACATCTGGGTCGCTAATAATTTCATTCCATTGATCCGGTTCAACGCGAATTCCTGAACGATCCGAAGGTTTGATAGAGGGTTGTCCCATAGTGACAATTTCTTTTTTTAGTTTCACTTTTGTCCTATGGAATGGAATTTCATCGGCATAAGATTCCTTGTACTCAAGATCCGCCAAGCGTTCATCTGACGTCAAGAAATCTAATAGTGCATCTATTGCATTGCGTTTGGCGGCCAGAGTTCCGTTTAGACCCTCTTCAGCCAATAACAAAGTCCCATAAATATCCCGCTCCTGACAAAAAGATAACACAACAGGCTGCATTGCCTCATAGTTATCAAGTCGGACAAATTTATACATCGCCACTATGACAATCTCATCAGTCATTTCAAATATCTCTTTCGTTTAAAATATAGTTACAATTATAGTATTACTGAGGGCAGTATCAATTCCGAATTAAGCTCAGACAGTATTCTCTTGAGTGCAGTATACTACTTACAAACATCATTAGTTTTGGATATACATGGGTCATTCATAAGAAAAATTAAAATACTCATTTTATTAAATTATTTGACTAAATTGCCGATAACGATTTATGGACTCAAATCACAAATCTAACAGAAATGAGCGAAGAAATTATTACCGTACGCTTAATGTACAGCCAGATGCATCGCTAGAAATCATCAAAAACAATTATCGTACTTTATTACAAAAGCTACGATTACACCCTGATCTTGGGGGTAAACACTGGAATGCTTCCATAATCAATGAGGCGTACAATATACTTCGAAACCCAGATAAACGCGCCGCCTACGACAAAGACTTGTTAAAACAATATGGTGTGCACAAATTATCACAAGGCCATCTTGAAAAACCGACAATTAAAAAATCTGCGAACACACCATTTTTAAAAGATTTACATGGGAATCAAAGAAATTATTACCGTCTACTTAACATACAACCTGATTCTCCAGATAGCATCATCAAAACAAGTTATTTAACACTCTCGAAAAAATCAGATATACCCAAAGAATTACTAAATGAAGCTTATCGTATTCTCAGCGACACTGAAAAGCGTGCTTTGTATGATCGGTTAATCATTCGTTACCCGCATCCGGAAGCAGTAACCAAGTTAAAAGTTGGAACACAAAAAACACCAAGTAAATCTTTAGACCTGTCAGTTTATACAGGATCAAAAGCATCTACTCCCAAAGTTAATAATAAGTCAATCAACAACGCATACTATCAGCCTGTTATCACCCAGTACTGCTCATTTTGTATGACGCCACATGAACAGAGCCCTTGTAGAGACACAGCGCCGCTATGTGGTGATTGCAACAGTCCTCTATTCCCACCATCAAAATCATTTATCGATCAACAACGTCGAGACATTGTTCGTTTAACACATAATAGCAAGGTTCAGCTATATACCTATTGGCCTGGTAAATTTAACATCGGGACAGTAACAGACATCTCTCCAGTTGGCATTCAGCTAGTTTCATCAATCGAATTGACGAAAGATCAAATAATCAAGATTGATGGCGAAGATTTTAAAGCGGTAGGCATCGTGTCACATACGAATATAAACACACGAGAAATTTCTAAAAATATACATACGACTGGCATTCAATTCTTAACCGTCAACTTTAACAAAAATAAAGGTCAATTCTTCTCTGAAACTGCATAACCTTTCAAAGATTTATTCAATCTAAATTAAGGGTGAAGATAAAAGACTTTATTCATAATTTTCCACGTACCCTCAAACTTAAGCAGTGTGAATAAATCTGTAAATTTATGACCTGTCCAGTTATCAAGTTCGAGCCGAACGGTTGCTACTGTGCCAACTATATCGACATCGGCTATTTTTGCCTCTAGCTCTGTCGCTGCGCCATTACCATCATGCCATTCAAAAAGATTTTGTATCGGTCCACTAAATAAATCTTCACCGATATATCCAAAGATCGTCGCGTCTGGATGAAATGCAGGTTTCATATCATCACCTTTCCCAGATATGGCACCATCAATATAATATTGAACAGTTTTTTCAATCATTGCTCTATCATCACTCATGATTATACTCTCCTGAATTCAAGATGAATGTATATATGTTCTTTAACAAATAGTACGTAGACTTCAGCGCGTGTATTCATTAGCATCTGAACAAATTATGTTTTTGCAAATAAAAAAGGGTGCAAATGCACCCTTTAAGTTATTAACCTCAACACCCCTTTATAGTTAGGCAGTTTCTACCTGAACCAGGTTATCTGAAAAAGAAGGTGAATGTCCCATGTCACCAAATTCGGCTGAGCTTATTGAATTAACAGTACCGTTATTCAGTTGTCGCCAATAGCCTAAGGTTGCGACAACAATACCGGGGTTAACATCATCGGTAATCTGCGCCACACCTTCAAATGCACCACGGTCATTGAAGACTTTTACTGTATCACCTTCATTAATATCACGTGTGCCCGCATCTGCCGCATTGATCATTACGAACTGCTCACCTTGACCTTTGATCTTGTGATCCATATTGGCATAACAGGAATTCAAAAAACCATGGCTCTTTGGTGAAACAATATTCAATGGGTATTTCTTGGCCAACTCGGGATTCGTCTCTGGTCTTTCTCGAGATTCGACATAATCCGGTAAGCTATCTAAATCTTCACCCGGTTGAAAGCCTTCGTACATTTGTCTGAACGGTGCTGCAACAAAATTCTTCGCACCAATCACTTCAAATTCACACTTGCCTGAAGGAGTTGGGAAGTTACCTTCTTTGTGCGGACAACGATCGTCTTTAGTGCCGACTGTTAATCGTGCATAACCGTTATTACGTAGGTACTCTAAATCTATCCCTTCACACGCGGGTGAATCCCAATCAATGAAATTCTCGAGACACTCTGAGTCAGACCATTTTAAACGTTCATCTTCATAGCCCATCAACGCTGATAGACGTCGGAAGATTTCATTATTCGGTATAGCTTCTCCAGGTGACTCTACACTCTTCGCATTGTAAGTCAGATACAAATGGCCCCATGATAAAATGATGTCTTCGAGTTCTGCTCCCATAGAAGCGGGTAGCACGATATCTGCATATGATGCGGTATCTGAAAGAAAATGTTCAGCAGATACCATAAACATATCTTCGTTCATCAATCCTTCAACAATTTTATCCGTCTCAGGCGCTTGTGTAACAGGATTCGAGTTCCAGCACATCAACGACTTGATCGGTGCTTCTAACTCAATCTCGCCGGTTAAGGCTCGACCTATTTGCAGATTGCTTAACACAGGCGTCCCTTCGGGGATCAAATCAGGTCGGCAAATCACATCAAACTTATACGGATGTTCCCAAACAGGGAATTGTGTAACACCGCCGCCTACATGTTTCCACGCTCCGGTTAAGGCAGGAATACTAGTCACCGCACGTATTGTTTGGCTACCACCATAGGTACGTTCTAATGCAACACCCATACGTATCGCTGCTGGTTGTGAGGTTGCTAGTTCTTTTGCAAATTGACGAATATCATCAGCAGGAATACCGGTGATTTCTGCTGCCCATTCTGGTGTACGCTCTTTTGCCCGCTCAGCTAGCGCATCAAAACCTACTGTGTGATTGGCGACGTAATCTTTATCCGTCAAGTCTTGATCGATGATACTGTTAATCACTGCCATTGCTAACGCGCCATCTGTGCCTGGCTTTGGTGCAAGATGCCAGTCGGCTTGTTTAGCCGTTTTAGATGCATACGAGTCAATCACCACTACCTTGGCACCTTTTTGTTGTGCTTCTTTAACAATCGCCCAGTGATGCAGGTTGGTACTGACACTGTTACACGCCCAGATAACAATGTATTTAGAATGGATGTAGCTTTCAGGATCAACACCTGCCGTTGGACCTACGGTTAATAACCATGCTGTGCAAGAGCCCTCACCACAGAATGTTCTTTCCATGACGGTTGCACCCATGCGATTAAAGAAAGCATCGCCACCATTCAAACCATGAACCAGTCCCTGATGGCCAAGGTAGCTATAAGGCACGATGGCTCGTGGGCCATGCTCATCAATAATGGCTTTCCATTTATCGGTAATTTCGGTTAATGCGTCATCCCAAGTAATTCGTTCGAATTCTTTACTACCTTTAGGGCCAGTACGGCGCATTGGGTATAACAAACGGTCAGGATGATAATGGCGTTTTTCGTAATCTTTTAATTTAACGCAGAGTCCGCCTCGCGTCATGGGGTGGTCTTTGTTACCCCTAACACCAGTTACTTTTCCATCTTCTATATCAAATACCATTGCACAGGTATCTGGACAATCATGCGGACAACCACCAAAGGCAGTTTCTTTGATTACTGCGGCCATATTTTTACCCTCTACGTTTTATAATTTTATTTGTAATTAAGCTGTTAACTATAAATTAAACGACATAGGCTCAATAGGCTCAATAGGCTCAATAAATATTATGGGCCAGAATTTAAAGCATTATTTTCTTTGTGTTTAATTAAGCTCTATATTATGAACTGCTTATCTGAATTTGTATATTTCAGAATTCACCCATATTTCCAGTCTAATTATTTGATTTATAAGGATAATAAATTTTTGAATTGACCATTAGCCTATTTCGTGAGCACTTTAAGGACTGCAACACCAATTAATAGTCATATCAGGCAACTGATCTTGAGCAAATTACTAAGAATCTTATAGCAAAAATAATAAACTCATTTTGACCTTTAAATTAATGCAATTCTTGTCTATTCGCGGGAATACAATTATTAACTAAACGAGAACGCCAATAGTTTAATGAGTTGCTGTATATGTAATGTTGTGCAGGCATCAAACTAATGTGTGGATGCTGACATAAATAGGTTAATTGCTTCACAATATGACCCGCAATATGAGTGCATGGATTTACACTGTATTGAGTTACTAAGTAAAACAACCTAGCTTGTAGCCTATCTATGTTTTTTGTTGGTTCTTCTTCATATTGCTGAATTGAATTCGACATTAAACTACTCCAAAATAAATTTTCATATCCATTACTGATTTCTTTTATCTCTTTAGCAAACCTATTGAGTAACCTTGAATTTATGAGATCCGTAATGGTTGGTTTCAATGATGCGCGACATGCCAACAAGTAAAACTCTTTAACTATTTTTTTCGTATTAAATTTGCTTGATTGGATCAAATCATTCGCAGTGATATCGTTCTCATTTAAAACCATACATACATCATCTGGCGTCCAATCGACATAATATGTTTTATTTAGTGTATAAAGCGTTCTTTGCATTATTTGTAAGTTACTGAATAATAGATTTAATATAACAATATAATTACTATAGACATCCTTAATAGGAATGATTATCATTTAGATCTATGGCCATTGTCAACATATTTTGATCAATACCTCTCAATAGGTTGTAATAATATTTTCATGCAATAGTTAGTTAGAGTTTTGCGTTATGAGTAATATAAATATCAAATTACAAGCAAATGGCTATGTCCCAGATATGGCATTAACTACCACGCTTGAATTGATGGAAAAACTCGATCGACCATTACTCATTGAAGGTGATGCTGGCGTCGGTAAAACTTCTATTGCCAGTACCCTCTCAAAGATACATGACTGTGAATTGATTCGATTACAGTGTTATGAAAACCTTGATGTTCAATCATCAGTTTATGAATGGAATTATTCAAAACAATTACTCTGGATCAATTCTCAAAACAATGAGAATAAAGAATGTGACATTAATCATATCTTCAGTCAGGATTTTTTACTTGAGCGACCACTACTAAAAGCAATCCGGCAGAAAAAGGCTCCTATACTCTTAATAGATGAAATTGATCGAGCCGATGAAGCATTTGAAGCATTTTTATTAGAGCTCCTTTCTGAGTTTCAGATAAGCATTCCTGAATTGGGTACGATTAAAGCAGTATCAATTCCACGCGTCATAATAACTTCAAATGGAACTCGAGAACTTAGTGATGCCCTCCGTCGTCGATGTTTGTACCATTACCTTGATTACCCCGATAGAGACAGAGAGTTTCTGATCATTGAGCAAGCAGTGCCAAATATAAATAAAAAACTTAACCGACAGATTGCTGATTTTATTCAGGCCTTACGTACGCAAGATTTACGCAAAAATCCTGGTATAGCAGAAACCCTAGACTGGTCTGCAGCACTGATTGGTATGGGTGTAAAAGACTTGCTTGAATCAAAAGAATTAATTTCAAAAACTTTAAGTTGTTTACTTAAAACTCAGGAAGACTGTGAATTAATAAATGACCAGGCATTAGAAGAACTATTCAATACAGTATCATGATTAATACACAAGTCAGTAACAGGCTTGTTGAATTCAGCCAGCTTCTTCGCAATAAAGGGCACATTATTGGTATAAGAGAGCTTACTGATAGCATGAAGATCATGAGTGAAATGAATTATCCTGATGAATATTCTACGCTACATTCCTTGCGTTCTCTCTATTGCCGTAACAAAGATGAATGGCAACGATTTGAAAAAATGTTTATGGCTTTTTGGTATCCCATTGCCACATCTAAAGAGACCAAGAACAATTTTAAAAAAACAGATACTTCTATCCTAAATAAACGGGATAAAGCCATTAGTGGCATTGCCGGCACAACAACAGCGCTTTTTGAAACAATAACTGATTCGACCGATTATGCCGCTGGAAAGCAAAACACTATTTCTAAGGCAGATTTCCGTTTCCTAAATAATCATAATGCAATGCGCGAAGCTGAAAACCTTGCAGAGAAATTAGCATTGCAACTCAGAACACGTAGCCGAGCACATCGAAAAATTGTATCGAAAGGCAGACGCATGGATATGCGTCACACCATTAGGCGTAATTTGGTACACGGAGGGATACCATTGCATCCAGCTTTTAGTATCAAATATAAGAAACCGCCACACCTTGTCATATTGCATGATGTATCTCATTCGATGACATGGAACAACCCGCTACTATTTCGCTTTGCACGTGGTTTAATAAAAGCGTGTCCAGAAAGCGAGGCCTTCGTATTTCATACACGATTATTTTGCGTCACAAAACTTTATCGTGAAAAATCTATTCAACAGATGAGAAGTAAACTGGAATCAAACAATCATCTTTGGTTAGGTGGAACATGTATCGCCGAGTCTCTAAAGTATTTTAATCAACACTATGCAAAAACAACATTGAGAAAAGATGCCATCGTCATAATTATCAGTGATGGCTTTGATACAGATACGCCTGATAGTCTAGCCAATCAATTGAAGCTTATAAAAAATAAAAGCAAACAGATCCTCTGGCTAAACCCCATGTTAGGGAGAAATGTTTATACATCAGGTACGCAAACAATGTTGGCTGCCAAACCTTTTGTCGACTACTTTATTCCTGCGCACAGTGTCGAAGCTTTGCGAAGTGTTATTTACAAGATGGCGTTATAAGAAACTCATTTGATGAGCATTTTGATTCAAAAAGACCTTAAGTACTTATTTTTACTAAAAATACTCTAAAAGATAATATCTTTATCAAAGCTATTTCTCCCTAAAGAATATTACCAAAACTGCCGATATAGGCATGTAAACCAATATTCCGAAAATAATTTGTAGGGAAAATGTTATGGCCATTTGGAGTTTAAAAGGTAAAAAAGTCCTCATTATTGATGACTTTCAGGAAATGCGTGTAATGCTCAGAACAATGGTCGAACCATTGGCACCTGAAATGATCAAGCTCGCACAAAACGGTGAAGATGCAATTGAATGTCTGGAAAACAATAAATTTGACGTTGTCTTTTGCGATTACAATCTTGGCAAAGGTAAAGATGGCCAACAAGTCCTTGAGGAAGCAAAGCATCGTGAGCTACTGAGCTACGACTCCATCTACATGATGTGCACCGCTGAAAATACTTCTGAGATGGTAATGGGCGCCATTGATTACTTGCCAGATGATTATATCTCCAAGCCATTCAATAGGACGGTGATTCATGCCCGCCTAAAGAAACAACTCGAGAAAAAAGAAAATTTAAAAGAAATCTCTAAGGCAATGGCTGACAAGAACCATAAAAAAGCGATCACTTATTGCGATAAATTATTACAAAGCAATCCTCCAAATAGACTAGACCTGTTAAAAATAAAAGGTGAATTACTTACCAAACTCGGCAACTACGGAGTCGCTGCTGATCTTTACGAAGATATTATTGAAGAACGTGATATACCATGGGCTTATCTCTCTCTGGGAAAAGTACGATACTTACAAGATGACTTTGATGAAGCCTTAGAAGTGTTTGAAGGTCTGGTAAAAGAAAACTCATCTAACGTGGCTGCTTATGATTGGTTAGCAAAAACCTATGAAGCACTAGAAGAACTCGATAAAGCACAGGAAATGCTAAATATAGGCGTCATCAAGTCACCCAAATCCTTAATTCGCCAACGTAAGCTCGCACAAGTCGCCTATAAAAATGAAGATCTAGAGACGGCACAATCTGCATTCGAGCACGCAATTAATGTCGGACAACATTCTTGTTACAAACAACCCGATGATTACAACGGTCTCGCCAAAACACTCGTCGACTCAGGTCACGCTGACGATGCTTTCAATGTAGTCGAAAAGATGGCAAAAGATTTTAAAAACGATTCAAACGCAGAAATGGTCGCTGCAATAACAAAAGGAATGGTCCACACTTCTAAAGGTGACAATGAAGCGGCAGAACAATGCTTACAGGGTGCTATGGTGATGTTTAATCAAAACCCACAAGGGCTCTCAACTGATATAGCGCTTGAGCTAACTGATCTCTGTCTATCTGCTGGCAAGGAAGACGACGCCAATGAAATCACCAAAAATCTAGTACGTAATCACCATGACGATAAAAAGCTGATTGAAAGAACCAAGAAAATTTATGCTGATGCAGGCAAATCAGATGCTGGCGATGCATTAATCGATAAAACTACAACAGAAATAGTCGACATAAACAACAAAGGTGCGCATCTATTAAAAGAAGGCAAACTTGAAGAATCTATAGAGCTATTCATGAAAGCCGCACGCGGCATGCCAGATAATACAGTTGTTAATTTAAATGCCGCCTACTCCATCATGATGCAGATGAAGAAAACGGGAAAAATTAAAAAATACAGCTCACGTGTAGAGAGTTATCTGGAGCGTGTTCATAATATCGATCCTGCCAATAAAAAATATCATGAAATGATGGAAATGTTACAACGTCTGAGTAGTAACAATACAAAAGCAAAAGCGGCGTAACCCGGACAGGCCAATGAATGTAGCACCAGAATTTGACTACTCCACACTTTTAGCAAGTTCGATACATGAGGTTAAAAACTCACTTAATATGCTGTTGAATTCAATTGATCAGGTTGTTACAGAATATGATGAAGAGTCCTGCCCTGCGTATAAAATGTTTTCGCAAATTCAATATGAAAGCAAGCGTGTAAATGACGATCTGGTTGAGTTATTAGCAATATATCGTATTCGAAACAACCAATACTCAGCCAATGTAGATGAATACTGCTTGGCAGATTTTCTACATGAAAATATTGGCCAGCATGAGGCAATGATACTAAATCGAAAGATTGATTATACAATTGATTGTAGCGATGCGCTTTATTGGTTCTTTGATCGTGACTTATTAACCGGTGTCATCAGCAACGTCATTAATAATCTTTATAAATACACTAAAGATAAGCTAACTATTTCAGCAAGTAGAAATGAGGAATATATGGTTATCAAAATCATGGATAATGGGCCTGGTTATCCGGAAGACATGCTTATTTCCAGCGATGACCATCAAAAGGCTATTAGCTTCGATCAAGCAAGCACCGGTCTCGGCCTGTATTTTTCTCGTCTCGTCGCAGAGTTACACAAAAATAAAAATCGACATGGCTTTATAAAAACCACCAATGAAGGCATCGATGGCGGCGGTTGTTTTTCCATCTACTTACCATAATTTTTTACGATTAGTTCACATTCTAAACATATAAAAAAGATACGCCTAAAATGCCGACTATCTTACTGTTCTAATTCATGAAAATTAGCTATCTAGTCATAGTTCGCGATAGTTTCAATACACAATTTTCAATGAGATATTTTCAGATCTAACGCTTTAACTAAGGCACTGAATTACATCGAGTTTACGGTAAAAACACCCCGTTTTCGCACAATTACTCCCAACTTATCCACAGGAAATCCGGAACTAGATCACAGGTCATTCCACATCATCTAGTGGTTTAATAAGTGCTTGACCACATTTTATTGTGGTGTTATACATTCATTTACAGTACAAACATCAACAAGTTTCGAGCAGCGATAACATAATCGAAACATATAAAAAATAAAAACTGGAGGGGTAAATGGGGGCAGAAGGTACTGCTAATACAGAGCCGGCTGTTAGCGCTTCGGACGATAGTCTCAATGCTAGCATAGTGGATACGAATACAGATACACATCAACCTGATTATTTGACTGGACAACTCAGTCAATATCATGTGATTCGCCGCAATGGGAAAGTCACTGCATTTGACCTTGGAAAAATCTCCGTTGCCATGACTAAGGCGTTTATCAATGTCGAAGGCGGTACTGCAGCAGCCTCTACCCGTATCCATCAAATCGTAGAATCGTTAACACAGCAAGTCGTCAATGCCCTCACACGACGTATGCCTGATGGCGGCACAGTTCATATTGAAGATATCCAAGATCAGGTAGAACTGTCTCTGATGCGTGCTGGTGAACAAAAAATAGCACGTGCCTATGTCATCTATCGTGAAGAACGCTCCAGAGAGCGTGCCGCTGAAGCTGCTATAAACCCATCTTCACAACAAGAAACGACAACGACACGAATCAATGTCAAACAACTAGATGGTGAAAAAACACCACTTAATGAAACGCGTTTGCGCGCTGTTGTGACTGAAGCCTGTGAAGGTTTTTCTGAAGCTGATGCAGACCTGATAATTCAAGATTCCATTAGTAATTTGTTCGATGGCATGGATGAGGCTGACGTTGGTAATGCATTAGTAATGAGCGCCAGAACTCTGATTGAAAAAGAGCCTGATTACACCTATGTCGCAGCATGTCTATTACTGGATAAAATGCGACAAGAAGCTCTGACTTTCATTGAAGGCACGATGACTCAAGCGACTCATCATGAAATGAGTGAACAATATGGATCTTATTTCAAGAAATACATCAGTACTGGTTCTGATTTGGAGCTGCTTGATCATGAATTAACCAAATATGATCTGGATCGATTAGGCGATGCTATTCAGCCTGATCGTGATCGTCAATTTACTTACCTTGGATTACAAACACTCTACGATCGTTATTTTATTCACTCTGATGAATTTCGTTTTGAATTGCCTCAGGCATTTTTTATGCGCGTTGCTATGGGTCTGGCCATCAATGAACTAGATCGTGAGGGACGTGCTATAGAATTCTATGAACTCTTATCATCTTTCGATTTTATGAGTTCAACCCCTACCCTATTTAATTCTGGAACCTGCCGACCACAACTCTCTAGCTGTTATTTGACAACAGTTCCTGATGATCTCGACGGTATTTTCTCCGCTATAAAAGATGACGCTATGCTATCTAAATTTGCCGGTGGTTTGGGCAATGACTGGACTCCTGTTCGTGCATTAGGCGCACATATCAAAGGAACAAATGGTAAATCTCAGGGTGTAGTGCCCTTCCTGAAAGTGGCTAACGATACTGCTGTAGCCGTTAATCAAGGCGGCAAACGTAAAGGCGCTATGTGTGCCTATCTTGAAACCTGGCATATGGATATTGAAGAGTTTCTGGATTTACGTAAGAACACTGGTGATGAGCGTCGTCGCACGCATGACATGAATACGGCTAACTGGATTCCTGATCTATTCATGAAACGTGTTGCTGAAGAAGCTGAATGGACATTATTTTCGCCGCATGACACACCAGAACTACATGACCTCTACGGCATTGAGTTTGAAGAGCGCTATGTTGAGTATGAACAAGAAGTAGCAGCCGGCAACATTAGTAATTTTAAAACTATTCCAGCCCTAGATTTATGGCGCAAGATGCTATCGATGTTATTTGAAACTGGTCATCCATGGATTACATTCAAAGACCCTTGCAATATTCGCTCACCACAACCTCATGTGGGTGTCGTGCATTCATCGAATCTATGTACAGAGATCACGCTTAACACTTCAGAGGATGAAATAGCAGTTTGTAATCTAGGTTCGGTTAATCTGCCACAACACGTCGACGAGAATGGTCTCAATATAGAAAAACTTGAAAAGACCATTAAGACAGCAATGCGAATGTTAGATAACGTAATTGATTACAACTATTACAGTGTGCTTAAAGCAAGACGTTCCAACCTGCGGCACAGACCTGTAGGCCTTGGAATTATGGGGTTTCAGGATGCTTTGTATAAACAACGTTTATCTTATACCTCTGATGAAGCGATTAATTTTGCTGACACAAGTATGGAAGCCGTTAGTTATTATGCTATCAAGGCATCTACTGATTTGGCTGAAGAACGTGGATCTTATTCAAGCTATAGCGGTTCGCTTTGGAGCCAAGGTATCTTACCAATAGATTCTATGCAGCGTTTAGCCGATGTTCGTGGTGATTACCTGCAAGCAAACTTTGAACAATCCTTAAACTGGGATGAATTACGCGAACGCGTGATGAAGGTCGGTATGCGTAACTCAAACTGCATGGCTATTGCACCCACAGCAACCATTTCAAATATATGTGGCGTTAGTCAATCCATAGAACCTACTTACCAAAACCTGTTTGTTAAATCCAACTTATCTGGTGAGTTTACTGTAGTTAATCCTTATCTTGCTCAGGATTTGAAAGAGCGTGGTATTTGGGATGACGTAATGGTGAACGATCTCAAGTATTTTGATGGCAGTGTACAAGAAATTGATCGAATCCCGAATGATTTGAAAGAAATTTACGCAACCGCATTTGAAGTCGATTCTCGCTGGTTGGTCGAAGCCGCTTCGAGACGCCAAAAATGGATCGACCAAGGTCAATCATTGAACCTTTACATGGCCGAACCTAGTGGCAAAAAACTAGACAACCTCTACAAACTTGCATGGGTACGTGGCCTTAAAACCACATACTACTTGCGTTCTCTTGGCGCAACGCATATGGAAAAGACGACCAGTAATAGTTCTGAAAACCAGAGCACACCCATTGAAGAACCAAAGGTCTGCTCTATTCTCGACCCGGATTGCGAAGCATGTCAGTAATCGTAAATATAATAATTAATGAGGTAAACCTATAAATGTTGGACTGGAACGACCCACTAGCTAAGCCGGCAGTCAACACCGATGCGGTAGAACCTGCAATTGTCGAACAGACATTAAACAATCCGGTTCCTGAAAATGCTAACAACACAACTGAACCAGTTTCTACGCTGAGCAAGCTTGCGCCTGTTAACCCGGAAGATAAACGTGTCATTAATGGGCAAACAGACATTAATCAATTAGCGCCTTTTAAATACCCTTGGGCTTGGAATTTTTTTCTGAATGCCAATAAGAATCATTGGACGCCACTTGATATCAATATGGCACAAGATGTAACTGATTATAGGCATAAGCTAACTCTTGAAGAAAAGCATGTTTATGAAAACGTACTGTCTTATCTAACGACCTCTGACATTCTAGCCATGCGCAATATTGGTTTGGCTGTCATGGAGAAAATGTCTGCGCCCGAATTGCAAATTTATCAGGCTAGACAAGTTTATGAAGAGGCATTGCACACATGGACCTATCAACATTGCATAGAGACGATCGGATTGGATCAAAGCGAGATTTATAATCGTTACCGTGTGGTCCCTGAGATACATCAAAAAATCTCTGTTGCCAATCGCCGTCTAAGTTCAGTATTACGATCAGACATTGATTTACGCGACAGAGATGAATTACATAATTTCGTAATTGCCTATATGTTCTTTGCTGGTATTTTTGAAGGTTGTTGGTTTTATAACGGTTTCAGCCCTATTTTTGCCTTGCAACGCCGTGGACTCATGAAAGGTACCGCAGAACAATTGCAGTACATCATGCGCGATGAAGTCATGCATGCTGCATTTGGCATTCGTGTCGTCAAACAAATCATTCAAGAAGAAAACTTGACGCTAGATCAAAATGCAATACGTGAAATGTGGGATGAGTCATATGAAGCAGAAAAAGCCTACACCAGTTACATCCTGAAAGATCCGATACTGGGTTATTCAGCAGACACCCATATTGGTCAATTTCAGTACATTGCCAATAGGCGAGCCAATCAACTTGGCCTGAGCGAAGAACCTTTCCCTGGTGCAGAATCAACCCTGCCCTGGCTAGACGAACAAGCCAACATGAGAAAAGAAAAGAATTTCTTTGAAACGCGTGTTACCGAATATCAAACCGGGGGCGCATTAAATTGGGATTAAAAGTTTACCGTGACCGCCTTAGCGGGATCAGCCGAGATGGATGCTCGGCTATTGCCTGGTATCTCCAGCCTCTTCCGGATACCAGGCCTTCTTATTCAGTAAGCAAACCAGTTGGATAAAGGTTTGTATTAATTAAATATGATTTAACAACACAAACTGACATGGAAAAAATAATGCAAGAAGCTATGAAACAAGTTGCTGTTGAAGAAAAGGAAAGTACTAGCCTGATGGATTGTTATCGTATTGCGCTTGATTTCGGTATGCCTGCGGCACTCAAGGCTTATGAAAAACTGGCACTTGAACCCGTACCTGAGAATACAGGTTCAAGCATTAATACCGACTAATAGCTTATCCTTCAATCTTGAATTTGGCTACATGGTCTTGTAGGTCTGAGGCCAATCTAGCCAGTTCATCACTAGCGCTCGAAGTTTGCTGTGAACCCGCTGCAGTTTCTTGAGAAACTTCACTAATATTTACTATATTACGATTAATTTCTTCAGCCGTTGAGCTCTGTTGTTCTGCAGCACTGGCTATTTGCATATTCATGCTCTTGATATTATCAACAACACCTGTGATAGCTTGGAGCGCCTCACCTGCTTTAGCAGCTTGTTCAACACTCTCTACTGCTTTGGTACGACCCGCCTCCATAACACTCACAGCTTGATTCGCACCGTTTTGTAATTTCTCAATCATATCGTTGATTTCACGTGTCGATTGTTGCGTACGACTTGCCAATGTTCTTACTTCATCGGCGACGACAGCAAAACCACGTCCCTGCTCACCTGCGCGCGCTGCTTCTATTGCCGCGTTTAATGCAAGCAAGTTGGTTTGTTCTGCAATATCTCTTATAACATCAAGCACAGCACCAATACTGATACTATCACCTTTCAGGTTTTCAATTACTTCTGAGGTACGTTCAACTTCAGAAGCAAGGTTGTTTATAGTTTCGACAGTAGTATTAACAACACCGCTACCATCTTTAGCGCGCTCATCTGCATCTGTTGCAGCTGTCGCCGCATTTGCTGCGTTTTTAGATACTTCTGAAACCGTTGCTGACATCTCGTTCATCGCCGTTGCGACTTGCTCAATTTCACCCTGTTGGCGCATAACACCACTATTTGCCTGTTCAGTTATTGCCGATAACTCTTCAGCTGCTGCGGCTAGCTGTACCGAACTACCTAACATTTCTTTAACTAAAGACATAAAACCCTTGCGAGCTTCAGAATACTCCCAACACATCCAGGCAAATTCATCCTTTCCGGATATACTGACTTTATGGGTCAGATTCCCTTGAGACATTGCATGTAATCCATGCACAATTAATTCGGCACGTTTACCATTCAATGAACCCAAATAATGGGCGACACCCAGTATTATCAACACTAAAGCAAAACATAATGCCGATGTTGCTTTAACACCAAGGGCTCCAAAATATATAGCGGATTGCACACCAATCAATCCAACGCAAACAACCCCGGTAAATAAATAGAATTGTTTGGTAATATTAAAATTTGTAATCAACTTTTCCATCAACCTACTCCAATTTACATCAAATAAGTAATTATAAAATTATCTGTTTTTTGTAAAAAACAAATTTTTAGCTTATCTCCTAACTGATTATTTCGGCAAAATTAACTAAATCTTTAAGTAAATCTGCATTATTATTTGAATTAATTAGGCATAAAAACGGAACCGATGCTGAGTTCCTATAGAAATGTAGCTGAAGTTGATGTTTTCTAGATGGGAATAAACCGAAATGCTTTTTAGAATTTAAAATAGATTAATCAGTTGCTGAGAATCCCCCTTATCAAGCAAATGTATGTCTCCGTGAAAACCAGCGGTAAGCTGTTGAAATCCTTTATCTAAAGTATTATTTTTGATGCACTCTTCTACTCGTTTTTTTGTTTGCTTCATGGCTTTGGCTTTAACCAATATCAGACTATTCGCACTCAGTTTTGTAGCTAACCACAGGGCTATTGAGTCAGATGTAAAATCCCAGCTTGCTGGTATTTCTGATTCGTCTTTGAGCAAAACTGTGGGCAACCATAGTAGTAATGCGCTTTTGCCTATACTTGATGATAGAGATTCAACATCTTCCACAATATGAAGGTTTTTATTACGCCCTGCTAAGTAGTAACCATATTGAGACATTGCTAACAATGCCAATCTGTGTGCCGTCTGATCATCGAGACCCAACGAAACTTGTGTCTCTCTAACCTTGTCTGCAAATTCGCCCCCTCCGGGAACAAAAATAATATTGCTCATTGCTGCCAGTGAATGAGCCGTAGTTAACCAGTCATCCAGTTCACTACACCGCATTAAACTACCGCCTAGCTTTATTACGGTTAAGGTCAATTGGTTTTTTCCTGCTCAAATAATTTCAACATAGCTGCAGCCTTGTCAAAGCACTCTTTATATTCAGCATCAACCTCAGAATCCCAAACAATACCGCCACCTGCATTGAAAAAAAGCTGGTCATTATGTTCTATCAAAGTTCTTATACAAATATTGCTATCCATGTTTCCATCGAAACCAAGATAAAAAATGGAACCGCAATAAATTGAACGCCGATGAGGTTCCAATTCTTCAATAATTTCCATTGATCTGTACTTAGGCGCCCCTGTTATCGAACCACCAGGGAAGCACCCACGCATTAAATCAACTGAACTTTTGCCCTCGTCTAACCGCCCGGTAATTGTACTGACAAGGTGATGAACTGTTGCATAGGTTTCCAAAGCAAATAATTTTGGAACGACAACAGATCCTGGTTCACAAACTTTACTAATGTCATTTCTTAATAAATCAACAATCATTAAATTTTCAGCACGATCTTTTTCGCTTTCAAGTAAACATACAGCAAGCTCTTTATCTTCATAAGCAAACACAGAACGGTGTTTTGTGCCTTTTATCGGTTTAGTTTCAACCTGATTATCTGTCACTCTTAAGAAACGTTCTGGAGATGAACTTAATACTGTACCAGAGGGTAAATTTAGATAAGCAGCATAGGGAGCTGGGTTAATATCTCGCAAATTTAAATACGCTGACCAACTATCACCTTCGAAACCTGCAGAGAATCGTTGCGATAGATTCACCTGATAGCAATCGCCATCTCGTATATATTTTTTAACTTTATCAAATGCAATCCCATATTGTTCTCTTGTTATATCTGACTTAACCTCAGAGGTTATACGGTAGCCTTTTACTTCTTCACTAGGTGCTGTTAAAAACAATTCCTGTAATTCTTGCCATTGTGATTCAGTTTTTTCATAGCGACAAAAGCTGGCCAACCATACACGTCGCAGATGGTGATCTATGATCAGCGACCAATCATAAATACCCACTGCCATTTCTGGCATATTGATATCCTGTTTTGATATTTTTGGCAATATTTCCAACCTACGACCCAAATCATAGGCTAAATAACCTACAGCACCGCCACAAAATGGTAGGCCACTAAGGTTGCTACCTTTTTCACCGAGATACTGTTTCAATAGCAATAAGGGATCTTCAGTAGACGTTTTCTCATTACCATTGTCATTGATGTGCGTAATATCGCCATACGTTTCAAGTGTGACCGCAGGACGTGAAACAATAATATCGTAGCGCCCCATATCAATCTTTGGATATCCGCTATCAAAAAACATACTCCATGGTTCTTCTGCTACCAAAGAAAATAATTCTGCTGTATTTCGTTGGTATGGTAATTCGGAAACTTTCATTGTGCTACAGATAGCCGGTTTAATTGTGCTAATGCTACCGCTGGCGCACAGGTATTACACAGATGTAATAATTTCGAATCACTCACACACAGTTCACCAAACTCGATATAAGGAATATTCAATCTTTGTGCGATCTTCTTGACTAAAAAGCGACCAACTCCTGCCCCCACTATCTTTTGATCTTCAGCGTTTATGTTTGATAACACTCTAAGCACGGCTTTGGTTAGTAACTGTATTTGAACCTCTTCAAAATATTGCGCTAGCTTATTCCAACAAGTATCACGAGTCTTAAAATTTCCTGCATCTGTTCCCAACATTCTGGCAAGACGCCGAACGCTACTTACAAAATCTTTTTCACCACCATCTGCAGTTTCCATCAAGTCATCATGCTCATCGATATAACCTAGAACTCTATAGACATCTGCTGTATTTGAAAAATATTCTGCTGCTACATTTTGCCATTCACCTGCAAAAGGAACCTGATTCGCTAAAGTCATTAGTGGTGTCCTAATGACTCCTGTATAAAGCAATTCGTCAAATCGTAATCGACTTTGATCATCAACACCTCGGGTAGTGACATGACTACTTGAAAACGGAATGATATCAGCCGTTGTGCTGCCAATATCTACAAACAGGCCTGACTCAAGCTTTGAAGCGACATAAGTTGCGCTGGCATGCCAATTTGACGAGGCTAGTTGATCGATTTTTTTATGCGCATTACTTAAGCTTAATATTCCTCCATCTGTAGCATATAAACTTATGTTTTTCCCTAGTGTTTTTTCACACAGATTCATTAACGCCTTCATGCCAGACTCTCTATCGTTGAATATATCAACTAACTCTGCAGTCATTGTTAATGCATGCGATTGTGCTCCACTTGGCAGCCGCTCCATTGTTTTAGGAAGCGCAATTTCAAGTTCATCTAGGCCTTTCCAAAGAGGTGTTGCAATTTGTTCTACTAACTCCACCCTTCCGGAAGCATTTATACTAGCAACTTTAAGGTGCGCACCACCGATGTCCCAACCTATGTGATTTGAATCTTTCATATAATTTTTAAATATTAACTCTAACGGGTACTGCAACTGTGAGGTCAATGTTAGGTAATTCTTTTTGCAAAAATGTATCTGCTATTTTTTTTGTGATATTAAAGCCTAATGATTTAGTTAACCCTACATACGCAGTTGTAAACCGAGGATTGATCTCCAACACAAATAACTCGCCATTCACCTCAATCATATCTACGCCGATATAACCGGCAAAACCTGATATTTTTGATATTATTTTAATTGCTATGGTTATCATTTCATCTTTTAAAAACAAGCATTCATTTACACCTATTGCAACCAAACTGACATCTTCATTTTTGATATTGATATATTGCTCATTACAAGCCAACAATCGAACTTCATCACCATATACCAGTAGTGACATGCTCATGTGTCGTCCTATTATAAAAGGCTGTATCACAAAATTATTATTTTTCTTTTCTGCAGAAACTTCAGCCAATCTTTTTTTATTATTAATAAAATAACAAGACTCTCCACCAACACCATCATTTGGTTTTATAATCCAGCCTGTATCACTTACAGGAACCTCCTCATCTAACAGCCTAGTATCAACAATATTAATATTTGCCTCAGCAAGCAACTGGCACGTCAGCAATTTACTTGAAGCAATTCTTATCGCTGCAGGACTTGATCCTATAAAGACACTTCCTTCTCTAATAAATATTTCAGCAAACCGGGCTAAACAATCATCTGTCTCAGGGGCGATTAACCACGAGATATCTGACCTACTGATGCAATCATGAACTTCATTCTCCAGTGAGTCCCGAATAATATATTGCTTAACATTATGTTCGCATGATTCAATTCTTTTATCTCTGGTTAAAGCTATATCAGAATACCCTGCTTCAATTAACTCAAAAACTAATGTTTGCAGCATCATCTCACCTTCCCTGATTAATGTTTTTGGTAAGGCTTGCCCAGATAATCCACCTCCTGTGATAAACTCAAGTAAAAAATGACGCATTAGTATTATGTTAATAATTCCAGTTATTGATCTAAGTCACGGTTTGGTTGTGCATGCAAAACAAGGCGATAGAAAAAACTACCAACCTGTTACTTCTGTCATATCATCAAGTTCTAAACCAGAATCTGTCCTGTCTGCTTATCTCAAATTATACCCTTTCAAGATAATTTATATTGCTGATCTTGATGCTATTCAAGGTACTGGCAATCAGAATGCAATTATAAAAGAACTCTCATTGAGATATGGTCAATGTGAGTTTTGGGTAGATGCAGGTATGGAGGCAGTGTTGGATGACCAGCATTATTTTAAAAGTATAAATGTAAGGTTAATTTTAGGTTCAGAAAATAAAATACCAATCGAATTACTGTCTAACATTTTTAATAAGAATCCGGATATTTTATTATCTCTTGATTTTAGTGAGTCTGGATTGCTGGATAATCCTTATTTATTCAATGAATCTAATGTATGGCCAAGACAGATTATCGCAATGATGCTACATAGGGTCGGCTTAAATAAAGGTATTGATATATCGTGCCTAAATAAGGTTTTAAAGCATGCTAAAGATAAAGATACTTTTGCTGCTGGAGGAGTACAGAACCTGAAAGACCTTTATCAATTGAGTAAAATGGGTGTTAAAGGAGCATTACTTGCTTCTGCACTGCACAACGGTTCAATTACACAAGATGATTTACATTTAATTGCTGAACAATAAATTACATTCAAAATACCTACTCTGCAGGCAGGAAACTACTTCGCTTCAAATTCAGATTGACGATATACTCTATATAATACGTTTCAACTTGGTACTTAGTTGGTAGAAATACTCAGGATAAATCACTGGCACAAGGTTCCATTTATATAGGCATTAAAACTGTCATGAGATCGATCATTATAATATCAATGTTTTCAGTCCTGCTGAAAGGAAGGGTGTTATTTTGAAATATCGCCCATCTTCTTTAACTGTTGCATCATTTTTTCAATACTTAGTAGTCCTGTTATTACTTACCCTAATGCCTGCTATTTGTTTCACTCCGGGGCAGCTCCCTTTAAAAGTAGGCATCTACGACAACCCTCCTTTTGTCTTTATGGATGACAATGGAATTCCCAGAGGATTCGATATAGAAATGCTCAATGATGTTGCTGCTCAGGAAGGTTGGTCACTTGAGTATGTATTTGATGAATGGTCTGTTTTATTGGACAAGACTCGCATGGGAGAAATAGATCTACTGATGGGCATAGCCTATACAGAAGAAAGAGATAAATTCCTGGATTTTGGCGATGTTGAGTTTTTCTCTACGTGGGGAGCCGTTTCGGTCCTCGCTGAATCAAACGTACAGGACATCAGCGATTTAGATAATAAGCCTGTTGCTGTACTTAAAAATGATAAAATTGCTGAAGACTTTAAGGAACATTGCTTACACGTAGGCACACACCCTGTCTTCCTTGAAGTGAATACCTATGCGGAAGCCTTCAAATTAATAGAATCCGGCGAAGTATTAGCAGGAATAAGCAGCAACATCTACGCATTGCGCCATGCCAGACACTTTAATGCTCAGTTGGCACCGATTGAATTTGCTCCAACTCTCAGCACCTTAGCTTTTCCAGTGGGTAGACATAAGGATATCTCAAAAACTATTAGCAACCGTGTCTGGCGTCTCAAAAGAGATAAATCCTCAATATACTATCGATTATATGATCGATGGTTTAGTGGAGAAAAATTGATCGGACTAACTCATGACGAACATGCATGGATTAAAAAGCACCCTGTAATTCGACTTGCTCTAATGTCAGATAATCCCCCATATCATTTTATTGATGGTAACGGAAATTTTTCCGGTCTGGCCGCTGACTTTTTTGAGCTTTTCAAAAATGACCTAGATGTAAATATAGAAGTGGTTCACGCTGAAAGCCAAAAAGAAATACTGGAAATGCTCGCTAACAAAGAAATTGATGTCATACCTACTCTAAGTCCGCTTCCTGAGCATGAGGAGTATATGAAGTTTTCTAATGACTTTCTTCGATATAGTTATGCCATCGTAGCACGTAGTGGAGACACAACTATAAAAAATGAGACAGATCTCTCTGGCAAAAGAGTTGTTCTCTTAAAAGATTTTGCAGCCAATGAGGCCTTACTCAGAAGACATCCAGATTTAAATTATTCATATGCAGATACTCCATTCGAAGCACTTCTTCTGATTACCCAGGGTAAGGCTGATGCAACCGTATTTTTACATGCGGCTTCAGTTGATTTGATAAATCGTAATGAGATATTTAATCTTGAAATAAAAACTGTTTTACCTTGGGGAGGAGGCAAAGGTAGCATTGGGGTCAGAAAAGATTGGCCTGAATTCGTTTCAATTTTAAATAAAGAGTTAAAAGCAACTCCTGAGAATAAAAAAACAAACATCTTCAATAAATGGGTTTATCCCGAACGTCGGATATTGGATATTAAGCGGATTGTTCTTACTGAAGAAGAAAAAGTCTGGCTTAGAAAATATGGTGAAATAACGCTTGGATACACCCCAAATATTGAACCCCTAATTGTTGTTGCAGAAGATGGAAACCACTCTGGAATTCTCGTCGATATCTACGATGAACTTGAAAAACTCACGGGTTTAAAGGTAAAAATTAAAAGCGATAACTGGCCCTCAACAATTGAGAAAGCAAAACTAGGAAAAATCAGTGGGCTTCTAGCCTCGCCACCCGCTTTGGCAAAATCGATTGACTTGCCTTTTTCTACTGCCATTGTCAAAGGAACGCCCGCAATCTTCGCAAGGACAGACGCTCCATTCGAGATAAACAACACCGATGACTTAGTTGGGAAAAGAATTGCTGTACACAAAGGTATCGATATTATTGAAAAAACCTTGGCTAAGTACAAAGACAAGATTGAGGTTATCGAAACGGAATCTGCACAAGAAATGATGACACTTGTACTTCGAGGAAGAGCAGATATCGCCTTTGGACTCAGTTATCATAATTACCTCATTGGAAAGCACTTTCTTGTTGATATTCAACCAGTCTACTTCTTGAAACAATATAGTGCCGTTGGGGTTGCATCCATCAGTAGTGAGTCATCAGAGTTGATCTCCATAATGAATAAAGCACTTGCGGCTATTGATCAAGCCAAGGTCAATGCCACTGTCCAAACTTGGACACGATTAAAAGAAAAGGAAAAAACAGCACCGATTGTGCTCACTGCAAAAGATAAGGCATGGCTTCAATCCTATCCGAACCTCGCACAACTAGCATTTAGAATCAGGCAGCAGGTACAATTGAGTGCCCAGGAACATAAATGGTTGTCATCTAGACTCAGGGTTCCTATACAAGTGGGCGATTACCCTCCTTTCCACTTTGTCGCAGATGACACACCTCAAGGTATATCTATCGATTATGTGCGAGTCATGTGTATGGCTCACGACCTTGAATGTGATTTTGCACAGGGCTTAACTACGTCAGAATCAATTGACTCTATGCAAAGCCCTGGCGGAATTGCTATCCAACCGGGTTGGCAGTTAAATTCTGAGCGTAATGAACTGGCGAGCTTTACCCAACCCTATGTCGCCTCTCCATTTGTTATATTCCAAAGACAAGATAGTGACCGAATATTACATATGGAGGATCTTCTAGGTAAGCGTGTGGTAGTGGAGAAAAATTATGCTATCCATGAGTTATTGAGAAAGCGTTTTCCCAACTTACAACTAATAGAAACAGACTTTACCACTGAAGCACTTAAGACATTGGCCGCAGGACAAGCCGATGCGTATGTTAGCAACCTGATGGCTGGTCATTATTTGAGCTTGGAATTAGGTTTACCAAATATCGTGGTTGCAGCACCAGCACCCTTTAAACCTAATAATTTATCGATTGCTGTGCGTAAGGATTGGCCTGAATTAGCATCAATCATTGATAAAAGTATTATCGCAATGACTGCGGATGAACATAAAAATATTCGCAACCGCTGGCTAACTGTAGATTTTCAACAAAAAACTGACTACTCGCTAGTGTGGAAAACTGCTCTAGTATTCCTGATTATCCTCGCAATAGTGTTGGCATGGGTTCAGGTCATGCGACGACAGACCGTAGCATTATCCGAAAGTGAAGCACGCCTCAGAAAGGCAAGAGATGATGCGGATGCTGCCAACCGCGCCAAGAGTACTTTTCTGGCTAATATGTCTCATGAATTGCGAACACCATTAAACGCAATCCTTGGTTTCTCCGAGATGCTCAGCCGTGATGCAGAAATAACAGGTAATAAAAAAGAGAAAATCACCATCATCAATCACAGTGGCGAACACTTGCTTGAAATGATCAATGACGTATTGGATCTATCAAAAATTGAGGCCGGTCGAATAGAACTTGAACCTCAAGCCTTCGAATTACCACGAATGCTACAAGATATTGGACTAATGTTTGAGGCTCGTGCTGAAAATGCAGGACTGCGCTTCTATCTGGATCGCGATTCTTCACTTCCGCCATATATAACATCAGATGTTAGTAAGTTACGCCAAATTTTATTCAATCTACTCGGCAATGCAGTGAAATTCACCACTGAAGGTAGCATTACTCTGCGAATCAAGACTGAAGTTATAAAAGACAATTCGAGTATGGTCACACTACATCTCGAGGTAAAGGATACAGGCCCAGGCATATCACCGGAGCAGATGGAGCGAATTTTCGAGCCTTTTGTTCAGGCAAAACGATTTAAAACTAATACTAAAGGAACGGGGCTTGGCTTAGCCATCAGTAAATCATTTGTTGAATTACTTGGGGGCGAAATTAGTGCAGAAAGTGAGATCGGCAAGGGATCGTTATTTCAAGTCAATATACCAGTAGAACTAGCCGAGGCAGCGGAAGTTGTTGATCTAAAAGCAATCAGACGAGCTGTTCTTGGATTAGAGCCCGATCAACCCACATGGCGAATACTCGTGGTGGAAGATAGTGCAGAAAATCGACTATTGCTTAGTAGTATATTACACCAAGCAGGCTTTGAAATAAGGGAAGCTGAAAATGGAAAAGAGGCAGTTACACTATTCCAAGAATGGCAACCCCACTTTATCTGGATGGATATGCGTATGCCCGTAATGGATGGCTACAAAGCCACTGCGACAATAAGAGAACTACCAGGGGGAGATGCTGTTAAAATAGTTGCTATTACTGCAAGCGCCTTCAAAGAACAACGGAAAAACATTATTGAGGCGGGTTGCAATGACGTCGTTCACAAACCCGTTCAGAGTTACGAAATTTTCGAATCCATGACCCAGCAATTGGGGGCACGCTATATCTATGAGGATCAGAATCAGGCAACTATATCAGAGCCCGCTACCCTTACTGCTGAGATGATAGCTGGATTACCTACATACTTAAGAGAAGCATTGAGGCAACCAGCTCAATACTTGGATGCTTCTGCAACTAATCAAGTCGTCGAACGTATTCGTAGTAACCATCCTGAAGCCGCTGATGGACTACAATTACTAGTAGAGGAATTTAGTTTTGATCAAATAATGAAGCTGCTGAACGAGAGTGACCGCATTCATCATTGAGCTACCAATAAGCTGATAATTGTGAAAAACTATGACAAATAGAAAGCAGTAACCAATGATACAAGCTATATACCGAGAGGAACTAAAATGAGTAATCGTGGTGAAGTAATGATTGTTGACGATACTCCCGCTAATCTACAATTGTTGGCTGGTCTGTTGGAGGACGAAGGTTACATGGTACGTCCAACTCGAGTACCTGAAATGGCAATTGAGTCAGCCCTAGCTAACCCTCCGAACCTTATCTTGCTAGATATAATGATGCCTGGCATGGATGGTTTCGAAGTGTGTCGACAATTAAAACAAAATGAGAGCACAGCAAATGTACCCATCATTTTCATTACTGCGCTTCAAGAATCACAAGATAGATTGCGCGGATTTGAGGTCGGTGGCGTAGACTTTATCACCAAGCCTATAAGACGCGGCGATGTGTTGGCTCGAGTTTCTGCTCAACTCGTGCTATATCAAATGGGTGAAAGCCGCAAGGAAACTGTTGGCTTACGTAACAAGGAATTACAAGAGAATGAAAGCAAATATAGAACAGTCTATGAGGCATCTGACGACGCTATCTTACTACTCAATAACAATACTTGTTTTGACTGCAACTCATCCGCCCTGAAAATGTTTGCTTATAAGTCTCCTGAAGAAATCATAGGCACTCAGCTCAGCGACTTCTCCCCCACCGCACAGCCAGATGGAAGAAATTCAGAACAAGTTGCAAATGAAATGATTGAGTTAGCTTATCAAAATAATACTCACTCATTTGAATGGCTTTACCGTCGTTCTACAGGAGAAAATTTTCCTGCAGAAATACTACTAACGCGTATTTCATTGAGTGGGCAAGATGTAATTCAAGCTACTGTGTGGGATATTAGCAAACGAAAACAGATTGAATTCGCATTAAAGAAGAGTGAGGAAAGACTGCAGGTTATTGGTGCTGGCACACCGGACAATGCGAGCATCGTTGAAGATGATACAGAGCCTTCTCTTGAAAACACGCCTGACAAGAACCGTCTTCTTCACTGAAATTGATTCAATATTTTTTCAGTGTCTATTTTATGCTTTCGCATTAACTGAATAAATTTGCTTCCAGGTAATTCGTCGCTTCGTACTCCTGTCCTCTCGCGAAATACTATCCATCCATGGATATAAAAATGCCCCGGTTATTACTAACCGGGGCATCTATTTATTTGCTGAATACTAATTCAGCAACACTATCGCTTTTTAGAGAAAAATTAAGCGTGTGCTGCAAATGGATGTTCAGCTGAACCTTTCTTACTAACTACTTCTGCAGCTTTAGGCTCACGAGCTACCGCACGTTTGATCGAAAGCTTGGTTGCTTCGTAGTTATAATCTTGAATCTTGGCATCATCATCAGCTAACCAATGAATGAATACACCTACTGACACAAAGATATCGTCTGCTTCATCAGCAGGGATAGTACCGTCTTCAACACAATCCATAACCGCCATAGCGACACCACGTTGTGCAGGACCAAACATCTGTACAGCTTGCTTTGAGCCTTTAATGGTTACTTTGTTGAAAAGAATAGTATTAGGTTTACATGCCAAATTTGGCGCTACAACTGCCAATAAGGTACTGAAACCATCTTTGTTGTTGGTCAATGCATTTGCGAACGCTGATTCAGCTGCGCTACCACGTGGTCCCATCATTAAATCAATATGTGCAACTTCATTACCGTCACCCACTAACGCTTCACCAATTAATACTCTATCAATGACTGCCATTTTTTTATCTCCTCCAGTTAGAAAGCCACATAATTTTGCTAATATAGACATCGCCGCCTTCCTATTTTTATATATTTAAAATAAACAAGGGATATTTCCCCTACCCAGTATAACTAGCAAAAAGAACAGTCTTTTTACTCGTATTTGTTGTAAATTCTCTATCTTATATCTCTTATTGTATGGTCAAATTAAAAACTAAAAGACTTGCCGCAGTTAAATCAGCACTCGTTCCTGGATTATAGTTTTTAGTTTTTAGTTCCTCGTCGAAACTCTGTAACAGTCCAATATTATTTTCAGGTTCGCTAGAATTATTGAAACTTTCAGCAATGACCTTACTTTTTATTTTTATTTTCTCAGCTTTCTCTAGACCAAATTTTCGTTCTATGTGTGAATCTGTCATCGTCGACATGAAATTCAAATAACATGAAACGGTCGACCATTTTACACTATTCCAACGTTTCTCAAAGTTTTTAATGACGACCAGACCTATGTCAAATATTTCACGAAAGTTATTCGCATATTGCAACGCAACAGAATCTCGGTGACTAGCTAGTTCCATTGCTTCAAGTAACGTACAATCGGGCTTCTTTTTTACATCATGTGAATCTACGTTACCCAAACCTCCAGGTTTTGCTAACTTTATAGCCTCAAATACCTGTTCTGTATCATTTTTTGTTATTGAACTTAAAGTGTTTTCTAAGTTTTTATGCAGCTCAATACTATCTTTGAACCCAGGTTCAGCTGCCATAATTATTGGTGCAAAAAGCAATAACATGCCTAAGTTGGTATTACATCCAACTGCATCATGCGTTGCACAAACACTATCCAATACTCGTTGACCTAATCTACTGTCCCCTGCACAGAGTAATGGGACAGAAACCCTAGCACTCTTCTGAAAATCAAGGACAGTCATATCATGCCCATTGGCATAGAAACTAACATTACCCGGTTTGAATGCTTCCAATTCTCCGACAAAACTTGCCATAACTGCGTTTTCTAACGCTTTTCTATTCATGCTCAGTTTAACTCAGAACAAGCTTGTAAGTGATTGTTCTTAGATATGTGTTTTACAAACGAATCGATTAAACATGATGCTATATTGAAGTCCACCACACCTTGCAAACCATACCAAGCAGGTATGCTGTTCACTTCAATGATATAGAATTGACCATTTTTATCTTGCATGAGATCGACTCCAGCATAATCGATGTCTAAAACCTTACACGCCGATTCTGCCAAGCCTGCAATCATTTTATCCATAACTAATGGTTCACATAGCGCCCCTTGTGCACGATTAGTCACCCACTCTTGTCCTCGACGCAACATTGCCGCTTTTGCAACACCATCAATAACCAAAACCCGTATATCTGTATACTCATCATTTTGTCGTTCAATAAACCGCTGCAAATAATATATGCCAGCGAATTTTTCATCGTGAACTAATCCTGTTTTCTTATTCACTAGATGAATCCCAATTCCTTGTGACCCAAACAATGGTTTTAATATTAATTGTCCGCCATTTGATGTTTCTTTTTCAAGTATTGAACTCGCATGTTCTGGCGTTTCACATATCCATGTAGTCGGTGTTGGTATACCAGCTCGACTTAGTAACAAACTGGTAAGCGGTTTATCCACCGTTCGTTCTATTGCCCGTGGCGCGTTGTAAACCGTAACTCCAGTCATATATAGTGCATGCAAAATATCCAAACGAAATATCACTTGTTCTAAACTGCCGCCAGGCACTCCTCTCACAAAAACACCGAGAGGTTGTGTATCAAATCCTGGGAAGCTGATTTCATTGCCCTCTCCATTTATTTCAATAATGCAATCCGTTAGGGAAACATATTGACTCTCAAAACCATGTTCTTTAAGCGACGTCGTTAATTGCCTGCCATGCCACCCTGGATCATCAGTAATTATGGCAATTTTTTTTTGTAATGCTTTCACCTGGTTTAATTGAATGATTTATCCAGTAAATCCAGATCAATCTTTCCGGCATGAAAAGTATGTCCTGTCGTTAAAGAACTCACAGCAACTTGTGCCGGACTAAATAACATTGGATCTATCTTATAAAAATCATAGCCAACATCTTTGAAAATTTCACCAAATGGTCGACCATAGTCATTTGAGGAGCTACTTGGTAATTTATTAGCTAAATCTCTAGCATCATCATCGCTGGCCTCAACAAATAACTGTATTTGACCAGCAAATAAAATTGAATCATTAGTCCTGCTCATGGCTGTTAAAAAATCTTTTGATGGTGGACATACAGGAGCACTTCCAGCACCGTCAACAATACTTTCTAATGGAAAATGTAGTGCATGTGCCTTATGTAGTGCTGTCTCTAATACTCTACCAACGACCTGTACTGAGCCTGCTAAACTAGATGTTGGTGTTAATATAATTGTTAATGCAGAAGCAGGAATACCACATTTTCCAGCAATTTTTTCCGCAATTTCTACCGGTGGAATTTTATCCGCTTCAATGACGAGATAGGCATGCTCTCCTGAATCGCGGTAACCCAATTCATCATATAAATCTTCACTACTTCCTATAGCGCGAGCGGGACCTGAACCCAAGGCATTAAATGCACCCTTACCCTCACCGTGACTCAAACTCCAACCAGCATATTGGCTACCCAAACATGACAAGACTGGGTTGGTACTATGCACATCCAAATGCCACGACCAGTTTCGGAAATTTGTTGATGCCCGCAATTTTACCGTCCCCAATCCACCCATGCATATTTCTGCAATCAGCCTTCCAGCTTCTAGTCCTCCCGGCGCGTTAATTCCTGCATCAATAATACGACACCCATTATCCAGTGTAGTGATGTCTAATCGTAATGCCGATGCATTAACAACCAGGTTATCAACCAAGGGAGCTGTCAACGCATTGAGACTGGGAGATGATATTTGATTACTCACTTTTTCTTCCTCTTTTCTAAATTTAATTTATAAGACTCAAGCAGCATGCTGCTCTGCCATAATAAGTGTTTCAATATAATTTAATTGTTTCTGCAATATTGCCTTCACATTCATTGCTGATTCACCCTCAGCATGAACAGTACATACAGGGAATTTCTCTTCAATAACAGAACCAGCAACAGGCTTGTCTTTGACCCAGCTTGGCCAAACTATATTACTGTTAATTTTAATATCTTGTTTTGCATAATAAATCATATAACCTTTTGATTGATTGCCCTCACTAAATTGACAATCGATTTCTTTACCTTCAAAACAAGCTAGGTGTACATCGAATAAAGCATGTTCTTGTTCATGTAATTCAAAAGAAGATGGTGGCCTAGGGTTAACCTCAAGCACAACAATCTCCCCAGAATCCGCAACAATATAATCAACCCCGCAAAGCCCCTTCAAAGCAGTTTCAATTGTTATCTTATTTATAATTTCTATGATTGTTTGTCTGTGCTGTTTATCAACTGAATTTAATCTAATTGCTCCTTTAAATAGAAAAGGCATTTCGTTAAATTGCTCTGATTGTAATTGTTCGTTAATGCCTACAAGTATTGCATGTGTTTCTCTTGCCAGAAAAACAGCGCTTAAAACATTGCCCGAAATATACTTTTGATAATAAGCAGCACCACTGATCGAATTTATTGTTGACAACCATTTAACATGACCACCACCAATACCTGCAATTTCTTTTAACAACCAACCGTCATTGCCACTTGGTCGTGTTAACGAAATTTCAGGCGCTTTGATAGAAGCATGTCTCAACAGATCAAAAAGGGCAACAGGGTCTTTCAAACGTTGAATAGTACTTTTATCATTGCTCAAGACAGGAATAATTTCCGCTAGACATTCAATCAACTCTGGCGTTTTCTCAAACCCGGTGCCTACAGCCAGTTTTACTTTTGGGTAACAAGAAATCAGATCTTTAACTTGTTCCATTAACTCTTTCTTATCAAACCCTTCACAATGATACTCAAGTTGATAAGTTGTCTTCGATACAGTTTTTGTATCTTCATCTGCAAAACAATCCATCACATGCACATTGTAACCAGCTTGATAAGCTGATGTCGCCAACGCTCTTCCTGAACGCGCAACAATTAGAATGTCTGTCATCAATGACCCTGTTCAGAAAAATATTCCAAACAGGGGCTCAATGTATAAAACCAACTTTAGAGCTTGCTAACAATTTCTCTGGCGACATCAAATGCACGTTCATGATCAAGGTACAGTGGTTTATCTGTTTTTTTCATCATTTCAAACATCTTGAAGTGAATTTTATATTTGATATCACCAATGCCCAATGCGCCAAGTCCAACTGCATTTTGTGGTGTGCCATGCAACTCTACACCCATATCATGCACACCAACACCTTCAATACCTAATGGAGGTACGGCATTTACATCAGCAGCAACTAACAAATTTGAAGCCTCTGCTAGCTGCTTCTTTGACAATACTTGTATTCCTGCTTTTGCAGCGCCAACGACGATATTAGAATCTTTAAGAAAATTCATTACCTTATCATCAGTACTGCTATCAGCGCCCAACATCTTCACACCGAAGCGAGCGTTGTATTCTGAAGCGTACTCAGTGGCAACTTTAGCGCCTCTGCGGCTAGTCAAGTAGACTGTCGCACCGCATTTTGCTGCTAAAATCCCTGCGCAAACACCAACCGGGCCGGTACCACCGATAATATCGATTCGTTTCCCAGATAACGATTCACCTGTCTTCTTTTTTAATTGCAGTTCTACACAAGCTACTAATGCTGCAGCCGTCGTTATTGCGCCACTTGGGTCAGCGAAAACTGAAACCGCAAATGGAGGGACCATTGCTGATTTTGCCCGATTCAGCATATCGATTGCTAATCCAAACTCTCTTCCACCAATAAAAATACCTGTTCGTTTAACCCCTTTTGTACCACGAGAAAAAATCGTGTCTTGAGTCAAGGCATGAATATCTTCTAGAGTTACTTCTGAATAAGGAATAACACCATCAAACTCAGCTTCATAGGCCATATTGACATCAAACGGACTGACATTTTTTGTTGGGTTAAACATATGTAATAAATAGTGACCTTTCATTTTGTTATAGTTCTCTCTTCAAGTTATAAATTTGTTACTTTCAAGTTTTCGTTTTGTGTTGGCGCGTTCAAATCATTTAATGTGATTTTTGCTTTGGAGTTACAGGCTTTGCTCATTACAAAGCGCAATCTTGATTCTGATTGCCACTCCTCACGAACTTTTTTCATTGCTTGAAATGCCAGTGTCTCATCAGGAAAAAAGGCAAAGCCGGTTGGCCCCCAAGAGCTTTGTCCCATTCCAGTCGCTCCGCTATTCTTCATTGAGTCAAGAATAGGCTTCAGGAAAGGCGAGGTATATCGTCCTCCCTGAGCAACAGCAAAATAGTCTCCAACAATATTTTGAATTTGAGTAATTGCTTCCCCAAATTGTTCACAATCTTTTTCTCTAATAGCTGGGAGTACTTGCATCAATGTCAATCTGCAAAGTAAACCAGACATTGCATCATCCATAGGCGGCAAGGTATTAAACGCTCGGCGTTCTGGTACGCCATTGATACCTTCTGCATCATCATCAAATATTAATACGATCCGCCAATTGTCCGGAAACGGCATATGACTGATAACTGGAGGAACCTCAGTATTCACTCCCCGGCCACCATCAATTATGAACCCGCCATGCATAAAAGTGCCGATACCTATTCCTGAACGAGCCCCTCGATGCAATGTTGCTGCAAGTCGGTTCGGATGTTGTTCAGATAATTCATATAATTTAGAGATTGCCGATGCAACAGCTAATGATAATTGTGTCCCAGAACCTAGTCCTGAGTGTTCAGGTATAGCAGACTTAATCGTCATTTTAACTCCGCCATTAATCCCAAAATGGGACAATACTTGTTCCGCATAATCCTCTGCGCGTTTAGCGGAAGGACCTGTCACATCAATATCATCGGCATATTCAGCTGTGAGTGAGGTTTCAACATCTTTGATGGATAGCCCCAAACTGCCAAATTTTCTTCCAAGTCCCCCGTGCAGATCGAGAAAGCCTAGATGTAATCTAGCTGGTGCAAAAACACTCACCAGCCTCGATTTGCTCATAGATTGTTCATTATTCATTGTTATTTGGAAATTCTAATAAAAAGTTTGAATTATGCAAAACGATCCATTGTACTGTATGCGAATGCGCTGAAACAGTGTTCTGTTTAAAGAATTAGCCTTAATAGTTTATCTGTTTGTTCTTAAGCAACAGTCCAGACTATAATCAATCTAGAACCAAACGAGGAGAGGCATGTGTCAGAAAAGATGATCCTAATTCCAGGTCGTTCTGCTAAACAGGGAACGAGTCTAAATATAGGCAAACTCAAGGATGAATATAAAGAAGTCACCTCTACGCTGGAAATGAATACAGATGAAATGGCAAAAAGAGGTCTGGTCGACGGCGATAAAGTTCGTCTCAGCAATGAAATTGGCGAAACAACAGTAACTTGCATAGGAAAAAAACCTGAGGATTTACCCGATGGTATGGTATTTATTCCGTATGGACCTCCTTCAAGTGAATTAATGGCTAGTGACACGGCAGGCTGTGGTATGCCATTATCTAAACATATGGAAGTTGAAATTGAGAAAGTCTCAACTTAAACTCACACTATAATTTTGCGGTTTAGGTGTAATAGTTACTATGACTGAAAATACCAAGATCATTGAAAATGCAACTTGTACATTCTGCGGCTGTGTCTGTGATGACATGATCCTGACTGTCGATCTCGACGAAAAAAAAATCACCAAAGCAAAAAATGCCTGCGTCTTGGGACGTGCCTGGTTTGCAGAACATACCATTGATGAAAATGCCGCTGCTGCAATGATAGATGGCAAGGAAGTCAGTGTAGAAGAAGCTATCGAAGAAGCAGCACAAACGCTCACAAAAGCTAAATTTCCTATTACCTATGGGCTCAGTGACACGACTTGCGAAGCCCAAAGACAAGCAGTCGCTATCACTGATCGAATTAAAGGAAATATAGATACAACGACATCAGTCTGTCATGGGCCATCAGGACTGGCTTTTCAAGGTGTTGGCGAAAGTACTAGTACTTTAGGCGAAGTTAAAAATAGAGCCGACTTAGTCATCTATTGGGGTGGAAACCCTGCAGAATCTCATCCGCGTCACTTTGGCCGTTATGCCGTAACACCGAAAGGCATGTTTACACCTGGTGGTAAAAAAGACCGCACCGTAGTTCTTATTGATGTGCGCAAGACAAAAAGCTCTCCTGTTGCCGACATCCTGATTCGACCGAAACCAGGAAAAGATTTTGAAGTTCTGTGGGCCTTACGAGCATTGGTTAAGGGTAAAAAATTATCCGATGACATTGAAGATCGTACAGGTGTTCCGTTGGAAGTGTTGCAAGACCTAAGCGACCGCATGAAAAACTGCCGATTTGGTGTACTTTTCTTTGGTATGGGTCTAACCATGACACGTGGTCGCCACTTTAATTCCGGTGCCCTACTTGCATTAGCAACCGATTTGAACGAATTTACGCATTTTGTTGCGAAGCCCGTGCGTGGCCACGGTAATGTAACAGGCGCCGATAATGTTGTCTCATGGCAGACGGGCTATCCATTTGGTGTTAATTTCAGTCGTGGTTACCCGCGGTTTAATCCAGGGGAATTTACAACTGTCGATACCTTGGCAAATGGCCATGCCGATGCAGCAATGATAATTGCTAGCGACCCAGCATCAAATTTTCCAAAAAAAGCTATACAACACTTAAAAAGTATTCCTGTAGTTGTTTTAGACACAAAAATGACTGAAACCAGTAAAGATGCACATGTGGCATTTCGTACTTCTACCTACGGTATCAATACGGCTGGAACTGCATATAGGATGGACGATGTCCCGATTACATTGCGTCCGGCGTTTGAATCTCCGCTTCCAGATGATGAAACCATTTTGAAGGGTATTAATAAACGAGTGAATGAACTAATGTTAGCTAAACACCATGCAAGCGGTGCTTCTGGTGAAGTAAAAGTGGCTGCTCCAATTTAAGCAAGGACGTGTCACTTTAATTATAGTTTTGTATAAACTATAGTAGGTTAATTATGTAAGTTTTAGAAATAATTGAGACCATTTACGAGAAAATATAAGTACTAATTATAAATACTGACTGGTATTCGTTTAAAGCGAATTAAGTATTGTGATTAAAGATTAGCAGATTGCTGCCGTCGTAAAATTACTCATTAAAATATAACGATAATATTTAGGGGTATGTGATGTCAGCAGCTATGCGCATCGTAAATGGCAAAGTCTATGACCCTGCCAATAATATAGATGGCAAGATAAAAGAAATTTGCATTAAGGACGGTAGAATAGTCGATTCTGTTCCTGAAGATGCAACCGTTATTGACGCTCAAGGCATGGTCATTATGCCGGGTGGCGTTGACATACACTGCCACATTGCAGGCCCAAAAGTAAACGCTGCAAGAAAACTTCAGCCTGAAGATCATCGCCATGATGTACACCCCGGCACCCCTTTTACACGATCAGGTACAGGCGGCACGGTCCCCTCTACATTTGCAACCGGATATCGTTACGCAACTTTAGGTTATACAACAGCGATGGAAGCAGCTGTAACACCTATAGGCGCAAGGCATACGCTTGAAGAGTTTCATGACACACCAGTCATCGACAAAGGTTTTTATGTCTTACTCGGTGAAAATATTTTCTTACAAAACCTGTTGCGTGAAAAACGCATGGAAGAATTTAATGAGGCTGTAGCCTGGTGGATCAACGCAACAAAAGCTTACACCGTGAAATTAGTTAATCCAGGTGGTGATGAACCATGGAAAGGCAAGAAAAACTCAAATGTCTCTGACATCGATGAAAAAACAGATGAAGACCTCACGCCACGTCAAATTATTGAGGCGTTTATAAAGTCCGTAGACAAACAAGGCTTCCCTCACCCTCCACATATTCACTGCAATAATCTTGGTCATAGTGGCAACTATATAACCACATTAGAAACTATGAAAACTGCAGGTGATATGCGCGCACACATCGCCCATATCCAATTTCATAGTTATGGTGGAGAGTTGGGCAAGAACCCTGTATCTAAAGCAGCAGAAATTGTTGAATACGTTGATAACCACCCGAACATTACCTGTGATGTTGGCCAAGTTATGTTTGGTAAGTCAACCATCATGACAGCCGATGCGCCTTTGGCTTATGTATTAAAAGGACATAGTAAAGGGAAATGGGTCAACGCAGATACGGAGTGTGAAAGTGGCTGTGGGATCGTCCCTTTTAATTATCAAGAACACATTTATATGCACACCTTGCAGTGGGCAATTGGTCTTGAAATATTCTTAATGGCAAAAGACCCGTGGCGCGTAATTTTATCAACTGATCACCCTAACGGTGGCTCATTTATGAATTACCCCAAACTCATCAAGCTACTGATGGATAAGGCCTTCCGCCATGAAGAAATGAAACGCGTCAACCAAAAAGCATTGGAGAATTGTTCACTGCGCGATTTAGATCGTGAATTTACCTTGAACGAAATCGCTATTATTACAAGAGCAGGACCTGCAAGAGCCTTAGGTTTAAAAAACAAAGGTCACTTAGGTGTTGGTGCAGATGCAGATATAACAATATACGATGAAATGGATGATAAAGAGATGATGTTTAATGCCCCGCGCTACGTCATCAAGTCAGGAAATACTATTATCGGGAATCACGAGTTTAGAAATGATTTCATTGGCAAACTTTTACATATCTCCCCGGAATATGACAAAAAAATTGAAGAAGTCGTGCAACCCTTTTTCGAAAGTTATTATTCAATCGAATTTTCTAATTATGCAGTAGATGATAGCTATCTTCATGACCACGAAATTATAGCAACAGGAAAGGCATAGCTATGAAGATCAAATCAACAACTATTGTCGATACCTTTGCTGAAGCTTTTAAGATGTATGGCAGTCGCGTCATCATCACTGCAGAAACAAAAGAATGGGCCATGGCTGCGGCACAATCAATCACAGGCTTTGCTACCTCAGTCATCGGTTGCAAGTGCGAAGCAGGAATAGAAGGCGCTATTGATGCAAATGACTCACCTGATCTAAGGCCAGGTGTAAGCGTTTTGATTTTTGCCATGGACGCTGAAAGTCTGGGTAAACGATTAATGGAGCGTATAGGTCAATGCGTTATGACCTGCCCTACTACTGCTTGTTATAACGGTTTGTCTGATGGCACATCGGTTACAGTTGGCGGACAATTACGATACTTTGGTGACGGACATCAAATCAGCAAAGTACTTGATGAATCTAAACTGTGGCGCATCCCTGTCATGGATGGCGAGTTTTTGGTCGACGATATATTTAATGTTCAAGAATCTGTTGGTGGCGGCAATTTATTAATCTTAGGTAAAAATCAAAAGGCAACATTAAAGGCTGCTAGTGCTGCAACAAAAGCAATGCGTGAACTATCAGATATCATACTCCCCTTCCCTAACGGTGTTGTCCGGAGTGGCAGTAAGGTCGGTTCTAAATATAAAAAATTAATTGCATCTACAAATGATGCATATTGTCCAACACTACGTGGTGTTGTAGAAAACTCTGAGCTAGATGAAGGAATTAATAGTGTTCTTGAAATCGTTATCGATGGCTTGACACTAAAGTCAGTTGAAGATGCGATGCGCGTTGGCGCAATCGCTGCTGCAAAACCTGGCATTAAAAAGATTTCAGCGGGCAACTATGGTGGCGGACTGGGTCAATACCACATCCACTTACATAAACTCGGTCTTGAAGCTTAAACCGGTAAGATAATTACGGAAACTTAACGAATGGCTCTCAAATTAAAACTACATACTCAACCCGAAGTTCCTTTGGAAGCAGATTGTATTTGTCCTGACCGAATGCAATCACTTAGTACAGCAGAGATAGAAAATCTAACCGTCTTTCATGGAAATCGTCAGGTTCCGTTAAAAGATTTTTTTGAATGCAGTGGCGACTTTGATGGTGAAATTGAAATTGAAGGCGATTTAGCAGATGTAAAACATATAGCTTCGACCATGTCCTTTGGAAAAATAACTATCTCAGGTAGTGTCGGTGTACATACCGGTGCCGCCATGAGTGGTGGAGAAATCATCATTGAAGGTGATTCCTCTGATTGGGTCGGCCCGGAAATGCTTGGTGGCAGGATTACCATCAAAGGTGATGCAGGCCACATGGTTGGTAGTGGTTACCGCGGTAGCACTATTGGTATGCAAGGTGGAGAAATCATCGTGCATGGCAATGTAAAGAATGAAACTGGCCATGTTATGCGGCGTGGTTTAATTGTTGTAGGTGGTAATTCAGGTGACTTTACCGGTGTTAACATGGTCGCTGGGACAATTATTGTGCTTGGTGAGATGGGTATTCGTCCCGGCGCTGGAATGAAACGCGGTTCAATCATTTGTCAGACTAAAACTGAACTTTTACCAACCTTTACCAAAAGTTGCGATTATCAACCTTCTTTCCTGCGCCACTACTTTAAATATTTGCAATCACTAGGGTTAACTATTAATGATACTTTAATGAATAGCCCTTTTGAGCGTTGGTGTGGCGACTCGATTGAATTAAACCGTGGAGAAATTTTGTTATCCGCGGGTAAGTAAAACATATAACACTTTAATTACCACTAGAGGAACTGCCTGTTAAGGCTGAGGAGGAAACGATGACAACAATCGTAACTGAAAACTGTAAAAACTGCCGTTTTACAGATTGTGTAACAGTCTGCCCTGTCGCGTGCTTTCATTATGACGATGAAATGCTATATATCGATCCAGATGTTTGTATAGACTGCAGTGCATGTATACCTGAGTGTCCTGTGCAAGCCATCTTTGAAGGAGATGACATACCGGAAGATCAAGAAAAATGGATTGAGATCAATGCTGAAAAAGCACCGGATCTGCCAGTTTGTGAAGAACAAATGGATCCTCTACCCGGCGCTGAAGAGCGTAAGTCCGAATTAGGTTTTTAATTAAAGCAATGTCAACACTTGGAACTGAACAAAACCCACTACTTGTTGCTATCGTTGGCAGCGGGCCCAGTGGTTTTTATGCCGCAGAGGCGCTAATTAAATCTGATATCTCAGTTAAGGTCGATATAATTGAACGCTTACCTTCGCCATTTGGATTAGTCCGAAGTGGAGTTGCACCAGATCATCAAAAGTTGAAACAAGCCATCAAACTCTATGAAAAGATTGCTGTCTCACCAGATTTTAATCTAATTGCAAATGTGACTGTCGGTGTTGATATAGTAGTAGAAGATTTATGTGATTCTCATCACGCAGTAATATTTACTTGTGGTGCGGAGTCAGATCGTAAACTAGGTGTGCCGGGCGAAGATTTGATCGGCAGTTATACTGCAACTGAATTTGTCGGCTGGTATAACGGCCACCCCGATTATCGCGATCGAGACTTTGATCTTTCACACGATGTAGCGGTTATTATAGGTCAAGGGAACGTTGCTGCTGATGTTAGTAGAATATTGTCAAAAACTGTAGATGAATTGAAACACACTGATATCGCACAACATGCACTAGATACATTAGCTGAAAGTAAGATAAAAGAAATACATGTCATTGGTAGACGAGGACCTGCACAAGCTAAATTAACACCGAAAGAATTACGTGAATTTGGTGAGCTTGCAGATTGCAGTCCTGTCGTGCTTCCAGAAGATATGATCCTCAATCCTGAAAGCGAAAAAGAATTAGAAGAAAAAAGTAATATTGCTAGTAAAAAAATATACGACTTATTTTCCGATTTTTCTAAACTTGATATTGATAATAGTAAATCGAAAAAATGTTTTTTTAGGTTTCTAATGGGGCCCAAAGAATTAGTTGGTAATTCAACTCTAGAAAAAGTCGTGCTTGAAAAGAACGCCTTATCCGGCGATCCATTTAAACAATCTGCCAGAGGCACTGGAGAAACAATAGAACTTGAAAGTGGCATTTTGTTTCGCAGTATCGGCTATCGTGGTGTCCCAATTGAAGGAGTCCCATTTCATGAAAGCTGGGGCACGATCCCGAATGAAAAAGGCAGAGTCACTGATAGTGAAAACAATGTCGTTCCACAATTTTATACTGCGGGATGGATTAAACGTGGCCCAAGTGGCATAATTGGCACAAATCGGGCTTGTAGTGTAGAAACAGTAGGCTGCCTATTAGAAGATCTAGTAAAACTGGACGATGGCAGTAAGAAAACTGGTGCTGCTAAGGTATATTCGATTTTAGAAAGCAGAAGTATTCGTCATGTAAGTTATGATGATTGGAAAAAGATAGACGCTGAAGAAATTGAGCGTGGAGAACCAAAAGGGAAACCTAGAGAAAAATACACCTATATTGACGAGATGTTGTCAGCAGCAGAATAAATAAATATTTCTCTGATACAGCACAACATATCCACAAATATACACCTTCAAGTTCCGCTATATTAATTGTTGATAATGATGCACCTTTAATGGCTGTGCGCTATGCTGTTACTGTTGCTCAATTTTTATGTTTTTCGTAAATTATCATTGGTTGAAAACTTTAAGGAGTTATCATTGGATATAACATCAAATATTTCTAGTGTCATCAACAAGGAAGTGACTTGTCCTTTCTGTGGGATACTATGCGATGATTTAGTTATCCAAAATCAGAATGAGACAATAAAGATACTTGAAAATGGTTGTCCTAAAGCCGTCTCCTCATTCGAATCTAAACAAGCAACTAATACTCCTAAAATTGAAGGACAGGAAGTTCCTATTTCAGATGCTATAAATGCAATTTGTGGCATTCTCAAAAAGTCACATAACCCATTGTTTGCAGGCCTTGGTACTGATGTTGGCGGAATGCGACAAGTTTTGCATTTAGCAGATAAAACGGGTGCCATAGTTGACCACATGCATGGCAATGCACTTATTCGTAACTCACTGGTGTTGCAAGACCTCGGCTGGATCACAACAACCATGACTGAAATTAGAAACCGCGCCGATCTAATTATTTTTGCCGGAACCGACGCAGGAAACTATCCTCGATTTTTCGAGCGTACTATCTGGAATAAGAAATCCATGTTTAAGCTCAAGAATGAGCAGCGCCAAATAGTCTACATTGGAGATCAGCTAGATACTAAAGCAGGGATAAATCCGAACGGTAAACGACCGATTACTCTCAATTGTAAAACTGAACAGATTGGAGAAGTTATCTCAGCTCTGCATGCCCTTGTAACAGGAGCAACTCTTGATGTAAAAGAAATCGCAGGAATAAAAATTAAAACGCTTCAATCTTTATCTGATCAGATGAAATCTGCAAAATATGGTGTAATTGTCTGGTCTCCATCCGAACTCGATATCCCTCATGCAGAACTTACAATTCAAAACTTTTGTGAAATTGTTAAGTATTTAACACGCTTTACTCGATTCGCAGGATTTTCTCTAGGTGGTAATGACGGAGCAATAAGTGCGAATAGTGTATGCGCATGGCAAAGTGGATATCCATTACGTGTTAATTTTAACAAAGGTTATCCTGAATATGATGCTCAACGTTATTCAACGCACAATCTCCTTAAGAATAAAGAGGTGGACTCACTAGTCTGGATTTCAAGCTTTAGCTCAAAAGTTAATCCGCCACGTGCATCAATACCAACAATAGTCCTAGGGACACCGGAGACAAAATTAAATTTCAAGCCCGATGTTTATATCCCAGTTTCAACACCTGGGATCGACCATGCTGGACAACTGTTTCGCACTGATAGTGTTATTTCCTTACCTTTAAAAAAAGTAAGACACTCGGCGTATGAAAGTGTTAATTCAATCCTCAAACAAGTCATAGAAAGGATGTAGGCAAAATCTAATGTATACAAAATTAACTAACGGAATTGTCTATGATCCGGTTCATGGCATTAATGGTGAACATCGGGATATCTACATAAAAGATGGCTATATCACCCGAAAGCCATCAAGCAGTACTAAGATCAATAAAACTTATGACCTTAAAGGCAAAGTTATTATGGCTGGCGCTATTGATATACATACTCATATCGGTGGTGGCAAAGTCAATATAGCTCGCATGATGTTGCCAGAAGATCATGCTGCAGATTTGGTTGAAAAAACAGACCTGACACGTTCGGGTTGTGGGTATGCCGCCCCCTCTACTCTTACCGCAGGTTATCGTTACGCTGAAATGGGTTACACCGCCTGTTTTGAACCTGCGATGTTACCTGCAAATGCACGCCAAGCACACATGGAAATGGCCGACACACCAATGGTTGATAAGGGTGCCTATGCCATGCTTGGTAGTGATGATTTCTTTTTGCGTATGCTAGCGTCAAAAAAAGACCAGGCCGCAATTAGTGATTATGTTGGTTGGACAATAAATGCAACCCAAGCACTGGGAATTAAAGTAGTTAACCCAGGAGGTATCAGCGCATTTAAATTCAACCAACGCAAACTTGAGCTTGATGAATTAAATCAATACTACGGTGTATCTCCCAGAGATATTATAAAATCTCTTGCCAGAGCAGTAACCGAGTTGGGCATACCTCACCCTTTACATGTGCATGGTTGTAATTTAGGGGTTCCTGGCAATCTCGACACTACCCTAGAAACTATTGATGCCGTAGAAGGTATGCGAATGCACCTTACCCATATTCAATTCCACAGCTATGGTACAGAAGGTGATAAGAAATTTTCATCTGGGGCAGCTGAAATAGCTGAAGCCGTTAACAAAAATCCAAATATCTCTATCGATGTTGGCCAGGTATTATTTGGTCAAACAGTCACTGCATCTGGTGATTCTATGCTGCAGTATGCAGGTCACTGGCATGCACACCCGAAAAAATGGGTGATCATGGATATTGAATGTGATGCAGGTTGCGGTGTTGTGCCTTTCAAATATAGAGATAAAAATTTCGTAAATGCATTGCAATGGGCTATAGGTCTTGAATTATTTTTACTTGTCGATGATCCATGGAGAATATTCCTAACAACTGATCATCCTAATGGTGCGCCTTTCACAAGCTACCCACATCTAATTCGATTATTAATGGATAGAAGTTTTAGAAATGACATGCTCTCCACTATTAATAAAGAAGCTGCTGCTGCAAGCACACTAGCGAGCATCGATAGAGAATATACTTTATACGATATCGCCATCATGACAAGAGCGGCACCAGCTAGAAGTCTCGGTTTAAAAAACCGAGGACATTTAGGATCAGGTGCAGTTGCAGACATAACTGTTTACAGTAACAACAAAAATAAAGAAAAGATGTTTAGTAAACCTGACTACGTATTTAAAGATGGTGAGCTTATAGTGCGCAACGGGAAAATCGTAAAAGTAGTTAATGGTGCTACCCATACATTAAGACCAGAATATGATAACGGGATAGAGAAATCACTTAAACGATATTTTAATGATTTCCAGACTGTTAGCCTTGGTAATTTTAAAATTGATGATGATGAGATCGTTGAGCATGGTAACGGCAAAATCATCGTACAACCCTGTATGTAAATAATTATTATGAAAGTAAATGGCGTACAGATAGACGATACATTTGCGGAAGCTTTTCCTATGAAAGCAACACGCATAATTATCACGGCAATGACACTTAAATGGGCTTATCGTGCTGCTAATGCAATTCGCGGTTTTGCATCATCAGTCATAGCTTGTGGCATTGAAGCAGATATTGAACGAGAACTTAAACCGTCTGAAACACCTGATGGTAGACCAGGCATATCCGTCATGATCTTTGCTATGTCTATGAAAGATTTAGAAAAGCATGTTGCAACACGTGTTGGCCAATCGGTTATGACCACTGCTACAACGGCATGTTATTCAGGATTAGAAAGCGAGCAAAAAATTTCTATTGGCAAAAGTCTTCGTTTCTTTGGAGATGGATTTCAAATATCAAAAGTGGTTAATAAAAAACGTTTTTGGCGCATCCCAGTGATGCATGGTGAATTCATTGTTGAAGAAACAGCAGGCGTAACAAAAGCTATTGGCGGTGGAAACTTTCTAGTTTTGGCAAAAACTGCCAGACATGGTCTTACTGCCTGTGAAAAGGCTGTCGAAGAGATTCAAAAAGTACCAGGTGTCATAACAGCTTTTCCAGGAGGTGTTGTTGGCTCAGGTTCAAAAGTGGGTTCTAAGTATAAGTTTCTTACAGCATCAACCAATGAGGCATACTGCCCTACGCTAAAAGGTCAGGTTAATTCAGAATTATCAGATGAAATAGGATCAGTGCTTGAAATTGTAATTGATGGCCTTGATGAAGAATCTATTAATGAAGCAATGCGTGTAGGTATAAAGGCAGCCTGCTCTTTTGGCCCTGCGAAAGGTATTTGCCGTATCAGCGCAGGAAATTATGGTGGCAACCTTGGTCCTCATTTATTTCACCTTAGGAAACTACTTAAATGAGCGCCTTAGTATTTACATTGAAGAACCAGCCTGAATTCACTCTGGATGTAGCACCACTGATCCCGGAGAACATGGAAGGTAAAACACTTGCTAAAATTAAGAGTTTAAAAATCATATATGGCAATAAAACGATCAAGCTTGATTCTTTATTCACCATAAAAGGTGCCGATTCGTCACAGATAATTATAGAAAAAAGCACAGATAAGCTGATTAATGTAGGTCAAGGTATGACCAAGGGCAGCATTACAATAAAAGGTGATGTCGGAGATTTTCTAGGACAAGGGATGAAGAATGGCACACTGACGGTAATTGGTGATGCTGGTTCGTGGGCAGGCAATGCCATGTCTGGGGGACGAATTAATATCAATGGTAATGCACGTGATTATGTTGGTGCCGGGTTACCCGGTGATTCATTTGGCATGTCTAATGGTTTGATAAATATTAAAGGTAATACGGGCGATCGAGTTGGCGATCGAATGCGACGAGGCATTATCATCATTCATGGTAAATCTGGAAATTATTGTGGCAGTCGTATTCATGCAGGGACAATAGTTGTCCTTGATAAAGTCGGTAAACTACCTGGAGAGGGTATGCGTCGCGGGACAATAATACTCGCTAAAAAGCCAGCGCATTTATCGGCAACATTTAAAAGCTGTGGTAACTTGAAGATGCAGTTCTTACGGCTATTATTTACACAACTTGCGAATATTGATGAAGAACTTTCTCTTTTTAAAAAATATGGGCCAGAAGCTCATAGATTTTCAGGCGACTTGGCCAGAAATGGGAAAGGAGAACTTCTAATTTTACAACATTATAAATAATTTGAATTGTACACTTATCATAGTTTTGTAGAGATCAGAAAGTTTTATCTGTACAAAAAGGCATAATTGACTTTAGGCAAGAACTAAATCAATATTGTCGACAATATTTAATTGGTAGGATTGGGATGATGTTCGTTTCTATCAAAATGATTGTTAATCAGTGTAAATGTAAACAACTTATGTGAATGTGGACAATCGCTTGAGAAATAATGCGTATTTCCAATAATTGGCATGACACTTGATAACAAATACTAGAAACCAATATAAAAACGAATATCAATGAAACGTACTCGCGGAAAGAAAGGTCGTGTAGAAGGACGCACTACCCCCCATAAATCTCTTGCCGATATCAGACAGATACTTGGCGATGCTCCTCGCACAAGAGATATGTTAATTGAGAATCTGCACAAGATTCAAGATCACTATCACCACATATCTAATCGTCACATTCTTGCTCTTTCTATAGAAATGAGCCTGCCTATGGCTGAGGTCTATGAGACAGCTACTTTTTATCATCATTTTGATGTTTTAAAAGAGAATGAGACACCACCTCCTGCTAAAACAGTACGAATATGTGATTCGCTAACCTGCGAGATGTATGGCGCCAAAACACTAATCAGTCAACTTGAGTCGGAAAATATCGATGACGTTCGTATTCAAGCAGTACCCTGCGTTGGACGATGTCATGCTGCTCCAATTGCTGTTGTTGGCACAAACCCGATAGAAGACGCAGATTGCTCAAAAGTTAAAACAGCAATTGCAGAAAATGCATTTGAAGATAGCGAGCCTGATTGCATAAGCTATGAAGATTATAAAAAAAATGGCGGATACCAATTATTAATTGATTGTGTCGAAGGTAAACATGAACGAGAAAATATTATCTCTCTACTGGAAGATTCGAATCTACGTGGTCTTGGAGGAGCTGGATTTCCAACTGGCCGGAAATGGCGCATTTTAAGTGAACAACCCAAACCCAAAATGGTTGCTATTAATATAGATGAAGGTGAACCAGGTACCTTTAAAGATCGCGTTTACCTAGAACAAGATCCTCATCGTTTTATCGAAGGCACTCTGATTGCGCACTGGGCAATCGATGCTGATAAAGTTTATATATATTTAAGAGACGAATATGCTGGTTGTCGCAAAGCATTGGAAAAAGAACTTGATCTACTAATACAAGACCCTCCATGTGATTTACCTGAAATCAACTTAAGACGCGGTGCGGGTGCCTATATCTGTGGAGAAGAGTCGGCAATGATCGAGTCAATTGAAGGCAAACGCGGGATGCCACGATTACGACCACCATATGTTGCACAGGTTGGTTTATTTGGTCGCCCTACCCTCGAACAAAATATGGAAAGTATGCACTGGATTAGAGACATTATTAGCAATGGTTCAGAATGGTTCTCTAATAATGGTCGCAACGATAGAAAAGGGTTGCGTTCGTTTTCTATCAGTGGCCGCGTGCAAAAGCCCGGTGTTCATCTTGCCCCCGCTGGTATTACCATGCAGGAATTAATAGATGAATATTGTGGAGGGATGCTGGAAAGCCATGATTTTTATGGTTATTTTCCAGGTGGCGCATCAGGGGGTATTTTGCCTGCAACATTAGCAGATATTCCAATGGACTTCGATACTTTACAGCCTTATGGCTGTTTTATTGGCTCAGCAGCAATTGTCGTTTTATCAAACAAAGACAGTGCAAGAGAAATGGCGTTAAATGCAATGCGATTTTTTGAAGATGAATCTTGTGGTCAGTGCACTCCTTGCAGAGTTGGAACTGCCAAGGCAGTTAAGCTAATGGAGAAAAATGATTGGGATCAACCTCTGTTAGAAGAGCTATCAACCGCAATGGTCGACGCATCTATTTGTGGTTTGGGTCAAGCTGCACCAAATCCTTTACGCTGTGCGATGAAATATTTCCCCGAGGAATTTAAATAATGGCTGCTAACCCTAAAATCATGAATGAAAAAGCCACTACTTTTAAACTGAACGGTAATGAAATAGATGCATATGGTGACGAGACGATTCTTCAGGCTGCAAAAAGAAATGATATAGAAATACCACACCTTTGTTATAAAGAGGGTTACAGCCCAGACGGAAACTGTCGCGCTTGTATGGTTGAGATTGATGGAGAACGCGTATTAGCACCCTCTTGCTGTCGCCAACCAACTGAAGGTATGCAAGTAAGCAGTGATAATGAAAGAGCTCAGCTTTCACAAAAGATGGTATTAGAATTATTACTGTCTGATATGCCCCAGCAAGGCAAATCACCTTATAAATTAAACTCTGAATTAGATTATTGGGCAGAAAAACTAGACGTATTTAATCCACGCTTTGAACAGCGCGAACAGCCCAAGCCCGATCTCTCTCACCCCGCGATCGCTGTAAATCTTGATGCCTGCATACAATGTACACGATGTGTTAGGGCCTGCCGTGAAGAACAGGTCAATGATGTCATTGGATTAGCCTATCGTGGCAAGCATGCAGAGATCACATTCGACATGGCCGAGCCCATGGGTGAAAGTACCTGTGTAGCTTGTGGTGAATGTGTTCAAGCCTGTCCCACAGGGGCGTTGATGCCAGCAAAGAATGTTGGTTTAATCGAACCAGACAAAAAAGTTGAATCGGCATGCCCTTATTGCGGCGTAGGATGTTTACTAACCTACAATGTTAAAAATAATCATATTCAATATATTGAAGGTCGTGATGGCCCTGCAAACAAAAGTAGGCTATGTGTCAAAGGAAGGTATGGCTTTGATTATGTCCATCATCCAGATCGATTAAGCAAACCTTTAATTCGCCGGGATGATGCAGAGAAAACATCTGACTTGATCGATCCTTTAGATATGCACAAGTATTTTCGTGAAGCCAGTTGGGAAGAAGCGTTAGACTATGCTGCCAATGGATTAAAAACCATTAGAGATGATAAGGGTACTGAAGCATTAGCTGGTTTTGGCTGTGCTAAAGGTAGTAACGAAGAAGCCTATCTAGTACAAAAGCTTGTTCGCACAGGTTTTGGCACCAATAATGTCGACCATTGCACACGTCTTTGCCATGCGTCGTCGGTAGCCGCATTATTAGAAACTATAGGCTCTGGAGCAGTATCTAATCAGGTAGCTGATGGTTCAGAAGCAGAAGTAATAATTGTTATTGGTGCTCGGCCAAATGATAACCACCCTGTTGCGGCGACATTCATAAAAAATGCAACAGAGCGTGGTAGTAAATTAATATTAATTGAACCCTATGGTTCAGAAATGTACCTACATGCAGAACACTTATTACAATTAAGACCTGGTACAGATGTATTACTGCTTAACGCAATAATGCACACAATTATCACTGAAAACTTACAAAACCAAAAATTTATTGATGAACATACAGATGGTTTTGAGGAGCTAAAAGAAACTGTACTTAAATATAGTCCGGAAGAAGTAGCTCCTATTTGTGCGATACCACCTGAAACAATAAAAACTGTTGCTCGTTTATATGCAAAGGCAGAAACCGCCATCATATTCTGGGGGATGGGTATTTCACAGCATATTCATGGAACAGATAATGCTCGTTGTCTTATTTCTCTGGCATTAATGACCGGCCAGATCGGTCGAACTAGCACAGGTTTACACCCCTTGCGTGGTCAGAATAATGTGCAAGGTACTTCAGATGTTGGATTAATCCCCATGGTCTATCCCGACTACCAACCTGTGTCTGACCCAACCGTTAGAGAAAAATTTGAAAAACTTTGGGGGCAACAACTGAACCATAATGTCGGCAAAACAGTAGTTGAAATTATGCATGCCATTCATGATGGGGATTTAAATGGTCTATATATAATGGGTGAAAACCCTGCGATGTCTGATCCAAATCTAAATCATGCACGAGCTGCATTAGCAAACCTTGATCACTGTGTAGTTCAAGACATATTCTTTACAGAGACCTGTAGCTATGCAGATGTAATTTTGCCTGCAAGTGCATTCCCTGAAAAAACAGGAACCTTCACCAACACTGATCGTCGTGTACAAATGGGACGGCAAGCAATTGACCCTCCGGGCGATGCAAAGCAAGACTTGTGGATTATCCAGGAGATTGCAAACCGGATTGGACTAAAATGGACATATAAAGGTCCGAAAGATGTCTTTAATGAAATTCGTAAAGCCGTACCCAGTATGGGTGGTATGACATGGGAAAGATTGGAACAAGAAGATACTTTAACCTACCCTCTTATAAACGAAGGTGACCCTGGTGAGCCTGTAATCTTTAAAGACGGCATCTTCCCAACAGATGATGGTAAAGGTCGATTCGTATCTGCTGAATATATTGAAGCAGCTGAAATGCCTGACCCTAAATTTCCTTATGTCTTCGTCACTGGCCGTCAACTCGAGCATTGGCACACAGGCACCATGACACGCCATTCACGAGTGCTTGATGCGCTTGAACCAGGTCCATGTGTCATGATTAATCCAAAAGACATGGCGAAATTTAAAATAAAAACAGGTGATATGTTGGTTATAGAATCACGCAGAGGCAGAATTGCGGCGACGACACGTGCAGATGAACATATGTTGGAAGGTGTCGTCATGATGCCATTTACTTTCAATGAAGCTGCTGCCAACTTAATTACAAATGAAGAGTTAGACCCTTTTGGTAAGATACCAGAATTTAAATTTTGTGCCGTCGCTTTGAAAAAAGGAACGCGTGCAAACGATCAAATCAGCAGTAAGAAGATATAACTCAATACAATATCTATCTTAGTCTTCCTAACTAAGATAGATATATAGGTGTATAAATCTATTTAAATCAAGATTCGTTTGATTTTACATCGATTAAAGTCAATGTCTCCAGAATTAGAGGTTCTGCATCTTCTTTACTTCTATCATGGATGACTGTTGTTATTTGATAAAGACTACCGGGAATTTCATCTGAAAAAATGAATTCATAATACTTCTCAGCAAACTTTTCAAAATCGCGTCTGTGTGGATCATTCAAAAAAGGAGTGAAATATACTTTTTCACCTTTGTAATCTTTACCGTTGAATTTAAAAGTAGTTGGTTCTACAACAGCATCATTTCTTAAAGAAATTTTAATAGACTTTTGAAAATGCCTCCAATGCCCATCAGTAATACGATTCATTTCATAGACATCGCCTTGCATATATATGCCAATGGCAGGGTTACCGGTTATATTTGTAACATTTTCGGGGGTTACTGTTTGTTTCTTCTCTGCAGTAAAAAACTCCATCATGGCATTTTTTGTACCATCATCATTTAAACTTAGTATTTTCAAATAAACAGAATCAGTAAAACCTTCTTCAAACGTACCAGACTTTACAAACTCGTAATATAAACTTACGGGTTGTTCTATATTTGCTAAGTGATCGGCATGCCATAACTTTATTTCAGCGGTGTTGAACTCAAAACCTTCTGGAATTTCATCAACTTCACCAAAACGACCAATTTTAGATTCAATTTCTTTTTCTGTTAGTGGTGTACCACCTCTTGGGGTCTCGACTGCTTCACCCTGTTCTTCAGCCATAATTTTGTGATTAAACATGGCAAATACACAAATTGATAAAAATATATAAGTACTCAATTTCATAATGTTATAACTCTTCTATTTAATTAGCGGCACGCCGTAATCAGTTAAAATTTGATCAATCTCAGATTTATTATCTTTAATCAAGCTATTAATTTTTTCTTTCCAAATCTTTTCACCATATCGTACAGCCATTGAAAAGCTGTATGAAAATCGCATTTCGGGCTTTTTAGGATCATCTTTAAGGGGTATTAAGACCAAGTCGATATTATCTTTTTTGAGCTCCCTGGCGAAATAACCTGCCGTTGGTCCCCATATAATAGTCGCATCGATCTTGCCAGAAGCCACATCTTCTACCATTGATTGTCCTGGATTAACCTTTGGGTCTCCAGATTGTCCTGAATAACGAACCATGCTACCCATGAGATCATTGTAAAATACCCATAATTGTTGTGGTCCACGATCCGGTAAACCTATCTTAATTTCATTCCCATCTTCATTAACAAACTTATTCAACATCGATGGTTCTGTAATTGAATCTAGTTTTTTACCTTTTGCGTAAACTAAGACATATGTGGAAGTGAAATAAGGTTCAGTTGTTGCTGCGAGTTCAAAGTTAGACGGTGCACTAATAACCAGATCGCACTTATAGCCAAGGCTATCTTCTGCTTCTGCTCTCAGTGTGTTCCTTATAAAGCCAATTCGTTGAGGAAAGAACTCATACTTCAATTTCATGCCCAGTTTCTTAGCTAGCAATTGGGCAATTTTATTTTCATAACCTTCTTCTTTTTGATTTGAAAAGGGTAGCATATATGGATCTGCACACACTTTAAGATATTCAGAATCAGGTATCCCTGGGTCTTCTTTTGCGAAGGCAGATTGAGAAAATGTTATTGATAATAAAATTACTGAAATTATTTTCATAAGTTATTTAGCCCGCCATGTGATAGCGGGCATTCCAATTGGTGAGTAGTTTTATTCGAATCCAAGCGATGAGATTATTTTGTTGGTTTAATCTTGTTAATCTTGCCAATTAATCTTCGAAATGGCCCTTCTAGTGTATCGATTGCTTTTTGCTTATAAGCAGCGATATCGTCTGCACTAATATCACCAACAACGATTACACCAACCATTCCAAACCCAATGTGGGGTAGGCAAACGTATGAGTAAATACCGGGTTTTTCCAATGCTGGAGCAACATTTGCACCCATAGCACCAACCCATGCAGTAGCACCTTCTGGTATCAAGCCTTCTACTGATTGTGAGTTATGGGAATTCATGTTTGAGAATTTAACTTTATCTCCCTCCGCGACATATAGGATTGGCGTTTCAAACGCACGTGCACCAGCTTTAATAACGTGGTCAGCAGCATAGACAAAATTAGGAAGTAAAATTGCTGATGCAATCGTGATTTTGGCTAGAATAGTGGTTATTTTCATATTACTCATCTCCGGATAATTATTTAATATTATTCATTTATATTTTTGTATATTAAATTTTGTTGTATATACATGTTATTTGCAGATAAACCATAATAGCTAAACCCTTGAAATGCATGCTTATTTATTAATATATAAGCGATGGGTAAAACCCTCACTAAATAATGATTTAATCCTAGGTTCTTTACGGACTCAATGCTTGAGACTTCAAAAATACTAACAAGTTCTTGTAGATAAACTAGATAAATACTGAACTTTTAAATTTAAACTTAACATATAACGGGCAATTATTTAAAAAAAAATCCCCGGCACCGAAGTGCCGGGGACATTTTAACAAACTTGCGTCTGTTTAGTACTTAAGGTAGTGAGAAAACCATCAATACACCACTGTTACGTGATGAATTCAACAGTTTACGATAACCACCAACAGCACCCAGTGCAGCTTCACCTGGAGCAGCAGCTAAGCCTGGGATAGCAACAACCGCGCCAGCCCAACCGCCGATACCTGATAGGATACCAACGTATTGCTTACCTTTATGTGCCCAAGAGTTGAAGTTACCAATAATGCCAGAAGGCGCTTTGAACTTCCAAAGCAACTTACCAGTTTTAGCATCAACCGCCTTAGCATATGCGTCTAATGTTCCGTAGAACACTACGTCGCCAGCTGTAGCAAGTACACCAGACCATACAGACCATTGTTCAACAATGTTCCATACGATTTTACCAGTACCAGCATCCCATGCGATGAAGTTACCCATGTTGTCCTTAGCAGCATTGTTGTTAGGACAATCTGGGCATACAGCGCCAGCAGGATACATGGTCAAGTTAGCGTTTACGAAAGCTTGACCAGCGGTATATTGGTTACCACCAGCAGCATAACTTACAGGCTCATAAGTCATACATACGTGGTTGGTTGGAACGTAGAACAGGTTGGTACGTGGAGAGAAAGCAGCAGGCTGCTGATCTTTGGTACCTAGAGCTGCAGGACAGATGTCCTTAGACACTACGTCTTCACCTTGGAAGTGTGTAGATTTAGAATCAACTGTTTGTGGATAACCCGTCTTCATGTCAACGTGAGTTGACCAGTTAACTGCTGGGTCATACTTTTCAGCGACTAGTAAAGCACCAGTTTTACGATTCATGGTATAGCCGTAACCGTTACGATCAAAGTGAACCAAAGCTGGGGTCATTTTGCCCTTAACTTTAATGTCAGCAAGAATCATTTCGTTAATGCCATCATAATCCCACTCATCATGTGGAGTCATTTGATAAACCCAACGAGCAACACCAGTATCGATGTCACGAGCGAAAATACTCATAGACCATTTGTTGTCACCAGGACGTACAACTGGGTTCCAAGTAGATGGGTTACCATTACCGTAGTAAAGAAGATTTTCTTCAAAATCTGCTGGCCACCAGCCCCAAGTTGAACCACCACCTGATTTCCATTGGTCACCTAACGTTTTACATTTGTTAGGACCTCTAGAAGGTGCTTTCCAATCTGAGTTAGCACACCAGCTGTCTAATGAAGAGTTCTTGCCAACTTTCTTACCTAATGAAGTGGTATTAGCGTCGAAAAGAATATCTTCGTCTGGGCCCATGCTGAATGCACGCCATGCTAGTGAACCGTCTTTCGCATTGAAAGCAGCTAACCAACAACGAACACCAAACTCAGCGCCAGAACAACCCGTGATGACTTTGTCTTTCATAGGATGTGGAGCGTTGGTGTTGGTATCACCAGCAGCAGGACCGTAACCGATGTCACGACCGTTTTCTGCTTTCCACTTAACACTACCGTCTTTAGCGCTTAATGCGACTAAGGTGGTGTCAGCTTGTTGCAGATAGATTTGACCCATGCTGTAACCTAAGCCGCGATTTACAATATCGCAACACATTACAGGTACGGTTTCAGCTTCATCTTGTTGTGGCTCAAAATACCAAACGATTTCAAGCGTATCCAAGCTGATAGCAAAAACGTCATTAGGGAATGAAGAATGGATGTATAGGGTATCACCAGATAAGCCAGTAGCGCTTCCTGGTAAGACCAATGGTCCACCTTCATGACCTTGTAGACGGCCGGTTGAGAATGTCCAAGCTGTAACTATTTTACTTGCATTGCCCGTGTTGATTTGATTCAACTCGGTATAACGCCAGTTATTGTAGTCACCGCCAGGGAAAGCCCAGTAGTTAGGATTATCATTCAGCTTACGAACTTCATCGTTCGCTAGAGCTGAGGTAGATAGTCCCAATGCCAATACAGCAATGAGCCATTTCTTTATTAATTGTTTACTCATGACCTCCTCCTCTAATTTAGTTGATCATGTATCTTGATCTCATTAATGTAACAAATAACTATATAACACCTCGAGATCATAAAGTGTTATAGAGTTTTGAAAGCGGTTTTAGTAGCTACCTTGATAACGGTAGCGGGTTTTAAAAGTTTTCTGAGACCGAAAGGATTGTTCTCTGACAAGAGCGCCAGATTTAAGTAGTTGGATAAAACAAATGCAGTCAGATGCATACTTATCTATTTATAATCCTACTTGCCAATTCCTTAGGTTATATATTCAAGATTTAAAATCTAGATATATTTAATTTATTTTTATATGACTGCTTTCAACTTAAGCTCGATGAAAGAATCAGGAGAGAGTTTAGGAAATTTTCCCAATTGGCGCAAGATATTTTTACTATATAAAAAACATATATCTAGACAACAAATTTACTACTTTTTTAAGCGTTATTTACACGAATTATTGTTGCGTTGCAGCAGTTATGCGTAAAGGCACACCAAAATCATAGATAAAACGATCTTTTATCAGCTTGCTAGTATTAAAGTACATAATTTCATAATCTCAACTATTGAGATTTGTAGTGGGGCTCACGCCCCAAACACTAAAAATATGCTGTTAAAACGACTATTTACTAGTTGGTTTAATCATTTTGACCTGTTTAACCACAATGCAGTTCGAATTTGCTATTTCTCTGACCTTTAATAATTCTTCATAAAGTCTTTCGCCGCGTTTATTGTCTCTGAATGAGGAGCCTTTTTCTCCAGGCATTTTTTTATTTCTCTCGAAGGTAAAACCCTCTTCGTAATCACTAAATGTCATATTGGCTCGAATATTGTCGTACCGACATGCGCAGGTATAAAGGTTCTCGTCAGTCTGCCCACCCATCTCAGCCATACAGTTCAAGGCATAACGTACAGTTTCCTCAGTAGTATATTCATCCGCCATTACAGGCATCGCTCCAAACAATAGTAAAGATATGCTAAAAAGCAGTTTATTCATGATTTAATTCTCCTGATTTATAAATTAGTTCTGAATTTAAAAATTCTTTAAATTATCTAAGATTTGTTTGATTAGAGGTATTTTCTTTTATAAAAGTTGCATCTTAGCGCGATAAATACGGCTTAATTATCTTCATAAGCCCAAGTATATTACCTTTATTAGATTGAACTACTTCTCGCCCTATTTCACCTCTGTGATGTCGTTCGTTAGCATCCGCCAGAAGTATACAAACTTCTTGCTTTAACTGTTGCTCATCTGCGACACGTATTAAAGCATCCTGAGCTGCTAGCAACTCTGTTATTTCTGTAAAATTAAATGTATGAGGACCAGTAATAACGGGCAAACCTAGACTTGCCGGTTCCATCATGTTTTGCCCGCCCGTATTAACTAAACTACCGCCTACAAAGGCCACTTGCGACGCAGCATAGTGTAATAGAAGCTCCCCTAATGTATCTAGTAAGTACACAGTATGATCATCCGTAAAGTTTTTTTGATTACTGCGTTTAACAAAATTTAATCCACGATTATTACAAAGTGATTCAATTTTGTCAGATCGCTCTGGATGGCGTGGAGCAATAATCAATATAGCATCGGGATATTCTTTCATTATATTGACATGAGCATTCAAGATAATTTCATCCTCGCCATCATGTGTACTTGCCGCTATCCAAATAGGACGATTTGCAGAAAAATATCGCTTTAGTGATTGTGCTTGCTCTTTGATACTTGGTGGAATATTAATATCAAACTTCAAGTTCCCAGTGACAAAAACTTTCTCACAAACCGCACCAAAAGAAACAAATCGGTCAGCATCGCTCTTAGTCTGTGCAGCAATTATTTCGACGAGGAGCAGAGTTTCTCGCATTAACTTTGACACCAATTGATATCTTTTTGCAGATTGTCTACTCAATCTAGCATTTATTAAAAGTATTGGTATTTTTAGATGCTTACAGGCTTGATAAAGATTTGGCCATATTTCAGTTTCCATTATAATCAAAAGTGAAGGATTGACTACATTGAGTATTTTTTTTACTGAAAACGGTAAATCATACGGCAGATAACAATGTCTAACATTATTGCCAAATTGTTTTACAACAGCATCAGCTCCAGTTGGAGTGACTGTAGTAACCAATACTAAATGACTTGGAAAATTTGCCAGCAAATTATTAATAATCGGGATCGCAGCATTCACTTCGCCTACGGATACCGCATGAATCCATATGACAGGATTATCTACTTTATTCCAAGACAGGAAACCAAACCGTTCTTTCCATCTTTGTCTATAAGCAAGATTTTTAGAACCCAGCAAAAAAAGCCTTAGCAGAACTAAAGGCACGAGCAAGTAAATTATAAAGGTATAAAGATATCGCAATTTTGAATATTCTTTAATTTTAAATTCAGTTTGAATTAAGAATGTTCAAATATGAATTCACACCATTTTTTAACGACGTGAATTCCTGAGCATATCCTGCGGAACGTAATTTAACTAAATTCGCTTCAGTAAAACTTTGGTAACTTTCCTTTAAGGAATTCGGGAACGGAATATAGTTTATATCACCTTTTTTATGCCAATCAATAACAGCATTAGCTACATTATTAAAGCTATTAGAGTCACCAGTGCCGACATTAAAAACCCCGGAAACATCCGGATTTTTCAAAAGCCATAAATTAACATCAATAACATCGTCTACAGAAATAAAATCTCTCAGTTGCTCTCCATCAGCATACCCATGACTTCCTTCAAACAACTTTAACGTACCTGTTTTCTTAATTTGATTATTAAAATGAAAAATGACACTCGCCATATTTCCCTTATGCGCCTCTCCAGAACCAAAAACATTAAAATAACGTAATCCTACAATTTGTGAATTAATCTTGGCATTTATTTGTCTGACGTAATTATCAAACAATAATTTTGAATACCCATAGACATTTATAGGGCTCTCATGTTCTGGTTCTTCTATGAATTTTGAATTGATGCCGTAGACCGCTGCACTTGATGCATAAATGAATGGGATTTCCCGTTCAAGACAAAAGTGCAACAATTCTTTCGAGTAGGTATAGTTATTATCCATCATATATTGCCCATTCCACTCCGTTGTTGTGGAGCAAGCACCTTGATGAAAAACAACCTCAATTGAATCACATAAACTGCTTCGTCTTTCAATTAATTGTCTAAATTCTGTCTTATCAAAATAATCAGCAATATTATTTACGACCAAGTTTTCAAATTTTTTTCCATCAGTTAGATCATCCACAACAATAATATCTTCTCGACCAAGTTTATTTAACCCAGCCACAATCTGACTACCTATAAACCCCGCTCCTCCAGTAACAACGATCATGTTGACCTCTAGTTATTCTCTATGATTTTTTCTAACATTGATGATGTTGAACAGCCGTCTTCAAAAGGTAAAATAATAACTTCACCGCCCGATTCTTTAACGGCTGTTGCGCCTGCTATTTGTTCTTCTGTGTAATCTCCACCTTTAACTAGAAAGTCTGGTTCAACTATTGAAATTAGTCTTTCGGGTGTATCTTCACTAAATGCAACAACCCAATCAACGCAGGCCAACGCATTCAGTACAGCCATTCTATTTTTCAATGGGTTTATTGGCCTTGAACTTCCTTTCAAATCTTTTACAGAATCATCATCATTAATAGCGACTATTAATCGATCGCCTAGTGTTCTTGCTTTAGTTAAATAGCTAATGTGTCCTGCATGAAGGATATCGAAACATCCATTGGTCATAACTATTTGTTCGCCTTTGCGTTTAGCGCGGTTGATAACTTCCAATACTGAATTATTATCAATTAAAATCTGTGGTTGGTATTTACTCGTACTAGCACTATTTAATTCTTCTGTTGATATTGTCGCTGCGCCAAGTTTTTCTACGACTAGTCCTGCGGCAGTATTTGCTAAATATGTTGCTTGCTCTATCTCATAATCGGAAGCTATAGCTGCAGCTAACGAAGCTATCACGGTATCTCCAGCTCCGGTAACATCATAAACCTCATGAGTTTGTGCCTTGAGATGGTATGGCTTTTGATTTTCACGAAGTAGCGTCATACCCTTCTCACCACGCGTGACCAAAATAGCATCTAATTCTAGATTCTTTCTAAGGTTTTCGGCTTTACTAATTAAAGTTTCTATTGTCTTGCAATCGCCAACAACTACTTCGAGTTCCTTCAAGTTAGGCGTAATAATACTTGCATTGGAGTAACCGCTAAAATCATTTGATTTAGGGTCAACTAATACAGTGATATTTTTATCATTGGCATATTTAATAAGTGTTTGAACTTCCGTTAAACTTCCTTTTGCATAATCTGATAACACGATTACATCGATTGTTTCTATTAAAGCTTTATATTGCTTAATCAAAGTATCTGTTTCTGTCATGCTCGACTCTTCTTCATAATCAAGTCTGAGTAATTGTTGATGTTGACTCAACACACGCTGTTTTGTAATCGTTGGGAACCCTTCCTGATGAATAAAGTGACATTTCACTCCTTTTTTGCCAAGTATATCTTCTAGTCTCCTTGAGGCCTCATCTCGTCCAGTTATTCCCAATAGCTGTGTGTTAACTCCTAGAGATGAGATGTTTATTGCAACATTGGCAGCACCGCCAGGGCGCTCTTCCATATTATTTACTCGTACAACGGGCACAGGTGCTTCTGGTGAAATCCGGTTAGTTTCACCATATATATACTGATCAAGTATAATGTCGCCGACGACTAATACATTATTCGTGCTACTAGGTTTAAAAACTATTTCTTGCATTACAACTATTACTCTTAACTTTGGTCTAATTTAGAAATTTTAACACACGATAATTATCATAGTATTCAATATGTTGGTTAAAAAGCGTCTATTTTTACTTTACTTGCTGTTTTATACATCATTTTGTATTGCAGACAATGAAATTCCGGGTTTTTTTGAGGTGAACTACACCTTATACAGTAACGACATGAAAGTCGGCCTTATGGAACGTCGCTTTTTTCAAAAAGATGATGGTAAATATACATTTAGTTCCGAGAGTAAAACCACCGGTTTAATTGCACTTTTTAAAAAAGTACACGTTCTCGAAGTTAGCAACTGGGATTTAATCGAATCTAACTTCACGCCCCTGCACTACACATACAATCGCACAAAAGGGAAAAAGATACGCGACGTTGACATTAATTTTAATTGGCAAACAAAACGAATCGTAAATAGCGTCAATGATTCGACATGGCATATGCGAACTCAGCCAGGCGTACTTGATAAACTACTCTACCAATTAACAATTATGTCGGATTTAAAATCAGGAATTGTTCCTAAGAGTTATTTTATTGCTGATGGCGGCAAGATCAAGGAATATCAATTTGAACATATAGCCGATGAAATAATAAAAACGCCATTAGGTGAATTTAATACCATCAAACTTGCCCGTCACAAGTTAAATAGTGATCAAGAAACTTATTTGTGGTGTGCTTACGATTTGGATTTTTTACCTATAAAAGTAATTAATAATGAAAAAGATGACCGTATCTCTACAGCGATAATCAAATCGCTAATAGGATTAGGTCACAATACCGATTAATACTATTTTTTATCTAACGTTTGAGTTGTTTGATAATTTCATTGGGCGGCATATAACCAGGGAGCATCCTGCCATTTTGTAGATAAATTGCAGGGGTACCGCGTACGCCAAGCTTCTGCCCTAAAGCATACTGTTCTGCTACGGGATCATCACAAGTTTTTGCTTCGACAGATTCCCGATTCTTTGCTGCTGTTAATGCTTTTTGTCTATCTTTGGCACACCAGACATTACTCATTTCCTGTCCTGCAGCCGAATCAACTCCCGCCCTGGGGTATGCTAAATAACGAACCGATACACCTAGTGAGTTTAATTCTGCGACATCTTGATGCAGTTTTCTGCAATATCCACAATCAACATCTGTGAAAACGTAAATTGCATCTTGCATTTTCTCAGATGAGAACTCGATATAATCATCTTTTTTAATATCGCCTATTATCTTCACTCTGGATCCAGCACGAACGTCTTCTGTTAGATTACGACGTTCTTCAAGATCCAGTATTTCACCTTTAATGACATAATTTCCATCACGCGTCATATAGATAACGTCAGAACCAATTACAACTTGATAAAGCCCGTTGATAGGCGTTGGTGAAACATCGTCTATTTCAACATCTGGAAGCAATCGTGATAATGCTAAAGTTAGTTCAGCGTCAAGCTCATCTTCGGCTAAAGCAGAAAATGAAATAAATAAACACATCAATAAAAACTTACTAAACTTCATATTAACTCCTGAACAAAATTTTCAACGCTTAAATTTTGTAATAGTAATTTAATAACATATTAAAACTCTGACTATTATACAGGGCTTCTGTTCCCTTACATTAAAAAGCTGGTGTGTGTTTTAAGGTTCGATGTGTCGTTTTTTACATGATAAAGTCGTTATTCATAATATTTAGTGATAAATACTTGGGTATAAAATGAATAGCTCTACAAAAGCACCATTATCAGAAACAAAGCTTACTCTCAGCTATATCCTTGATTTATTGGAAAAAGATGATCTTATAAATAAACAACAGCGTATCCAGCTATCTAATATCAGTGCTGAACAATCTAAAATACAAATTCATCCCTTGATTGCAATAGCAGAACAAGGTTGGCAATCAGCAAGTAAACCCAGTTATCCGCTCAGCCTTGAAACACTGACAAAATGGCTAGCTGAGAAAGTTAACCAACCCTATTTACGCATAGACCCTCTAAAAACTGATATTCAGAAAATCACATCGGTCGTCTCTCAAGCCTATGCAGCTAAATTAAAAATACTGCCTGTCGAAGTTAACAAAACAGAACTCACCATCGCAACATGTGAACCCTTTATAACAGCATGGGAAAGTGAGTTAGCGCGTATTGCTAATCTCAAGATTAAACGAGTCATGATTAATCCCAGAGATCTTGAACGTTACCTAATTGAGTTTTATGGCGTAAGCAGAACTATTATCGGGGCAGTAAACGAACAAAGAGATGAGCCTATTGCCCTGATTCAAAATTTCGAGCAATTAGTCAAGGTAGGTAAAGCTGGGGAACCTGATGCTAACGATCAACATATAGTCAGCATTGTTGATTGGTTATTACAATTTGCATTTGAACAACGCGCCAGTGATATTCATCTTGAACCTCGTCGCGAAAATGGTCGCATACGTTTTCGTATAGATAGTGTCTTACATATCGTACATGAACTTCCTGTTGTTCTAATGGGAGCAATAACAAGCCGTCTCAAATCTCTTGGTAGAATGGATGTTACGGACCGCCGCAGACCCCAGGATGGAAGAGTTAAAACCGTCACTCCATCTGGTAAAGAAGTTGAAATGCGACTATCAACCATGCCAACCACGTTTGGTGAAAAACTTGTTATCAGAATCTTCGATCCAGAGATGCTAGTTAAAAGTTACAAAGAGCTTGGATTCACTGATCACGATCAAACGCAATTAAATGAAATGGTAGATAACCCACACGGGATTATTCTTATTACAGGTCCAACCGGCTCCGGTAAAACAACTACCTTATATTCAGCACTTAACCAAATTTCCCGTCCAGAAATAAATATTTGCACGATTGAAGATCCTATCGAAATGGTTGAGCCACAATTCAATCAAATGCAAGTACAACAATCAATCGGGGTGGACTTTGCATCTGGTGTCAGAACATTACTTAGACAAGACCCAGACATAATCATGATCGGCGAAATTCGTGATAAAGAAACTGCTGATATTGCTATTCAGGCAGCATTAACAGGGCACCTTGTTTTATCCAGTTTACATACCAATGATGCACCTTCTGCAATAACACGACTAATAGATATAGGCATGCAACCTTTCCTGCTAAATGCAACGATACAAGGTGTAATTGCTCAAAGACTGCTAAGAACATTATGCGTACATTGCAAAGAAGCTATCTCAACAGATAAACAAAGTTGGCTTGAGTTCTCTCATCCTCATAAATTAAAAATGCCCGCCAAGATTTGTAACCCGGTTGGCTGTGACGAATGTCGCCATACAGGCTATATGGGCCGCACCGCAATCTATGAAATATTAAAAATGAACTCAGCATTACGTGATAATGTTTCATTACAAACAGACTTGGATAGTTTGCGTGAAATAGCAATCAAAACAGGGATGAGATCATTAAAAATTGGTGCCGCACAAAAAGTTGCTGATGGCTTAACCACGCTTGAGGAGGCATTCTCAGTGTTGCCACAACATCAGAATTAATATTCAACTCATCCCCTCGGATGATGTTCAGCATGTAAATCTTTCAGGCGTTCTCTTGCCACGTGTGTATAAATTTGCGTGGTAGATATATCACTATGGCCTAATAACATTTGCACGACTCTAAGATCAGCGCCATGATTTATTAAGTGTGTTGCGAATGCGTGACGTAGAATATGTGGAGATAATGTTTTTTTAATCTCTGCGGATTTTGCATAACGTTTGACCATATGCCAAAACGTTTGTCGCGTCATAGCTTTACCACGATTACTTGGAAACATCGCATCGCTTAAGGCGTTCTTAAGAATTTCGCTACGTGCTGATGACAAATAACGCTCAAGCCATAAATTAGCTTCTTCACCCATCGGCACTAAACGTTCTTTGTTCCCTTTCCCTGTTACACGCACGACACCTTGCCTTAAGTTGGCCTGCTGAATGGTTAAGCCAACGAGTTCGGATACTCGCAAGCCTGTTGCATAGAGCAATTCAAGCATGGCTTTATCTCTCGCTCCTGTAGCTTGTTCTGTATCTGGCGCATTAAGCAACTTTTCTACTTCAGTTTCTGTGAGGGTTTTGGGTAATGATCGTCCGAGTCTAGGGGCATCTACATTACTTACCGGGTTTTGCTTTATCTGATCTTCTCTCAATAAATATTCATACAACCGTCGTAGACTAGATAACCTCCGCGCGACGGTTCTTGCTGAAACACTCTCTGATGATGACAAATAAGCAAGGACGTCTTTCGGATCTACTTTAGCTAAATCAACTTTTTTAGCTTGCAACCATAGTGAAAAATGTATCAGGTCACTGCGATATGCAGAAAGTGTATTTTCACTTAAGCCACGCTCCATCCACAACGAATCCAGAAAAGAATCAATGATTTGTTTAGATTTACTTGAAATATGCGATTGTCGTTTAGAAGCTTGAGTCATATTCAAGCAACGCAACCCACGAATGTGTAGGTTTGTGTTTTATCAGAATCTTGTAGATATATTATTTTCAAGGAACTGGTCGATAGTAGAATTAATAAACCAGATATTACAGATACCGAACTGGACTAACCAGTCCGGTTTAATACACTTGCGTGGATATTAACTTTTTGTCTTAATTTTCTCTTTAATACGCGCTGCTTTACCGCGAAGGTCACGCATGTAATATAGTTTTGCACGACGAACATCACCACGACGTTTAACTTGAATCTCTGCAACACTGGGGCTGTGAGTCTGGAAAACACGCTCCACACCTTCACCGTAGGATATTTTACGTACGGTGAATGCTGAATTTAGACCACGATTTTTGACCGCAATGACAACACCTTCAAAGGCCTGTAAACGCTCACGTTGACCTTCTTTTACTTTCACCTGAACGACGACAGTATCACCTGGACCAAATTCAGGGACTTCACGTGTCATCTGCTCGGCATCGAGTTGTTCGATTATGTTCGCCATTTTCATACTCCAATCACTATTACTTGTTATTAACTATTAGATTGCTCAAATTCAGCAATGAATTCCTGCAACAATCTTTTTTGTTCTTCATCGAGTTCAATAGACTCGATTAAATCCGGTCGCATCTTCCAGGTCTTTCCAAGTGCCTGTTTTAAGCGCCAACAACGTATTTTCTCATGGTTTCCACTGAGCAATACATCAGGCACCTGCTGGCCATTTATCTGCTCTGGGCGCGTATAATGCGGATAGTCCAGCAAACCGTCAACAAATGAATCTTCATTAGCTGAATCTTCATGTCCTAAAACACCAGGCAAAGTCCGGCAAACACTATCAATTAATACCATTGCAGCCAATTCACCGCCGCTGAGGACATAATCGCCTATTGACCATTCCTCATCAATTTCAGATTTTATGAGCCTTTCATCGATACCTTCATATCGACCCGAGACCAAAATCATCCCACTGCGTGCAGATAACTCATGTACCCCATCCTGATCCAGCCGCCTTCCTTGTGGTGATAAATAAATCACCTTGCTAGCTGGTTGTGCCTGTTTCGCCTTGTTAATGGCTGAACTAAGCGGTTCATACATCATTACCATGCCCGGACCACCACCATAAGAACGATCATCCACCGTCTTATGTTTATCGTTGCTAAAATCCCGTGGATTCCAGGCTCTATACTCAAGCAGACTATCTGTCACCGCTCGTCCAATAACCCCATGCTCAAACACCGTAGAGACCATCTCCGGGAAGAGCGTAATGACATCTAGTTGATACATTAATCTTCAATAAGCCAGTCGACTTGCATCTTCTTGGCAATTAAATCAACTCGTTTAATAAATACATCCATTATTAGCGGAATAAGTGTCTTATCTTTATTATCGCCGACTTTCTTGATAACTAGCACATCATTTGCACCAGTTTCCACTATCTCCTTAATCGTCCCAAGATTAACCTCATCCTGATTAAAAACTTCAAGGCCGATTAGTTCATGCCAGTAATATTCACCTTTACTTAGTGCTGGGAATACACCTTGCGGCACAGCTAATTCACAACGAACAAACTCTCGCGCTTCTTCAGGAGTATCTATCCCAAGCATTTTTACTAGTAACCGGCCGCTTCCACGTTGCTGGAATTCTTCGACATCGACGTCTTTCCAAACTGAATCCACATGAATCAACCATGGGGAATATGTAAAAATATTTACTTTTGGTCTAGTGTACGATTCAATCTTTAACCAACCTCGTACGCCATACACACCGCCAATTCGACCGATAATGATTGGGGTTTCATCTTCCTGCATTAAATTAAATGCCGGTAAAGCTATTGCCTGATTTCCTAATGGATTTAAGCAATAGTCTTTTCTTTAAAATCTATTAACTACGCCGCAACAACTTCTGCTGCGTTATCTTTAAATAACTTTGCTACACGATCAGACGTCTGTGCGCCTTGTGATACCCAGTAATCGACACGTTCCATATCTACCTTAAAAGGCACTTCCTGTCCTGTAGCGGTCGGATTGAAAAAGCCGAGGCGTTCTATTGAACGGCCATCACGCTTATTGCGGCTATCTGTTACCACAATGTGATAAAAAGGCTTTTTCTTTGAGCCTGTTCGAGACAATCTAATTATTACCATCAGTCTGATGACCTCATTAATATTCTGATAATTTACAACGAGTAGAAAATACCCGTCCGAAAAAAGGCGCTATTGTACGTAAAAACGCCAAAAAAGAAAGTAAAGACAGTGGTTTAAGCTCATTTCAAATACCATCGGCTTTGCCTTTATAAATCATAATAATTTGCTAAAATTCTAGGGTTAATTTTATATTTATAATAGTATTGTATAATATTGATTAATATATCTATTTTACTTAAGTCTATGACATTACCTGAACAAAAAAAACACCTTCGTGCCACTTTAAAACATAGGCGTTCACTTGTCTCGGAGAGTAACCGCAAGGACATGAGTCAACAAATCTGTAAATATTTACATAAAATAGATGAATTTAATCAAGCAAAAAGCATATTTTGCTATATTTCATACCTCAGTGAAGTCGAAACCCATGGTTTGATAAATGGCTTTTTAAGGCAAAACCTAGCCGTAGCTGTGCCCAAGATAATGGGAAATTCAGAAATGATTGCCATTCCGCTCACTGATTTATCTGATTTGGTGCCTGACAAAATGGGTATTTTGACTCCCAAAATAAACCAGGCTGCGCCTAGCCCCTTCGATATTGCCATCACTCCTGGGGTTGGATTTACAATTACTGGCGATCGACTAGGTTATGGCAAAGGATATTATGATAGGTGGTTTTCTCAAAATGAAGTAAAGACAAAAATCGGTATTGCTTTTGAAACTCAGCTGGTTGATCGATTGCCCATCGAAGAAACAGATATTTCTTTAGATATCCTCGTGACTGAGGAACGGGTTATTGATTTGAGATAAGTTTTAAAACAATGGTTCTAATCAGCCTCATAAGCTGCCAGTTCTATAAGCAATGTGCCCTTGTCCAGAGCATCACTTTTAGTTGTTTCTATCCGTTCCATTTTGATCAAACCAACACCTTTAGCATACCAACTAGTTTGTTCAACGTTAACTAGTGTTAGTCCAATATAATTTCCAGCATCTTTAAATGATGATCCACTCATCGTGATTTTCATGCAATTTTTAAAAATACCAGCGGGAACACTAACAACATCGTCTAGTGATTCTATCTTTGCCTCCAAGTCTACTTTCGCAAAAATTTCAAAAACTGTTTTCTGTGGAGGGCCTGTCTTTTTCAACAATTTTGTTGTTGTTGACTGTTCCCATTTTTTATTCGCCACAAGTGGCTCTGGTATAACGAGTTGCTTATCATTATTAAATTCTGGCTTAATTTTCTTGTCATTTATGCTGCCTAGATAATATATGCCTTCTTCAGAATCTAAATAGTATAAAACGGTGCCATCGAGAGATTCTCGTAAATACACTGGCGTTCCTTCCAGCTCACTTTCACCAAGGTTATTGAGTATGTATTTTTGTTTCTGTACACCATCTCGTGTTTCTAATAAAACATCGTAACGCCATTTATAACCACTGCTGAGCGGGAAATAGGATGGGTCTTTTTTTGAACATGCTGAACATGTTAATAAAATAAATATTAAGAAAAAGTTACTGTAATTGATCATATTGCTACAGATTAGTTGAATCCGTCTTATTGGGTGACCAGATAATTGCCATGATTGAACCAGTTACATTATGCCAGATACTGAAAAGAGCCCCGGGCAATGCGGCCAGAGCTGTAAAATATTGGTTTGCCAATACCACCGCTAACCCTGAGTTTTGCATTCCAACCTCAATTGATATCGTTTTGCATATTGTTTCATCATAGCCCATCAACTTTGGAATAGCATAGCCTGTGATTAAACCCAAAAGATTGTGTAAAACAATTGCGACAAGCAACAACATGCCGAGCTCAGTTATATGCGTCTGATTTTTTGCAACAATCACACCTATAATAAAGATGATAAATAATACAGAGAGTAGAGGTAATATTAATTTAACTTTCTGAATTTGTTTTTGATATAGAGAATTGATCAAGACACCAGATAAAACTGGTACAACTACTATTAGCAATAGGTTCTTCATCATATTGAGAACAGGGACATCAATACTTTCATCGACATAAAACAGCATAATCAACGGCGTTAATACCGCTGCTAGTAAAGTAGAAACTGCTGTTAATGATATTGAGAGCGCCACATTACCTCGTGCCAGAAAACATATAACATTTGAAGCGGTTCCACCTGGGCAAGCACCAACCAGCATTAATCCCGTTGCTAATAAAATGGGCAAATCTAACAATAGTGATAAGAGCCACGCGATAAATGGCATCAGGACATATTGTAAACAGACTCCAATGACAATCAGTATAGGTTCTTCGAATATACGTTTGAAGTCAGCCAGTTTAAGCGTGCATCCCATTGTAAACATAACGACACCTAACATCGGCACAATAGCTTTTCCATGACTAGCTAATAACGATGGAAAATTCATGGCTATAACGGAAATAATAATTGCACCTACAGGCAATAGTAGAATACTACGAGTTTGCATAGAGCGTGCTCATGATTTTGGTAATTGATCAGTCGTACTATTTGTTTAACCATCTTGCACTATATAGTGATTGCACTATGGTTATCTAATATAATTGAGTTCAATAGACTAGAATTAAGTTTCTCTCGGGTACACTAATATAAATTACAATCCTCTATGGCTGATAAACTTCATCAAATCAATGCTCAATACTCAAATAAGGAAGATCGAATACTTATACGTACTTCTACAGAAAATAATAATGAATATTTGATCTGGCTAACGCGCCGCTTTACAAAACTGTTGCTTGGTATCTTAGATAAAGAAATCGAAAACCGTGGTGGAACAACATCCTTAAGCTCTAAGAAAGAAACAAAAAAACTCTATACTGACGGCGCCTTTGAAAAGCCTTATGCAGAAGAAAAACCGAAAACTCGGCCATTAGGAGAAGATGGTGTTGTAGCATTTGCTATAAAAACGGGGTTCGACGATAGTGGCAACCTGATTCTTGAACTTCAATCAGAATCAAAACAGGGTATAACCTTAACCTTGAATGATACTTTACTCTATATGTTTTATTCACTATTGATGCAGAGTGTTGAACGATCAGAATGGCAAATCGGGCAATTCGGCGAGCGAACTGCGAATAGTCAATTGCACTAGCCACATCAATTGATAGTTTTCCTCTATCAAGCCCATAAATACAATCAAATTCATAAACTTATCGCTTTAATCTAGTATACCCACACTCAAACTTTAACCCTTTTATTGGAGCTTAATCATGTTAGAAAATAGAGAAGGAAAAACGATCCCTGATGTAACTTTTCGTGTCATCGAGGAAGGAAATTGGAAAAATATATCTACAGAAGAACTTTTCGCAGGTAAAACTGTAATTGTCTTTTCTTTACCTGGGGCATTTACACCAACTTGCTCGAGCACTCATCTACCACGTTTTAATGAACTCGCTCCCGTGTTCAAACAAAATGGCGTAGATGAGATCGTCTGCATGTCAGTCAATGACACCTTCGTCATGAATGCCTGGAAAGAAGTACAGGAATCAGACAATGTAACAGTATTACCAGATGGTAATGGTGAATTTACTAATGGCATGGGGTTATTAGTAGGTAAAAAAGACCTTGGGTTTGGCGATCGTTCTTGGCGCTATTCAATGTTGGTGAAAGATAAAATAATTGAAAAAATGTTTATAGAACCTGAGGTTGAAGGCGACCCGTTTGAAGTTTCTGATGCAGACACCATGCTGAATTACATCAATTCCGACGCAATTAAACCTGAATTTGTATCAATAATATCACGCAAAGGTTGTATACATTGTGAACGTGCTAGAAAAGCGTTAGACGAACACAATATGCCTTACGAAGAAATAGAACTTGGTCAAGGAATTACCAGTCGTTCATTGCGTGCACTTTCTGGCGCAACAACAACTCCGCAAGTATTCATTGGCGGCAAGTTGATTGGTACAGCAGATGATTTAGAAGCTTATTTAGCTTCAAAACAAATCAAAGCAGCTTAAACATAAACATCGTTTGTGTGCTCTTGCATAAACTATGTGCCTTACATCCATGTAAATAAAAAAGGGGCTCATAAGAGCCCCTTCTATCTAACTTAATGTTAATACAGTTTATTCGCTAGTCTCTGAAGCTTCATTAACAGCTTTCATACTAAGACGAACTCGCCCTTGCCTATCTACTTCCAGTACTTTGACCTGTACCATATCGCCTTCAGTAAGCTTATCGCTCACATTTTCAACACGTTCTTCACATATTTGTGAGATATGTACCAGACCATCTTTGCCAGGAAGGATATTGACGAAAGCACCGAAGTCCATCAATTTTGCAACTTTACCTTCGTAGATCTTACCAACTTCGATATCGGCTGTGATTTGTTCAACACGTTTTAATGCAGCATCACCAGCTGCTTTATCAGTCGCAGCTATCTTGACCACACCATCATCATCAATATCAATCGTAGCACCTGTTTCTTCAGTAATTGCCCGGATAGTTGCGCCGCCTTTACCAATAACATCACGAATTTTATCTGGATGAATCTTTATGGTGGTTATACGAGGCGCAAACTCTGACATTTCTTCATTATGAACCTTTAATACATCATTCATTTTACCCAATATATGCAAGCGCCCATCTTTAGCTTGAGTCAAAGCTACTTCCATAATTTCTTTGGTTATACCATCAATCTTGATGTCCATTTGTAAGGCAGTAATACCATTCTCAGAACCAGCCACCTTAAAGTCCATATCACCTAAGTGATCTTCATCACCCATAATGTCAGAAAGCACAACAAACTTGTCTGCTTCTTTTATCAATCCCATTGCTATACCTGCTACTGGGGCATCTAACTCAACACCTGCATCCATTAACGCCAGACTACTACCACAAACTGAGGCCATAGAACTTGAACCATTAGATTCGGTAATTTCAGAAACAACACGAATAGAATATGGAAATTCTTCCATATTAGGCATGACACCTAAAATACCGCGTTTGGCTAAACGACCATGACCTATTTCGCGACGTTTTGGTGTGCCAACACGACCTGTTTCATTCACGCAAAATGGAGGAAAATTATAATGAAACATAAAAGGGTCTTTATAAGAGCCCTCAATAGCATCAATAATTTGTGAATCTCGTTGAGTACCTAAGGTGACAACAACAATAGCCTGCGTTTCTCCACGAGTAAATAATGCTGAACCATGCGTACGCGGCAATATGCCCGTTTCAACTGTTATCGGGCGTATCGTTTTTGAATCTCGACCATCGATACGATTTTCACCAGATAATACGCTGCTACGAACAATATGACTTTCTAATGCTTCTATTTCACCTGCAATCACACCGCCAGACCACTGTGGGTCTTCGCCTTCCGTCATGCCTTCAACAACTTCTTTTTTAATTTCACCTAGGCGTTCTTTACGTTCAAGCTTATCTTGTATGCTATATGCTTCACGTACTAAATCACCTGCACGCGATTGAACTTCATTTGAAAGTGCTTCGTCTTTTTCCTTAGCAGTCCAATCCCAAGATTTTGTGTTTGCGTCTGCAGCCAATGCCTTGATGTTTTCAATAACAACTTGAAACTGCTCATGACCAAACATAACAGCGCCTAACATTATTTCTTCAGATAATTGCTTCGCTTCAGATTCAACCATCAGCACTGATGTATCCGTACCTGCAACGACCAACTCCAATTGCGAATCTTCTAATGCTGAGTGTGATGGATTGATAACATACTCTCCATCAATGTAGCCCACACGTGCAGCACCTACAGGACCACTGAAAGGAGCGCCGGAAAGACTAATTGCTGCCGAAGCACCAATAATGGCGGGGATATCAGGATCAATTTCAGGGTCAAGCGACATAACCGTTACAATGATCTGGATTTCATTCTTAAACCCTTTCGGGAATAAAGGTCTAATAGGTCGGTCGATCAATCGACAGGTTAATGTCTCTTTTTCTGAAGGACGACCTTCACGTTTGAAAAAACCACCCGGTATTTTACCGGCGGCATAGTTCTTTTCCTGATAATCAACGGTTAAAGGGAAAAAGTCCTGCCCTTCCCTCGCTTCTTTTTTAGCAACACAAGTGACCAGTAAAACTGTGTCTCCCATGCTAACCATGACAGCACCGGATGCTTGTCTGGCGATTCTGCCTGTTTCTAGAGTAACTTTATGATTACCAAACTGAAATTCTTTTGTGACCACGCTCATGGATTTTCCCTAACAAGAAATGTTTATATTGATTTTGATTTAAAGATGATTTTTAAATTATAAAAACGTTAAAACCCGCAGTAGCGGGTTTATTGATATCGTTTCTTCATTGGCAAATGCGCCAAAAAGAATATTATTTACGCAGACCAAGACGGCCTATCAAATCGCGATAGCGATTAAGGTCTTTATCTTTTAGATAATCAAGCAATTTACGTCGCTGATTAATCATACGTAATAGACCTTGTCTTGAATGATGGTCTTTACTATGTTCTTTGAAATGTCCTGACAAATCAGTTATGCGAGACGTCAGCAATGCAACCTGGACTTCTGGAGAACCGGTGTCGTTTGTACCACGCTGATAATCTTTGACTATTCCTGCTTTCTGCTCACAACTCATTGCCATTTTCTATATGCTCCCGCAAACCTACTGATATCAAAATTCGCGCGTATTGTACCCGCGCATATCCTCTCTAACAAGCGAAACATCAAATTGTTTCAACTCAGTCTCTCGTTGCTGTTTCTGCTTTATTAATCAATCGCTTAGGGGCAACCCGTCCATCCTCAGTAACTTCGCCCAAACCAAGGAAATTCGCAGAATTATCATAAATTCTTAATCGACCTGATTCGGGAAGACCTGAAGCTGTAACTGTTTGCCCCTGACAGAGATAAAATGCCACATCTTCAGATAAACGAATCTCAGGCATATCTTTCAATGCGGAATCCATAGGTAATAATAAATTGTCGAGTTGTTCAATCCCCTCTTCAGCTACTGATTGTAATTTTGCCTGTGTCACCATCTGTGACTCATGGAAAGGACCCGCTCCTAATCTGCGTAATGTCCGAATATGTGCTCCACACCTCAGTTCTTCACCAATATCTTCTGCCAAAGTTCTAATATAGGTTCCTTTTGAACAGAAAACTTCTATCTCGAACTCCTTATTATTAAAATCAAGCAGATCTATTCTATGGATGGTAATTTTTCTTGCTTTTCGTTCTACTTCAACTCCTTTATAAGCAAGTTCATAGAGTCGTTTTCCATTATGCTTAAGCGCCGAATACATTGGCGGAACTTGTTCAATACCACCGACAAACTTTGAACAGGCCTGTTTTACATCTGTATCAGTTAAGTCAGGTATGCTTTTTTCTACGAGGATTTCACCATCCGCATCGCCAGTTGTCGTTGTTGTACCTAATATACATCTTGCACGATAAGTTTTACTCGAATCTAATAGATAAGCCGAAACTTTAGTAGCTTCGCCGAGGCATATTGGCAGTAAACCTGTCGCAGGCACATCAAGATTACCTGTATGTCCTGCTTTATTAGCATTATAAAGTCGTTTTACATGTTGTAAGGCGCCGTTGGAACTCATGCCGGCAGGTTTATCTAGCACTAAAATGCCATTGATATCTCTACCACGTTTTTTTGGAGATCTACCCACCTGTTTCATCTTCATCGTTATGATTGACGGAATTGATAATGTCAGTAAGCCGCTGTGCACGTTCGATAGATTCATCATATTTGAATCGTATTGAAGGAACACTTCTTGTAGTCATCATGCGAGAAAGCTCATGGCGAAAATGACCAGCTTGATCATTCATTTCTTTTATCAATTCTTCGTGCGTATCACTATTGTTAAATGAAGTGATATAAATTGTAGCATTGTTTAAATCTGGGCTAACATCCACATTCGATAACGTAATCATACCAAATTCATTCAAGGGAAAATCACGTTGTACAAGAACCGAGAGTTCTTCTTTAATAAACTGGGCTACGCGTTGGTTACGCCCAAATTCCTTTGGCATGACTAAAATCTAGATCTTTCGTTCAACGCTGACTCGCTCGAACACTTCGATCTGATCACCCGCTTGTACATCGTTGTAATTTTTAACGCCTATACCACAATCCATACCGGACTTGACTTCATTTACGTCATCTTTGAAACGACGCAAAGACTCGAGTTCTCCTTCGTAAATAACAACATTGTCACGCAAGACACGAATTGGATTATTTCTATTTACACGGCCTGTTGTCACCATACAACCGGCTATATCGCCAAATTTTGGAGATCTGAATACTTCTCTAACTTCTGCAACACCAGTAATCTGTTCTCTAACTTCAGGTGAGAGCATGCCACTTAGGGCGGCTTTAACATCATCTATTACGTCGTAAATAATACTGTAATATCGCAGATCAATACCTTCAGCATCTATAATCTTACGTGCACTTGCATCTGCTCTTACATTAAACCCCATGACGACACCGCTTGATGCCATAGCAAGATTGATATCAGACTCTGTAATTCCACCGACACCGCTACTAATAATATTCACTTTTACTTCATCATTGCTCAATCGTGTCAGTGCATCGACCAACGCCTCTGATGAACCTTGCACATCGGCTTTGATCAGAAGATTTAATGAAGCAACTTCACCTTCCTGCATCTGATTCATTACATTTTCAAGTTTAGAGGCATGTTGTTGTGCCATCTTTGTTTCACGATATTTTCCTTGTCTGAAGAGTGCAATTTCCCGCGCTTTCTTTTCATCGGGTACTACCAGCATCTCATCACCTGCATTAGGTGTTCCTGACAAACCCAATACTTCAACTGGTGTAGAGGGTCCTGCCGAAGTCACTTCAGTGCCACTATCGTCAATCATCGCCCTGACACGGCCAAACTCATGTCCGCTTAGAACAACATCACCCTTCTTGAGCATCCCATTTTGCACAAGGAGACTCGCAATAGGGCCACGTCCTTTATCCAAACGAGACTCAATAACAGCACCTGAGGCCGGCCCTGTCTCTATTGCCTTTAATTCAAGAATCTCAGTTTGTAATAAAACACTTTCTAATAAATCATCAACACCTTCTCCAGTCAGAGCCGAGACAGGTATGAATTGTGTGTCACCACCCCAACTTTCCGGAATAACTTCAAATTTCGATAATTCTTGTTTTACACGCTCTGGATCAGCATTTTCTTTATCCATCTTATTAACAGCAATAATGATAGGTACATCTCCTGCTTTAGCATGTTTTACAGCTTCCTCAGTCTGCGGCATCACACCATCATCAGCGGCGACAACAACAATGACCAGGTCAGTCACTTTTGCACCACGTGCCCTCATGGCAGTGAACGCTTCGTGTCCAGGCGTATCCAAGAAAGTGATATCACCATTATCTGTAGTCACCCGATATGCGCCTATATGCTGGGTAATTCCACCAGCTTCGCCAGCAGCTACCTTGGTCCGTCGAATATAATCTAGTAATGATGTCTTACCATGATCAACATGCCCCATGATGGTAACAACCGGCGCACGAGAAATCTGATCGCCGTCTTGCTGGGCGGCCTGGATCATTTCTTCTTCTAATGCATTATCTTTTTGGAATTTAGGCTTATGCCCCATCTCTTCAACAACTATACCCGCTGTATCCTGGTCAATGGTTTGATTGATCGTTGCCATAGTACCCAGACCCATCATCACTTTTACTACTTCAGAGCCTTTGACAGACATGCGTTGAGCCAGCTCAGCAACCGTTATACTTTCAGGAACTTCAATGTCCTTAACAACTGGTGCTGTTGGCATCTCGAAACCATGTTGATTATCTCCGGATTGATGGATTACTGGCGTATGCCTGACCTTTTTACGTCTTCTGCCAGAACCTTTACTAGCAACATGTAATTCTTGTCGTCCATGCCGAGCCTTTTCCTTACGTGCCTTATCTTTATTACTTGGCGGTTTAGCAGCTTCTTTTACTACTGGCGGCGGTACAATTGGTGTTGTTTCAACAACTTCTGCTGTTTTATCAGCTTGCTCCTCTGCAGGAGCTTCATTCTTAGCTTCATTACTTGTTTCTGTATCAGCGCTTTCAATTGACGCTTCAGCTAAAGACTCAATTTCAGATTCATTTTCTACTTCTACCATTTCTTCTTCTGCAATTGATTCTTCAACAGCAGGAACTTCATTTTTGATTTCAGTAACTTTTTCCTCAGCCTCAATCGCTTGCTGCTGTTGTTCAAGTTCTGCTGTCGCCTGTTCTTCAATTAATTTTGCGGCTTCTTCTTCCTGCTTTAAGGTTTCAGCAACATCACCACGTTTTGCATAGGTGCGACGTTTTCGAAATTCAATATTTACTGTTTTTGAGCGTGGCTTTGCCCTGCCCTGTGTCGCAACAGGAACTTTTAGTTCACTGACAGTTTTACGGCGCAAGGTAATCTTGCGTGGTTCGGAATTTTCATCTTTACCATGTTTTTTCCTTAAAAATCCGAGTAACACAGACTTTTCCGAATCGGTAATTACCTCTTCGGCTTTTTTATTTGGTAGTCCGGCCTCGACTAGTTGTTCCTGTATACGTTCAACAGGCACGCCTACATCGCTGGCAAACTCACTGATAGTAACTTCAGGCATTAATTAGCACTCTCACTATTAGATTCTTCTGATTCAAACCAGGGTATTCGTGCAGTCATGATTAATTCACCTGCTCGCTCTTTATCAATACCCGTTATATCCATTAATTCATCAACGGATTGTTCTGCCAAATCTTCCATGCATATCACACCGTTACTGGCCAGCTCATAAGCCAAGGTCTCATCCATACCTTCCATCGTCAGTAAATCTTCAGCTGGTTTTTCATCACCGAGCTTTTCTTCACTGGCAATAGCGCGTGTCAACATAATATCCTTGGCACGTTCACGCAGTTCGTTCACTAAATCATCATCAAACTCTTCAATAGCCAACATTTCTTTCTCTGGCACATAGGCAACTTCCTCGATACTTGAGAAACCTTCTTGTACCAGAATAATGGCAACCTCTTCGTCGACACCTAGATGTTCCATAAACATGGCAGATAAAGTCTCAGCCTCCGCTTCACTTTTTTCATCCGCTTGCTCAACTGACATTACATTGAGTTCCCAATCTGTCAATTCACTTGCAAGCTTAACGTTTTGTCCACCTCTGCCTATAGCTTGAGATAAATTTTCTTCAGCGACAGCGACATCCATAGTGTGTGCATCTTCATCCACCATGATCGAGGCAACTTCTGCTGGTGCCATCGCATTTATAACGAATTGAGCCGGATTATCATCCCAAAGAATGATATCAACGCGTTCCCCACCCAGTTCATTAGATACGGCTTGTACACGCGAACCACGCATACCGACACAAGCTCCGATAGGATCAATTCTCGGATCATTCGCCTTTACGGCAATTTTTGCTCTAGCGCCGGGGTCTCTTGCGCCATTAATGATATCAATCATACCTTCATTGATTTCTGGCACTTCAATTTTAAATAATTCAATCAAGAGTTCAGGTGCAGTACGACTTAGAAATAGTTGTGGTCCACGTGTAATTTCTGGTTTGACCTCTTTCAAATAGGCTCGTATCCGATCACCCGGACGAACAGCCTCTCGTGGTATCAAGTCTTCTCTCGGGATAAATGCCTCTGCATTATTGCCCAAGTCCATAATTACACCACTCCGTTCAGATCGTTTGACAACACCACTCACCATTTCACCAACACGATCTTCATAGGCATCGATGACTTGTGCGCGCTCAGCTTCACGAACCTTTTGTACAATCACCTGTTTTGCAGCTTGAGCTGCTATACGACCAAATTCTACAGATGGCATTGGCTCTTCTATGAATTGTCCTATTTCTATATCAGAATTTTTATCTTTCGCATCTTTTAAACTAACTTGTCTGGTTGGCGCTTCTAATGACTCAGGATCATCGTCGACCACTTCCCAACAACGAAAGGTGTCATAGTCGCCCGTTTCACGATCAATACTAACGCGTGATTCAATATCTTCACGATTACGTTTTTTGGTTGCACTTGCGAGGGCAAGTTCGATCGCCTCAAAAATGATGTCTTTAGCAACACCTTTTTCATTACAAACAACATCAACAACCATTAAAATTTCTTTGTTCATTTAATCTACCGTTTAAAAAATCAAAACTGAGGAACCAAGCGAGCGCGTTCTATTAATCTGAATGGCACCTTAAATTCCATATCTTCACAGTCAATCACAACATCTTCTTCATCAACTGCATGTAAAACACCAACAAAACGTTTCCTACCGTTATGCTTTTCAAATAACTTGATCTTAACTGTTTCACCAATGAACTTTTTATACTGTTCTATGGTAAATAATGGCCGATCCAACCCTGGTGACGATACTTCCAGGTCATAGTGTCCAGATATTGGGTCTTCAACATCTAGTATTCCTGTAAGCTGATGACTTACTGCAACACAATCATCAACGTCAATCCCACCATCCCTATCTATATAGACACGCAATGTCGAGCCATGGCCATTTTGTGTAAGCTCAATGCCCAATAACTCGTAACCGATTGCCGCTACTTCTGGTTCGAATAAATCAAGTAAGGCTTGGTTTTGTCTATACATAATTCGCAAACAAAAAGTGGGCTCAAGGCCCACTTATTAAAATCTATAAATACGTGCGATAATTATAGCCAGTTTATATCTGGTCTGCTACTTGATGACCTTATATAAGTAATTATCCCAGTGCCACCAAATCTTTAAAATCTGCGGCTTAAAAATACCACTCTCTCATATAGCAAAAAGCCCCTTAACAGGGGCCTCAACTTTCTTTACCAAATTAATATGAATAATTTGGTAGCGGGGGCAGGATTTGAACCTGCGACCTTCGGGTTATGAGCCCGACGAGCTGCCAGACTGCTCCACCCCGCATCAGAGTGGGCGCATAGTACAGGGCTAGATGATCATTTTCAAGATACTTTATGCATTTGATTTAATTACTATAAGCCATGTTGGCTCAGCTGTATTGGCATCCGTTTTGAGCCCCAGTTTCCATGATTTGAATCAAATACACCGGCGCAGTTTGAGCTGCACGTCGGACACTTTCCTGCCTTATCTAGAGACCACTCCTTAATCTCATACCAGTCACGAACAATTAATTCTCCTCCACATTCATAACAAAATGTCGTATCACCTTCTCGATCATGGACATTACCCGTATAAACGTATTTTAATCCATTCATAATGGCTATCGACCTAGCTCTTTGTAAGGTCTGTAATGTTGTTCTGGGTTTATTTCGCATCTTCCAATCGGGGTGAAATGCAGAAAAATGTAGCGGCACGTCTGCTCCTAATTCAGAAATAATCCATTCTGTCATTTTATTCAGCTCTTGATCTGAATCATTTTCGCCAGGTATAACTAAATTGGTGATTTCAAGCCAAACATCCGTTTCGTGTTTGATATACAACAGTGTCTCCAAGACAGCAGCAAGATGACTTCCTGTAATGCGATGATAAAAGCCTTCCGTGAATGCTTTTAAATCAATATTTACCGCATCAATACCTTTGTAAAACTCTGCTCTCGGTTCTGGACAAACATACCCCGCAGAGACAGCTATCGTTTTAATATCATTTTCATTGCATGCCGCAGCAACATCAATTGCATACTCATGAAATATAACCGGATCATTGTAAGTAAAGGCAATACTTTTACAGTCTGTATTTCTTGCAGCTAGCGCTATGGCTTCTGGACTTGCAGAGTCAGCCAGTGTATCCATCTGTCGTGACTTACTAATGTCCCAATTCTGACAAAATTTACAAGCAAGATTACAGCCCGCTGTGCCAAAAGAAAGGACCGATGTGCCTGGGTAGAAATGATTTAATGGTTTTTTTTCAACTGGGTCGATGCAAAAACCACTGGATCGTCCATACGTCGTCAAAACAATTTGATCGTCTTCACATGCACGAACAAAACAGAGTCCACGCTGACTATTCTTTAACTTACATTCCCTTGGACAAAGGTCACACTGCACACGTCCATCTTCAAGCATGTGCCAGTATTTAGTTTTAACTGTTGTTTCCATCTATCCTCATAACCCACCTATTTAAATAACGTTCCTTCGATTTTAGTCCTATAATTTATTTATCAATATATAATTCTGCTCAATATGCATATAAATTCAATAAACCGACGAAAGCTTTCTATAAGGCCTCCTGCAGTTGCGGGTAGTTTCTATCCAAAAAACACGAGTCAATTAAATAAACTCCTGGATGATTTGTTAACTAGTACTAATGTCGATATAGCCTCGCCTAAGGCCATTATTGCACCACATGCCGGCTATATATATTCAGGTCAAATTGCCGCTAATATTTACAAGAATATCGATAAATTAAAGGCTCAAATTACCAAAGTCGTTTTGTTAGGCCCGGCACATCGAGTTTACGTCAAAGGAATCGCCCTGCCATCAAATACGCATTTTGCTACCCCTCTTGCCAATGTACCTATTGACACTAATATCTTAGAACAATTAGAACATCATTCTTATGTGCAGTATTCAGATGCGGCACATGAAAAGGAACACAGCATTGAGGTACATCTCCCTTTTCTACAAAAAGTATTAAATGACTTCACACTAATTCCATTGTTAGTTGGTAATGCTGAGCCTGCGCAGGTTGCAACAATTTTAAAAGAATTATGGGGTGGAGATGAAACTTTAATCGTCATCAGCTCTGACTTAAGTCATTTTCTTGATTATGAATCAGCCTGTAAAACTGATAGCAACACTAGCCGTTTAATCGAAAACTTTGATTATGAAAATATTGGCTCTGATCAAGCCTGCGGCTGTATGCCAATGCGCGGGTTATTGAAATATGCGCATGAAAAAAACATGTCCATTCAGACGCTTGACCTTCGTAACTCAGGCGATACAGCTGGCACAAAAGACCGTGTTGTCGGCTATGGTGCCTATGCATTATTTGATGGATTGATACTTAACGAAAAAAATAAAGCAATTGTCTTTGATGTTATCAACAAAAGTATTCAACAAGGCCTCGATAAAGATAATGGTAATGCTTATAGCCCTGAAACAACAAATCATCCAGTACAACTACAGCAAAAGTATGCTGTATTTATCACATTAAAACTAAACGGACAGTTACGCGGTTGTATAGGAACAACCGAAGCTTCAATGCCATTAATTAATGCTGTTGCTCAATATGCTTATGCTGCCGCATTCTCTGATCCACGCTTTAAACCACTCTCTGTCGAAGAGTATGAGAATATTGAAATTAGCTTATCTATATTAACCCCTGCCACACCATTACCATTTAAGGACGAACACGATCTAGTGAATCAGTTAAGACAAAATATTGATGGATTGATCATTGCGAAAAATAACGCTAGGGCAACGTTCTTACCAGCCGTTTGGGAGTCAATTAAAAACAAACAGCAATTCCTAAGTGAGCTGAAACGAAAAGCTGGAATAAAAACATCTGATTCACCGAATAAAGCCTGGCGATACACTGCTGAATATTATTCGTGATTATTAGATATTATTGGCAAGCTCCTATGGATCCTTTTTTACAGATTCTCCCATCTGTCCAGATTGTATTATCAAGTTTCACATTAGATAAGTTAGCGCCTGCTAATAAGACATTACTGAGATCAGCAAACGAAAGGTCTGCATTTTTTAAATTTGCATACCGTAAGTCAGAAGATTGTAAATTAGCTCCTATCAATCGAACATCTTCAAGGTTCGCATAGCTAAAATCACTCTTGGTCATTTCTGCATACGCCATATCCGCTCCAGAAAGGTTAGTGCCTAATAAATTAGACTCATTTAAAATTGCATCCGTTAATTTTGAGAATGACAAATTCTGATTCTCGACATTTAAATTAGTAAAAGTGCAATTACTCCAATTAACATCAGCGCCTGGCGGTAAACTACAGTCTGCCTGTGAAGCCTGGTTTTCAGTGTTTAATTTCAGACCCAGACCAACAATCATAATAACGATTAATGCAACAGATAAAAAAGGCATTCTGGGAGGCTTAATACTATTTTTACAGGCATCATCGATCTCTTTTCTGTGTTGGCGATGCACTAGTACTGCTTCAGACTCCGTTGCACGCCGTTCTCTAGTTCGACGACGATCTTGTTTCATGTTTTGTTTTGCATGCCGTTGATCTGCTACACGTTCATCTACTTGTATTCTGGCAGCCTCCACTGCTTTATTATCGACAGGGCTCTGCTGTAAAACATCTGGGTAAAGTTCTTTATGCATGGCAACTTGTTGCCATTGATGCTCGTCTAAACTTAATTCATCATCGGAATGCAGACGTCCAAGCAAGATATTTCTTGTTATTTGAGCCTGTAAAAAAGGCCCTTTCACCACATTCTCTCGTCTGACAAACCATAATTTTCTCTCAACCAAGCCATTTCTCCCATTAATCAATACAAGAACGACTCAAGTTTCATGCCAAAATGACGTTTTATAGAGAATGGATATTCAATCAACACTGTTATCTGCCACTCTCCCAAATAGAGCAGTATCGGAAAATCTATCCCAATGGATGCTAGGGCAAGTACTAAGCGCCACGGTGACAGGCCGAAAATCAGCCGACACGCTGTTATTGCAAATCAATAAGCAAACGATTGAAACCAAGACAATCTCGAATAAACCCATATATATCGGCGCACAATTGAAGCTTGTCGTAGAACAGCAAGAGCCATCTACAGTCCTTCGTGTTTTACAACAACAATCTCCAAAATTAGTACATGAGAGCAAACAACAGCTCCTTCGAGAAAATATACCCAAACAGGCTAGTATGGAGAAATTAACATCGATACTAAATCAGTCCACTAAAAATCCTGGTGGAATAGTTAAAGGCGCAACTACACCAATAGAACAACAAATTAAAAAATTAATCGAGCGGTTACCAACACAAATAAATTTAAAAAATGAATCTGGATTAAAGTCAGCCATAAATAACTCAGGTATATTTCTGGAATCAAAATTACTCTCTGAAGTCACAAAGAATCAAAACAAGACAAAACAAGTACAGCCGATATCCCAGTCAAACAGCCCTGACATATCGAAAGATCTAAAAACGAACCTGTTACAACTTTCTGACTTAATCACTAAATATAAACAGGGCATACAAAAACCTTTTGCTCAATTAATAAAACCAACACAAGTCATTCCATTGTTTGAAGGTGCTAAAAGCCTAAAGACGATGACAAAAAATATTTTGAATAACCCAACTGCTTTTATAGACATTGATAATAAAATTGATATTGAAGCTGTTCGCAAACAAATTGAATCATCTATAGCACGAATCGAGGTAAACCAATCAAAAGCAGTAGTTACCCATGACAATCAATTTCCTGCATGGTCAATTGAGTTACCAATCAAAGACAAGCAGGACATCGATTTATTGAAGCTCGACATTCATCACGACATAGAATCGAAAGCTGAAAATGATGAAGAAAAAACATGGACTGTAAATTTGAAAATTAATCTTAAAGATAAAGGCACTTTGTCAGCAAGAATAACAATGTTAGATAAAGAAGTTAGTGCTTCTGTATGGTCAGAAGATTACGATTTAAATAATCTTATCGATAACAACTTATCATTACTCAGCAAACGAATAGAAAAATGCGGCTTAACTATGGGTAAAATCGTATGTCTGTCTGGTGCCCCTACTTGCCAAGATGAAAACATGATTGCTGATAACCTTATAAATATTAGTGTATGAATAATTCATCAGAAATCCCAAAGAAAGCAGTCGCATTAATCTATGATGGCATAACAGCACCATCATTGTCCGCAAAAGGCACCTGTGACTTTGCTGAAGACATCATTGCCTTGGCTATGGAACATAATATCCCAATACATGAAGAACCTGACTTGGTAAACCTATTAGCAACATTAAAGCTTGGAGAAGAAATCCCAAGAGAACTCTATGTTGCTGTAGCAGAGGTCATCGCTTTCGCTTACATAATCAAAGGAAAACTCCCATGCACTCAGCTTTGATTAGTTTGTTTATTTCTTGCTTCATTGGCTTTGCGCTTATTACCCAATTTGTCATAAGCCTTGGCAATCAAGCTCCAATTATCTGATTTTAATCTGGCATCATCCCCTGCTAAAGCGATAGATTTTCTTGCCATAGCAATTGTTTGTTGCCATTGTTGCTGCTGAAAACGTACTACAGACAAACGATGCCATAATAATGCATTCCTTGGCTCTATACGCAGCGCACGTTCTATCGCTGCCGCTGCTTTAGCACTTTGTCCTTGTCCAGAAAATTTATCCGCATCGTTAAGTAATGCAATTATTACTGGTTCTTCTTGTTTTTTTGTTTCGCTGCTTATCTCTTTTTTGATTGGAACTGTTTTATTCTTAATAGTATCTGGTGCGTTGCGTTCTTCTACAGGAACCAATACTACAGATTTTGTTACTTGTTCAGCACATGCAGTAAGTAGCAACATCAAAATGATGAAAAAAAAGCGGAAATTTCTCATAAACAAACTCTATTAAATTTTAATTAATAACAATCTATATAATCAGGAATATATTTCTTTATAAAGGGATAGGATTTGGCACGAGCACAAGAGCTCTCTGGATTGCTCATATCTGGATAATCTCGCCATTCTATTTCTTCAGGTTCTATCAACAATAGTGGTTCCGGTTTTATTTTTTTCATCATATTGACCCAAATCTGCATTGCACCAGTCGATCCAGTGAGTTTAGCGGTCTGGTTATTGTCACGTCCAAGCCAAACCACAGACAAAATTCGGTCACCAAAGCCAGCAAACCAACTATCACGTAGACCATTAGTCGTTCCAGTTTTTCCTGCTAACGGTATCAATGAGGGTAATTCACGTTTCAATCGTTTGGCTGTGCCATTATGAACAACTTCAGTTAATATATATTGCGTCAAAAATGCTGTTTCAGGTTTTATATATTCGCGCACTGCCAGATCATACCTTCGTAAAGGTTGCCCATTGCTGTCTAAGACCGATCTAATAGTCCTTAACGGTATTTGTAACCCACCACTAGCAATTGTTTGGTACATTTGCGTCACCTCGTAAGGTGAAAGATTAAGTGCGCCAAGTAACATTGAAGGCAGTCTAGGAATAGCCGCGGTCACGCCTAGGTTTTTTAATGTCTGAGTGACATTTTCAAGACCTAATGCCATACCAAGTCTTACAGTAGATATGTTATATGATTTTGCAATTGATCTTACTAAGGGAACATTGCCATGAGTTCTTTTATCGTAATTTTTAGGCTCCCAACTCTTGCCATTTTTCTGCTGCATCACCAGACGTGAATCGTCAAGCGATGATAATACGTTATATTTAGCGGGAAGATTTAAAGCTGTCATATAGATTGCTGGTTTTATCAAAGAGCCTATCGGGCGTTTAGCATCTAACGCACGGTTAAATGCATTTTTATCTTTATTTCTATCTCCCACCAAGGCAAGCACTTCACCACTATGTTGCTCTACTAAAACCAATGCAGATTGTAAAGTTCCAGAATTAAATCCCTTTTCTTTTTCTAATCGAGAAAGACTATGCGTAACGCTGTTTTGCGATATCTCCTGCTTTTCAACATCCAAAGTAGTATGAATTTGCAATCCTTCGTTTTGAAGGTCATCAGCCTGGTAATCTCGCTTTAAATGGCGTCTTACTAAATCAATATACGCAGGATATTTTGCACTACTCCAACGGGGTTTATTCGATACAGCCAAAGGCATGGAAATTGATCGGTTTAATTCTGCTGAACTAATAAATTTTTGTTCGTGTAATAAGTTAAGAACGAGATTTCGCCGTTTTAAAGCTCTTTCAGCTTGTTTACGCGGATTATAGTATGAAGCACCTTTTACCATTCCGACTAATAAAGCAATTTCAGCTGTATTTAATTCAGCGAGCGGTTTAGAAAAGTAAAATTCGGATGCTGTACCAAACCCATGAATACTACGTTGTCCATTTTGACCCAAATATATTTCATTAACGTAAGCACTTAAAATATTTTCTTTCGAATAATGATATTCCAACATCAAGGCCATTAGCATCTCATTAATTTTGCGTGTAAACGTACGCTCATGGGTTAAAAACATATTTTTAATTAACTGCTGCGTCAGTGTACTGCCTCCTTGAGTGACTTTACCTTTTATAATATTGATATAGATTGATCGCATAATACCGAAGGGATCAAGCCCAAAATGTTCAAAATAATGCCTGTCTTCTACAGCAATTAATGCATCAATTAAAACTTCGGGAATTTCTTTATAGCTTATAAGAACACGATCTTCATCGTGTAATGGGAACACTTTTCCAATCAAAGTCGGTGTTAACCTGATAATTGATACATTCTGTCCGTTTACCAAATCTGTAATATCAGTGATTTGTTGACCAGTGAAACGTATTTTCAACTTCTTTGCTGCTTCGATGCCATCCCAGTAATGAAATTGACGCGAATATACTTCAACAGTAGATCCTAAAACTCTAAATTGTCCAGAACCTGTTAGTGTTGAAACACTTTGATATGCTGCATTTTTTAGCCTTTCAATTAACAATCTTTGTGCATAGCGCCGACCGGCATACAATTCCAACGGTTGCGCATAGACTCTAGCGGGAACAAACCAGCGTTTCCCATCAAATTCTTTTCTAATTTGGAAATCGAGTACGACACAGTACGACAAGAAAATGCAGCCCAGAATAACTATCAATTGCAGCACCCACTTCTTTAATAAGGACGAGTTCTTTTTTTTCTTTCTCTGTGTTTTTCGTTTTCTAGAAGTTTTGCGTTTTTTGGGCATGAGACAATGCTATTGAAAGATAAATTTCGATAATAATTACATTACTTGATTTACACGACATTGTGCTTTTGCACAATTATTTATAATGATTCTCTAGTTCGATATTAACAGCATGATTGGAAGGGTGCAGATAATCATGAAATCGTGACCTCGAAAATTTATTCCAGAGGCTCTCTAGCACCGACATCCCTGTAGGCAATAAAAAAGGCCCCGTAAAAACGGGGCCTATCAGTATTTTAGAGAGTCTCGCTCTTCGCCTGTGTTAGACAGACTTTAGCAAGTGCTCAACTAACGCCTTTCGGCGCTTTTTCCTTGCATCTATGACGGCCCTGGCCTTTACTCTGCGTTCTTTATCGCGCTGACCAAGCGTCAATTTCTGCTTATCTTCTTCTAGATTTTTTTTTGGCTTTCTTCTTAGCCTTTTTCTTAGCTGCTTTCTTTTTAGCCTTTTTCTTAGCTACTTTTTTCTTGGCCTTTTTCTTAGCCTTTTTCTTAGTGGCTTTTTTCTTAGCCTTTTTCCTAGTAGCCTTTTTCTTAGCCTTTTTCTTGGCTTTTTTCTTGGCTTTTTTCTTTGCTTTCTTCTTAGTAGCCTTTTTCTTAGCCTTTTTCTTTGTGGCTTTTTTCTTTGCTTTCTTTCTAGCTACTTTTTTCTTTGCTTTCTTCTTAGCTACTTTCTTCTTAGCAGACCGTTTTGCAACTTTTCTTTTCGCAGTCTTCTTCTTTGCTTTTTTCTTTGCCATGGTTAGAGACTCCCCTAGAAACTGAATATTTGTATTAACAAAATGAATATATACATTACATTAAACATACACGCAAACAATTATAGTCATGTTTTAACTTTTTTCTATAATTTTTTTTAAATTAATGTTTATAGATCACAAAATTAATACTTTTTGTACTAATTTTTACAACAATTGATGTGATTTAAATCATTAACATTAATGTTATGTCAGTTGTGAAAGTATGTCATTCATCACATCATTAACATCATTCATTCCATTTACGCTAACGTATTGTGTTTTAGATCCATCCTGATTTGCTAAGTCCGTATAATATTTTACTAGCGGAGCAGTTTGTTCATGATAAACATCTAACCGTTTCTTAACGGTCTCTGCTTTATCATCATCTCTCTGAACAATTTCTTCTCCAGTAACATCATCTTTGCCTTCAACTTTCGGTGGATTAAACTCAATATGATAGGTTCTACCAGAGGCTAAATGCGCTCTGCGACCGCTCATACGGCTAATAATAGCGCTATCTTCTACTTTAATTTCAACAACATATTCAACATCTATATCGAGACTGACCATACCATCTGCTTGCGCAATTGTTCTTGGAAAACCATCAAGAAGGTAACCGTTTTCACAATCATCTTCATTAACACGTTCCTTTACTAAACCAAGTATTAATTCATCAGAAACTAAACCACCGGCATCCATAACTTTCTTTGCTTCAAGTCCTAATGGCGTTCCAGCACTCACTGCTGCTCGTAACATGTCACCTGTTGAGATCTGTGGAATGTTAAATTTTTCTTTTATCAAGTTTGCTTGTGTACCTTTACCTGCCCCTGGTGGTCCCAATAATATAACTTTCACTTTTACTTACCTCCCGATTAATATTCAAATATTTTTATTTACTACAATATAATGCTATTCATGTTAAAAATAAGGTCAAAAAACCTATGAAGATCGAACTTGATAGCGAATTTTCTACATCAAACAAAATTATTTCCTATTCAAATGACGCTTTTAAATTAAAAGACACGCTTATAGAAACAAATCTTGTTATCTCAAAGGATCGTCTAATTGAAAACTGGTCCGTAGATTCATACCGGAATCTTGCAACGCAACATCTAGATCAAATCATTCAATGGCAACCTGAGCTAATAATAATTGGTAGTGGTAAGATACCAAGTTTTCCAAACCCTGAATTAATTGCTTATGCTGCCTCAAAAAATACCGGTCTGGAAATTATGGACACAGGCGCAGCTTGCCGAAGTTACAACTTATTGGTAGATGAAGGCCGAAATGTCGTTGCCTGTTTGTTTTTATCCAATAATTAGTTCTCCATATTCAAGGTATCAAGAGAAAGCCCTTCTCTTTGTAAGATCTGCCGCAGACGTTTAAGCGCCTCAATTTGAATTTGCCTAACTCGCTCCCGAGTGACACCTAGTTCATTACCAATTTCTTCCAATGTGGACACATCATTACCATGTAAACCAAAACGCCTTTCAACAACTGCGCATTGTTTATCTGTAAGCAGATTCAGCCAGGTATCAATATGTTCTTTAACATCATTGTTTTGCAATAATCGCGATGGGTCCAGATTATGTTCATCAGGTAGCGTATCCAGTAAGGATTTATCTGAATCATAGGGACTTGGACTATCAACCGAGGTTATTCTCTCGTTTAACCCTAACATGCGCTTAACAACATCTATCGGTTGATCCAACATTTCAGCGACATCTTCCGGACTAGGTTCACGATCCAGAGTTTGTGCAAGCTTACGTGCAGCCCGCAGATAAATATTTATCTCTTTTACAACATGAATTGGTAAGCGTACCGTTCGTGTCTGATTCATTAATGCCCGTTCAATTGTTTGTCTTATCCACCATGTAGCATATGTCGAAAAACGAAAACCCCTTTCCGGATCAAATTTCTCAACAGCCCGAATTAACCCTAAGTTACCTTCTTCAATTAAATCGAGAAGCGCAAGGCCACGGTTCATATATCGACGTGCAATTTTTACAACGAGACGCAAATTACTTTCAATCATACGTTTTCTTGCACTTTCATCACCCTTTAGAGACTTACGTGAGTAATATACCTCTTCTTCAGCAGTCAATAAGGGAGAAAATCCAATTTCATTCAAATACAAGCGTGTAGCATCCAAGTCGCCAGATGTAACTGGTGCTGTTTCAGCAGTTAGTTTTTTAGTATTTTTATCCTTACCCTTTTCATCAACTTCACCGGCAGCTTCTAGTTCTACATCGCTCAAGGATGCGCCATCGTGCTCTTTATCTTTTAATTTTTGTGATGACTTTGAGTCTGTCGTATCGTCTTTCATAAATTCACCGTTACGACGAACTTTTATGCGCGCTTTTTTGGTAGATGTTTGGTAGGCGTAATAGGTTTGCCATTTTTACGAATTTCAAAATGTAGTACCGTACGTCCGGTATGGTCTTGTCCCATTTCAGAGATATGCTGTCCAACGTTAACTCTATCTCCTTCCTTAACCAAAAGTTTGCTGTTATATGCATAAGCGCTCAAATACGTTTCATTATGTTTTATGATAATAAGCTTACCATAACCGAGAAGTCCACTCCCACTGTATACAACTTCGCCAGCGGCTGCGGCTTTAATGCGCTGTCCAGATTTACCCGAGATATCTATTCCTTTTTTTGATGTTGGTGAATTAGATTTGACTAATTTTCCTGTTGTTGGCCAAGACCATTTAATGGGTCCTTTTGGTAATGCAGCGTTGGGCTTCTTTTTTTGTGAAATAACAGTTGGTTTTTTAACTGGCTTTTTAGGTGTTGGTTTAGTTACTGGCTTTGGTGGTGTAGAAGCTGCTTTTTTTACAATTACCTTTGGTTTTATCGGAGTAGCTTTCTTTTCTTGAATGGGTTTTAAACGAATAAGTTGCCCAGGATAAATCGTGTAGGGGCTATTGATCTTATTCCAGTTTGCTATCGTTTTATAATCATGATTATAGCGCCATGCAATTGAATATAAGGTGTCACCTTTACCAACTATATGGTAACCCGATTTATTTTGTATGGAAGGTTTAGCTTTTGATCCAGGTTTTGATTGTGCGCTTTTACTACGCTGAGTTGTTGTCGGTGCTGTTTCTTTAACTTCACCACGATTAGCGACCGGGGCTACACCGACTCCAGAACATGCCTGCAGCAAGAGAAAAATAAACGAATAAATTACATTCTTATAACAAGATCTCATCCTATCCCTTTTAAGTTTTATCAATGCCACCAAGCATGGGTACAAAACTTACCGAATCAATAATTTCTTCCTCAAACCCGTCTTCTGTACGGGTAATCAATAGTAATTTCTGATCCCCCAATTTGCCAACAGGAATTATCAATCGCCCCTCAATAGCCAACTGTTCCAATAATGCTTCAGGGACACCAATAGGTGCTGCTGCGACAATAATGCCATCAAAAGGAGCATGTGTTGGCCAACCAATATTACCATCTGCATGTTTGCTACGAATATTGGTACAACCCAGTTTTTGAAAACGTTCACGTGCCCGAATTAATAAACCATTGATACGTTCAACGGTATATATGCGTTTGGTAAATTGCGCCATGATGACTGTTTGATAACCACAACCTGTTCCCACTTCCAACACATTTTCCAGATCTCTATCTTTTATCAAAGCTTCCGTCATTTTTGCAACAATATAGGGCTGTGAAATTGTTTGGCTAAAACCGATTGGTAGTGCGGTATTTTCATATGCGCGGCTCGCCAAGGCTTCATCAACAAAAAGATGTCGTGGTGTATTACGTATAGCATTAAGCACAACGTCTGATTTAATCCCCATTTTCACTAATGTATCTGCAAGTCGATCACGTGTGCGTTGAGATGTCATGCCTATGCCACTATGCTCAGCCATCATCAGTCTAGACCTTCTATCCAGCTAGAGAGCGATTTCAATGACTGATGTCGCGTTAAATCAATTTGTAGGGGTGTAATGGAAACTTTTCCAGAACGAATAGCATAGAAATCTGTACCCTCACCTGCATCTTGTTCAGATCCGACTGGACCAACCCAATAAACTTTTCTACCGCGTGGATCAAACGCCTCAAGAACAGGTTCAGATTTATGTCTGTTACCCAACCTCGTTACCTCCATACCTTTTATCTCTTCATAATCGATATCAGGAATATTCACATTTAATAACGCATCTTCTAAAGGTTTTTGTATGAGTGATTCAATTATTTTTTTGGCAATTGTTACTGCAGGCTTGTAGTCAGATTGTCTTTCCCCAGCTAAAGAAAAGGCTATAGCAGGACACCCCAAAAAACGCCCCTCCATTGCTGCGGCTACTGTCCCAGAATAAAGAACATCATCACCCAAGTTTGCACCAGTATTAATACCACTGATAACCATGTCAGGTTCCGTATCTAACATGCCGGTTATGGCTAAATGTACACAATCAGTCGGCGTGCCGTTAACATAATAGAAACCACGGCTATCTTGTTTGACATGCAATGGTGCGTCTAATGTCAGTGAGTTACTTGCCCCGCTTCGATCTCTATCAGGCGCAACAACCGTTACTTTCCCAAGTTCGGCCAACATTTCCGCGAGTGCGGCCAAGGCTGGCGATTGATAACCATCATCGTTACTCAATAAAAAATGCATCGCCATTAATAAGGTTTTCTGCTGTAAAAGTTAGTGTTGAATTGGAACATATCAGAAACAAATTGAGAAAATGTCAGGTTGATGCTCAAACTAGCAGAGCATAAATTCCAATAAAGCCTTTTGTGAGTGCAAACGATTACCTGCCTCCTCCCAAACTACGCTTTGTGGTCCTTCCAAAACAGCTTCAGAAACTTCTTCTCCTCGATGTGCAGGTAAACAATGCATAAATAAGGCGTCACCGTTAGCACATTCCATTAAATCGGTATTAACTTGATAAGGTGCGAATTGTTCTATTCTTTGATTTTGTTCTTCTTCCTGCCCCATGCTAGCCCAAACATCAGTCACCACTAGATCCGCATTCTTAACCGCGGTCACAGGATCACGTTCTATTGAAACAAATTGCTTTGTGGAATCTAATAAACCAGCATCAGGATCGTAGCCATCAGGGCAAGCCACCGTTAACTGAAAGTTAAAAATCTTTGCTGCATTCATATAGGAATGACACATATTATTGCCATCACCTAGCCACACTACCTTTTTGTCTTCAATCGAACCGCGTTTTTCATAATAGGTTAATAAATCTGCTAGTAACTGACACGGATGAAAACTATCAGACAATCCATTAATGACCGGCACATCTGAATAAGAGGCAAATGTTTCTAGTCGATCATGCTCAAATGTTCTTAACATAATGCAATCTACCATCCTTGATAAAACACGAGCCGTATCTTCTATCGGTTCACCACGTCCAATTTGAGAACCTGTTGGAGAAAGGTAGATCGCATGACCACCCAGCTGCGCCATACCCGCTTCGAATGAAACGCGTGTCCGCGTGGAAGATTTTTCAAATATCATACCTAAAACCCGATTATTCAATGTCGTATCGTAGTTTTTTTCTTTCACCTGATTTTTTAATGTCGATGCACGGTTGATAATCGACAACAGCTCATCTCGACTGAAACTATTTAGTGTTAAAAAATGTCTTGGTTCCATAATCTCACCTTCAAGCTAGATAGGCTTTTAGTAATTTACTCAATGTAGATACGATTTGATCTGCTTCAGAATCACTCATCACTAATACTGGTAATAAACGAATAACGTTGCCCGCAGTTACATTAATCAATAATTTTTCTTTTAATGCTAATGCGACTAAGTCCGGAGCTTCTTCTTCTAATTCAATACCCAGCATTAATCCGTTGCCGCGAATTTCTTTTATACCTTGGACTTCCTTTAATGCCTGTTTAAAGCCGTCTAACAATCGATTTCCAAGCACTTCTGCACGTTGTGCTAGATCACCGCCTTCTAAGGCGTCAATGACTGCTAACGCCGCTCTAGAGGCCAATGGGTTTCCACCAAATGTCGAACCATGGTTGCCTGGTTGAAATAAGTTTGCCGCTTCACCTTTCGCCAGACAGGCACCGATGGGCACGCCATTACCCAATGCCTTAGCCAAAGTCATAACATCAGGCATTACATCTTCATGTTGAAAGGCAAACCACTTCCCGGTACGACACATTCCTGTTTGAATCTCATCAACCATCATTAAGCAATCTTGTTCGTCACAGAATGTTCTTATCGCTTTCAAATAACCTTCATCAGGGATAACGACACCACCCTCACCCAGTATCGGTTCAACCATCACCGCAACAATATTTAAACCCTCATTCTTAAGTGCATTCAAGGCATCAATATCGTTATACGGAATATGTTTAAAACCTTCGACTAAAGGATCGAAACCTTTATGCACTTTTACATTACCCGTTGCACTTAAAGTTGCCAGTGTTCGACCATGAAAACTTTTTTCCATGACTACAATAACGGGATTAGTGATATTCTTATTGTTAGCATACAATCGTGCTAACTTTATTGCCGCTTCATTTGCTTCAGCACCAGAGTTACCAAAAAAGACCTTCTCCATACCAGAGTGCTGAACTAATTTTTCAGCCAGCTTTTCTTGCAAGGGGATACGATAAAGATTTGAGGTATGTATTAAATGTGCCGCTTGGTCAGCAATCGCTTCTTGAACCGCTGCATGTGCATGTCCTAAACCACAAACAGCAATACCACTAAGCGCATCCAGATAACGTTCTCCATGAGTATCAGTAAGCCAGGCACCCGACCCTTTTATAAACTCAATCGCCAACGGTTGATAATTTGACATTAATGCACTGCTCATTGGATTACATTCCAGACATGTCGAACTTTATCCGACTCTAAAATTATTAAGCCCGGCCATGAGCCGGGCTCAAACACAAAAATAAATTCCTAAATCTTATAAAGGTAGACCATGACCAAAACCCACCATGCACATCAACATAGGGATAGAAAGAAAGGTATTGGTTCGTGATGCCATTAGTGCGACAACTTTACCTTTAGCAATTTCATCGGCACTGGCTTCAACAATACCGAGAATCTTCTTCTGGTTAGGCCAGATCAATACCCAAACATTAAACAGCATGATAGTACCCATCCAGGCACCTAAACCAATAACCAAACCACCTTCTTGTAACAAGAAAGCATTCTTGAGACCAACGCCTAATGATTCCAGCGCAGATGCCCCGGTTAACCAGGTACCTAATGCGCCCCAACGAAACCACCACAATGCACGAGGTGCAACATACTTATTGATTGCCGCAGGACCTGGGCCACCTTCATCAGCCAACGCAACACCTACAGCAGGTACTTGTACGAAATTGAAGTAATAAAGTAGGCCAATCCAGATAACGCCAAAAAAGACATGTATCCAAACCGTTAAAGACAATAGGTTGAACTCAGGCTTCCCGCCAACCAAAAACATAACGATTATTGCTGTTATAAAACCAAGCGCTAACGTGCCATGCACTGACTTGAGTGGATTCATACTAATACCCCCGAGGTAAAAAAAGTGTTTCTTATTAGTGATAGTTAAATGTTGGCTAGGATTATACTGATGTCAGTGTCCGCTTCCACCTCTTTCATATCAGAATAACCCTATGGGTCTAGAATAAGCGCTATCAAGAGTAAAAACAGGGTATTAGTAAGCATTTCCAGCTAAAACAGTTATTTACACCGAATTATAGCTACTTGAAATTGACAATATCGCCCACACTTAAATTTACTAATACAAGCAACCCCAACAATTGGTGATTGCTTGTCTCTTTCGCGTATAATCCGCCACAACGCAAAACAAGCTACTAAACCGAGGTAAATGTAATGGAACCAATGGAACAAATTAAAGCGACACTAGCAGAAAACCCCGTCGTCCTTTTTATGAAAGGCTCACCCGACTTTCCTCAATGCGGCTTTTCAATGCGCACTGTACAAGCACTGAAAGAATGTGATGTCGAATTCGGTTTCGTCGACGTACTGGCACAGCCAGAAATGCGCGCCAACTTGCCACAATTTTCAAACTGGCCAACCTTCCCACAAGTCTTCATCAACGGCGAACTCGTCGGCGGTTGTGACATCGTTATGGATCTCTATGAGAAAGGCGAATTACAAAAGATGACAAAAGAGGCTATTAAGAGTTAATTATTTTTCCTTGAGATGGGTTAAGTCTTAACCCATCTTTTAATTTCCTTAATTCATCCATGCAGTCGTCTCACTAAAATGTCGAATCCAATACCATCATATTAATAGTATTATTCAGGCAAGTTCATTTGCAAATTGATGATTAACATCTCGGTGATGCCCCTCATCAGCTCGCACAGCTATTACAACATCACGTAAACGAGCGTCAGCAGGCAAACTCCAATATTCAATAGCGACCTCAGGGGCAGGGACATTCTCATGTGTTCCATCATCTATGCCCGCCAGATATTCGGTGTAACTGTAAACAGCTTCTTCTTCAAAATAACCAACAATACGGTGTGCCGTTTTTGCTGAGCATATATATATGAGGAAGAACAAATTATAGAATATGCCTTGCGCAATCAGAATAAGAAAACGCTCAAACATTGATGGCTGGGCAATTTGAATGAACGTCATTAAATGCATGCGTTCATTCTCTGCTTCTTCAAGCAACACGCGAATCCAACCATGATCGCTTTCCATGCGTCGTAATGCTCGTAGGTGTCGTAAAGACCCGGCAACCATACCGGGCACAGCTGCAACCGTTTCTAAAACAACAGCACGATGACCGTATCGTTTAGCAAAAAAGGTATCTGCAAAAAAACGAAGGAATTTCGTGAAGGCAAGCGCAATCCGGTCTGAAATACCTTTTGCATTATGGTGGCTCTCAATAGATACCGCATCATCCATTTTCAATTCCTCGTATTGTTGTATTTGAATTATATAGTCAAATTAATGTGCTTAATCATTTTCTATTCATAACCACTATCGAGCCACACACACTTTCCACCACTCGCTTCTTTGATTCTTTCCAGATATTTTTCATGTTCCACCAGTTCTTCTGTAGTTGCTTCAATGACACGTAACGGTTTGCGATTAACATCGATTATTTTTACTTGCGATTGTTCTGCCACCTGTTGTTCTTGCGAAGAATCAAAACTCAAGGTCTCTTGACCACCCGTCATTACTAAGTACACATCTAACAATATCTGCGCATCAAGAAGTGCACCGTGTAAATCACGTTCTGAGTTATCTATGTCATAACGCTTACACAGAGCATCTAAATTATTCTTTTGGCCGGGATGTTTTTCACGCGCCATCATTAGAGTATCAACAACGGCACAATAATCTTCTGTCTTACCCCATTTCCTGCCCAGTTTTTTTAATTCTGCGTTTAAAAAGCCAACATCAAATGGTGCATTGTGAATAATCAGTTCGCTATCTCTAATGAAGTCGATAAATTCTTGTGCTATATCAGCAAACCGTGGTTTGTCTGCTAGAAAATCATTACCAATACCGTGAACATTGAAAGCGCCTTCGTCAATTTCCCTATCGGGATTAAGGTATTGATGAAAGTGCCGATCTGTTTTTCGTCGATTAATAATTTCAACACAACCTATTTCGATAATACGGTGCCCTTGCTTTGGCTCTAATCCGGTAGTTTCCGTATCAAGAACAATTTGTCTCATAATGTACTTCCAGCAAACATCTCATCGATGGCCTTATTGGCCAACTGATCAACTCTTTCATTTTCGTCGTGTCCACTGTGACCTTTGACCCACTCCCATTTTATTTTATGAGATGCGCAAGCTTCATCCAGTCGAACCCAAAGGTCTTTATTCTTTACAGGTTTCTTGGCTGCTGTTTTCCAGCCTCGACTCTTCCAACCGTCCATCCACTCGGTAATGCCCTTCATGACATATTGAGAGTCAGTGGTAAGTACGACGTCACAATTATCTGTTAATGCTTCAAGGCCCATAATCGCACCCATTAATTCCATACGGTTATTCGTAGTTTCTGCTTCAGCACCATAAAGTTCTTTTTCAGTACTGTTATATTTCAGCAAGGTTCCCCACCCACCCGGCCCAGGGTTACCTCGACACGCGCCATCAGAAAAAATGTATGTTGTTTCACTCATAATAATTTAAATTGCTTTATCTATTTCGGGTTGTGGGCTCAATTGCATTTGACCCAATCATATTTCGTTTCGCACGCCATTGCATCTTGATCGGATTTAGAGGTACGGTACGTTTTTTTGCTACGACAACATATAAACCACCACATATTGGCCAGCAATATCGACCCAATCGTTCTAACGGCACAAACTTCTTTAACCAGTTTTGATTACTTAGCGGTGGCGAAAAGAAAAAACCATTTATCTTTTCTACTTCAAAATCCAGTAAAGACAACCAATCTTTTAATCTTGGAATTGAAATTAACTGACCGCTCCAGGGCATTTCACCCCACCAACATTTAAATAAATGCCAGAGCCCCCAAAGGCTCAGTGGATTAATGCCGATAATAATCACATGTCCATCGCCAATAAGGACTCGTTCCATTTCCCGCAATAACTTATGGGCATCCTTAGAATATTCAAGAATGTGTGGTAATACGATGACATCAATGCTGTCCATTGCAATCGGTAATTCTTCTGCACTTGTGTGAACTGCTGTTACGCTATCCTTCAACTCTGTGCTATCCAGAAACAATATTGTTTTATTTGTAATACGTGATGCGGTCAGATAGTTTGATTCTGCCGAATAGCCATACTGTAAGATATGATAACCAAACAAGCCCGGCAGGATATTCTCTAATTGTTCAACCTCAGCGTCATAGACCGTTCTTCCCAATGGACTATTAAACCAGCTTGAGAACTTTTCTCTTAATGTTATCGTTTTGTCTTTTTCCATCTCCATTCTCGTGGCTCATTTGACTTTGAACACATTTTTTCAAGTATTATAGAACGATGTTAGAAATCATACCCCTACCTGCCTTAAATGAGCACTATAACTATATCTGGTTGCTGAAAAATAAGACAAGTAATCATATCGCCATTGTTGATCCGGGCGAAGCTGGACCTTTGCTGTCGTTGATTGAATCGGAAAAACTCATTCCTATTGCCATTTTAATCACTCATCGTCACTGGGATCATGTCGACGGTATTTTAGAAATCACTGAAAAATATGATATTCCTGTCTACACACCGAAAACTGAATCCGTTAAAGGCAGTACCCATCCTGTTGGTGAAGGAGACAGCGTTTTATTACCCGAACTGGATTTAAAGTTAACGATTATGGATGTTCCTGGACATACCTCAGGCGCAATCGCTTATTATGCTGAAGGAATGGTATTTAGCGGCGATACTCTCTTTGCTGCCGGCTGTGGTCGCATGTTTGAAGGAACCCCGCCACAAATGCACGCCTCCTTATCAAAATTCAAGACCTTGCCTGATAGTACATTACTCTATTGTGGACACGAATATACCGTGAGTAACCTTAAGTTTGCTGCTAACGTCGAACCCGATAATACAGCGATACAAGAACGTTTATGCCTTGCTGAAAAGGCCAGAAATTTAAACAGGCCTACCGTCCCCACATCATTGGCAGCAGAGAAACAAACAAACCCCTTTTTACGTTGTGAAGAACAAGACGTTATATCAGCCGCCAGCTATTTTTCGGGTAAAAAACTAAATGAAGCGGCTGATGTTTTTGCTGCAATACGGCAGTGGAAGGACAATTTTTAATCCCCCACTAAAAAATATTTTTTTATCTGAAAATTAGTACTTGACCCAAACACATCCTGTCCCTAGCATTCGGCCATGCATATGATACGTAAAGCAATTATTTGCTTAGTACCACTAATAATCAGCGCTTGTAACTTCAGTTCTACCCGACCCAATTCAGTAGACCCCGCACCGACCGCAGATAAAAGCCAGACACTAACACTGACGGCGAAAAATCTTGCTGGCCATAAGCCAGAGGCAAACAGTTCAGAGATTAATGTGGAGGCTGAACTCGAAAATAAGGTCGCCCATAAAAAAGGCCATTCTAATCTATGGTTTTTAATCAAAGATGAACTGCAATTTGATAACAATATAAATCAGCGTAGTGTTAAAGATAAGATCGCATGGTTTGCTCGCAATCAAGACTATATGGATCGTGTTTCAGACCGAGCACAGCCATATATGTTTCATATCATAGCGAAATTAAAAGAACGCAATATGCCCCTTGATTTAGCACTCTTGCCTATCGTTGAAAGTGCCTATCACCCGTTTGCCTATTCACCCAGTCGTGCATCTGGGATCTGGCAGTTTATCCCAGCCACCGGCAAGCGCTTTGGTATGAAGCAAAATTGGTGGTATGACGGCCGTCGTGACATTATTGCCGCAACTGATGGCGCCTTGGATTACCTGCAAGATTTACACAAGCGTTTCAACGGCAACTGGCTTCATGCGCTTGCTGCGTATAATTCTGGTGAAGGTAGAGTCGAACGTGCTATAAGAAAAAACAAAAAAGCCGGCAAGAAAACTGATTTCTGGTCATTACGCCTACCCCGTGAGACTCGAAGTTATGTGCCGAGTCTTTTAGCTGTAGCTGAAGTCCTGAGAAACAATGCTAAATACAATATTAGCTTCAAAAATATTCCAAATAAGCCTCACTTTGAAAAAATTGATGTTGGTAGCCAGATTGATTTAGCTACTGTCGCAAAACTGTCTGGTTTGACCATGGATGAAGTTTATACCCTGAACCCTGGCTTCAATCGTTGGGCAACGGATCCAAAAGGCCCGCACCGTTTACTGATTCCACTAGACAAAGCGAGTGCATTCAAACAAAAACTGGCCTCCTTACCTAAGTCTGAACGTGTAACCTGGAAACAACACAAGATTCGAGAGGGAGAATCACTCGGCAAAATTGCTGCTCGCTATCAAACTAGTGTCTCAGCACTAAAAAGTGTTAATCGCTTGAAAAACAGTAGAATTCGCGCTGGCCGTTCTTTATTGATCCCTACTGCTAAAGAGAACAGTAAGTTTTACACCTTAAGTGCCGATGCTAGAAAATTTAAAGGTCTTAAAAAGACGGGTGATGGTAAACGCTATATCTATTCAGTTAAACGTGGTGATAATCTTTGGGACATTGGTCGCCACTATGGTATTAGCGTCAGGCAACTCACACAATGGAATGGTATTTCAAGAAAGAGTCTGTTGAAACCAGGGCAAAAACTAACCGTTTGGGTTAAACAGGATAAAAGCAGCAAGGAAGGTAGTTTAATAAAAGCTGCAACAAATAATAAATCAAGCAATGCCTATATAGTAAAACAAGGTGATTCATTGTGGTTAATCGCCAGGAAGTTTGATATTCACGTCAAAGATTTGCTCAAATGGAATAAAATTAAGAAAGGAACGCATCTCCAGCCCGGTCAAAGCTTAATCGTTCAGCAAACTATTGCTGGCGCTTGAAGAAACTGACCTGGAAGAATTATTTTTTCGTTACTACATTAAGCCAGCTATTCTCATAGCAGTACTTTTGCACGTACAATGACTACATGCTACGTCTCTGGAAATTATTCTTTCGAGTATTACTTCGTCTATTTTACAAAGTCGAAGTCTCTGGTTTGGAAAACTATGAAAAGGCAGGTGACCGTGTCTTAATCATAGCCAATCATACATCTCTGCTTGATGGCGTCTTACTCTATGCCTGGCTACCTGAAACACCTACCTTTGCTATAAATACAAATATAGCTTCTAAAAAATTATTCAAACCATTTTTATTCTTTGTTGATTTGTTTGAAATGGATGCAAGAAACCCTCTTTCCGTAAAGTCCATGGTCAAATATCTCAAGCAAAATAAAAAAGCTGTGATATTTCCGGAGGGTCGCATCACCGTCACTGGGTCGTTAATGAAAATTTATGAGGGACCGGGCTTGATTGCCGATAAAAGCAACGCAACCATCTTACCAATCGCCATAGAAGGTGCACAGTACAGCCGTTTGTCTTACATGAAAGGTCGTGGATATGTTTGCTGGTTCCCTAAAGTCAGTGTCACTATCCTACCTCCGGAAAAAATAGAGATCCCATCTAGTCTTTCAGGCCATGAACGTAGAAAAGCAGCATCACGACAGCTACAAGATTTGATGTATATGTTGACATATTCAAGCTTTGATCTGAGAAGGACTATCTATTCAGCCATGCTTGATGCAAGTGAGCAATTTGGAAAGAACCAGGCGATTGTAGAAGACATCAAGCGCGAGCAATTAAATTATAAACAATTAATTTTACGTAGCATCTTATTAAGTAGCATCATAAAAAAACAAACCAATACAGATGAACATGTCGGTATATTGCTGCCCAATGTAAATGCTTTACCTGTACTTTTCTTTGCCTTGCAATTTATTAGTCGTGTACCAGCAATGTTAAACTTTACCGCTGGCGCACTTGCTATAAAGCGTGCCTGCGAAACTGCACAAGTAAAGGTTATTTATACATCTAGAACCTTTTTAGAGAATGCCAAACTTGAAAAAGTGGCAGAAGTATTAGAGTTAGACTTTACCGTTATTTATCTAGAAGATATTAAGAAAGGCGTCACCTTAGCAACAAAGTTATCTGCATTGTTTAAGAGTAGAAACCCGGCGAGGCACTATGCAAAGCAAAACCCGAATACGAACCCAGATACGACAGCCGTTATTTTATTCACATCTGGTTCAGAAGGACACCCTAAAGGCGTTGTACTTTCTCATAACAATATTCTTGCAAATTACGCTCAAGTGCGTTGCCATATAAACTTTACCCCAGCAGATACTATATTTAACTGCTTACCACTATTTCATTCTTTCGGACTCAATGCTGGTTTCTTAATGCCACTTCTCGGAGGAGGAAAAGTATTTCTCTATCCATCACCTTTGCATTATCGAATCATTCCCGAATTAATTTACGAATTAGGGGCAACTATCTTTTTTGCGACGGATACTTTTTTTAAAGGTTATGCTCGTTTTGCACATCCTTTTGATTTAAATACCTTGAATTATGTCGTCGCCGGAGCAGAGAAATTACATGATGACACAGTACAATTGTGGATGCATAAATATGGCCTACGCATCTTACAAGGTTATGGAGTAACCGAAGCCAGCCCTGTCATATCGGTTAATAACAAGATGCTTAATAAACCGGGTACCGCGGGTCGATTAGTATCTGCTATGGAGCATTATATAAAGCCAGTTGATGGTATCGAACATGGCGGTCATCTTGTCGTTAGAGGCCCTAATATCATGCAAGGCTATCTTAGCCATGACAAGCCGGGCGAAATACAAGCACCATCAACAGAACGTGGCCCAGGTTGGTACGACACCGGGGATATCGCTGATATTGATGATGAGGGGTTTATAACCATACTGGGCCGCGCAAAAAGATTTGCAAAAATTGGCGGCGAGATGGTTTCCTTAACCGCGGTTGAAGAACTAGCAAGTGTGACATGGCCAAATAAGAATCATGCTGCTGTTGCGGTACATGATGAACGTAAAGGAGAAAAAGTAATTCTCATTACAGACCTCAAAGATGCTGATCGTAAACAATTACAGGAAATGGCTAAAAGCAAACACATGAGCGAATTAATCATTCCAAAAATAATAATCTCTATCGAAGAGATCCCCGTATTGAGTACGGGCAAGACCGATTATATAAACCTTGCAAAACTGGCAACCGCATACAATGAGGACAAAGAAGGAAATAGCTGGCGGAATAAATTAAGCCAACTAGTCAAACACGACACTGCAGAAAAAAACTAGCCATCACTGAGCTACTGCATTTTCAATTGCAGTAATGATAGTGTTTTCGATTTCCCACAACACATCTTCAGCAGGACTTCCCTTTGCAACTGGTGTCAATTTTTCAAATAAGACGGTGCTTTTGCCTGTCTTAGACATAACTGTAATATTTAGCGGGCATAATGACATCATTTCTGGATCAAGATTCATCACTTGGTTAGTATAATAAGGGTTACAAACCACCATAGATTTAACAAACTCGAATTTATTCTTATTGTATTCATCTCCCCACCGCTCTGCATTACGAGCCAGGTTTTTTCCTATATTTGCCTCAAATATGACATAGAAACGGGATTCTTCCAGTGATTTATAAACCGCTTGATAAACCTCTGCACCAGGTTTCTCTACACTTATAGAATAGATAGCACTTTGTTCGTCTCCTGCAATAACATAACTACTGGCAAACATCAGGAACAGAATAATCATTTTTTTAATCATGTATTTCACCTTTTAGAAAATCTGAATTAGATTTGTCAGTTTTAATCAATATATTCAATCTTAATGATGGCCAAAATTTGTTTTGCTCCTTGCCTTTCAAAAATAACTTCATCATTAACCGATTTACCCAGTATTAATTTTGCTAAAGGTGAATCAACGGTAATGTATTGTTCATTTTCATCGAACTCATCAGCACCGACAATGCGATGATATCGCTCTTCACCTGACTCATCTTCAATCGTTACCCATGCACCAAAAAATATTTTGCTGGTATCCTTAACATCTCGAACGACCGTTAGTTCAGGCATGCGTCGTTGTAAATAGCCTATGCGTGAATCAATCTCGCGTAATTGTTTTTTACGATAAATATACTCCGCATTTTCAGAACGGTCACCTTCCGCCGCCGCCGCAGTAACGGCCTTTGCAACAATATTGCGTTTTATCCATAAAGCAGCATTCTCTTGCTCCAACTTTTGATAACCTTCTGGAGTAATATACGGGGCAGATTTAGGTGCCGGTGGTCGCCAACGTCCCATAACTAATCTATTGAACAGGCCAAAATCATACTTAACTGACAATAAGGTCTTTGACTCTCTTCTTGCCAAACGTTCATACATTCCTGGACATGTTTTTTCTGCTTTTTATTCTTTGGTTCTTCATCGATTGCACCCCAACGCGAAAGTGCTCGAATGACGTCTGTTGTTAAGAAAAAAGTGTCTTTTTTAATGCGCCTTAAGAAATACGGACCAGAGGCACCGCCTAATTGTTTGAAACGTTTTTTTAGAATGTCCCAAAACTCAACAATGTTATCAGAAGGCCACTCAGCGACGTAATTAACAAAACTACTCTGTTCTTCATTTAGGTCAAAAATAGTCTGTGCATTGTGTCGTACACTTTGAATCTTGCCCCAATGACGGACAATGCGTTTCTCATCCATCAATTTCTGCAGCTCATCATCGCTCATCATCCTCACAGCATTGATATCAAACTGATGAAACACCTCTTCAAATGCAGGCCATTTATTATCAATAATCTTTCGATTTAAACCTGCCTGAAAAATGCGCCGTGACATATTCGATAAGCAGAAGTCATCTGTGAGTTTTTTAAGCTCTTTTCCCGTTCGTGGTATGGGTAACAATCCTTCCAAAGCATCAGCTCCACCTCTTATGTCTAAGGCTGCTTCATATATTGATTCAAATGTCTGCATTTGTATGATTTCTTCACTAACTTGATTAAATTGATTCAGAAGTACAGAGAAATTCCCTTCTTCATGGATTAGCGTTTATTATAGTGAAAAAATTATAACGTAATTTGGAGACAAAGCATGAGACGTTTAGAGGCATATATTCGAAATATCCCTGACTTCCCAGAACCAGGAATACAGTTCAAGGATATTACGCCGTTAGTAAAAGAACCCGCTATGCTTCGGTTAGCTGTAAACCAGTTAGTCTATCCTTTTCTTGGAACAAACATTACTGCAGTAGCCGGTATGGAAGCACGCGGTTTTATCTTTGGCAGTCTCGCAGCATGGGAGCTTGGTGTTGGTTTTGTCCCATTGCGTAAACCTGGGAAATTACCCTACGATGTTCAAAGTTTGTCTTATGATCTTGAATATGGGTCTGCATCACTGGAAATACACAACGATGCTCTAAAAGAAGGCGATCGTGTTTTAGTAATAGATGACTTAATTGCTACTGGTGGCACTGCTGCGGCAAGCTGTGAGCTAATCGAAAAACTCGGAGCCGAAGTTGCTGCATGTGCTTTTGTTGTGGAATTAGATTTTCTAAATGGTAGAGATAAATTATCTAAATATAATATTCACTCATTAATTCATTATTAATTTTTTTTAATGCTACGATTTCTGCCACTCATCTATAACTTCTTGTGCGGCACGAAAAGCTTCTTGTGCAGCAGGCGCTCCCGTATACACAACCGAATGCAATAATACTTCCTGTATCTCTTCAACAGTACAACCGTTATTCAATGCTCCACGCACATGGCCTTTTAATTCAGTCGGTGCTTTTAGTGCGGCCAACATAGCAATAGTAACAAGCGATCGGGTTTGACGTGGTAAGCCATCTCGCTGCCAGGTTGAGCCCCAGGCATGTTCATTGATCCAGTCTTGTAGCGGTGCAGTGAGTTCGGTTGTGTTATCAACAGCACGTTGGACAAACTTTTCGCCCATGACTTCTGTGCGTACTTTTATACCGTTCTTTCTTGATTCTTCAGACATAATATTAAATAGAGTTGTTATTAATTAAACCAAGCCACCATTGATATTGATGGACTCGCCAGATAGATACGAAGATGCATCCGATGCTAAAAAAAGTGCAGTTGCAGCAACATCTTCTGGCTTACCAAAACGTCCCAGCGGGATTTCCTTTATTCTCGCTTGAAAATAGTCATCTTCCATATGCTCTTCTGCAAATGATGTCGCTATCCAGCCCGGTGAAATCATATTAACGCGTATTTCTGGGCCCACGGTTTTAGCGAAGGATCGGGTAAAACCTAAAACCCCGGCTTTAGATGCAGCAAATATTTGTGGGTTCGTGCCTTCAAAACCGTGAATTGATAAATCCCAACCCATGTTCACAATCACACCGCTACCCTGTTCCTTCATCGTGAGTGTTAATGCCCAGCAGGCATTCATCGTTCCCTTGAGATCAACGTTTAATAGCTGTTCGAGCTTTTCATCCAGATCAGCTGATGCCCCTGCCCCGGTAAGAATATCTGCGCCTGCATTATTTACCCAGATATCGATACGACCAAATTCTGCGACTGAAGTGGCAATAAGACGGTCAATATCGGCTTTGCTCGACATATCGGCTTGCACATCAATCGCACGTTGTCCCAAAGCCTGTATTTCTTCAACGACTTTTTCAGCACTCTCTTTGGAACGACAATAATTCACGACCACATCTGCACCTTCTTGTGCGAATAATGTCGCGATACCCGCACCAATACCACTGCTTGCACCGGTGACAACGGCAATTTTATCTTTGAGGCGTTCCATTTATGATTTAAGTCGTTTATCGTGAGCGCGCTATTCTAACTGACACCACCTATTTTGGCATGTTTAAAATTGCAGTCATAATCCCGACCTACAATCGAGCGGCCTTTCTCGAACGTGCTTTAGCATCTGTTATTTCCCAGTCGTACCCTGCTACAGAGGTTATAGTTGTCGATGATGGCTCAACAGATAACACACAACAATTCATCGCCGATAATTACCCACAAATTCGTTATTTATTCCAAGAAAACAAAGGCGTTAGCGCAGCAAGAAATGCGGGCATCGATGCAACTACATGTGAATGGGTTTGTTTACTCGACTCTGACGACAGTTGGCAGCCCGACAAACTTGAAGAACAATGCGCCGCGCTGACAGAAAACCCGGACACTCTCTTTTGCCATACCAATGAAATCTGGTATCGCAATGGCAAACTGTTAAACCAAGGCAAAAAACATGAAAAACACGGCGGCAATATCTTCCAATACTGCTTGCCATTGTGTGCAATCTCGCCCTCCTCAGCAATGATTAATAAAAAACTGTTTGATAAAGTCGGTTTGTTTGATGAAAACCTACCCGCATGTGAAGATTACGATATGTGGTTACGCATTTGTTGTCAGTATCCGGTGTTGTTTCTTGATGAGGCCCTGACGAATAAGTTTGGTGGTCATGAAGATCAGTTATCTCGACAACATTGGGGTATGGATCGGTTTCGGATTATCGCTTTAGAGAAATGCATCGCATTACAGCCGTTAGTTGAGACTGATCGCAGGGCAGCAATTGATATGTTATTAAACAAAATTAGTATCTTTCTTAAGGGCGCAGAAAAACATGGCGAAAATGAATATTGCGAACAGTTTGAGGAGATAGCCAAACAATATGCTTGAAGACATCAAAACATACTGCAAAATATCCGACAAACTGCATACTGCAGCACAACCGACGACTGAGCAGTTTAAATCGATTAAACAAGCGGGTATTGATCAGGTGATTAACTTAGCCTTACCCGATTCACCGGGTGCAATCGAAAACGAACCCAAAGTCGTACAAGAAAATAATCTCGAATACACCCACATACCCGTTGATTTTAAAAACCCTGAAGTGACAGATCTGAAACGCTTCTTTCAGGTAATGGAGCAGAATAACGAGAAAAACATTTTAGTCCATTGCGCATACAATTGGCGTGTCTCTGCTTTTGTGTATTTATACCGCACTATAAAACAGGACTGCGACGAAGAAACGGCTAGAAATGATATGTTAGCGATTTGGGAACCGGATGAAACATGGCAAGCCTTTATTGTTTCTGCTCTTGCAAATAAAGACAGGTTATAGAAGTGATACATATTTTTTGTGCTCTCCCTTGTGAGGCTGAATGCTTAATTCAACATTACAAATTAACTGCGTTAAAAAAATTCGATCTGTTTCGCATCTATCAATCTCAAGACAAAACCATCAGCCTTGCGATTATGGGTGTCGGCAAACTGAATGCTGCCGCAGCGGTGACCTATCATCATGCCTGCATCAATACGTCCCCTGCTGACATCTGGTTAAACATCGGTGTCGCCGGTCATGCGAGTCTGCCTATAGGCGAAGCCTGCCTGGTGAATAAGATCACAGACGAACAACACGCTACGACATGGTATCCACAAATCTTGTTTAAAATTGATTGCACAAGTGCCGAATTAATAACACATGATGCACCTTCAACTGAGTATCAAGATGCACTTTTCGATATGGAAGCGTCAGGCTTTTGCCAAATGGCACTGCGTCTCGGTACCGCTGAGTTGATTCATTGCCTAAAAATCGTTTCTGACAATCAAGCACACCCCGCTGAAAAGATTAATGCGAATGATGTTAAAAAACTAATTGCCAAACATAAGACAACAATAGAACAGGTTTTGGACTCACTAAAACCCTTCGCCGAAGAACTCAAGTCAATAAAGACTGAGCCTGAACATTACCAATCACTTATTGAGCAATATCATTTCACTCAATCGGAACGTCTCCAACTGGCACGTTTATTACGCCAATGGACAGTGCGCTTCCCTGATAAAGACATCATGGAATCTATCGATGACTTTACTAATGGCAAAGTATTTAATAAAAAGGTACAGGCGCTGCTCGCTGAAGCCGAATTCGTGATCCATGATTAGCACGATATACATAGAAGACGAAGTCGCAGCACATCCGCGCACCTTGGAAATACTCAAACGTTATCCTGAAGCAAGCAAAATACCGTGCGAACGTTATGGTGAAATATTTAATCGCAAGTCACAAAATTTTAGACTGCAAAAGAAACAACCGGCCTTAATCCTCGCCAAGAAACATAAAGGCACAGTCCTACCCACTCCTAAACAATATGGCATCGGTGCAGAACACAATTATTATTTCTCGCACATGCTCAATTGCCTGTATGACTGTCGATATTGTTTCTTACAAGGCATGTTTCAGTCCGCGCATTATGTTTTATTTATAAACTACGAAGACTTTATTGAAGACATGCTGTCTTCATTAACGCAACATCATGATGAAGTAGTACATTTCTTCTCTGGTTATGATTGCGATAGCCTAGCACTCGATCCTGTCACCAATTTCACTGAAGCATTCTTGCCCTTCTTTGAAAAGAATTCGAATGCCCTGCTAGAGTTACGCACTAAGAGTACGCAAATAAGAAGCCTGTTGAAACGTGAGTCAATTAAGAACTGCGTGATCGCCTTTAGTTTTACCCCCGACAAGATCGCCTCTACCTTGGAACATAAAGCGCCTAATGTAGAGAAACGGTTAAACGCCATCATAGATTTACAAGAAGCCGGTTGGCAAATAGGTCTACGCTTCGATCCGCTTATTTACACCCAGGAATACGCACATGAATATACCGAATTATTTAATGCCATCTTCTCGAAAACGAATCCTGAGCTCATCCATTCAGTCAGTTTGGGCGGGTTCCGCTTACCCAAAAGCTATTTCCGTAAAGTCGAAAAACTGTATCCCGATGAAAAACTCTTTTCATCTCCGCTGGAAGAAGAAGGTAATAACATTGGCTATCCTGTCGCTATTCGCGAAGACATGCTAGGCTTTTGCAAAGACATCATTCTTGAGCATGTCCCTACTGAAAAATTCTTTCCCTGTCACGAATCAATCTAAACAGTGACAGACCAAACAATTATTTTTATTACGTTTAGCGCCTATCTCGCAGTTATCTTTCTTATCGGGTTTATTGCCTGGCGTAATACGCACAATTTTTCTGATTACATACTCGGTGGTCGCAAACTAGGAAGTTGGACAACCGCTATAAGTGCCGGTGCATCGGACATGAGCGGTTGGCTATTATTAGGCTTACCCGGTTATGCCTATCTCGCTGGCTTTGAAACCATCTGGATTGTAGTCGGTTTATTCCTCGGCACTACGCTGAATTGGTATTTAGTTGCACCACGCCTACGTGTACAAAGCGAACAACTCAACAATGCCTTGACCCTACCTGAATACCTAGAGAACCGTTTTGCAGATAAAGGTCACCACTTACGCATCGTCTCCGCCTTACTGATACTCTTGTTCTATCTCTTCTACACCAGTTCAGGCTTAGTCGCGGGCGGTAAATTGTTTGAATCCGTCTTTGGCCTCTCTTATACAACCGCCGTGATAAGCGGTGCGATAACCATATTAATCTATACCGGCGTAGGTGGTTTTCTCGCCGTGTCATGGACTGATTTGATTCAAGGATTATTAATGGCATTGGCATTAAGTTGTATTGCCATCATGTCTGTCAGCACATTAGGTGGCATAACTGGATTGACCACATCTCTCTCAACACAAAACCCTGAACTCTTAAATGCCTTCACAACGAATACCGGAGAAGCATTAGGATTAATCGGTATTGTTTCACTACTCGCCTGGGGTCTAGGCTATTTTGGCCAACCCCATATCCTAATTCGCTTCATGGCAATAGCATCATCAACGAAGATTCCTAAGGCACGTAGGATAGCCTTGAGTTGGACGTTTATAAGTTTAGCCTGCGCACTCGTGATTGGTTTTTCCGGTAACCCACTATTAGGCGAACAACTACAAAGTGGCGATAGCGAAAAAGTATTTATCGGATTATTAAACCTGCTCTTACACCCAATACCCGCAGGCATCTGCTTAGCCGCCATCCTCGCCGCCATCATGAGCACGGCAGATTCACAATTACTCGTCGCCTCTTCCTCATTGACAGAAGATATTTATAAAACCATCAGCCCGAATACGTCTGATAAAAAATTAATATTCTTAAGCCGTATAGCCGTGATATTGATTACTATTTGTGCCACAGCCATTGCACTAACACCCGAAAATAATGTACTTGATCTGGTGGCTTATGCTTGGGCAGGATTTGGTGCGACCTTTGGCCCAGTAATTCTTGTATCGCTATTCAACAAAACGATGCATAAAACTTCTGCACTGATTGGGATGTTATCAGGAGGAATCACCGTTATTGTTTGGAAGAACATTGAATCAACACATGTTTTTTTTGCGTTATATGAACTTGTGCCGGGTTTTATTTTTTCTTTATTGGCTATATATTTAAGTCAATTAATAATTAAAAATTGATTGTCCCGAGATAATCATTATTATTTATAGAGCAACCCAAAGAAGCCTTTTTTCCATTGCCGCGAATACTGACTACCTTTGCTGAGCGTATTGAATTCACCCGAAGTGATAACAAACTTTATTTCTTTATTCGTATTTTCGTCGAAGACTGTTAGATAATAACTGTAGTGGTTTGACGAAGGGTTTTTGTTTTTATACATATCGGTAATTTTACCTTGCACAATGACTTGATCATCACCTGCAAGAACATCATTAATTAACAACACATAGCCAGAAACAATTAGATAGGAAAATAAGTATGCCGCGATAGCAAAAAAGAAAGCACCCATATTAAATAAACTGGAGAGTGGCTGCTTTAGTTTTATTACGTAAATCCAAAAAAGGCCTATCGCAATTGGCAGACCAAAATACTTTAAAACAAAGACTTCAGGCGCACTCATTTCAGTATCGTAAGAAATCATCGCCAGAATCGAAGGAATCGCTACGAGTACTAAACCTATTATCCAGACATTCTTTATTTTCAGATCGGTATCCAAAACCGGTAATCCTCCAATTATCTTTTTAAATGATTCCTCTCAATGATTGCTGCTAGCTTAAGGCTGACAGAGCTTGACTAGCGAAGCAACATGAGAAAAACAGATAACTTTTTAACGGCTACAGATACACAAACTTTAAAATTACAGTTTGTTATAGATCTCCCCACCTTTTTTCTTAAATTCTTCTGACATATCTTCCATGCCTTTTTGCAACGCCTCTTCGGCATTATCTAGCTCTAACTTATCTGCATAATCGCGCACATCTTGTGTGATCTTCATTGAACAGAAATTAGGGCCACACATAGAACAGAAATGTGCAATTTTGTGTCCTTCTTTAGGTAGCGTTTCATCATGAAAATCGCGTGCGCGATCTGGATCCAGTCCTAGATTGAATTGATCTTCCCAACGGAATTCGAAACGAGCTTTTGATAGTGCATTGTCTCTTAATTGCGCTGCAGGATGACCTTTGGCCAAGTCTGCGGCATGGGCGGCAATCTTGTAGGTGATGATGCCTTCTTTAACATCATCTTTATTTGGTAATCCCAAATGTTCCTTTGGTGTGACGTAACAGAGCATCGCTGTGCCATACCAACCGATTTGGGCTGCACCTATAGCTGAAGTGATGTGATCATAACCGGGAGCGATATCGGTTGTTAGTGGCCCTAAGGTATAAAACGGTGCTTCGTGACACTCATCCAGTTCTTTTTCCATGTTTTCTTTAATCATGTGCATGGGGACATGCCCGGGCCCTTCGATCATGACTTGTACATCGTGCTTCCAGGCGATTTTGGTTAATTCACCCAATGTTTTGAGTTCGGCAAACTGTGCTTCATCATTTGCATCAGCAATTGAACCCGGTCTTAAACCATCACCTAATGAAAATGCCACGTCATAGGCCTTCATGATCTCGCAGATGTCTTCGAAATGGGTATAGAGAAAACTTTCTTTGTGATGCGACAAGCACCATTTGGCCATGATTGATCCACCGCGTGAGACGATTCCGGTAACACGTTTCGCGGTTAAGGGGATATAGGCCAGCCTTACGCCGGCATGGATGGTGAAATAATCAACACCCTGTTCGGCTTGCTCGATTAAGGTATCGCGGAATATTTCCCAGGTTAGGTCTTCGGCCTTGCCGTTTACTTTTTCTAATGCCTGATAGATCGGCACGGTACCGATGGGTACTGGTGAATTCCTGACGATCCATTCGCGGGTCTCGTGGATATTTTTACCGGTTGATAGATCCATGACCGTATCGCCGCCACAACGGATCGACCAGGTCATTTTTTCGACTTCTTCTTCGATGGAAGAACCTACAGCTGAATTACCGATATTTGCGTTTATCTTGACCAGAAAATTGCGGCCAATAATCATCGGCTCCGTTTCAGGGTGATTAATATTATTTGGAATGATGGCGCGGCCTGCGGCGACTTCATCACGGACAAATTCGGGTGTGACGAGATCAGGTAGATTCGCACCAAAGTCTGTGCCGGGATGGCGTTTCGTCAGAATCGGATCGTTGTATTCATTCAGGCGTTGGTTTTCGCGGATGGCGATATATTCCATCTCTGGTGTGATGATACCCTGTCGTGCATAGTGCATTTGCGTGACATTAACACCGGCCTTAGCAACGCGTGGTTTTGGTGGCTCGGCATAGCGTAATTTCTGTAATTCTGGGTCGTTTAAGCGCGCAACGCCGTAGTCTGAACTTGGGCCATCAAGATGTTCAGTATCTTCACGTTCGTCGATCCAGTTTTTTCTTAAGGGAGCTAATCCTTGGCGGATATCGATATCCACTTCAGGATCGGTATACGGTCCTGAGGTGTCATATACCGTAATTGGGGTATTTTCTTCCAATCCTTTATTAGTCTGTGTGGGTGAACAGGCGATTTCACGCATGGCGACACGGACATCGGGGCGCGTGCCATTCACAAATATTTTTTTCGAATTCGGGATGGGTTCGATGATTCTTTCGTCAACGGTGGCCGTTTGACTTAAGACAGACTCAGGTATTGCGCTCATTCATTAACCTCTTAAAAATAAAGAACATATTAATGGAACGCCCATGGCAAGATGTTTGCTTCCCTACGCTGGTACTAACCAGATCAGGTCAAGGGTCAATCTCAGCCCATAAAGGCGCCCCTAGCTTGATGACATGCTATATAATACGATTACTAACTACAACAACAATTAAATAGACTCTAAGAGATATAAAGACATGGATTTTAAACAAGCTCGTTTCAATATGATTGAACAACAGATCCGAACCTGGGAAGTACTCGACCAAGACGTACTTGATATATTAAACGAAATTCACCGTGAAGAATTTATCCCTGATGCATATAAGAATCTAGCCCTGGCGGACACATCTATTCCGATTGGGCATGATCAAACCACCATGGCGCCGAAATTCGAAGCCCGAATTCTTCAATCATTGGATATCGAGCCTGATAAATCTGTATTGGAAATAGGAACCGGATGTGGTTATTTTACAGCGCTACTCGCAAGCTCTGCAAAACAAGTTAAGAGTGTTGATATTTTTCCAGACTTTATTGAATCAGCCAGCAAAAAGATAGAAAAAACAAAATTAACGAATATCGAACTTGAAAGTTGCGACGCATACACACTATTAGAAAAATCAGATCGCTATGATAGCGTTGTATTTACCGCTTCATTACCAGCAATGGATGAGCGGTTTTTAAATTTATTAAATGATAATGGTCGTTTGTTTGTCATAGTGGGTGAATCACCCGCCATGGAAGCGCGACTTTATACGAAGCAAAACGAGACGAGCTGGTCATATGAATGTTTGTTTGAGACTGACTTACCTAGCTTGATTGGAGCAAAACAGAAAGACGAATTTGAATTTTAATATTTTATGAAATCAATATCTCCAGAGGCGCTTAAAACAAAACTTGATGCAGGTGAAAAACCACGTCTTCTCGATGTGCGTGAAGCTTGGGAGTTCGATTTATGTAATATCGAAGGCTCCACAAACATTAGCATGTCTAATATTGAACAAATGCTGAATGAATTGAATCCCGACGATGAAATAGTCGTTATTTGCCATCACGGCATGCGTAGTTTTCAAGTGGCCAATTATTTAGAAGGACAAGACTATACTAATATCACAAACCTTGAAGGCGGCGTAGATGCTTGGGCCAATTCTGTTGATACAGATATGGCTCACTATTGATAAGTAAGTTAGTACAATAATAAATAAGATAAGAATCCCTTTGTATGAAAATATTTTCCCTTATAACTGAGACATGCACCCTTGCCTTCTGTCTCTTACTCTCACTAAATAGTTTTAGCGCAGATTTATTGTATGTTTATAAACAAGCAGAAAAGAACGACCAAGAATATATGCAAGAGTTAGCGACTCATCGTGCAGCTCTTGAGGCACGACCGCAAGCTATCTCACAACTCTTGCCATCAATAAATTTAAGTGCTGATACAACTCACAATGATCAGGATATCTCCGCTAGCGGTGCTGCTGTGGGTTCTAGTGGTGAAGTTAGCTTCAACAGCCGCGGGTATCGACTAAGTGCCACGCAACCCTTGTTTCGACGTGATCGTTTTATCGCACTTGAGCAATCCGACAGTGAAATAAAACAAGCTGAAGCTGTATTAGCAGAGGCACAACAAGAACTCATTATTCGCATCGCCGAACGATATTTCGAAATTCTTGCTCAGATAGATAACCTTGAATTCGCAAAATCAGAAGTTAAATCATTAAGTCGTCAACTCGAACAAGCGAATCAACGGTTTGAAGTCGGTTTAAGTGCCATTACTGATGTACATGAGGCTCAAGCAGGTTATGACCTAGCTGTTGCACAAGAAATCCAGGCACTCAATGCGATTGATAATGCACAAGAAGCTATACGTGAATTAACTGGTGAATACATTACTGACTTCGATAAATTAGGAAGCACTATGCCGCTTGTTAGACCCGAACCAGAGGCTATTGAAAGTTGGACGCAGTTATCTCTAGATCAAAACCTTGGCGTCATCGCTTCACGCCACGCAGCTGAGACGGCAAGAAAGGAAGTTAAGCGACAGTCAGCCGGTCATTATCCTACATTAGACCTGGTTGCATCAGAGACCTACGGATCTACTGGCGGACGCTTTGGTTCAACAAAACAACATTCAACTGCCGTTGGACTAGAATTAAACATCCCGATTTATTCAGGAGGTTCGGTTAATTCGCAAACTAGAGAAGCACATGAAAACTATAATATTTCAATGTACGGGCTTGAACGTGCACGACGATCAGCACAGCGACTTACCCGCGAGGCATACCTTGGTGTTATTTCTGGTATAAGTCAGGTCAAAGCATTAAAGCAAGCAGTTGTTTCAAGTGAGACGGCATTAGAAGCGACAGAAGCCGGTTTCGAAGTAGGTACACGAACCGCAGTCGATGTCGTTGCCTCGCAGCGCGCTACATCAGAAGCAAGACGTAATTATAGTCAGGCAAAATATAATTACATATTAGATACCCTTAGCTTAAAACAAGCTGCTGGGACGCTTTCTACAGAAGACCTTAAAATAATTAACGCATGGTTAGTAAAATGACATCTAAAGACAGACATAACCTCTTATGTGATATAGACGAGAGCTGCCTAATAATCATTGATGTTCAGGAAAAGTTAACCAGCGCTATCCCTGATAAAGTAATAAATCGTTTAAGAAAAAACACAGCTATATTACTGAATGCCGCAAATGAATTGAACGTTCCTGTTATCTCGACTGCACAGTACCCTAAAGGCCTGGGAGCTACTGAAGCATTTATTACTAAAAGCCTCACTGAATCTTCATTAACATTTGAAAAAACCCGTTTTTCTTGTTTAGGCGCCGATGGGTTAACAAAGCATCTGTCCGATCTCAATAAAAAACAAATCATACTTATCGGCGTAGAAGCACATATCTGTATTTTCCAAAGTGCAATTGACCTTAGCCAAGCAGGTCTTGATGTGTTTGTTGTTATTGACGCTATTGCATCTAGAGAATTTACTAGCTATGAATCTGCTTTAACTCGGTTAAAACAAGCAAATGTTAGTTTATTAAATACTGAGTCTGTATTGTTTGAATGGCTACGGGATGCTTCACACGAAAAATTTAAAGCAATAAGTAAATTAATTCATTAATTCACACCAGAACGAATCAGGAAGCGCCAGTATTTACTAAACAAACCTACTTGAGTAACACTCAAACCAACACAAGCACTCAAGATAGCTGCTGCAAAAACGGTCTTTCCATCCAGGTTTCCTGCATTAGAAAAAACAATCATTGTCATTGTAAACAATGCCGCTAAAACACCCGTCATTTTTTCATTAAAGGTCTTTTTAATATGATTAATTACATTTACTTGTGAGAAAAAGCCCGGCGTTAACAACGAAATGAGCAGTAATAGAGCGATTCCAGAATAGATAATACTATCAACTGGCGCGGGAGAAACTACTGCTGGCGTACCTCTATAGAGCAATATCCCTAGATAAACACAAACCAACAAAGATAAACATTCCATACTCATAATGAAAAGGAAGAATGGTGTAATTCTGAAGCCAAATAGCTTTATCATGTAAAATCTCTCTTGTAATTAATTCTGAATTACAAGAGCTATCGCAATCAGTGTGCCATCAAATCGATATATTCAAAATAATCAATTTAAGTATAAATTTAAATCATTTAAATTATTTAAGAACAATGATTTAGGTATTTTATCTCGTCATGACATTAAGAATATACTCAAAAAGATAAGATTGTTTGAGGTTATAAATATCGCTAAATGCGTCGTTACTCTGAGACGATTTTTGTGGGCAGCTTAACTCAGCTCTTCGATGGCACTCAATAAAGTTGCTTTTTTAATCGGTTTACTCAGGTGTGAATCACACCCTGCAGCAAGACACTTATCGATTTCTTCTTTTATAGCGTGCGCTGTCAATGATATTATTTTTGTTCGATTCTTATTATGCGTTTTTTCCCATTCTCTTATTAAACGAGTCGCTTCGTGACCATCCATAACCGGCATTTGTACATCCATTAAAACCAAATCATAGTCGTTCTGTTCGAACAACTCTACTGCGATAGATCCATTTTCTGCTTCATCTAGGGTATATGGTGTTTTCTTTATATAGGCCTTGATAAGCATACGATTATCAGGATTGTCTTCAACTAATAAGATATGTTTCGGAGTTGCTTTTTCTTTTGGCCCTCCTTCTCTTATGTCATCAACTAGACTTTCATCTTTCTTATTAATAATTTTATTTACTTCTCTAAACAATTCATTCCTTTTAATTGGCTTAAGCAATATTCTATTAATGTTAATGGATTCAGCTTGTTTTGAATGTTCTGACATTTCTTTTGGGTTTACCAATAAGATAACTTTGTCGCATATTTTTTCAGAAGAAATAATGGCCTTTATTTTCTCATCCATAAATATTAATCGACTCTCAATTAATATTATTTCAGGCTCTAATTCCCTATTTAATATTTCTTGTACCTGCTCCTTAGAAGTTGCTGTAATACAGTTTGCGCCTGAAGCAATCAATTGCTCTTCTATATTTAGACAATTACCTTCTCTGGAATCAATAATAATAATATTTGTATCCGTAATACCCTGTTTTATTATTGAGCGATGGGTTTGTTCTGGTAAGACAGCATTAACATAAAAAGTACTGCCTTTATTTTCTTCACTCTCTACCCAAATAGTTCCATGCATCATCTCAGTCAGACGCTTTGAAATAGTCAACCCTAAACCAGTTCCACCATATTTACGTGTTGTTGATGCATCAGCTTGAGTGAAACTGGCAAATATAGTTTCTAATTTATTTTTCGGAATGCCAATCCCCGTATCACTTACAGAGAAAAGTAAGCATTCATCATTGTTATCTTTTTCACTACCTGAAAGCGTCACTATTATTTCACCTTCATCGGTAAATTTCAGAGCATTACTGATCAGGTTTAATATAACTTGCTTCAACCTACCAGGATCACCAATACGATTTACGTTTATATTAGTGTCAACGCGAGTGATTATTTCAATATCTTTATCAGCTGCTTGCAAAGCATAGATCTCTGCAACTTCCTCAATAAGTTCCATAATATTAAATGGAATTTCTTCTAATGCGAGTTGGTCTGCCTCAATTTTTGAAAGGTCGAGGATATCGTTAACCAGACTCAATAAGGCATCACCTGCTTTTCTAAAGACACTGACATAACGACTCTGTTCATCTGTCAGCTTCGTTTCCGACATTAAATCACTCATGCCTATTATTGCATTCAACGGTGTCCGTATCTCATGACTCATACTCGCAAGAAATTCCGACTTCAATCGTACTGACTCAAGAGCCTCATCTCTAGCAATGGCAAGTTCCTTTGTTTGTTCTTCAACCTGTCGCTCAATAACCGCATTTCTAGTTTTTAATTCTTCTTCTTGCTTTATTCTCGCTCTTACCAATCCAAACAACATCATTAATATACCGACACAGATTAGAGTAGCAACTAGTAATAAATGATATTCAAGGTCTGAAAAATAAAGATTTTTTTCAATGATTATCTTGATGGAATACGGTGGAAGTTGAATTAGCTTTTCTTCAACAAGGGTCTCGACTTTCCATGACTTATCAGTGTCTTTATGGTCAGGGTCATTAAAATACAATAACTGCCGACCATATAAGTTAGAAGTATCACTAAACATAGTGATGGTTAAATTACTGCGTGCTCCTTTGTCACCTAATAATTTAGTTGGTGACACCAATACAGAAACCATACCTTTTACGGTACCAGTGTATTGTTTTTTCTTTATTGCGGTAGAGGAATGCCCATCTTGGCTATAGATTGCTTTAAATAACCAATATTTTCGATCTGGGTCGCGTTCTAAATCTGGTGGTGCTGGAACTACAGAGCTAGTTGATATTGATGTATCTATAGCATCTACATATCTGGGGTCACTATAAACATCTTCACCTATTTCAATTCTATTTAGCTCACGAGCAGATTCGTATTCTAAACGGAATTCATTAACCCAGTCGTCACCCGTATATTCATAATAATTGATTGCTTCGATATGCTTATAGCGTTCCAGAATATCATTGGTAAATGATTTAAATTGATTGGGCATGACTTCATTATTAGAGGTCATAAAGGCAGCTAGATTATTAGTAACATCATTGCCAGTTAAAACATTACTCGCTACTGCTTGTTGAATTGACAGAATTTCAAAATGGAAATCTTTTTGCTTTCGCTCAATAGCGGTTTTCCAAGTGCTTTGCATTAGCGTAATGCTAAAAGCAAGACCAAGCAAGAATGTGATTACATAAGTAGATCTAGTTGAAATAGAACGATCATCATCTTTTTTCAAAACAACACCTTTATCAATTAGGCATATTCAATTTCTATTCGTTGAAGATAATCATCAAGTTGATTAATTTTTTCACCTATTGTGTCAGAATCTTTTGCTTTTGCCGCAAATTCTATCTCTGCACCAATTTCAGACATAAGATCAAAACCGTAACCGCCACCCACACCTTTAGTGCTATGGCCTATCGATTGTATATTCACAAAATCGTTTTCATCCAATGAAGTGCGTAATTTTCCGACATCAGAAATTCGATTTTCAAGAAACCCAGGAATCAATTCTTCCAGATCCGGATCAACCTGAACTATAATTTTTTCATCTGACATAATCTAAACCAATTAAATTAATTAACTTCCTTTACAGCATGCTTTTTATCACGAAACGATGCTGGTTCAATATTATACTGATTTAATAACTTATAAAACTCAGTACGATTACGTCCTGCAATTTTAGCTGCATTGGCAACATGACCGTGTGTGATCCGCAACACACTTAACAAATAACCTCTTTCAAATGCTTGCTTGGATTCTTTAAGCGTTTGCATGTGAATTGGGTCGTCATGTACCGCTTTTTTAACCAGACTTAACGGTATTGTCTTATTTTTAGACAGCGTTGCACATAAATCTATCACATTCATTAATTGTCGCACGTTCCCAGGCCACGGCATACTGATAAGGTATTTCATTGCATCAGGAGAAAACTTTTTATAATCCTGTTTATTGTTTTTAGCGTAGTTCGCCAAAAAATGTTCCGTCAACGGTTGAATGTCATCAGTGCGGTCTGAAAGATCAGGAATTTCCAATGGCACTACTTTTAATCGATAATAGAGATCTTCTCTAAACTCACGCTTCTCTACCGCTTCTTCGAGATTTTTATGTGTTGCAGAGATTAATCTGACATCTATAGGGTATGTTTTTGTTGAACCAACTGGACGCACTTCAAAATCTTGTAAAACCCTCAATAATTTAACCTGCAGCGCGAGTGGCATGTCACCAATTTCATCCAACAAGATCGTACCGCCATTTGCGGCCTGAAACAGTCCTTCATGTTTAACATTGGCCCCGGTAAAAGCCCCTTTTTCATGTCCAAATAATTCAGATTCAAGCAACTGCTCAGGGATAGCCCCACAGTTTACAGCAATGAACCGATTGTTCCGTCTGGAACTTGCCTCATGAATAGCTTTGGCGATGACTTCTTTTCCTGCACCTGTTGCTCCTGAAATAAATACTGAAACATCATTGTCTGCTACCAAACTAGCCATCTCAATAATGTCAGACATTTCCTTACTCTTATAAACTATATTTTTTGTACTTTCATTTAAGATTGATTTATTTATAAGACTAGGAGTAACTCTTTTAACTGTGTCCAGGAATTCATTTTGATTAATTGGTTTGGTTAAGAATGCTGATGTGCCTAGATGCATTGCTTTAATTGCATCTGGTATTTGGGCTTGCCCACTAAGCATAATTACTGGTAACAATGGGTCATCATTATGCAGCTCTGTTAATAATGCCATACCGTCCATGCCTTCCATATATAAATCGGTGACAACCAAATCTGGCTGATAAATACCAACCAGATTTAACGCTTCTGATCCTGATAATGCACGTTTGACATCGTATTTTTCAGTTGTAAGCCACGTTTCTAATAAGTTAAGGACATCATTGTCATCATCTACTATCAAGACTTTTACGTTGGGTTCTGATTTTTTAATTGTCATCGGTATTTTACTTCCACTTATTGTCAAAGAGCAGCATGCTAAGAAATAAATATAATAGAATTCTGGGTTATATTGAATTATAAATCATATAAATATTAACTAGTTTTCATCTCGTTTGTAATACCTTGTCACTCAACTGTGACCGATTTAGCAAGATTTCGTGGTTGATCTATGTCTGCACCCTTAATTACAGCCACATAGTAAGCCAATAATTGTAATGGGATAGTATGCAGTATAGGCGCCATGAAGTCATAAACAACATTAAGATTAATAACATAGACACCTTCAGTAGATCCTACGTCACTTTCTTTATCGGCAAATAAATATAATTTACCGCCACGGGCTTTTACTTCTTGTAGATTTGATTTTAGTTTTTCCAGAAGCTCATTATTTGGCGCTACCGCAACAACTGGCATATCATCATCAACCAAAGCTAATGGACCATGTTTCAGTTCTCCAGCAGCATAAGCCTCAGCATGAATATAGGAGATCTCTTTTAACTTTAGTGCTCCTTCCATAGCAATTGGCAAGAAGCTGCCTCGTCCAAGAAACAAGGCATGATGTTTGTCGGCAAAACCCTTAGCCATCGTTTCAATTTCTTCTTTATGATGCAGCAATTGATTCACACGTCCTGGCAGACTTTCTAGTTGCTTAACAAATGCACTTTCTTCTTCTTTTGAAAGGTTATTTTTTTTTGCTATAGCAATAACCATTAGAAATAATGCAACGAGTTGTGTGGTAAACGCCTTGGTAGATGCAACACCAATCTCTGGGCCCGCATGTGTTAAAAATACAAGTTCTGATTCTCTCGTTAAAGAACTTTCTGCTACATTACAGATAGCGAGGGTACTTAAGAAGCACGACTGTTTTGCTAATTGCAAAGCAGCCAGCGTATCTGCAGTTTCACCTGATTGCGATATAGAAACAAATAATGAGTTATCAGTCACGACTGACTTTCGATATCGATACTCACTAGCAATTTCAACATGACAAGGTATTTGCGCGATTTCTTCCATCCAATATGCAGCAATTAAACCTGCATGATAACTAGTACCACAGGCTGCAATTTTAACTGACTCTACTTGAGAAAAGATTGAATCTGCATCTTGTCCAAATTCACTGGTAATAATTCGACCATCTTTTATACGGCTTTCTAGTGATTCAGCAATCGCATTTGGTTGGGAAAAAATTTCCTTTAGCATGTAATGCCGATAGCCAGCTTTATCAGCCACATCAGCATTTAATTCAGAAACATTTAACGGTCGTTCTACAATCTCTAATTCCGAATTATATATGGTCAATTTATCCCGCGTAATATCTGCGACATCACCATCTTCCAGGAAAATAAATTGCTGCGTTACAGGTAATAGTGCGAAGACATCAGAAGCAATAAAATATTCACCAATACCAACACCGATAACTAATGGGCTACCATTTTTCGCAGCAATTAATCTTTCTGGATCAAAATTATTTATTACGCCTAAGGCATAAGCCCCATGTAGTTTTTTTGTAGTATTAAATACAGCGTGTAATAAATCAGGATCGGTTTGCAATGCTTCATAAACTGCATTAACGACAACCTCTGTATCAGTTTCCGAATTAAATTCAAAACCTGATGCACTTTGTTGTTCTCGCAATTGTTCATGATTTTCAATAATGCCATTATGAACAAGAGCAACTTGCTCGCGACAGATATGCGGATGAGCATTACTTACATTCGGTTTACCATGTGTTGCCCATCTTGTATGGGCAATACCAATCCCTCCACTAAGTGGAGATGCTTCATGTTTTTTTTGAAGCTCATTAACTTTACCTTGGACGCGTATTCGTTGTATATGATTATCATGGCTTGTAACCGCTAAACCTGCTGAGTCATAACCTCTGTACTCAAGTCTTTTTAAGCCTTCAAGCAAAACCGGAGAAACATCTCTTTGTGCAACCGCGCCGACTATTCCACACATGGTAATTAGTAATTAGTTATTTTTTATCGATATACGTGTCATGGCTCATGAATCGTTTATCTTCATCAAGTATAAATTCATTAGCCTCTATTTTCGCATGCATCTGTTGATTTGGCGATAAATTACCCGAGGCAGCGAGCACTTCAATTTGTCGCGCCGCTTTTTGATTACCTTGCTGAGAAGCAGCGAAATACCATTTATAAGCTTCCTGATTACTTCTCTGTATCCCACGCCCAAAATTAATCATATCACCATAGTTTTTTTGTGCATCAGCATGTCCTGCTATTGCAGCACGTTCATACCACTCAAGTGCTTTTTTGTAATCTTTTTGAACGCCAAAACCTAAATAGTAAAGAATACCTAGGTAGTTTTGCGCATCAGCATCACCTGATTCAGCCAAAGGCTTCCAAAGCGTGAGCGCGGTTTCATAATCGCCACTTTCAAATGCTTTTTTTGGATCGGTCTCTTTACCACATGCAGCAATTTGCAGTGTCGTTATCAATGTGAGTATAAATAAAATAGATTTTGTCATGATTTTTTGAACTGTATTCTATAAAAAGCTGATTCTCTATTAATTAACATCAAAACTCATTTTGGTCGGGGCGAGAGGATTCGAACCTCCGACCCCCTGCACCCCATGCAGGTGCGCTACCAAGCTGCGCTACGCCCCGATGTGAAGAAAATGATATTAACTAAAGATGAGGGTTTCAGCTACTGTATGAATTCAGTAGACAAAATTTAAAAACCGGGAAATACGAAAACTTCTTGATATAAATGTGAGCAAGTTAACGTCGTAACAGATCAAGAACTTCTTCTAGTTCAGTTCTTAGCTGTTTAATAATTTGCTGGCTTTGGTTTGAATCATCTTTGGCTTCATCACCAGATAAACGCTGCCTTGCACCGCCAATGGTAAAACCTTGTTCATAGAGCAAACTTCTTATCTGTCTAATCAGGATGACATCATGGCGCTGATAATAGCGCCTATTACCACGACGCTTTAGCGGCTTAAGTGATGGAAACTCTTGTTCCCAATATCGTAATACATGTGGCTTAACAGCACAGAGGTCGCTAACCTCTCCTATTGTAAAATAACGTTTACCGGGTATCGCCGGTAATTCACTATTATTGGACGCTTCCAGCATATGCTTCTACTCGTGCCTTTAGTTTTTGGCCCGGACGAAATGTCACTACGCGCCTAGCGCTAATAGGAATTTCTTCACCCGTCTTTGGGTTACGTCCAGGACGTTGATTTTTATCTCTCAAGTCAAAATTCCCGAAGCCGGAAAGTTTGACTTGATTCCCTGATTCTAGAGCGGAACGAATTTCTTCAAAGAACATTTCTACAATTTCCTTAGCTTCTCGTTTATTCAAGCCAAGTTCTTCGTATAATTTTTCCGCCATTTCAGCTTTTGTCAGCGCTGCCATATTATTCTCTCAGTTTTGCACCGAAATTATTATTTAGACTATTTACCACCTTTTCCATGATGGCCTCAACCTCTTCATCCTTAAGAGTGCTAGAAGTTGCTTGAAAGGTCAAGCCTAAAGCAAGACTTTTTTTCCCTTTTTCAATACCTTCGCCTTGATACACGTCAAATAACTCTAGGTTAGTTAACAAGTCAGATCCTTCATTTCGCGCGCATATAAGGACATCTTGAAGCAGTGTTTTTTCATCGATTACGATAGAAATGTCTCTTTTCACAGATGGATATTTGGAAATTGGTTTATAGTGTGTATTTTCTTGTTTCAATATGTTTTTTATATTAAATTCAAATAGATAAACATTATCTGGAAAATCAAGATCTGTACATATTTTTGGGTGCAATCGACCAAAAAAACCTACATTTTTGCCTTTTACATATACATCAACCGCTTGCCCAGGATGCAATATATTTGATGTGTTTGCCTTCATCTCTATTTCGCTTGCATCTATCAAAGAATAAATAAATGATTCAACATCACATTTTAAATCATAGAAATCACATGATATTTCTTTTATAGACCATTGTTTTTTATTAATATTTCCATATATTAAGCCCGCTACATGAGATTCTTGTTTAAGATCTTCTTTATTTTTAAAAACCAGACCTGTCTCAAAAATACGAAGCCTTTCTTGTTGACGCTTAATATTGTAATGGAGTGTATTTAGTAAACCCGGTAATAGACTTGTTCGCATTTCAGAAAGTTCTGGTGCTATTGGGTTAGATAGCAATAAATTATTATTGTAATTCAATAAGTTATTATACTTTGGATCAATAAAACTATACGTAATTACCTCATGATAATCATGGTTTATGAGCACCTCCCTAATACGCTTAACCGTCTCGTACCCCTCATTGGGCGCTCTCATTTTCAAATTGCTGCTGGGTGCGGACACAGGAATAGCGTCATAACTGTATATGCGTGCAAGTTCTTCTATGAGATCAACTTCAATATTTATATCGAAACGATGTGAAGGTGCAACTATATCCCACTGTTTTTTATCATAATTACATTGCATTCCTAACTTTGAAAAGGTATCTGTTACAAACTGTTCATCAAGCTCAATACCAAGTACTCGTTTTATCTGTGGCTTGCGAAGTCTTACTTCTGTATTTTTAGGTAATTCAGCATCATTCAATGCTTCAACGATTGGTCCTGCTTGCCCCCCACATATTTCAATGACCAATTCCGTAGCACGATCAATTGCTTTAGATTGCAGTTCAGGATCTACTCCCCGTTCGAAACGATGTGATGAATCTGTATGTAAACCGTATTGACGCGCTTCTCCACTAATAGTCACTGGCGTAAAAAAGGCACTTTCCAGAAAGATATTTTGCGTTGTGGTGCTAACCGCACTTTCAAAACCACCCATGACACCCGCCATTGCTACTGGGCCCGTCTCGTCTGTTATAAGTAATGTGCCTGATTTCAGTTCAATTTCAGATTCATCAAGCAGTTTTATCTTTTCTCCGCTTTTAGGCAGCCTGACGACGATATCACCTTGTAAAACGTCATTATCAAACGCATGCATGGGTTGGCCAATTTCAATCATGACAAAGTTAGTAATATCCACAATGATATTAATGCTTCTAATGCCCGAACGTCTTAGCTTTTCAGATAGCCAAAGCGGCGATTTAACCGCTGAATCAACATTTTCTATAACTCTGCCTAGGTATTTTGGACACGCTTTGACAGCAGATAATTTTACATTTCGGGTTGTGGAGGCTTTGACGTCGCTTATTTTAATATCAGGAACACTAAAATCGATTTGATTAAACACCGCTACTTCACGACTAATACCTATAATACTAAGACAATCACCACGGTTTGGAGTCAACGATATTTCAATAATACTGTCATTACTTTCAATAATTTCAGTGAGTTGCGTGCCTATGGATTCATTTTCTGATAAATCCATGATCCCTTCATTATCATCAGACAAACCAATTTCTTTGGCAGAGCAAAGCATACCCGATGAAGTCACACCCTTAAGAGAAACGGCTTTCAATTCTTCTACTCCAGGCAGACTCGAACCAACCTTGGCCAAAACTGCCCGCATTCCTTGCCTGACATTAGGAGCACCACAAACAATAGTTAATAATTCTTTATCGCCACAATCAACTTCACAAATCTGAAGTTTATCGGCATCGGGGTGTTTCGATACTGATTTAACTTCAGCTACAACCAAACCGTCAAAATCGGGACAAGCTGGCTCAATACCATCTACTTCAAGACCCGCCATGGTTAATTGGTGCATAAGGGTTTTGGTATCTACATCAGGATTCACATACTCTCTTAACCATTTTTCACTGAATTTCATATGTCATATACCCGAATCAATGAAATTGCTTAAGAAAGCGTATATCGTTATCGAAGAACATTCTTAGGTCGTCTACACCATAATAAAGCATAGCTAAACGCTCTACTCCCATACCAAATGCAAGACCAGTATATTTTTCAGGATCAACACCTACATTTCTCAAAACGTTTGGATGCACCATTCCGCATCCAAGGACTTCTAACCACCCTCTTTCACCCATGATATCGACTTCTGCAGAAGGCTCGGTAAAAGGGAAATAAGAGGGTCGAAAACGTATTTGTAATTCTTTTTCGAAAAAGATTTCCAGGAAATCAATCAGCATTCCTTTTAGATCTGCAAAAGTAACCGACTCATCAACAATAAGCCCTTCAACTTGATGAAACATAGGTGTGTGAGTCATGTCTGAATCACAACGATAGACACGTCCAGGCGCGATAAAGCGAAAAGGTGGTTCATCATTTTGCATGATACGTATTTGTACTGATGAGGTATGTGTCCTTAGTAATCTCCCATCAGGGAAATAAAAGGTATCGTGCATTGCACGAGCAGGATGATGCTCGGGGATATTTAATGCTTCAAAATTGTGGTAATCATCCTCAACCTCAGGTCCCTCAACAACATCGAAACCAATTTGCTGAAAAAGTGATTCAATTCGCTGCAAGGTTAAAGTAATTGGATGTAAACCAGCTCTATGATTTCCTCGACCAGGTAAGGTGACATCTAAACGTCCTTTTTTGATAAGGTTCTCAAGTCGTTCATTTTCCAGCACAGCTTTTCGTTCATCTAGAGCGTCTTGCACAGCTACCTTAGCTACATTGATGATTTGACCGGCTTCAGGTCTTTCTTCTGCAGGTAGTTTTCCAAGCTGTTTTAATTGTTGTGTGAGTTGACCTTTCTTACCAAGATAGTCAACTCTAATAAGGTCAAGCTGAGAAAGATCAGATGCTGAATCTATTTCTGAAATTGCTTGGGCTTTTAGTTTCTCAGTATTATTCACGTTATCAGTCTATATAAACAAAAAAGGGAAAGGTAAGCCTTTCCCTTTTTTAAATCATTATAAAAAAGATTAATGGGTAAGGCTGGCCTTGGCTTGTTCGGCTAATACACCAAAAGCAACCTTATCAAATACAGCAATATCAGCTAGTACTTTACGGTCAACCTCAACTGATGCCTTGTTCAATCCGTCTATAAATCGGCTATAAGATAACCCATGAACTCGAGCAGCAGCATTAATTCTCGTTATCCAAAGTGAACGAAACTGACGCTTACGTTGACGTCGATCTCTGTATGCATACTGTCCCGCCTTGGTAACAGCTTGCTTGGCAACACGAAATATATTCTTCCGACGACCGCTATAACCTTTTGCTTGGTCAATTATCTTTTTATGTCTGGCGTGTGCGGTAACACCACGTTTTACTCTGGGCATTGCTTTAATTCCTCTTTATAAATACGGAACCATTCGGGCAACAGCCTTCTGGTCACTATCATGAACTGCAAGCATTCCGCGCAACTGACGTTTACGCTTTGTGCTCTTTTTAGTCAAAATATGGCTACGGTGAGACTGGCCATGTTTAAACTTTCCCGATGCAGTACGTGAAAATCGCTTTGCAGCACCGCTATTAGATTTCATCTTGGGCATTTCAATAACTCCACTCAATATTTCTTCATTTTATTTCTTTGAGGCCATTACCATGACCATTTGTCGACCTTCCATTTTTGGAAACTGTTCAACAGTCCCGTATTCTTCCAGATCAGCCTCTAACCTCTTTAACATTTTCGTTCCTAACTCCTGGTGTACCATTTCTCTACCACGGAATCGGAGTGTAATCTTTGCCTTATCTCCATTGCTTAAGAATTTTATTAAATTCTTAAGCTTAATTTGATAATCACCGTCTTCCGTTCCAGGTCTAAACTTAACTTCCTTGATATGTATCTGCTTTTGCTTCTTTTTAGCAGCGTGCTTCTTCTTATTCTGCTCGAATATGAATTTTCCGTAATCCATGACCCGACAAACAGGTGGCTCTGAATTGGGTACAATTTCAACCAGATCTAACTCGGAGTCTTCAGCGATTTGTTGTGCTTCACTAATTGACACGACACCTACTTGTTCACCCTCTGCATTTATTAACCTCACCTCTGGCGAAGTTATGTCGTCATTGAGGCGTGTCTGTTTTTCTACGCTGATAAATTATTCCTCCAAATTACTGCGACCAAGACGCGCAATATCGCCGTTTAATCGTTCGGTAAGTTCATCAAGTGACATTGTTCCAAGATCTTCACCTTCACGAGTTCGCACTGCTACAGTATTCTCATCCTGCTCACGCGCACCCAGTATAATTTGGTAGGGAACACGTTGCATTGCGTGGTCGCGGATTTTAAGCCCGATCGTCTCATTTCTCAAGTCAACATCGACCCTAAAGCTCTGGTTTTTCAAGTTTTCTGCTACTTTTTTTGCATATTCACTTTGTTTTTCAGTAATTGATATCACAACAGCCTGAATTGGTGACAACCAAACCGGAAAAGCGCCTGCATAGTTCTCAATTAAAATGCCGATAAATCGTTCCATCGAGCCAACAATCGCGCGATGTAGCATTACCGGAACTTGCTTTGTGCTGTCCTCATTAACATAAGAGGCATCAAGCCGCTCAGGCATGGAAAAATCGACCTGAATCGTCCCACATTGCCAAACACGCCCAATACAGTCTTTCAGTGAGAATTCTATCTTCGGCCCGTAAAACGCCCCTTCACCCGGTTGAAGATCCCAGTCTAAACCTTTGTTATTTAATGCTAATTCTAGCGCTTCTTCAGACTTGTCCCAAACTTCATCATTCCCTACCCGTTTTTCTGGACGCGTTGAAAGCTTAATAATAACGTCATCAAAACCAAAGTCTCGATAGACTTCAAACAGCATATCGATAAACATTGATACTTCTGCTTGAATCTGCTCTTCAGTGCAAAAGATATGGGCATCATCTTGGGTAAAATTACGGGCTCGCATTAAACCATGCAAGGTTCCAGACGCTTCATTTCGGTGGCATGAGCCAAACTCAGCTAAACGCAGTGGTAAATCCCGATAACTCTTCAAACCTTGATTAAAAACCTGAATATGACAAGGGCAGTTCATCGGTTTTATCGCATAGTCACGACTTTCTGAACTTGTTGTAAACATATCATCCCTGAACTTGTCCCAATGCCCAGAACGCTCCCATAGACTCTGATCGACGACTTGTGGTGTATGGATCTCTTGATAGCCATGCACCTGCATTTTTTTACTGATATAACGCTCAATAAGCTTATAGATAGCCCAGCCCTTAGGGTGCCAAAATACCATTCCAGGGGCTTCTTCCTGAAAATGAAACAAATCCTGTTTCTTGGCTAATTTACGGTGGTCACGCTTTTCTGCTTCCGTAAGCCTGTTTAGATAAGCCTTAAGTGCCTTTTTATCCTGCCAAGCGGTGCCATATATTCGTTGTAGCATTTCATTATTAGAATCCCCACGCCAATAAGCACCTGCAAGCTTCATCAACTTAAAGGATTTAATTTTTCCCGTACTAGGCACATGAGGCCCGCGACACAAATCGGTGAAATCACCTTGGGAGTATAGTGAAAGTTCTTCATTACTCGGAATTGATTCAATGATTTGAGCCTTATATTCTTCACCCAAGCCACGAAAAAATGCAGTCGCCTCATCTCTGGTTTTAACTGTTCGAACAACCTCTAAGTTGGCTTTAGACAATTCCTGCATCTTTTTTTCTATTTTGATCAAATCTTCAGGAGTGAAACCCGGTTCGTAGGCATAGTCATAATAAAAACCGTCTTCAATAACGGGGCCAATCGTAACCTGTGCTTCCGGATAGAGTTCTTTTACTGCTTGCGCCATAAGATGGGCACATGAATGTCGAATAATCTCTAACCCTTCGGGGTCACGTTCGGTAATAATTCTTAAATTGCTATCTTTTTCTATGAGAAAAGAAGCATCGACAACTTGATCATCAACCATCCCACCAAGGGTTGCCTTGGCCAGACCAGGTCCGATGGACTCAGAAACTTGCATGACGGTGAGCGCTGCATCATATTCGCGCTGACTATTATCGGGCAATGTAATCGTGGGCATGTTCTCTCCTCATATTATCAGTGGTGACCCCCACAAAAGGTCACGTGTAAAGGATTTAAAATAACAGGCACCGTAATTAACGGTGCCTGAATGTCATTTGGTAGGCACGATGTGACTCGAACACACGACCCCTACCATGTCAAGGTAGTGCTCTAACCAGCTGAGCTACGCGCCTAAAGGCGGCATAGCATACAGAAGTCTATGGGTGAGTTACAAGTCCTATATTAGCCTGCTTTTATTTCTGCTAAACCAAGCCCGTTAATCTTCATTTTATGGATCTCATCACGAACTTGTGCTGCTGCTTCGAATTCTAAATCACGTGCATGCTGATACATCTTTTCTTCCAATTTTTGGATTTTTTTCATTAACAGGTCAGGTGTCATTGCTTTATATTCAGCCACATCCTCCGCCACATTCTGGTAAGTTTTTGAAATTGTATTTTTGTCGGTATATGCACCATCAAGAATATCTGTGATTGCCTTTTTAATACCTTTGGGCGTGATACCGTTTGTTTTATTAAATTCAATCTGCTTGGCTCGCCTACGCTCTGTTTCATCTATCGCATACTGCATAGAATCTGTTATCTTATCGCCATAGAGGATTGCCTTACCATTAAGATTCCTCGCAGCACGTCCAATAGTTTGAATTAAAGTCATGCCTGAACGTAAGAATCCTTCTTTATCTGCATCAAGAATTGCCACTAACGAAACTTCCGGGAGATCCAATCCTTCTCGCAAAAGGTTAATGCCAACCAAGACATCAAACTCTCCTTTTCTTAGATCGCGTATAATCTCTACGCGTTCCACTGTATCAACATCTGAATGAAGATATCGCACTTGAATACCATGCTCTGACAGGTAATCGGTTAAATCTTCCGCCATGCGTTTTGTAAGCGTCGTGACCAATACGCGTTCATTAACTTTTACACGCAAATTTATCTCTGAAAGTAAGTCGTCAACTTGAGTCGATACTGAACGCACATCTATTTCAGGGTCGATTAAACCTGTTGGTCTGACAACCTGCTCAACAATCTTACCCGAATGTTCTGCTTCATAAGCTCTTGGAGTTGCAGAGACAAAAATAGTTTGTGGCGCGAGTTTTTCAAACTCTTCAAAGCGCAACGGTCGATTATCCAGGGCTGAAGGTAAACGAAATCCGTATTCGACCAGGTTTTCCTTACGAGATCGGTCACCTTTATACATTGCACCTAACTGTGGAACCGTAACATGGCTCTCATCTATAATCAGCAAGGCATCCTCTGGTAAGTAATCAAACAATGTCGGTGGAGGCTCACCGGCTGCACGACCGGATAAATAGCGCGAATAATTTTCTATGCCTGAGCAATAGCCAATCTCATTGATCATTTCTATGTCAAATCTTGTGCGTTGTTCCAACCGTTGGTATTCAACTAATTTGTTTAACGACTCGAGCTGTTCTAACCGCTCTTTCAATTCGACTTTGATTGATTCAACCGCATCCAATAAGACCTGTCGTTGTGTCACATAGTGCGTTTTAGGATGAATTGTGACACGCGGTAATTTGCGGTTTATAGCACCTGTTAATGGATCAAATTGACTAATCGATTCAATTTCATCATCAAATAATTCGACACGTATCGCTTCTCGTTCTGATTCTGCTGGAAAGATATCAAGGACATCTCCGCGGGTTCGAAAAGTCCCACGGTGAAGTTCAACTTCATTACGTTTATATTGTAGTTCCGTCAATCTGCGTAACAGGGTTCTTTGGTCTACTATATCTCCTTTATCCAAATGCAAAACCATTTTTAAATAACTCTTGGGGTCTCCCAAGCCATATATCGCAGAAACACTGGCAACAATTATCGTATCGCGACGTTCCAAAATGGCTTTTGTCGCCGACAGTCGCATTTGTTCAATATGTTCATTTATAGAAGCGTCTTTTTCTATAAAGGTATCTGTTGTCGGGACATAGGCCTCTGGTTGATAGTAGTCATAATACGAAACAAAATACTCAACAGCATTATTAGGAAAAAACTCACGCATCTCACCATATAACTGTGCAGCTAAAGTCTTATTAGGCGCTAAAATCATTGCTGGTCTTTGTTGTTCTTGTATAACATTGGCGATTGAATATGTCTTACCAGAGCCTGTTACACCAAGTAAGGTTTGATAGGCTAATCCATCCTTTAAACCATCGATTAACCCAGCAATCGCTGTCGGTTGATCGCCCGCTGGGATAAAGTCAGAGACCAGTGAAAATTCTTTCATATTATGTTTGTTAAGCTACCCGTTTCTAGTATATTACACGCCTTTTCAGCACCATTTTAATCAGGAGACAATGTTGGACATTTCATTATCGCATCGTGCGCAAAGTATTAAACCATCACCTACTCTCGCGGTCACCGCGCGTGCAGCTGAACTTCGAGCTGAAGGTAAAGATATTATTGGTCTTGGCGCAGGCGAACCTGATTTTGACACCCCCGAACATATTAAGGAAGCCGCCATACAAGCCTTGAATGCGGGTCAAACCAAGTATACCGCTGTTGATGGAACTGCTGATTTAAAACTTGCGATTATAAATAAATTTAAACGCGAGAATGACCTTGTTTATAACAATAATCAAATCCTCGTATCCTGTGGAGCTAAACACAGTCTTTACAATTTATTTCAAGCTACTTTGAATCCCGGTGATGAAATCATCATCCCTGCTCCTTATTGGGTTTCTTATCCCGACATGGCAAAACTTGCTGGCGCAGAACCAGTTATTTTAAAAACCACGATTGACGATAGTTTTAAGATCACCCCTGAAAAATTACGCGGTGCAATTTCCGATAAAACAAGAATGGTTGTCTTTAACAGTCCATCAAATCCGACTGGTGTTAGCTATAGTAAAGAGGAATTAACTGCTTTGGGAGAAGTGTTGCTTGAACACCCTGAAATTCTGATCGTAACGGATGATATCTACGAACACATCCTCTGGGGACAAGAGAGCTTTATTAATATCGTTAATGCCTGCCCTGGATTATATGACCAAACTGTCGTCGTTAATGGCGTATCAAAAGCCTATTCAATGACTGGCTGGCGTATCGGCTATGTAGGTGGCCCAGAATCAATTATAAAAGGCATGAAAAAAATCCAATCTCAGAGCACATCAAATGCAAGCTCAATGGCACAAGCTGCCGCAGTAGCTGCATTGGATGGCGACCAGACCTACATAAAAGAAAGCACGGGGATTTTCAAGGAGAGACACGACTTCGTATTGGAGTCATTACAAGACATTGATGGTATTAATTGCCTTGCTTCTGAAGGGACGTTTTATAGCTTCCCAGACATGAATGGTCTCATAGAAAAATTAGACGATATTAATAATGATATCGAGCTAGCAGAATTCTTTCTGGAAAAAGCGGAAGTGGCGATGGTGCCTGGCTCAGCATTTGGTGCACCAGGCTGTATGAGAATTTCATTTGCGACGAGCATGGAAAACCTTGAAAAGAGCATGGAAAGAATCAAGGCAGCCTTATAAAGTAATTATCTACAATAGAGTGTTGACCCTGTCTGACACCATCAGTAGTATACGCGTTCTCGAATATTCCCCGGTAGCTCAGTCGGTAGAGCGGGTGACTGTTAATCACTAGGTCGGCAGTTCGAGCCTGTCCCGGGGAGCCAAACAAAAAAAGGGTTTCATGATGAAACCCTTTTTTATTGTTCGAAAATACTATCAGCAGATTTCTTTTAAATAAGAATAAAATTCATCTTTAATATCTGGATCTTTAAGAGCGTATTGTATTGATGCCTGCATATAACCTAACTTCGAGCCGCAATCATATCGCGTACCTTCAAATTCGTAGGCAAAAACAGATTCCTTTTTAAGAAGTAGACTGATGGCGTCAGTCAATTGAATTTCATTACCCGCCCCCTTAGGGGTTTGTTCTAGACAATTAAAAATTTCAGAACTCAATACATACCTGCCAACAACACCTAGTGTCGATGGTGCCAAATCCGGTTCAGGTTTTTCAATAATGCTGTTTATTTTAGATAACGCCTTATCATCTGTTGAGTCAGTTTCTACAATTCCATATTTCGATGTGTCTTCTTTCGGGATATCTTGTACAGCAACAACGCTACTATTTTGTTGTTGATATTTATCTATCATTTGTTTAGTTACGCCACGACTCTCATCGTCTATCAAATCATCTGGAAGTATCACAGCAAATGGCGCATCACCGATTACTGGTTTAGCACACAGCACAGCATGACCGAGCCCTAGCGGTTCAGCTTGCCTGATATAGATGCAGGTAACACCTTCAGGAATAATACTTCTGACAACTTCAAGTTGCTCAACTTTTTCTTTTTTCTCTAATTCTGTTTCAAGCTCATAAGCTTTATCGAAGTGATCGGTTATTGAACGCTTAGTTCTTCCTGTTATAAAAACCAGTTCAGTTATACCTGCGGCAACAGCTTCTTCGACGGCATATTGAATTAATGGTTTATCCACAATTGGCAGCATCTCTTTAGGATTTGCCTTAGTCGCAGGCAAAAACCGAGTACCCATCCCTGCCACAGGAAAAACAGCTTTAGTAACTTTATTCATGTCTATTATTATTTAAATGAAACAACATTGTTTTCCAATTCATCGATGAATGGCACCAGGTTTTTCAATAATGTTTTTTGTTTTTCATTATCAAATTCATTTAAGGAATTTATTATTTCATTTATATTAACATCTAAATCTTGCAGACTTGACTCAGAATGCTTTGCTAATAAAATTTTCTTGTGAGACGTTTTCTCTCGAATTTCATCATCATAAAATAACTCTTCATACATTTTCTCGCCTGGACGCAATCCAGAATACTCTATAAATATATCCTTGTTTGGCACAAGACCGGATAACCTGATCATTTGTTCTGCAAGATAGTTTATTTTCACTGACTCTCCCATGTCCAATACATAAATTTCACCACCAGTTCCCATTTTACTCGCTTGTAAAATAAGTTGGCTCGCTTCTCTAATAGTCATAAAAAACCGAGTGACTTCGGGATGAGTAACAGTAATCGGGCCACCAGCATTTATCTGTTCTCTAAATAGTGGCACCACACTGCCATCGGAATCCAGGACATTCCCAAACCTCACAGTAATAAAATTAGTATTACTATGCTTATTAATAAATTCTATATATAACTCACCCAATCGTTTAGTAGCCCCCAGAACATTGGTGGGATTTACTGCTTTATCAGTTGAGATCAAAATAAACCGTTTGCAATTGTATTTGCTTGCTATATCAGCAATATTTTTAGTCCCTAATATATTATTTCGTATTGCCTCTCTCGCATCTCTTTCCAAGATAGGTACATGCTTATATGCTGCAGCATGGAATATAAGATCAGGAGAAAATATCTTAAATACATTGTCTACTTTAGAGAGATCACATAGATCTCCTAATATATATTCAATAGATACATTTGAATTTGCTAGCGCAAGTTCAATTTTATACAAATTAAACTCACTCCTTTCAAATATGATTAATTTTGCAGGGCCGAGTTTTGAAATCTGTAAACACAATTCAGAACCTATAGAGCCTCCGCCTCCGGTGACAAGAATTGTTTTATTAGCAAGTTCTTTTTGAACTTCATTCCAATCCAATTCAATTTTTTCTCTCCCGAGTAAATCTTCAATTGATACCGATCTTAATTCAGGCAAGGCTTCTGTAACTGTCACCATCTCCTGAATCCCAGGCAATGTTTTTATAGGTAGCCCAGTAGATTCACATTTATCAACAATAATCCGCATTTGCTGACTATTAGCAGATGGAATAGCGATTATTATTATATCGATTTCATGCTTAAGGCATAATTCGTTAACTCTATTGATGTCTCCTAGTACCCTAATTCCATGCATCTCTGAGCTTTTTAAATTGTCGTTATCATCTAGCAGCCCTACTGGGACATAAACACCTTCCCTGATCATTTCTCGGACAAGCATTTCAGCAGCCCTACCCGCTCCGATGACAAGCACTCTTTTATTATCACTGAGCGTGTTTATACTAAATGCATGATCTTTCCAGACCCTATATCCCAATCTGGGACCTCCCAGAAAAAACATCAAGAAAAATGGGTAGAGAATTAAAATAGAACGTGGGATGCCCTCAAGCCTAAATAAGATGAAACAAGTTAAAGTTATAGATAAAGCACCAAAAATGGAGGCCCTAAATATATTCCAGAGATCTGGGATACTAGCAAAGCGCCATATTCCTCTATATAAACGAAATCTTCGAAATACGACCACTTGAACAGCTAGAACTAGAGGGATCAACAATAAGCTTTTCTCCCAGTCCTGAAACGGAAAGTTAAAATTAAACCTTGCCCACCATGAAAACTGCCATGCTAAAACAGACATGAATAAGTCATGCAAGATAACCTGTGATTTTTTAGTTATTTTCAAATGATTTAGTCTTTGATATAAGGTTTTTTTGCCCAATCAACCAGATACTTCCCATGAAACAATAAACTAATATTAACATTGCTAATTCTAGATTTTTATAAATATTTGCAATATATGCACAAGGCCAAATAATTAAAAGATTAATTTTTAAAAGCGCAATCGCTAATTGACCATGAGAAAAACCAGATTGGTAAAATCGCTGATAAGCATGAGTATTGTGTGCTTTGTACCACTTTTCTCCAGTTATTATTCGCTTAATCAATGTTAAAGAAGTATCGACAATAAATGGAGCCAGCAATATAAGCCATATGCTTATAGAAATGAGTCCATTTTTTTCAGTGTGAATTGATAATAATCCAAAAACAAAACCTAATGAACAACTACCTACATCTCCCATAAATATTTTTGCCGGAGACCAATTCCAAAATAAAAAACCTATAGTTGAAGCAGCAATACATAATAAAATGATCGCATAAGATATTTCAGATGAAATATACGCCAATATTCCACAAAATAAACTAACACATATAGTTTGAACCGCTGCAAAACCATCAGTGCCATCCATAAAATTGTAAAGATTAGTCATCCAAAAGATGAAGAGGACACATAATGGATAAGAAAAATATTTTAAATTAAAATCATTATTTCCTATGGTTATAGTTGCTAGCCCATCTATCAAATAGAATGAAAGTGCTGCTCCAAATGTATATGCAATTGCTCTAAATGTAACTGACAAGCTCTTGAAATCATCAATTAAACTAGTTGCCGATATTATAATTATTCCAAGTAATAAGCTTATAGAGATATAAAAATCTATCTTTTCTAAAAACAGCAATATAGCTATAGAAAGAAACACTATAACTATTATAGGAATTCCACCTCCTTTTGGTATTCGTGCATCATGTGAACTACGATCATTTGGAATATCATAGAATTTATACTTAATTGATAAGTGTCGGATAAGATTTGTGAAAAAAGCAGAAACAAGCACAACAGAAACTAACAAAAGTAATAGCTTATAAATGTTCATTTTTGTTTGCTAACTCATATAATTTTACTGTTTGTTTATTAATTATTTCTGCAGACAATTCAGTTTCAATAATAGTTCTGCTCTTCAACCCCATAGTCACGCGCATTTTATCATCCAAGACAAGGGTATTTATTGCATTAGTCAAAGAATCAATATCTTTTAGTCCAACTAATATTCCATTCTCGCCATCCCTAACTATCTCACGACAGCCAGGCACATCGGTGGCAATCAATGGTCGTCCAATCGCTGCGGCTTCTAAGAGTACTTTTGGCAATCCTTCGCGATAAGAAGGCAAACAAATTATACTGGCCGAAGCTAATGTTTCTGGCATATTATTACTATGACCTATCCAATGCACATAGCCGTTTTTGGTCCATTCATTCAGTTTCTCAACGGGAATAGACATGGGGTTAGCTGCATCTACATCTCCAACAAGAATAAATTTGGCTTTTATTTCTTTTTTATTAATTCGCTTTGCAGCTTCAACAAATTCATCAACACCTTTATCCCATAACATTCTACTAGCCAACATTACAACGGGAACATCATTCAAATCTTTTGACTGAGGAAATTCTTCTGTGTCAACACCCGAGCCACGTATTAGCACACTTCGAGCTGAAGAACATAAGCGCAATTTTGAAAACAAGGTCATATCGTCTGGATTTTGAAAAATCGTCCAGACATTACTTTTTCTTGTAAGCAATAAGAAAAATGGTTTAACAAAAACTCTTATTATATTAGCTTGCATCTGTTTAGAACTAAAAACATAACCTAACCCGGTAAAAGCATTGATAACACTGACGTTCTTTACAAAAAAGGAAGCAATAGAACTTATAATTATTGTTTTAAGAGCTACATTATGAATAACATCTGGTTTTTCTTTCTTAAATATAAAAAAAAGTTTAAAAATATTAAGTATATCGGTGAAAGGGAATTTTGATGATCTAGTGAAGTTGACGTTGACAATCTTTATACCTTTAGCTTGTATTTCCTTTTCAAGTTTATTTACATTCGTAATTAAAGTTACTTCATATCCCGCATTAATTGCTGACAATGCTAATGAAAGGCGATGAGACCAAAATGACCAGTCTTCAGAGACTACAATATGTAGCTTATTTTTTTTTCTCAATGACAATTCTCTAATTGCTCAGCACTGAATCGTATATTTTTTCATATTCAGAAACACAGGTCGCTAAACTAAATTTAGACAGAACTCTTTCTTTTCCTAAACGCCCATACTTTTTCCTTAATTCGGCATTATCTATTAGTTCATTGATTTTATCAGCCATCCCATACTCATCGTGTGGCTCCACAACATATCCAGTCTCTGAGTCTATAACTGCTTCTGGATTTCCGCCCACATTTGTCACCACCATTGGCAAACCTGCTAGCATACTTTCTAATAAGGCATTGGAAAAACCTTCTTGATAAGAAGCAAGCACGCCAATATCAGAAGCTGCCAGGTAATATGGGACATCATCTTTTTTACCCAGAAAACTTATTTTTTCTTCAACACCTCTTTCTCTCGCATGCTCAATTAAAGACTGTTTTATATTTGTAAAATCCTCTCCAATAAAAATAAAATGCCAGTCACTCTTGCTATTTATCAATGAGGCGCTTTTTATTAAATCATAATGACCTTTATACGGTATTAAGTTTGCAACAACGCAAATAAGCACAGTACCTGGAGAAATACTTAATTTTTCTCTATATTCTTTCTTTTTAGTAGAAATGTCTTGGGGATGTTTTTTAATGCCATTATAAATAAGGAATGTTTTATCTTTAGGAGTTAATTCTTCCTTAATTAATTGAGTCACTACTGCTTTTGAATTCCCAAGAAGTGCACTCATTCGTAGATGAAGCCACCTTTCATATTTTACAATAACAGTTGACTTATCTTTTTGATAATCATTTAAGCTACGCCGGCTTACTACATGTTTTTTAACACCCGAGATATATGCTATAGGGTAGGAAAACAAGTAGCTACCCGGCAAAAAATAATGCACAAGATCTGGCTTATGCTTTATGTTGTATATTAAAAATTGAAGCCCTATTAAAAAAAGCCGACAAACTTTAAAAAATATATTTTTTTTCTTATCTTTAGATGCCACCCATGGCGCAATAACACTCACTCCTTTCGATCTCACTTCTTCAGCTAACTCCCCATCCTCTGAAAGAGTAAAAACTGTTACACTAAATTTTTCTTTATTTAATTCTGGAAGATAGTATGACAAATGTTTTTCACAACCACCTAGATTCAGGGTGCCGATCACAATACATAAATTCTTAGTCATATTTAATATTAAACTTAATAAATTTCTCTTTTATAACCACTGTTCATGCCAAGCTTGAAACATCAATATTACCCACAAACGATATTGGTGATTTCTATTTCCAGACATGTGTTCTTGTAAGCATTTATGCACAACATCCACATTAAATAATCCATCATTTCGAAGCCTTTCAACAGACAGTAAATCATGCGTCCAATCTTTTAGAGGGCCACGTAACCATTGATCGATAGGAACACCAAACCCCATCTTAGGTCTATCAACTAATTCTTTTGGTACGTAGCGATACAATAATTGCCTTAATAGCCACTTTCCTTGTCCATTACGCATTTTTCTCTTTAATGGTTGTGACCATGCAAATTCAACGACTCTATGATCAAGGAGGGGTACTCGTGCCTCAAGGCCTACTGCCATACTAGCTCGGTCAACTTTGACAAGGATGTCATCAGGTAGATAAGTAACCAGATCTAAATATTGCATACGTGATGTATAATCAGGAATATGAGTATTTAATCCTGAATTAGATAACTCTGTATCCAATTCACTAGCATTATTCATAACAGATGTAATATCTGGCCACTGACTAACAAGACGTTTATAGATTTCTTGTTCATTATTTAAAGGGAATATGGAAGCAATCTTATATAACTTATCACCCACATGACTCGGCCTTATTTTTGCTGGAATATTCTTTAAGAGTTGATTCCATTGTTGTGGAGGATAATGTTTAATCACACTTACGATATAATTTCTTAATTTCACTGGGAAATATTTTGCTGCAGAAGCAAATTTTCCTGCCCATTTGTAACGTGTATATCCTGCAAATAACTCATCCCCACCATCACCAGTCAATGCAACAGTGACATGATTTTTAATTAATTCACTAATCAAAAAAGTGGGAATCTGAGATGCATCGGCAAATGGCTCATCATACATTGTTGGAATTTTTTGGATAACATCTAAAGAATGTTTGGACTCTACATATAGCTCTGTATGTTCTGTTCCCAGATGCTTTGCCACCTGTGATGCATATTTTGCTTCATTATAATCAGACTCATTAAAACCAATTGAAAATGTGTTAATTGGGCGGTCACTGTGTTTTTGCATTAATGCCGTTACAATTGAACTATCAATACCGCCTGATAGCATTGCACCTAAAGGCACATCGGAAATCATGCGTTTTTGTACTGCATCGCCAAGTAAGCTATCTAGTTCATCGATAGCTTCATTGTCACGCATTATGCTATGAGTATTCTCAATGGAACTTGCTACGTCCAAAGGATCCCAGTATTGATTTATCTTTGGAGCCTCACCTGCTTTCCACGTCATTATATTGCCAGGAGGCAATTTGAATACATCACTGTAAATCGTAGCTGGAGCAGGCACATAAGCATGTCTTAAATAACTACCTAGCGCACATTTATTTACTTCTGGTTCCCAATCAGGCATAGCACGAAGGGCTTTTAGCTCTGAAGCAAAAGCAAGTCGCCCTGATATGAATTGCCAATAAAGCGGTTTTATACCAATACGATCTCGAACTAGAGTCAATTGATGTTCTTGCTTATCCCAAAATGAAAAAGCAAACATACCAATCAATTCGTTTACTGCATTTTGTACTCCCCACTTAGCACAAGCTACTAATATAACTTCTGTATCAGTAAGCGTTTTAAATGCAATATTAAACTCTGCTTCGAGTTTCTTTTTAATATCTTGAAAATTATATACTTCGCCATTATAGGTAATGATATATCGACCACATGCTGACTCCATTGGTTGCTTACCTGCTGTACTCAGATCTAATATTGATAAACGTCGATGACCGAAGTACACACCAGAAATGTGATCACACCACGTCCCTGAGTTATCAGGTCCTCTATGAGTCAAAGTGTTTGTCATTTTTTCAATGAGCTTTTCAGGCGCTACTCCTTTGAGTCGCTCTGACCCCATTAAAAACCCTGCTATACCACACATATACTGATTTAATTTTTGATATATTAAAAAATTAGATTAGTGAACTAGGTTGATGATTCAGGAAAATATTTCATTAGAGTAGGCCACATTTCATGCGTATACATTCTATGTCCACCTGAACCTGTCACCATTTGCAAATTATCTGAAACAGAGAGCTTTTCATAAATTGGTTTTACCATATCAATAACGTGATTCATTCCTTCATGCGGAAAGATATGATCTGTTTTTCCTCCAACAGCAATAAATGGTCGTGGAGCACATAAACAAATGAGATCGTGATAATCAAACCATTTTAATATTCCGGGAAGAATCGCATCTCCCTCAGGGTTTCGTCTTTTTAGAAGAGTATCTAGGATAGGACTAATGCAACCACTTCCTACCACGCCATTAATGCGCTCATCAATTGCTGCGGCATAAACAGCATGGGTCCCTCCAGTAGAATGACCATAGATCCATATATTATCTCTGTTATTTACTTTAACGGGTAAAGAGCAAATTTTAAGCCATGATATCACTGTGGAAATATCTGTAACATTCTCTCCGATTAATGTTCTTCCTAGTAATAGTGAATGCATAAATGCATCTACACAACGAGCATCTGACCTAGGCTGTAAATTTCTTTCTTCTCTTTCACCAAAGCAACGTTGTTCAACGCATACCACTAGAAAACCCTCTTCTGCTGCTTGGAGACCCACATCTGCTCCAGTTTTCAGTCGTGCAGGATCAGAAGGCATTAATGACTCGCCCCATAATAAGTGAACGCCCGAAGCTGAGCCAGCGAGACAAATTAAGATTGAATGAGTATTAACTTTATCAGACCACAATAATGTAATGGGAATATCATTGCCATCAAACCCTTCTAAATAATACCTTATGCGATTTACCTTTCCTGCTGGGGAAAGCTGCCTTATATATTTTTCGTTTACTTTTATTAATGCTTTATCATAAGCCATTAATTCAGCCAATTTATGTCTGGCCTTTTTTTGCCAACCACTTACGTCACCTAAACACGCTTTATTGAATGACATTTCATGTGCAATCGCTTTGCCTTCTTCATAATGACTATTATACGAGCTCAAACTAACGCCTTCAGGAAAGTCCACATAGGGATTAACATCACTATTAACCATCAAATTGATGTATTTTTTTATTTTGGCAAAGTAACCGAACAAAATGTATTTTAATCTTTTTATCAATAAATATTTTACTATTTATTTACATACATATAAAACAACAAGCTATCATCAAAACTAGAAATAAAATTATTTGAAGGCATAGATAATTTTGATTTTACTTTAAAGGGGTTCAATGATATTGATGTTGGCAAGAAGGTAGGGGTTAACTTTTTTTCACTAAATAACTTTATTAGGTCTTTTTTTCTATAAAAAGAAACATGTGTTTTATCTGAAGCTATCGCCACTGGGAGCAAACCAAATAGCATTCTAACTCTTGAGATCAATGAAGTTATATTAGGGAGACTTATTAGCACTATGGCCCCATCTTTAGCGACTCTAACTATTTCAGATATATAGTTATCAGGTTCCCTAAGATGCTCCAACACTTCAAATGAAATAATAATATCAAAGGAGTTATCACCGAATATTAACGATTCATTTTCAATGTCAATTTTTTGTGATTCATTTACATATTTATCACAGCTGTTTAATGCCTCAGATGATATATCAGCAGCGCAAATTAAACTTGCATTTTCGCTTTTCAAAAACTGTATGAATCGACCTGTCCCTGGTCCTATATCCAGGCATTTTTTATCTTTAATTCCATGTTCTTTTAAAGTCCTTATTATTTGCCTGTCTTTGCCTCGTAATATATCAATATCAAAAACATATTGATCCTTTACATTCTCTGCGACAAGTTGATCAAATTGATCTTCAACGGCATTTTTACTTTTCATTAATTAACTATCTCAATTTTCTTACTAAACCAGTTACAAAAAGCATTCATCCCTTCTTCAGAAATACTTGCTTTATAAGCATCTTGTCCAGCTGTAGAAATTTCAATCCGATATGTTACATCCGATAAAATTTTATCCATTTTTTCTGACAAATCAGAAAAATTCCAGTCCAATGGAACAAATGTCTTTTCTGGTATAAATAAGTTTGGCCATGTCTCCATATGCGACATATCTGGCTTTAGAAGAAGAGCACCATATTTAAAAGCCTCATAATCACGTACACCTAATTCACCCCATCCAAAGGGGCTAGGCATGACTTTTGTCATCTCCATTATTTTTCTTATTTTCTTTGTTGGGATTCTTTTTGAACTAGATTTCAATAAAATACTGAGTGTATGATCAGAATTTGTTACATTAGAACCAACCATAGCAATAACTTCATGATTGTTTTGATAGTTAATTAAATTTCTTAAAATCTCCTGCCTATGAAATGCAACAGAAGGTCTTGTCAAATTTGCAGAAGTACGTATATATAAATCTATTGGTTTTTCATTTTTAGGATTTATGAATTTTTGATTATAATTTGGCTTACTTGAAGTAAAGGGGAGAATTCTTTTCAAATATGATGTTAAGGTAAAAGATTCGTGTATATTACCCAAGCCTATATTCCATGACAGGTCTATTTTTTCTTCGAATTCTTTCTCTAATGGGTAATGCTGCTGAAACACGTCAACATCATTTATATCAAAGTATTCATGATAGTAATCGCTAAATATTCGCCCCCCATAATAGTCCTTTCTATATAAACTCTTATCTTTGAACAACTGTTTTTTTAAATATTTGTCTACATAAGGCAATACTTCAAAATGTGTAACACTTGTACTATCGGAGTCATCCATCCAGATCACGCTACCGACCTTCTCACGCGCTTGTAAAAGAAAATTTAATACAGGTCCTTCTAAATTAAAAACCCATGATTTTTCCTTTAAAATTCGTATTGCGGGTTTAGAAATTACACATAATGTATTACATTCAAAAAGAGAGTCATTAATTTTATATTTAATACAAACATCATAGCCCATTTCAAATAATGCTTTCTTATTATAGATAAGTGGCGCTATAGCATAGTTTGCAATACTATCCGTATCGGCTAATACATTTATGACTTTCATACCAAATTAAAAGCTCAATTAAACACTTTTTATTACGTCAATAACAAACTCTTGTTCTTCATCTGTTAAATATGGGTGTATAGGAATACTTAAACATATTTTTGAAAGTTTTTCCGAAACCTCCATTCCATTAACAGAACTCAGGAATGATTGGTATGCTGTCTGCAAATGAAGTGGCTTAGGATAATACACCGCAGAAGGTATCTCCTTTTCTTTTAAGCTACTTATTACGGTTTCTCTTTGTATCTCTTCTAATTGTATAGTGTACTGAGCCCATACAGAGGTTAAACCTTTAGGAACAAAAGGAATAACAACGTCATCACACAGTGCTGAACTATATTTACTCGCAATTCTATTCCTACTTGTTATTTCGCCCGCGTATATCTTAAGTTTTTCAATTAATATAGCCGCTTGAATAGTATCCAACCTGCTATTCATACCTATATGAATATTGTCATATTTATCCGTGCCTTTTCCATGAACTCTTAAACTTCGAAGTTTATCTGCAATTACAGAATCATTTGTCAAAATTGCACCGCCATCTCCATAACAACCTAGTGGTTTTGCGGGAAAAAAACTTGTCGTCGTAATATCGCCTAATGCCCCAGTCTTTCGTTCTTTATAAATAGAACCAAAACTTTGTGCTGCATCAACTATAAGTAACAACCCATATTCTTTACAAATATTTTCCAGATGATCGTAATCCGCAGGCAACCCAAATAAATCAACTGCAATGACGGCCTTAGCATTCAACCCCTTTCTTTCGACTTCTTTAATATTTTCAATTAGGTCTTCAATATCAATATTATAAGTATCATCTTTTACATCAATGAAATAAGGAGCAGCTCCAGCAAGACAGACCACTTCAGCAGTAGACGTAAAAGTAAATGAAGGAACAAAAACAACATCATCTTGTTTGATGTTATATGCCATTAAAGCTAAAGAAAGAGCATCCGTTCCATTAGCACATGCGACAACATCACTTACATTGCAAAAAGCTTTAACATCTTCCTCAAACTGGCTAACTTCTGGACCTTGAATATACTTCCCATGTTCTAAAACGTTGCTAATTGCTTTTTCTATCGCACCATCAAGACTTAAACGTTGTCGTGATAAATCAACGAAATTTACATTTATATTTTTATTCATATTTCAATTAAGTTTCCATTTTCAACTTTGTATTTCTTTCCTGTTACTGGGCACGTTAAATTTTTATTCAATCGTTCCCCATTATGACCGACCCATCCAATTTGTTTTGCAGGACAACCTGCCATTAGCGCAAAGTCAGGCACGTCCTTAGTAACAACAGCACCTGCAGCTATAAATGAATAAGCCCCTAATGTAATACCACAAACAATTGTGGCATTTGCTCCAATTGTAACGTGGAGTCCTACTAAGGTTTTTCTAAACTCTTCTTTCTTTTCAACTCCTGCTCGGGGAAAAGAGACGTTAGTAAACACACAAGAAGGACCACAAAAGACGTAGTCAGAGAGAGTGACACCTTTATAAATACTGACATTATTCTGAATTTTACAATAATCCCCTACAGTTACATCTGGACCAACCACCACATTTTGTCCCAAAATACAGTTACTTCCTATAAACGTATTTTTTAACACATGGGAAAAATGCCAGATCTTCGTGTTTTCTCCGATTGTCGAGGGTTCATCGACATATGAGGATTCATGTACAAATACATTTTTCATTGTCCGCTCTCATCAAGTGACTTTTGTGCCTGATTTAAAACTTTTAAAACTCTAAGCCCCTCGTATCCATCAGTAATACACTTTGCCTTATCTTGAATACAATCAATGAAATGCTGGCATTCATTCTTCAAGGGTTCTGTCTCATCAAAATCCAGACTAACTGCTTCAGATTTTTCTGCTAAAGGCTGGTTATTCTGCCAACTTACTTTATGCGGATAAACTAGTACTTTTTCATCTTTAACCTTTTGATCATCAAAAACAGCCATTCCTTCTGAACCTATGATGACCATTTTTTGTTCCTTGTTGGGATGCAACCATGAAACTAATACATGAGCATTGATATTATCGGCAAACTTCATATGTGTCGTCGTTACATCCGCTATATCATTATTAATATATGTAGATCCAACAGCACTAACTTCGGTTGGTTCGGAATTAACAACAGAAAGTATCATTGATATATCATGCGGAGCAAAACTCCATAAAATATTTTCTTCTTTTCTTAACTTTCCAAAACTTAATCTATTCGAGTAAATATATTGTAGGTCACCCAGCTTTCCTTCTTTTACATAATCACGCATTCTCATAAATGCGGGGTGATATTGCAGCAAATGCCCCACCATCAATACAAGTCCTTTAGATTCCGCTAATTTAACTAATTCAGAGGCTTCTTCATAATCCAATGATAGTGGTTTTTCAACAAACACATGCTTGCCACAGAGGAGTGCCTCTCGTGCCAATTTATAGTGTGTTTCTGCAGGTGTTGAAATTACAACCCCATCGACATCATCTGACTTTAATAGCAGATCAAATTCGCGTGACTCGATTGTATATTTATCGGTAATGGCCTTGATGTTATTACTGTCCGAATCACAGATACAGACAAGTGATTCCAGTTCATAATAATTTCTCACTAGGTTTTTACCCCAGTAACCACAACCGACAACCGCTATATTTGCCTTTTTATTCTTAGTCATACTTGATACCTTAAAACTCAAATTTAATATTTTATAAATTACTATTCGTTGAAATTAATTCCTGATATAAATCACAATATTTATTAATAACATTATCCCAATCATATTCTGACGCTCGTTTTTTAGACTGTTCTGAATATTTATCATATATACCTTTATCGCTCATTAATAAGTGCATTGCTTCAGAAATAGCATCGTCATTCTGCACTGGAACCACTATTCCATCGAGGTTCTTGCGTACTATATCTTTACAGCCAGGAACATCTGTTACTATTACAGGTAATCCGGCAGACATCGCTTCGATTATTACAATCCCGAATGTTTCAATTAAAGTCGGGAAGACAAATGCATCTGCAATTTTATAATATGAAACCAGATCATCCGATGGTAATTTTGGCACCTCATTAAGCTTGTCGTCCCATTCACTGCCGATCTGTTCTAGCAAGATAATCACATCATCCAGGCCGGTGTCAGCAACCAGAGCTTTCATTTCTGACACCTTATTTCCAACAATTAATATTTGAAACTTTTGGTTAGTCTTTAACTTTAATTTTCCTGCTACATTTACCAGGCTAGCCATGTTCTTCTTTGGATGATTTCTACCGACACTAATAAAAAGAAATGAGTCCTGGTCTAATCCTAGGTTATTTTTGATACTTTCTTTATCAACTGAACCATCAAATCTTTTATTCGAGACACCATTAGGCACATTCTTGATATTAGATTCATTTACTCCTATAGACTTATATTCCTGGGCGACACTGTCGGTAATGGCTATTAACATTGGGCATTTTGGTAAGTACAGGTTCATGATTTTATCTATGCCTGGATCAAGCCGATAACCATAATTAATTTCCGGCATTCTTTGAATATCTTCACCGGCACAACGTATAAGGTGCCGAATACTTTTATTTTTTTCTGCGAAATGCGTAACCGTCACCCCTGTTGGGTATCCCATTGTTACATGCCATACATCAAACTTATATTTATGTTGGAGAATCTTATAGTACAAATCCAGCATAAGAAATCCTATTGCTGGGAAACGATTGAAAATGGACCATATTTTTGGCGGAAACGAAACAACCTCATAAGATAAAGGCAGATTGAGTTTGCGCAGCTGGCTAACATAAGTAGCAGAACTAATGACGACAGGTTCATGGCCTCTATCCTTTAAACCACAAGCAATATTATGCAAGCCTACTTCCATTCCACCTAAACTCGGCAGAAAAGAAGAAATGGGCAATGCAATTCGCAGGGATGAACTGTTCATTTTACTTTCGTAGCAGTTAATTCAAAATTAAACTGGATATTTTTGAACACGCTTTACCACTACCATACAAGCCACTCCATACATCCTGTTTGAGCAAGTCATCTATGTTATCTAAAAATTCATTTATACTTTCCAACATTATTTTTTTATTTTTAGGAGGCACTAGTAGGTTGCATCCCCTTTCCAAGAGCTCAACCCATTCAGTTTCATCCCGTAATGTTACACACGGTGTTCTTATGAAAAAGGCTTCTTTTTGTAGACCTCCTGAATCAGTAACAATCAGGCGGGCATTCTTTTGATAACTTAATAACTCAAGATAACTGACCGGCGGTTTAATTGTTAAATGTTTTTCTACTTTCGAAATCAAACCAATTTTATCTAATGCGACTCTCGTACCTGGATGCAGGGGAATTATAACGGGTATTTTTTTTGATAAATCTATTAGCATTTCAAATATATTGCTCAGCCTTTCTTTATCAGTTGTATTTTCTGCCCTGTGTACGGTTGCCAATAAATACGGTTCATTTGAGTTATCTGATTTAATGATATCTTTGTAATGCAGAACAGAGTCATACATTACATCGCCTACTAAATGGATATTCTTTTCAGCAAAGCCTTCTCGAATAAGATTGTTAACTGCCGTTTCTGTAGGAACCAGTAACATGCTCGACAAATGATCAACGAGAACTCTATTGATTTCTTCAGGCATATCCCTGTTATAGGAACGCAAGCCTGCTTCAATATGTGCGATAGGAATATGTAATTTTGAAGCCGCGAGAGCTGCAGCAAGAGTTGAGTTAGTATCGCCATAAACAATAACCCAGTCCGGCTTTTCATCGAGAAAAACCTTCTCCAATTTTTCAAGCATTTGACCTGTTTGCACACCGTGACTTCCAGACCCCACTTCCAGATTATAGTCTGCAGGTCGAATCCCCAACTCTTGAAAAAAAATCTCGGACATATTTTGATCATAATGTTGCCCTGTATGAACAAGAATATGATTACAATCATCCTGTTTTTCAAACTCTGATATTAATATCGCAGCTTTTATAAATTGAGGTCTTGCACCAACTACACTAATCAATTTCATAGTTTATTTATTTTTTAAATTAATCAAGGTTTTCCAAGATTTTTAGTTCTTCACTAACTCTATCATCCCAACTTCTCAGAAGGGTTCTTGATACTTGTTTTATTCTCTCACCATATTGAGAGCACAATTTACGATCATTGAGTAACATTTGTATTTTATCTGCCAGTGCATCTGAAAGAGCCTCCCATGGAACACGAATCACAGCATCCTCAGGAACAAGCGAATCTGTAGACACATCGACCCCTTTCCCTGTTTGTGACTCAGGCATAATCACACACATACCATCATAAAAGCACTCTAGGTTGGCATTACTTAAATTACCCAACTGATTTAGAGATACATATACATCAGCATAATGGTGAATGGCATGGATAGATGAATGTGGCACCCGGTCAATAAACAGAAACATTGATTGTGCACCCGCAACTTCTACTTTTTTAATTAAATTGTCTTTCTCTAAACCTGCACCTATGACTATCGCAGTAATATTTTTATTATGTTCTGCGTATAGTTTTATCAAAGCATCAACAAACTGAACACATCCTTTTGTTTTCTCCAATCTGCCAATAAACATTACACTTAATCTTGATTGATTTAGTTCTTTTAATTCTACAGGTAACTCGCTATCAGCATTGCTTACGGCAATGCCATTTAGCATCATCCTTCGAGAGACATTTGATGTCAGCGCGTGTTGCATCCATTTCTCACCCCCCGAGCCATCTTCAGTACAAATCACCAGTTTAAAAGGAGAACGAAATGCCCATCGATCCAGTTTATTCTTCAAACTTTTACCCTTTAATATATCCCACATAGAGGGATAAACGCCCATAACCCTTAACACAACCGGAACATTAAAAAGACGAGAAATCATTGCACCTGACAACAGATTACTACGATCTACATATACAATATCTGGTTTAAATTTATAGACTTGTTTTAATATAACTAAAACGCGTCTTACATCAGCAAACTTTGCACGAAAACGACCAAGTCTTTTAGGATAACGATTCTCACCAGCAATAAATTGAATCGGGTTTTTAAGTCCTTTTAATGATATTCTTTGATCATTCTTGTCCGATATATAAGATTCATAATTACTACCTACTCCCCAGTTAGTCATTATAAAATGCATTGTGTGATCGCTTTTATCGAAAGCTTCAATCATTTTATATATGGTAGGAACGCCTGTTGGATTCCATTCCTTATTAACTAGGCTCGTCTCGAAACCAGAAAACAGTCGACAAAGGTACAACACTTTCATTTTAGGTTGCGCTTATTTATCAAAAAGGGGATCTAGACCAAATCCATCTATATGGGATGATAAGCCACGTTCACATAACCAGGACATTGTATAAATTGAAAACGGGTTTTTTATTTCATGGATATTTTCTGCAAAAGTTTTAAACCCAAATGAGTGATAATGGTTTCCATAGCGTGATATATAGTCAAAATACTTTATAAAATAATCTCGTCGCTCTCGCCCAAGAGTTATTCTTAATAACAATGACAACGGAACAATTGCACAAGAGGCTTTTTTACTCCACGCACTGATAGGAGGATTAAATTCTTTAAACAATTCTTTGTAATTCCAAGACGTCAGATATTTCCGATAAAGTTTTTGTTTATATCGTAATTCAACCGGCACACCACACCAAAACCTAACAAACTCTCCGTCCCACAAAGGTAGATGCCAATTCAAGGAAAAATAATCATAGACACGCTGTCCATTGATGATATATTTAATTTGACGCTCTTCAAACTCCCAACGCTCATACAAATTTGCCAATTCATTATAAGTCAAACTATCGTGAATCGAATTCTTATCAGAATTTTTTAAGAGTTGGATAATATTTTCATTTATTATTTTTGTGTTATTTTCAGTTAGCATTTTTCCCCAGAGGCTATAGTGCTTCTTTATCAGCTCTGACAATAAATCACTAAGTGTTGCCTCGCGTTTCATTAAACTATCGGGGATATGTCCGCCACTATTAAAATCTCCACTTTGACCATTTACTATTAAACTATCAGTTGATAAACGTCCTGTTTTTTTTAATTTATATATTGGCAACAAATCTTGGTAATTTGGGATGGTGTTTAAACCATCCGCAAAAGAGCTGTATTCCTTTCTTATATCTGACTGATAGAACGACTTAGTTTCCTTAGAGCTAATAGATACAAACTCCCATGGTACACCAAGCTGACCCGAAACATCTTTTCCTATTCTCGCATCTGCATTACTATTTGGCCCATACGAAAAAGAACTTACATTTTTATATCCATGCTCAACTAACTTCGCTAATACTAATCTTGAGTCTAGGCCTCCACTAATAGGAACTACAATGGGCGCATTATTTGCGTTTTTTATGAGACGCTGCACTGAGCAATCAATTACCTCGCCCAATCTACTTGCAAAATAATCTTCTGAGCCTTGAGTTTTATTGCGCTTATCATGATACAAATAGTATTTTCCAAACACTGGGGAAGAGAGATCATGATTGAGTAATAAATATTCACATACACTTAACTGTTTAAGATTTGAATACAATGTCTTATTGCCAGTAACATAGCCAAGAGCAAGACAATCAAAAACTGACTCGCCAATTACACTTGTGTTTTTTATATTATCTTTAAGCTTATTCGCATCATTACTAATCATTATTTCATTCTCTTGTACAGAGTAAAATATAGGGTAGCTTCTGCAATAATCAGTAAACGCGAAAGTTATTTTTCCAGACTTGGCAATAACAGAAAATGATTCATTCTTTTTTACAAGCACACTAGTTAATGACTTAGCGCATATTCCTACACTTAATAATGATTTAATAATACTTCTTATAGCTTGTATATCTCCTGCGTACCATATTTCAACATTAGAGTATTCAATATACTTCCATACTGTAGATTCCCCAATAATAATTTTCGATTCAGAAGAATTATTTTTATTTTTCATAATAACGTTATTTTTCATCCTTTATTCTGAAATATTTATTAACAAACCAAGTAAGATATATTTACTTTATGAGTTGTGGTGAAACTAAACAGGGATAATATTTCAATAACTAAATAAATCTGATTTACTGGTGAATCCTACTTTCCTTAACGCATATAACGAAGGTTAATCTTTATCATTCTTGTTTCAGAATGTCATTGACCATACGGTCTAGATGCATTGGGAATGTATGGAACCCCTTCTTGTAATTGAAGTTTCCGTGAAGCCTATTATTTCGCCGAGCCCTACGAAAACTGATTTCGTCACGCAGTTCTACTAAAATCCGTGGCCAATGTAATGCGGCAGAAAAAGCATTTTCTTTCAACAATTCCATCACATGTTCAGCCACTTGGAGACAGACCGGTCGCTCATTTGAACTCGCGTAGTAATCTGTCATAAGCTTTTCTATATCATCGTTACGCCGCGGCTTCTCGAGAGATCCCTTGAGAAGGGTGCAGAGCTCGTTGAGATCCTTAGGCATGATCGCCGCTTGCTGAATATCCGTCGAGTTGCTTCCGAACGACCGATAGAATTCGTCAGACTCTGCTATACATTCCAGGTTCACAACTGGGACACCAAGAAGGTATGCCTCGATAAACGTCGTCGAAGTCTCAGCAAGAAGAGCTTTCTGGCGTGCGGCCCACGATGCAAAATCAAGAGATGTATCTATTTCAATTCGATCTCTATTTTCAATTCCGAAAAACGGTTTGACAAGTTCCTCGTATGATTCCAATGCTTCGTTCGGATAAGGACGGATGCTAATTGTTAGATCCGTTTGTTCGAGTATTGCTTCTATAGCCCTCACGAATGTCTGGAACATCCGACAACTGTGAATGACTTGATCCAACTCATGCTCCCTCAACAAAGAACGAATGGGAGGTATCCCGCCGTGATGATTGATAGAGCTAAATTTCGTGACAAAACCGATCGATGTTGAGTGTTCCGATGTCTTTAAATCATTCGGTAAATAGTGAATCAGGTCGATTCGGGGGTCACCTACGACATGCACTTTACCAACATCCATATCTGGAGCCAGTATTCGAAATGCATCCATAGTTGCGTCGCTCCAGATCAATGCAAGATCAAGAGCCTCAAACTGATCCGGATGTTCGACCCACCACTTGGTGATAGACCTTTCTATAGGTCTTGCACCCTCCGCGTCAATAAAAACGAGCAATGCGTTCGGAACGAGTTTCTTAACAACCTGTGCCTTTCCTGCAGCGTTTATGATTACAGCATGTGGTTTCCAGGTTTTTAGGATCCAATTCATATTACGAACGCAGGCGATAATGACCTCACAACCCTGCCGTTCCAAAACCTTGGCCAGTAGAGCGGCTTTAGCCACATCGCGCCGTGCCGTAAATGCTCTTATAACTACCCGATATTTTTTATTCTGTGTTGTCATGGCGCAAGCCGGTCAAAATTCAGCATTGTTTCTATCCAACGAGTCATACTTTAAATCGCCGTTAAAAGTTCTTTTTCGGCTAACCGCTTGACCGCCGACATCAGTCTCCATATAGGCACTTGTATTTTTTCAGCAATTTCGAAAAGGGAAAAATTGCCATCGCAATAACATAGTAAGAAAAGCAAGTCACGAATGTTCTCTTCGAAGGTGTCGTGAATACCCATTGGAACATAGAGCCCTCTTTTTCCTAATTGGGGTTCCCCGTAAGGCTTTGTATTAAGTAACTTCCGGTCGCACTCCAATGTCTGGAAAATTCTTAAGTATGCAACCAGACTGCTACTCATACCTTCACTACTCACAAAATCCATGTTATCCAGAGATGTGTGATATTCAGGGTAACTGCCATACATCGACCGTGTTAGAGACCCGATAGGAAGGTTGAATCCTGGTGAATTATATTGCCGTTCATTAGCGCCGCCCTGCGGAAAGTAATCATGAATTATGACCTTCTTGTCAGGCATCAATCCATGAGATAAAACGTGAGTGGCCGCCTGATCAGATGCACTGTTATGCTGACGACTCCGTTTGTAATTGTAGGGACCATCGTCGCCACAACATGTCACCTCAAAGCCGGCATGAACTCGTTCTCTTAGAATAGATCCATGTTGATGTAAATATACAATCGCACCGATCGTTTCTGGCAAAAACAGAAAACGATATGCAAAGCGTAGGTCTTCGATTCCTGCCAGGTATTCATATAAGAATAGCGTGATGATAGGACCAGAAAGTTCGTTATTCGCCATAGAAGGGTGATCACAATAAGTGCTGATTAAAATTTCAGGAGCATCCTCAGGCCCTATTCTCAGGTCGCAGTAATCGAGATATCCGTCCTCAAGTGATGAATCAATAACAACTTCGTATTCGCCATCAACCAGATTTTGTAATTGCTGATGTGTGAGACAGAATCCCCATGTTTCCTCATACGCACTGCACATGTAAGGGATGGCTTCGGGCAAACCGGGTAAGCTATGTAAGTGTAGCTTCAGCTCGGACAACGACATCTTCGCAGAAATAGGAGTGCTATAGTGAACGACGTGGAGGTTATTCTCGCGAAAATCAACAATGCGTTTACCCTGTGGGTCTTTAATGTAGGCATCGCGAATATTCCATTCCTTCGGAACCGTCCAATCGAAAACCTTTGTGCCGCTTGCCATACGATGGCGTTTTAATGGAATCGTTTCGCTCAAAATGTCATAGGTTTCGCGGATACCTGCACCTGTGGGTGCTCGGCATATCGGCCACAAGCGAGCCATCAGATCCATCATATCCTGCCCACGCGTTGAGGCTGAATCGACCGCTGCATCGAATCCGGAAGAACAACGTAATAAATTATCGATATTCATTGATTAATACCTATTCGATTTGCTTTCGCGTTCGGCATAATCAAGAACCTTCACCGCGGCTTCCCTTAGGAAGTGAATTAAACCATTTGTAGAATGAAGATACAGCCAAGGCGCGTTCACGCGAACTGGTTGTCAAAGTGTATCCATGGTGTTCCATGACATCTCCTAGATGCCCCTCAATCACGGCAATCTCCCATGGCTCAGTTCGTTCTTCCCATCGCCCAACGTTGGCCGTGCTTAGGCCATTGTATTTATTCCCATCGAAATTGTTGCCGGGCCAGGGTACCCCGTTAACGGATGGGGTTTCTAATGACTCATCATATTGCACACCTATAAAGTCAGCCATACTCTGAAGGTTCGGTTGCGGATCCTCGGTCAAGTCTTCGTATCGGATAACCATATATGTATCTGGCCCTAGTGCTTTGCTGTTTAACGAGGCCATTTGCATTCCCAGGCCACCACGATCTAAAAGACTTTGAAGTAGTGACCGAGGATCGGACTCCTGAAAACGGTACCTTTTACTCCATCCACTTTTTAGAGAACCATAGTTATCACGAGGATCACGAAGCAGATGAATAAACTTAGCCGCTGGAAACCACTGAACTACTTCGCTTGCATATATCTCGGTTGAGGTGGTTTTTTCCACCCAAGCCTTCCAGAGGTCTGGTTTCTGGCCACAAAGTTCACCATATGCTCTAATCATTGCTAGCAAGTGCGCACTAGGAGAGCCGTCCCCTTCATAAGCCAATGTCCTGTATCGTTCGGAAATCGCTCCTACGTCAAACAGGTTGGAGCGACCAACAACTTCCATCTCAGAAGAAAGGTTCTCGCGGATTGGACCTTCGATTAGTTGTTCAACAGTGGTCTCCATATCAACTGTCTCGCAATCTGGAAACACTTTATAGAAGAATCCCGAATCAGCAGGGTATGTCAGAAGTTCAGGGTGGTTGTCGAAAAGACAGAGAAGCGCAGTCGTCCCACCTTTGCGATGTCCACAAAGAAAAACCGGGTTATCCAAAAACGATTGCATAATAAATAAATTTACCTATATAGAATGATTAAAATTATATTGTGTAGAATTAGTTTCGAACCTGTGAGTTGTCGCATGACCAGCTTGCGGAAAAATAAGGCACCATGCTAGCGTCAAAACTAGTCTTATAGTCTCCTCGCTGAGGTGAATTAACGCCGCATAAATCGAAATTCTTTAATCCACGTTTCCATGCACGCTCAATACACTCCAGAAGCACCAAAGTACCTGCCCCATAATTCCGCTTATCGGGATGGTTAGCACCAGCAAAGTAATAGGCAGTATGGTCATCGAACAATACGACAGCACCCGATATAGTTTCGCCTTCAGCCGTATGTGCTAAGATCATCTCGCCAAAACCACCTTTGAGAGCCGCCTTAGTAATGTTCTCCATGGTACGTGTATCATTTTCATGAATTTCGACCATGCCCTGCCGTTCAAAAGTCAAACGATGGATTTCGTTAAATGTTTTCCAATCACTACTGGAATTTAGCGTGCAACCAGCTGACTGTGCCTTCCTTGCATCTTGTCGTCGGCTGCTACGTATCCCCGAAACATATTGCTCAAAGTCCTTAATCGACTCCAGATCAATTATGCCCGTATAGAGCAATTCAAGACTGAAAAGATCGTTCCTTGATGCACCATAATTGAACCATTGAAAGCCACGCAAATCATCTAGAGTCGGACTGCAGACGAACATCAGATTATTATAGTGATGTGACAATTGCTCCAATAGCCCAAGCATAACTTTTGCTGTCCAAGCTGCGCGGCGGTGTTTAGGCATGTCTTCGCGTAATGCCCCTAGCATAATTCCGTAGTAACGAAGCAGAGCCGGCGCACTTGAAAATGGTTTTCCATCGCGCATCAGAACGGGAACTGCTGCTACCAATTCCTGACCAATCAGACCAAACCAGAGTTCGTATTCGATTCCAGCAGCATCCAAAAAATCTGGCCAGAGGTAAACACATCCTTGTCTAGAAGATCGGCAGAAATTCATCCATTCCACGGTGTCGTCACACTTCATTAGAGAAATATCTCGCTTTGCCATAACTAGGCACCATATTCTTTGATGATATAAACCATCTTATCGATTTCAGCCAACGGTATATCTTGATGACAAGGTAGCAGAAGACAGAGTCTATAATTAGGCGATGACGTATTCCGATTGACATCCACGTTATAAACCCCTGCCAATATGCCTACATTACGGAGTGCTTCATCTGCTTTGCTAAATTGTACCGGTTCTCCAGATCCAAAATATGCAAATGCGAATGGCAACCAGTTTCGCACACCTTCAATAAAAGAGGCAGGCGCAGCATTTGCTCCCAATCCCTCAATCAAACGATCAATACGCTCACGCCTATATTCACCAATCAATTGGATTTCTTCGAGTGTTGCAGGGAAGCCATTCAGATCATCTAGATCGGGCTGAACGTATTCTCCAACTAATGAATGCGCAGCTTTTAGAAAAGGTGAAAAATTCACATTACCTGGATTACTACGTGCCTTTTGGTAGGTTTCTCGAATCCATTCTCGTGTTCCCAGAGGTGCTAACGGGCAACTGTTGCGCAATTTACGAATCTTGTTTGCTAAGACGGCATTGGTTGTAACAAGCCCTCCTATCATACCCGCAGTGCCAAAAAACTTTGGCAAGCTAAATACACTAACCTGACCTACCCAAGATCGGTCACCAGTAGCCGAATGTTCATAAAAACGATGGCAAATATCTTCGAGCACTTGACCCTTCGGACGATTAGTCTGGGGATAACCATACTGGTGATAAAGAACGGTGGTGACATCACCCGTTCCTCTTTCTATTGGATAAGCATACTGCACCACCATGTCCATTACACAGGGTGAGATAAACCTAGGAAGCACAACATTGCTGCTGTAGCGTTCTAGCCCTAAAATTTGAAAATACAATGAAATACCTGCTCGCCCCGAACTGAGAAGTACAACCTCAGCTCCAAACCAATCACTCAAGAGTCTTTCATTTTCCTCGATAGTTAACGTCCCACCCTTGGCCTCCGGTTTTGGCAATGGCTGATGCGTAAATACTGTATCGCTATCGCAAAGTTCATATTTGGGAAGCAGTGCCACTAAGAAGTTACCAAACGATCTAGTGACCCAGATATCCGAGACGGCAAGAAATCTATTCTGACCATGTCCCTATGATGGCCCTGAATCGGGATACTAGCACGATGTAAGCACATAGCCGTGCTACAAATTATTGCTGTACCCGCTCGACCTGTAAATTTTATAACATGTGCAGGATCTTCTAGTACTTCGGACGGAATCTTGTAATCATCTCTTTGTCCAAAGCCTTTTCTTATCAAGAACTGCGTGCGAGGTTTGGTCATAACATGCATAGGACCATCATCCTCAGTGACATCACTCAATAGAATAAAAAGTGAAATCTTCGAACATTTAGTCGAATCATTGTGCCAGTGACTGGAAAAAAACTCCTGTTGCTCAGTCATTTCTCTTGGCACATTCAAATTCCTCCAAATCTTACACCAATTTATTTGAAATGGGCTTTTGTAATAACCAGTAAGGATGTTAGAAACTCTCTCGTCTACCAATTCAAAAAGTTCTGGCAAAACTTGGTCGGCCGGGTCAATGTCTCGTCGGTAGTTCCACATCTTATCGGGAGGAGGATTCCTAGTCACTGTTACATCATCGACAAGTGACTCAAACCGATTCGATATTCTTTCGATCAAAGCTGAATCGTAGAATTCAGGAACCGTGGTGATACCATCAATGGTCAGCTTTTTAACAAACTCTTCATATGCAGGAAAAGATTCAGAAGAATTGAGAAATCTTGCCGCTCTTTCCTCGATACGCCCCTTAAGATTTTGTTTCATGCCTGCGAGATTGCCGAAGCACCGACGGGAAAATTGAAACGCGGGTCCAGAACTCAAAGGATCGGTAAGAATTTGTCTGACCCGTGCCAAGTTATGTTCGATAGTTCGATTTAAAATCATGGGTTTTGAATTTGTAATAAGTACAGAGCTAATAACATGTTTTAGATAGCCTGTAATTTTTATGTTCACCTTTCAGAGAGAATCTTATTCATGCAATCACTATTTCTCCAACTTGGTTTTTTTACACATGTGTTTTGTTATGATAAACCGAGGGCACCTGCTACTCGATATTAATATAGTTTATTTTTGAAAATTCATTACTACTAAAAAAATATGCCTTAAGGATAAAGCGATTATTTATTGTGACGTTTCATTCGTGAATTATTTTATGCTTCAGTTAAAATAAATCCCGAGCAATGATCATAGTAATTGACAATCAAAACATCATCTTAACCAAACCACATTAATACTAATGTTCTGTTTGTTTAGCACACCAAATCATAGATTCATTAGCTATTCGTTTAGCGCCATTTTTTCCTTTGTAAAACAATTCTTTCATCGCATCGCCAGTCACATTTGTAGGATATAAATAATGAAGGATATCAATTTCATCTGTATTAATAATTGAATATTTCACAAGCGGTTCTATGTAGATAGAATCATATTCCTCAATTGGAGTCGTATACACCTCATCGTTACATATCCATTTCAACAATCCACTTCCCTTATACACGAACAACATAGTATGCTTATTTGAAGACAAATCACACTTCGCATTTTCAACGTCCTTTTGTATTACTTTAATACGATGTGTTCTAAGGTTTGAAAGTTCTGTGGTTTTTGCTAAGTCACAAACCTCATATATTACATCTTCATTTTCATTTTTAACTTCACGTTTTGTGGATTGCGATTGTTTGGGTGTCCAGTGTTTAGTTCCATAATTAGTATCTGTAATGGTCGGCATGATTTCACTAACACTAATACATAAAGCATCTGCAATTATTTCAAGCTGAGAAAAACTAGGAGTTATTTTACCGTTTTCTATATCAATAAATGTTTTCTTGTCTATTCCAGTAATTTCTGAAATAGAATCTATATCATGCAAGGAATTATTTATATGCCAATATATTAAATTTCCATAAGGACTATTAATCTTTATATGCTCAGCCGAACGCTCTTCTCCAAGCATCATTAAGTCACTTTGTGTATCTGCAGCTAAAGCATTACAAAATGTAAACGAAAGTATTTGCCCAATACAGTCTTGTGAATATGATCGGTAGGTATGAGGAGCATAACCTCTAGCAAAATAAGAATGTCCGGTTTCAAGCTTCTTCGTAACAACTTTACCATTATCATCAACCCATACTCCCTGTATAGGTCCTTTAGTAACAAAGGTTATGGAATCCTGAAAATGTCCTTCGTTTTGAACTATATCTTCATCATTCAGACAAAAAATATCCAGGATAACCCCTCTTACATATGGGGCATTAATTGTTAACGCAGTATCTTGATAGCTATAATATAATTTTGAATCTCTTCCAACTGCCTGTCTATTTACAAGTCTTCTTGTGTTTTCTGAATCTTTTGATGTCGTAATCTTTATTCCATTACGTGTGTCACTTTCTGTCGGCAATAAATCTTTTATTCGTATACCTAGTGCATTGGCAAGTCTATCAATTTGTTGAATTGTTGGCTTAATATTGCCATTTTTTAACTCTTGAATATCTGCAACTTTAATATTTGATTTTTCAGACAATTTATCATCTGTAAATTTCATCGCGTTTTGGTGGTTAATCAAGATTTTTCCAAATGTATCACTCATTTCCCATTACCATAATCTAATATTTTACTAAAAATATCTGATTTAGCTAAATTCAAATCCTCTTTATAATCAATCTCAATCCACGGGCTAATAACTTCAATATAATCGCAAACATTACCCCGGTCTATGATGGATTGTATTGCATCATAAAAATACGCTTGAGCGTCATCTTTGTCAGTTGTAATTGCTATTTTATAGAATGATTTCATTTGCTCATATTTTAATTTTGACAGACCAATAAATTCTGCCTTAGCCTCATTATTGGTAACTCGATTTTTTCCAATCTTCGTTATTTTGTTATCCACCAAAGAGACTTTATCATCTTGATTGTTAAATTCATCCCGTATTTCAATCGCAACAACTAGCTCGGATTGGCTTTCCATAAGGTCAGTTAGCACATTTTTATGAAATAAAACATCTGAAAAAATGACAACACAGTCGTCATGGATTGAATCATATGAACATAGAAAGGAACCTAATTGGTTGCAATTAGCATAATTTGGATTATAAATAAGCTTAATATTCTTGTTTTTGCAATACTCAACAATACTCTCAGAGTTATATCCAGTGACTATTGTAATATCAGTAATCCCTACAGCAATAAGATTGTCAAGTTGAATGTCAAGCAGTAATTTATCTTCACTTATACTTAATAAACATTTTGGGCACTCCTCCGTTAATGGTCGTAAACGCGTCCCTAAACCAGCAGCTATGATTATTGCTTGCATATTCTATTGAAAATGCTTTGTCTTTTTATTTAAAAATGACATTGCTGCTTCAATCAAGATGCTTGAACTTTCTTCTTCAGATAAAGCACCCGTATTTATTAAGAAGTCAGGTTCCAATGATTCCTCATAAGGTTCTGTTACTCCGACAAAAAGATCATATTCACCACTTTTTGCTATTTTATATTGCCCCTTATAATCTCGATCGGCACAAATATCAGGATCACACCTTAAAAACACTTCCATAAAATTAGGTATTTGTTCTCTTGCATATTCCCTCATTTCTCTTTTATGCGATATTGTTGAAACTATTGAAATATTCCCATCCATAATACTTTTTTTTGCTACATTAACAATTTCTTTGACCACTAAAAATCGATCTTCAATTGAATGGCCATATTTAACAGTCAACCTATTACGCAATTCATCTCCATCTAAAAACTCTACATTTTTGATTCCATTTTCAAGCAAATATTCATATAATTTTTTTCCGAGAGTTGTTTTCCCAGATGCAGTGATTCCAGTTATCCAGATTGTTCCTAAAGTCAGCTCATTATTCATAGTCATATTTTTTTAAACAAAATAATAAATTACAAAGTTATTCTATTATTATCTAATACATTATATGGATTAGAAAAGGAATATATAGACATTTATTTTCATAATAACACATGCATTTTTCAGTAAAAAAGGAAAAATTTAGTTTTTTTAAACCGCAATACGTTTAAGCTATACCTTACCTAAAATGTCTATGTCAATTATAAATCACCCCAAAAGTATTTTTGGGCAAACCACTCTGGGCAACCATTATATCTAATAGAGTTTTCTACAGCTTCCTTCAGTTCTTCCCTGTTAAACCTGATCCTGTTCAACTGGTCCATGCTAGCTGATACAATCTCACATCTCTGTTTCAGGTCATTAAAAGTTTCTTTAGCAAACGGTCGGTTTTTAAGATCGAGAAGTACGATACCTTTTTCTGAAGCAAGAGCATCAAAAAAAGCACTGCCAGCAAAATCAAAAATAAATACATCTGCTTTCAAGTAATCATTGTTGTAATAACCTTCTATACTAGGAACTCCCCAGTAACTTTGAACCTTTAGTTTATGGTCTACCCCCCCAGGATGTGTTTTTATAGATATATCATATCCCATTTCCGTTAACGTCCTAACTATCCATGCTTGAGTGTCTGCAGTTATGGGATCAGGTGTTTTAAAGTCAAATGTTCCCATATGCTTCTCTCCTAAAAAAGAACCCGCAACTAAAACCAGCTTTTTATTCTTGCTTTTATTTTTTTTATTTTCTGATATTTTAATTTGAGATTTCTCCCAAATAAATTGATGCTTTTTTGAGCCTAATGCTACTATTTCTGGCTTTGATTCTGCCAAACAATATGTGCCACAACGTTTTAACCTTGAATCTACCGCATCTCTCTCCCCTAAACCATGCACATAATATTCTTCACAATAAGGAAATTCAGATAATCCCCAATGCACATCATCGAAGAATGCACGATCACCTCCATGTGCAAAACGCCAAACCTTACGCCCCATATCTTGGTATTTCCAATTTAATAATCTACCAATCTCCTGAGGTGTTCCTCCTATAAGAATATCACCTGCAATTCCATCTAGATTAAGCTCACTTATATAAGTTGCATTGTTCCATGCTTTTCTTAATCTTTCAGATAGGAAAATACGAGCAACTGTCTTTGCTCTGTTAATTACTCTGGGTGTAATATTATATTCCATTAATACTTTTAGAAAATCTTCGATAATCACAATAATAAGCAATTCAATATCTTCTGATGATTTATTTACTTTTTCCCATCTCCAAAGTTCTGGCCGTATATTTAGCCAGTCTGATCCCATTGTCAGCATAAATTCAGTTAATAAATAGCTTTCATTTTGAAAATCATAACGCCCTTTACGTTTTTTTAACCTTAAGTCCAATCCAGATTTGCTCCAACGCGCCAAATCATAAAACTTTTTTTTAAGTGATAACGATTTTTTAGTATAAGGAAAAAAATCATCTATTTTAGTTGGGGCACCTTCTTTCCTCACGTCATTTTCAAAAATATAGAATGAAACAGGGCTGCTCATTACATCTATATTTAATTCCGTATTAGTTAATTTAGCATAATGCCCATCTAATGCTATCTTTGCTATACGAAGAAGATCTATATTAATGACAGAGAGAACAGAAATTGCACCTAATCGCAGTTCATTTTTAGGTATTTTTTTATAAATTAATTCAACTAAATTTTCAGTTATTTTTTTAGATATAGATAGATATTCATTATAGGGTGTTGGCCAAATAAATTTTTCATCATCATTGCCTAAAATCATTAGGGGCATTGATTTTAAATCGAGGTATGCAGCAGTATTTACCAAACCATCCTTACCTTTTTATTAAGACAACATTGTCAAATTCTGCATGACACACATTTCTTTAAACAATGAATCATCGCGTTTGTATAAGTCGTCAAATTTACCTGTCTCAACAATTTTTCCTTCTGAAAAAACATAAATTCGATCGCATCTACGAACAGTAGATAACCTATGAGTAATAAGAATTATTGTTCTGCCCCCTTTCATTTCATTTATATTTTTTTGTATTTCTTTTTCAGAATGGCTATCTAGTGAACTAGTTGCTTCATCAAAAATTAATAACGAAGGATCTTTAAATAACTCACGCGCAATTGCAATTCGCTGCCGCTGTCCTCCTGACAAACGATTTCCTCTTTCACCTAAATTCAATTTAACATCACTGACAAATTCATCGCAATGAGAAAGAATCAAGGATTTCTTTACTCGTTCATGCCAATCATCATCGCTCGGTTCAAAATTTCCAAAAGCGATATTATTCTCGATACTGTCATTAAAAATGACAGGCTCTTGTGTTACATAACCAATATTCTTTCGCAAACTTTTTTTATCCAGATCAGCATAATTATATTCACCCAAAGAAATATTTCCTTTGCTTGGCTCTAATAAACCACAAATTAAATTGAAGAAAGTTGTTTTCCCAGCGCCTGATGAGCCAACAATACCAATCAATTCATTAGGTTTAATTGACAAGTTAATATCTGACAAAATTGTCATGTCACCATGTTTAACACTCACATCATGAAAATTAATTTCGCCATCTATTGAAGAAACTTTAGTCTTCCCATTCCCTTCAATGTTTTTTTCTAAATTACTGATGATTTTTGGTATTGCTATTACACCACCAATATTTGAGTTAAACCTCTGCCACTCGCCCTGAACTTGAAGTATTTGCCCAATCATTCTGTATAACAATATTCCAACGACAAGTACTTCATTAATTGATTTATGCTCCACCTCTACTTGATAAAATACCAAGAGTGCTAAAAAGGCTATGGCAATTGGTTCTTTTAAAACTGCTAAAAGACTGGATAAGACACCCACTCGTAGCTGTGTACTGGCTAAAGCATTTATTTCACCTTTTAAATTTTCTACAGCTTTTTCTGTAGAAGCTGTAGCTTTTAAATAGATAATATTGTGCAGATATTCAATAAAGCTATTTTGCAAAATTCCAGCGCTCTCTGTAACTTTCAAAGATAAACTTCGTGTTTTCGACAGAATTTTCTTCAAGGATAATGCTGAAATCAATCCAGCAAAAAAGATAATGAGACTTAAGTCTGCTCGAAGCACTAATGCAGTAGAAAAATAGACAGCAATATACGCTATAGAAACTGGCATCCTTGTAAATTCGATAAACCCCGCCAAAAACCTCATGACCTCGGTCATCAAGACATTATTCATGTATCCTGTCTTCATACTTGTAAAATAACTATAATTCATATCTCCCAACAACTTAGTTATTTTAACTTGCAAATCACACCTTATTGAATTCTGAATCGCCATTGAATATATTTTTTGGCTATACATCAATATAGATTTAATGATTATTACTATTACAAATATCGACAATAAAAGACCTAACGTCGGATTTACATCCAACGTAGAAAATATTTTTTCAATAGTATTGGTAAATGGATCATTGGAAGGGTTACTTGTGCTTAATGAAAGCATCGGCATTAACAATGCTAGACTAATAGCTTCAAATAAACCACCCAACACAACCAACACAAACAAGAACAACAAACGAAAACCCGCATAGCTTATAAATATACGAGCATATTCAATAATGTCTGATATTAGCTTCATATTTGTAAAAATAGATTAATTAGATTAATGACTGCTGAGGTGAAGCACTTTAAATAATAATTACTCAATGTAAACCAAACATCACCTTTAATACTTTCTTTGAGTCTTCTTTGAAGATATTTAAATAAAGTCGAAAATATGACGCTGGTGCACAGAACATATCATTGATACTTTTTATAAAGTAAGGTGCTCTGCGACCGATAAAGATTGATGAGCGCAATAAATACAAGACGCTTTTATTCGGTTTGTTTTTGTTGGCATCTGTATTTGATGCTTTTTCATAACCAAAATATGTTAAAAAAGGCATCGTAATTTCTTCTATCATGTTTATTTCATAATCATCTAATAAAAATCTCCATTTTTTATCTGGACAATAAAAACCTCGGCTAGGCACATAAGAAAAGTAAGGTGGCTCATCATGTTCGTAAAAAGATATCTCACCGCCGAAGGTAGAAGACAATCGGGCGCATTCATTCTTATCTTTAGAAACTAATTTATTAAAATTGAAGGTCTTTATTGAATCGACATTCGCCTCACGGCACTTCATGCTTATTTCTGCAGACATCGCCCACATCTGAAGACGGTGGTAAAATACAGACTTACTATTAATGCACCGCTGTGGAAAGTCCCTCCAGTATAATGAAGCTGCAATTGATTCACGAGGGTCACGTAACATTACTGCAAGGTTCAATTTTTCAATATGCTGCAATATTTTTTTATATCTAAATTCAGGATGAAGGTCACAAGCTGCCCATGTAATAGCACCATTTTGCCTAGCAAATAACTTTAATGCAGAATCAATCAAACCTATATGGTGTTCATGCCTGTCTTCCAAAACAATTTTTAAAACATTATTCAAATCTGTTTTAAAAAAATCAATCGGCTTTGCAGTGTTGCATTTCATTGAATCTATAGAACGAGGTCGTGATAAATATTCAGTAAGCAGTTCTTTTTGTTGTCGGCCTAATAATGGCCGCCATTTTCTCAAATAAACAAGCAGCAATCCTTCTACAGGAAGCCCAATTACGCTTCCTTTATTATTATAAAGAGCATTAATTAACGTTGTTTTTCCATTTCTAGCAGGCCCACCAATAAGCCATGGATGATAAGATTCAATTTCATTCATTTTTAAAAACGGCTATATCTTTATTAGTCAAGCTTATAGCAAATTAATATTCTGCATAACTTTCTATATCGTTTTCTTGTATTTAGATACATCAACATTACGTTTCTGAAGTAAATCTTTTCGTTGAGAAACAAGTTCCTCCATTAATAGGTTGATTTCTTTTTGATAATCATCGCTATCTATCATGTTGATGAATTCATTAGGATCCGTTTTAAGGTCATATAACCGAACAGTTTTTAACTGATCTTTTTTAAGTTTTACCATTAACTTTAGATCTTTACCTGTAACAGTGAATGCAAGATCTCGTCTAGTAAGGTCGCAATTTCTTCGTTCATAACCTTCTGTTATCACAGCTTTCCTACCTTGTTTGTACACAGATATCCCTTTAAACGTGCAGTCTGGTGCAATGCCTAGTTCATCTAGCAATGTAGCTGAAATACTCATGCCATCATGAAGTCCTTCAAAACTAGGATCGCAACTCCCATTTGAAAAAATTAAAGCCGCATTAATTTGCTCGTAATATGTTCTAAGTCCAAGTTCGCTCTGATACTTAATGTCACGTCCTGGATCCCATCCTCGACCATGATCTCCCGAAACCATTATTACAGTGTCATCAAACAAATCTAATTCTTCTAATTTATTTATGAGACGTTTAGCTTGACTATCAACATACATCAATGAAATATCGTACCAAATATTTCGTTCTCCACCGTAACGCTTTCTTATGCGAAATAATTTTGGGAAATAGTGTAATTTATAAATAAAATTACCTAACCGCCTAATGTTTGCACCTTGATGAACATCCATTACATGCAGCATAATAAACCAAGGTTCACGGCTTGGTTTCATAAATTTTAGCGCTTCATCAATTGCTTCTCTTGCAATTGGACTAACGTAATCATGAAATAATGTTAACCCAGAGCGTGTAACCATCTTAAACAATCTATTAGATATACTTTGTAAAAGCTCAAAATACCTCCATATTATTAGTCTATATTTCAGTTTCTCTATTCCCAAAGACAGATAATATTGAGAGGTAGGGATATTTTTTATTTTTTCTAGCACTGCTTCAGGGTTAAACGTTAAAAGTTCTCGTTCAGCCCTATATTGTTGAGACATCTTTCTAGATGGAATTTGTAGCCTACGAGGCATAAATGTTTTTTTAATCCCGACCCCTGACCATTCCGCATATTTGAGAATAACACCAAAATTCTTCTGCAAAGAAGACAATAATTCTTCTTCACTAATTTCTCCACGCTCACACAGTTCAATTTCATAACTAAAAATGTGACGCAGATACATTTCTATTATTGATTCATTATCATAAATTCCTCTTGTAAAATCGAAACCACGCTCATAATCTCGACGAGGACCTGTCGTGTAATGTGTAGTGATATAATGGGTGACATACCCTTCTTGCTTTATTAATTCAACAAAACTTTTTGGACGCTGCTTAATTCCATAATTAATACCACCATAATCAAAAGGGTATGTCTGCGTAAAAATTGACGGCAAAGCCAATGTGGTTATCATTCCATTTGACGTTATTTTATGGACAAAGCCTTTATCAATTAATTTTGACAAGTTCGGCACTAATTCTCTTGCTTCATCTCTATTCTTGAAAACATCATACCTCAATGAATCAATCAAAAAATATAATACGTTACGTTTTTTTTTCTTTGACATATTTATAATTATTTAGCATTAATACAGAGGTGATAGTTAACAAAGCCCCAGTTTTTGAGGGAAATAACTATTTTAAACTAGACTAATCAGCAATCGAGTGAGTCCATTGCTTGGTGGACTATTTGTTTTGCTGCGAGAGCATCAGCTTCTCGGATATTATTTGCTGCGCGCGACCTATTGATAAGGTCGTCAGCGATATTATCAACATCATTTTGGCTTAAGTGTTTGGAAACTATGACGCCAACATTAAATCTCTTCAGCATTTTACTTATTTCATCAGGGACACTTTCTGGTTGGCAATTTATTGCGCTAGATATTGGAAACAATCTTGACATATCTAATTCTGAATTATATTTAGCGACCTCTGCTAACGTGAAGCTACATGCAATACCGTGAGGCATGCCATAATATGCTGTAAATGGGTATGACATTGAATGTGCTAATGCAGTTTGTGTTGTGCTCATCGCCAAACCAGCTATAAGTGAACCCATTTGCATACCTTTTCTAGCTTCAACATTATTCGGTTCTTCCAGAGACAAAGGTAAACTTTTCCATATTAACTTGATAGCTGTCATTGCCATTTCGTCAGTAAAAAGCGAATGGCGATGATTCCATACCGCTTCCATGGCATGTGACAGTGAGTCTAAACCGCTAGCCAATGTAACATCGTGAGGCATAGTGAAACATAAATTTGGGTCAAGAATTGAAGCTATGGGATATAGCTTAAAATGGTTGACTGAATATTTTACATTATCATCGCCCCAAATTGTTCCCCATCTAGTTACTTCAGATCCTGTGCCTGCTGTAGTTGGTACAGCAATAATATCTGCAGGTTCAATTTCTTCTGACAGAGGCTTTCCTTCATATAAATGCTCAATAAATAAATCTTCATCTCCATTTAATGCCTGGAGAGTTACTGCACCCTTAGCCGCATCAATTGTACTTCCTCCGCCTATGGCAACAATACAATCAGTCTTTGGTAAAGAGTTACCTAAATCAAGAACTTCCTTAATTTTTGGGTTTATTGAGTTTGTTAAGATCGCCTGAGGCTCCCCTATAATTTTTATCAGGTTTCTGTCAATACCACGATCCAGCCATCCTGCAGTCGTTAAAAGGGTCCATGATCTACCATTAATAACAGAAGCGACTGCTTCTACATGGCTTACATCAAAAAATATTTTTGAGGGGCACTGAAAAGGAGGGTTTAAAACCAACGTCTGGTCTCCCCACAGATACGACCACGTCCTTCCATAGCAAAAGCTGAATATTCATCTATGACAGAGTCTGTTAGATTACCCGGTATGCGTAACAGAATTAAATATCCCTTAGAATCACCATCATTTAATTCGAATCGATGTGAAATATTAGGAGAAACATAAGCTGAATCACCAGGGCTCAATACTTCTTTTTGTCCATCATTCCAAAAGAGAATAATTGGAACATCCCCATAATTATAAATATACTCATGCAATGAGTGTGTTAAATCTCCACCAGTACCTACAAGCACTTCCACATTGAAACCCTTTAAATACGGTTGTCTTGGTATACGAGTTAACTCAAACATATTATATGCTGGTGACTCTGCATCGATGGGATAAATCCTAGGCTGACAATCTACATGTCGACGAATACCAACTTCTTCATTAGCATCGAAATTTGTCACCATAAGATCAATAGCTCTTATATTAAGTATCAATGCAATTTCATTAATTTCATTAATAGATGGAGTATCTCCATTAATAATTTCATCTAGCCTACCTGGATTTTCCATTTTTTTAGACAACCACATAAGACTCACTGATTCTGCTGCGAGGTGGCGACTCAGGCGTCTATAAAAAGTACTTTTCTCCCGAGGGTCACCTGCCATTTCATCAGCTGCTTTAGGTCCGATACGACAAAAATCATCTAATGCATTTTGAACTGAACCTGCAAAAGTCATGGCAAGTATAAGACCAGGCTTTTTAGGATTACGGCTAGTGAAGCTGTGAGGTACAAACGGTGTAATATAGTTTGAGTCACCTGTATTCATACATGCACAATGTTTTTTTCCTTCACTTTCCCAATAAAAATTAACTTCCCCAATAAAAAATGTCGCTTGATGAAGTAAATGTCCGTTGTTATATATTACGTCAGGATTATTAGGATCATCATCATTAACTATACGGAGTTGAGATATCCATTCGGGTTTAAATGGCGCAGTTCTACTCATAACAGTGTCGCGGTATTCATAATATGAAGTCAGTTCGCCTTTTCGATTGAGTCGTTCAAAAATACGACTTGACTCAACAGATTCTTTAGCTCGCATAACCTTCACGCCATTAGTACAGTCATCTTCAACAATCCAAACTTCCTTCAATGTTATCGGATAAGTGTTGACCATCATCCGAACAAATTCTTGAGCATCCTGAATATCCGCTTCCCCAGCAATAACAGCATTTACAAATTCCACATCAATTTTTAAATCCTCTGCTAGTGCAGCAGGAGTACGCTTTAAATCATTAGCTTCACTTAATATGCGCTCACCCACAATTTTTAAAAATGCTTTATTTTGTGATTTAGTCATGATGTTCCTTTGTTTCACACAAACTCAAAAGTCGTTGCTGGTTAGTAATCTTCATAAGTCGTTCATAATCTTGCACAGTATCAATTTCAGCCCACGACTTTTCTATCGTTGTGCAATTTACTTGAAAGCCGCGGTCAATTATTTCTTGAAATAGATCTGTTATATATGATCTGCGCCACTCTTTTGCATTCTGAAAAGGTTCGTTTCCTGATATTTTACGATTTATGTCGTCAAACACATTACAAAAATATTCTGTCCCTATAGAGTTCATGTACCATAAACCTGGGAACTCACCGCACATCATTTTTTTCTTATTATCAGGTTCTAGATGCTTTCCAATTTCAGCAACCCGGCTATTATTATCATAAAAGACGTTCTCTGCCTCACCAATCGGGTGTTCTGTTCTACCGATATAATAATCCTGCCAATTAGTATCAACGACTATTTCTATGCTTTCTTTAGCTGCTGCTAATTTTTCATAAACATGCGATTCAACCCAAATATCACAATAGCTTATCATAACTTCACCTTGTAAATAATCACGCGCATACATCAGCGAATGCAAGATATTATTATTCATATAATCCTTATTTAGGATTCGGATAGCGTCACCACTTTCAACTGCATCAGATTTATGACCCAAAATAACTATTATATTGTCACAGCCTGCTAGTCGCATGCGTTCCATATTCCATTCCAACAAAGTACGTCCCTTTACCGGTAACATACATTTCGATATGTTATCTGTTAAAGGTCGTATCCTTGATCCTAATCCTGCAGCAACTATGATCCCATTCATTATTTGTAATTCTTAACTAGCACCGCTATCAATCATATTAGATTGACGTAACATATTGATTATACTAATATATATTTCATTTATCAGTAGATTCATATTCATCCTTCGATTAGTATCATTTTTATCATAATAAATTTCAACAACAAAGATTCATCGCAAAAATAATTGGATTTAGAACTAAAAATCAATGAACCCAACCTCACTTAAAAAATTACAGACTAGTGCACATGTATTTTGGATTACAGGTTTGTCTGGTGCCGGAAAAACTACAATTGGTCAATTGCTCTACCAACATTTATTAGAAAATGGTGTAAACACTGTTTTTCTCGATGGGGATATACTTCGAAATATTTTTGGCTCAGAATTAGGTCATTCCTTTGAAGATAGACAAGTAGCTGCATTTCGCAATAGTCGATTGTGTAAGTTTTTATCTGACCAAGGCATCTGCGTAGTTTGCTCTACCATTTCACTTATACATAAGTGCCAAGATTGGAATCATGAAAATATTAATAACTATTTTGAATGTTATTTAAAAGTTCCTATGGATATATTACAAGAACGTGATATTAAAAATATTTATTTAAAAGCAAAAAAAGGTGAGTTAAAAAATGTTGTCGGTGTTGATATAGAAGCCCAGATTCCAATTCATCCAAATATTACCATTGAAAATGATGGCCTTACATCGCCAGAGATAATAGTAAATCAAATTATTGAAGCTATCTCTTTATAAATTAAAGTACATTCACGCCTCGTTTCTTCAATACTTCTTTTCTTTCATTGAAAAGGTGTTTAGTTAAGCCCCTAATGGTATCTCCCATACTAGGCATCGATACAATATTATCATATTCGTACGGATCGTTTTCAAGGTCATAAAGTCGCTTGGGTATTAATTCAGCCTTACAGAGCAATATCATTAATTTGTATTTTTTAGTTATTATCGTAAAGCGTAGGTCAGTTCTCTTTAAATCACAACTACCTCGCCCAGTAGACTCAACAATTATGGCGTCTTTTCCAGCCTCATAACATGAACGTCCAAGGTAACTTTTATCAGGCGAAATATTAAGTTCATCAAGCAATGTTGCTGACATACTCATTCCATCATGCATTCCCGTTTCATTTGGCTTCCTTGTTGTTGGACTTATTATATATGGAACATTTACATGCTCATAATATGCCCTAAACCCCAAATCTTTTTCATACTCAGAATTACGATTTTTATCCCATCCTATTCCATGGTCCCCTGAAACCAGAATCAATGTATCATCATATTGATTACGTTCTTTTAATTTTTTAAATAGCCTTGATATTTCATTATCAAGGTACATTAAAGATATATCATACCAGATTGTTCTGCTTGTCTTAGATTTGCTTCTTATTTTTTTTGCTTTATTAAAGTAACGTAATCTCTTTAAAAATTGAAACCAGCGACCTATTTTTGTTGACTCATGCACATCCATCATATGAAGAAACATAAACCAGGGTTTATGATTATTGTTTATAAGACCTAATGCCGTATCAATAGGTTCACGTGCAATAGGCGGTTTATAAACCGTGAACAACTTTAAAGGATGAGAAGTAATAATCTTTAACAAACGATTAGCTTCAGCTTGAGCTCGATATACGACCCTCCAAAAAAGCAATGAACGCCCTATTTTTTCTTGCCCTAGAAAATGAACATACATAGTAGAAGATATCGTTTTTAATTTATTAATTACTGCTTTTGGATTATATCTTAGCAACTCTCTTTCATTACGATATTTTAAAGAAAGTGCAGCAGTAAGGTTTTTATTACACCTAGGAGTAAACCATCGCTTTTCAATTCTGTCACCAGGCCATTCAGCATATGCAAGAATCTCATCAAAATCTTTTAATAAAATTTCACACAATTCCTTTTCCGTTATTTCTCCCTGATCGAATAATTCTAATTCATGATAAAGCACATGTCTTATATACATTTCGACTATTGATTTATGATCATATAATGCTCTTACCGTATCACAACCTCTTTCATAAACACGTAAAGGCCCAGTTATATAATGGCTTGCAACAAAATGAGTGGCATATCCATTATCTTTAAGCTTTTCAATAAATGTTTTTGGCCTATACCTTACTCCATAGTTATATCCCCCATAATCGAAAGGATAAGATTGCGTCAGAATTGAAGGCATGGCTACCTGTGTAACCATTCCATTCGATATTAGCTTTTGAATAAAACCTTTATCAATAAGAGAACAAATGGTTGGAGCCAGCTGTTTCGCAACATCCATATCTTCAAACACATCATGCCGAAAGGCATCAACCATTAAAAACAATACATTAGGTTTTTTGTTAGCTGTCATTTTTGCTGTATAGTTCTTTTAATTTAATATTGTTGTTAACAAATAATATTACTTTCCATAAATTATGGATAAATAATAATCTCATGAATAATTTTATAAAATATATTAATGACACAATAAGCTTTAACAACACACCTAAAGAATTTCGTAAGATTGTTTTTTATTCTGAAGGGAAGCCCTATTGGAGTCATTTTGAATCTATAATTAATTGCTTACTTTATAATTCTGGTTGTAATTTTTGCTATGTATCTTCTTCTCAAGATGATCCTGGCCTTTCATTAGAGAGCGAACGCGTAAAAACTTTTTTAATTGGGAAAGGCATTGCCCGAACTATATTCTTCAGGACTCTCAAAGCAGGCATATTAATAATGACTATGCCTGATTTTGAAACGTTCCACATTAAACGCTCAGTCCACCCAGTACATTACGTATATATTTTTCATTCAATGGTTAGCACTCATATGATTTATAGAGCAGAAGCATTTGACCATTACGACACTGTATTCTGCGTGGGCCCACATCATGTTGATGAAATTCGTAAGCGCGAACATATATACAGTTTAAAAAAGAAAAATTTATTTGAACATGGATATGGTCGTCTTGACGATATTATATCAAGCAATATTGCAAATGTAACAAACGGCAAAAATAATTACTTTAATGTTTTGATAGCTCCAAGTTGGGGCAAACATAGCATTATTGAATCAGGCACCGCAGATAAGCTTATCTCTTCTTTAATACATAAGAATTGCAAAATCATTTTACGCCCACATCCACAAACAAAAATAAATAATATAGATTCAATAAATTTATTAAATGATAAATTTTCTAATTTTTCTAATTACACATATGATGATGACGTCAACTCACAAAAAGCGCTACATACTGCTGACATTATGATAAGTGATTGGTCTGGTGTTGCGCTTGAATTTTCATTCGGTTTAGAGCTGCCTGTCTTGTTTTTAGATCTGCCAGAAAAGACAAACAATGATACTTGGAAAGATCTTAATATCACCCCTTTAGAATCCACAATACGAAACGAAGTTGGAGAAATCTTACCCATCAATGAAATTCAAAATGCAGCGGTTCTGATCGAAACAATATGTCTTAATAGTGATAAATATATTCAAGCTATACGTAAAACTCGTGAAAAATATATATTTAATGTAGGTGCTAGTGGCGAAATTGCGGCAAAAGAATTAATTTCATTATCAAATGCAAATATGTTAGATGAATAAAGTTTCATTTTTTTATAGCAGCATCACTATGACTTTTTATAGTCATCACTATTTTTTTCGTCGATATCTTTTTCGTCGATATTTTTCTTGAAATATTTGTTATACATCACTTGTATATATTGACAAAGATTATTCCAATAAACTTTTGCCATGACAATACCGGCAGCAATTCCACCAACGATTAATTGAATAATCATTGCACCTGTACCCGGATCAAGGTATGCATAAGCATTACTTGGGAAAAGAAAAATTAAAATAAAATAAAACATATCTTCAATATCAGTAATTTAATTAAGATAAACCTCATTAAAACCATCTTCATTTCGTATAAACTGCCTGTCTGCAACAAAAGTTGGTTCTGTATTCTGGATACATGCGAATACTAATCTAAATGTATTAACAGGAGAAATATTCTTATAAAAATAGTCTTTGCACGAGGGTATGAGTTTAATTGCATTTAAATTAGCAAACCTTTTCTTCAATAATTCATTTTTGCTTGATACTACCCCATCATTTTCTCTAATTTTAAATGCAAAGCCATGATCCCCTTGAATTATTATTATCGGATCTACCTTATCATTTTTTGAAAGCTTACTAATAATATTATATATTTTTTTATTTAAACATTTCACATCAGTAACGTATTGCCTTGAATCATAATAATTGCCATTCATATTAATTGAAGGAGTAATTTCTGTCTTTCTTTCACACAACTCATTATATCTAGGAGGGCCATGAGGAGAAAGAATATGTGCAAACAAAAAATAAGGACCTTCTCTTTTTGTATTCAACCAATTATCAACATCATCTAGGTGCAGGTGATCATACGAAAATACATCTTCAAATAATTTTGTAATTATTTTATAAAATGGAGTCAATTGACTTAAATTTATTTCTGCCTCGGTCAGTTGAATAGATCCTGTTGCCTCACCCCTGATGCATCCATCTTCAACACCTCTGCATTGTGTTTTTGCTGAACCCGCATATGGACCATGATAATATTTATACCCCAGTTTTTTAAAATTATTAACAACAACATTAAAACCAGACAACATGTCAACATATGTTTTTACACTCGGGATAGAATTCTCAGGCAACATATAATAATCCATACTCAGAGTCGTACTCAAAGAATCTTTAGTTCCTTCAAAATTAGAATATCCTTCATAAGCTACTTCGAAACCAATATTTTCTAGATTATTCAAAAATAATTTATTATCAAAATTAAAATACTTTTTTAAATAATCATCTCTAATATACTGATCCAAAAGAAACCAATAAACATTTGGCTTATTTAAAATATTACTACTGTTAGATACATAATCAACAACTCCATTATTACTAACGACAGATTCATTCTCAGATTTGAGTAAACCTTGCAGTATATTAATACAAGGCAGTGACAACATGCTTATTCCTGCAACAATCAGGACAGTATGTGTCACTTTATTTTTTGATATTGATACAGCGATAAATCCTGAGCAGATAAAAATAACAAGCCAAACCATTAAATGAAACGTACCAAAACGAAAATCTAATTCTATTAATACTCTTGAAACACTTCCATAACTAAAAAACACGATGTATAAAATTGATGTAATTATTGAAATAGATAATAAAGAGTGTGTCTTCAAAAAGTTCGTCAATAATAGCGAAAACAAAAACAATACCAATAAGCAGCTAAACCATATAGACAATACAGATGATATATTGAATATATTATCAATGTTATTGGAAATGAATGATATAAATGGCCAGCTCCCGAAAACAACTAGCAAGAGGTATGGCTTATAATTTATATCGCTCAGATATTTGTATAAATCAAACTTCATAGATTACGATAAGTCACAATGTTTCCCATTTCAGTGCTTCTTTCAAATCTTTAACATAATGCGTCTGCACTAAATTCATGACATTACCTGATTTTGGATAACCCACCGCACTAACTAAGATTAAATCATCTTCTGATATTTCTTTTCCTCTCCATAGTAACTCAAGACATTCTACTAGATGGTCTGTACTAGTCTGAGAAAATTTAATATCAGCATAATAACCTTTAGTTCCTGAAAAAATATTGAAACTCCGTGCCGCCATAATATCATTACTAACAGCAATTATTGGTTGTCGAGGATGTTTTGATGCAATCATTCTAGCAGCGAACCCTGACATTGTTACTGCAACTATTTTTGTAATTGGTAAAGACCGGCATAATAATCCAGCAGCATCTTTCATAGCATCCTGTATACTTACCTTTCCAAGTTGTGAGTCATCATCAAGTATATCTTGTGCATAAGAGTCAGCTGCATCTAGGACACCTCGCATAGTTTCAATAGATTCGACGGGATAATCACCTATAGCCGTTTCTCCTGATAGCATTGTTGCTGCACAACCATCTAAAACTGCATTTGTAATATCACTAACTTCAGCTTTAGTTGGAAATGGATTTATAAGCATTGAATGTAAAACTTCAGTAGCAACAATAACGGGCCTGGCATATTTTCTTGCAGTTTGAATAATTCGCTTTTGAAAAATAACAAGATTATCTAAATTTGTTTCTACTGAAAGATCCCCTCTGTCAATCATAATAACATCCGCTGTTTTCATAATACTGTCCATGTTATCCATGCCACCCTGGTTTTCAATTTTAGCAACAATTCTTGGCCAAGAATTGTCCGTAAGTTCCCTAATTAACTCAACATGTTCTGCAGATTCGACAAAACTGATACCTATGAAATCAATTTTATGTTCAGTTGCGAAAGCAACCATTTTCTTATCTCTTTCTGTAATTAATTCGCCCCCTAACTCAACGTAAGGAACATTGATACCTTTGCAACTACGTAACGTACCTGATGCCATAGCTTTACAATGTATATCATGACCTAAGACCTTAGTTACAGTGAACTTCAATGTTCCATCATCAGCTAAAATTACTGCTCCTACTCCAAGTCGCTCATGTAGGTCAGCACGATTCACTGAGACTTTGTTGGAGCCATTATGACCAAGTTCAGTAGTTAATATAATTTCATCCCCTTCTAAGAAAGATGGTTCATGTTCAAGAACTGCTGTTCGTATCTTTCTACCTGGGATATCAAGTAGTATAGGTATTTCTGGTATAGTTTCTTTTATTAATTTAATAGTTTCAGAGTGCCAATTTAAATCTGCGTGGGAACCATTTAATCTGACAACATCCAGACCTGCTTCAACTAAAGCAAGTAATGATTCCGCTGTATTAGTGTTCGGACCTATTGTGCCTATTATCTTGGTTACACTCATGATTCCTCCTCAGTTACAAATAACGCCACATCCTTCAAACTATTGATGATAGGTTTTCTCATAATCTCTTGATTTGGACTTGAACCATGTTGAAGAATATTACGGATATCTGTACCTGAAATTTCTGTAATATATTTTGGTGCCGTAACTAAATGTGCACATGTCTGTTCCGTTACAATACTTCCACATTTTTCACAAAAATATGGTCCATGTAACTTCATGATTTTTATACCTAGCTCACCATCAAATTCGCTAATTAATTTATGAGCCTCATATTTACCGTAATAATCACCTACGCCAGCATGATCACGTCCAACTATAAAATGTGTACAACCATAATTACGCCTTATAATTGCATGCAGTATTGCTTCTCTCGGACCGGCATACCTCATATAGGTTGACAATGTTCCTAATAAAACCCTGTTTGAAGGATAAAACTCATCCACTAGAGCACGATAGCCTGTCATAATTGCTTCTGGTGTATAGTCACCTACTTTTTTACGCCCAATAAGAGGCTGTATAAAAAGACCGTCAACATGTTCAAGAGCAATCCGTTGTAAATATTCATGTGCCCGATGTGGCACATTACGTGTCTGAAAACCTACAATAGTTTTCCAGTCACGCTCTAAAAATATTTCACGAGTTTTTGCAGGAGACAACTCATATGTTGAGATATCTAAATCAATTTTTTGTTTTAATATGATTTTCCCGCCTACAAAAATATCATTGTGCTGATAAAGTAACGCTACACCTGGGTGATTAATATCATTAGTCCCAAATACTTTTTGTGCCGTTTCCTTTTTACTATAGCTAAAGAAACTTTCAGGAAATAACTCCCCTACTTCAATATCTTCAAAAACTAGCGCAACGCTAGGCATACCCTTAATTTCTTTCGCAACCTCTGGATTAATATCAAGCACTACTGGCAACGGGAAAGGAGTTCCATCAGGTATTCGTAAAGTATTAACAACGCTAATGAATGTATCTTCATCCATAAACCCATCTAAAGGAGAAAAAACACCTATCGCAAGCTTTTCAAATTCAAGATACTGTCGTCGATTAAGTAAAATTTCACCCATTATTATACTTTTTTGTATGCTTTCGTAAGTCTAGATATACTTTCGATCACCTTCATTGATATTTCTTCAGGAGTATCACTTTTAGTTGCATCAATGACCATGTCTGATGAAGTGGGGATGTGCCACGGGATATCTAAACCAACAACATTATCCATATCTCCATTAGATGCTTTAGCGTAAAGTTCTTTTGGATCTCGTTCTTTCACAAGCCATAATGGTGCATCAACATAAATTTCATAATAGTCATTAAAGTTTTTTCTATTCCAATCTAGAAGCTCATTGTTTCCATAAAGTGCTGCAACTAATACAACAAAACCTTGTTCATCCATCATTGTAGCTATAGATTGGATACGTTTAATCTGACGGACACGTTCTTTTTCGGTATAACCCAAATCATTACCAAAAACCTTACGGACAACATCTCCATCAAGTACGGCCAACTCTGGTAAACTAGGTTTTAACAATCCCCATAAGGACTGACAAATTGTTGTTTTCCCTGCTCCAGAAATACCTGTTATCCAAATAACCATTTTATTTTTCTTAATTACTCATTCTATAATTAGTACTTAATTACACCTGCATTTTTAGCAATATCATATAAATTTTTTATATCAGCAGTCATAATCCCATCAATTCCTAGCTCGATTAACACCTTCATTCTTTCTAAATTTCCAGGCATAACCGATGCGTAAACTATTTTTCCATCAAGGTGTGCATTTGTGATTATTCTTTTTGAACTTTCATCATCTCTTTTTAATAATTCAGACAATTCAAGACGTGGCATTCGCCAATATTTATGACTATCTAAATAAGTATAATACCCTTCAAATAAGACGTTACCACGGATGCCATGTTTTATTACTAAATCAATTAATTTTTCAACAATTACTTTGTCTTTAACTTTGATGTCTAATATATATCCAAGATCAGGAAATGTATAAAAGACTTCATCTAAACTACATATACCATAGTCTGCCAATTCATCTTTACTTATATTTTCTATTAATAAGTTATACCCATATGATTTATCTAGATGTTTATCATGATGTAATACCAAATAACCATCCGCAGACATTCTAATATCTATTTCTACTATGTTGGCACCTATTTTTTTAGCCAATCTCAATGCACCTAGAGTATTTCCCTCCGATCCTAGATTTCCACCTCGATGAGCAATAACCATAAAATCACTACCAAAAGCAAATTCGGAATCTAATCCTGCAGGTAATACATAATCATCTGCTGACAATTCAAAAACAGGATATGGTGGAGTTAATGGTATATTTTTGACATCTAATCCAAATAGACATGAAAAATAATTTCTTGCCTCACGTAAAGGTATTTTAATTCTTTCAGGAATGAATAACTTTATTAACTCTAACAAAAGGATGGATGGATTAATTAGTTAATTAAAAAACTATTTATTGAATTGTAGTAGTTTATATAATTTATCAAGATGAATATATTTTGCTATAGCAAATGTAACATCAACCAACCTAACACAATACTTTATTAGAAACAGCTTAATTCTATCCAACTTACTATCAAAACGAGCTCTTTTATTGTGTGGAAACTCTTTATTTATATTATATGTTTCATCTCGAACTTTTTTCGCTTCTACTATTAGCGAAAGATGAGGCAGTTTATCAAACCCTGTATGGCTCCAATCTTTATCACCCTTTAAAAACTCTTTGTTGCGAACAAAGTCATCTGTAGCTTCATAATATTCGCCATCATATATGACGCCTTGGCAATACTGCATTTCCTTTACAGTCGAGTCACCATAGTTTGAATCTATGACTTCACTGAAACCCCATTTTTCAAGAATAATACGCAACATATCAAAATCATAAGAGTATAAATGAGCATAACCACCAATAATTTCATCCATTTCTCTACTAACGGCAAGAGTTTGACTACCAGGTGAATTTACGACACTCATGAAACAGCCGCCTATACCAATATGATTACTATAATGTGCCGATTTTTTATAAAATTCTTCGTCATTGTTTAAATACGCTATAGCTGCTTTTTTTAAATCAGGCACCAAGATTCTAATAGTCCCTCCAATTTTCATAATGCGATTGAATTCAGAAATTGTTTTTTCTACACGAAAGTGAGGGATGTGTTCCAGCATATGACTGGAAAATGCAATATCATAACAATTAGAAGGCAAACCTGTTTCCCAAGCTTTTCCATAATGTTTTAACGGTGATGAATAATCGCCAGGCACATTGTCTAATGACTCCCAACCATCCATATCCCATGTTAAGCCTGCGCCTATATTAATTTTTCTCATGATTCAGCTAACAGTAGACAGATGTCTAGCGTAATAAAATGCCTTAGAAACATTAGACATTTAATTTATACTTCAACTTCTTTCTTTGATTTTTTTCAACATCAACAATTTCTTCTGACTTTACTTTTAATGCTTGAGATACATTACTTAAATCTCGGGATAAACGTCGAAAACCATCCGGCTCAAGACTCGCGGCATGATCAGTACCTTTCCATGTTCTATCTAAAGTAAAATGACGTTCAAAATGAGTAGCGCCTAATGTTAAAGCTGCAACGTCAGCAGAAATCCCTTTGTGATGTCCGGAAAAGCCGATGCTTTTCACAATATTTTTATATGAATCAATAAGCCTCGAAATTTCCAACAAATATAAATCTTTAGTTTCTACAGGATACGAAGAAATACAATGATATAAAACAACATCTTTATTTCTTCCACTATTTACTGCCATGCTAACAATATTTTCTTCTTCTTCTTTCGTTGTCATTCCTAATGATATATGAATTTCTCCATCATAATTGGAGTATAAATAACTCAACACCTCATTATTTGTATTAATTGCGGATGGTATCTTTATAAGTTCGGGATTGATTGATGTTATTTCCTTTGCTGAAGTCAAATCCCAAACAGATGTGCTATAAATAACATTGTGTTTTTCACATTCTTTTTTCAATGTTAAATTTTCATCAAGTGTTAACTCAAGAAATTCACGGTGCTCCCCATAGGTACTACCATATGAATTATCAGGCACTGGATGAGGAGAATTGTATTCTTCATGGCTTAATAGTTCAGCATTAGTTCTTTTTTGAAATTTAATCACATCTACATTACAAAACTCTGCAGCTATTTTTACCATTTCTAATGCAATGTTCATGTCACCTTTATGATTGCAACCAATTTCACATATTGTTACAGGACTATTATTCGCGCTCTTCATATTATTTATCTCCTAAGAATTGAATCTGACAATTCTCTTATAGCACCATTACCACCAGAACGATTCAACACAAGCTTACTTATTTCTAATATATTTATATGGGAATTTGATACCGCAACCGGACATCCTACAAACTTCATGCACTCTAGATCATTGATATCGTTTCCAACATATATTACATCGTCACAATTAATTTTATTATTCTCGAGATAGTTCTTCAGGTAACCTAACTTATTTGATATTCCTTGCTCATGAGTAATACCAAGTTTTTCACATCGGACTTGAACAACTTTATTTTTCTCTTTTGATAGAACTAACATTTTATATCCTGCCTCCTTGAGTCTTTCTATTCCCATACCATCGCCTCTATGCACACGAACGCTCTCAATTCCATCTTGGCTAACAATCGCAGTATCATCAGTCATCACACCATCAAAATCCATTACTATCAAACTAATTTTTTTAGGAAAATAATTGTCCGCAAGAGATGTTGTTTTTCTACTCATAATCCAAGCTATAAGCTCGAAATCCTCTGGCTCATCTATTTGAAATGAACTCCAATAATCCATTTCATAAAACGAAATTTTCCCACCTAGCCGATTATTAGTTTCTCGCAAATGAGATGTTTGCACTATATAAATAGAACCATTTTCCTGATACTGCTTTTCCATATCCTGTTCTCGTTTACGATCCATATAGTCATAATTTATTGAAGCTCCATTTTCATTTTCATTCTTCCATATAAAACGCTTGTTATCGCATACAGACAAAAGTGAATTGGCACCAGAATCTATAATATTTTTAATTGCATTATCTATATCATTCGGTTTTCTAATCGGAGATGTGCACTGTAAGAAAACCACATATTCAGGATCTTTAAGCCCATTGCTTTTTCTATAATCTAGTGCATGCAATAACGCACTTTCACTTGAGGATAAATCATCTGATATTTCTTTTGGCCTATGTATTACTTGTGCGCCATATTTATCTGATACCCTAGCGATTTCTTCACAATCTGTTGAAACATAGATTTCTGATATACCTTTTGATTGAACGGCATGCTTTATAGTATGTGCTATTAAAGGAATTCCATTTATTTCAGACAAATTTTTATTTTTTATTCTTTTTGACTGTCCTCTTGCAGGAATTATAGCTATAGATGATGTCATATGATTTAATTTTTTTTAAACGGGAAAATGAAACTAGTAACCATAGTGATTTAAATTTACATTAATAATCTTTTCAAGCTTACGATTATTTTTATCATAATATCGATCAATAATATCAGCGCAATTTTTATAACCAAATTGTTTCCCGCCATTCCCTGTTATCGGTTTAATTAATTTATTGTCGATTGTTGCCCCTATAGCTAAAAGAGATGATCTTGCTTTTGATATTAAGAACTTTTTATCCTCATTTTTTACTCTCGCTTTAATAAATTCAATCAAAATGTTAATCCATCTTATTGCGGCATTGTAATATATACTTGGCCCAGGCCTAACTGGAGTTAAATCATGTTTTTTTATTTTCGCATCACTAATAAAACTCACTACTTTTTCAATATATGAATCAGGGTCTTTGATAAGTTCTTCATAAACAAGAACCAGACATTTGTCTTTACCAAATAATTCGAAATAACGTGATACAGTTGTAAAGTAGTCATATTTATTATGATTCATGATTTCTTTTGCAAAACGTGGGAATTTCCATGTCCCACCAGTTTTAATGAAATTTCTATAAGATGAGTTAATTATTGATTTTTGATTTCTTATGACTAGTATAATATGGGCATCTGGATGATTCATTTTAACAGTATCAATCGTATTGTAGCCATTATCAAAAAGACCACCACAAATTGCATCATCGCTAAATATATAATTACATTCTGGATATTTAGGAAATAATTCTTTTTGAAAAAAAGCAGCGCCACACCGATGATAACCTACGTGTATATATTTTATATTTTGTGCTTCATCAATCGGATCTCCATATCGATCATCATCGATACGATTCCTCCATACCTTCCTTACTCGATTCACTAAATCATTATTAATATCTGTCATATTTTTATATATAAAATAATATTAAAATTTAATATCTATAAATTTACTAAATACATAAACGCTTAAATATAGAAACAACTTCGAATTTAAACTTATTTAATACTATCTATATTTGGAGAATCTGTTACTTAAAAATGAATTTAAGTTACTTTTTACTAGTATTTTTTATACCTTATAATAAAACCAAATACCCTATACTAATTCTTCTCATTTCAGGAAGCTAGATCTAGATGGTTGTCACTGACCCATTCCTACTATTTCTTTCTTTATTAAATATAATTTAAATGTTATCCGTATAAAATTAGTCACGTTTACAAATTAATAAATCTTCACGTGTAAAACACATCGGTAATGTTTCAGGTTGCGGCAGAAGATAGGCATCTAGATTTTCAGCCCTTATCATTTTCACTAGACCCGTTAATAAATCATCATTAATAAAGCTCTTATTTTCAATACTACTAAATATTTCTTCTTTATATTTATATTCAATCTCATTTGAATTTACTGACTTATCACATATCTCTTTGTATTCTTGCGATATTTTTTTGCCTATTGTAGATTTTTGATGCCGTTGCAACATATCCTCATTTGGAAGGTCCGCGATTAATAATTTTCCACCGTCACTTAGTTGTTCGATACATGAAAAAATAAATTTGTAGGTTGATTCAATACTCTCTAAATAATGTAGAACAGAATAGACCAATATACGATCAAATTTCTGTTTTAATGATACATCTGGCCAGCATCCAGATATTAATTCTATATTTTCTGGCAAACCATCAGAATAGAATTTTTTAATACATGACGAATGGTCGATTCCAACAGCACTACTAACTTCAGCTGCCAAAGGTCTTAATATAACACCGATATTACAACCAATTTCAAGCAAGTTATTATCAGAATTCAATTCAAGTTTATTTTTTATATCATTTACAATCGCTGATATTTGGTCATGGTGAAATACATGCCGTCCTGTAATAAGCATATCGTTATCAAGAGATTCGGCTAGTTGACCAAATGCATTAAAATAATCCTCATTCATAAATATCTACCCATATGCGGAATTAGTATTAATTGCGACTCCATTTTTCCCTACAGAATCTCCAATAGATTCAACAATCATCTCTGACTTTATAGCATTTTTTCCAGCGCTCCAAAGTGATTCTTTTCCTGCTAGTGTTCTATGTAAATTATCATACAAATTCCATAATGCCTCACCGACACTTGTTGAAATATACGTTTGTTTATCTGGATTAATTTCTCTTTCTCCAGTTATAGCTCGATTATCTTGTTTTTTTGTTACACGAGAAACCAATCCTTCAAGAAGAATTTCAAAGCGCCCTTCGGTGCCCCAAATATCTAATGAAATTTCTCTGTAATGATCAAAATTGATAGGCAAAAATGTAACTATTACTTCATTTTCTGTTTTTAGAACAAAGCCCTGATCTGGATCATTTGCAATTGGATTATTAGGTCGTTTTATTTGTTGTCCTATTGATTGGACTTCGACAATATTACCAAACAACATATTAACGAAATCAATCATATGAACAGCGTTATTCAACAGTCCATTTCCATAAACTCCATACGCAACTTGAGGTACACCAATATATTTTTCTAACATCGAATCTGCAAGGTCACGATATAGTTGATCTGCACGCCTCCATAAATTTACTTGCAATAAAATATTATTATCATCACAAATATTAACAATTTCCCTACTTTGTTTTAAATCTATCCCTATTGGTTTTTCAATAACTACAGCTTTGACATTTTTAATCTGTCTAATAACAGAAAGATGGTGCTGTACAGGTGTAGCAATTATTAGAATATCAACTTGCATAAAAACAAAAAGTTCATCCATACTTTCGAAACAATTATCAATACTCCATTTTTCCTTTGCTAATTTACGTGCTTCATGATCAGGATCAACAATAGCAATCAAGTCATAAGCTGGATGCTCACTTAAAACTTGAATATGACTGCAGTAATTATAATGTTTTCTCATTAGTGGATCATCTGCATAACCTGCACTTATGTTTCCAAAACCTACAATTGCTGCAGTAAGAGGTAACTTCATTAACGCGCAGACTTTTCCTTGCAATGTGCATTTATTTTACTTAAATCCGGGTGTGATTTAAGTAAATTCATAATTTCTTCTAATCCGAAATTAGCATCATTATATTTTTCAATCATACTCTTATAGACAGTGCGTATGAATTCTAAATCTTCCTGATAATCAAGTTGAAACCTCAATTTAGGACCATACCAACGTTGTGGCGCGATTAATGTTAGTAGATTATATTTTTCAGGATTTTCATAGAAATAAAGGGAAACATGTTCTCGCACAGCTGGATCATCTATTTTTTTTTCAACATCTTCTAGTAATGAGAGTGAAAAGATCTGAAGGTCAATACCCTGAGGAAATGATAATTTAACAAGATTATTCACTACATCACAATTATTAGAAAAAAAAGTGTCAACACCCATATCGATTACTTCTGGATCGAGCAATGGACAATCTCCTGTAACTTCAATAACAATATCACTTTTTGTTTCACGGTGGGCGCACACAACACGATTCAAAACATCCTTCTCACTACCTCTATAGCAACAAACATTATTATTTCCTGCCCAATCAGCAAGAACGTCATCTGTATCATTATCAGTAGTCGCTAAAACAATTTCATCAACTCGTTGACATCTTTGCAGACGCTCAAGGAGACGCGTCAATGCTGGTTTTCCTTCAATATCCATTAACACTTTTCCTGGTAACCGTGATGATCCCATTCGCGCTTCAATGCTTGCTACAACTCGAGTCATAAATACACTAGATTTTTAAACAAGAAGTTCATTACGATTTGAGTACACCTTATTAAAGGCATCTACCATCGCGTCTAAATCAGTATCAGATAAGTAATGTGCACATGTTTCATATAGGCACATTTCAGTCGTATGCATTCTTTCTGCAATTTCACAGATACCAGCTTTGTATTTTCTATCCGTCATATTAAACGGAAAACCATCTCTGCCTATCGCTTTACGACTTTGAAATACCGGTAACATATATAAAGGTTTCACATACCCATTTGAGAGTGTAAAACCTTCTGCTACTAATGCTTTTATAAATAGTTCACGGCTTACACCAACGACATTTTGATCGAATTTCATCGCCCAGCAATAATATACGTGCTTACAATTTTCACGCGCTATGGGTGGAATTATTCCTTCCATACCCTCTGTTCCTGAGGTTAACCTTTCAGCGATTTTTATTCTGTGATTGATATGCTTATCGGCATGTTTCAATTGTGCCAAACCAACAGCAGCAGATAATTCGGTCATACGGAAATTAAAACCAATCATATTTGTAATATCATCTATACCTAGTTCTTCTACAACATTTTCTCCATGATTCCTGATCGCATATAACCGCTTTGCAAGTAATTCATCATTTGTTACGACCATTCCACCCTCACCAGTATGGATATGCTTGTGATAGTTAAAACTGAATACCCCCATATGCCCAATAGTCCCAGCATCAATATTTTCTTCGTTGGCAAAAGGAGCTTGAGCATTATCTTCGATCAAGATTATCCCATGTTTATCCGCAATTTTTCTCAATGATTTAAGTTGAGCTGGATGCCCAAATAAATTTACTGCAATAATTGCTCGCGTTTTATCCGTAATAGATGCATTAACAAGTTCAGGATTTAGACAGAATGTATCTGATTCAATATCTACGAATACTGGGATACCACCATAAAATAATGGTGCCATAGCTGTAGCCGACATTGAAAATGGAGGTACAATCACTTCATCACCAGGACTAATACCTGCAGCGCCAATAGCAGCAATCAAACCCGATGTATTTGAGTTGACAGATATTGCGTATTTGCTACCAAGCCTTCCCGAAAATTCTGATTCAAACTCCTGTACTTTCGGACCGCCATAAAAACCATCACACCAACCACCAAAAAATCCGGATAAACATTGAGATTCAAGCACACTATTTACTAACTCAATTTCTGCAGTACCTAATGATATATAGTCAGAATTTGTTTTTGTTATTAACGGCTCCCCCCCCAATAAAGCTAATTTACTCATGATTTTCATCACCATCAGTTTTGCTTATAAATTTAATATGGTCTGTTTTTAATGCCGTCCCTCTTGGCAAATCAGTCACAGCTTGTTTTCCTAAAATATTTTTAAGGTTTTTTGGAGCCATTCCATACCCAGGACGAATAATTCGCACATTAGAATTATTAAATACATCACCTTCTTTAATATCTTCTACTACATAAACTGAACGCCGGAATTTAAGATTTGAATGTTCACTTTGTTTTTTTAAATAATTAGCATTGCCAAGTGCAGACCACGCGTCTCTACAATCATTAACTAAAGTTTTTAATTCATTGGGTTCCAAAGAAAAAGCAGCATCTGGACCGCCATCTGTTCGATTCAAGGTGAAATGTTTTTCAATTATACAAGCTCCAAGTGAGATACTACAGACCGAGGCAGCCATTCCTAATGTATGATCGGACAGCCCTACGGAAACATTAAATCGATCTGCCATATCAGGGATAGTTAATAAGTTTAATTCGTCTGGCGGCGTTGGATATCCACTAACACAATGCAACAATATGAGATCACGACAACCCGCACTTCGTGCAGTATGAACCGCATCCCATATTTCAATCTCATCTGCCATACCTGTAGAAAGTATTAATGGTTTTCCAGTACGTGCAGCTGATTCAATTAATGGTAGATCAACAATTTCAAATGAAGCAATCTTATAAGCAGGACAATCAAGTTCTTCAAGAAACTCTATAGCAGTTGCATCAAAAGGAGAACTGAATGCCGTTAATCCAATTTCTTGAGCTTTATCAAAAAGCTTTTTATGCCACTCCCGTGGTGTATGGGCTTCTTTATACAATTCGTACAATGTGTAACCATCCCATAAACCCTCTTTTATTTTAAATTCTGGGCTGTCATGATTGATAGTAATCGAATCAGCTGTATATGTTTGTAATTTTATCGCATCTGCACCAGCTGTTTTAGCTTCTTCAACTAATGCTAAAGCACGTTGCAGATCACCATTATGATTACCTGACATCTCTGCAATAATGTATGGTGGATGACCTGAACCAACAATTTGGCCATTAATATTTACAGGGTTAGCACTCATGATATTGAACAACTAGCATCTAAATCACTTCCATCAGATATGCTCCAATAACTTCCACCTTTATACTGAAAGCCTGAACTTGAAAATAACTTGTGTGAAACAATATTGTCTTTCTGTACCAATGCATAAAAATTAGCCTTTGGTAACCAAAACCGAAGATACTTCAATGCAGCAGCAGCTATACCAAGTCCTCGAAAACCGGCATCTATATTAATGCTGATTTCATAAATTTCTCGAGAATGTTTATCCATAAGATCAAGACGTAATACACCAACAGGATCATTATCATAAAGTATTAGATTTAATAAAGAATATGGATCTGCCATTTTTTTAGAAAACCATGAAAAATGTTCTTCTCGTGTTGGAGCACTTTGATTTCGGGCATATTTGCGAGTACTGTGATCTTTTTGCCAAACATACATCTGTTCTCCATCTTCATAAGTTGCAGGTCTAAGACTTACATCTTTTAAATCAGTCGCTTTTATTTTTGAAGTTAATTCAGATGCTATACGTGCAGCACCAAGTCCATCACATAGAGACAAAGCTTTGTTACGTATTTCATTTAATTTGTTTGTATCAGATAAGTAGTCTAATGAAATATTTACAATTTTCTCAAACGAGTTTCCTGAAGGTACTCCTAAATACTTGCCTGCACCAGATGCTTCAATCATCTTTGCCTGATGCTCTTGATTTTCTGCAACAGCGATAATAATTGAAGGTAACCCAAGACAAGACCTTTCCCACGAACTATTCCCGGCCGCACCTATTACCAACGTTGCTGATGACAATATATCTATATAATTATCAGGCTCAATATATAAGTTAATTTTAGCGATTGAATTATCAATTAATTTCTTAAGTTCATTTAATTTTTTCAGTTTTCTTCCAACAATTACATCCACATCATACTTCATATTTTTTTTAATAAGTGCATCTACTATTCCAAATGTCATGTTTTCTGGATCTGTCAGACCCATCGACACAACAATTCGAGAGAAATTTATATTGCTTGTTTGTTTCATTTTAGAATTCATTCTTCTAATACGTATAGAAGATGAAAGTAATGCATATGAAGGCCCCAAGAATAATTTACATGTTGATGGAACAAGACGAGAATAATGCTTTTTATTCCATCCAAGTGAAGAGTTAAGCAAATAATCACATTCCCTTTTGTTATTAGCCATATCGTCTACAACAAAAATTTGACCAGCCCATTTCTTACAATGTTTTTCAACAGACTCATTCCATTGGTAATGATCAATAATAAGCAAATCTGTATCTTTTCCAAATTCTTTTTCCAGAAACTCTAGTTCTTTATCTTTATTTTTTTCATCTGGAATAAGAGTTACTGAATATGTTTTATTTGATAGATCACGAACGGTATCTAACGTTTCTTTTGAGCACGCAAAATTAATTTTTGCCCCACGTAATTTAAATTCATCACACAATGCTAACATTCTTATAATATGCCCCCCTCCAATTGAGGGGGATGCGTCTGCTCGAACTAATATCTGCAATGATATCTTTCCTCAGTTAAATACATTACTCAGATGTTTAGTATTACTGTCAGATTAGAAACCACTTCATGTACTTCCGAATCTTTTAAATCCACATACATCGGTAGCGAGAGAGTTCGATTGTAAAAATAATCCGCACCTTCTAACCTATGTACTCCATACCTTCTCTTATAATATGGCTGAGTATTGACAGGAATATAGTGAACCTGTGTTCCTATACCTTTTTCTGCAAGAGTTTTCATTACAGCCCCGCGTTCTATTCCAAGTGATTTGAAATCAATTAAAACCTGATATAAATGCCATGCTGAATAACAATACTCAACATGCTTCACTGGTTTTAAAATAGGCTGATATGGTGCAATTAATGAATTGTATAGTTCTGCAATTTGTTTACGTCTTTTAACAAAATAATTTAGCTTCTTAATTTGTGACATACCTAAAGCACATTGTATATCTGATAACCTGTAATTTGGCGCAAGTTTGTTTATTTCATAATGCCAAGGCTCATTTAAATTAATATCATTGATTGTATCTTTTTCTATCCCGTGGTTTCTCAATGCCGCTAATGATGATGCCAAATCATCATCATTAGTAGAAATCATGCCACCTTCTCCAGTAGTAATTGATTTAATAGGATGAAATGAAAATGTCGTCAAATCTGAATATTTACAATTACCTACATAGTCATCACTTCCTTCACCATCTAGATAGTATGCACCTAAAGAATGTGAAGCATCTTCCACTATTTTTAAATTATTATTTTTTGCGACTTCACCAATACTTTTCATATCACAGCATTGTCCACCTAAATGCACAGGTACGACAGCCTTTGGAGTATTACTTTTTATATCGATATTTGCTAAACATTCTTCCATCGTTTCAGATGTAATTAGCCCGGTTTCGGGGTCTACATCGCAAAATATTACTTCAGCACCACAAAATCTGGGGGCATTAGCCGATGATAAAAAAGTTATTGCAGGAACGATTACAGCATCACCTTCGCCAATTCCCAACGACATCATAGAAAGATGTAACGCTGCCGTACCGTTGCAACAAGATACAGCATTATTTACTCCAGTATAATTAACCAGTTCATTTTCAAAACCTTTTACATATGGCCCAGTTGTTAAATAATCAGATTCAAGAACTTCTACTACTGCTGATATATCATCTTGTTCTATTTTCTGACGATTATATGGAATATTTGTCATAAATTCTGACTCACCTAACCTTGAACAGGGGCTTTAAAACTTCACAATTTAGTTGTTCAACTACATTAGTAGTTGAAACAGCATTTGATAAGATAGGAAATACTTCATTATAAACATTTAATAATCTATCAATGTCTTCTTCTGAATGTGCATAATTAATATTATGAGTACCAAAACAAATAATTTCTCTCTTAAGACATTCTTGCATCCATAAGGTTTTTATTTCAAATAAACTTACTGTCTCGGTGTCTGAAAAATTAAGAAAACTCCATGCCGGATGACCTGACTGAGACAAAAATTCTCTCATTTCATATCGATCAATTAATAGCTCAACTCCTTCCATTAATTTTAATCCACGCGACTTCAATGTGTCTACGACAGGTTCATTTTGGATCTTTTTGAGTGTCGCTAATCCTGCCGCTAAAGATGCAGCTTCTCCTCCTAATGTGAATGAGAAAAATACCTCTTCCATTAATTTCATTATTTCTTTTTTACCTACTACTGCTGACAGTGGATATCCATTAGCTATACCTTTTCCTAACGTTGTCAAATCTGGCACAACATCATAGAGCTCCTGAACTCCTCCAGTAGAAAACCTGAAACAAGTTATTATTTCATCAAATATTAATAATGCGCCGTACTTGGAGCATATTTTCTTCACAGATTCTAAAAATCCCTTTTCAGGAGGGACAACATTCATTGGCTCCATTATTACTGCAGCTATATCGTCTGGGTACTGAACAAATATTTCTTCAAGAGAACTTATATTGTTATAAGTAAATTTATGAGTTAGCTTGGAAGTAGCCTCAGGAACACCAGCATTTCTAGAAGTTGAGCCTATATACCAATCTTGCCATCCGTGGTAACCACAAACGATAATATGGTCACGCTTTGTATAAGCTCTAGCAAGACGAATTGCCCCTGCTGTTGCATCTGATCCATTTTTACCAAACCTGACCATTTCTGCAGAAGGAACACATTCAATAATTTTATCTGCAACATCTAATTCAATTGGGCTGGGTAATGAAAATAAGACGCCTTCATCAATTTGATTTTTGACTGCGATAGTCACATCAGGATCTTTGTAGCCTAAGTTTATTGCAAGTAACCCGCTTACAAAGTCAGTATATTCATTTCCATCAACATCCCAAATTTTCGAACCTTCTGCATGACTTACATAAAAAGGTGATACTCCATAAGGATATTGCGTATAACTTTTACTGAAAGTCTGAGTTCCTCCAGGAATAATATTTAATGCCCGACTGAGTAATTCTTCAGATTTACAAAATGTCTGATTCACCATTTAATTCATACTCTTAGAATCATTATCTTTTTCAATTGATTCTAAATAGCCCTCATTTCGTATAACTCCATTATTTATATGCGTCAAATCAGGGTTGTTTTTCAACAGTTCTAAGATGTCATTTGTAGAAAATTCAACGCCGTCTGAATAAAGTTTTTCATAGATATGATTTACAAGATCAAAATCTGCAGACTCATCAACGGTCCATCGCAATGACGATAGATCCTTATCGTTCTCATAACTACCAAGGTTAAATTTTTTAGGATGGTTATATATGTATGATGTCACATGCTCTCGTTCAGAAATCAACTTGGCTTCCCTCCAAGCTATTTCAAGACATTCAAATTTCATAACTTCGACATCCAGACCATCTGGCCATGTTGGATTGAGCGTATTGCTTGCATAATCAAATTCATTTGCCAAATAATAATCGACCAATTTATCAATCAATTCAGGATCAACCAATGGACAATCACCTGTTAGACGTATCACATGTTCTGGTTCAAAAAGTAATGCTGCACTATAAATTCGATCCAACACATCATCTAAAGATCCCCGATAACATTTTATATTTTCTGCATCACATAGTTCCTCAATCTCTGAATCTAATGTCTCAATACTTGTGGCAATAATTAGATGATCAATACATGTTGCATGCTGTAATCTTTCAATTTGACGCATCAACATAGGGCGCCCAAGTATTGGTTTGACGACTTTTCCTGGTAATCGCGTCGATGACATTCTTGCTTGCAGAACCGCCAGTATCATTTTAATCCTTAATTATATATCTGGATAAGGATTATCTGGAAATGCAATCTTTGTGTTTTTGTAAAGTGCATTTATTCCAACGACATCATCAGGTTCAATTACCTTATTATTAGCTTGAATTATGCGTGTCATCAATTGATAGGCTGGATGCCCCGAAAATAGTTGACTGTAATCCATTTTATAGCTGTATAAACCTTTTAAATGTATATATGAATTACGATATGGTCTAGGCGGTATAAAATCCAAAATAATAAGCCAGCCGTTATCTTCTAGAACACGATCAACTTTGCTTGCAATTTTAAATAAATCGGATGGATCGCATAAATAGAGACAGAATCCTAATATTACAAGATCAAAACTATCTGCATCGAATGGAAGTTCATCAGCAGTTCCGCGTATTAAATTAACTTTTGAAAAATGTTTTTTTCCATCTTCTATAGCTGCAAGTGAAGGTTCAATTCCAGTGACATCTGCATTATATAATTCATTAATGGCATTTAATCGCCATCCATTACAAGCGCCAATTTCTAAAACAGAACTTGGTGTTAAATTTAATTGAGATATTGTCGTTAATATCAGGTCAGATGATGGAGACTCAGCAAGTTGATTAAGTCTACTCTTATTCCGATTAAACCATTCATCAGCTTCTTTTTCTAAAAATAGTTTGTTTTGTTCAATAGTATTCATACTAAGATATAAAAATATTCAGCGACATAAAGATGAAAGAGCGTTAGTAATATTTTTCACTGGATCAATGGGGTACATTTTTTTGACATCCGAACTAGATTTCTTATCTTTATATAATAAATCGGGCAACAATTCTCTCAGCTTATTACGGTTCGTTACATATGGGGTATATCCTGCGCGGACAGTATTAATCAAATCTTTTTCACCTTCGTGAGGCAGAATCGATAGTGTATTTAAATCAAGTATTGTGGCTTCAACCAATAAGCTACTAGATAAACCCACTATAAGATCTGCAGCAAATAATAGTGGCAATGGGTTTTCACCTTGACTAATCGCATCAAATGCATCGAGATAACCCTCATAATCGGAAGGTTTCTCTTTGGGATGTAGTCTAACGACAAGAAAAACATCCTGTCCCATGGATTTTATAGTATCTAAAAATTCTTCCATAATTATTTCAGTACGTAAATCAGAACCTCCTCTACCTGTAAAGGTGTACTCTGATGATCGCCGAAGTGATTCAGTATTTAATCCATTTGACTTTTCTGTTAAAAAAATGACTATTGATTTTTCTTCGGCAGCATCAGGAAATATTTTTTTTCGCAATTCCATTTTATTTTTAGATTTATACATCTCACCATTTTCTTTGACTAAATTATAATATGGATGCCCGCATACTTTTACTCGCTTTAATGGGAAGCCTAGAGAAACATAACTTTCACGAGTCCAATTATCTGGTACAAATAACCAATCAGCCACATATTCTAAAGGAGCATTTCCTCTACCTCTAAATCTGTATTTACTGTTAGCAGGCCCATCAATAAGACCTACACTAGGAATGTTAAGGTCACGAGCAACAACAATCATTTTTAAACCGATTGTATCTGGATTTTCACTTGTACCAACTAAGAGGAGTTGTGGCTTTATAGTCATTAGCAGTTTACTCACATTTAAATCAACAGGTAATGACATAGCATGTATGCCCATGTTCTCAAGATACATTATTGCTGTACCATCTGCATATAATACAGGCTGCCAACCAGCCTTTCGTAATGGCCCTAATACTGGTGCTATAAAATTCGCTGCTCCAGGATCTTCTACGAATATTAATAACTTACTTTTAAAAGAGGACAAAGACTTTTACAGTTGAAATAAATTATATTTAATACACATCTGTTTCATCCAACAGTTGACTTAAACTATCTGAATTTAACCATTCACTATTTTTATCACTCGTGTAACTAAATCCCTCTGGCAGTAATTCCCCTCCCCTGTTTTTAATATTTTGTTTATTCCACTGAGAAAATGAAGGACCAATCACATAGCGATCTTCAAGCTCAAAAGTTTGTCTGCTTTCATCTTCACTTATAAGTGATTCATGTACTTTTTCACCTGGGCGAATACCAATCACATTATGAGGCATGTGAGGCGCAACATATTTTGCCACATCAACAACCTTCATACTTGGTATCTTTGGAACAAATATTTCACAACCTTGCATACACTCAATACTTGAAAGGACGAAATAAACCCCCTGCTCAATAGTGATCCAAAAACGAGTCATTCTTTCATCGGTTATAGGCAAGCTTTCAACTCCTTCATCAATTAATTTTTTGAAAAAAGGAATAACACTCCCTCTTGAGCCAATTACATTTCCGTATCGCACGACTGAAAAACATGTTCCTGCATCCCCACTCAGATGATTTGCTGCCGCAAATATTTTATCCGAAGCCAATTTACTTGCACCATAAAGATTAACTGGGTTTGATGCTTTATCAGTTGAAAGTGCAATTACTTTATTAACACTATTATGAATTGCTGCCTGCACAATATTTTCTGCTCCAATTACATTAGTATTAATGCATTCAAATGGATTGTATTCAGCAGCAGGAACCTGTTTTAATGCCGCCGCATGAACAACAATTTCAACTCCACGCATTGCCATTATTAATCTGTCTTTGTCGCGAATATCTCCAATAAAATAACGCATGAATTCGTATTTTTCCGGAGAAAATTCTTGTGCCATTTCAAATTGCTTTAATTCATCACGCGAAAATACAATTAATTTTTTCGGTTTATACAATTTTATAATCTGCTTAACAAATGCTTTACCAAATGAACCTGTACCACCCGTTAGAAGAATAGTTTTTCCGTCTAACTTTGGAAGGTCGTTATCAAAATTGTGAATTTTACTCATATTCAATACCAATTATTCAAGATGAATGGAGTCCCAAATTATGATGTTAATGTAATTTCCATAAGCTAGGATTAATTATTTTTTCATCATTTATTGCAAATGATGAAAAATCACTGACTTTCAATTTATCATCTAAACTATCTATTATTTCCTGTAATTGAGTACTAGTAGTCACACCAACAATAATGTTATCAATCTCAGTAAGATTATGAACAAAACTAACAAGAGCACTTAACGGAGTTAGTCCAAGCTCACTAAATGCCATCCTAAGATTTCTAAGCGGCCCGATGATAGGATCAAAATTATCGGGCAAATCTTCAGGATCTTCCAATAACAATCCCTGAAGGAAGATAGAACGTGCATGTATTTCAACTCCTTTAGACTTTAGCATTGCAAGCTGTCCACCTTGAAGCAGTCTTTGATCAAAAAGATTACAAGGCACTTGTATCAGATCAAGTGAATATTTATTAAGCAAAGGTTCAATCACATTACAATCATAAATTGAAACTCCAATTTTTTTCACATAACCCTGACTTTTCAAATTTGACATAAACTCCCATAACTCATCACCATAACTGCCTGTTAAATCTTCAGCTGCATGCACTATAAGACCATATAAATTATTACAACGTAGATATTTTAAAGAAAGCTTAAACATTTCTTTAGCTGCACGAACAGGATTAATAGTTTCTTTTAAAGGCGGGATCTTCGTTACTATATTGAATTCATCACCAGCATTTATTAAAGCACCTAATTTTTTTTCACTTCTATCATAAGCATAAGCAGTATCTATCATATTGATATTATACTTGCTTGCCATTGATAATATTTTTCGTGCTTCATGATTACTTACACATCCTGATTTGTTTGTTATTCCATAATCCATACCAAATTGTGCTGTTCCAAGACCAATCTTCATTTTTTAATGTCCATACTATTTAAATAAAAAAGAACGCTACCGCCCTACAGTGTCATATAGATGACCCCGTATAAGTGAGTGCTACTATCAATTTTGAGTTAAATTAATATTCCGTTAAGGAATCAATTTCTTTTCTACTAAAACCTAATATCGACGGTACTAAAATACGTTCTGATTTAACTTTCCGAATAAGTAGTTTGTAAAGATCTGATATATCGTTAAATGCTGTAATTAAGCACACATCATAGTTACCAGCATCAGATAACGAATTAAACACTGTCATATTTAATATGGTTTTTTTTTCAACGGTCTTATCATATATGCCAATTATTTGAATATCGTGTTCAAGTGCACGAATAGAAGCAATCTCTGCCAATCCAGATACACCACATAAAAGAATACGGTCCCATCCATTTGATTCACAAATATTCAATGTTTCATTAAGTGAATTTCCCGCGCGGCGATAAAAATCAAACGAGGAAGAAAGATACTCAGCAGTTAATCTGCTTTTTTCTGTAAACCCTTTTGGAGTGAGATAGTAGAGGTATCGATTTGCAGGTGCTTGCTGCACCTTAATTAAACCCTTACGGACGCAACTTTTTAAATATGAATTTGCTAAGCCAAGAGCAACATCTAGCTTGTCTGCAAGATGTCGTTGTGTCACATCATTTCGATTCTCGATTGCCTGAAGAATCTCTAGTGTAGCTGTGTCTTCTTTCTGCTTGGTGTTCATGATGTGAACAGTATATAGAAGGTCGTTCATAAAATGAACTACTAGATATAGTTGAACCAAATTCGCTTTCAAGAAGCACAGCGACTATTTATTGTCCTAGTTTTTGAATATAAAATCAGGCCAATGGCTCTATAAGTGATTGTTCTAACTTAACTTTCACGTTACTTTCAGCTATTTTTAAAAGCACGATGACACGTTCACCTGGTTTTTGGCTAAATAAAGTTGCTTCATAACCTTCAAATGGGCCTTCTATAATGAGTAATTTATCTCCAAGAGATAGAGATTTACTTGGAAGCTCATGAAATCCTTGACTATTTTCAGAATTTTTCAATGAATTTATAAGTATATCGGGTACTTTTGCCGGGGTCGTACCAAATCGTATTAAACTTGAAACTCCCAGTGTTGAACGAATTGGTCCCCAATCATCTGTTTTATCACTCAAATGTATAAATAGATATCTCGGAAACATTGGCTGAATTGATTTTATTGTTTTACCGCGTTTTTTAGTTCTGCCGAGAATTAGAGGTAAATAGGTTTCATAACCTTGTCTTTCAAGACTTTCCTTAGCTAGTCTCTCATCTTTTGGTTTTGAATGGATTAAATACCAGAACTTCATGACTATTTCTGATTTTCAATAGTAATAATTTGCTTTTCAATAAGGTAGGCAGTGATTTTATCTACTGATTCTTCTACTTCCTGATTTTCAGTATCGAGTACGATTTCAGGACTGTTTGGTTGTTCGTATTCTGAAGATATGCCTGTAAAATCAAGAATTTCACCTGCGCGTGCTTTTTTGTATAAGCCTTTTACATCACGAGACTCGCAAACATAGAGTGAAGTATCACAATACACTTCTATAAATTCACCTTCAGCAACTAATTCTCTGACTATTTGTCTATCTTTGATAAAGGGAGAAATAAATGCGGTCAAAACTATGACACCCGTTTCCATCATCAATAAACTTATTTCACCAACTCTTCGAATGTTTTCAGTTCTATCAGTATTTGAAAAGCCAAGGTCTTTACATAATCCATGCCGAACATTGTCCCCATCAAGAACAAATGTTCTAATATTGTTTTTATGTAATTTATCTTCTAATGCATGAGCTATAGTTGATTTTCCCGCGCCTGATAAACCTGTGAACCAAATAATGGCACTTTTATGGCCATTCATTTCTTCTCTATCTTTTCGATGAACAGAAGGTTCATGCCAAACTGTATTATGATTTGTTACTTTTTTCACCTATCAGTACCTTTTTTTATCGGCCGATACAATAATAATCAAAACCAATTATCTTCATTGCTTCGGGTTCATAAACATTACGTAGATCAATAAATACAGCTTCTTTAAGTTTTGATTTGATTAAATCTAAATCAAGGTTTCTATACATATTCCATTCTGTCATTAATACCACTGCATCAGCATTATCAACTGAAGCATAGATATCATCGAAATACTGAACTTCAGTTGGTAACAATGATTTTGCTTCATGAACACCTTGAGGGTCATGTGCATTTATCTGGCACCCATTTTCAATGAGCTTTGGTAGTATAGCGAGGGAAGGTGCATCGCGCATATCATCTGTTTCTGGTTTAAATGTCAAACCCAAAACGGCTATAGTTTTGTCGCTTTCATTTCCACCAAGTGCACTGCGAATTTTCTTTATCATCCTCGCTTTTTGCGCTTCATTAACCTCGATAACTGCTTCTATTATACGACTCGAGGCACCATGTTCTTGGGCTATTCTTACTAATGCTTGCGTGTCTTTCGGAAAACAAGATCCGCCATAACCAGGCCCAGGATGTAAAAACTTACGGCCAATCCGACCATCCAATCCCATCCCTTTTGCAACAGCATGCACATCTGCGCCAACTGTTTCACAAAGTACAGACATTTCATTAATGAAACTAATTTTTGTAGCTAAAAATGCATTTGATGCATATTTTATTAATTCCGCACTCTCAAGGTCTGTTGCCATTATCGGAGCTTCTATAAGGTTAATTGGGCGATAGAGTTCTTTTAATAACTTCTCTGCACGCTCGTTTTCAACGCCAATAACAACACGATCTGGACGCATAAAGTCACTAATAGCTGCGCCTTCACGAAGAAACTCAGGATTAGAAGCCACATCAAAATCTGCTTCGGGATTAGCTTCAGATATCAAACGTTTAACATTACGTGCGGTTCCGACAGGAACAGTCGATTTATCAACAATTACTGTATAGCCAGTTAAGTGTGGAGCGATATCCTGAACTGCTTGATAGACATAACTCAAATCAGCATGCCCATCATCGCGCCTGGTAGGTGTGCCTACAGCAACAAAAACAAGGTCTGAATCAGGTATACATTCATCAGTTTTATCTGTAAACATTAAGCGGCCTTGCTCAATATTTTTCTTAACTAGTGCATCAAGACCTGGTTCGTAAATAGGTATTTCACCATTTAAAAGTTTATCTACTTTAGTTTTATCAATGTCAAAACATGTAACTGACGCACCAAACTCTGCAAAACAGGCACCTGAAACAAGTCCAACATAGCCACAACCAAGCATTGTAACTTTCATTTTAGTATCTCCAGCTCATATGAGGATCACAACCTATAAAGTTGAACATGTGCTGGTTTTGTTCGCCTTTCAAGAATACTTTTAACATCATAAACGATACCTCCCTCGTGATGTAATAACTCGGAAATTCCATCCCAACCTTTTCCAATAATGACATCGTGCGGAACAGCAAAAATAATAGCATCGGATCTCTGTAGCGCCTCATACTCTGTTAAATTAATTTGATACTCATTTTTAACATCTTCAAGTTCAGCGCATGGATCGTAAACTTGAATTGTGACAGGATAATTTCTGAGTTCATTAATTATATCGATTACTCTTGAATTTCTGATGTCTGGAACATTCTCTTTAAATGTTATACCTAATACTGTAACCACGACATCATCTAGTGATTTATTTGATAATTCCAATTTTTCAATCAATGAGTCAGTAATAAACTGCCCCATACTATCGTTTATCTTTCTGCCAGATAGGATAACCTGTGGGGTATAACCTAATGATTCTGATTTATGTGTTAAGTAATACGGATCAACACCAATACAATGCCCCCCAACCAAGCCTGGCTCGAATGCTAAAAAATTCCATTTTGTCCCTGCTGCTTGAAGTACATCATGTGTATCGATGTTCATCTTCTTAAAAAGGACGGCCAATTCATTCATCAATGCGATATTTAAATCACGCTGTGTATTTTCAATAACCTTTGCCGCCTCGGCTACTTTTATTGATGCTGCTTTAAATACACCGGCATCAACAACAGAAGAATAAACGCTGGCAACAATTCCTAATGTATTCTCATCTTGTGCTGATACAACTTTTTTAATAGTTTTAAAGGTATGTTTTTTATCACCGGGATTTATCCGCTCAGGAGAATACGCAATAAAAAAATCTTTACCGCACTCAAGCCCAGAAACCTCTTCTAATATGTCTGCACATTCTTCTTCAGTTGCTCCTGGATATACAGTGGATTCATACACGACAATATCATTCTGTTTTAATATCGCCCCTACAGTTTTAGAGGCTGAAATTAGAGGAGTCAAGTCGGGTTTTTTTGTCTCATCAATAGGTGTTGGTACAGCAACTATATGAAAATCCGCCTTGTTAAGTTCAGTTAAATTAGAAGTAAAATGAATATTTGCAGCCTTTAACTCGGATGAGGTAACTTCACCTGTTTTATCAATTCCGCCAGTAAGATCTTGTATCCGGTTTTTATTAATATCAAAGCCAATGACATTTGATACATCACCAAATGCAACTGCAACGGGTAATCCAACATACCCTAAACCAATAACAGAGATCTTTCGGGTCACTATCTCATTCATATATTATTATAGTCCCTATACCAATCAACAAATTTCTTAATGCCTACTTCTATTGGGGTAGAAGGCGAATAATCAACATAATCAATTAATGCATCAACATTAGCATACGTTTCAGGCACATCGCCGGGTTGAAGTGGCAAATAATTTATAACTGCTTTTTTATCCAGATTTTTTTCAATCAACTCGATGAAATACATTAATTCAACGGGGGAATTACTCCCTATATTATATAATCTATAAGGTGCCTCACTCGTAGCTGGATCTGGGTTATCACTAGCCCAATTGTCATCGCCCGTTGCAACATTATCAGCAACACGAATTACACCTTCTACGATATCATCAATATAAGTAAAGTCTCGTTTATGTTCACCATTATTAAATACATCAATTTTTTCACCGTTTAGAATTTTTTTAGTAAAGATAAACAATGCCATGTCTGGCCTGCCCCATGGTCCATATACTGTAAAAAACCTTAAACCACTAATTGGTATTTGGTATAAATGGCTGTAGGTATGTGCCATTAATTCATTTGATTTTTTTGTCGCTGCGTATAATGAAAGTGGATGATCAACATTATCATTAACACTAAAGGGCATTTTTGTATTTGCACCATAAACTGAACTGGAAGAAGCAAACACTAAATGTTTAACCGGATTATGTCGGCACGCTTCTAAAATGTTCATAAACCCCATGATATTAGAATCTATATATGCGTAGGGATTTTCAATCGAGTAACGGACACCAGCCTGAGCTGCTAGGTGAATGACATAATCGGGAGATTCAGATTCAAAAACATTATCAATAGCATCCTTATCGATAATATCAACCTTATGAAAACTAAAATTATTATTGCTCTTTAATTTTAACAAACGTGCTTCTTTTAAAACAGGATCGTAGTAATCATTGAGATCATCAATTCCAATTACTGAATCGCCTCTGGCAAGTAAATACTGAGTTGTATGAAAACCAATAAACCCTGCAGCGCCTGTTACTAGAAATTTCATAGATAATTATGGATGGTTTTAATTTCGAAACGAATTATAGCATTGAATATTTAACTAGTGATGATAATACCAGCTTAACTGTCCAATTTTAAACTCTCTAATATTCCGCATCATTATAGCGGCCATAACAAATAAAAAAGCCACCCAAAAGGTGGCTTTAATATATGGCGTCCCCAAGGGGATTCGAACCCCTGTTGCCGCCGTGAAAGGGCAGTGTCCTAGGCCTCTAGACGATGGGGACAATATTTGAATATGTCCGGTAAAACAGCCTACATATAATTAATTTTGGTGGAGCTAGGCGGGATCGAACCGCCGACCTCTTGCGTGCCACGCAAGCGCTCTCCCAGCTGAGCTATAGCCCCGGTAAAATCCGCGAAATAACAACAGGCGGCGACTGTACGTGACAGTATTATATGTGTCAAGACGAACTACGATTTTCGATAAATTCTATGCCCTTGGCCAAACGGTTTAAGCTTCTTTCCTGACCTAAGAGCCTTAAAGTATCATCAATACTAGGTGATACTCCCGCTCCTGTCACAGCTACTCGTAATGGTTGAGCAAGTTTCCCCATCTTTAATTCGAGCTGATTAGCAGTAACCTCTATCGCAGATTTTATGCTCGTATTATTCCAGTCAGGGAGTTCTCTTAATGCTTTAGAGAGTAATTTTAGTGGTTCCAAAACAACCGGGCGAAGGTGCTTTTTTGCTGCATTTGCATCATATTCATCAAACTCCACATAAAAGAAAACACTCTGCTCAGCCATATCCTTTAATGTCTCTGTGCGGAGCTTTTGAACCTCAATTAGATCTTCCAATTTAGGCCCACCATCAATATGAATATCTAAATTGGTGAATAATTCTTTTAATGGATTTACAAATTGTGCACTTTCCATATTTTTAAGATATTCCTGATTTAACCACAATAATTTCTCAGGATTAATACTAGAGGCTGATTTGTTAACATCTTTGATATCAAAATTTGAAATCATTTCATCAATCGAAAATATTTCCTGATCACCTTTGGACCATCCTAATCTAACGAGATAATTTAACAAAGCTTCGGGTAAATACCCCTCCTCCTTATATTGTAATACGCTAGCTGCTCCATCACGCTTTGATAGCTTCTTCCCTTCAGGGTTTAATATCATGGGTATATGTGCGTAATTAGGTGCAGCTACACCAAGGGCATTAAAAATATTTATCTGTCTAGGTGTATTATTGAGATGATCGTCACCACGAATGACATCGGTTATTCCCATATCCATATCATCGACAACGACAGTTAAATTATAGGTTGGTGTCCCATCCGAACGAGCAATAATCAAATCATCAAGTTCATTATTATCAAAGACCACAGTACGTTGAACCTGATCTTTAACGGCAACTTGTCCATCAAGTGGATTCTTGAATCGAATTACAGCATTTTGATCTTTTAACTCCAAATTGCGACAACGACCATCATAACGTGGCTTTTTACCACTAGACATGGCTTCATCACGAAGTTTTTCCAAACGTTCTTTAGAACAAACACAGCGATACGCATGGCCTTCATCAATCAAGCGATCGATAACTTCAAAATAACGATCAAATCGTTCTGTTTGATAGAAAGGTCCTTCATCATGATCCAATCCTAGCCAAGCCATTCCATCTAAAATAACCTGTACCGCTTCATCCGTTGAACGTTCGCGATCAGTATCTTCAATCCTTAGTACAAATTGTCCTTTATGATGCCTTGCATGTAACCATGAAAATAAAGCGGTGCGTATACCACCAATATGTAATAAACCGGTAGGGCTAGGTGCAAAACGTGTTTTTATCATCTTGAATAAGTTCTTTAGTGAATGTGATTATTTCTTAATACCCAATGCACACCAATACGGTGCAATATCTGAAAATATAATATCAACCAAACCAGCTTCTTCCATCATTTCCTTTATTTGGATCTGTGTAAATCGTTGTTCCAAACGTGTGCCAAACCGATCAAGCGCATCGGTTCTCATTGTATAAAAACTTTTTGCTCTATATTCGGAAAGGGGTATATTGCTGACATTGATTCCCAATTTTTCCATCAAATATGAAAACCTAGCTAATGGGTAATACACAATTATTGATATCACATTTGTCACTGGATATTTGATAGCAAAAGGCAATTTGCAAATTACAGCTCTAAAAATATTTGAACATTGCCATACTAGTGAAAACCACTTTGGGCGATTATCGAATGCATAATACAGATAGAGAAGAAACGGCGCCCCCGGTTTCAACTTACTTGTGCAATTCTTTATTGCTTCGCCTGTATCGGGAATATGGTGTAACACGCCTAATGAGTAAGCAAAATCCAAAGAATTATTCTGGATTGGTAATCTATCTACTTTTCCTAGCAATACATGACAATTTTTTTTATCTGATGTATTTCTCTTAGCAACATTAGTTGCTTTAACACTCGCATCGATACAAATAAGTGTATTGACTTTATCAGCGACAAATCTTGCCCAACGCCCAGTACCACAACCAAAATCAGCACCTATTCCATTGCGAATATTTGCATTCCATGTAAATAATTTAAAATAATCTAAGAATTGCTTTTCTAGTTCGTCCTTATTAACACTAGATTGATCATAGGCTTCCCACTCGTCCCCAAAATCATCAATAACATCAGAATCAAAATTATCTTTTGTCATAGTTACACTGTTGTATTTTGATATTCAGTATATTTTCCATAATTAAACCTTGTTTATACTCTAAATGAATGTATTTTTTACCAATAAATACAATGGGATAGAACACACCTACCTAATATAGGGTATATAATGCGTAATCAAATTTACTCTTGCCTGATGATTCGTAGAATTTGCGTGAGTGCTATATTGCAACTGTAAAGATTAATCACTTTACAAATCTCAAGATCCCTTTGCATTATGCAAACCCCGCTTTTTGCGGGGTTTTTTTAATTTGAAATCCCCTTAAACATCCATGGCGTTATTTTTGCTCTATTTTTCTCATAACGGCGAATATCATCTGCTTGAGCCAAAGTAAGTCCAATATCATCCAAACCTTTCAATAAGCGATCTTTCAATCCTGCAGCGATATCGAATGAAAATTTATCACCTTCAAGAGTTTCAACTATTTGATCTCCAAGATTAACCGTCACTTTAAATCCTTTTTGAGTATTTACAGAAACGAACAAAGATTCAATTTCATCTTCAGTTAAACGAATTGGTAAGAAACCATTCTTGAATGAATTACTATAAAAGATATCACCAAAACTGGGTGCTAACACAGCCTTTATGCCAAAATCTTCCAATGCCCATACAGCATGCTCTCTGGAAGAACCACAGCCAAAATTTTCTCTTGCAAGTAATACCTCTGCTTTATCATATGGTGATTGATTCAAAATAAAATCAGGATTTATTTCACGCGATTGATTAACATTGATTGGATCACCCTGCTCTAAATAACGCCAATCATCAAATAAATTAGGACCAAAACCACTACGCTTTATCGATTTTAGATACTGCTTTGGAATAATCGCATCAGTATCCACATTTGATCGGTCGATAGGTGCAACAATACCCGTAAATGTCTTAAATGCTTCCATAAATGTTTCCTTATAACTCTCTTATATCAACGAAGTGACCCGCAATAGCAGCTGCAGCAGCCATACCTGGGCTTACCAAGTGTGTTAGTCCACCTTGCCCCTGTCGACCCTCAAAATTACGATTGGAAGTCGATGCACAACGTTCGCCAGGTTCTAGTTGATCTGGATTCATACCCAAGCACATTGAACAACCTGGTTCTCGCCACTCAAACCCAGACTCAATAAAGATATCGGCTAAACCTTCGTCTTCTGCTTGTTGTTTAACTAAACCTGAACCCGGTACAATCATCGCTAAAGTAATGTCGTTAGAGACCTTCTTACCTTTCACGACACTGGCGGCAGCACGCAAATCTTCAATGCGTGAATTTGTACATGAACCTACGAAAACTTTATCCACTTTGATATCCGTCATGGCGGTACCGGGAACTAAATTCATGTAACGCAATGCATTCTCAATACCTTCACGTTTTGTGGCATCGTCAACATCTGCAGGATTGGGAACAACGTCATTAACAGATACGACCATTTCAGGCGAAGTCCCCCAGGTTACTTGAGGTTCAATCTTCGTTGCATCAATCTCAATGATTTTATCAAACTGGGCACCTTCATCACTAGTAAGATTGCTCCATAAAGCAACAGCTTGTTCCCACTGTTCACCTTTAGGCGAATAAGGACGTCCTTTAACATAGTCCAATGTAATCTGATCAACAGCAATGAGGCCAACTCGCGCACCCGCTTCAATGCTCATATTACATACCGTCATCCGACCTTCCATCGATAAAGCACGAATGGCATCACCACCAAACTCAATGGAAAAACCAGTACCACCAGCTGTTCCAATTTCACCGATAATTTCAAGCACGATATCTTTTGCAGTAATCCCTTTACCAACTTGCCCGCTAACATTGACCAACATGTTTTTGGCCTTCTTCAATACCAATGACTGCGTTGCCAACACATGTTCAACTTCAGAGGTACCAATACCAAAAGCTAGAGCACCCAATGCACCATTAGTTGACGTGTGTGAATCGCCACAAACAATGGTCATTCCTGGCAAAGAAGCACCTTGTTCAGGGCCAATAACATGTACAATACCTTGCCTAGGATCCATCATTTCAAACTTTGTTATTCCTGTTTCCTTGCAATTTGCGTCCAGAGTTTCAAGTTGAAGTTTTGAAATTGGATCTTCAATCACTTCTCTATTAACCGTGGGAACATTATGATCAGGGACAGCAAGATTAGTGTTTAAGCGCCAAGGCTGTCTTCCAGCGAGTTTAAGACCCTCAAATGCCTGTGGAGAGGTCACTTCATGGATAAGGTGCCGATCGATATAGATCAACGCTGTACCGTCTCCGTAATCATGAACTACATGGTCATCCCAGAGCTTGTCGTATAATGTTTTTACCGTCATAAAGTTCTCAATTATATCTTTTTATTATTCATTGGGGTCAATTGCCACTACCGTCCGACCCATTGTCTTGCCCGCTAACATATTGTCAAATACACGCGGTAAATCTTCTAATCCAACTGTGTTTGTTACGATCTTATCTAAATGCTTAGGTTCCAAGTCACTGGCTAAGCGCTCCCAAAGATGATGCCTTAAATGTGTGGGACATCCTTGAGAATTAATACCCTGTATACTGACACCACGTAAAATGAATGGCATAACAGTTGTATTGAGTTTAAAACCTCCCGCTAGTCCAACGGCAGCAATATTTCCCCAAGGTTTTAATGTCCTTGTTAGCCAGGCAAGAATATCACCCCCAACATTATCAATTGCACCACCCCACTGCCCTTTTTCTAATGGTGGCCCATCAAGTTTAAGCGTATTTCTATCCAAAACATGACTTGCACCAATACTCGTCAATAGATCATGGCTATCTGACTTACTAGTCAATGCGACGACCTCATATCCCTGTGAAGACATAATATCAACAGCAAAACTGCCAACCCCACCGGTCGCACCAGTTACTATAAATTGTCCTAAATCAGGCGTTTGATTATTGTCCTCAAGTCGCTGAACGCACAATGCAACTGTAAATCCAGCGGTTCCTATCGCCATTGCATCAAATAAACTCATCGAATCGGGTACAGGCACGGCCCACTCAGCAGGCACACGAACATACTCGGAAAACCCACCATCATGATCAACACCAAATTCATACCCTGTCACAAGGGCCAAATCCCCCTCTTTGAAGCGCTTATCCTGTGACTCAACCACCGTACCAGAAACATCAATTCCAGCAATACAGGGAAAATGGCGGAGAATCTTACCAGCACCCGTTCCAGCCAAGGCATCTTTATAATTAACAGCTGAATAAGCCGCTTTAATGAGGACATCGCCTTCGTCTAGATCATCAGTAGTGATGTCTTCAATACGACTTACGACCTCATTGTTCTCCTTATACACCCTAAATGCCTGAAATTTAGTCATTTGTGCCTCATATTATTTACAATCTTCGCATTGCATGAAACAATTCGCCGCTTTTATGGCCTAACGCCATATGAATACAATATATAATGTATCAAGCGAGGTTCTCTTGCCACACAGCAAGCGGCGCATTTTACGAGACTTCATATAGCAATACCAACTGTGAGTTTTAAAACATGAAAAAATTAAGTCCATTTGTAATTTTATTCTTTACTATCATCAGCTCTCCTGTCTATGCAGACTTCAATACAGGGGTCATATCTTACCTCTCAGGAGAGTACGACAAATCCTTCAAAACCATGCAATCTCTCGCAGAAACCTCTGATCATGGTTATGCACAATACTATCTAGGCATGATGTATATGAAAGGCCAAGGTGTTGAGCAAGATTATAAAAATGCAGGGGAGTGGTTTCGAAAAGCCTCAGAAAAGAGCATACCGCAAGCGCAATATAAATTGGGCGATCTGTATTTCAAGGGCCGAGGCGTACCAAAAGACTTCGAATATGCGTATATCTGGTTTAGCGTAGGTGCATCACATGCGCATAAATTATCCGTAAGCTCAATTGAAAAAGCAAAGACAAAGCTTTCTGAAGAAGAACTAAAAGAAGCGGACAAAGTCATTGTCACTTATGTTAAAAAGTATGGGCCAAAAGAAGATGTTGACCCTAATCAACCCATTAACATTGATAATCAATAATAGAATCTGAAATATTAGGCGTAATATTCGACTAAATGCCCCGGGTAATACCGGGGTTCAATTCCACTCATTTTATCAACAATTTCATTTAAAAGATTGGCGCGATAATATTTCCCATCAGTGGATAAAAGCGTTGAAGTCGCATTTAAATGGTTTTGATTTGAATCTAGGTTATTCTTGAATGGCTTTGTATTTTGTTTTTTCTTATTAGTCTCTGTTGATGACGCCAACTCAACGACAGGCATGACTTTCTTTCGAGTGCTAACGACGACATGCCTTGCGCTATTTATATCGATACGGATTGAGTTAATACCATTCAAAATCACATATACCCTTAACTAATTCTTTTCATTAATCCATTAAGATTAGACAAAGATGACAAATGCGCAAATATTAATTCCATTTGATCAGACTTTAACAGTTCTGCTAATTTTGCCGGCTTAATCGCTTTTAATTTCTCTCGGTTCACGCCCATGAAACCACCTAGTGACATCTTTTCACCAGATGTGCGTTCTATGTCAGCTTGCATTGACTCTAGAACATCTAGTTTAGACAAGTTTTCGCAAAACAGGGCCGTTAATTTTACATGCGTCTGATAATCTTTCAGAAAATCAACTGCATGGTTTAAAATATCGGTCTGCTCACCTTTATCGTCAAACAACGATTTACCTTCCTTTGCCGTATTAAAACCGGGAAAACTTTCGTCAATACAAACTGTAAAATTGTCTTTACTATCATCCGGCGTTGCGAGAATAAAAGGATAACGCCTCACATAGGCGGGAATATAATTAGCCGTCCAATTACCTTTATCATCAACAAATAGGTTTTTATTCTTCTCAACGCCTAGTAATGCAACCGGAAAAACCAAACCATCGGCTCCTTTGGCAAATACAATCGGGTATTCGCGTGAGATTTGTAGAAATTCGATAGCAGCAATATAAATGCTATTTGTTTCTTTTGTGTGTGTATAACCTTCAATACCTTCAATATATAGCTCACCATGAATTTCTTTATTTAAAGGCACCACTTTTTTATAAAATAAAGGCAAAGGTGAAGCAGCAGTATTAGCAACTGATTTTTTAGTCATAATTTTGATTTATGGAGTTGAGTTAATATCGTCTAATTCAGGTAAGTCTGGAAGGTCTTCTAAATCTTCGTCATCTTCAATTTCATCATCTTCAAATGCATCAAGTTCATTTAAATAATCAAGAAATTCTTCATTTTTAGCTGATTCAACGGGAAAATCAGCTTCAACCTCATCAACTTCTTCAAGCAAATCATTATCAGAATCTAGTGTGCTAGTAAGGCTTTGAAGCTTTTCTAAATGCGCATTGTAACTATCTCGCTCATTCATATACGCAGTAATCACATTATCAATACCGGCAGGATCTTCTGCCTCTTCCTGTTTTAATATTAGGTTGCTAATTCTTGAATCAAGCGCCTTAAGTAATTCTTTAATTTCACTTTCTTCAACCGTAAGTGAACACAAGTCAACGCCGTCACATTGTGCGAGAGATAATGCAATCCCCATCCCAATAGACTGAAATACTTTAGTTTCATCTGTCAATAATGAAAGATCCGCTTGTTCAACTTCCTCATTTGTAAGAATAACAGCAGCAACATTAACATTAAAAAATAATGCAAATAAGATTACGTAAACTACTTTTAATCTTAAAGTCATAATATTATCTTAATTAATATTTAGTAATGATTTCGCATTTAGGCTATCTAAGTCTAGAAACTCACTGCCATAATGAATTGTCTGCATAGAATCATAGCCGCGTGCTTCAGCAGTAAAGATTGGTCTAGGAGAAAGCATAGCCTCTGTACCTTCAATCAATAGTTTTATCTGGTTTTCTATAAATGCGGCTTCAGATCGGGCAGCTTCAATAATCGTATCAAGCGCTTCTTGAGTGAGTTCAATTTTTGTTGCTTCACTTAATCGTGCACGTTCGTCTTGATTCGCTTTTAAACTTTCTAACCATTCAATACGAGCATTAATTGTTTCAAGCACCTTGGCTAATCGTGCTACTTCATCCGCATCAGCCTCACCATCTAGCAATCCACCTTCATCAGGTAAATCTTCGTCAAGATCGTCTTCTTCGAAATCTTCCTCTTCATCCTCAGCACTAAAGAAATCCTGTAATTCTTGTCGATAACCGCGGAAGTCTTTTAGTTCCTCGTTAAAACCTTCAATTAAATCTTCAAGTTCAGCTCGTACATTCGAATCAGGTTCTTCCGCTAATCGGCGTTCTAACTCAAGTAAACGACCTTCCAATGACTCAATAAGATTTGTTAATTCGTCTTCTGAAACACTTGGCGCACAACCTTCCTGTTCTTCACACTGAGCTAGAGCTAAAGCGATACCGGTACCAATTTGTCCAAACAAAGTTAACTCTTCTTCAAACAAACCAACGTCAATAAACGCTAATGTCTCGAGACCAATCAAAGCTGATGCAGGGTTAATTGAGAACGTTGTTGTGACACCAGCGGTAATGCCTGCTGCTGCCAAAGACCCTGTGCTAAGCGATGCTTCTAATAATGCGTCAGTCGTATTATCAACGTTAACACTACCGCCATTAAATTCGATTTCATCATCAGCGCCAATAGCAACATCTACTTCACCACCACCAAAAGCTAATGTAATATTATCTGAGCCATTTATAGTATCTTCAGCAACCAAAACGCCCGATGCAGGCGTTGTACTTGACGGCGCGGTTAAAGTCACGGGACCTGCAGATGCATCGATAATACCTGATGTTGAGCCTGGCACAGCGATAGGTCCAGCTGCAACAAGACCTATGGTCCCGCCGGCAGTAATATCACTATTTAGAAACATATCGCCAGACAATAAAGTAATAGCCCCGCCACTTGTTATTGCATTGTTTACATTCATGGTAACGGTGTTAATAGTTATTGTTGTAGCTGTATAAAAAGGATCAGTACCTGCTGGAGTTAACGAACCGCCAATAATTAAATGCCCTGTAAAGCCTCCCAAATTTGGTAACACCAAATCTGTACCATCAATATCAAGCGTACCCATACCTGCATCAGGTATGGTTAATGCACCTCCGCCCGTTACAGCACCCGTTGTCAGAGACTGGGTAGCGGTATGATTCCACGTATTATCTGTTGATGTTATCGCTACGCCACCAGTAAATGAACCATTCGCTGTGTATGTATTCGTACCAGTACCACTTTGAATATTATTCGTCTGTGTAAATGTAACAGTAGTCGTGCCATCACTAACAGTTCCACCGTTGGCAGCATTCAAGTTCCATGTCGATGCACCTCCAGCATTACCTACTAATACACCCCCACTATTCATATCTACATTTTCTATATTTGTAACTCCATTGCCACCAGTGCCATTGAGTGTTGCAGTTTGTCCGTTGAAATCAGCTGTATCAGCGCCGCCTGCTCCATCAACCGTACCTGAAATTGATGATCCACCATTAAAAGTAAAAGTATCTGCACCGGCTGAACCAGTTAGGTTTTCAACCTGACTCCACGTCGTGCCAATACCCGTTACCGTGCCAGTATCAGCGCCTGTAACTACATAATCAGTACCACCTGTTAGTGTGTCAGTTCCTGTTCCACCAACCAACGCACCTGCGATTGAACCACCTGCAATATTAAACGTGTCATTTGCGGTACCAGCTGTGAGATTTTCAATCGAGGAGTACGCTAAAGTATTTGTCCGAACGTAAGTACCAGAATTAGCACCCGTCAAATTAAATGTTGCTGCTGTATTTTCACCAGTAAGTGTATCAGTACCTGCGCTACCAACCAGTGTATTAATATCATCAAATGTACCACTCACACTCGTTGTCGTACCTGCAAAGCCATCGGTTGCACCTGTACCAGTAATTGCCACGGTAATGGGTCCAGCTACACCAGCGTAATCCAAGATATCTGCGCCTGCTTGACCATCAATATTACCTGTTACCGATCCACCATTAAAATCAAAAGTATCAGCATCAGCTCCACCGTCAAGATTACCAGTCACTGCACCTGAGTTAAGATTGAAGTCATCGGCACCTGCGCCACCTGTCAGATTACCTGTATGTGCACCACCTACATTGAAGATATCAGCACCACTTCCACCGGTCAGGTTTTCCATTGCAGAGAAAGTCAATGTATTGGTACTCAAGTAAGTTGTACCACCTCCATTCACAGTCCAGGTTGCACCTGCATTGATACCAGTTAATGTATCAGTCCCTGTGCTACCTACAACTGCAGTAATATTGTCATAAGTACCAGAGATTTGGGATGCAGTGCCTGTAGTTGTATTTCTAAAACCAGTTGTTGTACCAGTAGCACCTAGTGTTAATGATCCAGCTGCTGCACCGGCATAATCTAATGTGTTTGTACCAGCTGCACCATCGACATTACCGCTGACCGTACCACCATTAAAATCAAACAAATCAGTATTCGCATTACCCGTCAGATTTTGTAAATTCGTATAAGTTGCACTCGCTGCTGTTGTTATATTTGCACTGGCAAGTGTACCGATATCGGCACCTGTAATTGCCCATGTATTCGCAACGTTTTGTGCAATTAATGTATCGTTACCACCCGCGTTACCACCCGTTAAATTGATAGTAGCCGCATTTAAAGTACTTCCACCCAAATCAAGTTGAGCAGCAACATTATTATTACTATCAACGCGCAAGTTAATAGTACCGCCGGCTCCTGAGTTAATCGCAGTAGCACCGGCTTGGACATTCACATCATCTGATGAAGTTAGCGTAATCGTACCGCCTGCCGCAGTTGTAACATCGGCATTTACCGCAATATCACCACGAGTTAAAGAGGATATTGAAACTGTGTTAGCACCACTTGCAGCAACTGCTCCGCCAATCGTGATCGTATCCGTGTTCGCATTACCAGTATTGGTTATTGTAATATTTCCATTATTTGTTGTTGCACTAGTAATTGTTAAAGCTTGATTTCCGGTATTATCAAAATTAATCGTACCAGTCCCTGCTGCCACATTAAGATTGGTTAATGTAACAGCACCCGTTGTAAAATTATTATCGATATCAATATTGCCAGAAGTCGTTGTATCGATATCGAAACTTTCTGCAGCAGTTTCTAGTGCACCACCACTACCGACACCGGTCACGGCATCAACAACCAATCGACCACTCGCAGTTACATCAGCACCACCAGTATCACCACCATCAACAATGCTGCCTTCGGTACTCGTTAAGGTTACTGCCGTGTTTGTTGCATTCGTTGTAATCAATCGACCCAACGTAATATTTTCATCAGCGCTCAATGCTATCGTTGCGCTGCCTGCATTAATCACGGTGCCATCAACCATCGTTAACGCACCACTCGCTGCACCACCACTATCTGCATCCGCGGTCACTGTTACTGCACCAGCAGTACTTGCGATATCGCCGTCTGCTTGGAAGATGACATCATTATCCGCTGTAATGCCTATCGCACCATTCACACTTTGAATGCCATCGTTAATTAATACATCACTCGTGCCACCGTTGGCATCTAAGGTTATCGTACCGGCACCGACTGTCGTAATCGCATTACCACCGCCCGCGTTATCGACCGTAATCGTGCCGCCTGCAACCACTTGAACATTGCCTGCGGTTGCCTGCGCGGCCTTAAGTACGGTTATCGCATCCGTTTCATTTATATCAACGTTACCACTTGTGGCATTATCGATGTCGACACTCGCAACCGTTGTTTCTATTGCACCACCAGCACCCACACCGGTTACCGCATCAATCACTAAACGGCCAGTTGTTGCAATGACATCAGCACCACCAGTATCACCACCATCAACAATACCGCCTTCGGTACTGGTTAAGGTCACCGCTGTCGTTGTTGCATTCGTTGTGGTTAATTGTCCTAAGGTAATATCTTCATCCGCGCTCAATGCTATCGTTGCGCTGCCCGCATTAATCACGGTGCCATCAACCATCGTTAACGCACCACTTGCTGCACCACCGCTATCTGCATCCGCGGTCACTGTTACTGCACCGGCAGTACTTGCGATGTCGCCGTCTGCTTGGAAGATAACATCGTTATCAGCAGTAATACCGATCGTGCCATTCACACTTTGAATGCCATCGTTAATTAAGACATCACTGGTGCCACCGTTGGCATCTAACGTAATCGTACCGGCACCCACTGTGGTGATTGCATTACCACCGCCCGCGTTATCCACTGTAATCG